>ENA-UOJG01000001-UOJG01000001.1-human-gut-metagenome-genome-assembly--contig:-C47-NODE-1-length-862494-cov-30.533579_pt1 | contig 862494 bp, 757 predicted proteins | sample MGYA00242340_ERZ723887 | MGnify/ENA metagenome assembly ERZ723887 | reverse complement strand
ATTTTCTTTTTATTTGAAAAAGAAAACGCCTGCAAAAGAAAAGCAAAACAGGGGGGGATTCCCCTGTACCCCCGCAACGCCGCGCCGCAGTACTTAGCCCGCGGCTCTCAATTAGTTGCTCGGCACATTCGCACGCAAACGCGCCGGAGCTTGAACGGGTGCGTGCTCGTGCGTCTTGCTACGCAAGCCGTTCCCTCGCCTGTCTCCGTTGGCCGTCAAACACTGCAGCGCGGCTATTGAAAGCCCGATTATAGAAAACAACCGTGTAACTTGCTCCAATTTTGTTCCGTTTTCAAAAAACAAGCCCAAAATTAACACAGTTCATGTCAGCGCACAAAAAAAATGAGCCTCCGATATACGGAGACTCATTTTATTTTTATTACATCTCGCCGAGGGCGAAGGTATCCGAGAGCCAATCGGTGCAGAGCTTCACCCACTGGGAAGCGCGGGCATTTTCTATAACTGACTCTGGTTTATCGCAGACGCTCGGGGTGCACAGCGAGAAGCCGTGCCAGCCCTTGGCAAAAATATGCATCTCGAACGGCACCTCATTTTTCGTGAGCGCCTCGGCATATTTTATGGAGTTTATTATCGGGACGGTTTTGTCCGACGCGCTGCCGAAGATAAATGTGGGCGGGGTATTTCTATCCACATGTTCTTCGAGCGACGGCACTGGGAACGCCAGAATACGGCTTATCTCGGAGAGGATGCACGGATAGCCGAGGATACACGCGTTGGGTCTTGTGCTGCTGAGAGTCGAGAGGGCTGCCGCAAGATGCGCGCCGGCGGAAAAGCCGATGGCGGCGATCTTGTCTTTTATAACATGCCACTCCTCTGCCCTTTCGCGTATGAGCGTCAGCGCCTCTTCGGCATCGGCAATGGGCATTTTGAAATCCTTGCCCTCGCCCACGGTATAGCGCAGAACGAAAGTGTTATATCCGTGCACGGCGAACGCCATGGCTATCGGCTCTGCCTCGCGGTCGGAGCACATATAGTATCCGCCGCCGGGAATAACCAAAACCGCCGGGCGGTCGGTCATATTCGGCATTTCTTTTGATGTATCGAGCAGATACGCGGTGAGTGTCGCCCCGGGATTACTTTTGATTTCCAGCTTTTCAACCGTCATGATGTGCCTCCTCAGTAAGTGACCTTGAGGGTCTTTATCTCGAAGGGTCTGAACTGAAGCTTCGCGGGCGCAATGCTCTCTACTTCGCCCTGCTCCTCTTCGAGCATATTGGTTATCTTCACGCTCTTTGCGCCGTCGAAGAAGCTGACCTTTGCGTTGGTGAAGGTGCCCTCCGCCTCATACATACGAACTATGAATGCACGCTGAGCATCCTCGCAGGGCTTGACAGCCTCGACAAATATATTGTCGGCGTCGATGCTCATGAGCTTCTGAGCCGAATATTCGCCGGCAGTCACCGCGGTGGGAACATTGAGCTCATATGCCGGGCGGATAACGCTCTCGGCATCGAAGCCGCTGTCATGCGGCAGGAACGAATAGACGCAGTGGTGAACGCCTCTGTCGCCCTTGAAATCGGGGCGCAGGCCGCCCTTGTGCAGGGACAGGCGCAGCTTGCCGCCGTTGACGCTGATGCCGTACTTGCTGTCGTTGAGAACAGCGACGCCGAAGCGGGTCTCGGAGAGGTCGGTATATTTATGGTTGAGCACCTCGAACTTCGCCTTTTCAATGCTGTTGTTGCGGGTGGTCGGGCGCTTGACATTGCCGAACTGGACATCGAAGCGGGCGAACTCCTGCCTGACAGAGGTATCGAACGCAGTCTTGAGGAAGCGGTGGTTATCCTGCCAATCCATGACGGTGTCGAAGCGCACCTCGGCGCTGTCCGCAAAGAATATCATATCCTGCATAACGGTCGACTTGCCGCTTATCGCATACTTGCTGCGGATAACGAGCGCGACGGAGCCGTTTGAAACGACCTCGCGGCTGACAAGCTTCGAGACATCCTCAAACTTCATCTCGATATCGGCGTCAACATCCCAGTTATCCCACTCGGACGGGAAATCTTCCGCCATGATGAAAGTGTTGAGGTTATATCCATCGCCGCAGATCTCGCGGTCGGCGCGCTTATCGACAAAAGAAGAAATCGTGCCGTTATCCGCAAACTTGACGGACGCGAACGGAGTCTCAAGGCTGTTATCATCGAGGCTGAACACGCTGTTTTCTTCGGGCTTGCCGTCGACAAGCTTGAGGGTGATGCTCGAAAATGCCGGGACGGTCACGCCGCCGACCATGAGCTTTTTGTTGCCTCTGACATCGGTGTAGACCTGCTGTCTGTAGCCGCCGTCAACTATCTTGCCGCTATAGTCGAGAACAATGACATCGGAGCGATCAAAAGAAAGGGTGTTCGTGACGGTCACGCAGTCCTCCTTGTCGCTCTGAGCGAGTTCCTTGACAAGATCGCGGGCGCGGGTTATAAGCGCGGTAGTCATGGCGCGGGACTCCTCATGGGCGCGCGGGATGCAGGTGCCGGGGAGGATATCGTGGAACTGGTTGACGAGCAGCTTCTCATAGAGCGGAGCGATATCCGCGCTGTCCGCCGTCTTATTGTTCTTCACTGCGTCGGTTACCGTGAATATTTCAAGATCTCTGAGCGCGAACTCAGCCTTGCGGTTGTTGCGCTTTATGACATGCTGGTTTGTGAGCGTGCCGCGGTGCAGCTCAAGATAGAGCTCGCCTGCGTATGTATCAGGCTCGACCGCGTCTCTCTCAATCTCTTTCATTGCCTCGCCGACGAGCTTGTGCTCGGACTTCGGGCAGCCATTGAGATCGGCGCAGCGTCTTGACGCCTCGATCATCTCGAACTGCGGTCCGCCGCCGCCGTCTCCGTAGCCGTAGGAGATAACGCGGGTGTCGGTGACGCGCTTATCTTTGATGCACGAATGGTCGTTCGAGGGAGTACCCGCGACATAGGTCATGAGATCCTCGGCATCGGGCCAGATGTGGGTGCGGTTGAAATGGGTGAACACCTTTGTGCCGTCGATACCCTCCCAATAGAAAGTATCAAGCGGGAAAGTGTTGGTGTCGTTCCAGTCAATTTTAGTTGTCAGGAAATAATCGACGCAGCAGCCTTTCATTATCTGCGGGATAGCCGCGCTGTAGCCGAAAGTATCGGGCAGCCAGAAGCAATTCGAGGTGAAGTCGAAATATTTTCTCGTGAATCTCTGACCCCAGAGGAACTGTCTGACCATCGACTCGCCGGAGGTTATGTTGCAGTCGCACTCGACCCACACGCCGCCGTTGGGCTCGTATCTGCCCTCTTTGACCTTCTGCTGAATGCGCGCGAAGAGGTCGGGATATTTGCGGCGCAGGAAGTCGCTGTGGCACGAGGAGCTCTGGATAAATTTATATTCCGGATACTCGTCCATGAGCGCAAGCTGGTTTGCATAGGTGCGTGCGCACTTCTTGACTGTCTCGCCGACATGCCAGAGCCACGCGGTGTCCATATGCGAATGTCCGATGAGCGCAGCCTTCGGTGCATCGTCGCCGTTTTTGACGGAGAGCGCTTTTTTGAGATAGGGCTTCGCTCTCTCGAGAGCCGCCATGAACTCGTCGCGGTCAACATCGTCGGGTGACTGATATATCTCTTTGAACACTTTTTCAAGCTCGTTTATAACGGAAGCGCGTCTGAAAGAGCTCTCCGGCAGGTTCTTGACGAGCTGAACGAGGGTGCGCAGATCGAAATAGAACTCCTGGATAGCATAGTTCTTGACGCAGATATCGATGCCCTCGTACGAGAAATCATAGGTGAGCAGAGGGTTGTTCTCGGTCGGGTGGCAGCCCTTATAGGAATGACCCGCGTAATATTCGAGGTCGATGGCTATCTTCTCGCCCGCCTTTGCGTCCTTTTTGAGCAGGTCGCAGTAGTGGTTGCCGTGGCCGGTGAAAACTATCTTCGTGCTGAAGTTGCCGTAGGGCACTCCGTCGACCCAGAGGGTTCCCTCGTAGCCCGAGATGTGCGGGCGGATAAAAATATCTTTTCCGCCGAGTCCGTCGGGGACGACAAAATCGGTCTTGAACCAGCAATAGCCGAACTCCTCGCCCCATTTGTAGCCCTTTTCGATGGGGTCAAAAAGGCTGTCCTCTGGGATGCAGTGGAAACGCTCGAGGGTTGCGAACGCGCTCACGGGGCCCGGCTCGCCGACTTTTTCAAAAATCATCGGCTCGATGATATCGACAAAGCGCTCAAGCTTTCTGAGCATTCTGTCGGTCTGTTTTAAATCCAGCATATTCTTCTCTCCAAAATATATTTTTCCGCTGTGCGGACATTTGACTTATATAATATGTAACAGTATACCGCAAGAGTGTTGCATCTGCAAGCATTTTTGAAGAGAAAAGAAGCAAAAAAGCCGCCGCAGAGATGTTTTCCCCGCGGCGGCTCGTGTTATTTCAGCGAAGTTCTAAGATGCGGCATATCGCAGCTAAAACCGCCGCGAGATAAAGCCCGAAGATATTCATTATATTATAGAGAAGTGCCGTTATCATCTTCGCCCTCCGCTATGCGCTGTTCGTGCATGAATTTGTCCGCTTCGATGGCGGCAGAAGTGAAGCTGTTGTTCTTCCAATAGCTCGCAGCGCCGACAATGAATGTGAATATCAGGCTTATTATTGTATAGAGTTCGCTGTATTCGACGCTGACCGGTGTTTTCCCGAACGCGGTCAGAGCCATATTGATTATTGACACAAGAGACAAAATACCCCTGACCCATGTGCCGACAGATATTTTTGTTATATTCTCAAAAAGCTTTCTCATGAAAATCCCCCTTATTTTCTGCGCGTGATATCATCTATGCGCCTGTGCGCGGATTTTATCGAATCCTCTGCCGCCGCCATGCGCTCGACGAGATTATTGTGCTTGTCGACCCGCTTTTCGAGCTGCGCGATGCGGTAATTAGTCAGCCTGTTCGACGCGAGGATGCCGCCGAGCGAGCCGATGAGCGTACCCGCCGCCGAGAGCAGTGCCACAGTTATTTCTGCGTTCATCTCACACCTTCTCAAGACTGCCGACCGCGACCCAGCTCGAGATATCGCCGAGCAGGGCTTCGAGCGTGCCGCGGTTCTGCTGAACTTTCGTGACGGTATGTTTTTTCGGCGAGAGCTGAGAATCGGGCACGCGCTTTCCGCGCGCCGAGGTGCAGCCGCCGTAGACCGCACCGGGCTTTATAAAAACAACGCTCCCGATCGAAACTGACGGTCTCGCCGCGAGTTTCAAGTCAGAGAGCCTGACCCACGAGTTTATCTCTTTGAGCAGCGCGCGGCTCGGCTCGACTTTTGCGACGGTATGCGTTCTGAGCTTCACCCACGACGGAACGCGCTGACCCGTGGCATAGTTTTTGCCTATAATTTTCACGCGGTCGCCCGCTCTGATATCGGCGGACTGCGCGACTTTTTGCGGTTTGTTTTTTACGCAAAGCCCGTAAAATTCGGCTATCGACGCGGCAATCGACTCGCCGCACTTTTTCTGTCCCGCTTCCGTTTCGACATTCTTTCTGTCCGAAGAGCTGTCTATGAACACGGTCTCGATGAGCAGACTGCGGCACCCCACCGAGCGGACGAAGCCGAAATAATCGCCGCCCGCGGAATTGAGCTTTGTTTTAGCTCCCCTATCGCGCAGTGAAAATGTCTTCGCAATGCCCGCACTTATCTTCGCGGCGAGCTTTTTGCATTCCTCATCGGCGTGTTTATAATAGACCTCGCTCCCCGTTCCGCCGCCCGCGTTCAGATGAATCTCGGCAGCCAGATCGAAGTTTCCGCGGTTGACATAGGCTATCCTGTCCGTCAGATACATATCGGCATCGTAGTTTATGAGCACGGCATCGCAGCCGTAATTTTTGAGCGCTTCGGCGATATAAAAGCCAATCTTTCGCGCTATGCGAAACTCGTGGAAGCCTCCGCCGACCGCGCCGCTGTCATAGCCGCCGCCCGCCGATTTTCCGTGACCCACGGATATACAAATTCTCACTCTCGCACCTCCTCGAAGTAAATGCCCACAAGCTGCGACGGCAGATAGTGCATGACCGTGCCCTCGCCGCCGCTGTCGTCTCTTGTGCATCTGTAAATTTTGCCGCCGTCGAGATAGTACTTGTCCTTGAAATACCGCATACCGGCAGCGGCGGTTATCGGGTTATCTATCGTGCCGTCTTCGCCTACCGTCACACGTTCCCAGTGCGCTGGGGTTACGCTCGGACGCCATGTGGGATTGGCGGATATCGCGTTGTAGCAGCGATAGAGCTTACCGCCGTCGCGCACCCTGTCGCCGATAGAATAATCTTTTTCGTCGCTCCACGGTTCAAATAGGCTGATACTTGTCAGAGCTTCGGCGTTTGTCAGCTTCGCGGCGGCTCTTGTTATCATCTCGCGGAAGCGTTTTGCCTGCGTCCGTGTCATATATCCGCACCCCCTGTGATGATATCCAGCGCCTCGTCAGCCGATATGTCCTCGGGCGGCTCGGCGGCTGTCCAGATTTGCTTTATCTGGGATTCAGTCTCCGTCCACGACTCGGTGTAATACCCGCCGTCGGACGGATATTCCGCCGTGATTATCGGCTTGTATCCGTAGTGCAAAAGCAATGCCGGGTCGTTGGTAAAAACATCGCCATTTTCTGTTCTTATCGGTCTCGGCGCACCGTGCAGAGCACCGCCGACCAGTTTTCCGTATATCATATTTTCACCCCCATGTGAAGCTGCCCGCGCCCTGATTATAGAGCGCCGTTTTGCCTATAAGATCATAAAGGCACGGCACACCGTTTGCATCGAGACACGGGACAAGCTGCTGTGCATCACCGTCGGTGTAGCCATACAACCGCATAACAGCCTTATTGTTCGTCCAGTTGTTGTTGCCGACGTCAAATATCAGTCCGTTTGTCGGCGTCTCGAAGTCGGCGACATCGCTCCAAGATTTTTTTAAAATATCATTGACCCACACGCCGGCTTTGTTTATTTGGATTTTTGTTCGTTCCAATGATGAAGCCACCGAAAAACGGTGCTTTTGATACTCGGAAAAGTCGCCGGAGAAAACAATCGGATTTTTGTTTTGAAACAGCGTAAGATTATTTTTCAACGCGCTCTGGCGCGACCCGAATATGCCCGCGTCCCTGTATATTTCACCGACTATGCTGAAATCTATGGTGATATCAGAATCCTGCGTCAACTTGCGCCCGGTGTCGATATACTGGCTGCCCGAGGACTGCAAAAAGCTCACGGGAGTGAAGTCATCCGGCAGACCTTCGATATGCCGCGCGGCACGCGAAAAGAATTTTCTTCGTCCTATCAAGTGCCCTCACCGACCTTCTGCGCCGCCAAAATTTTGTCTTTGAAGCTCAGCTCCCAGGTTTCGCCGTTTTTAAAATCCGGCGCAGTGCCGATATATCCGGTGCCCGCGGGCATAGTGACGGTGATTGTCCCGCTCTCGGCAAAGGTTAAGCGCATCCAGCACTCGAACTTCGCGTCTTCGGGATACTGAACCGTCAACGTCTGAAGCCCCGTCATGCGGTATTCCGCATTGTCGTTGAGCGTCGCTGACACCTGCGCAGTGCTGTAGGTATACTGCGATGGCGGAGCCTGCGGAGTGAAGCCGAGGGAATTTATTATGACTGCCTTTAAATCGGTCGTCCCGCCGAACAAGGCTTTTAAATCCCGCATACTCTCCACTGCGGCGGCGAGTTCGGGCAGAATGCCGCACTCCTCTTCAAGCTCGCCGTCAATACCCATAACAGACGGCTCAAAGCCGAGGGTGAACACGGCGGACTTGGTTATTCTTGTCACCTCGAGGTCATTGCGCTTATGCGCCTCGACCTGAACGGTCAGCTCGCCCGTTGAAGTCAGCGCCTCGGGCAGAGGGCAATATATAACGCCGCCGGTTATATAGGCGGGAGTGCTGTTTGCGCCGCTGATAATATTCGACACGATGCGGCGGCTCAATCCGTAGACATCGAAGCTCAGAAGATAATACGAAGCGTCTGTTTTCAGCTCGTCGTTGAGCGTGATGCAAAGTCGCGCCGCGTTATGCTCTCCGCAAAAACAGAACGGCTCTTCAATCTGAGCCGTTCCGTCCGAAAGTATTGTTATTTTTATATCTCTCATCTGTTTTCCTCCCCGGAATAGTTGTCCTTGAGATAGTTCGCCGTTTCCAGAACGTCCCTGCGCTCTTTATAGAGCACGTTGAGCAGAGTTTTAATTTTATATGCCTCGTCGCTCGTCTCGGGATTCGGCAGAGCCGAAAGACGTTTTCTGTGCCTTGCTATAATCCCGTCGAGCACCTGCGCCTGCTCAAAATACTCGTCGGCAAGCTGTGAAAGAGTTCTGTTGAAAGTCATTTGTCTTCTCCTTTCAAAAGATAGTCGGCCGTTGTGCCGAAAAATCCGGCAAGCTGCGCGAGCTGATGCAAAGTCGGCTCTTTTTCGCCGTTTTCTACCATTCTTAATGTTCTTATCTGCATTCCGAGCGCATCGCAGAGCAGCTGTTCGCCTATGTTCTCGCTGCACCGAAGCTTTTTTATACGCCCGCCCAGGGTGTTCGGCTCATATCGCTTTGCCGCGCTCACGGCGAGCGCGCGCCTGACGGCTATCGGCAGAAATTCGACGGATTCTATATCGTGCTGATATTTTACAGTGAAGCTCAGCGCGTCATATATCTTTCTCTGCGCCTTGTCGAGGCACCTCGACACGCTCGACGGGCACACGCCCAATTTCTGAGCTATCGTGGATATCGTCGAGCCGTCGAACCAATATGCCTCCGTGACCTGCCTCTCGCGCGGCGTAAGCCTTGTTTTTATCACCTCGTCGGCGAGCACGGACAGGTCAACATCCCTGCGCCGCCACGCATAGTCGTCCGGCGATTCGCAGCCCGGGCAGTGCGAGCCGCAGCAGACGCACATCGCCGCCCGCCGCTCTTCAGGAGTCGGAAACGAGAAATCCATCGCCGCCTCGACACTTCTTTTTGACATTTGCTCATCTCCTCGCTTTCTCGAACATTTGTTCGTATCTATGCTTATAATTATAGTAACACATCAGATATTTGTCAACGGGAAAATATTTAATTTGACCCCGAAAATTTGCACTAAATGATGCACAGTCACATTCAGAAAGCAGGAAGAAAAAGTTCTGTCCGATAAAAAGGTCAGCAAATTTATATTTTAAGCGCGATGTATATATAGGTCATACCCAGCGCATTGAGAAGATTTCTGCTCCCGTTGACATCGCTCGCCGTGCTGATGCTGAAACCGCCGGAGGAGATGCTGAGTCCAGGCATACCGCCCGCCTGAGTCGCGGCGGCAACATAGCAGTTTGTTGATGAGCCCGAAAAATCAGCTATAGCGGCGGGCATACTCCTGCAAAAAACAAATACGGCGGTGGGCTTGAAGCCGACTTTTACAGAACGGCTTTTTGCACCCGTGCCCGTATATGAGCCGATTTTTACAGGCGCGTTCCACAGGGCCTTGTCCTCGGCGGTGACATGCTTGACGGTATCGCGGATATGCGAGCCGCAGAGCAGAGTCTTGTCGAGGAAGCAGTGGAAGTTGAGCCCGGTCGTGTCTGCGGGGCAGAAATCCGCCTGCATGAGTATATATGCGTCGAGGACAAAGGCGTCGGTGTCCCTGTCCGCCTTGATGCCCGAACAGCCGGATTCGACAACGTTCAAATCTGTGTCGAAGGTCAGGCAGTCGATTATAGTCGTCAGCACATCGTGGCAGGTCGCGCCGCCCTTGCTATACGGGACATGGATGGCGAGTTTGACTTTTATATTCGCGAGGCGGCAATATTCATTCTTGACCAACACGCCCTCGTCGTTCGCGGTGAAGCTGTCGACTATATCCATCTCCCCTATTCCGACCGCGACGGTCACACGCTTTAGCGGTATCTCTTTTTTGACGGCGGGATATTCGGTTATGAATCTTATCCCGCTCAGCCTCGTCTGCTCGGACAGCCAGTTGGCTATCTGCGAGGGAAGAACACTGATTGTACTCATAAAAACCTCCTTTATCGGGTCGCCGGGAAAACCCCGGCGACCCTTTGAGTTATTCCGTTATTTCGACGACCGTCCGCACGACCGCCCAGACATAGAGCACCTCTTCGCCGAGCTTTATCTTCTCCGCGCGGTCGATCTGGTATTTTATATCTCCGTCGATTATCAGCGCGTCCTCGTTGAGCGTCAGATCGTGCTCGGGCGGGCCGATATAGAGATAATAGCCCTGCGAATTGTAGCCTATCTCGGTGTTTACGCCGTAGAGATACATCTTGTTTTTGTATCTCAGCGGCTGAATAAAGCCCTTGAACGGCGCGGTTCTCGTGGAGTCGGTATTCTCGATAACGAGCGTTCTGCCCCACTTTTTGAATTCCGCTGAGAGATTCATATCTCCACCCCGCAGCAGAAAAAGCCGTCGTCGCTCAGCAGCGGAGTCAGCTCCGCGAGCGCGCTGTCGCGCACGGACGCCGCGAATTTAAGCGAGCTGTCCGCGCTCTTTTCGACGGAGATATCGCCCGCCTTAAAGCTCTCGACGCCGTCGGCGCTGCCCGCGCGGCGCACGCAGAGCGCATAATACGCAAGCCCCGCAGCCGCCTGGGCGATGCGGACATCGTCCCTGTCCGCATCGGCCTTCAATCGCGAATTCACGCGTTCAAGGGAGCTCAGAGCTATCCCGAGGCAGACTTTTTCTTCGTCCTCGCCGATATCCGTCAGCTGCCTGAGCAGAGAGAGTACGCTCCACTGAGTTATCATGCTCTCACCCCCGCCGTCAGACGGTAAGGGTGCGCGCGGCGGAGTCGAATATCCTTGCGAAGCCCGCAGTCGAGCTGATGACCGCGCGTTCGAGCTGGCGGTCGATGAGCTTGTCGTACTCGGTGGAGACGGGGCCTGTGGTGACCATCTCGAGGGCGCAGCTGCGGTCGATACCGATTATCTTGCCTGCGGGCACACACGAGCCCTTTATGAGATCTGCGCCGAGGGGAGTTATAACTTCGCCCGTCGCGTGGAAATTGAGACCTGCCGCAGCGTCCCTGAACTCACTGATGCCGAGCATCTGCGCGACCTGCGCGGGAGCGGCAATAATCGTGTTGAGCTCATAGGGATCGAAGAGATTCCAGAAGTTGACAAGGTCGGTGTAGGTGAGCTTGCCTGAGGATGCAACGGCAGTGTTGGAGGCGGCGTTGTCGTTGCCGTCGCCGTTTATGAGCACATCGACCGCGTCGCTGAGCTGAGTGCGCGCGATATATGCTCCGATCTGGCGCAGAGTCACCGTAAACAGGTCGAGACGCTGGAAGCGGACAGCTTCATAGGAAGCGACAAGCGAACGGCCGCGCTTTTTCAGATGAACAAGGTTCGCCTTGCTCTTGACGCTGGTTTCGGGGATGAACGCGCCCTCGGCGACGACTTTGAGTTCCTTTTCATCGTCGCTCGGCTCGCAGGCTATCGAGCGGTAGTCGAGTGAATCTATAACCGTGGTCGATGCGACGATGCGCGGCAGGACATTTGCCTCCTGCATACCCTGTCTGACGGCGCGGGAAACATACTCGGGGAAGAGCACGGCGGAATCGGAGGTCTTGAAGAACTTGTCGACAACGTCGCTGCCCGCTCCGCTGACCTTTATATCAAAGCGCTTGAGCTGGCGCTGATATGCGTCAAGTCCCTCGAGCGCGGTGCCGCTGTAATTCTCCGAGGGGTCGATTTTTTCGAGTGCGCCGGTGAAGTCACCGGAAGCATAGAGACCTTTTTCAAGTCTGATATTATCAAAAGCAGTCATATTATTCTCCTTTCAGAATCAGAGCATGAAGCTCACTGTTTTGGCGGCGGTGTTGACGTTGAGCACAAGATAGTTGTTGCCCTTTGTGCTGACCTTAACGCCGCCCGCTCCGTCCGCTGCGAGCGCAGCATAGCCGACCGCAGGGGCTTCCGTGCCCGTATAGGGCAGGGTGACCGCACCGCAGAGCTGAACGCCCGCATAGCCGCCGTTTACATTGACGCCGACGCCGCAGAACTTTGCGTCCGCGCCCGCGGAAGAGACGGTATAGTTTGCGCTGACCGCGACGGGCACGCCCGCCTTGAGTCCGCTTGCCGCCTTGAGCGTTAAAACATTCTCACAAAAACCTTTAGTTGAAACTGACATAATTATCCTCCTTTAAATTCTGAACTCGCTGTTGCCCGAACGGGCCTCGGTATTTTTGGGCGAGAGCTGGCTGTTGAGCTTTCCGCCGCCCGAGAAAGCCTTTTTGAGCTCTCTGAGCTGTTCGAGCCCGAGGGTGCCGCATATCGCCGAGAGGCTCTCGCCGCGCATATCCGGCAGAGCCGCCGCGCCCATGCGTATCACATCGCATATAAGCTCCTCGCGGTACTCTTTGCCCTCGCGGGCGAGCTGTTCGAGCTCGTCGATATAGCCGTAGAGTCCCGCCGCCTCCGCCTTTGTGAGGGTCACTCCCTCATTGGCGCAGGAGAGGCGTTTGACTGTTTTCACCGTCTGCTCGTCCGCGCGGTAAGACTTAGTAACACCTGCCGCGGGCTGAGCCGGCACGGCAACAAACGACCACTCATAGGCGTCCGTCGGGTCGCAGAGTATCCTGTGGCAGAGCTTGCCGCCGTACTCCCTGCCCTTTATGTGGGCGCACGGATCGGTTCGCCCGTCCTTGCCGCAGATTGAGCAGACGCTTCTGCCGACCGAGCAGCCGACACTCGTCTCTTTCTTTATCCCCGCGTCTATCTCTTCAATAAGTGCGGCGTTCTTTTCGCTGCGCGGCATATATGCCCGCGCGCAGAGCTTCGTGTATTTTTCGCCCGCCGAGGTCACTTTGCTCTCGTCCGTCTCGACGCGGCAGGAAAATATCCTCGCCGTCTGATCCCTGCCGCTCATGCTGTGGTCGAATATCCCCGTCTTGCCGACAAAAAGCTCGGCGAGCTTTTCGAGCGCGGGAATATCGAAGCGCTCGAAGTCCCTGTCTATTTCGTTGTCGCAAAGCACGATACCGAAAGTATAGACCTCGTCGGCGCTCAGCGGCTTTACGGTATAATTGTTGATAAACTCCAGCTCCTGCGGAGTCGGAGCGCCTGAAAGAACGCTGTTCTGCGTAGTTATCACTCCCCGTTTTCAATCTCTTTTCTGATTTTTTCCGCCTGCGCCGCATAGAGCTCGGCGCGTGCAAGCTCAACATTGTCCTGAAGAGTCACATCGTCCCACTCAGCCGTCACCTGCGAGGGCGTTCCCTCGAAGAGCAGATATGTGCGGCATATGCGCTCGATGACGGGTGTCAGAATGCGGCGGTATGCGTCGATCTCGCTGGTGAGCACGTCAGCCTGCTGGGTCGACATTCGCTCCGTCGATGACCATGACAGGCCGAGCATGAACGGCGGAAGTCCCGTTTTCGCGACTATCTGTTCGAGCATCTGGCGCACGGGCACCTCGCTGTCGAGAATCTGATTGTCCGCGCCGATGACCTTTATCTGAACATCGCCGACGGCGACAAAATCTTTTACCGCGCCGCCCGTCTGCATCGCCTCGCTCCATTCCTTTGCCACCTGCATGGCGCGTTCCTTGGCATATGCGCGGTCGAGCGAGTCGTTCTGCGGCTTATATGTGACCGCGAAGCGGATGTTACCCATGCGCTCCCAGTTGAGCCCGATTGTCTTGTAGATTTTCATGAGTATCCCGCTGACAAACGGCAGGCCTTTGAGCATCGAACAGCCGCAGACTTCGCCCGGCTGCGGGTTGAGCACAGACAGCAATACAAGCTCGGGTCGCCTGACGGGCGACGGCATACCGACACATGAGGCGAAAAAGATATCAACTCCGACTCCGTCCGAGGCGCGGCGAAGCTCGATATTTTCAAGCGGCGAGTTGAACAGCGCCGCTATATGCCCGTCCGAGTCCGTCACCATCTCGCCCACCGCCGTGCCGCAGGTAAGAAGCTGCTCGAAATAAGTGGAGATAAAGCTTTCGAGTCCGCACTGGTTGCCGCCGACGGGAACATTGCGAACGAAATTGTCGAGCTTGTCCTGCAGGCGTTCGTCGGCGCATCTGACCTCAAAGCCGCCCGTCAAGCGGACGGTTTTGAATATGGCGGCGTCGATTATCGGCACCGCTTCGCGCAGGGCGTAATAGAGCCGCGTCTGATTTCCGCCGAGCGGAGTATAGCTATCGAGCAGTCCGAGCCCCGACGCTGGACGCGCCGAGGTCTGCACAGCCGCAGGCTCGGGAGCGGTTTTCTTTCTTTTGAACGGATTTATTGTTATTCCTCCTTTTCATGACAGCCGACCGCCCGGCCGTCATCTGCTCATGGCGAGCGCGAAAAAGCCGTCCTCTTCGTGCGCGAGCACTGTGGAGACGAAATAGCGCACATCGTCCATGGCGTGGTCGTATTCCTTTCTCGGAGCATCGCGTGCGGCAGTGTTATCCCATCTGTAGAGGGAAAATTCCCGAAGGCAGTCCGTGCATGACTGCGAGAAAAGGATGCGCCGCTCCTTGAGGGCATCCGAAACGCGGCGGATGCCGTCTATAACGTCATTTTTTGCGGGCACGGCACGGAACCGCCCGTGGCGGCGGATACATTCGAGGAAGCTCGCAGCGGAGGGGTCTGCAATAACCGCCTCGATATTGAGCTCGCCGGCAAGCTGCTCGAGCGCGGCGTAATGCTCCTCGTCGGTACGCTGCTCGCCCTCCCTGCGGCTGTCGAAATAGTATTCGTTCAGCCTGTACCAGCGCCCGCCGTACTCACCCCAGAGCCCGAATGACGACGGGTTGACCGTGCCGTAATCGCAGGAGATGAAATAGCGCGACGGTATGCCCTCGGGCTCCGCAACATGGACCGAGCGCGAAAAGAACGGATAGACAAGTCCCTGCGCCGCGACCCATTTGCCCAGAACGAAACGGTCATAGAACGCTCCGCTGTAAAGGCTCTCGTATCTGCGCTTTATCGCGGGCGTAAGCGACGGGTTATCGTCCATGGTGAAATGGAGATACAGGCAGTTTTTCTCCGCGCTCTTTTTTATCCATTCCTCGTAGAACCAGTGCAGAGGCGTATCGGGGTTGCAGTTGAACCACAGCTTCGAGCCGTCGAGCGAGCAGCGCGCCAACGCCTGTTCGACAAACGAGCGCGGCATCAGAGCCACCTCGTCTAAAAGCACTCCGCCGAGCGTCATGCCCTGAATCAGCGCCGCAGAGCCCTCATCCTTGCCCCCGAAGAGGTAAAAGCGGTTGCGCCTGCCCGAATACTCTATCTCCACCAAGTGCTGGGACAGCTTTTCGCGGCAGTCGAAGCCGAGGCGACGCAGCACGGGAAGAATGGGCGTTATAATATTTCTTCTCAGGGAAGTGACCGTCTTGCCGCACAGCGCAAAGGATGTGTCGTCAAACGCCGAAAATGCCCACGCAACGAACGAGACGGACATACACAGGGTCTTTCCGGAGCGCACGGCGCCGTCGCAGATTATCGCGTCAAAATTCCTGTCCGGGCTCGACGGGCACCACCAAGAGAGCACCCGCAGCTGTTTTTCCGAGAAGCTCTCGAAGGCGTCTTTTTTCTTACTCACGCTCATCATCACCGCCGCGCAGAGCCCGTGCGCTTCGCTCGAGCGCGGTCAAAAAGTCCGGGCTCTCACCTGCCGAGGCGGCGTTACTCAGCTCGCAGAGTCTGTCGAGCGCCTTGAGCCGATCAAAAAATTTGACCTCTATTCCTCCGCCTTTCGGGCGTTTGATATCCGATACCATCGCCAGGTCCAGCTTTTCTATTTCCGACCCGTCCGGCAGCTCGTCCGACAAAATGAGCTTCACCGCGTCCGCAACGCTCCCGAAAGCAAGTCTGCGGTAGCCCTCCGTGACCTCCGCAAGCTTCGCGTCGCGCTCGTTTTCGAGCTTCGCTATTCGCCTTTTGATCTCCGGGTCGGCGAGCAGCCTCATCGCCGTTCGCTCTGGGTGGACGGAATAGCCCGCCCGCGCAGCCGACGCGCGCGGTTCGCGGGACGCGACAAAGAAGCGGCAGAAATTCTCCTCTTTGGGCGAAAGCGGTTCTTTCTTTTTCATACTCCCATCTCCTCATCTATATTCACGTGCTCTTCAGCGGCGGTCTCCGAAGCGCCCGTCACCCATAGCGAAAACGCCCCGATTTTTTGCATATCGGGGTGCAAAAAACGGCGGAGCGTCAACAAAGTTCATATTTTATTAATATTTGAAGAAACAAAAAGTCTGTTTTCGCCTGTTTTCAGGCATTTTTCGGTTGATTTTCCCCGTTTTCGGTGATTGCCGCCGATTACGCAAGATTTTTGCTCTTTTGCTTGACTTTTGAGGTCGTGGGGTATAAACTAATGTAGAAGTGCGAAAAGTGCTCCCGTCGGGCTTTCCCGACGCAAAAATTTTTGAAAAGTGGTGAAATTTTTTGGGCAGCGACAAACCTAAGCCGCGAAGTTGGCAAACTAAAAATAAAGCTGTGGGGTCACGCCCGAAAAAGTTCGACCGATAAAAAAATCGGCTCTTTTTGCGTGCGCCTCACGGAGAAAGAGGTGCAATATGAGCCGTGATATCCTGGAAAATATCAGCGCACTGTTGGCGGAGGGCAAACTTGCCGATCTGCGTGAACAGCTGTGCGACATGAACGTCGTTGATATAGCGCAGGCGATGGAATCGCTCCCGGAAGACGAGCTTCTGCGGATATTCCGCATCCTCCCCAAAGACATATCGGCGGACGTTTTTTCTTATCTTGAGCCTGATTCTCAGGCGCAGCTGCTGAATCTCATAACAGATACAGAGCTTGAGAACCTGCTCGACGACATGTTCCTTGACGACACCGTCGACTTCCTCGAAGAAGTCCCGGCAAACGTCGTGCGCCGCGTGCTCGCAAAGGCAGACAGCGAGACGAGGTGCCTGATAAACAGATTTTTGAAATATCCCGAAAACAGCGCAGGTTCGATAATGACCATTGAGATGGTCGAGCTGCATGACTTTTTCACAGTCGGTCAGGCAATCGAACACATCCGCTCGACCGCCGTCGACAAAGAGACGGTCTACACTTGCTTCTGCATCGACGACAAGCGCCATCTTATCGGCACGGTCGCCCTGCACACGCTGCTGATGGCAAAAGACAACGAGCTTATCCGCGACATAATGGACACCGACTCCCAGCTCATCTGCGTCAACACGCTCGACGACCAGGAGAAGGTTGCGGACATAGCGAGAAAATACGACCTGCTCTCCGTCCCCGTTGTTGACAACGAGGCGAGACTCGTCGGCATAATCACGATAGACGACATCGTCGACGTCATCGAGGACGAGAACACCGAGGACTTCGAGAAGATGGCAATGCTTCATCCCTCGGACGACAACTACCTCAAGACGGGCGTTTTCAAGCTCGCAAAGAACAGAATCCTCTGGCTTCTGGTGCTCATGGTCTCGGCGACTTTTACAGGCAAGATAATCGAAAACTACGAGAATATGCTCGCAGCAGTCGCGGGACTCACCGCCTGCATACCTATGCTCATGGACACGGGCGGAAACGCCGGCAATCAGGTTTCGACGCTGATAATCCGCGGTCTTGCACTCGGCGAGATCCACCCGAAGGACTATCTGAAGATAGTGTTCAAAGAGATAAGAGTCGCGCTCATCTGCGGACTGACCCTCGCGGCAGTCAACATCGGCAGAATGATGCTCTTCTCCTCCGGCGGGATGCCTGTTTATCTTGTCGTTTCAGCCGCAATGGTCTGCGCTGTTATAGTGGCGAAGATAATCGGATGCACCCTGCCGATAATCGCAAAGATGATAAAGCTCGACCCCGCGCTCATGGCAGGACCGATGATAACGACGATAGTCGATATGGTCACCCTGCTCATCTACTTCGCGCTCGCCAAAGCGTTTCTCGCGATATAAAAAATTATCCTCCGTACATTTTGGTGTACGGAGGATTTTTATGTTTTGTATGGCGCGGATTGTATGCCATTTAAAATTCGAGGCAATAGCCACTCAGTCTACGCTTCGCGTATCCGGCTCTCATACAGGGGAGCCTATGTCAAAAATTCGCCGAAGATAACAATACAAAAAAATGCCCCGCACTTTCGTGCGGGGCACTGAACTTAGCTGATTACTTGCTGAGCTCTGCGAAATACTTGATGGTTCTGACCATCTGGCTGGTGTAGGAGTTCTCGTTGTCGTACCACGAAACAACCTGAACCTCATACAGATCGTCAGCGATCTTAGCAACCATGGTCTGAGTTGCATCGAAGAGAGAGCCGAATCTCATGCCGATAACATCGGAGGAAACGATCGGATCCTCATTGTAGCCGAAGGAAGCGGAAGCAGCAGCCTTCATAGCAGCGTTGATGCCTTCCTTAGTCACATCGCTGCCCTTGACAACAGCGGTAAGGATGGTGGTGGAGCCGGTCGGCACGGGAACTCTCTGAGCGGAGCCGATAAGCTTGCCGTTGAGCTCGGGGATAACAAGGCCGATAGCCTTAGCAGCGCCGGTCGAGTTGGGAACGATGTTGGCAGCGCCTGCACGGGCACGTCTCTTGTCGCCCTTTCTGTGGGGACCGTCGAGGATCATCTGATCGCCGGTGTAAGCGTGGATGGTGGACATGATACCGCTCTGGATGGGAGCGTAATCGTTAAGAGCCTTAGCCATGGGAGCAAGGCAGTTGGTGGTGCAGGAAGCTGCACTGATGATGGTGTCGTCAGCATTGAGGGTGTTCTCGTTGACGCTGAAGACGATGGTCTTGAGGTCATTGCCTGCGGGAGCAGAGATAACGACCTTCTTAGCGCCTGCATCGATGTGAGCCTGGCTCTTAGCCTTGGAGCAGTAGAAGCCGGTGCACTCAAGAACAACATCAACGTCAAGCTCGCCCCAGGGAAGATCCTTCGCGTTGGGCATAGCATAGATAGTGATCTCCTTGCCGTCAACTATGATAGCGCCGGGAACCTTGACAGTCTTGCCGTCCTCTTCATACTCAGCAGCCTTGAAGTCTACGGTGTGAAGATTCTCGCCTATTCTTCCGCAATAGCCGCCCTGAGCGGTATCGTACTTGAGAAGGTTTGCAAGCATCTCGGGGCTGGTAAGATCGTTGATAGCAACAACCTCGTAGCCCTCTGCGCCGAACATCTGACGGAATGCAAGACGACCGATACGGCCAAAGCCGTTAATAGCAACTTTAACTGACATTTGAATTCCTCCGTTGTTAGTATAATTGGTTATTGGTTATATACCTCATATATTTTAGCCGTTTTTGTCCTCATATGCAAGCAATTTGATAAAATTTTACAGATACAGGAAAAGTTTCGTTAATCTGCCCAAAATATTGTATCATAAAGCCCAAAAGGACATAATACTGCCGAAAATCCGGCGCGGATATTTTGACATATCGGCATCATTATTTTGCCTTTCAAAACAAAATCTCCCCGCCTTCAAAAAGCAGGGAGTTTGCATTTCTTATTTTCGGTCTCAGCCCTCTGACGAGTTGCCCGCGAGCATTGAAATAGCAGCCTGAAGCTGGGTGTCTCTGTCCTTTTCGAGCGTGCTGAGATTCTCTCTGAGCGAATCCGCGAGGATGATTTCGGTGTCCGGAATCAGGCCCTTGCCGTCGAAACTCTCGCTGATATAGGGCAGCATCTTCGAAGTGGTCAGCACGACTGCACCGCCGTCGCTGAGCTCGAAAGTCTCCTGAACATCGGCTCTGCCGGCGGTCTTTTCGCCGATAAGGAACGCCTTGCCGAAATCCTTGAGGTCGCAGGCAAACAGCTCGCCGTAGCCCGCGGTGTCGGAATTTATGAGCACCGCCATGGGCATCGTTATATCCTTTGCGTCGGAGCTGTAGGTCTTGACGTTGTTGCCGTTTTTGTCAACGAGCGTCGCGAGCGCCTTGTTGCCCTCGGTCGCCGTCGGGACAAGATAATCTATAACGCGGCAGGTGTATTCAATAGTTCCGTCATAGGTCGAGCGCACATCGAAAACGAGGCTCTTCGCGCCCTCTTTCTTGAGCTGGTCGACTGCCTTTTCGAGCTGGTTCAATGTATTCTTGTAGAACGCGGATATCTTTATATATCCGACCGTGCCGATAAGCTCATAGCTGACGGTCTGGTTTGTGTAACCGAGGACGACGTTGACGGATTTGTCGACATCGTCGCGCCTGTAGGTGAGGCTGACTGAGGTCAGCTTTATACCGCTGAGTCTGCCCGCCATTTCACTGCTGTTTTCGGCAGTTACCGTGTCGCCGCCTATGGCAACTATCTTATCGCCCTTCTGAAGCCCCTCGGTCTGCGCCGGGGAGTTGGGATAGACTTCCGTTATGAGCAGATAACCGCTCTCGGGGTCAGTCTCGACCTCAACGCCGATGCCCGCGCTGCGTCCCTCAAGCTTCGAGGAATAGAGCTTGTAGGCGTCCGCATTCATATAGCGGCTGTACTTGTCGCCGAGTCCGTTGATATAGCCGTTTTCGAGGTTCGAGTCGAGCAGAGCCTCGTCTATATCGCCGTAGTACTTCGAGCGAACGATCTTGTCGACCTCCTCGACCGCATCATACATCTGCGCGCGCTTGGGAAGGTCGGTTATCAGCTTGTTGTACATACGCTGTGAGACCGACATCGTTATTGCGAAGGTCGCGGTCGCACTCAGAATAATGAGCGCAATCGCAAGTCCGAGCGAAATTTTCTTGTTCATTTGCTTTCACGTTCCTTCCTGCCTGAGATCAATTCGGAGGCGTGACAAAATCGAGAGGATTGAGCCTTGTGACGGCACCGTTCTTGACATGCATGACCTGGAAATGGACATGCGGTCCGGTGACATATCCGGTGTTGCCCATATAGGCGATGACCTCGCCTTTTTCAACATACTGTCCCGCCGAAGCGACTATCTTCGAGCAGTGACCGTAATATGTTCTGTATCCGTCGCCGTGGTCGATGGTGATATAGTTGCCGCCGACATCGGAATAGCCCCTGACGAGCACCTTGCCGCTCTGCGCCGCAACTATCTTCTTGCCGTAAGAGACATTGACGCCGTTTTCGCGCACGACTATATCGATAGCCGGGTGCATGGTGTAGGTTCCGTCACCCTCGGGGTCGTAGTAGCCGTAGCCCGCGGAGATGTAAGAGTTCTTATATGGAACCGGCCACATCATCTCGCCGTCGTTATAAAATCCATCGTCAACGTCGCCGCTCTGGGAGCCGCCGCTGATGATTTTGTCTATCTGGCGCTCAAATGCCTCACGCTTTCTGTACTGCCGCTGAAGCTCCTGCCGATATTCGGCGCTGCTCTTGTCGAGCGAGGTCATGAGAGCCGATATCTGACGGTAGTTCGCGTTATATGCGTTCTGCTTTGAAGCGAGTTCTTTATTTTTAGTGTCGAGTTCAGATTTCTTCTCGACCAGAGACGAGCGCTTCTCTTCGAGAGCTTTTTTGTCCTCGTCGAGCTCCGCCTTGGCGGCGTTGAGCTCCTCGGTCTGCTTTTCGAGCTGGGAGATGAGCTTGTTGTCGTTCTCCGTGACGCTCGCGAGCAGCTGGATGCGAAGCAAGAGCGATGAGATGCTGTCCGACTCGAGCAGGATTTCAATCCATGAGGACGAGCCCGCCATATATGTGGCGCGCAGGCGTTCTGATATCTTCTCCTGCGTGGCGTCTATCTGCTCGTCGAGCTTGTCTATCTTCGACTGAGCCTCGTCTATTTTTTTATCGAGCGCCGCTATCTCTCTGTCGTAGTCTGCAATGTCCGCATTTAAAACGGAGAGCTGTGAGTTTATGACATCGAGCTGGCTGCTTATCGCCTCAGCCTGAGAAGAGAGCAGACTCATCTTCTCCGCATTCGAGGTCTGCTGATTTTTTATGCTTTCAAGCTTTTTCTTGTTTGCCTCAATCTCTTTTTCGAGCTCGTTATACTCCTGCTTGAGATCCTCGAGGCTCTTCGCCTGAACCCTTGTCGGGAAAATTCCGGTCATCAGCACGAGCGCCGCGCAAAGAACAAACGCCGCCGCTCTTCTGAGCCATGTGTTACGCTTATTCTTCATCGACTATCGCGAACTCCTTTTCTTTGAGATATTTTGTTATCGACACCGCACTGCCGAGCGCGCCGGAGAGAACGCCGAGCACGATAAACGCGGCGAGCAGTATCAGAGCATATTTACCGAACGGAGCGATTCCCGACATTCCGATGCCGGAGAGGGTCTTGACGAGCGACCTGCCCGCAATTTCATATATGCCCCAGACGGCAAGCAGGGCGAGCACTCCGGAGATAAGTCCGAGCATCATGCCCTCGATCATGAACGGCCATCGGATAAACCACCTTGTCGCACCGACGCTCTTCATGATATTTATTTCGAGCCTGCGGCTGTCCATCGTTATTCTTATTGTGTTGGAGACGATGAAAAGCGAAACTATGAGCAGCAGCGCTATCATGCCTGCGCTCACATAGCTGACTGTATTTCTCAGCCCCGCGAGTTGCTTTGCAAGCTGCCTGTTCTCGCGGATATGCAGAACATGCGGGAGTTCGGAGATGCGCTTGACCGTGTCGTCAAACTTATCCGTATCCTTGAGCGAAACTTCATATGCATCGGGAAGCGGGTTTTCGTCGAGCCCGTCGAAGAGCACGGAGCTGTCCCCCATCTCGTCCTTGAGCTGGGCAAAGCCGCTGTCCTTGCCGACGAAAGTGCATTCGCGGACATTTGAAAGCCCTCTGAGGCTCGCGCCGAGCTCGTCCTCCTCCGCTTTCGTCGCGCTGTCATCGACAAAGACCATTATCACATTCTGATCCTCGACATTGCCGATGAACATATTTATATTGACCATTATCATGAACGCAACGCCAATCATCACCATGCAGCTGAACAGCACGGAGACCGACGCTATGCTCATCAGTCGATTTACATAGAGATTTCTCATTCCCTCGCGGGTGAGGTAGCCGAGGCTTCCGTTATTTTTCATCGCTCTCGTCCCCCTCTCCGTCGTCTTCGAGGTAAATCGAATAATCCGCCAAGACGGAAGAATATGTTGTGTCATACTCGCTTCCGTATCCCGTCGTCTCTTTTTCGCGTTCTTTTCTTATGCTCTCGAGAGCCTGCCTGTAGATATCGTCGGCGGCGGTCTCGTTTGCTATCTCCTCCGCCTTTTCCGGGAGCCTTTCGGGTTCCTTTGCGGCAGGTTTTTCCTCCGGAGCTTCTTCCTCGTCGTCAAGATACTTCGTTGCGAAGCCGTCCGCCGGTCGGTTGAGACTGCTTGATTTTGCAAGCGTGCGCTCGCGGTGAGCGGAATTTTTCATTCTGCCGTCCGCCGCAACGGTTCCGTTTTCGAGCAGGATAACGCGCTTGTCATACATACGGACGAGATTGTGCTCATGGGTAACCATGATGACAGTCGTGCCCTCCTGGTTGAGGCGCATGAGCAGATCGACTATCTCGAGGCTCATATGCGGGTCAACATTGCCCGTCGGCTCGTCCGCTATGATAAGATCGGCGTTATTCGCAAGGGCGCGGGCAAGAGCCACGCGCTGCTGCTCGCCGCCGGAGAGCTCGGTGGGATAGCAATTCATCTTGTCCGTCAGCCCGACTATGTCGAGCACGAACGGAACGCGCTTTTGAATCTTGTTCTCCTTAGAGCCGGTGACGCGCATGGCGAACGCCACGTTGTCGAACACGGTCATCTTGGGGATCAGGCGAAAATCCTGGAATACTATGCCCAACCCGCGGCGAAAATAGGGTATTTCGCTGCGGGTAAGGGTGCTCAGATCTTGATTTTTGATTATAACTTTTCCATGCGAGGGCACTTCCTCACGCATCATGAGCTTGAGGAAGGTGCTTTTTCCGGCGCCGGACGCGCCGACGACAAAGACGAATTCGCCCTTGTTTATCTTGATATTGACATGGTTTAGAGCATGTGTTCCGTTCTCGTAGGTCTTGGAAACATCTCTGAATTCAATCACAGTTTTCACTCCTATATAAAGCGGTATCCCCCTCGCTTGACTTTATACCGATCTTAAATTACGCCGCAGATCAGTATTTGACAGGCTTCGCATCGAGATACTTCTTGACCATAAGAGCCACCTTGAAGACGATAGCGTCGTCGAACTCGCGCAGGTCAAGGCCGGTGAGCTTCTTGATCTTCTCGAGTCTGTAAACAAGAGTGTTGCGGTGGACAAAGAGCTTGCGGGAGGTCTCGGAAACATTGAGGTTGTTCTCGAAGAAACGCTGAATGGTGAACAGAGTCTCCTGATCGAGGCTGTCTATCGAGCCGCGCTTGAACACCTCGCGCATGAACATATCGCACAGGGTCGTGGGAAGCTGATAGATAAGTCTTGCGATGCCGAGATTGTCGTAGCTGACTATGGTCTTTTCGGTGTCGAACACCTTGCCGACCTCGAGGGCTATCTGAGCTTCCTTGAACGAACGGGCAAGCTCCTTGACGCCGGTGACGGTCGTGCCGATGCCGACATATGCGTGGATATAAAGGTCAGTTGTCAGAGAATCGGAAATGGAGCGCGCGAGCTTCTCGAGATCCTTGGTCTCGATGTTGCTGCGGACTTCCTTGACGAGAGCTATCTCGTTTTCGTTTATGTTGATGACGAAATCCTTGGTCTTGTCCGGGAACAAATTCTGGATAACGTCGAACGCCGCGGAATCGTTATGCTCGGTGATTCTTATAAGAAGGACGGTGCGGACTGCGTCGCTGTTGAAGCGAAGTTCGCGCGCCTTGATAGCGATATCGCCGGGAAGTATGTTGTCAAGAATGACGTTCTTGACGAAGTTGCCCCTGTCGAATTTCTCGTCGTAGCACTGCTTGATGTTGCTCAGCGCCACGCAGCAGATATCCGCATATTTGCCTGCAAGCTCATCTTCGCCGTCAATGAAAACAGCATACTCGGCCTGCATGTGAGAGCCGAACGAGCGGTAAGTGCAGCCGTTAACGATGCGGTCGCCGTCCTCCGCAAAAATCTGCGAAGCGTTCGAGATAACCTCGCCTATTTTGCCGAGCTCACTGCAGGAGATTATGGTGCCGGTCTCATCAATAACGCCGATCGTTCTGTCAACAGCGTCGCGCATCTGATGGATGACACCCTGGAAAAGCCTGTTTGACATAATATCTACCCCTATTCTGAATGATTTCAACTTCTGCCGTTTTAGACATTTTGACAACTGCGCTATAGACATTTTACACAATCGCGCGCTCAATTGCAATACATACGGGGCTAAAAAATGTGTAAAATAAAGGATTTTTTTCATAATCGGGTAAAAAAGCACCTGTTTTTATCTATTTCCCACAATTTTTTTAATTCGCTTTTAGTGGATTTGATCTTTGGTCATTTTGTCCATAGAATTCCACATAGGGGGGTTGGGGCGCTTTTATCCACGCGATTTTTATGGTATAATGAGCCGAGAAAGCGAAAAAGGCGGCGCAAAAATGGAAGGCAGCATACTCAGAGCATATATATCGGAGAACATCGAAAAGGCTCAAAGAGAAAATATCCCGTCGGCGGTGTCGAAATTTCTCGATTCCGCTTCGCTCTCAGTGGCGTCCGCCCTCGCCCGCTCGACTGCGGGCAAGTTCATCTTCTGGGGCGGCTTCGATGGAGCTGAACGTGTAATCATGCTCAGCGTCCCCGACTATATCGAGAGCGACGACCCGAACGAAATTTTTACAGTATATTCCGACGGCTGCCCGCTGAGCGCCGTGAGAATAGAGAAGGACAAATTTTCCGACATCGGTCACAGGGACTATCTCGGCGCGGTAATGGGTCTCGGTCTTACGCGCGAGAGCGTCGGAGACATCTGCGTTCAGCCCGACGGCTGCGACATAGTCGCCCTGCCGAACGCCGCGAAATATATCGAAGATAATCTGACGGGCGCGGGACGCGCTACGCTCAAGGCTAAACAAATCCCGCTCGGCGAGGTCCGTGCGCCGCAGGTAAATATAAAGGAAACGAGCATCACCGTAGCATCGCCGCGGCTCGACGCAGTAGCGGGCGAGATATTCTCGCTCTCGCGTTCGGCGGCGGCTCAGGCTATAGCCTCGGGCGCGGTGACCGTAAACGACGAGCAGGTGTTGAAATCCGACCGCCGCCTCTCCCCAAAAGACAAAATCGTTCTGCACGGCAAGGGCAGAGCGATTCTCGGCGAAGAGTTCACGCAGACAAAGAAGGGCAGAGTCAGAATAGAGGTCAAAAAATCTGTGTAATAATGCGGCAAGACACCTTTGATAATCGACTTCTACCTTCGCGTCTCACTATAATAAAAGCTTTCATACTTCTCGCGATGAAAAAAGTCCTACCCAAGTTTTATTTTGGGTAGGACTTCTTGACTTATATAGCTTCTCCGGCACTGCGGGCTGATTTCGTTACAGCATATCCTCTATCCGGTACGGTCTGCCGGGAGTGACAACATATTTTCTTGTTGTAACCCCGTCTTTGAGCGTGAAAAACTTTGAAGATACGGAGCAGTTTTCGACTATGCCCTCCGTTATGCCGTCCGAATTGTCGTCACTCGAGAATGTTACACTATAGCTCCCGTCGCCCGGCTTCGTTCCGCTTCCGACACCCTTTGATTCGATGCATCCGTCGGAATCGGCTCTGATATAGACAAACCCGTTGCTGTAATTTCTTCCGTCGATTCCGCTGTAGTCATAGAACACATTCGGATTGACAAACACCGTGTAGCCCTCGTCGGTGACGACAAGATCGAGTTCATTCAGCGAATATTTCAATCTCTTGCGCATTCCCCCGCTTTGCGTTTCGCAGTATTCGTCAAACGGCATATAGCCCTGAACGCGAAGCTTCAGCTTTGCTTCGTCGTAGCTCATTCCGAGTTCTATCGAGTCGAACGCCGCTTCGCTCTGCTTGCATATTCCGTCGGAAGTCTCGAACTTATATCCGTTCATAACATATATATAGGAGTTGAAAAAGTTTTCCGCACCGCGGCATGTCAGCGCCACTGCTATTGCCGCGACGCACACGGCGCCGATTTTTATTGCCCTGCTCTTCTTACTTTTTTCTTTCGGCAGTCCGTCTTTTCTCAGGCGAATATAGAGTACAATCGCCGCAACTGCGAAGCCGACTCCGAAAGCCGCCGAGCCGAGCACCGCGAAAATATCGTAGTCATAAAATTCAGTTGCCGGATATAATGATATCGGCATTATTTTTTCCAATATATAACAGCCGTCATAGAAGAGCGCGTCAACAAAGCCCGAATAAATAGAGGGCAGCCGCGGGTCTGGAGTAATAAACGGCAAACCGAACACTGCGCCGGACAGTCCCATTGCAAGCACCGTTTTTTTGAAGCCCTTTCGGTATGCCGCCGCCATAACGAGCGACACACCGAGCATCGCCGCGAACCCGACAAGCGCGCTGCACGCATCCGAAAATGATGTGCCGAAGAGAAACGATGCGAAAAGATAAAGCAGCGAGCCTATTCCGACAGTCAGCACGAATGCCAAAATCGGCATCCATATTTTTTCGCCGTAGACTTTCTCGAAATCCTTTTTCACCATTGCGGTTACACCTCCGTCGTCGCCCATATCGGCCAGCGCTTTTTGGATACTCTCATCTTCGCTGTAGCCGATCTCGGTATAAAAATCGATGTGGTCGGATATATGATCCCGCAGCTCCTCGCGGATAAGCTTCTGCCGCCTCTTCGAGAGCTTTTCGGGAATCACAGAATCGAGGTAGCTTTCTATTCTTTTGTCCATTTTATCTACCTCAGACCGCCGAGGGTGCTAACCCGCTCCTTATCACCTTTTCGACTGCGCTCGAATACGAATGCCAGTCCTCGGTCGATTTGTTGAGCATTTTCAGCCCTCTGTCGGTGATGTGATAGTATTTTCGCCTTTTGCCGCGCTCGCCGTCCTGCCAATAGGACTTCACGAGCCCCTCCTGCTCGAAGCCGTGGAGTATCGGGTAGAGCGTGCCCTCCTTGAACGAGAACACAAATTCGCTGCGCTGTTCGATCTCCTTGATGATCTGGTAGCCGTACATGTCCCCTGTTCCGAGGACGGACAGCACGAGCAGCGAGCTGCTGCCCTTCGACAGTTCTTTTTGGATATTCATATAAAGTCCTCCTTTTATCATAGAGTTTCTATACATCGGTATTCTATGTATATAGAATAGCATTATATTTCTGTTCTGTCAAGCGGATTTTGCAAAAAAATGCCGCCCGTTTTCACGCAGGCGGCATATTTATATCAATTTTATTTTATCACAACTACCGTGTTCGGGCGCATTGTCAGAGTGAACTCGCCGTTGTTCGAGGCTATCGTCTCAAACGGCTCCATGTCGTGCTCCTCATCGAGCGTATAAATAGTATAGAGCCTGTCTTCGCCCGTTTCGACCTTGAATGTGCGCGGCAGAGGCGCGGCGGCATCGGTATAATATGTGACGAGCAGCATCTGAGTCTCCCCGTCCGCCGCGGCGGCGGAATAGATATCCGGCACATCGCAACTCAGGGCGCATTCATCTTGAAGCGAGAGCAGCTCGCCCCATGCCTTAACGGAGTAATAGCCCTTTAATCTATCCAGCGTGCCGCGCTTGAACAGCCCGTTCATGCTCGAATTTACCCGCGCGTCATAGTACATGAGCATATCGGTTTTTTCACGCTGGCAGGCGCTCATAACGGCGGCGATAAACGCGGCGCCCTTCAGCGAAGCCTCGGTTTCAAGGCTGCGCTTCCAGCCGTCGCCACTCCAGCCGCAGACATAGTTCCACTCGTTCAATATGCTCTCGGTGTCCGTGTAGCCGTGGCGGTCGAGCATGGCGCGGTGTCGGCGCGCATCAGACGTGAAATCGCTTACCTTCGACCCGTAGCAGTGCCACGAATAGAAGTCCATCGGCACATTTTCTTCTCTCATCTTTTCAAAGAATGCGTCAAGCCATTGTTCATTGTAGCCGCAGACTGCGGGTCCGCCGATTTTGAGCGACGGAAATCTTGACTTGAGATACTTTGCCGCCACGGCGAAAAAATCATAGAACTCCTCGGGCGTTCCCGTCCAGCACTTGTCGTTGAAGTCCGGCTCGTTCCATATCTCCCAATATTCAATACCCATATGATAGCCGTCCGCCCAGCCCTCGTTCATATGCATTATAATGTGCTCGCAGACGACCGCCCATTTTTGATAGTCCTTCGGCGGCATAATGCCGTAGTGCTTCGGCCAGTGCTCGATCTTACTGCCGAGGCGGTAAAACACCTTTGCGCCCGCGCGCATAATCGTGCCGAGATAAATATCCGTCAGCGTGAAGTCATAGGACTCGGGTGAATACGGGTCGGCGTCGAAATCGGTGAATATATTATGTATATCGACCGTGTGCTCTCCGCCGTAGTCATAGCATATGGACGAATCGTGCGTTCTGGCAAACGGGATGTTCGCCTCTCTGAAGTCCGGCAGATTCGTGAGATTCTGGTCGCCGTTGTCCGTATACACGGGGCCGTTGTTGACGGCGTTCATCGGCTTTATTTTGCCGACAGTGTTTTTGAAATCAACCTTAAGTTTCATATATACCTCCATCAAATATCAAACGAGAACTGCCAATCCTCGCCGTAGATAACTTTTACTTTTATCGGCTTGTCGCTCTCGACGGTTATTTCGGGCTTCTCGTCTTGTGATTTTCTCGCCTTGCACATGAGGGTGACGAACGAATCCCTGCCGACGGGCAGCTTCTTTATTCCGTGCTCCTCGAGCCTGTTCACGCGCCAGACTATCTCCGACTTTTCGGCGGAGACTCTGATTCCGAGGATGTACTCTATCAAAACGGTTATAGGAAATATGCCCGTCCAGCCGACAAAATCCTCGCGCGCGGGGTCGCCGCGGTCGGCAGTCTCGGGGGCATAGTTTTCCCAGAAAGTGCCCGTCTTTTTATAGACCTCGATGCAGTTTTTATAGCAGCACTCGGCTATCTCTTTTGCAAGCTTCTCTTTTCCGTTTGCGGAGAGCCCGCAGAGTATCATATAATCGGTCGGCGCCCAAACTCCGCCGTTCCAGTAGCCGCCGTTATCTTTGTAGTCCGGGTGATCCGCGGAGAGCGCGGGGACGCGGTTCGGGCGGTTGAATTCATTTTTATCCTCGAGGTGACGGCAGAGCGCGTCGACCCTCTCGGGCGGGGCAATCTTCGAGATAAGCGCCCAGAACGCAGCGACGGTCTTGACGGCAAGGAAGCTTCCGTCCGCCTTGAGGTCATAATAGAACCCGTCTTTTTCGCTCCACATCTTCTCGTTGACGAACCTGACGAGATTATCGTATTCGTCCTTGAGCGCGTCGACATCGTCAGAGATGCCGAGCTCCTCCGCCATCATAATGAGATATTCGCAGCTCATCGCCGCCTGCAGAGTCGCGTCTATCCAGGACATATAGCTGTGGTGGAAGGTCTCGAGCATCCAGTCCTCCGAGTCGGGAATGAGCTCAAGATCGCAGCGCGGCAGATTATCCATGCCGCAGCCCCAGCCGCTCGACCAATAGCTCCCGTCCTTCCAGCGATGATAATTCTTGAGCCAATGGTGGAACGAGAGCAGCGGATAATAGACTTTTCTGAGCCTGTCTTTGTCTCCGTAGTTCTTGTAATACTGCCACTCGCACCACGCCATTATCTCGGGTCCCGTGCTCGTCGGGTCGTGGCGATAGAATCGGTCAACGCCGTCTAATTCGTTTATCTCGCGGCAGATGAAGCCGTCCTTGTGCTGCTTGCAGTAGAAATTGTCGAGCGTTTTCTGAAAGCAGTGGACGCTGTCGCCGTATTTTCCGAACATGAGCATAAAGCAGGAATCCCACATAAAAATGTGACCGTTAAAAGCGGCGTCGATATAGGGCGAGACAAAGCCGCTCTCTTTCGTCGGCTTGCCGAGGTTGCGGAAGGCTATCTCCCACGCCTTGTAATATGCGGCAATTTCATCGTCGTGTCCCGCCCACACGGGCTCGGGGAGCTTTCCCTTCTCCTTTTCAAAATCCGGCAGCTCCGACATATCGGGCTGCATGGAAACAAACTCATTGAGCTTCGCATACCTGTCCTCGACATATCGGGTGATGGGTTCTTTCATGTTTGCGCTCCTTTCGGGTATTTTCAGTCGAGCTGATTATATCACACTTTTTATTTTTAGTGAATAGTTTTTGCGGCAACACCGCGGCGGCGAAATATATTTTCGCTTTCAAAAATTAACTTTTTGTGAATATTCAAAAAAGTATGTCAAAAAGCATTGACTCCGATATATAAATATGCTACTTTGTAATTGCAGATGGGTTTTCTGAGACAGAATATCATATAATTTCGGAGAAATGCTATGATGCTGTTCGGTTCAAAAAATTATAGATTTTTATCAAGTCTGAGGCGGGTGCGCATTCGGGCAGTTTAATAAGGCGCATAGGTCGGCATCGCAGCCGGCTTGTGCGCGTTTTGTCTTCTCAATAAACTAAAAAGCAAGGTGACAAAGATGAATTCAACCGCCAAAAGAGAAGTTCTGACAGGTGTAATTACATTTCTTGTTTACGGCATTCTGGGCTTTGCGGCTTACCTTCTTACTGCGCTCCCCGAAGCCGGACTGGATAGCCTCGCGGCGAGCCACGCCGTATTCATCATCGGAAGCATCGCAAGCTCCGCCGTTCTTGTCGGCGGAATAGCGTTCGGAATAGTGTTCGGCAGGAAAAGATCGAACGGATATCTCATAGGGCTCGTCGCCTCCGTCGTCTTTTTACTCGGTGCGGGATTCGGCTTTATAGTATCAATGATAAGTCTCTTCACCTACGGTTCTGACGGGAAAATGTCCGATGCATCTATTCCTATAATAATAGCTTACGCCGCCGTGCCGTACATCGCCTATGCCGCTGCTCGCATAAAAGCAAGCAAGAGAAATAAAATTAAAACTGCATAAATCATCAAACGCCGCCTGTTTCTCCGCAGGCGGCGTTTTCAAAGCAAATAAAAAAGCGCCTCGATGATATTTCATCAAGGCGTTTTCTGGTGGACGCTAACGGACTCGAACCGCTGACCCTTCGCACGTCAAGCGAATGCTCTACCAGCTGAGCTAAGCGTCCATTTGAGCTGAATTTTCGGTCTTTCCCGTTCAGCAGAGCCTATTATATATGAACGCCGCGCGAATGTCAAGCATAATTTTAAAAAAATTGATTTTTTTGTGAACGCTCGCAGAAATGCTATTTTCAGCCCGCGGGCGGCTTCATTTTAATTTATTTGAAAACGATATCGAGCACCAGCATCGATATCACCCCGGGCACACCGAGCAGCGCGCCCGCGCCGAGCGACCAGCGGTTGACGGAGAGCTGTATCCCCGTCGCAAGCCCCGCGATGTTGACGGCGAACAGCGCCGCCGCGCCGCCTATCGCGTTGAGTATCAGCGCCGAAAAGCCGCGCCTGTTCGTCACGGCAAACACCGTTATCGCGAGCGCGGCGGCAGCGAGAAATATTATAAGAACCGTTTTCATTCCTGTTGACAAGGCTATCCCCTCATTCCAGTTTGTAGCAGACGGCTATGTCGCTGCTTTCAAGTCCCTCCTGCTTTGCGAGCTTCAGGAGTCTGTGGTAGCGGCGCTTGAGCGATTCGAGCTCATATATTGCGGCCTCGACCGAGTCGTCGTCCTCGCCGTATTCAAACCGCAGATATGCCGCGTCCATCTCCTTTTTGAGCGCTCTTATGTCCACGAGCAGCTGCTCCTCCCTTGTCGGAGCTTCGTCCGCCTTTTTGAGCTTTCCTCCGAGCAGATATTTGAAAGCAGTAACCATTTTTTCGTCCTCCCGGTATTATTTGTATAGCAATTATGGGACAAATATGATAAAATAATTCAGCCGGACGATATTTTTCGTCCGAACGCCAAAAATATATAGGATGTTTATAATAAAGGAGAATGTGTTTTGAAGCTTTATCCCATGGTATTGACGCCCTTTGTCTCGGAAACTGTCTGGGGCGGGCGCAGGCTCATTGACGAATATTCCGTTGTCACAGACAAGCGAAACGCCGCCGAGGCGTGGGTCATGTCCGCGCACAAAAACGGCAGTTCAACAGTCGCAAACGGCGAATTTGCGGGAAGGACTCTTCGCGAAGTCTATCTCGAACACCCCGAGCTCGGCGGCAAAAACTGCGCCGGATTCTCTGATTTCCCGGTGCTGATAAAATTCATCGACGCCGCGGCGGATCTCTCGGTTCAGGTTCACCCCGACGACGCCTACTGCCTGAAAAAGGGCAGCGGCGCGGGAAAGACCGAGTCGTGGTATATCCTCGACTGCGAGCCGGGCGCTTATCTTCTGCTCGGCTTTGAAAAGGACATAACCCGCGAGCAGTTCAGACAGTCGATAAATGACGGCACGCTGACCGACTATGTCAAGAAAGTCCCGGTCAAAAAGGGAGATTTCTTCTTTATAGAGTCCGGCACGCTCCACGCGATATGCAAGGGAATTCTGCTCGCCGAGGTTCAACAGAACTCGGACACGACCTACAGAATATATGACTACGGCCGCATGGGCTTTGACGGCAAGCCGCGCGAGCTTCATGTTGAGGACGCGGTAAATGTCACGCACACGGGAGTATACAAAAATCCCTGCACGCCGAAAAAAGACGACAATGTTACGAATCTTGTCGCCTGTCCGTTCTTTACTGAGAGAGTTCTTGATATCGACGGTTCTTTTGACGGCACTGCGGACGAAAAATCTTTTGTGTCACTTCTTATTCTTGACGGCGCGGGTTCGCTCGAATGCGCGGGCAAGACTCTTGAATTTTCAAAGGGCGGCAGCATTTTCATTCCCGCAAACTGCGGCGACTACAAAATAAACGGAGAAGCAAAGATCCTTGAAACAAGGGTTTGATATTACAAATGGCAGTTTTAAGCGTACAGAATCTTGATATGGAGTTCGGCGAGCGCACGCTGTTTTCGGGCGTGAGCTTTGAAGTCGGAGAGCGCGATAAGATAGGCTTCATCGGCTCGAACGCAACGGGCAAAACGACTCTCTTCAAGCTCATCACCGGCGAGCTTGAGCCGACCCTGGGCGGGGTATATCCCGGCAAAAATATAAAGATAGGCTATCTCGAGCAGCACGCCTGCGCGGGGAGCCAAAAGACGGTCTATGACGAGATGGAGAGCGTGTTCGAGCCTCTCATGAAAAAAGAGAAGCAGCTCGAAGAGCTCGCGGATCTCATCGAAGCGGGACATGGCGACATTAACGCGCTCATCGCCGAGCAGAACAGACTGCACACCGAATTTGAGGACGAGGGCGGGCTGACCTACAAAAGCCGCACGCGCTCGGCGCTCACAGGTCTCGGATTCTCGGAGAGCGACTTCTCGCTCCCCTGCTCCCTGCTCTCGGGCGGTCAGCGGTCAAAGCTCGCGCTGGGCAAGCTGCTTTTGAGCGCGCCGGATTTGCTCCTGCTCGACGAGCCGACGAACCATATAGACCTGACAAGCCTCGAATGGCTCGAAAACTTCATCAACGACTACCGCGGCAGCGCGGTAATTATAAGCCATGACCGCTATTTTCTCGACAAAGTGACGACAAAAACGATGCTGCTCGAAAACGGCAGGATCGAGATGTTCAACGGCGGCTACTCGCGCTTTCTCGAGCAGAAGACCGAGCGTGACGAGATCGAACGCCGTCACTACGAGCGACAGATGGACGAAGTTCACCGCCTCGAGGGCATAATCGAACAGCAGCGCCGCTGGCGGCATTTCATAACCGCGGACAGCAAGCAGAAGATGCTCGACAAAAAATTGGCGGAAATCGACGCACCCGACCGCTCGGCGAAAACCCTTGGCTTTTCGTTCGGCGAAGTCGAGCCGACAGGCAACGAAGTTCTGAATGTCAGGGGGCTGTCAAAGTCATTCGGCAGCAAGCATCTTTTCAGCGGCGTCGAGTTCCAGATACGCCGATCCGACCGCGCGTTTTTGCTCGGTCCGAACGGATGCGGAAAGACGACTCTTTTAAAAATACTTATCGGCAAGGAGAAAGCCGACTCCGGCTCATATCTCTTTGGCGCAGGCGTTCAGGTCGGCTATTTCGACCAGACGCTCTCCTCGCTCAACAATAATAATACAGTCCTTGACGAAATCTGGAATCTGCACCGAGATTTCACCGAGGCGCATGTGCGCACTCTGCTCGGGCAGTTCCTGTTCTGCGCGGACGATGTTTTCAAGAAGATAGAGACTCTGAGCGGCGGCGAAAAAGCGCGGCTTTCGCTTTTAAAGCTGATGCTCTCGGGCGCGAATGTCCTGCTGCTCGACGAGCCGACGAATCACCTTGATATTCCCTCGCGCGAGGCGCTCGAATCGGCTCTGCTCGATTTCGGAGGCACGATGCTCGTCGTGTCCCACGACAGATATTTTATAAATAAGTTATCCACCCGCGTGCTGTCGATAGGTATGAACGGTGCGGAGAGCTTTGAGGGCGGCTACGACGACTATGCGGCGAAAATTGCCGAGCAGAGCGCGGAGAAGCCGAAAGCGACAAAGACCATGGGCAAGGGCGGCGAGGACTACAAGCGCCGCAAGGAGCGCGAGAGCGAGCTGCGCCGCACGATAACCGCGATAAAGAAATGCGAAGAGCGGATAAACGAGCTCGACGGGCTGATAGCAAAAACCAACGAAGAGATGTCAACACCCGAAGCGGCAGCAGATTACGCGCGCGTCATGGATCTGACGGAAACGCTCGGCAAGCTCAACGACGAGCAGACCGAGCTCATGATGCAGTGGGAAGAGCTCGAAAACAGAAAAGCTCAACTTGAGGGAGAGGAATAACATGAACTTCAGCGAACTTTTCGGGAATGCTCAATGGGTGACCTGCGATAGCGGCTGCACTTCGCCGGTTATAAAAGGCGGCTTCTTCATCGAAGAGCCGAAGAAAGCGGAAATAACCATCTGCGGGCTCGGTTTCTTTCGCCTGTGGATAAACGGGCGTGAAGTGTCCGAGGACAAATTCGTCCCCGTCAACAGTCAATACTGTAAGCGCGATCTGACGGCGTTTGAATATCCTATCCTGGACGAACTGTCTTACCGCACATACGCCGTGAGATATGACATATCCAAATTTGTTGTTGACGGCAAAAATGATATCCGCGTCATTCTCGGCTGCGGCTGGTTCGCCCAGCAGAAGCGCAGCGCCGAGGGGTTCGCAAAATACGGCGACATAAAGCTCTGCTATAAAATCGACGTCGAGAATAAGAGCGGCAAAAAATATACTTTTGTTTCCGATGAGAACCTTGAATGGAAGCAGAGCCGCATTATTGAAAATAATATATATTTCGGCGAGGTTCACGACATGAGCCTTGCAGACGAGCTGACGTCGAACAGCGGCTTTCAAAATGTTATCAAAGCCCCGGCGCATGAGACTCAGTTTTTCGTTCAGGACTGCCTGGCGGACAGAGTGGAGCGCGCAATAAAGCCCGCGAAGCTCTTTGACCTCGGCGAAGTTTCGATATACGACATGGGCGAGAATATTTCCGGCTATCCGGTTGTCGCGGCAACGGTTGACGGCGCGGATATAACCGTCAGATGCAGCGAGGAAATAAACCCGGACGGCACGCTGAATTTCGATTCCTGCGACCGCGGGCAGATTCAAAAAGATGAATACCGCAACGCGAAAAAGGGCGAAGAGTGCATGCCCTGGTTTACCTGGCACGGCTTTCGGTATTTCGAACTGACGAACAACGCCGAGCCCGTGCGCTGCGAAGTAGTCCACTCGGACTGCGCCGTGACCTCATCGTTCGAGTCGGGCAGCGAGATGCTCAACTGGCTCTACGACGCATATATCAGAACGCAGCTGAGCAACATGCATTCGGGCGTGCCCTCGGACTGCCCGCATATAGAGCGCCTCGGCTACACAGGCGACGGTCAGCTCTGCTGCGAAGCGGCGATGATGCTTTTGGATTCGCAGAAATTCTATAAAAAGTGGCTCGAAGATATCTCCGACTGCCAGAGCGTCGGAAACGGTCACGTCCAGCACACCGCGCCTTTCATGGGCGGCGGCGGAGGCCCCGCAGGCTGGGGCGGCGCGATAGCGGTCGTGCCGTATGAGATGTATAAAATATACGGCGACAAAGAGACTTTCCGCCGTTATCTGCCGAAGATTCTTCGGTATTTTGATTATCTCGACTCGCGAAGCTCCGGCGGTCTCGTCTGCCGCGAGGAAGAGGGCGGCTGGTGCCTCGGCGACTGGTGCACGCCCGAACAAATAACAATATGCGAGCCATTCGTCAACACCGCGCTCTATGTCAAGCAGATGATGATGACAAAAGAAGCATCGGAGGCTATCGGCGAAAGCGAAACTGCCGCCATGCTCGAAAAGCGCATAGAAGAAAAGAAGCAGGCTATTCTCAACGCATATTACAGCCCGCAGACAGGCTCGTTTATCGGCGATGCGCAGGGTGCGAACAGCTTTGCTGTTGATATCGGTCTCGGCGGCGAACGCGCGTTCAATAATACAAAGAAGAAATACGACGCCGCAGATGCTTTTGACACCGGCATTTTCGGCACGGATATTCTAACCCGCGTGCTGTTTGAGCGCGGCTGCGCCGACACGGCTTTTCATCTGCTGACTTCAACGGGCAAAGGCTCGTTCTATAACATGAAAAAGCAGGGCGCGACGACTATCTGGGAGAACTGGGACGGCGAGCGCTCGCACAGCCATCCGATGTTCGGCGCGGTGACGCGGTATCTGTTCTCGTTCATTCTCGGCATCACGCAGGAGAAAAACTCGGCGGGCTATGAAAAAATTGTCATTGCTCCGCAGATTCCCGACGGACTCAACCGTGCGAGCGGTCACATAACGACGGTGCGCGGCGAAATAGCCGTCTCGTTTGTCAGAACGGAGCGCGAGATGGACTTCTATGTAACCGTTCCGCAAAAGTCATGGTTTACTTACGGCAGCGACTGCGAATATGAACTCTGGGAAGGCGAAAACCATATCCACATTGATTTTGAGGAGTAAAATATGGCTATAATCATCACAAATTACAGCGAAAAATATCGGGACGATGTCCGCAATATCTGCCTTGACACGGCGGGCAGCAACGCGCGCGAAGAAAAGTCAATGCGCTTTTTGCTCGCGACCTTCTGCGACTACTATATAGACCGCGAGGCAGAGCACTGCTTCATCGCCGTCGATGAAAGCACGGACAGCGCGGTCGGCTATATCTTCTGCGCGCCGGACTATCAAAAATACAAGCGTATATTCAAAGCCGAATATCTCCCGCGCGTCAAGGGCTGTAAAAAAGGAGATATAATTGAGTCGTGGGCGTCCGTAAACGGCCCCGCGCTATTCGCAAGAAGCTATCCCGCGCATATGCACATCAACATAAAGCCCGGCTATCAGCACTGCGGCATAGGCACCCGCCTGTTCGCGGCTCTGACCGAGCATCTCAGAGAGATCGGCTGCAAGGGCGTTATGCTGGTGGTCGATTCATATAACACCAACGCAATAAATTTCTATAAAAAGAACAAATTTGATATCATATTCCCTCTGCGCGTCTGCACGGTCATGGCGCGCAGGGTCTGAGAAAGCAGGGAAAAAATATGAAATTAGCCGTCATCGGCACGGGCTGGATAGTCAAAAGCTTTATCGACGGGTTGAAGTTCGCGCCCGATTTTGAACTCTTCGCCGTATATTCGCGTTCGCGCGAGCGCGGAGAAAAATTCGCAAAAGAGAACGGGATAAGTACAGTATACACCTCGCTTGACGAGCTCGCCGCCTCCCCTGCCGAGTGCGTCTATATCGCGAGCCCAAATGCTCTGCATTATACTCAGAGCAAAAAAATGCTCGAAAGCGGAAAGCATGTCATCTGCGAAAAGCCAATAACCGTAACGCCCGACGAATTTTCGGAGCTCTGCGAAATCGCGGACGGAAATAAGCTCATATATATCGAAGCTATAATGTATATGCACTCGCCCGTGCGGGCGGCGCTCAGAGAAGCTCTCGGGGACATCGGCAAGGTCTGGACTGCGCATTTTGATTTTTCGCAGTATTCGTCAAAATATCCCGCCTATCTTCGCGGCGAGCTGCCGAATATTTTCAACCCCGCCATGGCTACGGGCAGTCTCATGGATCTCGGCATCTACTGCGTCTATCCTGCAATCGATCTGTTCGGCGAGCCGAAAATCGTCTCGGCAGTATCGGCATTTCTCGAAAGCGGAGCTGACGCGGCAACCGCCGTCTCGATGCTAAGTAAAAACACCGCGATAACAATGACAAGCTGCAAAACCGGGCAGGATCACGCGGGCTCGCAGATAATCGGCGAGCGCGGCAGCATAAAAATCGGCTCAATTTCAAAGCTCACGGATATCGAACTCGTGATGAACGACGGGACGAGCCGCATTATCTGCGGCGACACGCCGAAAGATGAGCTCATGGGCAACGAGGCACGCGCGTTTTATAAGCTGATAACAGAGCCGGAAAACAACAGAGAAAAATACAGAGAGCTGCGCGAAACGGCGCTCTCTGTGAGCCGCACGATGCAGCGCATACGCGAGTCGGCGGGAATAAAATTTGACGGAGGGATAGCATGAAATATGTGAAAACAGGCGATGTCCTCGCGGTAAGGCTTGACCCGGGCGAGGAAATAATCGCGTCGGTGCTGAAGATAGCAAAGGACGAAGATATCCGCTTTGCCGAGATATCAGCCATCGGAGCGGTAGGGCGCGCGGTATTCGGGCTATACGACCTCGAAGAGCAGAAATACCACAGCCTGACATTTGTTCAGCCGCTCGAGCTCGTTTCATTAAACGGCAATCTCAGCCGCAAGGACGGCGAACCTTATCTCCACCTTCACGCCGCGTTCGCGGATGAAAAAGGCGCCGTCATCGGCGGTCACCTCAACGAAGCGGTGATAAGCGCGACCTGCGAAATGTTCATCAAAATTTTCGACATTGACATGGGCAGACGCATAAGCGAGCAGACGGGGCTCAATATTTTCGACATCTGAAAATCAAGCAGGGAAGCCGACATATGCCGCGCTTCCCTGTTTTTTCTTGTCGAACACCATAAAATATTGCACAAAATCAATAAAAATTCATAAAAAATCAAAATTTCTTTACAAAAACTATTGCAAAGTGAATCAAAATCACATATAATTATTCTCAATCAGCGTAGTAACTGAGGGTGAACAAATGCGGCAAGTAAGATTTGAGATCACCGACGGCATCTGCCGTCCGGCAGGATGCGAAATGGACGACATCGGATATGCGGCAATCTCCGATGCTCAGTGCGCCTCCGAAACAAGAAAAAGTTCAACCGCCTCGGGCGGCCGTATTTCCTACGGCATAGTGATGACCGTCACGGAAAACGGATTCAATGAAACAACAAGTTTTCCCGACATCTCTTTCAGCAGAAAAAAGCTGAGGGACTTTGTCTCCATGCTCGAGCGCAACGATGTCTCCCCCGTCCATGTGGAGGAGATGATAGACGATTTCTTCTACGCGGGATAGGCGCGGCAGGCGAAAAGCCGTGTTTTGCGATTTGCAAGACACGGCTTGTTTGCGGTTTAACGGAAGTTCGCAACATTATTTTTTCATAACGGTATTTTCAGATACCGGTCAAAGGCGGCATATTCCTCTGCGGTAAAGCGAACGGTCAAGAATTTTCAATTTTTGGTTTGTCTCTGAAGCAAATTACTGTTGACTGATTATTGTAAATATGCTACAGTATTATTTGACTGAAAACGGATTTTCAATATGAAATCCACAAAAAACGGAGGGGTTACAAAAAATGCCGAACCTTATCAAAAAAATCACGGCACCTCGCTATTCCGAATGGGTAAAAGGGGATTAGCAAATAGTGTTAATCTTTAAGTTGCCTACTTCAAGATATATCATCGAAATAAAATAATCAATATTGCGAAAGCCTTTTGCACGACATTTAATTTCTTGGATACGGCTGTTTATTCCTTCTGTTAGACCTGCTGTAAGCCTGCTTTTGAAATATTGCAACACACCAGAATAATGCGATTTTATCATTTTGACAATTTTTTTATCGGCTCTAATCGAGAACGAACAGCCCATGATAACCATTTTTTAAAGGCAATTTCAGCTACCTGTATATCAAATATATTTCGATACATATCTTGAAATGTCAGTTTCATCTGATATGCTTTTGCAAGATGCTTGTTTTCTTTTGATAAAGTTTTTAAGTCATTTTGTTGACGGAGAGTAAGATTGTTTGGATTCTTTAACCAAATATATCGTGAGCCTTTTAAACAAGGATTTATCGCAGTTTCATTGCGACGCACTGCATCTATTGCCTCGTTAAGTAGCTTTATGACATGAAACTTATCAAATGTAACCGAAGCGGTGGGAAGGTATTTCTTTGCACCTGATATAAACGCCGTTGACATATCAATAGATATATTTTTGATATTTTCACTGGAGGTGTTGTGGTTGGCGATTTCTTCACAAAAACGTTGTATCGTTGATTCATCCTTGCCTTGCGTAGCATAAACAACTTCTCGCTTAATCATATCAACAAAAATGCTGACATATTTATGACCTTTACGTGTTGATGTTTCATCTATGCCGATTTAAGATAAGCCTCGGAAATCTTTCATTGCATACGCTTTTGAAATATGAAAATGTAATATTCGCCATATTCTTGTGTCATGCTCTCCCATCAGTTCGGCTATTTTTGAAACAGGCATTTCTTTAACAAGTGTTAAAATAAACGCTTCAAATAATACAGTAAAACCACTACGAGGTCTTGACCACGGTGGCATAAACAAATGCACACCACAATTATTACATTTTACTTTAGGATTACGAAAATGGATATAACATTTATATTGAAAAAAATTAAGATGACGCCAAACTTTTTCAACGGTATCGTGAGTTGAGCATTCTTCTTTTCCGCATACAGGACATAGAAATTTGCTGCCATGTTCAAAATCAATATAGATATGTAATTTGCTTAATTCGCTAAATGCAATATTACTAATATATAAATATTACTAATATATAATGGTTTTTCGATACATAAAGCAGATTCAAATAGTTCTGTTTGTATATTCATATTCGCACATCCTTTCATACCTATTATATCAAATAATTAGAGGAAAGAAATGAGGCATCATAATGATTCAAATTAACAAAAGAAGCATAGTCGTATGTATATTACTATCAATAATAACATTCGGAATATACGGGATATATTGGTTGTATTTACTTGTAAAAAATACTCGTTCAATACAAAAGAATACAACGAGCTGTACGGGAGAAATGTTATGTTTAATGTTTGTACCGTTTTATTCTCTGTATTGGTGGTATACAAGGGGAGAAAAAGTCAAACAGGAATTCAGTCAGCACAATTATGCTTCAACAGGTAACGGAATTGTATATTTGATTCTCGCAATTTTCGGATTGAGCATAGTTTCTATGGCTATTATGCAAAGCGACTTCAACTCATTAAAATCTGAAACCCACTCGGAACAGCGAAGTGCCAAAATCACATCCACCCCGAAGGGCTGGTCTACAAAACCGAAGGAGAGACTGAGCTACTATCTCTACTTCTGCGGACAGAATGCGATATATAACCTTGTCGCCTCTTTCCTGACGACCTACCTCATGCTCTCTATCGGCGGACTTGTCAAAACCGCGGGAATCATGCTCGCGGTCAAGGTATGGGACGCAGTCAACGACGCTATTTTCGGCGTGCTGTTCGATAAAGTAAAATTCAAGAGCGGCAAGAAGTTTGTCCCGTGGCTCAAGATATCGCTCGTCTTTATCCCGCTGACTACGGTCATGCTCTTCGCCATACCCAATAACTTCAGCGAAAACGCGAAGCTCATCTGGCTCGCTGTTTCATATATACTCTGGGATACCGCTTACACCCTCTGCGACGTGCCGATATTCGGTATCATCACCTCGATGAGCGAAAACATTGACGAAAGAAACAGCATTATATCCTATAAGCAGATTTGGGCGGGCGTGGGCTCGGGCGTTGCGCTCATTCTCGGCACCGTCCTCGTCGGCGAGCAGGTCAAGCTCAACTACACGGTAGTCGCAATAATCTGCGCCGTGTTCGCAATTATCACAATGATCCCCGCCTGCTTCAAGCTTGAAGAGCGCTTCGGCGGAGACAGGGATGAGGATTTCACGATCAAAAAGATGTTCAGCTATCTCGTTCAGAACAAGTATCTGCTCATCTATTACATAGGCTATTTCTTCTATTCGAGCGCCAACGTCTCCGGCTCGCTCAACCTTTTTGTCTCGTTCTATCTCTTTAATAACTCGCAGTTCTCACTCGTCGTTCAGGCTCTGAGCCTTGTTCCCGCGGCGATATTCTCGTTCCTCGTGCCCCACATGGTCAGAAAATTTGACAAGATGAAGCTGTTCAGAGTCTGCACTTTGGCTACCGTTATTTTAAGCGTCGTCATGTGGCTCATCGGCTACAACTCGATGATAGGCTTCATCATCATCTCGATACTGCGCGCGGTACCCATGGCTATTCTCGGCGTCATGCTCTTCATGTTCACGCCCGACTGCGCGGAGTTCGGCAAATTCGCCTCCGGCATCGAGGCCAAGGGAATCACCTTCGCGATTCAGACCTTTATGGCCAAGCTCACAGCCGCTGTCTCCGGTGCGCTCGGTATGTTTATACTCGGTCTCAAGTCCACCGGCTGGGTCTCTGTTGAGGGCGCACAGAACTTCGCAGACCTCCAGGGTGTCACCCAGACAGACCACGCGAAGGCCGTTCTGTGGTTCATCTATGTTATGTTCACGGCGATAGGCTACGCCATAGCCTATGTCATCTGGACCCGCTACAAGCTCACCGACAAGGATGTTCAGACCATGGCGGACTGCAACAGCGGCAAAATAACCCGCGCCGAAGCCGAAGAAAGACTCGGCGGAAGATACGACAAGAAGTCGAAGAAAGCGAAGAAATAACAAACGAAAAGAGCGGAGGGGCGTGTGCCTCTCCGCTTTAAATTACAGCACCCTGTGCACTGAGCCGCAGGGTGCTTTTTCGTTAAGTTTATTTATCAGAGCACTACTTCTCTGCCCGTCCTTGCGGACTCGTAAACTGCGCAGAGAATCTTTATCATATCAATTCCCTGCTGTGGCTTGAAGCACGGCTCGGCGCCCTCAATAACCACATCGTAGAAGTGCCTGAGATTTCTCGCGTGCTCTCTGTCGGTAGCGTAGTTAGTCGGGATAACATCGAGGCACTTGCCGTATTCCTCGGTGTAGAACTCGACCTCGCCGTCTTGCCAATTGAGTCCCGCCTTCGTGCCGCGAAGCTCGACAAAGCGCGTCTCTTTCTTGACGTTCGACGCCCAGCTGAACTCTATCTGGAGCTGCGCCCCGTTATCGAAGCGGATAGTGCCCATCGCAAGATCCTCAACGTCAAACGTGCCGTCCTCGACCTTGTCGCCGAAGTCGGAGTTCACAGAGTCGCTGACGTCGTTGTCGGCAAACTTGCAGTATGTGCTGCCGGTCACGGCGACGGGAGTCGGGCTGCCCATGAGCCATATCGCAAGGTCTATCATGTGAACGCCGAGGTCAATGAGCGGGCCGCCGCCGGACTGCGCCTTGGTGGTGAACCAGCCGCCCTTTCCGGGGATTCCGCGTCTCCTCTGCCAGCCGCAGCGTCCGCAGTATATCTCGCCCATTTTGCCGTCGTCAATGAACTTCTTCGCAAGCTTCGACGCGTCGGTGAAGCGGTTGTTTCTCATGACCATGAGCGTCTTGCCCGCAGCGTTCGCGGCATCATTCATCTTCATGACCTCTTCGACATTGACAGCATCCGGCTTCTCGCAGAAAACGTGCTTGCCCGCCTTGAAGGCGGCAACCGCGATTATCGAGTGGAGATAGTTCGGGGTGCAGATATCGACAGAGTCTATCGTCTCGTCCTTGAGCAGCTCGTTGAAATCGGTATATACCTTCGCGTCTGGGAAAAACCCGTCGCGGCACTCGACCGCCCTCTCCTCGATTATGTCGCAGAGCGCGACAACCTCAAGTCGATCGTCTTTAAGATAGTGCTCGCGGTGAGCGCCGTTGAATATTCCGCCGACACCGATAATACCTACTCGCCATTTTTTCATAGAAAGACCTCCAAAAATGTATTTCATACGAATTGATTTTAACATAACAAGAAATAAAAAACAAGAGCGGCGGCCTGTACGAAATGCCGAAAAAACAGCTTTATTTTTAGTTGATTTAACAATTTGATTTGTGATTGACAACGGAACGGCGGAACGCCTTATGACGCTCCGCCGAACCTTGCTTTTATGAAATTGTGTTTTGCAAATTAAAGCTTATTTATCAAACGCGCCAAAGCGGGCTGCTATCTTCACGCCGGTCTTTGCAAGCGGAAGAAGAGCAACTATGGTTCTGAGCGCTCCGTCAGCAGAGGACGAGAGCACGGAGGAAACGAGGAAATTGACAACAATTTTCTGCGAGGCGTTCATGTCGAGAGCTGCAACAGCGGTCTTTATCGCCACAGCGTTGTTCTCCTCGGTAAGCTCGGAATGGAGATATCTGAACAGAACGACAAACGCATCCGCCGAGTCGCCTTCTATGCCGACAAACCAGTTTCTGGTCTTGGCTGCGCTCTCTTTTGCGGTGAAGACTCCGCAGGCGGCGATATCCTTTATTGCAGCCGCAAACTTCTCCTTGTCAAGGTTTATTGTAAGCGTGACCGCGGGGGCGGTCTCCTCACCGTTTTCGTCAACCTTGGCGGCCTGGAGCTCGATGTCCTTGAGCTTGGGGGCGATCATATCGTATACGCCGCCGGTGGTGAGGTCAACCTTAACGCTGTTGCCGATACCCAGGCTGATTTTGCCCAGCATATTGTGTATCTGAGTGTCGATAAGTCCCGTGTCAATAGCGGAGGCAAGATTCGGGAGAAGCTTCAGAACCTCGTCGACCGGGGATTCCGCAGAGGCAACTGCGTCAACAAGAGTGAATATGGGAGTGATGATGCCGCGGATACGGCGATCCATCTTCTCGTTTGTGTTGGCGCCCTTCTTAACATATGCGGTGTACTCGTCAGAGGTCATAAAGTCCTTTATGCCGAGAGCCTCAAATATGGGGATGAGATCCTCGTATATGCCCAGCTGCGGACCGTAAAATAAGCTGGTTGTGTTCTCAAAGGAAACAACGGTAGTGAGCAGCGAAAGGGGCCTGAACAGCGACGCAACAGCGTCGAGGAAGCCCTCCTTGTCGCCGTTAGCGAAACCGAAGTCGCCGTCAACAACAGTGAGATACTGCCATGCGTCAAGCTTGTCTACGGGCTTGCCGTCCGCGCCGAGCGTAGCTGCTGCGGCGTTAAGAGCCGCGATAGCACCCGCGCAGGTCTCCTTGTCAAGCTTTGCGGCAAGGTCCTTGGGTCCCTTTGCAACAAGGCTGCTGAGTCCGCCGACAAGCGGGAACAGCTTCTTCGCAACAAGAGCTACGGTTTCATTGGTATATACCTTCTCGTTGAGCACCTGGGGAACTCCGCCCTCGGGAACCTTCAAAACGGTGAAAAGAATATCTTCAACTCTGCCGATAGACCTGTTGACAGCCTTCTTGGAAGCGCCGATGGGATACTTAACCTTGGTGCGCTCCATAGCGTCAACGTCGGGTTTTTCGTCCGTAGGATCGGATACGGCAAGAGCAGCCGCTTCGCTGACAGCGCCGTCAAGCGCTGCGGTCGCTTCCTCCTGCGCAAAGGCATTGAGCCCTGCCGCCATAACGGACATTATCATGCACAGGCAAAGTATAACGCTCAGCGCTTTTTTAAATGTTTTCATTTACTCTGTTCTCCTTTCGTTTTTGTGAAAACATTATAGACATTGTTATTCTTTGCTTCTTTTTTTCTCCTCCTTTGCAGCAATTTATATTATAACATTAAGTTATAAATTCAGCTTCTAATATGCAGAGCCGACAAAGTACCGCACTATTCATAAAATAATTCAGAACCCTCGCGGATATTATACACTATATCTACAAATAAGTAAAGTTATATCTTAAAGAAGTGTTGTTAATTATTTGAGATATAAGGGGAATTGTTGAAATTCCCCTCGTTGTTTAAAAATCAAGTCTCTCCCGTAGGCTCTGTTTTATCCCAACCTCACACACGATGCTAAGCCCGAGGAAGCAGTCCTCAAAGAAATCGCGACCGAGCTTGAACTCCGGCAGAAGATAAGGCTTCATTTTGCTCTTTATCAAACCTATGAGCTTGTCCGTATCCATGCCCTCATCGAGCTCATATATAACCACTCTGCTCGGATTCATCAGCGCGATTATCGTCTGGAGGCGTTCGCTGCAAAAAGCTATGCGCTCGGATTCAATGTCCGGAGTGTGCCGCGGGATGTTTTCGACCTCGCCGGCAGCGCCCGACGCGCCGCAGAGCACCTCGCCGTTTGCGATTATTCCCGAGCCGCTCTTGTGCTTGCCGTAGGCATAGAGAACGGTTATACCATCCTGATAATTCGAATATTTTCTTGCCACATTCGTTGCGACATGCAGGTCGTTGTCAATAAGAACCGTCAGTCCGAATTTTTCATTCAGCCTCTTTGCAACATCGATATGGTTGAGCGACGGGAATGCCGCAGAGTCCATAACAACACCCTTGCAGACAACGCCCGAAACGGCTATCGCCGTCATGGCTATGAGCGGATCGGCCGCAACGCTTGTCATAACAAGATTCTCAAGCGTCGAAAGTACTTTTTCGTCACAAATCGGTATATTTCCGCTGCCGATAGTACGGCTTTTGAAATCATGGATTCTGTATGAAAGAACATCGGAGTCAAGATAAATCAGCAGAAAATGCATATAGTCCGCGTTAAGCTTATATACCTGCGCCTTGCGCCCGCGTTCCGCACCTATAACTCCGTCCGGATTAATAATTCCCTCCGCAACACCGTAATCAATAGCTCGCGTCACGGTCGGCAGGCTCAGCCCGATGCTTTTGGCTATCTGCGGAATTGTCGCCTGCTTGTTTTTGTGTATGTATCCCCACACAGAGCGGTAATTCGTCAGCTTGACTATGGATGAATCAAGTGTATTTTTCAAAAAGCGCGCCCCTCATCTGCAAATTAGAAAACCGTGTTATTAAATCAATTATATCACCGCGTTCTGCTTTTCGCAATATGCACTTTTGCCAAAAACGGACTTTTTAAATTATGCACAGTAAACAACGCAGAATCGCGAATGCAACACAATTATTGACACAGTGTCGAAGCAAGTATATAATTTCAGTATCAAATATCGGAGGAAACAGCATGGCAAAAGGGCTGCCGGATTCAAAGAAATATATAAAAGAAAAGCAGGCTCCCCTGCGCTTCGGCGCGGACGGAAAATTCCGCATTTTGCATCTGACGGATATCCACGAAGTCGACCCGGAGATGGACGATGAGGAGGACAGGCAGATACCGATAAACAAGAGCAAAGAGACAATAAATGTCATTCGCCGATGCATCGAAATTGCTAATCCCGATCTTATCGTTTTCGGCGGCGACAACATCAGCGGCTACTGGCAGGAGTTCACATATGAATATATGTATAATACTATTAAAAAGATAGTCGCGCCGATTGCGGAGAAAAATATCCCGCTCGCCATAGTTTTTGGCAATCACGATGCCGAGGCTCAGCCCAAATTGCCGTTTCTCGCGAAAGAGAATCAGATCTGTATATACGCCGAATACGAGAATTTCAGGAGCACGATGAACGACGAGGATGTCTCCGGCTGCGCGAATTGCAGTTTGCCTATTTTGTCTTCCGACGGCAAGCATATCGCCTGGAACATCTGGTGCATCGACTCGGGCGACTATGTCAGGGACGATGAGTTCAATGTTATAGACGACGCCGGATACGGCTTTGTAAAAAAAGATCAGATGGCGTGGTACGAAAGACGCGCCGCCGAACTCAAAGCGCAGAACGGCGGAAAAGCCGTGCCATCTCTGCTGTTTCAGCACATCCCTGTCATTCAGGAATACAAAAAACTCAAAAAAGACCCGGATGGCGAATACAGCCTCGGCGCGCAGCACTACTCCGTCCCGGACGGCGCACTGCTCGAGGGCGAGATTCACGAATCCCCATGCCCGCCGCTCGAAAACGGAGACGAATTCGAGCGCTGGAAGAGAACGGGCGATATAGTCGCCGCATTCTTCGGCCACGACCATGTGAACACATTCACAATGGAAGTCGACGGCATAAAGCTCGTTCAGACCCCCGGCGCGGGTTACCACACCTACGGCGACAAACGCGGCGGCAGACTGATTATAATAGACGAAAACAAGCCGGATTCGTATGAGTCGGAATGCATTTTCATCGGCAGAATAACACAAGGTGAGCTTAAATAAATTCAAATAAAGGACGGAGAACAGCTATGGACAAATACGCAAGATTCAGATATCAGCCCTGCATCCCGCTCGGCGCGGACGGCAGAAAGGTCACAGGTTCGCCCGAGCACGCCGCGCTCTCGAGAAAGGCCGCCGGCGAGGGTATGGTTCTGCTCAAAAACAGGCTTCACACTCTGCCGCTCACGCGCGGAACAAGAGTCGCACTCTTCGGCAAGGCGACTATCGAATACATAAAGGGCGGCGGCGGAAGCGGCGACGTTTTCTGCGCCTACATCCGCAATGTCTATGACGGATTCAGTCAGAAGGAAGCCGAGGGCAAGGTCAGCGTGTTCAAGCCGACCGTCGAGTTCTACAAAGAATACGTCAAGGAGGCGAGCAAGCGCATCCCGACCCGCGCCCAGATCGAAAAGATATGGGACAAGGTCAACGCCATGTCCTTCTGCAAAGAGAAAGACGATATAATCTACGACACCTTCGCGAGCATGCATGTTGCCGAGGCGCATATGCCCGACGAGCTCATAGCGGAGGCAGCCGCGAACGCTGATATCGCGATAATAACCCTCAGCCGCTTCTCCGCAGAGGGCGTTGACAGAAAGGCTATCCCCGGCGACTACTACCTTTCGGACACGGAGAAGAGCCTCATCGACCGAGTCGCTGCGGCGTTCCCGAACACGGTCATAGTCCTCAACTCCGGCGCAGTCGTTGACTGCGAGTATTTCGCGGACAATGAAAATGTCGGCGCGATAATCTCCGGCTGGCAGGGCGGACTCGAGGGCGGCATGGCGATAGCTGATATTATCTGCGGCGATGTCAACCCCTCCGGCAAATTGGCGGACACTATCCCCGACTCCTACGACTCATATCAGAACGCGCAGGAGTTCCTGACAGGCTTCGAGCATCTCGATTATTTCGATGATATATATGTTGGCTACCGCTATTTCGAGACGATTCCCGGCGCCGCCGAAAAAGTTCGCTATCCGTTCGGCTTCGGTCTCTCTTATACTGATTTCGAGTTCAGCGGCGCATTCTGCGGCGAGAGCGACGGAAAGATAGTCGCCGCGGTGACGGTCAAAAACATCGGCAAAGTGTCCGGCAAAGAGGTCGTTCAGCTCTATTACAGCGCGCCGCAGGGCAAGCTCGGCAAGCCCGCAAAAGAGCTCGCCGCGTTCAAAAAGACGAAGCTTCTCTCCCCCGGTGAGTCCGAGGCAATCGCGCTGAGCTTTGATATCGGCGACATGGCGAGCTTCGACGATCTCGGCAAGATAAAGAAATCAGCATTCGTGCTCGAAAAAGGCACATACTCGTTCTACCTCGGAAATTCCGTCAGAGCGACAGAAAAGCTCCGCTACGACTTCGTGCTGAGCGAGGATATAATCACAAAAGAATCAAAGCCGCTCTGCAGACCGTTCAAGCTCGAAAAGCGTCTGCTCGCGGACGGCAGCTTTGAAAATCTCCCGACGGGCGAACCCGTTTACACACGCGGCACGCACACTTCTATCGAAGCAACCGCGCCCAAAGATACAATCATGTTCGACGAAGTCGGCGAAAATATAACGCTCGACGAATTTATAAAGCAGTTCACCGTTGACGAGCTTATCGACTTTGTCGGCGGGCATCAGAATCAGCCCGGAGTCTGCAACACAGGCGCGTTCGGCGGCATGAAGCGGCTCAACGTGCCGCCCGTCCCGACTGCTGACGGGCCTGCGGGTCTGCGCCTCAACGCTTCAACGGGCGTGCCCACAACGGCATGGCCCTGCGCAACGCTTCTCGCGTGCACATGGAACACGGAACTCATTGAAGAAGTCGGCGCGGCAGGCGGCGCGGAGCTGCGAGAAAACAATCTCGGCGTGTGGCTCGCGCCCGCGATGAACATCCACCGCAATCCCCTATGCGGACGCAACTTCGAGTATTTCTCCGAGGATCCACTCCTCGCCGGAAAGTGCTGCGCCGCCGACGTGCGCGGCATCCAGTCGCAGAAAATCGCCGCATCTGTAAAGCACTTTGCCTGCAACAACAGGGAGTCAAACCGCTTTGAATGCGATTCCAGAGTCTCCGAACGCGCGCTCAGGGAGATATATCTGCGCGGCTTCGAGATATGCGTCAAAGAGGCTGACCCGTGGACAATTATGTCCTCCTACAATCTCATCAACGGCTGCCACACTTCGGTGAGCTACGAATTGCTCACCGAGATGCTCCGCAACGAGTGGGGCTTCAAGGGCATGGTCACAACAGACTGGGGCGTCCACAGCAACCACTCCGACGAGGTTCTCGCCGGCAACGATGTCAAGATGGGCGACGGCGAGCCCGAGGAGTTGAAAGCCGCTTTTGAAAACGGCAAGATAACCCGCGCCGACCTCGAGACAAGCGTCAAGCGCATACTCGAGCTGACGATGAAGGTCGCGGAATAAATCAGATATAAAGCAAAGCAGTCGCCCGCGCGGCTGCTTTTGCATGTTCGGGCTATATTACGCCCGTTTTGTCTGCGGCTTTTTGGCAAAAATCGACATTGCAAAATATATTTTTCAATGATATACTTTATTATTAACGCAGCGTTATTAATCGTTGATGGGGACCGCTATAAGCCTGTCCGCAAAAGCCGGGGATGCCTTTTTTTCCACCTTTTGTGCATCGTCTTTCCCCTGCGGTCGGATTATCTCCGTTTTGTGCACCCGCAGGCGGCATTTTGCAGGCAGAGCGGCGGATAAATAACGAAAAGAATTCAGTCTTTTGGTTATTTGATTGATAACGCTGCGTTATAAATATTTCAGGCGGTCGGCAATTTTTCGCCCGCCGTTATTTTTATTTTCTTGATGTTTTTCGCGCCGCAGAGTATAATTAATTTTATAAATATTTCTGTTGAGGTGCAAACGGTGAGGGACAAGCTCAGCGTATTAAAAGAATATTTCGGCCACGATTCTTTCCGCGAGGGGCAGGACAGAATAACGGACAGCCTGCTCGGCGGGCGCGATGTTCTCGGCATCATGCCCACGGGCGCCGGGAAATCGATATGCTATCAGGTGCCCGCACTCATGTTTGACGGCATCACTATTGTCGTCTCCCCGCTCATCTCTCTGATGAAAGATCAAGTCAGCGCGCTCGTCCAGTCGGGCGTCGCCGCCGCATACATAAACAGCTCATTGACCCACGCGCAGTATCTGAAAGTGCTGCAAAACACGGAGAGCGGCAAATATAAAATAATTTATGTCGCACCGGAGCGGCTCTGCGCGCCCGCTTTTCTCGGAATATGCCGCAATCTCAATATATCCATGGTCGCGGTCGACGAGGCGCACTGCGTCTCGCAATGGGGTCAGGATTTTCGCCCGAGCTATCTGAAAATACCCGATTTTATCGACGCTCTTAACTCTCGTCCCGTTGTCGGCGCGTTTACCGCTACCGCCACGGGAGCCGTCAGAGATGATATAAAAACGCTGCTCAGGCTCGTCTCCCCGCTCGTTGTCACAACGGGCTTCGACAGGCCGAACCTGTTCTTTTCTGTCATGCAGCCGAAGAACAAATCGATCGAGCTGATGAAGCTGATAAAAGAGCGCAAGAATGAATCCGGCATAGTTTATTGCTCGACGCGCAAGGCGGTCGAGGAAGTGTGCGAACTGCTTCAAAAAAACGGATTCGCCGCTACCCGCTACCACGCGGGGCTTGATGAAAATGAACGCAGGCGCAACCAGGACGATTTTGTCTATGACCGCACGGCGATAATGGTCGCCACAAACGCCTTCGGCATGGGGATCGACAAATCGAATGTCTCGTTCGTCATCCACTACAACATGCCGAAGAATATGGAGAGCTACTATCAGGAGGCGGGACGCGCCGGGCGCGACGGCAGGAGTGCGGACTGTATTCTGCTCTACAGCGCAAAGGATGTGCGGACGAATCAGTTCTTAATAAACAACTCCGAGCCGAACCCCGACCTCACCGAGGACGAGCAGGAAGAGGTCAGACGGCGCGACAGAGAGCGGCTCAAGCAGATGACTTTTTACTGCACGACGCACAAGTGCCTGCGTAAATTCATACTCGAATATTTCGGCGACAAGGGCCCCGAGCGGTGCGAAAAGTGCTCCAACTGCCTCTCGAATCACGAGAACACGGATATCACGGTTGACGCGCAGAAGATAATGTCATGCGTCGCACGGACGGGTCAGCGATACGGCAAAAAAGTAATTTGCGATGTCCTGCGCGGGAGCAAAAACGAGCGGCTGATATCCGCCGGGCTGAGCAGACAATCTACCTACGGCATAATGGCGGACTGCCCCGAAAAGCGGCTGCGTGACATCATCGACCACCTCTGCGAAAGCGGATACATGACCGCACAGGGCGACGAATACCCGATACTCAAACTCGCGCCGAAGAGCCGCGGAGTTCTGACGGGTCAGGAGACGCTGCGCATGATGCTCGAGATACCGCAGAAAAAGAAAGCTGCCGCCGTAAAAGACGCTCTGCTCCCGCCGGCGGACGAAAAGCTCCTTGCCGCGCTCAAAGATCTGCGAAAAAGTCTCGCCATGCGTCAGAGCATACCGGCTTATGTCGTTTTCACCGACGCGACGCTCATCGATATGTGCCGCCTCAAGCCGAAAACGCAGGAGGAATTTATGGAGGTCTCCGGAGTCGGTCAGGCAAAATCACAGCGCTACGGAGAAGTTTTCCTCGCAGTTATTGCAGAATTTTCGGAATAAATTTTAAAAGCAGGGCACCGGATATCCGATGACCTGCTCTGTTTTTTATGCCGTTCTTCGCTTGTTATATACGAACATCCCCACTCCCGCGCCGCAGATAAGAACATAGCCTATAATGCTCAGGACATCCGGCACATCGCCGAAGACGAAAAATCCGAGCGCCGCGGCGAAGAGCACCTGCGTGTAGTCATAGACCGAAATCTCCTTCGCCGGCGCGCAGATATACGCCCGAGTTATTCCTATCTGACCGACGCAGGCGAAAGTCCCCGCGAGGACGAGATAAATAAGCTGCATAGCGCTCATATGCTTGTAGCCCGCTATCATAAACGGCAGGCACAGCGCGCACGAAAACGCGGAGAACCAGAAGATTATCCGCTTGCTGTCCTCTTTTCTTGAGCCGAGGCGGCGCACGAAAGTATAGGCTATTCCCGCACCCGCTCCGCCGAGAAGCCCCGCGACGGCCGCGAGCACTTCGGGATTGTCAAACCTCGGCTTTATGATGCACATGCTGCCCGCGAACGCAACGCACACGCCCGCTATCTGAACTATGCTCGGGCGCTCTTTGAGCAGAATTACAGAGAATATTATCGCAAAAAACGGCGAGAGTTTGTTGAGCATATTCGCGTCCGACAGGTTGAGTTTACCTATCGCGTAGAAATTGCACAGCATGCCGAGAGTGCCGAAAAAGCAGCGCCCGAAAAGATCGGGGATATTCTTTTTCGCGGGCACGAATCCTGTTTTATCGCGCAGCATCATGATAAAAATAAGAATCAGCGCGATAAAATTCCTGAAAAACGCCTTCTGAAACGAGGGCAGGTCTCCCGCGAGCTTGACGAACATCGACATCAGCGAAAAGCCGAACGCCGCCAAAATTATATAGAAAACACCTTTTGTTTTTGAGCTGAGTTTTGTCATAGGCTTCCGCCTTTTTGCTTGATAGCGCGGTGCGCTCCGAATATTATTATACCACCGATGTCAAAATATAAAAAATCCGGAGCACCTAAGCATTCCGGACATATTATCAAAGCTTCACAGCAGGCTCTCGCCGCGCTCTTCGAGAAAATTCTTTACTTAGTCGAGCGTCGGTATCGACGCGGACGCGCCCAGGCGCGAGACTGCGACAGCCGAAGCCGCCGAGGCAATTTTCAGCGCGCGTTCTGCGCCGAATCGCTCGAGCATGGCGAAGAAAAAGCCGAGGAAAGTGTCCCCCGCCGCTGTCGTGTCAACGACAGGCACGCTGAATATTTCGCAGTAAATGCCGTTTTTCGTGTGGGATACGCACGCGTCGCGGTACGCCATATCCGCCGCCATCACCGAGTCGCCGGGATTGATATAACCGAAATAATCGCCCCTTATCTGCGCACCTATCCACTCGCGGTAGGGATTCTTGTATTCTGCGGACGCGGGCGGCGCAAAGCCCTTGACGAAGTTGCAGAATGCCGCTCGCTCGGTTCGTCAAATTCATAGTCCTTTTTGAGCGGAGTGCGGGACACTATATCAAACATGACATCCGCTATGCGCTCTTTATACTCGCCGCCCGGAAGATACGAAACAGCCTTGAAAAGCTCCTCGTATTCACCGATATCTATGCCCTCTTCGCACGACTGCCTGAACTCAACCATCAGCTCCTCGGAATACAGCTCCCACGGATGGAGCGACGGATAGTCGGGTCTGACGCCCGCCCTGCGTTTTTCGTCGCGGACGCGCTCGGTGCAACCTGTCAGCAATTCATCGGGCGAAACATTGAGTATCTGCGAGAGTATTATCAGATTGTCCACCGACGGCTTCGCGTGGTCGCTCTCCCACTTCTGCACCTATTGGCTCAAAACGGAGCACTTCTGCGCGACATCGTCGCGGGTGAGACCCGCTTTCTTTCTGAAATCATATATACTGTTTCCGAGTGTCATTCGATCAACTCATGTTTTTTCTTGATTATATCAAATCGTACTTTTTTGTTCAATCTACCGCAGGTTGTTTTTTGCGCACCCGGAGGTTGAAGAAATCATTGATGGTGGTTATAAAGCAATAACTTTTTTACTCAAGAGATAGAGAATACGCAAAAAATCCTACCCGCGGGTAGGATTTTTGATTTATAAACACTATATCGTCCTTATTTTTCAAAGAAAAACTTCTTTGCCGCTGCGGCGGCGGGGCCGATAAAGCTGTGCTTATCGTCGAGCGGGGAATGTCTGATGTACCCCCTGCCGAAGCCGGAATAATACTGCGCGCACCGCTTCGCGAAAAGGTCAAATATATCGTTCTCAAACATATAGCCGAACGCCACGACGCTGTCCGGCGCAATGACCGTGGCGGCATTCGTGACCGCCTTTGCGAGGCTGTCCGCGCATCTTTCAAGCTCAACTTTAACTGCGCCGTCGCTCTTTGCAGATAAAAGTATCTGCTTTATGTCGATTTTTTTGCACGCGAATATTATGTGGATAATATACATAATCCGTAAAAATACTTGCGCTTTTCTGTTACAGATGGTATAATATATCTTGGAAATCACCAAAAGTATAATCTGCTTCATTCGACACCCCCCTACCCCGCGGGTTGCGGTACCCAAAAAACGGACGGAGGATCTTGCAATGACAGACTACGGCAGGACGGATATTTTCCTCGGCGAGAGCCGAGTGAATCGTTCTGCCCTTTTGCTGCAGCAACAGGTCTTTTTGCATAACAAAATAAACAGAACTATACCGGAGACAGGCTATTTTTGCGCTGTCCCCGGTTTTTTGCGTTTTAAAAGGGCGGTGATATATGGTCTGTAAAAGCTCATAGGTCAGACCGGCTTTTGCCGGAGCAAAAAAGTCCTTCCGCAGAACAAAAGGAGGGAAAAACTAAAATACAAATCGGAGGAACAAAAAAATGAAAAAACGAATTTTAAGCATGCTGCTTTGCTGCCTCATGCTGTTCGGACTGGTTTTCACAGTCTCCGCAGATCCCGATCAGCCCGAAGTTGATCCCGTTGCACACGCAATCACCGTTACAACCGAAAACGGCACTGCAACCGCATCCGCGGAAACCGCTTTCGCAGGCACGGAAATCACCCTTACCGCAGAAGCCAACGAGGGCTTCCGCTTCAAGGAGTGGCAGGTCATAAAGGGCGGCATAGAGATAACGGACAACAAGTTTGTCATGCCCGACGAGGACGTTGAAGTTAAGGCAATCTTCGAGGCAATCCCCGAGGTAATCCCCGAGGAGCACAGCATCACGATAATCCCCGTTGGCAAGGGCAAGACCTATTCCGTCCCCAAGACCGCTGTTGCGGGCACGGAGATAACCCTTCATGCAGAGCCCGACAGCGGCTGGATCTTCTACGGTTGGGAAGAGGTCGTTGAAGAAGGCGTCGACAAGGTCACTATAGCGAGCGACAAGTTCATCATGCCCGACAGAGATGTTGTTATCAGAGTTATCTTCGTCAAGGAGAGCGCTATCAAAGTTACCACCGACGGTAACGGCGAAGCTTCCGCCGACAAGGAAAAGGCTCTTAACGGCGAAGAGATAACCCTCACCGCTACCCCCAAGGAAGGCTATGCTTTCAAGGAGTGGCAGGTCATAAAGGGTAAGGTAGAAATAAAGGACAACAAGTTCATAATGCCCGACGAGGATGTTGAAGTTAAGGCCATATTCGCCGCAGAGCACAAGATCGTTGTTCTGACTGATAAGAACGGCACCGCTTCCGCATCCGCAACCGATGCTATCGCAGGCACCGAGATAGTTCTCACCGCCAAGGGCAATGACGGCTACTACTTCAAGGAGTGGCAGGTCATCAGAGGCAATGTCGAGATAAAGGACAACAAGTTCGTTATGCCCGATGAGGATGTCACCGTTAAGGCTATCTTTGCGGAAATCAAGGACGCTCCGAACGATGACGACATGAACGTTAAGCGCGACATACATTTCGTATTGGTCAAGACTGACGGAAACGGCGTAGGCGTTGCATATCCGCCTTACTCCGAGGCAGGCACAAAGGTAACGGTCGTTGCCATTGCGAAGCCCGGCTACAAGTTCAAGGAGTGGAAGGTCGTCAAGGGCGGCGTTGAGTTAGAGAACAAGAGCATTGCCACCTTCGAAATGCCCGCAGAGAACGTTATACTCGAAGCCATATTCGAGTCCGACGGCACCGAGGGCGACAAGCCTGACATCCCGAAACCCGACAAGCCCGGTACACCCGATAAGCCCGGTACACCCGACAAGCCCGGCACACCCGACAAGCCCGGCAATCCCGAGACTCCCGACGTACCCGACACAGGTGATACGACTAACATACTCCTCTGGGCTGCGGCTCTGGTAATCGGCGGCGGTGCTGCGATAGGCACTGTTGTCAGCAAGAAAAGGAAGAAAGAAGAAAGCTAATCTTTCGGCACACTGAAAAGAGCGGTCGCTTCGGCGGCCGCTCGATTTTTGTTTGGCGGCGGAAAAATACAAATTATTGCGCGAAAAATCCCGATGCAGTGCATAACTGCATCGGGATAAAGCATGTCAGAATTTCAATTTAAAGCATTGACGCTGCCTTTTAGGACGCATTACTCCCCTATCGGTTCCGACTTCCGGGTGTTCGCGCCGAAATAGATACCGGAACGGCCGAACCGATTGGGAATCACGGTTTCGTGCTTTTATTTCAGGCCTTTTACAAGTTTAATAATCTGAACGGAGAAGGTCACAGATAATTCTGCAAGTTTATTTTTCTTTTATATTCGTATCACCTGTTTATATAGACAGTATATCCTAAATCCGAACATTGTTCAATGACGCCGACGCTGTGCGCCAGATGATGTCGCTTGCGCTCCGAAATGTTGCTGTTCGCTTCGCTCACGGTGAAATGTTTGCCTTGCAGCAAACGTGAAATATTGCTCCTTCGGCGCAATGTGAAATAAAATTCGTTCTTCACACGCCGCAGACGTATTTCACATTTGCGGAGCAAATATTTCACATCGAAGATATTTCACTCGTTCCAAAGGAACGAATTTCACTGAAAAAAGCATTTGCAACCGCAAATGCTTTTTTCATGGTGCGGGCGACCGGACTTGAACCGGTACGGTGTCACCACCGAGGGATTTTAAGTCCCTTGCGTCTGCCGATTTCGCCACGCCCGCATATTAATAATGACCGCCGGAGACTTTTCCGGCGGTTATTATTATATTGTATTATCCGATGTTTGTCAACAAATTTGTGCTTTTCACGCTTCCATTCCGAACGGGTCGTCGTAATGGTGCGCCTGTTCGAGCATCATATCCTTGACCTTCATCAGGCGCGTTGTTGTGCTGCGCTCGTTTTCGTCGAGCTTCATCGAGATATACTTTATCGTCTCCTCATACTGAGGGATCATAACATGCTCAAGGGCGTTGACTCTGCGGCGCGTTTTTTCTATCTCGCCCGCGAGCAACTGGCACGATTTCTCGACCTCTGCAAGTCTGAGCATATCCGGCATTATCTCCGACAGCGCGCTGACCGCATTGTCAAGCTCCGCCGAGGTGAACGCCGTTCCGTATGAATAAATATCGTTCTTGTCAGCAGTTTTATACTGAACATCGAAAACCGGAATCATAACGCTCATCACATTTTTCTCCGAGCTTTCGAGGCTCATCTCCTGCGTGGGGAGCATCATCGCGACGCTCAGGCTCTTGTCGTTCATGGCGCTTCTCGCTATCTCCATGTTGACGTTCGCCTGCTTTATCCCCTCTTCCACACGGATGCGAAGAGCCTTATTCTCTTTTACGAGATCGAGGAAGCGGCGCATGAGCTCATCGCGCTTGTCTTTGAGCAGCTTATGTCCCCTGCGCGCCGTGGAAAGCTTGCGCTTGAGGTTTGTAAGCTCCATTCGCGTGGGGTTCACGTTCATTACCGCCATTGTCTATCACTTCTTCCCATATGGATTCAGAACTTGCCGTAATACTTGTCGAGGAACTCGTCGCTGACGCGCTTGAGCTCGCTGCGCGGGAGAATCGAGAGCAGCTTCCAGCCGATGTTGAGCGTCTCTTCGATGCTTCTGTCGGTATCAAAGCCCTGCGAAACATATTCTTTCTCGAATTCGTCCGCAAACTTTGCGTAGAGCTTATCCATATCCGTCAGCGCGTCCTCGCCCAGAACAACCATGAGTTCCTTTGCGTCCTTACCGCGCGCATACGCGGAGAACAGCTGGTTCATCGTGTTCGAGTGGTCGGCTCTCGTCTTGCCCTCGCCGATACCCTTATCTTTAAGTCGGGACAGGGACGGCAAAACGTCGATAGGCGGATTGATGCTCTTTCTGTAAAGCTCACGGCTGAGGATTATCTGACCCTCGGTGATGTAGCCCGTGAGGTCGGGAATGGGATGGGTCTTATCATCCTCGGGCATGGTGAGAATAGGAATCATCGTTATGCTGCCGGGCTTGCCCTTCTGCCTGCCTGCGCGCTCATATATAGACGCGAGGTCGGTGTACATATAGCCGGGATATCCGCGGCGGCCGGGAACCTCCTTGCGCGCCGCAGAAACTTCGCGCAGCGCGTCGGCGTAGTTCGTGATATCGGTCAGGATAACAAGAACATGCATTCCGCGGTCGAATGCGAGATATTCCGCGGCGGTCAAAGCCATCTTGGGCGTTGCGATACGCTCGATGGCGGGGTCGTTTGCGAGGTTCGAGAACATAACGGTTCTGTCGAGCGCGCCGGTGCTTCTGAAGCTCTCGACGAAGTAGTTCGACTCCTCGAAGGTTATACCCATAGCCGCAAAGACAACGGCGAATTGCTCGTTATCGCCGAGAACTTTAGCCTGACGCGCTATCTGCGCCGCGAGGTTTGCGTGGGGCAGACCGGAGGCCGAGAATATCGGCAGCTTCTGACCTCTGACGAGGGTATTCAGTCCGTCTATAGCGGAGATACCGGTCTGGATGAACTCCTGGGGATAGCTTCTGGCTGCCGGATTCATCGGCAGGCCGTTGACATCCATTCTCTTCTCGGGGATTATCTCGGGGCCGCCGTCAATAGGTCTGCCGAGTCCGTCAAAGACGCGGCCGAGCATATCGGGCGAAACGCCGAGTTCCATCTGTCTGCCGGAGAAACGCACCTTGCTGTTGGCGAGGTTGATTCCGGCGGAGTTTTCAAACAGCTGAACGAGCGCGTTCGTGCCGTCGATTTCGAGCACGCGGCAGCGGCGGGTCTCGCCGTTTGCCAGCTCTATCTCGCCGAGTTCGTTATACTTGACTCCCTCGACCTCGCGCACGAGCATAAGAGGTCCCGAAACCTCCTGAATAGTTCTGTATTCTTTAGGCATCAGTATTCCTCCCTTGCGTCAACAACGGCTTTTATCTCGGAATCTATCGCCGCGCAGACTGTTTTATATGTGTCCTCAATGTCCTTTTCAGGGACATATTTGAAGCGTCCGATGCTCTCTCTCGAGGGTATCGAGACGAGTTTTTCAATATCCGCGCCCTTTTTGAGCGCATCGAGAGAACCGTCATAGAAGCGCAGGACAAGCTTCATCATCAGATACTGCTTGCGCAGGGACGAATATGTGTCCACCTCGTGGAAAGCGAGCTGATGCAGGAAGTCCTCGCGTATTGAGCGGGCAGTCTCCATTTTGAGTCTGTCTGTCGGAGAGAGGGCGTCCATACCGACGAGCTTAACTATTTCATCGAGCGAAGCTTCATCTGAAAGCAGAGCCATGAGCCTTGCGCGAAGCGTGGCCCACTCATCTGAGACATTCTCGTTGAACCAGCTTCCGAGCGAGTCGGCATAGAGCGAATAGCTCGTCAACCAGTTTATCGCCGGGAAGTGGCGCTTATATGCGAGCGCCGAGTCGAGTCCCCAGAAGACCTTTACTATTCTGAGTGTCGCCTGGGAGACGGGCTCCGAAATATCGCCGCCGGGAGGCGAAACAGCGCCTATGACCGAGAGCGCGCCCTCGCGTCCGTCCGAGCCGAGGGAAATAACACGTCCCGCACGCTCATAGAACTGGGCAAGTCTGCTGCCGAGATAAGCGGGATAGCCCTCTTCGCCGGGCATCTCTTCAAGTCTGCCGGACATCTCGCGCAGAGCCTCTGCCCAGCGGGAGGTAGAGTCCGCCATGAGGGCGACGGAATAGCCCATGTCTCTGAAATATTCCGCTATCGTGATGCCCGTGTATATCGACGCTTCGCGCGCGGCGACGGGCATATCTGAAGTGTTTGCTATAAGCACGGTGCGCTCCATGAGCGACTTTCCGGTATGCGGATCGATAAGCTCGGGGAACTCATTCAGAACATCTGTCATCTCGTTGCCGCGCTCGCCGCAGCCGATGTAGACGACTATATCCGCCTCAGCCCACTTTGCAAGCTGATGCTGAGTGACGGTCTTACCGCTTCCGAACGGGCCGGGTATCGCCGCGACGCCGCCCTTAGCTATCGGGAACAGCGTATCAACGACGCGCTGACCGGTGACGAGCGGAACATTCGGCGCAAGCTTCTTTTCAAACGGTCTGCCGCGGCGCACGGGCCATTTCTGCATGAGCGTTACGGGCAGCTCCTCGCCGTTCGCGGTCTCTATCGAACCTATCTGCTCGGTTACGGTGTAATCGCCCTCAGCTATAGATTTGACAGTACCGACAACGCCGGGCTTCACCATTATTCTGTGTTCGACTATCTCGGTCTCCTGCACGGTGCCGAGAATATCGCCGCCGACGACCTTGTCGCCCGCTTTCACTTTCGGAACAAAATGCCACTTTTTCTCCCTGTCGAGAGCGGGCACCTCTATGCCTCTGACAAGGCTGTTGCCGACGAGCTCGCGTATCTTTTCGAGCGGGCGCTGAATGCCGTCGAAAATGCCCTCGATAAGTCCGGGGCCGAGCTCAACGCTAAGCGGCTCGCCCGTTGACTCGACGGGCTCGCCCGTGCCGAGTCCGGAGGTCTCCTCATAGACCTGAATCGAGGCTCTGTCGCCGTGCATCTCTATTATCTCGCCGATAAGCTTGCTGTCGCTGACGCGCACAACGTCGAACATATTCGCCTCGCGCATACCTGTCGCAACAACGAGCGGGCCGGCTATTTTTGAAATCTTTCCAGTAGTCATATCAGTTATCACGCCTTTCGGTTGAGCGTCATTATTTGTCCAGAATGTCCGAGCCGACCGCCTTTTGGACGGATCTGCTGACATTCTTCATACCCATGCCCGTGTTTCCCTTGACTCCGGGAATGGGCACTATTGCGGGCAGAGGTCTTGTGCGGTAGCGTTCGAGCTCGTTTTCGAGCCCGGAGGCAAGAGCCTCGGTGATGAATATCACCGCATAACCGCTCTCCGCCATTTTATGGAGCATCGGCGCCGCCTCGGCGGGGTCGTCGACGGGGAAGATGTGCATTCCAAGGGACGCAAAGCCGAAGATGCTGTCTCTGTCGCCCATTACGGCTATCTTATGCATAGACTTCCCTCACTCTCGCTCTTATTGTCTCTGCGGAAAAGCCGTTGAGCTTCGCCGAGAGTATAACTCTGACATTTTTCGTCTCCGTCTCAACGGCATTATAATAAGCCGCAAGCGGGTCGGGGCCGAACGCCGTGTATTTTGCCTCGGTCATCTGCTGCGCCGAGAGCTCGTCGCATTTCTTTTCGAAAGCGGTGAGCCCCTCTTTGAGGCTGTCCGCAAGGGAGCCCAGTTCAGTGTTCGCGAGCATATCCGCGACCGCGTCAACACCCTCGAACGCCGCGTGGATCAGCTCATCCGAATCGAGACTTTCGCACGGGCAGAGCGCGTTTTTGATATAATCCGCTGTTCTCCCCGTTGAGGCGCAGCGCAGCGCCGTTTTTATATCGGCGGCAGCGCACGAGAGCTCAACTTCTTTTATCAAAAGAGTGCTTCCGCTCTTTTCGGCGAACTGCTTTCTTGTTTTCAGCGCCGCCGTGTCTATCGCGGTGTCCGCAAGTCTGCCGCTCTCGAGCTTGACTATCGCATCATAAGCCGCCTGCGCGCAATCCCTCATGCACTCGGGCAGGGAGTCGAGCTCGTTTCGCTCGACGTAGCCGATTATCTCCGCCGGATCCCACACGCTCGGTTTTACAACATAGTCGGACGGGTCGAGGTCGGAAAACTTCGCCTTGAGCGCCGCTTTGAGATTGAAGAAATCGTTGTTTATCACGAGCGCATCGAGAAGTGAAGCGTCCGGCGCACTCTCTTTGAGCAGCTGCCACGCAGCGTTCACATGCTCTTCGAGCATCGGCGCATAGTCGTGACCGACGCCGTCGGTATGCCAGCCCTTGTCGCCGAGCAGTCTCAGCGCCGCCTCATAGCTCTCAGCTGATATCAGCTGTTCAGTCTCGGCGGGAGTGAGCAGATTCACTTCGTTCGCTCTGATTCGCGCTACGGCGTAGGCATATTCATTTTCATGCATATTTTTCACCGCCGTTTAAAATATCACGCCGCAGACTTTTTCGCGGATAGTGTCCTTCTGCTCGTTTATGAGCGCTCTGAAGGTGCAGTTTATCTCGATATCGCCGTAGACGAGGATAAACCCGTTTTCGATATCCGCACCCTGCGCCGCAAGCTTCACCGAACCGTCTTTCAATTCGGCATTTATTCTTTCAACGAAGCCCGACGGCACGCGGTCGAGGTCGGCTTTCGAGAGCCTCAGCTCCCCCTCGCCCTTGCAGGCGTTTCTGACGGCGAGCTTTTCGAGCGCCGCGAAATAATCGTCCGCGCCCATATTGCACATTGCGTCATAAGCCGCCTCTATCGCCGCGTCTACTGCCTCGACTTTCGCCGAGAGCTCAGCTCTGCGGGCAATGCCGCTTATATTCGCTTCGGACATATTTAATATCGACTGTGCCTTTTTCTCAGCGTCCGCTATAATATCGGAATAAGCCTTTTCGGCGTGCGCGTTCGCGTCCTCCGCGATATCCTGCGCCTTTTTCTGCGCCTGATCCGCAATCTCGCGGCAGCTCGCCAGAGAATCGGCATTTATTTTTTCAATTATTCTGTCAAGTCCGCTCATCATTTCATCCCTTTCGCCGGCGCATACGCGCCGTTTTTTCGGTCATCAGATATTGAGTCCGCTGATGCTGAAGATCGAAAGGATCGAGACGAGCAGGGCGATAACGGCGTAGGTCTCAACCATTGCCGCCATGGTTATAGCCTTACCGTTCTGGTCGGGCTTCTTGGCTATTATGCTGACGCCTGCCGCCGCAGTCTTGCCCTGAGCTATTGCGGAGAAATAACCGACTATCGCAATGGGCATGCAGGCCGCAAACATCATAAGACCTTTTTCTATCGAGAGAGGCTCGAAGCCGCTGCCGATAACGCCCATTCTGTTGAGCGCAAGGAACGCTGTAAGGAAGCCGTAGAGTCCCTGAGTACCGGGAAGGATCTGAAGGATAAGCACTTTACCGAACTTCGTGGGGTCTTCTGTGATAACGCCCGCTCCGGCCTGACCGACAAGGCCGACTCCCTTTGCGGAGCCCATACCGGAGAGGATAGCCGCAAGAGCGGCGCCGAGGACGGCTATTGATGTTCCGAGACTTGAAAAAATAGACATTACTGTATTTCCTCCTTGAATCTGAAGTGTTTTGTATCTGCTTTTAAGGGGGTGAAGGAGCGCCCTCCGCCCTCATAAAATTTTGAGAAGAATTCAACATACTGAAGCCTGTTCGTGTGGACATAGGTTCCGATAAGGTTTATTGCGATATTCGCCGTATGTCCGAGCAGGAAAACTCCGATAAACAATATGAGCTTTGCTATCTTGTTGCCGGGCATTGTGCCGAGCAGGTTTATGACGGTAGCTATAACGCCGGTTGAAAGTCCGAGCGCCAGCAGGCGCGAATAGGAGAGGATATCTCCGAGATATCCGGACGCCGTGTTATACAGCCCGTAAAGTCCGCCGCCGAGCTTGCCGATAATATTCTTGGCGCTTCGCCCGCTCGTCAGAACGGTCAGCACCGCGCCGACAAGGGCAACATATTTGCCTATTGCCGTCAGCGTCTGCGGCACATCGATTATGATTCCTGCGCCCAGCGGTGCGATACCTGCGACGAGCAGATAGACGGGGACGACATCGCAGAATGCGTCAAGCTTCTTGCCGTCCTTCCAGAGCATATAGAACCTGACCGCAAGACCTGCGAACAGGTGGATTATACCGAACAAGAACGAATAGAGCAGCAGCTTCATCGGGTCGTTGACCGGCTCAAACCAGACCGCCGTCGACGCTATCTCCTTGCCGAAGAACTCACGCGCTATGACCTGAGGCGCGTCGCCGAACCAGCTGCCGAACATCGTGCCCCAGAACACGGTCGAGATTCCGCAATAGAGAAACATATTGACCGTCTTTTTCATCCTGGGCTCGAGCTTGAGCTTTGCTTTGGCTATGAGCATGGCGATGACCATTATCACGCCGTAGCCCGCGTCCGAGAGCATGATACCGAAGAACACATAGTAGAAGAACGCCATAACTGGGTTCGGGTCGACATCGTCGCGGTTTGGCATCGAATACATTTCTGTTATCGGCTCGACGGGCGCGACAAAGGCGTTGTTTTCGAGCAGCACCGGCACATCGGCATCTGCGTCCGGGTCGGTAATTTCGATAGCGACCGTGTAGTTCTTTTCGAGCGTCTCAACCACTTTCGATACCCGCTTCTCCGGAATATATCCCGTGAGGACAAAAATACGGTTTGTCATGGCTATGCGCTCGAGAGCCGCATATTTTTCTTTCTTGATTGCAAAATAATCAATGACGAAGCTGATATCATCATGGCAGCCCGCAAGCTTCACTATTTCGGCTCGCGCCGTTTCGGAATCTTTTTCGTTCTGCTCGATCTGCTTTTGAAGCCGCTCATATCTCACGCGCGGCGGATGCTTCGTCGGGTCGGACGGATAAGCGAAATTGAGCGTTCTCAGCACTTCGAATATCTCTTTCTCGCACTCCTTGTGGCACATCACAACCGCGCAAGTGCGCTCGCTGTTAGCCGAGATTATCTGCGCGTCGACTTCGCCTATCTCCGGCGCTGCCGCCGCTATCGCTTCGAGAAGCGACTGCGCGTCATACTGCACCGGGAATGAGCCGATAAACACCGCAGACGAATCCGTGCCCTTGCATTTCATCGGGATATCGAGGTTCAGCCACGGTTCGAGTGCGTCCATCGCGGTGCGGCAGCGGACATTGTCCGCCGCATATTCGCGCATATCCGCTTCGAGCGAGTTTATCCTGTAGCACTCGCGGAGTATTTCATCCGCCTCATCGGCTTTTTTAAGATACTCCGAAACCTCGAGCTCCTTTCTGCCGCCGAACGACGACATGAGGCTCTGCATCAGTCCCTTTTTCTGCGGAGCATATTTGTCGAGCGTTTTCTGCGCGCTCTCCGCCGCCGCGAGGTACCGTTCAAAGGTCGAAACGGTGACGCCCGTTGACAGCTTGCAGAGCGATTCGCTCTCTTCGCAGTCGGTCAGCTCGACAGTACCCATACGCTGAAGGCAGTCGATTATCTCCTTGCTCTGTTCAAGCGGAGCGAGCAGCTCGATGCACTTCATTTTAAGCTTTGCCAACCTGACACCTCCTGACTTTTCTGTAATTTCTGAGCCGTTTCATCAGATCACCGTCTCCATAACCGCTCTGATTGCCTCGGCTCTGTGCGCTTCGGCAGCCGCAAGCACTTCGCGCTTGCGCTCCCCTGCCGCCTTTTCGGCTTTCTCCTCGTTTGCACGCGCCTGTTCGCGCGCGCCCGCGATGATTTCTTCCGCTTTCTTTGCGGCCTCAGCCTTCTTTCTTGCAACTGCGCCCTCGCCCGCTTCGACCGCCGCGTCGACGGTTTTCTGCGCCTGTTCGTGCGCCGCTTTCTGCGCCTCTTTGTCCGAATTTTCGGCATCGAGCACCTTTGAAAGCATCTCGGACGCCATAGAAACACGCTCCTTTCATCGGCGAACATATATAAATATAAAGAATATTTTTCCGCCGCATTTTCTGTTATTTTACCACAAAATTATGACCGAAAAATGAACAGATAGCACAAATAAATATTTTTTTATCTATAATGCCTATGTCTATATGTCCGCATCTTACCGAATATTTTATCACACTGCAAAGCGCGATTAAATACCCAACATTCGCCCGCTGTCGCAAAGTTGCACATTCGGGCGCATTTGTCCAAAAGGTTGTAAACTCGGGGCGCATTTGGTATAATGAGACATACCCAAAACGGAGGAAAAAGATATGACGGAAAAACTCTCGGCATTCGATCTTGAAACATTTATGTCTAAGCTCGTCGACGCGCTGCCAAAGCTCGCCGGGGCTGTGATAATAATCGCGCTCGGCTTCTGGGTCAGCTCGCTTATCGGCAAACTGCTAATAAAAGGTCTGACGCGAAAGGGCGTTGACGCATCCATCCACTCGTTTCTGCGCAGCATCGTAGTCTGGCTGCTGAGATTTGCGGTCATACTCTCCGCGCTCTCGACTCTCGGCTTCAATCTGAACTCGTTCATCGCCGCCCTCGGCGCGGCGGGACTGACCGCCGGCATGGGTCTGCAAAACAGCATCGCCCAGTTTGCCAGCGGCATACAGATACTCGTCAACAAGCCTTTTAAAAGCGGCGACTTCGTCGAACTTGAGAACATAAGCGGACGGGTTCACGAGATAAAGCTGATGTACACGGTGTTTACGACCGTTGACAACAAGCGCGTTATAGTCCCGAATTCGCACATCACGAGCAACAATATTATTAACTACAACGCCGAAGGGCGCCGCAGACTCGACATGACCTTCTCCGTCTCCTACTCCGACGACATAGCCCTCGCAAAGCAGGTGCTCCACGCGCAGGCGCTCAAGAACGAACTCATCTATAAAAATCCCGAGCCGGAAGTCGTCGTCAAGCAGCAGTCGGCGAGCAGCATCGACCTTCTGCTCATGGCGTGGTGCTCATCTTCCGATTATCTGACCGTCTACTACAAACTGCAGGAGGATGTCAAAACAGCCTTCGACGAAAACGGAATCAACATCCCGTTCAACCAGCTCGATGTCCATGTATCTAACTCATAAGTTTTAAAATTGTCATAATTAACAAAAAACGCCCAATTGTCTGCGGCAGATTTTTTTGAAAAAGTTCTTTTTGACTATCAATCGGGCGTTTTTTATTATATAATGTTAGATGAAGGTAAAAAAGACAATTTAATCTGCGGAGGGAATTATTATGTCAGAAGCTTTAACTGCACCGGATTTTTCAACTATTCCTGTAGGACCGCTTGCGCTCATCGCACTGCCCGGCTGTGAGGAGCTTGCCGCAAAGATCGACGCCTATCTCAAAACATGGCGCGAGATCCGCGAGAGCGAGCACAAAACAACCATCGCGTTCTCGGGCTATCAGCGCGACTCCTACCTCATCAAGGCGGCATTCCCGCGTTTCGGTTCGGGCGAATCGAAGTGCCACATCCAGCAGTCCGTTCGCGGCTACGATATCTTCATCGTCTGCGATATGTTCAACTACGGTCTGACCTATAAGATGTACGGCAAGGACAATATGATGAGCCCCGACGATCACTACGCGAACCTCAAGCGCGCCATCAGCGCGATCGGCGGCAAGGCAAGACGCATCACCGTCATCATGCCCATGCTCTACGAAGGAAGACAGCACAAGCGTTCAAGCAGAGAATCCCTTGACTGCGCCATGGCTCTTCAGGAGCTGAGCGCTCTCGGAGTGGACAATCTCATCACCTTTGATGCGCACGACGCACGAGTTCAGAACGCTATCCCGAACCACGGCTTTGAAAACATTCAGCCTGCTTACCAGATGATAAAGGCGCTCGTCAAGAATGTTCCCGATCTCAAGATCGACAACGATCATCTGATGATAATTTCCCCCGATGAGGGCGGCATGGGTCGCTGCATCTATTATTCGACCGTTCTCGGCGTTGACCTCGGTATGTTCTACAAGAGACGCGACTATTCGGTCGTTGTTGACGGCAGAAACCCGATAATCGCCCACGAGTTCCTCGGCGACAATGTTGAGGGCAAGGATGTTGTCATTGTTGACGACATGATTTCCTCCGGCGAGTCGATGATCGAAGTTGCAACGAAGCTCAAGGAGCTCAAGGCGAGAAGAATCTTCGTCTGCACCTGCTTCGGTCTGTTCTGCAACGGACTTGAGGCTTTCGACAAGGCATACGAAAGCGGCCTTATCAACAAGGTGTTCACCACCAACCTCATCTACAGAACCCCCGAGCTCAAGCAGCGCGAGTGGTATGTCGAAGTTGATCTGTCGAAGTACATCTCCTATGTTATCGACACTTTGAACCACGACACCTCGGTCAGCAAGCTTCTCGACCCGAAAGACAGAATAAACAACCTCCTCGTCAAGAAAGGCTTCCGCACCGCAGAAGAAGTAAAGTAAAAAAGCATAATACAAAAGAAGTCCCGGCAGTAATAGCTGTCGGGACTTTTCTTATAGGCTCCCCTGTAGGGGAGCTGGCTCGGCGTAAGCCGAGACTGAGGGGTTTGTTTCGCTTCGCTCAAAGTAATAAGTAAAAGTGAATAGTGAAAAAGTGAGCGATATAGTCGGATTTCATCCGTCCGCGAAGCCTGTACAAATTTATTGACGCGCGGCTTGTAGGGTGCGGCGACCTCGACGCACCGATGCCGCGCGAGCGGCACGATATGAAATTGTATAATCCACCCTCTACCTTCGCGCCCCACAATAATCAAACAATATATACTTCCCGCGTTTCGGCATTTTCTTTTTATTTGAAAAAGAAAACGCCTGCAAAAGAAAAGCAAAACAGGGGGAATCTCCCCCTGTACCCCCGTTAACGCCACGCCGCAGTACTTAGCCTGCGGCTCTCAGTCGGTAGCTCGGCACATTCGCACGCAAACGCGCCGGAGCTTGAACGAATGCGTGCTCGTGCGTCTTGCTTCGCAAGCCGTTCCCTCGCCTGTCTCCGTTGGTTTATCAAACACTGCGGCGCGGCTATTGAAAGCTTAATTATTAAGGTCAGCTGATTACTTACTTCTACTTTGCAAAAGTCCAATGACCGAGGTTTGCCTTAGTCTATTTAACTACACTAACCTTTAAAATAGCGAACAGCCGCAAGGGCTTTCCATACGAGCGATTGGTAATAGACATTTCGAGGATTCCGTGCCGCTTACGCGGTAGCGGTGCTGTCAATAAACTAAGCCGGAGCTGAAAGCCCCGGCTTTTGTTCATTTTATTTTCCGGCTTTGAGATCCTTCATCATCTCGGCATAAGCCTTGACGAGGGTAGAAGCAACCGTTCTGCCGAAGGAGATGGTCTCCTGATAGTGGTCGCCGAGCAGGTCGGAACCGTCGAAGAAGATCATGCAGTAGTCATTGTCAGGCACGACATATCCGCAGGCATCGTTAGCCTCGCCGAACACGTAGAGCTCAACATTCTTGCCCGCATAGTCGCTGACGATGCTGTTGAGCGACGGATAGCCGAAGTCCTTGCCGCTGTAAGCGTTCTCGGCAAGGCAGGCGCCTTTTCCGTCGATAAGCTCGGGCGATACTTCGCCGGGCAGAAGAGCAATTTTAATGTTCTTGCCTATCTCAAGATAGCCTATCTCCGTTGTGGTATAGAGAGTCTCGTTCTTATCGTAATATATCTTGTTGCCGACGAGTCTCGCCTTGCCGACAGCCTCGATAACGGGATTGCTTATCTCGACCAAGACTTCCTTGTGTCTGATATTGAGTATGGGCTCGACTCTCGTCTCCTCGACGGGCTCCCAGTTCTCGTACCAAACAGTTATCGTGTCGAGCTTCTTCTGCTTCTCTTCGTCGGTAAGCTCGGTGTTGTTCTTTATCGCCTCGGCGGCGTCGGCATAGAACTTGTCGTTCGTGAGCCAGTCGCCCGCGCGCTTTATCTCATCCTTGGTCATGGTCAGAGCAACTACCATTCTGCCGAGCTCGTTGCCGTAGCGGGTAGCCTCTTCGCTTCTGCGCACGGTGGCAACGCCGTCGTTGGTGACTCCGCGGGCGGAATAGATGCCGCACAGAGCGCCGTTGATAAACATGAAGTTCGTGTTGTTGTTCTCCGCGCTGCTGATTATCTGCTCCATGTAGTAGGTGTAGTCTGCGGAGAGCTCCTTGCCGCTGCTCTTGTCGGTCTTGAGACCGGTGATATAAGGATGAGCGGACATGTTGACTATATAGGTCTCGGTGCTGCCGTCGTCGGGGACGAAGCGGAGTCTTGTGAGATTGTCGACAGCGTCGAACACGCCGCGCTTGTCGTTGATGTAGTCCTCGCCGAGGTGGTCGAGGGTAGCCTCATACATCTCGCCGGACTTCATGCTCTTGCAGGCCTCAACGATAGTGTCGGTGGTCTTGTCGAAGAGGAATTCCATATACTTCGGGTCGGTGCCGGAGGAATACTCGCCCTTACCGCTATAGGTGACGCCGATGTTTTTCGCAAGCTTGACGAAGAAGGGATTCCAGAGACCCTGCGTGTCGATGCAGCTGTGGCAATGGGTCGCAAAGACATTGACAGAGATTATGTTTTCGTCTTTGAGCTCTTTTGCAACGCGGTCGCGGATCTGCTTGATGTCCTCGCTCGCGATGCCGATGCACTCGATGGTCGAGAAAACGACCTTGCCGCGTCCGTCGTCAAGCACGACTGTGCGAACCTTCATGTCATCGAGCACGGTCTCAACAGTGTTCGACGGGAAGTTCTGAAGCAGGTAGCCCGCAAGATAATAATGTCCGTTGAGAACATCGTCGGGGACGAGGCTCGCCTGGCTGTAGCCGAGCTGCCACTTTGCGTCCTTAGAAGCCTCGCTGACAAATTCCTTGCTGCCCTTGTAGAAGTTCTCGCTCTCGGGCTTATAGTCCTCAAGCTTGGTAAGTCCCCTCGGCAGCGGGACCATGTCCGCAATGAAGCTGATTATCTTTGTGAAGATGCAGTCGAGATAGGTCATGAGAATACTTGTCTTCTCTTTATCCGTCTCCATCTTTGCAAGCGCCATGATGAGTCCCCACGGGGTGCTCACATCGTACTCCTTGCCGCCTATCAAAACCTTGAGCGGTTCGATTTTTGCCAGATTCTTGACCGCGCCGGCAGCGTCCTTGGCAACGGTAGAATTGAAGTCCTTTACCGAATCCGGGACATACTTGTCGTAGTACTCATAGGCTTTCTTGGCGACTTCAATGCCGATTTTCACAAGTCCCGCGATAATCTGCGGAATTTCCGAGACCGAGACGTCAGTCGGTGCGGCATTCGCGCTCGCTGCGCTTGCAGTGGCGGCGAAAGAGCACGACATAATCATCGTCAGCGCCAGAACGACTGCGAGAATCGATTTGAGTGCTTTTTTCATCGTTTGTTTCTCCTTTATTTTTATTTTTTCAAGCTGTATATTACAGGCGCGGACTCCACGCCTATATCACGAAGAACATATTCGTAGCTCCACTTGCTTTCCCTTGTGCGCCATGCATCCGGACCTATCCAGTGGCATTTGCGCTCATAGAGATGCACCGTGCCGAACGCATTTCTGCGGTTCGTGTAGAGCTTCACCGCTATCTCATGCCTGCCCGCTCCGATATTTTTGAGCTCCAGCTCATACGGCGGGAAGATTATCTCACCCGCGTGAACGCCGTCAACAAATATATCGGTCAGCGCACCGTCGTAGTGCGGGACGGTAATTTTGATATCCCCGCCGGGGCAGTCGACGCCGAAGCGGTAGGTCACACAGCCGCCGTAGAACGGCAGACCCTGATTTACTATACTGCCAAACGCGAGCTTTTCGGGGCGCTTTACGAGCTTCTTGAGCCTGCCGCGCACCTCGACGCCGAAGTCGCCGAGCAGATAGCACCATTCGACATTCGTGCGCTTGCCGAACGGGAGGACGATATCGAGTATATTCTCTCCCTGCTCTATCTTCGGCAGATTAACGGTCTTTATCGATTTGTCAACATACCAGCCGGTCACGGTGTTGTCGACCGCCTGACCGTTGAGCGTTATCTGCGCTTTCTCAGCGTCCTCAAGCGCGAGTGACACGCCGTCTAGCGCGAGCGCGCTGTCTATAGTGAATCTGAGCTTGATTTTATGCTCGGGCACGGGCTCGTGAATGACCCACGGTTGCATCACCGCGCCGCTTCGAAGCGGGAATCCGAGCTTTTCGCGGCAGATATTATCAGCTCTGAGAAGTTCCTCTTCTTCGCCGCTCAGCTCATCGCCGTCAAGCGCAAAACGCGCCATGTCAAGAAGCATGACATTCGGCTCGTCGAGCTCATATTCCGTCTCGCATGGAACTGTAATTTCCTTGTCCTCGCGCTCCTCCGGCTCAGTATACTGACCCTCGGAGCAGCCGTCATAGAGTCTGAGCAACAGGCTGTCGTATTCATAGAGCCGTGCGCTTATCACGGTGTTGCCGTTGAGATAATCGAACTCCGCTGGCTTTATCTTGCCGCTCAAGGTGTCGTATATCACGGGCGAATATTCGCCCTTTACGGTTATTTTTATATCATTGAAATTCGTTATGTTGCAGTCATACGGCTCCACGGCGTGCGCGACAAAGAGCCACAGGCTGTCGGTATCCTCGCGCAGCTGATATATCAGCCCGTCCGAGAGATAGCCGTCGTCATCGCGGATGCAGACGGTTCTTGACGCGTCGAGTGCCGTCAGAAGCGACGCACGCTGATAGGGTATATGCTCGCTGTTTTTAAATAGCCTCTCTCCCCTGTCGGACGGCTGTGCGTCCTCGAGAGTCGGGGCTTCGCCGAGGAATATCACCCTGCCGCCGTCCTCGCGGAACTTTTCGAGCCTGTCGAGCGTTGACGAGCGGAGCGTCTCGCATCCGGGCACGACTATCACGTCATACTTCATCTCGCCGACTCTCAGCGGCGCGTCCGCATGCGGGCAAAGCCCGGGCAGCAGCGACTCGCTGATAAAATCGAAATCTATGCTGCCGAACAGCAGCCACTTTGTCAGATCCTGGAAATTCTTGTCAAGCTCCTCGCGGATGAGTCCCGATTTGTCGTTGGGTCCCCAGTGGAGCCAGAAGCTCTCTACCGGGTGGATAACGCCGACCTTTACAATCGGCACACCGCGGGTCATCGCCGTGTTGACTCGCGCGAAGTGATTTTCAACGCAGGAATATTTTTTGTACCACGGGGACTGATAGTTTATCGAGGCGGGATAGTCTCGCTTCGCCTCGCCTGCCATGGAGACCCACGACAGGTGCGGCACGCGCACCGTGACGCCGAGAGCCGCCTGCCAGTCGCCATTGAGTTTGTGTCCTCTGAAGTCGAAGTCCCAGTCGGTGACGCCGTAAAGTTCGGAGAGCACACCTTCATAGCCGAACTGATGCGCGGCGGACTGAGCCTGCTTCGCGGTCGTGTATTCTTTCCACGAGCAGAGCATATCAATACCGGGCAGCCCGAACGAGCGGTATGAGCGCATTGCTTCGCCGAGCGCACCCGTCTGGCTTTCGAGCGTCGGCTCGTCCATCATGTGACCCGTCAGCGCGATACCGTTTTCGCGGCACCAGCCGCCGACTGTATCGGCGAACGCCGAAGAAAACCGCTCCGCAATATGATCGTGATAGCGGTAACGGGCGGCGGAAACTTTTCCGTCCGGCAGATCCCAGAATATCTCCGGCAGGAACTCCATTATATCCTGAGAATATGTATCTGAATATGTCTTTGCAAAATCGTCCGTCCACGGCATGATGAGGTCGTCCGTGTCGGTCGAGTTGTCCATGAGCGTCTTGCGCGTGAACTGCGGCTCGTCGGTGAAAATTGCGGGGACAGTTTCATCGAACTCGTCGCCGACGACCTCTTTGTACCGCTCGTGAGTGACCTCAACGAAGCGTTCGACCGCCTTTTTGTCGAGCGTGTTGAGATAAGCCTGACCATTATACCACGGGTTCGCGCCGCTTATTTCAAGATAGGCATACCACTTCGTCCCCTCGGCAGGGTCGTTCTCACCGATGCGCTTGTAGCTCTTCAAATATCCGTCGGAATCGAGCACTATGTCGTAGCAGGCAAGCAGCTCGCCGTCCTCGGAGCGCACTCCGCGCGATGTGGAGTCGTCCGTGAAGCCCGCAGAGCCGTCATATGGTCTTACGGTAAAGAGCAGGTGGCGCGCGCGGAAACGCTTATCTTTCGTGACTATTCCGCCGGCGGCGCCGGAGGGCCATCTGTCCTCGTCATAGAGCCACGCGAGCATTTTTTCGCTCTTCGCCTTGTCGGTGCAGGAGCGGATGAGATGCATGAACTCGTCGCTCAGATATTCCGTATCCATGCCGGTTCTGACATGCATATGAAATCCGCCGAAGCCCATCTCATGAAAAATTTCTATCTGCCGCAGAAGCTCGTCCTCTTCGAGCCTGCAGTTCCACGCCCAGAACGGCGCGGCGCGGTATTCGCTCGTCGGGGAGCGAAACAGCTCATCGGACAGGGTGCTGAGATAATTCTTTTTATAAAGCATATATTCCTCCGCTAAAAATATCGAACCCCTTTTTGATTATTAATTATACCATAAAAGCCCCTGTCCGTTGTCACAAAAATTGACCCCGAAAGCTGTACAATTTGACGAACGCAGAGGCTTCATCACGGTTGATTTTCCGTTTCGCGTGCTCTATAATGATGCACGATGTATATTTGTTTAGTTCAAAGCTTCGCAATATGAACATTTTCCTGCGGCGAAGAGCAAAAAAACGGGCGGCACAGAGCTAATCTGTACCGCCCGATTCTGTTTTATATCGGCTTATTCAGCCTTTTTGTTCTTCTCTCTGTTGCCGAGCACAACATTCGTCAGGATGCCGAGGATGAGTGCGCAGGCGATGGAGGTTATCGTGACCTTGCCGAAGGAGACGGTCAGGCCGCCGATACCGGCGATAAGAATAACGGAGACAACGAAGAGGTTTCTGTTATCTTCGAGGTCAACTTTCTGGATCATCTTCAGACCGCTGACTGCGATGAAGCCGTAGAGCGAGATGCACACGCCGCCCATGACGCAGGAGGGAATCGAAGCGAGGAAAGTTGCGAAGGGTGAAAGGAACGCGATAATTATCGCGAGGACTGCCGTGCAGACGATAGTCGCAACGGAAGCGTTGCCGGAGATAGCCACGCAGGCTATGGACTCGCCGTAAGTGGTGTTCGGTGCGCCGCCGAAGACAGCGCCGACCATCGAGCCGATACCGTCGCCGAGCAGGGTTCTGTGGAGACCGGGCTCAACAAGGAGGTCAGTTTCAACTATGGAAGAGATGTTCTTGTGGTCAGCGATGTGCTCTGCGAAGACAACGAATGCAACGGGGACATAAGCCACTGCAACAGCCGCTATGTAAGAACCGCTGAGCTCGCCAAAGGCACCGAAAGCCTTGAGGAAGGTGAAGTCGGGTATCGAAACAAAGGTTTTGACTCCCACTCCGTCAGCAACGAGTGCAGTGAAGCCGCTGAAGTCGATAACTCTAAGAGCGTCGTTTCCGGTCTTGATGCCGATGACGGTGAAGATAGCCGCAACAGCGTAGCCGGAGAGGATGCCGATGATGAACGGGATGAGCTTGACCATCTTCTTGCCGAAGACGGAGCAGAACATTGTCACGAAGAGAGTGACGAGACCGCAGATGATAGCGACATAGACGCTTGCGGTCGGCTCGCCGTTGACTGCATAGGAGCCTTTCTGGAGATCGCCGATAGCGTTTCCTGCGAGCGAAAGTCCGATTATAGCGACGGTGGGTCCGATAACGGCGGCGGGCATGAGCTTATTGATCCAGCCGACACCGGAAATCTTGACCGCTATTGCTATAACAACATAGACGAGACCCGCGAACACAGCGCCGAGAATCAGTCCGAGATAGCCGAGCGCAACGGTGGTCGCGCCTGCGAAAGCGGCTGCCATTGAGCCGAGGAAAGCGAAAGAAGAACCGAGGAAAACAGGGCTCTTGGCCTTCGTGAAGAGAACATATACAAGGGTGCCTGCGCCGGCGCCGAAGAGCGCCGCGACGGTGCTCATCTGCACTTCGCCGCAGTTATAAACACCCGAAGTTATCATGGGAACTGCGATGGTCGCTGCCATAATCGCGAGTAGCTGCTGGAACGCAAAGACGATAAGCTTGCCGAACTTCGGCTTGTCTTTGATACCGTAAATCAATTTCATACTATTGACCTCCTCAAATTTTGCCTGTCTATACTCAACACAGTCCCGGTGAACCGCTTCTGCGTCAAAGTCTTATTTGCTGTATATCGAGACGCTTGTCTCATCGTCGAACGGCGGGATCTTCACAACGACCACTTCGCCGCGCGAGGTCGGCACGTTCTTGCCGACATAGTCGGCGACTATCGGGAGCTCCCTGTGTCCCCTGTCAACAAGCGTTGCAAACTGTATCTTCGCCGGGCGGCCGAGGGAGATTATTGCATCCATCGCGGCGCGCGCCGTTCTGCCGGTGTAGAGCACATCGTCGACCATGACGACCGTCTTGCCCTCAACGGAAAAATCAAGCTTGCCGGAGTTCACTGTCGGCTGGCTTGCGCTCTCGCTCAGGTCGTCCCTGTAGAGCGTGATGTCGAGATAGCCTTTCTGCGTCTTCACGCCGAGGCTCTCGATCTTTGAGGCAAGGATATCCGCAAGCGGCGCGCCTCTTCTCATTATGCCGACAAGGCATATCTCATCAGAATCGCCGTTTCGCTCGATTATCTCGTGCGATATCCGCGCGAGCGCACGGTTGACCGCCGCGCTGTCCATGATATAGGCCTTGAACTCCATTTACTCACCCCGAAGCATAAAAAAATACGATCCTGCCACACCGACAAAATCGCACAAAAACACGCAGATATACCCTATCCGCACTGAATATGACCATCTTGTCGGCATCTCTGTACCGCTCTTAAAGATTTTTTGCTGTGAATACTATATCATATTGTTTATCGGTTGTAAAGACCCAATTTATAGTTTTTTCAACTTTTTTCGCCGCCGAATCTTACATAAATGTAAGAACTCAGGCGCACAATGTAAGGCTTTGTTATTGAGAACGACCCACTCTTTTGATATAATCATTATCGACAGGAGGAGTTTTTATGAAAACCAAAAGCAAAAATAAGAAGCTGCGCATCGCGCTCGGAATATGCATACCGCTCATAATCATTATCGCTGCGGCGTTGGCAGTTGTTATGAAATACGGACCGACATTCGGATTTTATCTCGTCCCGCCGTCGGCAGAGCGCTACGGCAAGGACGCTCTTGCAACCATAGGCAAAAGCGGGATATATTCGGGAAGCGACGAGTGGAAAAGCACTTACGAAGAATGTCTCAAGATGATAGAAAACGCCGAGAGCTATGAGGACACATACCCCGCGATTAAAAAGGCTCTTTCGGTTTGCGGCGGCAAGCACTCAATGCTCATGACAAAATCGGAATCGCAGGACACAACCGAGAGCTATGACGAGGTTCTGCCCACCGTTTCGCTCGACGGCGATATTGCAATAATAAAACTCCCCGATTTCCTCGTCACAGCCGAAGATTTCCTCGTCACAGCCGAAGCGGGACAGAAATACGCAAAAGTCGCGGAGGACTTCATTCACGAGAACCGCGATAAAATAAAGGGCGTTGTGCTCGACCTGCGCGGCAACATCGGCGGTGACATGGGTCCGATGGCGACGGCTGTCTCGTCGCTGCTGCCAGACGGCGAATTGGTTTATTATCACTACCGCAGCTACGATATCCCAGTCACGCTCAAAAACGGCGTTGTCAGCAATGCGGGCACGGGCGGCAGGAGCCTCTATCCCGAAGAGAAGCTAAATGTACCCGTTGCGATACTTACCGACGACATGACTGCGAGCTCGGGCGAAGCTCTGACGCTCTGCTTCAGAGGACTCGAAAACACAAGGACTTTCGGCGCACCGACCGCTGGCTACACGAGCGTCAATATGCTCTACAACATGTATGACGGCGCGCAGATGTATCTGACCGTCGCGTTCGACAAGGCGCGCACGGGCGAGATATTCAAAGAGACACCAATCGAGCCGGATGTCGCCACCGACTCTCCTCTTGAAGCGGCTCTTGAGTGGCTGAGAGGCTGAAAATAAAATACAGCACCCCCCGCAAAAGATCGGAGGGTGCGTTTTAACAAAGCGAAAGGATCGGCACATCTGCGCCGACCCTTTTTATTTTTTGATTATTTTGCTTTCTTGTCTTCCTTTTTCTTGTGGAAAAGAATCTTATCCACGGGGAAATAGAGGAAGAACTGGAGAGCTGAGCAGACAGCGGTAGCTATAGTGAGCGAAAGACCGCTGTTCAGATGGAACTTTGAGGTGCAGAACTCGAAAACTACGGGGTTGAACCACGCAGAGAAGCAGACGAGAGCAAGGGTGAAGATTATGTATATGGGCAGAGTAATAGCGGTGTTGGAGCCCGAGTTGAAAGTCTTTTCCTTGTTGATGAAGAATGCAACTATCTGCGCCAGAAGGTTCGAAACGTTGAATGCAATGAAGAGCGCAAGTCCGCAGCGCTGACCCTCGATGACCGGATAGTCAAAGACGAACCAGTGGAATGCCTGCGTGCTCAGAGCCTTGATCGCGGGGATGTTGTAAAGAATCGCGAGAGATGCAACCTGAACGATGCAGGCGCCGAGGCTGACGACGATGAACTTGACAAACTGCCAAAGTGTGTTGATGCCGGAGCCTTTACCCGCTGCGGCCTTGTCGATATTGTTTAACTTTCCCATTTACTTCACTCCTGTGATAAAATTTTCAATTAATTTTATCATACCCGCCGAGATAAATCAATAAAAACGCCCGTACTTTTTGGATATTGATTATTAAAAATAGATAAATCGGCATAAAAAAAGATCCCGCAGGAAAACCTACGGGATCAAGAAGCGTCAATTACTCGATAATCTTGATAACAACGCCCGAGCCGACGGTACGGCCGCCTTCACGGATAGCGAAGCGGAGACCCTCTTCGATAGCGATGGGAGCGATAAGCTCAACAGTCATATCGATGTTATCGCCGGGCATGCACATCTCTACGCCCTCGGGAAGGGAGATGATACCGGTAACGTCAGTAGTTCTGAAATAGAACTGAGGACGATAGTTGTTGAAGAACGGGGTGTGACGGCCGCCCTCGTCCTTAGTAAGGACGTAAACCTGACCGACAAACTTGGTGTGGGGATGAATGGTGCCGGGCTTAGCAAGAACCTGGCCGCGCTCGATCTCATTTCTCTGAACACCACGAAGAAGAGCGCCGATGTTGTCGCCGGCCTCAGCGTAATCGAGGGTCTTGCGGAACATCTCGATTCCGGTGCAGACGGTCTTGCCCTTCTCTTCCTTAAGACCAACGATCTCAAGCTCGTCGCCGGTTCTCAGCTGTCCACGCTCAACTCTACCGGTGGCAACAGTACCACGGCCGGTGATGGTGAAGACATCCTCAACAGGCATAAGGAAAGGCAGGTCAGCCTTACGGTCGGGAGTGGGGATATAAGTGTCAACAGCGTTCATGAGCTCCCAGATGCAAGCAAGCTCGGGGGCGTCAGGATCATTGCCGTTGTACTCAAGAGCCTTAAGAGCAGAACCCTTGATGATCGGGGTGTCATCGCCGGGGAAGCCATACTCGTTAAGAGTATCGCGGATCTCCATCTCGACAAGCTCAAGGAGCTCAGGATCGTCGACCTGGTCAACCTTGTTCATGAAGACGATGATATAGGGCACGCCAACCTGGCGGGCAAGAAGAAGGTGCTCCTTGGTCTGAGCCATGGGGCCGTCGGTAGCAGCTATAACAAGGATAGCGCCGTCCATCTGAGCAGCACCGGTGATCATGTTCTTGATATAGTCAGCATGGCCGGGGCAGTCAACGTGAGCATAGTGACGGGTAGCAGTCTCATACTCAACGTGAGCGGTGTTGATTGTAATACCGCGCTCTCTCTCCTCGGGAGCCTTATCGATGTTAGCGTAATCAACAAACTCAGCCTCGCCCTTCATAGCGAGAGTCTTGGTGATAGCAGCGGTAAGAGTAGTCTTACCATGGTCAACGTGACCAATGGTACCAATGTTTACATGGGGCTTAGTTCTTTCGAATTTAGCTTTTGCCATTTGGAATTTCCTCCCTTTAATTGGTTAAATAATTGTCTCATGCATCAGCATAAAACTATTCTATCAATTTACACCTGAAAATTCAAGTGCTTTTTAAAAATTACTTGTCCTTGATGACAGTCTCAGCAATGGACTTCGGAACCTCGGCGTAGTGGCTGGGCTCCATGACATACTGACCGCGTCCCTGCGTCTTGGAACGAAGGGTGGTAGCGTAGCCGAACATGTTCGACAGCGGGATGAATGCATTGATCTGCACTGCGCCCGTACGCATCTCGGTGCCTTCGATCTGTCCGCGGCGGGAGTTGACATCGCCGATAACATCGCCCATATAGTCCTCGGGGACGATAATGGCGACCTTCATGATGGGCTCCATGAGCACGGGAGCTGCCTTCTTCATTGCATCCTTGAACGCCATAGAACCGGCGATCTTGAACGCCATTTCGGAGGAGTCGACCTCGTGATAAGATCCATCGTAAAGAGTGACCTTGACGTCAACAACGTTGAAGCCTGCGAGAACGCCCGACTGCATTGCACCCTTGATACCGGCCTCTGCAGGTCCGATATATTCCTTCGGGATAGCGCCGCCGACGACCTCGTTGACGAACTCATAACCCTTCTCGGGGTTGGGCTCGATGCGGATCTTGACGTGACCGTACTGTCCGCGGCCGCCCGACTGACGCGAATACTTGGTATCGCTCTCTGCGGGTTTGGTGATGGTCTCGCGGTATGCGACCTGGGGTTTACCGACATTAGCCTCGACCTTGAACTCACGAAGAAGTCTGTCAACGATTATCTCAAGGTGAAGCTCGCCCATGCCGGCGATGATGGTCTGACCCGTTTCTTCATCAGTGTAGCACTTGAAGGTCGGATCCTCTTCGGCGAGCTTTGCAAGCGCGATAGCCATCTTCTCCTGGCCTGCCTTGGTCTTGGGCTCGATAGCGACCCTGATAACGGGATCGGGGAACTCCATGGACTCAAGGATTATAGGAGCCTTGGCGTCGCAGAGCGTGTCGCCGGTGGTGGTGTTCTTAAGACCGATAGTCGCAGCGATATCTCCGGCGTAAACGCAGTCGATATCCTTTCTGTGGTTGGAGTGCATCTGCAGGATTCTTCCCAGACGCTCGTTGCAGTCCTTGGTCGCATTGTAAACAGTGCTGCCGGTGGTGACTGTGCCCGAATAAACTCTGAAGAAGCAGAGCTTACCGACGAAGGGATCGGTCGCGATCTTGAAAGCAAGAGCTGCGAACGGCTCGGAATCCGAAGAATGACGGAACTCCTCTTCACCGGTCTCGGGATTCGTGCCCTTTATCGACGGGACATCCGTCGGAGCGGGCATGTAATCAACAATAGCGTCAAGCAGCTGCTGAACACCCTTGTTGCGGTAAGAAGTACCGCAGCATACGGGAACCATCTTATTGGCGATAGTAGACTTGCGGATGCAGGTCTTTATCTCATCAATGGTGAGCTCCTCGCCGCCGAGATACTTCTCGAGCAGCTCGTCGTCCTGTTCGGCGACGTGCTCAACGAGCTCATCATGATACTTCTGTGCAAGTTCCTTCATGTTCTCGGGAATATCCTCAACTCTGACGTCGAGACCCTTGTCATCATAGTAGACATCAGCCTGCATCTGAACAAGGTCGATGATTCCCTTGAAGTCAGCTTCCGCGCCTATGGGGAGCTGAATCGGAACTGCGTTACACTTCAGGCGCTCCTTCATCATGTCTATAACATTATAGAAGTTAGCTCCCATAATGTCCATCTTGTTAACATAGACCATTCTCGGAACCTGGTACTTGTCCGCCTGTCTCCAGACGGTTTCGGACTGGGGCTCAACGCCGCCCTTTGCGCAAAGAACGGTAACAGAACCGTCCAGAACACGCAGAGAACGCTCAACCTCAACGGTGAAGTCCACGTGGCCGGGAGTGTCGATGATGTTGATTCGGTGGTTCTTCCAGAAGCAGGTAGTCGCAGCGGAGGTGATTGTTATACCTCTCTCCTGCTCCTGCTCCATCCAGTCCATTGTCGCAGCACCATCATGCACTTCGCCGAGTTTGTGGGTCTTTCCTGTGTAGAACAGGATACGCTCCGTTGTGGTGGTTTTGCCTGCGTCAATATGCGCCATGATTCCGATATTCCTGGTCTTTTCCAGTGAAACCTCTCTCGGCATAAAAACCTCCGTATCTCGCCTTTGTGCGAATAGCAAAATATATAGGTGAAATTACCACCTGAAATGTGCAAATGCCTTGTTGGCCTCTGCCATCTTGTGAGTATCCTCACGCTTCTTGAATGCCGAACCGGTCGAATTGACGGCATCCATGATCTCGTTAGCAAGTCTCTCCTTCATCGTTCTCTCGGAACGCTGACGGGAATAAAGGGTTATCCAGCGCAGACCGAGGGTCTGTCTTCTCTCCGGACGAACCTCCATGGGAACCTGATAGGTTGCACCGCCGACTCGACGAGCTTTGACTTCGAGAACGGGCATGACATTCTCCATAGCAGCCTCAAAAACCTCAAGCGGTTCCTTGCCGGTCTTCTCACGGATAATGTCGAAAGCCTCGTAAACGATTTTCTGAGCGACGCCCTTCTTACCGTCGATCATGACGTTGTTGATAAGGCGTGTTACGAGCTTTGAGTTGTAAAGCGGATCGGGCAAAACGTCACGTTTTGCTATCTTGCCTCTTCTTGGCACTTCGCTTCCCTCCTTCATAGTAATGATATCATAGGTACTCGAGTGACAAAACTCTCGTGGTGTCAATGGGAGGCATGTATTTCAATGCACTCTCGCATTGGAGTAATCACCTGCAAGAAGATTCTGTCTCTTAAGCTTTCCGCATCATGCGGAATTACTTTTTGGCAGCCTTCGGACGCTTAGCACCGTACTTGGAACGGGCCTGCATTCTGCCGTTGACGCCCTGTGTATCGAGCGTTCCGCGGATGATGTGGTAACGCACACCGGGAAGGTCCTTAACACGGCCGCCGCGGATGAGAACAACCGAGTGCTCCTGAAGGTTATGACCGACGCCCGGGATATAAGCCGAAACCTCGATGCCGTTGGAAAGACGAACTCTGGCGATCTTTCTAAGAGCCGAGTTGGGCTTCCTGGGGGTGGTGGTCTTAACCGCTGTGCAAACACCGCGCTTCTGCGGAGAAGCAGTGTCGGTCATGACATTTTTCTTGGAGTTGAGACCCTTCAAAAGCGCGGGGACTTTGGGTTTCTTCTCAAGAGTTTCTCTTCCGTTTCTCACAAGCTGATTAAACGTTGGCAAGCAGTACATCTCCTTTCTAAGATTTATATATGAAATCCGCGCTTCGGGCATAATTATCCCAAAACACAAGACATCACAATTTAAAATTATACCGCTGAAGGTTCTGTTTGTCAACCTTTTCGGTTCGTCAAATGACAAAATATTCGGCGTTTATCGGGGCATTATATATGATTTTTGTCCAATAAGCGCATCTCTTTATAGTCACCGCTGCCGGAGTCCCCCGCAAAAGCGGCAGACTCCGGCTCGATGGTTGTTTATTATTCTGCTTCTTCCTGGTTCTCCGCCTCTTCGAGCTTCTCGGCAAGGTCGCTGAAGATGCCCGTAGTGGGAAGCACCTGAACATCGCTGTAGCACTTCATGCCGGTACCCGACGGCAGGAGCTTGCCGATGATGACATTCTCCTTGAGACCGAGCAGCGGATCGCTCTTGCCCTTGATGGCGGCGTCGGTGAGGACTCTTGTCGTCTCCTGGAAGGATGCGGCTGAGAGGAAGGACTCGGTTGCAAGAGAAGCCTTTGTGATACCCATGAGCACGGGCATGCACTTAGCCTCTGCGAGCTCCTCGCCTGTCTCCTGAGCCTTGGCGGCGACGCGTGCGTTCTCCGCCTTGAACTCGAGCTTGTCAACAACAGCGCCGGGCAGGAAAGTCGTGTCGCCGGGATCGGTGATCTTGACCTTCTTCATCATCTGACGGACGATGACCTCGATGTGCTTATCGTTGACGTCAACACCCTGCATACGGTAGGTTCTCTGAACCTCGCGGATGAGGTAATCGTGAACAGCCTCGACGCCGAGGACTGCGAGAATATCATGCGGGTTGAGAGCACCTTCGGTGATGGTGTCGCCCTTGTTGATGTGATCGCCGGGCTCAACCTTGACGCGCATACCGTAGTGGATGGGATACGCCTTCTCCTCGAGGGTCTCGGGATCTGTGACGATGATGTTTCTGACCTTCTTGATCTCGCGCTCGGAAACCGTACCGGAGATCTCACTGATAAGAGCGAGGCTCTTGGGCTTTCTCGCTTCGAACAGCTCCTCGACTCTGGGAAGACCTTCCGTGATATCGGACTGGTCTTTCGCGCCGCCGGTGTGGAACGTTCTCATCGTCAGCTGTGTACCGGGCTCGCCTATCGACTGAGCCGCGATGATACCGACTGCTTCACCGACCGTAACAGGCTCGCCGGTTGCAAGGTTCGCGCCGTAGCACTTGATGCAGACGCCGTGCTCGGACTGGCAGGTAAGCAGCGAACGGATCTTTATCTTTGCAAGGCTGCCCTCGGGCTCTTCGCCCGCGGCGACCTTTCTGTCGTGGTACTCGTATACCTTGTCGGCGACGCGCTTTGCGTCGTCCTCGCTCATCATCTTATCCTTGCTCATGATAAGCTCGCCGGTATCCTCGTCGACAAAGTCGTTGAGCAGATAGCGGCCGGTAAGACGCTCAGTGAGGCTGACTATGCGGCGCTTTCCGTCGAAGATATCGTAGACATCCGAGCCCTCTGTGCAGCCGCAGTCCTCCTCGCGGATGATAACATCCTGCGAGACATCGACAAGACGTCTGGTAAGGTAACCCGAGTCCGCGGTACGAAGCGCGGTATCGGCAAGACCTTTACGCGCACCACGCGACGAGATGAAGTATTCGAGTATATTAAGACCTTCACGGTAGTTTGCTCTGATGGGGATTTCAATCGTCTTACCTGCTGTATTCGCGATAAGTCCGCGCATACCTGCAAGCTGACGCAGCTGGCTGTCGTTGCCTCGCGCACCGGAGTCAAGCATCATGTTGATCGGGTTGTAGGGATCGAAGTTCGCCTTGAGTTCTGCGGCAACTCTCTTTGTGCAGTCTTCCCAGGTCTCAATGACCATGTTCGTGCGCTCCTCGTCGGAGAGAAGACCGTTCTCATAGTTGTCCATGATCTCGGCGATGTCCTTCTCGGCGTCGGCAATGAGTTCGCCCTTGCGCGGCGGTATGGTAGCGTCGCAGACAGCGACGGTGATACCGCTTCGGGTCGAGTACTTGTAGCCCTGAGCCTTGATTTTATCAAGCATATCGGCCGCTATCGAAGTGCCGTGAATCTTGATGCATCTGTCGATAATTTCGCCGAGCTTCTTTTTATTGACGAGGAAATCGACCTCAAGCTTGAAGTCATTCTCCGGATCGCTTCTGTCAACAAAACCGAGATCCTGCGGGATAGGTCCGTTGAAGATAACGCGTCCCATGGTGGTGGAGACGAGCTTTCTGACGGGCTTGCCGTCAATCTCCTTAGTCATGCGGATCTTAATTCTCGCATGGAGTCCGATGGTGCCGTCGTCGTAAGCCATAGTGGCCTCATCGACATCTCTGAACACCTTGCCCTCGCCGGGCTCGCCGGGCTTTTCAAGGGTGAGGTAATATGAGCCGAGGACCATGTCCTGCGTGGGAACGGTGACCGGGCGTCCGTCGGAGGGCTTGAGGAGGTTGTTGGCGGCGAGCATAAGGAAGCGCGCCTCAGCCTGAGCCTCCGCAGAAAGCGGAACGTGAACTGCCATCTGGTCGCCGTCGAAGTCGGCGTTGAATGCGGTACAAACGAGTGGATGAAGCTTGATAGCTCTGCCCTCGACAAGGATGGGCTCGAAAGCCTGGATACCGAGTCTGTGAAGTGTGGGAGCGCGGTTGAGGAGCACGGGGTGATCCTTGATAACCACTTCGAGAGCATCCCAGACAACGGGATTCTGACGCTCGACCATCTTCCTTGCGGACTTGACGTTGTTCGCCTTGCCGGTCTGGACAAGTCTCTTCATAACGAAAGGCTTGAACAGCTCAAGAGCCATCTCGGTCGGCAGACCGCACTGATAAATCTTCAGCTCGGGACCGACAACGATAACCGAACGTCCGGAATAGTCAACACGCTTACCGAGCAGGTTCTGTCTGAAACGTCCCTGCTTACCTTTAAGCATATCGGAGAGCGACTTGAGCGCTCTGTTGTTCGGACCGGTTACGGGTCTGCCGCGGCGGCCGTTGTCGATAAGAGCATCGACAGCTTCCTGAAGCATACGCTTCTCGTTGCGGACTATTATCTCGGGTGCGCCGAGCTCAAGGAGCTTGCGCAGACGGTTGTTTCTGTTGATAACGCGGCGGTAAAGATCATTGAGGTCGCTCGTTGCAAAGCGTCCGCCCTCGAGCTGAACCATGGGACGAAGCTCCGGCGGGATAACCGGAAGCACATCGAGGATCATCCACTCGGGTCTGTTGCCGCTCTGTCTGAACGCCTCGACAACCTCAAGGCGTTTGAGAGCCTTGGCCTTCTTCTGACCGCTTGCGTTCTCTATCTCCTCGCGCAGCTGCGCGGAGAGCTGGTCGAGGTCGATTTCGGCAAGAAGCTCCTTGATAGCCTCGGCGCCCATGCCTGCCCTGAAATCGTCCTCATACATCAGGCGGTACTCGTCGTAATCCTTCTCGTCGAGAACCTGATACTTTTTAAGATCCGTTGTGCCGGGATCGATAACGATATGCATCGCAAAGTAGAGAACTTTCTCAAGGTTGCGCGGCGATATATCGAGGATAAGACCCATTCTTGAGGGTATTCCCTTGAAATACCAGATGTGGGAGACGGGAGCTGCAAGCTCAATGTGACCCATTCTCTCGCGGCGAACCTTGGAGCGGGTTATCTCAACGCCGCAGCGTTCGCATATCTTGCCCTTGTAACGGATTCTTTTATATTTGCCGCAGTGGCACTCCCAGTCCTTCTGGGGTCCGAATATCCTTTCGCAGAACAGTCCGTCCTTTTCGGGCTTGAGTGTGCGGTAATTGATGGTTTCGGGCTTCTTGACCTCGCCGTAAGACCAGCTTCTGATCTTATCGGGAGACGCAAGACCTATTTTTATGGATTCAAAGGTATTGTTTTCCATCCGTTGACTGCCCCTTTTTAAAATATATTTTTAAGGTGACTGTTCTCAGTCGTCGTAGTCGTCAAGCTCGCCTTCGCTGTCGGAGAAGATGTCGCCGTCATAGTAGTCATCTTCACCCTCGGCATTGTCTGCGAAATCGGCGCTGTCATCGTCGTCCTCGTCGGAGCCGACATTGAAGATATCGCCCTCTTCGTTTTCCGTGCCGTAGCCGCCTGCAGTGCCGGCGTCGTTGACGGAGGAGAATGCCTTATCGTCTGAAGGTGCAAATCCGAGTTCCTCGTCGGTCTGCTTGAGGTCAATCTCCTCGCCGTCCGCGTCAAGAACGCTGACATCAAGGCAGAGGGACTGAAGCTCTTTGACGAGAACCTTGAACGACTCGGGAATGCCGGGCTTGGGAACGTTGTTGCCCTTGACTATCGCCTCGTAGGTCTTGACACGGCCGACAACATCGTCGGACTTGACTGTCAGTATCTCCTGGAGGGTGTAGGCAGCGCCATAAGCCTCGAGAGCCCAGACTTCCATCTCACCGAAACGCTGGCCGCCGAACTGGGCTTTACCGCCGAGGGGCTGCTGCGTAACGAGCGAGTACGGGCCGGTGGAACGTGCGTGAATCTTATCGTCAACAAGGTGGAACAGCTTGAGGTAATACATGACACCGACGGTGACGGGGTTATCGAACTGTCTGCCGGTACGTCCGTCGTAGAGTATCGTCTTGCCGTCCTCTCTGAGTCCTGCCTGCTTGAGCGCTTCGCGGATATCATCCTCGTGCGCGCCGTCGAAGACGGGAGTCTCCACCTTGTAGCCCAGATGCTTCGCGGCAAAGCCGAGATGCACTTCGAGCACCTGACCGATATTCATTCGGGAGGGAACGCCCAGGGGGTTGAGCACGATATCGAGCGGCGTGCCGTCCGGAAGGAAAGGCATATCCTCCTGAGAAAGTATTCTTGAAACAACACCCTTGTTACCGTGGCGGCCTGCCATCTTATCGCCGACGGAAAGCTTACGCTTCTGGGCGATATAGCAGCGGACAACCTTGTTTACGCCGGGTGCGAGCTCATCGCTGTTCTCGCGGGTGAACTCTTCGACCTTGACGACGATGCCGTATTCGCCGTGGGAGACCTTGAGGGAGGTATCTCTGACCTCTTTCGCCTTCTCGCCGAATATGGCGCGGAGCAGTCTCTCCTCTGCGGTCAGCTCAGTCTCGCCCTTGGGCGTTACCTTACCGACAAGGATGTCGCCGGAGTGAACTTCGGCGCCGACGCGGATTATGCCGCGCTCGTCAAGGTTGCTCAGAAGATCGTCGGAGACGTTCGGGATGTCCCTTGTGATCTCCTCGGGTCCGAGCTTTGTATCTCTCGCTTCGATCTCGTGCTTCTCGATGTGAATCGAGGTGTAGACATCGTTGCGAACCATCTTTTCGTTGATGAGAACCGCGTCCTCGTAGTTGTAGCCTTCCCAGGTCATGAAGCCGACAAGGGCGTTCTTGCCGAGGGATATCTCGCCGTGATCCGTTGCGGGACCGTCGGCTATGACGTCGCCCTTTTCAACGCGCTGGTTGAGGGTGACTATCGGGCGCTGGTTGACGCATGTGCCCTGGTTGGAGCGCATGAACTTGATTATATCGTAATGGTCGAGAATGTTCTCGTCGCTGAGAATCTCAATCTGCTCGGCGTCGACCTTTGTGACGCGGCCGGAATGCTTTGCAAGCACGACAACGCCGGAGTCGACAGCCGCTTTATATTCCATACCGGTGCCGACTATCGGGCTCTCGGTCTTGAGCAGCGGAACCGCCTGCTTCTGCATGTTCGATCCCATGAGGGCTCGGTTTGCGTCGTCGTTCTCGAGGAACGGAATCATCGAAGTTGCGACGGAGACGACCATCTTCGGGGAGACATCCATGTAGTCGACCTTCATGCGATCGATCTCAAGGAAGCCGTCCCTGTGTCTTGCGTTGACTCTCTCATGGACGAACATTCCGTTCTCGTCGAGCGGCTCGTTTGCCTGGGCGACAATGTAATCGTCCTCGACATCGGCTGTCATATACTCAACTTCGTCGGTGACGCGTCCGGTGGTCTTGTCGACCTTTCTGAACGGAGCCTCGATGAAGCCGTATTCATTTATGCGCGCGAAAGTTGCAAGGTAGGAGATAAGTCCGACGTTGGAACCTTCGGGAGTCTCGATGGGGCACATTCTGCCGTAATGCGAGTAGTGAACGTCTCGGACTTCGAATCCTGCACGGTCTCTTGAAAGACCGCCGGGACCGAGGGCGGAAAGACGGCGCTTATGAGTCAGTTCTGCAAGGGGGTTGATCTGATCCATGAACTGCGACAGCGGGGAAGAACCGAAGAACTCCTTTATCGCCATCATGACGGGACGGATGTTGATAAGAGCCTGAGGAGTGATGTTCTCCTCCTTCTCCTGAGCCTGGAGAGTCATTCTCTCGCGGACAACTCTCTCCATTCTCGACAGACCGATTCTGAACTGATTCTGGAGCAGCTCGCCCACGCAGCGGATACGTCTGTTGCCGAGGTGGTCAATGTCGTCCGTGGTGCCTATCTTGTTCGCAAGGCAGTTGATATAGTTTATCGAAGAGAAGATATCGTCGATTATGATGTGGTTCGGGATAAGGTCGTCGTGGCGGAGTCTGAGCTGCTCGAGAAGAGCCTCTTTGTCGTCGCCGCACTCGTCGACTATCTCGGTGATTATCTGGAAGCGAACCTTTTCGTTGATGCCGGCTTCAAGAAGCTCTTCCTTGGTCACTCCCTCGGGCACATAGTCCATGGGATCGACCATGCCGTTGGAGATGATCTTGACCTTCTTGCCCTCGACATCGGCGACGGCGACCATAACGCCTGCGCGCTCGATCTCCTTAGCCTTCGCCTTGGTAACAACCTCGCCTGCCTCGGCAAGAATCTCACCGGTCAGCGGAGCGATAACGGGCTCGGCAAGCTTGCAGCCTGCAAGGCGGGCGGCAATGGCGAGCTTCTTATTATATTTGTATCTGCCGACGCGCGAGATATCGTATCTGCGCGGATCGAAGAAGAGATTGTCGAGCAGCTGCTGGGCGGACTCAAGGGTCACGGGCTCGCCGGGACGCAGACGCTTGAAGACTTCCATGAGCGCTTCGCCCTGGTTCTTTGTCTCGTCTCTCTCGATGGTGGCTTCGATTCTCTCATCGTTGCCGAAGAACTCGCGGATCTCATCGTCCGTACCGAGTCCGAGTGCTCTGATGAAAGTGGTGATGAATATCTTTCTGTTCTTGTCTATTCTTACATAATAGACGTCGTTTATGTCCGTCTCATACTCAAGCCATGCGCCGCGGTTGGGGTTGATTGTGCTTGAGAACAGCTCGATACCGGTCTTGTCGTGGGTCATATCGAAATATACGCCCGGCGAACGGACGAGCTGGGAGACGATGACTCTCTCTGCGCCGTTGATAACAAAGGTGCCGCTGTCGGTCATGATGGGGAACTCACCCATAAAAACCTCGGACTCCTTTATTGCACCCGTCTCCTTGTTGAGCAGACGCACAGTGACGCGCATGGGGGCTGCATAGGTAGCGTCGCGCTCCTTGCACTCCTGCACGGTGTGTTTAGTCTTCTCGTCAATGCGATAGTCTATAAAGGTCAGCACCCAGTTGCCGGTGTAGTCGGTGATTTCCGCTATGTCGCGGAACACCTCCTTGAGTCCGGTGTCGAGAAACCATTTGTACGAGTTCTTCTGAACCTCGATGAGATTGGGCATCTCCATGACTTCTTCGATCTTGCCGAAGCTCATGCGCGTGGTCGTTCCTTTTTTGACGGGCTTAACATTCAGCATAGGCCAATTCACTCCGTTCTTTTTTCATCCGTTTCGTGTTATCACCATCAATTGACAGAAGCAGATATCCCATTTTTTTCGGGGCTATACACTTTTGTCAATTGACGGCTCGCGCAAGCTCTTTTGAAGAGCGTTGAAATGCAATAATGAAGCGGTTTTCCGCGTTTCGGGAAAGCTGTAACAAGCCCTTAGCCGAAAAGGCCGGGCACACAACGCTCCATTATAATTGTGCAGTTTTACATTTTACACTGCTAACCACATTTTGTCAAGAGGAGATACGGCTTTTTTCAGAGCAAATTCAAACTTTTTACAATATCCGTCACAATCCCGCTCCATTAGCTCTTATCGGCGCGGAATTTGTGCAATTCTGACCGCCCGCAGGCTAAATATAAGGTATTATATAAGCAAAAATCGGCGGGGCTGAATATTACAATTTAAAATACCGATAATATTCCATGATTTCGCATATCGCTTTTGACTTAAAAGCCGATGTGTGATATAATATCTGCAATTTTCAGTTTGTCGGAGGAAGAGCATGACCGGTATTGTTGATGTCGGCGGCGGAATGCGCGGAGTTTTTTCCGCAGGCATTTATGACCGTTTTATTGAAGAGGGAATAAACTTCGACCTGTGCATAGGCGTCTCGGCGGGCAGCGCGAATCTCATCTCTTATGCCGCCGGACACCATAACCGAGTCAAGCGTTTTTATGTGAACTACGCTCAGCGCAAGCAGTATATGAGCTTCGACAATTTCATACACAGCGGCTCATATATCGGGCTTGATTATATTTACTCCACCATTTCAAACTCCGACGGCGAAGATCCGCTGAACTATGATGCTTTTACAGCGAACCACACGGATTTCATAACCGTAGTCACCGACGGCGAGACGGGAGAGCCGATATACTTCCCTAAAAACAGCATAAAGCGCGACGACCTGACGGTCATAAAAGCCTCATGCTGCCTGCCCGCAGTGTGCAAGCCGATAGTTATCGACGGCAAGGACTGCTTCGACGGCGGGATCTCCGACCCTATCCCCTTTCAGAAGGCGTTTGACATGGGCTGCGACAAAGTCATCGTTGTCATCTCAAAGCCCGTTGACTATCGCAAATCTCCGCAGAAGCACATGCAGATAATCAAAGCCGCGCTGAAAAAATATCCGAAAGTCTTTGACCGCCTCGCCGTAAGGCACGAGGTATACAACCGCCAGCTCGAAGAGGCAATAAAGCTTCAGGAGCAGGGCAAAGTGATTATCTTAGCTCCGCAGGACTGCTACGGCGTGAACACGCTGACCCGCGAGCCCGCCGCCCTCGAAAAGCTCTACGAAGAGGGTCGCCGCTGCGCGGACGAGCACCTCAGCGAGATAAAAGCTCCCGGCGAAAAAACCGCATAATAAATTCTGTCGCATTTAGCGCAGACCAAAGAGCAAAAGATAAAAAGGTCATAATTCACGGCTGACAACGCGGATTATGACCTTTATTTTTTCGTGCTGTGTCCGATAACGCAACACACGGATTCAATATGACGCGCAACGCAAAGATTGCATTTCACGGATTTGATAAAAGTTTCGGTTTGCTGTGCCGTAAAAGCATCAAAAGATAAAAAATTCAGAAATTCCAGAAAAAACTTTACTTTTTAGCGGCAACGGTGTTAAAATAGAGAAAATTCACGCGGCGCAGACCGCGGCACAGGGGATGATATCTTGGACAAGATAGATGTTAAGATAATCGAATGTCTCAAGAAAAACGCAAGAGAAAACGCTTCGGTAATCGGCTCGCAGGTCAACATGTCCGTCTCGGCCGTTATAGAGCGCATAAAGAAGCTCGAAGCCAACGGCATAATCAAGCAGTACACCGTCGTGCTCGACAGCAAGAAGCTCGGCATGGACATCACCGCGTTCATCTCGGTGAGCATGGAGCATCCGAAGTACAACAACAATTTCAACGAATTCGTCAAGACCCACAAGCAGATAACCGAGTGCCACTACATCACCGGCGACTTCGACTTTCTTCTCAAAGTCAACACCGAGTCGACCGGCGGACTTGAATCGCTGCTCAACGAGATAAAGAGCGCGGGCGGCGTTTCGCTGACAAAGACGCTCGTCGTTCTCTCGACAGTCAAAGAGGACTACTCTGTAAATCTCGAATAAAATATCAGCACAAAAGACCTGCTCTCTATTCTCTATATAGAAAGCAGGTCTTGTTTTTATCAATCAAGCGGCATCTTTGGGAACAGCATTATTTTAAACCACTCGACCGCGCGCCAGAAAAATTGATCTATCTTCTGCGACGCCTGCGCGTGCGATGAGAATTTGTCTTTCTTTACGAGCGTTCCGTCTTTCTCGACCATCTCAATGAACACCGGGTGCGCCGGAGAGCCGCTGTTGGGCGAATGTATCGCCATAAGAAGCCTGCCGTCGTTTGCAGTGAATATCATCCCGTGGCCGCCGTCAGGGTCATCGCTTTTGCGCCTCTGATAGAGCGGGATGCTGTTGAAGTGCCAGCTACCGCGGAGCTGACCGCTCAAGGAGAAGAGCGAGCCGACCGAATAGCCGAGCTTCGATCCGCTCGACCAGAGCATTATGAGCGTCCCCTGCTGCGTTTTATACAGAAACGGTCCGTCAGTTATGTTACTCGCCCAAACGCAGTCGTCGGCGCGGAACATAGTCTCCGGCTCGGTGACAAAATGTGTCAGGTCGGGGCTGAGCTGAGCAAAGGATATGTCCCCCACCCCGTCGGGCATACTCGTCCACTCATGGACAAAAATCATATACGGCACTCCATCCTCAACATAGAGCGTGCCGTCGATGCTGTCCCAATCGTGCGGGGTGATGTGTCCGTCGCTTATCTCTTCAAAAGGTCCCAACGGGCTTGACGAGCGAAACACAGATGTTCCTCTGTGCCCGGTCGAGGCGCTGCCATATGACGCCAGAAGATAGTAGCTGCCGTTATAATAATGACATTCGGGCGCCCAGAAGCAGTTCACTCCGTCGAAGCCGTCCTTCGCCTCAAAGACATTGACGGGACCGTACCATGTCTCAAGGTCGAGACTGACATAGCAGCCGTAGCCCTCAACGGTCGATGCGCCAGTGCCGTACATATAATATATGCCGCCGCTGACCAGAACAAATGGGTCGCGGATAACGACATCGCGTACATTGACGCTGTGCGATGTATCTATCCCGAGAGCCCTCAGTTCGTCGGTGCTTCTGTTTTCCTGCGCATATGCGCCCGGGACAATAATACTCATGACCATAACAACCGCCGCCAATGTCGATAAAAACCGTTTCATTTTGCAGCTCCTCTCCTCTGTTTTTTTCAAGTATATCATATATATTATTTGCTTTTCAATATAAAAACGCCCCTAAGACAAATTCTTCGGAGCGCGTTTTTTTACATCAACTGTTCTATAACCGCCGAATAGAGGCTCTCGGGGTCGGCGAGGATTTTATCCCGGACGCTCTGCGCCTGCTCCATATCCGCGACATAGAGGGTCAGCGTCATAAGGTCGTTGAAAGTGAATCTGACATTGCACCCGTTTTCGAGCGGGATTATCTCGACCGGCGTCTCTTTCATGCGGCGTTCCTGTTTGAGAAGCTCTTCCGCGGTCGCGAGCGCCTTGTCGCGCACGGCGCGCGGCAGTTCGTCCTCGATATTCGCCGCCGTCTTTCCCGCTGCGGTGAGGCTCAGCAGTTCGTCGTCATCGCTCTTGTCAACCTCAACGCTTCCGCCCTCGATAAGGCTTTCGAGCGCCTGGCTCGCTTCAAAGTAGTTCGCCAGTCCCTCGCGCTGAATGACCTCCATCAGCTGGCGGCGCGACAGTCCCCGCTCGGTGTTCTTGAGCAGAAAAGCTATCAGCACTTTTATTTCATTACGGTTGCGCAGTCCACCCGGCTCAACGCCCGCGGAAAATGCATCGTATCCGTCCATAGGGTCTCCTGTTTCGTTTGAGATTCTCTTACTTCTTCTTGCTGAAATCTATCGGGGCAATGGGCTTGCCGTAATAGCCGGTCGTCTTGAACTCATCGCTGATGAAGTTCTCGCGGCTCCACGCTCTGCCCCAGATGTTCGCCCAGCCTTCGCAGTAGAGTTTATAATATGATACACCGTCCTCTTTGCGCATTCTGACGAATTTGGGGACGTTGCACCAGATAAACGACGGTATCGCTATCACAAAAGCCCAGAGAGGGCCGAGCAGAAGCGACTGAATGGTGTGGCCGTACTCGTGCATGCGTGTGTCGTGGACTCTGTCCGCCGGGCGGTCGGGATTCATAAATATAAATATTCCGAGAGACACGCCGCCGAAATTATCGTGCGGGACATATGTAACAAACGCGTTGTTGAAGCGCTCGTGCTTATACTTTTTTCTCAGCGCGAGAAAGCCAATTCCGCCGACAAGGTTCTGCGGCAGAGCCCAGGTGAACTGGACTAAATAGAAAAGAAATTTTTTCATTATTATCCACTCCTTGCAAATCTTTATACATTATACCACACAAAACGCGATGTGTAAAATCTTTTTACCACTCGTCGTTTTCGTCGGCGAGCACGGCATAAGCGCAGCGCACTCCGTCGACTCCGGCGGACACTATTCCGCCCGCATATCCCGCGCCCTCGCCGCAGGGGTAAAGCCCGCGGATATTTGACTGATATATCTCGTCGCGCAGAATACGCACGGGCGAAGACGAGCGGGTCTCGGGCGCCGTGAACACGGCTTCTGGCATGGCGAAGCCCTTGAGCATTTTATCCATCTTCAAAAGCGCGTCTGCATATGTATCCGTCACTTTCTTCGGCAGTATCTTTCTCAGATCGCTCATCACAACGCCTGTCGGGCAGCTCGGATGAACCGCGCCGAGGCGGGTAGAGGGTCTGTCCGCAAGGAAATCGCCGACAAGCTGCGCCGGGGCTGTGTAATCGCTGCCGCCCGCAAGGAACGCCGCGTGTTCGATTTTTCTCTGCATATCCATTCCTGCGAGCGGATGGTCGCTGCCGAAATTCTCCGGCTCGATGCCGACGAGCAGTGCGCTGTTAGAATTCTCAGCATCGCGCCCGTACTCGCTCATGCCGTTGACGACTATTCCGCCCTCTTCGCTCGCCGCGTTGACCACCGTGCCGCCGGGACACATACAAAATGTATAAGCTCCGCGCCCATGCTCCGGGTGGCAGGCAAGCTTATAGTCCGCCGCGCCGAGCGCGGGGTGCCCGGCAAAGTCGCCGTACTGCGCGCGGTCGATAAACTCGCGCGGATGCTCTATTCGCGCGCCGACCGAAAACGGCTTCTGCATCATCCTGACCCCGTGAGCATAGAGCGTCCTTACAGTGTCGCGCGCCGAATGTCCGGTGCAGAGCAGGACGGTATCGGTCTCGATATCCTCAAAATGCCCGTCATGCTCGGTCTTCACGCCGTGGATATAGCCGTTCGCGACTATTATATCCGTCATTTTGCAGTTGAATCTGATTTCGCCGCCGAGCGAGATTATCTCTTTTCTGATATTGCGGACAACCTCGGCAAGGCGGTCGGTGCCGATATGCGGCTTTGCCGACCAGCGTATCTCCTCGGGCGCGCCGTGGTTCGCAAGCTCGTCTATAACAAAGCGGCAGAGCGGGTCTTTTATGCCCGTTGTGAGCTTGCCGTCCGAAAAAGTTCCTGCGCCGCCCTCGCCGAACTGAACGTTCGATTCGGGATTGAGTCTGCGCTCGCGCCAGAAGGTCTGAACATCTTTCTGCCTGTCTTCGATATGCGAACCGCGCTCGAGAATGAGCGGCTTGAAGCCCGCCCGGGCGAGAGCAAGCCCCGAAAACATGCCTGCGGGGCCGAATCCGACTATAACAGGGCGCAGTTCGCTCGTGCGCTTTACCTCCGGGGGGGTAAAGTCAACTTTCTTTACCGTTTCAACACCAGAGCCGCAACGCTTGAGAATCGCGTTTTCGTCGCCGTCAACATCAACTTCTACATTATACACAAAGAAAATGTTGTCCTTTTTGCGCGAATCGACCGCTTTTTTCGTCACTCTCAGTGTGCGTATTCTGTTTTCGTCAAGGCGAAGAGCTTTACCCGCCGCGTGCCTGAGATCGTGTTCGTCCGCAGTCAGCGGAAGCTTTATCTGATTTATTTTAAGCATACTTTTTCTCCGTTAAATAGATTTTGCCGCGCTCTCCCCTGCGAGCAGACCGGAAGCCCACGCCCATTGGAGATTGAAGCCGCCGCAGCCGCCGTCAACATCGAGAAGCTCCCCGGCGCAGAAAAGTCCGGGCACTTTCTTCGATTCAAGTGTTTCGCGGTCGAACTCATTTATATTGACTCCGCCGCGCGTGACCTGCGCATTTGAAAAGCCTTTGGTGCCATCAAATGTTACTTTGAAGTTTTTCGCCGTGCGCGCGAGATTCAGCAGTGCATTTCTTCCGAGCAACTGCGTGTCCGACTTTGAATCAACACCCGCCGTCTTTATAACCGCCGCTCCGACGGCGCGCGGCAGAATGCCTATCAGCATATCCTCGCATTTCCCGCCGAGTCCCGACAAGAAATCAGCTATCTCCCGCTCCCCCATCGACGGAATTAAATCGAGCGACGCGCTGACGGGCGAACGCTTCGCCGCCTTTGCTATGTCTGCGCTTATCTCCATCGCGGCTATGCCGGAAAGCCCGTAATCAGTGAAGAGCAGTTCACCGCGCGAGGTTCGCCCTGCGGCGCTTATCACCGCATCGTGGACGCGCATGCCCTTGAGCTGCCTCAGCTGTTTGTCCGGCGAGGTCAGCTGGACGAGCGAGGGGTAAAGCTCGGTAACAGTATGTCCAAGCGACGAGAGGAGCTTATAACCGCTCCCGTCCGAGCCCTGCGACGGCGACGCACAGCCGCCCGTGCAGATTATAATCTCCCGCGCTCTGTACCGTCCGTTTATCAAAAAGCCATCGGCGGTTTTCTTTATACCCTCGCACTTGTCCTCGCATATGCTTTTCACCCCGAGACGTTCCGCCTCAAAACGCAGGCAGTCGAGCACGCCTGACGCGGTGTTGCTCATCGGATAGACTCTGCCGCAGCTGTCGCTGTAGGTCAAAAGCCCGATGCTTTTAAAAAATTGCAGAACCCGCTGCTCGTCGTATTTCTCGAACACCGAATCGGCAAATTCGCGGTTGGTGTAGCCGTGTGACCGGGCGTTGAGGTTCGTCAGATTGCATCTGCCGTTTCCCGTGGCGAGTATTTTCTTGCCGACACGGGGCAGCCGCTCGAACATGGCGACGCGAAGCCGCGGCAGTGTGCGTTTTGCGCTTATCGCCGCCGCAAGCCCCGACGCTCCCGCGCCGACTATCAATATGTCAAAGCTCTCTTTCATGTCATTTTCCTTTGCTTTATATCAGAAGAGCGATGCGATACACCGCAAAGCCCACTGTCCACGCTGTTATAAATTCAAAAATCAAAACTTTTAAAGTGCTCTTTGTCCCAAGCTCACGCCGAAGAGCCGCGACCGCCGCAACGCACGGCATACTAAGCAGAGAGAAGCTCATAAACGCGCACGCCGCCTGCGGAGAAATTATATCTCTCACGCTCTGCGCCGAGCCTATTAAAATACCGAGTGTGCTGACCGTCGTTTCCCTCGCGACAAGCCCGCTGATAAGAGCCACGCAGCACCGCCAGTCGCTGAGTCCGAGCGGAGAGAATATAAACGATATCGCGCCGCCTATCCTGCCGAGCATACTGAATTTTGCGTCGGCTGCATGGTGCATGGAGAAATCAAAATAACCGAGCGCCCAGATAACAACGCTCGCCGGGAAGAGCACCGCGCCCGCTTTTTTCAAGAATTCGCGCAGCCTGTCGCGCACATAGCGAAGCGCCGAGCGCACGGACGGCATACGGTATTCGGGCAGTTCAAAGATAAACGGCGGTTCGTCGCCCTTGAAAACCCATTTTTTAAGTATCAGCGAACCCGCGCAGGCGCAGGCTATGCCGAGCGAATAAATCAAAATCACGGCGACCCAGCGCACATTCGGGAAGAACGCCGAGATGAGCATGGCATAGACGGGCATTTTCGCGCTGCACGACATGAACGGTGTGACCGCCGCGCAGATTTTCTTTTCGCGCCCCGCATGCAGAGTGCGCGTGCTCATCAGCGCAGGCACGGAGCAGCCGAAGCCCATGAACAGCGGGACGAACGACTTGCCGCCGAGGCCGAGCAGACGCAGCGGATAATCCGCGATAAACGCGCCGCGCGCCATATATCCGCAGTCCTCGAGCAGACCCAAAAAGAAGAACAGCAAAGCTATCTGCGGCAAAAACGAGCACACCGAGCCGAGACCCGCGAGGATTCCCCCGCAGACGAGATCTTTTACCCATTCGGAAGCTCCGAGCGAACCGAGCAGGCGCATCAGGGCATCGGCAAGAGTGCCGTTTATAAACGAATCCGCCAGCTCGCCGAGTCTCGTGCCGAGCGAGCCGAAGGTGAGATAAAACACAGTCAATACCGCCGCCAGAAACAGCGGCACGGCAGCAAAGCGGTTGAGCAATATTTTATCCGCGCGGCGGGAAAAATCCCCCCCGCTCCGTTTGCTTTTTCTGAGCGTCTTTTTGCAGACGCTGTCGGTAAACCTATATATATGCGAAACGGTCAGCAGTTCGCGGTCAAAATTCTCCGTCTCGTTCGATGAAATCAGATTTTCAACTGCCTGCGCTTCTCTATGAGGAAGCAAATCGCAGGCGCTTATGTCCCCTCGCATGAGCCGCAGAGTTCCAAGTCCTATCGAAATATTCTTCTCTTTGCAGACGGGCGATATCAGTTCTGCTATAAGCTTCGCGCCGTCGGGTAAAAAATCATATCGCGGACTTGATATTTTCTCTCGGAGCGCGTTTTCGCACGCCGTGAGCAGTTCGTCAATCCCCGTATTTTCCGCCGCGCTGACGGGCACCGCACGGATGCCGAGCAGCGCGCCTAAGAGATTATAATCGAGCTTATCGCCGCGCTTTTTGAGTACATCGGTCATATTCAGCGCCGCAACCGTCGGCACGCCGAGAAGCTCAAGCTGAACAGTTAAATACAAGCTGCGCTCAAGGTCGTTTGCGTTGATAACATTGATTATCAAATCGGGCTTTTCGTTTATGAGAAAACCGAGCGCCGCGCCCTCTTCGTCCGAGAGCGTGCGTAGAGAATATATCCCCGGCAGGTCAACAAGCTCCGCGCCGTGAAGGCTTTTTATTATTCCCGAGCGCTTCTCGACCGTCACGCCCGGCCAGTTGCCGACATGGCAGTCAGAGCCGGTCAGAAGATTAAAGAGCGTTGTCTTGCCGCAGTTCGGGTTGCCCGCGAGTGCAATGCGCATGCTCATCGCAGCACCGTCAGCCTTATGCACTTCGCCTGCGAGCGTCTGAGCCCGAGCTCGCAGCCGCGCACCGTAACCGTCACCGGGTCGCCGAACGGCGACGAGATGCCGGCGGTCAGCAGAGTCCCGGGAGTCAGCCCCAGATCGAGCAGCCGGCTGCGCCGCGCACCGGAGATAAGAAGCGATTCGATATACCCGCTCTCGCCGGGAGCGAGCCTGTCGGCAGTAGTTGTCATATACTCTCCGTTCCACCGCCGTAACGGTAAAATTATATTCCCACGCGCCCCGCTTGTCAACATCAACGCCGTGACGCGAATAATAATTGACTTATCACGCCGCAAGTGGTATTATTAGGCTGAGAGAAAGTGAAAATGATGGGCGTTTTTTTAGATATCCGTGCAATAATTCTATTGTATCGGACAGGTTTTTTATTTTATAAAACGCCGCCCCGAAGTTGACATAAATATAAAAAACGACTTTTTCAGGGAGTGAATTTGTTTGAAGGGTATCATTCTCGCCGGCGGATCCGGCACGAGGCTCTATCCGCTGACCATGGTTACGAGCAAGCAGTTATTGCCCGTATATGACAAGCCGATGATATACTATCCGCTGTCGACGCTCATGCTCGCGGGCATACGCGAAATACTCATAATCTCCACCATAGACGATACGCCCAAGTTCGAGCGTCTGCTCGGCGACGGAAGCCAGTTCGGCTTAAAGCTCTCCTACGCCGTCCAGCCCAAACCCGAAGGACTCGCCCAGGCTTTTATAATCGGCGAGGACTTCATCGGCGACGACAGCGTTGCCATGGTGCTCGGCGACAATCTGTTTTACGGCAACGGCCTCGGCCATCTGCTCAGAGAGGCAGCGAAGCAGCAGAACAGAGCGACTATTTTCGGCTACTATGTCGAGAATCCGCAGAGCTTCGGCGTTGTCGAATTTGATGACGACGGCGTGCCTGTATCGATAGTCGAAAAGCCCAAGCATCCGAAGTCGAACTACGCTGTAACGGGACTCTATTTCTACGACAACAGGGTCGTTGAATACGCAAAATCGCTCAAGCCCTCCAAGCGCGGCGAGCTTGAGATAACCGACATAAACAAGATATATCTCGAAAACGGCGATCTCGATATCCGCCTTATGGGCAGAGGCTTCGCGTGGCTCGACACGGGCACCGTTGACGCACTGCTCGACGCTGCGAACTTCATCAAAACCGTTGAACGCCTGCAGGGAATAAAAATCTCTGCGCCGGAGGAGATAGCCTATAACATGCGCTGGATAAGCAAGCGCGCGCTGCTCGAATCGGCGGAGAAATACGGCAAATCCTCCTACGGTCAGCATCTGCTCAGCGTTGCCGAGGGCAGGATACTCTACACGAGCAACGATATAAGCGGCATCGGTGAGCGCCCGCGCTGGGGCATCGAGAGCGAGCAGGAGAAGCGCTGACCGCCAGTAGCATTGTTATGAAAGGTAATGACGATATATGAAAAAAATTGAAACCCCGCTTGACGGCGCGTTTATTATCGAGCCGCAGGTTTTCGGCGATGTACGCGGCTGGTTCTACGAGAGCTACTCGAAGCAGAAGATGCACGACATCGGCATAGACGTTGAATTTGTTCAGGACAACCGCTCTTTCTCGGCTCAGCAGGGCACGCTCAGAGGTCTGCACTGCCAGACTTCACCCATGGCGCAGACAAAGCTTCTGACCTGCCTGCGCGGCAGAATAATGGATGTCGCGGTTGACATAAGACTCGGTTCGCCGACATACATGCAGTGGACGGCGGTCGAGCTCAGCGGAGAGAACAAGAAGATGTTCTTCATCCCCAAGGGATTCCTGCACGGCTTCGTGACGCTGACCCCCGACGTTGAAGTCTCGTACAAAGTCGACGAATACTACGCACCCGCAAACGACAGAAGCGTAAAGTTCGACGATCCGGATATCGGAGTTGACTGGGGCGTAAAGGTGCCGATTCTCTCGGACAAGGATATGAAAGCTCCCCTGCTCAAGGACAGCGATATCGAATTCATCTATTAACAAAAACCAAAGCGGACAGAGTGCATACCCTGTCCGCTTTAGTTTATGCTGCACCCGATAGGTGCAGCACATATATAGGAGATAAGAGGTTATCAATATTAATTTTCTTCGCTCCCCGTTTTATACGGGCGGATTATATCACAAGTTTATCGGCTTGTAAATAGGATGGGTACGAACGGCACTTTTAACGGTACAAACTGCATCGGGAACGGAGAAAATTCCCGATGAATATATAATTATTAAACAAAAACATTGGGATATTTTTAAAAATTATTTACAATACAGCGTATATAATTGTAGAAAAGAACAACTTTTAAGACTAAAAATGCTACAATAGCAGTGTTGATCGCGAGAATGGTTTTTGCTTATTCTCACAAATATCCAAGGAGAGGTGTAAACTGTGGAAAATGGTATACTGAAATATTTGCTTTTCGCTCTTGCAGGTTATGTTTCGGGAAGCATCATGTACAGCTACCTTATTCCAAAGCTGTTCTGCGGAGTCGATATCGTCAAAGAGGGCGAGGATCACAATCCCGGCATGACCAATGTTATGCGCTGCGTCAGCGTCAAGCTCGGCGTGCTCTGCCTCCTGCTTGATGTCGCAAAAGGCTTCGCTCCGGTATTTCTTGCAAAGCTCTATGTCCCCGACTTCAAAAATATGCTCTTTGCGCTCGTTATAGCGGCGCCCGTGCTCGGTCACGCTTTCACGCCAATACTCAAATTCAAGGGCGGCAAGGCGATTGCCACATCATACGGCGTTCTGCTCGCGCTGATTCCGGACAGCTTCATGATTCTCAGAATGGCTATAATAACCGCCATATTCAGCCTGATAATCATAGTCAAGCCCGATTCGCTCAGAGTTATTATCTCTATGTTCATCTTTGCCGTCAGCAATTTCTTCTTTCATGACACCATGTCGTTCGTCATCGGCTCGCTGATTGTCTCCGCCACGGTCATCCTCAAGCACTTAATGAACTACGGCAACGAGAAATTCAAAGTCAGCTTCCCCTTCCATAAGAAGCACGAAGAAAGCGAAGGCGCGGCACAGGAATCAAAGCAGGAATAAAACAACAAAAAACATACCGACTGTAAAGTGACAAGCTTTACGGTCGGTTATTTTTATAAAAGCAAAAGCTGCAAAGTGCAGGTCGAGCCCGCATTTTGCAGCTTAAATTTTATTCTGCTCCGACGGCACGCTTGCGGTGCGAGGGATTGCGCTCGATAAGCGGAGGAACCCCGTTTGCAACGCAGCCCGAGGTTATCGCAACGCGCTCAATCGTCGGGTCTGACGGCACATCGTACATGACCGGCTGAAGCACGGCTTCGATTATCGAACGAAGTCCGCGCGCGCCCGTGCCCTTTTCGAGCGTCTTGTCGGCTATCGCCTCAAGAGCGCCCATGTCGAAGTCGAGTTCGACTCCGTCAAGCTCGAACAGCGCCTTGTACTGCTTGGTTATGGCGTTCTTCGGCTCGGTGAGAATGCGCACGAGAGCGGTCTTGTCGAGCTCGTCGAGAGAAGTGAGCACCGGAAGTCTGCCGACAAGCTCGGGGATTATACCGAACTTGACGAGATCCTGGTGCACGACCTGCGAGAGCAGATCGCTCTTCTTGAGGTCACTCTTGCTCTTGACATCGGCGTTGAAGCCGAGCGCAGAGCCGCCCATTCTCTTCTCGATTATCTTCTCGATGCCGTCGAATGCGCCGCCGCAGATGAAGAGGATATTCGAGGTGTCAACCTGGATGAACTCCTGCTGGGGATGCTTTCTGCCGCCCTGCGGGGGAACATTGGCAACCGTGCCCTCGATTATCTTGAGCAGCGCCTGCTGAACGCCTTCGCCGCTGACATCTCTTGTTATCGACGGATTCTCCGACTTTCTCGCTATTTTATCAATCTCATCGACATAGATTATGCCGCGCTCGGCGCGCTCTATGTCGTAGTCCGCAGCCTGGATTATTCTGAGCAGGATATTTTCAACATCCTCGCCGACATAACCGGCTTCGGTGAGCGTGGTCGCGTCCGCTATGGCGAACGGAACATCGAGTATCTTCGCGAGGGTCTGCGCAAGCATCGTCTTGCCGACACCCGTGGGTCCGAGAAGAATGATATTGCTCTTCTGGATCTCAACATCGCTGTTCTTCGCACTGTTTATTCTCTTATAGTGGTTATAGACCGCAACACTCAGCGTTTTTTTCGCCTCGTCCTGACCTATAACATACTCGTCGAGCTTCTCTTTGATCTCATGGGGCTTGGGGAGCGGCTTATCACTCGTGCGCTGACCGCCCTTGCGGCGGGAACGCTTTTCGTCCGCCTCAATTATATTGAGGCACTGCTCCACACACTCGTTGCAGATATATACCCCCGGACCGGCGATAAGCTTCTCGACCTGATCCTGTGTTTTCTGGCAAAAAGAACAGCGGACTGTCCTTTCCCTCTTATCATCATCACGCGGCATAACAGCCCTCCGGATTTATCTGTTGTAAATTATTTTATCTGCAAGTCCGTATTCGACGGCTTCCTCCGCTGTGAGGAAATTGTCGCGCTCGGTCTCGCGCTCAACAAACTCAATCGGTTTGCCCATATTCTCAGCTAAAATTCTGTTGATTCTCTCTCTGGTCTTGAGGATATGATCGGCGGCAATCTTTATCTCCGTCGCCTGACCCTGAGCACCGCCGAGAGGCTGGTGGATCATAACTTCACTGTTGGGCAGCACAAGGCGTTTGCCCTTTGCGCCCGCGGCAAACAGGAACGCACCCATCGATGCCGCTATGCCCATGCAGATGGTCGAAACATCGCACTTGATGAACTGCATGGTGTCGTATATCGCGAAGCCTGCGGTGACTGAACCGCCGGGGCTGTTGATATAAAGGCTAATATCTTTTTCGGCGTCCTGACCCTCAAGGAAGAGAAGCTGCGCAACCACTACGCTCGCCGTTGCGTCGTTTATCTCGTCGGAGAGGACGATTATCCTGTCGCTGAGCAGGCGGGAATAGATATCGTATGAACGCTCGCCTCTGCTGGTCTGTTCGATAACGTAAGGTACTAATGCCATTACTTTTTCCTCCTTTGTTGTCCGATGCAGGTGCCGTATGCTTGCGCCCGCCCGGCGAAAAAGCCGGACGGGAGCAGTACGGATTAATTATAGTATCGTTTGGCGAAGATTATTCAGCGTCTTCTGCTTTCTTCTTCGCGGGAGCCTTCTTTGCGGGCTTCTTCTCAGCAGCCTCGGCATCGTCGGTCTTCTTTGCGGCAGTCTTCTTCGCCGCGGGCTTCTTGGCGGGAGCCTTCTTCTCGGCTTCGCCCTCGTCCTTCTTTGCAGCGGCTTTCTTCGCGGGAGCCTTCTTCGCTGCGGGCTTCTTCTCGGCAGCCTCAGCGTCGTCGGTCTTCTTCGCTGCGGCTTTCTTTGCCGGAGCCTTCTTCGCTGCAGCCTTCTTGCCGGGCTTGAGAGCCTTTGCGTTGTCAACGACGAACTTGACAACCTTCTCCTTGAGCAGGTCAGCCTTGAGCAGATCCTCGGCTATAAGGCTCTTGATCTTCTCAACTTCCATGCCGTACATCTCGGCGAGCTTCTTGAACTCCTCCTCGATATCCTCGGCGCTGACTTCGATCTTCTCGTCCTCTGCTATCTTGTCGAGAGCAAGACCGAGCTTGACCTGAGAAACAGCCTGCTCGCGCATGGAGCTCTCGAAAGCTTCCTTGTCGGTGCCCATATATGAAAGATAGGTGTCAACATCGATGCCCTGCTGAGCGAGTCTCTGAGCGAAGTTGTTGATGTTCTCCTCTTTCTGGGTGTCGAACATGACTTCGGGGATCTCAGCCTCGACATTGGCAACAAGCTCTTCCATGAGCTTTGCCTCGAACTCCTTCTCGACATCGGACTGTCTGTGCTCAAGCATATCAGCCTCGACGCCCTTCTTGAGCTCGTCGACGTTATCGTAATCAAGATCCTTCGCGAACTCATCGTCGAGCTCGGGAAGCTCCTTGACCTTTATCTCGTGAAGAGTGACCTTGAAAGTGGCATCCTTGCCCGCAAGCTCGGGAGTGTACTCCTCGGGGAACTTGACGTTGACGTCGAAGCTCTCGCCTGCGTTGTGGCCGATGACCTGATCCTCAAAGCCGGGGATGAACTGACCCGAACCGAGCTCAAGCTCATAGTTGGAACCCTTGCCGCCCTCAAAAGCCTTGCCGTCGACAAAGCCCTCGAAGTCGATGACTGCGATGTCGCCCTTGGCGGCTGCGCGATCCTCAACGGTGATGGTTCTTGCGTTGCGCTCTCTCATAGCCTCGATGCGTGCATCAACCTCTTCGGGGGTGACGGCAGCTTCAGCCTTCTCGGCCTCGAGGCCCTTGTAAGCCTTGACCTTGATATCCTCGGGCTTGACGGTGACTTTCATCTCGAAGAGAACGCCGTCCTCGCCGATCGACTTAACATTGACGTCCTTCGGGCTGTCAACAGGCTCGATGCCCGCTTCCTTATAAGCGTCGGAAACAGCCTCGGGGAAAGCTATCTCAAGTGCATCTTCATAGAAGACATCCTTGCCGTAGAATCTCTCGATCATGGCAAGAGGAGCTTTGCCCTTGCGGAAACCGGGAAGCGCTATCTTGTTCTTGGCCTTGTTATAAGCCTTGAGAACAGCAGCCTTGAACGGCTCTGCGCCGATCTCGATCTCCAGCGTATAGACGTTGGTGTCCGTTTTGTTTGATGATTTTAAACTCATTCGTTTTTCCTCCCATTATACAGGTAACTCTAAGATTATAGCAGAGATATGTTAAAATTTCTACACTATTTTTCAGATTTTCTGCCAAAACAGGGATTTTTTCTTCGTTTTAGCCGCAAAATCCGCCGACGGGCAGAAATTACGGCTGTTTTTCAATAAGTTTGGGCAAAAATTCGAGGTGATCGCCGGAGATAAGAGAAAACTTTATCCCGTCGCGCTCACCCTCGAAAGCGCTTTTTGTTGCAAAAGAATGGAGATGCCCGTAGAAGCACCGTTTTATTTTGTACTCGACGAGGACATCATATATTTCGGGGCATATTCTATCCTGCGTTATCGGCGGATAGTGGAGAAACACGACCGGCTCGCCGCCGAGCGCGATTCCGCTTTCTATCGATGTGCGGAGCCGTCCCGCCTCGCGCAGAAGAACTTTTTTGTCCGCGTCCTCCTCCGCGTCGAAAAACCAGCCGCGCGTGCCGCAGACGGAGATATTGCCGACGGACACCGCGCTGTTGTGGACTATAGAGAGCGTTTCAAAGCCCTTTTCTTTGAAAAAATTTTCCATTTTCCTAGCGGTGTTCCACCAGTAGTCATGATTGCCTTTCATGAGTATTTTTTTGCCGGGAAGCGAGTCGAGAAAAGCAAAATCTTTCTGAGCACCCTCGAGCGACATCGCCCACGACACATCGCCTGGGATAACCACCGTGTCACCGTCCGAGACAACAGCCCGCCAATTTTTTTCGAGGCGCTGCACATAGTCGCTCCAGCCGTTGAATATATCCATAGGCTTGTCCGCGGACAGGGAAAGATGCGTATCCGCAATTGCAAAAAGTGACATCGTGCTCTCCTTTTCTTTTTAATAATCGGGCTTCGAGCCGGGCAAAATACTTTCAGCGGCATGAGCCGCAAAAACATTCGGAGGTAATCGAAAATGGATAAGGTCATCAAGGATATCCGCTGCAACGCCTGCAACTGCGTCCATCACGCGGACGATTACAAGTGCACCGCAGGTCACATTGAAATAGGCAACACGAGCGCCTGCTCATGCCAGGACACGCTGTGCGCAACATTTGAGCTCGACAACTCGAAGAAGCACTGCGGCTGCTGAACACGGGGAACGCCCCGCGTCATATACCGAGCAGTCTGAAAACAGCCTTCTCCATGCTGTCCCTGTCGCAGACGTCCCTGAATCTCACGGGCTTGTCCCTGAGATCGGCGAGCTGCGGGGGGCAGCTTGTCTTTGTCACGCGGGCAAGCTCACCGACCATGCTGAACTCGTCAAGCCCCTCGGATGCGCCGGGTTCGACTGCGTCGAGCACGCTGCGGCTGAACTTGAACGGATTTGCGGTCGAGTCGATAACGGTGGGAGTCTTGTCCCCCGTTTTTTCTGCATATTTTTCATAGACATTGATGCCGACAGCCGTGTGCGTGTCGCACAGATAGCCGTAGTCTTCAAATGTCTTTTTAATTGTCTCTTTCGTGCCCTCATCGTCGCAGCAGCCGGCGCAGAAAACGGAGTTTATTGCGCTCATTACATTTTCGGGCATGGTGTACTTGCCCTTCTGCTTGAGGTCGCCCATCATCTCGCGCACGAACTCATCGGAATAGCCGCTCGCAATGAAGAGCAGGCGTTCAAGGTTGCTCGAAATGAGAATATCCATCGACGGCGACGAGGTCGTATAGAAGCTGCGGTTGATGTCGTAAACGCCGGTGTCGAAGAAATCGGTGAGCACGCGGTTTTTGTTCGACGCGCAGATAAGGCGGTCAACCGGCAGACCCATCTCGCGCGCATAGTAGGCGGCGAGGATATTACCGAAGTTTCCGGTCGGGACGACAAAGTTAATCTTATCGCCCGCCTTGATTCTGTCGTTTCTTATCATGTCGCAGTAGGCGGAGAAATAATAGACGATCTGCGGCACGAGGCGACCCCAGTTGATGGAGTTCGCGGAGGAGAAAGCCATGCCGTGCTCGGCGAGCTTCTTGCCTATCTCTTTGTCGGTGAATATCGTCTTGACTCCGGTCTGTGCGTCGTCAAAGTTGCCCTTTATCGCGCAGACGGCAACGTTTGAGCCCTCCTGCGTGGTCATCTGGAGCTTCTGCATGGGGCTGACTCCCTCGTCGGGATAGAACACGAGAATCTTCGTGCCCTCAACGTCCTTGAAGCCTTCAAGAGCCGCCTTGCCCGTGTCGCCCGAGGTGGCGACAAGAATAACGGTCTCGCGCGTTCCGACTGCCTTTTTGACCGAGACGGTCATAAGTCTCGGGAGCATCTGGAGCGCCATGTCTTTAAATGCGCAGGTGGGACCGCGCCAGAGTTCAAGAATCTCTTCGCCCGCTTTGAGCTCGTGTATCGGAGCGATATCCTCGGAGGAGAACTTGTTGTCGCCGTATGCGCCCTCGACGCAGTAGGCAAGCTCTTCGGCGGTGAAATCGGTAAGATACAGGCTGAGCACACGCTTTGCGCGCTCAACATAAGACATATTCGCCATGGCGGCGATATCATCAAGGCTCACCTTTGGAATCTCAACGGGGACAAACAGTCCGCCGTCGGCAGAGATGCCCTGAGCAATCGCCCAGGATGAGCTGACGTCTACATTTTTATCTCTTGTACTTGTGTATCGCATAGAGACCATCCTTCGCGTTAAATTACATTTTATTATAGCATAACGCGCCTTGGTTGTAAAACCTTTTCAAAAAAGTGCGCGGCGTTTTCAAAAAATATTTTTTTGCATATCTCCTCGGGTATGCCGTGCTCCTCGAGATAGACGCAGATGCTCGGTATCTTCTCTATTCCGCGAAGCTCCGGCTTTATTCTGCAACCGTCATAGTCCGAGCCTATGCTGATAACATCCTCGGCGCCCAGCGAGAGCATATGCTCCGTATGGCGCAGGAGCTCCTCTCTGCCGCCGTTTCCGCCGAGGAAGCGGTCATAGAAATTGAGTCCTATCAGTCCGCCGCGTTCAATGATAATTTTTATCTGCTCGTCGGTCAGCGAGCGCACCTCGTTATGAACGGCGCGCGCGTCCGAATGGCTTGCGATAAACGGCGCGTCGCTGAATTCGCACAGGTCATAGAAGCTCCTGTCGCTCAAATGGGACACGTCGGTGACTATGCCCAACTTCTCCATTTTCGAGACAAGCTCCCTGCCCCAATCGGTAAGGCCGCCGCCCTCATCGCAGCCGCCCGCGGCTCGATTTTTGTGATTCCATGTGAGGGTTATGAGCCGCAGTCCGCGCTCATAGAGCTTTTCGAGGCGCTCGAGGCTGCCGACTCCGCGCGAGCTCTCCATGGCGAGCATAACGCCGCGCGAATGTCCGCGCACGTCCTCGGAAGAGAGTATCGGGAAAACGTCGCCTTTCTTTTTTAGCTCGTCAAAATAGAAATCACACGCCGAGTCGAAATACCCCTCGACGAGCGAATCGTCCATGCTGTCGGGGACAAAGACTGCGAACACCTGATTCCAGCGCCCGAAGATGCTTCCGCGCTCAAAATCGATGTCGCGTTCATTCTTTAAAAGGCTGTCTCCGTCGTCCATGCACTCAGTAAGAGTATCGCAGTGCAAATCAAAAAAATCCATAAAATCACCCATAAAATAATATTTCCGCCGACGCCGAATATTACTCAGAAGCTGCTGTCAAACGCATTTTCTATATATTCGCAGGAAATCGGCTCGTTCTCCTTTCCGAGAGTAACCTCCGCCACATCGAAGCGCGGCTGAAGATCGTAGTTATTTTTCTGCATAAAAAGCGAAGCGGTCTCGATTATCCGCTCCTGCTTTGCGCTGCCGACCGCTTCGCGCCCCGGAGCTATCGCGCCGGGCGAGCGGGTCTTGACCTCGGTGAACACCAAAAAGCCGTCCTTTTTAGCTATTATGTCTATCTCGCCGAGGCGGCAGCGGTAGTTCGCGGTTATTATCTCATAGCCGTTTTCGCGCATGAAGCGCGCGGCATATATCTCGCCCCAAAGTCCAGGCTTTTCCTTTTCGCTGAGCATATTACCACCCCTCCGGCAGTTTCTTCAAAAACGTCTTTCTGTGGACGGGAGATATGCCGAATTCGCGTATTTTTTCATAGTGTAGCTTCGTGCCATAGCCCTTGTGCTTTTTGAAGCAATATTCCGGATACTGCTCATCGAGCGAGAGCATATATCTGTCCCTGCTGACCTTCGCCATTATCGACGCGGCGGCTATCGACGCGCTCAAGGAGTCGCCTTTGATAATGGCCTTCGACGGCACGGGCAGACCCGGCAGGCGGTTGCCGTCCACAAACGCCGCCTGTGGACGCTCGGGCAGAGCATCGAACGCGCGGCGCATGGCAAGAAAGGTCGCATTGAGGATATTCATCTCGTCGATTTCTTCAACGCTCGCGCTCGCGACGGCATAGACGGCGTGCTCCTTTATCTCGTCAAAGAGCAGGTCGCGCTTTTTCTCGCTGAGCTTTTTGGAATCGTTCAAGCCCTCGATAATATAATCTTTGGGCAGTATCACGGCGGCGGCAAAGACCGGACCCGCAAGAGGTCCGCGCCCCGCCTCGTCTATTCCGCAGACGCACTCGAAGCCGTGCTCCGCGGCGGTTCTCTCATAGTAATAGCGGTCTATCTCTTCAGCCATCTCAGCCCTCCAAAAATTCGTCGCTGACGACATCGTGGAGCAGCGAGTTGAGATAATTGAGGCTGAACGACGGCGTTGTCGAGCGCACTCCGTGGCGCGATGCGAGCGCGTCGGTGTAGTCCGCGAGGTTATACACTCTGACATTCGAGAAGCCCGAGTCATAGTGAGTGACAGTGCCCGTGAACTTCGCCTTTGTGACCTCGGTTGTGTTCTTTTGATAGTCCTTGGTGACGGTTATGTGCATCATGCCGCCGAGCATTCTCGGGCCTCTGTCCTGCGCTGAAATAAAGTTGCCGAGCGAATAGATGACGAGCACCTTTCTGCCGTCCGCGGCGGTTATGTATTCAACGGGCTGAATGACATGGGGATGCGTGCCTATAATTATATCCGCACCCCAATCGGCGAGCTTCTGCGCCAGCTCATGCTGACGATCCGTCGGCGTATGGGTATACTCCTCGCCCCAATGGACATTGACTACCGTCATGTCGCTTATCTCGGACGCCGCCTTGACGCGTTTTTCTATCCTGTCCTCGTCCGCGCCGAGCATAAGTATCGCCTTGCTGCCCTCGGGCAAGCTCAAGCCGTTGGTGGGCTCCGTAAGCCCGACATAGGCGAACTTTATATCCTTGACGGTGTTAGTCGGAATTGTTTTGTAGTCCTCTTCGTCGAGATAAGCTCCGCAGAAGACAACGTTCTTGCTTTTCCAGAACTTTATGGCATTTCTCAGCCCGCTCTCGCCCTTGTCGAGCGAGTGGTTGTTCGCGATATTAAAAACATCGAAGCCTATCTTCACCATCTCGTCGCCGAGCTCGGTCGGAGAGTTGAAGCAGGGATATGTGCTCGGAGCTTTCTCGGGGTCGATTATCGTCTCCTGATTGATTATGCTTATATCAGCCGCCGCAACGGTGGAAGCGACATTTTTATAGGCATAGGTGAAGTCGTAGCCGCCGGTCGCCGAGCGGGCGTGCGCCTGATTGTATATTACGCCGTGAATAAGATTATCGCCCACGGCGAGGATATTCACGCTGACGGGCTCGCGGGTGTCAGCAGTCGTGCTCTCGGAGGTGTTTTCCGCCTCGCCGCCTGCGGGCACCGCCTTTTGGCAGGCGCAGAGCATGAGCAGAGCCGCAATAAGAGCTGTTACTCTGAGAATTGATTTCTTTTTCATGATATCCCTCTCTTTTTATATAATCAGTCGAGCGTTATTCTGCCTAATTTGCCCGCGCGGTACTCGTCGAGGAGCATGACCGCCGCGCGCTCCGTATCCGGCTCGCCGCCGCTTATCAACATACCGCGCTTTCTCGCGAGCATCTCAAGGCGTTCAAATTCCTCGCTCTCCTGCGGAAATTCGAGCTTATATCTCTCTTTTATCCTCTCGGGATAGTTCTCGTTCATTATCGTTAGGAAGCGCGCCGCGATAAGCTCGATGTCAAGAATAGTGTCCTTGACAGAGCCGATGAACGCGAGGCGCAGACCCACGTCCGGGTCGTCGAACTTCGGCCAGAGCACGCCGGGCGTGTCGAGCAGCTCGATGCCGCTCCCGATGCTGAACCACTGGTTCTGGCGCGTAACTCCGGGCTTGTCCGCAACTTTTGCCTTGTTCTTGCCCGCCATGCGGTTAATAAACGAGGACTTGCCTGTGTTGGGTATACCGACTACCATCAAGCGAAGCGGCTTGCCAGCCATGCCCTTCTGGGCGTTCGCCTCGATTTTATCGGCGAGCATACGGCGGACGGTCGGCGCAAAGGCGTTTAAGCCCTTGCCCGAGCGGCAGTCAACGGCTATCGCCGTCACGCCCTGCTTGCCGAGTTCGGATATCCTGCGGCGCGTCGCGTTTTCGTCGGCGAGGTCGCATTTGTTGAGAATGACCATGAGCGGCTTTTGTCCGATAAGCTCCGGCAATTCGGGATTTCGGCTGCTCACGGGCACACGCGCGTCAACTATCTCGACCACCGCATCAACGAGCGGCAGGCTCTCTTTTATCTGCCTGCGCGTCCGAGCCATATGACCCGGGAACCACTGGACATAAAGATCTCCGTTTTCCAAAATTCTTCCTCCTTAGGACTATATGCGCCAATATTTTGCGCGCCGTATATAAAAAATGCTTTTCGGCTTTACTAAATGAGTATAGCAAAAAAACTTTGTCTTTACAAGCAAAAAACGCAGCCGAAGCTGCGTCTTGATTGCATATTATAGCGCGGACAGGTTATTTGTCCGAATCCGGATTGAAATTATAGTAGACATCCCACTGACCGAGCGGCATGATCCTGCCGACGACCTTGCCCATGATATATTTCTCGTCGATAAATCCGACAACTCTCATGCGGCTGTCCGTCGAGTCGTTTCTGTTGTCGCCCATGACAAAGAGCATACCCTCGGGCACGGTTGCGGGAAATTCTATATTGCCGCGGGAATATGTAGGCTCGAGCGTATATTTTTCGTCGAGCGCCTTGCCGTCGACATAGACTATACCCTTTTCGCTGTCTATATCCACCGTCTGACCGCCGACCGCTATAACGCGCTTTATCAGCGTCTTATGCATGGCGTTGGGCTGGGCGACGATAACTATGTCGCCGTAATCAAATGAGCGCTTGAGCGAGCTTATCGCCACGGTATCGCCGTTATTGAGCGTCGGATTCATGGACGCGCCCGACACGACGAGCACGCGGGTGACGAAGGTAAAGACAATAGCTATCACCGCAACCGCCGACACAACGACGGAGACTATATCATAGATATTGCTGACCGTCTTTGAATTCTTCGGCTGCTTTTTAACGTCAGCCTGCTCTTCAGTATTATTCATTTGAAGTTCATTATTTTCCTGCATAACAGTCCGCCTTCAAATCTCAAGCCTTGCGGCTCAGTTTTTGATTATTTCAATCTTGTCAAACGGGTAGAACCTGAAAACGACCTTGCCGAGGACCTTGTTCTCGTTTATAAAACCGATATCAGTCGAACGCGAATCGAGGGAACCGTTCCTGTTATCTCCGAGAACAAAGAGCTTGCCCTCGGGAACGGTCACGGGAAAAGTCATATCGTAGCTCAGATTCGTCGGAGTGTTCACATACGGCTCGTCGAGCACCTGACCGTTGACGCTGACGGTGCCTTTATAGAAATCTATATCCACCGTGTCGCCGCCGACCGCGATAACGCGCTTTATTATCGACTCATCCTTGCGCGTGGCGTGGGAGATTATTATAACATCGCCGCGCTCGTAGCCGGAAAAGCTATGTACGCACGCGACCCTGTCGCCGCCGCTGAAACTCGGGAGCATTGAGTTGCCGATAACCGCGGCAGGTCTCAACACGAGCGAGAACAACAGTATGAGGATAATGACCGCCGACTCAAGCGTGGCAACCACGTCATATACTATGCCCCACAGTTTTTGATTCCGCTCGGGCAGCTCTTCTCCGCTGTCTGCCTCCCGCGAGAGTGCGGCAGGATATTCAAATTTGAACCAATATTCCTCGACTCTGCGCATTGCCCTGCAAACCCCGTTTAAAGTGAAAAAAGGTGTAACAAATAAATGTTACACCCTCATTCGCACAATTATTTGACCTGGCTCTTAACTCTTGCGGCCTTACCGACTCTGTCTCTGAGGTAATAGAGCTTGCTTCTGCGAACCTTACCGCTTCTGATGAGCTCAACCTTAGCAACGTTGGGTGAATGTACCGGGAAGACTCTCTCGACGCCGACACCGTAGGAAACTCTGCGAACGGTGAAGGTCTCGGAAACGCCCGAACCCTTGCGGGCAATAACGGTTCCTTCGAAAGCCTGAATTCTTTCTCTCTCGCCCTCGCGGATCTTAACGGAAACCTTTACGGTGTCGCCGATCTTGATCTGGGGGATCTCGTCGCCTGTCTTAAGCGAATCCTGTGCAATAACTTTGAGTGCGTCCATTTTATATTCCTCCGTTGATTTTCAGACGTTCGTAACAAATTAGATGAAAGAGGAGCGCCCGCTTTAATGTGGTGCGGCCATGCCGCTTCGGCATTAAACCCCGTCATCGAAGCTGTGACGGATAACAAATGCTTAGATATTTTAGCACAAAGTGCCGGACAATGCAAGTGTTTTTTGATTTTATTTTTCGCGGCGCAGGCAATATTATATATAAAAGTATAGTCTGCGTTTCGTCAGTTCATGACAGGCTCATATTATACCGCATATATCGGCAAAAATCAAACCGATAGTAATACTTACAATAATTTTCAAGCCGAATGTTTTTTAAGGCTATTGACAAAGTGTATACGAAAGAGTAGAATAGCTGTCGAAATTTAATATTTCCTTATTAAGAGCGGCTGAGGGAACAGGCCCTGTGAAGCCCGGCAACCTGATTATTCAAGGTGCTAAATCCTGCGGTGCAGACCGGAAGATAAGGCCGGCGGCGGAAAAATTCCGTATCGCCCAGAAGTGCTTAGCGGTTTCGCCAAGCGCTTTTTTTATTTGTCAGAAGGAGGACAAAAACATGGCAAACTACTTTTTCACATCCGAATCCGTAACGGGCGGACATCCCGATAAGATCTGCGACCAGATCTCCGACGCAGTCCTCGACGCTATCCTCGCCGAGGACAAGAACGGCAGAGTTGCCTGCGAGTGCTGCTGCACGACCGGCATGGTCATGATAATGGGCGAGATAACCACGAGCGCGAAGATAGACATCCCCTCGATAGCGCGCCAGGTCATCTGCGACATCGGCTATGACAGCCCCGAAAAGGGCTTCGACGGCCACACCTGCGCTATACTTACAACTATAGACAAGCAGTCCCCCGACATCGCCCTCGGCGTTGACCGTCAGGGCGCGGGCGACCAGGGAATGATGTTCGGCTATGCGTGCCGCGAGACTCCGGAGCTTATGCCCCTGCCCATCTCGCTCGCCCATAAGCTCGCCGCTCAGCTGACGAAAGTCCGCGCAGACGGCACTCTCCCCTATCTCAGACCCGACGGAAAAACTCAGGTCACGGTCGAATATGCCGAGGACGGCACTCCCGTAAGAATCGACGCTGTTGTCGTATCCTCTCAGCACGCCGCATATATCGAGACCGAGACGCTTCGCCGCGACATTGAAAAGAATGTTATCCGCGAGATCATTCCCGCAGACATGATGGACGACAAGACGAAGATATTCATCAACCCCACCGGACGCTTTGTCACCGGCGGTCCTCAGGGCGACAGCGGTCTTACCGGCAGAAAGATAATCGTTGACACCTACGGCGGATATTCACGCCACGGCGGCGGCGCATTCTCCGGCAAGGACCCGACAAAGGTCGACCGCTCCGCAGCATATGCCGCAAGATACATGGCGAAGAACATCGTCGCCGCAGGTCTTGCAGACAAGTGCGAAGTTGAAATCGCCTACGCCATCGGCGTTGACGAGCCCGTCTCCGTTTTTGTTGACAGCTTCGGCACCGGCATTATCCCCGACTCCGAGATAGCCGCCGCCGCGAACGAGGTCTTTGATCTCCGCCCGGCTTCGATAATCAAGGAGCTCGACCTCCGCCGCCCGATTTATCGTCAGGTAGCCGCTCTCGGCCATGTCGGCAGAACCGATATCGACCTGCCCTGGGAGCACACCGACAAGGTCAATGCCCTCAAGGGAGCCGCAGGCATAAAATAAGATATGCATAAAATAAGATATATTTAAAATATATTATTGTATAGCAAACCGCTGCAAGGAAAAATCCTTGCGGCGGTTGATTTTTATTTTGCTTTATCCCCTGCAGCTGTCCTTGCCGCATTTTTTGCAATGCAGATGACTCCTGTCCGGCGTGAGATAATATTCCGCGCCGCAGTACGGGCAGCGCACCGTATCCACACCCTTGAACATAGCTATAGACAAGGAAAGAAACACGGCGGCGGCGAGATAGAAGAATATCGCCGAGGTTATCGGCACTATCACGACAACTATTGCAAACGACGGAACGACAATGCCGAGCACAATAAACACAGCCGTCAACAGCAAAAGCAGCACCGCGGCAACGGGGCGTTTTTTCCGTCCGATTATATTGAATTTTTCAAGAGTTTTGATGCGTTCGTCGTTGCTTTTCATTCCGCGCCTCCACACTTTTGCTGACCGTCGGTCACCTTGTGACATTTTTATTATAGCACAAGCAAAATAAGAGTCAATAGCGCAGGACGATATTTTTTAAATCATGATATTATCGGCTAATTTTAAAGTTGAAGGCAAGAGGGTGACACATCGCTGCCGAGCAAATAAAAAGCCGCCGTTTCCGAACTGAATTGATATCGAATCCGGCTTTCGTTTGAACCCCTCAGTCACTTCGTTCAAAGTAAGTATTGGCGGATATCATCCACCCGCGAAATCACACGATTTTATTGATACGCACCGCTACCGCGACAGCGGCACGATATGAAATTGTATAATTCACCCTATGCCTTCGCGTCCTACTATAATCAAATGATATACACTGCCCGCGTGGCTCCCCTGCAGGGGAGCCGGATTGGCGAAGCCAAGACTGAGAGGTTAGCCCGCTCGGTTCAAAAAACAAAGTAAAAACTTTTTTCGCAAAAGCCTTGTTTTACAGCCTCTCCGCAAGCTCGGCGATATCGGTTATCTCGGAGCTGAGTTCAAGGAGATATTTGCGGGTATCTTCGTCTCGCATAAGATATTCCCCGGCACGGCGCACGGCTCTGTAAAACCTTCGGTCGATTTTCTCCGGGCAGCGAAGCAGCGGACACATACCCGCGCGCGGGTCGGGCACAGGCACTATAACAATTTCATTTTCGCGCTCGACCGCGAGCGGAAACAGCGGGAATATCCTGCACGCAAGCGGTCTTTTGCGCCTGTCGCAGCCGCCGCGGCAGACGATTACAGGCTCGCCGAAGTTGCCCTCGGAATCATTTATTTCAAAATCCATGCTGCTTTCGAACAGCTCTTTTTCGCCGGGGAACAGACCCATGCCGTCATTGTCCCCGCCGGAGCAGCAGCGCGCCGAGCAGAGCTTTCCGCAATTAAAAGGCTTGAGCGGGGTTATATTTTCAAGCTCGTCGAGTGCCTTTTGCAGCCCGCTTTTGAAATTATTTTTCATATATCTATCCCTCCGAGCACTTCGCCGACCTTGCCGCAGATCAATAGATCGGCTCGCGAATCCGCCGAAGTCGGGCTCATATTGATAACTACAAGATGTTTGCCGTTGAAGTAGTTCACAAGCCCCGCCGCAGGGTAGACAACCATGCTCGTCCCCGCGATTATCAGCGTGTCGGCGGAGGCTATTGCGCTGACCGCGCCGCGCACCGTCTCGTCGTCAAGAGCCTCTTCATAGAGCACGACATCGGGCTTTATCACCCCGCCGCAGGAGCAGTGCGGCACGCCCTCGCTTTTTATCATATAATTAACGTCGAAGCTCCTGCCGCACCGCGTGCAGTAGTTTCTGAGCACGCTGCCGTGCAGTTCAAACACATTTTTGCTCCCCGCCGCCTGATGCAGCCCGTCTATGTTCTGGGTCACGACCGCCGAGAGTATGCCCCTCTCTTCAAGCTCGGCGAGCTTTTTGTGCGCGGCGTTCGGCTTTGCCGAGACAGCATAGGAAAGTATTTTATCACGATAGAATCTGTAAAAATCCTCCGTCTTGCGCTCAAAAAAAGTGTGGCTGAGCATCTGCTCGGGCGGGTAGTCATATTTCTGATTATACAGCCCGTCAACGCTCCTGAAATCAGGTATACCACTCTCCGTTGAGACGCCCGCTCCGCCGAAAAATACGAGCGAACGAGACTGCGATATTATCTGCGAAAGTTCGTTTTTCATCTGTATCACTCCGTTTCTGTCGAAGATAATTATACCATTTTTCGCACGAAATCAAAATATTTTTTACAGATGCGGCTCGAAAAATTCCCAGTATTTTTATAAAGATTCAACAAACTTCGGCTTTTTCGGGATTTTTTTGAGATTTTCTATTTACAAACGCTTTTCATGCTGTTATCATAGGGACAACAAGACAGTGAGGTCATCATTATGAAGCTTTCAGCAAAACTGACAGCTAAATATTTTCCCTATTACTTTAGCTTTACCTACTTTTACGGTAAGGCTTATTTGCGTTTGACCGCAGACAGGGAAATGACAGCACCGAGCCGCGCTTAAGGCGCATAAAACTTGGTAATCTCCCCCGCAGTTGAACGCTGCGGGGATTTTTTATTTTACAAATTTTCACCGGAGGGAAAAACAATGGTAGTTATTCTTAGAGAAAATTACAACGAAGAGCAGCGCGACAATCTTGTGAACTGGCTTGAAAGCCTCGGCATCACGGTTCACAGCAGCCTCGGCGAACACAACACCGTGCTCGGACTCGTCGGCGACACATCGGGAATCGACATCGACCTTATCAAGGCTCTCGATATCGTCGAGGATGTCAAGAGAATCCAGGAGCCGTACAAGAACGCGAACAGAAAGTTCCATCCCGAAGATACGGTAGTCGTCATTGACGAAGAAAAAGATATCAAAATCGGCGGCGGCAACTTCCAGATCATCGCGGGTCCCTGCTCCGTTGAATCAGAAGAGCAGGTATGCTGTATCGCGCAGGCGGTTCAGAAGTCCGGCGCAACTCTGCTTCGCGGCGGCGCGTTCAAGCCCCGCACCTCGCCCTACGCTTTCCAGGGACTGCGCGCAGAGGGTCTCAAGCTCCTGCTCGAGGCAAAGAAGCTGACCGGCATGCCGATAGTCACTGAAATCATGGATCTGTCTCAGCTGCCGCTGTTCGACGATGTCGATGTTATTCAGGTCGGTGCGCGCAACATGCAGAACTTCGAGCTCTTAAAGCAGCTCGGTCATATCAACAAGCCCATACTTCTCAAGCGCGGACTTGCGAGCACTCTGCAGGAGCTGCTCATGAGCGCCGAATACATCATGGCGGGCGGCAACATGAATGTTATCCTCTGCGAGCGCGGAATCAGAACATTCGAGACTTACACCAGAAACACCCTCGATGTTTCCGCCGTTCCCGCTATCAAAACTCTCTCGCATCTGCCGATAATAGTAGACCCCAGTCACGCGACCGGCATCTCGAAACTTGTAAAGCCCATGGCCTTTGCAGCCACCGCCGCCGGAGCGGACGGACTTATTATTGAAGTCCACAATGACCCCGAGCACGCACTCTGCGACGGTCCGCAGTCGCTGACACCCGAGGCGTTCGACGATGTGGTCAAGGGCGTCAACAGCATCCGCCCGTTCGCATATAAAATGTAAGGTTGCCAACAGTCTGTCGAAAGGATATAATAATTATGAAAACAGCAGTTATAGGCCTCGGACTCATAGGCGGTTCAATGGCAAAAGCGTTCAAAGACAACACGGACAGCGAGGTTTACGGTCTTGATATAAACGCGAGCGTCATGCTCAAGGCGAAGCTCGTCGGCGCGATAGACGGCGAACTGACGGACGATATCCTCGCGCAGTGCGACAGAGTTATAATCGCGCTCTATCCCGAATCAACGGTCGAATTTCTTCAGAGCAAGGCGGACATAATCAAAAAAGGCGCGGTCGTCATAGACTGCTCCGGTGTAAAGCGATATGTCTTTACACCCGCTCACGAGCTTGCAAAAGCCCACGGCTTTGAATTCATCGGCGGACACCCGATGGCGGGCGTCGAGAGATGGGGGTTTGACAGCTCGTTCGGCATGCTGTTCAACAACGCTTCGATGATCCTGACCCCCGACGGCGGCACGGACATCGCACTGCTGCACGAGATAAAGCAGATGTTCCTCTCGATAGGCTTCGGCAGCATCACCGTTGTTTCTCCCGAACAGCACGACAGGATCATCGCCTACACTTCTCAGCTCGCGCACGTCGTTGCAAGCGCATATATCAAGAGCCCGACCGCACTCGAGCACACGGGCATGAGCGCGGGCAGCTATAAAGACATGACGCGCGTCGCGTCGCTCAACTCAAATATGTGGAGCGAGCTGTTCCTCGAAAACGGCGACAATCTTTTGAACGAAATAGATAACATTATAAATAATCTGACCGAATACCGCGACGCGATAGCGTCAAACGACAGGGCGAAGCTCGAAGCCCTGCTCGAGGACGGCACGAAGAGAAAAGCCATCTGCGGATAAAAAACAGGAGTGAAGACCATGCAGACCGTAAAAGTCAGGGCATCGACCGAATACGATGTGCTCATTGAGCGCGGGATATTAAAAAGAGCCGGAGAGCTTATAAAAGAATACACGGGCGCCGGCAGAGCTTTGCTGATAACCGACCGCACGGTGGACGGGCTATATTCAAAAGTCGCGCTCGAATCGCTGAAAAGCGCCGGGATAAACTGCGAGAAGTTCGTCTTTGAGGACGGCGAGGAGCACAAGAGCCTTAAAACAGTCGGCGATATTCTCTCGTTCGCGGCGCAGCTCAGCCTCAACCGGAGCGATATATTCATAGCTCTGGGCGGCGGAATAGTCGGCGATGTAACCGGCTTTGCGGCGAGCGCGTATCTGCGCGGTGTCAGATTCGTCCAGATACCGACGACGCTTTTGGCGGCGGTCGATTCCTCGGTCGGCGGCAAGACGGGAGTCAACCTCCCCGAGGGCAAGAACCTCGCCGGAGCATTTCATCAGCCGTCGCTCGTTTTGTGCGACCCCGATTGCTTCGATACGCTGAGCGATTCGCTCTTTGCCGACGGCGCGGCGGAGAGTATAAAATACGGCATAATCTCCGATGAAAGTCTCTTTGAAATTTTCGAGTCAGGCGACGTAAAAGGCAATATAGAGAACATCGTGCGCCGCTGCGTCGAGATAAAAAGCGACATAGTCTCGCGCGATGAATTTGACACGGGCGAGCGTCAGAAGCTCAATCTCGGGCATACGCTCGGCCACGCAATAGAGCGGTGCAGCGATTTTGCTGTTTCGCACGGTCACGCGGTGGCGATAGGCACAGTTCGCGCCTGCATCGCGGCGCAGAAGCTCGACGTGTGCAAAGATGATATATCGGAGCGCGTGAAAAAAGTTATGGCACGAAACGGGCTCCCCGTCTCGACCGATATTCCCGTTCATGAGCTCGCGGGAGTCATGCACCGCGACAAAAAATGCAGCTCGACGGGAATAAATCTCATTCTGCCGACTAAAATCGGCGAGTGCATCCTATATAAGACAAGCCCGGACGCGCTCGAAAGCATATATTCTCTTTGACGGAGGGCGCAATGGATATCATAATAACACCGGGCACGCTTCGGGGCACTCTCGAAGCTCCGCCGTCGAAGTCGCACGCGCACAGGCTGATGACAGCCGTGGCGCTCGCAGGCAAAAAAAATTCCGAATCGCTCTGCATCTCCGAGGACACGCGCGCAACCTTTCGCTGTCTCAATGAGCTGCATGACGGCGGCATTCTCGACTGCGGCGAAAGCGGAACGACTCTGCGCTTCCTGCTTCCCGTCGCCTCGGCGCTCGGAATAAATGCAGAATTCATCGGCCACGGCAGACTGCCGGAGCGCCCGATGTCGGCACTCAACAATGCGCTCAGAGAAAACGGCGCAGTGATTTCTGCTGATAATCTGCCGATAAAAGTCTCGGGGCAGCTTCATCCGGGCGTGTTCAGAGTCCCCGGCAACATCAGCTCGCAGTTCATATCGGGTCTGCTTTTCGCCCTGCCGCTGCTTGACGGCTACAGCGAAATAGTAATAGAGGGCAAACGCGAATCGGTCGGATATATTGACATGACGCTCGATACGCTCAGAAGCTTTTCTATCAATATAGAAGAGACCCCGAGCGGATACAAAATAAAGGGTTCGCAGAAATATATCGAGCCCTACTCCCCGCGCGTTCAGGGCGACTGGTCGAACGCCGCGTTCTTCCTTTGCGCAGGCGCACTCGGCGGAGAGACGGATATCACGGGGCTGTCACTCGACAGCCGACAGAGCGACCGCGCGATTGTGAGTATACTGAAAGACTTCGGCGCGGATGTAAAATGCGGCGATATGATTTCAGTCCGAGGAAACGGGCTTCGCGGCATTAAAATAGATATTTCGCAGTGTCCCGATCTCTTCCCGACCCTCGCGGCAACCGCATGTGCGGCTTTGGGCGATACGATATTTACAAACGCCGCGCGGCTAAGAATAAAAGAGAGCGACCGCATCGAGGCGGTCGAAAAGATGATAAATTCACTCGGCGGTTCGGCCGAAAGCACGGAGGATTCCCTGACCGTCCGCGGCACGGGCACACTCCCCGGCGGCGAGGTCGATTCGTTCAACGATCACCGCATCGTCATGGCGGCGGCAGTCGCGGCGTGCATATGCGAAAATTCCGTTATTATACACGACGCGCAGGCGGTGAACAAATCATATCCGAACTTCTTTGAAGACTACAGAAAACTGGGAGGCAAAGCGGATGTCATCTGAAAACGGACAGAACATAAAGCTCACGGTATTCGGCGAATCGCACGCGAGCGCAGTCGGAGTTGTTATTGAGGGACTGCCCGCGGGCGAAGCGATAGACGAGGAGCAGATAATGCAGTTCATGCGCCGCAGAATGGGCGGCAAGGCGTGGAGCACTCCGCGAAAAGAGGAGGACAAGCCTGAATTTCTGTGCGGTCTGCTCGGCGGCAGAACCACGGGCGCGGCGCTCTGCGCGATAATACGCAACAGTAACATCCGTCCCGCGGACTACGAAAACATAAAAAATATCCCGCGTCCGTCCCATGCGGACTACCCCGCGTTCGTCAAATACGGCGGCGCGAACGACCGAAGCGGCGGCGGGCAGTTTTCCGGCAGGCTGACGGCTCCACTGTGCGTCGCTGGCGCGATAAGCGAACAGATACTCGCGCGAAAGGGCATAAAAGTTGCCGCGCATCTCTCGCGTGCGGCGGGCATTGACGACACGCCGTTTGACCCCTGCAACCCGGACAACGGGATTTTTGACAAGCTCAAAACAAAGCTCTTCCCCACCATTGACGACAAGGCGGGCGAAGAGATGACGAAGAAAATAATCGAGGCAAAAGAGTCACTCGACTCCGTCGGCGGAATAGTCGAATGTGCGGTCACGGGACTCGGCGCGGGGCTCGGCGACCCGATATTCGGCTCGGTCGAGAGCCGAATATCTTCAATGATATTCGGCATCGGCGGCGTGCGCGGAATCGAGTTCGGCGCGGGATTCTCTGCGGCGGACATGACCGGGAGCGTCCACAACGACCCCTACTGCCTCATTGACGACAAGATAAAAACGGTCACGAACAACCACGGCGGCATCATCGGCGGACTCACGAGCGGAATGCCGATAATATTCAGAGCGGCGTTCAAGCCGACCCCGTCGATAGGTCTGCCGCAGAGGAGCGTCGATCTCGACTCGCTCGAAGAGACCCGCCTCGAAGTCAGAGGCAGGCACGACCCGTGCATCGCGGTGCGCGCAGTCCCCTGCGTCGAAGCGGCGGCGGCAGTGACCGTCCTTGATATGGTGCTCGGCAAGTAAATTCATACGGAGATGGTAAAAATGGAACTTTCAGACTACAGAAAAGAACTTGACTCAATTGACGCGCAGATGCTTGAGCTTTTCAAGCAGCGGATGAATACCGTGCGCGGCGTTGCGGAATATAAAAAAGAAAACAAGCTGCCCGTCCTCCAGCAGGGCAGAGAGCGCGAGATTCTTGCCGCTGCGGCGGCGGGAGCAGGCGAAGAGCTCGAAGACTACGCCCGCACATTTTTCGCGACCCTCATGGATGTCAGCCGCTCTTATCAGGAGAGACTGACCGCAAAAGGCGGCGTTATCTCGGAAACTATAACCGATGCTCTCAAAAACACTCCGCCGATATTCCCGAAGCATGGCACCGTCGCCTGCCAGGGCGTTGAGGGCGCATATTCCCAGCTCGCCTGCGACAAACTCTTTACTGCTCCGTCCATCTCATATTTCAAGAATTTCGAGGGCGTGTTCGCCGCCGTTGAACAGGGGCTGTGCGAATACGGTATTCTCCCGATTGAAAACAGCACCTACGGCACGGTAAACGAGGTCTATGACCTGATGAAAAATTACCGTTTCCATATTGTAAGAAGCATCAAACTCAAAGTTGACCACTCCCTGCTCGTCCTGCCCGGCACCGAGCTTAAAGATGTCAAGGAGATATTCTCCCACGAGCAGGCAATCGGCCAGTGTTCTGAGTTTCTCAAGGCGCACCCCGGCATAAAGGTCACCGTGTGCGACAACACCGCCGCCGCAGCAAAGATGCTCCACGAGAGCGGCAGGCACGACGCCGCGTCTATTTCGTCGGCGGGATGCGCAAATCTCTACGGTCTGAAAAAGCTCGACACCCGCGTTCAGAACACGGACGGCAACTTCACCCGTTTTATCTGCATCTCAAAGAAAGCCATGATCTTCCCCGGCGCAGACAGAATAAGCCTCATGCTCTCCCTGCCGCACAGACCCGGCTCGCTCTATTCGCTCATCTCGAAGTTCTCCGTCCTCGGGCTCAACCTCACAAAGCTTGAGAGCCGCCCGATAGCCGGCAGTGACTTTGAATTCATGTTCTATTTCGACATCGAAGCGTCCGTATATTCCCCCGCAGTTCTCGCCCTGCTCGACGAACTTTCGGACAGCCCGGAGCTGTTCGTGTTCCTCGGCAGCTACTCGGAGGTTTGACATGAAGTGCGCACTCATCGGCGAAAGGCTCGGTCACAGCTACTCGAAGCTCATTCACGAGGCGTTCGGACTGTATTCATATGAACTGGTCAGCCTGCCGAAAGACAAGGTCGGCGAGTTCATGGAGAATGAAGAATTTGACGCATTCAATGTGACCATTCCATATAAGCGCACGGTCATGCCATACTGCTCATACATCAGCCCGGAGGCAAAAAAAATAGGCAGCGTCAACACCGTTGTCATAACGCCCGATGGGCTTCACGGATTCAACACCGACTATTTCGGCTTCAAATCCATGGCGGAGCGCGCGGGAATAGATTTTGCGGGCAAAAAGGTCGTCATTCTCGGCAGCGGCGGCACCTCGCTGACCGCGAGAGCCGTGGCATCGGACGGCGGCGCAGAGAGAATAACCGTAGTCTCCCGCTCCGGCGAATACAACTACGATAATCTCGAAAAGCTCGCCGACTGCGAAGTATTGATAAACACGACGCCTGTCGGAATGTATCCGAACAACGGCAGCTCGGCGGCGAGCCTCGACAAATTCCCGCGCTGCGAGGCGGTGCTCGATGTGATATATAACCCGCTGCGCACTCAGCTTATCATGCAGGCGCTCGAACGCGGGATAAAATGCTCGGGCGGGCTCTATATGCTCGTCGCGCAGGCGGCGCAGAGCGCAAAATATTTCTGCTCCGCCGAGATAGGCAAAGAAGAAATCGAGCGCGTATTCCGTTCGCTCGCGCTCGATGTTCAGAATATAGTCCTCGTCGGTATGCCCGGATGCGGCAAGACGACCGTCGCCGAAGAGCTCTCGAAGCTCACCGGGCGAAAGGCGGTCGACACGGATTCGCTCGTCGAAGAATCAGCGGGCATGAGCGTACCGGAAATATTCTCGCAATACGGCGAGAAACGCTTCAGGGAGCTTGAAGCGCAGGCTGTCCGCAGCGCGGCAAAGGAAAAAGGGCTGATAATCGCAACGGGCGGCGGCGCGGTGCTCGACCCCGGAAATGTCCGCGCGCTCAAGGGCAACGGGCGCATATATTATCTCAAAAGAGACCTCGATCTGCTCTCGCTCGACGGCAGACCGCTCTCGAAGAGCCGCGAAACGCTTGACAAAATGTTCGAGGCGCGCGACCCGATATATTCAAATTGCGCAGACGCGGCAATTAACAATGATTTATCCCCTGTGTTGACCGCACAGCGGATAAAGGACGAGCTCGGCTCGTCCGATATATAGGAGACAGGTTTGGCAAAAGGGAGCAGAAATTCTGCTCCCTTTTGTCCTTTTCATATTGCTTGTAGCGAAGTTTGTCAAAGGTATTTTCTAAATTAAACGGTTAATATAAAAGTAGAGAAAATCAAACCGACAAACTGGAAGTTGTCAATTAAGTTCTTCAACGAAATTTAGAATACGTTGCGTTGCCAACTCATCCCTGGACAGTTTTAGCAATTCGTCAGCCGTAATCCATTTATAATCAGATGTTTCTCCTTCTTGCAAAACGACACTATCCTCATCTACATCCGTAATGCAAAGATACTCCACATAAAACGATTTATGGCTGTGGTGGAGCACCCTTCCTATTTCTACCAAATTATTGGAGGTAATTCCCGTTTCTTCATAAAGTTCTCTAGCGGCACAGATTGCAGGTTCTTCACCTTGTAATGCAGAACCACCCGCTGTAGCCTCCCACATTCCGCCCAAATGCTTTCTTTTATCCCTTTGCATGATGAGATAACTCCCATCTATATGTCTAACAATTATTTCACAGACCAAATGAAAAAAGCCTTCTGGAATTACCTCTCCTCGAACCAAGGTTACACCCTGAATCTTTTTGAAATCTCTATCATAAGCGTCCCACAGTTCCATATTTCGTTTACCTCCACAAATTCCGATTTGTTGAGCCGATGCTCAGTATAGCACACTCGTGCCTCAATCGCAAGCGATCCGCAAGGGCGCACTCACTCACCACCTGCCCAAGATCGGGCGGCGGCAGTGATTATATCGGTAAGTTTCAAAGACTGTTTTCAGCAAAATGGATTGAAGATAAATACTATATTAAAGATATCTAAAATTTTCCCCGGTCAGCACAATATGACCGGGGAATAATTATTTATTCAACCGCGCTTTAAAGCTTTTCATCATGTCCTCGACACCTGCGGCGAACGCGGACGCGGTGTGTGCGCCGATGGAAAACATCTCCTGATAATGAGCGTAGTCTTTGAAAAACAGCTTTTCAGCGAGCTTGCCGTAGCCCGCGAAGAACATGCAGTAGTCATTGTCCGGGATGATATATCCGAGCGCGTCGTTCGCGAGCCCGAAAACCGCCGTGTCCCCGCCGACGATATCACAGAGGCTTTTGAAGCCGCTCGCCCTGTTTGTAATGCTGTTTTCCGCGAGCATATCTCCTGTGCCGCTGACGAGTCCGGGCGTTATCTCCCCCGGCACAAGCAGGGCTTTGAACTCGCCGCCGAGTTCGAGATATCCCGTCTCCGTCTCAAGTTCATATATTCCCTTTGCGGGTCTTGTCATATCAAAACACGCGAAGCCGAGCTTCCCGATTATCTTTTCGAGCGGATTATCGACCCTGAGCGCCGTTTCTTTGTGTATTGAAACAAGCTTCGGCTCAAGCTCGCGCTCTTCGACAGTGCATTTGCCTATTCTTTCGACGGCGCTTTTATACGCTTCACCGCTGTTTTTCGGCGAGAGCAGAGAATTTTGTTCTATTTCTTCGCACTCTTTCGTCATCGCGAGAACGAGCTTTCCAAGATCGCGCCCGAGAGCCTCGGTCTGGCGTGTAAAGTTCTCTTCCTTTACTCCGCCCGCTCCCCTGTTCGGGTATATTCCGTTGACCGCGCCGTTGATAAAAATGAAGTTTTTGCCCGCCGAGTTTATCTCACGCTCCATATAGAACGGAAAATCGGCGGAGAGCATATCGCCGCGGTTGTTCTTTATACGCAGTCCGTTTGCGTATGGGTGCGCGCCGAAGTTGACCAAAACTGTCGGGCGGCTCGCGCCGTTATCTGGCACGAAGCGCAGGCGGTTGAGGCGCGGCGAATATTCGCGCGGCGGACGCTTGGCGAAGATGAAATCTTTTATCCCGTACTCGCTCAGAGTCATGTCGCCATACGGCTTTTTTGCCGAATATTTTTCGAGCTTTTCGACGCTGTTTTCGCCTATCTGTGCCGCAAAAAGCCGACCCGGTTCCATATTTCTCACCGCCTCGGCGACGGCTTTTTTCGTCTTTTCGACTATAAGATCAATAAACGCTCCGTCAACGCTCGGCAATGGCTGCGAGTGCGTTATCAGCCTTGATATATTTTCAAAAAACTTCTTCCCTGTCACGCTCCATATGCCCATGGTGTCTATCGAGCTGTGGGCGTGGGTCGAAAAAATATTGATATATCCGACATTGTTCGTGCGGCAGAACGAATCAAGCTCGCTTCGCATGCGGCGAACGACCGTGTTTGTGAGCCCGATGCAGTCAACGGCGCAGAACACCTCAGCCGCCCTTTCCTCACCGTCACTTATGGCTATCGCCCGCACTTTTATATCATCAAGCACGCCGCGAACCCTGCGCGGCGGAGCGGAAAGATTGCCGCCGATATAATAATTTTTCGCATCAATATCCGGCGGCGTTATGCTCCGCTCGGAGAAGCCGAGATACCAGCTGTCGCCGGCAGTGTCCGCAATGCGTATTGTATCTTCGCGCTTATCTTTCGGTTTTTCCGTTTTGAATCCGGGCGGCTCGGGCAGAATTCTATTCAGCCCACTCAAAAAAACCGTCAACCCCTGCTGCGCTCTGAATGCGCGGGCGGCGCCTTTTTTGAATTTTTCATCAAAAGTATACATATCTCACCTCGCGAGCAAGTAAAGCAAATTGCCTTTACATTATAAATTATTCCGACGCATGCTTTTTTGTCATTGTCCGTGCCGTATGCGGCATATTATTCCTGTGCCCGCTTCTCTTCTTTCTCTATAATACAATGTTTAGAAGAATATCGCAACCCCGGTTCATTCACGGTTCGTACAAATTTTCTTTACTTTGACTTAATGAATTTTTACTATTCAGTACACAATCGGATGTTATTATGTCAGTGTAGTGAGAGGGAAGAAAAGCCAGACGGCTACCAACTACGAAAGGACATCAGCAAGATGAAAAGCAAAAACTGCGTTCTCGTCTGTGTAACTCCGCAGAGCAAATGTGAACAGTTGATCCGTTCCGGGTCGCTGATAGCGCAGCAGTACGGAGTGCCGCTCGAAGTTCTCAGCGTGTTCCACGAGAGGGACGGATTCAGCCCCGATCCCGCAGTGCTTGAAGATCTGTACGAATGCGCAAAAAACGAAAACGCGCAGATGAGCGTATATTTTAACGACAGTCCGGCTATCCTCGCCGCAGTCATTGCCAAAAAGAAAGGCGCCGTTGACATCGTCACCGGATTCCCGAAAGAGAGAAGCACGCATTTCGTCTCCGCCCTGCACACACTTGTGCCGGATATCCAGATAAGCATGGTTGATGTTGACGACAACGGCAAAATCTATCGCATGATCCCTCAGGAAGCCCAGCCGCACTATGAAATGGTCGGCGCTCAGGGCGTATAAACAAGACAACCACAAACTTTTCCGGTTTTTTCATTGTTATTCTCCAAAAATGCAGAGAGCTCACAATATCATTGTGGGCTCTCTGCATTTTATCTCTCCGCTATTGACAACACCCGGATTATATTTTACAATAAGGAACGAAGAAAAGCTATGGGGGCATAATGATGATAAAGGAATATTTTATCAACAATCTTTCAAAAATAGAAAATGATTGGAAAAGACTCGAAATCGGCACTGAAATGACTTCGTTTCAAACCTATGACTGGTCTTTACTGCTCCTCAAGGACATAAAGGAAAAACTTCTCAGATCCATATTCTGGAAACCAGTGTTTGTCTGCCATTTGAACAGTGGCGGAGAAATTGACATGATTGCACCGCTTGTTGTGCAGTCAAAATCGTTAAATCTCCGCTTTTATTCGATGATGAGCGGTATTTGTATACTCGGCGAAAAGTCCTATTCCGACTATCTCAACTTTATCTATAATAAGTGGAGCGACGAGGCCGCAGATGAAATTTTCAGCTTCATACATGAAAATTACGGCGGGATAGAGTTGAGGCTCAATAACGTACCCGAAAATTCTTCACTCGCTGGATATATTACAAATCACTTTGAGCTTATTAACAGAGACGGTGAGACCGCCGTATTTGTTGATAACCCCGTTGACGCTGACGAATACTACAAATTGCTCTCTAAAAACACGCGCCAGAACATCAGAACCGCCTATAATAGGCTGGCAAAAAACAGCTTTGAATGTGAAATAACGATGTGCGACACCATACCAGACAAGACCACCGAAAAGGTTATGCATGACATACATAACGACCGCTTTATAAAAAAGAACGGACTCGACGGCAAATTTAACATAAAGAAATTTATGTGGACATGTGCGCATAAAAACAACGAAACAAGGCATAACTGCGTATTCACCGCTTTGAAAACACTTTCTTCATCATGGCTTCTCCTCATTAGAATAAACGGAGAGGTCGCAGGGTATCTGTGCGGACTCAAAGACAAAGATACATACTATGTAATGCAGAACAGTTTTTCGGAAAAATTTAGAGAATTTTCGCCCGGTTTTCTAGCGTGTTACAACCTTGTCACAAGATTCGCAGGCAACAATGAGATAAAATGCATCGACTTCACCCGCGGCACAGAGGATTACAAGTACAAGCTCAACGGCACCGAGAAGCGTCTTTGCAACTTCACATTCAACATATAAAAACAAACGTTTGAAAGTAGTTTTTCTGAATACTTTCAAACGTTTTTTCATTGTTATTCTCCAAAAGCCAAGACAGCGAACAGAGCAATCTGTCCGCTGTCTTGGCTTTTTATCTGAAGAACCCGTGTAAAGCCGATAAGCTTTACTCCTCATTTACTGTTTCAACGCCTTTATCGGCGGTTTTGCACAGGTGGACGCTCTTGACGAGCCCGCTCTTTTCGAGCTCGGCGCGGCATTTTTCGGCATCGCTCTCCGACTCGAACAGTCCGAAAACGGTCGGACCGCTTCCGCTCATCTGCGCGAGCGAACTGCCGTGGCGGCGCATGATGCTCTTTATTCTCACGCGCTCCGGCACTTCTATAGTCTGTTCAAAAACATTGCCCGCCTGACGGCAAATACCCTCGAAATCGGCGTTCGCCGCAGCGTCGAGCATGCCGGCCTTGTTCGGATGATATATGAAGCTCGCGGAATCAAAATCGCCGTAGGCGCGTGCGGTCGAGACGCCCGTTGCGGGCTTTGCGAGCACGACGAAGCAGCTTTTGAGCGGCGGAAGATGCGAAAGTATACCGCCCGTGTGCTGTGAGAGCATAGTGCCGCCCGCGATGCAGAAGGGCACATCGCTGCCGATCTTCAGCCCGATATCGCAGAGCCTCTGCGTGCCCATATCCGTCCCGAAAAGCCTGTCGAGTCCGACTATAACTCCCGCGCCGTCCGCGCTTCCGCCGGCAAGACCCGCTTCAAACGGAATATTTTTTTCAATGTGTATGTCAACTCCCCTACCGCTGAACCCTGCTTCTGCGAGAAAAGCCTGCGCCGCGCGGTAGGCTATGTTCTTGCTGTCGGTCGGCAGAGCCGGCTCGGAGCAGGTAAGGCGGATGATACCCTCGCCGTTCTCCTGCACAGTCACCGTGTCCGCAAGCGAGACCGACTGCATGACCATGAACAGCGAGTGATAGCCGTTCGGCAGTTTTGCCAGAATGTCGAGAAAGAGATTTATTTTTGCGTTTGCCCTGAGTTCGATCTTCATGACTGCACCTCTCTTTTTACTCTATCGGGATCTGCACGGGCTGGCGGTTCTGGAACAGCGTCACGCAGTCGAATCCGCTGCGCTGCGCTATCTCCATGCCGACATCGACTCCCGTGCCGATATCTTTTGCATAGTGGGCGTCCGAGCCGACGGTCACGAATTCGCCGCCGAGCTGTTTAAAACGTCGGACAACATCCTCTTCGGGCATAGTTTTGCCGAGCTTCTGTCTGAGCCCCGATGTGTTTATTTCGAGCGCCTTTTCGTTCTTGACGAGCAGAGAAAGAATCTCATCTACTTTGTCCGAAAACTTCGACATATCAACGGGTATGCCGTGCTCGCCGACGATATACCGAAGCGGATATGTCATATGCGCCAGGGTATCGAACTTCGCCCAGCGCGCGAGCTTTATAAGCTCGTCAAAATATTTATTCATCAGGTCGGTTATATCCCACTGGGAATAATCAAGATACATAAAATCCTGTTCATTCTGAAAATTATGCACCGAGCCTATGACCATATCATAGGGCAGATTCGCGAGTATCTCCTCCGAGGTCGCGACATCGTACATCGGCTGACCGAGCTCCACGCCCGCGCAGACGAGCAGCTTCCCGCGAAACGCCGAGCGCGCCTTTGTGACATCGATAAACGACTGGAGCGCCACGCGGTCATAGTGATCCCGTCTGTAAGCGTCCGACTCGACATGGTCGGTAAAAGCTATCGCCCGGAGCCCCGCCATTTCGGCGCATTCGCACATATACATCGCCGAATGATGCCCGTCGGGTGAGTTGTCGGTATGAACATGAGTGTCGATAATTCTTTGCGGCATCGCGCTTCCTCCATGATACTGACGGTAAAGTATACAATATGATAACATATTTTTCCGCCCAGTAACAGTATTAAACACAAAAAAGTTCAAATTGTTCAACCGCTATTGAGAATGGGCATAAAATATGGTAGAATATCTTGATATCAGATGTATATAAGTAATTCTGATAAGTGCACAGGAAAGGAAGAATAAAAATGAGAGCTGTCATGACTGTTACGGGCAAGGACATAATCGGTATCCTCGCAGAGGTGTCCGGAAAATGCTCGGAGCTCAATGTAAACATAACCGAAGTGACGCAGAGCGTCCTGCAGGATCTTTTCTGCATGATAATGCTCGTTGACACGGAGAAATGCTCCGTGCCGCTGTCCGAATTTTCCGATATAATGAGCCGCCTCGGCCGTGAGCACGGGCTCGATATCCATGTTATGCACGAGAACGTGTTCGACTCGATGTATCACGTCTGATCTACGCACCTGAGAGGATCCTTACTATGATAAACACAAGAGACATTCTCGAAACGATACATATGATCGAGGATGAAAACTTAGATATACGCACAATAACCATGGGTATCTCCCTGCTCGACTGCTGCTCGCAGGATATCGACGACTCCTGCCGCAGAGTCTACGACAAGATAGCGCGCAAGGCGGAAAATCTTGTCAAGGTCGGCTGCGAGATCGAAAAAGAGTACGGCGTGCCGATAATCAACAAGCGCGTCGCAGTCACCCCCATCGCCATGCTTGCCGCCGCATCGGGCGGCGACCCGGTGAAATACGCACTCACGCTCGAAAAGGCGGCACAGGCTGTCGGAGTCAACTTCATCGGCGGATATTCCGCACTCGTTCAAAAGGGCTTCGCCCCCGGAGACGAGGCACTCATCAACAGCATACCCGAGGCGCTCGCGAGAACCGAGCATGTCTGCTCGAGCATAAATATAGGCTCGACAAAGGCGGGCATAAACATGGACGCGGTCGCGCTCATGGGCAAGATTATCAGAAAGACCGCCGAGCTCACCGCCGACGACAACTGCATCGGTGCGGCAAAGCTCGTTGTGTTCTGCAACGCACCCGAGGATAACCCGTTCATGGCTGGCGCATTTCACGGCCCCGGCGAACCTGAGAGCGTGATAAATGTCGGCGTATCGGGTCCCGGCGTTGTCCGCTGCGCCCTCAAGAAGATTCCCGACGGCAATCTCACAGACGTTGCCGACACGATAAAGAAAACCGCGTTCAAGATAACCCGCCTCGGCCAGCTCATCGCGAGCGAGGCTTCGCGCAGGCTCGATGTGCCTTTCGGCATAGTCGACCTATCACTCGCGCCCACGCCCGCAGTCGGCGACTCCGTGGCGCATATACTCGAAGAGATAGGTCTCGAACAGTGCGGCGCTCACGGCACAACAGCGGCGCTCGCCCTGCTCAACGACGCAGTCAAAAAGGGCGGCACGATGGCATCGTCGCATGTCGGCGGTCTCTCCGGCGCGTTTATCCCCGTCACCGAGGACGCCGGAATGATAGACGCCGCACGCGCGGGCACACTGAAAATAGAGAAGCTCGAAGCGATGACGGCGGTCTGCTCCGTCGGTCTCGATATGATAGTCGTTCCCGGCGACACAACCGCAGAAGTTCTCTCGGCGGTTATCGCGGACGAGGCGGCTATCGGCATGGTGAACTCCAAGACGACTGCGGTCAGGCTCATTCCCGCCATAGGCAAGAGCGCCGGCGAAGAGCTGAACTTCGGCGGACTGCTCGGCTCGGGTCCGATAATGCCGCTCAACACCGCTTCCCCCGCAAAGATGATCTCGCGCGGCGGACGCATACCCGCTCCGCTCCAGAGCCTCAAAAACTGATTAAAAAGGAAGTTTTTCAATGAAGGTACTCGTCACAGGCGCCAACGGACAGCTCGGCTACGATGTTATAAAACGCCTGAACGCCCTCGGGGATGAACCTGTCGGCGCGGACAGAGAAGAGTTCGACATCACGGACGGCAAGGCAACGGAGGATTATATCACAGCCCTGCGCCCCGACGCCATCGTACACTGCGCCGCCTATACCGCAGTCGACAAAGCAGAGGATGACCGTGACACCTGCCGCAAAGTCAACGTCGACGGTACGAGAAACATTGCCCTCGCCTGCGAAAAAATCGGCGCAAAGCTCGTCTATATCAGCTCCGACTATGTTTTCGGCGGCAGCGGCACTCAGCCGCTTGAAATCGACGCGCCGAAAGACCCGCAGAATATCTACGGAATAACAAAGCTCGGCGGCGAGGAAGAGGCTAAGAAATGCCAAAAGCACTTCATTGTGCGCACCTCGTGGGTGTTCGGAATAAACGGCGGCAACTTCGTAAAGACTATGCTCCGGCTCGCCGACTCGCACGAGAAGCTGACAGTCGTTGACGACCAGACCGGGTCGCCGACTTATACACCCGACCTCGCAAGGCTTATCTGCGACATGATAAAAACCGAAAAATACGGCACATATCACGCCTCGAACGAGGGCTACTGCACATGGGCGGAGTTCGCAAAGGAGATAATGCGTCAGGCGGGGAAAGCGACTGAAATAGTCCCCTGCACCACCACCGAATATCCCGCGAAGGCAAAGCGCCCGGAGAACTCGCGTCTTTCTAAAAAATGCCTTGACGATGCGGGCTTTGACCGCCTGCCGCCGTGGCAGGATGCGCTCGCAAGATTTCTCAAAGAGCTTGATTTAGCATGATGTTTTTAGTATAATAAATTGATGGACAACCAGTTTGACTTCTTATTTTTGAAGGGAGGACTTTCCTTGATAAGACTTGAAAATCATCTCGGCGTTATCGAGATATCTCAGCCCTATTTCGCGTCCCTCATCGGCAATGCCGCCTCCTCTTGCTTCGGAGTTGCGGGCATGGCCAACAGCAATATGCGCCAGGGTCTGCGTTCCGTCTTTAAAAAGAACGGTCATTTCGCCGACCAAGGCATCTCCGTGCGCAAGGACGGCGAGGGTCTTATTGTTGACCTGCACATAATCGTGTCCTACGGAGTCAACATATCCGCCATATGCCAAAGCATCGTCAACAAAGTCAGATACACAGTCGAAGAGGCTACGGGACTTGAGGTTCACGCAGTCAATGTCTATGTTGACGGAATGAAGAACGAATAAAACCGATTTACGGCCGCACGACAACGGCTGTCCGGGGAGGAAAATAAATGACAATCACAGGAGCAATTCTGCGCAACGCAGTTATCTACGCGGCGCAATTAATCACTTCTCACCGCCAGGAGATAGACGCGCTCAACGTCTTTCCCGTGCCTGACGGCGACACCGGCACAAATATGTCCATGACCATAACCAACGCCTCGCGCGAGGTCAGGGTCAAGGATGACAGCGAGAGCGTCTCGGCTGTTGCAAGCTGTGTGGCTTCAGGTCTGCTGCGCGGCGCAAGAGGCAACTCCGGCGTTATCCTCTCGCTCATATTCCGCGGAATTTCCAAGGGGCTCAAGGGTCTTGACGAGGCTGACGGTGCAGCGATAGCCTCCGCGCTCGAACACGGCAGTTCCTCGGCATATAAAGCAGTCATGAAGCCCACCGAGGGCACAATTCTCACCGTTATCCGCACGGCGTCCGAGTATGCCCGCAAGGCAGTGAACGACGGCGAGACGGACGCGGTCAAGGTGTTTGACATCGGTCTCGAGGGCGCGAAAGCCGCCCTTGCCGACACGCCGAATATCCTCCCCGTGCTCAAAAAAGCAGGCGTCGTTGACGCAGGCGGCAGCGGACTTGTCTGCATTTTCACCGCGATGTCCGATGTGTTCCACGGCAAGGAAGTGAACCTTGACGCCGACGAGGCGGAGGAAGCGAAAAGCGAAGAGAAAGCGGACGAACACTCCGCAGACAGCCGCTACACCTACTGCGCGGAGTTCATCTCCCGCCGCGAGAGCGACAAGGATATCCGCGAGCTGCGCGCATATCTCGAAGCTATCGGCGAGTGCGTCTCCGTCACGGATGACGGAAAGAATATAACCGTCCATGTCCACACGAACGCGCCCGGAAAGGCGATTCAGAAGGGCATTGAATATGGTCAGCTGACCAATATAAAAGTTGAGAATATGCATCAGGAGCATCAGAACGCCTCATGGGGTTCTGCGCCCGAGGATCAGCCCGAGCCGATGAAGGCGGTCGAGCCGACAAAGCCGTTCGGCTATGTCGCGGTCGCGTCCGGCGAGGGTCTGTGCGAGCTGTTCACCGAGCTCGGCGCGGATCAGATAGTCAGCGGCGGACAGACGATGAACCCGAGCACAGACGATCTGCTCAAGGCGGTTCTTGCGACCCCCGCAGAGCATGTCTATATTCTCCCCAACAACAAAAATATTATCATGGCGGCGGAGCAGGTCGATCCCCTGACCGACCGTGACGTGCGCGTGCTGCACACAAAGACCATTCCGCAGGGCATCGCCGCGCTGCTCAACGTTGACGACACACTCTCCGCAGAGGAGAATCATCTCGCGATGATGAAAGCCGCCGAGAAGATTTCAACCGGCCTTGTCACCTTTGCCGCGCGCGACAGCTCGATAGACGGCCAGTCCGTCAAAGAGGGTCAGATTCTCGGCATGGAAAACGGCAAGATAACCACCGTCGAGTCGAATGTCATTCAGGCGGCATACAAGGTCACAAAGCACCTGTTCAAGCGCGGAACTTCCTCGCTTGTCACGCTGATCTACGGCAACGGCACCACCGAAGAGGAAGCCGAGGAGCTCGCCTCCCTGCTGACCGCAAAATTCGGCTCGGATATCGAGATCTCTGTTATAAACGGCGGTCAGCCCGTCTATTATTTCATAATTTCGGTCGAATAAGATGAAGCTCGATACTGATATAAAATACTTAAAGGGCGTTGGCGAGAGGCGCGCCGCGATGCTGTCGCGGCTTGGCGTCTCTGATGTCAACGCCCTCGTGCGTCTCTATCCGCGCGTCTACGAGGACTGGAGCAGGATAAAAAGCATAAACGAGGCGCAGATAGGCGAGATATGCTGTATAAAAGGCATTGTGGGTTCGCCTGTGCGCAAGAATCTCATTCGTAAAGGCTTGACACTTTACAAGACAGAGATCACCGATGGCAGCGGGATAATGGGCATCACCATTTTCAACAGCCGCTTTGCGGCAGAAAAGCTCACCGAGGGCGACGAGTTTCTGTTCTTCGGTCGAGTCGGCGGCAACCTTTACCGCAAGGAGATGAACTCGCCGGAAATAGAACCCGCCGAGGGTGCGGACAGAATAAGACCGATTTATCCGCAGACGCACGGGCTCAATTCAAAGATGATAGAGAAGCTTGTCCGCACGGCGCTGACTGAGTGCCGGGACGAGCTTGTTGACCCGATTCCGCCCTGGCTGCGCGAAAAATACTGTCTGATGAATCTGCCGGACTCGCTTTGGAACATTCATTTTCCGAAGAGCCCCGATTATCTCGAAGAGGCGCGGCGCAGGCTGATATTTGAAGAGCTGTTAATATTACAGCTCGGGCTTGAAAAAATGCGCTCGCAGACTCAGAAGAACGCGGGCGCGATAATAGAGCGCGATTTCAGCGACGAATATTTTTCGCATCTCCCCTTCTCACCGACCGGTGCACAGCGCAGAGCGGTAAAAGAGGCCATGCGGGACATGATGAGCGGCAGGCAGATGAACCGTCTGCTTCAGGGAGATGTCGGCTCGGGCAAGACTGCGGTCGCCGCCGCGCTCGTCTATTCGGCGGCAAAGAATTCTATGCAGTCGGCTCTCATGGCACCCACGGAGGTGCTCGCCGAACAGCACTATAAAACTTTCTTGAAGCTCTTTGAGGGCTGCTCAATAAATGTCGAACTGCTCACGGGGTCTGACACAACCGCGCAGAAAAGACGAAAAAAAGAAGCCCTCAAGGCGGGTAAAATCGACCTGCTCATCGGCACCCATGCAATAATCCAGTCGGATGTTGAGTTCAAGTCCCTCGCGCTCGTCATAACCGACGAGCAGCACCGTTTCGGCGTTGAGCAGAGAAACGCACTCGGCGAAAAGGGCGAGAATCCGCATCTCTATGTCATGTCGGCAACGCCCATTCCTCGCACGCTGGCGCTGATAATCTACGGCGAGCTCGACATATCAATTCTCGACGAGCTGCCGCCCGGCAGACAAAAAATCGAGACTTACGCCGTCACCTCGGAACTGCGGCAAAGAGCATATAACTATGTTAAAAAACACCTCGACGCGGGGCGGCAGGGGTATATAATCTGCCCGCTCGTTGACGAGGGCGAGAGCGATACGGAGCTCGCCTCCGCCGTGAAATACGCCGACGAACTGCAGCGCGGCGATTTCCGCGGCTACACGGTCGGGCTTATGCACGGCAAGATGAAGAGCGTGGACAAGAAAAAAGTTATGGAGTCGTTCTCAAATGGCGAAACACAGCTGCTCGTCTCGACAACAGTCATCGAAGTCGGCGTCGACGTGCCGAACGCCGTGATAATGGTTATAGAAAACGCCGAGCGCTTCGGACTCTCTCAGCTCCACCAGCTCCGAGGGAGAATCGGGCGCGGGCAATATAAATCCACCTGCATCCTCATCACGGACGCCAAAAACGACACGGCGCAGCGGCGCATGAAGGTCATGGAGACGACGACAGACGGATTCAAAATAGCGGACGAAGACCTCAAGCTGCGCGGTCCGGGCGAATTTTTCGGCTCGCGCCAGCACGGACTGCCTGAGATGAAGATAGCCGATATGCTCGAAGACAGAAGCACGCTCGAAGAGACGCAGAGAGCGGCAAAGGAGATCGTGGCGCGCGACCCGGGGCTTTCATCGCCCGAGAGCACGGCTCTGAAAAACGAGATCCAGCGGCTTTTCGACGCAGTCGGAAGCGCAGGAATGAATTGAAAAATCCGTATTGTACCAAGCAAGTGTTTATAAACAGTTTCAGTCCCGACAGTGATATCTGCCGGGACTTTTTGTATATATAATGCGATTATACGGAGTAATAAATTGGGACTTGTCGCAGAATCTATTTTGGATCCCCTGTAGGAGAGCTGGATACGCGAAGCGTAGACTGAGGGATTAGTTTTGTTTTGCTCAAAGCAATAAATGGAACATATACAATGCGGGCGGATATTATTCGCTCGCGAAATTTGTAGTGACTTATTGTCTCGTATTTTGTAGGGTGCGGCGACCTCGACGCACCGATGCCGCGCAAGCGGCACGGGATCTTTGATTTTACCGACCATAGGGACAGCCCTTGCGGCTGTCCGCTATCGGCTCAGCCGATACAAGGTTTAGCAATTGTAATTCATTGATAATTAGTTTCTCCTTCGCTACGCACTCTAATCAAAGGATGTATACTACCCGCGTTTCGGCATTTTCTTTTTATTTGAAAAAGAAAACGCCTGCAAAAGAAAAGCAAACGAGCCGTTCCCGCTCGACACCCGCAACGCCGCGCCGCAGTACACAGCCCGCGACTCTCAGTCAGCGGCTCGGCACATTCGCCCGTAAACTCGCTTCGCTCAAACAATACGGGCTCGTGCGTCTTGCTTCGCAAGCCGTTCCCTCGCTCCCCTAAGAAAACTTTCAAACACTACGGCGTGGCTATTGAAAGTCTGATTACAAAAATCAGTTGAATCACTTACTTTTACTTTGCTACAGCTCGAGCGATAGACAAACAACGTGCTTCTACGCACATTTCGGCGTCCCGTACCATCTGCAATTCTGCGTGGCAGAACAGCCATAAACCCCGACTACAAATCATAGTCGGGGTTTGTTATTTGGTTTATGCCGAATATGCCTCTTATTTCGGCAGGTTGGCGAACAGCTTTACATTGTCGAATGTATATGTATACTTGCCGTCCTCAATGCCATGGATTATCTCGCAGACCTTGTCGTTATACGGAGTCGGCACGCCGTACTTTCTGCCGTAGGCGCAGACAACGCCGTTTATCGCATCAACTTCGCACTTCTTGCCCTTTTCGAGATCCTGGAGCATGCTCGCCTTGAGAAGCCTGTGCTTCTTGATGCAGATCGGGATGAGCGCGAAGGATATCTTCTTCTTTATGCCGTTGCCCTTGTAGTCGAGGAGCTTGACGATATCCTTGCCCTGAACCGGCTCGATTTTTATTCCCGCCGCCGCGGCAACATCGATGCACTCTTTTATAAGATTCTGGCAGCAGACACGGGAGGTCTTGTTCTCTGCGGCGTCGCCGAAAGTGCCGCCGATAACGGCGGACATGCCGCTGAACGCGGCGTTGATGAGCAGCTTCGACCAGCGGACGCCCATGAAGTTATCCTCAACCTCGACGGGGCACATCTTCTCAAGCAGCGCCTTTACCTGCATGAGCTTTTCGTCCTTTTGACCGTTCATTCTGCCAAGACCGAAGCTCATGCTGTCGGGCTCGCTCGTAAGCTCGGAAACGCCCTTGCCGTGAAGCGTTGCGCCCCAAGCGACGGTGCAGCCCATCGTTCTGTCCTCGCCAACGACCTCGGAGACCGAGAGCTCCGGGAGTCCGTTCTGAAGCGTGCAGACGATGCAGTCATCGGTCATGTTCTTCTGAAGATTCTTCAGAACATTTACATTGTCGAGCTGCTTTGTCAGCAGGATTATCAGCTCGTATTTTTCGGTCATCTCATCGGGAGTCAGCGCGTGGACGGGCACGGTCATATTGACGGTGCCGATTATCTTTGCGCCGTCTCTGTTGAGAGCCTCGACGTGCTCGCGGTTGCGCGTGATAAGATCGACATCCACGCCCGCCTTTGCGAGATATGCGCCGAGCACGGTGCCGAGCGACCCTGCGCCGTAAATTGCGGTTTTCATAGAAATCCCCTCTTTGATAAATTTTTATCGATATGATTATATCACGCAGAGCGGCGATTTACAAGAAAACTTTTCGTTCCCTGCGGAGTATGTCCGCGAGAATTATTTTGATTTATCCCAATAGGGGTAATCGGTAAACACGAACTTTCCCTCCGCATTTTTCCCTGTCGGTAGCTTAACATAGATGATATCGTCAACCGAGCGTTTTCTTACGGCCATAACAACCGTGAAATTCCCGTTGCCGTCATCCTCGACGTGATGCATCCAGCTGTTATAGGAGACTTCGCCGTCGTTTTTCTTATATGCTACATATATGTTGTCGTTATGCTCTATCAAATCCCTGTCGGCGACAGCTTGGCTCAGTATTTTATCTGTAAACTCCTCGGAAAAGACCTCTAAAAATTTTTTGCGGACCTCTTCCATCGTGGTCACATACCGGTATTGGGGGAACATTGGAATATACTTTCTGAATCTTATTGTCACGGGCTTCTCCCCGGCGGAATACTCGCCCGCAAAATTCAGAGTCAGCCAGAGGCTTCGCGCCTTATCCGCCAAATCCCGCGCGTCGGTCTCATGCAGAATAGACCCGTCCTCGGGATAAAGCTCATACCCGTTTATGCCGTGCAGGCTTTCGATTATTGCTCGCCTGTCGCTCTCATAGGTCTCCCAAAGCGCAAGCGCGGCCTCGGAAACTTTTTCCGAGTATGCGTTTATCCGATAATGGTCGCGCGCCGTAACAAACAGGGTGTTTTCGTCCGAAACAAGCCGCCCCACTTCCACTCTGCCCTTGTAGGAGTCCGAGGAATAGCCGTTGCCGGTATCGATTATAAAGAACGTGAGCTCATTGCCGTCCGTTTTATCGACGGAAAACGCCACCATGCCCTCCGAAAAACTGGCGCTGACTACGCCTACCCAACTTTTGGGCAGCGAAATCGCATAGCTCCCTTCGGAAAACTCGGTGCTTCTTATTTTATTCGAGGTTATCAGCCTGTTAATCCCGGCTCTTAATGTTTGGTAATTTTTCGGGAAGTTATTGCTCCCGCTCGCCTCAATCTCCGTTCCGTCCGCCAAGACAGCAGAAAAGCTCATCGAGCTTCCGTCGAGAACGTCGGGGGGATTTGAGCCTCGGAAGCCAGCCCATTCATCTATTCTGCAATTTCCGAACAGGGCGCACATCTCGCGGTAGAGATTCTCGTCCCCGTCAACCGAGCGGATGACGTCGCGGGATTCGACAAAGCAGGACAGCTCGTTATCCCAGTCGTTCGAGCTCATATAATACTCAAGATGTACTCCGTCCTCTGTTTTGCATCCCTCATACACGGCGTTCTGTGCCGAGCAGTTGTTCTCCGTCAGCTTAAAGCTTTTAAATTCCATAGGATCGCCTCCGTAGTCATTGTTCTGTTTCGATGAGCACGCGGGAAAAATCAGCAAGAGAATGCACACGAGTGCAAAAAAAATAAAGCGCTTTTTCATTTTCCTGTTACCTTTCCTTGATATGCCGCACTGCGCCAAAAGAGCAAGGGCTTCGGTTCTCTTATGTCCGTTATATTTTTTCCGAACAAGTCACTCCTTTATAAGCTCATTTCTCAATATTAATTATATCATAACGCATTGATTTTTCAAGAAATAACTGAAAACTCGGGAGTTTGTCTCCCAAAAAAGCTGCCGGGCGCAAAAAGTCCTTCAAAAATGCAGAAAAACTCCCGAACAGCAATGCTGCCCGGGAGCTGATATTCGTCTTGTAAGCGGTAAAAATTCAGCGCTTCGAGAACTGGGGTGCACGGCGAGCGCCCTTGAGACCGTATTTCTTTCTTTCGGTCATTCTCGGGTCTCTGGTCAGGAAGCCTGCCTTCTTGAGTGCGGGGCGAAGCTCTGCATCATACTGAAGGAGCGCTCTGGAAATACCGTGGCGGATAGCACCTGCCTGGCCGGTCACGCCGCCGCCGTTGACGCGGCAGATGACATCGAGCTTTTCGCTGGTGCCTGTAAGAGCGAGAGGCTGGCGGACGATGAGCTTGAGGGTCTCAAGGCCGAAATAATTGTCAATCTCTCTGTCGTTGATGATGATCTTGCCGGTGCCGGCATAAAGACGGACTCTGGCGACTGATTTCTTTCTGCGGCCTGTGCCGTAGAAGTAAGGAACTGAATCGTACATTATTTATTGCCTCCCTTCATTAAAGAGCCCACTCTTCGGGCTTCTGTGCTTCGTGCTTGTGCTCAGCGCCTCTGTAAACGCGGAGTCTGGTCAGAGCGGTGCGGCCCAGAGTAGAATCGGGCAGCATACCCTTAACTGCAAGCTCGACAGCGAACTCGGGCTTTGTCTTCATGAGGGTGCTGTACTTGACCTCTTTCATGTTGCCGATATAGCCGGTGTGATGATAATACATCTTCTGGTTGAGCTTGTTGCCGGTGAGGACAGCCTTCTCAGCGTTGATGATGATTACATGATCGCCGCAGTCGGCGTGAGGAGCGAATGTGGGCTTATGCTTGCCGCGAAGAAGGACGGCAGCCTGAACTGCTACCTTGCCGAGAGGCTTACCGGCAGCATCGATGACATACCACTTACGGGTGATGTCGCCCGCTTTGGGCATATAAGTTGACATACTTGTTACCTCCGATTTCTTAATGCTACGATATATTACCACATCGCTCTATGCTTGTCAAGCACTTTTTCTTTAAATTTTAATTTATGTTTTGCTATCTCCGTTTTTCTCAAGTTTTCTCGTTTTTTCATACCATTTGCTCGCTTATGATTTACGAAAAAATTTTGCCGATAGCGCGATAAAATCGACAATCTACCGCTCAAATTGACTTTATCCCCGGCATAGTATATAATAAATGTATTATATAAGCTCACGGAGGCAGACATGAAAAAAGAAGAGATAAAGCGCATGAACGATCTCTATCACCTGTCGCAGGAGAGGGATCTGAGCGAAGAGGAATTCGCCGAATGGGAGGGTCTCAAAAAGCAGTATGTCGCCGATTTCAAGGCGAGCCTTACAGCCCAGCTCGACAATACATATATAATAGACGACAAAGGCAACAAGCGCAAGCTCGAAAAGAAGTCGGGCGACAAGTAATCTGCGCGGACACAAAAACGAAAGAGTGATATTATGTTTTGCAGAAATTGCGGAAAGCAGCTCGAAGACGGATTCAAGGTCTGCCCATATTGCGGCGAACCGGTGAGCCTCGCGGAGAGCGACGCCAGACGCGCGGCACAGGAGCAGACCGCCTCAGAAGATACTCAGCCCCTACATAATGATATTCCGAAAGAGCCGGCTCCCCTGCCTGCTCCCGCACCTGTTCAGCCGAAAGCGAACAAGAAGCCCGAGCAGGAAAGCGAAAGCACCGGCGGATGGAAAGTTCTCGGATTTTTCCTCGGCTTCTTCGGTCCGCTGCTGTGGTTTCTGCCGCTCGTCAGCCTCGTGCTCTATCTTATATGGAAGAGCGACAAGCCGAAGGTCGCCAATGGCATCGGTCAGTTCACGCTGATAGGTCTCGCGGTCGGCGTGGGACTCGCAGTTATTATTGCGATAATCGTCGGAGTGCTGTTTGCGATAACCGCGTCGATGACTGTGTTTGAAATGATACGCAGCTTCTTCCACGGTTCGCTCGGCGGGATAAACGATCTCGTCAGAAGTCTCCCGTTCATCGACTGAGCAACATAAAAATATTGAAACCGCCCGTGTTTTTTCCTTCAGAAATTCGGGCGGTATTTTTTGCGCAATTTTGAATTTATTCATTGATATTCATTCAATATTCAGCAATTATTCATCGATTCTTTTCCACAAGCGGTAAAGCTTTTCTCCTTGCTGATGTGGATAACTATGTGGATAATGTGGATAACTTTTATGTTTTGATGACTATTTGGAATATATGCGTAAAGTAAAAAACTTTACAGTTTGATTTTAATAACCATATGGAAATATTCTGCATAAGCCGCATATGCAGTGACAAAAAATTAACCCGGTTGCAGGAAAACTTGCAGCCGGGTTTTATGCATAAAATTTTACGCGTGATTTTTGTCTATTTTGCCAATATCAGACGTTCGCGAGAGCCGCGTCTAGATCGGAGATTATATCGTCTACATTCTCCGTTCCGACGGAGAGTCTGACGAGATTTTCATAGACTCCGCAGTCGTCGAGCTCCTGCGCGGTGAGCTGGCGATGAGTTGTGCTCGCCGGGTGCAGACAGCAGGTGCGGCTGTCCGCAACATGGGTGACTATCGCCGCGAGCTTGAGGCTGTCCATGAATCTGACCGCGTCCTCTCTGCCGCCTTTTATTCTCAGCGAAATGACGCCGCAGGTGCCATTGGGCATATACTTCTGCGCGAGGTCATAGTATTCGTCGCCCTCGAGACCGGGATAGCGGACGGACTCGATCTTCGAATGAGCCTTCAGGAACTTTGCAACGGCGAGAGCGTTTGAGCAGTGGCGCGGCATACGCAGATGCAGAGTCTCGAGCCCGAGGTTGAGCAGGAATGCGTTCATCGGGGACTGAATTGAGCCAAGGTCGCGCATGAGCTGAGTCGTGCACTTTGTTATATATGCAGCCTTGCCGAACTGCTCGGTGTATACAACACCGTGGTACGACTCGTCGGGAGTTGTAAGTCCCGGGAACTTGTCGTTCTGAGTCCAGTCGAAGTTGCCGCTGTCAACTATAACTCCGCCTACGCTTGTTGCGTGGCCGTCCATATATTTTGTGGTCGAATGGGTAACTATATCCGCGCCGAACTCAAACGGGCGGCAGTTTATCGGGGTTGGGAAAGTGTTGTCGACTATCAGCGGCACGCCGTGGGAATGAGCCGCTCGCGCATACTTCTCAATATCGAGCACAACGAGTGAGGGATTAGATATAGTCTCGGCGAACACGGCTTTTGTGTTATCTTTGAATGCCGCGTTGAGCTCCTCCTCCGTCGCATCGGGGCGAACAAAAGTGAAATCGATGCCGAGCTTTCTCATCGTGACATTGAAGAGATTGAAAGTTCCGCCGTATATCGCGGACGCGGCAACGACATGGTCGCCTGCGGAGCAGATATTGAAAACGGAGAAGAACGACGCCGCCTGGCCGGACGAAGTGAGCATCGCGCCGACGCCGCCCTCAAGGTCGGCTATCTTCGCGGCTACGCAATCGTTTGTCGGGTTCTGGAGACGGGTGTAGAAATATCCGGACTCCTGCAGATCGAAGAGCCTGCCCATCTGCTCGCTCGATTCGTATTTATATGTCGTGCTCTGGACTATCGGCACAACGCGCGGCTCGCCGTTTTTCGGAGTGTAGCCGGACTGCACGCACTTTGTTTCTATATTAAAGCTCATTTTGTCTCCTCCTTTTTGTCAGTCTTTGAGAAAATGACCCATGAGGTCGAAGCCGGGATCAACAAAATTGCCGGTCTCGGATGCTGATTTTTCATTTATGCTCGCAACGCCGCTGTCAAGCTCTTTGCCTTTACGGTAAATCAGATACGGCACGGGATCGGATGCGTGGGTGCGGGTCGATATCGGGGTCGGATGATCCGGCAGAACCATGACTTTATAATCGTCCTGAGTGTTGAGATAGTCAAGGATTATAGGCATTATGCGGCTGTCGATAAGCTCGATTGCTTTGACTTTATTTTCGGGCTCGTTTCTGTGGCCGCACTCGTCGGGAGCCTCGACATGGATATAGACAAGGTCCTGACCTTTACGCCATTCGTCGATTGCAGCGTTCGCTTTGCCCTCGAAATTCGTGTCGATATAGCCGGTTGCGCCCTCGACTTCGGGGGTGTTCATGCCGGCGCAGATGCCGATGCCCTTGAGCAGGTCGACTGCCGAGACGATGCTGCCTTTCACGCCGAACTTCTCTTCAAAGGACGGCAGAGCAGGACGGCTTCCCTCGCCCCAGAGCCAGATAGAATTTGCGGGGAGCTTGCCCTCGGCTATTCTCTTCTTGTTCACGGGGTGATCTTTAAGAAGATCGTAGCTCTCGCGCATCATGGCAATGAGCTTTTCGGCGTTTGGAGAAGTCGAAAGATACTCGCCGATAACTCTGCCGGAGATATCATGCGGAGGGGTCATCTTGCCGAGATCCGTCGTGCCGTTATGTACGATAAGGCAATGGCGATAAGCCACGCCGCTGTAAAAATCAAATTCGCTGCTGCCGAAATGCTCCTGCACTGTCTCGATTATCTGCGCCGCCTCTTCGGTCGAGATATCGCCGCCGGAGTAGTCGAGCATGGTCTTTGCGCCGTAATCCGCCTCGTCGCTCAAGGTGACAAGGTTGCAGCGCAGAGCGATATCCGTTTCGCTCATCTTGACTCCGATGCTGACCGCCTCAAGGGGCGAGCGTCCTGTGTAGCACTTCTTCGGATCGAAACCGAGCACGCTCATATTTGCAACATCGCTGCCGGGTTTGAGTCCGGCGGCAACGGTTCTGACAAGTCCGACTTCACCCTTCGACGCGAGCGCATCGATATTGGGCTTCTTTGCAACTTCCATCGGCGTCTTGCCGCCGAGAGCCTCAACGGGATAATCCGCCATGCCGTCGCAGAGAACTACAGCATATTTCATATATCTTCACCCTTTCAGAGAATTTATGCACAAACGATGCATATCGGGCGCGGCAAGTTCGGTTAGCATATGCATACTTGCCCGCCGCTGCTTTAATTATATCATAAAGTATCAGCGCATTAAAGCGGAAATTGCGAAAGATTATACACATATACTATATAAAAAAGAGTGCAAAATGACGAAAAATTATTTGTCAAAATGCGCTTGCAGCATATAATTGAGCGAGGCACAATGATATAATCGATTTGGAAGAAATATTCAAAAGGAGGATACATATGACGAGAAAATTATTCGCGCTTTTGCTCGCGTGCCTGCTGATTCTCATGAGCTTAACGGCGTGCGGCAGCAAAACGCCCGAGCCCGGCACGACCGCGGCAGAAGACATATCCGCCGCAGAAACCGAAGCCAATGCGCAGACGAGCGCAGAAGAGACGAGCTCCGAAGCGGTATCCGAATCCGCAGAGGAGAGCACTGCTCAGAGCGCACAGAAACCGACGGCAGACAAGCCGGCATCAAAGCCCGCAGCAGCTGCAAAATCGAATAATTCCGGCTCAGCTTCAAAAGGCAAGCTTGAAGTCAGCGTAGGAAGCGTCAAAAGCATCGCCGGCGCAAAAGTGCTCAGGGCGTGGAAGCTCAATTCAAACGGAGTGAATATAGAAATCCACCGCATAGCATACGGACCGCGGATAACTCAGGCTTTCAAAAAAGCGAACGCGGACGGCGCTATCGACTACGACAAGACAGTCACTTATCAGCCTATAATCAATGTCGCGATAATCACCTGCTCGCCCGAGCACATCGGCGTTGCATCGAGCCAACAACTTCTCGGCACGAATGTCGGCAAGGTCGAAGATATGGGCAGAAAGAGCGGCGCGCTCATAGCAATAAACGGCGAGTCAGGCTCAACATATAAAAAAGGCGCTCCGACAATTCGCAGCGGCTCGGTAGTTTCGACCGACGGCAGCGGGCAAAAGCGACTGCTGATCTACAGAAACGGCACATGGAAAGTCGAAACGCTCACAAACGAGAACTGCAAATCTTATATCTCGCAGGGCGTCTACAATTCCCTGCGCTATCAAAGACAAGTCATAACAAACGGCAAGGCAACCAACGAGCACGACACTTATTATCACAACCGCACCGTTTTCGCGCAGATATCAGAGAACAAATATATCATGGCTATGGGCGAATTTATGCCGCTCGACAACATGATGAAAGTCCTCATAGCATACGGCGTGAGAAATGCGTTTTTGCTAAACGGCGGCAACTGCTCGTCGATGTATGTCAAGGGCATCGGCAACACGACCGGCACAAAAGCGAATCAGCTCAAGAATCTCAACAAGCCGTGCGTTATCGAGAGCGAATTTTTCGCGGCAAACGGCATGCTCGGGCTCAACTCCGCCGGGAAGCAGAAGCTGGGCGGACCTTGCAACGAGCTCGACATAGTATATGTAAAATAAAGCAGAAGGGGTGAGACGATGAAAAAGGCTTTCAGAGCGGCTGCAATTGCGGCAATTCTGCTGTTTGCGCTGACTTTTATCGAGAACGCAAAAATCAAAAGCGCATCGGCTCACCTGCTGTTTTCTTCGTCCGTCAGCGTCGGTGGCAATGAATCGCGGGAAGTCACGCTCAAGAGCGGCGACAGAATAGCCATCGGCTCATATCTCGGCGAGCCTATTATATGGAGAGTCATCGAAACTGGCGACAAAACTCTGCTCATGAGCGAAAAAGTGCTGTGCTTCAGGGCGCTCGACCAGTCTGAGGACGGCATCGGCAGTTCCGATTATCTCGCCTCTCCCCTGCGCGCATGGCTCAATTCGGAGAGCGGATTTTTAAGTCCGGAGAATTTTTCAGAGTTTGACCTTTCGCTCATATCGCCTGACAAAAACGGCGATTCAATATTCCTGCCGTCAAAAGATATGCTCAAAAATATAAGCACCGCCGACCGCCGCAGAAGCCCGACCGAGCAGTGCATCAAAAATGATACTTCGCGCTATTTAACTCTGCGCAAATACTGCTGGTATTGGACAAGCTCGCCGGTTTCGACAAATCAGAGCAGCGTGACGGCGGTCACCACGACCGGCGGATTCTATAAAACGCTCGCGGCGGACGAGCTGTGCGGCGTATGCCCGGCGATATATCTTCGCAGCGGTATTCTCGTTCTTTGCGGAAGCGGAACCGCCGAAAATCCGTATGCGTTGGCGGGAGGTGGCGAAAGATGAGAGAAAAGCTGAAAGAATTTCAAAACTCTCCGCGCTCGATAATCGCCGCATTCTCCGCCGCCGTGCTGTTTTTCTGCACAGTATTCACGCGGCTGATCCTCAAAACCGACGACGGTCACTTTCTCGGCATACTCCACCGAAACGGATTCACGGTAACAAGCTGGCTGCACGAGCGGTACACGACCGTGTCCGGGCGGATAGTCGGCGAATGGCTGATGATAAACTTCCTGCGCCTGCCGCTCATTTTCTGGAAGCTGTTCATCGCCGCGCTGATAATATATATAATGTATTTTCTCTGCCGCCTGTCGGACTTTTTAGGCGAAAAGGCAGATGCAAAACAGAGATACATCTTCGCCTGCTCGGTGCCGTTGGCAGTATTCCTGCCATGCCTCAACCCGTCGGTGTTTTGGTTTGCGGGTTCGTTCACATTCCTCGTTCCGTTCGCCGCCTTGCTTATCACGGTGACTCCGCTCACATTCGAGGTGTTCGGCGGGCGCGTGAATCCCATGGCATATGTCGCCGTCGCGATTGCTTCTGTCGTCGCGGCATCTCAGGAGCAGTCCTGCGCCGCGGCGCTCGCGCTGCAAGTGATTCTGCTGATTTTTTCGGCATATCAACGCAAACTCGGATTCCGTCAATTCATCCCGCTCCTGCCGAGCGCAGTTTCCGCCGCGGTGTTAGTTCTCTCGCCCGGACTTCGCGAGCGCGGAGCAATGGAAGCGGCAGCGGGTTTTGAAAGATTCTCTAAAATGAATATATTTGAAAGACTGCTCTGCGGATTTTCAAATTATTTCGCATTTTCATTTTTCTTCTCGCTGATAACAGCAGCTGTTTTTCTCGTTCTGCTCGGCGCATCGGTATATGAAGCGTTCGGCGGCTCGCGGAAAATAAAGAAAATCACATCAGTCTTTGCAATATTCGCCTCGGTGCTGTGCGTCGGAGTCAACGCCGCATATATTATTATCCGCCGCACCACCCCGGACAAGGGCTTTGAAAAGATGTTCAAGAGCGGCAATTACCTTCCGCTCGAACTCGCGGTTATCGCGCTCTGTTTTGTCTTTCTCTTTAGCCTTTTCATTCTTATAGCGGCGCTCATCAAAAAGAACAAAAAGCTCGGGTTCACCGTCGGCGTACTGTTCAGCGCCGCCGTCTGCTGCGCCGCAGTGCTCGGATTCTCTTCGTCCGTCTACGCCTCCGGTCAGCGCGTGTTTTACTACACCGAGATGTTCACGCTCATCGCCTGTGCAGCGATGTATTCTTCACTTTCTGAGAGTAAGGCGAAAAAATTCGCGGGATATGCAGTCCCGACAGCCGCATTTATTTTCTATATTATCAATTGTTTCACCTACACATTCCTTGAGATACCCATAATGGGCTAAAATAAATTGTAAAGCGATTTGCTTTACAATTTACACACCTATTTTTTAGCGCAAAAATCAAAGCTCCCGTGCAACTTTCCCGATATATCAACATATTCGGGGATGCATGGGAGCTTTTGTTTTTTGATTTATAAATCATGTAAAGCTTAACATCTTGTCATCAATGACCGTGCGGAACGACATCGAGTTTGTCATGCTCCTCGCCGAGATCGGCGCGCAGGAGCGCAAAGAACACTATCGCGAGCAATATTTCGGCGCACCAGATGGTCTTGCCGCCGAGATAGCCGCAGAGAAAAGTTGAAGCGACCGCGCCCGCGACAAACGAGCCTATCATCAGCAGATGCGCGAACATCTTGCCGCGCGCCTCTTTATTACCGCTGCGAAGCCACTTGACGAGGTTCGAGCCGACCTGGCGGACATGGTTGGTGCAGAAGGTAGTCGCCATCGGAATCTTTTTCGCCTGGCGGAATGTGTTGAACTGCATCGAAGCGATAAAATTCACAGCCACCTGGCAGATCTGCGGCGGCGCATCGTCCGGGACGAAGCCGAGCGCAAATATCCACGCCATTTCAAACGCCACGAACGCCGTGTCCCAGCGAACTATCTTACGGCGGTTTATATGCTTGGGCAGAAATTCCGAAATGACCGTGCCGAGCAGATAAGCCGAAGCGGGCAGGAGATAATACAGCGCCTTGCGCCAATTTCCGCGCCCGAGCTGAACCGCCATGAGCACGAAGTTCGCCGTCTGCGCGTTGCAGAACACGCCGCCCTTTTGAACATAAGTATATGCGCCGAAAAATCCGCCGACCACTATCATGACGGCAAATATCCAGAGCTTTTCGCATTCGAGAAGCTCTTCCTCTTTTTTGAGAGCCTTTTCTTTCATCGTTCACCACACCGTTTCTTTTCTACAACGCATAAGTTTATCACTGCTCCCCGTCTGTGTCAAGAAATCGTAATGTCCGTAATGTCTTGAAAAACGCCTGTTTTCATGGTATTATTTAGGGTATTATATACCATTATAGAATGCAGTATAAAACAAGAGGAGAATAGCATGTCAAAGCTTTTGAAGTATTTGAAAAAATACAAAATTGAAAGTATTCTCGCGCCGTTTTTCAAGCTCATTGAAGTGGCGTTCGAGCTGACTGTTCCGCTGATAGTCTCAACTATAATAGATGTCGGCATAGAGAACGGCGACAAGGTTTATATTATCAAACGCTGCCTGCTGCTCGGTCTGCTCGGCATACTGGGTCTTTGCAGCACGCTTGTGGCGCAGTATTTCTCGGCGAAAGCGTCGGTCGGCTTCGCTACCGATATCCGCCACGCGCTCTTCCAGCATATCGGCAAGCTCTCTTATTCCCAGCTCGATTCGCTCGGCGCGCCGACGCTTATAACCCGCCTGACGGGCGACATAAATCAGGTTCAGACCGGAACGAACCTGACTCTGCGCCTCGTCCTGCGCTCGCCGTTCGTCGTATTCGGCGCGGTGATAATGGCGTTCACGGTCGATGTAAAATCGTCGCTCGTGTTTGTCGTTGCGGTGCCCGCTCTCGCCGCGGTCGTGTTCGCGATAATGCTCGTGTGCATACCGATGTACCGCAAGGTTCAGCAGAAACTGGACGGACTGCTGAGCAAGACGCGCGAAAACCTGCTCGGCACCCGCGTTGTCAGAGCGTTCTGCAAAGAGGAAGAGGAAATTGCGGACTTTGACGCGAAGAACAACGCCCTGACCGAGATGCAGACAGCGGTCGGCAGGATATCCGCTTTCATGAACCCCGCAACCTTCGTGCTCATAAACCTCGCGATAATCGCGCTGATATATGTCGGCGCAATACGCGTTGATTCCGGCGCCATCTCGCGCGGCGCGGTCGTTGCGCTCTATAACTACATGTCACAGATCCTCGTTGAGCTGATAAAGCTCGCGAATCTCATAATCAGCGTCACAAAGGCGATTGCCTGCGGCAACCGTATACAGTCGGTGCTCGATATCGAGCCCGGCACCGTCCCCGGCACTGTCACCGACGGCAACGAAAACAGCGAATATTCGGTCGAGTTTGACAAGGCGTGCCTATCATATAACGGCAGCGAAGAATCGCTGCACAATATCGACCTCAAAATAAAGCGCGGCAGCTCGATAGGCGTTATCGGCTCGACCGGATCGGGCAAAACCTCGCTCGTCAATCTTATTCCGCGATTCTACGATGTCACCGGCGGGTGCGTGCTCGTTGACGGCATTGACGTGCGCGACTACGACACAAAGGCTCTGCGCTCGAAAATAGGCGTCGTCTCGCAGAAAAAAGCCCTGTTCGCCGGCACTGTCAGGGACAATATCCGCTTCGGCAAGCAGGACGCCACAGACGAAGAAATCTGGCAGGCGCTCGAAACGGCGCAGGCAAAGCAGATGATAGAGGACAAGAGCGGGCAGCTCGACTTTGTCCTCGAACAGGAGGGCAAGAACCTCTCGGGCGGTCAGCGCCAAAGAATGACTATAGCCCGCGCCCTCGTCAGAAAACCAGAGGTGCTCATCCTCGACGACGCGGCGAGCGCGCTCGACTACGCCACCGGTGCGGCGCTGAACAAGGCACTGAGAAACACCGACTTTGCCCCGACTGTCATAACCGTGTCCCAGCGCGTTGCGGCGATAAGAAACGCCGATACCATAGTAGTCCTCGACGAGGGCGAGATAGTCGGCATGGGCACGAACGACGAGCTTCTGCGCTCGTGCGAGGTCTACAAAGAAATTTTCGATTCCCAGCTTGAAAAGGAGGATGCGTAACCGTGAAGAACAAAACCGTTTTCAAGCGCGTTATCGCGGTCATCGGCCGCTCAAAGCTTCTGCTGTTCCTTTCGCTCATCCTCTCCGTTGCAAGCGTCATTCTCTCGCTGTATATCCCCGTCCTCGCCGGACGCGCGATAGACGGAATAAAGCTGCACGGCAACGTTGATTTTGAAGTCATAAAGAAGTGCCTTTTCGGCATTCTGATCTGCGCCATAGTCGGCGGAGTGCTCCAGTGGGTGATGAACATCATCAACAACCGCATAGCCTATAACACTGTGCGCGATATACGCTCAAAGGCGTTTTCGCATATGCAGACCCTCCCCGTGGCGTTCGCCGACTCCCACCCCTACGGCGACATTGTCAGCCGCATAACGGCGGACGCGGAGCAGTTTGCCGACGGACTGATTCTCGGCTTCTCCCAGCTGTTCACGGGCGTTGTCACGATAGCCGTGACGCTCGTTTTCATGCTCACTATATCGCCGCTCATCACTCTCGCGGTCGTGGTGCTGACCCCGATATCACTGTTCACGGCACGTTTTATAGCACGCCGTACTTATTCGATGTTCAAAAAGCAGTCCGAGACCCGCGGCGAGCAGACCGCGCTCATCAACGAGATGATACAGAATCAAAAGACCGTTCAGGCGTTTTCTTATGAAGACCGAGCGGTTGAAAGATTCGACGAGAGCAATGAAAAATTGCGCAAATATTCGCTCAAATCCATATTCTTCTCGTCGCTTACCAATCCGACGACCAGATTTATCAACAATCTTATCTACGCCGTAGTCGGGCTCATGGGCGGAATATTCGCCATCGGCGGCATGGTGACCGTCGGCGGATTCGTCAGCTTCCTCGCCTACTCAAACCAGTACACAAAGCCGTTCAACGAGATTTCCGGCGTCGTGACAGAGCTTCAGAATGCCCTCGCCTGCGCGGCAAGAATATTCGAGCTCATAGACGAAAAGCCCGAGGAGTCGGACGAAAATTGCTCGGCGCTCAGCGATCCCGAGGGAAGCGTGGAGTTCGACAATGTCCGCTTCTCATATGACAAGAGCAAGAAGCTCATCGACGGCTTCGATTTCTTTGCCCCGTCCGGCAAGACAATAGCCGTTGTCGGTCCGACAGGCTGCGGCAAGACTACGCTTATCAATCTCCTGCTCCGCTTCTACGACGTTGACGGCGGAAGCATAAAGGTTGACGGTGAGAATATAAATGACATCACACGCCACAGCCTCAGACACCATTTCGGCATGGTGCTCCAGGACACCTGGATAAAGAACGGTACAGTCCGCGAGAATATAGCGTTCGGCAAGCCCGACGCCACGGACGAAGAGATAATCGCCGCAGCCAAGGCTGCACGCGCTCACAGCTTTATAAAGCGCCTCAAAAACGGCTACGACACCGTCATCGGCGATGACGACGGACTCTCCGAGGGCGAAAGACAGCTGCTCTGCATCGCGCGCGTCATGCTCATGAAGCCGCCGATGCTAATCCTCGACGAGGCAACTTCATCGATAGACACCAGAACTGAACTGAAAGTTCAGGATGCGTTCAACACGCTCATGCAGGGGCGCACCTCGTTCGTCGTGGCGCACAGGCTCTCGACCATCCGCCACGCCGACTGTATTCTCGTTATGAAAGACGGCAAGGTCGCCGAGCAGGGCACGCACGAAGAGCTGCTCGCGAAGAACGGATTCTATACGAAGCTCTATAACAGCCAGTTTGCGCAGTGAAATATATGCCATGGAACAACGGAGAAGAAAGCCTAACAGGCTGAAAGATTACGACTATTCGCAAAACGGAGCATATTTTATCACAATTTGCATAGATGACAGAAAGCCAATATTGTCACGCATTGCCGTAGGGGCGACCGCATAATACAACAGTTCAAAGGTTCCGTAACTAAGCAAGTCAAAAAATCGATTTGGCAAAAAGGTTTTTATGACCATATAATCCGTGACGAATACGATTATCAAATCAAACGGCAATATATTGACGACAACCCGATCAAATGGGCTGAGGACGAATTGCATCAGGATTGAAAAACAGCCGAATAACCGCCGCAGTATCTTTCATTTGAAAGTTAGCGGCGGTTATTTTTTATTCGGCGTAAAATGGCGGTTCAGAGCGAAAATATAAAGCTCAATTCGACAAATATCATTTTTTAGTCTGCCTTGTTGACATCGGCAAAAAGTGTGATATAATTATAACAGCTGTTATAAAACAAGCGTTTTATAATTATTATTGGAGGACGCCATGGACTACATTCGCCTGTCACCCCAAAATCTCGAGAGCGAGCACATATGCTGCGCCATATCAAACGCCAAGGACCCGCAGGTCATTGCAAAAAAGCAGTGGCTTGCCGAAAGGCTCGGCGAGGGTCTGGTATTTTTAAAAGCCGACGCGCGCGGGAAGTGCTTTATTGAGTATATCCCCGCCGAAAACGCATGGGCGCCGATAGACGCGCCCGGCTATATGTTCATCGACTGTCTCTGGGTCTCCGGCTCTTTCAAAGGACACGGATATTCAAACGACCTGCTCAACGAATGTATCCGCGACAGCCGCGAAAAGGGCAAATTGGGGCTTTGCATACTCTCGTCGGCGAAGAAGCGCGGTTTTCTTGCCGACCCGAAGTATCTGAAATATAAGGGCTTCATAAAAACCGATTCGGCAGAGCCGTATTTCGAGCTGATGTATCTGCCGTTTGACCCGTCCGCGCCCGCTCCGCGCTTTCGTGAGCAGGCAAAGAGCGCTCAGACTGACGGCAGCGGGTTCGAGATATTTTATACAAGCCAGTGCCCGTTTACAGCGAAATATGTTCCGCTAATTGAAAACATGGCAAACGATATGAATCTTCCGCTGAGCGCCGTGCATATCTCATCGCGCGAGCAGGCTCAAAACGCGCCCTGCGCCTACACCGCATTTTCGCTGTTCTATAACGGAAAGTTCATAACGCACGAGATACCGAGCGAAAAGAAATTCGCGGCGATTTGTGAAGAATTCGTAAAATAAAACACCGCCGGATTGACCGGCAGCGTAAAATATACTAATATAGAAAAGGGAAAAGATATCTGTCCGCCCCGGCGGACGAAAAGGAGACATTATGCTTAATATCAAAAACCTGACCAAAACCTACGGCGAGAAAAAGGCTGTTGACGACCTGACGCTGCATATCGCGCCCGGCGAGATATACGGCTTCATCGGCCACAACGGCGCGGGCAAGACAACAACGCTAAAATCCGTTGTCGGCATTTTGCAGTTCGACGAGGGCGAGATAACGATAAACGGCATCTCGATAAAAGATGACCCGCTCGCCTGCAAAAAAATCATAGCCTATATCCCCGATAACCCCGACCTCTACGAATACATGACGGGAATAAAATATCTGAACTTCATCGCTGATATTTTCGGCGTCAGCGCCGACGACCGCCGCGAGCGCATACATAAATATGCCGATATGTTCGGGCTGACCGCCGACCTCGCGCAGCCCATCTCGGCATATTCCCACGGCATGAAGCAGAAGCTCGCGATAATCTCCGCATGGATCCACGAGCCCAAGTTAATCATCATGGACGAGCCCTTCGTCGGTCTCGATCCCGCCGCATCACATCTGTTAAAAGGCATGATGCGCGAGGTCTGCAACTCCGGCGGCGCAATATTCTTCTCGACCCATGTGCTCGAAGTTGCCGAAAAGCTCTGCGACAAGGTCGCGATAATAAAAAGCGGAAAGCTCATCCGCTCCGGCACAATGGAAGAGGTCAAGGGCGACTCCAGCCTTGAGAACGTGTTCCTCGAACTGGAGGGAGAAGAATGCTGAAAACACTGATAAAAAAACAGCTTCTCGAACTCAATAAAAGTTTCTTCGTTGACCGCAAGACGGGCAAGGGCAAATCCGCACGCTCGGCGACGTTCTCGATAGTGCTGTTCATATTGCTCATGATTTTTGCCATCGGCGGAATGTTCTGCTATATGTCATATTCGATGCGCCCGCTGATAACCTATGGCATGAGCTGGCTCTATTTTGCTATTATGGGCGCTACCGCTGCGCTTTTCGGCGTTTTCGGCAGCGTGTTCAACACATATTCGAGCCTCTATGACGCAAAGGACAACGACCTCCTGCTCTCGATGCCCATTCCAGTGCGCGATATCATGGCGGCGCGCCTCATCGGAGTCTATCTCATGGGGCTGATGTATTCCGGCGTTGTGGTAATCCCCGCCGTCGGCGTGTATTTCATAACCGCGCATCCCGGAATATCCGGCATAACCGCCGTTATAATGGCCGTTATGGTGACTGTTCTTGTGCTTATACTGTCGTGCATACTCGGCTGGGTCGTTGCAAAAATCGCAGTTAAATTAAAAAACAAGAGCATTATAACAGTTATAGTGTCAATAGCGTTCCTCGGCGGCTACTATTATGTCTACTTCAGAGCGAACGAGATAATCACCGGCATCGTTGCGAACAGCGCGGCTGTTGCCGCAAAGGTGCGCATGTCCGCCTATCCGCTCTATATTTTCGGCAAGGCGTTCGCGGGCGATGTTCTGCCGACAATTATAATTTCACTCATCATTCTCGCTCTGCTCGCCGCGACGTGGCTCATAATGTCGCGCACATTCTTAAAGCTCGTCACGAGCAGCGGAAAGACCGCAAAGACAGTCTACAAAGAGAAGACGGTCAAGCAGCAGGGCACCGACCGCGCGCTTCTGCGCCGCGAGATAAGTCACTTCCTCTCGAGCCCGTCTTATATGCTCAACTGCTCGCTCGGCGCGCTGTTTATGATAGCCGTCGCTGTTTTCTCGCTGATAAAAAGCGACTGGTTTATCGGCGTTGTCACCCGAATGGATGAGGATTTGCTGGAATATGCCCCGACCTTCGCGTGCTTACTTTTATGCCTGCTCTCTTCTATGAATATACTCACCGCGCCCGCGATATCCCTCGAGGGCAAGAGCCTTTGGATAGCCCGTTCGCTCCCCGTCACCTCGTGGCAGATTCTCAGAGCGAAGCTGAAGCTCCATATGCTCTTCACCGCCGTCCCCGCACTGATATGCAGCATATGCTTCTGTATTGCCCTCAAGCCGGAGCTTCTCACGGCGGTGGTCATGATTATTCTGCCGCAGATATTCACGCTCCTATGCGCCGTTTCGGGGCTCAGAGTAAATATCAGGATGCCCAACCTCACCTGGAGCAGTGAGAGCGGAGCGGTCAAGCAGAGTCTCGGCATCATGCTCGCGATGTGCCTCGGCTGGGCGTATATCATCGTGCTCATCGCGGTCTATCTGTTCGCAGTGCAGGTGCTGCCGAATGTATTCGCGCTGATGATCGCGACGGCGGTCATAGCAATAATAACCGTGATATCCTTTTCAAGGCTCAAGCGCAAGGGCGTAAAGAGATTTGAGACACTGTAAGCAAAATTAAATATCAGCAGCCGTGGTTCGTTGAGAATCACGGCTGTTGTTTTTTGCGACAAATTAAAATATTGAAGTAAATAAATATAACAAACTACGCCGACAGCGCACAAAAAATTATCTGACATTCAGCGACTTGAGTTATCGCGGCTTCGTATCGGCTGCGCCGATATCGGACAGCCGCAAGGGCTGTCCCTACAATTTGCGCTGCAATTCGCGAGCAAAAGCGCGGTTCGAAATAAAAAAGCGGCAGACAAGCACACCTGTCTGCCGCAATTTTATTTAATTATTTCTCAAGATTAGCCTTGAGGGTGTTGAGCTCGTCACTCAGAGCCTTGGGAAGTCTGTCGCCGAACTTAGCGTAGAACTCCTCGATGCCCTTTGCCTCGTCCTCCCAAAGGGAGTTGTCAACACTCAGGATCTCCTTGAGCTGATCCTCGCTGACCTCGTCCTCGATGCCCTCAAGGTTGATGTCCTCAGCCTTGGGCACGAAGCCGATAGCGGTCTCCTCTGCGTCGACCTTGCCCTCGCAGCGCTTGATGATCCACTCAAGCACGCGCATGTTGTCGCCGAAGCCGGGCCACAGGAAGTTGCCGTCGTCGTCCTTACGGAACCAGTTGACGTTGAATATCTTCGGAGCCTTATCCTCGTCGAGGCCTGCGCCGATGTCAATCCAGTGCTGCCAGTAATCAGCCATGTTGTAGCCGCAGAACGGAAGCATAGCCATAGGATCACGGCGGACAACGCCGACTGCGCCGGCTGCTGCTGCGGTGGTCTCGGAAGCCATTATCGAGCCGACGAACACGCCGTGATTCCAGCTTCTTGACTGATAGACCAGCGGAGCGAGCTTAGCTCTTCTGCCGCCGAAGACGATAGCGGAGATCGGAACGCCTGCCGGATTCTCAAACTCGGAGCTGATGCACGGGCAGTTGACAGCGGGAGCGGTGAAGCGGCTGTTCGGATGAGCGCCCTTTTCCTCGCTCGTCTTGCCGTTCCACGGTCTGCCCTGCCAGTCGATGGCGTTCTCGGGCGGATTCTTGTCGAGGCCTTCCCACCAGACGGTGTTGTTGTCAAGGTTAAGCGCAACGTTTGTGAAAATGGTATTCTTTCTTGTCGCGGCAAGCGCGTTGGGATTGGACTTCTCGTTCGTGCCGGGGGCAACGCCGAAGAAACCGTTCTCGGGGTTGATAGCATAAAGTCTGCCGTCGGGACCCTTTCTGATCCAGGAGATATCATCGCCGACGCACCAGATCTTGTAGCCCTTGTTTCTGTATCCCTCGGGCGGGATAAGCATGGCAAGGTTGGTCTTGCCGCAGGCGGACGGGAATGCCGCGCAGATATATTTGACTTCGCCCTTCGGATTCTCGAGGCCGAGGATAAGCATATGCTCAGCCTGCCAGCTCTCTTTCCAGCCCTGATAAGAGGCTATACGAAGAGCAAAGCACTTCTTGCCGAGGAGGACGTTTCCGCCGTAAGCGGAGTTGACGGAGATGATGGTGTTATCCTGCGGGAACTGGCAGATATAACGCTTCTCGGGGTCGATGTCGCAGCTGCAGTGCAGTCCGCGAACCCAGTCGTTGCTGTCGCCCAGAGTATCCATAACCTTCTTGCCGATTCTCGTCATGATAGCCATGTTGAGAACGACATAGATGGAGTCAGTCAGCTCAACGCCGATCTTCGAGAACGGAGAGCCGACAGGGCCCATCGAATAAGGGATAATATACATTGTTCTGCCCTTATAGCTGTCTCTGGCTATATCATAGAGCATCTTATAAGCCTCAGCGGGATCCATCCAGTTGTTGGTCGGACCTGCCTGATCCGCGCTCTCGGCGCAGATGAATGTGCGGTTCTCAACACGCGCAACATCGTTGGGCTTGGTTCTGTGAAGCAGGCATCCGGGGAGGAGATCCTCGTTGAGCTTGGTCATCTCGCCGGTCTCGCATGCCTTGGCGCGCAGAGCGTCAAGCTGCTCCTCGCTGCCGTCGATCCACATGACTTCATCGGGAGATACAAGAGCTATCTTCTCTTCGATCCAGTCGATCACTGTCTTGTTCTGTGTCAAATGTTTCATGATATTTGACTCCTTTCGTCTAATCTATTAAGAAAGGTACCATCTTTACCCAGTATGTATTATACCCCAATAAGCTCGGTTTTTCAATGACGAAACTGTTAACTTTCAGACCTTTTTTGATAAAAATTTATCAATTTCATCAATAGGCATCGAAGCTCGTGCATTGAGGGTCAGCGGGGCGATGTTTCCAGCCTTGAATTCATAGTAGCCCTGGGCGCCGACCATTGCCGCATTGTCGCCGCAAAGCGACAGCTCGGGCATGAACAGCGACCATGAATGAGCCTTGCAGATATCGGTCATTTCCGCTCTCAGGCGCGAGTTTGCGGACACGCCGCCTGCCAGGACTATCTTGTCGAAACCGAAGTTCAGTGCCGCTTTTTCGGTGTTTTCGCGCAGGCATCTTACGACCGCCTCGATATACGACGCGCCGAGATCGGGCACGCTTATCTCCTCGCCCTTTTGCTTTGCGTTGTGGATAATATTGACGGCAGCAGTCTTGAGTCCTGAAAAGCTGAAATCGTATTCGCTCCCGTCAACATGCGGGCGCGGGAGCTTGTAGCTCTTCGGGTCGCCGTCCTTGGACACCCTGTCGAGGTTCACGCCGCCGGGATAATCGAGCCCCATGGCGCGTGCCGCCTTGTCCATCGCCTCGCCTGCCGCGTCGTCGCGCGTTCTGCCGATAATATGAAAATCCGTGTAGTCGCGCACCTCGATTATGTGGCTGTGACCGCCTGAGACGACGAGCGCGAGAAACGGCGGCTCAAGGTCGGGGTGAGTTATATAATTCGCCGCAATATGCGAGCGCAGATGATGCACGGGCACGAGCGGTTTGTTCGCGGAAAACGCGAGTCCCTTTGCAAAATTCACGCCGACTAACAGCGCGCCGATAAGCCCGGGCGCATATGTGACGGCTATCGCGTCAACATCGCCGACATTCATCTCTGCCCTGTCGAGCGCCTCGCCGACAACGCCGGATATCGCCTCCGCATGGCGCCTTGACGCTATCTCCGGCACGACTCCGCCGTAGAGTATATGTTCCTTTACCTGCGACGCTATGATGCTTGAAATAACGCGTCTGCCGTCCTCAACGACCGCCGCAGCGGTCTCGTCGCAGGAGGATTCGATTGCAAGTATCTTCATTTCGCTCACCCTCATCTGTCAAAAAACTTTGTCATTATCTCCGCATCCTCGCGCGGATCGGAATAAAAATTTTTTCTTGTTCCGACTTCTTTGAAGCCGCGTTTTTTATAGAGCGCCTTCGCCGGGTCATTTGAAGCCCTGACCTCGAGCGTTATCAGCACGCAGCCGCGTTCCATTGCGCCGCGCTCCGCCTCTTCGAGCAGCTTTTCCGCTATCCCGCGGCGGCGGAATTTTTCGGACACGGCGACATTGGTTATATACGCCTCGCCCACTATCTCCTGCACGCCGATATATCCGGCAATAAAACCGTCGGCGACCGCGCAGAGAAAATGAGCCTGATCGTTATCAAGCTCTTCCCGAAGCGACTTCTCGCTCCACGGATGCGAAAAACATTCGCGCTCGAGCGACACGACGCCGCCTATATATTCTTCCGTCATCGGGACCGTTTCAACTTCAAAAATACCGATCAGCTCCCGCTCTTTATCTTTTCGTAAAGCTCCGGCAGCGCGCCGTTTATCTTCTTTGCGCACTCGCGGTAGACTTCGATATCGCATCCGTAGGGGTCGTCGACTCCGCCGGCGAGCACACAGAGTCTCTCGTCGGGAATCATGCGGTTGAGCATCTCATACTGCTCATCGGTCATGCAGACTATCAGATCTGCCTTGCGCGCGATGCTGCGGGTCAGCATACGCGATTTATGCTCCGAGATATCGACTCCGTATTCGAGGGCGACCGCCTGCGCGTTGTCGCTCGCGGGGCGTCCGTCAAAGGTCGCAAGTCCCGCGCTCGAGCAGTCTATACCGCTCTCTCCTTTTTCTTCGAGCAGTTTTTTGAACATTCCCTCCGCCATCGGACTGCGGCAGATGTTGCCCGTGCAAACAAAAACCAGATTCATATTTCCTCCGTTTTATCAGCCTTTTGCGTCATACCAGGTGCGCCCGGAATGGACATCCGCAGTGAGAGCCACAGAGAGCTTGACCGCATTCTCCATTTCCTCTTTGAGCAGGGCGCTCACGCGCTCTTTTTCGTTCTCCGGCGCTTCGACTATCAGCTCATCGTGCACCTGCATTATCAGCTTCGCCGCCAGATTCTCGCGCTCAAGGCGTTCGTAGACTCTTATCATCGCTATCTTGATTATATCCGCCGCCGTGCCCTGAATGGGCATATTGCGCGCCACGCGCTCGCCGAACGCGCGGGTGTTGGCGTTCGATGCGGTGAGCTCCGGCAGATATCTGCGCCGCGCAAACATTGTCTCGGCGTAGCCGTCTTTCTTCGCCTTTTCGACCACGTCGTGCATATATTTGTCAACGCCTGAATAGTGCCTGAGATAGCCTTTTATATACTCATCTGCCTCGCTGCGGCTGACTCCGATATCTTTGGCGAGCGAGAACGCGCCGATGCCGTATACTATGCCGAAATTGACCGCTTTCGCGCGGCTTCTCATTATCGGAGTGACAAGCTGCGGCGGCATATCAAAGACCTCGGACGCGGTCACAGTGTGGATATCAGTGTTATCGTTGAACGCCTTTATCATGTTTCGGTCGCCCGAAATATGGGCGAGAACGCGAAGCTCAATCTGCGAATAGTCTGCGTCAACGAGCACATATCCGTCCCGCGCGACGAAGAATTTCCGCATCTCGCGCCCGAGCGGAGAGCGCACGGGGATATTCTGAAGATTCGGCTCGGTCGATGAGATTCTGCCCGTTCTCGTCTCGGTCTGATTCAGAGTCGAGCGGATGCGCCCGTCCTCGCCGATAACCTTGAGCAGACCGTCGCAGTAGGTCGACCTGAGCTTTGAAAGCATTCTGTATTCGAGGATATCGCGCACAGCGGGGTGCTTGTTTTCGAGCGATTCGAGCACCTGCGCGTCGGTCGAATATCCGCTTTTTGTCTTTTTTCTCGCGGGCAGCTTGAGCTTTTCAAACAACGCTTCGCCGAGCTGCTTGGGCGAGTTCAGATTGAACTCGTAGCCAACTAGAGCGTATATCTCCTGCTCGATTTCGGCTATCCTCCCGCCGAGCTGTTTGCCAAATTCCGCGATTCCGTCGCGGTCAACGGCAAAGCCCGCCTGCTCCATTGAAGAGAGCACATGCGCGAGCGGAAGCTCTATATCATGAAGCAGCTGCTGCTGTCCGTTTTCCTCAATTTTTTTGTCCATCGCCGCAAATAATCTTCTCAGCGACGCGGCGGCGCAGTCGTTTTCGTCGCCGTTTTCAACCGGCACTGCCGCTGAATATTCGCCTGCAAGGCGCAGCGCGTCATAGGACGAGGCGGATGGGTTGAGGACATAGCCCTCAAGCTCCAGGTCGCCGCACATATTCCTGCACTGAGCCGAACAGCCCTGCGCGAATGAATAGAGCGACTTTATGTCCGCCGTGTATTTTTTTATATTTTTATCTTCGAGCAGCTTTATAAAGAACGGATAAAAATTCTCGTTTTCGCAGTCGCACACGAGCACTTTGTCCCTGAGATCGAAGCGGCACTTTTCGCCGTCCCAGAGAAAATAGCTCTCGCCGTCAGATTTAAGGCGCGTCATCAGCTGGCCGAAATCATCCTCGGCGCAGACCGGGACAGGCTTCTCCTCTTTCTGCAGCTCGGAGGCGGTGTTTGATATCTCAAGTCCGAGGCGGTCGATGAGCTTGAACATCTCGAGATCCGCAAGCATTCTCGTAACCTTGAAATTGTCGGGCGCTCTGAGAATATAGCTCTGCGGGTTATTGTCGATCGGGATATCGCAGTTTATCGTGCCGAGCTTTTTGCTCAAGAACGCCATGTCCCTGTCTTTTTTCAGCTTGTCCCGCACGCCGGGTTTGATATCTATCGTGTCAATATTGTCGTAGATATATTCTATCGAGCCGAAGCGGGCTATTAAATCGCCGGCGGTCTTTTCGCCGATTCCCGCAACGCCGGGGATATTGTCCGAGCTGTCGCCCATGAGGGCTTTTATATCAATGAGCTTTATTGGCTCAACGCCGTATTTTTCGCGCACTGCCTCGGGCGTGTATCTGTCGGTCACAGGTCTGCCCATCTTCGTCGCGGCGAGCAGAACATTGACGCTGTCGGACACCAATTGCAGGCTGTCTCTGTCGCCCGTGGCTATCGTGCAGACGGCGTCGCCGCTGTGGCGCGCGAGAGTGCCGAGAATATCGTCCGCCTCATATCCGGGCTTTTCAACTATCGGCACGCCCATCGCCTCAAGCAGCTCCTTGAGCACGGGCATCTGCTGCGCGAGCTCATCGGGCATACCCTTTCTTGTCGCTTTGTAGCCGCCGTACATCTCATGGCGGAAAGTCGGCTGTTTGACATCAAAAGCGACCGCCACCGCCTGCGGCTGGCACTCGTCTTTGAGGCGCAGAAAAATATTCATGAAGCCGTAGATGGCGTTGGTGAATCTGCCGTCCTTCGTCGTGAGCACCTTTATGCCGTAAAACGCGCGGTTCAATATGCTGTTGCCGTCAATAACAAGAAAGTTCATGTTCAGCCTCCGAGCTTTGAGTCTAAGATACTATATTATACCACACAAGCGGCGATTTGCATACTTTTTTATATCCTTTTTCCCTTTATATAGACGCACTCGAGCTCTTTCAAATCGGACGAAAGAACAGTGAAATCGGCGCGCTTGCCGACTGCTATACTGCCCGTCACATCGTCGACGCCTATCGCGCGGGCGGGATTTATCGTGCAGGATTTCACCGCCTGGCGGACTGGCACGCCGAAGCTGATTATATTCCTGAACTCAGCAAAAATATTCGTCGTGCTCGCGGCTATCGTACCGTCGGCGAGCAGAGCCTTGCCGTCTTTTACATACACTGTCGTGCCGCCGAGCTCATATTCGCCGTCGCCGAGACCCGAGGCGCACATGGAGTCGCTGACCGCGACGCTCCTGTCCTCGCCGAGTATTTTATAGAGCAGGGCGAGATACGCCGGGTGGATATGCATCCCGTCGCTTATCAGCTCCGCCGTGGCGTTTTCGGCTCTGAGCGCCGCGACTGCCGCGCCGGGCTTGCGGTTATATATCGGATCCATACCGTTTAGAAGATGCGTCGTGTGGGTTATTCCGTTTTTGTAGCCGAGCTCCGCCTGCTCAAATGTCGCGGCGGTGTGCGCGGCGGACACCGTGCATATCTTCGACGCCTCGCGCGCGAATTCTATAGCTCCCGGAAGCTCGGGCGCCAGCGACACAAGTCTTATTTTGCAGATTTTATCGAGCTTTTTGAGCTCGTCTATGTCCGGCTCATGCAGATATTCGGGATTCTGCGCGCCGCGCTTTGCATATGAGAGGAACGGTCCCTCCATATTGATGCCGTGGATATATGCGCCGCACTCCTTGCCGAGATATCCCGCCGCATTCTCAAACGCCTTTTCTATCCTGTCATATGGCAGAGTCATCGACGCAGGGCAGAACGAAGTTACGCCGAAACTCGCGAGAGTCCGCGACATGGTTTCGAGCGTATCCGGCTGAGCGTCGGAGAAATCCGCTCCCCCGCAGCCGTGGATATGTATGTCGATAAAGCCGGGCAGGATAACGCATCCGGAAAGATCGTGCTCATCCCCGTCGTTTAAATTTTCGCCTATTTCAGCTATTTTGCCGTCCTCAACGCGCACATCCGCACGGCGCAGAGCAAACTCGGAATCGAAAATATCCGCATTCTTCAGTATCATTTTATATCCCTCCGTTGCGGCAAAAGGGGCTGTTTCATATTGAATCCAATACAAAACAGCCCCTTTGTTATTGATTATATTTACGCGTTGTCTTCGATGAACTTAACGATATCACCGACAGTTCTGACATGATCGAGAACATCGTCGGGAACTTCGAGGTTAAATTCCTCTTCGATGGACATAGAGAGATCGACAAGATCAAGGCTGTCTGCGCCGAGATCTCCGGAAATAGATGCATCCTCGGTAACAAGATGGCTGTCTATCTCGAGCTGCTCGCAAATGATTTTCTGGACTCTTTCAAAAGTTGACATTTTTATTTCTCCTTATACTATAATTTTAAAATCAACCTTTTGTTTTCGAGGAAAGCGGAATTAATTTCCGTGCCTCTTATAGTATAGATATTATTAATATTATCGCCGTTTGTCAATACTTTATCTGTAAAAATTTTATTAATTTCACAGTGTGTATTTTTCCCCGATACAAAAGGCGTGAATATAGCCGCGCCGCGGGGAAAAAATAGATTTGAAAAAAATACTTTCGGGTGATGATATGGATATATTTCTCAGCTTTCTCAAGGCGTTCGCGGTCGGCGGCGCGATATGCGCGGTGGGTCAGATAATAATGGATCTGACAAAGCTCACACCCGGGCGCATACTCGTCTGCTTCGTCGTGGCGGGAGTCGTGCTCGGCGCGGTCGGAGTCTATGCTCCGCTCGCAAAATGGGCGGGCGCGGGGGCAACGGTTCCGCTGACGGGCTTCGGCTTCGCCATGGTAAAAGGTGTCAAGGAGGCTATCGCCGAAAAAGGCGCGCTCGGCATCCTGACGGGTCCACTGACTGCATCGAGCGCAGGGATAACCGCGGCGGTGCTCTGCGGTCTTATCGCGTCATTTGTTGCGAGACCAAAGGAAAAATAAGAAAAAGTCACCTGCCATACACAATAGCGTATAGCAGGTGAAATTTTTTCAAAAAATCAGTTGGCTGCGGGTGCGCAGGTATCGCAGCAGGAGCAGGAGACATAATTCTCCGGCTCGTCGGCAGCAGCCTTCTTCTTGTCTATGATCTTCTTGACGGCAAACGCTATACCGACAACAGCGGCGGCAACAGCGATGATGATAGCGACGATCTTGATTATCTTCTTAGCTTTGTCCATGGTCTCACCTCCTGTTTGATTCTTATCGATTATGATTATACGCCAAACGCAGGCAAAAGTCAAACCATACGATAAAAATTTACAAACGGATATTATGCCGCATCAAAAAGAAAAATCGCGAAAAGAGTAAAAAAAATTAACGGTCATGGCAAAAGCCAGAACCGTTAATAATTTGTTTGCAATCTTACGCCTCGTTGAGAAGCTTTGCAAGAGCGGACTTCTTGCGAGCAGCATTGTTCTTATGAATAAGGCCCTTGGCGGCTGCCTGATCGACCTTCTTTATAGCTGCGGTGACAACTTCCTTCTTATCTGCCGCGTTGGTCTCAGCAGCAGTGTGAGCCTTCTTTATGGCAGTCTTAAGGGCTGAATTGCGGGACTTGTTGCGGGCGGCCTTTGTCTTGTTGACGATGACACGCTTCTTAGCTGACTTGATATTAGGCATTTTTGCACCTCCTTCATCATACAGTTAATAATCTTATCATAGACTTTGCCAAAATGCAAGAGAAAAAGAAAAAATTTTTGCCTTTCGCACCCATGCGAAAACGAAACGGAGACGAAAAAATGAACTTCAGAACAGACCTTGCGCTCGAAGTGCGCGAAAATCTAGAGGGCAGCAAAATTGACGGTGTGGAATGCACGAGCTTTGAAAGCGCGGGAGCGGAAATAACCCGTTTGCGGGTCACGGACAGGCGCGGCGAAGAAGCATTGGGCAAGCCGCGCGGAGAATATATAACCGTGCAGTCGCAGTCGTTTGCGCGCTCCTCGCGCATAAGCGACGAGCTTATAGATGCCGTGGCGCAGGAGCTCTCTCGCCTGCTTCCGTCCGAGGGCACGGTGCTCGCCGCGGGGCTCGGCAACACGAATATAACCCCCGATGCGCTCGGCCCCAAATTTATCGGCGGCGTGTTTGTCACAAGACACCTAAAGCGCGAGCTATGCGAGCAGCTGGGGCTCGGCAGGCTGCGCCCGGTCGCGGCGATAGCACCCGGAGTGCTCGGTCAGACAGGAGTCGAAACAGGCGAGCTGCTGCTCGGCGCGGTGAATGTGATAAAGCCCTGCGCCGTGATAGTCGTCGATGCACTCGCCGCGCGCAAGCTCGGCAGGCTCGGGAGCACAGTTCAGATATCTGACAGCGGAATAACCCCCGGCTCGGGTGTCGGCAATTCCCGCGCCGAGATAAGCCGAAAAACACTCGGCGTCCCGGTCATATCCGTGGGCGTTCCGACGGTCGTTGATGCGCACACACTCGCCCGCGATGTGTCGGGTAATAACACAAATGAACCTGCCGAGGACGCAAAAATGATGGTCACACCGAAAGAGATAGACCTGCTTATCGAGCGCTGTTCGGGGCTGCTCTCGCTCGCCGTAAACCGCGCTTTGCAGCCGGAGCTGAGCATAAAAGACCTCATCGAGCTGACAAGTTGACAAATTCGCCTGAAATTGTTACAGAAATGTTACAATTTAATCTTTCTTTGTAACCATTTTGTATTCAACTGTAATCGTTTTGTGGTGGCTTTAGCCCCATGTTCGGTATATACTATGTATCGTAGGAAAGAGAAACTACGAAACGGTTAAGGAGGACAACAAAATGGTATTACAGGCATTAGGAATCATCTTGGTATTGGCAGTCGTCATGTCAGTGGCGGCAGTAAGCAGTTCGACCTCCGGCAGAACTGAACCGTAAAAGTGTTCTGAACGGATAAAAAAAACAAAACAACTTCTCGATTGCCGCCGCTTGTGCGGGCGACGGCAAATCAGTTCCCCATCACCCCCAGAGCTTCCGGTGCTCTGGGGGTTTCCCATTTTTATGTGATTTCTAAGCAGTGCAATTCGTAATATCAGCGATAGCCGAGACAGAATCGTGGCAATTTTGAAATGTCGATAACTTGCCCTTACCTTTGCGACCCACCACAATCAAATAATATCTCCTTTTCGCGTTTCGGCATTTTCTTTTTATTTGAAAAAGAAAACGCCTGCAAAAGAAAAGCAAACTCAGGGCTGCGCCCCGAGACCTCGCGAACGCCGCGCCGCAGCACTTAGCTTGCGGCTCTCAATTAGTTGCTCGGCACATTCGCGCGCAAACGCGCCGGAGCTTGAACGAGTGCGCGTTCGTGCGTCTTGCTGCGCAAGCCGTTCCCTCGCTCCTCTAAGAGAGCTTTCAAACACTGCGACGCGGCTATTGGAAGTCCGATTATAAAATTCAATTGTGGCGTGTATTTTCAATCTGCAAATACTGAGAAATTGAATTTAACAAAGCTTACATACAAACACAAAAAGAGCCGCCATATTGGCAGCTCTCGTCTTTTTTGATTTTACTCTGCGTCGTCGGCGTTTTCCCAGTTGTGCCAGACATTCTGAACGTCGTCGTTATCCTCGAACATCTCGAGCATCTTGCTCATGTTCTTGATATCGTCCTCATTTTCGAGTCTGGTGTAGCTCGAGGGAACATACTCGACCTCTGCGGAGAGGAAGGTGTAGCCCTTCTTCTCGAGATCCTCGCATATTGCGGAGAAATCGTTGGGCTCGGTGCGGATATCGAAAACGCCGTCGTCGGTCAGGAAGTCGATAGCTCCTGCCTCAAGCGCATCCTCCATCAGCTTCTCCTCATCGATATCGTCGTCCTTTTCGATAACGATAACACCCTGCTTCGAGAACATGAACGAGACGCAGCCGCTCTGACCCATGTTGCCGCCGAACTTGTCGAAATAGTGGCGCATATCGCCCGCAGTTCTGTTGCGGTTGTCGGTAAGGGTCTCAACTATAACGGCGATGCCCGACGGGCCGTAGCCCTCGTACATGATCTCCTCGTAGTTGTCCGCATTGCCGTCGCCGACAGCTTTCTTAATAATACGGTCTATGTTGTCGTTGGGAACGTTGTTCGCCTTAGCCTTGGAAATGATATCCTTGAGCTTCGAGTTCGACGCCGGATCGGGGCCGCCCTCACGCACCGCAACGGCTATCTCGCGGCCGATCTTCGTGAAGATCTTCGCGCGCTGGTTATCCGTTTTTTCTTTCTTTCTCTTGATCGTACTCCATTTTGAATGTCCTGACATATAAGCCGCGCCCCGGGCGCGTCCCTCCTTTGACTATCTGATAAAGCTTGTTTCTAACGGTTAATTATACAATAAAAGCTCGCAGTCTGTCAAGTGCTGCGCCTTTATTTGACTATCGCATCGACTATCCGCTCGGCGCTTTTGCCGTCGAGAGCGTCAAAATTGAAGCTTTTGAACTTCTCCTGCCTGTCTTTTCCGAAATCGCCGCCTGATATCACATCGAGCAGTTCGTCAAAAGTTTTTGCCGTTCTGCCGGGCACATAGTCTTCATAATCGAAGAAGAACGAGCGCTCGCGCTCATATTCCTCGAGGTCAAATGCATAGAAAAGACACGGCTTTTCGAGCAGAACGAAGTCCATGCATATTGAAGAATAGTCGGTTATCAGCAGGTCGCATATCTGAACGAGCTCGCCGACATCCGGATATCCCGTCATGTCTATCGCGCTCTCGCCCGCCTCTACTTCGCCCGTGTGAACCTGCGGATGCAGTCGGATGAGCAGAACATATTCATCAGAAAAACGCTCCGCAAATTTCTTCGCGTCGAAGTTTTTCATTATCTCGCCGTCGCGCTTCGGGTCATCGCGGAATGTCGGAGCATAGAGTGCAAGTTTTTTGCCCCTGCACTGCGGATATTTTTCGTCGAACTCCGCTCTGAGCTTTTCGGTGTCGCAGGGCAAGAAGAATCTGTCCGTGCGCGCGCTTCCCAAGGGCAGCACATGCTCCTCGGGCAGGCCGAACGCCTTGGCATAATACGGCACGACATTTTTTGACGAGCAGACCGCATGGGTATAGCGCTTGCAGCAACGCTTTTCAAGCTCCTCAATCTCCGGCGGAAGCGCCGAGCAGAGTCCGAATCGCTTGAACACGCCCTCGGCGTGCCAGAGCTGAACAACTTCCGTCTCCGGGCTGAAATTTATATAGGCGAGGGGCATAAAATTGTCGTTCAAAAAGACATATTGCGCTGTTGCAAGGCGGTATGAGCTGACGAAAAAGAACCTGAATGCGCCTTTTATGAGCTTCGCCGGGTTCTTTGAAAGCTCGATGTCGCGGCGGGTGATGAGCTTTATATCATAGCCTCCGCGCCTCTCAAGCTCCGCCTTAACCGCGCCGAGCGAATCGTTGAAATCCGCGTTGTGCGGAGATACCAAAGCCACCCTTCCCCTTTTGACAGGGAAAAGGCGGCATATTCTGAATATCACTGCGTAAATAGTATAAAACAGCTTTTTCATTATTTGTCCCAATCGATGACGGTCTTGCCGAAGTTTCTCATATAGTCGGCGTTGAACGCCTTGTGGATATCCGGGATATCGCGAACCTTGAACTCATCGCCGATAAGATTCTCAAGATAGTGTCCGACCTCCGGATGCTCTGCGAAAATCTGCATCGTGCGCAGGAAATCTTTCCTGCCGCTGCGCGAAGAGCCGAAGAGATTGAGACCTTTTTCAAGCACCATTCTCGTGTTGATATCGACGAAGTTTTCGCTGACGCCCATGAGCGAAATGCTGCCCTCGGGCTCAATGAGGTCTATCATCTGATTTATCGCGGGTCTTGAGCCGGGGCCGCCGACGCACTCGAACGCGTGGTCGATGCTGACTCCCTCAGGCACCGCGTCAACATGAAATGTCTCTTTTGCAAAGGTGAAGAAATTGAGCTTGTCCTCAACCGTGCCGAAGATATAGAGCTCGGCGTTCGGATAGAGATAGTGCAGCATCAATGCGGTTATAAATCCGACATTTCCGTCGCCCCAGATACCGATTCTGCGGCGGTTGGAATTCGCGAACTTCTCGAAGCGCGAGATGGACTGCACGCTGACGCTGACAAGCTCCGAGAACGAAGCGACGCGCATATCGAAGCCCTCGGGCACCTTGACAAGGCGGTCGTGGGGCATCTGGATATAGTCGCGCATGAAGCCGTCATATCCGCTCGAACAGAAGTGGCTCGAACGCAGATAGTTCTCGGCGATGACCGGGTCGGTCTCGGTGGGTGTATTGGGTATCGGAATGAGCATTTCGCCGACCGAAAACACGCCGCTCGGGTCATATATTACTTCGGCGACGCACTCATGGATAAGAGCCATGGGCAGCTTCTTCATGAGCACGGCGCGGTTGCGCAGGCCCTGATAGTAGCGCTGATCCGCCTTGCATATCGACATCTTGACGGGGCGGAGAATGACCTCGTTCTTCGAGAGGTCTATCTCCTTGTACGCCGTGTCAATGAGCTTGGGCGCTATAAGCTGATATACTTCATTTATCATTGTTCACAACCCCCAGAAGTGCGTTTGCAACTTTGAGATCATAGGTGTAGGTTATCTTGATGTTGAACACTTCGCCGTCGACGATGCGGACGGGCTTGTTCTTTATTGTATAAATCTTGCACGCGTCGGTCAGCGTGTTCTTCTCGTCCTCGGTGAGGCTGTTGAGAACGCTCTCAAGCTCCTTTATTCTGAAGGACTGCGGAGTCTGACCCTGATACAGCTCGCTTCTGGTCGGGATGCTGCTGACATTTTCGCTGTCCTCGCTGCGGACTATTGTATCCGTTGCGGGAATAACAGTGTCGCACGCGCCGTATTTCTTCGCAGCCTCGATATTTTCGTCAATTATTCTGTGGGTGACAAACGGACGGACTGCGTCGTGGGTAACAATAACGCTGTCGTCGTCAATGGCGAAATTCTCGTTGATGAACTTGAGCGCGTTTTCGAGCGTGCCGTTTCTTGTTGAGCCGCCCTCAACGACATTTATCTTCTCTGCGATAGCCTCGCCGAGATATTTTTTCACGAGATCCTTCGTGTGGGCTATCCATGCCTTGGGGCAGAGGACTATTATGCGGTCGATTTCGGGATTGACGACAAACTTCTCTATCGTGTGGACTATTATCGGCTTTGAGCCGAGCTGGAGATACTGCTTGGGCATATCTGCGCTGCCCATTCTGCTGCCGATACCGCCGGCAAAAATCGCTCCTATGACCATCTGAAAAACACCCTTTCTTATTTTATTCCCTTGACCATACGGTCGTAGATATCACAGACCTCCTGGCTCGTTCCGGAAGCTATCATCTTGCCGTGATCGAGGATTATGGCCTTGTTGCAGAGTCTGCGCACCTGTTCTGTCGAGTGCGAGACGAAGAGCACAGTTACATTGTTTTCAAACATCGACATGACGCGTTTCTCGCTCTTGGCTCTGAAACGGGCGTCGCCGACAGAGAGCACCTCGTCGAGAATAAGCACCTGCGGATCGACCGCAGTAGCTATCGCGAAGCCAAGACGCGCACGCATACCGGAGGAATAGTTCTTGACCGGGACATGCATGAAGTCTTTGAGCTCGGCGAATTCGACTATCTCATCATAGCGCTCCTCGATGTATTTTCTCGAATAGCCCATCGTTGCGCCGTAGAGATAGACATTCTCCTTGCCGGTGTAGTTCATGTCAAAGCCCGCGCCGAGTTCAAGCAGAGGGGCAATAACGCCCTTTGTCGTGACCGTGCCCTTGGTGGGCTTGAGAACGCCTGCGACAGTCTTGAGCAGTGTACTCTTGCCGGCTCCATTGAAGCCGAGAACACCGAGGCGTTCGCCCTTTTCGATCTGGAAATTGACATCGGTCAGCGCCCAGAAATCGTCATACCTGAGCTTGCGGGTGACGAGCTTTATGAAATATTCTTTTAGATTGTCTACCTTTTCCTGATTCTGAATGAATCTGATGCTGACGTGATTTACATCAACCATTACGTTGCCCATAATTACGCCCTCCCATCAGATGTGCAGGATGAAATCATCCTGCTTCTTGTAGAACACCAGCACGCCTATGAGCAGCATCGCAATGCTGAAGACGGCGGAGTAGATTATATGATTCGGATTCATCGCCCTGCCGAAAAGCACGCAGTCCCTGAACATCGAGACTATCGAATAGAGCGGGTTCGCCATGAGCGCATACTGTGCATACCTGTTGGTTATATGCAGGGTCTCGACATTATAGAATATGGGAGTCGCATAGAACAGCAGCATGCAGAAAACTTCGTACATATACTCGACATCCTTGAAGAAAACCTCCATGGTGCAAAGTATCATTCCGACGCCGACGCACAGCACAAAGAGGATGAGTATCGGCACGAAGGAGAGCAGAATATACGGAGTCAGGCGCATGGCGGTGTCGGTGAATATCATGTAATACGCCATAACGACCGCAAGCACAAGAAGCGAAATCAAAAACGTTATGAAGTTCGACGCGACATTCGCCATGGGGTATATGTACTTGGGCACATACACCTTCTTTATGACCGATGCGCTGTTTCTTATCGAGCGCATGGCGCGCTTGGTCGCCTGGGAATAGAACTCATAGAGCAGACGGCCGCAGAGCAAATATACGGGATAGTTGAGAACCTTCGACTCATCGCGTCCGAAGATATTTCCGAAGATGAACGCGAGCACGATCATCGTCAGAAGCGGCTGAAGGAATGTCCAGAACATACCGAGAACCGAGTTCCTGTACTGGAGCTTAATGTTCTTGCGAACGATCTCGGTGAAAAGGAAACGGTACTTATAAAAATTCTTGAAGTATTTCTTCATCCGGATCACCTCCACTTTTTCATATAGTAGAACATCGAGCGGATATGGACGAGCAGGAGCTTGAAGTTATGTTTCGACTCCCTCTCCCATTCGTGATAGACGACAACCGACGGATCAAACACGACGCGGGCATATTTGCGCACGGTGCGGGTTATGTCGCTGTCTTCAAAATAGAGGAAATATCCCTCGTCAAAGCCGCCGATTTTGCGAAACAGCTCCGTTCTTATCATGAAGAAGCATCCGGAGGCGTTCTCAATGTCAAAGGGCTTTGTGTAGTCCTCGTCGAGCATTGCGTATTCGCGCAGGAGCCTGCCCGGCTTCTCTTCGTTGCGCAGGCGGCTGGCAAAAAGATATTTTATCTTCGGGTCGCGCTTGCCGAGGATCTGCATACGCCCGTCTGGGAAACAGATTTTCGGGGCGAGCATACCTATATCCTCATGCTCTTCGAGATAATCCGCAAGGGCGGATATCGCGTCGTTCTTTACTGTAATATCCGGATTTATGACGACATGATATTTTGAATCAAGCCTGTCCATCACCAGATTATGACCCGCTCCGAAGCCGGTGTTTCCGGCGTTGCGGATAAGCTCAAGCTGCGGGTAGTTCTGCTCGATAAATTCCGGAGTGCCGTCGGTTGAGGAATTGTCCACAACATAGAGCTTGAAATCGGCACGGGTGAACTCGAGCAGAGAATCAAGGGTCTTTTTGATGGAATGCATATTGTTGTGCGTCACTATGCACCCCGTGACCTTATATTTTCCCAATTTCACACCTCTTTAAAGTGCTGACTTATCACGGTCAGCGTCAGTCTGCGTTTTTGTATCGCAGTATATCTCCCGCCATCTGAATACGCCAGGATATCTTCTGCGCGGCGGTGGTCTTGCCTCCTGTCACATTGCCGCCGTGGCAGCGATGCTTGATAAGAGGCTCGTATATGAACTCGACCTTGCCTTTTAGCTCGGCGTTGAGTCCTATCCACCAGTCATGCATGGCGAGATCTTTGGGGAACGGCATAAACGCAGGCTCGAAATCGCGCCTGAACGCCATGCAGCAGCCCATATATGAATTCTTCAGAAAGTTTCTGACAAATCCCCTCTTCGAGCCGTTGAGGCTGAAGAAAGATTCGTCGGTGACGTTCAGTTCCCCGTCCGTCATCATTGCGTCATGCAGCACGACGTCTGCGCCGTTTTCAATCGCTTTCATGACGCGCTCAACCTTGTTCGGGAGCCAGACATCGTCCTGATCGCACAGGAAGATTACATCCCCCGAACAGTTGAGAATAGCGTTTTCAAAATTTCTGCATACGCCCTCGCCCGTGCCTTCGACATATCTGACGCGCCCGTCGTATGCCGAATAGAATTCGACCGCCGTGCGGGTCTTGCCCGCGGGGTTATCGTCGCTGACGACTATCTCGTCGTCCCTGCCGAGCTGAGGAAGTATGGATTCGATCTGTTCTCCTATATATTTCTCGCCGTTATATGCGGCAAGAGCAACCGATATTTTCATATATCAATAGAGCTTTGCGCCCGCAGGGATGCGGCCGGAGACCATAAGAAGATTGAGCTTCTCTTCGCCCTCCTCCGAATGTACGGCGCTCAGGAGCATTCCGCACGAATCGATGCCCATCATCGCTCTGGGCGGCAGGTTGGTTATGGCTATAAGCGTCTTGCCGACAAGCTCTTCTGGCTCATAATAGGCATGAATACCGCTTAAAATAATGCGGTCGGTGCCCGTGCCGTCGTCGAGGACGAACTTGAGCAGCTTCTTGCTCTTGGGCACTGCGGTGCATTCTTTGACCTTAACGGCTCTGAAATCGGACTTGCTGAAAGTCTCAAAATCGACAAAATCCTTGAAGAGAGGCTCTATCTCAACTTTCGAGAAGTCTATAGTCTCGGGAGTCTCCTCCTCTTTTTCCTCTTCGACAACGGCTGTCTTCTTGGACGCATCGCCGTCAAGCGACTTCATCGTCGGGAAGAGCAGAACGTCGCGGATGGAGTAGCTGTCGGTCAGGAGCATGGCAAAGCGGTCGATGCCGATGCCGATGCCGCCTGTCGGGGGCATACCGTATTCGAGAGCCATGAGGAAGTCCTCATCGGTGTGGTTCGCCTCATCGTCGCCGGCGGCAAACAGCTCTTCCTGAGCCTCAAAGCGGCCGCGCTGGTCGATAGGATCGTTGAGCTCGGAGAAGGCGTTCGCCATCTCGCGGCAGGTTATGAACAGCTCGAAACGCTCCGTGTAGTTCGGATCGTCGGGCTTTCTCTTTGCAAGCGGGGAAATCTCGACCGGGTGCTCCGTGATGAAGGTCGGCTGAACGAGCTTGTCCTCGACATATTCCTCGAAGAAGAGGTTGAGCAGGTCGCCCTTCTTGTGTCTCTCTTCAAATTCGATGCCGCGCTCCTTGGCGAGCGAACGGGCAGTTTCAAGATCGATCTCAGCGAAGTCGACGCCGGCATATTTCTTGACCGCCTCGACCATCGTCATGCGGGCAAAGGGCTTGGAGAGGTCAATTTCCACGCCGTCATAGGTGACGACGGCAGTGCCGAGAACCTTGAGAGCAACGGTTCTGTAGAGCTCTTCGACAAGGTCCATCATGCCGTGGAAATCGGTATACGCCTGATATATCTCAAGGAGCGTGAACTCGGGATTGTGGCGCACGTCGAGACCCTCGTTGCGGAAAACTCTGCCCATCTCGTAGACTCGCTCAAGTCCGCCGACTATAAGGCGCTTGAGATAGAGTTCAAGGGAAATGCGCAGGTTGAGATCCTCATTGAGGGCGTTGTGATGGGTCACAAACGGACGCGCGGCAGCGCCGCCCGCATTCTGAACAAGAATGGGCGTCTCGACTTCGATGAAATCCTTGGAATCGAGATAGTTTCTTATCTCGCGGATTATCAGGCTTCTCTTTATAAATGTATCCTTGACGTCGGGGTTGACTATGAGGTCAAGGTAGCGGCGGCGATAGCGGGTGTCCGTATCGCGCAGACCGTGAAACTTTTCGGGCAGCGGAAGCAGCGACTTCGTCAGCAGGCGAAGCGCGGTTGCGTGGATGGATATCTCGCCCCTGCGGGTCTTGAACACCGTGCCGCGCACTTCAAGGATATCGCCGATATCCCACTTCTTGAACTTTGCAAATGTATCCTCGCCGACATCGTTTATGCGCACATAGACCTGAATACGGCCCGAGCGGTCACGGATATCGATGAAGTTCGCCTTGCCCATATCGCGTCTTGACATCATTCGTCCGCATATGGAGACCTCTTTGCCCTCCATCGCTTCGAAATTGTCAACTATCTCCTGTGCATGGGCGGACTGATCCGCTGTTGTTATTTTGAACGGATCCTCCCCTGCGGCGCAAAGCTCATTGAGCTTGTCCAGGCGGATCTGACGCAAGGCGTTTATGTCCTCCTGAGCCTCTTCGCTCTCGGCGGAGACGGGGTTGGTGTTTATCTCATCCGGCATTTTTTTCACTCCTTGGATTTATGTGAACTGTGCTTTTTTTTACTTTGACTTTGCAATGCTGAGAATCTTGAGCTGAAGAATCTTTCCGGTCGGCAGCGGAACATCGACTACATCACCCTTGCGGTTGCCGATAAGCGACTTGCCTATGGGCGACTGGTCGGAGATTATGCCCTGAGAGGGGTTCGACTCGCTGGGTCCGAGGATAGTATACTCGCTCTTCTTGCCGGTCTCGACATTCTCGACCTTGACCTTTGAGCCGGGATGAACCACGCCCGCATTCAGATTGTCCTCATCGAGGATATTCGCGTTGCGGATGTCGTTTTCAAGGCGGGCGATTTTAGCTTCGAGCTTTGCCTGCTCGTTCATCGCCTCATCATACTCGGAGTTTTCGGAAAGGTCGCCGAAAGAACGCGCAACTTTGATGCGCTCGGCTATCTCATCTCTGCCGGTGGTTTTGAGCTGTTCGAGCTCCTTGACCTTGGCATCGTAGCTCTCTCTTGTCAATACGATCTGCTTTTCCATTTTAAGGCCATCCTTCTTCCTTAAATTTTAAAAATTGATACACTAAGGCCTTTTCAGGCACTTATCCACAATATTGTTATTATATTCATTTTATCGCCTGTTGTCAATAGTTTACGGCGCCGCCGAGAGCCTTATAAGCTCCGACGCGGCGCGCAGAGAAAGCGGTTTTCCGCCGTGATATATCTCGGAAAAACAAAGCTGCGCGAGCGAGTGGATTCGGCTTATAAGATAAAGCGCACCCGCGAATTCAAGCGAGTCCGCGCCCGTCGGCATGAGACGCGCATATGCGCTCGGGAGCGTTATTTTTCCCGCCGTAAAAACTTCGCCGCCGCAGACAAACTTTTCGGGCGACGAATCGAGGTCGATGACTGCATCCGCGCTGTCGCTGATTCCGTCGAGAACCGCCGCGCCGAATTCGTCCATGGCGTTTTCTATCGGGCGCGAATACCCGTCCGGGCACGAAGTCGCGACGCGGATATCCGAAAACAGCGGCACTGCAATGCCGAGCCTCTGGGCAGCGGAGGCGTTTTTGTCTTTTATCAGCAGCTCGCCGCGCACTCCGCACCCGCAGGACGAGCGCAATATAGAGCACGCAGTGTTGAAGAAAACGAGCTTTCTGTAATCGGAGAGATCGGGCTCGTCTATCCCGCCGCCGGGCGCTATATCTTCAGGCAGAAGCATTGTGCCCGAACATCTGCCAGCCGCTTCGCATATCGCCGCGCGGTTTATTTTTCCGCGCCGCCTGGCTGAAATTATCTCGCGAAACGGCAGACCGCCGTATACGCGCACATCGCGCACCTGCGGAGCCCTGAACAGCCGCCTTCGCCTGAAAAAGCCGGCATCGTCAGCAATAACGAGAACCGAAAACATACTATCACCGCCGAAAATATCCTTCTCAAAGATATTATATGCCGCGAAGCGATGAAAATAGACAAAAAGAAAAAGCAGGCCTAAGCCTGCTTATCTGTATTAAAATGATATTACTCGGCGAAGCCGGACTCAACAAGCTTCACAAGCTCATCAACAGCCTGCTCCTCGTCGGGACCACCTGCGATGATGCGGATCTGGGTGTTGCCCATGATGCCGAGGGAAAGCACGCCGAGAAGGCTCTTGGCGTTGACCCTGCGCTCGTCCTTTTCCACCCAGATGGAAGACTTAAACTCGTTAGCCTTCTGAATGAAAAAAGTTGCCGGACGTGCATGAAGTCCTACCTGATTCTGTACCATAACATCTTTAACATACATAATATATAATCTCCCACACACAAATTCAAATTTTATTCTACTGCTTATATATTATATCATAAAACTTGTCCCCGTCAACAATTTACTTGCGACTTTCGCCCTCAAAGGCGATAATTCGTTGCCTGTTCCAAAGTTAAAAATTCGGGCGGGGGCTTTGTTGTGTATTTTGACCATACAAGGCACATCTTTTTAATGCAGGTTGCACATTAAATTATTGCCTTCGGAAATCAGTCCTCACTCTTCAAAGACGAGAGAAACGCTCGGTCTTTTCGGCTCAGCTCCGCTTTTTCGAGCATATCGGGTCTGCGGCGATAGGTGCGCTCAAGGCTCTGTTCCCTGCGCCACTTCTCGATGTTCGCATGGTGACCAGAGAGCAGAACGGGCGGCACCTCTTTGCCGTGCCATTCGACAGGGCGGGTGTACTGAGGATATTCGAGCAGGGACGAAAAATGGCTCTCGAGCTCGAATGCATCTTCGTTAGCGAGCACTCCGGGGAGCATACGCGCGACGGCATCCGCAAGCATAAGCGCGGGCAGCTCGCCGCCCGTCACCACGAAATCGCCAATCGAAATTTCCTCGTCGACTATCTCTTCTATAACGCGTTCGTCTATTCCCTCATAGTGACCGCACAGCAGAGCGATATTGTCGAGCTTCGACAGCTCGACCACGCGCTTTTGGGTCAGCGTCTTTCCCTGCGGGGTCAGATATATGAGATGCGGGCGCGTGCCCGTGTCGCGGCAAAGGGACTCGTAGCAGTCATATATCGGCTGCACCTGCATTATCATGCCCGTCCCGCCGCCGTAGGGCGAATCGTCGACGCGGTTGTGCTTGTCGAGCGTATAGTCGCGGATGTTGCGGCAGTTTATTTCAACGCAGCCGCGCTCGCGCGCTCTGCCTATGACGCTCTCCCTGAGCACCTCACAGCACATCTCCGGGAAGAGGGTAAGAATATCAATCCTCATCTGAAAACAGCCCTTTCAGCGGTGTTATCAGGACAATTCCGTTCTCTACATCGACGCTCGAGACGACATCGGGAATTGCGGGAATAAGAGTCTCGGTGCCGTTGTCATCCGTTATGTGCCAGACATCGTTTGCGCCGGTCTGGCTGACATCGGTAACGGTTCCGTAGACTTTTCCGCTGTTTGCGTCCTCGGCGCGGCAGCCGATGAGCTCGGCTATGAACCAGTCGCCTTTCTTGAGATGCGCGTCGCTGCGGCGCATATAGAGCACCTTGCCTCTGAGCGAGGCCGCCTTTTCGACCGTGTCGCAGCCGTCGAGGCGCAGCAGCGCAATATTCCCATGGGGGCGAGCGCAAACAACGCCCACGCTTTTTTCACCGTGTGCGTCGTAGTAGAGCGTTTTGAACTTTTTGAAGAATTCGGGCGAATCGCACCACGGCTGAACGCGCAGTTCCCCGCGCACGCCGTGGGTGCCGACTATCTGCCCTATTTCAAGATAGTCCTTTATCATCAGTCTATCTCAACTGCGACCTTCTCATCGCAGCGCGTTGCGGCAGCGCGCATAACAGTGCGGATAGCCTTGGCTATTCTGCCCTGCTTGCCGATAACTCTGCCCATGTCATTCTCGCTGACGTGGAGATGATAGACTGTAACGCCCTCATCATCCGGCTCGTCAACGGTGACGGTAACTGCATCGGGCTCTTCAACGAGACCCTGAGCGATGGATATAAGTAAATCCTTCATTTCGATGTTCCTTTCATAGAAAAACAAAACTCCCCGCAGACTGCCGAGAGCCATGTTTTACGCTGAGCGTTATCAGTCGATGACGCCGCTCTTCTTGAGGATATCCTTAACGGTATCGGTGGGCTGAGCGCCGTTGGCGATCCACTGCTTTGCCTTGTCTGCGTCGATCTTCACATCAGCGGGAGTCTTGAGCGGATCATAGGTGCCGATCTCCTCGATGAATCTGCCGTCGCGGGGATATCTCGAATCTGCAACGACTATTCTGTAGAAGGGGTTCTTCTTTGCGCCCATGCGGCGAAGTCTGATTTTAACTGCCATGATAATTGTACCTCCAAAAGTAATACAAAATTAATATATAATGTAAACCCTAAGGCTGACCTATAGGATAACATCCGTTTTTACATTCCGAGCTTGCTCGGGTCGAAGCCCATACGGCGCATCTTTTTCTTTGAGCCTTTGCCGTTGAACTGCTTGAAGAGCTTCTGCATCTGCTTGTGCTGGTTGAGAAGCCTGTTGACATCCTCGACCTTCTGTCCGCTGCCCGCAGCGATACGCCTTTTGCGGGAGGGGTTGATTATGTCGGGATTCTCGCGCTCCTTCGGGGTCATCGAGCGGATGAGCGCCTGGAGACGGTCGAACTGCTTCTCGTCAACGTCCACGCCCTGGAGCTTCTTGCCCATGCCCGGGAGCATTGCGAGCGTGTCCTGAATCGAGCCCATCTTGCGAAGCTGAGTTATCTGATCGAGCAGGTCGTTGAGGTCGAACTTGTTCTTTCTTATCTTCTCCTCGAGCTCCGCCGCCTTTTTCTCGTCAATAGCGGTCTCCGCCTTTTCGATAAGCGAGAGGACATCGCCCATGCCGAGGATTCTCGAAGCCATGCGGTCGGGGTGGAAGGTGTCGAGATCGCCGAGCTTTTCGCCGACGCCGACGAACTTTATCGGCTTGCCCGTGACAGCGCGCGCGGAGAGTGCAGCACCGCCTCTGGTGTCGCCGTCGAGCTTTGTCAGGATAAGTCCGTCAATGCCGAGCGTCTCGTTGAAAGTCGAGGCGACATTGACCGCATCCTGACCGGTCATCGCGTCGACCACGAGGAGAATCTCGTGCGGGCGGACTTCCGACTTGATGCGCTTGAGCTCATCCATGAGCTGCTCATCTATATGCAAGCGGCCTGCGGTATCGATGATGACATAGTCGTTGCCCTCGTCCCTTGCAAGCACGACCGCCTGTTTGGCTGTTTCAACCGGATCCTGCGTACCCTTTTCAAAGACCGGCACGCCGACCTTTTCGCCGAGCACCTGAAGCTGTTTGATAGCCGCGGGACGATAGATATCGCACGCGACGAGCATCGGTCTGCTGCCGCGGTTCTTGAGCATGAGCGCAAGCTTTGCGCAGTGCGTCGTTTTACCTGCGCCCTGAAGACCGCAGAGCATTATCACTGTCGGCGGATGCGGAGCAGTCGCAAGGCGGGTCTTCGTGCCGCCCATGAGGTCGATAAGCTCTTCGTTGACTATCTTTATGACCATCTGCGCGGGAGTAAGGCTCTCCATAACATCAGCGCCGATAGCTCTCTCGGTGACCTTGGCGGTGAAATCCTTGGCTACCTTGTAGCTGACGTCCGCCTCAAGCAGAGCCATACGCACGTCGCGCATCGCCGCGCGGACATCCGCCTCGTTGAGGCTGCCCTTGCTTTTAAGACGCTTGAACGCCGCTTCAAGGCGTTCCGAAAGACCTTCAAATGCCAATGTTTTCACCTCTGTATAAAAAGTAAGTAGTTTTTATGTTACCGTTTCAAGCCGAATTGAGCGAGCGATTTTTCCACATCACATCGCACAATCGAGGACTGTGCTGATTTCGCGGGCGGATGATATCCGCCCCTACGGCGGTGACCGAGCGAACGGGTTCCTGCAACGCAGTACTGGGCAATTTTCCCGCATCACAGCACTCTGTCGAGGACTGAGAAAAATTTGTCGGAGCAAGGCGTGGGGTTCTGTGAATGAAGGAGCGCACTTTGTGTGCGTGACTGAATTCACAGGTTCTCACAACGCAGCTATGGCAAACTTTTTCCGCAATCATATCCGCACAATCGAGGACTGAGAAAAATTGTTCAGGACAAGGCGCAGGGTTCCGGGCGTGAGGGCGCGTACTTTGTGTACGCAACCGAGCGAACGGGTTCCTGCAACGCAGTACTGGTCAATTTTTCCGCGGTCCGCCCTATTCCATGAGAGACATGGCGATGGCTTTTATCTTAACGGTATAATCATTCACTTCGCGCGACAGGCTGTGGTTGAGATTGTAGTCCCCTATCTCGCCGGCGCAGTCGATGATTTCAGTGAGTCCGCTGCGTATCTCGTCAAATTTCGAGGCGAGCTTAAGCTTCGACTCCATATCGAAAAGCTGGGCTTCGGCGCGCTTTATCGCATCGCGCACGCCCTGGCGGGTTATCCCCTCGTTTTCCGCGATCTCGGAGAGCGACAGGTCGTCGTTGTAGTAATAGCCCAGAAAGTCGCGCTGTTTTTCAGTCAGCATATCGCCGTAAAGGTCAAGCAAAACAGCTATTTCCAGATTCTTTGCCACTTTATTTTCTCCCCCTTTTCATCATGATCGCGTAAAGGTTAAACCCATCTGTAAAGTCGAAACGCTTTACAGGGGGTTATTATACTAAAAATATCGTCGGCTGTCAAGCACATTTTTTCGCCAAAACCGAACTTTTTTCAACATTCCGGATGTGGAAAAGCGGCGGAAAAGCAAGATTGTTTTTTTATCATCAACCGCTTGTGTTTCGAGCGGCAAAAGACAACAAAATGTGCCGTTATGCGCCCGCAGGCATGTGGAAAACCGTGTGGAAAACTTTTTTCGAGTCACTTGAGCACGACTATTGTCACGCCGTCTTCGCCCTCGCCGTAGACTCCGAGTCTGAAGCTCTTGACATACGGCGACTTGCGCAGATACTGGTTGACGGCGCTCCTGAGTGCGCCGGTGCCCTTGCCGTGGACAATGGTGAACTCGCCGAGACCCATGCGGAGCATATAGTCAATATATCTGTCGAGCTCCATGATGCAGTCGTCAACGGTCAGCCCGCGGACATCGAGCCGCGCGGAGGCATCCATGTTCATTTTGCTCTCGACTCCCGTGCGGCGTGCGCCGGAGTTCGGGCTGCGCTTCTTCGGCGAGTTCTCGATAAGGCGCAGGTTTTTGAGCTTTACACGCGTCTTTGCCGCGCCCGCGAGGACTTCGACATTTCCGTTTCTGTCAACGGGCGAAAGGACAGTCGCCTCCTTGCCGAGATCGGCTATAAGAACAGTGTCGCCCTTTTTGAGCTCGCGCGGGAGAACATAGCCGTCGTTCTCAACGCCCATGGCGACCACAGGGTCGACCGCCTCGTCTATCGCCCCGAGACCCTTTCTTACTGCGGCGCGTGCGCGGCGCGCGAGGTCTGCGGCATCTTTTGTCTTCTCTTTTTCTTTTTTGAGCCTGTCGAGTTCGTCGAGCAGAGCGTAGCTCTCGCGCTTCGCCTGCTGGGTCAGCTTCGCCGCCTGTGCCTTGGCTTTCTCTATCTCCGCCTCGCGCAGAGAATCGACTTCGGCGAGCCGCTTTTCGGCTTTCTCCAGCTCGACGCGCGCCTTCGCGGTCAGCTCCTTGGCACGCTCGTGCTCCTCCTCCATGCGGCGGCGGTTCTCTTCGAGCTTGTCAACGACATCTTCAAATCGGACATTCTCGTTGTTGACGAGCTCTTTCGCCCTGTCCACAACGCGCATGTCCATGCCCAAGCGCTCGCATATTGCAAGCGCGTTCGAGCGTCCGGGGACGCCGATAAGCAGTCGGTAGGTCGGGCTGAGGGTCGCAACATTGAACTCGCAGCAGCCGTTTTCGACGCGCGGAGTCTCGAGGGCATAAGCCTTGAGCTCGGCATAGTGCGTTGTCGCGGCGATCTTCGCACCCTTGAAATGCAGGTCTTCGAGCACCGCCATTGCAAGAGCCGCGCCCTCGACGGGATCTGTGCCCGCTCCGAGCTCGTCTATGAGCACAAGGCTGCGGTCGCCCGCCTGACCCATGATATCTATAATATTCGTCATATGCGCCGAGAAGGTCGAGAGCGACTGCTCTATCGACTGTTCGTCGCCGATGTCCGCGAGGACTTCGCTGAATACGGAGAGTCTGCTTCTGTCGCCCGCAGGAATCATAAGTCCGCACATCGCCATGAGCGTGAAAAGACCGACAGTCTTTATCGAGACGGTCTTGCCGCCCGTGTTCGGACCGGTTATAACGAGTGTGTCAAAGTCCGTACCGAGCCTTATATCAACGGGGACTACTTTGTTTTTGTCAATGAGCGGATGGCGGGCGGCGCGAAGCTCGATCTCGCCGTCGGAGTTGAGTAGCGGCACCGTCGCGCCTATCGAATAGGCATACTGCGCCTTTGCGAAGATGACATTGAGCTCAACGGCGCACTCATAGCTGTTTTTTATCCCCTGCTCAAACTCGCCGACCATCGCGGAGAGCGCTGTAAGTATGCGTTCAATCTCGTCCTGCTCTTTAGAGCGCAGGACTTTTATCTCGTTGTTCGCTTCGACGACCGGCATCGGCTCGACAAACACAGTGGCACCCGATGAAGACGTGTCATGGACAAGTCCCTGCACCTCGCCGCGGTATTCCGCCTTGACGGGCACAACATAGCGCCCGTTTCGCTGGGTTATGATATTCTCCTGCATGAACTTCGAGTAGTGCGCGGAGTGGGTCATCTTGTCGAGCTGGTCGCGAACTTTAGACTCCTGCACGCGAATCTTGCGCCTTATTTCAAAGAGCTCGGGCGAGGCGCTGTCCGCAATCTCCTCCTCGGAGATTATGGCAGAGGTTATCTTAGTTTCGAGATATTTGTTCGGCTGAAGAGCCGAGAAAAGCGGGTCGAGAACGGTCTCGACTCCCGCATTCGTGCTGCGCCACTGGGCGAGAGCACGCACGGTTCTGAGCACCTCGGCAACATCGAGCAGTTCGCGCATGGAAAGCGTGCTGCCCGCGCCGGCTCGTGCTGCGGCGTTATTGACATTGCGAAGCCCGCCGAAGGACGGGCCTCCGAAGCGAGCAAGGAGCATATGCGCGTCGCGCGTCTGATTCATCTGCACCTGCGCGAGATCAATATCGCTCTCCGGGCGGAGGCTCAGCGCAAGCTCGCGCGCGTCGGGGCACGCCGTGAACTGCGCGAGGCGCTCCAATATTTTATCAAATTCCAAAGCCGTTAAATGGCGGTTCATATTCTGAGACATTGTTATTCCTCTCGTTTGAATTACTGCTTATAAATATAAAGTTATCACATCTGTGCCGCCATGTAAAGCAAAAAGAAAAAATAAGGCCGACGCATTTGCGGCAAAAAATAAAAAGGCCACAATCTGCGTTTTCGGACGCAAACTGTGACCTTCAACATTTTTGCTCTTTGGTCTGCGCTGAATGCGGCAGCCGTAGACAGCTTTATCAGTCGCTCGTGTAAGGAAGAAGAGCAACGTGACGGGCACGCTTGATAGCGGTGGTAAGCTCTCTCTGGTGAGCGGCGCAGTTGCCGGTGACTCTTCTGGGAAGAATCTTCGCTCTGTCAGAGATATACTTATGAAGTTTGGCTGTGTCCTTGTAATCTATGCACTCAACCTTGTCGACGCAGAAAGCGCAAACCTTCTTGCGGCCCTTGCGGTTGGGTCTTCTGTCGTTTTTCTCATATGCCATGATGTTAACCTCCTCTTTGGCTAAGGTGGAAGCCGAAAGCCGCCTTGCGGCTCGGGGCTATTCGTTCGGCGTCAGACGCCGTGTTCAAGTTTTTCTCAGAACGGGAGATCGTCGCTTATCGGGATCTCCTCAAAATCGTCCGCTCCGCCTGTGGCGAAGGACGCTGCGGGCTGAACGCGCGCGGGCTGCTCGTTCTGGCGGGCACCCGTGCCGGTCTCTGCCTTTGATCCGCAGAAGCTGACTTCCTCGGCAACTATCTCAAACGCAGTGCGCTTGTTGCCGTTCTTGTCCTCGTAGTTGCGCTGCTGGATACTTCCGCGAACAGCGATCATCGATCCTCTGTGGAAGTAGCGGGAAACGAACTCTGCAGTCTGTCTCCAGGCGACAACGTTGATGAAATCGGTCTGCTTCTCTTCACCCTGTCTCTGGAAGCGGCGATCGACCGCAACGGAGAAAGTGGTGACTGCGACGCCGGAAGCGGTGGTACGCAGCTCGGGATCGGCAGTGAGTCTGCCCATAATTATTGCAACGTTAAGCATCTTTGTTTCCTCACTTTCTGACAACGAGTGAGCGGAGAACGCCGTCGGTTATACCGGCGATACGGTAGAACTCCTCGGGGAACTCAGGTGCAGCGCTGAAATTGAACAGAGCGTAGAATCCCTCGGGCTCATCGTCGATAGCGTAAGCGAGCTTGCGCTTGCCCCACTCATCAATGCTGTCCAGAGTGCCGTTCTGCTCGATGAGAGCCTTGAACTTCTCGATGAGAGCGGGAACGCCCTCCTCACCGTTCTTGACGGAGAAAACCATCATTGCTTCATAGCTGTTGTTTGCTGACATTCTTAAAGCACCTCCTTCTGGTCTTTTGGCTGCGGTTCGTCCGCAGCAAGGATTAGCCGCCTTTTTCCTGCGGCAATTAGTTATTTTAACAGTGTTTAGCACTTTTGTCAACATATTTTTTTACATGAGTAAAATCGCGCTAACTCTTGTCAATCAGGCATATTAGTGGTAATATTTATATGAATCAGAAACGAACGCAGGTGATTTTCATGACAAGCCCGGCAACCGGAAGACCCGCGCACAACAGGCGCACGGCATACACAAAAACGGCAATACGCCGCACCTTCTTCGAACTGCTTGAAGAAAAGGACTTCGATAAGATCAGCGTGCGAGAGATATGTCAGCGCGCGGACATCAACAGAAGCACCTTCTACCGCCACTATGACGACATCAATGCGCTGATGAAGAGCATCGAGGCCGAGTTCGTCTCCGATATCGATAATCAGATCGAGAGAATGGATCCCGAGGTTTTCGATGCAGTATTGGTCGGTCTGTTTGATATTGTCAGGGATAATTCCGACCTGTGCTGCTACATGATGAGATGCGGCCCGCGAAAGGGCTTCATCAATTCATTGTTCGTAAAGAACTACGACAGGACACAGATAAAGTGGAAGAAATTTTTCCCCGAGATCACGGATAAGCAGTTCCGCTGGATGTATATAATGTTCTTCAACGGCATCGTCAGCGTCATTGCGGAGTGGATAAACTCCGACTTCCGCGAAGATCCATCGACTATCGTCTCTTTCACCACAAGCATATATTTCAACGGCTTCAGAAAATATTTCTAAACTGTTTATAATTTTTGGCGACACAAATCACTTTTTGTGTCGCTTTTTGCACATGCTTCCAGATACTGTTCCTTGTTTTTAAGTTTGAGGACAATATATACTTTTATTAATGCGGCATAACCGCTAAAATGAAAGGAGTCCTCAGAATGAGACAGTCACTCACAGTCAGAAGAGCCGAGCACTTCAGCATAAACAGGAAGATAATCGCAAACATGACCGCGCAGAGCTGGCACGACATTCCCCATGTCGTTGTTACAAACGAGCCTGAGGCGTCCGAATTTCTGAAAGTTTTCAAAGAAATCAACGAAGGGCGCGCAAAAGAAGATAAGATCACGCTCAACGCAGTTATATTAAAAGTAATAACAGAGGCGCTCAAGAAGTGCCCCGCGATGAATGCACATATCGATTTCAAACCCCGCCTTGTCCGCGGATGCGTGACGGAGTTCGACGAAATAAATATCTCGATGCCCATGCTTCTTGACTCAGGTGAGATGATGACAGTAAATCTGCACAACATGCAGGACAAGAACCTCAGGGATATCAGAGATACGCTCGCCGATGTTCAACGCAGAGCGAAAAATTCAAACATGTCGCAGGTCATGTACGACGTATCCCTGAACGACACGCTGCAGGGGCTTGCAAAAGGCAAATTGGTTCAGACGATATCCCGCCTCATCGGCTCAAAGACCGGAAAGTACAAAGTAAAAACCCTCTCCGGCAAGAGCAAGAAAGAATATTATGATATACCCGAGTACGACAGGCTCACAAAATACGACATTGAGCAGGGCACGATAACCGTATCGAACCTCGGTTCGCTCTACAAGGACTGGGACGGCATCTGCGCACTGCTTGAGATAATCCCGCCGCAGGTCGCAGCGATAGGCGTAGGCGCTCCGCGCGACACGGCGATTGCAAACCCGGACGGCACGGTAACGGTCGGCAAGAAGCTCGTCTTCACCGTCGTTTTCGACCACCGTGCGCTCGACATGGGCGATGTAGTGCCCTTCCTGAAGTCTATAGATGAGACTTTCAAGCACCCGGAAGTTATCAAGGAGTGGATTTGACGGAGCCTTTAAAAAAGGAGATAATATGGACAAACAGAACAGTTGGCTCAGCTGGGCTATTGAGCTCCAGAGTCTCGCGCAGGCGGGGCTGACATATGGACACGACCCCTATGACCTCGAGAGATACAAGCGGATAAGAGAGATATCCGCCGAGATGGTAGCCCACAAAAGCGACATCCCGGCAGAAAAGGTCAAAGAGCTTTTCTGCAACGAGACCGGATATCAGACACCGAAGGTCGATACCCGCGCCGCGATTTTCAATGACGGAAAGATTTTGCTCGTCCACGAATCGAACGGCACATGGTCGCTCCCCGGCGGCTGGTGCGATGTAAATCAGTCGGTCGCGGAGAACACCGTAAAAGAGACTTTTGAAGAGGCAGGCTTGCGCGTCACCGCGGACAGGCTCATCGCCGTTCAGGACAGGAACAAGCACAATAAGCCAATATACGCTTACGGGGTCATAAAAGTTTTCGTCCTCTGCTCCGTTGTCGGCGGCGAATTCGTTCCGAATATCGAAACGACCGAAACAAAATATTTCGGAAAAGACGAACTGCCGGAGAATCTCGCGGGCGAAAAGACCTCGCGCGAGCAGATACTGATGTGCTTCGATGCGAATGAGAGCGAACATTGGGAGACAAAATTCGATTAAGAGAAAAATCCATATGTAAAGTGATTTAACTTTACATATGGATTTTTGTTATATCAGCGAAATTTTATATAAAATTGCCGCCGAATCGCAGTAATATCAAGTGTTCTGCGATGTTGACCCAAAAAGCCTACTCAACAGTTGAGCTCCGCGTAAAGCCATATCACTTTACAACAAAGAATCACAAAACCGACCCGAAAAATTATATCTTCGAGTCGGTTTTCATTATAAAATTCAGGCTATCTCTATCTCAAACGAAACCGTCAGCGACTTCTCTGCGCCGTTGCCGCCGTTCCATTTGAAAGTCGAGGTTCCCGCGCATTTTCCCGCGCCGTAGGGCACTGCGTCGGCGGTGCTGCTCATGCCGGAGTTCATCTCGGCGGCGACGAGATACATATCCTGAACATAGCTCTCCCCGCTCTTGACGATAAATCGGCGCGTGGCGTCCTCGGTCATTTCTACGGGATAATCTTTGTCGTAGAACGCTTTTCCGTCCTGCGTCAGAATTTTTGTGCGTATCTCATAGTGCTGCTGATTATATATCGGGAGCGTTGAAATTATATCTTTTCCGCTGTTGTTCGTGACGGTCGCCGTGATATGCACTTCGCCGCCCGATTTGACTTTCGGATTTTCGATATAAACTTTCAGCGTCACTCCGTCGAGAGTTTTTTCGATTGTCTGCGGAGCTGAACTTATTTCGGCTGTACTTTCTGCCGTGGTGTTCTCCGGAACGGTTGTTCCCGCCGTCTCCGCGTCTCCGTTTCGGCACGCCGAAAAGCTCGTTATGAGCAGAACCGATATTAATATAGAAAGTATTGTTTTTTTCATAGTTTTCGCCTCCGGGCTTGATATTTATTCCGCGCCCTGTTCCCTTTGAAGATTGCGTTCAATCGGCTATAGGCATTCCTCCGTATATCTCTTTTTATTTAATATTATCAGACATTATTGTCAATGTCAATTTTCCGTCCACGATCTACTTTTCTTTTAAACAGTGCCGCCGTTGGCGGCATAGGGTTGTCGAGGTCGCCAACCCCTACAAATTATAATAAAAAGTAAAACACCCGAAGCTGTTTTCACAACTCCGGGTGCTCTCGCGTATTCATTTAGTTGACTTTCATCTCAGTTATCTTCACTCCGGGCTCGATAACATCGATGCACTTGACCGGGCACGCCTCGTGGCACTTGCCGCAGCCGACGCACTTGTCGTAATCAACCTTCGCGCAGAAGTTTTCGACCGTGACCGCGCCGTATTCGCAGGCCTTGACGCACTTCATGCAGCCAATGCAGCCCGCCTTGCACTCTTTTCTGGTCTGGGCGCCCTTGTCATGGTTCTTGCACATGACGGCGGCCTTTGCCTCGTGCAGGGGCATAAGATCGATAATGCCCTTGGGGCAGGTATTTACGCACATCTTGCAGGCGTGGCACGCGAGCGGATTTATTCTCGCAACGCCCTCGCAGATATGAATCGCGTCATAGGGACATACCTCAACGCAGTCGCCGAAGCCGATGCAGCCGTAGACGCACTCTTTCGGTCCGCCGAAAAGCTGAGTTGCCATTTTGCAGCTCTTGACTCCGACATAGTTGAGCTTCGTGTCCGTGTTGTGAATATTGCCCTGGCAGAGGACAACGGCAGTCATGGGAACAACATCCCCCGCCGCGAGTCCGGTTATCTTTGCAATAGCTTTGCTGACCTCAGCGCCGCCGGGCATGCAGCGTCCGGTGTCGGTGGTCTTGCCCTGAGAGAGAGCTGCCGCATAGCCGGAGCAGCCGGAGAAGCCGCACGCGCCGCAGTTTGCGCCGGGCAGCGCCGCCTGAATCTCCTCAGCCTTTTCGTCGACCGGAACAGCCATGACCTTTGACGCAACGGCGAGACCGAGACCGGCTATAAGTCCGATGACGGAGACGATGACAACCGCAATTATAATAAGATGCATATTATCCCGTCCTTTCTCAACCGAATATGCCGTCGACAACGCCCGAGAATCCGAGGAAGGAGACCGAGGTGAGCGATGCGGCAATGAGCGTTATGGGCAGACCCTGAAGGAATTTCGGCACGTCGCAGCTCTCGAGGCGCTCTCTGACGCCCGCGAACATGACCATGGCGAGCATGAAGCCGAGACCGCCGCCGAGCGAACGCATCATCGACTGGCCGAAATTGTAGTTGTTCTCAACGTTTATAAGCACGACGCCGAGCACCGCGCAGTTCGTTGTTATCAGCGGAAGATAGATGCCAAGCGCGTTATAAAGCGCGGGCATATACTTCTTGAGGATTATCTCGACGAGCTGAACGAGAGCCGCTATGACAAGAATAAATACTATCGTCTGGAGATATTCGAGATCATTGGGCACGAGCAGCTTCGCGTTGATGGGATATGTAACGGCAGTCGAGAGCAGCATGACGAATATAACGGCGGCACTCATTCCGACTGCGGTGTTGAGCTTCTTCGACACGCCGAGGAACGGGCAGATGCCGAGGAACTTTGCGAGAATGAAGTTCTCCGTAAGGATACCGGTAAGCAGTATCGAAAGCATTATTTTCATTTGCCTGCCGCCTCCTTTCCGTCCTTTTTGTTTTCAACTTCGCCGCGAAGAGAGCAGGAAGCCGCCATCGGGCAAGCCTCACAGCCCTTGAGCTCCGCCTTTGAAAGGCCCTTCTTGTCGGCGAGCTTGTTGGCGCAAGCCATGAGCAGACCGAACACAAAGAAGCCTCCGGGAGGCAGGATGAATATCAGCATGGGGCTGACGGAAGCCGGGATTATCTGAAGTCCGGCGATAGCGCCCGTGCCGAGCAGCTCTCTGACTGCGCCCATGAGGAGCAGCGCTGCGGTGAAGCCGACGCCCATGCCGAGACCGTCAACGGCGGAAGCCGCAACGGAGTTCTTGCAGGCGAACGCCTCGGCTCTGCCGAGGATGATGCAGTTGACGACTATCAGCGGCAGGTAAACGCCGAGCTGAGCGTCGATCTGCGGGACGAACGCCTTGACGAGCATCTGGACTATTGTAACGAACGAAGCGATTATAACTATATAAGCGGGGATTCTGACCTTCTGGGGAATCACCTTTTTGAGCGCCGAAATGGCGATGTTCGAGCACACAAGAACTATCGAAGCTGCAACGCCCATGCCCAGCGCACTCTCGACCGAGGTCGAAACCGCAAGCGTCGGGCAGGTGCCGAGCACCAGACGGAGAACGGGGTTCTCAACGAGAATGCCCTTGGTAAACTCCTGAAAAAGACTCTTTTTCTTTGCCATTTTTTACTCCGCCCCCTTTAAATTGGAATCATAGTAGCTCAGCGCCTCATTGACTGCCGCCGTGACGGCTTTCGAGGTTATCGTAGCGCCGGTGAGCGCCTGGATCTCGTTGCCGGAGGCACTGTTTTTGTTGACTGCAATATCCTTGACCTTTCCCTTGAACTGGTCGAGGAAGCTGGCATTCTGGGCTTTCATGCCGAGACCGGCGGTCTCGTTGAGTTCGAGCGGCGAAATGCCGGTGACTGCGCCGTTTTTGTCGACTCCAGTCATTATCTTCACATCTCCGCCGTAGCCCTTGGAAACGGTGACAAAGACATAGCCGACTTCGTTGCCGCTTGCATCCTTGCCGACGGCATAGGTTCCGCTGCCGCCTTTCATCTCCTGCGTATCGCCGAACTGAGTCGCGGCGGGCAGGACTTTCTGCCTTGTTTCTACCTCGGTCTGCGCCGAGAGCTCCGCTATCTTCGGAGCCGTGACTTTATTTGTAACGGCGAGAAGAGTCGTGGCGACGAGGCATATCAGAAAGAGCGCTACAGTCGGGATGGCAAATTCCTTGAAATTCTTCATGCCTTCTCAGCCCCTTTCTTCTTTTTCTCCTTGACCGTGCCGAAAGGCTTCGGGGTGGTCAGATGCTCTATATGGGGAACGAGTATGTTCATAAGGATTATTGAGAACGAAACGCCCTCGGGCAGCGAGCCGAAGAGTCTGATGAACGAGGTCAGCAGACCGCAGCCGATGCCGAAGATTATCCTGCCCTTGAGATTGATGGGCGAGGTGGTGTAGTCGGTAGCCATGAAGAACGCGCCGAGCATAAGTCCGCCGCTGAGCAGCTGATAGGCGACAAAAGTGAAACTGCCCTTGCCGGCTATGAGCATTATAACGGCTACAGTGCCGATAAACGACAGCGGAATGGCGGGAGAGATTATCTTTCTTATCATCAGATAAACTCCGCCGATTATCAGCGCCACTGCGCAGGTCTCGCCGAGGCTGCCGCCGCGGATGCCTATGAGCATATCAACGAGGCTCGGCAGTCCGTCGGAGAGCTCGCCGCCCTTTGTCATCATAGTCAGGGGAGTTGCCGCAGTAACCGCCTCCGCGCCCTTGTCGAGCCACGAGAGGGGCTTTATCCATGTTGTCATGGCGGTCGGGAACGAGACCATGAGAATGATTCTTCCGGTTATTGCGGGGTTGACGAAGTTCTGGCCGATTCCGCCGAAGAGCTGTTTTACAACAACTATCGCGATAACGGAACCTATCGCCGCCTGCCACAGCGGAATCGACACGGGCAGGTTAAAGGCGAGCAGAAGTCCGGTGACGACCGCGCTCAGATCACCGAGCGTGTTGCTGCGCTTCATGATTTTGCGCGACAGATACTCGGAGAGCATGCATGTGCCCACCGTTACGAGGCAGATGAGCAGGACGCGCGGACCGAAGAGCCAGACGGATGCCGCAAGGGCGGGGATCAGCGCGATAATAACATTGAGCATTATTCCGCTGACCGTCTGAGCCGAGCGCACATGGGGAGATGCGCTGACTGTAAGTTTCTTTTCAGGCATTTCAGGCATTTTTGCTCTTCTCCTCTCTCAGCATCTGTTTTGCAAGGCGCATATACTGGACAAGCGGCTTTGCCGCGGGACATGAATAAGCGCATGAGCCGCACTCCATGCAGACCATGGCGCCGGATTTTTCAAGCCTGTCTATATCCTTCGCCTTTATATAGCGTTCAACAAGCGTGGGCATAAGGCTCAGCGGACATGCCGCCGCACATCTGCCGCAGCGGATGCAGTCGCGCTCTTTCTTGACCTTTGACGCATCGTCGGCAAAGGCGAGAATGGCGTTGTTCTGCTTGAGAACGGGAATATCCGTGTTGACAACGGCAAGTCCCATCATCGGGCCGCCGGTTATTATCTTGCCGGGTTCGGCTTTGAAGCCGCCGCAGAAGTCGATTATTTCACCGACGTTCATGCCGATTGGCACGCGGACGTTCTTCGGGTCGGCTATCGCGGAGCCGTCAACGGTCAGCGAGCGGCTGACGAGCGGCTTGCCGCTCTTGAGATATCTTGCTATAAATGCGACGGAGGCAACGTTCATAACAACGCAGCCGACATCGGCGGGCAGCTTTCCGGGCGGAACCTTTCTGCCCGTGGCGGAGAGCACCATCATCTTCTCTGCGCCCTGGGGATACTTCGACTTGAGCGTCATGAGGCGCACCACATTATCCTCCGCAACGTCTCTGTCCGCTATAGCCTTGAGCACTTTGAAAGCTTCGGGCTTGTTGTCCTCTGCGGCGATAACGACGCGCTTGAAGCCGAGTATCTCTTTCAAAGTATAGATGCTCGAGAGGATGTCCCACGAATTTTCAAGGCACTCGCGGTAGTCGACGGTTATGTACGGTTCGCACTCCGCGGCGTTGACTATGAGTGTGTCAACATTCTTGTCGGGCGGGATACGCAGCTTGACATGCGTGGGGAATCCCGCTCCGCCGAGTCCGACAAGGCCGGAATCCCTGACGGCGCGAAGGAAGCTCTCCTTGCCCGTCACCTTCGGTGGCTCAAGGCCGTCGAAAAGGCGCATCTCACCGTCGGACTCTATCTCCACCGCCTGAGTGATAACGCCGTTTGCAAGCGTCGCCTGCTTGACTGCGCTGACAGTGCCGGATATCGATGCGTGGATCGGCGCGCTGAGGAATTTGTCGCTGTCGCCCACTATCTGTCCGACCGAAACTTTGTCGCCCGCTTTTACAGTGGGTGTGCACGGTACACCGATATGCTGCTGCATGGGCAGGAGCACTTTTTCGGGGACTGGAATTCTTACGACTTCACAGTCTGCGGTGTTCTTGTTGTGGTTGACATGCACGCCGCCGCGTACCTGCTTGACAGCTTTGAGAACACCGTCGAGTTTAACCGAGCTCATTTCTTCAACTCCTTATGATTAATTATTACTTCTTTATTATAAACCGCGTCTGTTTTTCGAGCGCCGGCATGACTATGCGCAGCACCGTTCCAGTAACAGCTCCGGTTATAAGCGAAAATATCAGCAGTGCCGGCGCATAGCCGAGCACGGCTCCCGTCCCCGTGAGCACCGCCGCGGCGGCGAGCTGACCTGCGTTATGGCATACGGCGGCGATTATCGACGCGCCGAGCAGACCGAAGGGATCGGATTTTATTTTTGTTGCCGCCCACATCGCGAGGGTGCTGAGCACTCCTCCCGCGAGGCTCATAAAAAACGCCGTCGCGCCGCGTGTCATCAGCGCAAAGAGAGCCTTGAACACGGTTATGCACATCGCCTGCGGCAGTCCGAGAGTGAGAACAGTGAACATCGTCACTATATTTGAAAATCCCGGCTTAGCTCCCGGCGGCAGAAACGGCAGAGAGGGAATCAGATTTTCAAGAAACGAGAGCGCGATCGCCTGGGCGCAAAGGATACCTAAAAGAGCGGTCTTTCTCGCTTTCATGGGCATATCCTCCCGGTCAGGGCGTCGTGCCGCTTCTCCGAGCCCTCGAGCCTTATCACAACTCCTGCGGGCAGGCACGCGGCGGTGTCGCCCGGGCGGGTGAGTTTGCCCGATTTTACGCACAATTTATCGCGGCAGTCCGCGTCTTCAAACCAGACAGCGCCGTCCTTTATTTTTATCACGACCTTGGGGTCGGTGTCGGGTGTTATTGTCATATCAGCGCTCTTGTCGAGCGTTACGCGGCGATATACTTCGCCGCCCGCATAGATGACCGCCTCGGTTTTTCCGTTCGACGGCAAAAATCGCCATATCAGAAGAGCCGCGCCGACGCAGAGTATGACCGCTATCAATGCGATATCGGCTTTTTTTACGAATCTGCGCTGCATCTGTCTCCCCCGTTATAAAAGTTTGAAGCCGTCCTTTTCAAGTTTGAAGCTGTCCGCGAGAGAACCCGTGACCCTGACGCTCCTGTCATTGAACACGAACACAGCCTGCGCACCGTATTTTTCAAGCAGCGGCAGCGATTTCTCGTAGCCGAGCACGAAGCAAGCAGTCGAAAGCGCGTCGGACATAAACCCGTCGCTGCAAACGACCGTCACGCTGACAAGTCCGCTCTCTGCGGGATAACCCGTTTTCGGGTCGAGTATATGATGATATCGCACGCCGTCGCGGTCAAAATACCGCTCGTAGCTTCCGGAAGTAGAAACACAGGTCGCGGGCAGAGTCAAAACCGCAAAGCTCTCAGTCGAGCTCTCAGAAAAAGGATCTCTTATCCCGACAGTGAATTTTTCTCCCTCGCCGTAGAGAAGTATGCTCCCGCCGACGGAGACGACCGCGCGCTTTATTTTTGAATTTTCGAGCACTCCGCGCACCTCGTCACAGGCGATGCCCTTGCCGACCGAGCCGAGGTCAAGCACCGTACCCGACGGTATTTTTATGCCGTTCTCGTTTATCTCTATGGCGGAACCGGTGCCGTTGAGCGCCGAGTTTATTTCATCCTTGCCGGGCACTCTCTCATTGCCCGTGCCGAAGCCCCAAAGGTCGCTGAGTCTGCCGAGCAGAGGGTCGAACGCGCCGCCGCTCGACTTTCTCAGCTCTTCGCACTTCGAGAGTATATCCCCCATCTTCTTTTCGGGGTCGTTTATCTTCCCGTTCGCAGAAGACAAAAAGAGAGTTATCTTAACGCTCTGTCCCGCCGCGTCGTTTATCTCGCTGACGGCGGATGTTTCGATATGGCGCGAGAGGAGCTTGTTTTCGAGCTCCGATATGCAGTCAAAAACCGCCTTGCCGACCTTTTTCGCGTCTTTTCCCTCGATGTCCGCGCTAACGGCGGTGTTCATCATCGCAGACGAAGACGAGAACTCACGGCTCTGCTTTATGCCGTCGTATGCCACGAGACCGATCAAAACGGCAGCCGCCGCGCACAAAAGCGCGACAATCAGCTTTTTCGAGCTTTTTTTCATCGGTCTCCCTCCGCAGTCAAGACTTCCATATACCTATAACATATATATTTTACATTGTTTTTCTTCAAACTTCAAGGACTTAAAATCGTCATTTTCGACGGCAAAAAAATATAGAAATATTTCTTTATCGATACAAAAATTGCTTTTTAAGCTTGATGTACAAAAAAATACAAAAATTTTATTAAAACTTAATAAAATTTCGTCCTTTTTATGGTGACAGAACTAAGAAAATATGGTATAATCTAACAAAATATTTCGATAATATTATCAGTTATGACGAAAATTTATTTTTGCCGTAACGCTAATATAAAGCAAAATTCGGAGATAATCTATGTTTGAACAGTCAATCAGCGTCGACAGAATGGAGCAGGCGGTCAGCCTGTTCGGCAGTTTCGACGAAAATATTAAAATGATAGAAAAAGAGTTCGATGTCGGCGTCGTCAGCCGCGGCTCGGAGATAAAAGTCACGGGCGAGGCGGAGAACGTCTCAAAGGGCGTGCGCGCGATAAACGGACTTCTGATGCTCATCAATCGCGGCGAGGCGCTCAGCGACCAGAATGTCCGCTATGTCATCTCGCTCGTCAACGAGGGCAACGAGGATCAGCTTCCGCAGATGACTGCGGACTGCATCTGCATCACTTCAAAGGGCAGACCGGTCAAGCCGAAAACGCTCGGTCAGAAGAAATATATTGAAGCCATCCGCAAAAATACAGTCACTCTCGGCGTCGGACCCGCCGGCACCGGCAAAACTTATCTCGCGGTCGCCATGGCGGTGACGGCTTTTCGAGCAAAGGAAGTCAACCGTATAATTCTCACCCGCCCCGCAGTTGAAGCGGGCGAGAAGCTCGGATTCCTGCCCGGCGATCTTCAGCAGAAGGTCGACCCCTATCTGCGCCCGCTCTACGACGCGCTGTTCGATATGCTCGGCGCTGAGAGCTTCCAAAAGCAGCTCGAGCGCGGAAATATAGAAGTCGCGCCCCTCGCATATATGCGCGGACGCACGCTTGACGACAGCTTCATTATCCTCGACGAGGCACAGAACACCTCGGTCGAGCAGATGAAGATGTTCCTGACCCGTCTCGGCTTCAACTCGAAGATGGTCGTCACGGGCGATATCACCCAGATTGACCTGCCTGACGGCAGGCGAAGCGGTCTCGTCGACGCGGTGAAGATTCTCAAAGATGTCGACGATATTCAAATTGTCAGGTTCAACGAGCGCGATGTGGTCAGACACAAGCTCGTTCAGGATATAATCAAAGCCTACGAAAAACACGAGGATGTGAAAAAAAGAAAATGAGAGGCAAAGTTAAGGTAATTATCACAAACGACCAGCATGAGGTCAAAATACCGACAGGAGTAAGAATGCTCGTGCGCCGCGCATGCACCGCAGTTCTGACACTCGAGGAATTTAACGATCCTGCCGAGATAAGCGTCCGCTTTGTGGACGACGAAGAGATACACAGGCTCAACCGCGAATACCGCAACGTAGACAGGAGCACCGACGTGCTCTCGTTCCCCCTTGGTGAAAACGGAGTGTATGACACAAATCTTGACACGGGCGCAAAGATGCTCGGCGACATAGTCATTTCTATCCCCCACGCAGTCAGCCAGGCCGAGCGTTTCGGCCACACGCTCCAGCGCGAGATAGCATTCCTTACCGTACATTCGATGCTCCACCTGCTCGGCTATGACCACGAAAAAGGCGGAATCGAGAGCGTGCGTATGCGCGAAAAGGAGGAGACCGTCTTGACTCAGCTCGGCCTGCCCAGAAGCGGAAGCTACTATATGGGTGACGAATAAATGAAAGGTCTGCTCAAGAGCTTTGTCTATGCGGGGTCGGGCATTATCACCTGCATCAGGCAGGAGAGAAATATGCGCGTGCACCTCGTGTGCATGATATATATGTATTCATATCTCCTGATCTATGACTTCTTCGAGGTCTCGCGCACCCAGTTTGCGATAATTTTTATCGCGAACGCGATAGTTGTCATGGGCGAGCTGTTCAACACCGCTATAGAAGCGGTCGTTGACATGGCGGAGGAGAAGTTCAGCGAGAAATACAACCGCCTTGCTAAAATATCGAAAGATACCGCGGCGGGAGCCGTGCTCGTCGGCGCGATATTCGCCGTTTGCACGGGTATTGCGATTCTCGCTCAGCCCGATGCGTTCAGGGCGATGTTCGCCTACTACGCAGAGAAGCCGTATATGATAGCCGTATTGATTGCCAGCCTTGTGCTGAGCTTCACTTTCATATTCACGGGCTTCAATTTCAAGAAAAAAGACAAATAATATATAAAAAATCAATGACCGCTGACTGTCATATCAGCGGTCATCTATATGAGGAGAAGTTATGACTCAGACAAGAACCGCTTTCATCGCAATAGTCGGCTGCCCGAATGTCGGCAAGTCGTCGATACTCAACCGCCTGCTCGGCCAGAAGGTCGCCGTCGTGTCGCCCAAGCCGCAGACCACGCGCACAAAAATAATGGGCGTGCTGACCGAGGACGAGGTTCAGCTCGTCTTCACCGACACCCCCGGCTTCCACCGCCCGCGCACAAAGCTCGGCGAAAAAATGATAAAGGCGGTCAGCGACAGCATCTCGGGCGTTGACGCATGTCTATTTGTTGTTGAGCCCTCGGGCGAGCTGCGCGACGCGGAAAAAGACCTTCTCAAGAAGTTCAAGGACGAGAAATTGCCCGTCATTCTCGCCATAAACAAAATAGATTCAGTCAAGCAGAAAGAATTGCTTATCGAGCGCATGGCGCAGTTCTCCGCGCTCTATGATTTCGAGGCGATAGTCCCCTGCTCCGCGCTCAAGGGCGACGGATTCGGCGATCTAAAAGACGAGCTGTTCAAGCAGGCTCAGCCCTCGCCGCATTTCTTCCCCGACGACACTCTGACAGACCAGCCCGAGCGCGTGCTCGCCGCCGAGATAATCAGAGAGAAGCTTTTGAATCTTCTCGACGACGAAGTGCCGCACGGCGTTGCGGTATGCATAGAGAGAATGCATGAGCGCGAGGACTCGAATATAACCGATATCGACGCCACGATTTACTGCGAGCGCGAGAGCCACAAGGGCATAATAATCGGCAAAAAGGGCGAGATGCTCAAAAAAGTTTCGACAAAGGCGCGCGAGGATATGGAGCGCTTCTTCATGTGCAAAATCAATCTCCACTGCTGGGTAAAGGTCAAAGAGGGCTGGCGCAACAGAGAGGGACTCATCCACAATTTCGGGCTCGACAACGAATAAAATTTTTCCTATCATAAATGCGCCGCGCAGTGAAAAAAATATTTTTACACTGCACGGAGGAGCGCACATCGCGCGTTTATCATAGATGAAAAATACGGACAAAAACACGGTTCAGAATGCATGGAACGCCTTTGAAATGAGCGGCAGGGTCGAGGACTATCTCCGCTATGCAAAGACGAATATCCGCGCGGGAGGTGAAACGGCGAGTGCAGACGCAGACAGAGGGGCTGATAATCAAGTCCCGCGATATCAATGAAAACGATACAGTCGTCAAAATTCTGACAGGCGACCTCGGGCTCATCTCCGCCTTTGCCAACGGCACGAAGAAAGTGAAGAGCCGAACAGCGAGCGCCGCCGTTTCGCCGATGACATACTCCCGCCTGACCCTCTACCGCGGGCGCGAGAGCTACATAGTTGACGACGCAAAGGCGATAGACGTGTTTTTCGGGCTGCGCGAGGACATTGAAAAATTATCGCTTGCAAATTATTTTTGCGAGCTTGCGGGCGAGTTTTCGCCCGAGAACACCGAGGCTCACGAATTTTTGAGCCTGACGCTGAATCTTCTACATTTGTTGTCCGAGGACAAGCGGAGCGCGGATTTCTTAAAACCCGTAGGCGAGCTGCGTATGCTCGCGCTCGCGGGCTATATGCCCGACCTCGCCGGATGCCAATCCTGCGGGAACGAGCTGCCCGACGAGCCTGTTTTCAGCCTGCGCCATGCAGGATTTTTCTGCCGCGGCTGTGCACCCGACGGCGAGGGAATCCCCGTGACGTCGGGAGTCATAAACGCGATGCGCCATATCTGCACCTGCGATGACCGCGCGCTTTTTGCGTTTCGTATGCCGGACAGCTCGCTGAAAATTCTCGGCGATATCACCGAACGCTACCTGCTTCTCCAGCTCGGGCATAAGCTGAGAACACTGGATTTTTACAAGAGCATAAAGATGTGAGTTGAAACACAAAAAATCCAATAAAATATCAGCCGGGCGGATATCCGTCCGGCTGTTTTTATCCCGTCGTGCTCTCGCTCTGCGCGGCATTTTTTGTCGGGAAATCGAAGCCCTGCATAAAGCCGTCGAGCTCGGTCGAGCAGATGTCGCCGCCTATCACCGCGCCCCCGTAGACGAGAATATTCGCCTGCACCGTTCCGCTGTCGCCCTCATAGCCGGGATAATTTTTTATGTTGTATGTCCAGCGCTTTGCACGCTTGCCCGCGTACGGGGTCAGGTCGAGGTTCTGCGCTTTCTGAATCTCATTGTATTTTTCATATCCCCTGTCGAACTCGGCGGGGATTATAACCTCTGCGACCTCGACCGGGTCCTCCTCAATATCCCAGCCGAACTGAGACAGAAACGCCGCGCGCTCCGAGGCATTCGATGCCTTCAGACTTATCGCGTTGTCGCTGACCGCGGGCTTGCCGCGATTTATCAGCAGCACCACCGCCGCCACGGCGAGCACCGCCGCGAACGCAGTCAAGGCAATTTTCAGCTTTGAGGATTTGATTGAAAACACAAACACTTTTCTCCGCCCCTTCGCGCTTATAAAGATAGTTGATATATATGCTCATTTCTTCCGCTTTATCACGGTTGACAAATCTTGCTGAAATGGTAATATTATACTGTAACTTATTTCACATTTCGGAGGCAGGAAAAAGCATGAAAAAATGCAGTCTCATCCCCTTTGCCGTCCTCGCCGCAGCAGCGGGCGCAGGCGCGGCTGTCGGCAGAAAATTAAAGACCGACAAGGCTTTCCGCCGCGACTTTGACGACGCTGTCGGAAAAGGTATCCTCGCCGCCGTCGGCAAGATTGCCGACAAACTCCCCGAACCGAATTTCGGCGATATCTCGAACTATCAAAGCTGTGATTTCTATACCGGTCACGCCGAATTTGCATCATCGGGCAAGCGCGGTTCAAGATGGCGTCTCGGATACGCACGCCGCAGTCTCGTCCCCGGCGACTACAATCAAAAGGACTACTACATAGCGGGCTATCTCTCCTATCCGCCTAATATAATGAGCGGGGTTATCGACGACCAGGCGGTGCGCGTTATCTGCCTCGACGATTCGAGCGGACGCGGGAGCGTAGTTTTTGCCGTCATTGACTGCGTCGGAATATCCGGCACGGACATACGCCGCATACGCGAGAGACTGGCGGACTTTGCAAAAGAAAATAATATAGTTTCCATCAATATTTCCTCCATCCACTGCCATAGCGCGATTGACACACAAGGGCTTTGGGGCGATCTGCCGAAGATGCTCAAGAACAATGTCAAGGCTATCAAGGACGGACGGTATGACGATATAATTTCAGGGCGCGACCCCGAGTTCATGGAGAATCTGTTTGAAAAGACCGCAGACGCGATAAAAGAGGCGTTTGATTCCATGCAGCGCGGAAAGCTCACCTATGTGCGCACCGACGCTATCGACTTCGCGCGCGACAAGCGCCCGCCTTATGTATGGGACAGGGACATAGTCCGCCTGCGCTTCATCCCTGACAACGGCTCAAGGGAGACTGTAGCCGCTTTCATGGCGGCTCACCCGACCGCTTTAGGCGCGAAGAACACCCTGCTCAGCTCTGACTACATCGCATCGATGGAGCAGGAGATAAACAAGGCGGGCAAGAATTTTATATTCTTCCAGGGCGCGGAGCTTGCGATAGCCCAGCAGCGCGACTGCATAACCGAGCATGATGGCTCGGAGGGCTGGCAGGAATACGGCAAGACGCTCGGACGCTTCCTGCTCTCTATCCCCGAAGAGGACGAGAGGCGCGTCGCGACTTTTATAAATATTAAAAACCGCGAAATATTCATCCCGGCAGACAATCCTATACTCATCGCCGCCGCAAAGGCGGGACTCGTTGACAACACCGTTTTGCATGACGCGAAGGAGGAGTCCGGCTACTGCTTTGTCAGCGAAATCGGCTATGCAGAAATTGGCAAGGAGCTGTCCCTCGCACTCATCCCCGGTGAGCTTGCGCCCGAGATTCTGCTCGGCGGCGCATACGGCGCGGACGAGAGCTTCAACCGCACCGCGTGGGAATATCCGCCCATGCGCGACATGATTCCCGATGGCAGAGAGCTCAGCGTTATAGGTCTGTGCAACGACGCGATGGGATATATCCTGCCCGACAACGACTACGGCAGCGTCATAGCAAAAGACCACTACGAAGAGGCGGTCTCGGCGGGAAAACGCGCGGGGTCAACAATAACAAAAGCTTTCGGAGAGCTTGTCAAAAGTCTCCGATAAAAATAAAATACAACGGAGGGAAACCCCATGCGCAAAAACATCCGGCGAATCTTCAGCATCATTCTTGCGGCGATACTGCTGCTCTGCGCGAGCCTGCCCGTTTTCGCAAAGAGCGAAAAATGCTCCTGCGGCACGCCGCCCGTAATCTACGTCGCGGCCTTGGGCAGCGCGAAGCTCTATCTTGACAAGGGCACGGAGAACGAGCGACTGCTGTTCAGACCCGACACCGCCGCTTATCTGCGCCTTGCCGCACGTCTCGCCCCGGCAATAGCGCGTCTCGCCATAGACAAGAACTATGACGCTTTCGGCGACGCGCTCATCGATGGAGTCCGCGGCGTATTCGGCGATTTGCAGATGGACGAAAACGGCGACTCCACAGACCGTGTGACCTCGGACGCCAAGCTGCCCGACAACTCCGACCACGGCGTTGACAAGAGCTACTATTTCGCCTACGATTTCCGCGAGGACCCGCTCACGGTCGCGGACAAGCTGCACGAATACATCGCCTGCGTAAAGAAACTCACCGGGCACGACACCGTGCTTTTGCGCGCCTCGTCCATGGGCGGCGTTATGACCATGGCGTATTTCCACAAATACGGCACCGACGGCATCGACGCGTGCATATTCCAGTGCTGCCCCATACTCGGCACGCAGGTGGCGGGCGACCTCTTCACAAAGAAAATCACTATCGACCCGGACGCCCTCGTGCGCTACGTCTCCCAGCTCCCGACCGATGAGCAGTGGCAATCCGATTTGCTCGGCGTTGTTCTCGATATGCTCAATTTTGCGGGCGTTTTCAAGGCTCTCGTAGGAGTTGCCGACAAGTTGCTCGAGAATCTGACGGACAGGGTGTTTGACGAGTTCATGTACCCGGTGTTCGGCTCGATGCCCGGAATATGGAGCTTCGTGACCGACGACGAATACGAGCAGGCGAAAAAAATGGCGTTTGATGAAAACACCTCGAAGCGTTTAATCTCCCGCCTCGACGAGTATCACTACAACGTCCAGTGCAAGGCGGGCGAGATACTGAACAGAGCTAAGAACAACGGCGTAAAAATAATGATAGTCGCGGGCTACAACAAGCAGCGCACGCCGCTCGTCGAGTCCTATATGTCAAACAGCGACGCGACCGTCGACACGAAATACGCCTCCGTCGGCGCAACTGTGGCAGACCTCGGCTCCGCTCTCCCAGACGGCTATGTTCAGAAGAATGAGGCGGGCGTTCACGACCACCTCTCGAAGGACGGCGTGATAGACGCATCGACCTGCCTCCTGCCCGAGAACACCTGGTTCATAAAGGATATGCTCCACTGCAAGATTCACGATGGGCACAAGGAGATGTACAACCTGTTCTTCTATTCGGACTCTGTAACAGATGTCTGGTCGAATGAAAAATATCCGCAGTTTTTACAAAATGATGTAAACGCAAAGACGCTCACTCCCATAGGCACTCAGGCAAGACCCGCTGCATCGAACGGCGGTTCGGGCAGCTCGAAAGAGCCTCTGACCCCGCAGACCGGTTCGACCTCATTTGCGGCGGTTATCCCGCTCCTGTTTGCCCTGCCCGCCGGAGTTGTTTCAAGGCGGCGCAAACGCTCATAAGAGAAAATTGCAACAGCCGACGGCCATATGTTTCGCTGTCGGTTGTTTGTTCTTTATTTAACGGTTAAATATTTGTAAATCCTACTTCTTCGGGCTTGAAATAGGAGTAAATAATGTATAAAATAAGACTGTAAATCAAGTGCTGCTTTTTATACGGCACAACAAGAAAGGTCGTGCAAAGATGGCAAGATTTCTCTACTCCGCCTTTTCCGACGAAGCCGCCGACAGCATCGGCGGTCAGATAGCCGCCTGCAAAGCAAACGGCGTGACGCACATGGAACTGCGCGGCGTCGACGGCAAGAACATCTCCGAGTTCACCGTTGACGAGGCAAAGGCACTCAAGGAAAAGCTTGACGCAAACGGCATGAAGGTCTCTTCCATAGGCTCTTACTATGGAAAGATCGAGATAACCGACGATTTTGAGCCCCATTTCGAGGGCTTCAAGAACACAGTTGAAGTGGCGAAGATACTCGAAGCGAAGTATATCCGCCTGTTCAGCTTCTATTTCACAAAGGGCGAGAGCTACGAAGAGTACCGCCCGGAGGTCATGCGCAGAGTCAGAGCCATGGCTGAATATTCAAAGGAGCGCGGAGTCCTCTGCTGCCACGAGAACGAGCGCGGTATTTATGGCGATATACCCGAGAGATGCCTCGATCTCCACAAGGAGCTCGGCGATGTCATCGGCGGAATTTTCGACCCCGCGAACTATATTCTCAACGGCGTGGACATTCTCCCCGCATATGAGCTGCTCGAGCCCTACATCACCTATATGCATGTAAAAGACGCGATAGGCGCCGAGGAGACAGTTGTCCCCGCAGGTCATGGCGATGCTCATTTTGATGAGCTCATCCGCCGCTTCAACAAAAAAGAGGGCGAGAGATTCCTCTCCGTCGAGCCGCATCTCAAGGTGTTTGATGCACTCAAGACCATTGAGCGCGACGACAGCCTCTCGCTGAAAATGGATAAGTTCACCTACCCTGACAACAACGCGTCCTTTGCCGCTGCGGTCGGCGGAATAAAGGAAGTTGTCGCAAGAGTCAAGACCCTGCGCTACGGCATAATCGGCGTTGGCAACATGGGGTCCGCTCACCTCGGCTATTATCTCGACGGACTCATCCCCGAGATGGTTCTCACCGCGATAGCCGATATCGACTCCGCAAAGCTTGAGCGCGCCGAGAAGAAATGCCATGACAGAAGCTGCGAGATAAAATGCTTTGACTCCGCCGAGGCCCTCATTGACTCGGGCGAGGTCGACGCTGTTATAGTCGCAACGCCGCACTATTCTCACCCGCCGATAGTCGAATACGGTCTGACTCACGGCGTCCATGTGCTCAGCGAAAAGCCCGCAGGTGTCTATACAAAGCAGGTTCGCGAAATGAACGAAGTCGCCTCGAAGAGCGACAAAGTGTTCGCGCTGATGTTCAATCAGAGGACAAATCCCATGTATATCAAGCTGCGCGAAGTCGTGCAGAGCGGCGAATACGGCGAGCTGCACCGCTTCAACTGGCTCATCACCGACTGGTACCGCACGCAGGCATATTATAATTCCGGCGGATGGCGCGCAACCTGGAGCGGCGAGGGCGGCGGTGTCCTGCTCAACCAGTGCCCGCATCAGCTCGACTTGTGGCAGTGGATAACCGGCATGCCCGCATCCATTCAGGCGCAGTGCTCCATCGGCAAGTGGCACAACATTGAAGTTGAGGACGATGTGACCATATACGCCGAATATCCCAACGGCGCGACCGGCGTGTTCATCACGACGACCGGCGACGCACCCGGCACGAACAGACTTGAAATAACGCTCGACCGCGCAAAGATAGTCTGCGAGAACGACAGGATAAGAGCCTATGTCCTCGACCAGTCCATGACCGAGTTCAGCAAAACAGCTGAAGAGGGCTTCGCGAAGCCCAACGGTCACTGGGAGGATATCGACTATGTCGACACGGACACCGAGCAGCATGTCGCAGTCACAAACGCATTTGCGGCGCATATCCTGCACGGCACTCCGCTCATCGCGCGCGGCGAAGAGGGCATCAACGGTCTGACTATCTCGAACGCGGCGCACCTGTCCTCATGGCTCGGCAAGAAAGTTACCCTCCCGATAGACGAGGACCTGTTCTATGCCGAACTCCAGAAGAAAATTGCCTCGTCTTCCGGCAAGAAAGAGCCCGTGAAGGAAGTTGTCGTTGAGGATATGTCCTCGACCTACGGCTCATAATCAATAAAAACAGAGGTAGACTATGAAGATATCTATTGTGGGCTGCGGCGGAATAAGCCGCACCCACATCGGGGCTGTCCGCGAAATACCGGATGCCCGGATAATCAGCGTTGCGGACTGCATTCCCGAGCGCGTCGAAGCGGCGGCAAAGCAGTGCGGCGCGAAGGCATACACGAGCCTTGAAGACATGCTCGCGGGCGAAAAGCCGGATGTTTTACATATCTGCACCCCGCACTATCTCCATGTTCCGATGGCGGTTTACGCGATGGAGCGCGGAGTCGATGTGCTGTGCGAGAAGCCGTGCGCCATGACGGAAGGCCAGCTCGAAGAGCTGCGCGAATGTCAGCGCAGGACGGGGCGGCAGTTCGGAGTCTGTTTTCAGAACAGATATAACCGCTCGGTGCAGTATCTCAAAAATATCATTGATTCAAAAACATACGGTGAGCTTATCGGCATGAGGGCTTTTGTCACCTGGAAGCGCGACGCGGACTATTACGCAAGCGGCGACTGGCGCGGCAAAAAAGCGACCGAGGGCGGCGGAGTGCTGATAAATCAGGCTCTGCACACGCTCGATCTGATGAATATGCTCGGCGGAAATGTAAAAGCCGTGACCGCACATGCTTCAAACGACCATCTCAAGGGCATAATAGAAGTTGAGGACACGGTGAGCGTCTTTGCCGAATTTTCGCAGGGCTTTCGCGGAGTGTTCTTCGCAACAACCGCAAACGCCGTCACCTCGCCAATAATGCTCGAAGCAAACTTCGCCGACCGTTCGGTACGCATCGAGGGCGACAGCGTGTTTGAACTAAAGGACGGCAAGCTCACCCCGGTGCTCGCTGCGGACAAGTTCGACAACCACGGCAAGCTCTGCTGGGGCAGCGGACACAGCGCGCTGATACGCGATTTCTACGATGCGGTCAAAAATAACCGCCCGTTTGCAATAGACGCTGACGAGGGCGGCAAAGCGGTCGAGCTCCTGCTCTCCGTGTACAAGAGCGCTGAAACAGGCGAACGCATAGAGTTATAAAAAAGAAAGGGAAGATTGAAATGCAGATGACTTTTCGCTGGTTCGGCGACACCAAGGACACGGTATCGCTCGAACAGATAAGGCAGATCCCCGGCGTCAAGGGCATTGTCCCCGCGCTGCACACCCTGCCCGCAGGCGAAGTGTGGCCGCTCGATATGGTCATGGACATGAAGCACGAGATCGAGGCGGCAGGTCTTACGATGGAGTGCATCGAGAGCGTCAATGTCCATGAGGATATCAAGCTCGGCAACGAAAACGCAGACAAATATATCGACAACTATATCGAATCCATCCGCAATCTCGGCAAGGCGGGCGTCAGAGTGATATGCTACAACTTCATGCCCGTTTTCGACTGGACGCGCACCGACCTCGCCATGGATATGGGCAACGGCGCGACCTGCCTGTCATATAACGGCGCGCAGATCGAGGGCAAGAGCCCCGAGGATATGTTCCGCGAGATCGACGAGAACTCGAACGGCTACGCGATGCCCGGCTGGGAGACCGAGCGCATGGGCGAGATAAAGGAGCTGTTCCAAAAGTACAAGGGCGTGACCGAGGACGATCTCGTTGAGAATCTCCGCCACTTCCTGCGCCGCATAGCTCCCGTCTGTGAGGACTGCGGAATCAAAATGGCCATTCATCCGGACGATCCGCCATGGGGCATCTTCGGTCTGCCGAGGATAATCAAGAACACCGCAGATCTCGAACGCCTGCTCTCGCTCGTTGACAGCGACATAAACGGCATCACCTTCTGCACCGGCTCGCTCGGCGCATCGAAAGATAACGACCTGCCTGCGATGATAAGGAAATTCGGCGACAGGATATATTTTGCGCATCTGAGAAACGTCCTCAGACGCGACGGTTGGTTCAACGAGACCTCTCACCTGTCCTCGGACGGCTCGCTCGACATGTACGAGATAGTCAAGGCTCTCTATGAAAGCGGATTTGACGGCTATATCCGCCCAGATCACGGCAGAATGCTGTGGGGCGAAAAAGCCCGTCCCGGCTACGGTCTGTACGACCGTGCGCTCGGAGCGGCATATATAAACGGACTCTGGGAAGCTGTTTCAAAGTCCGAAAGGGAAGGAAGATAACCATGGTACACGAAAATCTTAACGGCCGCGTTGCGGTCATAACCGGCGGCGGCGGAGTTCTCTGCAGCGGATTTGCAAAGGATCTTGCGGCTCAGGGAGTAAAGGTCGCGATACTCGACCTGCGCGAAGAGGCGGCTCAGAAGGTCGCGGACGAGATTAAAGCAGCGGGCGGCGAAGCTCTTGCAGTCGGCTGCAACGTGCTCGAGAGCGAGAGCCTTGAGGCGGCGCGCGAGAAGATAAACGCAGCGCTCGGTTCATGCGATATCCTCGTCAACGGTGCGGGCGGCAACTCTCCGCTCGGCACGACGACCAAAGACACACTCGAGCTTGAGGACATAGCCCACAAGGCAGAGGGAGTCAAGACTTTCTTCGACCTCGACCCCAAGGGCATTGAGTTTGTTTTCAATCTTAACTTCCTCGGCACGCTGCTCACCACGCAGTGCTTCGCAAAGGACATGATAGGTAAGGAGAATGCGACGATTCTCAACATCTCCTCCATGAACGCCTACAGACCGCTCACGAGAATCCCCGCATATTCTGCGGCGAAGGCGGCTGTCTCGAACTTCACCCAGTTCATGGCTGTTCATTTTGCCGATGTCTGCATCAGAGTCAACGCGATAGCTCCCGGCTTCTTCTCGACGAACCAGAACAAGACTCTGCTCTTCAACGAGGACGGCTCGCTCACCGCGCGCTCGAACAAGATAATCACCCACACTCCCCTGCGCCGCTTCGGCGTGCCCGAGGATCTGACGGGCGCTCTGCTGTTCCTCTGCGACGAGAGCCAGTCCGGCTTCATAACCGGCGTTATTCTCCCCGTCGACGGCGGCTTCTCCGCTTATTCGGGAGTGTAAAGTCCATATCAAATCGGATTCCCGATTTGCAGAATTCTCAAATAAAACAACGCTGTCCATTGAAATACATGGACAGCGTTGTTTTGTGTTATAGTGTGTGATTGGCAATTGGGATTTGTCAATCACTTGAACCATAGCAAAGTAAAAGCATGTAACTCAGCTAATTTTTATAATCAAACTTTCAATAGTCGCGCCGCAGTGGTAGAAACCAGCTGAGTTGGACGAGAGGACGGCTTTCGAAGCAAGACGCACGAGCCCGTATTGCTTGAGCGAAGCGAGTTTACGGGCGAATGTGCCGAACAACTGATTGATAGCCGCGAGCTTGGTACTGCGGCGCGGAATTTCAGGAGGAGGTGAGTTGTAGGGGTCGGCGACCTCGACGACCTTTTGACGCGTGAGCGTCACGGTGTTTTTTGGAGATGATGCAAGTAAAGCGATCATTTAGTTACTTGTCACTATTATAGATTTTAAAAGCAGGCGAACAAAGTTCGCCCCTACGGTCTGTAAAATAAACTTTTGCGAAATTTTCGTGCCGCTTGCGCGGCAGCGGTGCGTCGAGTCGCCGCACCCTACAAGTTGCGCATCAAAAAAATTTCGTGCAGATTTCGCGGGCGGATAGTATCTGCCCATATCGAGCACCTTTTCACTATTCACTTTGCGTGCAGATGATATCCACCCCTACCGCACACTTTTTCACTATTCACTTTTACTTATTACTTTGAGCGTTCGCGAAACAACCCCTCAGTCTCGGTTTACGCCGAGCCAGCTCCCCTACAGGGGGAGCCAAAATAGATTCTGCGACAAAACCCAATTAATCAATCACAAAACCGACCACAGCAGATATGCTGCGGTCGGTTACTGTTTTACGGCACCCGTTTATGTTTCGGGCACTTTTCTTATTCCATATTGTCTATATAGCTGCAGGCTGCGAGTGCGGCTACGGAGCCGTCCGCCGCTGCGGTGGTCAGCTGGCGCACTTCCTTTGTGCGGCAGTCGCCCGCGGTGAAGACGCCGGGGGTCTTTGTTCTGCAGCTCTCGTCCGCGATGATATAGCCGTAGTCATCGAGGTCTGCAACATCCTTGAAGCTCTCGTTGTTCGGCATCTGACCGACCGCAATAAAAATGCCGTCCATCGGAATGGAACGGGGTTCCTCGTCTCCCGTCGCTATCTTTATGCCGTCGAGCTCGTCGCTGCCGATGAGTTTGATTACCTTCGTGTTCATGAGAACCTTTATGTTATCTTTCTCGCCGAGCTTCTTGACAAGAGCCTTTTCGCCCCTGAACTCATCGCGTCTGTGTATAAGCGTGACGCTCTTGCAGTAAGACGCGAGGAAGAGCGCGGACTGGAGAGCGCTGTCTCCGCCGCCGACAACGGCGACATTCTTGCCCTTATAAAAAGCTCCGTCGCACACCGCGCAGTAGGACACTCCCCTGCCCGCGAGGTCGTTTTCGCCGTCCGCTCCGAGCGGTCTGTGGCGCGCTCCGGTGGCGATTATAACGCACTTGCACTGGTAGCTGTTTGAATCGGTTATGACGGTTTTTATCTTTCCGTCGACTATTTTTATTACCCGCTCAAGCTCAACATCCGCGCCGAGCTCCATCGCCTGCGAAACGAGGTTATCCGCAAATTCGCTGCCGCTTATCTGCGATATTCCCGGATAGTTTTCAACTCTCGGTGAAGAGGTTATCTGACCGCCGAAGGACTCGCCCTCGGTCACGAGCACGGTTTTTCCCGCTCTGAGCGCATAGATTGCCGCCGTGAGTCCGGCTGTGCCGGCGCCGACGATAACGATATCAAATTGCTGCATTTCTTTTTCCTCTGAATATGGCAAAATTTTTCTTTAATGCGCCGAAAACCGGGTGAAGCCGCGCTCCACCCGATCTTCCGGCGTTTATCAGTGCATCAGCACTGCTCAATGAACTTTTTGATGTTTGAAAGATTGACGAAGCTCTCATATCCGTCTCCGTCGGTGACGATGAGAGTCGGAGCCTGTCTGATGCCGTATTTCATCGTCAGATCCTCCTGAGCCTCTGCATCGATCTTCTCGTAGCCGATATTCGCCTTGTCAAGCAGAGTATAGGCTATCTTGCAGTTGGGGCAGGTCTTTGTGGTGAAGAGCATGACCTTTGCGCCGTTTGATGCCTTGGGAGTCTCCTCGTGCTTGCCGTCCTCCACGGTGTGGCTGACGGTGCGCTCATTCTTGAGATGAGACGCGCCGAGGTTATAGACGGTTCTGTCCTTGAACTCCTGCGCCTTGCCGTCGTTCCAGTTCTGGACGGGGCGATAGTAACCGGTGATACGGCTGTAGACCTCGGTCTGACCGCCGCACTCGGGGCAGGTAAAGTGCTCGCCCGCGATGTAACCGTGATCCTTGCACACGGAGTAGGTCGGGGAGATCGTGTAATAGGGCAGCTTGTAGTTCTCGGCTATCTTGCGCACGAGAGAAGCCGTCGAGGTCCAGTCGGGCAGCTTCTCGCCGAGGAAGGCGTGGAAGACTGTGCCGGAGGTGTATCTCGTCTGAAGATCATCCTGAATGTCGAGCGCCTCAAAGATATCCTCCGAGAACGAAACAGGAAGATGCGAGCTGTTGGTGTAATAGGGAGTGCCGCCGTCCTTCGCTGCGGTGATGATATCCGGGAACTGAGCGACATCGTGCTTTGCGAAACGATAAGTAGTGGACTCGGCGGGAGTTGCCTCAAGGTTGTAGAGATCGCCGTACTTCTCCTGATAGTCGGAGAGGCGCTCACGCATATGGTCGAGGACTTCCTTGGTGAACTGCTGGGTTTTCTCGTGGGTCATGTCCGCTCTGAGCCACTTGGCGTTGAGACCGACCTCGTTCATGCCGATGAGGCCGATAGTCGAGAAGTGATTCTCGAAAGTGCCGAGGTAGCGTCTGGTGTAGGGATAGAGACCCTCGTTGAGAAGCTTCGTGATAACCGTACGCTTAACGCTGAGCGAACGGGCGGAGATATCCATAAGCTTGTCGAGTCTGCGGTAGAAGTCCGCCTCATCCTCTGCAAGATATGCGATTCTCGGCATATTTATCGTGACAACGCCTATAGAACCGGTGCTCTCGCCGCTGCCGAAGAAGCCGCCGGACTTCTTGCGAAGCTCGCGCAGGTCGAGGCGCAGTCTGCAGCACATGGAGCGGACATCGCTCGGCTCCATATCGCTGTTGATGTAGTTAGAGAAATAAGGTGTGCCGTACTTTGCGGTCATCTCGAAGAGAAGTCTGTTGTTCTCAGTATCCGACCAGTCAAAGTCGCGGGTTATGGAATAAGTCGGGATGGGATACTGGAAGCCGCGTCCGTTGGCGTCGCCCTCGATCATAGTCTCGATGAACGCCTTGTTGACCATATCCATCTCTTTCTTGCAGTCCTTGTACTTGAAGGGCATCTCCTTGCCGCCGACAATGGCGTTGAGCTCGGCAAGGTCGTTGGGAACGGTCCAGTCAAGGGTTATATTCGAGAACGGAGCCTGAGTGCCCCAGCGGCTGGGGGTGTTGACACCGAAGATGAACGACTCGATGCACTTCTTGACCTCGCGGTAAGAGAGGTTGTCCACCTTAACAAACGGGGCAAGATAGGTATCGAACGAGGAGAACGCCTGAGCGCCCGCCCACTCGTTCTGCATGATACCGAGGAAGTTGACCATCTGGTTGCAGAGGGTCGCAAGGTGGCTTGCGGGAGAAGAGGTTATCTTTCCGGGGACGCCGCCGAGACCTTCCTGAATGAGTTGCTTCAAAGACCAGCCCGCGCAGTAACCGGTGAGCATGGAGAGGTCATGGAGGTGGATGTCGCCGTTTCTGTGGGCGTTTGCTATCTCTTCGTCATAGACCTCGGAGAGCCAGTAGTTCGCGGTGATCGCGCCGGAGTTGCTGAGAATCAGTCCGCCGACGGAATATGTGACGGTCGAATTCTCTTTAACGCGCCAGTCGGAAACCTTGACGTAGCTGTCAACCAGCTCCTTGTAGTCGAGGATGGTCGACTTCATGTTTCTGACTTTTTCGCGCTGCTTTCTGTAGAGAATATAGGCCTTTGCGACATCGGCGTAGCCCGCCTGGCTGAGTACCGACTCAACACTGTCCTGAATGTCCTCAACGGCGATAAGTCCGTCCTTGATCTTGCCCTCGAAGTCCGAAGTGACCTTGAGTGCGAGCAGGTCGATGACCGTCGGATGAGTTTCCTTGTTGAGCGCGTCGAAAGCCTTTGATATAGCCGAAGATATCTTCGCTATATCAAAATCGGCGACTGCGCCGTCTCTTTTGATAACCTTGTACATCATCATGCCTCCATTTTCTTTTCCAAATATATGTCAAAATTATATTACGCTTCATTTGCGCTATCTGCCTTCAATTATAGATGCAACCATGGCAAATGTCAACAGCAAAATACAAGATATTGTGTAGAATTTATTTTTCTGCCCCAAGATGTTCCGAGTTCCAGTGTCCGTTATATTCCCCTTATCTCTACATTCGGGACATTTTTGCGGACTATATCCGCGAAAGAGCGCAGTGTTTCGCGGCTGTGCGAGCCGAGACCCTTCTGCAAAACGAACTCGGAATCGGTGAAGTTCTGGAGAAAATATTTCTCGTCGCCCTTGAGCCACTCGCCTATTTTCTCGAAGTTCTCCGCGCTGTGCAGCTCGCGCACAACGGTCGTGCGGAACTCAAAATCGGTCTTTCCGCCCATGAGCAGGCGCACGCTCTCATATATCGGCTCCATGTCGAACTTTTCGAGTCCGACCGTCTCAGCATATTTTTCGGGCGAATTTTTGATATCCATCGCCACATAGTCAACGAGCCCCGCGTCTATAAGCGACTGCATCTTGTCCGGGAAAGTGCCGTTGGTGTCGAGCTTTACGAGATAGCCCATGTCTTTTATACGCTTTGCAAACTCGTCGACATTTTTATTAACGAGCGGTTCGCCGCCTGTTATGCACACGCCGTCGAGCATACCCTGACGCTTTTTGAGAAACGCAAAAAATTCTTCCTCCGGAATCTCATATTCGTCCCCGCCGGGAAGAATCAGCTCCGAATTCTGGCAGAACGGGCAGCGGAAGTTGCATCCGCCGAGGAACACAGTGCATCCCATCTTGCCGGGAAAATCGAGCAATGTAAGTTTTTGCAGACCTCTGACGCGCATACCGATACCCCTTTTCAAGCCGTAAAAATCGAGACGGAGAAAATCGGTCTTTCCGTCCCGGCAAAATCTATTATATACCACGAAAGCGCTCTTGTCACCAAAAACATCTTGAAAAATTGCACAAAGATTACCACAAAATAATGTGCATATTATCGCCGCGATACATATATGTTGCATTTTCTGCGAAAATTTGATACACTCATAGTATAATACAATCCCAATATATATGTATAACTGCGGAGGTGTCTTAATTGGCTGGAAAAAGACCTGTTGCGGCGATACTCTATGACTTCGACCGCACACTTTGCACAAAGGATATGCAGGAATATCAGTTCATTCCGAGCGTCGGCATGGAGCCCGCGGATTTCTGGGGGCTCGCCAACAGCTACGCCGAGGAAGAGCATATGGACAAAATCCTGTCATATATGTACATCATGATAAAAAAATCGCAGGAGTGCGGGATTCCGCTGACGCGCAAGAGCGTCATGGAGTGCGGACGCGCAATAGAGCTGTATAAAGGTCTGCCCGGCTGGTTCGACCGCCTCAACCGCTTCGGCAGCGAGAACGGCGTGACCGTCGAGCACTATGTCCTCTCTTCGGGGCTCAAAGAGATAATTGAGGGGTCCGAAATAGGCAAATGCTTCAAAGAGATTTTTGCCTGCGAGTTCCTTTACGGCGAGAACGGCGAGGCAGTCTGGCCGAAGACCGCCGTCAATTATACTTCAAAGACCCAGTTCGTCTACCGCATAAACAAAGGCGTGCTCGATGTATCTAACGACAAAGATCTCAACCGCTCTACACCCGATAACAAGCGCCGCGTACCGTTTTCAAATATGCTCTATATCGGCGACGGGCTTTCCGATGTCCCCTGCATGAAGATGGTCAAGGCATACGGCGGATATTCTATAGCCGTCCACAACAACGAACCGCGCCAGCTCGAGGGCGTAAGTGACCTGCTCTATCACAACCGCGTTGACTTCGCCTTCGCGGCAGACTACTCAGAAAACAGCGAGCTTGACATAACCGTCAAGGATATCATCCGCAGAATAGCCATAGACAGCACCCTGCGCGACGAGCACAGCAGGCAGAAGCGCCGCTCGAAATGCTGCTGCGCGGACATCTGACGGAGGATAAATATGTCTGTATTTTTTACCGCCGCGGTGTGCGTATACAACACGGAAAAATATCTTCGCGAATGTCTGGATTCCGTTTTCAATCAGAGCTATAAAAATTTTGAACTGCTCATAGTTGACGACGGCTCGACGGACTCAAGCGGCTGCATCTGCGACGAATACGCAGAAAAAGACAGCCGTGTGCGTGTCATTCACACAGAGAATCAGGGTGTATTACTCGCGCGAAAGACTGCGTTTGAGAATGCGCGCGGGGACTATTTCATCGTCTTTGATTCGGACGACACCGTCTCGCCCGAGCTGTTTTCGAGATTGAGCGAAAAAATCGAGCAGTGCGCGCCGGACATGATATTCTTTGACTATAATAAAATAAACGGCGAAAATATCACGCATGAAAAGACATTCGACGGCGAGCGTTCTTTTAATAAAGACAGCAAAAAAGAACTTTGGGAGCTGCTGCTGCGCTCGAAGTTCAACTCGCTTTGCTGCAAGTGCATAAGGCGCGATAAATTCGACTATGATATAGACGCGGCTCACTACAAAGGCTACAGCCGCGGCGAGGACAGGCTCGTCTCGGCGCATATGCTGAGCCGGCTCAACACTTTTTGTTACCTGCCCGAGGCGTTTTACAACTACCGCACCTCGGCTTCCTCTCTGACGCGGACATATTCGTTTGAGAATCTCGTCATGTCCTCCCGCGCCACAGAGGAGATTCGCCAAATGATATCAGCTGACGGCTGCCTCGACGGCGAGTGCGAAGCGCTCATATGCTCTCTCGCGAGGATGATCTACCGCAATTTTCTCTATCCCAACGCCGTCTCTCTATCTAAAAAAGAGACTGTTGAGCTGATAAAAAAGAGCGAATCTCTCGGCATCTATAAGCTGTGCACCGATCGCAGAGCGGACAAATATTCTTCAAAGCCGGAGAATCTTAAATTTTCGCTGCTGAGAAATAAAAAATACTCACTGCTCGTTGACGCAGTGAGGCTCAAGAGCAGGATATAAGTCGAAGAGAGTCGATTGCCTTGACAAAATTTCTGCCGGGCGTTATAATATTCTCCCGAAAACTGCCCGTGCGGAAAGGAAGTGAAAGCCATGGGCACAGAACAGAAAAAGATCGCCGCCCAGAACAAGAAGGCTTTTCACGACTATTTCGTGCTCGACAGATACGAAGCGGGAATCGAGCTTTGCGGCACGGAGGTCAAGTCAATCCGCCAGGGCAAGCTCAATCTCAAGGACTCATGGTGTTCGATAGTCGACGGCGAATTGTTCGTCAACGGAATGCATATCAGCCCCTATGAGCACGGCAACATCTTCAACCGCGACCCGCTGAGGGTGCGCCGCCTGCTGATGCACAAGCGCGAGATAATGCGCCTGCTCGGTCAGACGAAGCAGGAGGGCTTGACCCTCGTGCCGCTGAGTGTATATTTTGTCAAAGGGCGCGCCAAGGTTGAGGTCGGGCTGTGCAAGGGCAAAAAGCTCTATGACAAGCGTGAGACGGCGGCGAAGAAAGACGCCGCGCGCAATATCGAGCGCAGCATGAAAAACTTCTGATTCAATCGGCAAAAGCCGTTTGATATATGGGGATGAAAGGATTTCGACGGGGAGGTTGAACTTCGGTAAGCGGGCAGCGGTGTGGGGCCGCTATAAAACCCATACGTTTAAATAATAAACGACAACAAAACAGTTTTACAAGCTGCTTAAATAGCAGCCGTCTTTGCCGGGAGTACTGCGGCCCGGTACAAGGCGTCGATTAGCAGTGAACGTGCACGGGTGAGTGCTCCGTAACCCATCATGAACAACGGAACTACCGAACCGGTGAGCCTGCCTGGCGGCGCTCCGGCGAGGGAATCTTAAAAGACAGGCTACGCCCGTAGAAAGCTGTGGGGAGCCCTTTTCGGACGCGGTTTCGATTACCGCCATCTCCACCAGAAAAAGCACTTGCTGTTGCAAGTGCTTTTTTCAATGAAATTCGTTCTTCGGAACGAGTGAAATATGCCTGCGGCATATAAAGGAACGACTTTTTTCACTTGATGTGCAGCATCAAATTTCACAATTTACGAAGTAAATTATTTCACCGCGAGCAGTGCGAGCGATTTCACTAAAGTTTACAATTGCATGAGTTGAAACCGCTGTTATTGCAAATGATTTTTCCACCGTAACCGACAATCAAGCCGGGAAAGTTCTTTACTACTCTCCCGGCTTGATTTTTATTTTTGCAGTCATATTCTGACTGCTTCAATTTCGTTTCCGTGTTCCTTTATTATATCTATAAGATCGGTTGTTTTCAGCCACACCGTTGCGGTGTTGTCATTCGGGTGGACTCCGATGAGTCCGCCGTTTACGAGTTCCTCGTCAAGAAAAAATTTCACTTTTTTCTCGCTGTCGTTGAGTATACCGAGCGGCGTCACTGCGCCCGGTATCAGACCGAGCAGGTTCATCAGATCGTTTTCCGATGCAAAGCTCAGCGGGCGTGTGCCGTGCTCCTCCCTGAATTTTTTCAGGTCAACGCGCTTGTCGCCCCTGACAGTTATGAGATAATAATTGCGCTTCTTGTCGTCTCTGACAAACAGATTCTTCGCGTCCGCCTCCGGGTGCGGCAGTTCAACATGAGACATCTCCTCCATATTGAACACCGCGCCGTGCTCGGTCACTTCGTATTCTATTCCCCTGCTTGTCAGGAAATCATATACTTCCTGCTTATTCATAATTTCTTCCTCTATTTAAAGAGGGCTGCCGCATCGGGCAGCCCTCTTGCTTTTATATCAGTCCGGCGTATAAGTGAAGGTGAAGCAATGCGAGCGGAGCACCGCCGCGCCCATTATGTTGAGCCTGAACGCGTTGCCGCGCATCGTCTTATTACCTATTTTCATGCTCGAAATATATCCGCAGCTGCTGCCGCGCGCGCTGTCATGCTCGAGTATCTTTATCCACTGCGCGGGGTCGCTCTGGAGCGTTATGCGCTTTGATGAATCAACCTTTGCATTATACGCTTCGACCTTCTTGCGAAGCTCCTCGCTCGAAATGGTCAGCGTGCGTTTGACATTGCCCTCGGGGCTTGTCCTGCCGCCCGCGAGATAAGGATAGCTATTCTGACTGCCGCCCCAGACATTCGCGCTCGAAGCCGTTTTCCCCGCCGCCGTTGAAAAATACGGAGTGAACGCAGGCGAGCCGTAATATGCAAGATATTCGCCGAGCGTCGCTTTTATCGCGTTTTCAATAGATGAACTCGTTCCGGCGTAGCTCTCGCGGAACGCGTGGTTTGAGGTAGTCATCTTAAAATTCTGGCGCTTTGCGTAGGTGTAAATCGCGACCATCTGCGACTTTATCGACTCAAGCGGCGCGGACGGACCGACCTCGGCATATGCAGTCTTGCCGAGATATTCGGCGAGCGAATAGCTCTTGCCGTTATATGTAACCTTGCTCGGCAATTTTGAATCTTTAACGAGGCTGATGCCGGGGTTGTTGTAATAATGGAGCAGAATCTGCTTGTATGTCCAGCCGCGGCGCGCATATTCGGACGCGCCGTTCTGGCTCATGCCGACTCCGTGGCCGTAACCGTAGACGGTGAAAACAAAAGTACCCGTCTTTGAAGAGCTGTGCCTTGTCGTGGTCTCGGTCGGTTTCTGGGTGGGCTTAGTGGTCGGATTTCCAGTCGTGTTCGGGCGAGTCGTGGGCTTTGTCGAGATAACCGTCGTCAGGACGGTTGAGCCCTCGGCTATCGAGCCGGGCACAGTGCCATTTGTCTGCTCCCCGGTTGTTTTTCCGGAGTCGGTGCTCTGCGCGGCGGTGCTGTCAGAACTATATTCGTCGGTTGTATCGCCGTTGGGATCTTCGACATCAGCAATGATAATATCATCTATAACGCCGATTATGTCGCCCGTCCCGCTCTCGGTGGTGTCTTGAGTGCGTGCGCTGATGAGCGACGCGCCCGACTGCGAGCCATAGCCTTTGACAAGAAATGTAACGGCAGTGCCGATAAGCACGGCGATCAGGATAACCGACGCGACTATAAGCGCTGTCTTTTTGCCCGAGCGCACCGGAGCCGATTTATGGTGAGAGTGATGTTCGCCGTCCGTGATTATTATTGACGCATCGTCGCTGACATCGTGCATGACAAAGCCGTTGCGCGCATAGTCTGCGAGCGCGGAATAGAGCCTGCGGACGCAGGCGTAGATAAACTCCTGCGTGGTCTCGCCCTTGCGGCTGAAGACCTTGAACACGCGTGCCTTGTTCTCGTCCGCTATGCAGATGAGCATGAAATGCTTGCTGTTTTCATCATCGTTGCGGAACACATTCGATATCGCCGCACCGATTGATGCGCCGCTCTTCGCTCTGGCGCGTCCCGCCATGGCGGCTATATATTCGCCGTGACTCTCGTCCTCCTGCCGCTCGATATCGACCGACCGGGCGAATATAGCATCGCCGAAATCCGATTCATCGTCATAGGGCAGGACAGAGAACACGAACGGGCTGTTTTTGCTTGAAGCAACCGCGACGGAAAGTCCGCGCTCTTTCAAGAGCGCAACGACCTCTTCCGGATCGCACTTTTCTTCAGCACTCGGCTCGCCGGCGCCGTTCGCATCCGGTTCGGTAGTGTTTGCGCTTTCGGCAGCTTTTTCAACGGGCAGGAACACCAATTTCAGTTCTTCGGCGACCTTGGCGCATCTGCCGTCGGAAAGGGGCAGAAAAACCAGCGTCTGGCTGCCGCTTTTCTCTATAAAGCCGCTGTATTTGCCGTCGTCGGTCACAAGTATCTGTGCGTCGGCAGGCATCAGACACTGATCCTCATCCGCCTTTTCAAGCACTTCGGCTATTCTGTCGGAGGACGCGGTTTTTGTTCTGAGCGCGTCGAAAAGCAACTTCTTTATCTCGATATAATGCCGCTCGGCAGCCGCGAGAACCACAGTCTCCGAATCTCCGAACGCTCCGGCAAGGGCAGAAAACAGCTCGCGGCTGTCCGTGAACTGCTCAAAGCGGCTCTCCCCGTAGGCTGCGGCAAAGACGGACTCATATTCCGCTATCGCCCTGCGCGGGAGAGGCTGATTGACAAAAGCCAGGAGCGAGATCTTATTTTTCAAAATATCACCTCATTAGTTGGGATACCATCTGTTTGCGTTTTTGTAGGGGTTCTGTTTCTTGTCTTTATCATACCAGGCCTGAGGATATCTCGGGTTGGGGTTGGTCTTGACGAGCGAAGTATCAACTTCTTCACTCTCGCCGTCGCGCACCATTCGTGCCACAACGACAAGGCGTGCGTTGTCGAACTCATACAGGCAGGTCGAAAGAGTGAGAATCTTGTCGGTCGGCTTGATATCGACGCCCGTTGTGTAGAGCTTTCTCGAATCAAGCTCGGCTATATACTGCTCGAAGCTCGCCTCGCTTATATTCGTCCAGACATAGTTGAAGAAATATCCGTTGTCCTCGGCGGTGGTCGCATTTGTGATAAACACCGCGTAGACCTTCCACTTGTAGTCGTGATAGATGGTGTTGAACTCGATTATCGGATTGTTTATGAATCCGCGCGTGGTGCGGTAATCGAAGAGCTTGCTGAATATCTTGTCCGAGCTGCGGGTGCTGTGACCGTAGATTATGCTGTTGCGGTCAAGCGGCTCGATTGAATTGGCATGAGCCAGGAACGGGTTTCCCAGATCCGTGTATCTGTGGGTGAAGCTGCGTTTGAGATAATACGAATCGTTGTCGGTCTGGAGAATCGGAAAGTCCATCTTGAGCTTGTCTATCTTCAGCCAGCCGACGAGGTCGGTGTTCTGCGCATACGCCTCGGCGTATTTTAACTGCATACCCTCGGGAAACTTGACATTCGGGTACTTTGCCTTTATCTCGTCCCAGGTCAACTCTTCGCTGGGCTTGATATCTTTTATGTCGTTGTCAACGATATTGGGCTGAATGAGATATGTGTTTATCAGCATTCCCGCGCTGACGAACACAGTAATTATCGCCGCCATAAAGACTATCTTGCGGACTATCTCGGATACGGCGTCGCCCTTCATCGGAATGATGCCCTTTATAAATTTTTTGAAGCCCTTTTCGCTTCCGTTATTCTTCTCGTTCTCGCTGACCTCGCGCTCATATTCGCGCAGTGAGCCGCGGTCGCGCTCGCTGAGGTTGACGGCAAAGGTAGAATCTGTCGGCATATCGAAATCGTCGAGCGCCTGCTCTGTCGGGTATTCCGGTTCGGTCACTTTCGGAATATCCTCGCCGCTCAGATCGTCGGGCGGGATAAACTTATATAAATTATCCTTTTTCGGCTCGGCGGGTTTCTCCGGCTCGGACTCGATTATGGGCTCGAGCTCGGACTCCGGCTCGGATACCGGCTCCGGCTCTTTTTCTTCGGTCACGGTGCCGCTTCCCTGCCGTGACTCCACCCCGGTTTTATCGTCGCCGCAGTCAAGATATCTGCGCGCGAGATCTTCCATTTCGCTGCGCTGTACCGCGGGTTCGTCGTCCTCAACCGATGTGTAGTGCTCAAACATCTCCCTCATATCGGGCAGCGAAAACTCGCCGTCTTTTCTGTTTTTGTCAGACATACTCTTTCCTCCGATACAGGTTTACTTTATTTTCTCTTCCAGCATCAGGCGTGCAAGGTTAAGCGCCCGCGACGCCGTGACATATCTGTTATATTCACGGTCATTTTCATGACCGGTGACTATCTTTTCGACGACTGTGCGCTCGCCGTCCGTGACCGCCGTAAAGCTCAGTCCGCCGGGCAGAACACCGTCGCCTCCCGGTCCTGCAAGACCGGTTGTGGATATCGCTATATCCGCGCCGCTCACGTGCTTTGCGCCGAGCGCCATCTCGCGCGCCGTCTGTTCGCTGACAGCGCCGTAGGTCTCAAGCGTCTTTGGCGAAACGCCGAGGAGCTTTGTTTTTATATCATTCGAATAGCTGACTATTCCGCACTCGAAAACCTCGGACGCGCCGGGGATATCAGTCAGCCTTTTGGGGATATATCCCGCCGTGCAGGATTCGGCAGTCGCTATCTTTTTGCCCTTTTCTTTGAGCAGAGCGACAACGCGCTCTTCGATGCTGTTCATATCGGTGCCGTATACGACATCGCCGAGCCTGCTGCATATCTCATCAACTACAGGCGCGCACATTTTGTCCGCCTCGTCGGCGGTTTCCGCCTTCGCGGTTATCCTCAGCCGCACCTCGCCGCTTTTTGCATACGGTGCGACGGTCGGATTCTTTGCGTCGAACATATCCTCTATCTCTTCGGCGACCGAGCTCTCGCCCATGCCGATTATATTGACCGTGTGTGAGACTATCGCGCCGTCGGAATATTTTTTCAAAAATCCGCGCACGCTCTCATTGAACATCGGGACGAGCTCGCCGGGAGGGCCGGGCAGGATAATAACGCACTTGCCGTTCTTTTCGAGCGCCGCGCCGGGTGCCGTGCCGTGGTTATTCTCAAACACGGTGCCGCCGACGGGCAGCATTGCCTGCTTGAGGTTGTTCTCGGGCATATTGCCGCCCTTTGATTTGAAATATGAGCGTATGCGCTCCGCCGTGTCTTCGTCCTCCCTGAGTTCGAAACCCATGACCTCACAGCAGACCTCTTTTGTCAGATCGTCGTCCGTGGGGCCGAGTCCGCCGGAAGTAATAACAATATCACTGCGACCGAGAGCCGTTTTCAGCTCCTGCGCGAGGCGCTCGGGATTGTCCCCGACGGAGCTGCGGTGCATGACGGATATGCCCATCGCCGCAAGCTCTTTTGAGAGAAACTGCTCGTTGGTATTGAGGATATCGCCGAGCAGAAGCTCGGTTCCGACACAGAGAATTTCACACACTGCCATTGTTACTCACCTTTTGAAAAAGCTTTTATAACCGTAACTTTTGTGCCCTCGACCGCGCGCTTTATGGGCTCGTCCCATTCGGTGCCGCGCTCTGCCTTTTCGACTCCGGCTATTGTCGGATGGGTGCGCGGGTGCTTCGGGGTGAACACCGTACAGCAGTCCTCATAGGGCTGGATGGATATATCAAATGTCTCAATTTTTCTCGATATCGCGATGACTTCGTCCTTGTCCATGCCGATAAGCGGACGGAATACGGGCATCGAGGTCACAGCGTCCGTGCAGGCTATTGCGGGCATGGTCTGGCTCGCGACCTGACCGACGCTCTCGCCTGTTATCAGCGCCTGGCAGCCCTCTTTTACCGCAATCTCCTGCGAGATGCGCATCATCATGCGGCGCATGATAAGCGTGAACACCTCTTCGGGGCAGTTATCTTTTATAAGCTCCTGAATCTCGGTAAACGGGACAACGAAGAGCATAATGCGTCCGCTGTATTTTGCGACCTGGCGCAGAAGCGAGTGAACTTTCTGCTCGGCGCGCTGGCTCGTATAGGGCGGAGAAGCGAAGTGAATAGCTATCAGCTCCACGCCGCGCTTTGCCATCATCCAGCCTGCAACGGGGCTGTCTATTCCGCCGGAGACGAGCAGAGCCGCCTTTCCCGCAGAGCCCGAGGGCATACCGCCCGCGCCTTTGAGCTGATTGCCGTGTATAAACGCGCACTTATCGCGCACCTCGACATTTATTATAACATCGGGGTTATGAACATCTACTTTCAGATGGTGGAATTTCGAGAGTATCTTTCCGCCGACCTCTCTGCATATCGCGGGAGAATTGAGTGGAAACTTCTTGTCCGCGCGCTTTGCCTCGACCTTGAAAGTCGATGCGGCGTTGAGCAGGGGAGCCGTATATTCAACGCAGGTGTTGAGAATAACGTCCATATCCTTTTCGACTGCGGCGGCGCGAGAGAGTCCGGCTATGCCGAAGACCTTGAGAAGTCTTTCGGTCGCTTCGTCGAGATCGGCATCCTCGGGCCCTTCGACTATTATCGTCGACTGCGCGGGGGTGCAGGTGAATTTGCCGAGCGACGCGAGTCTGCGGCGGATATTCGCCATGAGCATATCTTCAAAAGTGCGCCTGTTGAGACCCTTGAGTGCAAGCTCACCGTTTTTGATGAGAATAACTTCCTTCATGTTGTGATTCCTTTTTTATTTATTTTACTTATTTTTTCTTATTGTTTTCTGCCCCTCGGCAATGCCGTCGATGAGCATATCTATCTCTTCTTTTGTGGTAAAACGCGAGAAGCTGATTCTGAGCGGGCTCTTTCTAACTTCGTCGCTCAGCCCCATATTTTTGAGCACCGAGCTCTGATGTCCCTTTGAGCACGCCGAGCCGCTCGAGACATAGACGCCGCGCAAAGAGAGAAAGTTGAGCATCGGCTCAGAGTTTATGCCGAGCACCGAAATATTGGTCACATACGGCAGCGCGTCCTCGGGCGAGTTTATAACAACTCCGCCGAGAGCCAGAAGTCTGTCCCGCATATAGTCGCGAAGCTCAGTAACTTCTTTGAGCTCAGCCGCAAGATTCGGCAGAGCCGCAGCCGCCGCGCCGAAGCCCGCTATTGCAGGCATGGGCTGAGTGCCAGGGCGAAGTTTTTCCTCCTGCGAGCCGCCGAAAACTATCGGCGACAGGCGCACGCCCTTTTTGACATAGAGTGCGCCCACGCCCTTGGGTCCGTGTATCTTGTGGGAGCTGACCGTCATCAGGTCAACGCCCATCGCCGCGGGCTTGAGCGGCAGTTTTCCGAAAGCCTGCACCGCATCGCAATGGACAAGTGCGGGCGACTTCGCACGCGTTACCGCAGTTCTCGCCGCTTCGACGGGCTGAATTGTGCCAGTCTCGTTGTTGACCGCCATGATGCTCACGAGTATCGTATCGGGAGTCACGGCTTCAAAAAGCTCGCGCTCGCTGATACGTCCGTTTTTGTCAACGCCGAGGCGTATGACTTCAAAGCCCTCGTTTTCGAGATGCTTGACCGTCTCATCAATGCTCGGATGCTCGACGCTCGTCGTCACTATCCGTCTGCCGCGCCGGCGCATGGCATGAGCCGCGCCCTGAACGGCAAGATTGTTGCTCTCCGTTCCGCCGGAGGTGAAATACACCTCGTCATCCCGGCAGAAGAGCCTGCGCGCCACATTCGAGCGCGCGTTTTCGAGCATTTCGTCCGCCTCTATCCCCTTTTGATGCAGGGACGATGGGTTGCCCCAAAGCTCTGTTACAGCGGTTTTCATCGCTTCAACAGCTTCACTGCACACGGGGGTCGTGGCGCTGTTGTCAAAATACGCCGTCATAAGAAAAATCACTCCAAACCGCACGATTCCCAATTATACTTATATATTCTATATTATACAACATAATCACCGGACTTGCAATATATTTGAGCGGATTGCGGCGATACTGCGCACGGCAAGTTTTTTCCTGTCTGCGCATAAAACGCCCGCCCGCTACATTATATGATATAAAGTGCAACAAGGACAGCAAATAAAGATTGACAAAAATATGCAATTTGCTATAATTAAACTGCAAATGAAACCCATTACATAAAGGAGAGTTGACATTGACAAAACGAACAAAATCGTGGGTCGCCCTGCTGCTTTTCATCGCAGTGTTCGGCGCTCTGCTCGTGACCGCAACGTTCACTGACCTCCAGGTCAGCAACATCCTCACGGCCAAGGCGCTCGCCGCCCACACCTACTACACAAACGAGACCGTATACGGCGTTGTGCTCGAGGCCGTCGGCTCGTCGCCCGTCTATCTCATGCTCGCATTCAGCTTCCAGATTCTCTTCTGGCAGGTCATGCGCAAGATGAAAAAGCATCCGTGGAAAGAAATTCTTGCGATACTTCTTCTCGTCGCGGGAACGGCAGCATACTTCGTCATGTTCGACGACGCCGTAAAATATGCGCTCCAGCATATAGGTCCCGAGGCCGAGCTGTTCCGCAAGGCGGCATTCCTCAAGGGCATATCGATGTTCTTCGCGGGTCTTATGACCTTCTTTGCAACCTTCGCCATAAGGAACTACTCCGAGGAATCGGTCGGTAAGCTCGTTATGTTCGCAGTCGCGGTGCTCTGCGTTGCAGCTGTTTCCAACGGCATTATCGCCGCAGTCAAAGAGCCCGTCGGCCGCATGCGTTATCGCGCAATGAACTGTGAGGGCGGCCAGTCGATCGGCGGATTTGATAACTTCACCCGCTGGTATGTCGCCAACGGACAGCACCTCACCAAGGACGAGATGAGAGCACTTTTCGGCACGACCGACGCTCTTAAATCATTCCCGAGCGGACACACCTGCTCCGCCGGCACGGTCTACTGCCTGCTTATGCTCCTCGATGTTTTCAACGTCAAGAGCAAGGGCAAGAGAGCCGTCAGCTGGATCGCCGCCATCACCTACACCGGCATGGTCGCAGTCAGCCGCATAATCGTCGGCGCGCACTTCTTCAGCGATGTCCTCATGGGCGGCACGATAGCTTTCGTGAGCATGATAATCTTCAGAGAGATATTCATCTGCAAAGGCTCGAATGTCAAAGCAATGTTCGGCAAAGAATAAAAATTAAATAGTTAAGCACCCTGCAGGCTCAAGTCTGCGGGGTGTTTTTATGGGCAACAAAAAAGCACAGTGCATCTTTTGACACACCGTGCTTTTGTTTTTTTATCAGTCTTCGCTGTTCTGCTTAGCGATGGGCTCGATCCTGCCGTATCTCGAAGCGGAAGCCGCATCGGATCTGGGCGGACGGGAGGGAGCTGCGGGACGGTCGCTGCGCGGGCGGTCATTTCTGCCTCTGCCGCCTCTGTCGCGGTTCTGATATCCGCCGCGTCCGTTTCCGCGGGGCGGTCTGGAGCCACCGTTGAGGGGCTTCACGCCCTCTTCGAGAGTGATAACGACCTTGCGGTCATTCTCGGAACCGACGGAGTGAGAGGTCACGCCCTCAACATCCTGGAGAGCCGTGTGAATGATGCGTCTCTCATAGGGATTCATGGGATCAAGCACAACATTTCTGCCGTACTTTCTGACCTTTGTGGCGCTCTTCTGAGCGAGTGCGCGCAGGGTTGCCTCGCGCTTCTCGCGGTAGTTGCCGATGTTGAGCGAGACTCTTCTCGACTTGTCCGCGCCCCTGTTGACGACAAGGCGGACGAGATACTGGATAGCGTCGAGTGTCTCTCCCCTGCGGCCGATAGCCGCGCCGTAGTCGCCGTCATATTCGACCGCGATACTGACTTCTTCGTCAGTATCTTCGATCTTTATCTCTGCGCCCTCGATGCCGAGGCTTGCAAGAATTTTTTCAAGATATTCCTTCGCGCCGGCCTCGGACGGAGCATCATAGCTCACCTTGACCTTTGCGGGAGTTGTTCCGAGCAGACCAAACATCTTCTTCGTCGGCATCTCAAGAACTTCAATTTCAAAATCCGAATCGGCGGATATGCCGAGCTGCGCGATAGCGTCAGCTTTTGCAAGATCGACTGTTGCGCCGGTTCCGATAGCTTCTTTTAACATCTCTGTTTCCACCACCTGGAAAATTTATTTTTCTTCTTTTTTCTGCGCAAGTGCGCGCTTGAGATTCTCTTCCCTTGAACGGCGCTCGACAGTCTCATCGACCATAGCCTTTGCAATCATCTTCTTCGGGCTGTGGGTGAACGAAAGGATAACTGTCTGAATGAGCGCGAAAACGTTCGACGCGATCCAGTAGATACCGATACCGGCGGGGAACTGGAAGGTGAAATAGAGCGAGAACAGGGGCATACCGAAAGTCATGCAGCCCATGGTCGGGTTCTTCGCCATTTCAGGGTTGTTCTTGCGCTGCTGGAGCATCGAGAAGAGGCTCGTTGCGAGAGAAGTAAGACCCGAGAGAATGGGGATAACCCAGAGGATTCCGGGCTCTTTTATCGACGGAATCTCGCCCAGCGGTATGCCGAGGAAGGTGAAGTTGAAGTTCGCGATGCTGTCGATAACCCCCGAGCTGATGCCCTTTGAGAGCGCGATGGGTCTTATCTCATTGATATGGTTGATAACAAAAAGCTCGATAGTCTGCTTACCTGTCTTTGCGTTATATTCAGCGAGTCCTTTTGCTATTTCTGTCAGCGAATTGATTGTTGTATCATCGATCGCGAGCGCCCACTTGAGGGGGTGATAGATAACGCCGATAAGACCGAAGATGATGATGAACTGGATGGCGAGCGGCAGGCAGCCCATATTCATGGGATTGTGTCCTTCGCGCTGGTAGAGAGCCTGAGTCTCTTCCTGAATTTTTTTCTGATCGCCCTTGTATTTGGCGTTTATTCTGCGGATCTTGGGCTGAAGGCGCTGCGTCTTGACGGTACCCTTAGTCTGGTAGATAGAAGTGGGAATCATAAGAAGTCTTGCGAAGAGGGTGAAGAGGATGAGTGCAAGACCGTAATTGTCAACGGCTTCGAATATGAACCTGAGAACATATCCGAACGGGATACCCAATGTCGTGTAAATGGCGTCCATTATTTGTGAGTCCTCCGGTTGGATTTTTTGTCCCTCTTGGGAGGGACGGGATCATAACCGCCGGGGAATAGGATATTGCAGCGAAGAAGTCTGGCAACAGTCAGCAGAGAGCCTTTGAAGGCTCCGTGTATTTCAAGAGCCTCTATCGCATACTGAGAGCAGGTCGGATAGTACCTGCACATATCGGGCAGCTGCGGTGAGATATGCTTTCTGTAAAACTGAATAAGTTTTATCAGTATGTCCTTCATTTTCACTTCACAACTTTCACTCCTGCAGATATACCGATAACACCCAAGGCTCCCAGCTGTTTGCGCATTGACCGCTCGATGTCGGTGCTCTTGCGGGAGACCGTCTTATGACGGGCGACAAATACAATGTCCCATCCCCCGCAGCACTCGCCTTCGAGCTGCCGGAAAGCCGCGCGAATTATCCGGCGGCACCGGTTGCGCTCCACCGCATTTCCGAGCTTTTTGCCGGTGGTTATCCCGATGCGCATGACACCGTAACGGTTCCTGAGCGCATATGTGACAAGCACCGGGTCAGCGGCTGATTTGCCGCGCCCGTAAGTCCTGCGAAAATCGCTGTTAAGCTTGAGCGTCTGATATTCTGCCAAAGCAATCAATCCATCCGTGGCAATAATCCGCTCGACCTGTTAAAAGACCGTTAAAAAGGTAAATCAATAGGTGAGCTGCTTTCTTCCCTTCGCTCTGCGGCGGGAAAGAACCTTGCGTCCGTTTCTGTCGGACATTCTCTTGCGGAAGCCGTGCTCCTTCTTACGGTGCAGCTTCTTGGGCTGGTAAGTTCTTTTCATTTGCGGTAACCTCCGTTTCACAGGATATTAGTCACCGGCGGGCGCTTTGGTGGCACTCGTACCGCCGTGATCTTATGTGCAGATATGGGTATAACGCTTTCGCCTACCCTTGCAAGCTACTATTATATATCATACTTCACATCAATGTCAATCATTTTTTTGCGTCCTTGTGCAAACTGCTTGTTGAAAAAAAGGGGGTTTTATGATATACTCTATCCTATTATAAAGTATTATGATGGGGGAAGTTCACTAATGGATTCATTCAACGAGCTGTGGCAGGTAGTCTCCGACTATCTCAGGCAGACAAACTCCGAATCTATCTACAACGTCTGGTTCAGCGAGCTTGAGCCGATAAGCTTTGACGGCAGCCGCGCCGTGCTCATGACAACGGCGGAATTCAAGCGCCGCATCCTCGCGCAAAAGTTCGGCGGCACGCTTCACAGCGCATTTTTGAACGCGCTCGGTCTCGATGTCGATGTCGAGTTCATAGCGCCGGGCGAGGGATATTCGCAGTCTGACTCCTCGGGCTCTGCGGCGGGCTCATCGGAGATAGACGGCAGCACGCGCGCCTCAAACTATTTTGAAAACACATTCGACACATTCGTTGTCGGCGCATCAAACAAATTCGCCCATGCGGCGGCGCAGGCGGTCGCGGCGAACCCCGGCAAGGCGTATAACCCGCTGTTCATCTACGGCAACTCGGGACTCGGCAAGACGCACCTGCTCAACGCCATATGCCATGAGATAAAAAGAAACGACCCGTCGATGAAGATAGTCCTCACAGACGGCGAGGAATTCACCAACGAGTTTATCGAAGCGCTCAACCACCGCACAACAACGGAATTCCAGAACAAATACCGCAAGGTCGACGTTCTTCTGATGGACGACGTTCAGTTCATCGCGAGCAAAGAGCGCACGCAGGAGGAGTTTTTCCATACCTTCAACGCCCTGACGCAGGACGGCAAGCAGATCGTTCTGTCATCCGACCGCCCGCCGAAGGACATGCCCCAGCTTGAGGACAGAATGCGCACCCGCTTTGAGTGGGGGCTGCTCGCGGACGTTCAGCCGCCGGATCTCGAGACCCGTATGCTCATAGTCAAGCGCAAGGCGGACGCACTCAACTTCGATATCAGCGACGATGTCGTTGAATACATAGCGCAGAAGCTCAAGAACAACATCCGCCAGCTTGAGAGCGCGGTCAAGAAGATGCAGGCTTATGTCCAGATACAGGGCGCGCATGTCAACACCGCCACAGCTCAGCAGGCGATAAGGGATATTCTCAGCGACAACAAGCCTATCCCCGTCGTTGTGGACAAGATAATAACCGAAGTCGCGCGCACCTACGGCGCAAATCCCGAGGATCTGCGCTCGAAGAAGAAGGACGCACAGACTTCGAAATACCGCCAGATATCGATGTACATCGTGCGCGAGGTCACGGGACTTTCCGCCAAGGCTATCGGCGCGGAGTTCGGCGGCAGGCACTATTCAACGGTGCTCTACGCCCTTGACGAGATAAAGAAAGAGAGCGACACCGACTCGGCGCTCAGAACGACTATCAACGATATCATAAAGAACGTGCAGGAGAGCTGATTTTTCTAACAGACTGACGCACCGCGAGGGAGGGATAAATGGTGCGCGATATTATTATAGCATCGTCATCCGACAAGGTGCGCGCGCAGCTGCGCGGTTTCGTTGCGGAAATGGGAATAATGGGCGTCATCGAGTGCCGCTCTGCTTCGCAGACCCTCGATTTCGCTCAGCGTCTCCCCTCGGCTATAATAATCTGTCACCGTCTGACCGACATGGCGCCCGCCGCCATGCTTCGTCTGCTCCCGCCGGGCGCCGATATGATATTGCTTATATCCTCCGCCCAGTCCCCGCTGTTCGGCATGAGCAACGTGCAGTGCATGACCCTGCCGCTCTCACGTCCTGAATTTCGCAGAGCAATAGAAAAGCTGCTCCGCTCCTCGTCCGAGTCGCGCATACGCTCGGGCGGTCAGCGCAATACGGCGGATCAGGAGATAATCGACAAGGCAAAACATTTATATATGAAAGTAAACGGTGTGTCTGAAGAGGACGCATACGCATATATTAGAAGAAGGAGCATGAACGAGAGCAGTTCTATAACCGCCACCGCGCGGCATCTGCTCAGCGAGCTCGCTAATATATAAATGAAAAGGGTCTTGTGAATGAAATTCGCCAAAATGCAAGGCACGGGCAACGACTACATATATGTCAACTGTTTTGATGAATCGATCGACGACCCTCCCGCCGCGGCGAAATTTTTGAGCGACCGCCATTTCGGCATCGGCTCAGACGGGCTTGTGCTGATTTTGCCGTCCGACAGGGCGGATTTCAGAATGGATATCTACAATTCCGACGGGTCACGGGCGAAGATGTGCGGCAACGCCGCGCGCTGCGTCGCAAAGTATGTCTGCGACAGCAAAATGACCGACAAAGATATGATATCTTTGGAGACTCTCAGCGGAATAAAATACATTAATATATATAAGACGGACGGAAAGGTCACCTCGGCGCAGGTGAACATGGGGTCACCAATGCTGAAAAGCAGGGATATTCCCGCGCTTATTGAATCGGACACCGTGATTTCCCGGCCGCTCGAAGTCGGCGAAAAAGTTTATTCCGTCACCTGCCTTTCGATGGGCAACCCGCATTGCGTGGTTTTCTCTGAAAATATTGATTCTGTAAATATTCAAAAAATCGGCGTCGAGTTTGAAAATCACCCGGCATTTCCGGACAGGATAAATACGGAATTCGTTCAGCCGATTTCGGCTTCACGCATCAAAATGCGCGTTTGGGAGCGCGGCGCGGGCGAAACCCTCTCCTGCGGCACGGGCGCGTGCGCGGCGGCGGTCGCCTGCATATTGAACGGCTACTGCAAGCGCAATACAGATATCAAAATCTCGCTTCGCGGCGGCGAGCTTTCAGTAAAATGGAGCGCCGATGGAAATGTGTACCTGACCGGTTCGGCACAGACCGTCTTTACAGGCGAAATTGCCTACGGCGGAGGTGCAAGATGAAAATAAACGAAAACTTTTCGCTTCTCCGCAGCAACTATCTTTTTTCGACGATGAGCCGAAAAATTAAAGATTACAAAATCGCTCACCCCGAGGCGGATATAATCGACCTCGGCATCGGCGATGTCTCGCGTCCCCTGCCCGAGGCGTGCATAAAGGCCATGCACTCGGCGGTAAACGAAATGGCGGACGCCGCCACATTCAGAGGCTACACGCCCGAGCAGGGATATGATTTTCTTATCGACAAGATATTGAAATATGATTTCGCCGCGCGCGGAATAACGCTCGAAAGAGACGAGATTTTTATAAGCGACGGCGCAAAGAGCGACACCGGCAGCATAGGCGATATCTTTTCGCCCGAGTGCAAAGTCGCCGTCTGCGACCCCGTCTACCCGGTCTATATAGACACAAATATCATGGCGGGCAGGGGCGGCAAGCCGCTCGAAAACGGCAGATTTTCAAATATTGCTTATCTCGACTGCACCGCAGAGAACGGATTTATCCCTCCCCTGCCGGAGCAAAATGTCGATATAATATATCTCTGCTCCCCCAACAATCCCACGGGAACGGCGATGAATAAAGAGCAGCTCCAACAGTGGGTCGACTGGGCTAATGAGCACGGAAGCGTCATTCTCTTCGACGCCGCATACGAGGCGTTTATCACAGAGAGCAACATTCCGCACAGCATTTTCGAGCTTGACGGCGCAAAGAAATGCGCCATTGAGTTCAGAAGCTTTTCAAAGACTGCGGGCTTTACCGGCGTTCGCTGCGCATATACAATTATACCGCACGAGCTCTCACGCGGCAGAGTCAGCCTCAACGCGCTGTGGGCGCGCAGGCAGGCGACGCGGTTCAACGGCGTGTCATATATAACCCAGCGCGCCGCCGAAGCCGTCTATTCCGACGAGGGCAGGCGGCAGTTAAAAGAAAATATAAACTGCTATCTCGGCAACGCAAAGAAGATAACGGACGGACTTGAAAGTATTAATATCCGCTGTTTCGGCGGCAGAAATTCGCCGTATATCTGGTTTGAAGTGCCGAACGGGCTGACCTCATGGCAGATGTTCGACAGGCTTCTGAACACCGTTCAGGTGGTCGGCACGCCGGGCTCGGGCTTCGGCATGATGGGCGAGGGATATTTTCGCCTGACCGCGTTCGCAGCGCCAAAGCGTACGCTCGAAGCAGTTGAAAGAATAAAAAACGGTCTGAAATAAGACCGCACGGAGGATAAAAATGGGCATTTTTTCAAGAATAAACAAGGGACTCAAAAAGACCCGCGAGAATATGTCTGGGGCTATCGACTCGATGCTCCACGGCAAGACTGAAATTGACGACGAATTTTATGACGAGCTCGAAGAGATACTCGTCATGGGCGATGTCGGCTGCATGACCGCATCGGAGATAGTCGAGAAGCTCCGCGAGCGCGTTATGAAAAAGCATCTGCGCAAGCCTGAAGCCGTCAAGAACGAGATAAAAGAGATAGTCGCCGAGATGCTTGAGGGCGGCGAGGAAATGAGCCTTATCACTCTCCCCTCCGTCATTCTCGTCATCGGCGTCAACGGCGTGGGCAAGACCACTTCCATAGGCAAGCTCGCCGCAATGTACAAAAACGAGGGCAAAAAAGTTATCCTCGCCGCGGCGGACACTTTCAGAGCCGCTGCAATCGAGCAGCTTGAAGAGTGGGCTGACCGCGCGGGAGTCGAGATAGTCAAGCACCGCGAGGGCGCAGACCCGGCGGCTGTTATATACGACACAATTCAGGCGGGCAAGGCAAGAAACGCCGACATAATCATCTGCGACACCGCCGGCAGACTCCACAACAAGAAGAACCTAATGGAGGAGCTGGCGAAGATATACCGCGTCATCGACCGCGAGCTGCCCTACAGCGACCGCGAGAGCCTGCTCGTGCTTGACGCGACTACAGGACAGAACGCAGTCAATCAGGCAAAAGAATTCAAGAATGTTGCAGAGATCACCGGCATCATTTTAACGAAGCTTGACGGCACCGCAAAGGGCGGCGTTGTATTAAACATCAAAAATGAGCTCGGCGTACCCGTCAAGTTCATCGGCGTCGGCGAAAAGGTGGACGACCTGCGCCCGTTCAACGCCCGCGCATTCGCCGAGGGTCTGTTTGACGCAGAGCCGATTGAAAACGAGGAAGAGGAAAAAGAGGACGAATAATGGATTTTCTCATAGCTACACATAACATGAAAAAACGCACCGAGCTTGAGCGCATATTGAAACCCATCGGCGTGCGCGTTCTGCTCGCGGAAGAGGCGGGAGTCGAGCTTACCGATGTTGAGGAGACGGGCGTCACCTTTGAAGAGAACGCATTCTTAAAAGCCGACAGCGGCTGCAAAGAGAGCGGCATGCCCTGCATCGCCGACGACTCGGGACTGGCCGTTGACGCGCTCGACGGCGCGCCGGGAGTGTATTCCGCAAGATACGCGGGCGAGCACGGAAACGACGAGAAGAACAACGAGCTTCTGCTCAAGAATCTGTCCGATATTCCTATGGACAAGCGCACCGCGCGGTTCGTTTCGACCGTCTGCTGCTGTTTCCCGGACGGCAGGCACATGACCGTGCGCGGCGAGTGCGAGGGCAAGATTGCCTTTGAGCCCGCAGGCGAGGGCGGCTTCGGCTACGATCCGCTGTTTTTGCCCGACGAGTTCCCCGGCAAAACGATGGCGCAGCTAACCGCAGAAGAAAAAGACAGCATCAGCCACAGAGGCAAGGCGCTGAGACTCCTTGCAAAAAAACTGGAGGAAATTATATGACAAGCAAAGAGAGAGCCGCGCTTCGCGCGCAGGCAAATTCGCTCGAGCCGCTTTTTCAGGTCGGCAAGGGCGGCGTCAATGACGCACTGATAGCCCAGACGCTCGACGCATTCCGCTCCCGCGAACTGCTCAAGCTCAAGGTCCTGCTCGAGACAGCACCCAAGCCCCCGCGCGAAATTGCCGAGGAGATAGCGGCAAAGACGCAGTCCGAGGTCGTTCAGGTCGTCGGCGGCAGTCTGATATTCTTCAAGGAGAATCCGGAGCTGCACGAGCCGAAAGATAAAAAGAAAAAGATAACCGGTACGAAGAATCCGAACCGCCCGTCTGTGCGCAAAAAGATACACGAAAAGAAGCTCGCCGAAGAGCGAAAGACCGCGGCGCGCCGCAAGGCGGAGCGCAATTTCAGACGCAGCCGCGATATATAACAGCAAATTTTAAGTCAACCGGTTCAAAAGCAGGCGCATTTTCGCCTGCTTTTTTGTGCATCGGGACAAATCGGGAATTTTTTGTAAAAGCCTATTGACAGCGTAGGTATAAGAGACTATAATACGCTCATAGATACTGAACAGGGAGGAAGCATCATGAAAAAGTTTGACAGCAACATTATGATGATGGAAATGTGCATGTTCTCCATGCGCATGTGCATGTGCATGCCTTTTTCTAACGAGCTTCCGTCAAACGAATAAATCTGATATATGCAGAGATTCGGGGAGCTTCGTGAGGAGTTTCCCGTTTTTTATTTGCATTGAGGAGGAAGAAAAGTGCAGTATCTGAAATTATTCTCGCCCTTTGATATAAGGCATTGGCGAATGTGCCGCAAGGCGCATGATTAAAAAGTCCGTTTCAACCCAATACCTTATAAATTAAAATACAAAGGAGACAACCAACATGAAAAAGACAATATCTATCATTCTCGCAGCGGTCCTCGCGCTGGGCTGCATCTTCGGCTTCGCCGCCTGCTCTTCGGGCAGCAAAGGCATCACCATTGCCGTTCCCAACGACGCGACCAACGAAGCCCGTGCGCTCCTTCTTCTTCAGGAGCAGGGCATCATCAAGCTCAAAGACGGCGCCGGCATCACCGCAACCGTAAGAGACATTGAGGCCAACCCCAAGAACATCACCTTCAAAGAGGTTGAAGCCGCTCAGCTCCCCAACGTTCTCAAGGATGTTGACTATGCTGTTATCAACTCGAACTACGCTATCTCCGCGGGTCTTAACCCCGTAAAGGACAATCTCGCCATTGAGGGCTCCTCGAGCGCATATTCGAACATCCTCGCCGCCAAGAAGGGCAACGAGAATTCCGACAAGATAAAGGCTCTTTCCGCTGCTCTCCAGAGCAAGAAGGTCGCCGATTTCATCGCTTCCAAGTATAACGGCGCAGTTATCAGCGTTGTTTCAAACCCCGGTGACGGCTACGATCCCTCCGTCAACTACGACGCACTCAAGGGTCAGACCATAACCGTCGCTGCATCCCCCACACCGCACGCCGAGATTCTCGCCGTTGCCAAGGAGATCCTTGCCGCTAAGGGCGTCACTCTTGACATCAAAGAGTTCGAAGATTATGTCCAGCCCAACAATGTTGTTGAGTCCGGCGAGATCGACGCAAACTACTTCCAGCACGAGCCTTACCTCGACGATTTCAACAAGCAGAACAACACGAACATCGTCACCGTTTGCTATGTCCACGTCGAGCCCATGGCTCTCTACGGCGGCAAGCAGACCACTCTTGACGCAGTGAAGTAAATGTTATAAAATATAATGCCGGGCTAAGTTGCTCTTAATCGGGCTGCTTGCCGGCATTATCTTTTTATCCAGAAGTTCGGAGGCATAAAATGATCGAGATTAAAAATCTGTCAAAAACTTTCAAGACCGCCGACAGCTCGCTCGACGCGCTCAAGAATGTTTCTCTGACGATAAACGACGGCGATATTTACGGCATCATCGGCATGAGCGGCGCGGGCAAGAGCACGCTCGTGCGGTGCATAAATATGCTCGAACGCCCGACTGAGGGCCAGATACTCATAGACGGGGTCGATATGGGTTCGCTTTCGAGCAAGCAGCTCAGGGACGCCCGCCGCAATATAACCATGATATTTCAGGGCTTCAACCTGCTCATGCAGCGCAACTGCCTGAAAAACATCTGCTTTCCGCTCGAGCTTGAGGGCATGAAGAAAGAGGACGCGAAGAAACGCGCGCTCGAACTGCTTGAGATAGTCGGTCTGCCCGACAAAGCGAAGGCTTACCCCGCTCAGCTCTCCGGCGGTCAGCAGCAAAGAATCGCGATAGCCCGCGCACTCGCTACAAATCCGAAAGTTCTGCTCTGCGACGAGGCGACAAGCGCGCTCGACCCGAACACCACACATTCGATCCTCAACCTCATAAGAGACATAAACAAAAAGCTCGGCATAACGGTTATTATAATAACCCACCAGATGAGCGTTGTCGAAGAGACCTGCAACCGAGTCGCCATTCTTGACAACGGCACGGTCGTTGAACAGGGCGAAGTCAGCACCGTCTTTGCCCATCCGCAGTCGGCGGCAGCAAAACGCCTCGTGTTCCCCGACGCTTCGGATGAGATTTTTGCTCCCGCTTCGGACGAGCACAGGATAAGAGTCGTCTTCAACGGCGCGTTCGCGACCAACACCCCGCTGATAACCAAGATGGCTATGGACGAGGGAATCGCGGCGAATATTTTAGCTGCCTCCACGCGCTGCATCGGCGACAAGGTCTACGGCAACATGCTCCTCGGCATCCCCGGAGGGGACAACGAGCTTGAACGCGCGTCGAAATATCTGCAGAGTATGCCGGATATTCTTGTTGAGGAGGTTTAAAAGATGTTTGACAATGCATTCACTTCCGAGGCGCTGACGGAAGCCCTCGATATATTAAAAAATGATTTCCCGCTGGCTATCTGGGAGACGATATATGTCACCCTGCTCTCCACGCTCTTCGCGATAATTATCGGCCTGCCGCTCGGCGTGCTGCTCGTCGCGGGCGAAAAGGGCGGCGTTCTCCCCCTGCCGAAGGCTCTGATGAAGGTTCTCAATGTTATTATAAATCTTCTGCGTTCGGTGCCGTTTTTGATTCTGATGATTCTCGTCTTCCCACTGACCCGTCTTATCGTCGGCACGGCGGTCGGCACAGTCGCCTCGATAGTCCCGCTCGTCATCGCGTCGTTCCCGTTTGTGGCGCGCCTTGTTGAAAGCAGCCTGCGCGAGGTCAACCCGAATATAATTGAAGCCGCGCAGAGCATGGGAGCTTCGCCCATGCAGATAATTATCAAAGTCATGATTCCCGAGAGCGTGCCCTCGCTGCTCTCGAACTTCACGATAGCGATAACCACCATCCTCGGCTACTCCGCAATGAGCGGAATAATCGGCGGCGGCGGACTCGGCAAGATAGCCATAAACTACGGCTACTACCGCTACAAATATCTCGTCATGATCTTTGCGGTTATCCTGCTCATAGCGCTCGTTCAGATTTTCCAGAGTGTCGGCACCCACCTTGCAACAAAGACAGACAAGAGACTCAAGAAAAAATAATTAAGCACATAAAAAGCACCCGGTCGGGAGAAATCCCTGCCGGGTGCTTTGCCGTATTTATTTTACGCCTTCGCTTTCGGGGTGAAAACCTTTGCGTCAAGCTTTTTCATCAGCGCGTCGAACACTATCGCCATAAGCAGCGTAGCGGCGAAGCAGAGAATGAAATAGTTCAGATTGTTGTTGACCAGTCCGAGTCTCTTGAATATCGTCATCGGGATGCGCTGGAGAATATAGACGCTGAAAACATGCTTGCCGAGCATCGAAAGTGCGGGATTGCCGATTTTTATCTTCATCGATGCGAGCACAACGATAAGCATGAACGCGCTCGCCCACGCCCAGTATACCGGGAGCCCTGCCGAGCGATATTTATGTCCGACAACAAAGGCAGCAACCGCGACCGTAATGCAGAGCATATAGATATAGTTGTTTTTCATCACGAATTTGTCTATATATTTCTTGAGATACGCATACCACATACCCAGCGGGAAGAGAATCAGCGTGTTGTAGTACCACGCGGGCTTCCCGACTTTTATAAGTGCAAAAGCGAGTCCGCAGGTGAGTACGGTCATCGCGATAAGCCCCGGGATATGGTGCTTGCGGAAGATAAGGAACGACACTATAAGTATCAGATAGAGGCAGAGAACCGCGGTGATATACCAGTTCGAGTTGCCTATGCTCTCCCATGTAGTGAACGCGAGCAGAGTCGTTCTCGTCTTCGTCTTTATTCCGAGTGCGAGGTTCATCAGCAGGAACAGGAGAACCGCGATATCAAAATGCGCAAAAAGGCTCAGGAACCTGCGCCTGAAAATACCCTTGACATACGGCGTGCCTTTTTTCATTATAGAGCACATCATGCCGTAGCCCGAATAGAACAGGAAGGTCACAACAACGAGCTGGCCGAGCCAGCTTTTCAGGTCGAGCCATATCGTATCGGACGAGCCGCCGAGCTTCATATACCCGCTGATGTGGCACATGAAAACGAGCAGCACGAAGATTCCGTTTATGGCGCCGGTCGTATCTTTTGACATATAATCGGAATTGAACTCACCCGATTTGACGAACTTTGCGCCGCACAAAAACACAAACAGCGCAGCTGCCAGAACATAGATCATATTTAATTATCCTCCGCAATATTTGAGACAATTATATCACAGCATTCCTATCCTTGCAACAAAAAAAGCGCGGGCGCAGTTTTCGCTGCACCCGCGTTTTTTGTTAGAAAGGTGATGTATCAATTAAAGGGGTTGTAGTAGAATGATCTGTTGTCCTGCTGGGTTGTCTGCTCCTGCTGCTGTTGGGAGGAAGAGGAAGTGGTGTTTCCGGTATCCTCGACGAGCTTTACTTTGACATTGAATTCCTTTGTCTGGTAGTTGCTCGATATCCTGCACAGGGTCAGGGTCAGCGTATCGCCGACTTTGGCGTTTTCAATCGCTTCGAGCAGAACTTCCGAGGTGCTCAACTCCTTGCCGTTGACCGCAGTTATGAGGTCGCCGACCTGGGCGCTGCTGTTTGCAAGGTCGCTGTCCTCGTTGATGTCCGCGATTATGAGCGAGCCTGCCGGCAGACCCTTTATCTGCACGATCATGTTATACTGCTGGTTCGATGTATTGGAGAAGTAGCTGATGCCGAGCTTCGGGCGGTTCGGCACTCTGCCGTAGGCGATAAGATCGTCGATTATCTCTTTTGCGGACGAGATCGGGATAGAGAAGCCCATGAGCTCATAGCTGCTGTCGCTGATTTTAAGCGAGTTGATGCCGACCACCTGACCGTATTCGTTTATCAGAGCGCCGCCGGAGTTGCCGGGGCTGATAGCCGCCGTATGCTGGATGCACTCCATGGAGTAGCCTATCTGGCTGCTGACCGTTCTCGAAATCGCGGAGACCATGCCGTTCGTGAACGAGCCGAAGAACTCGGTGCCGCCGGGGTTGCCTATTGCATAGACTGTCTCGCCGACTGAGAGCTTCGTTGAATCGCCGAACTCTGCGGCGGTGAAGCCCGTAGCCTTTATTTTCAGCACGCCGATATCGGTGCGCGAATCGTAGCCGACTATCTCGGCGTCATACTGAGTGCCGTCATGCAGCTGAACGACGGCTTTGACGCCCTCGCCGCTGATAACATGGGCGCAGGTGATAATATAGGTATAAGTGTGATCTTTATTCTCGCCCATGACTATGCCGGAGCCTTCGCCGGAAGCCGAGCTTGACGACTGGCTGTATACGACTATGCCGACATTGCTCGGCGAAACTTTTTCATATATCTGAGCCGAGGTGAGCACGCCGTTGCCTTTTGAAGTCGTTGTCGCTTTCGGTGTCTCGGCGATGTTCAGCTGAGCGTCGCCCTCGGAAGTGCCGGTCACAGAAGTGCCGCTGCCGGAGCTATTGTTATTATTTCTCTTTGCGAGCACGGTAACTGTCGCAGAGACCGCGATAACAACTGCGAGAATCGCGGCGAAAACCGCAACGCCTTTCTTCTTCGCGCTCATCTTTTTCTTCTTTTTCTCGGGCTGAGGCGGTGTGTAGCTGCCGGAATTATATGAATTCTGACTGTTATAGCTGCCCTGCTCGGGCTGCTGCGGAGCGGAATAAATCTGATCCGGCTCAAGCGGTGCAGACTGCTGTGCGGTGTCTGCCGAGTTGTCTTCGGGCGGCGTCTCGCCGGAGCTGCCGAAGTTGTTCACATAATCATCATTGTACATAAACTGAGTTTACCTCCATCCATTGCCTTCGGGATATCCTTCATCTTTTGACACTATTATGGACTTTCAATATTACGATTTCTTGAACGTCGGGTAAATAACCTTTGGATTTTTATTCAACTTTTTTCCGCAAAAATTCATCTCAGCGGAAGCCAGAACACGAACTGCGTATATTCGCCCGGCTCGCTGTTGACGGTTATCTGGCCGCCGTGCATATCGATTATGGTCTTGACTATATACAGTCCGAGACCCGCTCCCTTGACATCATAGCTGCGCGATTTGTCCGTTTTATAGAAGCGCTCAAAGACTTTGCCCGCCTCTTCGCGCGAGATTCCCTTGCCGCTGTTCTTGACGGAGAATATCATCTTTTCGCTGTCCGATTTTATTGCAACCTCGATATAGCCGCCCTCGTTCGTGAACTTCACGGCGTTGTCGATAAGATTATATACGACCTGATTTATCATATCCTCGTCGGCGCAGATGTTGAGCGGCTCGACCTTGTCAAGGCCGCGTATCTCTATCTTCTTTTCATCTATCGCGCGCTCGAAGCCGAGCATCGTTTTGAAGGTCATTGCCGAAATGTCGAACTCCTTGGGCTGGATTTTTAACTGACCCGCCTCTATCTTCGACATATTGAGCATACCCGTGACAAGGCGAGAAAGGCGCTTGACCTCGTCGGAGACTATTCTGAGATAATATGTGCTCTTCGACGAATCTATCGTGCCGTCGAGTATTCCGTCTATGAATCCGCCGATAGTGGTCATCGGGGTCTTTAACTCGTGCGAGACATTCGCGACGAAATTGCGTCTCGAAGTCTCGATAGCCGAAAGCGCGTTCGCCATCGAGTTGAACGCCGTCACAAGCTCCGCGACCTCGTCCTCGTCGCCGCCCAGCACTTTATGATAGGGCACCGAGATTCGGTTGCTGAAATCGCCCTTTGCATACTGCTTTGCCGCCGCCGACATCTCGCGCAGGGGCTTTGTCATCTGATAGGTCATAACATATGTTGCAACGAATGCTATCGCGAGCGCGAGAATTGCCGAGAACAGGAACATCTTGAGCATCGCCCTGACAGGCTCGTGCAGCGAATCCGTATCCTGCGAAGCGATGACCGCGCCGCAAAGCTTGCCGGATGCCACTATCGGCTCAACGCTTATAAAATGCGAGCTCTTGTACATCCCGCCGAGCGTTCCCGTCTCGGTATATCCGCCGCTGCTGAGCTTCGACAGAGCTGTTTCGGGGACTGTATATTTGCTGTGGACTATGCACTCGCCCATGTACATCACGAGATTGGACTGCCATATATCCTTACAGCAGATTATCTTGCCGTCGGTGTCGCATATATAGATGTCCGCATCTATCGCCTGCGAGAGCTGGGCGGTCGAAACGCTCATGAGCAGAGTAGAATTCTTGTTGCTCTCTTCAAGCGAGTAGCCTTTTTGAATAAGCGCCGCGGCAGTCTGCGAGACGGTCTGCGCGTTCTGCTTTAAAAGCGCCGTCTTCTCTTCGGACTGGTAGCGCGCTATAAATATCAGCAGCGACGAGCCGAGAATGGTGAAGCCGATAAACAGTATCAGCACCGTCACATAAAAGTAACGGTGAAACAGACCCGAGCGTTTTGTTCTCGAGCCTGCGTTCTTTACATCTTTTATTTCAAACTTTTTGCGTGCTTTTTTCATGCACATCAATCCTTGGTCTCAAACTTGTAGCCTACGCTCCAGACGGTCTTGAGCTCCCACTTGTCGGACACGCCCTCGAGCTTCTCTCTGAGCCTCTTGACATGGACATCGACCGTTCTCGAATCGCCGTAATAGTCGAAGCCCCAGACTTCGTCGAGCAGCTGGTCACGGGTGAACACCCTGTTCGGATTGCTCGCAAGGTGATAGATAAGCTCCAGCTCTTTGGGCGGAGTGTCGATGCGCTTGCCGTCGACCCAGAGCTCGTAGTTTGTCAGGTTTATCTTGAGTTTGTCATATTCGACCTGCTTTATATCCGCCGCCGGAGCACCCGCGCTGCGTCTGAGGACTGCCTTGACGCGCGCCACAACTTCCTTTGCATCGAAGGGCTTGACGACATAGTCGTCCGCGCCGAGCTCGAGGCCGAGAACTTTGTCAAAAGTCTCGCCCTTTGCGGTGAGCATGATTATCGGCTTGTCCGAGAATTTTCTTATCTCGCGGCAGACCTGCCAGCCGTCGAGGCGGGGCAGCATGATATCAAGCAACATCAGATCCGGCTGAATCTCGCCGAAGCTCTTCACGGCGCTCTCGCCGTCGTTCACTATGCTGACTGTGTAGCCCTCTTTTTCAAGATAGAGGCGCAGCAGTTCGCAGATATTAACGTCGTCGTCAACGACAAGTATTTTTTCGTTAGCCATAAATACCTCTCCTTTGTTTTAAACGAACCCATTGTAATTATTATAGACCATTCAAAAAAGTTTGTGTGAATGGCGGAATAACATTTTGTTACAAAATTTCGTATTTTTACTACTCTGTAGCATCTAAGAGTTTACATCCGGTTGCAAGAACGCTTGTAAAGTTTCAGGTGTTATAGGGGACTACCTGTGCAGATTCTCGCCCATGCTCACGAGCTTATGCTCAATAGAATCGACAAGCGCTATCCAGCTCGCGTTTATAACGTCCTGCGACACGCCGACCGTTGTCCAGATATCCTCGCCGTCGGACGAAGTTATAAGAACGCGGACGCTCGCCGCCGTGGCGTCTTTGGGCTCCATGACGCGAACCTTGTAGTCGATGAGCCTCAATTTTCTAAGGCACGGGTAGAACACCTCGAGTGCTTCACGCAGAGCGCGGTCGAGCGCATTGACGGGGCCGTCGCCGTCCGACGCCGCTATTCTGACTCTGCCGTCAACGCTCAGCTTTATCGTGGCGGTTGCGCTGTGGTCATTGTCATAGGGCAGCTCGTCGAGCACCTTGTAGCTGATAAGATTGAAGAACGGCTTGTATTTTCTGACGAGGCGGTGAACTATCAGCTCGAACGACGAATCCGCGCCCTCATACTGATAGCCCTCGTATTCTTTTTGCTTCAGGATATCGAGCAGCTCCGCGACCTGCGGCGAATCCTTGTCAAAATCGGGATAGAGCTTCTGTATTTTTTTGAGCACCGCCGCCTTGCCGGTCACTTCAGAAAGCAGGAAGCGTCTTCTGTTGCCGACGGATTCGGGGTCGATATGCTCGAACGATTCGCTGAATTTCAAAACGCCGTCGGCGTGCATTCCCGCTTTATGGGCAAATGCGCTGCGCCCGACAAACGGCACATCCCTGTGCAAAGTTACATTGGCTATCGACGCTATCTTTATCGCCGATGAGGTCAGATTTTTGAGATTCTCCTGCGGGATACACTCATAGTCGGATTTTATCTGCAAATTGGGGATTATTGAAGTCAGGCTCGCGTTTCCGCAGCGCTCGCCGAAGCCGATAAATGTGCCCTGCACCTGCTTCGCGCCCGCTCTGACCGCCATGAGTGCGCCCGCGCACGCCATGTCCGAGTCGTTGTGAGTATGTATTCCTATATCGGTACCGGGGAAAGCTTTTACAACATCGCCGGTGATTTTTTCAATATAATCTGGAAACGAGCCGCCGTTCGTGTCGCACAGAGCAAGGCAGTCCGCGCCGCCGCGCAGAGCCGCGCGCAGGCTTTCGAGCGCGTAGCCGTCATTGTCCGACATACCGTCAAAGAAGTGCTCGGCGTCGAAAACGACATATTTGCCGTGACTTTTGAAAAAGCGGCAGGTCTCCTCTATCATAGATAGATTTTCTTCGAGGCTCGTCTGCAAAACGCCCTCGACCTGGATTTTTCTGCTCTTGCCGACTATTGACACACACGGGGTTCCCGCCTTGAGCAGAGCGGCACACGCCGCGTCCTCTTCGACTCTCTCGCCCTTTCTCCGCGTTGAACCGAATGCGCACAGGCGGGAATTTTTGAGCCACAGCCTGCTCGCCCGCTCGAAAAATTCAAGCTCGCGCGGATTGGATGTCGGGTTGCCCGCCTCGATTATCGGTATGCCGAGATCGTCCAGCACACGGACTATCTCCAGCCTGTCGTTGACGGAAAAGGATATTCCCTCACCCTGAGCGCCGTCGCGCAGGGTCGAATCGAGCAATTCGATTTTTTTCAACTCTCTCCCTCCCGTGTCAGTCGTTTATGACCGTGTCGCCGCTCTCAAGAGCGGTTATGCCCGAGCGCGAAAGCTCGGCTATTCCGTGGACGCTCATGTCCGCGATAAACGCGTCTATTCGCTCCGGCTCGCCCGTCAGCTCCGCCGTGAGCATCGTGTGACCGATGTCCTTGACCCTCGCGCCGTAGGCTATTACAGTCTTCAGGACCTGCGGTCTGTCTTTGTTGAGGCAGTGGACTTTTATCAGCAGAAGTTCGCTCGAAACGAGCTTTCCCTCTTCGAGATGCGCCACTTTTATGACATCCTCGAGCTTCAACAGCTGAGCCTCGACCTGCTTTACCTGCTCCGGCTCGACCTCGGAGACAACCGTCATTCGCGAGAACTCGGGATGCTCGGTCTCGGAAACCGTGAGGCTTCGTATATTATATCCGCGGCGCGCAAAAAGTCCCGCCACTCTGAGCAGAACGCCCGAGCGGTTTCGGACAAGCGCCGAAACGGTCAGCTTCTGAGTCATAATAATTTCTCCTTATTTGTAGATAGCCGTCGTGATATCGCCGCCGGGCGGTATCATCGGGAGCACCGCGCAGTCTGGGTCGATGCGGCAGTCTATAACTACGGGCTTGTCCATCGAGAGCGCCTTTTTGAAAACGCGCTTCGCCTGCGACGGATTCTTTATTCTCATGCCCTTGACGCCGAACGCCTTTGCGACGGCGGCTATATCCGTCCCGCGCTCCGGCTGAGTCGCGGAAAAGCGTCCGTCATAGAAAACCTTCTGCCACTGGCGCACCATGCCGAGCACGCCGTTGTTCATCACGATAACAACAACGGGAATATTATATCTGCTGAGCGTTGCAAGCTCGCTCAGGCTCATGTGGAATCCGCCGTCCCCGGTTATCAAAATGGTCTTTCGCTCGGGTTTGCCGAGTGCCGCGCCTATCGCCGCACCCATGCCGAAGCCCATCGCGCCCAGTCCGCCCGAGGTTATCAGCGAACGCGGGCGTTCAAAATCATAGTACTGCGCCGTCCACATCTGATTCTGACCGACATCGGTCACTATATTCGCTTCGCCCTTCGTCAGCTCGCTCAGAGTGTGCAGAACCGTGTACGGAGCATAGGGCTTCGGGCGCGGGATCCGCCTTTTGAACTCGGCTATCTCGCCGAGCCACTCGGAATTCTCTCCCGGCGGCAGCATAATACTTAGCTTTTCGAGCGTCTTTCCGAGATCGCCGAGAATGTGGGCGTCGGAAATTATATTTTTGTCAAACTCCGCCGCGTCTATATCAATATGTATTATCTTCGCCTTCGGGGCGAAGCTCTCTTTGCTCGCGGCGACGCGGTTTGAAAATCTCGCGCCCGCGGCAATGAGTAAATCGCAGTTTAACGCCGCCATATTTGCCGCCGGGTTTCCATGCATGCCGACGAGCCCCAAGAACAGCTCCGCCGAGCACGGATAAGCGCCGAGCCCCATCATAGAACACGCGACGGGGATATGCAGTTTTTGAGCAAATGTTTTCAGCGCGTCCGACGCGCCGGAGCTTATCGCCCCGCCGCCGACATAGATAAGCGGTCTTTTGGCTTTTTCTATCATCTGCGCCGCGCGTTCGAGCTCGGCTTTCTCCAGCTCTTTTGCCGGGGCGGGCTCGCTCTTCGGTGCGCGCTCATATTCCTCGCTCTGAGCCGCGATATCTGCCGGGATATCTACTAAAACCGGACCTTTTCTGCCGGACTGCGCTATCGAGAATGCCTCGCGGACATCCTGCGCCACTCCGCGCTCGCCCGACGCGATGAACGAATATTTCGTCACCGGCATCGTAACGCCCGCGATATCGACCTCCTGAAACGAGTCGCTGCCGAGGAGCGAGGTCTTGACGTTCCCCGTTATCGCAACAACGGGGCTCGAATCCATGTATGCTGCGGCGATGCCCGTCACGAGATTGGTGGCACCGGGTCCCGAGGTTGCAATAACAACTCCCGTTCTGCCAGTTGCGCGGGCGTAGCCGTCCGCCGCGTGAGCCGCCGCCTGCTCGTGGCAGGTGAGTATATGGCGAATTTTATCGCATTTGTAAAGTTCATCGTAGATATCAAGCACCGCACTGCCGGGATAGCCGAAAACCGTATCGACTCCCTGTTCGAGCAGCACATCTATCAGCGCCCGCGCACCCGTTGAATTCATAAACACGCCTCTGAAAAAATTTATTTTACCGAGAATTTGAAGCTTGTGCGGCTTCTGAACTTTTCGCCCGCCTTGAAAATGCAGGACGGGAAGTTCGGCTGATTCGGAGAGTCGGGATAGAACTGGGTCTCAAGGCAGAAGCCGGCATATTTGTTCATCAGCGTGCCGCCCTTGCCGGGTATTTTGTCGAGGAAGTTGCCGGTGTAGAGCTGAACGCCGGGCATATCCGTAGTAACTTCCATAACGCGCCCGCTCTCGGGGTCATATGCAGTCGCGAACGCGCCCTGCGTGCCCTCGTCGATGCAGAAATTATGGTCGTAGCCGTTGCATCCGATAATGAGCTGATCGTCGTCCTGATCTATATCCCTGCCGATAGCTTTCATCTGTCTGAAATCGAATGCCGTGCCGGTGACATCTCTTATCTCGCCGGTCGGTATGCTGTCCTCATCAATGGGAGTGTAGCGCGACGCGGACAGGCGAAGCTCCTGAGAGAGCACGTCCGGACGCTTGTACGAGCCGAGATTGAAATACGCGTGATTCGTCATGTTTATCGGCGTATCCTCTGTGCAGACAGCCTCATATGCAATCGAAAGCTCGTTGCTGTCATCAAGAGTATAAGTCACCTTTGCGCTCATCTCGCCGGGGAATCCGTTCGAGCCCTCGCCGCTCTTATATTCGAGAACGAGGCTCTCGCCCTCGACTTTTGCCGCCCAGACAGCGTGCGAAAACTCGCCGCCGCCATGCAGACAGGTCTTGCCGTTCTCGTTCTTTACAACATCAATTTCTTTGCCGTTAACGGTAAAATGTCCGCCGCAAATACGGTTCGCATATCTGCCGACGATCTGACCCTGATAGTCCGAACGCTCGACATGACCCTTGAGATCGTCGAAGCCGATGAGAACATCCTCGAAATTTCCGTTTCTGTCGGGCGCAAAAAGCGACTGCCAGGTTGCGCCGTATGTAATGACGGACGCACTGACGCCGTTTGCGTTCTTGAGCTCGTATATATCGACCTCTCTGCCGTCGGAAAGAGTGCCGAAAAGTTTCTTTGAAATCATTGATTTCATCCTCCTGCTGTTATATTAACTCATGGTAAATTATACATTTAATAAAGACAAGTGTCAAGCCGAACAGCGCGCCGGCGCGCAACAGAAAAGCTGAATCTGGCGGCAAAAATTACAGCATCCATATTGACACGGGCAAATTCACAGTTTATAATAAAATCAATTTAGTACAGTAAAGCCTTGAATCTGCGCCAAAGAACGATTCGGGGCTTGCTGAAAGGGGAATAACAATGAGTTCATCAAAAGGAAAGTATATGAACTTCAAGGAAATTGCCGCCTATTCGCTCGGCCTTTTCGGCTTCCAGGCGATAGTCGGACTCCTGAATTCATATCAGGCGGAGTTTGACGCTTCGATTCTCGGCGCGGACATCGCAGTCGTCGGTATCCTCGTGCTCGTGGCGAAGATTCTCTCCGCAGTTTTCGACCCGTTTGTCGGCAACATGATCGACCGCTCGAAGAGCAAAAACGGCAAGTTCAAATCGATGATTGCAAAGTCGATCCTGCCCCTGCTCGTCATGTCCGCGGTTGTGTTCATCGACGTGCCGTTCAAGACGAACAAAGCGGCAACTTACATATGGATCTTCGCGACCTATCTTCTCTGGAGCTTCGCGATGACCCTCGGCGACGTGCCCTCGCAGGGCATCGCATCCGTCCTCACTCCCGACCCGACGGAGCGCACGAATGTCGTCTCCATCTCAAACACGTTCAAGCAGATAGGCTTCTCCGCCTGCGTCGTGATAGTGCCCATCGCCTGCCTTATAATTCCGGGCGGCTCCAAGGTGCTCGTCAAGAGCGGCGAAACCGACCTGCCCATGATAGCGAATGAGTATCTGTTCACAGCCGTCCTCACCGCCGTTTTCGGCTGCGTGCTGTTCGGGCTTATCCCGCTTCTCAACAAAGAGCGCGTACCCTACACTGCGGGCAACAAGATATCTTTCAAGGACATGATGGGCGCGCTCAAATCGAATAAGCCGTTCATGCTCGTCATAATCTCGTATTTCCTCGGCTTCGGACGCCAGATGGCAATGGGAATTCAGGTTCAGGCGGCGAATATTCTTCTCGGCTCACAGAACCTCGTTGCAGTCCTCGGCATCTCGACCGCGATAGGCACGATGATAAGCATGGCGGCCTGCCCGTTTCTTATAAAGAAGCTCGACGAGAAAAAGGTCTTTATCGGACTTTCGGTATACGGCTTCATCGCATCCGTGCTCTCGTTTGTGATAGCCCACTTCTGGTTCACGAACCCCGACAACATGGTGCTCACCGTTCTCTTCTACTTCTCGCTGTTCCTCATGGGTCTCCAGTTCGCTTCCGTCAACCTCATGCCCATGATAATGACCGCCGACTGCGTTGACTACTATGAGTACGAGACCGGCAAGCGCATGGAGGGCACAGCATATTCGGTGCTCACGCTGACTATCAAAATCTGCCTTGCGCTCGGCACGGCGCTCGGTCTTGTGTTCGTTCAGGTCTCCGGCTATTCGGACACCGTGCGCGAGATCGCCGCAGGCACCGCCGCCGGATTCGCGACAAAGACAAAGGACATCGTGTTCTTCGCCTATGCCGTTGTCCCCGGTATTCTCTCCCTGCTCTCCGCTATCCCGATATTCAAATACGATATCGTCGGCAAGAAGAAGCAGGAGATATCCAACGCGCTCCAGGCAAGAAGAACCGCCGCAGCCGCCGAGAAATAATCAAAGCAAAAAGTTATCCTCCGTATGGATTCATACGGAGGATTTTTTTGGTTGGTTTTTTAAGTCTCTCTTGTATAAAGAGACGCGGCGCGAAGTGCCGGAGGAACTGTTTTTAATAAGTTGCAATTTTCAAAATTGCGAGTATTTTGAACTTTCATACAACCCCTCAGTCACGGCTTCGCCGTGACAGCTCCCCTTACACAGTGGAGCCTTGGAGCTGTGCAATGACAAACTTTTTCGATTTAAAAATAATTCGTCGCACTTTTTATGGCTCCCTTGTGTAAAGGGAGCTGTCAGCCGTCAGGCTGACTGAGGGATTGTTTTACCGCAGAGTCAATATATTCGCAAACGCCCTGAAAGTTTTCGTTGATTTCATTATTGGGGATGCGAATCACTGTGAGTCCGTATTTTTTCAAAAAATCCGTCCTCTCAGTATCTTTTTGCATATTATCATTCTCATAGTGCTGAGAACCGTCAAGCTCGATAACAAGCTTAGCCTTAGCGCTGTAAAAATCCGCTATATATTTTCCGAGCACCTTTTGCCTTGAAAAACGAATAGGATAGCCGCGCAGAAAATCATACCAGAGATGCCGCTCTTCTTTTGTCATCTCTTTTCGCAGCTGTTTTGCCAAGGGAACAAGCTGTTTATTGTGTTTTGGCTGCATGACTATCCCTCCGTCTCGGCTTCGCCGAGCCACCTCCATTTACACAAGTGAGGCTGATAAAACTTATTCAAACATCGCCTTGAATGCTTTTATCCACTCGCGCGCTATCAGCGCGTGCCCGCTCTCCGTCGGGTGGATGCCGTCCCAAATCCAGTAGGCGCAGTCACGTCCCTCTGCTGCTTCGTCGAACAGATGCTGAAGCTGGATAAAAAATATCCTGCCATCATTTTCGGCAATGCGGCGGCAGATTTGCGAATATCTGCCTATCTCTTCGCGGCAAGTATTCTCTTCCGCCTTGAATCTGTCCTTTGTCGGCAGAAAGAACGGCTCCATGAGAAACACTTTCAGCTCCCCGTTCGTTTCAAACGACTGCGAGAGTATGCTTTCGAGATTCTTTTCGTATTCCTCTGGCTCAACATGATTTTCGCCCTCAAGGAAGCAATCGTTCGTGCCGATGAGCAGGCTCAGAACATCCGGCTCTATATCGAGCGCATCCTCGCGCCAGCGGCGGAGCAGTCCGCGCGTCGTGTCGCCGGAAATGCCTCGGTTTACAAATTTCAGTCCGGCATCCGGATATTCCGCGCCGAGCATACCGCTGACAATAAATGCGTAGCTGTGCCCTATCTGATGGTTGAGATCGTGGCGGCGTTCGGGCTCTTTGTATCTGTTGCCATCCGTTATCGAATCGCCCTGAAAAAGTATCTTCATTTTTCTCCTCCTCAGTCTATATCCGCAAAAACCGTGTCTGTTATTTCTCCGCGGCAAGTGCCGTTGCTAAGGTCAACGAGCCGCGCCTCAAACGCAGGCTCAAGCTCCTGCGGTATTCTCATTTTCACCGTCACCACGTCCTCGAACGCCGTGTCCTCAACTATGCCGCCCTGCTCCGGGATAAGCGAGGCGAGCCGCCCGTAAAATGTGTAGTCGCAGCGGATTTTCACTATGCTGCACTCCGCGCGGGTCACTATGCCCCCCGCGTCAACTGCGATTTTCGCCGCGTGCGAATAGGCTCTGACGAGTCCCCCGCCGCCTAAAAGTATTCCGCCGAAATATCGGGTGACAACCAGAACGCAGTCGGTCAGATCTTCTTTTTGCAGGACATTGAGTGCCGGCATTCCCGCCGTGCCCTGCGGCTCGCCGTCATCCGAAAAGCGGCAGATGTTGCCATTTCTGATTATATATGCCGGGACATTGTGCGTCGCGTCCCAGTGCTTCGACTTTATCGAATCAATAAACGCTATCGCGTCCTGCTGAGTCGTGACGGGCGATATATAGCCGATGAACCGCGAACGCTTTTCAACGAACTCAGCGCTCGCCGCCGCTCTTATGGTTCTGTACTGCATATTGCCGCCTCCCGTCAAATTTTATTCTTCTTCGCCGTCCTCGTCGTTCTTCTCATACGGGAACTCGTAGACGACCTCCAGCTTGTGCCCGCGCATCCACAGCGACGGGGTTATGCGCAGAGTGTAGCCGCAGCCGTTCGGAGTTATCCACTCGTGCATCGGCAGCTGGGGCAAACCGAAGTTTGTGAGAAGCGCCATCATCACGCCGCCGTGTGTGACTATCGCCGCGCGGTCGGTCTCGGTCTTTATCAGACCGTCGATTATTTTTATGAATCCCTCGCACACGCGCTTTGCGAACGCCTCGTTGCTCTCGCCGAACGGCGGCTCAACGCCCTGCTCGCCGGCGAGCCAGCGCGGGAACATCGGATAGTCCTTGAGCTCCTCCGCATCCTTGCCCTCGAACTCGCCGAAGTTGCACTCTATAAGCGAATCTATAGTAATGCACTTGTTGTCGGGATAGAGTATCGCCGCGGTGTCGGTGCAGCGCTTGAGCGGACTCGATATGACCGCGCCGACGGGCGGATAGACAAGCTCAGAGCGCATATTCTCGAGCTGTTTTCTGCCCTCTTCGCTGAGCTCAACGTCGGTGTGACCGATATATTTTCCCTCGGTCTCCTCCTTTGTCGCGCCGCTTCTTATGATATAGACTATATAGCTTTTCATGTTTCCTCCAAAAATACGCTGGGTATTTTGTTGAACTGTATGATTGAAAATTCTTGAATTTCTGATATAATGATTATACAGACTGTATAAAAGAGGTATCGTTATGGCAACAAATATAACCGCGCGCCTGTCTTCACTCAGAAAAGAAAAGGGACTGAGCCAAAAGGAAGCCGCCGCAGGACTCGGAGTCTCGCAGGCGCTGCTCTCACACTACGAAAACGGCATACGCGAATGCGGGCTCGATTTTCTCTGCCGCGCGGCGGATTACTACAATGTCACCACGGACTACCTGCTGGGGCTGAGCGAATCGAAGCGCGGATTTGAAGGCGCATTCGGTATCAAAGGCGACCTGCCCTCCGACTCGGAGCTCAACACCCTGACTATATTCCGCGTCGCCGGAAAGCTGCGCAAATTCCTGACTTTCCCGCAGGAGAGTAATGACTCAACCGTCGACTCCCTGCACAGGATATACAGCCTCATGATGTACCGAATCATAATCGCGGAGACCACCAAGGGCAATCTCCCGAGCGATTGGGTGCCCAACGCAGATATTCTCAACGACCCCGCCTATCTGCATATTCTCGACTGCATCGAAAGCGAGCTGATAACGCAGGGCAGCCACTCGCCGCGCCGCGCTCCCGCAAAAATGCCTATGAGCTTCAGAACAGTCATCGACCAGACGCAGAGCTTTGTTGAATCCCGCTGCGAAAAAAGCGGAATAAAGCTCGACGGCGGCTACACCACGAAATTTTAGTTATATTCTCGCAACGCCGCTGTCCCTCGCCGCCTGCGTAACTGCATCGGCAACCGCCTTGCCGACGCGCTCATCGAACGCCGCAGGCAGGATATAATCGGGGTTCAGCTCATCGTCGCTGACGAGCGAAGCTATCGCCTTGGCGGCGGCTATCTTCATCTCTTCGTTTATGTCGCTCGCGCGGACATCGAGCGCGCCGCGGAAAATTCCGGGGAACGCGAGAACGTTGTTTATCTGGTTCGGGAAGTCGCTTCTGCCCGTGCCGACTACCGCCGCGCCTGCCGCCTTTGCGAGGTCTGGCATTATCTCGGGTACGGGGTTCGCCATAGCCATGATTATTGCATTTTCAGCCATCGACGCCGCCATCTCCTCTGTAACGATTCCGGGAGCGGAGACGCCGACAAATATATCAGCGCCCTTCATCGCGTCGGCAAGCGTGCCGGTGCGGTGCTTTTTGTTTGTGAATGCGGCAATTTCCGCCTTTGCGGGAGTCAGATCCCCACCCTCGCAGATTATGCCCTTGCGGTCGCACATGATAATCTCGCCTGCACCCATAGAGTCGAAGAGTCTCGCTATCGCAACGCCCGCAGCGCCCGAGCCGCTGAAAACAACGGTGCAGTCGGAGAGCTGCTTTTTGACTATCTTTAATGCATTGACAACCGCCGCAAGGCAGACGACCGCAGTGCCGTGCTGATCGTCGTGGAAAATCGGTATATCTGTGCGCTCCTTGAGCTTGCGCTCGATTTCAAAGCAGCGCGGAGCCGCGATATCCTCGAGATTCACTCCGCCGAACGAACCTGCGAGCAGGGCGACGGTGTTGACTATATCGTCAACGTCCTTTGAACGCACGCAAAGCGGTATCGCGTCGACTCCGCCGAACGCCTTGAAGAGCACGCATTTGCCCTCCATGACGGGCATGCCAGCCTCGGGACCTATATCCCCGAGACCAAGCACCGCGGTGCCGTCCGTGACGACGGCAACGGTGTTCCAGCGGCGGGTTAGGTCATAGCTCTTGCTGACATCGTCCTTTATTTCGAGGCACGCCGCCGCGACTCCGGGGGTGTAGGCAAGGGACAGCTCGTCCTTGTTGCTGACCCCGGCTCTCGGCTGTATCTCCAGCTTGCCGTGCAGTTCATAGTGCAGTTTGAGTGATTCGCTCAGATAATCCATTCTCGTTTTCCTTTCGTGTTCAAGAATACCCGGTTATTTTTACGGCCGCCGATCAGAAAACCGGTCGGCGGCCAGATAATATCAGTCCTTCGCCCAGTCGCGCGAACGCTCGACTGCGCGCTTCCAGCCCTTGTAGAGCTCGTCGCGGTGCGACTTCTCCATCTGGGGAGTGAAAATCTTCTCGATCTCGCGGTTCTGTGCGATCTCGTCCCTGTCCTTCCAGTAGCCGACGGCAAGACCCGCAAGGTATGCCGCGCCAAGAGCGGTCGTCTCGACGGTCTTGGGTCTGTCGACTATCGTGCGTATCATATCCGACTGGATCTGGAGCAGGATATCGCTGACGCTCGCGCCGCCGTCGACACGAAGCTCGGTGAATGTTATTCCGGAGTCGTCCTCCATCGCCTCAAGAAGGTCGGTCATCTGATAGGCGATAGCCTCGAGGACGCTTCTCGCGATATGAGCGCGGTTGACTCCGCGCGTGAGTCCGACTATGCAGCCGCGCGCATACATATCCCAGTAGGGCGCGCCGAGTCCCGTGAACGCGGGGACAAAATATATACCGTTTGCGTCGGGCACGCTCTCGGCGAGCTCGTCGCAGCGCTTTGCGTTGTCTATCATATGCAGCTCGTCGCGAAGCCATTTTATGACCGAGCCCGCGTTGAATGCAGAGCCCTCAATGGCATATTCGACCTTGTCGCCGATACCCCATGCGACGCCCGTGAGCAGGTTGTTCTTTGATTTAACGCGCTTTTCGCCCGTGTTCATCAGCAGGAAGCAGCCGGTACCGTAAGTGTTCTTCGCCTGACCGGGCTCGAAGCATGCCTGACCGAACAGAGCCGCCGGCTGATCGCCTATAGCGCCCGCGATCGGGATACCCTCGAGATCCTCAAGACCGATTATGCCGCCTGCAACCTTGCCGTATACCATGCTCGAAGGCTTGACCTCTGGCAGAATGGACATCGGGATGTTGAGATATTCGCACATCTTCTCGTCCCAGCAGAGATTGTCGACATCGAAGAGCATCGTTCTCGATGCGTTGGAGTAGTCGGTTATATGCACTCTGCCGCCGGTGAGATTCCATATGAGCCATGTCTCGACCGTGCCGAAGAGCAGCTGATCCGCCTCGGCGAGCGCACGTGCGCCCGGAACGTTGTCAAGGATCCACTTTATCTTTGTGCCGGAGAAATACGCGTCTATAACAAGACCGGTCTTATCCTTTATGTATTCCTCCATGCCGTCCGCCTTTATCTGCTCGCAGAGCTCCGCTGTGCGGCGGCACTGCCAGACGATGGCGTTGTAGACGGGCTTGCCCGTCTCCCTGTCCCACATAATGGTGGTCTCGCGCTGATTCGTTATGCCGATAGCGGCTATATCCTCAGGCTTTATCCCGCCCGAAGCAAAGACGGAAGTCACCGCCTGGAACTGGCTGAAAAGTATCTCCATCGGGTCATGCTCGACCCAGCCTGCGGCGGGATAGATCTGATCGAACTCCTTCTGCGCCTTGGCTACGATATTGCCCTTCTTGTCAAAAACGATGGCGCGTGAGCTCGTCGTTCCCTGATCGAGTGCAAGGACGTATTTTGCCACTTGTATCCTTCCTTTCAAATATATATGTCCGTTCTCTGCGCGGGCGTCCGTTCAAGTTATACGCCGCCGTGCAGAGCAAAATACCACTATAAAATAATAGCTCCAAACATACAAAAAGTCAATGTTATTGGCGAAACACTTCGGCACTTTGACTAAAAAAATAAATAATTATCTTTTTACTGTCAAATAGTTCTTTACCGTAAATATTAAAAAGCTTTTCTGATATATAATAAGTTCCGTAAGCTTAAAAATTAAAGGAGTGTTAATTAATCATGGGAGACAAGCTTTCAGTCGTCACGGGCGCTACGGGTCACGTCGGCTATGCACTCGTTAAAGAACTCGAGGCACGCGGCGAAAACTTCAGAATACTCATCAGAAAAGACAGCAAGATTTTTGACGGCATCAATTGCGAGCGCGTATTCGGCGATGTCACCGATCCCGCTTCTCTTGAAAAGGCTTTTGAAGGTGCGGACGTCGTCTATCACCTTGCAGGCGTTATCGAGATAAACAAGGGCAACGAGGACATGACCTGGAAGGTCAATGTCGACGGCACAAAGAACGTCGTTGAGGCGTGCAAAAAGTGCGGCGTAAAACGCCTTGTCTACGCTTCCTCCGTTGACGCTTATCCCCCGCTCCCCGATAATCAGGTTATGCGTGAGATTTCTCACTTCAATCCCGAGATTCTTGACGGCACCTATGCAAAGACTAAGGCTACCGCCACAAACTATGTGTTTGAGAATAACGACGACAAGCTTGAGACAGTTGTCTGCTATCCCGGCGCTTGCTGCGGCCCCTATGACTTCAAGGTCTCTTCCGTCGGCGAGATGGTCAGAATGTTCCTCAAGGGCAAGTTCCCCGTATCGCTCTCCTTCGGCGCATATAACTTCGTTGACGTGCGCGATGTTGCAAAGGGCATGATCGGCGCTGCTGAAAAAGGCAGACCCGGCGAGGGCTATATCCTCACCGATGAGGTCGTCACCGTCGACCAACTGATACATATGCTCGCAGACATCTGCGGCTTCAAGGCTCCGAGCCTCAAGATTTCTCTCGGCCTTGCAAATGCGTTTGCTCCTCTCATGGAGGTCTATTACAACGCCGCGAAGAAGACCCCGCTCTTCACCCGCTACTCCATCCGCAAGCTGACCTCGAACTGCAACTTCAGCTGCGAGAAGGCAAAGGAAGAGCTCGGCTACGCCCCCATGGGCGCAAAGCAGTCCTTCACCGACATGGTCGCATGGATAAAGGAATACGAAGGCACCGGAAAGAAGAAATAATCTTAACCGATAATTGAGATGACCGTCCGTTTATTCGGGCGGTCGTTTTTTCATATTCTGTTGAGTATAAAATGATTCTTCTTGAACTTCAATATTCCGTCATCCCTGAGTGCGCAGAGCTGGGCGGACATCGCACTGCGGTCAACGCACAGATAGTCGGCGAGCTGCTGGCGGTCGAAGGGAATGTCAAATTCATTTTTTCCGCTCTTCATCGCCTGCGCCGAAAGATATGACATCAGCTTTTCGCGCGTCGTGCGCTTGCCCATGTGACCGAGCTTCGAGTTGAAATTCAGATTTTTGCGCGCAAGCTCGGATATCAGATTGCCGACGAGCTTTGCGTGCCCAGCGCACGACTTCTGGCACGAGCCGAGCACATGCCCGACCTTCAGCCGCATTATCTCGCATTCGCTCTCCGCCTCCGCGCCGACGGTCAGCTTTTCGCCCGTGCAGGCGAACGACTCGGCGAAGATTCCGCCCTGAGTTATCCGCGCCATGATGTTGCGGTTGCCCCAGAAATCGTCCTGCACTATCAGAACGCTGCCGCTCATCACGAGCCCGAGCGAGTCCGTCTTTTCGCCCTCGGGCATTATTATTTCGCCCTTTTGATATCTGCGGCTGTGCGCATCGAGGGCTTCGAGCAGTTCGGGCAGCTCGGCTTCGTCTATTCCGAAAAAGAGCGGCGCTGTTTTTATTTTTTCAAAATTTTCCGACATATTTTTATCACTCCGTTGTTTTTGCAACAGTATTTTTGTCCTGATTCTACTATAATAAACGCGTCAGGTCAAGAAAAAACAAATTTTACGCTCGGAGGAATTTTTATGAAGCGCAGAATAATCCATATTGACGAAGAAAAATGCAACGGCTGCGGAGCTTGCGCCGCCGCCTGCCATGAGGGCGCGATAGCCATGGTCAACGGCAAAGCCAAGCTCATGCGCGACGACTACTGCGACGGGCTCGGCGACTGCCTGCCCGCGTGCCCCACAGGCGCGATAACCTTTGTCGAGCGCGAGGCAGCCGCCTACAACGCCGAAGCGGTCAAAGAAAACCTGATGAAGAAAAGAGGCGGCGGACATCACGGCGGATGTCCGGGTTCAAGGCTCATGACGATGAACCGCGAGGAAAACACCCCGTCGGCTCAGCCCGCCGAAATGCAGAGCCGACTGCGCCAGTGGCCGGTTCAGATAAAGCTCGTGCCGGTGAACGCGCCGTATTTTGACGGCGCAAAGCTGCTCATCGCCGCCGACTGCACCGCCTACGCCTACGCGGCGTTCCACGAAAAATTCATTAAGAACCACATAACCCTTGTCGGGTGCCCGAAGCTCGACAGCGTCGACTATTCCGAGAAGCTGACGGAGATAATCGCGAACAACAATATACAGTCCGTGACGGTCGTCAGAATGGAAGTCCCCTGCTGCGGCGGACTCGAACACGCCGCAAAAACAGCATTGCAGAACAGCGGCAAATTCATCCCGTGGCAGGTCGTGACGATATCGACCGACGGGCGTATCCTCGACTGAGCGGTTGATTTATCAGCCCCTTTGCGGTATCATATACTGTGGAGGCGTTGAGATGAACAAAATCAACTATCAGCTCGAACTCGACCGCGAAATTGATGAAATAAAAAAGCAGGGGCGTGTGCCGTCCCTGCTGCTGCACAGCTGCTGCGGACCGTGCAGCAGTTATGTGCTCGAATATCTGACAAAATATTTTGATGTCACCGTGCTCTACTTCAATCCGAACATCTACCCCGCAGAGGAATATGAACACCGACTCAGCGAACAGCGCAGGATAATATCTCTCCTGCCCGCGGAGCACAGTGTAAAATTTCTCGAATGCGAATATGACCACAAGCAGTTCATCGAAGCCGCAAAGGGATATGAGCAGGAGCGCGAGGGTGGTTCGCGGTGCGAAAAGTGCTTTTATCTGCGTCTCGAGCGCACGGCGCAGGAGGCGAAGAAGCACGGCTTCGACTATTTCACGACCACCCTTTCCGTAAGTCCGCACAAGAATTCGCAGATACTCAACCGCATCGGCGAAGAGATGGGCGAAAAATACGGAGTGCGCCACCTGCCCGCAGATTTCAAGAAGCGCGAGGGCTACAAGCGCTCGATAGAACTTTCGAAGCAGTATGATCTATACAGACAGAACTACTGCGGGTGCGAGTTTTCGAAGCAGGGGTAAAATTATATAAATTCGTCCGCCGCATTTATATCTAATACGGCGGACATTTTTATTTTATCCTGTAGATAACTTTATTTTTCATTTCCTGTGCATCGAGCAAGCCAAACTCAGAAAATTTCAAAGCAAACTTGCGTACGGTAGCAAATGCTGCGTCTCCGAAGTCCTTTTCGAGCTGTTTCGTTGTGAAGCCCTCGCCGCCGTATGTCGATAATACGAACTGCCAGAGCTTCGCCTCCTTTGCCGTCACTTCACCCGAACGCAGAATCTCATTGTATCTTTCCGTTAAGTCCGTTTTAACTGCATCCGGTTTCATTTCGTCATAGACATTTTTTATAAAATATATTAGAAACGGCGTGACATCTGTAACTCCCGCAAGCCTCGCGTTATTTTCAACAAGAGTGTATGCGTCGTAATATTTTCCCCTGCTCTTTTCAATGTAGCTTGACATCGGAACAAAAAGCGTGCTTTCATATCCTTTCTGAATCAGGAACCACATATGCAAAAGACGCGCCATACGTCCGTTTCCGTCAAAATACGGATGCAAGTATGCGATGTCAAAATGCAACATTGCAGCCTTGAGCAGATCATTTATGCCGTCGTCGGCATTTGCGAAATCCACAAACTGTTTCATATATCCGGGAAGTTTTCCGCTGCCGATGCCGCGGTGTACAACGCCGTCTCCGCCCATAACATACACATCATCATGGCGGTAAAATTCCCCGTCGCGCAGTCTGTCATCGCCTTCGAGAAAATTCCCTATTGCCATCATATAGAGCTTATGGATATTCTCCTCTGTTATATGATTGTGCCTGTCGCTTATAAACTCAAAGCCAAGTTTCAATCCGTATATCCTGTTCTCCTGATTGTCCTTCGGCGCATTGCCGAGCATTATACTGCGCACGCTGCTGCGATCAAAGTCAATGCTTTCGATCGCCGAGGTCGCAATGATCTCCTCTTCAACCGCATTTGCGGCATAGACAGAGTTCTGCGCGGTAAAAAGCAGTTTCACCGCTTCAAGATTCACACCTGTGCATGACGTCAGATATACAAGATTTTTGCCGTCAAAATCATTCAGCGGCAGCTTTTCATAAAATGACGATTTCAATATATTTATAAACTCTTCAAAATCATCCGGGTATTTATATTTGAGCTTTTTGAGATTTGTTATGTGTTTATCCGAGAGCATTTCAGAAAATTTCAGTGCATCCATTTAATCACCAACTGATACATATTGATAGTAATTGATATCAGTATAACTAAATAATATCTTTTTGTCAACCCTCAAGCTGTAAAAGCAACGTCCGCCGCATTTATATCTAATACGGCGGACGTTTTTTATTTTATTTTATCTTCAAAACACCACAACAAGCAGCATCTTGAACTGCTCCTTGCCGTAGACCGCATGCGGGTGTCCGGCGGGCATGACTATGCTCTCGCCCTCGCGCAGCTCGTAGTCAACGCCGTCTATCGTTATTTTTCCGACTCCCTCGAGGCAGGTGACAAATGCGTCGCCGCCGGAGGCGTGGGTGCTTATCTCCTCGTCCTTGTCGAAAGCGAAGAGCGTTATGCTCAGCGCGTCGTTCTGGGCGAGGGTCTTGCTGACCACCTGCCCCGGCTGGCAGAGCACCTGATCTCTCAGGGTCAGAACCTCGGATTTTGAAATATTTTTCATGAGCTCTTTCATTTTCTTCTCTCCTCTATTTCATATATATTATCTGCGCATAAGACTGAATTATGTCTGAACACAGTATACCACCGCCGCTTGGCAAACGCAAATATAGCTATAGAAAATCCTCTCGTCTTATGTTAAAATAGTATACGGATAATTTCAAGGGAGTGTGTCAGATGAAAGAGAATAAGAAACTTGTCAACGAAATAATCAGCGATGTCAAGCACGACATGAGCAACGAGGATATCATATCCCTGCTCGCCGACAGCAGGATATCGGCAAACCCCGACAAGGAGAAATACACATTCGGCCAGCGCGCCGCAGATAAAATCGCGAAGTTCGCCGGCAGCTGGGCATTCATATTCTCGTTCTCCGCCCTGCTGATACTCTGGATGGTCGGCAATGTCATACTCGCAAAACGTGCGTTCGACCCCTATCCGTTCATACTGCTCAACTTAGTGCTCTCGTGCGTTGCCGCGCTGCAGGCACCGCTGATAATGATGAGCCAGAACCGCCAGGAGGAAAAAGACCGCCGCCGCGCCGAGAACGACTACAAAGTCAATCTCAAAACCGAGATAATGATCGAAGATATCCACGGCAAGATGAACCGTATACTCGCCCGTCAGGCAATACTGATGAAGCTGATGAAGATAGACGAAAACACGATGAAGCAGATAACGCTCGAAAAGCAGGAGGAGATGTGCGCCGAGGCGTGCAGAGCCGAGAAGAGCAAAAACGAGCACAGCGAGCATAAAGAACCCGAAGAAAAGCCCGAAAGCTGAATTTCGCCTTGCTTTTGAATTGCGTTTATTGTATACTGACCCTTGATAAAAGCCCTTCGGAGGAAAAGAAAATGAAGCAGCTCAATATTATTCCCAATCCCAACAAAATCGACTATCTCGGCGGAAGCGTCAAGATGGAAAACATCGATTCCGAAAGCTTTTCCGCGCGTCTGACAGACAAACTGCCCGAAGAGGGCTATGTGCTCGAAGTGACCGAAAACGGTGTCGAAGCCACCGCCGGCGGCGAGCGCGGAGCCTTCTATGCGAGCCAGACATTGAAGCAATTAAAGCAGCTCGATATCTGCCCGTGCGTGAGAATCGAGGACGCGCCCGCGTTTGAATACCGCGCATTCATGCTCGACTGCGCGCGCCACATGACGACGGTCGAGAACATCAAAAAGCTCATCGACGCCGCCGCACTCGTCAAAATGAACACCATGCACTGGCATCTGACCGACGACCAGGGCTGGCGCGTTGAAATTGACAGCCACCCCGAGCTCATCACAGTCGGCTCCCGCCGCCGCAGCTCGGATTTCGGCCAGTACCACTTCGCCGAGGAATATTCCGGATATTTCACAAAGGATGAGATCCGCGAAGTAGTCGCATATGCCGACGACAACTATATTGAAGTTATCCCCGAGTTCGATATGCCCGGCCACACGCTCTCCGTGCTCGCCGCCTATCCCGAGCTCTCCTGCAACGGCAAGCCTCTCGAGGTCGGCACGAAGCAGGGCATCTTTGATGATATCCTCTGCGCCGGAAACGACGATTCGCTGAAGCTCGTCTTTGACGTGCTCGGCGAGATGATCGAGCTCTTCCCCGGCAGATATTTTCACATCGGCGGCGACGAAGCGCCCAAGGTTCGCTGGAAGAACTGCCCGAAATGCCAGGCGCGCATGAAAGAACTGGGTCTCAAGGACGAAGAGGAGCTTCAGGGCTGGTTCGTTCTCCAGGCTGTTGACTTCCTCAAAAAGCACGACAAGACAGCTATAGTCTGGAACGAGAGTCTCAACAGCGGCATGATGCCCAACGATATTATAGTTCAGCGCTGGATGGACAAAAAAGACCGCTCCGTCGAGTTCGCGAACAAGGGCGGAAAGATGATAGTCTCCGAGTTTTACTATTACTACTGCGACTACCCCTACGGCATGACCTCGCTCAAAAAGACCTACAGCCTCGACCCGTATATAAAGGGACTGACCGAGGCGGGCAAGAAGAATGTCTACGGCGTCGAGTGCCCGATTTGGACGGAGTATGTCCGCGACTTTGACAGGCTCTCGTATATGTGCTTCCCGCGCTTCTGGGCTGTTGCCGAGGCCGGCTGGACAAAGAGAGAGAATATGGACTGCGAAAGCTTTGAGGAGCGCTTTGAAGCTCTGCGACCGATGCTCGAAGAGATGGGAATAAAACCCGCTCCCCGCTCGGATTGGAACCCCAACTTCCTGCAGTCCCTCAAGGAGCTCAAGCAGTTCTTCAAGGGCACAACGAATCTCGACAATATCCTCAACATGATTCGCAACAATCAGGCATAAATAATATAGAGAAAGCTCCGCACTCGTCTGCGGGGCTTTTTTGTTTTGCGGCTCAAATCTTTTGGCAAAATAACTAAAAATCTATTGTAACCCCCGCGGCAATAATATATAATTGTCATGTACCGCAAGTTAAAATTATTTTGACGGATAAATCAAAGAATTTTCCGAAAGGAGCAATCAAATGAGTCATGTAGACATCCGCTTCACGGACAAGAACTCCGAGCGCTTCATGCTCGCCAGAAGGGTCTACAAGGTCATTGAGGACCTTGAGAATGAATATCTCTACCCCGACAGCGAGACGCTCGGCGGCTTCAAATTCCGCGACGGGCAGTACAAATTTTCACAGATCGACGAGGGCGAATGGACGGATTTCGACTCGGAGAACGACTACTGGGGCTATAAAGAAGACTACGCGTGGTTCCGCCACAGCTTCACAGTTCCCGAGCGTTTTGCCGGCAGACCCGTGGTCTATCAGCTGACCCCCTCCGCAAGCGGCCCGTGGAATCGCAGCAACCCGCAGTTCATCATGTACTTCAACGGCGAGCTGCGCCAGGGCGGCGACTCGAACCACAGCGAGATACGCCTGCTCGACTGCGCCAAGGGCGGCGAAGAATTCGACTGCTGCCTCAACGCATATTCGGACGCATGGGAATTCAAGGGCAAGCTCAGAATGGGCGCGCGCCTCAAGGTCGTCGATGACCTTGTCAACCGCCTCATCTTCGATCTCAAAACCCCGCTCAAAGTCGCGTCCCTCTATGACGCGGACGATCTTCCGCGCATCGATATAGTCAAGGCGCTCAACGACGCCGTCAATCTTATCGATTTCAACACCGCTGATTACGATACATTCGCTGCCTCCGCCGAGGCGGCAATCGACCTGCTCGACAGGGAGATATATTCAAAAGACGCCATGGACGCGACCGCCTGCTGCATCGGTCACACGCATATCGATGTCGCATGGCTCTGGAGACTCCGCCAGACAAGAGAGAAGGCCGGCCGCTCCTTTGCGACCGTCCTCAAGCTCATGGAGGAATATCCCGAATACAAGTTCATGTCCTCGCAGGCTCAGCTCTACGCCTTTGTCAAGGAGGACTATCCCGAGGTCTATGAGGGCATCAAGAAGATGATCGCCGCAGGGCGCTGGGAAGTCGAGGGCAGCATGTGGGTCGAGTCGGACACCAACGTCACCTCCGGCGAATCCCTTGTCCGCCAGTTCCTGGTCGGCAAGCGCTTCTTCAAGGACGAATTCGGCGTTGACAATAAGATAATGTGGCTCCCCGATGTTTTCGGCTACAGCGCGGCGCTCCCGCAGATTATGAAGAAGGCCGGCATCAACTACTTCATGACCACAAAGATATCCTGGAACGAGTTCAACAAAGTGCCCTATGACACATTCATGTGGAAGGGCATCGACGGCACGGAGATTCTCTCTCACTTCTCGCCGAGCACCGACTGCTTCGACGAGGGAGACTGCTGGCAGACAACATACAACGCCTATCTCAACCCCGAGCACATCCTCGGCGGCTGGCACAGGTATTCGCAGAAGGATCTCAACAAAGAGTATCTCTGCACCTTCGGCCACGGAGACGGCGGCGGTGGACCGACCCGCGATATGCTCGAAATGGGTCACCGCATGGCAAAGGGCATACCCGGCTGCCCGAAGGTCAAGCAGGAATTTGCAATAGACTTCTATCACGACCTCGAAAAGGAAGTCAAGGGTTCGCGCAGGCTGCCCAAATGGGCGGGTGAGCTCTATCTCGAGTTCCACCGCGGCACCCTGACCTCGCAGGGCAGAAACAAGCGCTACAACAGAAAGAGCGAGCTGCTCTATCACGATATGGAGACTATCTGCGCCATCGCCGACTCAAACGGCATCGCGTCATATCCCCGCCAGTTCATCAATGACGGATGGAAGATAATACTCCTCAACCAGTTCCATGATATAATCCCCGGCTCTTCGATAAAAGAAGTCTACGAGGATTCCAAGGAGCAGTACGACAAGCTCATCTCCGAGGGTAAAGCTGAGATAGCCGACACTCTCGGCAAGATAGTCTGCACTCCGGACGGCAGCGCCCTGACCGTTTTCAACACCTTCGGCGCAGAGCGCGACGATGTCGTTATCACCGATATGCCCGCTGACGAGCATTTCTCGATAGTCGATGCAGACGGCAACGTCATGCCGTGGCAGAAATCAGCCGACGGACGCCTTGTGTTCTTCGCAAAGGGCGTGCCCGCAAAGGGATACAAGACCTTCAGTATTGTTCACGGCGGCGAGCAGGGCGAGAACACCGTCAAGGTCGAGAACAAGACTATAGAGAACAAGTTCTTCACCGTCAAGTTCGACAAGGACATGAACATCGCGTCGCTCATTCATAAGGCGACCGGCAGAGCAGTCGCGCCCGAGGGCGAAGTTCTCAACAAAATTTATGCCTATGACGACAGACCGTTCAACCACGAGGCATGGGATATCAAGGTCTATTTTGATCAGAAGTACACCGAGATAAACGATGTCAGCGCAGTCGATGTGACCGAGAGCGGACCCGTCCGCACGGTCATAAAGGTCACGCGCAAGTTCCTCTCCTCGACCATTGATCAGAGCTTCATCTTCTACGCAGACCTGCCGCGCATCGACGTTGACTACACGGTCGACTGGAAAGAGAAGAAGATACTTCTCAAGGCGGACTTCCCCGTTGATGTCAACGCGACTCAGGCCACCTACGACATCCAGTTCGGCAACTACAAGCGTCCGACCCACCGCAACACGCTCTGGGATTTCGCGCAGTTTGAAGTCGTCGGTCACAAGTGGGTGGATCTCAGCGACAACAGCTTCGGTCTCTCCGTCCTCAACGACTGCAAGTACGGTCACGACATAAAGGACGGTCACATCAGAACGAGCCTCCTGCGCTGCGCGGTCAACCCGAACAGCGAGCAGGACAGAGAAGTTCACCGCTTCACCTACTCCATCTACCCGCACGCGGGCTCGGTCGACACCTCCGATGTTGTCAACCAGGGTTATTCGCTCAACCTGCCGCTCTACTGCGTCAGCGGCAAGGCGGCTCACGACAGCTACTCGCTCGTGAGCACCGACAAGGACAATGTCATCATCGAGACCGTCAAGAAGGCTGAGGACAGCGACGATGTCGTCATCCGCGCATACGAGACATGGAACAAGACGACCGACTGCGTCTACACCTTCGACCGCGCCCCGAAGAGCGTATATGCCTGCAACCTGCTCGAAGAAAACGAGGAGCAGCTCGAAGTCAGCGGCAGCACAGTCTCGCTCAGATTCAAGCCCTTCGAGATAAAGACTGTAAAAGTCACTTTCTAAAATCCACAGCACAAAGCCCCACCCGCCAAAACGGGTGGGGTCATTTCATCGTAGCACAAGTATCATACCGCAAATGCGCAAATAAAATTCACGGCAAATTGCAAATCCGCTTGACAAAGCCCGGCACATTTGCTAAAATATCATAGCCGTTAAAAATACGGACAGGTATCGAAGTGGTCATAACGGCCCTGACTCGAAATCAGGTAGTCGCGCAAGCGGCTCGTGGGTTCGAATCCCACCCTGTCCGCCAAAAAAGCCTTTACGTTTTCAAGCGTGAAGGCTTTTCTTTATTTTGTCAACATTTTGTCAACAAAAGTTATTTCAAATCAGGCAAGATTGATGTATAATTGTTTCACAGACATTAATGCAGGCGGTGAAACGTGTGAACTCAAGCAAACATATGATAGTCGCCAACGGGCGGATAATTACCGAAGACATTACCGAGCTGAAATACAACGCCATAACCCAAAAGTATGAGGTAACCTTTAAAAATCAAAAGACATATTCATATAACTCAGAAAATATTCATTGGCTGAAAGACCCAGTAGTTCTGGATCCGCTGAATTATCACATATCACACAACGGGATTTCGCTTTGGGGCATACGCGCCATCTATGTTTTTACCGATATAAATCAGCGTTATTGGCACATTTGCTTTGAGAACGGCTCCGCGCGCGATTACAGTGAAGATGATTTGCAAATAGAAAAGTCTGTTCTTGATGATGAGACCGCAAAAAATGTCCTTGACTATCTTAAAAGGTCGGCGGAACTCTGTAAATTGAAAGCAGAAACCGGAGAGAAGCTTTTGCCGATTCAGTATGCCGGAATAGATTTCATCGACGAAACATCAGTGCTGGCGTATTACTTGAATCCTACTCTTTACACTGCCGCTTTAGCAAAGCCGACGCATCTTATTTTCCCGTTCGGCTGCAATGCGAGTCAGTTCAAAGCCGTAAAGAATGCGTTAGAAAATAAGCTCAGTGTTATCGAAGGACCTCCGGGAACCGGAAAGACGCAAACGATACTTAATATCATCGCGAACATTATCATCTCGGGCAAAACTGTGCAGGTCGTGTCTAACAACAATTCTGCGATACAGAATATATACGAAAAGTTTTCGGAATACGGGCTTGAATTTATTATCGCTTCACTCGGCAGATCCTCTAACAAAACCAAGTTCTTGACATCCCAAACAGATTCATATCCCGATTTCAGCGGATGGTTTTTCCGCGAGGCAGAACAGCCGGAGTTCATTGAAGAAATAGGCAGGCTCTCCGAACAGCTTCAAAACGTGTTTGAGATGCAGTCAAATCTCGCCGAGGCAAGACAGGAGCTCAACCAAATCATCACCGAACAATACCACTTTGAACAATATATCACAGAAACCGATTTGCCGGATCGTTCAATGATAATGATGCGCAGAACGGTTAAATCCTCCGATATTCTCAAGCTTTGGGAAATATGTCAGCGATACGCCGACAACGACAAAAAAATCCCGCTGATTTTCAAGCTGAGAAGCAGATTCAGATTTGGTATGTGCAAGTGGGATTTTTATAAAAACAAGCCCGAGCATATAATATCGGCTCTCCATGCACTTTTTTACAGAGCCAAAGAAGAAGAGTTGCAAAGAAGAATCAGCTCTATTGAAAACTCTCTGAAAAATATAAACGCACACCAGCTTCTGAATGATATGCAGGCAAAGTCGATGCAATATCTGAAGCACCGATTGTATATTAAATATTCAAAAAATGAAAGCCGCCCAATTTTTATAGGAGATGATTTCTGGAAAAAGCCTTACGAATTTCAAGCTGAATATCCTGTGATACTCAGCACAACATTTTCATCTCGAAGCAGTTTATACTCCAGGGCTAAATTTGACTATGCAATAATGGATGAAGCCTCTCAGGTTGATATCCCAACCGGGGCGTTGGCTCTCTCAAACGCCAAACATGCGGTAATAGTGGGAGACTCAAAACAGTTGCCGAATGTTATAACTGACGAAGACCGAAAAATCGCCGATGCTATTTTTAAATCTTTTGAGCTCCCGCAGGGCTATAACTTTGCAGAAAACAGTTTTCTCTCTTCGCTATGCAAAGTTATCCCAAATGCTCCGAGGACACTCCTCCGAGAACATTACAGGTGTCACCCGAAAATCATAAATTTTTGCAATCAAAAGTTCTATAACGGCAATCTTGTAATTATGACGAAAGATTGCGGCGAATCTAATGTTCTGTCTGTTATCAAAACTTCAATCGGCAATCATTCGAGAGAACACATGAATCAACGCCAAATTGATATCCTTACAACAGAGGTATTGCCTAAAATAGAGTCCGTTCCCGGCAGCATAGGAATTATTGCACCGTATAACAATCAAGTTAACGAAATAAAGAGACAGCTCCCGGACAATGGCATAACAACAGCTACAGTTCACAAGTTTCAGGGACGCGAAAAAGATACAATAATAATGACAACCGTAGATGATAAGATATCGGATTTCACAGATGACCCATATCTTCTCAATGTTGCTATATCGCGAGCCAAGAAGCGGCTCATACTGATAACATCCGGCAATGAGCAGACAGACGGGCAGAATATACGCGACCTTGTCGACTACATCGAATATCAGAACTGTACCGTTACAGACAGCGCATTATATTCGGTGTTCGATTATCTCTACAGTCAGTACACTCAGGCAAGGCAGGACTATCTAAAGAAACACAAAAGGGTCTCCGCATACGATTCTGAAAATCTTATGTACGCACTCATAACCGAGGTTCTGAGCGAAAGCGAAAGAAATGACCTTGATGTCATTTGTCACCAGCCGTTAAATATGATTATAAGAAATCCGCATCTTTTGAGCGATGAGGAATGCCAGTATGCGATGAACAGCTCAACGCATCTTGATTTTCTGATTTTTAATAAGATATCGAAAAAGCCTTTGCTCGCAATAGAAGTTGACGGATATTCATTTCACAAATCCGGTACAAGGCAAGCCGAGCGCGACAGGATGAAGAATTCAATTCTCGACAAATACGGAATACCTTATATCAGATTTGCAACAAACGGCAGCAATGAGAAAGAACTGCTGAGGCAAAAATTAGACAGCATTTCATGAGCTTTTACGTGTCTTCGGATTATATCTAATCTTCTCGACATCTTTTGACAATATACAGAAAACTTATTCAGTTTTTATCCACACCACGAATTTTTGCCGCACCTCTTCCCTCAATTTTGGCGGGCTTTCCCGCTCAGGTCACAGGCAGCACTTTCATTTACCAAAACCGCACCCCGTTTATCAGGCATTGCAGCTTGACAAGCGGGGTGCGATTCACATTTACGGGGGATTACAGAAAAGATCAGGTCAGACTGATTTTGTCTATTCGTTCGAGCTCGTCGCTCGTAAAAGATATTCCATTATTTCTTTGCTTGACTTGTGGGGCAGATTTGAAACACAAAACTACATTACGGTTAACATTCTTCGACGATTAGACGCTTACAGGGTTTTTCATTTTGTCTAAAAAACCAAGCGCAGCTGACGTAAAGTCCATCGGCTGCGCCTATATGTTTTTATATTATTCGGTTATGTCATCACATGGCTTTTTAAATAATATTGCTCACATTTCAACGCTGTACACATATTTTCCGCTTGAAACTTCAAAGCTCTTTCCGTCGGGCAGCGTGATGACAGCGCTCGTGTTAAACGGAACATTAATCGAGAGGACAAAAACGCCGTTTTCAAAATTCCAATTGATTTTGATAGTTCCGCTCGAAAGCTTTTTGAAACATGACACGCTCGTGAGTCCGCCTCCGACGAGGGGTGCAACCTTAAATTTTTTGTAGCCCGGCTCAATCGCTTCGAGTCCCGCGACGCGCCTATATAACCAATCGCCGACTGCACCGTTCGCATAATGGTTGAAAGAAACCATTCCTCCGCCGACAGCGTTTATCAGACCGCTTCCCGGATCTTTTCCGAGATTGACGGTTCCATCGGGTCGAAGCGCGTCCCAACGCTCCCAAATTGATGTTCCTCCGGCTTTGACTTCATACAACCACGACGGGACGGTATCCTGAAGTAAAAGGTCATATGCTTCATTTATATATCCGTTGTCCGAAAGGGCGAAAAGGAGATATGGTGTTCCGAGGAAGCCGGTGGAAAGATGATTATCGGCTTCTTTCACGAGTCTTAAAAGGTTTTCAGCATATTTTTTTCTTTCCTCTCCACTCACCATTCCAAAATACAGCGGGCAAACATAGGCCGTTTGAAACTCGTTTTTGAGCGTTCCTTTTTTGTCGGTAAAAACGTTCCGATATGCGTTTTCGATGCACTTTCGCTTTTCTTGAAACGCCTTAGCCTCCTCTTCAAAACCGAGAATGGTCGCAATTTTTGATGCGAGGGCGCAATCGTTGGCATAATATGCGGTTGAAATCCACTTCTTTTTTGCCATCCATTGCTTTTGATTTTCGTTCGGAGCGCACCAATCGCCGTAAGAAAATCCGTGCGACCAAATGTATCGCCTTTCCCCCGATGAAAACGCCGCCGCTTTCTTTTCGACTCCCGAAAGATATCTTTTCATCATCGGATAAAACTTTTCAAGAATGGTTTTGTCCCCGCTGTTTTGATAAAGCGCCCACGGGACAAGGAAAACACAGTCGGACCAGCCGGCCGTAATCTTTGTTCCGCCGAAATGTTTGACCCGAGGAACAACGACGGGGATTCCTCCGTCTTTTGTCTGCTGTGCCTTCACATCAATAAGCCACTTTCTAAGAAAGCGGTTCATATTGAAGTTGAAACACGCCGTCGAAGCAAAAACGGAGATGTCGCCCGTCCAGCCGAGTCTTTCGTCGCGCTGAGGACAGTCGGTCGGGATCTCAAGGAAGTTTGAAAAACCGCTGTATCTGATATTCTTTTGAAGGCGGTTAATGCTTTCGTTGGAGCAGAAAAAGTCTCCCGTTTCCTCGTCAATCGAGGAAATAACCTTCATTCTGACCTTGACGTTTTCAGGCTCAATTCCGCAAAGCTCGGCATAACGAAAACCCATAAAGGTAAATTTCGGGCAGTAGGTCTCTTCTTCTCCGCCGCAAACATATTCAAGCTTTGCTTTCGCCGAACGCAGCGGCTTCGTAAAAAGCTCGCCGTTCAAAAGAACCTCAGCATGTCGAGCGGTTATCCTCTGCCCTTTTCTCCCTTTAATTTCAAGTTCGAGAACTCCGGCGCAGTTTTGACCAAAATCATAGATATAGCCGTTTTGGCTTTTTTGAATCTCTTTCGGTTCGAGCGTTTCGATTATTTTTGCAAATTTTCCGTACGATGCGACGAGGCGCGGAGAAATACGGGGCTTCTCTTTTTCGGCATTTTCAAAGATCGCCTTGCTCAAGGTTTTCGTTGCGTCGAATATCTCTCCGTTATAAAACGACACGTCTCTGACAGGCCCGTCAGCGGTGACGAGCCAGCTTTCGTCGGTTTTAATTTCGTCTTTTCGCCCATCGTCATATTCGATTTGAACAAGCGCTTTGAGCGCAAGCCTGTCGGCGCCGAGCTTATTACTTCTATTCAGGCCGAAAATCCCGACCGCCCAACCGCCCGCAACGGTGAAAACCAATTCGTTTTTCTCTTCGAGAAACGGCGCAATGTCATAAACCTGATATTGAAGTCGGTCTTCAAAGCTCGTGAAACCGGGAGCAAAGCGGTCGTCGGAAATCTCTTTTCCGCAAAGCGTGAAAGAATAAATTCCGAACGCGGTTGAATAAAGCCGCGCTTTTTTCACCTTACCCGAAAGTAAAAACTGACGTTTGAAGACGAGCGGAATGGGGCTTTTTCCGAAACCGACGTGATAGTTCGGCTTCGTTATCCACTCCGCAGAAAAATCACCGGAAAGAAAGCCCGTTTCAAACTCCGCCGTTTTTTCGGCTTTGTTTCCGTAATTGTCACAAACCGTCGCTTCCACCGTATAAACCGTGCACGGGAGAAGAGCTCTTCCGCCATAAACGATATTGTCGACAGTAGAGCTTTGCTCTTCTGTCTGCCAAAGGACAGCTTCGTCACTTTTGACCTTGAGGGAATATGAAGAAATAAAAGCGTTTTCAAGCTCGTTTTCGGTTTCAAGAGTGAAGCGCGGATTTTCACTGTCTGTCACGGCAAAACCGCACAGATCATCGATTCGGATATTTTTAAGTTTCATTTTCCGCCGTCTCCCGTCTTTCCGAAAGCACCGCCTGAATTTTTTCGGCTTCTTCATTGTTGATTCTGTAAAGCAACAAGAATACAATCGCACCAACAAAAACCACTATACCCGGTATCAAGCCGTCAGCAAGGCTGAGGCCTAACTTTGTGTATGAGCCGTCGCCGTTTGCTGTCCATGAAAGAACGTAAAGCGAAAAAGCTGCGCCTATTCCGTTGCTGATTTTTGTAATCATTGAGGTCGCTGCGGCAATCACGCCCTCAGCACGCAGGCCGAGCTTGTAGTCCACATAGTCGATATTATCCGCCTGAATCGAATAATACAAAAGCTGTGCAAAGCTTGTTCCGCAGCTGCAAATTACGCTTGAGATGCAGGCGGCGACAAGACCGCTCGTTTTGTCGTTGACCGCAACAAGACGAACGAGGCAACCGATCGCCGTGACGATCATTCCGCAAACATAAATCCTGCGCTTTCCAATCTTCTTCGCGAGCGGAACGGCAAGCAATGAGACGGGGCCGCCGACAATTGCGACCGTATTCATAATCGTGAGCTTTCCGATCGAGCCGAGCGCGTACGTTGCATAATATGGATTCGACGTTGCAACGAACGCAAGTCCCGTCTGAACAATGAGTCCGCCGATGAAGAAAGCGATAATCGGCTTCAATTTAATGATTCTTAAAACATCCTTTGCTTTATATCCGGCATCCTTGAGCGGTTCGACTCGCTGATGAATGCCCGTGATTCCGCCGAGCGAGCACGAAAGGATGATTCCCATAGCAAGCAGATTCATAATATTATAGCCCTTGACGGAAGAGTTGAACTTTGCGAAAACAATAGGAGCTATGAGGTTGAGTCCACCGCCGAGACCGTAAGCAAAATTTTTTAGCATTGCAAGGAAATTTCGCTCCTCCATATCGTTTGTCATTACAGGAAGCATACTGTTGAGTGAAATGTCCATAACGGGGAAGGTCACACCGAGAAGCATATATGAAATATAGGCAACCATAACCTTCATCGAGTCCGAAACATATGCCGGACCCATCCATACCACGGCATAGTTCAAGGTGCAGATGATCGTTCCGACAATAAGAATTCGTCTGAATTTTCCGAACTTTGAGTTTGGCGCTCTGTCAATGAAATAACCGATGAACGGGTCATTCACTCCGTCAAAAACTCTTGCGATTAAAAACATTGTTCCGACGACCTTTGCGTCCATACCGAGTGTGTCGGTATAGAAAATCGAAAGGTATGCGTTGACCATGGTCATTATAGGGATGTTTCCGAGGTTCACGAAGAAATATGACACGCGTTCCTTCCAAAGCGGCTTATTCCTGAGCTGAAGCGTGGCACCCAATCCGGAAAGCCTTGATTTCTTTTCTTGGTTTTCTTTCATTGTTATGACCGTTCCTTTCTGCTACGTGTAAGACACAAAAGGCTCGGAAAGCCTTGCGCCGTAACACAGCATTAAAAATCTGTGTTGAGACATGCTTGAGAATTTATATTCATTGCAGAGTACGTGGATGTGAGTGGGCACAGCGAAAGCTGAACCGCATTGTTGTGTGTATCAGCTGCTCTTTCAAGCACAAATTACATTATTACTCCTATATTCAACAACGCATCTTTTCAATAAAAAGAAAAAGGCGGCAAAAAATTATGATTCATCTTCCCTCTTCATCGGAATTGTAACATATCGTTGTGATTATTTCCACCACTTTCTGAAGAAATATCCGAAATGAAAATCGCAATCAGCGCCTCGAAATGCTGTATAAGACATTTCGAGGCGCTGTTCATTCTTTTTATTCTACATATTGCCGGGCGAATGTCACCCCGCATTTGAATTTTATTTGCATATATTTATCGCAGACGGTTATCCTATCGACCGTCTGCTTGATGATGAATCCATTCTGCGCGTTCGGCACTGCATATTTATTATTTTCTGTAATTTTTGATTAACTGCTAAAAATCGCATTTTTCCTTTAAAATTTCGGTTTTCCTCAAGTTCCAATCACTTTTCGTTGTGAACATTCCTGTATTCATTCGGCGTCATACCCGTAGACTTTTTAAACACGGTTTGGAAATACGCCTGACTTGAAAAGCAAAGATGGGTGCTGATCTCCGACAGACTTCGGTTAGAGTATCTAAGAAGCCTTTTGGCGTCTCTTATTTTACTTTTTATAATGAAATCTGTAATGCTTTCTCCGGTTTCCTGCCTGAATTTTTTTGTTACATATGTCCTGCTCTTTCCGATGAATCCCGCAACATCATCTATTCCTATCTGACAGTTTGTGTGATTTTGAATATACTGCATACAAGCATATATCTCTTTCGACGCATTCCGCGGGGCCTTCACTTGTGCAACCCTGTCCGTGAAATCAAGAAGCATGTTGTACTGCAGCACTTTAACCTCCTCTGTTGAGGAGGTCTTTTCACACTCCTGGATATACAGATCGATAAGGCGATAAGTCTCTTCAACTCCGAGTCCGCCGCCGATAGCGCCGACCTTGCCGACCATGGTTGCTACGCCTATCAAAAGATTTTTTGCCTGACGCAGCGGCGCCTCCGCAAGTTTTCCCTCCCGCAGGTGCGTTGTTTTCGCGGTGGAGGTTAAAAACGCATTCAGTTTGTCTGTCTCGCCGTCCCTTACAAATGAGAGGAGCATATTTTCAAACTGATATGTTCCGTGCAGAACCTGCTCGTCCTGTGATTTGTACAAGTCCTCGGTATATGTAACCGCAAGCTTGTTTCCTACATCTGACGACTCCTCGCGAAACTGCTCCGCAATGTCAAACATCTCGCCGTTGATAATAAAATTCAGAAGCGCGGTAAGGTTCACAAACTGATTATATGAGCAATTCGGAATGGAATACAGAAATTCCGCCAACGCATCCATATCTTTTTTATCCGTTAAATTTCTTCGCGCAACAGTCATAACCGTATCTTCCGTGATAGGCGTCGGAAAAACCGGGCCGAGAAGTACTCTCATCGGGCTGTTTTTTATTCTTATCTGCCCATACGTCCCCTGTTCAGGCAAAGTCAGGATATACATAGTCTGCTCGGCGGAAAACGACTGAGCCTCAAACAAAGAAAACAAATCGAGACTGCTTCCCGCCGACGAAAAAATATGTACTATAGCCCTTTCTTCATACACCGCCAGCGGTATATAATGTGAAGCATAAAATAAACTGCATATATTATTTATTCTGTCATCCACAAAGAACACCCACCACGAACCTTATTTTATAATATTATACCCGATAATGAAATACCATTCAACTGTTTTTGATTAAAATTAATGTATAATGATTATTTTTTGCAGACTTTGTTGACTGATTTTGGGCATTGTGTGTTTGCCGCGTCTAAAATCACAGCAAAAGAGCAAAATCAAAAACAGGAGGATCATATATGAAAAAATTTATCTGCGCGCTTCTTTCACTGGCGATGCTTGCTTTATTTGCAGGCTGCCGCGACCAGAAGAACATCGAAACCGATACCACCGACGCATCCTCGGGAAGCGTTGAAGCTCAAGTTGAGGACACGTCTGCGGCATCGCCGGACTCAACTGTGCCGCAAACAGATTCCGAATCCGCATCAGTTGAAGAAACAAAGGCAGATGCGCCTTCGAACGGAACAACAGCCATCCCGGCAAAACAGCCGTCTGTTTCTGTCGGCAAGTTTGCCTTCATAAAGGATAAAAAGGGCGACATTCTGCGATCCGATTCCGAAAGCAAGATATGGGCGGGAGTCGTCGGCGATGCATACATACTGCTCAGAAACACCTCTGACGCAAACGAGTGGGGTGAAAAAGGCCGAATCTACGAGCTTCACTGCGCCCAGTTTGCGGGAAAATATTCCATGTGGAGCGACGGCTACTGGGAACTCAATGATGATGGGACAGAGCTGACCCTCACACCCAAAAACCAGAGCGAAAACGGCAACATAGGCGTTGCTGCCGGAAAAAGCAAGACATTCAAAGGTCAAAACGGCGTTTTCTCCGTTCCGGTAACATTTGAGCAGGGCGGAAAAACAACTATCAAAATAGATTTCAACAAAGTATCGAAATAACATTTCGACGGCACATTATTGATAAAAAAGGTGAACTTATGAAAGAAATATCCCTGCTTGAGAAAAGCATAATAAATTCAAAATTTTTTGATTCAAAAATAAGAACCTGCTCGGTGTCATGGAAAGAAAAATACCTTGGGCACCTCATCGGTCCCCTCGGACTCATCCTCGTTGTCAACACTGTTGCTGCGCTCGTTGAAAAATTTTTCACTCAGCAGGTCGGCGCAATGTACGGCGAAGGCAACGCCGCGATGATATCCGCAATGGGCAAAAAATATGAGATGGTAATGACTGTTGCAAAGATTCTTGCCGTCGCTACAGGTCTCTTGGTGTCGTGGCTCATTTCGCACACAAAGTCAAAGCAGGGTAGACTCCGTCCGTGGTATCTGATCTTCGGATTCTGTTCCGTTGCAATAGCAGCGACCATCTTCCTGTTTTCGGGAAATACTCTGGGTGATAACTACTGGTACTATTTCTTCACCCTGCTCATATGCTATCATACAATCGGAACCTCCTACTTTTACCTGTTCCGCGACAACATAGTATCTCTTTCAACTCACAACGCCAAAGAGAAAGCTCAGCTGACTTTTATACGCAAAATGTCGTGGACTCTCATTTCCGGCATACTCATCGGAATGCTTGTCTCTTCGGTCATTATCCCGTTATGGCTCCAGTATGATATCAAAGGATATGCTATACTTATGATAATCCTTTCGATAGTCGCCGTTCCGCTTGTGCTCATGGAGTACTATTTCACTAGAGAGCGCATTATCGAAGATATCGCACTCGAACAGGGAATTGACAGAGAAAACAATATTCCTCTTAAAGAACAGATGAAAGCACTGTTCACCAACAAATACTGGGTCATTCTGACTTTTCTTGTGCTTCTGGGAGGAATTGTTGACAACTACAAGGGCGGAAACGTTCAATATTTCTATATTCAATATATGCTCGGCGGCATCAACAACGATTTCATGCAGATGATCTATCAGATCGTAACAGGAGTTCCGCTCGGTATCGGTGCATTCCTGATATACCCGATATCCAAAAAAGTCGGAATAAAGAATCTGACCGTCGGCGGATATTCGCTCGTGCTTATCGGCAGCATCATCGGCTGGATATTCCCGGATAAAATGATTCCTGCTCTGATAGCGGGACTTTTAAGAAACATCGGCTGGCTTCCAAACGCATATATATTTGCAACGCTTACCTGCTTTGCATTTGACAGCATCGAATACAAGTCGCATATCCGCCTTGAGGGACTTCTCGGCACAGGTATTGTCACTGCTGTTATGACTCTTATATATGCACCGTTTGCCGGCGGATACGAATCGGCTATTCTCCGCCTCGGCTTCGTTGATATTGCCGGAGTTATGCCAAACGAAAAAGTCAGAGCATTCATGACCCTCTCATTCTATCTGTTCGATATTATTCTTTCTACAGCGTTCATAATTCTGCTTCCATTCGTGGATGTAGAAAAGAAGATGCCCGAAATTTCCGCCGAACTGCTCCGCAGAAAGAGAGAAGCTGTCCTCGCCAAAGGTGAAGAGTGGATCGAACCGGAAGAGCTGGACAGACTGGAGGCAGAACGCGACGAGCGCGAATACGAAGAAAACAGAATAAAGGACCTCAAAGCCCTCTGTGAAAAGAAGGGACTTGACTTTGAGGCAGAAAACGCCAAATATCTCGCCGCAAAGGCAAAGAAAGAACAGAAAAAGGCGGCGAAGCTCGCCAAAAAACATGGTGAATCCAAATGATATTCGATTTTAACGACGGCTGGACGCTGACAAAAGAAAACGGTGAAAGCTTCTCCGTTTGTCTTCCGCACGATGCGATGCTCGGCGAAAAGAGATATGCTTCATGCAGAAACTCGGTTCAGAGCGGATACTTTCCGGGCGGAAAGTACAGATACACAAAAACATTTCAAATCAACGAAAGTGACATCGGCAAAAATATACGGCTGCACTTCGGCGGTGTATACCGCAATGCAGTCGTGAACGTAAACGGCGAAGCCGTTAAAGAAAACAAATACGGTTATTCGCCGTTTACCGCCGACCTCACCGAGCAAATCACAGTCGGTGAAAACACCGTTGAGGTCCTTGCCGACAACAGTCTTGTTCCGAACTGCCGCTGGTATTCGGGCAGCGGAATATACCGCCCCGTATATCTTGAAATTTCAAGAAAAGATGCCCCGACTTTTCTGAAGATAAAAACCATAGGCATCTCACCCGCCGTTATCGAAGTCGATACCGACGACGGCGCGGAAGTACAGATTTTCGACGTCGATGGCAGCCTTGCCGCAAGCGGTCAAAAAGGTCGGTTTGAGATTAGCGGGGCTCACTTGTGGTCCGCGGAAACGCCGTATCTATATACCTGTAAGGTCTCGAGAGGCGGCGAAGAATTGACAGAAAAATTCGGCATACGCACTCTCGAATGGAGCGGAAAAACCGGTCTGCTTGTCAACGGAAAAGAGACTTTGCTTCGCGGCGGATGCATCCACCATGACAACGGTGTTCTCGGTGCCTGTTCTTTTGCCGATGCCGAGGAACGCCGCGTAAGAATACTGAAAAGCCAGGGTTTCAATGCTCTGCGCATGGCGCATAACCCCGCTTCCCGCTCACTTCTCGATGCCTGCGACAGAATAGGCATGTATGTCATGGACGAGGCATTTGACGGATGGTATATACCGAAAGAATATCATGACTATTCGCGTGATTTTCTCTCCGATTACAAATCCGTTCTCGCTGCAATGGTCGAAAACGACTACAATCATCCGAGCGTTATAATGTATTCTCTCGGCAATGAGGTCACAGAAACAGCTGCGAAACGCGGGATCGAGCTATGCGCCGAAATGCGCGATACAGTTCACTCGCTCGACGGCACCCGTCCGGTCACTTGCGGAATAAATGTCCTTCTCGACGTCTATGCGCGTCTTGGCATCGGCGTTTACAGCGACAAAAAGAAATACAAAAGAGAACCTCTGCCGGAAGGCAAAGGCTACAAAGAAAAGAAATCCGGTTCGGCATTTTTTAATTATTGGGCGGAAAAGCTCGGCAAGTTATTTTTTGTGCTGAGCGATACCCGACTGGCAGAAAAAGCAGTGCGTGACATATCCCCCGCCCTTGACATTGTCGGACTAAATTACGCATCCTCGCGCTATGACAAGGATGCCGAAAAGTATCCCGACCGGCTGATGATAGGCACAGAGACTATGTCCGCCGATTTGCCATATAACTGGAACCGCGTTCTCCGGCACAAGCAGCTGATAGGTGACTTCGTATGGTCGGCATGGGACTACATAGGCGAGACCTGCATGGGATGGACATATCAGTCCTACAAGGGGCTTCCGCTCCTCTCCGGGCAGGGAATGATTGACATTACCGGTCTGCCTTTGGCGCAAATGGCATTTCTCCGAACCGTATGGGGAACGGAAACCGAGCCGTTTCTCGCAGTCAGGCCGCTCAACCATAGCGGAGAAACGCCGAGCAAGGGCGCATGGCAGTTCACAAATGCGCTCGACAGCTGGACATGGCACGGCTTTGAAGGAAAGCCGACCGTCGCAGAGGTTTATACAACAGCCGACAGCGTCAGACTGGAGCTCAACGGTAAGGTTATAGGAACAAAAAAAGTCCGCAAAAACAAAGCTCTGTTCTCCGTGAAATACGCTCCCGGTACGCTCACTGCGATAGCCTTGGACAGAAGCGAGAACGAGACGGGGCGCACCCAACTTATCAGCGGCGAAAAAGCTCCGATTCTGACAGTCAGGCCCGACCGCTCGGTTCTGCCGCCCGATGGGCAGGCTCTGTGCTTTGCGGAAATTGAGTTCACCGACAAAAACGGAGTGCTTCTTCCGTATATGGAACAGCGCGTTGACATAAAAATTGACGGCAATGCAGTCACTCTGCAGGGATTCGGCAGCGCGCTGACAAAAACCGACGAAGTTTTTATCCACCCTTATCATAATACATACCGCGGAAGAGCGCTCGCTGTGTTCCGCGCAGGGAAAGCCGACGGCAAATCAACCGTCACGGTATCTTCCGAAAATACAGAGCCTGTCTCGTTCTCCATAGAAGTGACGGGCAGAAAAGAGGAATAACAACATGGCGCAATTATACTGCAATCCGCTCGAAATAGCATATAAATATCAGCATCCGCTGTTCGGAAAATATGCCTACAAGGAAGCGGCCGATCCGACTGTAATTCTCTTCAACAACAAATATTTTCTTTTTACCTCAAAGTGCGGAGGCTTCTATTATTCGGACGACCTGTTTCACTGGGATTTTCACGAGGACAGAAAGCTTGAAATACACGGCTATGCTCCCGATGTGAGTGAGCACGACGGATGGCTGTATTTTTGCGCCTCTTCTTATTCAAAAAAGAGCAGGATACTGCGCACACGCGACCCCTTTAAGGGCTTCGAGCTTGTCTCGGCGCCGTTTGCATTCTGGGATCCGCACCTTCATTTTGAAGACAACAAAGCGTATCTCTATTGGGGCTGTTCTTCAAAAGAGCCTATCTACGCGATTGAGATGGATATAAAGACGATGACTCCCATCGGCAAAAAAGTACCGATAGTGTCCGGAGACAAAGAGAACCATGGCATAGACAACAAGGATATCTATGCCGACAAAAAAATCAGTCTGTGGCAAAAATATATCAATCTGTTTGTTGGAGACGGCGCGTTTATCGAGGGCGCATTTCTCAACAAAATAAACGGCAGATACTATTTTCAGTATGCAACTCCCGGCACGGAGTTTCCGACCTACGGCGATGCGGTTTTGATTTCAGATAACCAGCTTGGCAAATTTGAATGGCAGAAGCACAATCCGTATTCCATTGTTCCGTCCGGATTCACCTGCGGAGCCGGTCACGGCAGCACATTCAGCGACAAATCCGGAAATCTTTGGCACGCCTCCACGGTCTGCGTGGGTGTCAACCATAATTTTGAACGCCGTCTCGGTCTTTGGCCTGCAGGAGTTGACAGAGACGGATTACTGTTCTGCAACCAGTATTTTGCAGACTATCCAAAGAACATCCCTGACGGAAAATTTGACCCGCTGACCGTTGAGCCGGAATGGATGCTTTTGTCTTATCACAAGACGGCGTGCGCCTCCTCAAGCCGCAGCGGATTCGACCCGCAGAACGCCTTTGACGAAAGCATAAAAAGCGCTTGGTCGGCAACAAGCGGAAACAGCGGAGAATGGCTGAGTGTCGATCTCGGGAAAGAATATAATGTTGAAGCGGTACAGGTAAATTTTGCCGACTGCTTCACAAAAAAGAAGCGCGCCCCGATGAAAGAATACGGCGGAACATTCACTCAGGAGAGATATATCGAAGAAGAACTTGTCCGCTATGAATACAGAATAGAATACAGTTCAAACGGCACCGATTGGGCTCCTTACGAAGAAACGCAGAACACGGTTTTTCCGCACAAGCTCATCCCTCGCCGCGCAAGGGCTCGTTATATCCGCATAGTCTTTGCAAGTGCTCCATACGGGCAGAATTTTTCGATATCCGGGTTCAGAGTATTCGGTCTCGACAATAGTAAAAAGCCCTCGGCTGTTTCCGGCGAAAATGCCGAGAGAACAAGCGCCACCGAAGCAAGGCTCTCATGGAACAGTCAAAACGATGCTATGGGATATTGCATCCGTCTCGGAATCGCCCCCGATAAGCTTTATAACAGCATTCTTTTGTATGGTCAAAATGACTATACGGTAACATTTTTAAATAAAGAAACAGAAAAGTATTATTTTGCAGTTGATTCATTCAACGAAAGCGGAATAACCAAAGGTTCGATAAACGAGTTTTGAGGAAACACTATGTTTGAAATTGATGAAATAAAAATAGAACACTCAAAAAAGGATGTAGTCACCGACAACACTCAACCGGTACTGTCTTTTTCTCTCCGCTCCGACGAAGACGGGTGTGAATTATGAAGCGGGGATTGCCTGAGTGCTGTACGGAAAACAGGGCGCGTGCAAAACAACAAAGACCAACAAGCGCTCTCATCCGTACATAACCCAAAAAGGAGAAAACCGTGAATGTGATCCCTGCCAATATATTGCAAATATAAAAGACAAAACTGTTACCGGTTATAAATATCTTGATTTGTCCGATGCCGCCGGCATCATTGCTTCTGTCAGCGGCAGAGCACGCGGTAAACTTCGCCTGTTCACACAGATCGACGGCGATTGTATCGGAGAAATAGATATTCGTCCAAACACACGGCGGGCAAAGACAGGTATTCGTTTCTCTCTTGCCGAGTCGGCCTTGTATTTTCGTTTCAAAGGCTCCGGCAAATTGAATCTGCTGAACTTCACCGTTACAACAAGCAAGGAGGATAACTCGTGAGCAAAAATGCTTTTCCCGACGGCTTTCTCTGGGGAGCCGCGACAGCCGCACCGCAGATCGAGGGCGGATATGATTCGGACGGCCGAACGCCCAGCATATGGGATGAAGCTCCGAAAGAAAAAATAAAAAACGGCGACAACTGCCATGTCGCCTGCGATCATTATCACAGGTACAAGGAAGATATCGCTCTGATGAAGGAGCTGGGGCTGAAATCATACAGGTTCTCCGTATCCTGGCCGAGAGTTATCTCCCAAGACGGCAAGGTCAACCCCAAGGGACTTGAATTTTACAGCAATCTCGTTGATGAGCTCATTAAAAACGGAATCGAGCCGCTCGTTACGCTCTACCACTGGGATCTGCCGCTCTGGCAATATAAAAAGGGCGGCTGGCTGAAAAAAGATATTATAGACGACTTTGATTTCTATGTAAAAGCAGTCGTCGAGGCTCTGTCCGACAGAGTAACATACTGGATAACCTTCAACGAGCCGTCCTGTTTTCTCATGAACGGCTATATGCGGGGAGTTCATGCGCCGTTCAAGCACCGCTATCTTGCCCTGCCGAAGTTCACGAAGATATTTATGCTCACAAATCGTCGGGCGGTCGAAACCATCAGAAAATACGCAAAAAAGAAGCCGCTTATAGGTCTCTCTTTCGCGTCGGGCGCGTTTATACCCAATGATGAATCAGACCCGAAGAGCGTAGAAGAAGCGTACAACAAATCGTTCAATGTGACTATGGGCACGATGAACAACCGCTGGTGGATGGATCCCATTCTTCTGGGAAAGCCCGTCACCGCCTACTGTGTTTACGCGACGCATAAAAGTGATATGCCACGCTTTAAAGCAGATTTTGATTTTCTTGCCGTCAACCACTATGAGGCATTCAATTATTCCGCCTGGGGCGGCGACAAAAGCATTGACAAATCAAAGCTCAACACCACCTCGCTCGGTTGGGTAATAGACGGACGCTCGATTTACTGGACATTGAAGTTCCTTTATCGCAGATATCGCCTGCCGATAATCATAACCGAAAACGGCATGGCAAACAACGACAGCATAACGGACGGAGAAGTCAGGGACGATGTGCGCATCGGCTTTATGAACGACTACCTTTCAAATGTCAGAAGAGCCATCGATGACGGAGTCAAGGTTTTCGGATATCAGCATTGGTCGCTTATGGACAACTTTGAGTGGGCAGAGGGCTACGAACCGAGGTTCGGGCTCATATATGTCGATTATAAAACGCTCAAGCGCACACCTAAAAATTCCGCGTACTATTATAAAAAGATTATCGAAACAAACGGAGAGATAATACCATGAATCCGCTTTTTCCATTAAATGAATATATTCCCGACGGCGAAGCTCATGTTTTCGGTGACAGGGTATATCTATACGGCAGTCACGATGCCGAAAACTCGGACCGATTCTGTGTGCAGGATTACTCCGTCTGGTCGGCTCCCGTCTCAGACCTTTCATCTTGGAGCTGCAAAGAAAAAGTCTACCTGAAATCTCAGGATCCGAGAAGCCGCGACGGCCGCCTTGCAGATTACTATGCACCAGATTGCGTAAGGGGAAATGACGGGAGATATTATCTCTACTATTTCGCTGCGGGGCCGAACACATCTGCATTCGGCCCGATGTCTGTCGCCGTTTCGGAAAGTCCCGACGGTCCGTTTGAATATCTCAGCGATATCAAATATAAAAACGGTGCTCCGGTTTTGAAGTTTCTTACAAACGACCCCGCAGTCATAAACGACAACGGCAGAATATGGCTCTATTACGGATGGGGGCTCGGCAGAGATTTCAGAAGTAAAGTGTTTTCTCCGCTCTACCGTTTTGTGCTCAGCAAACTGACCAACCGCTCGTATCGCGAGGTAAAGGAAACAAGCCCAAGCATACTTTCCTGCGCAGTTGTCGAGCTTGAAAATGATATGTGCACGGTAAAGAGCGAACCGAAGGCGGTTCTCGACAGCAAAACTACAGCGGATAAATCGAGTGAGCTTTATCGCCACCCGTTTTACGAAGCTCCATGCATACGAAAAATAAACGATTTGTATTATCTGATATACTCATCAGGTGAGAACAACGAGCTTGCCTACGCGACAAGCAAATTTCCGGACAAAGGTTTTCAATATCGCGGCGTTATCATTTCAAACAGCGACCTCGGCTATCGCGGCAACAAGCAGCGAAAAGCCCCCGCCGGGACGATACACGGCTCGATAGAACAGATTAACGGAAAATATTATGTTTTCTATCACCGCTGCACGAACAATACGGATTTCTCCCGCCAGGCCTGCGCGGAGCCCGTAACAATAAACGCAGACGGAACAATAAATCAGGTTGAGATAACCACACAGGGTGTCGGTGCTCCCCTGCCGGCAGCGGGCGAATATCCCGCTGCTCTGTGCTGCAATCTGTATAACCGCCGCACTAAAAATGTTCAGGGAAACGGCAAAGGAGACAGACAGCCCAACATCGCGTCGCGAAACGGCGAAAGCTTTGTAACGGCAATTACCAATGGCACCGTCATCGGTTTCAAATATTTTGATTTCAAAAAGCCCGTCTGCATTTCTGTTACTGTCAGAAATGCAAACGGCAGGATGGATATAAAAATCGGAGACAAAACTGTTGGAATTATTTCTCTTTCTCAATCGACAGAATGGAAAACATTTTCCGTCAAAATAGATTCCGAGGAAAAAACCGATGCCCTGTATTTAGTATATCGAGGCAAAGGAAAAGCAGATTTTTTGAAAATGGAGTTGAGATAAAATGCCACTGTTCTTCACTGTACTGGCAAAAAAATATAATCCTTATGACATTGACAACGGGATGTTTGCAATGAACTGTGCAGCGCCCCGCAGCCTGCCCATAGTCTGCACAAAAATGATAGCCGACGACGGCTACGGAACAGCCACGGTAAACGGCAAGCCCGTTTCAAAGGGCAAGTGCGTCAAATTTGATTTCTCACCCCTGCCCATATATCTCCTGCCCGTCGGCGAAGCGGCTCGGGACTTTGACAAGACCTACACCGTAAAGCTCAGCGGCTATAGAGATATTGACGGCAGACGTTTTCCCGACTGCACCTTCAGATTCAAAACCCCGCCCAAGCCGATTGATGACGGTCTGCATAGAGAAAATGAGCAAGCGGCAAAAGAGGTTTCCGATGAGGGCATCGTCCTGCTCGAAAACAACGGTATTCTCCCGCTTGGCAGCGGCAGCTCAATAAAACTGCTGGGGGCTTACAATGATTTTCGTATAACGGCAATCGGTGCAAGCCTCATAAAGCCGCGCTGGACGCTGACCGTTCCCGAAGCCATCGAACATTCAGGGGCACTCAGCATACGCGATAACGCCGAGACGGCTCTGTTCTTTATTTCCCGCGGCTCGGGCGAAAACAAGGATAACCGACCGATAAAGGGTGAATATTATCTGACAGACGAAGAAAAGGCGGCACTCAGCGAAGCCGCCGCAAAGCATAAAAATCTTATAATCATTCTGAACACCGGATATCCTATCGAGATGGGGTTCATCCGCGGGCTCGGTGCGTCGGCTGTTATATGGACAGGCTTCAGCGGCCAGCGCGGCAGCGAAAGCCTTATTGATATTCTCTGCGGAAAAGTTAACCCCTCCGGCAGACTTGCCGACACATGGCCGATAGACTATTACGACTCGCCGTCCGCAAAAAACTTCATCAATCTCGATGACAACTCTCCTATCTACTCCGACGACGGAAAGCGCTTCGGCGCAAGCGTATATTACGAGGAACAGGAATTTGTCGGCTACCGCTACTTTGACTCGTTCAAAAAAGACGCCGCTTATTACTTCGGTCGCGGACTGTCTTATTCCGACTTTTCCGTCCGCTCCTCCGCATCATTTGAAAGCGGCATACTCCGCGTCAGCGCAGAAGTCACGAATAACTCCGATGTTCCCGGAAAGGACTCTGTTCTCGTCTATGTTAAACCGCCGCGCGGGAATGAACCGAGACCCGCAAAGCTGTTCTGCGGCTTTGAAAAGACAGCACTTTTGAAAAAAGGCGAACGCCAAACGCTAACGATCGACATACCTCAGAAGGATTTTTCGCACTATGACAAAAACATTCACGCGTTCATTCTCTCCAAAGGTCAATACGATGTTATGGTCGGCGGCGAAGCGGACAATGTCAGAACAGTTTGTTCTTTCGTCCTTGAAGACGATATAGTCTGTGAAAAAACCGTATCCGTCTGCCGTGAGGCAGAGAAAATAACAGGTGTTGACGAAAACGGCAATGTCCGCACGGACAAAACAAAAATCACTGAGGCTAAAAAAGCCATAGCAGTTCACGCCGAATATACAAGTCCCTCTTACAATGAGCTGCCCCGATACAGAGGCAGTACCATAACGCTTTCCGATGTCAAGGAAGATTTGACTAAACTTGATGACTTCGTCTCACAGTTTTCGCTCAGAGAGCTGGCAGATTTTACCGTCTGCAACGGCTCCTGTTGGGGTCCCGGCAAAAGCGGAGCCGCCGGAAAACTCGCTTCAAGCAAGCGTCTGGGCGTGCCGACGCTGTACATGAGCGACGGCAACTGCTGCGTCAATCTCAACCGTCCTACGACCGGATTTCCGTCAAGCAATCTGCTCGCCGGGACATTCAACAAAAGCCTCGCATATAAAGTGGGCAAAGTGCTTGCGGACGAGTCAAAAGAGAACGGCATTTCAATAAATCTCGGCCCCGGCGGAAACCTTCACCGTAACATTCTCTGCGGACGCCATCCGGAATATTACTCGGAGGATCCGATACTGACGGGAACTTTAATGGCATATCAGGCGAGAGGGCTAGAGGAAAACGGAGTTATAGCGACATACAAGCATCTTATCGCCAACAACATGGAGTTCGAGCGCAAATCGGCGCACGGGATAATTGACGAGAACACCCTGCGCGACCTTTATCTGCGATTATTTGACAAAGCTTTCTCTCTGTATAAGCCAGGCTGTGTCATGACATCATACAACCCGGTAAACGGTATCTATCCATGCGAAAACTCCGCACTGCTAAATGACCTTTTACGCGGCGAGTGGGGCTTTGACGGCTTTGTTATGACAGACTGGGGATCCTATGACACCGCTGACAGCATAAGAAGCGTCTGTGCCGGCACGAATCTGCTCACCCCCGGCAGCAAAAAACACTTCCGTATGATATTAAAAGCTGTCAAACGCAACGAGATATCAAAAGCCGCGCTTCAGCACAGCGTCAAGCAGATAGTGAAAGTTCTTGTGAGGTGCATATGAAAATCGTAATAGATAAAAATGCAAAAACCGTTCCTACTAATTTTTCCTGGCAGTTCGGAGTCGGCAACGATCATGCCTTTCAGCTGCACAGAAGGGATGTTTGCGATCATGTAAAGCTCGTTCACGATGAGCTCGGCATGAAATATATTCGCTTTCACGGCATTTAAAATTCTTTCTCAACTACATAAGGTCAGGCTTGTCCTGCCTGAAAGCAGCAAATCCGACATAGAATACGCCGCTTTTACCGACGGAAAAAAGGTTCAGGTGCTGATATATGCGCAGGATAATGATTACGGCAAATCCGAGAAAACGGAAATCGAAGTTGAAATAAACATTTCCGCAAAATCGGTAACGGCGCAAATTATAGACAACAATCACTGCAACCCAAAAGCCGAGTGGGAGGCTCTCGGCAGCCCGGATATCCTGACAAAGAGTCAGGTGGCGGAAATAAAAGCAAAAACTGCCCTTAAAGCAGAAGAGATTTCGTTTTCGGCAAACGGCGGCTCAACAATTGTAAAACTGACCATTGAGACAAACGATGTGATTTTGTTGAGTTTGGAATAATATAAGCGACATCCAAACTCGCGGACATTCAGCGCTTAATAAACCGAGCAAGCTTTTATCAATGCTAAAAAAATCAAGACAGAGGGCGTGCCTCTGCCTTGATTTTTTATTTTATCGGGCTCACATATCACTCTTTGATTTTGGGATACAACTCCGACCATTTTGAGTATTTTTCGCTGTAGTATTTCACGAGCTTTTCATTCGGCAAAATGCGGGTATAGCTCGATTTAACGCTGTCTTTGAGCTGCTCATACCTGTCATCCGGAAGGCAAGCTCTCGAGCCTAAGAGCGCGGCACCCAAAACAGCTCCGTGTTCAACCTCGGGAAGCAAAAGCTCAATGTTCAAAACGGATGCTATAATTTTTACCCACTCTTTATTTCGCGTGCCGCCTCCGCAGATTTTTGAAGTCTCGATATATATTCCGAGATCCCGGATAATATCGAGATTTTGTTTTATCGCAAAAGCGACCCCCTCTAACACCGCAAGCGTCATTTCGTCTTTTGTCGTATTGAGGGACAAGCCGAAAAAGGCTCCGCGAATGCTTGAATCGTTGATTGGCGAGCGCTCACCCATGAGATACGGCAAAAACATAACCTGACTTTTGCCAATATATTCCGCGAAGTCTCCATCATATGACGATTTTGTTATACCTTCGACCCACCATTTTTGGCAGCTTGCCGCGGACAAAATGCAGGCGAGATAATGATATTTGCCCGCCGCGGAGCAAAATGTATGTATGGCTCCGTTCGGCACATAATCAAACTCGTCGCTTGCGACAAAAATCGTGCCCGAGGTTCCGAGCGAAATGTTGCAGTCCCCGCTTTCAATTGTATCCGTTCCTACGGCGGACGCCGCATTGTCGCCCGCTCCGATAACTATTTTGACGTTTTCGTTCAGTCCCAGCTCGTCGGCAACGGACTTTTTGAGCGTTCCTACCGTCTGATAGCTCTCATACACCTTCGGCAGATTCTTTTCGCTTATGCCGAGCACGGACAGCATGGTCTCAGACCAGCAGCGGTTTTTCGTGCCAAAATACAGTGTGCCCGCCGCATCGGAGCAGTCGGTCGCAAACACTCCGCTGAGCCTGTATGCCACATAGTCCTTGGGGAGCATTATCTTTTTTATTTTCTTGAAATTCTCCGGTTCATTGTTTTTCAGCCAAAGTATTTTCGGCGCGGTAAAGCCGGAAAATGCGATATTGCCGGTATTTTGCTGAAGCGTCTTTTTGCCGATAATATTGTTAAGATATTCGGTCTCAAGCGAGCTTCGGCTGTCGTTCCACAAAATGGCGGGACGGATCACATTATCGTTTTCGTCGAGCACGACAAGGCCGTGCATCTGCCCCGAAAAGCTGATGGAGACAACGCTGTTTCTGTCAATGTCAGATACAAGCTCTTTTATTACAGAAATGCTGCCGTCATACCAGTCCTGCGGATTTTGCTCGCTCCAACCGTCTTTTGGATAATAGAGGGGATACTCTCTTGACGCAGTTTTGACAATCGCGTTTTCGCTCAGCAGCATTCCCTTTACCGACGAGGTTCCTATATCAAGCCCTATGAAGCAGTCCATTCGCCGCACCTCATTTAAACAGAATTCGGTTTATTTCGCTCTGAATCTTTTCCTGTCTGCCGGATTCCGGAATTTCACAGATCTTCTTTTCGCAGGCTATCTCGGACAACTGCGAAAGGGTCGTATCGCCGTTTCTGATTTTCTGGCCCAATTCGGAGCTGAACGAAGAATATTTTTTCTCAATAAACTCATCGATTGTACCGTTTTCTATAATTTCGGCTGCCTTGATAAGACCGAGAGCAAATGTGTCCATGCCAAGAATATAGCCATAGAACATGTCCTCTGCGGTGTTGCTCGCTCTGCGGTTTTTGGCGTCAAAATTGAATCCGCCGGTAAGTCCACCGTTCTTGAGCACCTCATACATGCACATCGTTGCACTGTATGCATCAAAGGGGAACTCATCGGTATCCCAGCCCAAAAGCAGATTTCCCTGGTTTGCGTCAATGGAGCCGAGCATACCGTTTACGGCAGAAATTCTCAGCTCGTGCTGGAAGGTGTGACCGGCAAGCGTCGCGTGATTGGCCTCGATATTCAGCTTGAAATCCTTGTCGAGTCCGTACTGTCTCAAAAAGCCTATTGCCGTTGCGGCATCGAAATCATATTGATGCGTCATCGGCTCCTTCGGCTTGGGCTCAATATAGAAGTCGCCGTCAAATCCGATGCTTCTGCCATATTCCACAGCCATGCGCATAAGAGAAGCTATGTTTTCCTGCTCAAACTTAACATCGGTGTTCAGCAGAGTTTCGTAGCCCTCTCTTCCACCCCAGAACACATAGCCTCTGCCGCCGAGCTTAACGGTAATATCAAACGCCTTTTTTATTTGCGCCGCAGCAAAGCAATAAACATTGACATCGTTGGTGCTGCCGGCGCCGTTCATAAACCTCGGATTGCCGAACATATTCGCCGTTCCCCAAAGGCACCTGATATCCGTGCCGTTCATTTTTTCAAGAATATAGTCCGAAATTTCATCAAGACGCGCGTTTGTAACATTTATGTCCTTGTCCTCGGGAACCAAATCGACATCGTGGAAGCAGAAGTATTTAATACCGAGCTTCTCCATAAATTCGAAGCCGGCATCCACCTTTGCCCTTGCGTGCTCCATCGTACCGGGTACCGCTCCGAAAGACTTGTCGGCCGTACCGACGCCGAACATATCCGCGCCTGCCGCGCCGAGATTGTGCCACCATGCCATGGCGAACGGCAAATGCTCGCTCATCTTTTTGCCAAAAATCACTCTGTCGGGATCATAGAACTTGAAAGCAAACGGATTTGAACTTTGCTCGCCCTCGTAATTTACCTTCTTTACAAAATCAAAATATTCCATAATATCAGTCTGCCTTTCTTATATAATAAATTTGTTCAATCAAACGCTGACCGTAAGCTTATTGTTCATTGCGTCCGCGCTGTCCTGACCGACATAGAATGTGTATTCATTCTCCAAATACCATTCTCCGGCCTTTTCGTCATAAAATTTAAGGTCATCCTTATAAACAGTCACGGTCTCTTCGATCTCTTTTCCCGCCGGGACATTGACTTTTTTGAAGCCTTTGAGCAGCTTCACGGGATGATCTCCGTTTGCTCCCGCATAGACCTGAACGACTGTCTTTCCGTCGAAGCTGCCAATATTCTTGATTTTCAGCGACACTTCTATGCTACCGTCTTTATTTTCGGCATGTATATCGGAATACTCAAACTCGGTGTAGGAAAGACCGAAGCCAAACGGGAACGCAGCCTCTTTACCCTCCTTGTCGAGCAATGTATAGCCGTGGTAGTAGCCGTAGTCGATAACCCTTGTTTTTTCTCCGGGGAACAGAAACTTCGGATAATCATTTTCATCCTTGGCAATTGTAAACGGCAAATGACCGCTCGGGACTTTCTTGCCCGTCAATATATCCGCAAGCGCGTTTCCGCCCTCCATTCCGCTGTAGAAAGAATGAAGTATAGCGGACGCTTCGTCTTTCCATTCTTCAATGACATACGCACTTCCTCCGACGATATCAACGATTGTGTTCTCACAATCTGCGCAGATGCGGTGAATAAGCTCCACCTCGTTTGACGGAATACGCAGCGAATATCTGTCGCCGCCGTGCGCCTTTTCTGCCGTATCATCCTTGCTTGAGAAGTTCGCGAGATTTTCGCCCTCCTGCTTATAATCGCTGCCTATGCAAATCAAAACGCAGGAGCACGACTTGATTTCATCAAGCTTTGACGATATATCAAGGCTTTCGCAAAGGACAACATTTTCTTTTCCGAATGCATTGCAGAGGCCTTTATACGGAGTAACCGTATACGGACTCGCAACGCTGCTCGAACCATGATCGCCGACATTGATTTTGTTGGCATACCGCCCGACGACGGCTATTTTCTTGACATCGCTAAGCGGAAGTATTCCGTTGTTTTTAAGCAGGACAGTACCCTCGCACGCAACTTTTTTTGCAAGCATGGCATGGGACTTACAGGCGATAACATCCTTGGACTGATGTTTAATTTTTGGTGTTATCTTTATTAAGCCCGTCAAAACATTCCGAACTGCCTTGTCGATATCATCTTGCGATATTTTCCCGTTTCTTAAATATATTGGCAGCATGGTATACAGTATCTTCATCGGCATCTCGACATCCATGCCTGCCTTAACAGCTCTTTCCCCGTTTCTCAGGGCAAACAGGAAGTCGGTAATTGCAAAGCCCTCAAAATGCCACTGATCGCGCAAGACATCCGTAAATAGATACTTGCTTTCGCAGCAATGCTCCCCTCTAAGAAGATTATAGGCACCCATAATGGACATCGCGCCAGCGTCAATGCACTTCTTGAAATGGGGGAAATATACCTCCTGCAAAGTCTTTTCATCTGCATGGACATCCACCGAAAATCTGATGTTTTCAATGCTGTTGCAAGCAAAATGCTTTGGACAGGCGATAACGCCGTTATCCTGCACCGCTTTTGTCAGTGCAGCGCCCATTTTTCCGAGCAGAAACGGATCCTCGCCATATGTTTCCTGCGCTCTGCCCCAGCGGGGATTGCGCAAAAGGTTAATGCATATACCGGCAAAATAGTTGGCGCCGCCTGCAATCGCTTCTTTTGCAATGGCTGTGCCGACCTCATATTCAAGCTCATCGTTAAATGAAGCGCCTCTCGCCATTGAAACGGGGAAGCAGGTACTTTTACCCATAACAACACCGCGCGGACCGTCCGAAAAGGCAACCGTCGGGATTTCCAAGCGCTTAATTCCGCCCGCAATGCACGGTCGGTAGTTGTACTTTCTGCCCTTTGTAAGCAGATCATAGCAATTTCGCATAGCAAACTGCCTGCCCGAAAGCATTTTCAGCTTCTCTCTTAATGTCATTTCGCTGCACAGCTGTTTGCAAACCTCCTTCAATGTCTCACTTGTCGGAGATTTTTGGTATACCGCTACCGCATCATTATAATTCATAATCGCGCTCCTTTACAGACATATTTTTGTTTTATCCCATGTTCATTATATAAAATTAATCTTGATTATAAAAGAAATATGTTTTATAATAATGGAAATATATTTGCACGGTGATTAAATTATGGTCGTTTATGAAGGACACAGAAGCGTAAAAGGCGAGTATCTTTATAATCAGGTAGACAAAAATCTGAACTTTCAAAAGCACACACATTGCAACTATGAAATTGTGTTCTGCCTGGGCGGTTGTCTGGTGTGTGAAGTGGGAAACAAAAAATACGAGCTGCACAGCGGCGAGGGAATGCTTATCCTTCCCGGATATATTCATTCTTTCTGCACACCCGAAGAAAGCGAGGATTATCTTTGCGTTTTTTCAACCGATCTTGTCTCCCTATTTTATGAAAAAACAAAGATGAAATCACTTTCCGACACGAGGTTCTCGTTTGACAACAGAAATGACATCGATATTCTGACGGACGAGAACAGAAGTATTTTCGCAAAGCAGGCTGTCCTTTACAGGCTTTGCGCCGCCGTGTTTGAACAAAGCGAAATAGAAAAAATTGATGAGTCCTATTTTGCACTCACCAATTCTCTCTCAATGTATATTCAAAATAACTTCACCAAAAAGCTGCGGCTTCAGGATATAGCAAAACAATTCGGCTACGATTACAGCTATCTGTCTTCCTTCTTCAACAAAAATTTTGACATGGATTTCGCCTCATTCGTCAACAAATACCGCATTCAATTCGCCTGCGAGCTGTTGAAAGACACCAACGACGATGTGACCCAAATCGCAATGAAATGCGGATTCTCCACCATACGAAACTTTAACCGCGTTTTCAAGAACGAAACGGGACAAACGCCCAAAGCCTACCGTAAATTAAACAGCTCAAATTCGCCATCAGATTCGGAACAGCGGGAAGACAAATAAAAAACCTGCAACGCATCTCAGGCGGACTGTCACCGTTCAAAACCGCACCCCGTTTATCAGGCATTGCAGCTTGACAAACGGGGTGCGATTCACATTTACGGGGGATTACAGAAAAGATCAGGTCAGACTGATTTTATCTATTCGTTCGAGCTCGTCGCTCGTAAAAGATGTGTTTTCGATTGCTTTTATATTATCGAGGATTTGCGACGGCTTTGACGCGCCTATCAAAACGGAATTGACAATGCCGTCTTTCAGCACCCATGCAAGTGCCATTTCTGCAAGGGTCTGGTTTCTCTCCTCTGCAATTTCCGAAAGCGCGCGGACTTTTTTGAGCTTCTCTTCGGTTATCGCGTTGACGGAGAGGAATCTGCCGTCGGTCATAACCCTGCTGTCGCTCGGGATGCCGTTTAGGTATCTGTCGGTCAGCAGGCCCTGTGCAAGCGGACTGAAGGCGATAATGCCCTTGTTCAGCCTTGCGGCGGTGCTTTTCAGACCGTTGTTCTCGATTGTTCTGTCAAATATCGAATACCTGTTCTGATTTATCACAAACGGGCATTTGAGGTCTTCAAGAATGCTGCACGCCTTTTCGAGATTTTCGCCGTCATAGTTGGACACTCCGGCATAGAGAGCCTTTCCGCTGCGAACCGCCTGCGCGAGCGCACCCATCGTCTCTTCGAGCGGAGTCTCGGGATCGAGGCAGTGGTGATAGAAAACATCAACATATTCAAGCCCCATGCGTTTGAGACTCTGATCAAGGCTCGCGAGAAGATATTTGCGGCTTCCGTTCCGGCATCCGTAGGGTCCCGGCCACATCTCATAGCCCGCCTTCGTGCTGATTATCATTTCATCGCGGTATGCCCTCATCTCGTTGGCAAAAATTTTGCCGAAATTCTCTTCCGCGCTGCCTGACGCCGGACCGTAATTATTTGCCAGGTCAAAATGCGTGATGCCGTTGTCGAATGCGATGAAGCAGAGCTCTTTCATGTTTGAATACTGCGCGTTATCGCCGAAGTTATGCCAAAATCCGAGCGACACCGCCGGCAGCTTCAGACCGCTTTTTCCAAGGCGGTTATATTGCATCTTGTCGTATCTTTTTTCGTTTGCAACATACATATTGATTCTCCTATATATCCGTGTCACTCTGCCTTATCCCAGCCGGAATAGAGAGTTATGCTTTCGTTGACCGTATCCTTGCTGATATCAAATGCTTTTGTACAGTCCCTGTCGCTGTACCAACCGGTGAATACATAGCCCTCTTTGACGGGGTCGTTTTCAACATTGACAAGCTGACCGTGCATAACCTTCTGATTCTCTATCTGAGAGCCGCCGTTCGTGTCGAAAGTTACCGTAAAACCCGCATGGCTTATTGCAAAAACTACACAAGCAATTAGAACAACAATACCCACGAGTATAAGCCTATCGGCGGTTTTTACAGATATTTTGACATTTCTGTAAAGCCCTCCCGGCTTTCTTTCTGTCGTAAGACCCATTGTGCTTTTTTCGTTATCCATGGTTTCACAGCCTTTCGGTTTCAGCATTCATTATCTGCGTGCGAGATATTTACGCATATCGATAGCGCAGGCAATAAGGATTATCATGCCCTTGATGATATAAAGCATATTGGCGGACACGGAGAGGAAGTTGAGTCCTGCAAAGATTATCTGTAAAAGCAGAACGCCGACAACTATTCCGCTTATCTTTCCTGTGCCGCCGACGAACGACACGCCGCCTATAACGCAGGCCGCGATAGCGTCGCATTCATAGTTGAGTCCGGTGTTTGCGGAGCAGGAAGCAATTCGCGCACCCTCGATGAATCCCGTTATGCCGTACATAACGCCTGCAAGAATAAACACAATGAGAATAGTCACAAAGACATTTACGCCCGAGACTCTTGCCGCCTCTTCGTTTGAGCCGACTGCAAACATATTTTTGCCGAACTTCGTCTTATTCCAGACGACCCACATGACAGCGGTCAGAATAATTGAATAGAGAACATATTTCGGGATCGCAACGCCGTCAATCGAGAACAGCGTGCCGGTGATAAATTTAGTGTAGGACGGATCGAGACCGGAGAGCGTCTGTCCGTTGTTTCCGCCTATCATAAGATACATAAGAACCGTACCGAAAACGATAAGCTGGGTCGAAAGAGTGACTATAAACGGATGAAGCTTGAACTTGGCAACGAAAAATCCGTTCACAAGACCGACTGCGGCGCCTATGGCTATAACCGCAAGGAGCACGACGATCAGCGGCATCGTGTCAAGACCCTTGAACATCTTGTTCGCATAATCGCTCATCTGGAGCAGAGAAGCGGCGACGCAAGCCGTGAGTCCGACGCAGCGACCGGCGGAAATATCGGTACCGGTCAGCACTATGCATCCCGCAATGCCCAAAGCGATCGGCAGTTTTGCCGCCGTGAGCGAGATTATGTTCACTATTGATGAAATGCTCAGGAACGCCGGCACCTTGACCGCAATAAAAATCACGGAAATCGCGATTATTATATACATCGCGTTGTTGAACAGCAGATCCGTCACAAGTCTTTTTTTATCGCCGCGGTCTGCCGCTTTGAATTTTTGGAGCCAGAGCGAAACGCGCGAGCGCTTTACTTTTTTTGCACTTGTATCAGCCATGATGATTCCTCCTTAGACATATTTCGCCGCAAGGGTCATTATTTCTTCCTGGTTCGTCGTTCCTGCGTCCACTTCGCCCGCGAGCCTGCCGCCCGACATAACGAGTATCTTGTCGCAGACGCCCAAGAGCTCCGGCATTTCGGAGGAGACCATGATAACGGTTTTTCCCTTTTTGGCGAGGTCGAGAATAAGCTGATATATCTCATATTTCGCGCCGACATCAATACCTCTTGTGGGCTCGTCGAGCAGGAGCACCGTGGGGTCGGTCAGAAGCCACCTTGCAAAAATGACCTTCTGCTGATTGCCGCCCGAAAGAGAGCTTATCTTCGTCTCCTGGCTGGGAGTTTTTATTTTCAGGGAGTTTATGTACTTGTCGGTAGTTACCTTCATTTTCTTCTTGCTGACGAACGGACCCGTCATATACTTCTTCAGGCTTGCAACAGTCGCATTCTCTCTGATGTTGAGAATGCCGAAGATTCCCGTCGCGCGCCGTTCTTCGGTCAGAAGCGCAAATCCGTTTTTGATCGACTCGTGAGGAGTTTTGTTTTTTACCTCCTTGCCGTCAAGAAAAATCTTTCCGGAGCGGCGCGTCGTTATGCCGAAGATCTGTTCAAGAAGCTCCGTTCTGCCCGACCCGTCGAGTCCGGCGACACCGAGTATCTCTCCCCTGTTTGCCTCGAAGGACACATCTCTGAGATTTGTATATTCGCTGCCGAGGTTTTCGACTTTCAGCAGCACATCGCCGATCTCGTTATCCTTTTTCGGATAACGGTTCGTCAGCTCGCGTCCGACCATGAGTCTGATTATCTCGTTCATGGTAAGCTCGCTCGCGGGCTTCGTCGCGACCCATCTGCCGTCGCACATTATTGTGACCTCGTCGCTGATACGCAGTATCTCTTCCATTTTGTGCGAGATATAGATAATCGCGCATCCGCGGTCGCGGAGCATATTGATTATGCGGAACAGATGCTCCGCCTCTTCCTCGGTAAGCGATGATGTGGGTTCGTCAAAGACGATTATCTTTGAATTATAAGAAACCGCTTTCGCGATCTCAACCATCTGTCTCTGCGAAACCGGCATAGTGCTCATTATTGTTTTGGGGTCAACATTTATTTCAAGCTCTTTGAATATTCTCGCCGTTTCGTCATACATTTTCTTTTCGCTTGTAAACGGAAGAAATTTTGAAACAGTCGGGAATCTTCCGAGCCACATATTATCCATGACATTGCGTTTGAGAGCCTGGTTGAGCTCCTGGTGAACCATCGCGACTCCGTTTTCAAGGGCTTCCTTGGAGTTTTTGTAATTCACCTCTTGGCCGTCTACATATATATGTCCGCCGTCCTTGCTGTAAACGCCGAAGAGGCATTTCATAAGAGTTGACTTGCCCGCGCCGTTTTCTCCCATAAGCGCGTGCACCGTCCCCCTTCTGACCGTCAGCTGCGCATGGTCGAGCGCCTTGACGCCGGGGAACGACTTTTCTATATCCACCATTTTGAGCAATACATCTTTATCGGAGTCCGGCTTATTTATATTGGTCTGCATATGTTTCACTCCTGTCTGCATCTGAGTTTTACGGTTGGGGCATAACGCCCCAACCGCAAATTGAAACCGTTTGATTATTCGCTCTCAGAAGTGTAAGCAGAATAGGGTATATTGACTCTCCACGTGCCGACCGTGTTTGCGGAATCGATGCCTTCGAGCGCATTTGTGCCGTTGAGCAGATTCTTCATGACGGTGGTTATAGCGGTTGCCATACTCTCGGCATCCTGCTTGATAGTGCCTATCATCGAGCCGGACTTGATAGCCGACTTTGCAGCATCTGTTGCGTCAACGCCGAACACGGGGATAACAGTCTTGCCGTCCTTGTTGTAGCCCGCGGTCTGAAGAGCGGATATTGCGCCGAGCGCCATCTCGTCGTTGTTCGCGATAACGAGCTCGATCATATTCTTGTTGGACTCGGTGTACTGTGCGAGAGCTGTGCTCATATAGTTTGTCGCGGCGGCAGACGACCACAGTCCATCCTGGTCAACGAGGTACTTGTTCTTGTTTGCAGAATCGTAGAACTTGAGCTCGGGCTTTCCGGCAGCCTTGAGAATCGCGTTTGCGTCCTCAACGCCGTACTTTGTACGCGCAATGGCTTCCATGTTGCCCTCCTGACCCTTGAACATAACGTAGCTGATGACGCCGTCGTTGTTGAGGTCGAGCTTGCCATAGTTATTTAGGACATATTCGCCTATCATTTTGCCCTGCATATGGCCTGCCTGCTCATAGTCCGTGCCGACGAATACGCACTTGTCATAGCTCTCGATAACGGACTGCTCAACGGAGCGGTTGAAGAATATAACAGGAACGTTCTTCGCCTTGGCGAGATTGATGATGTTCTGCGCCGCGTCGTTTGAACCGGTGTCAACGACATTGACGATAAGCAGCGAAGAGCCCTTTGCAAGAGCGGTCTGAACCTGCTCGGTCTGCGTGGTCTGGTTGCCGTTGGCGTCATAGTCATTGTAGGTATATCCGCTGTCGCTCAGGATCTTGTCCATCGACGAGCGAACGGTGGAAATATACGCGTCGCTGAAGGTATAATAAAATACGGAAATCTCACCTTTTGTTGAGCCCTTGTCTCCGGAGCCGCCGCCGGACGAGCAGGCGGCAAAGCTGGCTACCATGAGCACTGCCAATAATAATGCTAACAACTTTTTCATAAGATTACCTCCTTAAAAGAATTTCTTCGTTATCAGCATCTTCATTATAGCTTCGGGATTCAAAAAACAGAATGAGATTTTCTATCTAAAATGTATAAAATTTTACGATGTTGTCGAATCAATATATATACTTTGCCGCTTTAGCGAGAAGGAACCGCCCGGATGCTTATTTCTCACATCCGGGCGATTTTGTTAATCATATTTATCGAAGCCGAAAAGGATCTTCTGAACATCAGCCGAGAACATATTGCTTCGGTCAACGACATAGACATCTGTTTTTATCACGCTCTCGGTCTTCTTGCCCGAGAGTATGTTCGCCGCGTTCATAACGGCGAGATAACCCATGGAAAACGGGTTCTGTACAATGAGCGTATCGAGTTCCCCCGTTTCGAGCATACCGACACATTCCGTGTTGTTGTCGAAGCCTATCGCGCAGACGCGGTCTTTTAGCCCGAGCTCCTTTATCGCCATTCCAACGCCGAGGGTCGACCATTCGTTGAAGCCGACGAGAAGATTGATCTGCGGATTCTCTTCAAGAAGCTTTCTTGCGCCCGCGGTCGCGCTCTGGGTGTTGGACGAAACGCTGACCATAGCGACTATCCTGGCGTTTTTAACGTTTTTAATTTCGTCCTGAAAGCCTTGCAATCTCTTGCTGCCGTTTTCGGTGTTCTCGCCGTAGTTTACTATTCCGATATTGATGCTCTCCTGCTCTCCGCAGAGCTTCTGCGCGACCTGAGCGGTTTTCAGTCCTGCTGAGTAATTGTCGGTTGCGATAAACAGCTCTTTGTCAGCCACATCAACATCGCTGTCCACGGTTATTATTTTTATGCCCTTCTCCGCCGCCTTGCGAACAGCCGGGGCATTTTTTTCATAATCTATCGCAGACAGGATAATGGCGCCGACATTTCGCGAAACGGCATTCTCTATCATTTTGTTCTGGGTTTCGTAGTCCTCCTCGTTATCCGGTCCCTCGAAAGTGATATCGATATTGAACTCGGTCGCGGCGGAGAGAGCACCTTTTTTCACATCGTTCCAAAAATCCGATTCGCTCCCCTTTATTATTATGGCGACGCTCGGGGTGTCGGAATCAAAGCCCTGACCGTCCTTGCATCCGGATAAGCCGCAGAGCAAAAGGACGGCAATCATAATCAGCGCTGCGCTTCTCTTAATATTCATTTTCCCGTCCTTTCTCGATCTTCGGAATCCTTATAGTGACGGTTGTGCCGACATCGAGTTCGCTGTCAATAGAGATTCCGTATTCATCGCCGAAATAAATTTTGAGCCTGTCGTTGACATTTTTAACGCCGATGCCCTTTGAATCGCTCCTGTCTTTTTTCAGGATAGTCTCGCACTGCTCCTTAGTCATTCCGAGTCCGTTATCGGAAACGGTTATCACAATATCCTTTCCGTCGCCGTGAACGCAGATGCGTATCTCGCCCTCGTCCACCATTCTGTCGAGCCCGTGATAGATGGCGTTCTCAATAAAGGGCTGAATAGTTATCTTGTTGCACATATATCCGAGCAGGCTCTCATCCACATCGAAAGAATAAGTGAACTGATTTTTGTATCTGTAGCTCTGGATTATCAAATAACTCTCGGCGTGGCGAAGCTCGTCGCGGATAGTGATAAACTCGTTTCCGTGGCTGATGCTTATTCTGAACAGCTTCGCGAGGGCGCCGACCATCTCAACCGCTTCTTTGCTGTTATCCTGCTCGCACATCCATTGAATGGAGTCGAGCGTGTTATAAAGGAAGTGGGGATTTATCTGCGCCTGAAGAGCCTTGAGTTCGGTCTTTCTGAGAACTATCTCCTCATTATGCACCTTTTCCATGAGCGACTGTATCATATGCACCATGTGCTCAAACGACGCGGAGAGGGTGCTGAACTCAACTACATTCGCCTTGTCCGCTTTATATTTATATGTTTCCGCCTGCTTTTCAAAGCTCTGCATTGACGAGACGAGGCGTCTTACGGGTCTTGTGACCGTCCGCGAAAGCAGGAAATATACAGTGACGGAGATGATAAGACTGAACAGCAGCGCAACAGCCATCCCGACCGCTATCTGCCTTTTGACGGACTGAGCCACTTCATCGGTAAAACTGACTCCGACTATTTTCCAGTTGCATGAATTAAGAGACGAAACCGTGTAAATATTGTCTTCTCCCCTGTGGACGCCGTCCGTCATTTCTGAAACTTCGTCGGTATTCTCTTTTTTGATGCCGGAAAAAAGCATCTGCTGCTGCGGATGGTAGACTATCCCGCCCTTTGAATCAATAATATAGCAGTATCCCCTCTGGCCTATGCTTATCTTATCAATATATTTCGCAATTGAAATAAACTCGAAATTGACGGCGACAAAGACCTGCTTTTGAAAAAGATCTGAATATTTTTTCTTTGCAATGGTCACGACCCACGGGTACTTGTTCTCATAGAGCGTGTCAACATGGGGCTGGGTTATCGCATAGCCGTCCTTGAGGCTCGAAAAAATCGATTTGTCAAAGGACAGATCGGTCGCATTTTTCTTTGCAATATCGCCGCTGTCGTTTTCGGTCAGAAGAATGTTGCCGTCGGTGTCATAAATCGTTACGCAATAGATATCGTCCTCAAGCCTCGCCGCAGTTGAAACAACTTTTTCAAGCGACTGCAGGCTGTCGCAGCTGTCCGCCTCGTCGCAAAGGTTGTCCAGCTTGTTTTTGATAGACGAGATGTAATTTGAAACCGTGCCGTTCGCCTGCGACACCGACTGCTTTGACGAGACATACGCCGAATTGAACATCGTCCTCTCGTAAAATACACCGAAAAGGAGCGTAGCGCCTACAGTAGAAAACATCACGCCGAACACGACTATTGCGATTATGAGCGTTGACAGTTTTATTCCGGCGCGTTTAAATATCTTTCCCACCCAAACGCTCCTCTCTGTATTTGTTCGGCGAGACCCCGTAATATTTTTTGAAGCAATAGCTGAAATAGTGCTGATCGCTGTAACCGCACTTCTGTGATATTTCAAATATCTTCATCGAGGTGCACAAAAGCAGATCGCTCGCCGCTTTCATCCGCCTTTCGGTCACAAGGGCAACAAAATTCTTTGACTTTTTCTTTTTTATCAGCGCGCTCAGATAGTTCGGGCTGACGCCCAGCTTGTCGCTCGCGTCCGTCAGGGACAGATCTTCGTTCATATATTCCTCGTTGATTATCTGCAGCGCATGGTCGCAGAGAGCCTCGCTCTCATGCCTCTGCGAACGGGAGATAATATCCCTCGCGTCAAGGCAGAGCGAAACAAGCTCGTTTTTATACTGCTCGTTAAAGTCGAAGGACAGGCGGGACATGAACGAATTGTTGGAGGTAAACAGCTCCGCAGCGGCGTTGCCGTCGGGCAGAACGCTGACGCATCTGTGTGCGGTGGCAAGAATCTGAATGATAATATAATCAATGCCCTCGCGCGTCTTTCCGGAAAGTATCTCGTCAAGGAACGACTTTATCTCATCCTTGCTCCCTATCTTCAGAAGCTGTTCGAGCTTATAGACGGATTTTTCGGCATTTTCAAACTCGTATGTGCTCTTGCGTTCCTGGTCGTTGATATATCGGATGTTGCCCGTGCCGTCGGAGGTATAGCGCCGCGCCGTCATAGCCTAAGTGCAGGCGAGCGCCAAAAGAGACGGATCCTGAACGGTCTCGCTGATGCCGATAGTACAATTCTGATTCAACAGCTTTTTTGCGCTCTGCACAAGTTCAATAACGGGGAGTCTCAGTTTTGTTGACATCTCTTCCGGCTCGCTTGTTACAAGAGTAATTATTCTGCCGTTGACAAAGAAGCTTTCGCACAGAGCATATTTATTGAAAATACTGTTGACAAAATCGATATGCTGCTGAGAGGTGCAGGTCTTGCCCGTGTTTGCCTTGAATTTTGAAGCAATGACGCTGTAGCAGTCGCCGTCGCTTTTGATTATTCCGAGCTTTTTGGCATTCTCAGTTAAGTCGTCCGATGCATGGACATCCTCGCCCGTACCGAGTAGGAGCGGAAGCAGAAATTCCGCCTTTTCCAGCCGCAGAGAGATATCTTCGTTTGACCCGCCGCTTTTGAGCAGTTCAAACTCCCTGTCCATCTCGGCTCCGATTTTTTCAAACTCCTCGGTGAGCTCGGATGCGGAAACAGGCTTGAGAAGATACCTTATGACATTGTATTTGAACGCTTCCTGAGCGTATTCAAAGTCGTCGTACCCGCTCAGGATAACAAATTTCGTCGCCGGTCTTATTTCGCGGGTCCTTTTCGCAAGCTCAAGTCCGGTCATAAGCGGCATTTTGATATCGGTCAGAACAAGATCGGGTTCAAGCTTTTCGAGAAGATCGAGCGCCTCTATTCCGTTTTCGGCACCGCCGACAACCTCAAAACCCGCTCTCTGCCAATCGACATTGCCGATAACCGCCTCTCTCTGGCGTATCTCATCGTCAACAACAAGCACACTGTACATAATCATGACCTCGCACAAAAATCATTTGTTTTATGTATACCGACTTTGGGCGCATCCGGCAAAAATACAAATCATAACCGTATTTTTCGGATGCCGCTTCTGATTTTATTATATAAAAACTTCCGATTATTATCAAGATTTAACTTTTTCGCGGTGTCAAACCGGAAAAAATCAAAAAGATATAACAAAAGCAAGCATTGCCATATATCTGACAGTGCTTGCTTTTCATTAAATTCCAAAATATTATTCTGACTTCTCCCAAAACCCGCCGCATATCTGCCAGACGGATTCGTTTTCGTAGTGTTCGCGGAAAGCGCGCTTTCGCTCCAATAGTCGTGATTGCCCATGATTGTCTGGATGACGGGTTTATCATCGCCGAACACTTCGTCGATTGTATTTTTATATATTTTGAACGCAAAATACGAGCCTGCGTCACCGATATCGCCCGCGAACAGAATCATACCAACACCGTTGTTTTTCAGTTCTTCAAGCGCTGTTCTGAGATGGCGGACATATAGATCGTTTTCTTCAAGCTTTTTTTCGTTCGGCGGCAGCTGAGTGTCGGAGATAATACCTGCTCTAAAAATATCTCCGCCCGCAGTAAACTTTTTAAATTCTGCTTTCTCTATAATGACTTTATCATCAAAAGAACAAGGCAATCAAAATCACTCCTGCTATAATAACTAAAACAACAGGCAAAATATCCGTTATAACTTTTCTCGGTATGCTTTTGTCACTATTAAAGATATTCTGCAAATCCCAACGCTGTCAGCACAAGCTATGGATAATATATCATTGAAATCAGGAAAAAGTAAATAGGTGTTGAAGCAGGCGTAAGCACAAATAATAATCACATAAAAATCCCGCCGGCTTATTTGCGCAGCCGGCGGGGTATTTTAATTTTGCTGCAAAATGTCTTCTTTATCGAGCATCGGGTATTTGACAAGTGACGCCGAATCGAGGTTTTCGCGGTGCATATCGACTGCGGTAATGCGGCGATTGTTATATGTCGTGTAATAATACACGCCCTTGTCCGCGTTGAAGCAGGAGGTATATATCGTTATCTCATATTTCCCCTCCGCGACCTCGCAGCAGCCGCGCACCTGCTCTACAGCTCCGAGGATATGGAAGAACTGACCGACGCTCTCCTCTTCCGTGCTTCCGGAGAGCGAATTGAGCTTCGTGAATGCGGCTCTGACGAATCTCGACATTGAAGACAAGTCGCCCGGCAGACCGAGTCCGCCCATTCCGCGGCTGTATGTGCCGAGGTCGAGATTGTTTGAAAAGCTGTTTTGGGGCTGCTTCGGCGAGAGATTCATATAGTTGTTGAGATTGAACATCTGCATATCAAACGGCGGCTCGTTCGTGAGAACTCCCGGGGCGTTGTCGTATATTTTAAGCCCGCTCTCGGTCGGCTCGACCGTTATCGCGCCGCTCTTATCCGCGATTATCCAGTGCATTTTCGCCGCAGGATAGCGGCTGTCGAACGTTGTGCCAACAAGATTTATTTTCTCTATCGCGCTGCGAGCCTGCTCAATGGTCGCGTATTGACTGAGCACCCACGGGATGAACTCAAACTGCGCAATGTTCTGCTTGCCGTCCTGCGGCTCTGCATAATGCGCGCTGACGGCGAAGTTAAGCCCCGCCATGCCGAGTCCCTTTTCGTTTACGGCATCGTAGTACATCGGATATCCGTCCGAGACATGAGCCGTGCCGATCATAGCATAGTGTTCGTCTGTTCTGCCGCCGTGGCGGAACTCGAGCGGGAATCTACGCGGCATCACGGTTATCTCCTCGCCGTAAGAGAACTCATAGTCGAGCGTCCTGCCCATATAAAAATCATCGGTTTGATAAGTTGCTGCCGTACACATAATAAGCCTCCTGAAAGTTTCTTCTGCAATTATAATTATAGTATACCTGTTTGCCGAAGTTGTAAACACAATGAAAAATATCTGAAAATTTAAAACCGCCGCGGGCACTTTTCTGCGCTTCGCGGCGGCATGTTTATCTTTTGGCTATCTTTTTTCTGATATCGCTCAGGCGATTGAGTGCTTCATACAGTGTCTCGTCTTTCTTCGCAAAATGCAGGCGGATAAGGCTGTTCACGGGCTCGCGGAAGAAGCTCGAACCCGGCACTGCACCGACTCCGACATCGCGCGCGAGGACATCGCAGAACTCTAAATCCGACTCGAAGCCGAACTCCGAAATGTCGAGCATCACATAATACGCGCCCTGCGGCACGGTGTGTTTTATCCCGATATCATTGAGCCCTTTTATAAATAAATCGCGCTTTGCGGTGTACTTTTCTCTGAGATCATCGTAATATTCGTCCCCGAACCGAAGCCCCGTGACCGCCGCCTCCTGAAGCGGAGCCGCCGCGCCGACGGTCAGGAAGTCATGCACTTTCTTCGCGACTTCAATGATATTCGACGGTGCGATAATATAGCCCAGCCGCCAGCCGGTTATCGAATATGTCTTTGACAGCGACGAGCAGGAAATCGTGCGCTCCCACATTCCGGGGAGAGTGGCAAAATACACATGCCTGTTCGGCGCATAGACTATGTGCTCGTAGACCTCGTCCGTGATGACAAATGTATCATATTTTTCGGCTAAATCGGCTATAAATTTCAGTTCATTATATGTAAAGACCTTGCCGCACGGATTCGACGGGTTGCAGAGTATAAGTGCCTTGGGGTGCTGTTTGAACGCCGCCTCCAGCTCGTCGGGATTGAAATCAAACTCCGGCGGATAGAGCGGCACATATATAGGCTCGGCGCCCGAAAGAATCGCGTCCGCACCGTAGTTTTCATAGAACGGCGAGAAAACAATCACCTTGTCGCCCGGGTCGGTCACGGTCATCATCGCCGCCATCATTGCCTCGGTGCTGCCGCAGGTGACGACTATTTCCGAATTTGGGTCGATGCTCCTGCCCATGAACTTCGACTGCTTCTCGGCGAGCGCCTCTCTGAAATTCTGTGCGCCCCAGGTTATCGAATACTGATGATAATCCTCGTGCGCGACCTCGGCAAGGCGGTCGAGGATTTCTTGGGGCGGATCAAAATCCGGGAATCCCTGCGACAGATTGACCGCGCCATACTGCAGCGAGACACGCGTCATTCTGCGGATGATCGAATCGGTGAAATTTTCTGTTCTGCCGGAAAGTTCAGGCATGTTTTCTCCCCCTAAATGCTGCGTTTTGAAATATTATACCGCAGATTCAACCGCTCGGGCAACCGACAAAACAAAGAAAAGCAGCCGGGAGAGCCGACTGCTTTTGTATACTTTTTCTGTTTTACTTCGCGTTGACGATATCGATCTGGTTCATATAGAGGTCGATATAGCTCTCTGTCTTCGAGCCGAGCAAAGTGCTGTGGTTCGCGTTCTCCACAACGGGATAGACATACCACACGCCGCGCTCATATGCGCCCTTGTGGTCAACGATAAATTCGTGCTTCTCGCCCTCGGGATAGAGTGCGCTCTTGACGGGCACTGCGCCGTCGTTTCTGAGCCAATCGCCCTCGAGCTTGACGCCGTCAACCGTTATTCCGGCTATGTGGCCTATAAGCCAGCCCGTGCCCGCCATGCTGCCGAGCGCATCGGTCGGGTTCTGGAATCTGCCGTCCGCCGAAGGCTCCGTGCCGCAGCAGGCGTAGGAGAAATAATATACGTTCTCAACAGCGCCTATCTTGGCGTTGAGCTCCTGCGCGCCGTGAAGCGTGAGGTCGTAGAGACAGTTGTCGTTCGAGAGGGCATAGTTCAGAATGCCACAGAGATTGAAGCTCGCCCTGCCCTCGCCCGGAGCGCGGGTCAGACCGAACTGGTCGAGCTTGAGGTCAAGGTAGTTGCTGCCCGCCATACCCGCGATATTGGCAATCATAGCGGCGATATACTCTCCGTGATAAACGGCAATGCCGACATTCCCGCTGACTGTGCCGTTATGCGGCGCCGCTATCGAGATAACGGAGTTTACATAATCGCCCTTTCCGCCTTTGAAGAACTCGGAGACGTCGCCGCCCGCCGCGACCTCTTCGGGCGCGCCGTTTGCGAGAATATAGGTGAAGAGTCTCGTCGTTGCGCCGCCGAACGAGTGGCCGAAGAGATTTATCTTGATGATATTTCCGTTCTTGTCTGTCTTGCCGAAGGTGTCGATAAGAGCTTTGCCGACAAACGAACGGCCGTAGCGCTCATGATGATGCTCCGCAGAGTGGGCTGCACCGTAATCGACGACGGTTCCCGCAAGCTGAGCATAGAGCTCGCACGCTCTGTCCCATGCGCTGCTGAGCGGACCGACGGAGGCCGCGTGGCAATCGTATCCGCGGGCATTGAGCGACTTCATCAGATCCTCTTTATACTGCATACCCCAGTATGGCGTGACGGAGTTGAGCTTGTCGTTGTCTCCGTAGCCGAGGATGCCGTGGACGAAGATGCAGGGATATTTGTAAGAATCGGCCTTTGCGTCGGCAAATGCAAGGGAAACGCCCGCGCTGAAAACGATAATCAGAGCGAGCAGCAGGCTTGCCGCGCGTTTAAAGATGTTGCGTTTTGTCATTGTTTCACTTCCTGTGTTATTTTTTAAAGCCACAGAAATATTAGCATAAAACGGCGCTGCTTTCAATATTTAATCGAAAAATTATGTTAGGAACACATAAAATTATTTTCCGCCGTCCGAAAGCTTTTTCAGCGCCCGCTCGTCGAGGAGGTTCACCGTGATGAATTTTCCGCCGCAGAACACCGCCCAGTTATTGAAAACGCAGGGCAGATTCTTCGCCTTTTCGAGCGAATCGACCTCGATAAAATCGGCGTCTATTCCGTTTTCTTCGCAGAATTTACGGTTCGACTCGATACGCCCGGGGATAAATGGGCACTGGGCATCATAATAGACGGTCAGTTTTTTGCTGTCTATTGTCTCTTTCTTCGCATTTTCGGCAAAGCGCGGCTTTGTTCCGTCAAAAGATAGCGCCAGCAGCTCATAGCCGTTCTCTGTCTCATCGACCGTCTCGAATCCGAACTTCTTCGCAAACGACTGGTCGGAGAGCCACGCTTTCTGCTTCTTCGCGCCGAGCATACAGACTCCGGATTTACCCTGCGCCTTTGCGTCGGCAATACAGGATTCCATCAGCCGTCTGCCGTAGCCCTTGCCCTTGTTCTCGCTCAGAACCCAAAGGCAGTATATATAGATATAATTGTCGCCGACTATCGGCACCCACGCGCTCTCGAGCGGCGCATATTCAATGAACACACACGCCTTTTCATCGAGCTTTCTGAAAACATGCCCCTCGCCGAGGCGGTCTCTGAGCCACGCGCACTTTTTCTCGATACCCGGGTGCGGCTTCTTCGTGCGGATGATGCAGCAAAGATGCTCGCTGGCGATATTCTCGGGCGTGATACCGATAAATCTGTCAGACATAATACCCTCCAAAAAAAACAAGCCGGTGCGGACATAAAACGCCTGCACCGGCTGTGCACAAATCAATAATATCTTATAACCGCAACAACCTTGCCTAAAATCGAAACCTCGTTAACGATTATCGGCTCATAGGTATCGTTCTCGGGCTGGAGACGGAAATGACCGTTTTCTTTATAGAAAGTCTTGACCGTAGCCTCGTCCTCGATCATCGCAACGACTATTTCGCCGTTTCGCGCGACGGGAGTCTTTTCGGCAATAACAAGGTCGCCGTCGAGTATGCCCGCCTGAATCATACTCTCTCCCCTGACTTTCAGGGCAAAAAGAGTTTTGTCACTCGAGGTGTGACCCGAATAGGCAACGCTGCCCTCGATCTGCTCAAACGCGAGTATCGGCGCACCGGCGGTAACGGTACCGACGATCGGGACATTGGTAACAACATTGTCTTCCCTGCCCAGAATGCGGATAGTGCGCTTCTTGAGCGGATCGCGCTGGATATAGCCCGCCTGTTCGAGCGCATCAAGGTTCGCCTGCACGGATGAAGTGGAGCTCAGTCCCACTGCCGCGCCAATCTCACGCACCGAGGGCGGAATTCCGTCCTGCGAGCGTTCAAGGAGATATTCGTATATTCTTTTCTGAGTTTTGCTTATGTCTTTCAAAGCACGTCACCCTTTCAAGATGTCTGCATAACTTACCTGTTTTATTATAACACATAGTTTTTGAAATTGCAAACATTTGTTTGCTGAAATTTTTATAAATTTTTTGCGCGGTTTTTGGCTCAAAATTTGGTATTTTTACACATTTTTGTTGTATTTTAGTTTTGCATTGTAGTATAATTTATGTAATAACCATTCGTTTGGCAGAATCTTTAAGTGAACATTATTTTTACAGGAGATGTATATCTTATGCCAACCGCAAGAACAAAGTGCAAGGCGCTCCCGAGAGCCGACTTCCCGGAACAGGTCGGCGTGTCCTCAAAGGCGATATCCGAACTGCTCGACGATTTCGAGCGCAGCGGGATAGAGCTTCACAGCATCATGATCCTGCGCCACGGAAAAGTAGCCTTCGAGACCTGGCGAGACCCCTATGCTCCCGACATCCCGCACACTATGTACTCGGTCAGCAAAAGCTTTACCTCGATAGCCATCGGCTTCGCCATTGACGAGGGGCTGCTGACGCTCGACACGAAGGTCATCGATATCTTCCCCGAGTACAGACCGCAGAAATATGACGAGAACCTTGAAAAGCTGACCGTATTTCACCTGCTGACCATGACCGCCGGAAAGGATGTCAGCGTCCTCGAAAACAAGGCGAAGGTCTCATGGCTCAAGAGTTTTTTCGGCGCGCGCTGGGCGTTTGCCCCGGGCGAGGACTGGAAGTATATCAGCGAAAACTGCTATGTCATGGCTGCAATAATTCAGAAGCTGACCGGCATGACCGTGCGCGAATATCTCGCGCCGCGTCTGTTCAAACCCCTCGGCATCCGCGAGAATCCCGCATGGGAGACCGACCCGAACGGCCTTGAAGCTGGCGGCTGGGGTCTGTTCATAACAACAGAAGAGCTCGCCAAAGTCATCGATTGCATGAGCCACGGCGGAAAATATCAGGGCAAGCAGGTCATTCCCGAGTTTTGGGCGCGCGAAGCGGGCAAGGCTCAGGCAGACAACTCAAGCAAAAGCTCGAATCAGATCGACTCCTGCGTCGGCTACGGATTCAACTTCTGGTGCTGCCACTTCCCCGGCTCTTACCGCGCAGACGGAATGTTCTCGCAGTTCGGCATCGTCCTGCCGGAATACGACGCAAATATCATCACCACCTGCAGCGAGGTCTTTGAGCAAAAGACGCGCGACTGCCTGTGGAGGCACTTTCCCGAGGGCTTCATCGAGCCGAAGGATGAGCCGGAGCAGACCACCCTGCCCATGACGCTCACTCCCCTGCCCGTGCTCACCGCCGGCAGGCGCAACCCTGTGCTCGAAAAGAAGCTGTCATATTCGACGATACATATGCTCTATAATCCCGTGCTCGATGTTGCGGGCTTCCCCGTGAGCGTCCTGCCGACGGCGGTCGTATATATGTCAGCTGACCGCGCGGGCAATATAGACAAGATAAACCTCGACTTCTCCGAGAACGAGTGCCGCTTCACATGGAGCGAGGGAAAAGTCAGGAACACGATAGTCAGCGGACTCGACGGCAAATACCGCAAATCGAAGATGCACCTGGCGGGACTCGATTTCACCGCCGTCTCGTCGGCGAGATGGGAGGACAGCGACACATTCACAATATGGATCCGCGCCAACGAATCCATATCCGAGCGCCGCTTCTCTTTCCGCTTCAACGGCAACAAAGTCACCGTCATCCCGACCTCCTGCCCGGATCTGTGCAACATCGCCGAATCCATCGCGCAGGGCACGGGCGATATGATAGAAAACGAAACAATAGCAGACATCTGCGGCAACATTCTGCGCAGGCACTACACTCTGCTCGAGCCAAAGCTGTTCGGCCGCCTGGAGATGAGATAAATGTCAACCTTGTTCAAAATATGCTTCGGAATCGCGGCGGGACTCGAATTCATTTTCGTCCCGTGGTTTCTCAAGGCCTCAAGAAACGGGCGCTGCACAAAATCGCAGATACTCAAAACCATATGCGCGACTCTTTTCGTCGCGGCGGGAGTTCTCGCGAGCGTGATAGCTCAGAACCGCAGCGACTACGCGCACTATATTCTGATAGGGCTTCTGCTCGGCTGGTGCGGCGATTTTCTTCTGCATCTGCCGCCAAAGATGCCGTTCACGCTGAGCGGCGGACTCGCGTTCCTTGCGGGGCATGTGTTTTATATATACGCCTACTGCCTTGCGATAAAGCGATATTTCCCCGACGCGCCGTTCTGGGATAAGCGCGAACTGATAGCCTGCGCGATAATTATAGTTATCGGCGTTGCGGCCATTCGCCTGCTCGGAGTCAAGTTCAGCCCGCTTTATATAATCGGCGTGCCGTATGTCGCGATGCTCGCATTCATGCTCGTCAAGGCGGGTTCGCTCGGCATCAAGGCAGTCACCGCCGGGCTCGACAACGCAGTTGTCATGTGCATCCTGCTCGTCGGCGGCGCTTTCCTGTTTGCACTGTCGGATATGATGCTCGCCGTCAACTCCCTGCGTAAGCCACGCCCGTCATACGGCTACAAGATAACCTGCATCGTAACATATTTCACGGCGCAGTTCCTGCTCGCGTCAACAATATTTGTAATTTCCGCCTGACTCAAGGCGGCAGACCCGAAAGGAGACAGCATATGCTCGGAACAGGCACATGGCATTTAAAAATCGGCAACATGTTTTATAGCGGAGATATAACGCTTCGCGTCTTTGACGACGGCGGCAAATACGGCTTCGAGATAATCGAGCCGAAGATGACCGCGCCGGAAGTTGAAATAAAGAGACTTTCGACCGTCGGCAACCACCTGTCCGCGACCGTCACGGCGCGTGAACTGCGCGGCAGAGACGCCCAGATTGAGCTCGATTTCACCGACACCTCCGTCAGCGGAAGCGCAAAGGTTCCGCTCATCGGCACGGTGACGATAAAAGAGGGCACGAAGATAGCAGAATAAAGCAGATAAAGAAACAGCGACCGACCGCAGCGAATTTCCGTTGCGGTCGGTTTTGCAGTTGTGTTCGCGAGATGGACACATATATAAATTGGGGTTGCGGATGTAAACGGCGGCGATAAATAGTTGCATAATATTACAAATCAGCATAATTATGCAGTAGGGCGGATATCATCCGACGGCGAACTCCGCACAATCTTATTATCGTGCAACTTGTAGGGTGCGGCGACTCGACGCACCGCTGCCGCGACAGCGGCACGATGTGAATTTGTAGGATTTATACCCGACCTTCTCGCCCTACCATAATCAAACGATATGCACTACCCGTGTTTCGGCATTTTCTTTTTGTTTGAAAAAGAAAATGCCTGCAAAAGAAAAGCAAACGCGGGGTTTCACCCCGAGACCCCGACAACGCCGCGCCGCAGCACATAGCTTGCAGCTCTCAGTCGGCAGCTCGGCACATTCGCCCGTAAACTTGCTTCGCTCAAACAATACAGGCTCGTGCGTCTTGCTTCGCAAGCCGTTCAGCCCTCTCAAAACATAGTCGCCTATCGCCCTTGGAGCGGGCGCTATGCTCCTTGTTTTTCGCCAACATCGCCTCGCTTCATCCGCCACCGGCGGCGCTTCGGTGATGTTGCCCGCCTTACCAAGATAGACTTCAAACACTACGGCGCGGCTACTGAAAGTCTGATTATAAAAATTGGTTGAGTCGCTCGCTTTTACTTTGCTATGACCAAAGTAATATATAAATCACCAATTCACTTCTTATAATCACCACAATAATACGAAAAATTCTAATGCGAAACGGCGGCAGAAAAATCTCTGCCGCCGTTTCGCGTGATATATAGGAGTTTCGTGGTTGTCGTTTTTTTGCGCCGAGGGCGCGCCTCATTGCAGATAAAATAATAGCCCAATAGTTGCAATTTGTCAAGTAATAATTTTTTACTGGGCATTTTATTGTACAGTAAAACTTTTTTCAAGCAGACGCCCGACAGTTTTCACTGCCGGGTGTCTTTTATATAGGAGATTGTGAGGTGTCTTTTCTTCGCGCATACTGAGCCTCGTGCTGCACAAACTTAAAGCATATTGCGGCGGATTATACGCATACGGAATTGAAGCAACTACATTATGCCATAAATTCTGCCAAAAGTCAACGGCAGAATTTATGGCATTTATAATTTTTTTGAGGTGGTTTGATTGAAGTACCCGAGGATAAGAAACCTGCGCGAGGACAATGACCTGACCCAGCAGCAAATAGCGGACATGCTCTATATAAACCGAAGAACTTATGCCGCATACGAAAACGGGATCAACTCCATGACCCCCGAGACACTCTGCAAAATAGCCGATATATATCACACGAGCGTCGACTGGCTGCTCGGCAGAACCGACGAGTTCGAGCCGTACCCGGAAAACGAATAAAGCATCGCTCCCCTGCCGATAAAAGGCAGGGGAGCTTGTGTTATTTCTGATTGTAGAATGTGCAGAACGCCTTGTAAGCCATATAGATATCGAGCTTCGCTATCTGCTCGAACGGCGCATGCATCGAGAGCACGGGCACGCCGACATCGACAACATCGACGCCGAGATGCGCAACATACTTCGCTACTGTTCCGCCGCCGCCCTCATCGACCTTGCCGAGTTCGCCTATCTGCCAGACGATGTTGTTCTCATCGAAGAGTTTTCTGAGCTTGCCGACGAACTCCGCATTGGCGTCCGATGTGTCGGACTTGCCGCGCGCGCCGGTGTACTTCGTGACAACGATACCTCTGTTTATGAACGAAGCGTTGAGCTTGTCGTGGACAGACTGGAATGTGGGATCAACTCCCGCATTGACATCCGCCGAGAGGCACTCGGACGCTCTGAGAACATCTCTGCCCTCGAGTCCCTGAGTCTTGGCGAGATCTTCAATGAAGAACTGAAGATAAGCGGAAGAGAGTCCAGTGTTGCCGACGGAGCCTATTTCTTCTTTGTCGGTCAGCACAGTGACCGTAGTATAGCTCGGGTTCGGACAGTCGAGAGCCGCCATGAGCGCGGGGTATGCGCAGACCCTGTCGTCGTGGCCGTAGCCGCCGATGAGGCTGCGGTCAAAGCCGATATCCGAAACTCTCGATGCGGGAACGAGCTCCAGCTCTGCGGAAAGGAAGTCGGATTCGGTGATGTCGTATTTCTCGTTGAGAAGCTTCAGAATATTGAGCTTCACGAGGTCGCTGCCCTCGTCGCTTCTGAAAGGCATGCTGCCGATAAGAACATTGAGTTCTTCACCCTTGATGACCTGCGAAGCCTTGCGCTCGCCCATGGTGCTGTCAAGATGCGGGAGCAGGTCGCTGATAACGAACTGCGGCTCGCCCTCTTTGTCGCCGATAGAAACAGTTATCTTCTCGCCGTCCGCCTTGACGATAACGCCGTGGAGCGAAAGCGGGACTGTCGGCCACTGATATTTCTTTATGCCGCCGTAGTAGTGGGTCTTGAAGAGCGCAATCTCGCAATCCTCATACATGGGGTTGGGTTTGACATCGAGACGGGGCGAGTCGATATGCGCCGCCGCAATCTTGACTCCGTCGCTCAGCGGGCGTGTGCCGAAAACGGCGAGGATAATCGCCTTTTCTTTTACATTGAACCAGACCTTGTCGCCCGCCGAATACTTCTTCGACGAGTCGAACTTCTCGAAGCCGCGCGCCTCGGCGAGCTTCTGCGAAAACGCGGTTATCTCGCGCTCGGTTCTGTTGTCGCTGAGGAAGGTTTTGTATCCCTCGCACCACTCAAACGCCGCGGAAATTTCATCGTCGCTCATTCTCAGCGCGGCGTGCTTAGGCTGAGCAAACAGCTTTTCTCTGAGCTCCTGCGCCGGATTTTTTTCGTCCTTCATTTTATATTCCTCCTATCTTGATTTGTAAAGGGAATTATATATATTCACAGCGCGCATCACTTTGCGCACATAGTGAGCCGTTTCCGGAATCGGAATATCTTTAAGATTCACGCCGTCGGGCGATATATTCTCGTCCTTGAGCCACGAATTGACCCTTCCGCGCCCCGCATGATAGGCGGCGACGGCAGTCTCGGCAGAGTTGAACTCATCGAGCAAAAGCCCAAGAAAAAGCGCGCCGTATCTTATCGCAGTCTCCGGGTCGGAGAGCGCATCGTCGCTCAAAGTTTCGCCTGTCTTTGTCTGAAGCCAGTGAAAAGTTTCGGGCGTTATCTGAGTCAGCCCCAACGCCCCCGCCGAGGATTCGGCTTTTGGGTCAAACGAGCTCTCGGTCTTTATGACCGCGAGCAGAAGCGTTTTCGGGACATCGTACTGAGCCGAATATTTTTCAATATAGTTCTCGTACTTCATGGGATAGGCGAATCTTATCGCGCCGACAGTCAGCGCCGCCGTTATCCCGCACACCGCTAGCACGAAGCACAGCAGCAGGGCTATAAGCTTGTATCCCGCCCTCTTTTTCATTTTCAGCCTCCGATTTTCAGGCTTTCCAGTGCTTTTATGCACTGCTCCGTCGGGTCGCAGCCGTCGGGATTCTCTATTATTATATCTGAATTGTCCCTGTAATATTTCTCATCGGGCTGGGCGGACATCCTTCTTTCTATTTCGCCGGGGGCGATTTCGTCGCGGCTCATGAGCCGTGCCATGCGCTGATCTTTCGGCGCGCAGACGCATATCACCACGCGGCAGTCGCCGAGAAGCTCGCTCGCGAAGAGCACGGGCGCGTCGAGCATAGCGATTTTATATCCGTTTTTTTCGGCTTCGGCTACGCGCTTTCGCGCGAGCGCGGTTATCGCCGGGTGGGTCACGGAGTTGAGCAGATTTGTCTTTTCTTCACTTGCAAACGCACGCCTGGCGAGCTTGTGACGGTCAAGAGAGCCGTCCGGGAGAATCAGATCGTCGCCGAAAAGGCGGGCGAGATCAATAAGCACCGGCGAACCGGGTTCGACTATTTCGCGAGCCAGCTTGTCGCAGTCGATAACGCAGACGCCGTGCGCGCGGAAGATATCGGCGACGGTGCTTTTGCCCGAGCCCGTCTGACCGGTGAGTCCGGCAACATAGATACTCACAGCTCGATCACCTCAAAGCCTGCCGCTCTGAGCAGGCGGTTGTAGACAGCCATTCCCACGCCGTCGAGCGACGGGAAACGCACAAAGGCAAGCTCCATTTTTTCGTCATCAACGTGTCTGAGCACATCGAACAGCTCGCGCGCCTGTTCCTCGGGGCTGTCCGCGTGGCCGTAGGGATATGCGGGAACGGAAATTTTGTCCTCCTCGCCGTCAAAGCAGACTGCGCAGGTTCTTTCGCTGCGCGGCTCGGCGACGAGCGAAGCGAATTTGTCAAAATCGCCCTTTACGATTATAACATGGGCGTTCGGCGAATAATGTTTATATTTCATGCCGGGCGAGAGAACTTTTTCGCCGCTCTCGAGCGCCTTGAAAACTGCCTTGTCTATCTCGACCTCGCCGAGCACTGCACGAAGCTGATCCGGGGTCACTCCGCCGGGGCGCAGGACGCGCGGAACGGGGCAGGCAAGGGTGACAACGGTCGACTCGACGCCGACCGAGCAGCTGCCGCCGTCAACAACTGCGGCGATTTTGCCGTCCATGTCGTTCATAACATGCGCGGCGGTCGTGGGACTCGGCTTGCCAGATGTGTTCGCGCTCGGCGCCGCAAGCGGGAAGCCGCATTTTTTGATTATCTCGTGCGCTATCGGGTGGGACGGCATTCTTATCGCCACCGTGTCAAGCCCGGCGCAGACTTCGTTCGGGATAATATCACTCTTCGGGAGTATCATTGTAAGCGGTCCCGGCCAATAAGCCTCGGCGAGCGCACGGGCGCGCTCATCGAAGTTTTTGACAAGCGGTAAAATTTCATTGATCTCCGCTATGTGAACTATCAGCGGGTTATCCTGCGGGCGGCCTTTGGCGACAAATATGTTTTTGACGGCGTTTCCGTCGAGCGCGTTCGCCGCAAGACCGTAGACAGTCTCGGTCGGTATGGCGACAAGCTCGCCGTCTTTTAGCAGGCGCGCCGCCTCGTCGAGACCCTTTTCGCCGTCCTTTTCTGTTATAAGCTTTGTTATCATAGAGATTCTTCTTTCGTTTAATCGTCAGTAGACCTGAGCTTTTCGGCAGTGTCCGCCGTGATGAGCGCGTCAATCAGCTCATCGAGGTCGCCGTTGAGTATCGCTTCAAGGCGGTAGAGCGTCAGCCCGATGCGGTGATCCGTGACGCGCCCCTGCGGGTAATTATATGTTCTGATGCGCTCGCTGCGGTCGCCTGTGCCGACCTGTGCGCGGCGCTCGCCCGCGATAGCCTCGCTCTGCTTTCTGCGCTCCGCTTCGAGTATCCTCGAGCGAAGTATTTTCATCGCCCTGTCTTTGTTTTTATATTGGCTCCGCTCGTCCTGGCACTCGACGACGGTGCCCGTCGGGATATGCGTGATTCTGATGGCGGACTCGGTCTTGTTGACATGCTGACCGCCTGCGCCGCTCGAACGGAAGGTGTCGATTTGCAGATCGGACGGGTTTATTTCAACATCGACCTCCTGCGCCTCGGGCAGGACTGCGACGGTGACTGTCGAAGTGTGTATACGCCCCATACTCTCGGTCTCGGGCACACGCTGGACGCGGTGGACGCCGCTCTCGAATTTGAGGCGGGAATACGCACCCTCGCCGCTTATCATGAAACTTATTTCTTTGTATCCGCCGAGTTCAGTGGCGTTCGCGCTGAGAACTTCGGTCTTGAAGCCCTTTGTGTCGCCGTACATCGAGTACATTCTGAACAGCACGCCCGCGAACAGCGCGGCTTCCTCGCCGCCTGCGCCGCCGCGTATCTCAACGATAACATTGCGGTCGTCGTTCGGGTCGCGCGGGAGCAGAAGCACTTTCAGCTCCTGCTGAGTGCGCTCGATATTTTCTTTCGCTTCTTCGAGCTCGGCGCGCGCAAGCTCCTTGAGCTCGGGATCCGCGCCGCTCTCTTCGAGCAGGCCCTTCGCCTCCTCGGCGTTATTTTCCGCCGCTTTATATTCGCGGTATTTTTCAACTATGGGTGATAAGTGCTTGAGCTCCTGCATATATTTTTTGTACAGCTCCATATCGGAGACGACCTCGCTCTTGCAGAGCTCCGCGCTTATAAAATCAAACTTTTCTTCAACCTTTTTGAGTTTTTCGAGCATATTTTCCTCCGAGTGTAAAAACTATTCTTGACCGCCAACGCGGTGTGAGGCAAAATATGCTAATCCTTCTCGGTGCGCTCGATGCGTTTTATGTTCTTCTCCGCCTTGACGCGCGGAAGCATGACCTCGCGGCCGCAGCCGAGACAGCGGATGCGAAAATCCATACCGATGCGAAGCACCGCAAACTCGTTGCTGCCGCACGGGTGGTTCTTCTTCATGATGAGCTTGTCGCCCACTCTGACATCCATCGTTCTTCCTCCTTTATCGGACTGTAAATTATTATAACATTATTTTCACATTTTGTACACTGCGGGCGCAAAATTCCGCATATTTTCAAAACGATCGGCTCGCCGCCAAGGCGCGGCGCCGCGAAAGGACTGAACAGACAATGACCTGCTTCAAACCCGAGGGAACACTGCTGCCGACGGCGCAGAACGCCCGGATCCTCAGCTCTCCGACACTGCTCAGGGAGGCATGCAAAAGCGGGACTCCGCTCGAGGGCAGAGCCGTGCTGTGCGACGGCGAGCACAATCTCCATGTCGACCTCGGCTGCATGCGCGGCATAATACCGAAAAACGAGGGTGCGCTCGGAATCGAGGACGGGAGCGTGCGCGATATCGCGCTGATCTCGCGGGTGAACAAGGCGGTTATTTTCCGCATAACCGGGTTCGACACGGATCAGAAGGGCGAAACATATGCCATCCTCAGCCGCCGCAGCGTGCAGGAGGACTGCCGCAGGGAATATCTCTCGTCGCTCGTCTGTGGCGATGTTATCGACGCCTGCGTCACGCACATGGAGCCGTTCGGCGCATTCTGCGACATCGGCGCGGGGATAAGCGCGCTGTTGCCCATCGACAGCATCTCCGTCTCGCGCATTCCGCACCCGAACGCGCGGTTTTCGACGGGACAGAACATCCGCGCAATAGTCAAAAGCTGCGACGAATTGGGGCGCATTACGCTCTCGCACCGCGAACTGCTCGGCACATGGGAAGAGAACTCCGCCGCGTTCAAAGCCGGCGAAACGGTTCCCGGAATCGTCCGCTCGGTCGAGAAATACGGCATATTCGTTGAGCTGACGCCGAACCTCGCGGGACTTGCGGAATACTGCGACGGAGTGAAAGACGGCGACCACGCGAGCGTATATATAAAGAGCATACTGCCACAGCGCATGAAAATAAAGCTCGTCATAGTCGATTCGTTCAGCGCAGACTACCCGCCCGCGCCGATAAGATATTTCACGGACAGCCGACACATAGATTCGTGGGTCTATTCGCCGGAGGGGTGCGAGAAAGTGATAGAAAGCGTATTTTGCGAAGAAGAGCAGATATGAAAAAGACCGGGCGATTTAATCGTCCGGTTCAGTCCGTCAAAAAAGTCTGTCGTTGCGCGGTCTCAAGGCTCCCTGTGCAAGGGGAGCCTATTGGCGGCGCGCTTTTTTCATATGGCTTGTGCCGCCCCCGCAATGTGAAATCCGCGAAATCATAAAAAACCCGGGCGGTCAAAGACCGTCCGGACTTTCATTTGTTCAATTACCGAACTGTTAAGCAGCCTTCTTCTTGGAGACAAAAGCAGCAGCAGCAGCGACGGAGAGAGAAGCAACAGCAGCAACAGCAGCAGCAGCGCCGGTGTTGGGAACCTCAGTCTCAGCGGGAGCCGCAGAGGTCTCGGGAGCAGAAGTTGCAGGAGCCTCAGTGGTGGTAGCAGGCTTGTAGCCGTACCAACCCATGATCTTCTTTACCAGCGGGATCTCGAGGAGCTTGTTGATGATGGTGTCTCTGTCGGTCTTGAATGCCTTAGCAAGGAGATCGATGAAAGCGTTCATCATAGCTGCGGGAATCTCAGAAGCATCAGGAAGATTGGGGTTCTGATTCTTGTCGAAGAAAGGCTTGAGCAGCTCAACGATATTTTCGATGGTAGCCTTAGTCTGCTTGATGACTTCCTTCATGAGATCCATGTTAATCTCAGGCATGATGGTTCCCTTAATCCACTCAAGGATCTGGTCGAGGGTAACTGTGGGAGTGGCTTCTTCAGTCGTGGTGGTGTTAGCATCCTCTGCATCAACAGCGAAAGCTGCAACGCCGAGGGAGAGAACCATGACAAGAGCCAGGAGAAGACTTACGATTTTCTTCATTTTTCTACAACCCTTTCTGATTTTAATAAATTTTTAAGTCCGTCAGGACTTAATTGGCAATGAAATTGAAGAAATATCATTACACTTTCAGATTATATCACGCTTTCTGATTTTGTCAAGCCTATTAACTGATTTTTAACAATTTGTAATTATTATAAAATCATCATTAAGAGTAATGATATTTCGATAACGACCTGTTTTTATGCGCCTGTGGACTCGGTAGCCGGAGCGGAAGTCGAGGGAGCGGTGGTGGTCGTGGTGGTGGGCTTGAGGATTATAACATCCTTCTTGCTCTGGATCTTTCTCCAGGTGAAGACAACATCGCTGCCGTTTACATAGTAAGTATCGGGATTATAGATGTTGTGCTGAGAGGGATCGATCTCCTTGAACTTGTTAGCCTTGAAGGTATCGCCGACGATCTTAGCCATCTCGGGAGTATCAAAGGTAACTCTTGCTTCCATAACAAGCTCGGAACGGTCGCGGAAGTTCTTGAGAACGCCCGGAACGAAACCGGTTGACCACCAATGGCGCTCATACTTACGCTTGAAGAGCGGATTGAGTGTTCCGGTGGAATCCATACGATAGCAGACCATCTCCATGGGAAGAAGGTGATCGGTGGCGCACTCATAGTGATTGAGCGCAGCGCTGGAAGAAGTGGGCTTCTTGTCGTCCTTCTCATAGAAGCCGATCTCGGAACCGATGAACATAAGGCCGTACTGACCCTTCCAGAGCTGGAGCAGATAGCCGCGGTTCTGATAGTCGAAATAGATTCTGACAGTGTCATAGTACATTACGGTGAAGCCAGCTGCGAAATCGTACAGCGGGTTGAAACCGAACTGCTGCTGCCAGGAGTTGAGGTCGTCAACATAGAAGAACTCGCCCTCGGGATCATACTTGTAAGAAAGCAGAGCGCCGTCATCGAGCGCGCTCAGACCGAGCTGAGCAGCGATAGTCGCATCGACATCATAGAGCTGACCGAGAAGGTCGTTCTCGCTCTCGTCGGAGATTCTCTTCTTGAGAGCCGCGACATCATTGGCGTTCTTAAGATCGTAACGGGTACCGTCAACAACGATGACTTCCGCCATGCCCTTAGAATTCTTCTTCTCGATAACTATAGTGTACTTATGCTTAGTCGGTCTGTTCTCGGGCTTGTTGGTCTGGCTGGGCTTTACGGTGGTGTTTGTGCCGAGGTTGCTCTTCTTACCGGGGGTTCTCTTTGTGCCCGTGGTCGAAGCCTTGGTACCGTCGGTGCTGTCGAGCGAAGACTCGGAGCCGTCGGAAGTGTCGTCTGCACTGACGTCCACAACCGCATCCTGGCTGCCGCCGGTCGTTGTACCGTTATCGTCCTTGTCGGTCTTTTTGCAGGCCGCAAAAGCGAAGATGGTAGCAAAGACAAGAAGCAGTGCTAAAATTCTCTTCATTTTCTTTCCTCCTAAGAAAGTTCTATCTGGTTTTTTAAACACCGCGCACTTCTTTTTTGCACGGCATTTCTTCCGTTATTATATCAAAGAGGGCGTTCATAGTCAAGATTTACGGTAAATTTACAATTGTTTGGCAGAATGTTACAAAAAAGTCAAGATTCATTTGTGGAAAATGCTTCACTGATTATTCTTTTATCTCATCAAGTGTCAGGCGGTAGCCGTCCAAAAATTCTTTCATGAACTCCTCCGCCTCCGGAATATCCAATGCATTTATCGATTCGAGGGTCGATTCGGCGGCGCGGTCGAATTCGGTGTTGCCCGCCTTCTTCTCCTCTATACATTTTATATAGGCGCATATTTTGTCCGCAGCCTTGATCAGTTTCCAGAGTTCTTCGTCGGTTTCGTCTTTGAAAAAGAACGGCGCAAAGTCGGTGCGCAGATCCTCGGGGAGCATTGAAACAAGGTGCTCGCACGCGCTCTGCTCCACCTGCGCATATGCCTCGCGGATATGCGGGCTGTAATATTTGACGGGCGTTGGCATATCGCCGGTCAGCGTCTCGGGCGCGTCGTGATAGAGTCCGAGCAGGGCGGCGCGCTCGGCGTTGTAATACTTGCCGAAGCGTCTGTTGCCAATGACCGCCAGCGCATGGGCGATGCACGCGGTCTCCATGCAGTGCTCGCTCAGGTTCTCCTCATGGGTGTTGCGCATAAGCGCCCAGCGGTCGATATATTTGAGCCTCGATATCATTGCGAAAAAGTTGCTTGCCATTATTTTGCCTCCGTTTTTCTTTCCACGGAAAGTATAGCATTAAAATCCGCCTTTTTCAAGGCAATAAAACGACCAATACTATTGACAGTGTGGGCAATTGCAATTATAATAAAAGTGTTTCAAATGATACAGTTGAAGGTGATTCAATGACGACGCGCGAATGTGCTTCGATGCTCAGAAACAACAGAATATTTCAAAGCGTCGACGAGGACAGGCTCGAACGGCTCGTTGAAAATGCGGACATGCAGACCTTTCGCAGGGGCGACGAGATTCTCTCTCCCTCGCGCGGCGGGCGCATAATGGGCATGATAATCGCGGGCAGCGCTGCGGTCAACAAAGGGCGCGCGGTCATAAATACGCTCGTTCCCGGCGATATTTTCGGCGCGGTGACTCTCTTCTCCGACGAGCCGTCCCCCGCGACGACCGTTACGGCGCGGGTCGAATGCAGCGCGGTATTCTTTGAAAAAGATGCGATAGCGGAGCTCATTGAAAGCGAGCCGGGAGCCGCAATAGGATTTGCCGCCTATCTTTCGGCGCGGATACGCTTTCTGACGCGCAGAATCGAGGCTCTGACCGCCGGGGACAGCGCGAGCAAGCTGCTCTCTTATCTGCTCGAGCGCGAGCAGGACGGCGAGGTTGACATTCAGAGCTGCGCGGAGCTTGCGCGAAGGCTCGATGTCGGGCGCGCGTCGCTCTACCGCGCACTGGACAGCCTCGAGACGAGCGGCGACATACGCCGCGAGGGCAAGAAAATTTTTATCACGGTCAAGGATCGTGGTTAAGCGCCGCCGAGCCGCGAAGCGGCTCCTGCGCGCCCGCAGGGCGCGCGCCGGAAGCTGCGCTTCCGGCGGCGGCGCGAAGCCCGGTTTCAGATATATATAAATTCGAAGGAGCAATGCACAATGAAAAAATTCACAAAGATTCTTTCCCTGCTGCTGTGCCTCGCGATGGTTTTCAGCTTCGCGGCATGCACCGGAAAGACCGACGACAGCGCAACGACCACGGAAGAGACTGTTCCGGCGGACACAACGCCGATAAATATCACGACCCTCAAGGGCCCGACAGGCATGGGCATGGCTAAGCTCATCAGCGACAAAAACGCGCAGTACAACATCTCGATAGCCACCGCCGCGACCGAGATAGCGCCCCTTATAATCAAGGGCGAGGCCGACATTGCCGCCTGCCCGCTGAATCTCGCCGCCGCGATATACAAAAAGACCGGCGGAAAGGTAAAGATGATAGCCGTAAACACCCTCGGCGTGCTTTCGATTCTCGAAAACGGCGAGAGCGTCAAGAGCGTCGCCGACCTCAAGGGCAAAAAGATAGGCGCGACCGGACAGAGCGCAACGCCCGAATATGTCCTCAACTACATCCTCGAAGCAAACGGCATCGACCCGAAAAAGGATGTTGAGATAACCTACTACACCGACCACGCCGAGCTTGCAACGCTCATGGCGACCGGAAAAATTGACATTGCGATGCTCCCCGAGCCCAATGTCACGACCGTTATGGCGAAGAACAGCTCCGTTCGCAAGGCACTCGACCTGACCGAAGAGTGGGAGAAAGCGACCGCCGCAAAGGGCGAAAAGACCTCGCTAGCGCAGGGTTGCCTGATAGTCCGCACCGAGTTCCTTGAGGCTCACCCCAACGCCGTCAAAGCTTTCCTCGCGGCATATAAAGAATCCGTTGATTTCGTCAACGGCAACACCGAAAAGGCGGCGCAGATGATAGCCGACGCCGGCATAGTCCCCAACGCGCAGATCGCCGCAAAGGCTCTGCCCAACTGCAACATCGTCTATATGACCGGCGACGAGATGATAAAGACCGCAAAGGCGAACTTTGATGTTCTCTTCAAAGCAGACCCCACATCAGTCGGAGGAGCAATGCCCGGTGATGATCTCTACTACACAGGCAAATAAAAAAACGCAAAAAGTGCCGACTGTGGTCTTAAAAATCGCGGCGGCACTCTTCTGGATATTTATATGGTTCATAGCATCGCGCGCCGTCGGGTCGGAGCTTCTGCTCCCCTCGCCTGCCGTGACGCTCGCGCGCCTTTGGGAGCTTGCACTCAAGAGCAGCTTCTGGCTCGCCGTGCTGCAATCGCTGCTGCGAATCATCGCGGGCTGCGCGCTCGGCATAGCCGCGGGGTCAATCCTCGGCGTGCTGACCGCAATGTCGCGCGTGCTCTATGAGCTGTTCACGCCGCTTCTGACCGTCGTGCGCTCAACACCCGTCGCCTCGTTCATTATTCTCGCCCTCGTGTGGATAAAGCGGGACAACGTGGCTGTTTTCATAGCCTTTCTCATGGTTCTGCCGATACTCTGGGGCAATGTGAGCCGCGGAATAGCCGAGTGCGACCGCGATTTAATTGAGATGGCGCACATATTCCGCTTTTCTAAGAAAGACATGCTCAAAAAGATATATCTCCCGAGCGTCCGCCCGTATTTCTTCGCCGGATGCTCGACAGCGCTCGGTCTCTCATGGAAAGCCGGAGTCGCGGCGGAGGTGCTGAGCCTGCCGAAACACGCGCTCGGCAGCGAACTGTATTATTCAAAGATATATCTCGAGACCCCGACGCTCTTCGCGGTGACGCTCGTTGTTATTCTGTTGAGCGTTGCGCTCGAATTCGTTTTGCGCCTGATACTCAAAAAGACTGCGGGGTGGGAGAAATGATAGAGCTTCAGAACATCTCGAAATCGTTTGACGGCATTTCTGTGTTCGATAATATAAGTGTCAAGATTCCTGACAGCGGGATTTTTGCGATATGCGGCGCATCGGGAAGCGGAAAGACGACGCTGCTGCGCATAATTCTCGGGCTCGAACATCCGGATTCCGGCAATATCTCAGGGATTGATGGCAAAAAGACAGCTGTCGTTTTTCAAAATGACCGCCTGCTCCCGTGGCTGAGCGCGCTCGACAATGTTGCCGCCGTGTGCTCAAAGGAACGCGCAAAAGAGATGCTCGAAAAAGTTGAGCTTTCGGATGCGTTGAACAAAAAGCCCGCCGAGCTCAGCGGCGGAATGTGCCGCAGGGTGGCGTTGGCGCGTGCGCTGGCGTTCGACGCGGATATCCTCCTATTGGACGAGCCGTTTAAAGGGCTGGACACCGAGCTGCGCGGGCGGATAGTGAAGCTCGTAGAAGACTTTGCAAAGACGAAGCCCGTCATACTCATCACCCACGACCCGTGGGAAGTGTCGCTCGCCAAGGCAAAACTTGATATTGAAAAGTAAAAAATCCGGCTGTATCAAACAGCCGGTATTTTTTATTCATTTACGCTGAGCGCTTTCTCGACCTGCTCAAGCACAAGTCTTTCCGCTTCGTCGCGGCTGCCTCTGATACGGCAGCCCGCGGCTCTGACGTGTCCGCCGCCGCCGAGCGCCTTGCATATTGCCGAGGCGTCTATCGGCGCGTGAGTGCGGACGGAAATCTTGAATGTGCCGTCCTTGCCCTCTTTTAGAGTGATTCCCGCTTCCACGCCCTCTATCTGGCGCGAAAGTCCTGGGATGGCGTCAGTCTCGTTGTCGTCCGCGCCGCTCTTTGCAAACATATCCTGCGTTATTGTAATCACCGCGCAGCGGCCGCCGAAATACATCTTCAGCGAATCGAGCGCAAGGCGTTCGAGCTGAACATAGCTCAGGCTCTTCGTCTCGAAGAACACACGGTTTATCTCGGATATCTCCGCGCCGCACTCCATGAGCCTCGCGGCCAGAATATGCGTGCGGGCAGTCGTGTTCGAGAATTTGAAGCACCCCGTATCCGTTGAAATGCCGGTATATAAACAGTTCGCTATCGCGGGGGTTATCCCGACTCCGAGCTCGTCGGCGAGCGGACAGAGTATCTCCGCGCACGCCGCAGCAGTGGAGTCGACGCAAAATTCCTTCGCGTATTCGGTGTTCGAGCCATGATGATCGATGCAAAGATCGACTCTGCCGCTGTACTTCTCCGCCGATTCGTCGGAGAGCAGCTTTATATCCGCCACATCGACTGCGGTTATGAACTTCGGCTCAAAATCGCCGAAAATTTCAAGCCCTTTTGCCATAAAGCTGTATTTCGGGGCTATTTCGTCCGCGCATTCGAGTCGGCAGCGTTTGCCGAGCGACTGCAGCATATGCATTAGAGCATAGCCGCAGCCGAGCGTGTCGCCGTCCGGATGGGCGTGGCACAGCACGAGTATATCATCGTTTTCACGCAACAGTTCTGCCGCGCGTGCAATGTCAATTCGCATCTTCATCTTCCTTCAGATCATCGAGCATACGGGCGATATTCATGCCGTGCTCTATCGAGTCGTCGGCGACAAACTTGAGCTCCGGGGTCTTGCGCAGACCTAATCTGTGCCCGACCTCGCGGCGGATATAGCCCATGGCGCTGTCAAGTCCCTTGACGGCTGTTTTTGCGTCGTCGATGCCGCTCATCGAGCTTACGAAGACCTTGGCAAACGAAGCGTCGGAGCTGACCTCGACCTTGACGACGGTGAGCAGCTTGCCCTGCACGCGCGGGTCCTTGAGCTCGCGCATGACGGCAACTATCTCTCTTTTTATATCCTCGGATATTCTGTCAATTCTGTATCCTGCCATATCAGTCGCGATACTCCTCGATGGTGAACGCCTCGAAGATATCGCCCTCCTTAATATCGTTGAACTTTGCAAGTCCTATGCCGCACTCAAAGTTCTGCGCGACCTCCTTGACATCGTCCTTGAAACGGCGCAGGGAAGAAATCTCGTCCTCGGTTATGACGACGCCGTCGCGCACCACGCGAATCTTCGAGTTCCTCGTAACCTTGCCGCTGAGGACATAGCAGCCGGCGATGTTGCCGACGGAGGAAATCTTGACTATCTGGCGGACTTCCGCTCTGCCCTGCTGAACCTCGCGGAACTTCGGAGCGAGCATGCCCTTGATAGCCGCCTGAATCTCGTCGATGCAGTCATAGATTATTCTGTAGCAGCGGATGTCAACCCCGTCGCGCTCGGCGTTCTGCGCCGCGACCGGATCGGGTCTGACATTGAAGCCGACGATTATCGCGTTCGATGCGTTTGCAAGCATTACATCGGACTCGTTGATAGCGCCGACGCCGCCGTGAATGATTTTAACTCTGACTTCCTCGTTCGAGAGCTTTTCAAGGCTCTGCTTGACAGCCTCGACCGAGCCCTGGACATCCGCCTTGACGATGATGTTGAGTTCTTTGAGCTCGCCCTCCTTGAGGGATGAGAAGAGGTTCTCAAGAGTAACTTTTTCAAAGGACTTGAACTGCTCCTCTTTCTGCTTCTGTTTTCTCTGCTCAACAAGCTCTCTTGCAAGGCGCTCGTCGCTGACTGCGTCGAATGCGTCGCCTGCCTGCGGAGCCTCCGCAAGACCCATTATCTCAACGGGGACGGACGGACCCGCCTCGTTGACCTTTCTGCCCTTGTCGTCAACCATGACTCTGACGCGTCCGACGGACGTTCCGGCAACTATGATATCGCCGGAATGGAGCGTACCGTTCTGAACAAGGAGGGTAGCTATGGGGCCTCTGTTCTTGTCGAGGCGAGCCTCTATGACTATACCCTTTGCCGCGCGGTTCGGGTTCGCCTTGAGTTCCTTCATCTCGGCAACAAGAAGTATTGCTTCGAGAAGCTTATCTATATTCATCTTTGTAACAGCCGAAACGGGCACGCATATCGTGTCGCCGCCCCACTCCTCGGGAATGAGGTCATATTCGGTCAGCTGCTGCATGATGCGGTCGGTGGTCACGCCGGGTTTATCCATCTTGTTTATAGCGACGATTATGTCAACTCCGGCTGCCTTTGCGTGGTTGATAGCCTCGATGGTCTGTGGCATGATTCCGTCATCTGCAGCGACAACGAGAACTGCGATATCCGTAGCCTGCGCGCCGCGCGCTCTCATCGAGGTGAACGCCGCATGGCCGGGGGTATCGAGGAAAGTTATCTTCTGACCGTTGAGGTCAACTCTGTATGCGCCGATATGCTGGGTGATGCCGCCCGCCTCTGTCGCGGTGACATCGGTATGGCGTATAGCGTCAAGAAGCGAGGTCTTGCCGTGGTCAACGTGACCCATGACAACAACGACCGGGTCTCTCGGAGAAAGATCCTCCGCGGAGTCGTCGGAATCGTCGATTATTCTGTCCTCTATAGTGACAACGACTTCCTTTTCGGCCTTTGCGCCGAGCTCGGTCGCGACTATCGCGGCGGTGTCGTAGTCAATAACCTGGTTGACAGTAGCCATAACGCCGAGTGAGAACAGCTTCTTGACAACTTCAGCCGCAGTCATTTTGAGCATGGCGGCGAGGTCGGAGACAACTATCTCATCGGGTATTTTTACGACTATCTGCGGCTTCTTCGCGCGTTCTGCCGCTATACGGGCAAGGCGCTGAGCCTCGGTCTCGCGGCGCGAGGAACGCATGCCCTGCTTGCGGTACTGCGTGGAGCGCTGCTTGAGCTTCTGCTTGTGAACCGACTTGTCGCTCTGCATGCCGTTGTTGGCAGGGGCTATATTCTCATAGCGCTCGTTGTACTTGTCGAGCTCGACATTGCCGGCTCTCGTGTCAACGGTTCTGCGCTCGCCCTTTGTGCGCGACTGCATCGGCTTGTTATCATTCTTCTTTTTGGGTCTGTCCTCTGCCGGCTTCGCCGCCTGCTCCTGCGCCTTTGCGGCGGGTTTCTCGGCCTTGGCGGCGGGCTTTGCATCCTTTGCGGGAGCAGACTTCTGTGCGGGCTTCGCCGCAGCTTCTTTCTGCTCGCTCTTCTGCTCGGCTGCCGGAGCCTCCTTCTTTGCGGGGGCTTCTTTCTTACTCTTGAGAGCAAAATATTCATCGAAGCTGTCGACCGCGTTCTCCTTGGTCACGGTGTCGAATAGCAGATCAAGCTCGTCGGATTCAAGAGCCGTCATCGAGGATTTTTTCGCGCCGCCGAAGTTCTTTTCGATGAGCTCGGTGACGTAATTTGTCTTGACGTCCAGATCCTTTGCAACGTCACGGACGCGATATTTGGCATTTATCATACATTATCCTCCCCATAGGCGATGTTAAGTATTGTTTGTATGCGGGACGCGAGTCCCCGGTCGTCGACCGTAAGCACGGCGGAGCGCAGCGAAGTTGCATGCCCTATCTCCTGCATGGTGTATCCGGTCTTTATAAGCGGAACTGAGCGTCCCTCGCTGCTGCACGCGCGTTCAAACTCTTCGCAGAGCCGCTCGGACGCATCGGACGAGAGCAGGCACAATCTCGCATGACCGTGCTTTATCGCCGTCTGCGCTGCGTCGTGTCCGCAGCTGAGCTTTCCCGCCCTGCGGCAGATGCCGAGCATGGAAAGAGCCTTGTCATTCTCCACTTTCGTCCATCTCCTTTTCCATCAGGTCGTAGACCTCCTGAGGAATCTCGCAGTTGAACTCGCGCTCAAAGCGGTGGGACTTTATCGCCTTTTTAAGGCAGTCTGCGCTGCGACAGACATAAGCGCCCCTGCCGGGCTTTCTTCCCGTAAGGTCGAGTGAAACTTCGCCCTCCGGGCTGCGAACCACTCTGACGAGCTCTTTTTTCGGCTTCATCTCGTTGCAGCCGTTGCATCTGCGCAGCGGTATCTTCTTCTGCTTCACACCGCTCACCTGCCTTTCAAAAGTAATAAGTCGTTATATATCGAAGTTTATTGTCGGCTCTTCAATGCCGCTCTCGGGCTTTATGTCAATCTTCCAGCCGGTGAGCTTGGCGGCAAGGCGGGCATTCTGACCCTTGTTGCCGATAGCGAGGGAGAGCTGGCTGTCCGGCACTCTGACGCGGCAGACCTTCTCTTCGCCCTCTTCGACCGTGACGTCAACGACATCGGCGGGAGCGAGCGCTGCTGCGATAAACTCCTCGGGCACATCGCTGTATTTGACTATATCTATTTTCTCGCCGCCGAGCAGGTCGACTATCTTGCCGACACGCGCGCCGCGCGGACCGATGCATGCGCCGACGGGATCGACATCCGGGTCTGCGCTGTAAACTGCCATCTTTGTTCTGGAGCCTGCCTCTCTGGCGACCGCCTTTATCTCAACGGTGCCGTCGAATATCTCGGGAACTTCCTCTTCAAACAGTCTTCTGACAAGACCGGGATGAGTTCTCGAAATAGTTGCGCGGGTGTTCTTATCTGTGCTGCGAACGCCGACGACATAGACTTTGATAATATCATTGGGCTGAAGCACCTCGTCGGGGAGCTGCTCGCTCTTGTAGAGCACGGCTTCGGTCTTGCCGAGGCTGACGACCGCATCGCCCGACTCGGGGATAACGCGCTGGACGGTGACGGTGATAATCTCCTGATTGTGGCTCTCAAGCTCGCTGCGAAGCTGACCCTGCTCTGCCTCGCGGATAGCCTGGCGAAGCATATGTTTGCCCTTTTCGGCGGTTATTCTGCTGACCTTTGCGGTCTCGACGGGAATCTCAACGATATCGCCGGGCATTGCGCCCTTCTTATACTGCTGAGCCTGCTCGACGAGCAGATCGGTGTCAGGATCGGATATCTCGGACACTACGGTCTTGCGCAGATAAACGCGGAACTCGCCCTTGTCGGCGTCGACATCGCAGAAGACGATGTCCTTGTTGTTATATTCCTTTTTCAGCGCGCCGACGAGGACATTCTGGATGCTCTCGCACATCGCGTCAACGGTGACGCCGGTGTCCTTGCTGAGCAGTTTCACGGCTTCGAAGAACTCCTTGTTCTTCTTGCTTTCCTCGTTTCTTTCTTTTTTATTCATTTTCCAAATCAATCCTTTTAAGTGAATTTTTTATTTCAAACGGCGCACGGCGCGCCGGGGATAGCAAACCGGCTGTAACAGTCAGCCACATCTGATTCGCGGGCGGATGATAGCCGCCCCTACAGCATGACTGAATTCACAGGTTCATGCAACGCAGTATCGCGCAAAATTACTCGTCATAAAATCCGTTCGAGGTAGATAACGAAAGAAAATTGTGCAGAGCAAGGCGTGAGGTTCTGCACGCGAGGGAGCGCACTTTGTGTGCGTGACCGAACGGGCACGGTTCTCACAACGCAGCTATGCGCGATTTTACTCGTCATCAAATTTAATCAGGGTAGATGACGAAAGAATTTTGTGTGAGACAAGGCGCACGGTTCTGTGAATGAAGGAGCGTACTCTTGTACGTGACTGAATTCACAGGTTCATGCAACGCAGTATCGCGCAAAATTACTCGTCATCGGAAGCATAGAAGTCGTCGAGCTTTACCGAACTGACTTCCTTCTTTTCAAAGCATATTCCGCTGCCGTCTTCGCGGATGACGGTTATCATGCCGTTGTCGTAGCTTTCGAGGGTGCCTTTGAAATCGCGCTCGCCGTCGCGGGGACGGATGAGGCGAACCATAACGGGCGAGCCGATATATTTTTTGAAATGCTCGTCGCGGGTGAGCTGGCGCTCGACTCCGGGGGACGAGACCTCGAGATAATAGCTCTGCTCTATCGGGTCGGCTTCGTCGAGAGGGCCGTCAACGGCGCGGCTGAAATTCTCGCAGTCGGTTATACCGACGCCGCCCTCCTTGTCTATATATATTCTGAGATACCAGGAAACTCCCTCTTTCTGGAATCGGATATCCCAGATTGAAAGCCCCAGCTGTTCAGCGACGGGAGCAGCTATCTCCCACACGGCGGCTACGGTGTTGCCGCCCTTGCCTTTGCCTGCCACAGACACATCTCCTTTTTCAAAAAGTCCCTAACATAAAGGAAAGAGCGGGTCACCCCACTCTTTCGTCAAGTTTACATTCCTACAATAAATATTCTAACACATAAGCCCCGCAATATCAAGGCTTTTTTCAAATATTTACGCTTTGCATAAACGCGGATCAATATTTGACAAGGTATCTGTCGATCTCCCACTGAGAGACTCTTGCGCGGTAGCTTCTCCACTCCTCGCGCTTGGCTTCAAGATATTTGTTGAAAACATGGTCGCCGAGCACTTCTCTCATGAACGGGCTTGCGGCGAAGAGCTTTGTCGCCTCTTCGAGGGACTTTGGCAGGGAGTGGATTCCCGCCGCGGCGCGCTCGTCCGCAGTCATGTCATAGACATTGGCATCGGTAGGTGCGGGAACAGGCAGGTCGCGCTCGATGCCGTCAAGACCGGCGGCGAGGCAGGAAGCCATCTCAAGATAGGGGTTGCACGCCGGGTCGGGGCTGCGTATCTCAATACGGGTGCCGAAGCCGCGTGCCGAAGGAATTCTGATAAGCGGGCTGCGGTTCTGAGCCGACCAGGCGACATATACGGGAGCCTCATAGCCGGGCACGAGGCGTTTATACGAATTGACAAGGGGATTGAGCACGAGGGTCATCGGGCGGATATGCTCGAGCACACCGGCGATGAAGCTGTATGCGGTCTTGCTGAGATTGAGGCTGTCGCTCTCGTCGCAGAAAGCGTTTTCGCCCGCCTTGAACAGCGAGATGTTGGTGTGCATGCCCGAGCCGCTGATGCCGTAAATGGGTTTGGGCATGAACGTCGCATGAAGTCCGTGCGACTGGGCGATGCTCTTGACGACATATTTGAAAGTCATGACATTGTCCGCGGCGGTCAGAACCTCGTCGTATTTGAAATCTATCTCATGCTGAGCCTCGGCGACCTCATGGTGGGACGCTTCTATTTCAAAGCCCATCTCCTCGAGTGCGAGGCAGATGTCGCGGCGGCAGTTCTCGCCGCGGTCAACGGGGCCGAGGTCGAAATAGCCGCCCTGATCGTGGGTCTGGGTGGTGGGCTTGCCGTTTTCGTCGATATGGAACAGGAAGAATTCACACTCCGGACCGACGTTGCACGAATAGCCCATATCCGCCGCTTTCTTTATCGCGCGGCGCAGGACATAGCGCGGGTCGCCCTCAAAGGGAGTGCCGTCCGAGCAATAGACGTCGCAGATAAGACGCGCGACCTTGTGATCCTCGGATGTGCGCCACGGGAAGATAACAAAGGTATCGAGATCGGGATGCAGATACATGTCCGATTCCTCTATACGCACGAAGCCCTCAATCGAAGAGCCGTCAAACATGCACTTGTTGTTGAGTGCTTTTTCGAGCTGGCTGCGGGTTATCGCGACATTCTTGAGCGAGCCGAGAATATCGGTAAACTGCAGGCGGATAAAGCTGACATTTTCTTCGTCCGCTATCCTCAATATATCTTCCTTTGTGTATTTCATAAGCGACCGCCTTTCGGGCATTTTAATGTTGCGGCAGGTACCGCGGCTGATTTTCATTATATCAGCTTTTTTGCTATTGTCAAGGCGCGCCGGAGTGCTATAATATAATGTAAAGCCAGCAAGGAGGCTTCAGCTATGATTATAGATATGCACACCCACTGCTTCCCCGACCCGCTCGCGAAAAAGGCTATGCCGATGCTCGCCATGCGCTCGGGCAACCCCTATCCGGCATTCGACGGCACGGCGTCGGGACTCAGAGAGAGCGTCATTTCCGGCGGCGCCGACAGGGCAGCGGTGCTCAACATTGCGACAAACGCGCATCAGCAGACGAAGGTCAACGACTTCGCCATCTCGCTGCTCGGCGACGATGTTCTCATTCCGTTCGGCAGCGTCCATTTCGAGAGCCCGGACGCGCTGAGCGAGCTCGACAGACTGCACGACGCGGGCATAAAGGGAATCAAGCTGCACCCCGACTATCAGGGCTTCTTTGCGGACGACGAGAGGATGTTCCCGATATACGAAAAGATAGGCTCGCTCGGCATGATAACGGTATTTCACGCAGGGGTCGACATCGGAGTCCCCGACCCCGTTCACTGCACTCCACAGATGCTCAAAAAGATACTTCCGCGATTCGGCGGCGCGCCCGTCATAGCCGCGCACATGGGCGGATTCCTGCTCTGGCGTGAGGCGGCGGAGCTACTCGGCGGAACAGGAATATATATCGACACCGCGTTTTCGTCCGGTTCGGTGCCGCCGCCGTGGGCAAAGGAGAGCATTGCGGCGTTCGGCGCGGATCATGTTCTCTTCGGCTCGGACAATCCGTGGAGCGCGACCGGGCGCGAGCTCGCCTTCGTCCGCTCGCTCGGTTTGTCAGAAGAAGAAACCGAGCTCATCCTCGGCAAGAACGCCGAAAGACTGCTCGGTCTTTGAATCATTTTAATATTATATCTTTCACATCGGCAAGAGTATCGACTATCCAGTCGGCTCCTGCCGTTTTGAATTCATTCTCGTCACCGTAGCCGCCCTCGAGCACGCCGATGCATTTGAGTCCGACGCCGTGCGCGCCGTCGATATCAAAGCTCCTGTCACCGACCATAACGGCATCCGCGAGATTATCTACTCCGAGCCCGTTGACCGCGCGGGAGATTATAACTGTTTTGTCCGCGTGCGGCTCGCCGAATGTTGCGCCGGAGACGAAGTCAAACAGGTCGGATATCCCGAAATGCTCGAGTATACGATTTATAAAAAGCTCCGGCTTTGAAGAGCCGACAGCCGTTTTCACTCCCGCCGCTTTCAATTCGCGCAGGGTCGAAAGCGTGCTCGGGAAGAATTCAAGTTCATATATGCCCTTTGTCGAATAGTATTCGCGGTATTTTTCGACCGCCTCGTGACAGCGTTCGCTGTCGAGTCCGCACTTGACGGAAAAGCTCGTCTCGAGCGGAGGGCCTATAAAATATTTCAGCGTCTCGCTGTCAAGCTCCGGCTCGCCCATGCTGCGCAGGGCATACTGCACGGAGGCAAACACGCCCGCACCCGTATCGGCAAGCGTGCCGTCAAAATCAAAAATTGCATAACGGAACATGGTTCTACCTCTTTCGGTTTGATAGAGCTATGATAACATAAAACATTTTGATTTACAACCGAGTTAGCGTGTGATATAATTTTAAGTTATAAAGGTTATATATACTTATAATCCGTCTCCGGAAAGGAAGTAGAAAAAAATATGGAATACCGTTTTTCCGATAAAATAGCGTCGCTCAAGCCCTCCGCTATCAGAGAGGTGCTCAAGGCAACAAGCGTGCCGGGCATGATACCGTTCGCCGCAGGCAACCCCGCTCCCGACGCATTCCCCGTCGCCGAGGTTCAGGAGATAGCCGCAGATATACTCAAGAACCGCCCGATAGACGCGCTCCAGTACGGCGTGACTGAGGGCTACCCCGAGCTTATCAGCCTGATAAAAACAAGAATGAAATCAAAATACGGCATTGGCCGCGACTTTGATTCGATTATAATCACGAGCGGCGCGCAGCAGGTCATGGATCTTTCGACCAAAGTCCTCTGCAACGAGGGCGATGTCGTCATCTGCGAGAGCCCGTCGTTCATCGGCTCGCTCAACTGCTTCCGCTCATATAACGCGAAGCTCGTCGGCGTGCCCGTCGATGCGGACGGCATGAATATCGAGGCTCTCGAAAAGGCTCTTGACGAGAACCCGAACGCCAAAATGATATATACTATTCCGAACTTCCAGAATCCCGCGGGCGTTACGATGTCGCTCGAGAAGCGTCATAAGCTCTATGAGCTCGCGAAAGCGCACAATGTTATGATTCTCGAGGATAACCCCTACGGCGATCTGCGCGTTGCGGGCGAGGATGTTCCGAATATAAAGAGCTTCGACGAGGCCGGAATCGTCATTTATTCCGGCTCGTTCTCGAAGATTCTCGCGCCCGGCATCCGTATCGGCTTCACGGTCGCTCCCGCTCCTGTAGTCGCGAAGATGACCGTCGGCAAGCAGGCGGTCGATGTTCACACGACCCAGCTGATGCAGATGATAGTCGCCGAGTGGATGAAGAGATACGATGTTGACGAGCACATCGAGAAGATAAGAAAGATATACCGCAGAAAGCTCAATCTCATGTGCGATATGATAGACAGCGAGCTTGGCGACGCAGTCAGCTATGTCCGTCCCGAGGGCGGTCTGTTCATCTGGTGCGAGCTGCCAGAGGATGTTGACGCGCTTGAGTTCGTCAAAAAATCCGCCGAGAGCATGGTCGCGCTCGTCCCCGGCACTGCATTTTTGACCGATGTCAACGGAAAGAGCAACGCCGTCAGATTCAATTTCTCGACCCCAGCGGACGATAAAATTGTCGAGGGCATGAAGATCCTCGGCAGGGTGCTCAAAGAAATGAGAGGAGAATAACATATATGGAAAATCAGACTCCCGAACGCCGCCAGCGCGTTCTCAGCGCAATCCAGCCGACTGCGATTCCGACCCTCGGCAACTATCTCGGCGCTCTGCGCAACTGGAAAGCGATGAGCGACGACTATGACTGCGTCTACGCCGTTGCCGACCTGCACGCGATAACCGTCAGACAGGATCCCGCGACTCTCAGACGCCAGACCATGGAGGCTTTTGCGCTCCTGCTCTCGATAGGACTCGACCCGGATAAGAACGTCGTGTTCGTCCAGAGCCATGTCAACACCCACGCCCAGCTCGCGTGGATTCTCGACTGCTACACCCAGTTCGGCGAGGCTTCGAGAATGACCCAGTTCAAGGACAAATCCCAGAAGCACGCAGACAATGTCAATGTCGGCCTCTTCGCCTACCCCGTGCTCATGGCTGCGGATATTCTGCTCTATCAGGCAAACTATGTGCCCATCGGCGAGGATCAGAAGCAGCATCTTGAGATAACCCGCAACATAGCCGAGCGCTTCAACGGCATATACGGCAACACATTCACCATTCCCGAGCCGTTTATAGGCAAGGTCGGCGCGAGAATAATGTCGCTGCAGAACCCGAATCAGAAGATGTCGAAATCCGACCCGAACCCGAAGGCTTCCGTCTCCATTCTTGACGAGCCCTCAGTTATTATGAAGAAGTTCAAGAGCGCGGTCACGGACTCCGAAGCTGTTGTCAGATACGGCGAGGGCAAGGACGGCATCAATAACCTGATGTCCATTTATTCCTGCTGCACCGGAGCTTCGTTCGACGAGATCGAGCGTGAGTTCGAGGGCAAGGGCTACGGCGACTTCAAAACAAAAGTCGGCGAAGCCGTTATAGAAGAGCTCACCCCCGTGCGCGAGAGCTTCAACCGCATCGTAAACGACAAGGCATATCTCACCGAATGCATGGCAAAGGGCGCCGAGACTGCGCAGCGCATCTCCGAGCGCACGCTCAACAAGGTCATGAAAAAGGTCGGTTTTCTGCTCAAGTAAACAAATTCCACCAAAAAGAGCGTCCTTCGGGGCGCTTCTTTTGTTACTTTCCAAGAAGTTGCATATTTTTTGAATATAACTCTTGATTTTCTGAATAATCGTTGTATAATATGTGCATACGATGAATACGGAGGTATTTAACATGAAAGAGATCAAAAAAGTTGTGCTCGCCTATTCCGGCGGACTTGACACATCGATAATAATCCCGTGGCTCAAAGAGAACTACAACAACTGCGAAGTCGTTGCCGTTTCCGCCGATGTCGGCCAGGGCACGGAGCTCGACGGACTCGAGGAGAAGGCTCTCAAGACCGGCGCTTCCAAGCTCTATATTGAGGATCTCAAAAAAGAGTTCGTTGAGGACTACATCTTCCCGACACTTAAAGCCGGCGCCGTATACGAGCGTGACTATCTGCTCGGCACCTCGTTTGCCCGCCCGATAATCGCGAAGAGACTCGTTGAGATAGCCAAGGCCGAGGGCGCAGACGCTATCTGCCACGGCTGCACGGGCAAGGGCAACGATCAGGTGCGTTTCGAGCTCGCGATAAAGGCTTTCGCGCCCGATATGCAGATAATCGCTCCCTGGCGTATCTGGAACATCAAGTCCCGTGAAGAGGAGATAGAATACGCCGAGGCTCACAATATCCCGCTCAAGATAAACCGTGAGACGAACTATTCAAAGGACAAGAACCTCTGGCACCTTTCGCACGAGGGTCTCGACCTTGAAGATCCCGCAAACGAGCCGCAGTACAACAAGCCCGGCTTCCTTGAGATAGGCAAATCCCCCGAGCAGGCTCCCGACAAGCCGACCTATATCACAATAAGCTTCGAAAAGGGCGTTCCCGTTGCCGTTGACGGTGAGAAGATGGACGGCGTTACCATGATCGAGAAGCTCAACAAGATCGGCGGCGAAAACGGCGTCGGACTTGCGGATATCGTCGAGAACCGCCTTGTCGGCATGAAGTCAAGGGGCGTTTATGAGAATCCCGCAGGCTCAATTCTCTACAGGGCTCACGAAGTCCTCGAGACTCTGACCCTTGACAGGGACACCATGCACTACAAAGAGCAGGTCGCTCTGCGCTACGCCGAGCTCGTCTACTTCGGCCAGTGGTTCACTCCTCTCAGGGAGGCGCTCGCCGCTTTCGTTGACAAGACTCAGGAGCGCGTCACCGGCGACGTCAAGCTCAAGCTCTACAAGGGCAACATAATAAACGCGGGCACCACCTCGCCCTATTCGCTCTACAGCGAAGCTTTCGCGACCTTTGACGAGGACGATGTCTACGATCAGAAGGACTCCGCAGGCTTCATCAACCTCTTCGGTCTGCCGATAAAGGTCAAGGCCATTCTCGACGCCGAGAGAGAGGCAAAGGCATGAAGCTCTGGGCGGGACGCTTCAGCAAAGAAGCCGATAAAAAGACCAACGATTTCAACTCCTCGATAAAAACGGACAGCCGCATGTTCAACGAGGATATCGACGGCAGCATCGCCCACGCATCGATGCTCGCCGCAAAAGGGATAATCTCCGAGGAGGACTGCAAGAAAATTCTTGCGGGACTCTCGGACATCCGAAACGACATTATCTCGGGCGAGCTGATGATAGACCCCGACGCCGAGGATATCCACACCTTTATCGAAGGCGAGCTTACCTCGAGAATCGGCGACGCGGGCAAGAGGCTCCACACCGGGCGCAGCAGAAACGACCAGGTTGCCGTTGACATAAGGCTCTATCTCAAAAAGGATGTGCCGCAGGTCACGGGGCTCATAAACGGACTTATTGACGCTCTCGACGGCAAGGCTAAAGAATACGCCCACTGCATCATGCCGGGCTACACGCATCTTCAGCGCGCTCAGCCGATAACCTTTGCGGCGCACATCGGCGCATATATCGAGATGCTCCGCCGCGACCTCGGACGCTTTGAGGACGCCGCGGGCAGGATGAACTACTCCCCGCTCGGCTCGGGTGCGCTCGCGGGAACGACATATCCCATTGACCGCGCCATGACCGCAAAGGCACTCGGGTTCGACGGTTATATGCCCAACACCCTTGACGGCGTATCGGACAGAGACTTCTGCCTCGAGCTGCTCAGCGCGTGCTCGATACTCATGGTTCACATCTCGCGCCTGTGCGAAGAGATAATCATGTGGTGCTCGTGGGAGTTCAAATTCGCCGAGCTTGACGACGCTTTTTCGACCGGTTCGAGCATCATGCCGCAGAAGAAGAACCCCGATCTCGCGGAGCTCGCGCGCGGCAAGGCGGGGCGCGTTATAGGCGACCTTTGCGGACTGCTCACGACGATGAAAGGTCTGCCGCTTGCATATAACAAAGATATGCAGGAGGACAAGGACGCAATTTTTGACGGCATGGACACGGTCAAGATGTGCCTGACGGCGCTGACTCCGATGATAGCGACGATGAAGATGATTCCCGAGAACATGAGAAAGGCTGCCGCCGGCGGCTTCATAAATGCTACAGACTGCGCCGACTTCCTCGTTTCAAAGGGGCTGCCATTCCGCGATGCCTATAAAGCGACGGGCGAGCTCGTTGCACTTTGCATCAAAAAAGGCACGACGCTCGAGGAACTGCCGATAGACGAATATAAAAGCATCTGCCCGCTTTTCGACGAGGGCGTGTACGATGCAATAAACCTTGAAAACTGCGTGACAAGACGCGGAATGTAAAAAATAAATCAACAGCCGGAGTTTCTCTCTCCGGCTGTTTTGCTTTTGTGCCGCTGATTCAAGCTCTTATTTCATACGGCACAAACCGACCGCACCGTAAGATTTTTGCAACCTTACATCATGCCCGGTGCGTCGAGTCGTCGCACCCTACAAGTACAAAAACAGACCGGGTCTCCCCGGTCTGCTGTTATTTTTGCTGTTTATGCGGGCTGAGGGAAGTATTTTCCGATAAGCTCCAGCAGCTGTTGGAACGCATCGTAATACCCCTGAGCGCCGACGCACTCATAGAGCGCATCGCTTATAAATTTGCTTATCGCCTCGCCGACTGCGCTCAGCTTCTCTTCATTCTCGTTCGGAGCCTCGCGCTCGCCGATTTTTATCAATATATTTTCGAGTCTCTGCTGCGCGTGCTCGGTCGCCGCAGGGTCGACTACGGTATTTTCGAGCATCGCATTGCACTCTTCGAGCGCCGCGTCAAGCTCCGCCGCATCCTCTGCGGAAAGCGTGCTCCTGTCTATCTCCTGCGCCGGTTTCATCAGATTGTTCACTAAATCTTTCGTATTCCTGCCGATGTTGAACTGCGGGAACCTGTCGGGCATGGAATAAACATCCTTGAACTCGGGATTCGTCAGCAGCTCGGTCGCAAGCTTCATTATAACATCGTTCGAGCCGGTCTTTTCGTGATCCTGTCCCTTGAAATAGAAGGTGTGGTCGGGAAGCAGACCGACCGACGCGTCAACAACGCCGTCGGGCGAGAGATGGTTGTGTGCCGTGTTCTTGCAGTGAGTGCCCTGCTGGACATAGCCCTCGCCGAGGGTCTCGCCTATCTTCGCGAACTTCGCGCCCATGGAGGTCGACTCCGCGTGGATTATTCCGTCCGCATTGCTCTTGTCGTATGATGGCACCAGGCAGTAGAGCTGATAGTCATAGTCAACTATGTCAAAAACTTCAACTCCCGCTTCTCTCATCTTCTCGATGTTTTTGAATCTGTTGACCTGCGCGTGATGATATACTTCAACCTGCCTGCGCATCTCCGCATTCTCTTCTCCGGGCAGGACGCGCGATACTGCTTCGTCATAGTATGCCTCGGGCACGAGCGACCACATCGTGGTGCAGTTGCGAAGAATAACATTCGTCAGCCCGTCAACCGTCGCATCGAGCGTGTCGAGCAAAATCTGCTTGGGCATCATTCTTATAACGGCGTTGAGCAGATAGCCCTCCGCTCCGCCGACAAGGTTCGGCAGCAGGTTCTTGTAGAGCATCTCGTCCGAGGTGCTGAGCCTGCCGAGATAGATATCGCCGACTATGTTAGATCCGTCGAGCGCGGGGACGATATACACCACGCGGTCGAGGCTAGGATAGAGCTCCGGATAGCGGTCGAACAGACTGTTTGCGATAGTGCCGCCAAGGCTTATTGCCACAACATTTATCTTGTCGTGACCCGTCTCGCGCTTTATCTGACCGATGAAATTATAGAGCTCGTCGGTTATCTCGCTGTTGTTGCCGAACGAATTGTAGGCGAAATAATAGAGATGATCCTCACCTGCGACTTTCGAGAAGCCGTCTATCGGCACGTTGCAGTATATCTCCTCTTTATCTTCGTCGGAACATTTTGCAACGCTCTGCGGATATTTCTTGACCCTGACATCATAGACATTCTTGCCGTTCGAGTCAAAAGCGTTGACATAGAGAGTACCCTCGAGCGTCTTTCTGAACGACTCGACAAAGCCGTCGTCGCGCTGGGTGACGAGCATCTTGACAAGCGGCCAGAGAAGATTTTTTATAATATATTTAGTATTCGCGTATATCGGCCAGCCGGTTATCTGCTTGCCGTCCTCATCGACTGCTATCTCGTCGTTCTCATATAGATAGGTCTTTGACTGGCCTATGCCGTGGATAACAACCGTCGGGCTGTATTCGCAGGTTCCGCCGCATTCGGTCAGAGTGCCGGGCTTTTTCGCCTTCGCGGGCTCTGTTTTTTCGCTTTTCTGAGTGAGCGCCGCAGCGAGTCCCGATTCGTCGGCGGACGATACGTTTTCATGCTTTGCGCCGCCGTAAGATGCGGCGGATATGCCGGTCGAGAAAACAAGAGCCGCGCATAGTATCAGCGCGGCTATTCTCCTGACTGACTTCATTTTAAAACACCGTCCTTTAAAAAGATACGGCGAACTCCGAAGACGGGGTTCGCCGTAAATAAAACTTCAGATCAGATAACGGAAGCTATGAATTTGATAAGGAACTTGATAACCACGCGGGCAACATCGGAATAGCCCTGGCTGCCTATCGTCTTGAGGGCGATGAGGCTGAGCATACAGCAGACCTTCTCGAGCGCGTATGCCGCCTCGGAAGTCTCCTTTGCGGGCTCGCGCTGACCGAGTTCGACGAGGATATTCGTCAGTCGCTCTTTCGCGGCGTCTGCCTTTGCGGGATCGGCTATAGTCATATTGAGCGCTTCCTCGCCCTGAGCGATGGCGGCGTCAAGCTCAGCTATCTGCTCTACACTCGGACGCTCCTCTGCGGGCATTTCGTCGATTTTCGCTCTGTAAGCCTTTGCATCGGGCAGGAGCCAGCGTCTTATTTCCTTCGTGCGGCAGGTGCCGTTATACTGCGGCCAGACATCGGGCTTGGAGTGGACATCCTTGAGCTCGGAATCGGTAAACAGCGCGCAGGCGAGAGTCAGAACAACGTCGTTGTTGCCCGCCTCGTGATGCTGACCGATGAATATCCATGTGTTGTCCGGGAGAACTGCCGTGGAGGCGTCTATCGAGCCGTCAACGGACATATAGCCTCTCTTTGCGGGCTTGTAGCTGTCGGGCAGCTTCTGTCCGGGGGCGGCGCCTGTTGCGCCCATGGTGGTAGATGAGAGCTGGATGATACCGTCGGAGTTGGTGTCAAGCGCACTCTTGATAATGCTGAAGTAGCTGTATTCGATATCACCGAAAGCGAGGTTCGCGCCGGCTATTGAGTCTATCTTAACGCCCGCCGCGTGAGCCGCGAGGACATTCTTTCTGAGGTTGAGCTGAGCCTGATGATAGCGGTCGGTCTTCGCCTTGAGGACTGCGTGATCCTTGTCGGTCAGATACTTTTCGCAGAGAGCGTCATATCTGTCGGACGGGACGAGCGCCCAGAACTGCGGGCAGTTTACAAGCAGAGTCTCGGAAAGGCCGTCCATAGCGGCGGTCAGGGTGTCTCTGAACACCTGACGCGGGATTATTCTGATAACAAGATTGAGAAGATAGCCGAGGGAGGCGGTGTCGCTGCCCTCCGCGATTATTCTCGGGATATACTCATGATAGAGGAACTCGTCGTCGATTCTGAAGCCCGCTTCGCCTCTGGTGAGGAAGTCGGCGATTATCTCGGAGCCGTCGGTCGCGGCAACGGCGTTGACGACCTGGTTGATATCCTTGTAGCCGTAAGCGTCAAGATATGCAGTGAAGATAGTTCCGCCGAGGCTGACGTTGAGGAGATTTACCTTGTCGTGTCCGGTCGCCTTCTTGACCTGCTGGATATATTCGTTGAGGTTCGCGGCGGAGTCCATGGGGCTGCCGACGAGATTGAAGGTGAAGAAATAGACATGATCCTCGCCGATGATATTGGTCAGCTTCTGCATGGGGATCATTCTGTATGCCCAGTCTCTCGTGTCCTTATCCATGTCGGCGAGAGAACCGTATTTCTCGGTCTTGAGGTTGTTTATCGGGTTGCCCTCATTGTCGCACTTCTGAATGGAGAAGAGATCGCAGACGGTCTCATAGACTGCCTTGGGGAAGCCGCTGTCCGTCTGGGTGGCGAGCATTTTTATAAGCGGCCACGCGAGCTTTTTGAGGATGACGGTGACAAGATTATCCGTATCAAGGATAAGCAGCGTTCCGCCTATGCGTTTGCCGTCCTTGTTGAGCACGGGCTCGTCGTTCTCGTCATAGAGATATGTGGGCGAGTGGTTGATGCCGGGAACCACCACGACGGGCGCATGTCCGCAGTCGCCGTTATGGCAGTTCGCATGGGTTCCGCTCTCTTCTGCGGCGTCGGCAAGCGTATCAACGGCCTTTGCTATCGACGCATCGGACGATGCGGATGCGGGGGCTGCGGAGGCGCAGGTAAATGCCGAAAAAGCCATGATGAGCGCGAGCACAAGGGCTACGGTCGATTTCATCTTTTTCATAGTTTTTCTCCTGTTCTTGATATGTATTGTCTTATTTCTTATAATCGGCAAACTGAGGGTGTTCGGGCATGGTGAACACGTCTATCGGCTCATCGGAAGAGGCTATCTTCGCAACGAGATCGAGCAGATTTTTATTCTCGGCGGCCTGTTCGTGCTCCATATTATAATAGAACCATGTCCTGTCCGGCACGGCGGCAGACGCCGCGTTGATATCCGAGCGCGGGGATATGAAATCAACGGGTTCGCCGCGCCCCGGGCTGAGCGTCCGTCCGGGCGGCGCACACTGCGCGCCCATCGACGCCGAATATGTCGGGACTATTGTATCTGAAGTCAGACTGTCGGATACCGCTATCGGCGCTAACCGCTTGCCGCAGCCGCAGATATTGTAAAATTCAACCGAGCGCTCCTGCTCACGCCGGACGAGCTCTTTTATATTCCGCCTGATCCGCCAGTGGCGGTCGGTCACGGCGCGCATCGCATCATGCGCGGAGTCGCCGAGATATTTGTCGCGAAGCGCGGGATAGCGCTCCGAGGGGATTATTCCCCACATCGCAGAGCTGTTGACAACAACGCTCTCGCACGCCGCGCGAACCAGTGCTCTGAACGCGCCGTCCGCGACTTTCTTTGGCATCATATGCATCAGTTTAGATATTTTTTCCGCCTCGCGCCGGCTCAGAAGCATTTCGAGCAGCGCGTCGCAGTCGTCTGTATTGATATCCCCTGCGACGAGGTCGGCGGCGATATCCGAGCCGTCATACGCCGGGACAACGCCGATAACGCGCTTGACATCCTGATCCGCGCCGTACAGCTCGAAGTACATCTCCGCTACGGTCGCGCCCATGCTCACGGGAATCAGATCGACCTTTTCGCACTGCCTCTGTTCTTTGACCATCGCGATAAATTCGCGCAGCAGACGGGCATTTTCGTCCGCCCTGCCGAAGATATCATACGCGAAGAAATAAAGATTCTCTTCGCCGATAATATCGGCGAGCGCGTTGAGGGGCACCATCTTATATATGTATCTCTTCTCGCCTGCGGTGCATTCGCCGACGGGACGATAATAGCCGACAACCTCGGCTCTGACTTTTCTCATGGAGTCGGGCGTACAGCTGAGCGGTTCGAGCATCGTGCGCACAGCCCTGTCGAGCGCCGCAGTAAAGCCGCAGTCGCGCCGAAGAAGCATCATCCGTGCGGCGGACGGGGCGATCGACTTGACGAGCGCGTCTATATCCGGATCGAACGGCCAGAGATTGCGGATCTTTTCGCCGTTTTCGTCCGTCTCTATCACCCGCGACTGCCCTATGCCCGGTATTATTATGCACGGACGGTATCCGTGCGCTGATTCTGAGTTCATGTGAGTTTCCACCGTTCTCATTAGGTACAGAATATGATAGCATACATTTGGGTAAATTTCAATAGAAATAAGTCTTTAGCTGATAAATATTTATTAATACTTGCTGAGAAAAGATTGACATATCACTCAGGTTCTGATAATTTATGATGTGACAAAACGCAAACGGAGGTCGTTTATGCAGTATATCGAAATTTTTAAAAAGGCTATATTATTAATGCGCCGCCTTGCCGCTCTCACGCTCGCGGCGTTCATGACTTTTCTCTCCGTCCTGACTCTCGGGATAGACGCGCTCTCTGCGGGCAAGAGGCATCCCGAGGTGTCAAAGGTCAATGTATTGCTCATAGGCGCGGCGGAGCGCTCGCAGGGCATCACGACGGACGGAAAATATTATTATTTCAGCTCGAAATGGGGGCTGACGAAATCCGAGCTTGACGGCAAGACCCGCGTCAAATCAAACCCGCTCGCCATTCCGCAGCAGCTCAAGGACGACTACGGTCTCGCACACATCGGCGGCATCAGCTACTCGAAAGCCGACAACTGCATCTACGCCGGACTCGAGGACAGCAAGGTCTGGAAATATCCAGTCGTCGCTGTCTATGACGCGGACACGCTGAAATTCACCGGCAGATATTATATTCTCGACAACACCCGCCACACGCGCGGACTGCCGTGGGTCGCGGTCGACAACGACAACGGTCTGCTTATCGCCCTCGACCACTCGAAGAACGCGAATGAGCTGATTTTCTATGACATAGCGGACAATATGAAATATGTCAAGACAGTAAAGCTCAGCGAGACGGTCAAAAGCATTCAGGGCGCGGAGATGTACAAAGGCATGCTCTACGCCGCGACAAACGACGACACTCAGGCAATATATAAAATCGATCCCGTCAGCGGCGAGGTTTCAAAATATTTCGACCGCAACCTGACCAAAGGCAGCGAGGGCGAGGGCATCACGGTGCTCGAGACTGCGGACGGCGCAGTGTTCCACGCGATAGACATGGGTCCGTTGTTCATCAATGCCTTCATCCGCAGCTATGCGCCGGTTGAAGAGGGATAAATAAAAAGCCGAACATTATATAAAAAAAGTGCAGCCCGGTTATCCCGCAGCTGCACTTTTAGCTTTTTATTTAATGCACGACCGCATCGTCAGCGGTAAAGCCGCCGAGCGAATTTTCTTTCACCTGGATACACACAAAAGTTATCCCGGAGTCCGCCGCGGCAGAAAACTGTCTTTTGGCTTTCGGCGCAACTCCCAGCCCGTCGTCCTCGGCGAGAGCCACTTTCTCGCCGTCGATAACGGCTTTGCCCTTGCCGGAAATAACGCCGTATATCTCTTCGTTGCTCTTGTGCGAATGGACGAACGGAACGCCTGCGCCGCCATCGGTCTGCTGGTCGTTTATTGCTTCAAAGACGTCGCCTCAAGCGGAACCTACGGCATACCGGAGATTCTGTCGGTGCTGCTGATAATTGTACTGCATAAATGGAAGAAGAACTCGCTGCTGAGCATCGGCGGCGGCACGGCGCTCTATATGCTGCTTGTGCAGACGGTGTTCAAATAATCAGGTGCGCCACTGATATTTTTGAAGATCGACTCTGCCGGATTCATCAAATTCCACGCCCTCCTCTTCGAGGAGGGTCTTTTGCATATCCTCGCCACCGAACGCGAACGCGGAGGAAGTCTCGCCCAGGCGGTTTACTACCCTGTGGCACGGAATAACGCCCGGCTCAGGGTTGACATGCAGAGCATAGCCGACGACGCGCGACCAGCGCGGATTGCCGGCGAGAGTCGCTATCTGCCCGTAAGTCGCAACGCAGCCGCGCGGGATTTTTCGTACAACATCGTATATCAATTCGAATGTGGTTTTCATCTCAATCACCCGAAATTATTTTAACTTATTCTACGGCTGAAATGCAATAAAAAAAAGACGATGACAGCAAAAGCTGTTACCGTCTCTGAAAAGAAAACAGCCTTCCTATTGGAAAGCTGAATTCACAAATGTCGGCGTCGACTTATCTTCCCGGGAGGCTGCCCTCCGAGTATTGTCAGCACGAGTGAGCTTAACTACCGTGTTCGGAATGGGAACGGGTGGACCCTCATCGTTATAGGCACCGACTTCGGAGCGATTTTTGTATGACCGCTCTCTCAAGTGCTCGACTATAATACAACATCCCACGACAAAAGTCAAGGGCTTTTTTCAAACTTTTTTAAAAAATCTTAAACTTTTTTGCACACCTCTGTTATCTCGCCGATATAAATACGGTGATAGTCGCCGTTATGATAGTTTTTCTCTATCTCGGGCACCAAAAACTTCGACGGATCCATATCGGCGAAAGCTATCTTTTTGCAGGCTATAATTAAATTCGCCTCTTCAAACGCCACGCTCCCGCCAAGCTCTACAGCACTCAAGTTGCACTCTTTAGCCTTGTCATAGTCGCGCCCGCTCTTCGCGCCGCAGAAGGAGAGCGCCTTTTTATATTCGCCGCCAAAAAACGAAAGCGTAAAATCTCCGTACTTCTCCATGAATTCATATGTGTATCTCTGCGGGCGCACGAAGACCGCGACAACATCCTTGCCCCACAGCTCGCCTGTCATGCCCCAGCTGACGGTCATGGTATTATAATCACCCGCTTTGCCGGCGGTCAGCAGCGCCCAATCGTCCCTGATAAGGCTCGTAAAGCTGTCTTTTATATCGCAGATATCTATTTTTTCAAAGCTCATGCAAATACCCCTTTTCTCGCTTGATTCTTCTCTGTAATTGACCGAAGTTTAGAAATATGTTATACTTATGTTATAATTACAAATAATAGAAATTCAATTAACATAAACGGCGCGTTCAGAAAAATCTGCGGCTCCCGCACATATATTATATGCCGCTTTTTGCGCAATGCAAGATTTTTCTTTGCGGCGCCGGATGAAAGAGAAAGGAATTGATGTTATGCCGGAGCAGAACATACCGGAGATCAAGGGAAGTCTCAGAGACTTCATGCTCAAAGTTCCCGAGCCGATTTATCGCTGCAGCGGAATCAAAATACTCGGCAGACGGATCAAGTCGGTGCTTTTTTCAACCGACGCGAGCATCATCAGAAACACTAACGCGGACGCGGTCATCGCAGTCTATCCGTTCACCCCTCAGCCCGTGATAACCCAGGCTGTCATGGTGGCGGCGGACGTGCCGGTCTTCGTCGGAGTCGGCGGAGGACTGACGCAGGGTCACAGAGTCGTCAACCTCGCCCTGCACGCCGAGTTCCAGGGCGCGATAGGTGTTGTCGTCAACGCGCCGACGAGAAACGAGACGATAAAAGAGCTGCACAGAACTATAGACGTGCCGATAGTTGTCACCGTGCTCAGCGAGGACGAGGACATTCAGGGGCGCATCGACGCGGGCGTCAGCATCCTGAACATATCCGCAGCCGGCAGAACGCCGCAGGTCGTGCGCAGCATCAGGGAGCGCTTCCCGGATATCCCGATAATCGCGACAGGCGGTCCGACGGAGGAGAGCATAATCGCCACCGTCGAAGCGGGAGCGAACGCGATAACCTGGACTCCCCCGTCAAACGGCGATGTGTTCAAAGACATTATGGACAAGTACCGCCACGGCGAACCCCACCCGGATTTTTAATCGAATCAGCCGCCCGGAGATATACTCCGAGCGGCTGTTTTTGCAGGCTGTTGACTTTTCCGGGCGTGGTGATATAATAAGCACGAAAACCAACAGGGAGGTAACAGTTATGGATATTTTCGAACTCATTCTGCTCTGCGCCCTTGCGGCGGTATTCTATGTCTGCGCTCTGCTCCTTTGTGGCGGCAGGATATCGCTCATTCACAGCTATCAGCGCAAAAATGTCAGCGAAGAAAACGCAGGTGCTTACGCAAAGCTCTACGCATTGGTCATGTTCTTTGTCGGCAGCGGACTGCTCGCCGCCGGTGCAATAAATTATATCACGCACGCGGCTTGGGGCTTCATCGCTCTCGGTGTATGCTTTGTCGCGGCAATCGCCATAGCAATAACCGCTCAGCTGAAATACAATGTTGCCAAATAACAACTGACCGCCAAATATAACACTGTAAAAAACCGCCGCCGGGACTTATATTTCCAGCGGCGATATTTTTATATTATTTTGCTTTTAATCGGCGGAAAATGCTTTCAACGCGGTTGTGTATACAGCACCGGCATTAACTTCAGCTTTATTTTATCAGCAGTCTTTTTACTTTTATCTCGCCGTCCGCTACTTCGCCCATGCCTAAGAATTCGTTTCCCGGCGCAATGACGCGCACAAGCTCGTTTTCCTGCGGGGCTTTGAGATAGAGCCGCTCAAGGCTCAGCTCGCCGCCGTTTCTGAATCTCCGCGCCTGCGGCTCGGTGACGGTCACGAATCTGTAAGGGTCGAGAGCCTGCTCGATCGGGATAATTTTTTCTTCGATTTTGCCGCTCTGCGCGAGTTCCGCAAGCTCATCGAGGGTTATGCATCCGTCTATCGGGAACCCGTTTGCCTTTGTGCGGCGCAGCGCAGTCATAACGGCTCCGCAGCCAAGCTTTTCGCCGATATCGGCGACGAGCGAGCGGATATATGTGCCCGTCGAGCACTCGACGAATATTGTATATTCGCCGTTTTTTTCGTTGCAGCCAACAAGTGATATTGAAGAAATATTAACAGTCCTGCTCTCGCGCTCGACTTCTATCCCCTGCCGCGCGAGTTTATATAATCTCACGCCGTTTTGCGAGATGGCGGAATACATCGGCGGCACCTGCTCTATCGTGCCCGAAAAGCTCTGCAATGCGGATTCAAAATCCGCGCGCGTGACGTTTACTTTCCGCGTTTCGAGCACTTCACCGGTGATATCGAGCGTGTCGGTAACAGTGCCGAGCCTTAAAGATGCGATATACGCCTTGTCGTGCGACGGGAGCAGTTCGCAAAAGCGGGTCGCTCCGCCGAGCAGGACGGGCAGAACGCCCGTCGCCATGGGGTCGAGCGTCCCGGTGTGCCCGGTCTTTTTGACGCCCGTCATTCGGCGGACACGCGCCGCCGCAACGAACGATGTCATGCCCTCGGGCTTGTCAATGAGCAGAATCCCTGTCATGTTTTTCTCCGTTTTCAGTCGTTTATCATTGCGTCATAGAGCCTGTCGCAGCAGTGGTCGTCTCTGTAAAGGAAGAAATCCTTCATGCGCGAGGCATAGGGCTCCTGCGGGGCAAAGCCGTTGTTTATATATTCTTCAAGATGGTCGAGCAGAGTGTCGGCATCCTGCGAGAACGGTCCGAAGCCGTTTTCGAGCGGCAGGTCGAGCTGCCTGTAGTTATGCGACACGCCCGCCAAAAACAGCTCATAGTCCGGCACGAAATAGAGCACGGGGCAGTTGAGATAGACGGAATCGAAAACTATCGAAGAATAGTCCGTTATCATCAGTCTGTACTCGTCTATATTCGTATCGAAATTGTCCGTGCAGACTCTGTCGTTCTTTATATCAAACAGATGGTTGTAGCATTTGAATATCGGGTGGTTCTTGAAGTCGAGATAGAGATCGTTTTTCTCGAGCATGTCGTGCAGTCTCTCGGAATTGAGGAACGCCGAGACCTGCTTGAAGAAATCGGACTCCATGAACACCTCGGGCAGCACTTCGCGCTCGTTGTTGACAAGCGCACCGATAAGATTGCTGCGCCACGATGGCGAGAACACAATTCTATTTTTCTTTTTTCCGCTGGGCTCCATGCTGTCATATCGCGGCATGCAGCTCTTTATCAGCTCGCGCTCCGCAAAGCCGTAGTTCTTCTGGAAGTTCTCTATCTCGAAGCCGCTCGACACGACAACTCTGTCTATCGAGCAATGCTCCTTGTCATAGAGGCTTCTGAGTGACGCATGGAGTATGCCGTGCTGGAGATAGACCAGCTCGAATTTTACAAGGTCGGCATACCAGCGGGTCGGACCCGCCCCGAAAGGCGAGACATTCGAGAGATTCGAGAACGATGTGATTATCTTGTCGCAGTTGAAATACAGCTGCTTATGAAGCTTCGAATGGAACATCACGACGTTCTTTTTCTCCTCGGGAGTGAAGCGCTCGTCGAGCTTGTCGCGGTCGCAGTCGTTGAGGATATAATAGCGCTTAACGCCGTCTTTTTTGGAGAAATCGTGCTTGAACTGATCATATGCGTTGTCAAACACGCCGTAACGGTCAAGATAGAGCCATATGGGGCCGCTGCCTTTAAAAGTCAGCGCAAGCAGGCGGTTATACACTATCCTCGGATTCTTCAAGCCGAAGTAGAGCATATTGTAAAACGCCACGAGCAGTTTATAAAATGCATTGTTGAGAGCCGGAGACGAAGAAATAGTAAACACTCCGTTTTTCTCCTTATAGCGTCTGCCGTCTCTGAAGAATATTTTCTGTCCCTTGTCTTGAGTCAGCGGAACATGGGGGCCGAAATAATAAGAGAGCTTGTAAGTATTGCCGCAGGTCTCAACCTCAAGCTCGAATTTCTTCGTCTTTGTGACATCGATATCAAAGCGCATGCGCCAGAATGTGGCAGTCTTTATCCCCGCGCGGTAATATTCATAGTTCGAGTGAGTCAGTTCAATCTCCTCGCGCGCGCCGTCTTTTATTATAAACACGCGCGGCTTTTCGACATAGTCAAATATGACGCACTTCAAAAATGCGTCCACGTGCAGAGTTTCGCCGAACACTTTGAACGAGTTGACGACTATCGGCACCTTGTTGGCACTGTAAACCTCCTCGCCGTCATAGAGCACGCGCAGATTCTTTTTGTCCGCTGCGACACTCATCTTGTCGCAGCCCTTTATCCTGAGCAGAAAATGCTTGTGATAAAGATCCATATACGGGTGGTTGAGAATGACGCTGTCGTCGACTCTGTCAAGCAGGGCATTTATCCTGCCGACTGCTCTGTCGAACTCATCTTTCGGATAGCTGTAGGGCAGCAGGATATCCTGCGTGCTCTTCCAGTTTATATCATTGATATAGAGCGACTGGAGATAAGACGGCACATGGCCCTCGTATCTGCCGAACATCTCCTCCCACATAGCCATGGTGTTTTCAAAGATATAATAGGCGTAGCCTTTTTTACCCGTTGTGCTGCCGGGGCGGCGCAGATAGAGATACTCCGGGCGGCTGCAGAAGCCGATTTTGAGTTTGTCACTGAGAACATCGAAGCAGTATTTCTGATCCTCATGGAATGCGAGCGAGGTATCGAAAAGAACATTCTTCCCCTCGCCGAGATTCTTGACGCAGATGTTCATCGTCGTCTGCGTTATATAGCAATATTCGGGATCCTCGAGGTCATAGACGCCCGTCTTTTTGAGGAGCTTGTATCTGTAGTGCAGGGCGAACTTCTGCTCGCCGTAATACGGAACTATCTTGTAGGTCACAAGATCGATCTCGTCAAAATGCCTGTCGAAGAAATCGGCGACCGTCTTGAGCGTATTGTCGGTAAGCGTATCGTCGGAGTCGAGATAGGTTATATACTGACCCTGCGAGTGCTCGATACCGAAATTTCTCGTCGCCGAAACGCCGCCGTTTTCGAGCGAGAACACCTTGAAGATATCATGTTTTTCGGCATATTCTTTGCATATGCCGAGACTGCCGTCCTTTGAGCCGTCGTCTATCAGCAGAACTTCGAGTTCGTCCTTGCTTATGGTCTGCCGCAGAAGGCTGTCAAGGCACGAAGCGAGATAGTCCTCGCAGTTATAGACGGGGACGATGACGGACATTCTGTACTTAAACATCTTATACTCCTCACATCAGAATATACAAAAATTACCTGTATATTTTATCACATTTCGCGATCTCTTTCAACCGTTTGAATCGAGCCATGCGTTCGCCGTCCGTGCGACGCCGTTCAATGCGTGCTCGCCGAACGGATCGTCTATGCCAGCGGCGGCGCAGAGCTCCTTGAAGCTCTTCTTCCCGCCGAAGGATACAAAACGCAGATATCTCTGCCACGCGTCTTTATAATCTTTTTGGCTCAGCGACCAGAATTCGAGCGCCGCAGTCTGCGCGAGGCAGTAGTCGATATAATAGAACGGATAGAGATAGATGTGCAGCTGTCTCTGCCAACCGCGTCCGTTTGAATAGAAATCGACATCGCCGAAGTCCATATACGGGCGGTACTTTCGCTCGAGTGCGAGCCACTTTTCGTTTCTCTCTGCGGGAGTCAGCTCCGGCGAGTCATAGACAATGTGCTGAAACTCGTCAACCATCGTGCCGTAGGGCAAAAAGACCAGTGCGCTCTCAAGATGGACAAATCGCGAGCGCACGGCATCCGAGCCGTAAAACAGCTCGTGCCATGGCCACGCAAAGAATTCCATGGACATCGAATGGACTTCGCACGACTCCATAGTCGGGCTTATCTGATCGCAAAGCTCCATTTTGTCTCTGACGCTGTAATAGGCGAACGCGTGACCCGCCTCGTGGGTAAGCACATCGACATCGCCCGAAGTGCCGTTGAAATTCGAGAAGATGAACGGCGACTTGTATTCGAGTATCTCCGTGCAGTAGCCGCCCGCAGCCTTGCCCTTTGCGCTCAGGACATCCATGAGGGCGTTGTCATACATAAAGTTTATGAACTCCCCCGTCTCGGGGCTCATCTGCTCATACATTTTCTTTCCCGCGGCGAGGATATCCTCGGACGAGCCGTCGGGCTTCGGGTTGCCCTCTTTAAACGCGAACGGGTCGTCGTATATTTTCATGTCGTCTATGCCGATGCGCTTTTTCTGCATATCCTTGAGGCGGCAGACGACCGGCACTATGTCGCGCACGATGCGCGAGCGGAAAGCCGAAACATCCTTTGCGTCATAGCAGTTGCGCGTCTGGCGGCAATATGCAAGCTCGGTGAAGGTGTTGAAGCCGAGTTTCTTTGCAATGCGGGTGCGACATTTTACAAGGCTGTCAAAAATCCTGTCGAGTTCGTCGGCATGCGCCATATAGAACCCGCTCTCCGCCTCGTATGCCGCGCGTCGAACATCGCGTTTGGCATTCTCTTTATATGCGCCGAGCTGAGAGAGGCTCAGCTTTTCGCCGTTGAAATCTATCTGTGCCGAAGCTATCAGCTTCTGATATTCGCTCGAAAGCTTGTTCTCCTCCTGCAGATCCGGGATTATCTCGGGCGAGAAGCACCTGCGCGAAAGCTCCGCGTTGACAAACATCAACTTGCCGTATTTCTCTTCAAGCTGTGCGCGAAGCGGGCTTCCGAGCATCGCCTCGGTGAACTTCTGCTCGCTCTGCTCAATAAGCGGGGCGTTTTCGTCGTTGAAGTCGTTCTCTTTCTCATAGAACTCATCGAGGGTGTTGACGGTGTGACGGATATAGGCTATCGTGCTCATCGTCTGAACATGGGAGATTATTTTTTCACGCTCCGAAAAGGCTTCCTCCGCCTCTTCGAGAGTCTTTGCTGTGCTGAGGCGTTCCGCCGCCGCATCGAGCGCTTCGGTCGCCGCCCTGACATCTATTCTCTCATATGGCATATCACAGAATTTCATATCAATTCCTCCGTTGGGGTTATTTGACGCTTATCTCATAGAAAACGACCGTGTTGGGGTCGGTTGCGTTTTTGAGCACGAGTTCACCGCAGCCGCGGCAAAGCGCATGACCCATCTGAATATAATACTGCGCATATTGACCCTCCGATATATAATTTCCTACATATGGATTATATAGTCCGTGACGCTTTGTGTCAATCCCGCGATTGATTTATACCCCCGCGCATGATATTATATACTAAACAAAAATAAAAACAGGTGATACTATGTTCAAGCCGGAAAAATATACTCCCCCGAAATTCGACCGCGAGCCGTTTATATCATTCCCCGATGTGACGACCGAAAAGGCGGGGGACGGCTACATCCCGGAGAATTTTTACGCGACTACGATATATCCCGAATATTTCAAGATAAACGGCGAGTGGAAGATGCTCACTGGCAGCCGCATGGACTGCTCCGTCGTGATAAAAGACGGCATGCCATTCAGGAGGGAAAGAAGACCATAGCTAAAAATGTTATTACTTATACAGATGATGCCGCAGCATCATGAAACAAGTGTAATAAAATAGGTAAGTTAATGAGTTCAGGTAGCTTGAGATTTAAAGGATTGAGAGTGGGCGGCTTCTATTCTCAATCTAGACTTATACGTTCGTTTTTCTATCAGTGAGGGAATGTGCATGAAACTGTTATCAAAAGAAGAGATAAGTACGATTAAAGAATTCTTAAAAGCTTCTATTCCTGAGTATATCCTTACATATAGTGACGGGCAAATTGACCTTTTGGACTGTTATGAGGTGACATTTACTTTTGCCAATGAGCTATTAAGAGGAAGAAAGATAAATCCAAACGCATCACCATGGGGCGATGCCCAAAGTGTAATATTTGATTCCTACTATGCTAGGTTATTATCAAATATCCGAAGTTCTAATTTAAGTACAAATATCAACAATTACTGCAATTTATCCTTAGAGGTTCTGGACATTTTTAAGGCTCATCTTGTGTAGACACATTTTGAGGAATGTATCAGGAAGCATTGCAGTGGATACAGGCTACTTGCCAAGGATATCAATAAAGCACTACACACAAACAGCGCGCATGATATTATATACTAAACAAAAATAAAAACAGGTGATACTATGTTCAAGCCGGAAAAATATACTCCCCCGAAATTCGACCGCGAGCCGTTTATATCATTCCCCGATGTGACGACCGAAAAGGCGGGGGACGGCTACATCCCGGAGAATTTTTACGCGACTACGATATATCCCGAATATTTCAAGATAAACGGCGAGTGGAAGATGCTCACTGGCAGCCGCATGGACTGCTCCGTCGTGATAAAAGACGGCATGCCCTACGCCGTCGAGATGAGGAACATAAAAAAGGGCGATGAAGTAGTCGTCAACCGCACTGACGACGGCAGGGACGGCATCTTCGTTCACGCGGACGGTTTCTCCGCCCCGGAGAACAGCGTCGATCAGGCGTTCGCGTTCAGGATGGGACAGAGCCGCGAAACTTCGTATTCCCGCGACTACGACCGCCTCTATGATATCCTGCGCCACGACCGAGACCACGGCAAGATAGTCTGGGTGCTGGGTCCCGCCTGCGTGTTCGACCACGACTCCCGCGCCGCCATGGAGTCGCTCATCAACAACGGCTACTGCGACGCGCTCTTTGCGGGCAACGCCCTCGCGACGCACGACCTCGAGGGCGATCTGTTCCACACCGGGCTCGGGCAGGACATATACACAAAGCACAATGTCCCCAACGGGCACTATCATCACCTGCACACGATAAATCTTGTCCGCAAAGCAGGCGGAATAAAGAACTATGTCGAGCAGAACAACGTCCGCACGGGCATCATGCAGGCGCTCGTCAGGAACAATATCCCCTATGTGCTCGCGGGCTCCATCCGCGACGACGGTCCTCTTCCCGATGTGATACCGAATGTATACGACGCTCAGGACGCCATGCGCAAGCACACGAGCGAGGCGACGACGGTAATAGCCCTCGCCACTCAGCTGCACACGATAGCGACGGGCAACATGACCCCGTCATATCAGGTGGTGGACGGCATCGTCAGACCCGTATATTTCTATGTTGTCGATGTGTCGGAGTTCGCCGTCAACAAGCTCAAGGACAGAGGAAGCCTGAGCATCACGGGCGTTGTGACGAACATCCAGGACTTCATCGTCAACGCCGAGCGCAATCTTATCGGCAGGGATGGGAAATAAAACAGCAAAGCAGGATTGGATGGTGAAAAAAGATGAAGCGTTTATCACTTTTTTCGATAGTTTCATTATTTATAATTTTCTTTGTTATGCTTATCTCAATATCATTGATAGGTTCCGGTACGGTAGTCACTTCATATGAGGGGTTTGCGCTGGACTCAAACGAGAATTTATATTTGGGCGAGTACGGCAAAATCAATGTATATAAAGAAGGTTCTTTGCTATATTCCGTTGACGCGCACACGTCAAGAGCCTATGCTTTCACTATTAAAAATGATGAAATTTTGATATCAACTGCCGAGACCGTTTATATCACGGATCTAAGCGGAAATGTTATCAACAGCTATAAAGATACGGATACCTCGCTGTTCAATGAACTCAAAAGTAACAAGGACTCTTTTTCATTGAACGGCAGCACCTACAAAATGCAAAAAAACTTTGGCAGAAGCAGAATAGTAAAAGACGACGGCAAAGTGATATATCAAATGCCGCTTCTTGATTACATAGTTAAAATAGGAATTCTGATTTCAATGTTGTGGCTGGCGGTACTTGCAATATATTTGGTTATCAGTTTTCGCAAAAAAGCCGAACATAACAAATCACAAAAAGGATGATTGACTTTTGCTCAAGGAAAAAATTGCCGAACTTTTTGAAAAAATCAAGAAAACAAAAACATCTACTAAAATTATGATATTGCTCCCTGTCATATCGGTGCTGATATTTGCTACGGCACCATCCATTCCGGGGCTTTGGGAAAACAGGATAGCATTTGATGCAGTGTCGGTGTTCGCTTTGTCTTTGATAGTTTTATTTATGATTTTGTTAAGTATAAAAGTTAAAAAGCAGCCATGGCACGGTATACTGTGTTTTTTCACAATATGTATCGGCGTTTTGTTCTATATAATATTTATAGGGTACACAGCACTTTGGGATAACAGCACTCTTTCATAATGAATATTTAAAATTAGGTATATGCAAAAACATTTGGAGTAAAAAAATGATGACGGATTATAAAGAATTGTATCTTTTATATTGTGCAAATTTATGTGCAGATTCAAATGATTACACTACAAAAGAAGGTGTTAAGCGGCATAATGCCGCAATGAAGCAACTGAGTAAATTGTTTCATCAAATCGAAGATGAGCCGGGCAAATCATTTTTGTTAGAATTATTAGCGACGGGAAATGACCAAACCAAAGCTCTTGTCGCGGCGCACTGTTTAGGATTCGGCGTATATGTTTCAGAAGCCAAAAAAGTTTTGTCATCATTAGCAAAAAATAAGACTAACCCCATTTTAGCTTTTGAAGCGCAGACAACATTAGATGTTTGGAAACGGCAAGGCTATTTAAAGTTTTAATACAATGTACCGGCAAACATCACCTAATGTCGATTCAGAGTCATTTGGTGCAGGACTCGTATCTATGATAAAACCTGTACAGCAGGAGGAGATAGATTATGAAAACAGCAATAAAATATATTTGTAACGCGGGTCTTTTCTATACACGTCTGAAAAAACACTTCTGTCCTAAATGCGGGAGGAAGTTAGAATTACGGTATATAAGCAAGACCGTAAGCTCTAATTCTTTGGAAGCAAAAAATTATGATTTTTCTGTCGGCGATACATTTTTAAGGGGCGATGTTGAATTTAGAACAGCATATTTTCACTGCCCCAACTGCCAGCTTGACATTTCAATTGAAGAAATGAAGAAATATGAAAAACTATTCTAAAAGAACAACAAATGAATGCCGTGACGCCAACGGCGTCGCAGAAACAACCATGTTTATTATACGGGAAAGGATATCAATGAATAAGAAGTACAAAAGGAATTCAAAAAGTTTGGCTCTGCTGCTATCGATATGTCTTGCAATTCTTCTCATCGCAATCGCAGTGATAATCAGGTTTTATTCAATACGAGTGCTGCTGACAGCGCTGGTATGCGCAATAATCCCGTTTGCTTTTATAACGATTTATACGATAATGGGCGCAGGAGATTATATTGAAATCCACGACGATTTTTTCGTTTTTAAACAGGGACGCAATTCTCCCCGAAAAGTTTATTGGAAAGAGATTTCCGGTCTCGCTTTTTCGGGAAACAAACACTTCCTGCCATTCAGCGTAATGAATGTGTTCGAGGAAACCGGCAATATGGAGCCGCAGACTATCGTGTTATTGGATTCAACATACGAACAATACAAGAAAATGTGGGAAGATATGATTTTGTCTTATACAAAATCGCAGCCCGAGTCTCACAATGTCGATGCAAAATTCGGGGAGTTTTTGAGCTTGTGAAAAAATCTATAATATAATAGAATGATATTTAGTTAATTTGGCTTACCGCGATTTTCAGCAAATTCAAATTCAGAAACTCCGGATCTTTTAAAAGCTCAAAATAAAAATACGAAAAACTTCAATTTTTTCTTGACAAAGGCGAGTCTCTTTGCTATAATCTCTCTTGCAGTTGCGGATGTAGCTCATCCGGTAGAGCGCCACCTTGCCAAGGTGGAGGTAGCGAGTTCGAGCCTCGTCATCCGCTCCATAAACAGTCTTTGTCTTTGATGAAGGCTGTTTTTATTTTTATCAAAGTACAGTACAACAAGCAAAATAAAAAAAGAAAAAGCACCTGCAAAAGCAAGTGCCTTTTCTGGAGCTACTGGCCGGACTCGAACCGGCGACCTGCTGATTACGAATCAGCTGCTCTACCAACTGAGCCACAGTAGCAGAAAAAATCAACAGCTCATATATTATAAGCGAGACTTCGCTTTTTTTCAAGAGCTTTTTCCAATTTTGTTGACCGTCGGAAAAATATTTTCGCGCCGCGCGTCCGCCGCTCTTGCTTCCGGCTTTCTTCTGTGCTATAATATCCGCACATCCGCCCGTAGCGAAGCTGGATATCGCAGCAGATTCCGATTCTGAAGGCCGGGGGTTCGAATCCCTCCGGGCGGGCCAAAAAACGGCAAGCATTCAATGCTTGCCGTTTTTACTTCTTCACTCTTACCTCTTCACTTTTCACTGATATTCTTCAAATAACAGCTCCGGCGGCAGGGACTTTTCCCGCCGCCGGTCGTTTTGTTGTTTTATTTATTTCACGAATGCCGAATATATCGTGTTTATCGTGCGCTCGTAGTCGCGCTCCGCGACGGCGATGACGATGTTTATCTCGCTCGACCCCTGGTCGATCATCTTTATGTTGATGTTCTCCTTGGCGAGGCTCGAGAATATTGTGCCCGCAACGCCGCGCGTGGACTTCATCGAGCGTCCGACGACTGCGATGAGTGCGATGCCGTTCTCGACCGTCACGCTGCTCGCCGAAGTGACTTTCTTTATATCGTAGACTATATCATCCGTCTCGTCGCCGAGGCTCGTAGTCTCAACAACGATGCTGAAGTTGTCGATTCCCGAGGGGATATGCTCGAAATTCACGCCGTGCTCCTCGAGCACCTCAAGCATCTTGCGCACCGCTCCGCACTCGTCGTGGATGCGGTATTTTTCAATGTTTATCGAAGAGAAGCCCTTGCGCCCCGCCACGCCCGTGACAGTGTTCTCGGCGGGCTCGTCAGTGTCGGCAAGGATAAGCGTGCCGGCGTCCTCCGGGGAGTTGGTGTTCTTTATTCTGATCGGAATCTTCTTCTGCATGACGGGGAATATCGCGTCCTCGTGGATAACAGTCGCGCCCATATACGAAAGCTCGCGCAGCTCCCTGTATGTAACGGTCTTCATGACCTGCGGATTATCAACGACGCGCGGGTCGGCGATGAGGAAGCCTGAGACATCCGTCCAGTTCTCATAGAGATCGGCGTCAGCCGCTGCCGCGACTATCGAGCCTGTTATATCCGAGCCGCCGCGAGAAAATGTGCGGATAGTATCATTGGGCATCGAGCCGTAGAAGCCGGGAATGACTGCGTACTCAGTATAGCTCAGGCGCTCGCGCAGAATGGGTATCGTACGCTTTGCGTCGTATTTGCCGCTCTCGTCGAAGAATATGACATCTGCGGCATCTATAAACGCGAAGCCGAGCAGCTTTGCGACTATCTTGCCGTTGAGATACTCGCCTCTCGATGCGGCATAGTCGCGGCCGGCGCGCCCGATAAAATTGAGGCGTATATGCTCAAAATCATCTTCGAGAGACATATCGAGCCCGAGTCCGGAAATTATATCGTTGTAGCGGTTCTTTATCTTCTGGAATATCTCTTCAAAATCGCCGCCTCTCGATGCGGAATCGTAGCAGGCATAGAACATATCGGTAACTTTTGTATCTCCGCTGAAACGCTTGCCGGGCGCAGACGGCACGACATAGCGGCGGTCGGGATCTGATCTGATTATATCGGCGACTTTGAGAAACTGCTTCGCCTCTGCGAGCGAAGTTCCGCCGAACTTGACGACTTTTGTCATAAGGCTCTCCCCTTTTAAAATTGAAGATACTTTATTATACTAAAATGCCGATAAATTGTTACTCTTAAAAAGAAAAATAGCCATATCCGCGCCGATTTCGGAACAAAAGACAAAAAAAGGCAGGCTTTCGCGGCATTTATCTGCAGTTTTGAGGTCAATTCAGCCGTTTTAGTGAATAGGATATAGACACCCGCACAAATTACAAATCCATAACAGAGTGTAACAGTAGGTTACAGTTTGCGCGCTTTTGTTGCAAAGTTCGACATTTTATACTATAATATCAGCTGTTCTCAGCTGTTCGTAAGTTTTTACGGAAAGGAAAAACGATATGAAAAAATTATTTCGCCGTCTCGCGGCTCTGATGTGCACCGTGCTGTTTATTTTCGGCGCGGCGGGCTGTGCGGTCAAAAGCGATAAACAGAAAGAGGAGCTGAGTCTCAAGTTCCAGCACACCGCCCAGGACAGGGAGGTCGGCGAGACCCAGTCGATGATAACATACGAAAATCACTACGCCTATGGCATTCACTACCCCGCAATAGGCGTTGAGGCGATAGACAGCCGGATAAAAGCGGCGGCGCAGGAGATAGCCGACGGGTTTGTCAAAGAAGTGCCAAACTCGAAGCCCAAGGGCGAACTGCCGACGCTAAGCGCCGACTACAAGAGCTATCTTGTGACGGACAACGGCAAGAACAAATATGTCAGCATCGTGTTCGAGATAAAGACCGACATTCCAGACAAGAGCATCAAGACGGACAGCATAGAGACGCTCGTCTTTGATATCCCATCCGGCAAGCAGCTGAGCGCGGACGATATTTTTTCTGACGGCTACGAGAAAATCGCCAGCACGCGGGTTGTATCCTATTTCACCGCCAACCGCCTGTTCAATGCGGGCGTAGGCTCGGATAAGTTCAAGCAGAACACCTCAGCCGACAAGAAGAACTTCACAAAATTCTCGATAAGTTCCGACAGCTTGACATTCTATTTTGACTCGGGCGTTCTCTTCGACGAAGACAAAGGCTGCGTTGAAGCTGTATTTCAGCTCAATGATATAAAGCCTATATTCTCGACCGAAGCTGCAAAGGTTCTGCTCGGCGCAGAGGCAGTCACAGAAACCACACAGCAAAGTTCAACCAAGCCCGAGAGCACAACGCAGCACAAAAAGCCGAATCTCCCCGCGGGGGTCAAATATATCGCGTTCACATTCGACGATGGTCCGAGCAAGATCGCGACCAACCGAATCCTCGACACGCTCCAGAAATACAACGGCAAGGCGACGTTCTTCGTCCTCGGCACGCGCGTCGGAAGCTACTCTGCGGAGGTCAAGCGCGCCTACTCGATGGGATGCGAAATAGGCAGCCACTCATGGAGCCACGCGAATCTTAGAAAGATAAGCGCGCAGGAGCGCAAGCAGGAGATAAACAAGACGAACGCCATAGTCAAAGAGGTCATCGGCGTTGAGCCGACTCTATTCAGAGTCCCCTACGGCGACTACAAGGGAATTCAGAAGGACTTCGACCTCCCGCTCATCCAGTGGTGCATTGACACCGAGGACTGGAAATATAAGGACAGGCAGGGGTCGGGCAGAACCGAGGCTCAGCGCAACGCGGACATGCAGAAGATAATTTCCTCCGTCGTCGACCACGCGACCGGAGGCGAGATAGTCCTCATGCACGATCTCTACGACATGACCGCCGACGCATTCGAGCAGATAGCCGCCGAGCTGCACGCCGAGGGATTTGAGTTCGTCACCGTCCACGAGCTCTACAGCATCTACGGCAAGACACTCGAACCCGGAAAAGTCTACTTCTCGCCCAAGCAGTAACTAAAGCAAAAAATTCAAAGCCAAGCTGTGTTTTGCAGCTTGGCTTTTTTGTTTGGGGTTATTATAAATTGAGATTTACAGCATCGGCGCACTTGTCATTGGCGGAATCTGTAACGCCCCTGCTTTCTCAATCACATAAACGTAAAAACAGCCGCAGCAGTTTAAATTGTTGCGGCTGTATGATTGCGATTTTCATTTCTCACAGCACATAGAGCACTATGCAGAAGAAGTGCGCGAGGCTGCCGAGGATAACAAAGATATGGAAAACCGAGTGCATATATCTATGCTTTATCCCGAGCCCGTAGAGTATCGCGCCGAATGTGTAGAGCAGACCGCCTGCGACGAGCAGGAGGAATCCGCCGAGCCCCAGTGCATGATATGTCGGCACGACGGCGAAGATTATGCACCAGCCCATGCCCATGTAGCATATCATCGAGAATACGCGGAATTTTTTGAGGTCTATCGCCGTTAGCGTTATCGCCACCGCCGCGAGAGCCCAGACGATTCCGAATACCGTCCAACCGACTGCTTTGTTGACTTTTGTCAGTCCGCAGACCGCGATCGGCGTGTAGGTTCCGACTATCAGAAAATATACCGTACAGTGGTCGATGACCTGCAGGACTTTCTTCGCGTAGCCGCGCGGCACGCCGTGATAGACGCTCGACATGGTGTAGAGCATTATCATCGACAGCCCGTAGACTATCGAGGTTATGACTCCCGATATGCTCCCGTGGAGCGCCGCGACCGTCACGCAGGCGACGAGTATGACTACCGCCAGTCCGCCGCCGACTATGTGCGTGACCATGTTGAATATCTCTTCTCCCCGTGTGTAGTCGGGTAATTGCCTGTCTTTCAGCTGTGTTCTTTTCATAAAAACTGTCCTCCGAGTACAAAAATGTACTTTAGTACAATTATATCACCTAAAGTCCATTTTTATACCCGAAGGAGAATCAAAACTTAAATTTTCTGTGAATTATCCGACATTTTTGCAACTTATGATGCAATTCCGGCTTTCTTCAGATTTTCGAGATGTTCCTCATATGTGTCGGCATAGTAGTATTTTGCACTCGAGTCGTGGCAAAAATAGAGATAAGATACATCCGCCGGATCGAGTGCCGCATTTATCGTCCGCGCGCCGGGGTTGCATATCGGACCTGCGGGCAGACCCTTGCATTTGTACATATTATACAGGCTGTTGTAGCGGTTGACGTCGCCGGAGATATAGGGTTTGACGCTGCGTTCGATATAGTAGATGCCCGAATCCATCTGCAGCTGCATACCCGCCTTGAGGCGGTTGTATATGACGGCGGCTATCTTTCTGACTTCGTTGGGGTTCGCGCCCTCTTTTTCGATTATCGACGCGACGGTCAGCACCTGATCCATCGAATAGCCCATGGATTTTGCCTTTGCCCTGTCGGCAGAGGTTATGTATTTTTCGCTAATGCGCAGGAAACGCCCTATCGCATCCTGCGGCTTTTCGTTTTTATAAAAGTCGTAGGTGTTCGGAAAGAGATATCCTTCGAGCTTGAACGCCCTTGTGTTCGACGGTCTTGCGGCTATAAGCGGATAGTAGCTGTAGTCATAGCTCTCGGCGGTCTTCATCAAATCGTTAAAAGAGCACACGCCGTTTGCCTCGAGCTTTTTGAATATCTGCGTCAGAGTCATGCCCTCGGTTATCGTGACGCGCACGGTTTCGCGCTGACCCGAGCCGCCGTCCGGGCTCTCCGGCTCCTGAGCATTGTCTCCGCCCGCCGCGGGTTGATTTTTCGTCTCGCCGTTTTGTGCGATCGTGCCGCCGTCGTTTGAAATAACGGTCTTTGCCGTTGTGCCGTCGGCGGATATAACAGTGACCTGCGTGTCCGACTCCGCGCCTGAGGTAGTCTCGCTATCGGCACTCTTCGAGCACGCCGCACAGGACATTGCGAGCAGCAGCGCAAGAGCCGCGCAGAATATATTTCTGAGCTTTTTCATTTCAACATCTCCCATATAGGTTTCGACAAGATTATAGTATATCCGTCGGGTGTTGTCAAACCGCGCGGTAAGTGCTATAATACGGCGGTATGTGTCTTTTGGGGGAATAAAAATGTTGGTACGCGACAAGAAATTTTACCGCGACTTCTTCACGATGACCATGACGATAGCGCTCCAGAATCTTATCGTCTACGGCGTCAATCTCGCGGATAATATCATGCTCGGAGCTTACAGCGAGACGGCGCTCAGCGGCGTTGCGATAGCGAATCAGGTGCAGTTTCTTCTGCAGATGGTCGTCACGGGCACCGCGTCCGGAATGGGCGTTATCATCTCGCAGTACTGGGGCAAACGTCAAACCGAGCCGATAAAGCGCGTGTTCGCGGTCGGCTTCTGGATAAGCTTATTGCTCAGCGCGATTATGTCCGCGATAGTCTGGTTCGTGCCCTATGGGGTCATGGGATTGCTGACCAACGAGCAGAGCATCATTCCGGCTGGCGTGGAATACCTGAAAATAATGGTATTTTCATATCTGATGTTCTCGATTTCAAACTCTCTGCTCGGAGTCATGCGCAGCGTCGAGACGGTAAGAATAGGCTTCTACATCTCGCTCTCGACCCTGCTTATAAATATCTGCCTCAACTATACTCTCATCTACGGCCACTTCGGCGCGCCCGAGCTTGGAGTGAAGGGCGCTGCATATGCGACGCTGACTTCGAGGGCAGTCGAGTTTATCGCGAGCATAATCTATTGCAGATTCATCGACAAGAAGCTAAAACTCAGAATCAAAGATGTCTTCGCGCTCGAGCGCAGTTATATAGCCGACTTCATGAAATCGGGCGTGCCGCTTCTGCTCTCGAATGTCTCTTGGGGCGTTGCGATGTCCGTTCAGGCGGCGATACTCGGCAGGCTCGGAGCCTCCGGCATCGCGGCGTCAAGCATAGCGCAGACGCTGTTCCAGTGTACCTCGGTCATTGCCTATGCGACAGGTGACGCGGCGCGCGTCATGACGGGCATGGCGGTCGGCGAGGGAGACATGAAAAAGGTCAAGAGCGGCGCAAAGACCATGCAGCTGATGTTCTTGATTATCGGTGTGCTGACTTCGCTTGTGCTGTTTTTAGTCCGAAAGCCGATAATCTCGGTCTATAACGCCTCGGTTGAGACGGCGGAGCTTGCAAATATATTTGTGCTAATCCTCTGCGTCACGGCGATAGGCACAGCGTATGAAATGCCGTGCCTCACGGGCATAGTCTCGGGCGGCGGAGATACGAATTTCGTCTTTTTCAACGATATTGTCTTCATGTGGTGCATCGTACTCCCGCTCTCCGCGCTCTCGGCGTTTTATTTCAAGTTCCCGCCCGCGGTCACCTTCGCCCTGCTAAAGGCGGATCAGATACTCAAATGCTTCGTGGCGATAGTCAAAGTCAACCGCTTCAAGTGGATCAGAGTATTGACAAGATAAAATCAGCCATATATTCAGCAGATGTTCATAAAACAGTAAAACCGACCTATGATTCATAGGTCGGTTTTATATCTCATTCAGCGTCTTTGCTATCCCGTCCGCTATCGCCTCGGCGTAAGCATCGAGGTTGTCGTCGAACAGGCGGTTGTCGCCGTCGTCGGTTATGAAGCCGATCTCGGCGAGGCAGCTTGGCATATTCGTGCGGCTGTTGACGAAATAGTTCTCTCCATCCTCGCGCGCGAAGCCGGACTTAACGCCCCTGTTTTCGGATATCCCGGCGGTGGCGAGTGCGTCGCAGATATTCTGCGCGAGCGCGGTGTCCTTGGGCGGCGAGTCCGAATGAATCCATATTTCAACGCCGTGCGCATTCTCTGCGCTGTTGCGGTGAAGCGCAACAAAGAGCTTCGCCTGACGGATATTCGCCTTTCTGCACCGCCCGGCGAGGGAGATAAAAGTATCGTCATCGCGCGTCATGCAGACCTTGACTCCGCGCGCTTCCAGCTCTTTTTCAACCGCCAGCGCAAGCTCGAGATTGTCGTCCTTTTCGAGCCTGCCCTCATATTGAGCGCCGGAGTCGTCTCCGCCGTGACCGGGGTCGAGGCAGACATCAACGCGCATGCTGTCCATAACTGTTCCCGCCGTCAGAGCCGTCGCGACGGCAATGACAAGGCAGATGATGAGAATTCTCTTTGCCGTTCGTTTTTTCATATGTCAGCAGTCAACCACCTCTGAGCCGAAAGGCATGAATGCGAGCTTTGCGAATTTGAAATACTGGAGTCCGAGCGGGATGCCGATTATTGTGCAGCAGCAGACAACGCCCATCGCGGCGCAGTAGACTGCGTTCTCCCAGCCGAGCAGGATTATCCATAAAATATTGGCAATGAAGCTCGGCGCGCCGCCGCCGAATCTTATATCCTTGCCGAACGGAGCCGCAGACAGACGCGCGAATTTGAAGCACTGCTTGCCGAGCGGTATGCCCACGACCGTGACGCAGCATATGAGACCGCTCATCAGCCACATCAGCGCCGCAAGAAATCCGCCGCAGATAAACCAGACAATGTTGCCTATTGTTTTCATCTTTTATATATTCCTTTCCGCGGAGATATATCCCCGCATTTTGATAATAGCAACAAATTGTTGCGGAAAAATGACCCAAAATATAATTTTTTTGCGCCCCTGTTCGTCGGCACATTTTTATAGTATAATATATGTGTCAAAAATGTGCATCAAAAGGCAGGTGAGAGAATGAACCCGAAAATCAAGGAGCTTCGCAAAAAGGCGATGCAGCTTCCGCTGACCCCCGGCGTCTATCTGATGAAAAACAGCAGCTCGGAGATAATATATGTCGGCAAGGCGAAGGCACTCAAAAACCGAGTCAGCCAGTATTTCGGCTCCGAGCATAATCATACGGTAAAAGTGCGCAAGATGGTCGAAAACGTCGATGATTTCGATGTCATTCTCACCGACAGCGAGTTTGAAGCCCTCGTGCTTGAATGCAGCCTTATAAAGCAGCATTCCCCGAAGTATAACATTCTCTTAAAAGACGACAAGGGCTATTCATATATAAAAGTCACGCCCGGCAAGTGGCGCAACATATATGCCGTGCTCCAGCGCGAAGATGACGGCGCGAAGTATATCGGTCCGTATATGAGCTCGTTCTCCGCGCGCAATACCGTTGACGAGGCTAAAAAAATATTCCGCCTGCCGCAGTGCAACAAAGTGTTCCCGCGCGACTTTGGGAAGAGCCGCCCGTGCCTCAATTTCTTTATCGGCCAGTGCAGCGGCGTGTGCAGCGGGAAGGTGCCGTTTTCGCAGTATAACGAAGCAGTCGAGGACGCTCTCGCGTTTATAAAAGAGGGCGGAACCGCCGCGCTCGCGGATCTTCAGAAGCGCATGGAGGACGCGGCGGAAAACCTCGAATTTGAAAAGGCGGCGCGCCTGCGCGACAGAATAGCCGCGATAAAACGTCTCGGCGGCAAGCAGAAAGTTATGTCCGCCGATGTCAGGGAGCAGGATGTCTTTGCCCTCGTCACGGGCGCGGCGTCGTCCGGCAAAGCGTGTCTCTCCGTGCTCCGCTTTGCGGACGGCAGGCTCTATGACAGCGAGAATTTCATAACCGATGTGCCCGAGGATACGGCGGAGACGCTCGCCGAGCTTATCCGCAGCTTCTATATGATAAGAGATTTTGTCCCGCGCCGCGTGTCGGTCGACGGCGAGGTTGCCGACAGTGAGCTGCTTGAACGGTGGCTGAGCGAAAAAAAGGGCAAAAAAGTCATAATATCCCACAGCACCGCGGGCGAGCAAAAGAAGCTTTTCGAGATGTGCCGCTCGAATGCCGCGCAGTATCTCACTCCGCTGACCGGCACCGCCGGCAGAAAGACCGCTGCGCTCGACGAGCTTGCGGGTATGCTTGGACTGCCCGCTGCGCCGGAATTCATCGAATCATATGATATCTCGCACACCGCCGGAAGCGACAATGTCGCGGGCATGATAGTTTTCCGGAACGGCGAGCCCTACAGGCGCGGCTACCGCCGATTCATGATAAAAGGCTTTACCGGTCAGGACGATTACGCCTCCATGGCGGAGGTGCTCGACAGAAGATTCACGAGATACGAGGAAGAAAAAGAGAGCGGCGAGGGCTTCGGCCGCCTGCCCGATCTTATTCTGCTCGACGGCGGCAAGGGACAGGTTTCGGCAGTCGAGCCGATACTCAAAAAGCACGGGCTTGAAAACATCCCGCTTTTCGGAATGGTCAAGGACGGCAGCCATCGCACGCGCGCGATAGCGAAATCCGGCGGCGAGATAGCGTTCACTTCAAAACGCCGCGCGTTCACTCTCGTTGCGGAAATACAGGAGGAAGTTCACCGATTCGCCGTGACCTATCACAGGCAGAAGCACAAGGCTTCCGCGCTCTCGAGTACATTGACGGATATCCCCGGCGTCGGACCGTCGCGGGCAAAGTCGCTCCTGCGGCATTTCAAGACCGTGACCGCCATAAAAAATGCTAGTGTTGACGAGCTCAAAAATGTGTCGGGTATCTCCGACTCCATGGCGCAGACTATATACGACGCCCTGCATCCGGAATCTTGACACGGGCGCGTATAAATGTAATAATATGTATAACAGTGCGGCAAAACCGCAGATTGAAAAGATAAATGCAGTATAAAGGAACTGATGATATGAGAGTTATAACAGGCACGGCACGCGGCAGAGTTCTCAGAACGCTCGAGGGCGAGGATGTCCGCCCGACTACCGACCGCGTCAAAGAGGCCGTTTTCAGCATAATACAGTTTGAGATAGAGGGCAGGCGCGTGCTCGATCTGTTCGCAGGCTCGGGTCAGCTCGGCATCGAGGCTCTTAGCCGCGGCGCTGCGTCGGCAACATTTGTCGATATGTCGAAAGACTCATTGAGCACCGTAAAATATAATCTCGAACACACGAAGCTCGGTGACAACGCAAAGGTCGTTCAGACCGACGCGCTCTCGTTTTTGAAGCTGACGAAGGACAAGTTCGATATAGTATTCCTCGATCCGCCATATGCGAGCTCACTCGTAGTCGATTCGATGAAGCTGCTCTTCGATGTTGTTGCCGCCGGCGGCTGCGCAATATGCGAGACTCCTGTCGATTCGGAGCTGCCCGAGAGCTTCGGCGAGCTTAAATTCCATCGCAGCTACCGCTACGGAAAGATAAAAATCACCGTTTACCGCAAGGAGGGTGAGGACGAATGAAAATAGCCATATGCCCCGGCAGCTTCGACCCCGTCACCAAGGGTCATCTTGATATAATCAGGCGCACCGCGAGCATGTTTGACAGGGTCATAGTCGTCGTCATGCACAACTATCATAAGCCCAATTCATATTTCAGCGCGATAGAGCGCGTTGGGCTCATAACAAGATGCGTCAAGGATCTCGACAATGTTGTTGTCGATATGCACGACGGGCTTCTCGCCGCATATGCCCAGGAAAAGGGTGCTGTAGCGATAGTCAAGGGTCTGCGCGCCGTTTCGGATTTCGACTACGAATTCCAGCAGGCGCTGACAAACAAGAAACTCAATCCGAATATCGAGACCGTTTTCATAACGGCGAATTCGGATTACATGTACCTCTCGTCGAGCGTCGTCAAACAGGTTTGCGAGTTCGGCGGGGACATCTCGGACTTTGTCCCGCCCGAGGTGCATGATGATATTGTCAAAAGAATAAGAGAGAGGAGCGCTTCAAAATGAACATAGATTCCCTTCTGGAGCAGATAGAGAACATTCTCGACAGCGGCACAAAGATAACGCTTTCCAAAAAGACTGCGGTCAACGCCGAGGAGATACGCGAGTGCATCGCGCAGCTGCGCGAGATAATCCCCGAGGAGGTCGACCAGGCAAAGTCGATAACCGCCAACCGAAGCGAGATAATCGAAAAGGCGAAGAACGACGCGGCGGCATCCGTTGCCCGCGCTCAGGAGAAGGCGCAGACTCTTGTGGAAAAGACCGAGGCGAAGAGCGAGCAGATAATCTCAGCCGCCAATGCCAACGCTCAGAAGACCGTTGACAGCGCGAACAAGCTTGCCGAAGAGACCGTTGCAAAGGCAAAGTCCGACGCGGCGGCGATAGTTGAAAAGGCTCAGCAGACGGCAAACAAGCTTCTCGACGAGAACGAGATAACCGCTCAGGCGCGCGCATATGCATCTCAGCTCAAGGTCAATTCGCAGAACGAGGCAACCGAGCGAGTCAACTCCGCGATAGCGAGAGCTGAAGAGATGCTCTCTAACGCAACTCGCCAGGCGGATGATATAGTCAAAAAGGCTAATGCGGAGTCAAACGAGACTCTTGCGAGGGCGAAGAAGTGGTCTGCGGATATCCGCGAGGCCGCGAGCAACTTCGCCGACAGCGTCCTGCGCAGCGCGGACAAGGCTCTTGTCGCGAGCATAAACGAAGTCAGGGACGCGAGGCAGAAAATAAGCGACACCTACAAGGGCGAGAAAAATCCTCAGTAAAGGGAAGTGCGTTAAAATGAAAACAGGTCACGCGGACAAGGCGCGCGAGCTTTTCAACGATGGATACAACTGCTCTCAGGCGGTGCTCGGCGCGTTTGCGGAGGATGCGGGACTCGATGTCAAAACCGCGCTCAGGCTCTCCGCGCCGTTCGGCGGCGGAATGGGCAGAATGCGCGAAGTCTGCGGCGGAGTCAGCGGAATGTTCATGACGATAGGTCTCTTCTTCGGCTATGACGAACCCGACGGCGCGCAGGCAAAGAAAGAACTCTACTCATATGTCCGCGCCCTTGCGGACAAGTTCAAAGAGAGCGAGGGCTCGATAATCTGCCGCGAACTGCTCGCGGGAGTGAAAACTCAGCCCGGCCCCGATCCCGAGCCGAGAAACACCGCGGACTATAAAAAGCGCCCGTGCCCCGAGCTCGTCGCATACGCGGCGCAGCTCGTCGAGGACTTCTTAAACGAACACGGAAAGCTTGAATAAACGCGAAAAAGCGAAAACGAGTTAAATATAACAAAGGAAGCCAAAATTTACATTGGCTTCCTTTGTTATTGTAAAATGGCGGATAAAGAGCATGAGCTGCAAATAAATTAGGTCTTTCATTTCGAAAATATAAATGCTATAATTAGAATTGTATGAATCCCGCGAAAAAAACAATCTCTTTGTAAAAGCAGATTGGAGGTACTGTTATGAAGAAAATTGATCTCGGGCAAGCCAAAAAGGACGCTTTGGGTGTTTTAGATAAAACAAAAAGCGCAATCGCAAAAGCTGCGGATCAAAATAATGATGAAAAATTCGATATGCAGGATGTGTCCTTGGTTGCAAGTAAAGTCGGCAAAAGGATCAAAGACGGAACAACTGCATTGAAAGAAAGCGCAGAAGAAAGGGCGAGAGCCAGAGAATTGAATTCTCTTCTGCCGTTTTTTGCAGAAGATTTGGATGACAGAGAGTTCGTTTTGCCCAAATTTATAAGAGTCGCAAATCGCGACAAAAAGCGTGCGGAAAGTCAGGTTTGCAACGGATCTGTCGGCTATTACTCTGACACAAAGGGTTTGCGCCTAGTGAACATTTTTCGAGACAGTCTCGAAGTATTCAAGCTGATGTTTTTCCCTGACTGCAACAGTGAGTTCTACTATGTTGATCCGATTGATGAAAATCGGTATATAGCTCTTGATGATTATTTCAACTATTTGAAAGTTGAGCGTATAAGCGAGTTGCAAAGGTTGGCTCAAAGTCTTGGTGCAAAGCATTTCAAAGTTACATATAAGGAAGAGCAAAACTCAATTGCGGAAAAAACAATTAAGGCTAATGTCAAGGTTCAGGGTGCAGCAACGGGAAGTGCAGAACGCAATTTATCTGAAACTAAATTTGAAACCATTGAAATTGCGGCTGACATGGAGTGTCCCGGTCATGCACCTAACAGACCTGATTTGAAATATTTACAAAAAGATCCGGCGATCAGAACTTTGATTGATATGAGAATGGACGAGCACTCGCCGTTGTCTCATCAGAAGTTTATGCTTAAATTAAGCAACTCTTCCGGCTTAAAAGAAAGTGATGCCGTAAAGATAGATGCTGTTTTAAAAAGCATAAAGTTTGCAGGAAGTACATCAATTGTCAGCGAAGCGCGAAATGAAGCGAAAAGATACCTTGAATATGAAATAGATTTTTAATGCGGCGCAGCTCGTCGAGGATTTCCTCAATGAACACGGAAAGCTGAAATAAATAAAAAAGATGTCTATATGACAGTAACCGACCGCAGCAAGCTTGTGCGGTCGGTTTTTTATGTTTGCTTGTCAGCTTAGACAGATAAATTGAGATTTATCGCAGAATCTATTTAGGCTCCCCTGCAGGGGAGCCGGCTCGGTGTAAGCCGAGACTGAGGAATTATTTCGCTTAAAGTAATAAATCTATGCGGCGGTGGCGATTTGCACTATTGCGGTAATTATCTGTCGCAGATATTTATCTCGACTTGCCTCTCATACAGTGTAAACCAAGCTCAGGCACAGCAATCATATGCCGCGCCTGAGCTTTTGATATTATTTCTTTTTCTTCTTTCCGGCTATCGGCAGCATTGCCGCGCCGGCGAGGAGGGTTATTGCGGAGACCGCTATCGGCGCGCCGGTCTGCGGGGTCAGCGGAATTTTTCCGCCGCCGTTTGCCGCGCTGCCGGGCGTATTTTTCTTGCCCGACAGGAACACATAGTTGTCATACTCGCTGTCGCTCATCGCCGTGAAGGTGAATGTGCGGCTCTTGACAAACGGCACCTGACCGTTCTTGAGCGAATAGACGACCGTTACGGTGAACGGCTCGGTGCTCTTGGGCAGGGAGTGCTTTTTGAAATCTATCTTGCAGCTCTCGCCGACTTGAAGAACGGTTCCGTTCTTCGCCGAGAGGTCGGCATCCATGCCGTCCGCCTTGACGCTGATTATCTCGGTGTCGTACTGCTCCGAGAGACTCTCAATGGTCAGCGCGGTGTCTTTCGATGTGTGGAATCCCGACGGGGACTTGTCGAATTTGACATAGAGTCCGTTCGCTGGGTTCTGACCGAGGTTGAACTGCGGGAACTCGGAATCGGAGTAGACATCCGTTATTCTGTCCGTGAAGAAGAACGTCAGATAGAAATTTCTCGTGTATCTGTCCCACGGGCACATTCCGTGGAACTGACCGTTGACGAACCAGGTGTTCTCGGGCAGATACGCGCAGCTCGCGTCGATATCGCGCTCGGGAGAGATGTGCCGGTGAGTCGGGTCATTGCAGACCGTGTTCTGCTTTTTGTAGTCTGCCGGGAACTTCTCGCCGAACGGGGCGCAGTATGCGCCGGACGCCGAGTGAACATCAATAATATAGTCGGAGTTGACTCCGGTGCTCGTGCCGATATCGTGCTCGGTATTTGCAATTATCGCTATCTTTGTGCCGGCATCCTGAGCGCGCTTCAAGCCCTCGCTCATATGAGCCATGGCGTTGTAGTGCATCTCGTCGCTCTTGGCTATCAATTCGGCATTCTCGACGGGGTCGAGATATTTTGCCTTGAACTCCTCGTACTTGTCGGGGGGAACGAAATCCCAGACACTGCCGAAGTTAATGACTATATCGAGCAGATACTGATGAATGATATCGTTGAACGCCTGATTGAGGCGGTCAAAACCGAACGCCTCGACGAGCCACTCATATTCGTACTCCTTGCGGAAGCCTATCTCGACATATTCGATAAGGGTCGCGACATCGAAATGGATGTTGCCCTCGAACAGGTCAACGACGAGCTGCGTTCCGCCTATTGCGGGAGCGTCCATTATCGCGCGGTCAACATCGCCCTTTGCGCCGTAATAATAGAGATATGTCGCGGTCAGCTGACCGCCGTGGCTGAGTCCGTAGAGATTGACTTTCCGGCTTCCGGTGAGTTCCTTCACTTCCTGGATGAACTTGTCGAGCTTGGCGGCGTTTTCAACCTGACCCATGCGCCAGTCCTCGGTGAAGGTGAAGTGGTTCTCCGCGCCGATGCGCTCGATGAGATCGGCAGAGATCTCTTTTTCGGCTATGTATTTGTCCTCGCCTTTTGCCTTAAGGACGGATGCGCGGGTGTTCGCCGCGCCCTCGGGATAGACTGAAAGATCATATTTAGAAGTGCCGTCCGGGTTGCAGCGCAGGGGTTCGAGCAGCTCGACTCCCGCCTCGCCTACGACTTTAACGAGCCTTTCATAATCGCCGAACGCCGCTCCGGCAAGACCGCCTGCGAGCTCGGGGATACGGGCTATAACTATCTTTTTGAGGTCATCCATATTGATGCCCCAGACCTGATGCTCGTTTTCGCCGCCGAGGTCATAGAACAGCGAGGGACCGGAATAGCCCTGAACGAGTATCAGCGGCGTTGCCTTATCTTGTGCGAAGACCGACATCGGCAGGATACACAGCAACATAACAACGCAGAGAATGGCAGATATTATTCTCTTCATGCCTTCTTCTCCTTGGTGACTTTTGCAAGGAAGATAAGCGGCACGATTATAAGCACCGCAATTATAGCGGAGACGAGGAATATCGTCGGGATCGGGACGAGGGTGCTCTCGCCGTATTCGTTGAGCATGGTGCCCAGCTCATATCTGCCGGAGAACTCGGAAATAGTCCAGCTGCCGACCTTCGGGCCGATTATCATGGGCAGGGTGACGGTGAACAGAAGTCTGACGCCCTGGAACTGACCGACCTTATCCTCGGGAGTGTAATCGCGCACTGTAGCGTTGAGGATTATCATAAGAAGACCGTAGCCGAGGATCATAATGAGCGCAAAGAGCACGAAAGTGAGAAGAGTCTTTGCAAAGAAAACGGCAACGAGTCCCGCGACGAAGAGAAGAACTGCGGGGAAGACGAATATTCTCTTACCAACCTTGTCGAGAAGCTTGCCGAGCAGGATAGTTACAACGACGAGACCGACAACAGCCGCCGCGCCGCCGATGATTATGGGCGTGGTTATCTGGAAGGTGTTGAGGTCAAATTTGAGATAGTGCTGAACATAGATGAATATGTAGGGCATGAACACCTGAACTGCGGTGTTGAAAATGCAGGCGGACGCGAGGCAGAGATAGAGCGCCGCATTATTTTTTATAACAGACGGACGGAAGCCGTAGATAAGATCGCTGAAATAGTTTGTGCTCTGTTTTACGCCCTTGCGCGGATCCTTGACCGAGAACAGACCGATGATTCCGCATATTGTGACAAGCGCGCCGAGGAACATGAAGCATGCGGGATAGCCTGCCGCCTCAACGCCGACACCGAAAGCGACGGTAACTATAACGGTTGCGAACACGGGCAGAAGCGCCAGAACGGCTTCGGCAGTGCCGCGGTTTTCGGGGACGGTAACGTCTGTGACCCACGCGTTGAACGCGGCATCGTTCGAGGTCGAGCCGAAGAATGTCATGACGCAGTCCATGATGATAACGACGCAGACCGTTGCGGCGACGACCTTGGAGGTATCGGAGATATTGAAGAGCTTTCCGATATTCTCTCGCGAGATGAATGCGAACACGGCGACGGTGAAGCCCCAGATTATGTAGCCGCCGCTGATGAAGATTTTGCGGCGGTCGAGCTTGTCGCTGAGAGTACCCATGATGAATGTGGTCACAACTGCGGCTATCGCAGACGCGGCGACCATCTTTGCTATATCGTCGGCTGTGCCGCCGATGTAGTTGAACAGGAATGTGTTGAAGTAGACGTTCTCAACAGCCCACGCGACCTGCCCGATGAAGCCGAACAGGATGATGTTGAAGAGAATCCGCCCTCCAAGCTTTTTCTTTTCCAATTGTATATCCTCCGTTCCGGGGCGGATTACCGCGCCCCGATTTATTTCAAGGAATATAATACCAAATTCATGGCGGATAATCAACATATTTTTGTATATCTTTGTCAAATCGATTTATTTTCGGAGAACTTTATTTTTGAAATCCAAGGTCTCCGTCATCCACACCGCGCAGGACTGGCCGTAATACGGGACGACAAAAAATGCAGGCAGAATTAATACACAGCTGAGAAACCAGAGAGCAAATCCCGCCTTGAATCGGGCGAAAGCGCGGCAGTGCCCGCGCATGATATCGCGGCTTTGACGCAGAGCCTGTTTTATTGAAACATCCGGATCGGCGGCGAGAATATACTCCGCCGCAGACCACGCCTGATGCGCGCCGGAGCAGAATATGCAGCCCGATATAAGCATGAGTATGCTCCCCGTGAGCACGGCAGCTATCGTCAGAATGCCGACAGTTGACGAAAGAAGCATATATATACCTCCCGCCGCAAGAGCCGCGCCCGGCAGGAGAAAGAATATCCACAAAACGAGGTTCAGCGCCGCGAGCACGATATGCAGGCGGAGCGCAGAAAAAGCGCGTTTGCCGCGAAACGCCGCGGTACATTCGGCGGCGCGGCGTTTTTGTCTCAGCGCGCCGAGCAGGAAATACCGCTTCATCCCCTGCCGCAGCGGCGCAATGAGAGCCGAGGCGGCTATGGTCAGCAAAATGCACGCCGCCGCATTGACGGCGGGGCTGAGCAGCTTTGACACCGAAGATAGCGCGGAGGTCACTGCGGAGGCGTTGAGCAGGAGCCGCGCCCCAGCGGTCATGAATCCCCCGGCGACAGCCGCCGCCGCGAGGCAGCCGAACATAACGGCGCCGCCCGCTCCCGAGTCCGTCTGCGCCGCCCTTCCGCACACTCTTATCTGTGAATCCTTCATTTTTTGTCACCGCCCATTTTTTGAGGATATTATTTCCCTGATTTTCCGTAAAATTCCTCCGAATAACAAAATAAGAAGAAAATTCATTTTACTTTTAAATTTATGTGATTTATACTATATATAATAAAATAAAAAATTGGAGACAAAAATGAAGATAACGAGAAAAACCAGCTCCACGCTTTGTGTTGACATCCACGGAATGCGCGAGCGCGAAGCAAAATTCCGGCTCGAGTCTCTAATCGAAAACGGCTCGGCGGATATAACGCGCCTTGAGATAATCCACGGCTTCAACGGCGGCACGGTTTTGCAGTCCCTCGTGCGAAGCGGGCTCGAATCAAAAAGGATAAAGGAAATTCGCCCGGGCGACAACTCCGGGCAGACAATAATAATACTTAAACAGGGAGAAAAATGATGAAAAAGAAAACAAAGATACTTATCTGCGTGCTCTGCGCCGTCGCGATAGCGGGCATTGCGGGCGGACTGTTCGCGAAGTTCCACACGAAGAAAATTCGCCCGAAGGAGACCGTCTCGATAAAGAGCGTCAGCGGGATAAACCTCGATGAAATAACGCTCACGGCGCACAGGGGTCTGAGCGCAATCGAGCCGGAGAACACCCTCCCCGCTTTCAAGGCGGCGTGCGAAGCGAAGTATAACTATGTCGAGTTCGATATCGAGCCGACCTCCGACGGCAAGTGGATAGTCATGCACGACGACGATCTCAAGCGCACGACGAACGGTCACGGCAAGATAAACAAATATACACTCGACGAAGTCAGTGCGCTGAAAATCGACAACGGCGCAAATATAGAGAACTACACCGACCTAAAGCTCCCCACATTCGAAGAGACGATGGCTCTGCTCGACGAATACTATCCCGATGTAAAGCCCATGATTGAAATAAAGAGCATCGGCAAAGACAATCTCGACTCGCTCGTTGAGTTCTTCAAAGACTACGCCGCCAAGGGCAAGAGCACGATTGTTATCTCGTTTGACAAGGATATAATCGACACATTATATAAGGAGTGCCCCGAGCAGACCTATTGGCTACTGACAAGCGAGCTTTCGGACGAGGCCGTTGACTTTTGCAAAAATCACGGCAATATGCGCGCGGCATTCAACGGCAACAACGCGAAGAACACCGACAGCGTGATAAACGCCGCCATTGATATGGACATCCCGCTCGCCGCGTGGACGATAGACAACCCCGACACACTGAAGCACCTCTATTCTCTCGGTATCAGATATTTCACAACAAATCGAATCACGCCTTAAAAAATTTTTTAAAAAGGTGTTGACAATCATAAAAAGTATGATATACTAATAACAATAATCATTACTGATTATGAACTGAGAGGAAGCAATATGAGATATTCGTCACAGCGTGATACTGTTCTGAAAGTCGTAAAAGCGGCTCGCGATCACCCGACTGCGGACACGATATATTCGCGTGTGCGCGCTGAGCTGCCGAAGATAAGCCTCGGCACCGTCTACCGCAATCTGAGCCTGCTCAGTGATATGGGGCTGATAACGACGCTCGAGACGCTCGACAAGAGCATCCACTATGACGGCAACACCGACTCTCACAGCCACTTCATCTGCGAGCGATGCTCGAAGATAATCGATCTTGGAGTTGAACGCGGACTGCCCGAAGATATTTCCGAGCTCGGGCTGCTCGTGCGGCACAAGAAGATCATCTATTACGGACTCTGTCCCGACTGTCAGCAAAACACGGCGGAGGATAACGACGCCGGAGTTTTACAATAAAAATAATTTTAAAAGTGTAAAGGAGAAATCATTATGAAATTCGTATGTCCCGTTTGCGGTTATGTTTATGAAGGCGATTCTGTTCCGGAGGGCTTCAAGTGCCCCATCTGCGGCGCTGCCGGAGAGAAGTTCATCAAGCAGGACGAGGGCATGACCTGGGCTTCCGAGCATGTTGTCGGCGTTGCAAAAGACGTCGATCCCGAGATCCTCCAGGGTCTCAGAGACAACTTCGCAGGCGAGTGCAGCGAGGTCGGCATGTATCTTGCAATGGCGAGAGTTGCCCACAGAGAGGGTTATCCCGAGATCGGTCTCTACTGGGAGAAGGCGGCTTACGAAGAGGCTGAGCACGCCGCCAAGTTCGCCGAGCTTCTCGGTGAGGTCGTGACCGACTCGACGAAGAAGAACCTCGAGATGAGAGTTGAGGCGGAGAACGGCGCTACCCTCGGCAAGACCGAGCTTGCAAAGCTCGCAAAGGCAAAGGGTCTCGACGCTATCCACGACACAGTCCATGAGATGGCTCGCGACGAGGCGAGACACGGCAAGGCTTTTGCAGGACTTCTCAAGAGATACTTCGGCGAATAATTCTTCGCATAAAAAACACACACATTCGTTCGCGGCGTACATCAAACGGTGTGCGCCGCGTTATTTTTATATAATCTTATCGGGACTTGAAAACGGCGGCGCAATATGCTACGATAACTCAAAGAGCAAGAATTGAGGAGAAAAGATGAAGGTAACCTGCGAATACTGCGAATCGGTCGTCGACGCCGATAAGAACGACACCTGCCCCAACTGCGGCGCGCCGCTGGCGGACAGCCGAAAGGCAAAGGAGGCAGAGCTGCGCGAGGCTCAGGAAAAAAAAGAAGCCTATGAGCGCGAGGTGCGCGAAAAGCAGCACAAGCTCGAACAGGAGCGGATAGAAGCCGAGCGCGGCAAGATGATACTCGACGCGGTGACGAATGTCACGGGGCGCGCACATTCAGTCAGAAATTCACGCGCGCTGAAAGCGGGATGCCTCATCCCGATAGTTGTAATTGCGCTGATAATAATACTATCTATCGCCTTTTCGGTGATTCGCCAGATCTCGGGCGGCAGCGTTGACGATCTGCTTTCGGGAGTTGTCACCGAAAAATTCTCCGACTATGAAGAAACGGAAGCAGTGCCCGAAAAGGTCGAAGTGAATTTCGGCGAAAAGGCGGTCACGCCCATGTACACCGTGCTGTGCGACGAGATAAAGGAAGTCGACAGCTACCCGTGGACGGTACAGAAGGGCTACAGATATGTTGCGGTTCATCTCGTGCTGACGAACAATCTCAGCGAAGAAGAAAGCCTCAACGAAAAGACCGATTTTGTTGTCAACGGCATAGCGCAGGACAGCCGTTTTCTCTCGGGCTACAAGCGCATATCCTCGTCACCCGTGACGGCGGGGCTCTCGATAGACGGATATCTCATCTTCGAGATACCGACAAATATCACAACTGCCCAGCTGAAATACGGCGACTATGTGACGATAAACATAAAGCCCTCGGACATCAAAAGCAAATAAAAAATCAGGCTCGGTGTGAATTGCACCGAGCCTTTATTATTGATTCTCCGTCTCGATTTTCTTCTCCTCGCCGATGTTTTGCAGGCAGCCGTATTCGCTGAAAAACACTGCTCTGCCGTCGGACTGCCGCTCGGTCGTCGTGCGGCTCATCACGAGCATATCGCGCAGATTATTTGAAGATTTATAGAAGTGCTCCTCAAGCGTGATAAGATCGGAGAGACTGTCGTCCGTCGCGTCTGCGGGCGCGAATATATATTTCCGCTCGGCTCTTATGCCTATCGGAAGCTTCTCACCGCCGAGGGTCAGGAATCTGTCCTCGGTAAAATCCGGGTCTATACGCGAGCCGAGGGGTATTTTAAGCAAAAAGAACAGCAGAGTGTAACGCGACTTGACATCGCTTATTTTCTTTGACGGCAGGCTGTGCGAAGAGGTCGAAAAAGTATGCTTTGTCAGCGCGGTGATATACCCCGCGGCGTGGCGCATGCTCATGCCGCCGTCGCGGTTTTCGACGATTCCGCTGATTATCGTGTCGCCCTTTAAAACGGCGGCGTTTCGCTCCTGCATCGCAGTGCCGCTGAAAATTTCGAGAGTCTGTATCTGCCCGTCCGCCGCGGCGACTATATCGCACGGCGCATCATTTTTTTTGACACTCTTGCCGACTCCCTCGCGCACATCGACATTGACCGAGCAGCCGACTATATTAACCGACAGCCACGAAACATCCGGCAGAGCGGACATCGCCTCCTCGGCGACCGTGTGCGTGTCGAGCTGTTTTTTTCTCATCCCCGGATAGACGCCGAAGCGCTCGACCGTCTCTCTTATATCCTCTTCCGGCACTGTCTCGCAGCCCGTCACATTGACAGTCCATATCCGCCCGGAGAGCGCCGCCGTTATCAATATAAAGCACACCGCGCCGACTGCAAGCCCTGCATGGACGCGGTTCTTTGACAGCAGAAAAGGCAGACCGCTCTTTTTGACTATTTTCATGCGCATGCCCGCTTTTTTGGCGCAGGGGCGCATCATGCGGTAGCCCTCGGGCGTCGTGCGCGCGAAAACGACACCGTTCGTGCAGCAGACATCCCAATACGGAATATTCCCGCGCGAGCATAGATTCAGAAAGCGTTCCGGGAATCCCCCGCTCGCCCTCATGCAGACATAGCCGCGCAAGAAATTAAATACATCAGAAATATTCCCGCCCCCTATTTGCAGAATTCCATGCTCATTATTTCCCCGTGTATGACCGCCTGACCGAGGTCGAAAACATCTATACTGAGCCCTTTGCCGCAGAAAATTATCTCTTCTTTGCCGGCGCTCAGGCGTATCCGCTCGCCGTCATATTCGAGCACGCCGTAGAGTCCGTCTATGCTCGCCTCGCGCCTGCCGAAAAATTCGACATGCACCTGCGAATATTTTCTCGACGAGTCGAGCGCGTTTATCTTTTTTATCATGTCCGCCGCCGAGCGCATCTTCCCGCTCTCCCTGCGTTTTGGCATGTGCATCCCTCTTTTCCCAAATAATGTATGCTCCCCCGGCAATAAAAAGAACGCAGGGTGAATATCAATATGACTGAGGGGTGATGACATGAGAGAGTATTTCAAAAAGGCTCTGCGCCGTCTGCCGCTTTTGGCGGCGACTTTATCGGCAGCCGCGCTCATTGTCGCCATGCCGTCGGTCAGCGCGGCAGGAGTAAAAAAAGGGCTTCTTATCTGCGCTTCGAGCGCCGTGCCGTCGCTCTATCCGTTCTGCGTGCTCTCCGCTTTTTTCGTGCGCTCGGGGCTGTGCGGATATCTCGGAAAATTTCTCGAAAAGCCCGTGCGGGTTCTTTTCGCCCTGCCCGGGAGCGCGGGCGCGGCGGCGTGCATGAGCTTTGTCGCGGGCTACCCCGTCGGCGCGGGAATGACCGCCGCGCTATTTTCCGACGGGCGCATCTCACAGAGCGACGCGCAGAGAATGACCCTGTTCTGCGTCAACGCAGGTCCGGCGTTTGTTATCGGCGGAGTCGGCGCGGGTATGCTCGGAAGCGTTCGGGCGGGAGTCATAATTTTTGTGTCGCTCACCCTCGCGAGCCTCACGCTCGGCGCGCTGACGCGATTCATCCCGCATAATGAGACAGATGCGCACGCCGCCCCGGCTATTTCGAGTCTGCCGCTCTCCCGCGCGCTGACAGAGGCGGTCGGCGAGGGGACGAAAAATATGATCTCAATATGCGCGTGGATAGTCATGTTCGCCTGCGCCGCCCAGTATATTCCCCTGCTGCGCCTGCCCGACTGGGCAAATTTGCTTCTCGGCTGCACGCTCGAAGTCACCGGAGGATGTGCCTCGGCAGCCGGGGTGTTCAATATCCCCGCCATAGCGGCGGTGCTCGGCTGGGGCGGAGTGAGCGTACACTGCCAGATAATGCGGCACATAAAGACCTGCGGGACGCCGCTGCCGTATTTTTTCTGCGCGCGCCTTGTCTGCGCCGCTCTCGCCGCGCTGTTCTGCGAGGGACTGCTCCGCCTGTTCCCTTGTCCCGTAAACACCGTTTCGCTGAGTTCGGTAGGCGCTCCGCAGATGTTCTCTTTCTCCGCGCCCGCCGCGTTTGCGATGCTTTTGAGCGGCGCGATGCTGATATTGGAGCTTGATACGAGCGAAAAAAAGTGTTAGAATAATAAAAAAAGCATTTAGGATGATAGATTTTGAAAAGCAAACTGCTCAACAAAAAGAGCATACCCCCGGCGTGCGAATACTGCACCAGAGGCAGCGGCGCACCGGACGGCAAGACAGTACTGTGCCCCAAAAAGGGCGTCATGCAGAAGGATTCGAGCTGTTCCGCGTTCCGCTACGACCCGCTCAAGCGCAAGCCGAAGCAGCCAGTCGAGCTGCCGCAGTTCGATGCGAGCGATTTTGAGCTTTAATCAAGCCGTTTTTTGTTCTCCGCTTATTGATTTAACGGCGGGAATAATGTAAAATAATAGCATCATTAAACAAAGGGTGATAGAAATGTCAATCAAGCACATGTACTACAGGCTTTATCAGGGCGTTTTCAGGATCGCCGTCAACTTCCTTGACTGGACTCCGCCCAAGATAATCTCCGGCCCCGGCTCCGTCAAGAAGCTGCCGCAGGTCATCAAGGAGAAGGGTCTGTCGAAGATGATGATCGTCACCGACAAGGGTCTTACCGGACTCAACCTGCTCGACGGCCTCTATGAGGGTCTCAAGGCAGACGGTATCGATTATGTCGTCTATGACAAGACTCAGCCGAACCCCTCGATAGACAATATCGAAGAAGTCCGCAAGCTCTATCTTGACAACGGCTGCCAGGGCTTCATCGCTTTCGGCGGCGGTTCTCCGATGGACTGCGCCAAGGGTGCGGCTGCAAGAGTCGTCTGCCCTAATAAGACTGTTCAGAAGATGCGCGGACAGCTCAAAATACGCAAGAAGCTGCCTCCGTTCTTCGCGGTTCCCACCACCGCCGGCACCGGCTCCGAGACCACTCTCGCCGCTGTTGTTACCGACACCAAGACACACGAGAAATATGCGCTCAACGATCCCGTGCTCCGTCCGAAGTACGCAGTTCTCGATCCCGAGCTTACAGTCGGTCTTCCGCCCCACATCACTTCGACCACCGGTATGGACGCTCTGACCCACGCGGTTGAAGCCTACATAGGCCACTCCAACACCAAGGACACCTCCGAGAAGGCAGAAGTCGCCACCAAGCTCATCTTCGAGAACCTCGAAGAGGCTTACAAGAACGGTAAGGATCTCCACGCAAGAGAGCAGATGCTCCTCGCTTCGCACTATGCGGGCATCGCGTTCACGAGAGCTTATGTCGGCAACGTCCACGCTATAGCCCATAACCTCGGCGGATTCTACGGCGTGCCACACGGACTTGCTAACGCCATTATCCTGCCCTATGTCCTCGACTTCTACGGCGAGACCGCCTATGAGCGCCTTGCAAGACTCTGCGAGTGCGCAGGCGTTGCGAAAGCCGGTCAGACCGACGAGCAGAAGGCTCTCGACTTCATCCAGGCTATCAGAGACATGAACGCCAGAATGAACATCCCCGACAAGATCGAGAAAATTCAGGAGAAGGACATCGAGACCATCGCAAAGCGCGCATGCAAAGAGGCAAATCCCCTCTACCCCGTGCCGAGAATCATGGATCTCGACGACTGCATAGCGATAATCCATCGCCTCATGCCGTAACATAACAACACAACGAGCCGGAAGAAAATCTTCCGGCTCGTTTTTTATGCAATATAAAAAGGGTTGAGCGCGTTTGCTCAGCCCTTCATTTAATTTATTCGGCTTTTTCTTTATCTTTTTCCTTTTCCTCGCGGCGCTCGGCGAACCAGCCGCCCTTCTCGCGCTTTGAGTCGTCCTCCGCGTCCTCTTTTTCCTCTTCGACAGGGAGAATCTCAATCTTGACCTTGCCGATTCTTCTGTCCTCAACATTGAGAACCGTGAAGCGCAGGTTCTTGTATTCGACCACGTTCATCTCGCCGTCCTGCGGGAGATAGCCGAGCCTGCTGATAATAAAGCCGCCGACTGTATCGTAATCGCCCTCGGGGAGGGAGACATGGAACACCTCGTCAAGCTCGTCGATATAGGTCACTCCGTCAACGGTGAAAGTAGTGTCGTCGATTTTAGAAATCTCTTCCTCTTCGTCGTCATATTCATCCTGAATATTGCCGACTATCGATTCGAGCACGTCTTCGAGCGTCACTATTCCCGCCGTGCCGCCAAACTCGTCAACGACTATCGCCATCTGCGTGTGCTTGTCGGTCATCTGCTTGAACAGATCGCCGCAGGGCATCGATTCGGGGACGAAAACGGGCTCGCGGATAATATCGCGCAGAGTCACATCATCGGGCAGGTCGGTGCCGATATATTTGAGCAAATCCTTGACATAAGCTATACCGACTATGTTATCGGGGTCGTCGTCATAGACGGGGATTCTCGAATAGCCGTTGTCCATCGAGAGCGAGACTATCTCACTCAGAGGATCGCTTATCTCAGCCGCCGTCATATCGGTGCGGTGGGTCATTATATCTCCGGCGTCGAGGTCATCGAACTCAAAGATGTTGTTTATCATCTCTTTCTGCGAGTCCTCTATAACGCCCTTTTCTCCGCCGACATCGACCATCATGCGTATCTCCTCTTCGGTCACGGGCTCCTCCGAAGCGTTCGGATCGTAGCCCAGCAGACGGACGAGACCGTTGGTCGACAGGGAGAGTATTTTTACAAAAGGCTTGGTTATTTTCTTGAAGCCGAGCAGTATGCCGACGACCTTGAACGAGACCTTTTCGGGCGCCTGCATGGCTATTCTCTTGGGCGCAAGCTCGCCCAGGACAAGAGAGAAATACGAGGTTATGAGCGTAATGACAACGACGGAGAAGCCGTTGATAACGCCTGCGGGGATTCCGCTCAGGACAGATATTTTCCCGATAGCTCCGGAGAGCATATCAACGAATGTCTGCGATGCGGATGCGGAGGTCAGGAAGCCTGCGAGGGTAACGCCGATCTGAATGGTTGAAAGAAATCCGCTCGAATCCGCGGTGAGCTTCAAAACCTGCTTTGCTTTTTTGTTGCCTTCCTCGGCCATTTTCGCGATCTTCGTATCGTTGAGGGAGATTATCGCGATCTCGCTCATCGCAAAGAAAGCATTGAGAAGAATAAGTACGAACAGCAAAATTATCTGAAAAATAAGATTGCCGGGGTCGGGGTCATCCATGAATGGATTAGCTCCTTTCGGTTTAAATATTATTCACCGTCGGCATATACGCCGAGATGTTAAGTTTTATTATACACATAAACATATTCTCTGTCAAATATTCAAACTCCGCCTCATTCAAAGCGGGAGCGCGTGAGAGCACCGCGCGCGGATGCGAAGGGCAGGGAGAGACAAAATCAGTTGTTTTCGCTCGAAATCGGGGAAAATCGGAGCTTTTGTGTCCGTTCGGAGCCGTACCCGGCTGCATATTGGGTATTATATTACATTATATAGGCAGAATATGTGAACTTTGACAAATTTCAGAAAGGGCGAAACAAATATTTTCTATTATTTTAGTTTATTTATCTGTTTACATTGAAGCTCAAAAATGTTACTATATTCGTGGTGTCATTTGACCAATGCCATACGTTCAAACGTTTATTAAAATAGGGAGGAACATAGAATGGCAAGAATAGCAAAGAGCATGGACGGCAACAATGCTGCTGCATATGTGTCGTACGCGTTCACAGAGGTTGCCGGTATCTACCCGATAACCCCTTCGAGCCCCATGGCTGACTATGTTGATCAGTGGTCGGCAAAGGGCATGAAAAACATTTTCGGCACGACCGTCAAGGTCGCCGAGATGCAGTCCGAAGCAGGCGCTGCCGGAACCGTTCACGGTTCTCTGGCCGCAGGTGCTCTCACAACCACCTACACCGCTTCTCAGGGTCTGCTCCTCATGATCCCCAATATGTATAAGATCGCAGGCGAGCTGCTTCCCGCAGTTTTCCACGTATCCGCAAGATGCGTCGCTTCTCACGCTCTTAACATCTTCGGCGATCATTCCGACGTCTATGCATGTCGTCAGACCGGTTTCGCAATGCTTGCAGAAACCAACCCGCAGGAGGTCATGGACCTCGGCGCTGTTGCACACCTCGCTGCAATCAAGGGACGCGTTCCCTTCATCAACTTCTTCGACGGCTTCCGTACCTCTCACGAGATACAGAAGATCCAGGTCTGGGATTACGAAGACCTCAAGGAGATGTGCGACATGGACGCTGTTGAGGCGTTCAGAAAGCGCGCTCTCAACCCCGAGCGTCCCGTAATGCGCGGCTCTCACGAGAACGGTGATATCTTCTTCCAGCACCGTGAGGCCTGCAACAAGTATTATGACGCTATCCCCGGCATCGTCGAGGAGTATATGGACAAGGTCAACGCCAAGCTCGGCACTGACTACAAGCCCTTCAACTACTACGGCGCTCCCGACGCTGACAGAGTCATCGTCGCTATGGGCTCCATCTGCGACGTTGCAGAGGAAGTTATCGACTACCTCACCGCCAAGGGCGAGAAGGTCGGTCTCGTCAAGGTTCGCCTTTACAGACCCTTCTCCGCTGACAGACTTGTCGCAGCTATCCCCGCAACCGCCAAGAAGATCGCTGTTCTCGACAGAACAAAGGAGCCCGGCGCTCTCGGCGAGCCCCTCTATCTTGACGTTGTTACCGCTCTTGCTACAAAGGGCGTGACCGCAAAGGTCTGCGGCGGCCGTTACGGCCTCGGTTCCAAGGACACTCCGCCTTCAAGCGTGTTCGCTGTTTATGACGAGCTCAAGAAGGACGAGCCCAAGAACCAGTTCACTATCGGCATCAACGATGATGTTACCCACCTGTCCCTCGAGGAGAAGGAAGCTCCCAACACCGCAGCTCCCGGCACCATCGAGTGCAAGTTCTGGGGTCTCGGCGGAGACGGCACAGTCGGCGCGAACAAGGACTCCATCAAGATCATCGGCGACCACACCGACAAGTACATTCAGGCTTACTTCCAGTATGACTCGAAGAAGACGGGCGGTATCACCATCTCCCACCTTCGTTTCGGCGACAACCCGATAAAGAGCCCCTACTATATCAACAAGGCTGACTTCGTTGCCTGCCACAACCCCTCCTATGTCGAGAAGGGCTACAAGATGGTCAACGATGTTAAGCCCGGCGGCGTTTTCCTCATCAACTGCCAGTGGGACGCTGATGAGCTCAACGAGAAGATGCCCGCAGAGGCTAAGCGCTACATAGCCAAGAACAACATTCAGCTCTACACCGTCAACGCTATTGATATCGCGGCAAAGATCGGTCTGGGCAAGCGCACCAACACCGTTCTTCAGTCCGCATTCTTCTCCCTTGCCAAGATTCTTCCCGAGGAAGAGGCTATCGGCTACATGAAGGAGAAGGCCCAGAAGTTCATGAAGAAAGGCAAAGAGATAGTCGAGATGAACGAGAAGGCTATCGACGCCGGCGCTACCGCATACGTCAAGATCGACGTTCCCGCGGACTGGGCTGACGCTGTTGACGCTCCCAAGGCTGTCAGCGAGAACGGCCCCGAGAAGCTCGTCAAGATGGTCGACTCCATCATGAGACCTGTCGGCCTTATGAACGGCGATTCTCTCCCGGTTTCCGTCTTTGTTGATCACGCAGACGGCACATTCGAGCAGGGCGCATCCGCCTATGAGAAGCGCGGCGTCGCGGTCATGGTTCCCGAGTGGAACGCAGAGACCTGCGCACAGTGCAACCAGTGCTCCTTCGTCTGCCCGCACGCAACTATCCGCCCGTACCTTCTGACCGAAGAAGAGGCTGCCAACGCTCCTGAGGGCGCAGCTATCGTCGACAAGAAGGCAGGCAAGGGCAAGGGCGTCTACAAATACACCCTCGCTGTTTCTCCCCTCGACTGCATGGGCTGCGGCGTCTGCGTAGGCGTCTGCCCGACCAATTCGCTCAAGATGGTCTCCCGTGAGAGCCAGGATGCGAAGCAGTCCGTATTCGATTACATGGTCGCAAACGTCTCCGTCAAGGATGAGGTTGCAGACGGCACCGTTATCGGCAGCCAGTACAAGACTCCGCTGCTCGAGTTCTCCGGTTCCTGCGCAGGCTGCGCCGAGACCGCTTATGCCCGCCTGATAACCCAGCTGTTCGGCGATAAGATGTATATCTCCAACGCCACCGGCTGCTCGTCCATCTGGGGCGGCCCCGCTGCGACTTCCCCCTACACCACCAACAAGGCCGGCCACGGTCCCGCATGGGCTAACTCCCTGTTCGAGGACAACGCCGAGCACGGCTTCGGTATGCTCCTCGGTCAGAATGCTGTCCGCAACAGACTGATTGCAAAGGTCGAGGCTATAGCTGAGTCCGACAAGGCTTCCGACGAGGTCAAGGCCGCTGCTAAGGCATTCCTTGACACGAAGGACGATGTCAAGACCAACGGCGCTGCTGCCGACGCACTTGCCGACGCTATCAAGGATATCGACTGCGCAGACTGCAAGGATATCGTTGAGAACAAGGAGTTCCTCTCCAAGAAGAGCGTCTGGATCTTCGGCGGCGACGGCTGGGCATACGATATCGGTTTCGGCGGCGTTGATCACGTCCTTGCTTCCGGCGAGAACGTCAACATCATGGTCTTCGATACCGAGGTCTATTCCAACACCGGCGGACAGGCTTCCAAGGCATCTCAGATCGGTCAGGTCGCTCAGTTCGCGGCTGCCGGTAAGTCGATAGCCAAGAAGAGCCTTGCCGAGATAGCAATGAGCTACGGCTATGTCTATGTTGCTCAGATCGCTATGGGCGCTAACATGAACCAGACGATAAAGGCAATCGAAGAGGCTGAGGCTTATCCGGGCCCGTCGATCGTCATCGCCTACGCTCCCTGCGAGATGCACTCCATCAAGGGCGGCATGGTCAACTGCCAGAAGGAAATGAAGAGAGCTGTCGAGTGCGGCTACTGGAACATGTTCCGCTTCAACCCGATGCTCAAGGCAGAGGGCAAGAACCCCTTCACTATCGACAGCAAGCAGCCTGTCACCGAAGAGTATCGCAACTTCCTGCTCAACGAGGCTCGTTATTCCTCGCTGACCCGCTCGTTCCCCGAGCGCGCAGAGAAGCTGTTCAGCGAAGCTGAAGTCAAGAGCGTCGAGAGATATGAGCACCTGCTCAGACTCAAGGACCTCTATGCACCGAAGGCTGACTGATTTCTCAGTTAAAATTAAGAATCCCCCGTACAGGAGAAATCCTGTACGGGGGTTCGCTTATGCAGTTTCTCAACCTTTTTCGAAAAATTCTTTGCTTATTGATTCTCTGTCAATAAATTCAACTTCGCTTATCTTGCCCGATTCGGCTAAACCGTTAATCCTCTCAATTTGTTCTTCCTTTAGTATATAGCCTTTATTAATTGCGGTTCTTACACAATCTTTGACAAGGAAGTCCCTATCATCATAAAAATAATCGCTGTATATTGTCGAACATGAGCCCCAATATTCCCAATGATTCTCATCCGTATCATATACATATAGGAAATAATTATTTACCGTTGCTCCAAAGGTGTTTGTTGCGTTTAATCGTACAACAGCATATCCTCCGAGTTTTCCTCTGTCGTTAATAAATCCATAATGATACGCATCGCGTAAAACAAAAGACGACGGATCCTTTAAAATGTTAATAGCCATACTGCTTACACCGGCAGCAACATTCTCCGAAAAAACTTCCAACTGTTCTTCACCGGAAGCTCTTTTAAATGCAGCTTCATAATCGCCTCGTTTGCATAAATTATCTACTGACATAAAAGTAGATGTTAAAACAACTGCCAATGCAACAATTACCGCCACAACAGCCGTAACGATTCCAACAACCGCACCTTTCTTGGGGCGTTTTTTCATATGGTCATCTAATTTAATCTTTTTGCCGCATTTGGGACAAAAGGTCTGTCCTTCCTCTAATTCGTTTCCACACTTTTTACATATTCTTTTAGCCGTATCTTTCGATTCGCTCGACTCAGAACAAGTATCCGTATAGCTTTCTGAATCTTCCGGCTTCACATCTTCCGACACAGGCCGCTCCGGACAAGTCGAATTTATACCTTCTCCGTTTTGATCTGAACACGTTTTGTGATATTGCGTACCGCAATTCTCGCAAAAGTCCACATCTTCGCTGACTTCTTTTCCGCATTCCGGACATTTAATAAGTGCCATTGTAACATTCCTCCTGAAAATAGATTTTTTTAGCTTTGCACAAGTGTACCGCACTTCATCATTTCTATATTAGCAACACTCTCCTTTTTTGTCGAGTAATTTATCGGACACTCATTATTTTATCATCAAAATCTCTGTTTTTTGTCTTTATTCCATTTTATCAAAGCTTTTGACTACTGTCAAGCAACATTTACACACTTTCAGCAAGTTTATGTGTATTAAAAGAAAGCATACAATATAATCATATCAATGATTGGAGTATGCTATGGACAAGACGTATTCGGAAAAGTACCGCAAACTGGGGCAGAATATAGCCTATTACCGCAAGGACAGGGGCTATACTCAAATGCAGCTTGCCGAGCTGCTCGACATAGACCGCAGTCACATGAGCGCGATTGAAATTGCCAACCGCGGTGTCTCTCTCGACCTCATTTTTAAAATATGCGATATACTGAACCTGTCAGAAAAGGAACTATTTGATTTCAGATAAAATATAAAATACAGAAACCGGGACTGCCGCGCTCCAAAAGAGTGCGGCGGTTTTTTGTTCAATTCGTCGGTTTATTTATGCTCGGCGGTGTGATATAATTAGATATATTCCAAGCCGCAAATCCATTGCGGGGACGAATATCAGACAAAAAATGCTCCGGTAGCATCGGAGACGCACAGAGAATAAAGCGGGTAATTATTTTGGATAAAGCGAAAAAGAAAAGAATAATAGTATATGTCTCGACGATAGTCCTATCGATAATCTATCTGTTCACAGCATACAAAATTGCCATAGGCAACGGCGTTTTCGGCGACAAGGAGGACGTTGTCTCCGTGCGCGCAAAGGTACTGCGCATCACGGACGAAAAAGAAACCGTCAGCGAAGAAGAAAGCGGCGGAAAAATCAGCATGCAGTACATATTCTTTGAGGCGAAAGCAACCTCCGGCAAAGTGCGCGGCAAGACCCTCTACGCCGTTCAGGAGAAGGATATGCTCTACGGTCTGCCCCAACCCGAGGTCGAGGTCGGTGACAATGTCATTCTCGTCTATGACCCGAACGACGAGGGCACGGCGGACTACTACCTCTCCGACTTCTCGCGAATAACGCCGCTCGTGATGCTCTGCGCGTTTTTCTTCCTGCTGATACTGATTTTCGGGCGCAAGAAGGGACTCGATACGATAATATCGCTCGTGTTCACCTGTCTTGCAGTGTTCATTAATCTGATCCCTGCGATACTCAACGGACAGAATATCTACATTTGGTCGATAGTCACCTGCGTCTATATCACGGTCATGACGCTCGTTCTGATTGAGGGCTTGAATGTCAAGTGCTTTGCCGCAGGAGTCGGATGCGTGGGCGGCGTGCTCGTCGCGGGCGCTCTCGAACTACTGCTGCGTGATCAGATAAAAATGTCCGGCGTGCTCGACTCGGAGTGGCTGTATCTCTACAATCTCCGCAAGGACAACCCGATCGACCTCAAGGCGATAATCTTCGCGATGATAATCGTCGGCGCGGTCGGCGCGGTGATGGATGTTGCGATGTCGATAGCCTCGTCGCTGTGCGAGATAAACGAAAAATCGCCCGATCTCCCGGCGCGTGAGCTGCTGAAATCTGGGCTCACCATTGGGCGCGACATAATGGGCACGATGGCGAACACGCTCGTGCTCGCCTATATCGGCTCGGCACTCTGCTGCATGCTCCTCATGGTCACTTACAGCAGCAATGTCAGCCAGATACTCAACCGCGAGCAGATCGCCGTTGAAATTCTTCAGGCGCTCGCCGGCTCGATAGGTATTCTCGCCGCCCTGCCGCTGACCGCGATAACAAGCGTACTCTGTCTCAAGCCCCTGAACCGCATTAAACGAAGCGTTCATTGAACAAATTATCAGCCGATGATATCATTTCATTATTGATTAAATCAACTGTGTTAATTATAGCATTTTTTGATTCTTCAATAGGATTATAGAAAAATATGTCTGAATATAGTATAATTTTACTGATTAACTAGTTTGTAAATTAAGAAGGTTGTTCAAATTAATAAAAAGCTGAATTTATTCATACTGATTCAGAGCAAAAAGAGTTAGTTTTTGGCAAAGAAAGTATAGCAAAACAACTTTTAATAACAAGAGAAATGTATATGGAGATGAGATAGAATGAGAATATTTTTATGCGGTGGAGGTTGTGGACAACAAACAGTTGATGCAAATAAGAAATTAAATGAAGTTATAGATCATAATAAACCTATATTATATATTCCACTTGCTATGCCAAGTGAAAGATATCCAAGCTGTTATGAATGGATTAAAGATGAATTAAAAGGTATTGATGTTCCAAATATAGATATGGTTGTTTCGGGTACCGATTTATTTAATAAAAATTTAGAAAATTATTCTGCATTATTTATTGGTGGTGGAAATACATTTAAATTACTAAAAGATTTAAAAGATAGTGGTTCATTTGAAAAAATAAAAGTTTTTATTGAGAATAATGGCATTGTTTTTGGAGGTAGTGCTGGTGCTATAATTTTAGGGCAATGTATCGACACATGTAAATATGCAGACAAAAATGAAGTTGACCTTAAAGATTTAATGGGTTTTGATGTAGTAAGCCATTTTTCTTTTCTTTGTCATTTTACAAATCAAGATAAAGAAAAGACTGAATTAAATAAAAACTATCTGCTAAAATTATCAAAAAATAAAAAAATAATAGCTCTTCCTGAAGAAGATACTATTTATTATGAGAATGGTAAATTTGAAATTATTGGAAATAGACCATTTTATATTTTTGAAGAAGGTAATATGATTTCATATAATGTAAATCAAGATAGGTTAACTGAATTTTTAAAGTTAAATAGTAATACTGATTTAAGGTGATAAAAATGGACTGCAAAAAGTCCGGCGCACTCATCCGCAGGCTGCGTCTCGGCAAAGACATGACTCAATCGGCGCTCGCCGAGATTCTCGGCGTCAGCGTTCAGGCGGTGTCCAAATGGGAGCGCGGGCTGGGATATCCCGACGTGTCGCTGATAAACGATTTGAGCTCGATTCTCGGCGTGGACGCGAAAGGGGGCTGCTCTGCGGCGAGCTGAGCGAAAACGCATGCGACTCGGGCAACATGAAGATAATAAAATTCTTCGTCTGTCCCGAATGCGGTGCGGTATTCACAGGCACGGGAAACGCGGAATTTTCATGCTGCGGCAGAAAGCTCGAACCGCTGAAAGCGCAGAAATCGGACAACGAACACACATTAAGCATTGAGCGCGCCGACGGCGGAATATATCTGACATTCGACCACGGCATGACAAAGGAGCACCACATTGCGTTCATCGCATATGTGAACTGCGACCGCGTTCTGCTCGTGCGGCTCTATCCCGAGCAGAGCCCCGAGTTTCTCCTGCCCGCTCTCTATGGCGGGAGATACTATTTCTACTGCACCAAGCACGGACTGTTCGTGAAATAAAAGAAACTGCCTTGCGTCAGCAGGGCAGTTTTTTGTGTTCGTAAATATTGTATCAATAGTTACTTTGCTTGCGTTCAGCAATATAATTCAATTTTGTAGGGCGACGCGACACAATGCCGCGCAAGCGGTATAATGTAAGAGTATCCCATCTCCCGACCGCGTGACAATTTTTATTACTCCTCTTCATCGAGGGTGTCTTTTCCAAAAGCTTTTATATAACATTCTCTGAGCACGCTTATAACAAGTGGGGCATCCTCCTCGTCCAATATGCCCTCAAGGCGTCCCTTGAGTAAATCTTCATAATAAAGATACAGTTCATCGCTCAAAGCCTCGGTAAGCTCGTTGTTATCCACTTCCCATTTTATAAGCGGGAGTATAACATTGAGCCGTTCGGCTTCCGTCAGAACTGACTCATCAAATTGAAATAAATAAGAATGTTCCAATATCTCTCCGGTGTCATCCTCGGAGTCGTTATATGTATGCAACATCTCGCACGCATCAATATAGCTTATATCACAACTCATTTGAAAATTTTCCCCTCTTATATCTTGATTTGTATATCCGACATCATTATACTTTACTAATCAATATTTAGCAAGGCGAAAAATCGTACACAAAAAGCGGCCGTGCATCTGCACAGCCGCTCATTTTTCTATCAGACTTCGGGGATCTCGAGCTCTATCTCATGGCCTATCTGAGCGGAACGGTAGATTCCGTCGAGGATAGCCTGGTTGTAGATAGCCTGGCTCGTCGGGACGGGCGCTTCGCCGCCCTCTTTGACAGCGTCGAGGAACTTTCTGACCTTCCAGTAGAACACGCCCTCCTCGGGCTCTTCAAGCATGGGGACGACCGTCTCAACCTCTGCTTCGCCGATGTTTCTGTATATCTTCAGCGGAGCGTCAATGCTGCCCCAGTGACCCGACGACGGTATCTTCAGTCCGGCCTTTGTGCCGAGAACGACGGTGTCGCCCATGGTGTCGACGTTCATAGCCCACGCGGTCTTGAAGTCGATAGTCAGGCCGCCCTCGAGACGGACAAAGCCCGCCGCGAAATCGTCGACGCCGAAAACATCCTTGTATTTGTAGTCGTCCGCCTTGCCGAAATAGTCGGAGAGGAAGCCCGTGACGGTCAGCGGCTTGGGATAGCCCATGCCGTTCAAAACCATGTCGAGCGCATAGCAGCCGATGTCGCCGAGCGCACCGATGCCGCCGGTCTCTTTCTCGATAAAGGTCGTGCCGAACGGGGTCGGGATACCCCTGCGTCTACCGCCGCCTATCTGGATATGATAGACCTTGCCGAGCTCGCCGGACTCGATTATGTATTTTATCATCTGCATATTCGGGTTGTAGCGCGGCTGGAAGCCGACGGAGACTATCTTGCCGTTTCTCTTCTCGGCTTTTCTTATCTCGACAGCCTCTTCAAGGGTGACGCACATGGGCTTTTCGAGCAGGACATTGACCCCGTGGTCGAGCGCGTATATGGTGCACTCCGCATGGGTCATGTTGTAGGTGCAGACGCTGACTGCGTCGAGCTCCTCGTTGTCAATGAGTTCCTTGTGCGAATGATAGACCCTGACTCCCTCGGGTGCGTTCCACTTTCTGAGGAACTCCTCCGCCTTGCCGTCGACAAGATCCGCCACGCCGACAAGCTCAACGTCGGGCATCTTGAGATATTCGCTGATGTGGCTCTCCGCTATCCAGCCTGTGCCGATTATACCGACCTTGAGCTTCTTGCTCGTGTCGATGCTGTAATTGTCCTGATCCTTTTTGAAGAGGTTCAGGTCGTTTGCTCTTTTGTCAGACATTTTTTACCTCGCTTTTTTATATTTTTACGGGCTGCGCCCTTTTTTGCTTATATAATCTCGGCCTCCGAGAATATCATTTTGCGCTCGCCGTCGGTCAGCAGACGCGCTTCACCCTCCTTAAGCGTGCTGTCAAGCTTCAGCGCGCCTATCGCCGTTCGGCGCAGCGCAACAACGCTGTTTTCAACGGACGCGAACATTCTCTTGACCTGATGATACTTGCCCTCGCGTATCTGAACGCGCACCGTGGGCGGCTCATCGCTTATCTTTCTGAGCCTCGCGGGCAGGCACTCCGTGCCGTCGCCGAGCACCGCGCCCTGCCGCAGGATATCGAGCTGCTCTTCGCTTATATCGCTCTCGAGCGTCGCCTCATATGTTTTATAGACATGGTGCGAGGGCGAGATAAGTCGGTGGGCAAAGTCGCCGTCGTCGGTGATTATCAGAAGACCCGTTGTGTCTTTGTCGAGCCTGCCGGCGGGAAAGAGTCCGCGCCGACTGAGCTCTGGCGGCAGAAGATCGACGACCGTCGGGCAGTCGGGATCCTTTGCGGCGCTGAGCACGCCGGAGGGCTTGTTGAGCATGATATAGAGATATCGGCGCACGGTGACAATCTTTCCGCTTATTTTAAGCTCGTCGGAATTGATATCGATCTGTTCGTCGGCTGCGAATATTTTTTTGCCGTTCACCTCGACCGCGCCGCTTCTTATGAGCTGCCTTGCGCCGCTGCGCGAGAGATTCATCTGTTTTGCGACCGTTTTATCGAGTCTGTCCATGCGGCGCCCCCTTTTTCCTGATGAAAGGATTTTACCACAAAATATAAAAATTAACAACATACAAATTAAAAATGCCGCAATATAATTGCCGCTCTGCCCTGCTGCCAAAAATATCCGCAAATTAAAAAATTCCGCTTCTAAATGTGCCGAAGCTGTCAATAATAAAACCGAACAGCAGAAATGCGCGGCATTGCCGGCAAAATCTAAAATTTTTATTGCACAACGCCGCCGACGCAGAAAAATGCAGTATAATTTTTTGAAAAAACCCTTTTCAATGGGGCAAAAAGATGATATAATTTAGTGTCGTAAAATGTATTTTATTTCATTCGATTTTTACTGCTTTTTTGATATAAAAACTATATAGGAGTGAACAAATTGGAAAAGTTCGTGCTCAACGGCGGCATACCCCTCAGAGGAGAGGTCAGCATAAGCGGCGCTAAAAACGCAGTCGTAGCTATTCTGCCCGCAACTATCCTCGCTCAGGATGTATGTGTTATTGAAAACATTCCCAACATCAGCGATGTTTATTATATGACAAAAATTCTCGAACAGCTCGGTGCGCGCATAAAACGCCTGAGCAAGAGCACGCTCGAGATCGACACAAAGGGAGTCAACTCCTACGTCGTGTCGCACGATATGACGAAGCATCTGCGCGCTTCTTATTATTTCATCGGCGCGCTGCTCGGCAGATTCCACCGCGCGAAAGTCGCCATGCCCGGCGGCTGCAACTTCGGCGTGCGCCCGATCGACCGCCACATCAAGGGCTTTGAGCTGCTCGGCTCAACAGTCACGATAGGCGAAAATGCGATAATCGACGCCGCCGCAGAGAGGCTCGAAGGCAGCTCCGTTTATTTCGACGAGGCTTCTGTCGGCGCGACGGTCAATGTTATCCTCGCCGCAGTCAAGGCGAAAGGGCTGACCGTTATTGAAAACGCCGCAAAAGAGCCGCACATAGTTGACCTCGCGAACTTCCTCAACTCCATGGGCGCGGACATTCGCGGAGCAGGTACGGATACAATTAAAATCCGCGGAGTCGAGCATATGCACGGCTGCAACTATTCGATAATCCCCGACCAGATCGAGGCTGGCACATATATGGTCGCCGCCGCCGCAACGGACGGAAACGTTCTTATCAAGAATGTTATTCCGAAGCATCTTGAATCCATCTCCGCCAAGCTTATAGAGTGCGGCATCGATGTTATAGAAAATGACGACAGCATCAGAGTCTGCGCGAACGGCAGACCCAGCAAATGCACGATAAAGGCTATGCCATACCCCGGCTTCCCGACCGATATGCAGCCGCAGATGACCGCTCTTCTGAGCATCGCGGACGGCACGAGCTTCGTTTCCGAGGGAGTTTGGGATAACCGCTTCCGCTATGTCGAGCAGCTGACCCGCATGGGCGCTTCGATAAAGGTCGAGGGCAAGATGGCTGTTATCGAGGGTGTCGAGCAGCTCAAAGGCGCACCCGTCAGAGCAGACGACCTGCGCGCGGGCGCGGCAATGATAATCGCCGGACTCATCGCCAAGGGCACGACCGAGATTGAAGAGATCTCGCACATCGACCGCGGATATGAAAACATCGTCGAAAAGCTCACCGGGCTCGGCGCGGACATTCGCCGCGTTGACAGACCCGAACCCGATGACATTTCAAGAGCAGTCTAAAAATATAAATGCAAAGAATCCTGCATCGGTCATGCCGGCGCAGGATTTTTTAAAGGAGAAAAATATGGCAAAATTCTGTCCGCTCTTCTCTTCGAGCAGCGGCAACTGCATATACATAGGCACTTCCGACGGCGGCATACTCATCGACGCGGGAGTCAGCGCGAAAAGAATAACCGGCGCGCTCGAAAATATCGGCGTATCGCCGGACAGCATCAGCGCGATTTTCATCACCCACGAGCACTCAGACCATATAAACGGGCTGCGGGTCTTTGCAGGCAGCAGGAATATTGATGTCTATGCGTCGGCGGGCACGCTCAGGGCGCTCGACTCCATAGGCATACTCAACGGCAAGTTCACCGCGCGCGAGATAAGCGAAAACGGCGCGGAGGCGGCGGGGATATATGTGAAGCCCTTTGCAACGCCGCATGACGCCGCGCAGAGCTGCGGCTACACGGCGGTCACGCCGGACGGCAGGCGTATATCTATAGCGACCGACCTCGGTCATATGACCGACACAGTGATGAACGCGATTTACGGCAGCGACCTCGTGATGCTTGAATCGAACCACGAGATAGACCTGCTGCGGCGCGGACCATACCCCTATCCGCTCAAGCAGCGCATACTCTCGGACATAGGGCATCTTTCAAACACGGCGTGCTCCGACGCGGCGGTGAAGCTACTCGACTCGGGTACGGTGCGGTTCATGCTCGGGCATCTGAGCAAGCAGAACAACACGCCCGACCTCGCGTATGAGACGACCCACTCGGCGTTCACCATCCACGGCGCAAAGGCGGGCAGCGACTATCTGCTCGGCGTCGCGGGCGACAACGGAAAGGCGATAAGTTTTTAAACGGAGGGTAAGATGTACAACATAGATATTATATGCGTCGGCAAGCTCAAGGAGGACTACCTGCGCGGCGCATGCGCCGAATATTCAAAGCGCCTTTCGGCGTTCTGCAAGCTGAAAATAACGGAGCTGACCCCCGCGCGCATCCCGGACGACCCGTCGAGGGCGCAGATAGACTCGGCTCTCGCGGACGAGGGAAAGCGAATTTTACAGCTCATTCACCCGTTGGCGCGCGTTTACGCGATGTGCATTGAGGGCAAGCAGCTCTCTTCCGAGGAGCTCAGCCGCGATATTGAGCAGGCGGCAGTCGGCGGGAGCGGAAACCTTGTTTTTATTATCGGCGGCTCGCACGGGCTGACTGACGAGGTCAAGCGCCGCGCGAACTTCAAGCTCTCGATGTCGAAAATGACATTCCCGCATCAGCTCGCGCGCGTGATGCTGCTCGAACAGATCTACCGCGCGTTCATGATATCGAGCGGCGGAAAATATCACAAATAAAAAGCGGAACTGCGGCAATAGTTGCAGTTCCGTTTTTGCTATATCAAAAGACCGCCGTATCTTGTGATACAGCGGTCTTTGCTAATTTTTATATCAGAGATTAATATCTCTTTCCGCCGTGGCCGCCTCTGCCGCCGCGGTTATCTCTTCTTCCGCCGTCTCTGCCGCCGCGGTTGTCCCTTCTGGGAGCTCTGCGGGGCTCATCGGACAGGTCGTTCTCGGGAACAAGTCCCTCGACCTCGATAAGAGCGTCTCTGCGGGAGAGGTTGAGTCTGCCCTGGTCGTCTATCTCGCGAACCTTGACTATAACCTCGTCGCCGACAGCAACGACATCCTCAACACGGTCAACGTGCTTGACATCAAGATGGCTGATGTGGACAAGACCCTCTTTGCCGGGAGCGATCTCAACGAATGCGCCGAAGTCCATCAGGCGGGTAACAACACCCTTGTAGATAGCGCCGACCTCGGGATCGTTCGCGATGGTCTCAACCATATTGAGCGCACGCTTCGCATCGTCAATGTCGATAGCGGAGATGAAGACGGTTCCGTCCTCTTCAACGTCGACCTTGCAGTTGCACTCTGCGCAGATCTTCTGGATAACCTTGCCCTGCTTGCCGATGACATCGCCGATCTTCTCGGTGTCAATCTTGGTGGTGAGCATCTTGGGAGCATACTTGGAGAGCTCTTTTCTGGGCTCGGAGATAACGGGCAGCATGACTTCATCGAGGATGTAGCAGCGTGCCTTGTAGGTCTTGTCAAGAGCCTCGCGGATGATGGCGGGGGTCAGACCGTGTATTTTAAGATCCATCTGGATAGCGGTGATACCCTTCTTGGTGCCGCCGACCTTGAAGTCCATGTCGCCGAAGAAGTCCTCAAGGCCCTGGATATCGACCATGGTCATGAAGCGGTCGCCCTCGGTAACAAGTCCGCAGGAGATACCGGCAACGGGAGCCTTTATCGGCACGCCGGCAGCCATAAGCGAAAGGGTCGAGCCGCAGATGGAAGCCTGCGAAGTCGAGCCGTTGGACGAAAGAACCTCGGAGACGAGGCGCAGGCAGTACGGGAACTCCTCAACGCTCGGGATAACGGGCAGAAGAGCACGCTCTGCAAGAGCACCGTGGCCGATCTCGCGGCGTCCGGGGCCTCTCGAGGGCTTGGTCTCGCCGACCGAGTACGAGGGGAAGTTGTAGTGGTGCATATAGCGCTTGGTGTCCTCGCCGTCGATGCCGTCAAGAATCTGAGAATCGCTGACGGGGCCGAGGGTGGTGACGGTCAGAACCTGAGTCTGACCTCTGGTGAACATACCCGAGCCGTGGACTCTGTCGAGCAGGTCGATTTCAGCCGCAAGCGGGCGAATCTCATCGATGCCTCTGCCGTCAACGCGCTTGCCGTCGTCAAGCAGCCAGCGGCGCACGACGAACTTCTGGGTCTTGTAAAGGCAGTCGTCAATCTTCTCTATCTCGTCGGGATAAATCTCGTCGAACTTCTCATGAACCTTCTCATAGATGGGCTTGAGGCGCTCGTCACGGATGCGCTTGTCATCGGTGTCAAGAGCGACGCGGATATCGTCGATAGCGAAATCCTTGATAGCCTCGTACATCTCAGGCGCGGGATCATTTGAGGGGAAGTCGATCTTCTTCTTGCCGACTTCTGCCTGGATTCCCTTTATGAACTCGACGATGCGCTGGTTCTCCTTGTGAGCGAACATGATGCCGTCGAACATCTCGTCATTGGTGACTTCCTTTGCGCCTGCCTCGATCATTGCGACAAGGTCGGAGGTGGAAGCGACGGTGACAGCCATGCGGCTGACTTCACGCTGAGCCTCGGTGGGGTTGATGACATACTCGCCGTCGATAAGACCGACGCTCACGCCGGAGATCGGGCCGTCCCACGGAATCTCGGAGATGGACAGCGCGATGGAAACGCCGAGCATAGCGGCGATTTCGGGCTGGCAGTCGGGATCGACCGACATAACGGTAGCCACGACGCTGACATCATTTCTCATATCCTTGGGGAACAGAGGACGGATGGGTCTGTCGATAACTCTCGATGCAAGAGTTGCCTTCTCGCTCGCTCTGCCCTCACGGCGCTGGAACGAACCGGGAATCTTGCCAACGGAATAGAGCTTCTCTTCAAAATCAACTGAAAGCGGGAAGAAATCCACGCCCTCTCTCGGCTTTGCAGCCATGGTTGCGGTGCAGAGCACGTCGGTCTCGCCGTAACGGACGAGGCACGAACCGCCTGCGAGCTGAGCCATCTTGCCGACTTCAACAACGAAGGGTCTGCCGGCGATTTCAGTTTCAAACTTTTTGAAATCCTCGAACATAGTTTTACCTCTTTGTATTTATTTCCACAGACCCCCGGACTTAGCAATAAATCCGTTCCCCGGCCTCCCGGAGCCCCGATTCACTGCTAAAACCGTTGCAGCCTGTCGATTGTGAGTTCAGAAAAGCAGGCAGAAATAAACTCCTGCCTGCTCGTCGTGCAATTATTTACGGATACCGAGTCTGGCAATGATCGCACGGTAGCGCTCAATGTCAACCTTCTGAAGGTATGCCAGGAGATTGCGTCTGTGACCGACCATCTTGAGAAGGCCGCGGCGCGAATGATGATCCTTCGGATGCTCCTTGAGATGCTCTGTCAGGTCGCGGATTCTCTTGGTGAGAACAGCGATCTGGACCTCCGGAGAACCGGTGTCGCCCTCATGGATAGCGTACTCCTGCATAATTGCGGTTTTTTCTGCCTGAGTCATTTCTTTTCACCTCATTTTAATATTTGCTCCGGAACCCAGCAAAAGGCCGGTGAAAACCTCTTTGAGGTTTGATCCATAAGCCGAGTAGCGGACGCATACAACGGTATTATATCAGTTATAGAGCGGTTTGTAAAGAAGTTTTTCAAGTTTTCCGAATTTCCTCCGAGAGATTTAAAAATATTGCTCCGACGGCGGCAAAGGGACAAAACAAAAGCAGGGAAACAATCCCTGCTTATTTTATATTTTCATCATTTTCATCGTCTATATATTGCATAATATCTTCGACATTGCATTTCAAAATTTTACAAAATATTTCTATTGTATGTGTGCTGACACTTTCATTTCGTTTTAATCGTGTGATTTGACCGGGACTGATATTGTATTTTTTAATAAGAGCATACTGTGTAACACCTTTTTCTTTCATGGTTTGCCATAATTTATCATAGGAAATCATAAATTCTTCAATCCTCCCTATTGACATATTAACCGATTGCGGTATATAATCATATTAACCAATATCGGTTATTACTCAGAAGGAGGGTTTAAATATGCAGTATCTGTCTGTAAAAGAAGCTGCAAAAAAGTGGGGTTATTCCGAATCAACCATTCGGAAATGGTGTAAAGACGGCATAATAAAAGTTACATTTGGCGCTGAAAAGAAAAACGGACATTGGCAAATACCGATTGATGCACAATGCCCGAAGAAAAGTAAAGCATAATTACAAAATATCAGGAGTTGATCAAAATGAAGATTAAAATGAAAAAAGTTTTATGCGCGTTGTTTGCCATTATTCTTGTTTGTACGGGATTATCTGCGTGTGGAAAATCGCCATGTTATGCTAAGATTACATATTCTGACGGTAGCAGTGAAATGTTAGATTCGAAAAAACTTTATGATTTGTATCGTGAAAATGAATATGCATATAAGCAAAAATATAGTGGAAATAAAATTGAGATAGTTGATAGAGTAAAAGTAATCGATGTTATGACTCAGGTTTACACATCTGAGGGCTGGACGTTATACTTAGGCGACGATAATCCTATTCTTGTTGACTTGCGTAAAGGAACTTTAATAAAAGTTACTGGGGAATTATATGGTAATGGATTAAATATTTTTGTTGACACTATTGAGATAATTGAAGAAAAATAGTTTTTTCAGACATATTTAATTCAGATGACAAGGTTTTAATTTCATATATTCGAATGTTTTGTCAACATGTAAAATCACGGCAGGAACAGCCATCATACTTTTGTCATAGCATCAAAAAACCGAGTTATCCCATAAATTCGGGGTAACTCGGTTTGAGCGTGTCGACAAACCTATTTTTGGTGGTTTCGCAAAAACCAAAGCCTCCCTTGTGTAAAGGGAGGTGGCGCGAAGCGCCGGAGGGATTGTTCTGAATAAGGGAAAAATTTTCAAAATGCTGAGTATTTTGAACTTTCATTACAACAACCCCTCAGTCACGGCTTAGCCGTGACAACTCCCCTTACACAGGGGAGCCTTGAGTCCGTGCAATGACAGACTTTTTCTACAGACTAAAACAGAGTTATCCCGTAAATTCGGGGTAACTCTGTTTGTATATAACTTGAAAGTTTTCATTAAAAATGTTATATTAAGTTAAAGAAAAAGCTTGTTGTAAAAGCAGCCTTTCTCTGATGAGGGAGGCGGCGAAACGAAGTTTTGACGGAGAGCGAGAACTATGAAGGAATATAATAAAGCCAACATTCCTCATGCAAAAGCTTAAAGAAAAAATATGACACCTTGGGAACGGAAACTTGGTATGAGTTTTCAAGATATTACCCTATTTATACGGAGGTAAAGCATGTCAAGAGGAATTGACGGAACTTTTTTTGAAATTCACCATCACAACACGGCGGAGGGCAAATACTGGAACCCCGCTCTCGACTCCTTTACCGCCGAAAACTGGCGCGAAAAGGTGCGCGAGATAGCGGCGCTCAAAATGGAATACATAGTCGTTATGGCAACGGCGCTCTATGACCGCTGCTATTTTGAGTCGTCCGTTTTTCCTTTGGCGGATATCCCCTGCGCCGACCCTATCGAGGCGGTGCTCGACGAGGCGGACAAATGCGGCATAAAGGTTTTCCTCGGCAACGGATTTTACGGCGACTGGACGAAGCCCGGGGTCAACATAACCTCGAGCGAGGTAATAGACCGCTCGTTTAAAGCCATGGATGAGCTGACGGAAAAATACGCGCGGCACAAAAGCTTCTACGGCTGGTATTTCCCGGACGAGACTTGCATAGTCCTGCGCTTTTCGGGGAATTTCATGAAATATGTCAATCTCTGTTCCGCCCGCTGCCGCGAGATAACGCCCGGCAAAAAGACGCTTATCGCGCCCTACGGCACAAATCTTACACTCACAAACTCGAAATATATCGACGCGCTCGCCTCGCTCGATGTCGATTTTATAGCGTATCAGGACGAAATCGGGGTCAAGAAGACGCGCGTGTGGCAGAGCGAGAGAATATTTGCGCGCCTCAAAAAAGCCCATGATAAAGCCGGTCGTGCCGCACTCTGGGCTGACATTGAGCTGTTCGATTTCGAGGGCATGGTGTATAAGAGCGCCCTGCTCCCCGCCGATTTCAACCGAATCGAGCGGCAGATAGCGAACGTCGCGCCGTATGCGGACAAGATAATCGGATATCAGTATATCGGGCTGATGAACCCCGATGATTCCGGCTCATTCGCCGGGCACGAAAGCTCTGCGGAGCTTTACAGGCAGTATGCGGAGTATCTGAAGAAATAATCATGCCATGTGAATGCACATTCTGAATATACGGTGATTTTATGAGCAACTTGAGGTTCCGCTGTCTTGTTGACAACGATTTCTGCGACATTGCGCCTTTTGAGCCATACATTGAAAAAGGCTCGTCGGATATTGGACTGGCTCTCATAGCCTTCGATGAAAGCGAGCTCGACACAATCAAAAACCTTTTAAAAGAAGCTCAGCTTGAGGGCAGCGACGGATATTTATATACACTGTCGCAAGGCTCCATCGAGAAAAAAGGCAAAATGCCCAATTCGATCACGAAGGCGTACAGATACTATAAGCGCTACAAGAAAAAGCAAAACAGAGCAGCCGCGAATATTGAGAAAAAACTCAGCCGCAGCGGCGACGGCATAAAGAAAGTATACGGCGGCAGATTTTCAGCCTATAAATACACCGACCGAGAGAATAAAATATGCTTCCCTTTTCGGCTTCATGCAAGCAAAAATAAAAACAAGCCTTTGTTTATCCTATTACACGGCGCGGGCGCAATGGGCAGTGACAACTTAAAACAGCTGTTTGACAACTTACCGTTGTACAAGCAGCTAATGAAAACAGATTGCAATATTCTCTTGCCGCAGGCACCTTTCGGCTCAAACAGAGGCGAAGCGATGCAGAATTACATAAAATCGATAAAGAGACTTGTGGATGAGCTGCCCGCAGATTTCGACAGAAAGCGCATATATATTATAGGCACTTCATTCGGCGGCTGCTGTGTCTGGCAGCTTATCTATCTTTTCCCCAAATATTTTGCGGCGGCGGTGCCCGTGATGGGCGGCTTGTGCCTGGATCGTGACTATGAAAAATATGATATTGAGCGATTAGTCAAAACGCCGATCTGGGCGGCGCATTCGTCGGACGACACAAATGTAAAAATAGACAGCGACGATTACTACGCCGCCGAGCTCAAAAAACTCGGAGCAGACATAAAATACACCCGCTGGGACAAGTATGGGCATACAATGTCCGGCAAATTCTACAGAACAGAAAAGTGGGCAGAATGGTGTCTGAGTAAGAAATTGAGATAGTTGAATTGGGATTCTGCGACAAAACCCCATTTATATACCCACCCCACAAATAAATTATAAACCGAACCGCAACAGATTGAACTGCTGCGGCTCGGTTGTTTTATCCGTTCTTTTTCAAATAATTTTTACTGCGTTCTGAGTATCTCCTCGAGCTCGTCGGCGGTGATATCACCGCCCGCGCTCTCCTCTTTGAGCAGACCGTTGTAGCGGCCTATCCAATAGGGCATGATGAGATTATATGAACCGTTGACGCCGATGCTATTGTCCCATCTACCCTGGCGGGCATGGAAGAAATCAGTGCCCGTGCCGCCGCGCTCATCCATTGCAACGGCATAGGGTATCGGCTTCTCGGTATTTTTATACCAGAGCATGCCGTCCTCTTCGCGGGCATCGGGGCGCGTGGTGTTGTCGATAAATATCTCGCGGGAGCTGACGGGATAGCGCGAAGCCTGCCATGCAAGAACATCTTTGCAGGGTCTGCCGAATGCGTCGTATTTCTCCTCGTCGGGGTACATCAGCTGATAGACGAGCGACCACTCTATATCGCGCCCGTATTTTTCGAGCCTCCACCAGCAGTCCGCGCCGCGCCTGAACTTTTCGAGCAGTATCGGATCATCCTCGAGCTGCGACATGGTGTAATAGACTATCGCCGCCATGCGCGTGTCGGAATAATTCATCGTCTTGACGACCATCGGGAACAGCGTCTCGGAGTCAAGCTCCTCGTTGTGCAGAAATTCTTTTATCTTGTTTTCATATCGCTCGTAGTGCTCGCAGGCGAGGTCGGCGTAACGATAGGGCTCTTCGAGCGCGAGCTTGCGGTATTCTTTATCCCAGCGCTCGTTGCCTGTGACATGGTGCGCTACTTTAAACAGCTGGAGCAGGATCATCGTGCCGAGCGGTCCGTCCTCGTAGCCCTCGCAGTCGCGGTTTAGATAATATTCCCTCGTCATGCGCGCCCATGAGGTCGGCTGACCGCCCGCGTCGATGTGGGCATAGTCGTTGTCCGCGAAGTGGCGGGCGTGGCGCTCGGCTATCGTCGCGATTATCTCGCGGAGCTCCGGGTCGTCCTCGCCGAGTATGTCATAGGCGAGCTGCCAAATTGCATAGTGACCCGTCAGCTCATCGTTCGAGGTGTCGCATTTATAGACTATATCGTCGTCGCCCCAGTGCTTGCTGGTCGCGGGGTCGATTTCATCCGTATAGAGGCGGCGCAGGCGCTCGGGTATTTCGAGCGAGCTGTCAACGGTAAGCAGTCCGGGCAGATCGTCGCCCTTGTCGCTGCTCGTAGGCACGCGCACACTGACTAGCTTTCCATCTGGGTCATAGACTTTTTTGAAGAAAACGCCGTCATGGAACGGTATCGGGTCGTTGACGGGATCGGTGACATGATAAGAGCGCGCTATATAACCCTCAACGTTGCGGAAAACTATCTCCGGCACCGCGTCGCGCTCCGCCCAGTCATCTTCATCGACGGGGCCGAGCTCGGCGTGAACAAAGCCCGCAGGGCCGAAATCGGGGATGTTCAATTTTCCCTCTCTGCCGCGCTTGAGGTAGCCCTTTGACGCTCGGTTCGTGCCCGGCTCATTGTAGCGGACAAATGCCGCGACCTTACCCTTCCACGAGGGTATGTATTCAAGCAGGAGCACGGCCTCCGTCCAGCGGGTCGCAACTTTGCGCGCGTGCTCTATCTGCTCGGGGGTATACTTCGGGTCGTTCTTCATCACGCCGTAGCGGCAGATGTCTCCCATGGCGACAAGTGCAGTCCAGAGTCCGTCGTTGTCGGACTCATGGGGCACCCAGCGGTTTCTCTCGGCGCTCCAATCAGTGCCGCTGAGCATTCCGCGGCGCTGAACGATTCTCTCGTCCATGGCGGAATGAAGATTCGCCTTGTGCTCGACCGAGAGCATACGCATTTCAATATGCGACACTCCGCTTTCGGTCAGCACCCATACGCCGTTGCTGCCGTCAGGCTCAACAGCTTTGACATTGTTATCAAACATGCAGGCGTCGGCTCTGAAGCATTGCACGCGGTCGAGCTCATCTTTTTCGCTTTCGTCTATGCGCCAAAGTCCCTCGTTTGTGCCTATCCACAGCACATTTTTATCGTCAACGCAAAAGCAGGTGACATCGCGGGGCGCTATGAACTTTGGCAGGCGCTGCTTCTCGCCTTCTCCGAGCTCTCTCTTAGGCAGAGCCGCAAGCTCCGCCGCCTTTTCGGGTCTGTCTTCTTTTTTGTACCGCATCGCAACGCGCATCAGGCGCGCCGAAAGCGAAGCCGGTTTTCCGTGGTAATCGTGTTTCATCGGCGTCCCTCCTGAGATAAATTTACACATTATATATTATATCAGAGGTCAGCCCTCGGAGTAAAGCTTTTTTCCGATTCTCCGCAAAAGTATCAATCCCAAATCCATTTGGAAAAATACGTGTTTTGATAATAAATGACTCTCTCTGTCCTCTCCCCGTCAGAAAAAATATGCTGCGAGCCGAACTGCTCGACTTCGCTGAAGCCGCGATTTTTCATATATTCCGCGAACAGCTCGTAGTCCGGTCGGGCGACAACTACTCTCGGAGAGCGTTGTATTTCAACATATTCCCTGTCGGCAGCCGTCACCTGCACAAATCCGTTGGCGGCAGCAAAAAAATTCGCCGTGCCGAATTTTGCGAATGATATCAGACTGCCGCCGAGCAAAAAGATGATCAACAGAACTGCCGCAAATGCGGATATCACAATATGTCTTTTCCTGTTAATCTTCCCTGCAAAAGCTTTGAGCCGCTTTTCGTCATCATTTTCCGTATCCGAAACGGCAGCCTCAATAGCATCGGCGACTTTCAGCTTTTCGAGCTCCGCGCGGCACTCGGCGCACCCGGTAAGATGCTCTTCAACGAAAGATTCCGTATCCGCGCTCACCATTTTATCAGCATACAGCGGCAGAATATCGCGAATGATATTGCACTCATTTCTCATTTTCGTTCTCCTCCAATCCTGTTCTTATCATGCCGCGCGCCCGATGATAAGTGACACACGCCCAGTTTTCGGTTTTGCCGAACAGCTCGCCTATCTGCTTATAGCTGAGCTGCGCAAATACGCGCCACATAAACACCTCTCTGTACGGGTCGGGAATAGAGCGCAGGATTTTCCGCGCCCTCATTGCCTCATCGCGCTTCAATATCTGCTCTTCGGCGTTTCCTTCAAAGGCGGGCAGATTGAAGAGAACGGAATCATCGACGCTATCCGTCCGAGCGGATTTTTTGAGATAAGTATAATAGCAGTTTTTTGCTATCTGACACAGCCAAACGCGGATGTCGCACTCGCCGCGAAAGCCTTTTATCGAACGCATGGCCTTATAGAAAGCTTCGCTCGTGATATCCTCGGCTATATCCTCGCTACCCGAGAGTCGTTTGATATAAAGAAACACATCGTCGAAATAATCGCGGTATATTTTTTCAAACTCCGTCACTCTGCCGCCTCCTTTCATATATAAGACTGCGCTAAACTCAAAATCTTACAAAATTTTTAAAGCGGCAATTAAATTTTTAACCGCCGCTTTTGCTTTTATTTGAAATTTAAACAATCACGCAGCCATGAAAACGTATTCGTATATCACATAGGCGTGTATCATGCTGCCCGCGACCATGAATATATGGAACGGCACATGGCACCACGGGTGCTTTCTGCCGACGGCGCAGAATATCGAACCGAAGAGATAAACCGCGCACCCGAGCACGAGAAGCAGGAGCGCATGAACATTTATCTCGTCTATAACCGCGAGCGAGCAGGAGAGCATCACCGCGCCTGCGATTATATAGACCGCGACGCACGCGGCTTTCGTCTTTTGGAAAAAGAAAAGCTTCGCGACAAGCCCGAATATCACGCTTCCCCAGCCGAGCAGGAGCACGGCGGCACAGCAGATTTTGTTGTGATTATAGAGCGTTATGAGCGCGCACGGGGTCGCAGTGCCGGCGAGCAAAATCGGTATAACGGAGTGATCAACAAGACGGGCTGTCCGCTTCGCTTCGCCCTGCGGCAGACCGTGGTAGACCGCCGACGAGCCGTAGAGCAAAATAATCGAAAGTCCGTAGACTACGGCCGCTGCCGTATATCTCGCACTGCTAAACGGCGCTGCCTTTTTGATCAGCAGAATGAGCACCGCCGCGCCGAGCACTGCGCCGAGCGCGTGGGTGACGCAGTTGAGAGCATCCTGCGCCTTTGTGTATTCTATAAGCTCCACGCTGTCTTTGTTTTTCATGTTCAGACCTCCGAAGCACTGATAGATAAAGTTTACTCTCTATAGCATGATAAAGTCAACAGGGTTTTTAGCGCAAAAAATTATCCGCCGCACAAATTGCAGCGGATAATTGAATTTGAGTCTATCAGATGTTCTTGAGCAGGTTCGGAAGTCCCTTGACAACGGCGGGGATCGCCTTGCCTATAAGGACGAGTATGCCGCGTCCCATAGGTTTCTTGTCGTTGAGGATATCGAGCAGCTGACGTCCGAGTTCCTCGCTGAACACACCCATGCTCATGGAGACGAAGTTCTTGACGGGAGTCTGGAGCGCTATCGAGCACGCCATGCCCTCGCTGCCGACGAACTTGCGCAGCATCTTGCAGAGCTTCGCGCCGTTCTTGCCGCAGGCGGAGTCCTCAAGAGTGTTGGCAAAGGTCAGATTCGGATAGTCGTGGATCTCGCTCTCGGGAATCTCGTGGCCGAGAAGAGCCTTGAACTGATCGTCCGGGACATTCATAACATCCGCCGAATAATAAGCGGGCATGGTCTCTCTGAGATCCTTGACGGGTGCATCAACAGTGCTCTCGACCTTCACGCTGCCCTCGAGACGGATATCGCGGCTCGATGCGCCGACGAGAATCTTGTAATCATCGGTCTCAACATGCCAGTCGCCGAGGTCGACATCGTAGAACGCGAACGCGCGCTTGCTGAGTTCGATTTCGACCTCTTTCTCCTCGCCCGCCTTGAGGAAAACTTTCTTGAAGCCCTTGAGTTCCTTCTCGGGGCGGAAGATGGTGCTGTTTTTCTGGGCAACATAGAGCTCGGCAACCTCTGCGCCGTCTCTGTCGCCGGTGTTCTTTATCTTGAAGGAGATCTTGAGAGTGTCGGTATCCTTGATGCTGTCCGCAGAGACCTTGAGGTCGCTGTACTCGAAAGTGGTGTAAGACAGACCGAAGCCGAACGGGAACAGGACGTTCTTCTTCGCGGTGTCATAGTAGCGGTAGCCGATATACAGACCCTCGCGATACTCAACAGTAGCGGTATGTCCGGGGAAGTTGTTGTAGCAGGGAGTGTCCTCGAGCGAGAACGGATAGGTCTCGGCAAGCTTGCCGGAGGGGTTGACATCGCCGAAAAGGATATCGGTGACCGCGCTGCCGCTCGCCTCGCCGCCGAGGTAGCTGTTGAGCAGAGCCTTTGCCTCGCCTATCCACGGCATCTCGACAACTGCGCCGCCAGCAAGGACAACAACGATGTTCTCGGTGACTCCGCGTATAGCGCTGAGCAGGGCGACATGCTCGGGCGGAATGCGAAGATGGGTTCTGTCGAAGCCCTCGGACTCGAACTCGTCGGTAAGGCCGATGAACAGAACTGCGACATCCGCTTTCTTTGCAGCTTCGACTGCATCGGCTATGTAAGTCTCGGGAGAATTTTTCTTCTCCTTCTTAGTCATCGCGTAGCCGTCGGCATAGATAACATCGATGCCCTCTTCGAACATGGTGTTATATGCGCTGTCGATTTTTATAGAGTTTACAAGAGAGCTGCCGGCGCCCTGATGACGCGGCTTCTTTGCCATCTGACCAATAACTGCGACCTTTGCCTTCTTGCTCAGGGGCAGGATATTGTCGTCGTTCTTGAGAAGCACCATGCTCTCGCGCGCAATCTTGCGTGCCGCCGCGTGATGCTCACCCGCATTGTAACCCTTGCCGTCTGCAAGAACTTCCTTTGCGCGCATGATAACATCAACAACGCCGTCGACCATCTCATCGAGGAAGTCCTCGCTGATCTCGCCGCGCTTGACTGCGTCATATATCTTTCTGTTACCGTCGCCGTTCGAGGTGGGCATCTCGAGGTTCTGACCTGCGAGCAAACCGAGAACGCGGTCGTTCTCTGCGCCCCAGTCGGTGACTATCATGCCCTCAAAGCCGAAATCATGGCGGAGGACATCGGTAAGGAGCCACTTGTTTTCTGCGCCGTAGACGCCGTTGAGGCGGTTATACATGCACATGATGGTCCAGGGCTGAGACTCCTTGACGGCTATCTCATAAGCGGTGAGATATATCTCGCGCAGAGTTCTCTCGTCAACAACTGCGCTGACGGTCATTCTGCGGGTCTCCTGGCTGTTGACCGCGTAATGCTTGAGCGAAGTGCCGATACCCTTGGACTGAACGCCGTTTATAAAAGCGGCGGACATCTTGCCGGCAAGATACGGGTCCTCCGAGAAATACTCGAAGTTTCTGCCGCACAGGGGCGAACGCTTCATGTTGGTTCCGGGTCCGAGCAGGACGGACACCTTCTCGGCTATGCACTCCTCGCCGAGGAGCTCGCCCATGCCGTAGATAAGCTCGGGATCCCATGAGCAGGCGGTCGTGGCAGCGGTGGGATAGCAGACAGCAGGAATGCCGCCGAGCAGCGCATCCATGCCTTCGCCCTTCTTATCCTTCTTCTTGGGCTCGTCCTTATCATGGGTGCCTACGCTGTTGCGTATACCGTGAGGGCCGTCGCTCCAGAGTATGGACGGTATGCCCAAACGCTCGATGGATGCGGTGTGCCAATAGTCGCTGCCGGAGCAGAACGCGACTTTTTCTTCCAGCGTCATCTGCGAGATGAGATCTGCGTGTTTCATTAAAAAACCTCCAATTTTCACTTGATATTTACAAAAATGAGTTAGTTTCAAATGAGTCAACGCGTGTCGAACGCACGCCATATAAAGTGATTATATCATACATCCGAATAAAAAGTAAATATAAAACGGCAAAGAACTGCGCTCATTTAATACAAATTATCCGAAAAATAAAACTGCGGGCAACACTTTTCGGCAAAGTGTCCCGCAGTCCGATTAAAATAAAAAACTGCCATGGGATACCCACAGCAGTTTTTGTTATTCAAAGTTAAATTACTTAACCTCGACAGTTGCGCCTGCCTCTTCGAGCTTAGCCTTAGCAGCCTCAGCGTCGTCAGCAGAAACCTTCTCCTTAACAGCCTTGGGAGCGCCGTCAACGAGCTCCTTAGCTTCCTTCAGGCCAAGGCCGGTGATCTCACGGACAGCCTTGATGACGTTGATCTTAGCAGCGCCGGCAGAAGTAAGGATAACATCGAACTCGGTCTGCTCCTCAGCAGCAGCAGCGCCGCCCTCAGCGGGAGCAGCAACAGCAACAGCAGCAGCAGCGGAAACACCGTATCTCTCCTCAACAGCGGAGACGAGCTCGGAAAGCTCGATAACGGTAAGGGTGTCAAGAGTCTCTAAAATGCTTGTAATTTTCTCGTTTGCCATTTTGAATTACCTCCAATTAGTAAGTTAGCTTTTTCTTTAAGCTTCGGCTGCCGCCTCTTCAGCGGGAACCGGGGTTGCGCCGCCCTTTTCAACAAGAGCCTGCATAGCTCTGGCGAAAGCGGCGATGGGTGCGTTGAACGCGTTGCAGACGGTAGCAAGAAGCACGTCCTTTGAAGGCAGCTTTGCAAGGCTCTCGACAGTGTCGACGCCTATGACCTTACCGTCCAGGAAGCCCTTCTTAACAGTGAAGGTCTTGCTGGTGCTTGCAAATTTGCAAAGGATGCGGGCAGCGGCGGTGTAGTCCTCCGCGCTGGTTGCGATAGCGGTTGTGCCCTCAAGAACATCATCGATATCGGAAAGCTCGGCCTTCTCGGCTGCAAGCTTGAGGATGGTGTTCTTAACGACTGCGTACTTGACGCCCGCCTCACGAAGATCCTTACGCAGCTTTGTGTCGTCCTCAACAGTGATACCCTTGTAGTCAACGATAACACCTGCGACGGAAGAGCTGAGTGTGTCTGCAAGATCGTTCACGATCTGCTTCTTCTGTTCAAGAATTTTTTCGCTTGGCATAGTTTCACCTCCGGAAATGGTGGTTGCAAAGGCAAAAGGAAAAACCCTCTTCCGCAAGCTGGGAAAAGGGTTGAATATCTGCATAATACGCAGCTGTACTGCGCGCAGCTTCCTTTCCTCGGCAGGCGGTTTTCACCTTATGCCGGGCCTAAAGCCCGTTGCACCTGCTGTCTTTGGTTAGAACAGCTTTATTATATTAACATACGAACAGACGCATGTCAATAACTTTTTTATTCGGCAGAGCCCGCGTTGAGAACCTTAGAGGGGTTGATGCGGATGCCGGGGCCCATGGTCGAAGCAACGACGCAGGACTTGATATACTGACCCTTGGACGAAGCGGGCTTAGCCTTGACTATAGCGTCGAGCAGGGTGTTGAAGTTCTCACCGAGCTTCTCAGCGCCGAAGGAAGCCTTGCCGATGGGGCAGTGGATGATGTTGGTCTTGTCGAGACGGTACTCGATCTTACCGGCCTTAGCCTCGTTGACAGCCTTGGCGACATCGGGGGTAACCGTGCCTGCCTTCGGGCTGGGCATAAGACCTCTGGGGCCGAGAACCTTACCGAGACGGCCGACGAGACCCATCATGTTCGGAGCAGCGATAGCGACATCGAAATCCATGAAGCCCTCGCCCTGGATCTTAGCGACAAGATCCTCAGCGCCGACGATCTCAGCGCCTGCGGCAACAGCAGCCTCAGCGTCTGCGCCCTTAGCGAAGACGGCTACGCGAACCTTCTTGCCGGTGCCGTTCGGAAGAACAACAGCGCCTCTGACCTGCTGGTCAGCGTGACGGGAATCAACACCCAGGCGGATGTGGACTTCGACAGTCTCATCGAACTTTGCCGTTGCAGTCTTAACGGCTATGTCAAGAGCCTCGCTGGGCTCATAAAGGGCAGCTCTGTCAACAAGCTGAGCGCCCTGGTTGTATTTCTTACCGTGTTTCATTATAGTTTCCTCCCAATCGTGTGGTTAAATCGGATTCTTCCTCCCACAGGAAGCATCAATCAGCAACTGTGACGCCCATGCTGCGTGCGGTACCGGCTATCATGCTCATAGCGGTCTCGATGCTTGCAGCGGTGAGGTCGGGCATCTTCTGCTCGGCGATCTTTCTGATCTGCTCGGTAGTGATCGTTGCGACCTTTGTCTTGTTGGGAACGCCTGAACCGCTCTCGATTCCGCAAGCCTTCTTGATGAGGACCGCGGCGGGCGGAGTTTTTGTTACGAATGTGAAGGAACGATCCGCATAGACGGTGATGACGACGGGGATTATAAGACCCATGTCATTCTTCGTTCTCTCGTTGAATTCCTTTGTGAACGCCATGATGTTGACGCCGTGCTGTCCGAGCGCGGGGCCGACGGGCGGAGCCGGAGTTGCCTTACCGGCGGGAATCTGCAATTTGATTAAGCCAACAACTTTCTGTGCCATGACTTGCACCTCCATAAGAATGTGGTAAATGTCGGGGAAACATCCCCTCCCACGGGAGCCGAAGCTCCGCGCGCATAAAGCGCTATAATAAGGACATAAAGTCCGTATTACCGGGATAAAAAATTACTTTTCGAGTTCGACCTGATCGAGCTCAAGCTCGACAGACGTCTCTTTTCCGAAGAACGCGGAAACGGAGACGGTAACAGTCTCGTTATCCATATCGATCTTCGTGACCGTGCCGGAGAAGCCCTCAAGGCGTTCATCCGTGATCCTCACGGTATCGCCCACCTTATATTCGACCTCAATGCTCTTCTTTTCAACGCCGAGCTTGAGAACCTCATCATCGGAGAGCGGAGTAGCCTTGCTCTCGGGGCCGACGAATCCGGTCACGCCTCTGGTATTCCTGATCACGAACCATGCGTCGTCGCTCATAGAGGGGACGTTGTTCTCGTCATAGGTAACAGCTGCCTTGACAAGCACATAGCCAGGAAAGAGCTTGCGCTCAACTTCGCGCTTTTTGTCGTCCTTTATCTCGGTGACGATCTCGGTGGGGATCTGAACCTCAAGGATCTGATCCTGCATTTTACGGTTCTCGACCATTTTTTCGATATTCGTGGCGACCTTATTCTCGTAGCCGGAATAGGTGTGCACCACATACCATTTGGCATCAGCAGACATCGCGTTTTCCTCCGTTATAAGCCGAGATTGATCATGCTCAGGATCGCGGCGGCAGTTTCCTTGTTCTCGCCGGTCTTCTGGGCAAGCTCAATAAGCTTGGATACGAGGAAAGACAGACCCTGGTCGATGGCATAGATAACTACGCCGACAACAGCGACCGAAACGAGCACGACGCCGGTGTTCTTGAGAACTGTTTTCGCGCCGGGCCATGTGATCTTTTTGATCTCGCCTCTGAAGTCCTTCCAGAACTTCTTGAAGCCCTTGACAAAACGCTGGAAGATATTCCCGTTGGGATTCTTCGGTTTTGCGGCTTTCGCTTTGGATTTTTCAGCCTTAGCGACCTTCTGGGCAGAAGTAAGCTTGGAGTCTTCGGCGCCTTTTGCGGCCTGCTTTTCAGCCTTGGCGACCTTTGCGGCGGCAGAGGTGTTCTCTTTTTTCGCCATTCTTATACCTCCCGACTTACTTTGTTTCTTTGTGGAGAGTATGCTTCCTGCAGAAACGGCAGTACTTGTTCATCTCCAGCCTGTCCGGTGTGTTCTTCTTGTTTTTAACAGTGTTGTAGTTGCGCTGCTTGCATTCCGTGCAAGCAAGAGTAATCTTTACTCTCATGACGGCACCTCCAATATCTTAGGATTTGATTAGCCTCCCTCTGAACCGGCCAAAAAATGAGGGCAGAAAAAAATAGCCCTCTCACAGAGGTATAATCAGTTTATCACAGACATACCCGTTCGTCAAGTTTTTTCGCTCAAATCTTGAAAAAATTTATTTTTCGGACGCCGCGAGGGCGATTTTTATATCCTCAGTGAGTATGCTGCGCATACGCACGGGGTATTTTTCGGGGTTTATCGCGCGCAGAGCCTCGGCTATCCTCTGTCTGAGTCCGGGCTTTGCGGCCGCTATGAGCGGCAGAGACTGGATGCACTGGCGGACTGTTGTCGCCTGCTCCGCGTCAACGGTTTTGAGAAGCCGGTCGATATTTCTGTCGATCTTCTTTCTCGAATCTCACGAAACATTCTTGGCTATGAGCACGAAGGCGCGGGTGCGCGCATAGGGGTTGCGGTCGTCGAGAAGCGTGAAGAGCTTGTCGAGATGAGCGTAGACCTCCTTGCTTTTGCCCGACTCTGTTTCCAGCTGGCGCATGGCCTCGCAGCCTATCGCAGTGCTCATGGATCCGAGCTTCGAAATGTTTGTAAGAATTGTGTCATTGTCCATATTGATATCTCCCTCTTCCGCCCTCTCGGGCGCCCTTATTCCTTATATATAATAGGATTCCTGTTACGGCTGAGACGGTATATCCGGTTCAGCCGGAGCAAGACCTGCGGCGATCAGATTGGCTCGGTGCTCTTCCGCTGTTGCCGCATAGCGGTAGATCCCGTCCTCTCCGACGCAGAAATACAAATAATTTGTGTCCAGCGGGCTTATTGCGGACTTCACAGCCTCCGAGCCGGGGCTGCATATCGGTCCTGCGGGCAGTCCCGCGCACTTGAAGGTGTTGTAATACTCCTCATATTTGCTGTATGTTTCCGGGTCATCGCTCTTTATGTAGTTCTTTATGACCGAATCGACATATCTGCCGGTCGAGTTCATCTCGAGCTGCATACCAGCCTTGAGCCTGTTCTGAATGACGGACGATATCTTCGCCATCTGCGCAACATCGCCGCCGCTCTCCATTTCAACTATCGAAGCGATGGTTATCGCTTCATCGACGCTCATATTTCTCGCCGCTATCTGACGGCGCATCGGAGTGCTCACGAAGCTCTCCATGCTGCGAAGCAGTCGGCTTATGACGTCGGCGGGCGCGGTATTTTTAACAAATGTATATGTGCCCGCGCGTATATATCCCTCGAGCGCAAAAGCTCTGCCGGTCTTGCCCTGCGCGCCTACGAGCGGAAAATAGCTGAAATCGGTGTTGACCGCGGTGTTCATCAGCGCGCTGAACGAAGCGACCCCCTTTGCTTCGAGAATCGCGAACATATCCGCCATCGTTGCGCCCTCCGGAAGGGTGACGCTGACCGACTCGACATTGCGGCGCTCCGCTGTTTCGCTTATTCTGACGCCGTTTTTGAGCGTCGTGCGCGGAGATTCATTGCCGTCCTGAACAGTCTGCACCGGCTGTTCAACGACGATATAGGTCTCTCCGTTCGTGTCCGTCTCGATTTCCGTCACCGGCATCTCTCCGCTGAGAGTTTCCTCAGGGATATTCGAGATGTCGTAGATGCCGTTGTAGACATAGTTGATAGTGGTGTTGCTGCTCTCCGGTTCGGTCTGCACATCTTCCTTTGAGCATGCCCACAGACCCGAAGCCACGCACACCGCGAGCCCCAGGCAAGCGATCGCTTTGAGTTTGTCTTTCATTTTCTTTTTCCTCTCGTTGGACGCGATGCGTCCGATCTCCTATATATCATCGGGCCAAGTGCCCGATATAAACAAATCAACCGCCAAACGGCGTTTGAACAAGGCGTTCGCGCATAACGAAGCGCACATAGTTTATCGCCTTGTCTGCACTGAAGGTCCAGCGCGTCAGCTGAGCCACCCGCTCGCCGGGTGCGAGCTTCAGCTGCTTTTGCTCTTTTGCGGTCGGCAGGCGAAGGACGATTTTCATATCAATTCTGTCAACATCGACGCCGTCGCTATCAAGTATTGCGTGCGCCACCGACTTGTCCGGGTCGAGGGATCGCACGGTGTTATAGAGTTCCTCGGTAAAGTAACTGTCCTCAACGGCAACGGTCTCTCCGCCGGCGAGGCGCAGTCTGCTGAGTCTGCCGATTTTTTTATCCTGCGGAAAGTTCTTTGCAAGCTCGCCTTTCGGATATTCGAGCCCCGATGAAATAATGACGTTTCTTATCTCCATCCCGAGCCTTTCGAGCGAATAGGTCAGCGAGATTATCGGCTCAAACGCGGGCATCCACTTGTTAGAGCTGACGAAAGTGCCGACTCCGTGGCGCTTGTATATCCTGCCGTCATGCTCGAGCTCGGAGAGCGCGGAGCGAACGGTCGCCCTGCCCACGCCGAGGGTTTTCATCAGTTCTTTTTCCGTCGGCAGTTTCGAATCAGCCGGATAGTCGCCGGAATCTATCATAGAGGTTATGTAATTTTTGACCTGCAGATAGAGCGGCAACCTGCTCAGACTGTCCATAGAAACTCCCCGATAAATTAAGATAAAATAAACTTTTTTAATATACTTGACACTATTCTAATATAATGCTATAATTTTGTCAAGATGTTCGGACAACCGAACAAGAATCACATAAAATCGCGGCTCTGCCGTCACGCGCTGTGCTTTTTCTTTGAATATATACTTTTTATATATAGGAAGAGGCTCGGCGTGAAATGCGCACCGCCGCAGTCAAAGGGGAGATGAATATGGCTCAGAAAGTGCAGAAAGTCCGCAGCAAGCTCGAAAAAAAAGGCTACAGCGGAATCGAATGCACCGAAGTCGGCAAGTGCATCCGCCTCGAGGGCGAGATGACCGAATGGACCGACATCGTCAAGGCCGGCAAGGCTGCCGCAAAGTTCGGCTACAAAGGCGTGCTCAACGATATCTCACTCAAAGGATTCACCGAGCCCGCCATACGCGCGCCGAAATTCACCGACGGTTCGCTCGAGGGCGCTCAGCCCGATGTTCTCATCATCGGCGGCGGCGTCATCGGCTGCTCTATCGCAAGAGAGCTGACCCGCTACAAGCTCAATGTTCTGCTCGTCGACAAAGAGAGTGATGTTGCAATGCAGGCGTCGTCGAGAAACGACGGCATGATTCATCCCGGCATCGCATCCCATGTCGGCACGAAGCGCGGTGAGATGAACGTGCGAGGAAACGCAATGTACACTCAGGTGTGCAAGGAGCTTTCCGTTCCGTTCGAGCGCTGGAGCAATCTTATACTCTACAGTGAGAAGATATTCGGCTTCTTCTCACCTCTCGTGTTCAACTACCGTGAGAAGCACCTCGGCATCGAGGGCAGAAAGATAAGCCGCGAGGAGCTCCACCGCATCGAGCCCAACATTACTGACGAAGCTATCGGAGCGTTTGAGTTTCCGTCGTCCGGCGTGCTCTCGCCCTACAAATTAACAGTTGCGTTCGCGGAGAACGCAGTCGAAAACGGTGCAAAGGTCTCGCTCGATACGATTGTAACTTCAATCGATACCGAGGGTGACAGGATAATTGCCGTACATACGAACAGAGGTACAATTCACCCTAAGGCTGTTATAAACGCAGCCGGCGTATTCTCGGATAAGATAGCCGAGATGGCGGGCGACCGCTTCTTCACCATCCACCCGAGAAAGGGACACCTCGCGATACTTGACAAGAAGCAGGGTCCGCTCGTCCAGAGATCGATGGGACTCATCGGACTCTCGCAGGCGACTTCGGACACCAAGGGCGGCGGCGTTATGCGCACGATAGACGGCAATGTCCTCGTCGGTCCCGACGCATTCGAGCAGCCGTACAGAGAAGATTTCTCGACAAAGCGCGAGAATGTCGACGCGATGCTCAACAAGCATCTCCCGCTGATAAAAGGCTTCTCGAAAGCCGATGTCATAACATATTTCGCAGGCGTGCGCGCCGCGACATACGAAGAGGAGTTCATAGTCGAGGGCTCCGAAAAGCTTCAGAATCTTATCCACGCCGCCGGCATCCAGTCCCCCGGACTCGCGAGCGCCCCGGCAATAGCCGAGGATATCAGCAAGATAACCGTTGACCGCCTCTCGAAAGTAATGAAGGTCGTGCCCAACGAGAAGTTCAACCCGAACCGCAGAGTGACCCCCGTCATGGCGAAGCTCTCGGTTGCAGAGAGACAGGCAGCGATAGAAAAGAACCCCGATTACGGCATCGTCGTGTGCCGCTGCGAGGGCATTAGCCGCGGCGAGATAATCGACGCGATAAACTCCCCTGTTCCCGCGACTTCAATTGACGCGATAAAGCGCCGCGTGCGTCCCGGAATGGGCAGATGCCAGGGCGGCTTCTGCATGCCGCTGGTCACCGGCATTATCTGCGAGCAGACCGGCATGAAGATGACCGACGTCACAAAGAGCGGAGACGACAGCAACCTGCTGTTTGAAAAGGAGGGCACCGACAATGACTGAACTCAGATATGATGTAATAGTCCTCGGCGGCGGCCCGGCAGGTCTTGCGGCCGCGATATCCGCGCACAAGAACGGCGCGAATGTGCTGCTTATAGAGCGCGAGCACAAGCTCGGCGGCATCCTCAAGCAGTGCGTGCATGACGGATTCGGACTCATTCGCTTCGGCGAGCGCCTGACAGGCCCCGAGTATTCGGGAAGATTCATCAGGGAGTTCCTCTCCCTCGGAATAGACTACAGAATAAACGCATTTGTAACAGACGCCGAGAAAAATTCTGACGGCTTCACCCTCACCGTTCAGAGCGCGCAGGGCATACTTATCTGCCGTTCGAAAGCCGTCGTTATCGCGTGCGGATGCCGCGAGCGCACCTCGCGCCAGGTATTCATCCACGGCGACAGACCCGCCGGCATATACACCGCCGGCACGGCTCAGTATTTCGTCAACATCCTCGGTCAGATGCCCACGCGCCGCTGCGTTATTCTCGGCAGCGGAGACATCGGCATGATAATGGCGCGCCGCCTCACCCTTGAGGGCGCGAGCGTCGAGGGCGTCTATGAGATAAAGGACACTCCCGCAGGTCTTGCGCGAAACGTTCACCAGTGCCTACATGATTTCAATATCCCGCTCCACCTCTCGACCACGGTCACAAAAGTTTTCGGCGTCAAGCGCGTTGAAGCCGTTGAGGTCTGCAAGGTAAACGAAAAGATGCAGCCGATAGAGTCCACCGCGCGCATCATCCCCTGCGACGCACTCATTCTCTCCGTCGGACTTCTGCCCGAGAACGAAGTGGCGCAGATGCTCGGAGTCAAGCTCGACCCCGCAACGAAAGGCGCGGTAGTCGACCAGACGCTGATGACGAATATTCCCGGCGTGTTCTCCTGCGGCAACGCTCTGCACGTCAACGACCTCGTTGACTACGTCTCCCTCTCGGGCGACCAGGCGGGCGAATCCGCCGCCGAATACTGCAAGGGCGATAAGAATGCAGCCGACAGAGTTCCTGTTGAATACGACAGAGCGAAATTCCTCTATGTTGTTCCGCAGTATTACGACAAGGCGGCAAAGGACGGCATGACGATGTACTTCAGACCGCGCAGCGAGTTCAAGAAGCAGTCCGTCACCGTCGCGAGCGGCAGCGATGCGCTGATAAACAAGAAGTTTGCAAATCTTTCCTCCTCCGAGATGGAAGTCTTGAAATCCGAGAATATTTCGGATAGAATTACAGACAAGATAACCGTCAGCATGGAGGACGCATAAAAGCATTCCCGCTTCGGCAGATATTCCGAGAAGCTCCGCCGAGGCTAACGGAAAATGAGTTTTAACCGAAAGGACTGACGCAAAGTGAATGTCACCGAAATGGTCTGTATAGTCTGCCCCAACGGCTGCCGTCTGAAGGTCAGCCGCGACGGCGACAAGATAGATGTTCAGGGCGCAAAGTGCAAGAGAGGCGTCGCATTCGGCACGACCGAGCTGACAAATCCCACCCGCTCCCTGACGACTACAGTCGACACCGCGTTTTCCGATATGCCTCGCCTGCCCGTCAAAACGAGCTGCGAGATACCGAAAGAGCACCTGCTCGACGCCATGAAAACCATCCGCGCATTTAAGCTCAGCGAGCGCGTGAACACCGGAGATGTCGTTATCAAAGACGTTTTCGGCGCGGATATAGTAGCAACAGCCGACATGAACTGAACATAAAGCTTATCAAGGAGGAAACACCGTGAGCAAATCAAAGAAGTTCGTACCCGATTGGTACCACGAGAAAGCACCCGAAAGATCCTACCGTTCCATTCTCAAATGGGGCGATCCCGAAGCGTTCAAGGCTCCGAACACAAAGCTCTATGAGCTGATGAAAGAGACCTTCCATATGACCGACGACGACTTCAAGGTCAAGCAGGAGATGGGTCTCGAAGAAGTTGATTACGATATCCCCTGCCGCCTGAGTGACGACCAGATAGCGGCTCTCGAAGCGATTGTCGGCAAGGCAAACGTCAGCACCGACAACTATGACAGACTCTCTGTCGCATACGGCAAGACGATGGTCGACCTCATGAGACTGCGCAAGCACATCGTTGAGAATGTACCCGACGCTGTTGTCTATCCCAAAAACCGCGAGGATATTATCGCGCTTGTCAAATACTGCTGCGAGCAGAAGATTCCGATGTATGTCTACGGCGGCGGCTCCTCTGTCACTCGCGGCGTTGAAGCAGTCAAGGGCGGCATCACGCTCGACATGAGAAAGAACTTCAACAAGGTTATCTCCTTCAGCGAGCACAACCAGACAATAACCGTCGAAGCCGGCATGAGCGGTCCGAAGCTTGAAGAGACCCTCAACAACGCCGTCTCGACCCTCGGCGCAAAGCGCGCCTATACCTGCGGCCACTTCCCGCAGAGCTTCGAGTATTCCTCCGTCGGCGGCTGGGCTGTCACCCGCGGCGCAGGTCAGAACTCGAGCTATTACGGCAAGATTGAAGACATCGTCATCAGCCAGGAGTATGTCACTCCCATCGGCATCATCAAGAGCGACGAGTTTCCGAGAAACGCTACCGGTCCTTCCATAGACCAGATCATGATGGGCAGCGAGGGAACCTTCGGCATTCTTACTCATGTCACCCTCAGAGTTTTCAAGTATATGCCCGAGAACCGCAAGAAGTTCTCCTATGTTTTCAAGGATTGGGAGAACGGTCTCAACGCGGCGCGCGAGATAATGCAGGGCGAGTTCGGCTTCCCGTCGGTCTTCCGTCTCTCCGACCCCGAGGAGACTTCGATAGCTTTCCGCCTCTACGGCGTTGCGGACACCGTTATTGACAAGATGCTCGCCGCCAAGGGCTACAAGGACGGCAAGCGCGTGCTCATGCTCGGCTGGAGTGAGGGCGAGAAGCACTTCAGCAAGAACGTCGCAAAGCAGATAGACAAGATATGCAAGAAGCACGGCGCAATGTACACCACCAGCATCGTCACCAAGGGCTGGGAGAAGGGTCGTTTCACCGATCCCTACCTGCGCGAGGACATGGGCGACTACGGCCTTATGCTCGACACCCTCGAGTGCTCGGTCAACTGGGATAACTTCACCAATGTCTACGAGAATGTCCGCCGCTTCTGCAAGAGCAGACCAGACACCATCTGCATGACACACATGTCCCACTTCTATCCCCAGGGCGCAAACCTCTACTTCATATTTGAAGCGAAGATGAACGACCTTGACGAGTATCTTGAGTATCAGCGCGGCATCATGGACAACATCCAGAAGTACGGCGCGGCGATGAGCCACCACCACGGCATAGGCAAGATGACCGCTCCGTGGCTCGAGGCGCAGATCGGCAAGAACCAGATGGATATCTACCGCGCGCTCAAGCAGCACTTCGATCCCGACAACCTGATGAATCCGGGCGGAACACTCGGTCTCGACCTCCCCGAGGATCAGAAGAGAGACTTCATCAACAAGTAAAAAACACCTCCATTTTCACCGGAGAATGAGAACAGAGAGTGCCCTGCGGTTAAATTTCCGCAGGGCACGTCGTGTTTTTGCAATCAGAAATCGGAACGACCCCTGCGGTACACAAGCCGCCGGGGTCGTTCCGAATATAGGAGATTTGTGGTTGTCGATTATGTACGGACGCCTTGACGGCGTCCGGCATAAGGCGTGGAGCGGGAGTCCGCGTCCGCAAGCGAACCCCCGTCCGCTTGACGTGTGCCGCACTGCGGTTTTTTTGCCGCAAAAACACGGTCTTCCTGCCCCCGTTTTATACAAGCACATAATACACCATTTTCTCAAAAAATGGAATAGACTTTGTATAACTGGTAAATTTTGAGGATAAATAACCGTCTTAATTTCTTTAAAAAGTATATAATTATTTTTACAGCGTTTTTATTGCTTTTTATGACCTTTAATTTGTGCCTTTTTATTCTTATGTTTCGTTCTGAATGTGCTGATTTTTCACTCTGTATTTATCTTTCCGTATATCTTATTCACGGGAATAAACAGCAGAAAAGTGAGCACGGAATTGAGGCACGCTTTTATGAGATTGAACGGAATTATCGCGGGAATGAGCATTTTGACGACCGCCGCGACGCCCGTGCCCATAAAGATTCCGGTAAAGATGAGGTTGAGCGGTATCATAACGAGGGTCATCAGCACCGAGCCGACCGCGAGTCCCGCCGCCATGCCCTTTTTGCCGCCGATTTTTTTATACATCAGACCTGACGCCAGAACCAGCACGCCCGACGCGCAGAAGTGCATGATAAAGCCTATAATGTGGCTCGATGAGCTGACGGTAATGGCCTGGATAGCCGAGGTGATGAGCAGAATCACAAGCCCCGCTGACGGTCCGAACAGCATCGTACCGATGAGCACTGGAACATCCGCAATGTCGTATTCGAGAAACGGCGCGGAGGGCAAAAGCGGAAACTTGATGAAATACACCGACACCACGGCAACCGCCGCGAGCATCGCCATGACCGTTATTTTCCGCAGGTTCTGTCTTGAGCTTTTCTTCATGAGTATCTTCCTCTCTTTATTTTGCAACCGGGAAGATGAAAAAGCAAAAGCCCCGCCATATAAGCGGGGCGCAAATGCATTTTTCGCATCCTCTTCCATCCGGACTTTACCGTCGGCTCCGGAATTGCACCGGATCAACCGCTCTCGCGGCTCGCGGGCTTCGGCTTTCGCCTTCACCGCCGGTGGGGAATTTCACCCCGCCCCTGAGATTGCTGTATATATTGTCGCACTTCAAGGGTATTTTGTCAATAGCTATGCGGAACTTGATATTCGCCGCATCAAAAGTTTACACTTGATTCAAATATCAGGGTGCAGTTAATCGGACTGCTAAGCACTGTTTGCGGTCTGTGGGTAAAATCCCGGACAGATGAGCACTTTATTCCGTTGTATTTCGCGCCGCCTTATGTTATACTTAATCCCGACAAACAAACGGAGGCAACAGCATGAATTTCACTCAATTCAATAAAAACGGCGGCGTTGAGGGCTTCTGCCTGATAAAGACCGTCGACCGCAAGATGACGGCAAAGGGCGTGCCTTATCTTGATCTCACGCTCGCCGATCCTGACGGCGAAATAAACGCAAAGCTCTGGGACTACAAAGAGGAGCTTCACGGCGAATTTGCCGCAAACGATCTGATAAAAGTTCGAGGAACGATTCAGCCGTTCAACGACTCGCAGCAGCTGAGGATAGAGCGCATACGCAAAGTGACCGAAGCGGACGGCGTGCGCATCGAAGATTTCGTACCCTCGGCGGGCTTCTCGGGCGAGGCTATGTTCAACGAGCTGATGAAAGTTGCAGGCAATTTCAATGACGAGGAGTTAAAGACGCTCGTCACCGCTCTGCTCAACGAATACAAAGACAGGCTGCTCTACTGGCCGGCGGCGTTCAGGCTGCACCACGCGATACGCGGCGGGCTGCTCTACCACACGCTCTCAATTCTCCGCATGGCTCAGGGAGTCGCAAATATATATCCGTTTATAGACAGCGACCTGCTCTTTGCGGGCGTTATACTCCACGATATCGCAAAGACAGAGGAATTCGACGTCGCGCAGACCGGCATAGCTTCAGGCTACACGACCGACGGCAATCTTATCGGTCACCTCGTGCGCGGAGCGATGGCGGTTGACAGATGCGGAAGGAAGCTCGGCATCAGCGAAAACACGCTCATGCTCGTCGAGCACATGATAATCTCGCACCACGGCGAGCCGGAGTTCGGCGCGGCGGTGCGTCCGATGTTCCTCGAGGCGGAGATACTCTCCTCGCTCGACACGCTCGACGCGAAGATATATGAGATCGAGCAGGCGTGCAGGAATGTTCAGCCCGGCGAATTCACTCCCCGCCAGTGGGCGCTTGACAACCGCAAGCTCTATAACCATGACCGCAACCACGCCGATTTCAAGGCGGAGCTGATAAAATAAGGAGAGCCTATGGACTGGACAGAAATAAAGATAACAGTTGACACAAAGGATATCGACACCGCGGGCGACATTGCCAACATGGTCGTGCCATACGGCATATATATCGAGGACTACAGCGATCTTGAGCGCGAGGCGATGGAGATAGCCCACATCGATCTTATTGACGAGGATCTGCTCGCCAAGGACAGGACGAAGGGCATTGTCCACATATATATCGACCCGCAGGATCACCCGCAGGAGGCTGCCGCCTTTCTGACGGAACGCCTTGCGGCGGCGGGAATAGAGAATGAGATTGACCTCACCCAGTGCAAGAACGCCGACTGGGAGAACAACTGGAAGCAGTATTTTCACCCGATAAAAATAGGCGAGCGCCTGCTCATCCGCCCGACATGGGAGGACGAATATGACGCAGAAGGTCGCGCGGTGCTCCATCTTGAGCCCGGGCTCGCGTTCGGCACGGGCAGCCATGAGACGACCCGTCTCTGCCTTGAGGCACTTGAGAAAAATATCAAGGGCGGCGAAAGAGTGCTCGACGTCGGCTGCGGGAGCGGCATTCTCGCGATAGCCTCTCTCCTGCTCGGCGCGGAGAGTGCAACCGGCGTTGACATAGACGAGCTCGCGGTTAAGACTGCAGAAGAAAACGGAAAGATGAACGGCTTCGGCAGCGACCGTCTGACTTTTATTCACGGCGACCTTGCCGACAAGGTCAGCGGCAAATTCGACATAGTCGTTGCAAACATTGTTGCCGATGTTATAATCATGTTCTGCAAGACCGTACCCGAGTTCATGGCGGACAACGCCGTGTTCATCACCTCCGGCATAATCGACATACGTGAGCAGGAAGTCGTTGATGCGTTCGCCGAAAACGGATTTGAAATCATCGCGCGGCACGCCGACGGCGGCTGGCGCTGCTTCGAATGCAGGAGAAAAAAGTAAACACACAAACAGGTCGAGGGACTGCACCGATGTGCAGCCCCTCGATTTTGATTTCAAGAGCTTTGTTTATATCAGGATTTCAATAGAAGGGACAGCCCTTGCGGCTGTCCGATATCAGTGACAGCCGATACAACAATTTTGATTTGTTTATACCCGGCTTATTACCCTCGCGTCCCACCATAATCAAACTTTTACACTTCCCGCGCTTCGGCATTTTCTTTTTATTTGAAAAAGAAAACGCCTGCAAAAGAAAAGCAAACTCAGGGCTACGCCCCGAGACCCCGGCAACGCCACGCCGCAGTACATAGCTCGCGGCTCTCAATCGGTTGCTCGGCACATTCGCGCGCAAACGCGCCGGAGCTTGAACAAGTGCGCGCTCGTGCGTCTTGCTTCGCAAGCCGTTCCCTCGCACCTCTAAGAGAGCTTTCAAACACTGCGACGTGGCTATTGAAAACTTGATTTTCAATTTTGACTGAGCCGCTTGTCTTCGTCCAGCAAAGGGCTACATTGATTATCTTATTTATTTTGCGGTTTTGTACTACCTCGCCGACGGCGGCTGGAGATGCTTCGAATGCAGGCAAAAAAACAAATATATAAACAGTTCGAGGGACTGCACCGATGTGCAGCCCCTCGATTTATTAGGCCGAAAATTTATTTCATGCCCTGCTCGTAAGCTTCGATCATCTTCTTGACCATCTGTCCGCCGACAGAACCGGCCTCGCGGGAGGTCAGATCGCCGTTGTAACCCTGCTTGAGATTGACGCCCACCTCAGAGGCGGCCTCCATCTTGAAGCGGTCAAGCGCGTCGCGTGCCTCGGGGACAACACCCTTGCTGGAACTCTTAGCCATTTACTTTACACCCCTTACTTTTTAAGACTTTGTTTGCGTTTGCATCCTTATTATTTTCCGCCCGCGCGTTTTTATAACTTTTTCGAAGTGACAATGTTTGTCAAAAGTCCGGCGGTCACACTTGGTGATATTTATTGACAAATCGTTCCCGCTAAGTTAAAATAATATTAACATAATAATAGTATTATATATAATCATATATAATATGTTCATCAACTAATATATCCCTGTCAACTGACAAGAGCGTATACGGTAAACGCCTATGCCGTTGTCAATTGACCGGAAAAGAAAGGAGCAAGCTGTTATTGCAAACACAAAATTTTCCGATCATCACAACTTGATTCTCGAAAAGGTCCGCGAATCCGCGCTCTCGGTTCTGCCGATATTGGTCATAGTCGTGCTGCTGTGCTTCAGCGTCTCGCCGATAGACACGGATTTATTTTTGAGCTTTCTCGTCGGCGCGATTTTTGTTGTAGTCGGCATGGGTCTGTTCTCCCTTGGAGCCGAGACCTCGATGACGCCGATAGGCACAAAGCTCGGCACGGCGATGACAAAATCCCGCTCCCTGCCGCTGATAATTATAGTCAGCTTCATCCTCGGCTTTGCCGTGACGATAGCCGAGCCCGATCTTCAGGTGCTCGCGCAGACGGTGCCGCATATCAATAATACCGTTTTGCTCGTGACGGTCGGCGTCGGAGTGGGCTTCTTTTTGTGCGTGTGCATGATAAGAATACTCACGGGCGTGCGCCTTCGCTGGCTGCTGATAGCATTTTATGCCGTTGTTTTTATTCTGGCGGCGTTTTCAAAGCCCGATTTTCTCGGCATCGCTTTTGACTCGGGCGGCGTGACAACAGGACCTATGACCGTGCCGTTTATCCTCGCGCTCGGCGTCGGCGTTTCAAAAATACGAAGCGACGCAAAGGCGGAGTCGGACAGCTTCGGCCTCGTCGCTCTCTGTTCAATAGGCCCCATACTCGCAGTGCTCCTGCTCGGATTCTTCTATCCGAACGGCGACGGCGTTGTTGACATAAGCTCGGTGGCATATTCGAGCACGGGCGAAATCGGCCGCGCCTATCTCACCGCCCTGCCCTCTTATATGAAAGAGATGGCGGTGGCTCTGCTGCCGATAATCGCGATATTCTATATCTTCCAGATTTTCTCTCTCCGCCTCTCAAAGCGCGAGGTCGCAAGGATAACAATAGGCGTCGCATATACATATGTCGGGCTCGTGCTGTTTTTGACGGGCGTCAATGTCGGCTTCTCTTCGCTCGGCGCGGTGCTCGGCGCAAAGCTCGCCGAAGGCAATATGAAATATCTGCTCATACCGCTGTCGATGCTCCTCGGCTGGTTCATTATCTCCGCGGAGCCGGCGGTCGCCGTGCTCGAAAAGCAGATCGAAGAAGTCAGCGCGGGAGCGATTCCCGGAAAAGTTATAAAATACAGCCTTTCGGTCGCGATTGCCGCGGCGATGGGCATATCGATGATAAGAGTTATAACGGGTATATCGGTCATGTGGTTCCTCGTGCCCGGGTATCTTATCGCCATAATCCTCTCGTTCTTCGTGCCGGATATCTACACGGCGATAGCCTTTGACTCGGGCGGCGTTGCGTCGGGTCCGATGACGGCGACATTCATGCTCCAGTTTATGATAGGCGCGTCAAAGACGCTCGGCGGCGATCCCTTGAGCGACGCGTTCGGAGTTGTGGCGATAGTCGCGATGATGCCGCTGATATCAATCCAGGCGGTCGGCGTCATATATGAAAGGCGCAGGAAGCCCGCAGAGAAAGGCGAAACTTTTGCCGACGACGAGATTATCGAGCTTTGGGAGGTGCAGACAGGTTGAACTACATAATGACTGTAATAAACCCCGACGCGCTCAAGAAGCTCTCGGATATCTGCGCCCAGCTTGAGATACCTATGTCCGTCGCCCTGCACGGGCGCGGGACGGCGATAGAGAGTATGCGCGATCTGCTCGGCATCGATTCGACGGAAAAATGGATAGTCTTTTCAGTTGCAGGCGAAGAAAAGACGAAAGAATATATGAACAGGCTGCGCCGCACGCTGTATATCGGCGTGCCCGGTCACGGCATCGCATGGGCTGTGCCCATAAAAAGCGTTGGAGGAGGAAAAATCTTGGCATATCTCAACGACGGGCGGCAGGATGCCCGATACACGCCCGAATTCAATTTTTCATATGAACTGATTGTCGCGATAGCCAACGAGGGACGCACGGACGCCGTCATGAACGCGGCGCGCGCCGCAGGCGCGATGGGCGGCACGGTGCTCCACGGCAAGGGCACCACCTCGCCCGAGAGCGAAAAGTTCCTCGGCGTATCGATAGCAAAAGAAAAAGAAGTTATTCTAATCGTCGCGCGTAAGGAGCAGAAAGCGGACATCATGCGCTCGATTATGACCCGCGCGGGTGCGGACACGGATGCGGGTGCAGTCGTGTTTTCCGTCCCCGTGAGCGAGGTCGCGGGATTCGGAATGTTCGACGAAACATAAAAAATAGACTTTGGGGCGGTGCTTCGGCGCCGCCTTTTGTCATGCAAAAAAATAAACTGCAATACAATTTTTTAATTTAATTTGTATATTGCTCATTAAAACTGCCGATATATTTGCCGTCCTGTATTTTGCCGCAAGTCAGGCTGAATATGCCGAAAAATCCAACACAAAAGCGCAATCGGCACAATTCACATAAACTTTCAACGATAGCGGAGCGTTTATGAAAGATTGTTCAATAATAGTTAATGTGCAATTATATTTATGATTATATGTCAATTTTATTTCAAACCGCATTTGCACTTCTCCTCAAAATTTGAATGAAGTTTTATATAAATTGCATTTTTGTATCGCAGTACAACTAAATTCACTTGATTTTCTTAAATTTTTGAAATTTTTATAAATTCACTTGCATTTTTATGCGCGGTATATTAAAATATTTGGCATTGGCGGCGGGATATATTTTTTGTTTTTATTTTTTGCCGCAAATCGTTTTGGGAGTGATAATATGAGCTATATTGACGACATGATACTTCACGTTCAGCAGAAGAACGCGACTCAGCCGGAGTTCGTTCAGGCTGCGACGGAGGTTCTCGATTCCATTCGCCCGGTTGTCGAGGCGAACAGGACATATCAGGATTGGGCGCTGCTCGAAAGGCTCGTTGAGCCGGAGAGGGCGACGGTTTTCCGCATCTCGTGGGCGGACGACGCGGGCAAGGTTCACACAAACCGCGGCTACCGAGTTCAGTTCAACAGCGCGATAGGTCCGTATAAAGGCGGTCTGCGCTTCCACCCCTCGGTCAACATGAGCATTATAAAATTCCTCGGCTTCGAGCAGATATTCAAAAACTCGCTGACGGGACTTCCCATCGGCGGCGGCAAAGGCGGCTCGGACTTCGACCCCAAGGGCAAGAGCGAGATGGAGATAATGCGCTTCTGCCAGAGCTTTATGACCGCGCTCTACCGCGTCATAGGCCCGAACACCGACGTTCCCGCAGGCGATATCGGAGTCGGCGGGCGCGAAATCGGCTACATGTTCGGCCAGTACAAGAGAATAACGGGTCAGTACGAGGGCGTGCTCACGGGCAAGGGGCTCTCGTTCGGCGGCTCGCTCGCGAGAACAGAGGCAACGGGCTACGGCCTTGTATATCTCGTTGAGGAGATGCTCAAGAACCACGCAAACTCGATCGAGGGCAAGACGATCATCGTCTCCGGCTCGGGCAACGTCGCAACCTACGCCATAGAGAAGGCTCTGAGCCTCGGCGGCAAAGTTGTCACGGCGAGCGATTCGAGCGGATTCGTCTATGACCCGGACGGCATCGATGTTGAAACGCTCAAGCAGATAAAAGAGGTTCGCCGCGCAAGGATAAGCGAATACGCCAAAGAGCGCCCGAACGCGAAATTTTACGAGGGCAAAAAAGTCTGGGGCGTACCCTGCGACATAGCTCTCCCGTGCGCCACGCAGAACGAGCTCGGCGCCGAAGATGCAAAAGAGCTGATAAAGAACGGCTGCATCGCGGTCGGCGAGGGTGCGAACATGCCCTCGACCGCAGAGGCGACCGAAGTTTTCCTGCAAAACAAAATCCTCTTTGCCCCCGGCAAGGCGGCAAACGCGGGCGGCGTCGCGACCTCCGCGCTCGAGATGAGCCAAAACAGCGCGCGCGTCAGCTGGCCGTTTGAAAAGGTCGATCACCAGCTCAACAACATTATGATAAATATCTATCACAACATGGCAAACGCCGCAAAGGAATACGGACACGAGGACAACTTCGTTGTCGGCGCGAACATCGCAGGCTTCCTCAAGGTCGCCGATGCAATGATGGCGCAGGGAATAGTGTAAAAAATATAAAGAGGCTCCCTCACGAAAGAATTCCGTGGGGAGCTTGTATCATACAAAACTATTTCTTCATATTTATGCATCAAATACCGAATTCAAGTAGGGGTCGGCGACTCGACGACCCTATGCCGCCGACGGCGGCACGGTAACAATCAGCGATATTTTACGCAGTCTCGTTGCAGCAGTGTTATGCCGATCGCTCGTTAGCAATAATAAAGTATGTGCATTTGTGCTGACTCTGTCAGCAGCGGTGCGTCGAGTCGCCGCACCCTACAAAAGTACCTGCTAAAAAGAAAGCTTTTTCATTCAAATCTTTCTTCGATATATTCAGCTCCCCGCAGAAAATTTTGCAGGGAGCTGAATTTTATTTTTGCTATTCCTCTGTCTTTATTCCCTTATCTTTAAACAGACTCCTCAGGCGTTCTACAGACGATGAGCTGAGTGCGGTTTTCGTCAGAATAAACGCACTGTCTGCGGCGATATAGATATAAAAAGCGTGCTTTGTGATGCAGACTTTCTGTATCTTTGAATACGGTATGATGCGCTTTATGCTCTTTTCGCCGTGTTCGATAAGCTCCAGCTTATCTTCGTAGAAATCGAACTCCTGCTCGGCGAAGAACGACTTGTCGAGCTTTTTGAACGCCCTGTATGGCGCTAAATATTGGATATAGATATACGCCGCCGCGCAGAGTACGAGAACGGCGCTCACGACATAGAGAAAGATATTTCCGCCGACCTTCACAAAGCTCACTATAACGGCCGCGGCGCAGGCGAGCAGAAGCCAGCCGGTCGCGCCCGAAAAGCGAGTCTTTCTGCGCTTGCTGTCCGTGTAGTGGACATATTTGAGATACGAGTCAAATGTATTTTTGCAGTTTGCAGTAACTATAAGCATATATTTCTCCGTTTTCAGTCCATGCCGAGCGCGTGCTCAAGATTTTTTCCGAGTATTCCCTCTTTCGCCTCTTCGGAGATGTCGAGAGAGATTATTCTGTTTATCAGCGCTTTTGCGTAGTCGGCTTTTTTATACGGGAAATCGAGCCCGAATATCGCGCAGTCGTCGTCCCCCTGATGAATGAGCGTTAGCAGCTCATCGTCAGAGAGAGTCCAATAATCCGGCAGACCGTTGTCGTCGGGCATAATGCTCGTCAAGCCCGCGTATACACGCCTCGGATCGCTCGCGCGGTGATGGTTGTTGCAGATAACAGCCAGCGCCTCGCGGAAAAAGTGATATCCGCCGACATGCTCCATACTGAATTTAAGGCGCGGGAAGTTCCACGCGACTTCGTCAAAGAGCAGCGGCTGATAGTCCGCGATACGGTGCCAGTGCAGTCCCGTATGAAACGACAGAAACAGCCCGTTCTCCTGGGCGGCAGAATAGACCTCGCACGCTTTGTCGCCCATAATATTGAACTCCTGATATGCCGGGTGGAGCTTTATGCCCCTGAAGCCGAAATCGGCTATTCTGTTGACCTGCCCTGCGATATCGCCGGAATCAAAATCTATCGTGCCGAAGCCGACGAGAGAATCGTCGTTCTTTATTGCACCCGCGAGCCAGCTTATGCAGTCGCCGGTCATGTTATATTCTTTATACTGCGATGGGAACGGCGCGAAGCAGACCGCCCGCTCTATAGAGCACTCATCCATGAGCTTTTTGAGCGAATCTATCCCGCAGCCCGGTCTTGCTTCCTCCGGGAAAACATGGGCGTGGTTCGCAAATATATGATAATCCTTCATATTTTCTCCTTTGATTTAGGTCGAAGCCGATGAGGCGGTGTTTGCCGCGGCCATGGCGGTGTCTATGGCGAGGACTATGCCGAGCGATATCAACTCATAGTCCGGGTCGAGGATATCGAGCTCGTAGCTGTCGCCCCAGGTGAACCACTCCTTATGGATGTTCATGATGTTCCTGTCGCCGTCATAGAGCGAATATTCATGCGCCCAGAAATCGCCCTCGACCCTGAGCGAAGTGTTTTCGAGCGAATATTTCGGGCGGAAGAAAGAGAAATCCTTGACTATCTCCGCTATCTCTTCGCCGCCTATCTCGAGGATAAAATGCGGCAGAAAAGTCATCAGCCGACGATATATCTGCCCTATCTCCCCGCCTTGCGCGTCCATGATATGCAGCCTGCCGCGCAGGGAGAAGAACTCGCCCTCGACAAAATATCTGTCGTTTCCCGCTTCGTCCTTCACTGTAAATTTTGAAGTCAGCGAAAAGACCTTCTGCTTGATATAGAGCTTCATTTTGTCCTCCCCTTTCCCCTTTTCAGTATATCATAAACCTCATGTCTTTACAACCGCGGCGGCGGGTTTGCGACTAAAATAAATAATTTTTGACCGAAAAAGCCCTCAACGATTGTAACAATGCAAAAAATTCAAAAACCTTGTCCCAAGTAATTGATACGCTTGTATTTTTTTGATATAATAGTTCTGTACGGGATACACAAAACGAAAGGAGACTACGTGTATGAATTATACTCAAGAAGTAGAGAATATGTGTATTGTCAAAAAGGGTCCGAACCACGGTCCTGCTCCCATCCCCGAAGAGGGCAAATGGGTCAAGGCTTATGAGATAAAGGACATCTCCGGTTTCACCCACGGTGTGGGCTGGTGTGCTCCCCAGCAGGGCGCATGTAAGCTCTCGCTCAACATCAAGGACGGCATCATCGAGGAAGCTCTCGTTGAGACCATCGGCTGCTCGGGCATGACCCATTCCGCAGCTATGGCAAGTGAGATCCTCCCCGGCAAGACCATTCTTGAGGCTCTGAACACCGACCTCGTCTGCGACGCTATCAACACCGCTATGCGCGAGCTGTTCCTCCAGATAGTCTACGGCCGCTCTCAGTCCGCTTTCTCGGACGACGGACTTAACGTCGGCGCAGGCCTCGAGGATCTCGGCAAGGGACTTCGTTCGCAGGTCGGTACAATGTACGGCACAAGATACAAAGGCGTCCGCTATCTCGAGATGGCTGAGGGCTATGTCACCAGAATGGCTCTCGACGAGGACGATCAGGTTATAGGCTACGAGTTCGTGTCCCTGGGCAAGATGACCGACTTCATCAAGAAGGGCGACGACGCTCAGACCGCATACGACAAGTCGGTAGGCACCTACGGCAGATTCGCCGAGGCCGCCAAGTATATCGACCCGCGCAAAGAGTAAGGAGGATACGGACAATGGCATTATTTGAAAACTATGAGAGAAGAGTTGACAAAATCAATTCCGTTCTCGCTGAGTACGGCATTTCCTCCATCGAGGAGTGCAAAGATATAACTCTTGCAAAGGGCATCGACTGCGACAAGATCGTCAGAGGTACCCAGCCCATCTGCTTCGATAACGCTGTTTGGGCATACACCGTCGGCTGCGCCATCGCAATAAAGAGCGGCGCTGTCAAGGCTGCGGACGCCGCCGCCGCTATCGGCATCGGTCTCCAGTCCTTCTGCATCCCCGGCTCCGTCGCCGAAAACCGCAAGGTCGGCCTCGGTCACGGCAACCTCGGCAAGATGCTCCTCTCCGAGGAGACAGAGTGCTTCTGCTTCCTCGCAGGTCATGAGAGCTTCGCCGCAGCAGAGGGCGCTATCAAAATAGCCCTCAACGCGAACAAGGTCAGAACAAAGCCCCTGAGAGTTATCCTCAACGGCCTCGGCAAGGATGCCGCTATGATAATCTCCCGCATCAACGGCTTCACATACTGCAAGACGGAGTTTGACCCCTATTCGGAGACCGTCACCGTCACCGAGCAGAAGGCTTATTCCAACGGCCCGAGAGCCGACGTCAAGTGCTACGGCGCAGACAACGTTCCCGAGGGCGTGGCTATCATGAAGCTTGAGAACGTCGGCGTTTCCATCACCGGCAACTCCACCAACCCGACCCGCTTCCAGCATCCGGTCGCAGGCACCTACAAGAAGTGGTGCGTCGAGAACGGCGTCAACTACTTCTCCGTCGCTTCCGGCGGCGGCACAGGCCGTACTCTGCATCCCGACAACATGGCGGCAGGCCCCTCCAGCTACGGCATGACTGACACCATGGGTCGTATGCATTCCGACGCCCAGTTCGCAGGTTCCTCCTCCGTTCCGGCGCACGTCGAGATGATGGGTCTTATCGGCATGGGCAACAACCCGATGGTCGGCGCGACCGTCGCCTGCGCTGTTGCAGTCGAAGAGGCTATGAAATAATCGGACAACCGATAAAAGTACAAAAAAGGGAGACATTCAAAAGAGTGTCTCCTTTTTTATTGCGCGAATATTTATAAGGCGGCGGATATTATTCGCCTGCGAAATTTATACTATACCGGCACACATCCTGCAAAGCATATCTTGAACGCCGGCTCCCCTTGCAGGGGCGCCTGATAGATTCCGACGAAAAATTCAATTCACTTCTCCCTACCAGATACCGAAAAAAATTCCCTCTCCGGAAGCTCATCCGGAGAGGGAATACATTTATATATTTTACTTGTTCACCGCGCCGCAGCACTTCTTGTACTTCTTGCCGCTGCCGCAGGGGCAGGGATCGTTCGGACCTATCTTTGCGCCCTTGCGGACGGTGCGCCCCTTTTCGCTGCCGTCGGACGCGCCGCTGGTCGAGGTTATCTCGGCGACCTGCTTGCGCTTGGTGTCCTCCTCGTTCTTGGGCATGATGGTCATCATCAGGCGGACGGTATCCTCGCGGATGGACATGGTCATCTCGTCGAAGATATCGTAGCTCTCCTGTCTGAACGCAACGACGGGATCCTGCTGGCCGTAGGAGCGAAGTCCTATGCCGCGCTTGAGCTCTTCCATGGCGTCAATGTGATCCATCCACTTGCTGTCAACCATCTTGAGCAGAACCATGCGCTCGAGCGCTCTCATTATCGGCACGCCGTTTTCGTCAACGCCCATGAGCTCTTCACGCTCGTCATAAATCTTGTGTCCGCGCTCAATGAGCTCTTCCTTTGCGTCCTCGCGGTCAAAGCCGTCCGCGAAGTCCTCGGGCGAGGTCAGCCAGCCGAGGAACTTCTCACGCAGTCCGGCTATGTTCCAGTCGGAGTGGGAGAGCGCCTTCGGGCAATAGAAATCTATGGACTCGGCGATGCACTCGTCGAGCATCTTGAGAATAACGGGCTTGAGGTTCTCGCCGTCGAGCACCTGGTCGCGCTGCTTGTAGATAAGCTCACGCTGGCGGTTCATGACATCGTCGAAGCTCAGGACGCTCTTACGCACCGAGAAGTTGCGCGACTCGACGCGCTTCTGCGAGCTCTCGATAACATTCGAGATCATCTTCGACTCTATCGGCATATCCTCGGGGGTTCTGAGCGTGTTCATTATAGTTGTCACGCGCTCGCCGCCGAACAGGCGCATAAGGTCGTCCTCAAGCGACAGGTAGAAGCGGCTCACGCCGGGGTCGCCCTGACGGCCGGAACGTCCGCGCAGCTGGTTGTCGATTCGGCGGGACTCGTGGCGCTCTGTGCCTATGATGCAGAGGCCGCCCGCCTGTCTTACCTGCTCCGCCTCGCCGGAGATTTCGTTCTTATATTTCTTCTCGAGAGCCTGGAATTCCTCTCTCGCGCTGATTATATCCTCGTTGTCCGTGTCGCCGAAGCCGGTCGATTCGGCTATAAGCTCTTCGCTGTAGCCCTTGCGGCGCATCTCGGACTTCGCAAGGAACTCTGCGTTACCGCCGAGCATGATATCGGTTCCGCGTCCCGCCATGTTCGTGGCTATCGTGACCGCGCCGAGCTTACCTGCCTGCGCGACGATCTCTGCTTCCTTTTCATGGTACTTGGCGTTGAGCACTTCATGTTTGATGCCGCGCTTTTTGAGGAGCTTACTGAGCGTCTCGGACTTCTCGATGGATATCGTGCCGACAAGCACGGGCTGACCCTTTTCGTGGCGCTCGACAATGTCATCGATGACTGCGTTGAACTTCGCGGGCTCGGTCTTGTAGACGAGGTCGTCCATGTCCTTTCTTATCATCGGCTTGTTCGTCGGAATCTCCACGACGTCAAGCGAATATATCTCCTGGAACTCCTCGCTCTCGGTCATTGCGGTACCGGTCATACCGGAGAGCTTGTCATAGAGTCTGAAGTAGTTCTGGAATGTTATCGTTGCGAGAGTCTTGCTCTCGTGCTCGACGTTTACGCCCTCTTTTGCTTCGATTGCCTGATGCAGACCCTCATTGTAGCGTCTGCCGAGCATGATACGTCCGGTGAACTCGTCGACTATGAGCACCTGTCCGTCCTTCACGACATAGTCAACATCGCGGCGCATGACGCCTATAGCCTTTATCGCCTGGTTGATGTGGTGCTGGATGGTCATATTCGCGGGATCCATGAGGTTGTCGAGATTGAAATACTTCTCCGCCTTTGCAATACCTTTCTGGGTCAGCACGGCGGTTCTCGCCTTTTCGTCGACAATGACATCGCAGTTTTCGCTGACCTGGTCGGCGGTGTCTTCGAGTCTCGAAGAGGAGCGAAGCTCCTTTATGCGCTCGAAGTTGAGCGTGCGGGCGAAGGAGTTCGCCTGCTTGTAGAGGTCGGTCGAGCGGTCGCCGCGGCCGGATATGATAAGAGGCGTTCTCGCCTCATCGATAAGTATCGAGTCGACCTCGTCGACTATCGCGAACGAGTGACCGCGCTGAACCTTGAGCTCTTTGTAGGGCACCATGTTGTCACGCAGATAGTCAAAGCCCATCTCGTTGTTCGTGCCGTAGGTTATGTCGGCGGCATATGCCTCACGGCGCTCGTCGTTGTTTTTCTCATGGATTATCAGACCGACCTTGAGTCCGAGGAAGCGGTAGACCTTGCCCATCCACTCGCTGTCGCGGCGTGCGAGGTAGTCGTTGACCGTGACGATGTGGACCCCTTTGCCGGAGAGCGCGTTGAGATAAGCGGGGAGCGTTGCGACGAGCGTTTTGCCCTCGCCGGTCTTCATCTCCGCGATGCGTCCCTGATGCAGAACGATACCGCCGAGAATCTGCACGGGGAAGTGCTTCATCCCGAGCACACGCCACGAAGCCTCGCGGCAGGCGGCGAATGCCTCGGGCAGGATATCGTCAAGGGTCTCGCCGTTGGCGAGGCGCTCCTTGAAATAAGGGGTTTTTGCCTTGAGCTCCTCGTCGGTGAGTTTTGAATATTCCTCGTCAAGCGCGAACACCTTGTCTTTTATCGGCGTGATGCGCTTGATTTCTCTCGAAGAGTAGTCTCCGAAAATTTTCTTTAAAAAACCCATAGATTGTCACCTCAAAAAATTTCTTCTTGCCTTAGCGGCTTGGATATGTTAATATCAGGATGATATCTGATTGTTCTGATTATAAAGGAAACGGAGCGGTGAAAATGCCTAAAAGAAGCGATTATATCTCGTGGGACGAGTATTTTATGGGAATCGCCATGCTCTCCGCATACAGGAGCAAGGATCCCAGCACCCAGGTGGGCGCCTGCATCGTAAACGACAGAAACAGGATAATGTCCGTCGGCTACAACGGCTTCCCCTCCGGCTGCGACGATGACGAGTTCCCGTGGGAGCGCGAGGGAAATGCGTTTGATACAAAATACCCCTATGTCTGCCACGCAGAGCTCAATGCGATATTGAACGCCAGCGGCGACCTGCGCGGATGCAAGGTCTATGTCGCGCTCTTCCCTTGCAACGAATGTGCCAAGGCGATAATCCAGAGCGGGATAAAAGAAGTCGTCTATATCAGCGACAAGTACCGCAACACCGACAGCGTGCGCGCATCGAAAAGAATGTTCGACGCCGCGGGAGTGAAATACACGAAGCTCGAGATGAAGCGCGACAAGCTCGTTATCGACTTCTCCGAAAACTCAATATAAAGAAAGCCTTTTGCGTCGCCTTTTCGGCGGCGCTTTTTTATATATCGACAGTCAGCTCGACCGGACAATGGTCGGAGCCGAATATCTCCTGATGTATTTTCGCGCCGGTAAGCCGGCTGTTGAGCCGCTCGGAGCAGAGGAAATAGTCGATGCGCCAGCCCGTGTTCCGCTCGCGCGATTTGAAGCGGTAGCTCCACCAGCTATACTGCCCCTCGGCGTCGGGATAGAAATATCTGAATGTATCAGTAAAGCCCGCGGAGAGCAGTTCGGTCATCTTATTTCTCTCTTCGTCCGTGAATCCGGGGTTCTTGCGGTTCGTCTTGGGATTCTTTAAATCTATCTCGTTGTGCGCGACATTCATGTCTCCGCAGACTATTACGGGCTTGTCCCTGTCGAGCGAGAGAAGATAGTCCCTGAACGCGTCCTCCCATGTCATTCTGTAGTCGAGCCGTGCGAGCCCGTCCTGCGAATTGGGGGTATAGACGCAGACGAAATAGAAATTCTCGAATCCGAGCGTTATAACGCGGCCCTCGCGGTCGTGCTCGGGAATGCCGATGCCGTATGACACGCTCAAAGGCTCTTCGCGCGAAAAGACCGCCGTGCCGGAATAGCCCTTTTTCTCGGCGTAGTTCCAGTAGCAGTGATAGCCCTCGGGTGCAAAGTCGACCTGCCCCGCCTGAACCTTCGTCTCCTGCAGGCAGAGGATATCGGCATCAAGCGACGCGAAAGCCTCTGAAAAGCCCTTGCCGATGCACGCTCTTATTCCGTTGACATTCCATGAGATGAGCTTTTTCTCCGCCATGCCGCAGACTCCTTTCGGGGCGTATCTTATGCGCCGAAGCACATATACCTTGATATTATATCATAACTTTCGGCGGAATTCCATAACTTTATAAAAGCGAATGTAAACAATCTATTACTAAAAAACGCCCAATGATGTTATCTTGCATAAAAACACGGCGTTATTAATTTTGTTTTTATCAAAATTTACTTGACATTATTAGTTAATTAGTGTAAATTTATAGTGCGCTGTGTTGCCTTGTAAAGTGCAGCACAAAAAACGGGCGGAAATACCCGAAAATATTTTATGAAAGGTTTTTGACATGAAAAAGAATCTTCTGAAGATCGCTTCCCTGCTTCTTGTCCTCGCGATGATATTCTCGTTCGCGGCGTGCAAGAGCGACAAGGACAACGGCGATTCCACAGCCCCCTCCGAAAGTTCCGCAGACGCTAACAACACCGTCGCCGACGAGAGCACCCCCGCAGAGGCCTCAAGTGAGGACGCTTCTGCCGAGTCCACCGAAATTGAGACCGTTACCGACGCTTCCGGCAAGGTCATCGAGACCAAGCCCGCCAACAGCGGCAAGGCTCCCGTAGTCACCTCGAAGGGCAACAAGGCCCCCTCGAGCACTGCGGATATCCTCAACTATTACAATGCCGCCACAAAGGCAGCCGTCTCCGGCAAGGTCGGCTTCACGAAGCACAGAGAGACCAAGAACGAGAAGATCGAGGCAAACGCACTTGTAAAGACGTTCAAGAGCCTTATCTACAAGTTCATGGGCATCGGCAAAGATAACGCATACAAAGAGACCGTCACCAAGGGTCAGTGGGATACCGATACCAACAAGTATTTCCTCAGAGTTTCGACCCTCGGCACGGGCGATGTCACCTCCGCTTCCTGCAAGCAGAGCGGCTCGAACTACATAATCACCATCAATATCAAAAACGGCAACTCCTATGCAACCAAGGGCACCGCGACCTGCAACGCTCCCCTCGACAAGAGCGGAATCTGCGTCGGCGACAAGGACAAGGGCTACTATGATCACAAGAGAGCCAGCTGCATCTATGACGCAATCGACGAGGTTTACGGCGGCGCAAAGGTCACCGAAAGCTATTCCGGCGCTGTTGTTACCGCAACTGTTGACGCAGCGACCGGTCACTTCGTCAAGCTCGATGTCAAGTTTGATATCACCGTCAACATCGACATCGGCGCAAAGCCCACCGCTACCGGAACATCATATGTAAGCTATTCCAGCTTCAAATATTGATTTTTCTAAGGGGATAGAAAACAATGAATAAGAATCTCAAGAGAATCGCGGCTCTTCTGCTCGCGATCGCCATGATTGCAAGCTTTGCGGCCTGCAAGAAGGACAAAGATAACAACGACACAACTGCCGCCGGCGACGTTGCCATAAACGGCGACGCTATTGCGGACGATCTGCTTCCCGAGGCCTCCTCGGAAGCAGCCTCCGACGACACCGCGGTCGAAACCGAGATAGTGACCGACAAAGAGGGGCACACCGTTATCGAGACCAAGGCTCCCGCCGACAATTCCGCAAAGCCCTCGAACGGCAAGCCCGAGAGCTATGCCGAGATCCTCGCCGCTTACAGAGACGTTCTCAATCTAGCAAAGAGCAGCAAGGTCGGCTATGAGAAGTCCGAGTGGCAGACCCTGCCCAAGGACAAGAGAAACTTTGACGGATTTGTTATCAACGCGGCTCTTCCCGTTGCCGAGCTGTTCATGACCAGCGAAAAGGATGCCAAGGGCAAGAAGCACGAGAACAATCCGAAGGGCACCGACATGAAGTGGTTCCCGATCTACCAGCATCCCACAAAGGGCTGCACCCTGACCGATGTCAGCAAGATAAAGAGCGCAAAGTGCGAGGTTCTCTCGAACGGCAACTACAAGATAACGATAGTCCTCAAGGCGGATATCAACCCCGAGCCCTGCGATCCCAAGACGGGCGTTATCTCCAAGGGCTTCACCGGAACGATGTTCAGCCCCCTTGCGAAGGCCGATATCGACAACACCCTCCAGAACGACCCCAACGTCACGAAGGTCGTCAAGGATGTTGAGTATTCGCTCAAGTACTATGACTGCACCGCAGTTCTTACTTACAACCCCAAGACCAATCATATGGTAGATCTCTATCAGTATATGCATGTCCTCATCACCGGCTCCGGCAAGGTGCTCGGCAGCAAGTTTAACGGCAGCGCGGTTCTCGATAACTTCCTTGAGATAACCAACGTCAAGTATTAATCGAATAGCAAAATAGAAAAGGCGCGGTTCACAGCTTATGTGAGCCGTGTCTTTTTATATAACTCCGCTTTTTCGGATTTAACAACAAACTTGAAAAATTGCCCCGAATAGGGTATAATTAACTGACTTCAAAAAACTTGTGAGGTGCCTATGGACAGAGAAAACAGAAAATTTCTGAAAAAGCTTTCCGTATGTGTTGCCGTTCTGTTTGTTATAGTAACGGTCGTGAGCCTGTGCGTGATGAATTTCACGCCGATAAACAGACTTCTCGGGGGATACAAAGAGCAGCCGCTCGACCTCTCCCGCGCAGACGGAGCCAATATTACTTATAACGACGACGGCACGATAACCCTCGGCGAGGGCTATTCCGAGATAGAGTTTACCGGCATTGACGCGCGCGTCGGTTCTATAGGGTTCGATGTCGACTTCGGAGAGTCGGCAAACAGCGGCAAGGTCTATGTCGATTTCGCCGATTCAACGAGCTCATATTACCGCACAAATATCGCAAAGCTCACGCTCGAAAACGGGCTCGACAATGTCATGACCTGCAACTTCTCCGGCGAAGTGTCGCGTCTCAGACTCGAGATATCTCTCGACGACTATCACAGCGCAACGCTCAAGGGCATCACGCTCAATCAGTCGATAAGCGCGCTGCACATAGCGGAAATTATCCTGACATATCTGCTCATAGCTGCTGCCGCCATAATTATCATCTATGCTATAGCGAATCCCGCCGGAGCGCGCAAGAAGTTCTCCGACAACAGAGTCAACTGCACCCGCATCGCGGCAGTCATAACCGCCGCCGCAATGGTATTTTCGGTGTATCTCACATTCACAAATCTGCAAAAAGGCTGGTCGACCACGCACTACAGCTTCACTTCGCAGGAGGGCGACCAGATAACCAAAGAGCTCGTTGACGCGTTTGAGCATCATCAGGTGAACCTTCTCGAAGAGCCTGACGAAGATCTGCTCAAAATGGACAATCCCTATGAATACACAAGGCGTGATGCTGAAATAGGCGCGGGCAACTTCCTTTGGGATCACTGCCTGTATAACGGCAAATATTATTCTTATTACGGCATCGGTCCTGTCATCGCGCTGTTCCTGCCGTATCATCTGATAACCGGCTGCTATTTCCCGACCGGCTGGGCGACGCTGATGTTCGCGCTCGTCGGAATAATATTCCTGACAAAGATATATCTCGCGGTGATAGACAAAAAATTCCGCGATTTGCCGACCAATACGGTGCTCGCGGGGCTGATAACCTTGCAGATGTCCTCGGGAATCATGTTCTCCGCGGCGCGTCCGCTGTTCTATGAGCTCGCCATCTCCGGCGGATTCATGTGCGTGACTATCGGCGCGTATCTGCTCATGACCTCGAACATTCTCTGGGACGGCAAAATCTCATATGTCCGCCTCGGCTTTGCCTCGTTCTTCCTCGGCTATGCCGTGCTCTGCCGCCCGACGCTCGCGGTCTATTGCATCGCCGCGCTGTTCTTCTTCGCGGGCGGACTCAAAAAAGCGCTCGACGGACTCGAAAAGAAGCAGAAGACCCGCACGTTCTTCAAATATGCGGCTGTCGCCCTCGTACCGCTCGGCGTTATCGCCCTCGGGCAGATGGTATATAACTATCTGCGCTTCGACAATCCGCTCGACTTCGGCATTCAGTATTCGCTGACGATAAACGACTTCACCCATTCGGAGTTCCACTGGAAATATGTGCTCATCAATATGTATGCGTATCTTCTGAACATGCCGCACTTCACGCCCAAGACATTCACGCATCTCGCTTCTTCCGCAGAGCGTTTCGGGCTCAACGGTTATATGTTCTTCGACGACGCTGGCAAGAATCTTATATCCGTCGGAATCATATACCGCGCTCTGCCCATGTTCGCCTATCTCTTCTCGGGCAAGGCATTGCAGCGCGTCGAGAAGAAAAAGCGCGTGCTGCCTATCCTGCTTATCGGCGTGACCTGCATTCTCATGCCGCTCGCGATAATCTTCTCCTCGTGGGAAAGCGGCTATGCCGTACGCTACAACGCGGACTTCTCATGGCAGATGGTCATCGGCGCGCTCGTCATCGCGTTCACACTCTATAAGAGCATCAAGTCGGAGAGCGCAAAGAAGCTCGTCGATTTGATATTCACGGTCTCGACTGTCGCGTGCATATATGTGAACATGGCTCAGCTGATCTCGTTCACGGGCGTTGAAGGCGCTTTCTGGATGAATCTCTGGAGATAAAATAAAACTAATCTGACCCTGTCTGTCATGCGGACGGGGTCAAAACACGATATAAAAGACGAGAGAATCGACGGCGGCAAGGCGTTCGACTGGGGCAGAACCTCGGGCGATTATGCGCGTTTTCGCGACATATACCCGACTGAGTTCTATGAAAAAAATAGCCTCGCGTAAAATCGGCATTCCGGGGCAGAGCGTGCTCGATCTCGGCACGGGCACGGGCGTTTTGCCACGCAACATGTACAGCTTCGGCGCAAAATGGACGGGGACGGACATATCCCCCGAACAGATAGAGCAGGCAAAGAAGCTCTCGCAGGGCATGGGCATCGGCTATTACGCGATGCCGGCTGAAAAGATAGACTTCCCGGACGCTTCATTTGATGCCGCGACCGCCTGCCAGTGATTCTGGTATTTCGACCACGAAAAGCTCATCCCCCAGCTCTGCCGTATGCTAAAAAGCAACGGGCGTTTTCTTGTACTGTGCATGGAGTGGCTGCCGTTTGAAGACAAGATTGCCGGCATGAGCGAGGATCTCGTGCTCAGATACAGCCCCGACTGGAGCGGCGCGGGCGAAACAATGCACCCGATAGAAATACCCGCCTGCTACAAAGAAAAATTCGAGCTCGTGCATCACGAGGAGTGGAAGCTGAAGGTGCATTTCACGCGCGAGAGCTGGAACGGCAGGATGAAAGCCTGCCGCGGAATCGGCGCGTCGCTGACACCCGAGGAGATAGAAAACTGGGAGCGCGAGCATCTCCTAACGCTCAGAGAAAACGCACCCGAGGAGTTCGATGTTCTCCACTTCGCCGCCATGGCGGAGCTCAGAAAAAAAGACTGATAAAAAGCAATCCTACCCGAAATTTTCGTCGGGTAGGATTTTTGCGTTGTACTCCGACAAGAATCAGAAATACCCAAAGCTCGTTATATACAAAAATCTCCTGTCCGGGAACAACTCCCGGGCAGGAGATTCTGCTTTTTACTTCCAATTATCGCAGCTCTGCCAATCACTCCAACTCAAACGCGCCGGTATAGAGGCGATAGTATGTGCCCTTTTCGGCGATGAGCTTTTCGTGGTTGCCGCGCTCGATTATTCTGCCGTGGTCGAGCACCATTATAACATCCGAGTTCTGGACGGTCGAGAGGCGATGCGCGATAACAAAGACTGTGCGTCCTTTCATCAGCTTATCCATACCGCCCTGGACGAGAGCCTCTGTGCGCGTATCTATAGAAGATGTCGCCTCGTCGAGGATCATGACGGGCGGGTCGGAAACCGCCGCGCGGGCTATCGATATCAGCTGACGCTGGCCCTGCGAGAGTCCGGAACCGTCACCCTTGAGCACGGTGTTGTAGCCGTCCGGGAGCATGCGGATGAATCCGTCAGCATTCGCGAGCTTCGCCGCCGCGATGCACTGCTCGTCGGTCGCCTCGGGGTTGCCGTAGCGGATGTTCTCCATGACAGTGCCCGTGAACAGGTTGACATCCTGGAGCACGACGCCGAGACTGCGGCGCAAATCGGCTTTCTTTATCTTGTTGATGTTTATTCCGTCATAGCGTATCTTGCCGTCCGCTATGTCATAGAAGCGGTTTATGAGGTTTGTTATCGTGGTCTTGCCCGCTCCGGTCGCGCCGACGAAAGCCACCTTCTGACCCGGCTCTGCGTAGAGCGTGATATCGTGAAGGACTTCCTTTTCGGGTGTGTAGCCGAAATCGACATGGTCGAGAACGACCTGACCCTCAAGCTTTGTATAAGTCAGAGTGCCGTCGCCGTGGGGATGCTTCCATGCCCACATTCCGGTGTGCTCCTTGACTTCGACTATCTCGCCGTTCTCTTCTTTCGCGTTTACGAGGGTAACATATCCGTCGTCGGGCTCGGGCTCTTCGTCCATAAATGTGAAGATTCGCTCGGCGCCCGCGAGGGCGTTGACAATCGAGTTGAACTGGTTCGACATCTGGGATATCGGGTTTATGAAGTTGCGCGAGAGCACGAGGAACGAGGCTATCATGCCGAGGGACAGCGTGTTGACGCCGGTCAGCCCGAGATTCTTCGTGCCGGCGATAGCCATATATGAGCCGATAACGGCGAGCAGGATATACAGGAAATATCCGAATGCGTTCGTCATGGGCATCATCGAGGTCGCGTGGCCGTTTGCGTTCGCGGCGTTGTGCTCCCATTCGGTGTTGCGCTGCTTCATTTCTTTCTTAGACTGCTCTTCGTGGCAGAAGACTTTTATGACCTTCTGACCGTTTATCATCTCTTCGATATATCCGTCAAGGTCTGCAAGAGATCTCTGCTGGGCTACGAAATACGCGCCGCTCTTGCCGACAACTCTCTTGATTATCTGCATAATGAAGAACAGCGATACGCACACAACGAGCGTCAGACCGACGCTGATATAGAGCATGCAGCAGAATACCGCCGCGACGGTGAACGCCGAAGAAATCAGCTGACCCATCGACTGCGCGAGCATCTGGCGCAGGGTATCGGTATCGTTGGTATAGAGGCTCATCGTGTCGCCGTGGGTGTGTGAATCGAAATATCTTATAGGCAGGCGCTGCATCTTCTCGAACATCTCATCGCGTATGGTCTTGAGCGTTCCCTGCGCTATAGTGACCATACGGCGGTTGTAGATAAGCGTCGAGAGCGTGCCGATGAGATAGATGACCGCCATGGTTATCAGCGCGCGAATGAAGCCGGAGAAGTCGGGTGATGACTGACCGACCATCGGGGTTATATAATCGTCGATAAGCGTCTGGAGGAACATCGATGACGCAGCGCCCGCAACTGCGCTGAGCAGGATGCAGATTGTGACAAGGACTATCGTGCCCTTATAATTTTTGAGATAAGAGAGCAGACGCTTGAGCGTTTTCTTGTCGAGCTTTCTGGGCTGCATTCCGGGTCCTCCGGGCATACCCTTGGGTCCGCCGTGCATAGGCATAGGCTTACTCATCGTCGTTTCCTCCCTTCTGCTGGGATTCATAAACTTCGCGATAGATATCGCAGGATTTCAGTAGTTCGTCATGCGTGCCCTGCGCGATTATTCTGCCGTTGTCGAACACGAGTATTTTGTCCGCGTTCTGAACCGAGCTTATGCGCTGGGCTATAATTATCTTCGTCGTGTCGGGCATATACTGCGAAAGTCCCTTTTGAATCAGCGCATCGGTGTGGGTATCGACGGCGCTTGTCGAGTCGTCGAGAATGAGCACCTTGGGATTCTTGAGCAGGGCGCGCGCTATGCACAGTCTCTGCTTCTGACCGCCGGAGACGTTCGTGCCGCCCTGTTCGATATAGGTGTTGTAGCCGTCGGGCATCGCGCTGACAAATTCATCCGCCTGAGCGAGCTCGCAGGCGTGCTTTATTTCATCATCGGTCGCGTTCTCGTTGCCCCAGCGCAGGTTCTCGGATATCGTGCCGGAGAACAGCTCGTTCTTCTGGAGCACCATTGCGACCGAGTTTCTCAGGGTATCGAGATCGTAGCTTCTGACATCCACGCCGCCGAGCATCACTTCACCGCCCGTTACATCGTAAAGGCGCGGTATGAGCTGGACGAACGAAGACTTCGACGAACCCGTGCCGCCGATTATGCCGACCGTCTCGCCGGAGGCTATATGCACGTTGACATTGTCGAGCACCTTGGTGTCCGCCTTTGAAGCATAGGCAAAATTGACATTTTTATAATCTATCTCGCCGTCTTTGACTTCGAGAACGGGGTTCGCGGGATTCGAGATATCGGTCTTTTCGTTGAGTATCTCAGCTATACGCTGAGCGGAAGAGCTCGCGATTATCATCATGGCAAAGACCATGGAGAGCATCATGAGGCTCATGAGTATCTGCATGGCGTAGGTGAACAGCGCGGTGAGCGAGCCGGTGGTCAGACCGAGTGCTGCGTTGTTGCCGCTGGCGATAACCGCCTTTGCGCCGAGCCATGAGATGAGTATCATGCAGGTATACATGCAGACCTGCATAATAGGCGAGTTGAGCGCAATAAGGCGCTCCGCTTTTGCGAAGTCTTTGTATATCTTCTCGGATATCTTCTCGAACTTGCTTATCTCGTGATCCTCCTGATTGAAGGACTTGACGACTCTTATGCCGCGCACATTCTCCTGAACGACGTTGTTGAGCTCATCGTAGGTGTGGAAAACGCGCTTGAACACGGGGTGCACCTTGATGATTATCAGCACGAGCAGAGCCGCGAGGACAGGTATAATCGCAATGAACATAAGCGAAATCTGGCTGTCGATTCTGAACGAGACTATCATGGCGAAAATCAGCATAACCGGTCCGCGTATTGCTATTCTTATGAGCATCTGATAGGCGTTCTGAATATTTGTGACATCCGTCGTCAGTCTCGTGACTATCGACGCGGTCGAGAATTTGTCGATGTTCGAGAATGCGAAGGTCTGAACATTATCATACATATCGCTGCGCAGATTCGCGCCGAATCCGGCGGACGCGCGCGAGCCGAGGAACGCCGCAAGCATTCCCGTCACCATCTGGAATACCGCAAGAAAGAGCAGTGCAAGACCGTATTTCCAGACCATGGACATCACGCCGCCCTCGATGCCGTTGTCGATAAGGCCCGACATACAAAGCGGGATAACTATCTCGAACACGACTTCAAACGCGGAGAAAAAGATAGTCGCCCATGATACTTTTTTGTATTGGCGCATGCTCTTCAACAAAGTTTTTATCATATTCTCACTCCCTCTTTTCTTTCTTTGCTCCACTTTCCGGTTTGCAGCCGGGGCTGCTGTCAATATCAAGGTTATCGCATATCCTTATGAGATATCCGCGGAGCTGTTCGACTTCTTCTTCGCTGAACGATCTGAGCATCGCCCGCTCGCCGTTGTCGATAGAACGGCGTATCTCGAGATTGATGTCTTTCGCCTTATCGGTCAGCCGCACGACCTTGTTTCTCTTGTCCGACGGGTCGGTACAGGTGCTGAGAAAGCCGCTCTGCTCCATGCGCGTGACTATGCCGACAATCGTCGGATGTGAGACATGGGCGTAGTCTTCAATCTCTTTCTGGGTTGTCTGACCTCCGCGCTCGGCGAGGAATCTCAAAATACGCGACTGCGCAAAAGTCAGCCCGTGCTTGCCGAGTCCTGCATCGGCGTTCGACTTCAAACGGTTATCTATACGCTTGAAAAAATATCCGATATGCTCCATAGCGATCTCCTTTCCGCAAAGCTGTTTTAAACAATATTAAGTGTAGCACGCTACACATTATACATATATGCGCGCCGATTGTCAACAATATGTTTGTAAACAATTTGTGACCTCGGCGCTGAAGATTTTTATGTTCTGTTTTCGTTGAGATTAAAGACGGTGCGTATGAGCTCCGACGCCGCGCGGATGCCGTGCTCATCCGGGTTCATGAGCAATAATCTTGATGTTCCGCCGATGCAGAAGATTATTTTTTCTTTGCGCTCCGGCTCGTCGTCGTCATGCAGATAGATTCTGAAAAGAGCCTCCTCCGCGTCGTTGAGCAGTGAAGTCACATCATCGCCGTAGAGCGCGCGGATGAGCCGCTCTTCGCGCGATATCGCGCCGACGAGCTCTGAAACAAAGGCGTATGTATCGTCGAACGCCATCCGGGCGCAGTCGCAGCGGCCGAGGATATCGGCGACGGTCTCGCGGCAGATGTGCCGATGCAGGCTCTCCATGGTGTCATAGTGGGAATAGAATGTCGTTTTATTTATCAGCGCCTCCCGGCACAGGTCGCTGACTTTGACGGGTGACGGGTCGCGCAGGCGCAGATCGACATATGTATGTACTATCAGCCGCTCCGTTTTGATATATCTAAGATCATTTTTATTCACCATTTAAACGCCTCTTTTTATATTTAGTCGTTTATCTTACCAATTTGTAAAACAGTTTCTTGATTAGACAACTTTAGTTGTTTATAATGTTAGCATATACTAAAAAATATTACAAGGGGGAGTATGCCGAATGAACAGAAAAGACCGCACCGTCTATATTATGCTCACCGACTATCCGGATAAGGTCTCGCGGACTATAAAAAGAATAGGGCTTTGGGAATACTCCCACATGTCGATAAGCACGGACGAACACTACCCGAAATTTTTCAGCTTCACAGGCAAGCGCGGATTCATGACCGAGGACTTTGACCTCCACCCGACTTACAAAGGCACGGATGTCCCCTGCGCGCTGTTCGCTCTGCCCGTAACGGAAGCGGAGCTCCGCAATGTCGAGCGCATCATAAAGCACATGACCTCGAACGCCGACGAATATAAATACAGCTACATCGGGCTTGCACTGCTCTATCTGCGGATAATCCCGAAGCAGCGCGGGCGCGACACCTGCGTCGGCTTCGTCTCGCGCACGATAAGGGAGCAGACCTCGCTCTCCGCAGGGCGCAGGAAAAAGTTTTGCAGTCCGAACGACATAAAGGCGTTTTTTATCAACCAGCTCGTCTTTGAGGGACCGCTGAGAGTGCTGCTGCAAAAGGGCAAGGCGTAAATTAAAATATCAATCCGCCGTCGGTTCGTGCCGTGCGGCGGTTTATTTTCAGCAAAAGCAAAAGACCTCCCGCTCCGGGAGGTCTTTTAATATAATAAGGGTTGTTGAAATCAGTTCTCGCCGTCGCCGTTTATGGTCGATATCTCGGGAGTTATCTCTTCGAGAACATCGAGGACTATCTTCACGGTGTCGAGGGAGGTGAATATCGTCACGCCGTTCTGGACGGCACAGCGGCGGATCTCAACACCGTCCTCAAAGTGGACGCCGGAGAGAATGGCGCGCGTGTTTATAACATAGCTGACATAGCCCGCGCGGATAGAATCGAGAATCTCGGTGCTGCCCTCGCTGAGCTTGCCACGCACGCGGGTGCGTATGCCGTGCTTCTTGAGAAACGCCGCGGTTCCGGCGGTCGCCTCGATATTGAAGCCGAGGTGATAGAAGCGCTTGACGAGCGGCAGAGCCTCTTCCTTGTCTTCATCGGCAAGGGTGACTATTACCGTACCGTATTCTTTCATCTTGACTCCGGACGCCTGGAGAGCCTTGTAGAGCGCACGGTTCAGGCGCTTGTCATAGCCTATCGCTTCGCCGGTCGATTTCATCTCGGGCGAGAGATATGCATCCATGCCTGTCAGCTTCTCAAACGAGAACGCCGGGGCTTTGACATACCAGCGCTTGCCGTCGGGCAGGCGCATATCGGTTATGCCCTGATCGTGCAGGCTCTGACCGAGCATGACCTTTGTCGCGATGCGGACAAGGTTGCAGTCGGTGGACTTTGAAAGGAACGGCACGCTTCGCGAAGCGCGGGGGTTGACCTCGATAACATAGACGCTCTCGTCGCTGTCAACTATAAACTGTATATTGAACAGACCGACTATGCCTATGCCGAGTCCGAGCTTTGTGGTGTATTCGGCTATCGTGTCTCTGACCTTCTGCGAAATAGAGAACGGCGGATACACGCTCGTGCTGTCGCCCGAGTGGACGCCGGTACGCTCGACGAGTTCCATTATGCCGGGGATGAACACCTCGCTGCCGTCGCAGATGGCGTCTATCTCAACTTCCTTGCCCATAAGATATTTATCTATGAGCACGGGCTTATCCTCATCGACCTCAACGGCGTTCTTGAGATATTTTCTGAGCATAGTCTCGTTAGCGACTATCTCCATCGCCCTGCCGCCGAGCACGAAGCTCGGGCGCACAAGCACGGGATAGCCTATGCGCGCGGCAACAGCCGCGCCTGTTTCGATATCCGTGACCGCCTCGCCTTTCGGGTTCGGGATGCCGAGAGATTTTATAACGGCGTCAAACGCGTCCCTGTTCTCGGCGCGCTCAATGGCGTCACAGTCGGTGCCGATTATCTTCACGCCGCGCCTTGCAAGCGGAGCCGCGAGGTTGACGGCAGTCTGACCGCCGAGGGTGACTATAACGCCCTCCGGCTTTTCAAGATGTACTATATTCATGACATCCTCTGTCGTCAGGGGCTCGAAATAGAGCTTGTCGGCAGTGGTATAGTCGGTCGAAACGGTCTCGGGGTTGTTGTTGATTACTATCGCCTCATAGCCGAGCTGCTGAATAGCATGGACGGCGTGGACGGTCGAATAGTCAAACTCAACGCCCTGTCCTATACGGATAGGACCTGAACCTAAGACTATTATCTTCTTTTTGTCCGACACGACGGACTCGTTCTCGCTCGCGTAGGTCGAGTAGAAATAGGGCACATAGCTGTCGAACTCACTCGCGCAGGTATCAATCATCTTGTATGTCGGGAAGATATCCTCTTTGCATCTGCGCTCATATATGCTGTCCTCGCTCTCTTTCCAGAGCTCGGCGATATACGAATCGGAGAAGCCGAGGCGCTTTGCCTCGCGCAGAAGAATGTCAGAGCCGGGATTCGCCTCCATCTCCCTCTCGAAATCGACTATCTTCTTTATCTTGTCGAGGAAGAACATATCTATATGCGTTATATCGCAGATAAGCGACGGGTCAACGCCCATCCACATCAGCTGGGATATTGCATAGAGACGGTCGTCCGTGCCCTCTTTGATATATTCGAGCAGCTCGTCAACGCTCATATGCGCCGAGTCGAACTTCTCCATATGCAGATGGTTCTTGCTCTCCTCGAGCGAGCGTATCGCCTTGAGCAGGCTCTCTTCAAAAGTGCGTCCGACGCTCATGACCTCGCCGGTCGCCTTCATCTGGGTCGAAAGCGTGTTGTGCGCGGCGGGGAACTTGTCGAACGGGAAGCGCGGCATCTTGGTCACGACATAGTCGAGCGAGGGCTCAAAGCAGGCAGGGGTGTTTGCAAGCTGTATTTCATGCAGATCCATGCCGACCGCTATCTTCGCCGAGACGCGCGCTATCGGATATCCGCTCGCCTTTGAAGCGAGGGCGGACGAGCGCGAAACTCTGGGGTTGACCTCAATAACATAGTAGCGGAACGAATGGGGGTCGAGCGCAAACTGAACGTTGCAGCCGCCCTTTACTCCCAGGGCGCGGATAATTTTGAGCGCGGAATCCCTGAGCATCTGATATTCTTTATTCGTCAGCGTCTGGCTGGGCGCGACGACTATCGAGTCGCCGGTATGAATGCCGACGGGGTCGAGGTTTTCCATATTACAGACGGTGATAGCGGTGTCGTTCGCATCGCGTATCACTTCGTATTCTATCTCTTTGTAGCCCTTTATGCTCTTTTCGACGAGCACCTGATGCACGGGCGAGAGCGCAAGCGCGTTCTTCATCATGTCGCGCATCTCGTCGGGGTCATAGGCGAAGCCTCCGCCCGTTCCGCCAAGCGTGAACGCGGGGCGCAGGATAACGGGGTAGCCTATCTTCTCCGCCGCCTCAAGACCCTCTTCGATGCTGTAGGTTATCTGCGAGGGGACTATCGGCTCGCCGATGCTCTCGCAGAGCTCTTTGAAAAGCTCTCTGTCCTCGGCGCGCTCAATGCTCTCGGCATCAGTGCCGAGCAGCTCTATCTCGCACTCCTTGAGAACGCCCTTCTTCGCGAGCTGCATCGCAAGGTTGAGTCCGGTCTGACCGCCGATGCCGGGGACTATCGCGTCCGGGCGCTCATAGCGGCAGATACGCGCGAGATATTCGAGCGTCAGCGGCTCCATATAGACTTTATCGGCTATAGTTGTGTCGGTCATTATCGTTGCGGGGTTCGAGTTCGCGAGGACGACCTCGTAGCCCTCTTCACGCAGGGCGAGGCACGCCTGAGTTCCCGCATAGTCGAACTCGGCAGCCTGACCGATGACTATAGGACCCGAGCCGATAACGAGCACCTTTTTTATATCAGTTCTCTTAGGCACGCTCCTTCGCCTCCTTCATATAGTCGATAAACTGACCGAACAGATAGCTGCTGTCCTGCGGACCGGGCGCGCTCTCGGGGTGATACTGCACGCTGAACACAAGGTCTTTCTTGCATCTTACTCCCTCGACGGTGTTGTCGAGAAGATTTATGTGCGTCACTTCGAGGTCGGTGCCCTCGACCGTTTTCGGGTCAACGGCATAGCTATGGTTCTGCGAGGTTATCTCTATTTTGTTGGTGTCGAGGTTCATGACCGGGTGGTTTCCGCCGCGGTGGCCGAACTTGAGCTTATATGTCTTTGCGCCGTAGGCGAGGGATATCATCTGATGTCCGAGGCAGATGCCGAAAATCGGATATTTGCCGCGAAGCGCCTTTACCGTCTTTATGACCGGAGTCACATCCTCGGGGTCGCCGGGGCCGTTTGAAAGAAACACTCCGTCGGGCTTCATGAACTCAATTTCATCCGCCGGTGTGTCATAGGGCACGACAACAACGTTGCAGCCGAACTTGTTGAGGCTGCGCACGATATTGAGTTTCATGCCGCAGTCTATCGCAACGACATTGAACTGCGGGTTCGACGTGCGCGAATACCAGCGCTTTTTGCAGCTGACGCGGCTGACCGCATCGTGGGCAACGGGGGTGTTTTTGATTATCTCCACCGCGACCTCCGCCGGAATATCGGGCGAGGTTATGAGCACGCGGCGCGAGCCCAAATCGCGTATGCTGCGGGTGAGCTTTCTCGTGTCAACGCCGGAGATGCCGGGGATACCGTTCTCTTCGAGCAGCTCCGAGAGCGTCTTTGTGTATCTGAAGTTCGAGGGCATATCGTTGTAGTCATACACGATAAGGCCGCCGATGCTCGGGTTTTTGCACTCGAAATCGTCGTCGGTTATGCCGTAGTTGCCTATGAGCGGATATGTCATAACGACCATCTGATCGGTATACGACGGGTCGGAGACTATTTCCTGATAGCCGACCATCGAGGTGTTGAAAACTATTTCGCACACCCTGTCGGTATAGCTGCCGAAGCCGTATCCGTAGTACTCGCTGCCGTCCTCAAGGACGATCTTGCGGTCTATGAGTCTCATTTAAAAATACACTCCTTGAATTTATCAGATCGAGCTCTGAAGTCTCGCGAGAACATCTCTGTAGCCGCCGAGAACATCGCCGAGGTCGCGGCGGAATCTGTCCTTGTCGAGCTTTTTGTTTGTCTCCATATCCCACAGGCGGCAGGAATCGGGGGATATCTCATCGCACAGGACAAGTCCCTCGTCGGTGCGTCCGAACTCGAGCTTGAAGTCGACAAGGCGCACGCCGCCCTTTGCAAACAGCTCGGTCATCAGCTCGTTTATGCGCTTGGACATGGCTCTGAGCTCGTCGAGCTCCTCCTGCGTAGCGAGACCGATGGCGGTTATCTGGCTGTCGTTTATCATGGGATCGCCGAGCTCGTCGCTCTTGTAGCTGAACTCAACGACCGTGTTTTTCAGGGGCGAGCCCTCCGGCACGCCGTATTTCTTTGAAAAGCTTCCTGCTGCGATATTTCTGACTATGACCTCGACCATAACGATCTCAGCCTTCTTCGCGAGGACGGTGGTTTCGTCGATGACCTTGAGAAGATGGGTCTTGATTCCGTTCTTCATGAGGTAATCAAAGATGATGTTGGAGATTGCCGCGTTGAGTTTTCCTTTTCCGGGCAGATCTTCTTTCTTGACGCCGTTGCCGGCAGTGGCGGTGTCCTTGTACTTGATGATGCAGGTACCGGGCTCCTCCGAACTGTAAACGACCTTGCTCTTGCCTTCATACAACTTTTCCATACCGCAGTTTCCTTTCGCTTTTCGTATTTTTATTTATTTGCTCCGCTCAGAGAGTTTCCCCTCAAAGCGGTCTTTGGTGATAACATCCGGAATAGGGGTCGGATAGACTCCGTTGAAGCACGCGCTGCAGAAGTTCTCGCTGCCTATCAGATTTTTAAGCTCCGACTCCGGCAGATATCCGAGGGAATCCGCGCCGATTATGTCGGCAATCTCCTCCACCGAGTGGTGGCAGGCGATAAGATTTTCGCGCGAGTCAACGTCAGTGCCGTAGTAGCACGGATGCATGAACGGCGGCGAGGAGATGCGCATATGCACCTCTTTTGCCCCCGCTTCGCGCAGGAGATTGACTATCTGGCGGCTCGTCGTGCCGCGCACTATCGAGTCGTCGATGAGCACTATTCTCTTATCCTTTACGGATTCGCTTATCGCGCTGAGCTTTATTCTCACCTGATCGATTCTCTTGTCCTGACCGGGCGAGATGAAAGTTCTGCCGATATATTTGTTTTTTATGAAGCCCATTCCGTAGGGTATTCCCGACGCCTCGGCATAGCCCAAAGCGGCGTCGATTCCCGAATCCGGGACGCCCATGACGACATCAGCTTCGACCGGATGGGTATTTGAAAGTATCGCGCCGGCATTTCTGCGCGCCGCGTGAACCGACACGCCGTCAATGACGGAATCGGGTCTCGCAAAATAGATATACTCAAAAATGCATGAGCGCCTCGGCTTTTCGCCGCAGTGATCCCTGTTCGAGCGCACGCCGTTTTCGTCAAAGACGAGTATCTCGCCGGGGAGTATATCGCGCTCGAATTTTGCGCCGACGGCGGAAAGCGCACAGCTCTCGGACGCGACGACATATGTGCCGTCGAGCGTTTTGCCGTAGCACAGCGGGCGGAACCCGTAGGGGTCGCGCGCCGCGAGCAGCTTTGCGGCGGACATAAGCACGAGGGAATATGCGCCCTCAAGCCTGTTCATCGCGCTGCTCAGCGCATTTTCTATAGAGGGACTTTTAAGACGCGCCTGCGTGACGATATAGGCGATTATCTCGGTGTCGCTCGTCGTGTGGAAGATAGCGCCGCCGAGCTCAAGCTCGCTGCGCAGTTCATAGGCGTTGCTGAGGTTTCCGTTGTGGGCAAGAGCCATCTTGCCCTTCTGATGGTTGACCTCGATGGGCTGGCAGTTCGCTCTGCTGTTGCCGCCGGTCGTGCCGTAGCGCGCATGGGCGACAGCCATCCTGCCCTGCGGGAACTTCATCAGGTCGTCGCGCGAGAAGACTTCGTTGACAAGTCCGATATCCTTGCGCGAAGCGAACACTCCGTCGTCGTTGACGACTATGCCGCAGCTCTCCTGCCCTCTGTGCTGCAGGGCATAGAGACCGTAGTAGGCGAGATCCGCCACGGGGCCGGGCTTGGGTGAATAGACTCCGAAAACGCCGCACTCTTCATGCAAGTTTGCCATAGGTATTTATTCTCCGATCTCAGATTTTTCAAGCGCTGCGGCTATAAAGCCTTTGAACAGCGGGTGAGCCTTGTTGGGACGGGATTTGAACTCGGGGTGATACTGCACTCCGACATAGAACGGGCGGTCGGAAAGCTCGACCGTTTCAACGAGTCTGCCGTCGGGCGAAAGACCCGAGAGGGTGAGTCCGTTCTGAGTAAGTATATCGCGATAATCGTTATTGAACTCGTAGCGGTGGCGGTGGCGCTCGGAAATTTCGGACTTTCCGTAGCAGCGCTCCATTGTTGTGCCGGGCTTGATAACGCAGGGATATGCGCCAAGGCGCAGTGTGCCGCCCTTGTCTATATTATCGCTCTGACCGGGCATAAAGTCAATGACCTTGTTCTTGCAGAGCTCATCGAACTCGCCCGAGTGGGCGTCTTTTATACCCGCGACATCGCGCGCGTATTCGATAACCGCAATCTGCATTCCGAGGCAGATTCCGAAATAGGGAACATTGTTCTCTCTGGCATATTTCGCCGCGAGGATCATTCCCTCGATTCCTCTGCCGCCGAAGCCGCCGGGGACGATTATTCCGTCGAGGTGCGAGAGCTCCTGCTCGTAGTTCGCCTCGGTCAGATTCTCGGAATCGATCCAGTCGATGCGGATATGGGTGTTGAGAGTGTAGCCCGCGTGGCGAAGCGCCTCGGCAACGGACAGATATGCGTCATGGAGCTGGACATATTTGCCGACAAGACCTATCTTGACTTCCTTTTCGCGGTTCTTGATGCGGTGGACAAGCTCCGTCCACTCGTCGAGATCCGGTTCGGGAGCGTCTATATTCAGCTCGCGGCAGACGACGGACGAGAAGTTCGACTTCTCGAGCATCAGCGGAGCTTCGTAGAGATAAGGCAGGGTGATGTTCTCGATAACGCAGTCGGGCTTGACGTTGCAGAAGAGCGATATCTTCTTGAAGATAGCCTCCTCAAGCGGCTCGTCGCAGCGCAGGACGATTATGTTCGGGTTGATGCCCATGCCCTGCAGCTCCTTGACCGAGTGCTGGGTGGGTTTGGACTTATGCTCGTCCGATCCACGCAAAAACGGCACCAGAGTGACATGGATAAAGAGGCTGTTCTCACGCCCCACCTCAAGAGATATCTGTCTTACAGCTTCGAGGAAAGGCTGGGATTCAATGTCACCTATAGTGCCGCCGATCTCAGTGATGACCACGTCAGCATCGGTTTTCTTGCCGACACGGTATACGAAATCCTTTATTTCATTTGTTATATGGGGTATGACCTGAACGGTCGAACCGAGATACTCGCCGCGGCGCTCTTTGTTGAGCACGTTCCAGTATACTTTACCGGTGGTGAGATTCGAGTATTTGTTAAGATCCTCGTCGATGAAGCGCTCGTAGTGGCCGAGGTCGAGATCGGTCTCCGCGCCGTCTTCCGTGACGTAAACTTCGCCGTGCTGATAGGGGCTCATGGTGCCCGGGTCAACGTTGATATAAGGATCGAGCTTCTGCGCCGCTACCTTGAGCCCGCGCGCTTTGAGTATTCGTCCGAGCGACGCCGCAGTTATCCCCTTTCCGAGGCCGGATACGACGCCTCCGGTCACAAAGATGTACTTTGTCATTAATATCCCTCCGTATTTTATCTTTTTCTTTTTTTATATACTTCTCCGGTTAAGGTTTCACGCGTACTTTCATTATATCATATTATAACACACCTTTCCTGCCAACTTCTACGGTATTCTGTACTAAAAGCGAGTGCTTTGGAACCGAAAAATATGACAACGCGGTCAACTGCCCGCAAAACCCGATGAAATGTGGGACACTCGATTCCGAAAAAGCAAAAAGCAAAGGCGTCCGCCGATGGGGGCACTGTCCCCGGGGGAATGAACGCCTTTGCTCATTTGAGGCGTATTTTATCATATTAAAAGACCCGTGTCAATTGTATTTTATATATGTATCGCACTTTATTTTTAAAGCCGTCCGGGAGAACCGCGCCGCCGAAAAATTTTTTGGTGAGAGTTCAAAGCCCTCGCATTTTCTCAGAAAAGCGGTTACATCTTGCTCATAAAATTGCTTTTCAAAAAGCCCCGATTGCGGCTATTTGCACAAAAATAAAGAATTATCCGAAAACGCCTTGACAAACGATTTTGCTGCGCGTATAATTCAGCGCATAAAGGCAATGGCGTCTTTGAACTGAACGGGTTCATTGACGCCATTTTTTATTTTTCGCCTTAAAATATGAAAAAGGAGCGCTAACTTATGAGCACAGTATCTGATTATTTCGGAAGTCTCGTTTTTGACGACAGAGTGATGAAAGCAATGCTTTCCGCCGATGTTTACCAGTCTCTCAAGAAGACTATTGACGAAGGAGCAAGTCTGAATAATGACGTCGCCAACGCAGTTGCCGCCGCTATGAAGGACTGGGCCGTTGAGCATGGCGCGACCCATTTCACCCACTGGTTCCAGCCCCTGACCGGCATCACCGCCGAGAAGCATGACAGCTTCATAACCCCCGCATCCGACGGACGCGTTATCATGGAGTTCTCGGGCAAGGAACTGATAAAAGGCGAGCCGGACGCATCGTCCTTCCCGTCGGGCGGACTCAGAGCAACATTTGAAGCCCGCGGCTACACCGCGTGGGATCCCACTTCCTACGCATTTATAAAAGACAAGACCCTCTGCATCCCCACGGCGTTCTGCTCTTACGGCGGCGAGGCACTCGACAAGAAAACGCCTCTGCTCCGTTCCATGCAGGCTCTCAACAAGCAGGCTCTTCGTATTCTCAGACTCTTCGGCAACACCGATGTAAAGTGCGTGCGCACCTCCGTCGGCCCCGAGCAAGAATACTTCCTTGTTGACAAGGCTCTCTATGAGCAGCGCAAAGACCTCGTCTTCTGCGGACGCACGCTTTTCGGCGCAAAGGCGCCCAAGGGTCAGGAGATGGACGACCACTATTTCGGAGTTATCAAGCCGAGAGTCGCCGCTTACATGGCAGACCTCAACGAAGAGCTCTGGAAGCTCGGCGTTCTTGCAAAGACCGAGCACAACGAAGTCGCACCGTCTCAGCATGAGCTCGCACCCATATACACCACAACGAACATCGCCACCGACCACAACCAGCTGACCATGGAGATCATGCAGAAAGTCGCCGCGAAGCACGGACTTGTCTGCCTGCTCCACGAGAAGCCGTTCGCCGGAGTCAACGGTTCGGGCAAGCACAACAACTGGTCCATGGCTACGGATACGGGAGTCAACCTCCTCACCCCCGGCGAGACCCCCTATGAGAACGCACAGTTCCTGCTGTTCCTCTGCGCGGTCATCAAAGCCGTTGACGACTATCAGGATCTGCTCCGCGTCTCTGTCGCGACCGCAGGCAACGACCACAGACTCGGCGCGAACGAAGCTCCGCCCGCAGTTGTCTCTATGTTCCTCGGCGACGAGCTGACCGCAGTTCTCGACGCTATAGAGAACGACGCGCCCTACAGCGGCAGCGAAAAGACAACGATGAAGCTCGGCGTTCATGTTCTGCCGAAGTTCACCCGCGACACCACCGACCGCAACCGCACATCGCCCTTTGCGTTCACCGGCAACAAGTTTGAGTTTCGTATGCTCGGCTCGTCGAACAGCATCGCCTGCGCGAACATCATGCTCAACGCCGCCGTTGCGGAGTCGCTCAAGATATATGCGGACCGCCTCGAAAATGTCGATGACTTCGAGACCGCTCTGCACGACATGATAAAGAAGACCATAAAAGACCACAAGAGAATCATCTTCAACGGCAACGGCTATGACGACGCGTGGATAAAGGAAGCTACCGAGAAGCGCGAACTGCTGAATCTCCGCACCACTCCGGACGCTATGCCCGCGATGATCGCCGACAAGAACGTGAAGATGCTCACCGCTCACAAGATATTCTCACCCGCAGAGCTTCACAGCCGCTATGAGATACTTCTTGAAAACTACTCAAAGACCGTCAATATCGAAGCTCTGACCATGGTCGACATGGCGAGAAAAGAGATTCTCCCCGCAGTCGAGGGCTACACGAAGTCGCTTGCAGAAACCCTCGCCGCGAAGAAAGCGGCAGTCGCAGGTCTCCCCTGCAAATACGAGACCGCGACCATCACGAAGCTCTCCGAGCTGTCCGATGAAATCGCCGACGCGACTGCGAACCTTGACAGCGAGATAGCAAAGTTCCAGGCTATCGAGGATGTCACCGAAGCGGCGAATGATATCAGAGACGTTATCCTCGGCAAGATGGACGCCCTGCGCGCCGTCTGCGACGAGGCAGAGACGATAACCGCCAAGGAGTTCTGGCCGTTCCCGACCTACAGCGACCTGCTCTTCAGCGTAAAATAAAAATCCACAACCCTTTTTACAATAACAAAAGCGCCCGAGTCGGGAGAAGTAACGCGGAATACCGCTCAAAGCGAGCATGGGACGGTGAGAGCCATGCAGTAAGCTCCGCGCGAATAACACCCGACGAGCCGCAAGCCGAAAGGACTACCGAGTAGGTGCGCCGGACACGCCGACCGTTACAGCGGCGAGGCTTTCTTCGAAGCCGAAAAGAGAACAAAGATAGGTGGCACAGCGAGTTGGCACTTGCCCTATCGAATGCTGAAACTAACCGAAAGGAAAGATTACTATGTGTTCGATAATGGGTTACTGCGACTGCTGTGCCGCTTTTTCTGATTTTGAGGAAGGATTCAAAAAGACCGTTTCAAGAGGACCGGACGACAGCAGAATAATAGACACCGGCAAAGGTCTGCTCGGCTTCCACCGCCTTGCGATAATGGGGCTGACCCCCGACGGAATGCAGCCGTTTGAATTGGACGGCAGCTATGTAGTCTGCAACGGCGAGATATACGGCTACGAGAAGATAAAAGAGGAGCTCTCCAAGAAATATACATTTAAAAGCGGCTCCGACTGCGAGATACTTCTCCCGCTCTACCGCGAATACGGCACGGACATGTTCAAAATGCTCGACGCCGAGTTTGCGCTGATTATCTACGACGGCGAAGAGAAAAAATACATCGCCGCAAGAGACCCGATAGGCATCCGCCCGCTCTACTACGGCTACGATAAAAAAGGTGTTATCATGTTCGCGAGCGAGGCGAAGAACCTCGTCGGAATGTGCGGGCATGTTATGCCCTTCCCGCCCGGACACTACTATAAAGACGGCGAGTTTGTCCAGTACTGCGACATAGCGGCGGTCGACGAAGTCTGCCATGACGACCTTGAGACAGTTTGCAAAAACATCCGCGAAAAGCTCATCGCCGGCGTTGACAAGAGACTCGTTGCGGACGCAAAGGTCGGCTTCCTGCTCTCCGGCGGACTCGACTCCTCCCTCGTCTGCGCCATAGCGGCAAGACAGAGCAAAAAGCCGATACGCACCTTTGCAATAGGCATGAGCGAGGACGCTATCGACCTCAAATACGCAAAGGAAGTCGCCGACTACATCGACAGCGACCACACCGAGGTCATCATGACAAAAGAGCAGGTCATAGACTCGCTCGAGAGCGTCATACGTATGCTCGGCACATTTGATATCACAACTATCCGCGCGAGCATGGGCATGTACCTGCTGTGCAAATGGATACACGAGAACACAGATATCAGAGTTCTTCTGACGGGCGAGATCTCCGACGAGCTGTTCGGCTACAAATACACCGACTTTGCGCCAAGCGCGGAGGAGTTCCAGAAGGAGTCGCAGAAGAGAATAAGAGAGCTGCACATGTACGACGTTCTGCGCGCCGATCGCTGCATCTCCGTAAACTCGCTTGAAGCGCGCGTGCCGTTCGGCGATCTCGACTTTGTAAAATATGTCATGTCAATCGACCCCGCGAAGAAAATGAACACCTACGGCAAGGGCAAATATCTGCTCCGCCACGCTTTCGAGGGCGATTATCTGCCCCACGATATACTCTTCCGCGAAAAGGCGGCGTTCTCCGACGCAGTCGGCCACTCGATGGTCGACTACCTCAAGGAATACGCCGAGGGGCTCTACACCGAAGAGGAATTCAAGGAGAAGTGCGAAAAATACACCCACGCAAAACCATTCACGAAAGAATCCCTGCTCTACCGCGAGATATTTGAAAAGTACTATCCCGGCCAATCCGAGATGATAGTCGATTTCTGGATGCCCAACAAGTCATGGGAGGGCTGCGATGTCAACGACCCGTCCGCCCGCGTGCTCTCAAACTACGGCGAAAGCGGAAAATAAAAAATGTCCCCCGCGCGGAAATTTGCCGTGTGGGGGATTTTGCAAATTGACTGTAAATTGATTTGAATTAAGCGTTTGCCCCGCAAACATGAAACGGCAGCTTCGCTGCCATGAAGTACTCGCTGACGCTCGTATGAAGTGAAGCGCATGACAGACTTTCGGCGTAATGCCGTCAAACTTCATATGGCGAAGCCATACTTCATTTTTCATGCACCGCAGGTGCGCTTCATTTGAAAAAAGCAGCCTGACGGCTGCTTTTTTCATGGCACCCCCTGGGGGAATCGAACCCTCAACTGCCCCTTAGGAGTGACCTCGAAACTCAGTTGTGGAGTCACTTCCTGTACCCGATAATCCCGTATTTTCAAGTTTTTTCGCACTTTGAGTGTTAAGCTGTGTTACGGAATTACTGCTAATTTTACCCCGTTTTCGACTGTATGATTAGACGGGAATTAGCACGGAGTTCGGTCTTTGGGGAACGGTCAAATTGCTCACGAATGCGTGCATTTAATCGCTTGTCACTCGGTTTGTTATCGAGTACCGAGGACTAACATAAATATATTATAGTCGATTTCTGTGAAAAATTCAACACAATAAATCGAAAAGAAAACGGCAAGACCATTGAATGATCTCGCCGTTGTGCTTTTTGACTAACTTTCATACGCCAACTCTGCCAACGAAAGAAATCAGTTCTTCGGCTTTGTCGATAGTCCTTAATTGCTCAAGCATTACCATAGACGGTTCTTTGAGTCCACAATTCGTTTCTAACGGGATATGAGAAGCAATATCTTCGATATGCGTGATTGCCGAATGGAGTATGGAGCGAATGTGTTTGCTTCTCAGATTGCTCTGCCGAACGATGATTTTCTTGAATTTGCTGAGCGTGGATATGATACTCAGCAAATAGCACGAGCATTGAACTCGGATATAAACATTGTGGCTCTCAAAGCCGACACCCTCATTTCACAAGGCTATCGGCTCAGACAACAAGAACATCATAATGACTTTCTTAAATATAATAGGTGAGGCTATTTTGTAGGCTTAATATCTGTAATAATCTGCGCCGAGTTCCTGCAAGCGTGCTACACGGTCATCACTATGTGGGTGTGTTGAATAAAGTGCTTTTAGCAATCCATTATTAGGGGCTGAACACATATGTCTATCCAACACGCTTGCTAATATTGCACCATAACCCAATTTGTAAGCATATTCATCTGCGACAAATTCATTTTGCCGCATTGACCACATTAGGAATAGCATACAGAACTTAGTCCAAAGCCAAATAAGTACGGTTGATAAGCCACCGAAAAGTGTCATAAATAAACCGCCCCAAAAACTTCTTGTGCTTATGCCGATGAGAGCGAAAATACCAGTGATAATCCAGCAAATAACTTTAACAAGAAGCAAAAATCCGGAAATAAAGAGATTGCCACCACCGATAAGGAGTTGAATGGCTGAGTGCTTATACGCAATATGTCCAACCTCGTGAGCAAACACAGCCATTATTTCTTCATCAGAGAGATTCAATAAGCCGTCTGTAACGCAAATTGTTCTCCGACCAATAGCAAACGCACTAGGAGATTGATCGTGAATTATCTTTAACCTAATAGAATTTACCATAGACGGTGTTCTTTCTTTTGCTTGTTCAAAAACAATTTCCAAAAGTGGTATCAATCGGATTTTAATGTCTTTTCGCTTGATCTCTTTTGCGCCTGCAAGAGCTGCAAGTGTCCATTCACCAATGGGAGATAAACTTATTAAAACTGTGACTATGTAACACACAACCAAAGGAGCTGCCGCTTCAAAGGTTACGCCATAAGGACAGAATAATGCCAATATCAGTCCGATGTTTAATAAAAAGAATATCAAAGTACCTATGTTTGACAATCTAAATATTCTTCCTAATCTATGCCAAATATCCACTTGTTCACCCCCTTAAAGATTTACTTTTGTATAATCCAATATAGCTTGAAATCTTGACCAATTAGAACACAGAAACTTTCCAATGGCTTCGGCTGATGATTTCGTATACGGAATGATTCTATTTTCCTTTATTCCATTAGGATCAATAATAAGGTTATTATCGCAATCTATTTCAATATCAAAACTAAATTTCTCTTTCAATATTTCCCGAACGCGATTATCAGAAGTACTTATGATAAAAGAAATATCAAATTTGTCCTTAAATCGCAAAATTTCTTCAAATTCTTGTTCAACAGATATTGCTTCATCATAACATTCATCTATGGTCACAAAAGTCTGCGGACTCTCGCCCTCTAATTGTTCGTCCTCAGAATTAAAGCTCTCAAACAAACGATTTATTGCAGCAAATGGATCATCATCTATCTCTGTATTATCTTCCTTTTGCGATAACGAAGCTTTATTCCAATAATACAACTCTCTTTGGATATGCTTGCCGTTAAGAATATCACAGAATAGCGGTATACTTTCGACGTTTTTTATGATAATTAAAAAACTGTATTTATATTCTTTTTTTCCTTCTTCGTTATCTTTACAACGTTTGTAAAGCCAATCAATATGTCTTACTAATGCACCGTATTCCTCGTTGATCCAATTACCGTGATACGCATATTTAGAATCAGAAAATTCATCACTACTATCCCCGAAATAGTAAACCATTTTATCATCGTTTAGTGTTAATGAAATATAACAGTTCTCAATAAATGAATCTGACTGTAACCGTGTATTATCAGTAAACAACACACTACGCAAATTTTCACCTAATAAAATATCATAGGGTGTTTTATTGTTTTTTTCACCTAATCTCAAATGGACTATATTACCGGAAGATACTAATTTGCCATTTTCTAAATCATATTTCAATCTATCTAATATTGAAATAACGCTATCACTCACATCAATCACCATCAGTCTACAAAATTGAATGTATCTTTTGCACGTTCTTTGAATATCTCAAAAACTGCTTGCAGTGTTAATTCATTATCAACACTGATATAACTCTCTGTTTCATCATCAGCTTCTTCAAGTTGTAGGATAACAACTTCATCCGCTTTATCAGAAACGGGGAGCAACACCACATATTCTTTTCCACGATAAGGTACGAGATCTAAAAAATCAAACTTAATTTCGTTGGAATTTTCATCACAAAGAATAACCACCTTCTCATCAAACCCGTCAATTTGGAAATCGCAACAATCGTCGTCATAAACACCGGGAAGCCCCACAGCATCGGGTATTGTTATTTCAAAATCATTTGGATCAATAGGTTTTTTTAATATAACCTCGCCGCTAGGCAAACAATCAACATATTCATTAGAAGCCAAAAGTGCTTCTTTCAGTAATTCTTTATTGGTCTTCATTTAATATCCTCGTTTAGTACAGATACTCGTCATTCAGTTCGACACCAAGTAATTCAAGCAGAGTATCTTTCTTGTTCTCTATACAAGTTTTCATAGCGGATTTGATACTATCCATAGAAATGCTGTCAGGCAGCATAGCTCTCGGAACAGTATGACCGAACATGGCTTTGTATTGTTCTTCTATTTGATAGTATTCCTGTTCTATATCAGGTTCAAGAGTATCAAGAAAAGCATTCATAAAATCTGAAACCTTTTTATCTATACTCATAAGTTATCTGCTCCTTTCTAATACCCGAACATATTGGTCGGGTTGGATTGATTCAATAAGTGTTGAAAACACGCCAAACGCAGTTGGGAAGAAGTTAGCAAGCATTTCAAGTTTTTCCTCACTACCCATAGATGCTTCAAAAAAGTGTGCAAATGCTTCGGCTTGTAGATTACCGGAACGAGTCCAATATTCTCTTGAGTGACCGTAACTTCCGTGTAATTGACCGTTTGTTGTAGCATCTATTAGATCCGAGAAAGAATGTGCTGAATCCGAGCGTATGCGTGTTAAAAAAGCATTCTGCCGTTCTGGGGACAGATTGTTATATAGTTGTAATATCCGTTGACCATCTTGCATTAACGCATTTCCAAATTCAGGAGTGTTTGACAAATTACCTTGATAACCTGTCGATGCGTGGTCGATCATATGAGCCAACTCGTGAAAATATGTAGTGCCTGCACCTCTCGGATTAGTCATATCCGATGTTGCATTGTAATAAACACCTCTCCGGTGTCCCTCATAGTTCATCGGTGAGTAATGTGCCGTTTGGTTAGGTGGATAATTCGCATCTTGTATCAACATTTGATTTGTAAAATGGTCAAATACTCTGCGAACTCCCGTTTCACCATTTTGGTGTCTTTCGGATATTACATTAAGATAACCTTCAGGAATATTACCCCTCGTCAACACACCAAGATAATACTGATAGGATGGTGTTTCACCTGCGGAATATGTCATACTTCTCAAGCTTTGAACAAAGGCATTGTCTGCACCCATACTTCCATCTAAATTAACATTATCATATTCCTGCAAACTTTTCGCAAGTGAACCTATGAACTTTTCGCCTTTTGATAAGATCTTCAATATTTCGTTTAAGGCTCTGCTGCACTCTTGAACAACATCGCCCAACTCTTTATACTTCGTATCTTTCCATTCGCCGTTAAGCTGCTGATATTTTCTCGTCATTGACGTTTTTGTTGTTTCGATGCTTGTAATTGTAGTCTTTATATTATTCCAAGATTGCAATAGTTCAGTAACATCAGCATTTACTATTCCCAACATTATCCCTCCCTTGCGTTATAAGTTTGTAAAGGTCAAGATTTATAATTTGATTCTTCCTTTTCTACTAAAGCGAGGACATTTAATGGTATTTGAAAGTACCTCTGCGGGTTTGCTTTCATATTTAGCACAACTATCTTTGCATTTTGGAGTTTGAAATTCGCATAGGTCACATTGTGATTTTGCGATAACTATCTCATTTTCTTTCCAACAAAACTTATCCATATTATTCCTCCGTTACACAAGCATCCTTGCAACAATTGTCCTGTTTCCAAACATATCTCGTCTTACATCAGTTATTTGTAGCATCTGTCCATAATCAAATAACACTTCACTCTCGTAGTGTTGTGCGTGACTTAAATAACCCACATAAGCACCATTTGCCCCTTCAGGAACTGATATTTCATATCTGACTTCTCCACCAAACGCATCTTCTCTATTCAGGCTTGTACTCATAAAACCATCATCGCTTATAATGTTGCCTATAAGTTCCTCATCGGAAGTATTTGCATAATTGCCAAGCGAACTAAGCGATGCACCTCTGTATACAGTACAAGACTGAGGGATACTACTTTGACTTAAAGCGCTATGTATTAAAGATGCTCTTTCGTGATTTCCGACATCAAAATCAGATTCCAATCCTCTTAAAACAGCGTTAATATTAACATATGAAGTGCCTGTATAATCTCTTATGGCTGAACGTTCAGAAAGAGATAGATTATCTGACCATTCTTTGCCAGCCAATTTTACTGTTGCGTTATTATCATTACCTGACAAGGAATTAGTTGTGTTTGATGAAGAATTGGAAGTTGGCTGTGAATTCCCACCGGCAAAATTAACATTCTCATATTCTTGCAAACCTTTCACGAGGAGTGCAACATATTTTTCTCCTTGGAGAAGTGTTTTTAAGATTGTATTTAACGACTTTGAACAATCATTTACTATGTCGCCTAAATCTTTATATTTTTTATCGTTCCAACCATTTCCGAGGTGTTGATATTTTGTAGATATTGAAACTTTTGTTGCTTCAATGCTATTTATTGCAGTTTGTATATTCTTAACCGTTTGCAATAAAGCATTTAAGTCAGCATTGACCATACTCAAAGAATCACCTCCAATATGTCTGCTTTGGAATTAGCCATATACACAAAGAAGAATCCCTCTCTGTGTATATGGCATACCCAACAATTTAATCAAATAGTTTCTTCAGTTCCTTTGCAGAAGGAGTTATGTACGGCTTCATTTGGAATGTGTTTTTAACTCCATCCGTGAAGTAAACCGTATTATCCCTCAGACCTGCAACCGAAACATTTTCAATTAGATTGTCAGCATCATTAGAGCCAAGAGAGAAGATAATGCGCTCAGGAAATTTAGTGAGTATATTTTCACCGTAGTACATACACTCTCTTACAGACTGATATTCAAGTGAAGTAACCACAAAATGGATACCAAATCCCGAACCATCTTCAATCATCTTAATGAGTTTTTCTCCAACCGACATATTATCGTCGCTACCCCTGTTGGCGAACATATTATTTACCGCCGCAAACGGGTCGGCAGGGTTAAATTCAGGTTCATCAGGAACTTCATCAATAAATTCGCTTTCATCAATCACATCGCCCTTAAACATCGACTTGACAATATCCAAGAATTGAAGATTTTTGATTACTACAAAGATCACATCATCACTATTCTGCTTCTTCCAAGACTGATAGTTCTGATAGATCTCATTGATGAACTTGATAATATCAGCACGATCCTGCGCCACTTTGAACTGCGTACTACATTCTCCGAGAGCATCATAAAACTCTGCCGAACCGTCATCGCCAACAAGTTTATCACCGTCCATACAATAGACAGTCGCATTGCGATTAAGCAATGCCGAAATCATATAGTTGTTTGAAACGGTATTTGCCATTCTTTCATTAGAACCGCAAATCAACAGGTTGTGTTTCTTTTTCTTGTCGATACAAATAGCAAAAGGCGGGGCAACTTTTATGAGCGTGCCCATATGAATTTGTGCAGGAAGTTCAGAGGTTACGCCAATATTCGCATTCGCAAAATAATCCGTCAGGTTGGTTGTTCGACCACCTTCAAAAGTCTGTAATGTGGACGGTTGTTCAGCATAGGTTTTACTGATTAAATCAAGATAATACTTTTGCGTGTCGTCGTCACAATAAGCGGCTCTGAAACCAATATTGGGCTGCTCGGTATAATCCAAGTTCATAACAGCCGTGCCGATCGGTCCTTTCATCATTGCCAAAGCCTTTGTGTCGTTTTGGTCGGAGAATAAATATCTCGCATCGTTCTCGCCGCATTTTAAGCCGATACGGATACGCATTTGCTCAATCGTTCCGTGCGACAAAGTAAGATCAGAAATAACCTTAGTGGATTGCGTTGCCATCAGCAGATGAATACCAAATGCACGACCCTCGGTAACAATTCTCTTTGTTAATTCGGCGCAGTTCATTGCAACTTTGCGGTTTGTGGAGTCATTGAACAGTATTTGGAACTCGTCCATAATAACTAAAATTCTCGGCAAAGGTTTTCCGGTGGCTTGCTTATATCCTTTAAGGCTTGTCTGACCTGCTTCCTTGAAAAGTGAACCTCTGTGTTCCATTTCGGAAACAAGATTTTCAAGGATACTCTCACCAAACTCTTGCATTGCATCTAACGCAAGAAGTTGTATATGAGGGAGTTTTACTGATTCATAAATCTTAAATTCAGTACCACTCTTAAAGTCCATAAGATACAAGTGAAGTTGGTCGGGACTATAATGAAGCATACTACTCATAATGAGTGTGTGAAGCAAGGTGGATTTACCTGAACCCGTAGCACCTGCAATAAGCCCGTGATGCGAAGAACCTTCACCGATAGTGATGTTGATAATACTATCTCCGTCACCAACGCCAACAGGGATTTTCAATGATTTAGATGAATCCATTGAAAACAGATCCTTAGAGATAATGTCCTTAAAAGAAAGCCCCTGTTTTTTGATTGTTTCACTCTTTTCAATGTAATCAGCAATAAACGCATCAGTTGCATTAAATGAGAGTGACTCTGGTATGTTTATCTGCAAATTATAAGGCAGCAAACCGTAATGCCCATCTTTATAATCAATAGATGCACAGAATTTTGAAATCTGCTCTAATCTCTCATCAATGCTTTCATAACGAGAGAAAGTAATATTGGGATTGTAACAAATCATCGTAAATACACCGCATTTATTGCCGTTCCTCAAAATGTTCGTCAAAAGGTCGATGCTTCTTCCGTCCATACCACCTGGGAAATCATACAGAACCAAGAGAGTCACGGGTTCGGCTCTATTTGGTGTATTTATGTTGTAGTCAAGAATATCCTTATACCTATTGCCCAATTTTTCTTGTATAAACTCATCAATCTGAGAATTGATTTTTTGCAGACGATCATACATCTGTTCCTGACTCGTATAAATCTTTTGGTCGAATGTCTCAGGAGAGCGTTTGCGGAAGTCAAGGAACGGAATAATGCTATTGCCTCGCTGCTCACCATCAAATACGCATACATTTACCTTTGTAACAGGCATAAAGGAAAGGAAACTCCAAATCACATGATGAGTAAAATCAAGCATACCTTTACTGCTTGCTTCAGGACAATTTAGAAACAAATTGAACGAGTTTCTCAAATCAAAAGTAAGCGGCAATTCGACAAAAGAGGTGTTTTCTGTATTGCCTTTGTGTTCCGTGCCAAACTTATCAAGTATATGCTGATAGCCGATGCTGTCAGAAAACACATCAGCAGGATACAGGACATTACCCAATGTAACCAACGAGGGAAATGCAGAATTGATTTCCGGCACTTGTGCGTATGCTCTTTCGTAGTTCTTCATCATCTCGCAAATTTGCTCAATATGAGCATCAAGTTCAATAGAGTCTTTTGCTTCAATGAGCTTTCTAATAAGCGGTGAAAATGCAATACCACGATTTTTGATACCTTCAAAGATAAGCATATATTTGCTAAAAAACTTTGCAAATTCGATTTTGTCAGGCATTGTATAATAGACGAGAGGAAGCCCCCGCAACACAAAACTTTCACCGTTTTGATTGATAACCGTTGAAAGGTCAATTATGGATTGTAAACTTTGGTGATATTCCCGTGAACGGGTATTATCGGGGTCAGGCAGATACGAAATTACCGTGTAAATTCCGCATTTACTTCCATTGCGCAAAACATTCCTAAGTTCAGCAAGAGTCCTCTCGTCAAAACCTCTCGGAAAATCATAAAGCATAATAAACTCAACATTAAGGTCATAGTCGGGTGTATTATTTGCGTAATCAAAAATAGTGTCATATTGATTTCCGAGTTTGTCCTGAAGAATATTCTCTATCTTTTCATTCAACTTACTGATTTTTGCTGCGACTTCATCTTTGCTGATATAAATTTTTTCTCCAAAAAGTTCGGGCAACTTTTTTTTTGCATCAAAGAAGGGGGAAATGCTATTGCCACGATTTTCGGGATCGACAATGGTGTATGTCAATTTTTCAACCGGACAGGACGAAAGCAGTCCGTACATTATTGAGTGGGTAAACGCTTGTACCATAGAACTATCGCTATTATCATTGGCAATCATCCAAACAGGTGCATTTCTTGTAGACATCATAATGGGCAGTCTTATTGCACCATTTACCAAAAGTTTTGAGCACTTATCTTTAATGATAGATGCAACTATCTTTGATTGAACAAAAAAGTCTACAGGATAATCAATATAACACATATTCAACACTTCATCTTGGACTTCGCTTGAAGCGTTTACCTTATGTACTGTCTTTGCATAGTTTGCCATAATAGCACACAAATAGTCCACAAACTCATCAGGAAGAACCTCGTCAAGGTTTGTGCAAATTTTATCTGCAACCTTATCTAAGGTTACGGAATGATTGCTCTCAAAAGTTTCGAACTCATTTTTCTGCCGTTCAACCATACTGCCTCGTTGGGTAAAATAATCCTCTTTGAGTGCTGCAAGGTTTTCTTCGGTGAGTGGTGGGAGCATTTCTTCAATTTCTTTTACAAATGCCGCAACCGTATTCCTTAGGATAATAAGTTCTTCATAATCCTTTTTCCGCTGGCTTGAAAACAGATAATTTAAGCCGTTGATAAGACCGGGAAGTATATCCTCTGAATACTTTTTATAAAGTGCTTTGAAACTTTCCTTTATTGTTTCGAGTGTTTTAAAATAATCGGTTGCATCATCATAAGCATCACTCGTGGTATCTGACAAAAGTTCTTCTTTCTTCTTCTTTGTCTTAACATAGTACTTGTCAACGCTTGAGAGTTTTTCGTCCAATTTGTTGATTTCAGAAAGAATTTTTTTGGCATCAGCAATAGTTTGTCTTGATTTGCCTTGTACCGAGGAACAGTTTGCTTTGTAGGTGCTGTCTAAATTTGACAAATCATTGCTATGTCTGTTTTGAAGCAATCTTTTATCTTTATCATAGTTTGTCTGCGTAGTGTTAATTAAAGATTCGGCACTATCGGCAAATGCATTTAAATCAGTAATCAAAGCAATTATTTCGCTTTGGGCTAAAGCCTTCATATATGCTGTCCTTTCTCCTGAATAGGGTTACTTTTCTTCCAATTCGTAATTACACTCACCACTACACTCTTTTCCGAACCCGACTACAAGCGAAGTGGTTACTTGTAACGGATAACTAAAGATTTCAACCATTTCTCCACCTATGGCAGGGTCACTTGTGTTGCAAACGAGTGTATACTGCTTTAAATTATTTAGCAAACGAGGAATATACCCCTCATTGGTAGAGTTCAAAATATCAATAATCAACTTGATACCTATGCTTGTAATAAAGTTAATGTCCACAGAGATGCCGGGTTCAAACTTAACGCCCTCAACATTTTCCTGATTGGAATAAATGTGGTGATTGGCTTCAACACGACCTGAAAGATCTCCACTACCCAAAGCACATTTGTAACAAGGCATATTCTTATGCGGAATATGATAGAAAATTTCGCCTGCATATGCCCTTTCCCAAAAGCCGATAGAGATAAATGCTGCATCAAAATAAATAGCAATTTTATTTGCATAAACATCTGCCATTCTGTTGTCACCGCAACCCACAAATACGGTTTCAAACGGCGTACACATTTCGTCAAGAATTTCTTTAGGAATGTTCTGTACAATTCCCCCAAAGGTCTTAATATTTGCTTTAGGATTGATATTCAAAATCTTTCTTTTTAGAGCATTTACCTTTAAATCACCAACATCTTCAATGCCGCACTGATGGCGGCAGACATTATGGTACTCAAGAGTATCTGCATCACATAGTACATACTTTTCGACACCTGCTCTTGCCAATTCCATAGCAACCAAACTACCGACAGAGCCACAGCCAATAATAACAGCACATTTTTTCTTCATAACATCTGTTTCAAGAATGCCTTTATTTCTCGAAAAAATGCTTTGGTACAAACCATATGACTCTGTTACAATTTTTTCTCCACTCCAATAGAACTCAATTTCATCATTTTTAATCACGCCACAGAACCCGTTGGCAGAAGGGGTGCTACCTTCAGGAATGACATCACCAAGATATTCTCCTCGATCAGCTAATTCATTAGGAAATACATTGAAGATGCCTGTATCTTCAAAATACTTACCATAAATTTTTATACACTCCTTGTTGTGGAGTTGCTCTTCGGAAATAAAAACTGTAAGCGGTATGTCCTCTCCAAAAAAATTTTTAGGTCTTTTAATTTCCATCTGCTTATTCCTCGTTTCTATTAAATCTAATTATCTTAATAACGGAATCAACGATCCCCGCTTGTTTTCGCTGCTTGATTCTGCCATCAACATTCTCTTTCTTATCTCGTTCAGACTTTGCTTTCTTAAATGCATCAGTAAATAGTCCTCTACGATACACATAACATTTATCTTCGTAAGAAAGGATAATAGCGTGCTTAACAACAGAAAGCATAAAATACAGTTTTGTTGTTTTATCTATTTCTTCTTGATAGACAGTAAGATAGTTGTCCTCGAGTGACATTGCAGTTTCAATTCCAATGGTATCTGCCATAAAGGTCAAATCATCTATGATTTCATCAATTAGTTTTTCTTGCGTTGATTCATCACTAAGCAGATTGTTTGTTTCAACATCAGTACACTCATCATCTTCCATCTGCGGTAAAATAAATTTCATAAAAGATGCCAAACTGATTGCTTTATGGTATCCTTCATTTGCGTTTCTGTTTGTTGCAGAAGGATAAAGAATATTGTCCATAATGGAACAGAATCTTTCCGGTGTTTTGAACTTTAATAATTCATCCGGAATGAGATTGTCACCAACATCATATGCAATCTTTCTATAACGACAAGGTCTTTCAACCTGATACATCGTAATTCTAAAAGTAGGGTCAATGTTGACTAATGCCGAGATAGCACCTTGCTTTCTCATAGATGCATACTTAGCATTTGTTCCGTCATCCGTTGATGAAAATTGATCAAAAGAGCCGGGATGACGATGCCATAGACCGATTAAAGCCAATTGCTTATCATACAGATTTGCAATTTTGTTTATTAAGTGTTGTGTGTATTTCTGATCATATTCAAAATATGCAATTTCAAAAATTGACTTTGGGCCGGGGTCTATGGCTTCGATAATATACCAAGTATCATCTTGCACGGTTCCTAAAAACAAACCACCGGTTTCCGTTTTAATCTTTTCAGTTGTTTCAGCTAAAACAGAAGCGTATGCCCTGTTTGAAAAAACCACTCTCATATTGTTAAACCTCCAGCCTAAAAATAAAACCTCCAAAACCTCATTGCTTTTGCAAGAGAGTTTGGAGGTTTAGGCATTTAATAGTTGCCTTCCAAGGCGACATCATCATCGATCTCGCCGTTCAACCACATCTCGCAAAGAATAATCCATTTGCAAGCCCAGCTCAATGCTGAAGCTGCCGAAGTTGATTGATTCTGACCAGTTTTAAAATACTTTGGATCTGCACTGCAAATAAAATATTCTTCATTGCGTCCGAATTTCTGATGATAAACATGAGGCAATCCTAACTGAAGACCTTTAGTGTACAGATTATCAATATTTTTGTATTGAGCAAGAAGTGAAGGCATTATCTTGTCCGCAAGATCCTTAAGCCGAGGTTGTAATGGAAGAATCTGAACTGAACCTCCATATTCACCTTCTTCTGCATGAGGATGAGTATTTTTATATATAAGCATCAAATCCCAAACCATACCGCCTTCTCCGGTAGGTTGAACCTTACCTCTCCAATAAAGTCTCCCTGAGCCATCTTGAAGCTGATTGATTGTGAAAGTTGGGAAGAAATGTTTCATTGCCGCAACCTCTGTTTGGTAAAGCTGCGGATCACTTTGATACCAGTAATAAGCCATAGTGTTCCCTCCTTAAGCAAGCTTTCCTTGGGGAACCTCAATTCCACCCATTCCTTGGTCTTGAGCATCATCTTTCTTTTCAACTTCGCCACTTGGGGTAACTACGACCGGGTCACCACTACGCAAAGCTTCTGCCAAAGCTCTTCTTCTTGCAGCGACAGCATCGTTATTAACATTGTTATCCATTTTCGCATCCTCCAATTTGCTAAAATTTATGAATTTACTTAATACTTCTGATATATCCAAACACATTACAGAATGTCTCAATATTTGAATAAGTGTATTTTGCGATAAGCATTCATCATCGACTGTTATTGTAATGCTTGGATAAGGTTTTTCTGGGGGAACTGGAATACCAATTTTATTTTTGTAGTAATCGGCGTATCCAGAACACCTATTAATAAAACAAACAACATACGGGTTTCCAAAATTATCCTCCGCATAATAATAATCTTCATATATGCATCTGGGGATAAAGACACCATTTGTCATCTGATTTTTTAGTTTATCGTCCATGGAATTAAGCGGCAGCTCTTCCCGCTACATTGAAGTTTCTGATGATTTCACCATGTTCGTTAAATGTAGCAACACACTCTCTCATAGCAGCCTCTGCACCTTCTTCGCCACGTTGCTGAACCATTTGTGCATAAGAGTTATCTGCCAACTCGCTCTTTTGATTGAGAAGTGTATCAATATCAACGCCTCTGTTTTGATTGCGGATCATTGTATATTCCATATAATCAGCCATTTGTTGCAACGCTTGAGTGTCAGAGTTAATAAATCCTGATGTTTTAACAAGGTAATTTATGTAATACACGGTATTGGACACGGTCGTAATAAGACATTTGACTATCAGAACAAGTATGTTCCAAATGATTGACAACACCGTTAAAACGCCAAACTGACCGGAAACGGCAATCTTAATAACATCCCATACCAAAGAGAAAAATACTTTTAATGCACTCAAAAGAACGCCGCCAACCGCAAGACCGATGACTGCACCTGCAACTCCACCGCCACTTGATATGCCTACAATCATACCTAATACCATACCGATAATCGAAACGATGAATTGTAACATTATTTTGTTCTTGTTCTTTTTTAAATCTGCTACATTTTCTGCAACAATTTGCTGACAACAATCGTAGCACAGCGCTTTGCCTGCATATTCGCCGCTTGATACGCCGTAGTTATCAAAGCAGTCTTGACAAATATATCTGCCACATCTTGCACATTTAGCTACAGCAGGTTCGTCTTTGTGGTAAGAGCAAGCAGGACCGTTAAAGTCAGGCTTTGTATTCTTGGGCGGTGTAAAAGTCGGGGTGGGCGGTGTAAAGGTAGGAATCGCATCGCTCTTCCCGTCACCCGTAGGTGGTGTAAAGTTTGGAACCGAATCGGCCACGTTGTTTTTTATTTGTTCGTTATCCATTGTTGAATATCCTCCTTATTTATCAACCTCTCAAAAGGTTAAAATTTCACTTTATTATATTGGTCTAAAGATTGAGCCAGTTTCTCCAACTTCGGCAATGCCGCATTCAGCGTATCAATAGGTGTTGCAGTTAATCGTGCGATCTGTTGCATTAACATATTGAATTGTGCTGCCTGAGCGTCGTCCCAGTTGGATGTTGCAGACATTCCCGACTTAATACCACTACTAATTCGTTCAATGTCACGAATGGTATTGGAAATGTCTTTTTTCATCTCCCTGATCGTTTCGGGAGAAGCTTTTACTGCCATATTTGTCTACCTCCCTTACAGATTGACTTGCTCATATTCACCGACAGCCTGAAGCAAATCATTAAGTTTACCCATACATTCTTGCAATTCGGTTATGGGCTTTGTTAAAGCGCTGCAACATTCCTCGACAATACCGCCCAGTGCAGCATACTTTTGGTCTTTCCAACCTCCTGATCCGGCTTGCTGATAGCTTCTTTGCAGGCTCTTTGATGCGCTCTCCAATTCGTGAATTGATGTTTTGCAACAACTAATACCACCTTGAATAGCCGCACTTTCAACAGATACACCGCTTGCCATTTTTAGACCTCCTAACTTATTTATTTATTTGTTAAAGGCTCAGCCTTAGAACAATCATAATATGTGCTTATTTATTGCTGATGTACAATTCTTCCTCTTACTCTTACGGGAATTGAATAACCCAATATTTGAGCGAGCATTACCCGATGCCTACCTCCGCCGGACAATTCATAAAATCCGTCACCTACATATACTGTTGGATGGTCTGAACTATCAGTATTAAAAAACAAACTTGCGCAAGCACCGAGCCTATCATCCGACATTAAATTTGATAAACTATCTCCGCTATCTATTCTTTCTTGTACTTCAGGAATCAATCGTGCAATAGCTTCAAATGATTCATAAGTGCCTCCGCTACGTCCCCAAAATGATTGCGGATTGTTTATCTCTCTATCAGAAATCATATCTATACCTGCAATCTCTCTTGCGTTTATAGTCCTTATCTCAAACGCATCAAAGTTTTCATAAGTATAGTCGTCATCATTTCGAGAATATACATCATATGCTTCATGGCAAGCAGATATAACTCCCCACGACCCATTAGCCATTCTTTCAATAGGCAATCCACAAAAATGATTTTCACTATCTGGCAGTTCAGGACAATTTAAATTTGATGCTCCACAAACCCGATTATGTGGTTCTTTCCATTCCGAATTTTGAGAATTTATATTGTCCATTAACTGTTCCTGTGTTCTATTTCCGTAATGCGAACCTATTCCAACATTTGCAGACAAGTATTGTTCGATGCTCTCAATACACCTATCAATAGCACTTGAATTATCTCGTGTTCGTTCAGATGCATTTCCTTCAAACTTTTTCGTTGCAGCAACATAAGAATTTAAATCCGCTTCAACTCGACTATATGTAGCATTCAAGCGTTCAAGCTTATCTTTCATCTTATTGCATCTGTTCTTTTGAACAGATAGTTCACTCTCACATTGGGCTTTTTGAGATTTTGCTGAATTTATCGTCTGTTGAAGTTCAGCTTTTCTCTGCTCAGAATTTTGCAACTCACTTTCTAATTGACTTTTCTCTGCTTCACATTGCGAAACTTGCCGACTCAAAGCGTTGATTTGCTCTTGAATTTGCTGACGCTTGTCATCATCTTCCGTATTTGAAAGTTGCGACCGTAGTGAAGCAATCTGCGAATTTAATGCTGAAATTCTCGAATTAAGAGAACGAATATTATTCTCTAATTGGGGAATTCTTGCAAGGAGAGCATTATACTGATTTGTTGCTTGTTCGATCTTTGCCTCCAAATTTGAAATTTGCTTATTCAATATTGCAATCTGAGTTTCAACCTGTGCTATCTCTGTTTTTGTCAGATTGATCTTGCCTTTACATTCTTCGGTGATGTCATCAGCATTATCTGTCGCTCTCATTGATAATCCGCTTATGTCGGTTTGGAAGGTCGATAAGGCGTTTTTTACAGTTTGCAATGCTTCAGTTGTTACATCTGCCACTCTATGACCTCCTAATATTTTTCTGACGATATCTTGTTAAATTTGTCTACCGATGAGCAACATCTGTCTCCGGCAATCATAATGTCCTTTGAGTTGTTTGCAACCTCACCTATTGAAGCCGACAATTCAGAAAATTTTTCGTCTTTCCACAAAGACGAGGCTCGGCTTATTCCGGCACTCAAATTCTTGATAGAGGACTGAAAAATTTGCATTTCTTTTCTTATTTTTTCAGTTCCCATATACTACTCTCCATTTGCTTGATCCATTTTTCCTGACAACCAGCACTCATCTAAACGATAGGGGAAAGCATCAAGTTGTCGGATTGTGTAATGCGTATTTGGATTATAGTCAAAAAACAAAATCAATGACATATATGTGTTCCAAGTTTTTTTCCTTTTTTGCATTTCTGCCGCATTGTAGGTTTGTCTTGAAACGCCAATCGCATTTGCAATCTCATCTTGAGTGGCTTTTGCCGCCCCTCTCAGTGCAGGAAGTTCTTTTGTTAAACGAGCAATCAGTTGACCTTTTTCCTCCGGAGTGAAATTCCAATAGCCCATATAGTTTTTTCTGCCAGTCTGGCTCATTTAATCATTCCTTTGAATAATTTTCGTAGAGTAATCTCCTTGACAAGAGAGAAAAAACTCTAAATAACATTTATAATTATACTTAGTGTTGTCGGATTTGTCAAACGAGAATCATCAAAAAAGTCGAAAATGAATATTGTGCGGTCATAATTTCTCGTATATTAGGGCGTTAAAACTCAATTCCAAGCCCCATTTTCCGTCAGACTGTCCGTCAGCCAATCATAAACGAAAGGGTGAACGCTATGGCAAGGACAGGCGAAAACATTTACAAGAGAAAGGACGGAAGATGGGAAACCCGGTATATTTCCTCATATAATGCCGACGGAAAGGCGAAGTACAAGTATTTATATGCTCGAACTTATGCCGAAGTAAAAGCGAAACTAATTAGGGTGCAAAATTCTGTTGAAACCAAAGTTGAAGCAGAAAAAATCAGAGATAGAGAGAAATATGAATTTTGGCTATTTGAATGGTTGCGTTCAAAAAGAATGGGGATTAAAGATTCAACTTATATTCGGTACAGAAATGTAATCGAAAATCATATCATTCCCGACCTCGGCAAGTATCCTATCAATAAAATCAGCACACCGTTGATGGAACGCTTTGTTTCCAATAAGTTAAACAGCGGACGGCTTGATGGGAATGGTAGGTTATCTCCAAAAACAATGTCTGATATGCTGACTATAATTAAGGAGTCTTTCAAATATGCTCAAACTGCGGGAGTTATTACGATAAGGACATTCTGTAAAATGTGCGTTGCGTGAAGCCTTAACACAAGATAACAAAGGGATTAAAAGGTCCGGGGTAAAACAAGGTCGGACTATAATAAGCACACATTTCAATTAGCAAGATTTTTTGCACGATTTCTCAAACGATTAGCAGAAAAGCGATTTTCATTAGCAAAAACGGGGTTTTCTTGCTAATTTGATTAGCAAGATTTTTAGGGAAAGAGCGTCCGCAACCAAAGCGAAACAGAATGTCCACAGTAGATAGCCAGTATCGAGTGGTATCAGACTCATATAAAAAAAGTAAAGCCAAAAACCTTGAAAAATCAAGGCTTTCGGCGCTTTTTGTGGCGTCCCTGCCCGGATTCGAACCGTGGGCGTTCCGCTTAGGAGGGGGCATTGTTATCGTGAGTGAAGCGAACAACAAGGTTCTCAAGCGTCAGCTTGAGGTTCTTATATCCATTCTGTTGCATAAAAAAGCCGTCCGCTTTTTGCGGACGGCTTTGGCACCCCCTGGGGGAATCGAACCCTCAACTGCCCCTTAGGAGGGGGCTGTTATATCCATTTAACTAAGGAGGCGTATATGCTTTTTAACGCTCAATATTTTATCAGATAAGCTCCTCAAAGTCAAGAAGAATCGGTTCGGGCAAAACAATATAAAAACTTTTGGGATAATTGCCTGTTTTACATGGTATCATACATACAAATACACTTGAAATATTTACATTTATGTTATAAAATAATCAGTGGTGCAAGCGTAAAAAGCTGGCAAATTCAACTTTTGAAAGGACGATCAAAATGAGCGCACTTAACAAAAAGTCAGTTAAGGATATCGACGTTTCCGGCAAGAGAGTGCTGGTACGCTGCGATTTCAATGTCCCGCTCCAGGACGGCAAAATCACCTCGGACAAGAGAATTGTTGCCTCCCTCCCCACTATCAAATATCTTATCGATCATCACGCAAAGGTTATCCTTTGCTCCCATCTGGGCAGACCCAAGGGTGAGTTCAAGCCCGAGTTCTCCCTTGCTCCCGTAGCCGCAAGACTTTCCGAGCTTCTCGGTCAGGATGTCAAGATGGCTAAAGACGTTATCGGCGACAGCGCAAAAGAGCTTGCCGCAAACCTCAAGGACGGCGAAGTCATGCTCCTTGAAAACGTCCGCTTCCACGCAGAAGAGACCAAGAACGATCCCACATTCTCGAAGGCTCTCGCCTCCCTTGCGGATATCTATGTAAACGACGCTTTCGGTTCGGCTCACAGAGCTCACTCCTCCACGACCGGCGTTGCCGACTATCTGCCGGCAGTCTGCGGCTTCCTCATCCAGAAGGAGATCGAGTTCATGGGCGGCGCTCTTGAGAATCCGAAGAGACCCCTCGTCGCTATCCTCGGCGGCGCAAAGGTCTCCGACAAGATTGGCGTCATCAACAACCTCCTCGATAAGGTCGATACCCTTATCGTCGGCGGCGGCATGGCTTATACTTTCTTTGTCGCCAAGGGCTACCATGTCGGCACCTCCCTGTTCGAGGCCGATAAGGTTGAGCTTGCAAAGGAAATGATGCAGAAGGCTGTTGACAAGGGCGTCAACTTCCTGCTCCCCATCGACAACGTTATCAGCAACGAGTTTGCCGAGAACGCTGAGTACAAGACCATCAACTCCGACGAGTTCCCGGACGGCTGGATGGGCATGGACATCGGTCCCAAGACCCGCGAGCTGTTCGCAAACGCCATAAAGGGCAGCGGAACCGTTATCTGGAACGGCCCGATGGGCGTTGCCGAGTGGGATCACTTCGCAGGCGGCACCATTGCCGTTGCAACCGCTGTTGCTGACAGCGGCGCTATCTCCATCATCGGCGGCGGCGACTCCGCAGCTGCTGTTCAGAAGCTCGGCTTCGCCGACAAGATGAGCCACATCTCCACCGGCGGCGGCGCATCTCTCGAGTTCCTCGAGGGCAAGGAGCTGCCCGGCATCGCTGCGCTCAACGACAAATAATTATCTGCAAATTTTAAGCCCGCGGGCGGCAAACCCGCGGGATTTTTCAGGAAGAAAGGAAGTTTCAGAATGAATAAGCAGCTCAGAAAACCCGTTATCGCGGGCAACTGGAAAATGAACAACACTCCCGCAGAGGCTACCGCTCTCATCGAGGCCCTCAAGCCCCTTGTAAAGGACGCCGACTGCGAGGTCGTCTGCTGTGTCCCCTATATCGATCTCTATGCGGCTCTTGAGGCTGCAAAGGGCAGCAACATACAGATAGGCGCCGAGAACTGCCACTGGGCAGAGAAAGGTGCATTCACCGGCGAAGTCAGCGCGAAGATGCTCAAGGCAGCAGGCGTGCCCTATGTTATCATAGGCCACAGCGAGCGCAGACAGTATTTCGGCGAGACCGATGTCACCGTTCGCAACCGCGTCAGAGCCGCTCTCAACGAGGGTCTGAAAGTCATCCTCTGCGTCGGCGAAGTCCTCTCCGAGCGCAAGGACGGCATCACCTCTCAGATAGTCAGCGCGCAGACCGAGATAGCTCTCGGCGGCGTATCCGCTGACGAGCTCAAGAACATCATCATCGCCTACGAGCCCGTCTGGGCTATCGGCACTGGCGAGACCGCAACTCCCGAGCAGGCAAACGAGGTCTGCGCCGTTATCCGCTCTCTTATCGAGAGACTTTACGGCAAGGACGCCGCGGACGCTATCGTTGTCCAGTACGGCGGATCGATGAACGACAAGAACGCCGCAGAGCTGCTCGCTCAGCCCGATGTTGACGGCGGTCTTATCGGCGGAGCTTCGCTCGTCGCAGAGAAGTTCACCGCTATAGTCAACGCCGCAAGCGCAAAATAAACAAGATTTGCCGCCGGTCGGTCACATGCCGAACCGGCGGTAATTGAAAGGAAAGTTAAAATGAGTAAAAAGCCTGTGCTTCTTTGCATCATGGACGGCTTCGGCAAGAATCCCGACACCTACGGCAACGCTATCGCCGCGGCGAAGAAGCCGAATCTTGACAGAATATTCGCGGAAAATCCGATGACATATATCGGCGCATCGGGTCTCGATGTCGGTCTGCCCGACGGACAGATGGGCAACAGCGAGGTCGGCCACACCAACATCGGCGCGGGCCGCGTTGTGTATCAGGAGCTCGTGCGCATAACCAAGGCTATCGAGGACGGCTCGTTCTTCAAGAATCCCGCTCTTGTTGACGCCATGGAGAACTGCAAGAAGAACAACTCCGCGCTTCATCTCGCGGGTCTGCTCTCAAACGGCGGCGTTCACAGCCACAACACCCACCTCTATGCACTGCTGAAGATGGCCAAGGATTTCGGCATAGAGAAAGTTTTTGTCCACTGTCTCATGGACGGACGCGATGTCTCCACAACCTCCGGCAAGGGCTTCATCGAAGAGCTTGAGCAGAAGATGAAGGAGATAGGCGTCGGCAAGATAGCTACTGTCGAGGGACGCTACTACGCCATGGACAGAGAGCGCAAGTTCGACCGAGTCGAAAAGACCTTCCGCGCCATGACGAGCCTTGATGCTCCGAAGTTCGACGACGCAGCCGCAATGATGGAGAAGTCATATGCCGACGGCGTGACCGACGAGTTCATCGTCCCCTGCGTCAGCAAGGATGCCGAGCCCGTCAAGGACGGCGACAGCATCGTGTTCTTCAATTTCCGCCCTGACAGAGCGCGTGAAATTACCAGAGCATTCGTCGATCCCGATTTTGACGGCTTCAAGCGCGAGAAAGAGCCTAAAGTTTTCTATGTCTGCATGACTCAGTATGAGGCAGAGATGCCCAACGTCGAAGTTGCATTCAAGCCCGAGAGAATAGACATGCCCCTGGGCGAGGTATTCAGCAAGGCGGGTCTTCGCCAGCTGAGAATCGCCGAGTTCACAAAATATGCCCATGTCACATTCTTCTTCAACGGCGGCGAAGAGACTGTCTACGAGGGCGAGGACAGAATCCTCATCGACTCCCCCGATGTCGCAACCTATGACCTCAAGCCCGAGATGAGCGCATACGAAGTCACCGACACGCTTGTCAATAAGATCAACGAGGACATCTACGATGCGATAATCCTCAACTTCGCAAACTGCGACATGGTCGGTCACACCGGCGTATTCGATGCGGCTGTCAAGGCAGTTGAAGCGGTCGACGCCTGCGTGGGCAGACTTGTTGACCTTGTAGCGTCCAAGGGCGGTGTAACGCTCATCACTGCGGATCACGGCAACGCAGACCGCATGATAGGCGACGACGGCAAACCCTTCACCCCGCACACGACGAACCCCGTTCCGTTCGTTGTTGTCGGCTACCCCTGCAAGCTCCGCGAGGGCGGCAAGCTCGGCGATATCGCGCCGACCATGCTCGAGATAATGCATCTCCCCCAGCCCGAGCAAATGACAGGCAAGAGCCTGATAGTAAAATAAGACAAAAGTATAAACCCCGGAGTTTTCGATAAGCTCCGGGGTTTTATTATATCTTTATCTGCCTATAAGCGATATACTCGCGGTCGTATGTGTAGGTTATGTGCAATATTCCGTCCCGCTCGGTTATCGCGGGATAGGAGAACTCGCCGCCCTCTCTGTCCTCAAGGCGCAAGAGCAAATTGAACGTCTCGCCGCCGTCCTCCGAGACTAATAAATCGAGCGGCGAACGGCCGCCCCAGTTCTTTTTGACTGGGTTGCAGACGAGATATATCTTCCCGTTCCCGGCGAGCACAAGATCGATGCCGCTGTTGTTGTTCGGCATCTTCGTGCGGTAAGCTCTGCACCATGTCTCACCCTCATCGGACGAATCGCTGCGGTATATCCTGCCGCGCGAGGTTCTTGTGAGCATATGCACATTTCCGTCCTCGCTCTGCCACAGAGTCGGCTGAATCATCGGAACATAAAAGCCCCTCAGAGACTTTGTCGGCACGGTGCGCATCCGCTTCCATGTGCGGCAGTCGTCATCCGAGATATCAACAAAGCAGACCCAGAGCGTGTTTCTCTCATCCGAGGCGGGCGCTATTACCCTGCCGCTTCCGAGCCTTATCGGCTTGTTTTTGACGGGTCCTCTGCCTCCGCTTATATCGCCCGGCACAAGCTCGGCGGGCTCGCTCCAATCGACGCCGTTATCCGAGAGCGAAAAATACGTCTTCCACATCGGTATCTTCTTGCCGACTTTGAAAAAGAGCATTATCTTCCCATCCGCACGTCGAAAAAGCACCGGGTTCCAGTGCGGGATATTGCTGTCCGCGCTGACCCTGACCGGCTCGCTCCAGCCGCTTTCGCTGCGCACGCTCGTCAGAATATCGACATCGTCGGCACTCTCTTTCGTGCCGGCAAACCATGCGGCGACAACTCTGCCGTCGTCAAGCGGCAGAACGGTCGATGCATGGCAACTCTCAGTCGGCTTGTTTTCAAATATAAATTCCTTCAAATCTTCCAAAGCTTATCCCTTACCTTAACTTTTGTTGTTATCATTATAGAATCCCGCGCCCCGGAATGTCAACTTCGGGTCGCAAATTTCAACTCATTTTCAAACAATATATTTCGCGCATCGAACCATTTCCGCAAATTACATTTATATTTTAAATTTTTCTCTCAATCATTGACAGTATTGCCATAAAATGGTACAATGGAGTCGAAATAGGGTATAGGTCAAATATAGGAGGTCTTTAAAAATGGAATCATTGGGTATCGTCAGGAAGATTGACGAGACCGGACGCATCGTACTGCCAAAGGATTTCAGGCGCAGGCTCGCGCTTGAGCCCAACGCGGACGCGGTGGAGCTTTTTGCGGACGGAGATCAGATCATCATCCGCAAATATGCCGCGCGCTGTATCTTCTGCGGCTCGTCCGACGACACGATCGAGTTTTCCGGCAAGCGAGTCTGCAAAGACTGCTCTTCGAGACTCAGCGAAGTCATTCGACTGCAGAGCAAATAATAACACAGAGAGAAAAATCCGCCGAATGTTTTTTCGGCGGATTTTTGCTATTCAATATTTTTTACAGCTTCTCTATAGCCTCGACGGCATCCTTTACATACTTGTCGCCGACAAGCTCCGCTGCGCCCTCGTCAACGAGCTTCGCGGTCTTTTCTTTCATCGGGATCCTGCCGAGCACGGGCACGCCGAGCTCCTTGGCGGTCTCGTCGATGTGGCTCTCGCCGAACACCTTTATCTGCCTGCCGCAGTCCGGGCAGAGAACATAGCTCATGTTCTCGACCAATCCGAGTACGGGGATGTTCATCAGCTTTGCCATGTTGAAAGCCTTTTTGACTATCATTGTGACAAGATCCTGCGGGGTCGTGACGATAATTATTCCGTCGACGGGCAGGCTCTGGAAAACGGTCAGCGGCACATCGCCCGTTCCGGGAGGCATATCAACGAACATGTAGTCGACATCACCCCAGACGACCTCCGACCAGAACTGCTGAATAACTCCGGCAATAACAGGTCCGCGCCAGACGACCGGTGCATCCTCTTTTTCGAGCAGGAGGTTAACTGACATTATTTTTATCCCGGTCTTGCTTTCCATGGGCAGGAGTCCGCGCTCGTCGCCGACGGCGTTGCCATGGAGACCGAACGACTTCGGTATGGACGGGCCGGTGACATCGGCGTCCATTATAGCGGTCGCGTGTCCGCGCGCCTGCATAGCAGAAGCGAGCAGGCTCGTCACAAGGGACTTGCCGACGCCGCCCTTTCCGCTGACTACGCCGATAACTTTTTTAACGTTGCTGAACTGACCGCACGGAACGCGCAGGTCTTTTTCAGAGCACTTTGATGAGCATGTTGAGCAATCGTGTGTGCATCCTTCACTCATTTTAAAACTTCCTTTCGGTTATATATCTGTTGAATATCTTTTAGTATATGCATCGTCCGCATGGACAACACATCGATTATCAATAAAATCGGATCTGCCTTTTATTGCTGGGATTGAGACTTTTGGGCATTTCCTGTCGTAGGGGTCGGCGACTCCTACAAAAGCGCTTATATGAGAAACTTGTTATTTTGCTATGATCTTTTCAACGACCCAGAGTATGCCGTAGATGATCGGCTGATGGGCTATGTATATCACGAGCGCGTGGCGTCCGAGAAAACACAGAGCCTTTGAGCGCTGGCGATAAGTGAACGCGGGGAATCTGCCGTTCGTCGCATATACACCGACGAATGTGCCGGTCAGGAACATAAACAGATGCGGCAGCAGCGGGAAATAATCCGCCGAATGGAACGAGGAGTTGAAAAATCCGAGCGGCATGAAGTAGTTGGTTCTGTAGAGCACAGCGGGCAGATTAAAAGTCTTGAGCCCCGCTATGCCGACATAGCCGGCCGACACGCCGTAGGTGAAAATATATATTGCTATACATACTATAATGCCGACTATCGGGTTTATCTTATCGAGTCCCGCGCGCAGCGCCGAGAAGATGAGCATCGACAGCGAGAGCAGATGGAGGATTCCGAAATATATCTCCGCGCCCTCGAAATGCATCATTGGCATAATAACAGCCGTCACGACGGTCAGCGCAAGCGCGACGCATAAAAGGCGCACGCCTCGTTTAGTATTATTATGAGACAGGCGTGAGGATATGCCGGATATGACTATAAACAGCGCCGCAAAAAACGGCTCTGCAGGAGTGAAGAAATCGAGCAGCTTTGTGCCGATTGCAATGTTGAAGAACTCGGACATGCTGTAAAACGCATGATAGAACACCATGCAGAACACGGCAAGTCCGCGAAGCTCGTCGAGCAGATATATTCTTTTCTTTCCGGCTGCCACGGCGCACCTCCCTGTATTCGGTAATGTATATTCTATCACAACCGCTCTATTTTGCAAGCCTTTCTTGACAACAGACGGGGTTTCGCCGTATAATTTTATAGTATGTCAATACGACTTCAAATAAAACGGCAAAGGATGGGCTCAGCATGAAAGACACCTATGAATCCCCGCTCAACTCCCGCTACGCGAGCGACCGAATGAAATATATCTTCTCGCCGGACTTCAAATTCAGAACATGGCGCAGGCTCTGGATAGCTCTCGCAGAGAGCGAAAAGGAGCTCGGGCTCAACATAACGGACGAGCAGATAGCCGAACTCAAGGCACATAAGGACGACATAAACTATGATGTCGCCGCCGCCCGCGAAAAAGAAGTCCGTCACGATGTCATGTCCCATGTTTACGCCTACGGAGTGCAGTGCCCGAACGCCAAGCCGATAATCCATCTCGGCGCGACCTCCTGCTATGTCGGCGACAACACCGATGTTATTATCATGCGCGAGGCGATGCTGCTTATACGCAGGGAGCTTGTTAATCTGCTCAATGTCCTCGCGAAATTTGCCGTTGAATATAAGGACATGCCCTGCCTTGCATTCACTCATTTCCAGCCCGCTCAGCCCACGACTGTCGGCAAGCGCGCAGCGCTCTGGCTCAACGAATTCCTCATGGACTTCCAGAACCTCGAGTTCCAGCTCTCACAGCTCAAACTTCTCGGCTCAAAGGGCACGACCGGCACGCAGGCGTCGTTCATGGAGCTTTTTGACAACGACACCGACAAAGTCAAGGCCCTCGACAAGATAATAGCCGAGAAGATGGGCTTTGACAGCTGCTTCGCAGTCTCCGGTCAGACATATTCGAGAAAGCTCGACTATCAGATGCTGACCGTCCTCTGCGGCATAGCGATGTCGGCGACAAAGTTCTCAAATGACATTCGCCTGCTCCAGCACATGAAAGAGATAGAAGAGCCGTTCGAGAAGCATCAGATCGGCTCGTCGGCGATGGCATATAAGCGCAACCCGATGAGAAGCGAGCGCATAGCCTCGCTCTCGCGATATATCATAGCGGACATACAGAACACGGCGATGACCTCCGGCGCGCAGTGGTTCGAACGCACGCTCGACGACTCGGCAAACAAGCGTCTGAGCGTCCCAGAGGCGTTCCTCGCCGCCGACGCAGTACTCGACCTGTGCATCAATGTTGCGGACGGACTCGTAGTATATCCGAAGATGATAAAGAAGCACCTGCTTGAAGAGCTGCCGTTCATGGCGACCGAAAACATCATGATGGAGGCGGTCAAGCGCGGCGGAGACAGGCAGGAGCTGCACGAAAAAATCCGCGTTCACTCGATGGACGCCGGCAGAGTCGTCAAAGTCGAGGGCGGCAAGAACGATCTGCTCGACAGGATAGCCGCGGACAGCGCGTTCGGCGTAACGCGCGAGGAACTCGAGGGCATAATGAAGCCTGAAAACTTCGTCGGCCGCGCTCCCCAGCAGACCCAGGAATTCGTGGACAACGAGATTCAGCCGATACTTGACAAATACTCCGACCTGCTCGGACTTGATGTTGAAATAAAGGTGTAAAGAATGGAAAAACTAAAGGCAATATTCAAAAAGATAGTCAACAAAGAGACGATACTCTATGTCGTCTTCGGCGTGCTGACAACGCTCGTCAACTTCGTCGCGTTCAAGCTGTTCACGATGGTGTTCGACAAGCTCATATCCTCGCAGCTCGGCGTTCACATCTCGAACGTTCTCGCATGGATATTCGCGGTCGCATTCGCCTATGTCACGAACAAGCTGTTCGTCTTCGAGAGCAAGAGCTGGGAGGGCAAGGTGCTCGCAAAAGAGATTCCGTCGTTCGTCGCGGCAAGACTCTTCTCCCTCGGCGTCGAGGAGCTCGGACTCATTATCTTCGTAAACTTCCTGCACTTCGACAGCAAGGTTTTCCACATTCCGCTGATAAACTTCGACCTCAGCGGCGAAATGACTGCAAAAATAATCCTCGCAGTCGTCGTGGTTATTCTCAACTACTTCTTCAGCAAGCTCGTTATCTTCAAAAAGAAGAAAGCTCCAGAGCAGGAAAAGGCAGAATAAAGCAAAAAGCAGCAGTACAAACCTCCCGCCAGGCACACGGCGGGAGATTTTTTCGGCAAATCCGAACTTTTTATGCAAAAAGGCTTGCAATTTCTGAAAAAGTGTGTATAATATAATAACGCACTGAGGAACAGAATATATCGCGGAGTAGAGCAGTTGGTAGCTCGTCGGGCTCATAACCCGGAGGTCGCAGGTTCAAGTCCTGCCTCCGCAACCAGAAAAAGCACTTGCAAAAGCAAGTGCTTTTTGTTTTTTCATTGAAACTTGCCATTACGGGCAAATAAAGCGGCCGAGTTTCAGATATAAAATGTTTGCGTCGAAGAAATGTTCTTGCCATTCTATACAGCGCCGCTCTTCATATCTAACGCAAACCCCGCTTCTTTCGAAGCGGGGCTGATTTTATTTTACTTTGTTCTTCCCAGTTATCCTGAACGTGAGCTCAATCATCGTTATCATCAGAACGAAGAAAAAGATGAGGTAGAATGGCATTATCTTAAAGCTTACAGCATTGCCGAGCAGCCCGAACAGCGGCGGAATGAATGTCGAGCCGACATAGGCGCCCGCCATCTGTATTCCGATTATAGCACCCGAGTTCTCCGCCCCGAAGTTGTTCGGCGTGGAGTGTATTATGCACGGATATATCGGCGCGCAGCCGAGCCCGATTATGACAAAAGCCGCGGCGGCGAGGAAATAAGAATTCATCGGCACGAACAGGCAGCATATGCCGCAAAGGAGAATCGCCGTTCCCGTTATTATCATTTTGCGGTCGCCGAGCTTATCCGTGATAAAGCCGCTTATAAACCGCCCGACGGTGATGCCTATATAAAACAGCGACGCGAATGTAGCCGCGCGCTCTGCGGATATGCCCTTTACTTCAACGAAATATGTGCTCGCCCACTGCATGGCGGTCGTTTCTGCTGCGCAGTAGGCAAAAAAGCCTGTGAGCAGAAACGGCACTCCCTTTATTTTCAGCGCGCCGACGAGTCCGACGCTCTTTTTCTCCGTCTCGTCCGCCGACTTGTTGACTTTCCACACCGGCAGGGTCACGAGCAGGAGTATCGCTATCGCGAGCTGTATCGTGCCGACTATGCGGCAGCCGCTGTTCCAGGTCTTGTTTGTCAGCGCATAGCCCATGATAAACGGGCTGACTATCGTCCCGACGCCCCAGAAGCTGTGCAGCCAGCTCATGTGCTTGGCCTTATAGTGCAGGGCGACGTAGTTGTTGAGCGCCGCGTCTATCGCGCCCGCTCCGAGCCCGTAAGGCACGGCGAAAACAATAAGCATCCAGAAGCGGCTCGAAAAAGAGAAACCGAACATCGCGATGACCGTCAGGAACACGCTCATCACCGTGACTATCCGCGTGCCGAGCTTCCTGTTGAGCCTATCTGACATCAGACTCGACACAATTGTTCCGCCGGATATGGCCATGGATACGATGCCCATATATGATATCGGCACGCCGAGCTCAAGATGCATGACCGGCCAGCCCGAGCCGAGAAGCGAATCGGGCAGCCCGAGGCTGATAAAGGCGATATAGATAAGCGCGAGCAAAAACGAATACATTCGGGTTCTCCTTGTCTGCGCGGCGCAGCACCGCATGAAATCATACAACTTATAACATAAATAGATTTTTCTGTCAATAAATCCGCCAAGCGATTTTATAATTTTGAACCACAGGTTCAATGACAAAATCTTCGCCGCGATGTAAAATATCGGCATAACAAACAGCGAGGTGAAAGATATGAATCTCAAAGAAGCATTCAGATATCAGAATAAAATCCAGGCGCTCATGTGCGAGGCAGAGAATATTCTCCGCAACAGGGCGAACATAACAAAAGTCACCAACACCAATCTGCGCCACAAGGTCATGCCGGAGGCATCCGACGAGACGGTCGTTGAAATTCCCGAGACCGAATACTGCGGCAAAATAACCGATGTCGCGCTGTTTCTCGTATTTCTTCTCGAAGAGAAGTCGGCGCTCGCCGCCGCGATACGCAGGGCGAAGAACAATCTCGACATAGACATGGACAGCGAGGTCGCGCTCAACTCCGCGCGTCAGACCGTCGCCGAGATTTTCAGGACGATGAACGGCATCCGCAGCTCAGAGCAGACCATTGCAAACGGCGGCACGGGCTACCGCTTCAACACCGACGGCAATCAGGTCACCTACCGCTGCGACGTGCGCCGCGTCACGACGATAAATTACGACCGCAATGTCATCCGCGCCGAGCTCGGCAGGCTCGACAGAGCCGCCGATGAGATGTCCGCAAAGCTCGACATCTGCATGGTCACATCCTCGGTCGATTACACTCCCCCGTTTGATGTGAACTCCGGATTCGCCGACGCTTTCGAAAATTATCTCGAAAACAGGCGCTGACTTTATGCCCGGCTGTTCCGGGTGCGGCAGGATAAGAGAACGCAGGATCGGTTCAGGTGCAGATGAACTGTAACGCTGCACGTCAACTCCCGGAAATCCGGAACTCAACTACTTACTTATTGATTAAAACGATGTTCGCTTCCGTCCGCGCCAAAAGCTCAATCGCTTTTCGCTTTGACGCAAACGCGCTCCTATCTCTATATCCCACTCACGCCGCGCCCAATATCTTTGTTTTTTGCCGCTTTCGGCATCGAAGCCCCGGCTTCATTCGCAGGCATTCGGGAAATATTTTCCCGACACGCCGCAAAATTGATCATGCCGCATCGGACTTCTGACGCATCCGGAACAGCCGGGCATAGAAATGACTCGAGCAGCAGGCATCTTCCTGCTGCTCGCTGTAACTTTTGATATTTTTGACGGGAACCAGTATCTGATCCATGGGCACGCCGAGGAGATTCCCGAGCGCGTAGAGGTTATCTACAGTCGGAAGGCTCTCGCCGTTCTGCCATTTATAGACGGCGCGGGGCTCCTCAAAGCCGAAATAGCTCTGGATGTCCCGAACCGTCAGCCCGCGTTCGATGCGCAGACGGCGGATATTGTTTCCCGTTGCCGCGAGGTCGATGACCGGGAAGAACTTCGTGTTCATATGAACACCTCCTTGAAGAGTGATACTATAAGATAGCAGAAAGCGAAGAAAAAAGCAAGGAAAATTTTATACACCGGGCAAATTTTTTTGCCCCCATGAAAGGAGAATAAAAATGAAAAAGATGGTTCCGCTCTCGAAGCAGAGCAAAAAAGAGCGGCGCAAATATTATGCGTCAAAGCGCGGGTCGTGGAACGGGGTTTCGCCCGTGACGCGCGTTGTGCAAAGCCGCAAAATATATGACCGCAAGCGCATGAAATCAGCCGACAGAAAGATATGCGCAGAGTGAATCTCCCCCGCAGAGCAATTCCGCGAGGGAGATTTTATATTATTTTATCAGCGAGAACACGAACACGACTATCCCGAGCACGACGAGGACGACGCCGGTCGCGCGGTTGAGGGTCTTGGGCTGAGCTTTGTTTGCTAACACTGCGGCGATGCGCGCCCAGATGAGCGTGAACACGACACACAAGATAAGCACAGTCATGTCGGGCATTCCGCCTATCGCAAAATGCGATATCGCGCCGGTGAGCGCGGTAAAAGTCATGATAAATACGCTCGTGCCGACCGCGGTTTTCAGCTCATATCCGAGCACTGTGGTGAGGATAAGCAGCATCATCATGCCGCCGCCTGCGCCGACGAATCCGCAGATAAGACCGATTATCGTTCCGCAGATAACGGACTGTATCGCACGCTTTTTTGCCGGGACTTTTTCCATCGCCTCTTTCGTCGTCATGACCGGGCGGACGATGAATTTTATTCCGAGCAGGAATGTCATTATGACCGAGAAGCTGCCCATCGTTGCCGACGGGAGCAGGCTCGCGAGATAGCTGCCGACGACTGTGAACGTGAGGACGGTCGCCATCATAATGAGTCCGTTTTTTATATCGAGGTTCTTTTTCTTGCCGTATGTATACGCCGAGACGGCGCTCGCGAGCACATCTGAGGCGAGCGCGATGCCGACCGCCATATACGGATCCATTCCGAGGAAGGTTATGAGCATCGGGCTTATGACCGCCGCCGCGCTCATGCCGGCAAAGCCCGTGCCGAGTCCCGCGCCCATTCCGGCAAAGAATGTTACAAGTACTGTTATAAATATTTTCATTTCTCTCACCCTTTGAGCATCTCATCGAGATTGCGGTCAATAATCCCAACCGTCTCGGTGAAGTTCTTTTTCATTTCGTCCGTCGTGTTTTCAAACAGCATATCAAAAAACGACTGTTGGAGCTGCTTTCCGCGCCCGACTATCGGCTGAGCCTTTTCGGTCAGCGAGAGGCGTATTTTTCTCCTGTCGCCCTCGATATTCGTGCGCTCAATATAGCCGTCTTTTGCAAGCTTTTCAACATTGACGGAGACGAGATTCGCCTTTATCTTTCTGACATTGACTATGTCGCCTGCGGTGCTGTAATCCGGGTTGTTCGCGAGAAACATCAGGATATCAAACGCCGTCTGCGGTATGTTCAGCTCACGGCAGAGCGGCTTGCAGACTGCGTTATACGCCGCCGCAAGTTTCTTCGGGAAGTCTATTCCCATGTTCATGCTATCATCTCACTTCAAATTTAGACAGTTCATTTTTGAAGTATTATAATCCAATACAGCGCATTTGTCAACAGCCGACAGCAAATTATGCCCGCTCTGAAATCTGTTGCAAAATCCGCGCCCGCCGTGTACAATAGACATACTGAAAATTCGGAGGATTCTATGTCTACTTACAACTCAAGAGCCGCTGTGCAATCGATAATGGCTATCGCGGAGAGCGAAAATTCAAAGCCCGGCCGCGTCACGATGCCGAAGGTGTTTCTCGGTGTCGGGATATTCGACGTTATCGCGATGGGCGTTGGTATATATTTTTCTCTGCGGTTTAAAGAGATAATCCCCGCCGTAATATTTTCGATTTTAGCCCTGCTCGGGATTTTTCTCATCATCGGATATTTCAACCAACGGATATATTACAGCGCCGACAAATTCGTCAGCAGCAACCTCTGGGGAGTCAAGCGCACCTATAGCTACGGCGACATAAGCGGAATAATGGGCTATGGCAGAAACACGGATGTCAGGATATATATCGGCGACAAAAAAATCGCTATTGACCGCATGGCGGTCGGCAAAAAGGAATTTATCGAATTTGCTCTCAAGCGTCACCGCGAGCTGAAACATAAAAACATTCCGCTGCTCCGGGCGGCAAAAAAGAAAGATCTGTTCAACGGCAACATCGCAAATCCCGGCGAATTCATCGCGGTTTACATAATAATTGCGATCGGCGCCGCTCTGCTTTTCGGTATAATGCTGTTCGTTGAGTTCAGTCCGCAGACGCCGGAAACCGATCTTCGTTATTCCACCGTCGCGTTCAACAGCTGTGAGGTATATGGCGACGAGCTGTGGCTGCGCACCGGCGGCGACATGAACTACAAAATAGCCCACTACGACGAAGTGCTCCCCGATGTGGACGCTTTTCTTGCAAAATACAAAAACGGCGGCGTTTTGAAGCTCGGCTATCAGTCGGTCAGCCCGAGATACGACCCCGACTATTACAGAGTATATTACGCCCGGGGCGCAGCGAACGAGATGTTCGTAACGCAGGAGAAGGAGTGCGAAGTCCGCGCACGCCACACAAAAGAGGAGCGCCCGAAAATCATCGCGCTTTTCTCGGCGCTCATGCTCTTCCTGCTGAGCATCATACCGGGAAGCATCTATGCCGGTCGGCACGCGGACACGCTGAACCCGAAAATAGTCCGCATCTTCTTCAAGCCCGATTATATTCTCTGTTCGGGAGGTTCCGCGCCGAAGAGAAAAAGATGCGGAAAGAAATAAAAAGTCAATAAGCGAGAACGGCAGCCGCAGCAGATTTATCGCTGCGGCTGTTTTGCCACAAAATCGCGCCGTATGCCGCGCGGCGGGTTGTCGTGCTCTGCAAAAAGCTCGGCAAAAAAACGGACAAAGTCAAGCTCCGTCCGTCTGCAATTCTATTAAAATAATCTCCGGCCTGTTGTTGACGCGAAACGGGAAAATGCTGTTGCCTATGCCGCGGCTGACAAGCATTTTCGTTTTTCCCTCGGAAAACAGTCCCGCGTCATATTTCGGAAACAGCCCCTGATTCGGAGCCGCCAGACCGCCTATAAGCGGCAGGCGGAACTGACCGCCGTGCGCATGGCCGCTCAGGACAAGGTCCGCATTGCAGGTTACGTAAACATCAAACAACTCCGGTCGGTGGGAAAGCAATAAAGTAAAGCCGTCATCCTTGTCAACAAGCGCTTTCAGCTGCGCTTCCATTATCGCCTCTTCGTCATGGAATAAGTAGTCTGAGCTGAAGCTCGGGTCCTTTACACCGATAAGAGCGATTTTTTCGCCATCTCTCTCCACTTCCGTCTTTTCGTTTTCGAGCACGGTTACACCGAGCTTTATTAAGCCGGTCTTTAAAGCGTCATATTCCGATGCCCTCGCCTCGTGATTGCCGGTGACATAATAGCAGGGCGCGATTTTGACCGCTTCGCCCGCAAAGTGCAGTGCCGCGGCAACGTCGGTTTTTCGGGAATCTATCAAATCTCCCGTTATAGCAATAATATCGGGCTTCGCCTCTCTCAGCATATTAAGAAGAGTTTCATTGTTTTTGCCGATTTCGGTGTTGTGCAGATCCGAAATATGCGCGATTTTGCAGCCGTCAAACGCTCGGGGCAGCCGCTCGCTCGAAACCGTGTATTTGTTGAGCTGCAGCGCCGTGTTGCCCCAAATTATCCAAAGAATCAACGCCGTAAGCAGAGCCGAGACGACCGCGAGGGCGATTATCGGCTTTTTCTTTTTTGCAGTCATCGGACATCCCTCCCGACGGTCAGTATAGCATGAATTTGTGAATTTTCTGCATTTTTTGAGAAATTATCGGCGTCTGCTGCCGAGAGCCCGTGGTTTTCAGCTCCCGATTTGAGGTGAATCGCTGCTTTTCGCCTGCGATTTTTTCCACAAATCCGCGCGGGATGTTGCAATGCGAAAGAAAAAATTTATACTTGTTTGGCTTTAAAAGAAGAATTATTCCCGTATAAATATTAATTCCGCACAATCTACGCTATAATTACTAAATAATCACATGAAACGGAGGCTTGCCAATGTCTACCTGGGAGGAGCTCAGGCAGGAGTGCCTGAACTGTCGCAAGTGCGGTCTGTGCCAAACGCGCACGAATGTTGTTTTCGGCGTCGGCAAAGAGGACGCGGAGGTCATGTTTATCGGCGAGGGACCCGGTCAGCAGGAGGATCTCAAAGGCGAGCCGTTCGTCGGGCGCAGCGGTCAGCTGCTCGACAAGTTAATGGCGACCGTTGACCTGTTCAGGGACAAGAATATCTATATCGCGAACACCGTCAAGTGCCGCCCACCGCAGAACCGCGATCCCCTGCCCGAGGAGCAGGAGGCGTGCTCCGCATGGCTCGACAGCCAGATAGCCCTGATGCGCCCGAAGATAATCGTCTGCGTCGGCAGGATATCCGCACAGAGATATATCTCTAAAGACTTTCGCGTCACAAAAGAGCACGGACTCTTCTATGACCGCAACGGTATACTCTATATGGGCACTTTCCATCCGGCGGCGCTGCTTCGCAATCCCAACCAGAAGCCCGCGGCGTTCGAGGATTTTATCGCCCTGCGCGACAAGATAAACGAAATCTGCGACCATACATATTGAGCCAATCGCCGCTTGAGCGGTTGAAATATACTTAACGGCACGAGCCGAATTTTTGAAGAAAGGATCGATTTCAATGCAGCAGAAGTTTCTTGAAAAGACTCTGGGTCAGCAAATCGCCGATATGGCTGCAAAGTACCCGGACGACAACATGATCGACTACACTGACAGGGACTACTCCAGAACATGGAAAGAGTTCAACGACGAGTGTGAGACGATAGCCAGAGGCTTCATGGCACTAGGCCTTAAAAAGGGTTCACACATTTCCATCTGGGGCACAAACGTGCCCGCATGGCTGCTAACCTTTTTCGGCAGTGCAAAAATGGGCGGTATTCTTGTTACCGTCAACACCAGCTATAAAGTTTTCGAGCTCGATTATCAGCTCAAGCAGTCCGACTCCGAGGCTATTGTCCTCATTGACGGCTACAAGGGCACGAGCTATATCGATATAATAAACGAGCTGTGCCCGGAGCTCGAATCCTGCGAGCCCGGCAAGCTCAAGAGCCGCAGACTGCCGCTTTTAAAGAGCGTTATCTACGCGGGTGAGGGTGAATGCCCGGCGGGCATGGTCGACTGGAAAGATCTCTATACTCTCGCTGAGCAGACTCCGGTCGAGGAGTTCGAGGCGGTGCGCGACTCGTGCGACTGCCACGAGGTCGTCAATATCCAGTATACCTCCGGCACGACCGGCTTCCCCAAGGGCGTTATGCTCACTCACTATAATATACTCAATAACGGCCAGACGATAGGCGACGGCATGAAGTTCACCCACGACGACAGGCTGTGCATCACGGTTCCGTTCTTCCACTGCTTCGGCATGGTGCTCGCGCTCATGTCCTGCATATCCCACGGAACGCCCTTTGTGCCGATTGATATGTTCAACGCCAAAAAGGTCATGGACGCGCTTGTGACAAAGCACTGCACCGCAGTCCACGGCGTGCCGACGATGTTCATCGCTATGCTCGAGCACCCGGACTTCGACAAATATGATTTCTCTCATATGCGCACGGGCATCATGGCGGGCTCGCCCTGCCCGATAAAGACTATGTACGATGTCAGCGAGAAGATGAATATGCACGATATCGTCATCGTTTTCGGTCAGACCGAGGCGGCGCCCGGCTGCACGATGACAACGACGGAGGATTCCCTCGAGACACGTTGCGCCACAGTCGGCAAGGCGTTCCCGGGAGTCGAGTGCAAGATAGTCGACCCCAATACGGGCGAGACTCTGCCCGCGGGCGAGATAGGCGAATTCTGCGCGCGCGGCTACAACATAATGAAGGGCTACTACAAGATGCCCGAAGCCACCGCGCAGGCGATAGACAAGGACGGCTGGCTCCACTTCGGCGACCTCGCCGTCTGCGACGAGAACGGCTACTACAAGGTCACCGGCAGGCTCAAGGATATGATAATTCGCGGCGGCGAGAACATCTATCCCAAGGAGCTCGAGGAGTGCCTCTATCATAATGACCGCGTCAAGGATGTTCAGGTCATAGGCGTGCCGAGCAAGAAATACGGTGAAGAGGTCTGCGCCTGCGTCATCCTCAAAGAGGGCGAGGACATGACCGAGGAGGAGATAAAGGCCTACTACAAGGAGAATGTCGCGTTCTTCAAGATCCCGAAATATGTCTGGATAATGGACGAATTCCCGATGACCGCGAGCGGAAAAATCCAGAAATTCGTTCTGCGTGACATGGCGGTCGAAAAATATTCGCTTCAGAGCGACGACTCAATAGAAACTGCGTAAAAGAATATTACGAAAGGATCTGTTACGATGAAACTATCATTTTCAACCCTCGGCTGTCCGCGCTGGACGCTGAAAGAAATAGTTGCGACTGCCAAGGATTTAGGCTTCGGCGGCGTGGAGATAAGGGGTATAGGCGACAAGATAAACGCGCTTGAAATCCCCGAGTTTTCGGACGCCGAAATCGAGCAAACGAAAGAAAAAATCGCTCAGACTGGGCTTGTCATTCCCTCTCTGACCTCGGGCGCAACGCTCGCCGTGCGCGACAGGGCGCAGGACTCGTTCCTCGAGGCGTGCGGCTACATTGACCTTGCGAGAAAGCTCGGAGTAAAATATATCCGTGTCATGGGCACGGGTGAGCCGCACATCACCGTCGGCGATTTCACGCTCGGCGCAGGGCTCTACCGCCAGCTGTGCGAGTACGGCGCGAAGAGAGGCGTCACTCCGCTGATAGAGACCAACGGTGACCTCTCGAGCTCAAAGGCGATGCTCGCTTTCCTCGACAGAGCCGGAAGCGACAACTGCGGCGTGCTCTGGGATGTCCACCACACGGTGCGTTTCGGCAGCGAAAGCCCGGTAGAGACTTTTGCGGCTCTCGGCACCTATGTCAAGCATGTTCACCTGAAGGACTCCGTCATGCGCGGCTCGAGAGTCGAATACCGCATGATGGGCTACGGCGACGTGCCCGTTGCGGATGCGGTAACTCTGCTCGACAGAGCCGGTTTCGACGGCTTCTTCTCCCTCGAGTGGGTCAAGCGTTGGAACCCCGACCTTCAGGAGCCGGGCATAGTCTTTGCCCACTACAAGAACTACATGGATTCGCTTCCGGAATAAAAACAGAAACGCCGAATTCAGAGTATCCGTAAAACAGATTCAGCCCCGACAGAATAATATCTGCCGGGGCTTTTCCTGTATGTATTAAGCCGTGTAGGGCGGATATTATCCGCCCGCGGGTTATGCGGTGATTGCAGCAGGCGAGCTAAGCTCGCCTTTACAAGGGAAATGCGGAAAACTTTGAGTTGTAGGGGTCGGCGACTCGACGACCCTTTGACGCGACAGCGTCACCGAAAATCTATTTATTCATCCGTGTCGTGCAAAACGCTCTCTGCGTGCGGCTTGCCCCCTGTGCCGCCTACGGCGGCAGCGGTGCGTCGAGTCGCCGCACCCTACAAGTTGCGCGTCAATAAATTTGTGCAGATTTTGCGGACGGATAATATTCGCTCCTGCAGCGCACTTATTCACTATTCACTTTTACTTATTACTTTGAGCGTCGGCAAAACAAGCCCCTCAGTCTCGGCTTACGCCGAGCCAGCTCCCCTACAGGGGAGTCAAAATAGACTGTGCGACAGAGCCCAAATATTGAACCTTAATTGCACGCTCCAATATATTCAAAAAGCCCCGACAGTCATTACTGCCGGGGCTAAAACTGTTTTATGAACGCCTGACATTCGGCGCTTTTATATCAGTTCAATTTCAATATCCTCTTTCGGCTTCTTATAAAACACCATGCACCAATCCGGCTCATATTCTGGCTCATAATACAGTGACGAGCAAGCAGTTCGCCCGCTCGCCGATGATGTGACGATGACGGTCGGGCTGTCCGCGCCGCCGATAATTCCTATTGCCGACGCCGCTTTGCCGCATGGAGCGATAATCCCGCGCGGTTTTTCCGGCTTTGAACGGTCATTTACGGATATCTCATCCCTCGGAATTTCCGGCGAGATATCATAATTTATTATTGTACACAGCGGCGGTTCTTTTTCGCCGATATGCCGCAGCTTTGAAAACTTCTGCTGTTCTACAGCCGTAACCGTCAGCGTATGCTTTTTTCCGGTCACGGGATTTATAAATTCTGTCTTGTCGCCGGGGCGATTCGCCTTGAAATGCGCTCCCGGGACGGGTATCTTTTCCGCGCGAAGTTGCAGGGTCAGGGAATCTGATTTTTTCGGTTTTCTGCCGCGCCACGGGATACTCATCCTCACTGCAAGCCAGCAAAAAGATTTATCGAGCCCGTATCTGTCGAGCAGAGCTTCCGTCGCATCACCGCTGTCGGGGAAAAGCGGATTCCAGCAATCGGAGCTTGAAAACTCCATGTCGCTTTTTCTGCCGCCGAACTGAATTGAGGCGAAGATATCGCTGTTCAGCGGATTTTCAGCTTCTATTTCAGCCTGCTGTTCGTCTGAAAAGCCGTCACAATCGCTGTTTTCATCGAGTCCGAATTTTTCTATAAACTCACGAAAGCTTTCAATGCTCACTTTCTTGAACATATCTGCAACAAGCCCCTTGCCGCAAACATAGACAGACGGCACGAGCCAGCTTTCGCCTCCCCAAGTGAAGCTTTTGTTGACTGCAATTTCTTTTCCCGCGCGGTCGCGACCGAAGTGGCCGTAGAGCGAGCCCTGATAAAAGACCTTGTATTTTTTCTCCATATCAAAACCTCATCATGTTCCCGAGCTCGAGCGACCCGTCGGCGCACTGCCGCTCGGACGAGTTGGAGAAGCGTATCGGCTTGCCGTTTTCGAGCGGCTTTTCAATGCGGACAAAGAGCGACTGCCCATCGTCTATGCTTATCTGCGCCGAGAATACTGCGCTCTTTCCGGGCATGAGGCGGCAGAGCTTTTGATTTTCCGCTTTAGTCCACTGCGCATTTTTCTCGTTTCCGACGCCGAAAGACACGCCAAGGTCATAGTATATCGGGGCGACGCCCGTATTTTTTATCGTGACAAAAGCATAGGTTTTGCCGAAAATTTTCATCACTCTCGCGTCTGTGACAGTAAAATCATAGCCGAGAGCCGCCGAAGCTGTTTTGGCGCGCTCGATTTCGTCCGCGCCGAGATTTTCTTCAAACGCGCCCGCCATCATCAGCCACGAGCAGTGGGTCACATTGACGCACTCGGAGTAGTCCTGATATCCGTCGAGCGGCGCGCCGGACAAGAACGCCGACTGCCCCTCCGGGCGGAACTCGCCGCCGATTGGCTGATTTTTCCAGGCCCCGGTCTGATGCGCCTTTTTCATCTTGGACATAAAATACCAGCTCTCGCCGTAGAGTGTCGAGTGGGTGAAAGAATCGTCGTGGAAGCCGACATTGCCGCCGCGCGTAGTGCCGGGAGTCCCGGGATAGCGGGTCAGAATGCGCGTAGTCTTGAAATTTTCCGCAAATGCGGAGATAATTTTTGCTTTCTGCTCTTTTGAAGCTTCGAGCTCCGGCAGGCAGACATGCCACTCGCCCCAGTGACCGAGAAGCCCCGTTGTGATATAGGCTATGCGGCGGTCGCCGTCGTATTCGCGTGCCAGCTCGCGCACAAAATCGCAGAGGATATCAATGAGCCTGCCGTCCGAATAGTCGGGGCACCAGCCTCCGCCGTATTCGTCGTAGTGCTCTTTTTTTATACCCATATCCCAGATGAACTGCGGCACGGCTTTTTCGCCGATACTCGATCCGGGATAGTCGAGATAGACTCTGAAAACCGCCTGATTTCCGCGCGCCGATATCTCTTCAAGATACGGCTCAAGCCCCTCGCGGATAGTGTATTCGCCGCTGTCGGACATGAGCTCGGAGAGCGGAACATAGAACCACTCCATACTGTAAGGCACGCTGTTGTCGACGCCGCCCTGTTTATAAAACGGCATGAAGCCTTTGAGCGGATTGCCGACCGTCTGCTCATATTCCAAATTATAAGCTGCAAAGCCCTCGAGCGGCGAAATGCACAGCGAAAGCCCGAGCAAAAGCACAAATAGACGTGCAAAGAATTTCAAGAATCTTCTCATTGCGTTTTCCTTTCAATATTGCTTTCTTCAATAAGTATAACATTCTTTTCGCCTTTCCTCAAGATAAAAAGACCCGGAGCCCAAACGAGCTCCGGCGAGTCATAGCCGTATTTGAGGGCAACATCGATAACCTTGGCGTACGTCAAGAGCAGCTCCTCCCCAGCGAGGGTGAGCCGCCGCATACGCACATAGTCGCCGAGCGTATAACCGCACAGCAGAGCGAATACGCGCTGAAAAATAAACGGCGACGAACAGGCCTCTTTCGCCGCCCGCGCGTAATCCGTAGGCTCCGTGATGTGTTCCTCAATATAGTCTATCGCTTTGCTTATCCCTGTTATCCAGTCCATGCTTTTTCTTCCTGTGCAAGAACATTATAGAGCGAAGGAATTTTTTATTCCTGACTTTTTGTGCTCTCTTGTGTCAGGATATTATTCTTTCTTTTCAGCTTTCTCTCCCGAAGCTTCTCTATGCCAGTGCCAATCTCAAGACCGGCGGTGGAGACGGCCGCACCTATGGGCAAGGTGATTAAATCGTCGAGGTTCACCGCTACATCGCCTGCGGAAACGCCCGTTGAAGCGGCGTTGGCGAGGGTGAAGGTCAGAAACGGAATGAGAGTGTACATAAGAGCGAGGATAGGCACCGCCCACCATTTTCTTCTGCCCCAATAGCCGTTTGCGCCTATAAGCAGCGAGATGACGAATGTGGTCAGCGGGATTGCGCCCCATATAACGAGCACGGCGTACGCGCCCGCGTCCGACCCGGAGACGGCGAGCCAGAAAAACGCGACCGACACCGCCCATATGACGAGATATGCGGCGACGAGCACGAGCTTTCCGAGTCTGCGGCGGCTCTTGACGACGTTCGTGCTCTCTTCGAGATAGTTGAGATAGTTGAGATTGTTTGACACGGTTTTTTCCTCCTTCAGCAGGCAGTCGAGGCTGACGGAATAGAGACCGCTCATTCTTATGACGCTCACTATATCGGGATAGGTCTTGCCCGTCTCCCAATTCGATACGGTCTGGCGGCTCACGCCGAGCGACTCCGCCGCGCTCTCCTGAGTCAATTTAGCCGCGTTTCTCGCGTCCCTGAGTTTCTTCCCGATATCCATCTGCCGCGCCTCCTTTTTTCGCTTTCAGTTTACGCAAAAAACAGTCGTGTGTCTATCAAAAGCGTTTTACATCTGCGCATTTTCCGTGTCAAAATGCTTTTACACATCGATTATATCATGCCGCGCAGGTGTTTTCCATATTGAATTTTGGGTGCGGGGTTGTGTACCAATAAATCCGTGCGAATTTCGCGGGCGATTATATCCGCCCACATTGCGCACTTTTTCACTATTCACTTTTACTTATTACTTTGAGCGAAGCGAAACAACCCCTCAGTCTCGGCTCATTCCGCGCCGGTTCTCTTACAGGGGAGCCAATATCGAAAAACAGCCGCCCAGGAACCAATCCTAGGGCGGCTGCGGTTATTATTTTTCTATGCTGTTAAAAATCTCTTTCGCCGTCTGCGCGTCGGCAGCTATCTGGTCGCCGAGCGAATCGAGCGAATCGAAGACCCTTTCGGGTCGGATATATCTGAGCAATTTTACTTCGACATTTTTTCCGTAGAGGTCGCCGGAGAAGTCGATTATGCAGGTCTCGCTGCGCAGATCGTCGCAGGTGAACGACGGGCGGCGTCCGATGTTCGTGACCGCAGCGTGCAGTTCTCCGTCTATCGGCACTGCCGAAGCATATACGCCGAACTTCGGGACGATGAAGCCCTCGGGGAAATGCTGATTTATCGTCGGCGCGCCTATCAGCCTGCCGCGCCTGTCGCCGCTGACGACGGTGAATTTATAGGAAAATTCGCGCCCGAGCATGGCGTTTGCGTCTTCGATATTGCCCTCGGCGAGCGCGTTTCTTATCCTCGTCGAGCTTATCGCCGCACCGTTATAGTCGGTGCGCTCCGCCACGGCGCACAAAATTCCATGCTCCCTGCAGAGCTCTTCGAGGTCGCGGGAATCCGCGGCGGCGCTCTTTGCGAAGCGGTAATTATATCCGCAGCAGACAGCACCTGCGTTCAGCTCGCCTATCAAAATATCATTGACGAACTGCTCCGCCGACATATCGGCGATGCGCCCGAACGATATCTTTTTGACGGTTATGCCCAGGCTTTCGAGCATTTCGTCGCGCGCCTGCGGGGTCATCAGCTCCGGGGGAGCTCCAGCACCGACAACTTTCAGCGGGTGCTCGTCAAAGACGAGGGCGCACGGCTCGAAGCCGTCTTTTTCAAACGAGAGAGCGAGGTCGAGCACAGCCCTGTGACCCCGATGGAGTCCGTCAAAGCTGCCCAGAGCAACCGATCGGCGCTGTGTCATTCCTGTCTCCCCTTTCAGATTACTTGCCTCTGAACTGCTGCTTGAGTCTCTTTTCTTTCGAAAGAATACGCTTTCTGAGTCTGAGCGACTTGGGCGTAACTTCAAGCAGTTCGTCGTCCTTTATGAATTCCATGCACTGCTCGAGGCTCATCTCCGTATAGGGCACGAGGCGCAGCGCGTCATCGGAACCCGATGCACGGGTGTTGGTCAGATGCTTGCTCTTGCAGATATTGCAGACTATGTCCTCATTCTTGGCACATTCGCCGACTATCATACCTTCGTAGACTTCGACGCCCGCGGGGATGAACAGCCTGCCTCTGTCCTGAGTGTTGAACAGACCGTATGCGGTGCTCACGCCGGTCTCGTGAACGACTATAGAGCCGCGCTCACGGGTGACTATCTCGCCTTTGTAGGGCTCATAGCCGTCGAACAGCTGGTTCATGATACCGTTGCCGTTTGTGTCTGTGAGGAACTCGGCGCGGTAGCCGATGAGTCCTCTCGACGGGATGCGGAACTCAAGATGAGTTGCGCCGCCGTCGCGCGTGCCCATGTTGACAAGCTCGCCCTTGCGGGAGCCGAGCTTCTCTATAACAGCGCCGACATACTGCTCGGGAACTTCGACTATGAGCAGCTCCATAGGCTCGCAGGTCTTGCCGTTTATCTCTTTGAGAATGACTTTCGGGCGCGAAACCTGGAACTCGTAGCCCTGACGGCGCATGGTCTCAATGAGAATTGACAGATGCAGCTCGCCGCGTCCGGAGACTTTAAACGTGTCTGTCGAATCCGTCTCCTCAACGCGCATACTGACGTTCGTCTCGACCTCCTTGAACAGGCGGTCTCTTATATTTCTCGAGGTTACGAACTTGCCCTCGCGGCCCGCAAACGGGCTGTCGTTGACCATGAAGTTCATGGATATCGTGGGCTCGTCTATTTTTATAAACGGCATCGGCTCGATGCAGTCGGGTGAGCAGGCGGTCTCGCCGATATTTATGTCGCCTATGCCGGAGATGCAGACGATATCGCCCGCAGCGGCGGAATCAACCTCGACACGCGAGAGTCCCTCAAACTGATAGAGGCGCGACACCCTGACATTCTCCTGAGTGCCGTCCGTTTTGCAGAGCACTATCGGCTCGTTCTTAGTCACTCTGCCGCGCTCGACTCTGCCGACACCGATTCTGCCGATATAATCATCGTAATCAAGGCTCGTGAAGAGTATCTGAAGCGGGGCATCGACATCGCCGTCGGGAGCTTCGATATGCTCGAGAATTGAGTCGAGCAGCGGGCGCATATCACCCGAGCGGACATTGGGATCGAGCGAGGAATAGCCGTCTCTTGCCGAAGCGTAGACAACGGGGAAGTCGAGCTGATCCTCCTCGGCGCCGAGGTCGATGAACAGGTCTATGACCTCATCGACAACCTCTGCGGGGCGCGCGTTGGGTCTGTCGACCTTGTTGATAACAACGAGGACTTTCTTCTTGAGCGCAAGAGCCTTTTTGAGGACGAAGCGCGTCTGGGGCATGCAGCCCTCGAACGCATCGACGAGCAGAAGCACGCCGTCGACCATCATGAGTATACGCTCGACCTCGCCGCCGAAGTCGGCATGGCCGGGAGTGTCAACGATATTGATTTTCACGCCGTTATAATGGACGGCGGTGTTCTTTGAAAGTATTGTTATTCCGCGCTCACGCTCAAGGTCGTTGGAGTCCATGACCCTGTCCTGAACCTGCTCATTGGCTCTGAATATGCCGCTCTGCTTGAGCATCTCGTCGACGAGGGTAGTCTTGCCGTGGTCGACGTGCGCTATTATGGCTATATTTCTTACGTCTTCTCTCTTTGCCAAAAGAATTCACCCATTCCTGAAAAATTTGTGATGATAAAAGTTGAAAGCGGTCTGCGGATGGTCGTTTTTCCGTCAGCGCGCACAAAAACAAGAGCGCATCTTTGTGCGTCCTGACGAAAAAACCCCCGTCAAACGACCGCGCCGCCGCCAAATACGGCAGGAATATAAAAGCTTCTAAAAAGCACTATTTCGGCGGAACATAAAAGTTCCGCCGAAAATGAGTGTATGTTTTGATTATTCGCCCTTCATCTCAAGGAGCTTGACCTTGCCTTCATAGGAAGCAACGCTGACCTTGATAGAATCGGTGATAGCAGCCTTGATGTCATCCTCAGTAACACCGAGCTCTTTGTAAGCATAATCGGTGGGCATGAAGAGATCGAGATCCATGATATCCGGAAGACCCATGGGATTGATACCGCTGTCGATGCCCTTCTCGGCATACTCCTTGACGACGCCCTTGAGTCCCATTCTCATCATCCACGGCGGGATACCGATGATCTTTCTGTTGTCGCCCATGCCTCTTGCGGCGTAGACTATCTTGAGGAACGGAGCCCACTTCATGTTGTAGCAGCTGATGGGCCATGCCTTTGCACCGGTGCTGCGCTCAGCCGCGCCGACGATGGACTCACCGACCTGGCGGACTGTAAGCATAGCTGTACCGCCTCTGGGATAGAGGGTGCAGGGAAGCTTATCCATTCTCTTGATCTGCTCGATAAGGATAACCCAAACGGGCTTTCTGCCGGGCTGAGTGCCGAAGATGTAGGGCAGCTCGAGAACGGCAACATCGAAGTTGTCATCGGCATAGGAGAAAGCGACGTTCTCCTGGTCGATACGGCTTCTGATATAGGGGTGCTTCTCGCAGAGCTTCATATCCGGACGCTCTTTGGCAAGGTAGGAGAAGTAAGAGCCGAGGATAACGGCCTTCTTGTAACCGAGCTCCTTGCAGATGGGAAGAAGTCTCTTGAGGGGAGCGATGTTGTACTTGTAGTAAGCATCGTAAACGGGTGCGGGGAATTCGACTCTCTCGTCGACGCCTGCGGCGAAAACGAAGCAGTCGCAGCCGGCCATAAGCTCTCTGATCTCATCGTCGGTCTTCTCGTAGATGTTGCACATTACGATCTCCATCTCCTCGGGGATGGGAGCTCCTTCGGGAAGGGGCGGAAGAGCAACGGACTTGACGCTGTGGCCTCTGTCAATGAAAATACGTGCTGCGGCGCTGCCGAGAAGACCGGTGCCGCCAATCATAAATACCTTCATTTTGTTTACCTCCAATTTATTTGCATTAGCTTCTTTATTATACTTTTTATATCGGTAATAGTCAAGCGATAAACGACAAAAAAGTGTACTAAAGTACAAAAATTTCCGACGCTTTCTTTGTATAAAAAATCATCGCTCCTGAATTTCCTTGCCGTTCATGTGCTCTATCGCTATTTCATACATCCGCACAGCCTTTCCCGAAGCGGCGATTTCCTCATCCGCAAGGCGCTCGTCGGGATAATATTTCATCGCGAGGCGTTTGACCAAAATCAGTGTCTGAGCGCGGTCTTCAATGACGCGGCACCTGCCGAATACGACGGCGCTGCGCATGAACGGTGCCCATACCTCTTCACGGATAATCTCATCCCCGTAAGCCGTGAAGCACACTTTATCGCATTTATTTATCGAGTCCGCCTTGTGACCCGCTTTTGCGCCGTGGAAATATATCTTTCCTGCCTCTCCGTCATAGAGATAGTTTATCGGTATCGCGTAAGGATATCCGCCGTCGCCGTTGACTGCGAGCACTCCGCGGCGGGCGGAGCGCAAAATTTCTTTTGTTGCTTCTTCGCCGAGAGCGTTTTTAATTCTGCGAACAGGTCTGAACATAATATCGTCTCCGGTGATTTTTGAATTTATTGTAGCAGAAACGCGCATGAAAATCTATAGAGAAACGCCCGAAGAGCGTCTGAACTCTCCGGGCGTCTTTATAGTTTTATATCAGAGAGCTGTTATCAGTCCTCTTTTTTCCTCTTTGCAGAGCAGCCGATAACGAATGCCGCGCCCGCGAATGCAATGAGCATTACGGGAGCCGCCGCGCCGGTGTTCGGCACTTTGCTGTCGCCCTCGGGCTTATTTGTCTCGGGCTTCGTCGAGGGGACTATCGGGCTCGCGGGATCGGAGGGATCGAGCGGCTCGCTCGGATTCGACGGGTCTGAGGGCTCTTCCGGCTTCTCGGGCTTTCCGGGCCAATGGGGCAGACCGGGGATTTCGGGAAGCTCGGGCAGGTCGGGAAGACCGGGCTTCTCGGGCTTCTCGGGCTTTTCGGGATTCTCGGGCTCTTCCTTCTCTGCCTTTGAGAGCGCGAAGGAGTCGATTCTCGTTGCGCCGTCCTTTGCCTCATCGTCGAGCATATAAGCGTCGAAATAGAGCTTGCTGCCGTCGATGGTTATCGCAGAGAACACAGCGCTGTGGGCATCGTAGATAGCCTCGGCTCTCGGGAAAAGCTTGTCGGTATCCTTGACATCCTTGGTCTGGTAGTCCTTGACACCCGCGCATGCGCTGATGACATAGACGGTGCCCTCGGGATTGAGCTTGGCGGTGTACTCTCTGCCGCCGAAGGTTATCTTCTGCTCCTCAGCCTTGACAACTTTATTGTTGTCCATGACATCGGTGCGCAGATAGACATGATCGTGACCCTGGAGGACGATATCGATGCCGAGGTCGGGCATGAGTCCGCAGAGCTGCTTGCGCATAGCCTTGACATCCTTGTCGTCATAGTGCGAGCCGTTGGAATAGAGCGCCTTGTGGAGAACGACTATCTTCCACTGAGCGTCGCTTGCCTGGGCGTCCGCCTTGAGCCATGCGAGCTGATCGTCGCTGAGCGCCTTGGAGTCGCTGAGATTGTTGGTGTTGAGGACGATGAAGTGAGCGTTGTTGTAATCATAGGAATAGAACACGCCGCTCTCTCTGTCCTGATCGACTGTCTCGGGCAGGACGAAGTTCTGGTCGAGCATATATCCGCTCTTCTCATGGTTGCCCGCTGCGGGCATGATAGCGGTGCTCTTGATATTCTCGGAGGCATTGAAGAACCACTGCCACTGCTTGAAGTGCTTGGTGTAATCGACCTGGTCGCCCGCGCTGGCAAAGAACTTGCCCTCGGGGAACATCCTGAGCGCGGTATCGACTACCTTGCCCCATGTGCCGTACTGAATGGCGTTCTGCGACTGCTCGTCGCTGACATGGAAGAAGGTGAAGGAATCGGAATTGTCCGCGGTCTCGATTATACCCGTACCGCTCCACCAGCCGTACTTTGCATCGCCGACTCTGTAGCAATACTTCGTGCCGGGCTTGAGACCGGTTATGGTCGCGGTGTGGCGGTTGACATTGATGCCGTAGGAGATGAAGCCGATAATGCCGAGATCGACGCCGGGATACTCCCTCTTGACGAGCTCGGAGGCCGTGCTGACCTTGACTCCCTTGGGAAGCTTATCGGTGAAGGTCGGGTTCTCCGAATATTCGGCTATCTGAATGTCGGAATTTTTGAGGCTGTACTTTGTATACCAGTTGATGCTTCTCTCAGTCGATGCGTCGCCGGTGAAAGTTGTGCCTATATTCGAGGGCAGGCGCATATTGTCCTGCGTGACCTCGGGCTCGACGGGGCCGTCATAAACGAGGGTCACATCGAGGTCGGACTTCTCGGCAGGATTCGTATCCTCAACGAGGCTGCGAAGCATTCTGCCGACAGTGTAGCCGATGCTGTCATACTGGCTCTGAGTCATATACTCATCCATAACGACGGTGTTGAGTATATTGCGCAGGCTGCTGTACTTCTCGGGCAGGAGGTTGAGCACGCTGTAGATAACGTTCTCATAGCTCGGGTTGCCACGGAAGATGATCTGCATGATGATATCGGTCACAACGCCTATGGGGCTGGTGACAGAACCGACGGGGAAGAGCTTGCCGGGGTTAAACTGGAGGGTCGAAAGGATCTCACCCTCGACGACATCGTTGAGCAGGGTGTCGATAAGGAAGTTGATGAGTTCCTTTGCGCCGTCTCTGTTCTCGAAGTAATCAAGGACATCGTTCATGAACTTGTCGTCGCTGATATCCTCGTTGGCGTTGTAAAGAGTGTAAAGAACGGTGTAAGCGGCATCCTCAAAGGTGCCCTTCTCGCTCTTGCTCTCCATGCCCATAGCCTCATAGAACTTTGTGCATTTATAATCAGAGACCTGATAGTTGAGAGCCTTTGTGACTACGCCGTCAATGACCTCCATAACATGGTCGGGGTTATTGATATAAGCCTCGTCGACCTGCGCGCACAGATCCTTGATGAAGCTCATAATGTTGCTGCTGACCGTAAATATCTCAACGCTGCCGACCTCGAAGCCGTTCGTGCCGAGCGCGTCGATGATTATCTTCTCAAGGTCGATTCCCGAAGCCTCGAGATATGCATAGAGTCCGCCAGCCTCCTGAATGTCCTCGAAGATGCCGGAAAGAGCATTGTCGATCATGGTCATGGCGAAGTTGTGGAGATCGCCGGGGCCATAGGTCTTGAAGAACGAGAAGCTGTCCTTATAGGGCTGGGCATAGGTCTTCGATGTGCCGTTGGGGAAGTTGACGACAATGGGTCCGTCCTCGTCAATGTCGTGGGACTTCGCGTCGCAGATTATCTTGCCGTCCTGAGTGTTGTCAAAGGTCACGGTTCTGAACTTGTTCGGGAAAGCCGTGAGAGAGGTCGTCTCGATATCATAGAGGGTCTCGCCGTTATCATTGGTGTGGGCAGCGATATCGGGGGTATGAAGATGTCCGCTGAAGGTGAAGTGCATTCCCGCGTCCGCGAGGGTCTCGGTGCACTCCATCCAATCGTCGAGCACGAAAGCAAAGAACAGCTCAGGCTCGATGGTCATGTGGGGCGCGAAGTTGTGGTGACCCATGCCGATGATAGTCTCGCCGTTCTTCTTCGCCTTTTCGCACTGCTTGAGCACCCACTGCATGAGCTCGGGGGTGATGCTGCCTGCGGTCTCCTGAACATCGTCGCCCTTGGCGGTGACATCGGACGAATACTTGTTGGTATCCATGACGATGAGTCTGTAGCCGCCCTTGAGGCTTATAGCGTAGGAGAGCTGACCCGCCTGACCTGTGGTGGGGGTGAAGACATCTTCTTTTTCGTCCGTCACAAGGTCGCGTCCGAGATTCTTATAGATCTCACGGAACGCCTCGGGAGAGGTGACTTCGCCGGACTCTTTGACGCCGTTTTTGAATGTAACGCCGTTATAGTTGTTGACATCGTGGTTGCCGTTTACAACGATGACCTGTATTCCGCTCTCCTTTTCAAAGGCTTCGAGCTTTGCGGCAAGAGCCTTGTGGCCTGCAAGCTCGCCGTTGAGGGTCAGGTCGCCGGGCAGGAACACATAGTCGCTCTTCTCCTCAGCGGCCTTGTCGAGAGCCGCTGTCAGGAGCGCGTCAACCTCGTTGTGCTGACGGGAACCTTTGTCGTTCCATTCGTTGTAGGCTTCGCTGAATCCGTTCTTTGTGTCCCCGGTTCCTTTTTCGGAATCAGCAAAATAGTGAATGTCGGAGATGGATGTGACTTTGAGCTTGCCCTTCTCGGTCTGCGCAAAGGCACTGAAAACTCCGGTCGGGAGGGCGGCAAGGACGAGGGTCATGCAGACTATAACTGCAATGATGCGTCTTGCCAGTCTTCCTTTGTTTTTCATTTCGTTTCCTCCTTTTTTCTGGTTTTATATTAAACAAAAACGAAAATGCTTAATCCTCCGAGCCGTCCGTCTGCTCGGCTATGCCGAGATATGCGTCCGCCTCGGCGGCGTCCATGCTCTCGATTCCCTTGAGCTTGCCCGCCATGATACGGTTTCTGTCCTGCGCGGCGACAAGGGTGCGCCCCGCCTCGTCTATCTTTTTCTTCGCCTTGTCGAGCACATCGCCGAACTTCTCATACTGCGCCTTGGCGACTGAGAGCAGGCGGCGGACTTCGTTCGCCTTCTCGTTTATCGCCACGGCTCTGAAGCCCATGGAGAGGGAGTTGAGAAGCGCCGTTATCGTGGTCGGTCCCGCTATCATGATGTTATATTCGCGCTGGATTCGCTCGGCTATTCCCGTACGCGAGGACGCGATTTCGGCATAGAGTCCCTCGGTCGCGAGATACATTATCGCAAACGGGGTCGTAGCCGGAACGTTTATGTATTTTGTGACGAGCTTTGCTTCGCTCAGGACTCTGTCTTCAAGAGCCTTGCGCGCCTTGGCGACTTCTTCGGCGTCCGCGCTGTCCGCGGCGGAGCAGAGGCGCACATAGTCCTCCATCGGAAACTTCGAGTCAACGGGGAGATATGCGTCCGCGCCGCCGTCTCCGGCAGGGATGCGGATAGCGAACTCGACGCGCTCGGAGCTGGCCGGGCGGGTGGCGAAGTTTTTCTCATACATATTGGGTATCGTCTGGTCGAGTATACCCTCGAGCTGGACTTCCGCCCATGTGCCGCGCGCCTTGACATTTGTCAGCACACGGTTAAGATTCGTGACATTCGTTGTAACGCCCGTCGAGAGTTCTTTCATCTCGCCGAGCGATTTGTAGACATTTTCGAGCTGCTCGGAAACTGTCTTGAACGAGCTGTCGAGTCGGGTCGTAAGGGTCGAGGAGAGCTTCTCGTCGACGGTCGCGCGCATTTCATCGAGCTTTTTCTCGTTGCTCTGCTGCATTTTCTCTATCGACTCTGCAATAATTCTCGACTGTCTGTCGTTTTGTTCTATGTTATTGCGGCGGATAGTGTCGAGCGACTTCGAGAACATGTCCGTCAGCTGCTGCTGATGCTTGAAATTCGCCTCGGTCATGAGTGCAAGGCGCTCGTTCATCTTGTCGAGCGATTCGGTGAGCTCGGAGCGCATGTCCTTCTGATTGCCCGCGCTCTCTCTGCGGCTGCGCTCGAACTCGTCGCGCAGCTGGCCCTCGAGCGAGCTGACTTTATGCTCAAGCTCCTTTATTTGCCCGTCCTGCGCGGAGGGGCGGTTGAGCTTCGTTATAACAATCACAAGCAGCACGGCGCAGACAGCCGAAAGAGCCGCCGCGATATATAAAACAGCGTCCATAATTCCAATCTCCAAAATCTGTAAGATATGATAAAGAATTGTAACAGATTTTTAAAAAAATTGCAACATTTATACAGATATATTTTTAACAATAAAAATTTTTTGAACAATATTATATTTGCCGGATAATCTTTGCAATTAACGGTTGATAACGGGAGTGGTTTTATGCTACTATATAATGTATCTGAAAGGGGCTGCGCGCCCCAAAAAAATTATGCCTCAGACCGCCCGCAGAATTTGTATAAATACGCCGCGGTTTTTAATATACGGAGGAAAAGCATGAAAAAAATTACGAGAATAGCTTCAATATTTCTTTCGCTCGCGCTGATATTCACAGCCGCCGCCTGCGGCAAGGACGGCTCGGGCGCGGCGCTGAGCTATCCGATAGCAGCCCAGCCGGATTGTCTCGACCCGCAGATAGCGCAGGGCGCGGAGGCAAAGACCGTTGTGCTCAACTGCTTCGAGGGGCTTGTCCGCAAGGATGCGGAGGGCAAGTATTCCCCCGCCGCGGCAAAGAGCTGGAGCTATGATGCGTCCACTCTCACCTATACATTTAAGCTCCGCGAGGACGCGCGCTGGGTCATAATGAAAAAGGCATTCAAACCCATACTCGGCGACAACATAGACAAGACTTTCGACTCCCGCGTCACGGCGGCGGATTTTGTCTTTGCACTCAGGCGCGCGGTAGCCCCCGCAACGGGTGCGCCCGAAGCGCTGAGCCTCGGCGTCATAAAGAACGCAAAGAGCATAATAAACGGCAAGATGTCCTCCGACAAGCTCGGCGTGCAGGCGGTCGGCGACTTTGAGCTACGCATAACGCTCGAAAGCGCAACTGACGAGTCGGCTTTTCTCGATCTGTTGACAAAGGCAATATGCATGCCCTGCAACGAGACTTTCTTCAACGCGACCAAAGGGCGCTACGGGCTCGACTATTCGACGCTCCTGTGCAACGGTCCGTTCTATCTCTCATATTGGCTGCACGACTCCGCACTGACTATAAAAAACAACGACGACTACACCGGACCTTTCCCGGCGAAACCCGCGAGCGTGTCGCTCGTAATCGACAGCGACAACGAGCAGAAGCTCACTTCCCTGCTCGACGGCACTTACTGCGCCGCCCAGCTCGGCACGACTGCGCCCGATTCGTCCGGCCTCTCCGTAACAAAGAACTACGACACCGTCTGGGCGCTGTGCTTCAACTGCGCCGACGCGCCGCTCTCCAATGTGTCGCTGCGCCGCGCGCTCTGCACGGCGGTCGACTATAACTCGCTGACGCTCGAAAGCGAGGATATGCAAAAAACTTATTCTGTAATCCCGCCCGCCTGCTCTGTCGGCGAGGGAGCGGATCTTGGCAGCGAGCCCGTCAGCATTCTCGGCTACGACATGAACAGATCCGCCGGATACTGGGCTCAGGCGCAGAAAGATCTCACGGGCAAACTGAGCCTTGAGATAATCTGCCTGCCCGAGCACGAAAACGCCATGCGCCGCATGATACAGGGCTGGCAGAAAGTGTTCGGTCTGAGCGTCAATTTTACAGTCACTGCGCTCGACAGCGCGACTCTTTCCTCGCGCGTGCAGGACGGCGACTATCAGATAGCCCTGACCTCCATGTCCGCGGGCATAACCGACGCCGCAGGTTTCCTTTCGACGCTCACCTCGCAGGGGACGAATAATATAGTCAGACTCAGCGACGCGCAGTTTGACGCATCCGTCAAAAACCTCAAGGCGCTGAGCGGCTCTGAGCTCGTCAAGGCTTGCCGCAGCGCGGAGGGCAGACTGCTCTCGCTCGGCGCGGTGCTCCCGATGTTCATAACCCCGAGCTATTTTGCAACGGCGAAGGGCGTCAACGGCCTGAGCGTTGACCCGGAGAGCTCGGCAGTTGATTTTGTTTTCGTAACGGCGAAGGACTGACAAGATGAAAAAGGAAAACAGACTCAGATATATACTCCCCGAAAATCGGACGGTGCGCATCGTGCTCGCCGTCTTTTTCTGGTTATTGGCGGCGGCGTGCGCCGGATGCATATTCTGGCTTTCGAGCCGTGACGGCAACCAGTCAAAGGACATGAGCGACAATGTACGCGGAATTTTAGCCAAAATTCTCGGCTCGCCGCTCGGCAGCTTTATTGTGCGAAAATTCGCGCATTTCTTTGAATATGCGGCGCTCGGATTTCTTATCGGCTGCGCGCTTTTCCTCAGCCGCAGGCGTTTTTCGCCCGTTATCTCCGTCATTTGCAGTGCCCTTTATTCAGTCAGCGACGAGATACACCAGTATTTCGTCCCCGGACGAGCATGCCGCATTTTCGATGTCGGAGTCGACACCCTCGGCGCGCTGACGGGTACACTTATCCTTACGCTCATAATTCTTATAGTAAACTCGATCGCAATGCGCAGAAAGGAAAAATATTCCGCGTAAATTTTTAGCATTTCTATTGTCGTTTTATAACAGTATATGATATAATAAAGCTTATATAGAGACTTTTTGGCTGAGAGGTATATTCAATGGATCATAAAGAGGGGCTCATAGTCGGGCGCAACGCAGTGCTTCAGGCTCTCGAAAGCGGCAGAACGATAGACAGCGTGACCGTTGCACAGGGTCAGCGCGGCGGACAGGCAGGCAGAATAATCGACATCTGCCGCGAGCGCAAGATCCCCGTCAAATTTGCCGATCAGCGCAGGCTCGACCGCCTCTGCGACGGCGCGGCGCATCAGGGCGTTGCGGCATTTGCCGCGGCTCACGAATACGCCGAGATGGACGATATTTTTGCCCTCGCCGAGAGCAGGAACGAAAGCCCGTTCATAGTCGTGTGTGACTCACTTGAAGACCCGCACAACCTCGGCGCTATCCTCAGAAGCGCGGAGGCAGCCGGAGTTCACGGGGTAATTATCCCGAAGCGCAACTCCGTGACCCTCAACTACACAGTCGCCAAGACCTCGGCGGGCGCTATTGAATATGTCCCCGTAGTAAAAGTCGCGAACCTCCCCGCCGCCATAGACGAGCTCAAATCGCGCGGCGTCTGGATATTCGGCGCGGACATGGACGGCACGGATTACACCGCCCTCGACTACAGCGGCAGCATCGCTCTCGTCATCGGCTCTGAGGGCAAGGGCATAGGCCGCCTTGTGCGCGAAAAATGCGACTTCATCGCCTCCCTGCCGATGCGCGGCAAGATAAATTCTCTCAACGCCTCCGTCGCGGCGGGAATCCTCATGTTCGAAGCGGCGAAACACAGAAACTGACTTTTATCCGATTTTTCAGCATATAAGCATATATAAATTGGGGTGAGATGAGTGGAAAACAAACCTTCCGATAAGCGGAGCAACATGCCGCTTGACAAAGTTCTCTACCAAGTGGCGAAGATTGAACACGACAGCGGCGAACCGGACAAGATCTGGAAAATAACCGACATAGACGATCTGATAGCGAGCACGGACGCCGATTCCACAGCACTTGACTACGATGACGACGATGAGCTTCTGATGAGCATCGCCTACTATAAAAACAGATACTCTGACGATGACATATCGTCGGAGTATGAGACTATATATGCAGACCCGAAAGAGCCGGAATCCGAGCCCGACGAAGAGCCCGAGCCGGAAGAAGCCGAACCCGAAAATCCGGCGGACGAACCGGAGGCTTCGGCAGAAGCAGAAACCGAAGAGCCTGCCGAGCCCGCAGAATCAGACGAGGCGGAGCAGACCTTCGAAAACAAAGAACCTGTAAGCGAAGTGTCTTTTGCGAAGCCCGAAGAGACGGAATCAGCCGGCGAATCATATTTTACAGAACCCGAAAGCGAAGCGGCAACAGAAGCTCCCGCAGAGCCGGAAGAAGCCGAAGCGGCGCAGGAGTCTGCCGACGAAATTGAGCCGGAAGCCGAGAAAGTTAAGGCTGAAAAAGTTCCCGCCGATGAGAGCGAGGATATATACTCCGATTCAAAAATCGAGCTATCTGTTGTGAAAGCCGACGGCGAAGATGATGATATACAGGAATCGGAACCTAAAGATGAAGTTGACACGGACGAATCAAATAAAACCGACGAGTCCGACAACAGCGATAACATTCTGACGCTCCACGGCGAGGAAGAAGAATCCGAGGACGAGGATGAAGCCGAGAAAAAGCCGACGGTAGAGGAGCTTTTCGGTGCGCCCGCTTCGAGATATTTCGGCGAGCCGACAGAAGAGCCGGAGGAGGACTCCGAGCGTGAGAGCCGCGCCATACCCGGCCTGTTCGGCGACACAGTCGTGTTCGGTCCGATGAAATCCCTTTCCGAGCCGACGCAGAATAAACCCGACGACGAATATAAAACAAAGCTCATGACCGCGATAGGCTCGGCAAAAGCGCCGCAGAGCACTGAGACGATAGAGAAGCCCGGCGTTATCTTAAAGCGCGGTCCGCTCTCCGAGACATCGGGGCTCGAGCCCCTGCCGCAGGTCATTCCCGCCGAAGAATTTGTCGGCTCGGGGGACGATAAGCCCGCGTCGATAGAGGATCAGCCTTTCACTAATCCCGCCGCCGGCAATCAGCCGGAGGAGGAGCAGATGATGCTCAGCGGCTTCGGCGAAGAGCCGGAGACTGAAAAAATAGACGAAGACGAGCTTCGCAGCGAGCTCGACAAAAAGAGGGCGGAGAAGAAGAAAAAGTTCGTTCTGCTCGGCGGACTCGGCGACGATGAGCCGCAGGAGGACGAAAATCTGCCCGAAGAGAAAGAGGACGAGCCGGAGGAGCAGCACGAGAAAAAGAAAAAGCACTCTGAGAAAGCTCCCCTCGAATACGAGAAGCCCGAACAGCGCGGCAGAGTCTATAACAGCCTCAAGAACGCCGCATCGCAGTTCAAGACCTCGGTTATCGGTCTGTGTGTGCTCGAAGGCGTGTCGCTGCTTCTGCTGCTCATACCGAAAATTCTCGAGTGGGCGGCGACAGACGCGCCCGCGTTCGACCGCGGAGGTGCGGGACTCGCGGCGGCTAATATAGTGCTTCTGCTCGCGTCGTTCTATCTCGCGTTCCCGAATATTTTATCCGGCGTAAAAGCGCTTGCAAACGGCCGCGTGACCGGCGGCGCAGTCGGCGGGCTGACATTTATACTCGCCCTCGTCCAGACGATACTCTCGTTCTTCAACAAATCACCCGAGGGCGCTTCGGGCATGTTCTACTGCGCGGCGGCGATATTCGCCTTGCTCATGACCGCCGAAAACAGTAGCCGCGGCACGGCGCGCGTGATGCAGAATTTCCTCTTCTGCACCGCAAAACGCAAATCAGGGCTCTACGGTATAAGGGCTATAGAGAGCGAGAAAGACGCATTTGAAGTCGGACGCGCGCTCAAGATGGGCAACCCGGACATTTTATATTCCGGCAGGGTCGAGTTCCCCGCCGACTTCATCAAAAATTCCGAAGCCAACTCCCCTGCGGACAGCTGCATAAAGCGCAGCCTGATAATTTCTTCGGCCGTCTCCGTGCTGCTCGCAGTTATATCGGGCATAATAACAAAAGATATCTTCCAGGCGTTCGGCGTGCTCACCGGCGCGTTCTGCCTGACCTCGCCCTGCGCCATTGAACTCGCGCTGATGATTCCGCTCTATCTTGAGAACAGGAAGCTCAACTCAGAGGGCGGCATGATAGCGGGCTACGACGCGGCTCTCGAATGTTCCGAGGCGGTCGCCGCCTCCGTTGACAGCGCCGATCTTTTCGACCGCGCGGCGTGCGAGATGCACGGAATGAAGGACTTCCACACAGTGCGCATAGACGATGTTCTGCTCTACGCAGTCGCTATAGTGCTCAAATCCGGCGGTCCGCTCACAGATGTCTTCAACCGCATTATCGGCGGCTCGACCGAGCTTCTGCCGCCCGTGCGCGACATGATATACGAAGACAGACTCGGTCTCTCCGCGACAATATATAATCAGCGCGTGCTGCTCGGCAACCGCAATTTGCTCACGCACCACAATATTGAAGTGCCGCTCAAGTCCGAGGAGGGCAAGGTAAAGCGCAACGGGCGCAAGATTCTCTACATAGCCATCGACTCGCAGGTCGCGGCGATGTTTGTTTTCAACTACGCCGAGGACGCCTCGCTCAAGGATTCGATAAACGAGATGGCGGACAACGGCTTTAGCCTTGTCGTTCGCACAGACGACCCGAATGTGACCGACGAGCTCATCGCCGCCCGCTTCGGCATAGCGCAGAAAGATATCAAAATGACGCTCTCCCACGGCGCGCGCATATTCAGCGCATACCGCGACAGCGTTGTTGATTCAGCCCCCGCAAAGGTCATGCACGACGGCTCCGCCCGATCTTACTTCAAGAGCATCGCGGCGTGCGGCAGGCTCGCAAACTTCGCTTCGCGCTGGGCAGTGTTCGCCCTTATCGTGCAGGCGGTCGTGGCGGCGGGTGCGATACTCTGCGTCGCGCTGAAGGCGTTTGCGTTTGTGTCGCCCCTGACGGCAGTTGTGGTTCAGGCCGCGATAGTGGCTTTCAGCGTAATACTGGAAAAATTCAAGAAATAACTACGGGGGCTGCGCTGCAAGGTGTCAGCCCCTTTCTGAAAGGATAAGCGGATATGCAGGAAAAATCAGTCAAGGCAAAAATTGATTTAAAAGGCAAGACCGTGCTCGTGACGGGCGCGGCGGGATTCATCGGCTCTTTTCTCTCGGAGCGTCTGCTCTCGGACTTTGAAGATATCCGCGTCATCGGCTTCGACAGCGTCAACGACTACTATGATATCCGCCTGAAAGAATCGCGGCTCGAAAAGCTTCAAATGCATAGAAATTTTATTTTTATCAAAGCGAACCTCGCGGATAAGGACAAAGTGAGCGAAGTGTTCCGCGAATACTCGCCGCAGATAGTTGTCAACCTCGCGGCGCAGGCGGGGGTGCGCTATTCGATAACGAACCCCGACGCCTATATCGAGTCGAATATAATCGGCTTTTATAATATCCTCGAGGCCTGCCGCCACTCATACGACGACGGCGTAACACCCGTCGAGCATCTTGTATACGCTTCGAGCTCGTCGGTCTACGGCAGCAACAAAAAAGTGCCCTACAGCACCGACGACAAAGTTGACAACCCAGTCAGCCTCTACGCCGCAACGAAAAAATCCGACGAGCTGATGGCTCACGCCTATTCGAAGCTCTATAATATCCCCTCTACGGGACTCCGCTTCTTCACGGTCTACGGACCAGCAGGCCGCCCGGACATGGCGTATTTCGGCTTCACCAACAAGCTTCTGCGCGGCGAGACAATCCGCATTTTCAACTACGGCAACTGCAAGCGCGACTTCACATACATCGACGATATAGTCGAGGGCGTTGTGCGCGTCATGCAGGGCGCGCCTGAGCGCAAAGACGGCGAAGACGGTCTGCCCGTTCCGCCGTATGCGGTCTACAATATAGGCAACCAGAACCCCGAAAACCAGCTCGACTTCGTCGACATTCTCCAGCAGGAGCTTATCGCCGCGGGAGTTCTGCCGAACGATTACGACCTCGAGGCGCACAAGCAGCTCGTCCCGATGCAGCCGGGCGATGTCCCCGTGACATACGCGGACACGACTCCGCTCGAGCGCGACTACGGCTACAAGCCCTCGACAGATCTCAGAACCGGGCTTCGCAATTTTGCCCGCTGGTACAAAGATTTTTACAAGATTTGAATAGCATATATTATATATTATATAATGTATGTCTTTCGGGTCAAAGATGTGGACGAAAGACAAATTAAGATTTGTATTATTTGGAGGCTCGATTATAAAAATTATTTGAGTCGCTCACTTTACCATGATTCAAGTGATAGCCCGCTCCCCATTCATTTCGTGCCTTGACTCGAAATGTTTCAACAAAAAAATTCTACCCGATGCTGCTGCGCGGGTAGGATTTTTGTTATATTCACTCTCTGATATCAATCCGGATTATGTTCATAGAAATAGTCATACGCCTCTTCGTAGTCCTCGAAGTCGTCGTAATAATAGTCGTAAAAGTCCTCGGGGTCATTGAAGTCGCGGGCGTTATACGGATCGTCGTCATAGTAGGCTTTTTTCGTGGTAGTCACCGGGCGGTTGCCGAAGGGTCTATACGAGCCGCCGGAGGATGAACCACCGGAAGAAGAGGTCTGCTTCGGCACGGTCTCATATTCAGGATAGTGATGCACCCATTCTACGACACCGTTTCTCGTCTCTGCCGCATAATATGCGTATAACCAAGCAGAATACTCCGACTGCTTTGCGTAATAGGGGATCTTCCAATAATATTTATGATACCCCTCGCGGCGGGCAACTGTCTGATCGTAGAACTTTGAATATTTGAGCGGATCATAGTTGACGGCGGTCGCCTTGCCGAGCTTTGTTGAATTTATCAGCTCCTCCGGCATTCCCTCATACGGCAGAATCTCCGAGACGGGGGTTATCCCCTTGTCGGTTTTTATCCCGAGAAAGTGAACCTCTCTGCCATCATTGACCGATATCAGGTTTTGTCTGCTGATGTAGGCACTGTAGTTTATTTCATGCTCCTCGCCCGACCCCGTCACATACTCGCCGACATAATATGTATGCAGGGAGATATGGATAAACGGGTAGTCGGACTTCACGCCGTCGAGCTCGTCGAGAAAATAATAGAACTTCTTCCAGTCCTTTATTTTTTCGGGCGGGTCTAATTTCAGCGATACTTCAATTTCATATTTTATCGGGTCCTCGGTTTCGTCGTAGATGTATTTGTTGCTGTACGGCTCATGAATAACTGATTTGACCGTCAGCTGCGCGTTGACCTTGTGCTTTTTGCAGACGGCGGCAAATGCTTCTCTGAGCCTCAATTGCTCGGCGTCCGCCGTATCGTGTCGGTACAGACTCTCGTCGGCCTCGCTCTGTCGGCGTGATTCGTCCTCGCGGGCGGCATTTATTACGTTTCTCGCGAAAAGCCCCAGCGTGACGATCAAAATAAGCGCGCATATTATGCTGACAACTATCTCCGCCGTATTCGGCTTGTTCTTGGTCTGTTCGCTCATGTCCTCCCTCCTTATAGCTCTGCAAACCCGGGATTATTTCTTCTTTCTGCCCTTTTTCTCAGTATATTCATTGCCCTTGACTCCGGGATTGACGAGCTTGAGCTTGCGTCTCTGGCGGCGCTTGTAATTCTCGATAACAAACAGCGCAATATAGCCGACAACGAGAACGGCGACTATCGATGCGATAATTTTAAATACAGTGCTCGAAGCGACTTTCTTTATCGTTGCGCCTATGAACAGCAGAACATTTCTCGACACATCCTCGGACGCGACGAGCTTTATCCGCGCTATCTCCTCGCCGGCATAGAGCACGCGAGCCTCGCATATCTCCTGACCCTTTTTGACCGGCGCGTCAACGCTTTTCGGCACGGTCTCGGGCACGGGCTCAATAAGCACGCTTCCGGCGTCAGCCCCCGTCGGGACGAGAGCCAGCACTTCTTCGCCCGGGACGAGCGAAATATGATCGGTTCTGAATGAGAGTTTGAGCGGAACTTCGGTTATTATCTGAGTCGGGCTCGCTATCGACTTTAATTCGATGTGGTTGAACACCCAGTTGAACATCCTGCGGCAGTCGACAAACGCGCAGTTTTCGAGCGGCTCATCGTCGTCGATATTCTGCATCGGCGCGTTCATTATCACGCACAGATAGTTGTAGCCGTTGCCCGTGCCTTTTGATATGACGCAGCGTCCGGCGTTGTCGGTCGAGCCGGTCTTGATACCCACGGCGTAGGGCGAATAATAGTCGGCATACGCCTTGTTCATAAGATTATTCGTGTTGCGCAGGGTGCGCTCCTCGCTCTTGTTTGTGGCGGGGACTTTATATATTGTAGTCGAAGTTATCTCCGAGAAATAAGGCAGGGTCAGCGCGTGCTTTGTTATCGTCATCAGGTCGCGCGCGGTGGTGTAGTGGTTCGGGTCGTCGAGTCCGTGGACATTCGCAAAGTGCGTATTCTTGCAGCCGAGAGCCGCCGCCTTGTCGTTCATCATCTTGACAAAGCCTTCGATAGATCCGCCGACATGCATCGCGAGGACATTCGCCGCATCGTTGCCGCTTCGCACGAGCAGGCAGTAGAGCAGATTCTTTATGCTCATCTTCTCGCCCGGCTCAAGCCCGACTATCGAGCTTCCTGTGCCGTCGAGCAGGTGGATAGCCTCGTAGCTCGCCTCGACTTCTTCATCGAGATCCTTGCAGTTTTCGAGCACGACGGTGGCGGTCATTATTTTAGTCAGTGATGCGGGAGCCGCCTGCTTGTCCGCGTCTTTTTCAAAAATGACCGTGTCGTTGTCGAGGTTGACGAGCAGATAAATCTGGGCATAAATAGGATTATCTCCGCTGTCTGTCAAACTTTTCTCGTATACCGCGTTATAATTAGCGTAGGCAGGCATGGTGCAGAGCACCGACGCGATAAGAATAAAACAAAATAAAATTTTTATGAGTTTTTTCATAGACAGTCACCGCCGAATGTTGTATTATATATATAAACGATAGAAGACAACTTTGTCCTGACACTAATTGATTATACCAGTTTCAGGCTGTAAAATAAAGTAATAAAACGGATTTTGTTTATCAGGGGGATTAAAAATCATGCTTTATGTTACGGGAGACACCCACGGAGATTACGAGCGATTCACATCTTCCGCGCTCAAAAAACTGAAAAAGGGCGACACGCTCTTCATCTGCGGCGATTTTGGATTCATCTGGGACGGCTCGAAGAACGAAGAGAAGATGCTCAAAAAGATAGGCAAGCTCAAATACAACGTCTGCTTTATCGACGGCACGCACGAGAATTTCGAGCTACTCAGAAGCTACGAGGTCTCGGAGTTCAAGGGCGGAAAAGTCCATCATATCACCGGCAACCTCTATCACCTCATGCGCGGTCAGACTTACGACTTCGACGGCGTGAGCGTCTTTGCCATGGGCGGCGGCGAGAGCCCGGATATAGATATCCGCTCCGATCTCAACTCATGGTCGGGCGACGAGATACCCACCGAAGCGGAGCTGACCGAGGGCGCACAGAATCTAAAGAGGCTCGGCAACAAGGTTGATATTATCATCACCCACGAGCCGCCGATGAAGATAAAAGGGTTCCTCAGGCTCAAGGACAAGGAGCCCGTGCGCGTGACGGGACTCAATACATATTTCGAGGAACTCGGCGCGGCATGCGAATACAAGCACTGGTTCTTCGGCTCGATGCATATCGACAAGTTCATCTCCTCGTCCCACATCGCAGTGTTCCAGCACATAATCAACGCAGAGACCTGCGAGATTGCAAAATAAATATAATACAGTCACACAGCGGCTCTCGGATTCATTTCTGAGAGCTGTTTTTATGCTTTTTGACATCATTTTTACTTTTCCAGATGCAAATAATCTAAAGCAGCAACAAAATTACAAAAAATATGATATTATATAGGCGGAAAGAAAAATTTCACAGGAGGTGTTTTATGAACATCAAAAGACTTTTAGCCGTCATTCTCGCAGTTCTGGCGCTCTTGTCATTTGTTGGATGCAATGTAAAAAAAGACACGGGCAAAGAGCCTCTCAACGCCGCAGGAGGGAAAGCAGACGAAGCCATGTCGGAAAATCAGCCCGAAAGCACCGACGCGCAGGCAAGCGACACGGCAAGCGAAGCCGCCGGCAATGAAGCCTCTTCGTCCGGCACCGCCGAAACTGCAAAAGAAACGCAGAAGCCGACCGCCGCGGCGACCGCAAGGCCGAACAAGCCCGACGTAAAGAAGTCAAAATATTTCCTCGGCACCGACCTTGACGGATGGTACAACTGGGCGCTTGCCGGAAAAGGTTATAATGAAGGCGCAAATTATATCAAGGTCTGGACAGAGGAATTTGATTCTCACGACAACCTTGTAAAGCGCGTATCATACAAAACTCTTGACGGAGAAAGCATTCCCTCCATTACAACGACATACGAATATACCTATAACAGCAACGGCACTGTAAAAGAGATCCGCACCGGCGGCGGCAACGGCTACATATACAGCTATGAATACGACTCTGCGAAGAGGATCACCAAAATCTCCGTTGTTGAGCCTATATCCGGCGACACTATGAACTCGTACAAGTTCACATATAACAAAAGCGGAAAGCTCATCGGAGTTGACAGCGGCAGGGTTGCCGGCATGGACGGCACCGAATACAAAATCACCGTTTCGTATGACGGCAGCAGAAGAGTCTCAAAGAAAGAGAAGGTTTATTCCGGCGGTCTTGTAAAATCGTACAAATACGAATACAACAGCCGTAACGACATCTCCCGCAAGACCGAGGAAGTCAAGCAGTCGGATGACTATTTGAAGAATGTGACCGACTACAAATATGACGAAAACGGCGCGCTTATAAAGCTGACGGTGAAAAGCTCGGACGGCTCTTCGCAGGAATCCGTATACACCAACGACAAATACGGAAATCCCGTCAACATAAAGGTCACAAAAACCGCAAACGGCAAAACCGTAAGCTCGCATACTTATCCCTATACATATAAGTACGAATCCAATCGGATAACCGTGACCGAGCACGACGGCAGCAAAAAGATATACGAGTATCATAAGAATCAGAGCATTATGCTGGACGATTCGCGCATATTCTGATATTTTACAAAACAGAGATCCCGGCTTCGCGCCGGGATTTTTTCTGCTTTGCGAATCGAAAAATCAAAATCCGCACATTTTTTATAAAAAGTGTGCTATTATATAGACGAGAAAAACTTTCAGGGGAGGTATTCCATGAAACTCAAGAGAATTTTTGCAGCCGTTCTGGCGGCGGCGATGCTGCTGTCGTTTGCGGGATGCGCGAACAAGGACACTCAGGGCGACTCTTCCGAGCCTGCGGGAGAGCAGACGACCGAGGAGCGAACCACCGAGCCTCAGACGAACGAGGACGGCAGTCTCGTCAAGCCGAAAAACGCCGTCTCGGTCTCCGACGATGTGAAGATCAAGACCTACAGCGGCACTTCGCTCATCGAAATCGGCAACCGCGTCATGGAGCCCTACGGCAACGCGTATAAAAACATGAAAAACTATGCCGACGCACTCAACCGCCTCAAGGCGGAGATGCCGAACACCAAAGCCTACTGCCTCATGGCGCCGACCGCCATTGAGTTCTACGCCCCGAGCAAATATAACACCGGCGTGTCGAAGTCGCAGTACGAGGGCATGTGCTACATCTACGAGCAGTTAAAGGACATAACGCCCGTCAACGCCTATGCCGAGATGGCGGCGCACACTGACGAATATCTCTATTTCAGAAGCGACCACCACTGGACCACCCTCGGCGCGTACTACGCCTATCGGACCTTCGCCAAAGTCGCGGGGTTCACGCCCGTTGACAAAAACACTCTCCAGACCGGCAAGCTCTCGCCGTTCCTCGGGCTTTTCTACAAAGACACAAAGAGCACCGCGCTCTCGAACGACCCCGACTATGTCGAATATTTCATTCCGCCCGTCAACACAACGGCTATAGCCTCGGACACCGACGCCGCGATGAGCAACAGCTACAGCATCAAAGTTATCAACACCGAAACGACTTCGTCGAACAAATACTTAGCCTTTGTCGGCGGCGACCACGGCGTTGTCAAGATAACGACCGATGCACAGAGCGACAAGAGCATTGTTGTTATCAAAGAGAGCTACGCAAATGCCTTTGTGCCGTGGCTCTGCGCGAATTATAAAACAATATATGTCCTCGATCCGCGCCAGCTGACCGTCAAGCTCGCCGATTTCGTCAAGACGAACTCGATAGACGAAGTCCTGTTCCTTAACTACATGTTCATTCCCAGCAACCCGAAGTTCATGAACGCGCTGGAAAACATGGCGTAAATAAAACAACAAGAAAGCCCCGGAAGATTTGACTTACGGGACTTTTTGTTTAAGCGAGCCTTTTGCTCTCGTCTTTTTTCAGCGTGCGGTAAGTATAAATTATCACTATCGCCGAGGCGATAAATGCGAGGATATCCGCCGCAGGCATCGAAAATATTACTCCGTCGAGCCCCCACACGAGCGGGAGTACAAGCACCAGCCCGACGCCGAAAACTATTTCTCTTATCATCGAAAGCGCGGTCGAAGCGACCGCCTTGCCCATCGCCTGCAGGAAGATGAACGCCGCCTTGTTGACGCAGGCGAGCGGCATCATGCACAGATATATTCTGAAGCATTTCACCGCGAACTCGGTATAATATGCGCTCTCGTTCGACGCGCCGAAGATTGCTATAAGCCCGGTCGGGAAGAGCTCGACTATGAGCGTCGCTATCGCGCCCGCAGCCGCCTCGCATATCAGCAGGCGGGTGAACAGACCGCGCACGCGGCCGTATTTTTCCGCGCCCATGTTGTAGCCGACGATAGGAATACATCCCGCCGCCATGCCGATGCACACGGACATAATTATCTGGAAGAATTTCATCACTATTCCGACCACAGCCATGGGTATCTGCGCATATTCCGCGAGCCCGAAAACCGGGTCGAGCGCGCCGTATTTTCTGATCATGTTATTCGTCGCCGCCATCGCCGCGACGAGGGATATCTGCGCCAAAAAGCTGCAAATACCCAGCGGAATGAATCTTTTTATCACGCCGCCGCAGAGCCTGAACGACTCTTTTTCGAGCTTCACGGAGCGCATATGGAACAGATAATATACCGCCATCGCTGCCGTGAGCAGCTGGCCGAGCACCGTGGCAACCGCCGCGCCCATCATACCCCATTTGAACACGAAAATAAATATTGGGTCAAGAATAATATTGACCACAGCACCCGCGACCGTAGACACCATTGCAAAGCGCGGACTTCCGTCCGAGCGGATGACCGGGTTCATCGCCTGGCCGAAAACATAGACGGGTATGCCCAGGGATATCCAGAAGAAATATTCTTTCGCGAACGCGAATGTTTTTTCGTTGACCGTGCCGCCGAACATGGCGATAAATTCATCCGAAAAAATCAGATATAATATGCACAGCACAATGCCGCCCGCAGCGGAGAGCACAACTGCGTTGCCGACTCCCCTGTGCGCGTCCTCGCGCCTGTCCGCGCCGAGGGATATGCTCACAAACGCGCAGCAGCCGTCTCCTATCATAACGGCTATCGCAAGGGCTATGACCGTCAGCGGGAACACGACAGTGTTTGCGGCGTTGCCGTCCGAGCCGAGATATGCGGCGTTCGCGATGAATATCTGGTCGACAATGTTATAGAGCGCCGCGACGAGCAGGGAAATCACGCAGGGTACCGAATATTTGCCCATGAGCCTGCCGAGCTTTTCCTGCCCGAGAAAGGCCTGATCGTTATTTTTCATGGTTGTCTCCTTTGCAAAAAAATAAAAGGCGCAAACCCATCCGGATTTACGCCTTTGGCTACACGATGAAAAAATTATATCAGCTTTTACCGTATTTTTCAAAGGCAGTAATTGTCAAACTTTTATTTTTTTGCGCCGATGATTTTATATAAAAAACGCAGAGATGCTTGAACGGCATTTGCGGTTATGCTATAATCTTGAAAAAAGCAGGAGGAAGTTTATGAACAGCAGAAAAACAGCGGGCGCCGTCCTCGGAACGCTCGGCGGGCTGGCCGCTCTGACTGCGGCTTCGGCGGAGATATTCTATAACTTCGCGATAAACACGAAATCGCCCATACATATGAGCAAGCTCAACAACCTCGTTCAGAAGGCGACAAACACGAGCGCCGATGAAGAAGAGGCGAGCGCAAAATACAGCGGCATGACCGGGACACCCGAAATGAAAAAGTGGTACGCCGACGAGGGCAAGGATGTCTATATAACTTCCGACTCTCTGCGCCTGCACGGCAAGAGATTCAAAAATTCCGGCTCCGACTATGCGCTCGTCTGCCACGGATACACGAGCAAGGCGAAGCACATGGCGGGGTTCGTCAAAAAATTCTATGATCGCGGCTTCAATGTTCTCGCGGTCGATGCGCGCGCCCACGGCGACAGCGAGGGCGCAAAAATCGGCATGGGCTGGCCCGAGCGCAGGGACATAGCCGGGTGGATAAAGCTCATTCTCTCATGGGATCCCGACGCGCGGATAATCCTGCACGGCGTGTCCATGGGCGCGGCGACGGTGCTCATGGCATCGGGCGAGACGCTGCCCGAAAATGTCAAGGCCGTTATCGCGGACTGCGGCTACACCTCGGAGTGGGATGAGTTCATCTGGGAAGCGGAAACGCTGCACATCCCGTGGTTCCCGGTGCTCAACGCCGCGTCATTGCTTTCAAAGCTTCGCGACGGCTATGATTTCAAGCAGGCGAGCGCGCTTGACCAGGTCAAAAAGAGCGATATTCCCACCCTGTTCATCCACGGCACGGAGGATGAGCTGGTGCCCTATAAAATGCTCGGCGAGCTGTACTTAGCGGCGGCGTGCGAAAAAGAAAAACTGACCGTTGAGGGTGCGGGACACGCGCTCTCGTCATCGGTTGACCCGGAATTATATTGGAGCACGGTTGAAAGATTCATAGAAAAATATATCGGCAGCTAAAGCAATAACCACCGTCGCGGACGGTGGTTAGAGCGTGTCGATAAACCTATTTTTGGTGGTTTCGCAAAAATCAAAGCCTCCCTTGTGCAAAGGGAGGTGGCGCGAAGCGCCGGAGGGATTGTTCTGAATAAGGGAAAAATTTTCAAAATGCTGAGTATTTTGAACTTTCATTACAACAACCCCTCAGTCACGGCTTAGCCGTGACAGCTCCCCTTACACAGGGGAGCCTTGAGTCCGTGCAATGACAGACTTTTTCGACAGACTGTAACCACCGTCGCGGACGGTGGTTATTTTATCGCACAAAAGAAAATCCCGACCGGTTAAGGTCGGGATTTTCTTTGTATAAAACGGGGGCAAGAAGATGGTAGGTGTCTGATTTATTCGGCCTGCTTCGAGTATTTCTTGAGATAGATAACTCTCATGAGCAGGCTCTCGATAGGATTGATCGGCTTGCACTTACCGAAGAGGCCTGAGCCTATGTAGGTAAGGCAGCTCTTCTCTGCGATCATCTCGACCGCACCTGCGTTGCTCTCATTCGAGCCGCAGCAGAGCGCGCCGCCGTCCTTGACGAGAACGCAGTGGCGACCCTTGAGCGCCTTGACGACCTTCTTGGGCGAATTCTTCGCGCACTTGAGGCTCACGCCGATTATCTGGGCGCTGTCATCAAGCTGAGGTTTAACAGTCTTGCCCATGGCGGCAACTGCGAGCACCTCGGGAGCCTGGGAATAAAGAATAGCATTGATATCGTCGCGCGCTTCATATATGGCGCGATGGAGGTCTGCCGTCGGGATCTCGCCCTCGCCGCTGACCGCTGAAGTTGCGGGATCGACGGTGACGGTATGCTCCTTGTCGCCTGCAGCGTAGAATACTATCTTTCCGCTTGCGTCTCTGTACGAGTTATTATAACAGGTTTCGTCATGTTTTACAATAGTTTTTCCGTGCTTTTGTGCCCAGGAAACACACATTTCGCTCAGGTCGGCAATTTTTTCGCCGAATTTACGGTCGAACTGGTCGAGAACATAAAGCGCGCTCTCGCGCTCGAGCGTGGCGGCGACATTGAACGCCTCCTCGCTGTCCTTGCCGTAGCAGACGGCTCCGTGGTGCGCCATGATAACAGCCTTGCTGTCCATGTCTGCGGCGATAGCGGCGGCGACGCCCTTCTTGAGCTTCTTTGTGCCGGGCAGACCGTATGCGCCGAGCAGAACCTTGTCGCCTATAACTTTGCGGCCTTTTTCGCTGAGCGTCGGGATGCCCTGCATGGTCGCGCTTATAATGGAAGCGAACTTCTGATGGGTGTGGATAACAAAGCCCGCCTCGGGATGAGCCTTGTAGACCTCGGCATGAACGCCCTTTTCGGAGGAGGGCTTGACATTGCCCTCGTAGCTCAAGGTGTCGATCTTGACCTCGACGATATCGTCGGGGGTCAGTCCCTCATAGGGCTTTCCGCTCGGGGTTATGACAAAGCTGTTCTCGTCAACGCGGCAGCTGACATTGCCCCATGTTCTCGCGATGAGGCCCTTTTCGACAAGGCGCAGACCGGCTGCGATAACTTCTTTTTTTGCCTGTAAAATATCCATGAAAACCGTCCTTTCACGATAAAATCCGAATTGTGCTTGCGAACAATTTTGTACTACAGTTCAATTATAACACAAGAAGCCCAAAAGTCAACAAATTACTCTTTCGGCTCGCCGTCGGTCTCCCGATTCTCCTCTTCGGCTGAAACATCCTCCGGCTGGACTGCCGCGGCGTCCGCCTCAACGGATTTCTTCGAGCTGCGCCAGATATGGATAACGCCGTCGTCATTGAGCACCTTGAGCACGGTTATAACTATCGGCATAATAAAGATTCCGATGAAGCCGAAGAGCTGGAGTCCGATATACATGCCCATGATGCTGACTATCGGCGGGATGCCGAGGTTACTCGCGACTATCTTCGGCTCGATTATCTGGCGTATGACAGTTATGCAGGCATATATGACAATGAGTCCGATTCCGAGTCCGTAGCTGCCGTTTATCAGCGAGAACACCGCCCACGGGATGACGACAGTACCTGTGCCGAGCACGGGCAGGATATCGACTATTGCGGTTATTATCGCGATAATAAATATATATCCGCTCTTGTACGCGCCGATGACTTTCAGCACGCTAAGACCTATCGACATCTCAGCAAAAGTTATGAGCATTATCAGCGCATAGGACTTGACGAGCTTGCCCATGGACGAGAATACGATTTGTTTAGTTTTCGAGAGCGTTCTGCGCTTCTGCGGGGTCAGCTGATTCTTGATGAAGCCGACTATTCCGTCATATCCGGCGGTCATGAAGCAGGCGGCGATAATAAACAGGAGCACGCCGATCAAAATACTCGGAATCTGCTTCGCGGTTGACCAGACGCCGCTGAGCGGAGTCTTGAGGATAGACAAAAGATTGATATTGGAGTTCTGCTCGCCGCCCTGCGCGCGCTGAGCCGCACGCTCTTCTGATGATAGCAGGAGCTTGTCCGAGAATGATTTTATCGCGTCCTCGGCTGAGCTTTGAAGTCCGTCCGGCAGACGCTCGGCGAAGCGATAGAGCGAAGTCTCCCAGCTTTTTACATAATCGGGCACTTTCTTGAGCCACTCGGCGAGTGTCGAGGCGAGTCCCTTGACCTCGGACACGACCCTTGCGCCGGTCAGGGCAACTATTGTTATCAGCAGCGCGATTATCAGCAGCACCGCGATAACCGAGACAATTCCCTTTTTGATATGGGTTTTCTTCGAGATAAAATTGGTCGGGCGCTGGAGCGCGGCGGCGACCAAGAATGCGAACAAGAACGGAGCGACTGTCCAGAATGCATATTTCATGAACAGATAAAACGCGCCGAGCACGAGCGCGATATATGCGACATTGATAAGTACGGCTCTTCTCTTTTCCACAGTGGCAGGGGACATTTTCTGCACCTCTTCTTTCAACCGTTTTTTCCTGCGTCCAATGACAAAACAGCATAATTTATTATATATATTATACTATTTTATCTTAAAACTCAATGAGTTTGAAAAATACTTCATAAAAATGTAAGAAAGTTTTCCTTTGGGTCTTTATCGCCGGGGCTGTTTGTGATAAAATAATAAAAATCAATGACAGTGGGGAGACAGTTATCATGTATATAGCGATAATGGGCTACGGCGTTGTCGGAAGCGGCGTTGCCGAAGTCATCAACAAAAATCATGACAGCATCGTGCGCAAGAGCACGCAGTCGGAGCTTGAGATAAAATATATTCTCGACCGCAAGGATTTCCCGGGCGACCCGAATGAGAAGCTTTTTATAAAAGATTTTAATATTATTCTCAACGACCCCGAGGTAAAGGTCGTTGTCGAGACAATGGGCGGACTTCATCCGGCGTATGAGTTCGTCTCCGCCTGCCTCAAAGCGGGCAAGAGCGTTGTGACCTCGAACAAAGAGCTTGTCGCGGCGAAGGGCTGCGAGCTGCTCGGATACGCCGCAGAGCACAATGTGAACTTCCTCTTTGAAGCGTCGGTCGGCGGCGGAATACCGATAATCAGACCGATAAGCCAGTGCCTCGCCGCAAACGAGATAAACGAATTCGCGGGCATTCTCAACGGCACGACGAATTTTATTCTCACCCGCATGATAAACGACGGCATGGCATTTGAAGACGCGCTCAAGCTCGCGCAGGACAACGGCTATGCCGAGCGCGACCCCTCGGCGGATATTCTCGGCTTCGACGCCTGCCGCAAGGTATGCATTCTCGCGTCCCTGTGCTTCGGCAAGCATGTCTATCCCGACCAGGTTCACACCGAGGGCATAACCGAAATAACGCTCGAAGATGTCGAATACGCCAAGGACTGGGGCGGAGTTATAAAGCTTCTCGGCAGAGCGCGCAAGAGCGAGAACGGCAAGCACATCTATGCGATAGTCAGCCCCGCATTCGTCGATCATCACAGCCAGCTCGCAAGCGTTGACGATGTTTTCAACGCGATTCTCGTGCGCGGCGACGCGATAGGCGATGTCGTATTCTACGGCAGAGGCGCGGGCAAGCTGCCCACCGCAAGCGCGGTCGTCGGCGACGTTATCGACTGCGCACGCCACGAGAACAAGCAGAAGTTCTTCGGCTGGGCGGACAGCGAAGAGGGCTATGTCTCCGACTATCTCGACATGCCTACGGCGCTCTATGTCAGGGCGCGTGCTCAGCAGAAGCAGCAGGTCATATCCTCGGCGGAGAAGACTTTCGGCGAGATAAAGCTCCTCAAGCGCGTCGGCGCGCCGGAGGACGAGTTTGCCTTTGTCACCCCCGTCGCCTCGGAGCGCGAGCTGCGCACAAAGCTCGAAACTCTTCTCGGCGCCGAAATCATCTCGACGATAAGAGTTACAGATTATTGATAGTTTTTCAAGAGGGACTGCCGTTTGGCAGTCCTTTTTAATTTTGCGGGAGTGATTGTGGGGGTGCAAAGCGTTGTTTTATAGATTGAGAGTTCTCTATCGCTTAAGCCATAGCAACCCCCTAATTTGTCGCTGTATCTGTTTTCGCACGCCGGCGCCCGTTCAAAATAAAATCACCGCCCTGTATTACTATTTTCCCAAGCAGTTTTATCCCCACCTCATATTGATAATTGCGCGGTCTTGTGGTATCATATGAGCATAAATTTCGGGAGACTGACGCATGAACAAAAAAGAGATTGCCGCGTTCTTTGACCGCATGGCGCCCGAGTGGGACGCCAACATGATAAAGAGCGACGAAAAGATAAATTTCATACTTGACGCCGCCGGAGTGAAAGAAAATTCCGTCGTGCTCGACGTTGCCTGCGGCACGGGGGTCATGTTCCCGTATTACCTCGCGCGCGGCGCGGAGCGCGTTATCGGCGTTGATATTTCGGCTCAGATGGCGCGGATAGCCGCATCGAAGATGCACGACCAGAGAGTCGAGGTGATCTGCGGCGATGTTGAGGAAATTCCCGTTGAGCGCCTGTGCGACTGCTGCGTTGTTTATAACGCATTCCCGCATTTTGAAAGCCCGGAGAGGCTCGTTGAGCGGCTGTCCCATTGGCTTAAAAGCGGCGGACGGCTGACCGTGGCGCACGGCATGAGCCTTGACGCGCTGCGCATGCACCACAAGGGCAGGGCTGACAGCGTCTCGCGCGAGATGCTGACTGCCGAGGAATTATCAGCAGTGTTCGCGCCGTACTTTGACGTTGATGTCGCCGTTTCGGACGATGAAAAATTTGTGGTCTCCGGCGCAAAAAGATAAATAATATTAAAGGCTGCCCTTGAGGCAGTCTTTTTTAATGCGCAAAGCCCCGGGAGGATGTTGCCCCGGGGCTTCGCAGAAGAGTCATGATGAAAATAGAAGTTGTCTGTTTAAAGAAATTTGACAGCGATGACTATCAGCGCGACAGCTGCCGCAAGAGCGGCAAGCGCCTTTGCTATCATTGGCTTTGCCATGTCCACGGTCGTGGGGACTACGCGCCATATCGCGTCTTTTATCGGCGTGTTGAGCTTGCCGTCGCAGAGCTGCTCATATGTCTTGGTATATGTCTTATATTTGCGCGGATCGTTCTCGTCGAGGACGAAGCAGCGCACGCCGCGCTGTTTTCCGTTGCCGTAGACATTGAAGCCCGCCGATTGAGTGAAGCCGACATCGATATTGCCAACCTTTCCGACATAAGAATTTTTGTGGTCGTGACCGACATATACACCCAGCACATCGCCTTTTTCGCTGAGCGCCTCGAACTCGCCGGTGTTGATGTCCGGTATCGACGGCGGCTCTAATAATACAGAGCCCTCGACGCACTTGGTTTCGTCTATTTTATAATGCTCGCCCTTGTGTATTCTGAACGCAGGTATCGCGCCCTTTTCGCGCTTACCGACTCTTTTGAGAACATTGTAGTGCTCGAACATCGGTATGTGCTGGAATACAAGGGATGGAATGTAGTCTCCGTTTTGGGCTTTCAGCTCGTCGCGCTTTTTCTTATACCAGTCTATTATCTCCGGATCAAACGGCTCATATCCGCCGCCCTTCGCATCCGTTCCGCTGTCGAAAAGATAGAGATTAAACGCGGTGCGTTCGCCGTCGGAGGACAAGATCGGTATGTTATATGTTCCGCCTCCGTCGATGCCCTCCGCCTGCTCGCCCACGCATCCGGGCAGGGCTTTGTATATCTTTTCGAACTGGTCTTTGTTGCTTATCCCGACCTGCCTGTCGTGGTTGCCGAAAGTGACGGCGAACGGGATGTGCCTGTCGGTCACGGGCTTTAAGAGCTTGCCGACAGTCTCGGCGACGCTCTCTATTAGCGCATCGCCCTTGCCCTTATACGAGACTCCGTAGCCCTTTATCTGATCGCCGGTGAGCACGACGAGATCGGGCTTCTCTTCTTCGAGAGCCGCATTGATGAGCTTTATCGTATCGGGCGACACATCCGGTATTTCCTGAATATCGGTTATCTGCATTATTTTAATTTTTCCGTCGGAGTTGAAGCGCATATTCACTCCCCCTGTTCTGCAGCGGGCTTTTTCTTTCTGTGGATAACGAACCTGTTGAGCGGATATGTCCAGAGGGTCGGCACGGTCATAACGACGACCTTTGTCAGCAGCTCGATGAGCGCGTTGCTGCGGCCGCTGTTCTTGATGAGCGTGCCGAGGAATGCGCCAAACCAGGTGTTGAAAATAATCGTACACACGACCATTATCGCATACAAAACAGTCGAGAGCAGCGGATTCGCGTCCGCCTTGAAAGTTATCTTTCTGTTCATGACGAACGCTATCGCGTAACCGACGACGGTCGAGATGAAATACGAATACATATAGCCCTTATACTCGACGCCGAGGAACGCGAGAATGGGACTGTCCGTCACAGGAACATCGTTGAGGGACTTGAACACGACATACTGGAGCAGAGCGAACACCCCGAGCTCTATCAGCGACGAGGATGCGCCTGCAAAAGTGAATTTTATGAATTTCCATATCTCTGCGTGCTTTTCGAAAAAGCTTCCGCCCTTCTTGACGGCATTGGTTTCTTTCATGACTTTATTTGCCGGGCGCGTGCGTTTTCGTTGGTTTATATGCCCGGTTTCTCCCTTCCGCTATCAGTTTAACCCGCAAGAAGCCGAAGCATCAACCGACTTTTGGTAAAGCGAAAGTAAAATCCGTGTAAAAGCAAAAGAGCCCGCTGTCCGCAGGCTCTTTTATAAAATTATGTTTGTTGATATTCGCCGTCATTTGAAGAGTTGGTCGTAATCATAAGATTTTATCAAATCGTCGGCGTTCTTTTCGTATTCGGCGAGATTCTCTTCTGTGATACGGTATTCGTCATTCTTCATCCACTGCAGCATCTGCGAGTTCACCCATTCGCCGTAGTGCTTTGCGTCCTTGTAGTTATCGAGGTTGCATATGAGCTCGGAGTTGCCGCGGAATGAATACAGTCTGACATTGTCATATTTCAAAAGCTCTTTTGTTATCAGATTTTCCGCTCCGAGCGTCCTGTCGAGCTGGCCGTTATTTATCTCCATGCCCCAGTGCGCTATGCTGTAAGGTGGATAGAAGAAATAGAATGTGGTCTCGGGATGTGCTTTAACAATACTGATAACATTCTCGTTCAGATTTTCCGTTACAACGGCGCGGTCGGCATCGGTCAGCTGCTGCATCTTGCTCGCAGAGGCGTTGAGCTCGCACGACTTTATAACCTCGTCGCGCCCGTATTCATAGCCGGCGCTCCAGTTTTCATAAACATCAAACGAGGTTGCCGCTCTGCCCGTAACTGTTGATTTCACAACGCTTCCGGCGAGCTTTACAACGACCGGGTCGAAGAAATATTTTATATCGTCGAGGCTGCTGTCGTTATACAAATAGTCCGGGAAATCGCCCTTTTCGGTATAGCGGTAATTCTTGCCGTAGATCATCTTGTCATAGTCAAGACCCCATATGACATATTTGATGTCGTGTCCGGAATCATACGCCGTCTTGAGATTGTCGCCTATTTCCGTATATCCGCCGCCGGAGAACGCGACCTTTATAAAATCAGAGCCGAAAAGCTTCTGAGCCTCGCTCGTCTTAAAATTTTCCGTCATTGATGTTCCGGTGATAACCGAATCATAGTCAAAGTGCCTGACTATTCCGTTATTCTGATAGCGCTCGTTGACAAGCGGATACGACAGAAACTTCAGCGGAGCATGATAATGGAACATAGGGTCTATTGCGAATATAGACAAAATAAATATAAGCACCGCCGCCGCTGCGGCCGCCAATATTCCGATTATCCATTTAATGGCAGTATTTTTTCTTTTCCCTGTCTTCATGTTGCCACCCCATTATATCTTTTTTGATATCTCGATTTTATCACATTTCTTATAAATACTCAAGCCTTTCATTATCTGACTCCGAACCGTAAAAAAGAGCCCGCTGCTTGGCCCGCACAAAACAGCAAAAAGCCATAACTCACTTTGAAGAGTGAATTATGGCTTTGATTTTATATGCTGTTATTCTCAGCCGCCTATCTTCTCCTTGCCGCCCATATACGGTCTGAGGGCTTCGGGAATATTGACGCTGCCGTCGGCATTGAGGTTGTTTTCGAGGAACGCTATGAGCATTCTCGGCGGGGCAACAACGGTGTTGTTGAGCGTATGGGCAAAGTGCTTGCCGTCCTTGCCGTTGATGCGTATTTTCAGCCTGCGCGCCTGTGCGTCGCCGAGATTCGAGCATGAGCCGACCTCGAAATACTTCTTCTGTCTGGGCGACCAAGCCTCGACATCTATAGACTTGACCTTGAGATCCGCGAGGTCACCCGAGCAGCACTCGAGGGTGCGCACCGGGATATCGAGAGTGCGGAAGAAATCGACCGTGTTCTGCCAGAGCTTGTCGAACCACATCTTGCTGTCCTCCGGCTCGCAGACGACTATCATCTCCTGCTTCTCGAACTGGTGGATGCGGTAAACGCCGCGCTCTTCTATACCGTGAGCGCCCTTTTCCTTGCGGAAGCAGGGGGAGTAGCTCGTAAGGGTCAGGGGCAGAGTCTCAGGCTGGATTATTGTATCGATGAACTTGCCTATCATCGAATGCTCGCTCGTGCCGATGAGATAGAGATCCTCGCCCTCGATTTTATACATCATCGCGTCCATCTCGGCAAAGCTCATAACGCCGGTGACGACATCGCTTCTTATCATGAACGGCGGCACGCAATAAGTGAAGCCGCGGTCGATCATGAAATCGCGCGCATATGAAATAACTGCCGAATGGAGTCTGGCGATATCGCCCATGAGATAATAGAAGCCGTTGCCCGCGACTTTTCTTGCGGAGTCGAGGTCGATGCCGCTCATCTTCTCCATTATCTCGGTGTGGTACGGAACCTCGAAATCGGGCACTACGGGCTCGCCGAAGCGCTGGATTTCAACATTCTCGCTGTCGTCGCGGCCTATCGGCACGCTCGGATCGATGATGTTCGGGATGACCATCATTATCTTCTTTATCTTCTCGCCGAGCTCCTCTTCGAGCTTCTCGAGTTCAGCGAGTCTCGCGGCGTTCGCGCTGACCTGAGTCTTCACCTCTTCCGCCTCGTCGCGCTTGCCCTGCGCCATGAGCGCGCCTATCTGCTTCGACAGGCGGTTGCGGCTGCCGCGCAGCTCATCAGCCTCGCCCTTTGCGGCGCGGCAGAGCTTGTCAAGCTCAATGACCTCGTCGACGAGCGGAAGCTTCTGATCCTGAAACTTCTTTTTGATGTTTTCTTTGACTATTTCGGGGTTTTCTCTGACAAATCTGAGATCCAGCATTTTATATCCTCCTGCATCATATTTAATAGAAAACACCCTCAGAACGGCTCCCGCCGTCCCAAGGGTGCAATAAGCACGGTACCACCTTGTGTTTAACTCTCAGCCCATAACGCGGGCACGCGGCAGAACTCATCGCCCTGCGGCTCGAAAGCGGAATAGACCCTGCGGACGAAGGAAACTCGCAGCAAACATTTCCCTCTCTGATCGTCCCGAAAAGATCCGTGTTCTTCGTCACAGCCTTTATAATATGGGATTATTATACCCCGAAGAAAAATCAAAGTCAAGCCTGTTTTTGCGCCTGTCTGCGCGGCAGGAGCTTAGCTTTTGCAAGAACTTTTACGAGGGTCGGGATTATCACGAGCTGGATAGCGAGACCCGGCAGGCAGGTGACGAACGACGCAGTCACCCAGACGGAGAACGAATAGTTTCCGGCGGAGAAGATGAGGGCTTTGAGTATGCCCGAAACGACGCGCCCGGAGATGAGCGCGACAACGAGGCTCGTGTAGAGCGAGAGATATGTAGTCTTATATTTAAACGCATACATCACAAGACCCGTCACTGCGCCGTATACTGCGAGCTCCGCCATCATCGACGGCAGGATAGCCATCGGCGGCATCTGAGTCAGAAGCGACGAGAGCAGAGGGCCGAGCAGACCGCACACGAGTCCGTACTGCCAGCCGCAGATAAGTCCGCACAGCAGCACCGGGATATGCATCGGCAGGAATATCGTTCCGGCGTTTTTGACCATGTGGAACGCCATGGGCAGCACGATACACAGCGCGACGCACAGCGCGGTTATGACCGTCTTTCTGATTCGCATTGAATTCTTGTTTGTCATGGGGATCGTCCTTTCAAAAGACAAAAAGCGGGGGTACGGCACTCCCTTCTGGAAGCGCAGTTACCCTCGCGGCAATGTTTTCACGTTATTTTAAAAAAATCTTCGCTCTCTTCTGAAAGCCCGATCCCTTCATGAGATCGCGATTATTATATCACATTTCAAGCGAAAATCAAGACCCTTTTCCGATTTCTTTCACGGCGGACTGAACGAGCTTCGCCATCGGGATATCCCCGACGCCGACGACTATATTGTCGCAGTGGTTGACAGGGACGAGTACACGCTTTGCGTCGCTCTGCCCTATCGCCGCCGCCATCTTCGGCGTTATCTCGCCGAGCAGCGCATCGGCTATGACTATACCGACGGGACCCGCTATGACATCCGCCTTGCGGCACCCGACACACACTGCGTTTTCGCCCGTCGCGGCGGCATCGGCGCCCGCCTTGAGCATGGCGGAGGTCGCGATGCTGTTCGCGCCGACGGCGGTCACGAAGAAGTCCGGATATTCGCTTTTTATCCCGGAAACGAGCAGCTTGCCTATTCCGCCGCCCTGTCCGTCTATAACAAGTACGTTCATATCAGTCTCTCCGTCAGTTTTTCACGGGCTCGAACATGTCCCCGTCAACGCCGCAATTTTCGCAGCGGTCGGGCGCTGTGTCGCCCTCGATTTCAAAGCCGCATATCGAGCAGCGCATACGCGCGATGCCGTCCTTCTGAGCCTTGAACAGCTCGGCGGGCGACTCGCACTTCGGACACTTCTCGGGCGCATTTTCGCTCTTTATTTTAAGCCCGCAGACCGTGCAGACCCATGTTCTTGTCAGCGCGGGACGGCGCTCTTCAATCAGCTCGCCGCCGACTCCACAGTTCTCGCAGCGGTCGGGCGCAGCCTTGCCCTCGTGGACATGTCCGCATATCGTGCAGACGAATACAGGCTCTCTTTTCTCTTCCCTTGGCTCCGAGACGGGCTGTGAAAGCGACGCCGGAGCCGAGCAGTTCGGGCATTTATCCGCGGCCGCGTCAAATGTGCGTCCGCATACGGCGCAGTGTATCTTCGCGCCCGTATTTCCCTCTTTGCTCACCGAATCCCTCCGTTTTTTATGTTTTTTATTATGCCGCATCTTATAGATGCGCCACTCATGGTATCTATATTTTATCATCTGATATGCCAAAAAGTCAAGTTGCATGAAATACGCAGATATGATAAAATGAGTGGCAGAAAGAGAAAGGGTGAACGATATGGGACTTTATATACTTCTCGCCGTGCTTGCAGTTCTTGTTATATTTATATGTGTACTGCTGATAAGAGCCGCGTTCGCCGCGAAAAAAGCCGAGCCGATAGGCGAAAAGCCGGTCTATACAACCGAGCAGGAGGATATCGAAAACGGCGAACGGCTGATGAAAATGATAGAATGTCAGACCGTATCGTCCCGCGAAATATATGACGACACGGAGTTTGCGAAGCTGCGCGCGGCGGTCAAAGAGCTGTTTCCGCTGCTGCACGAGCGCGCCGAGATAAAATATTTCAGCGAGGACTGCTGGGTCTATAAAATCCCCGGGCGCGACGAGAGCCGGAATATACTGCTCATGTCGCACCACGATGTTGTTGCCGCGACGGGCGGCTGGACTCACGAAAAGTTCGGCGAGATATCCGACGGAAAGATATGGGGACGCGGCACGGTAGACACAAAGACTTCGCTCTTCGCGGAGCTCTCCGCAGTCGAGGAGCTGCTCGCCGAGGATTTTGAACCCGCATGCAACTTATATATAGCCTCGGGACACAATGAAGAGATTTTCGGCGACGGAATACACGAAGCCGTGAAATATTTTGAAAAGCAGGGCATCGAATTCGAATTTGCCATCGACGAGGGCGGCGGGGTCATCAGCGCACCGATAGACGGGATAGACTGCAAGTGCGCGATGATAGCCGTTCACGAAAAGGGCTACCACAGAATAAATGTCCGCGCCGTTCAGGGCGACTCCGAAGGGCTGACCCTCAGCGACAATCCCGTGACCCGAGTTTCAAAATTCATCGCTGAGGTTTCCGCGCTGAAGCTGACGATAAAAATGCCCGCGCAGGTGCGCGAGATGTTCACGGCGCTCCTGCCCTATATGAACTTCCCGCTGAGACTTATCTTCGCGAACCTATGGTGTTTCGAGCCGCTGCTGATAAAGCTCATGCCGAAGATAAACTCCCAGGCGGCAGCGATGCTCGGCACGACCTGCGTTTTCGGCAGCATCGAGTCAAAGAAGGGCAAGACCCCGCGCGACAACGAGTGCTCTGCGAGCGCGCTGATAAGATACATCGACGAAGAGGATCTTGTCGGCGACATGGAGAAGATAAGAGAGCTCGCGAAGAAATATGCGCTTGAAATAACCGAGCCCGCCGACGGGCACGAGTTCCACCGCTCGGCTGATACAGGCAGCAGGGCATTCAAATATGTCTGCCGCTGCGCGAGAGACGTGTTCCCGCACGCCGCAGTTGCCCCGTTCGTCCTCGCCGCCGGAACCGACGCCCGCTGGATGAGCGACGTCTGCCCGTGCACGCTGCGCTTTGCTCCGATCGATATCAACATGCAGCAGTTCAACAGCGTCCACAGCGTAGATGAAAACATCGACCTCTCCGCCATCGGCGCGGCGATAGAGTTCTACAAAGAGGTTCTGAGAAACTACAAATAAATATATTTCCGTGCCGCAGAGCGTAAAATCGCCCGGCGGCACGGATTCTTTTCGTTTTGGCGGGTTTTCGCTCCCGACCATATATATTGTATGAATATTAATGCAAAGTACCTGAATTTGTGTATCTGCCGTGCGAGAATTGTATTTTGTAATTCAATTGATAAAATTAACGAAATTTCAGATAAAAATTAGTTGAATATTACTAAAAAAAGTTGACTTTTTCTGTCGAAACGATGTATAATAGTTATGATATAAACGGTGGCTGCCGATCTCCATTACCGCTTATATGGCGCAGGTAATGAATATCCGCAGCCTCGAAACATCTAAAGGACCGGATAGCCGGAAAAAATCGAGACCCTACGGAGATTTGTGAAATGAAAAGATTTTTAGCTTTAGCCATTGCAGTTCTTATGATCCTGTCATTTGCCGCCTGCGCTTCTGACAAGAGCGGCAGCGACACCACCGCGGCATCCGACATCAAGACGGATGCGGCAACGGCCCCTGCGGCGGATGGCACCACCGCCGCGCCCGAGACGACCGAGCCTGCGACGAGCGGCACCGATGCCGTTTCCGCCGCGCCCTCAGTCAGAAGAGGCCCCACAAAAACAACCCCCGCTGCCGACACCACAAAGCCCGCATCGGGCGGCAACAGCGGCTCGACTACCGTCCCCTCCAAGCCGGACGACAGCAAGCCCTCAGCGGTTGAAACGAACCCCAAAAAGATAATCGTCTCTGCTGAAAAAGAATGGATATTCACCGAAAAGCCCACCGACTCCTGCCACGCTTCGACCGTTCTGCCTCTTGACAACGGTACAGTTGTTGCGGCATGGTTCGCAGGCTCGTCCGAGAGCGACGACGATGTCAAGATACTCACAAGCGTGCGCGGCACGGACGGAAAATGGGGCGAGCCCATCAGAGTTTCTGCCGATCCGAATGTCGCCCACTGGAATCCCGTTCTCTTCCAGAACGACGACGGCACGATAACCCTCTATTTCAAGGTCGGCAAGGACACCGAATATTGGAAGACCTACTATTCCGTCTCGACCGACGGCAAGAACTGGGCAGCTCCCAGAGAGCTTGTCCCCGGCGACAACAGCGGCGGCAGAGGTCCCGTCAAGAACAAGCCCATCAGACTCAAGAACGGCACTATACTCGCTCCCGGCTCGACCGAGCTCGGCGGCAAATACAGATGCTTCGTTGACATATCGACCGACAACGGCAAGACCTGGAACAGAACTCCCGAAATTGATTCGACCTTCCTCGGATTCTTCAAGACCCCGATGATCCAGCCCACGCTTTGGGAATCGAAGGACGGCTCGGTTCACATGTTCACAAGAACAAAGGTCGGCAAAATCTACAGAAGCGATTCCTATGACGGCGGCAAGACCTGGTGCAGCGCATATCCGACCAACCTGCCGAACAACAACAGCGGTATCGACCTCGACACCGACGACAGCGGAAGAATTTTCCTCGTCTATAACCCCGTCGGCATCCCCGGCATCAGAACGCCCCTCACCCTCGCCGTTTCGCTTGACGACGGCAAGACCTTCACGAAGATAAAGACCTTCGAGACCGGACTCGCGGAGTACTCTTATCCCGCAGTCGTTGTCAAGGGCGACACCATCCACATCACTTATACATATGAAAGAGACTATATCGCCTACTGGCAGATAAAGATCAAGTGATGTTTTCCTGCGGCTTTTACGTGATTTTCAATCGCTCAAAACCTTCTTGAGCGTTGTGGAAACGCGGCATAATATAGGAAATTTTTAGGAGGAAGTAAAATGACCAAGAGAATTTTATCGGTTCTCGTCGCAATCAGCCTCATGTTTGCTCTCGCATCCATAGGCATGGCTAAATGTTCGAGCGATGACATCATCGTCTCCGCAACAAAAGAAATGATCTTCGACAAGAAGATAACCGATTCCTGCCACGCTTCAACGGTTCTGCCCCTCGATGACGGCTCCGTTATCGCAGCATGGTTCGGCGGCTCTTCCGAGAAGAAGAGCGATGTTAAGATCTACACCTCAGTTCGCACCGAAGAGGATGGCTGGAGCGATCCCATCGTTGTTTCCGCGGCTGATGACATAGCTCACTGGAACCCCGTTCTGTTCCAGAAGGAAGACGGCACTGTCGTTCTTTACTTCAAGGTCGGCACCGACACCGATTACTGGAAGACCTATTACGCAACCTCGACCGACGGCAGAAGCTGGAGCACTCCCAGAGAGCTTGTCCCCGGCGACAACAGCGGCGGCAGAGGACCCGTCAAGAATAAGCCCATCAGACTTAAGGACGGCACCGTTCTTGCACCCGCTTCGACTGAGATCGACGGCGAGTGGAGAGCATTCGTTGACATTTCCACCGACGACGGCGCGACTTGGACAAAGACCGCTAATGTCGATTCCAAATACTGCACATGGTTCAAGGTTCCGATGATTCAGCCCACCCTCTGGCAGTCCGCTGACGGCTCTGTCCATATGTTCACAAGAACAAAGGTCGGCAAAATTTATCGCAGCGATTCCTATGATAACGGCAAGACCTGGTGCCGCGCTTATGCCACCAAGCTTCCCAACAACAACAGTGGTATCGACCTCGACACCGACGATCAGGGCAGAATCTTCCTGGCTTATAACAACATTGGTCTCCCCGGCATCCGTACTCCTCTTGTCCTCTCCGTTTCGACCGATGACGGCAAGACCTTCACAAAGATAAAGACCTTCGAAAAGGGTCTCGCTGAGTATTCTTATCCCTCAGTTGTCGTCAAGGGTGACACCATCCACATCACCTACACCTACGAGAGAGACTACATCGCATACTGGCAGATAAAGATTAAATAAGATTTTTTACAATCGGCCTGAGGGTAATCAAGGCTGAGAATAAGGGAAACTGCAACCCATAAAAATATGCGCCCCGAAAGACAGTGCACAGTCCTTTCGGGGCGTGTATATTTTTTAATCTATTCCGTACTTCTCGTGGATGACATTTCCTATCTGTGGGAACGGGATGACCGGCGGCTGATTTTCAAGATGCTCGCCGATAAGCTTCTCCATCCAAACCATGCCGTACCAGCGGTGGAATTTATATCCGCATTTTGTGAAGCCGCCGACCATTCGGTAGCCGAGATGCGCGTGGAATTCCGCGCTGTTTTTCGTCAGATATTCGTCCTCAACTTCTGGATAGGCTATGCAGGCGTTCATGTTGAGAAAGCCCTGCTCGCGCAGCACGGCTTCGAGCGCGTCGTGCAGCTTTCTGCCGAGCCCGCCGCCGCGCGCATTCTGATCGAGATAGATCGATGTCTCAACCGCCCAATCATACGCCGGGCGCGAATGAAGCGGACCCGCATAGGCATAGCCGAGGATATCGCCCTCCCTTTCGAGCACGAGATACGGGTATTTTCTGAGCGTCGACTCGATTCTCCTGCGGAACTCCTCCTCGCTCGGCACATCGTATTCGTATGTTATCGAGGTGTTTTTGACATAGGGCGCGTATATTTTGAGCAGCGCCGGAGCGTCCTCGGGCGTTGCCGTGCGGATTTTTATTTCATCGGCCACTTTATTTTGCCTCCCCTTTTTTCTGCGCTTCAAGCTTCTTCATTGCTTTTCCAAACTGAATAGTAAAGAGTATTGAAGTGAAAGTTATCGCGATAACATCCGCTACGGGCTCCGCCATATAGACGCCCATCGTCTTGTCTGCGACAAACGCCGGCATGATATAAATAAGCGGCAGGAGCAGCACGAACTTGCGAACGACCGCAACCGATATCGAGCACAGCGCGCTGCCTATCGATACAAAAGCCATCTGGCACGACATCTGTATGCCAAACAGGCAGAGCACGGCGCAGTATATACGCAGGGCGTGTGCGGTAAAACCAATAAGCGCGGCGTCGGAGCTGAACATCCTCGCAAAGCCCTGCGGGAACAGCTCGATGAATCCCCAGAGCAGGAACGAATAGGTGAGGCACACGGCAAGAAGCAGCTTAAATGTCTTTTTGACGCGCTCGCTGTTTCCCGCGCCGTAGTTGTAGCTGAGGATAGGCTGAGAGCCCTGTGAGATGCCGTTGAGCGGCAGCATGGCGAACTGCATGACGCTCGTCAGTATCGTCATCGCACCGACGGCGATATCGCCGCCGTATTTGAGCAAAGACGAGTTGAAGCAGACCGAGATAACGCTCTCGCTCGACTGCATGATAAAAGTCGCGAGCCCGAGCGTAACGCACGGCAGGATAATTTTAGGAGAAACGAAGAAATTCTTCGCCTTCAGGCGCAATATTGTCTTTTTGCCGAAGAGGAACGCCACGACCCATACGCAAGAGATACACTGCGATATAATCGTCGCGAGCGCGGCGCCCCTGACTCCCATATGCAGCCCAAAGATAAATATCGGGTCGAGTACAATATTCGACACAGCGCCTATCATGACGGTCACCATGCCGATATTCGCGAAGCCCTGCGCCGTTATAAATGCGTTCATGCCGAGCGTCAGCTGGACAAAGACGGTGCCTATGGCGTAGATGTTCATATAATCGACCGCGTATTCGATAGTGTTCTCGCTCGCGCCGAATGCGAGGAGCAAGTCGCGGTCAAAGATAAGCAGCAGCGCAGTCAGAACGGCAGATATGACTATCTGCATGGAGAAGCAGCCGCCGAGTATTTTTTCCGCCGAGCCGTTGTCGCCCTTGCCCATGGAGATGGACGCCCTGGGCGCGCCGCCCGCGCTGACGAACGCGGCAAACGCCGAGATTATCATGATTATCGGCAGGCACACGCCGACTCCCGTCAGCGCAAGGCTGCCGTCGCCGGGCATATGACCGATATATATGCGGTCAACTATATTATAGAGCATGTTGACTATCTGCGCTATGACCGTAGGCAGCGAGAGCTTGAAAAGCAGCTTGCCGACCGGTTGAGTGCCGAGAAACGATTTATCTTTTTCCATTTAATTACCCCCATGCATGCAAAAAACGAACAGTCTAATTATATAACCGCTCCGCCAGTTGTCAAGGGGGACAGGTTAATACACAAAGCGCCGCCGAAAATGCTGCGGCTGTTTTTTGTTTTTAAGGCTCGGGGGGTAATGCTTCAAAAGAGTTGCAATGGCGGCGCGGAAGTTGTATAATTAATTGATTTTGATAAATTCGCGTCGAGGGGCGGCGCATTTTGCGGCGACAAAGCGCGTCAAGCGCAAAAAATATACTGTGAGGTTTTACAATGTTCAAAGTGGGATTCGATAACGACCTTTATATCCAGAAGCAATCCGAGCAGATAAGCAAACGCATCAAGGAATTCGGCGGCAAGCTCTATCTTGAGTTCGGCGGCAAGCTCTTCGACGACTACCATGCCTCGCGCGTCCTGCCCGGCTTCAAGCCCGACAGCAAGCTGCAGATGCTCAAAAATATCGGCTCGGATGTTGAGATAGTCATTGTCATCAACGCGAGCGATATCCAAAATAACAAGATCCGCCGCGACCTCGGCATAACCTACGACAGCGACGTGCTGCGCCTCATCGACGCGTTCCGCGCGATCGGTCTTTTCGTCGGCAGCGTCGTTATCGCGCAGTATAAGGGTCAGCCCGCCGCGCTTGCATTCAAGAACAGGCTTGAAAATCTCGGCGTACGCGTCTTTATCCACTATCCCATCGAGGGCTATCCTTATAATATCCCGCACATCGTCAGCGAAGAGGGCTTCGGCAAGAATGAATATATCGAGACCGAGCGCCCGCTCGTCGTTATAACCGCACCCGGCCCCGGAAGCGGGAAGATGGCAACCTGCCTCTCCCAGCTCTATCACGACAACCTGCGCGGCATCAAGGCGGGATACGCAAAGTTCGAGACGTTCCCCATATGGAACCTGCCCCTGAAGCACCCCGTCAACCTCGCATATGAGGCGGCAACCGCCGACCTCAACGATGTCAACGTTATCGACCCCTACCACCTCGAAGCATATGGCAAGACCACCGTCAACTACAACAGAGACGTTGAAGTCTTCCCCGTGCTCAACGCTATATTTGAGAAAATCGAGGGCAAGAGCCCCTATAAATCGCCCACGGACATGGGTGTCAACATGGCGGGCTACTGCATCTCCGACGACGCCGCGACCCGCGACGCCTCTTTGAACGAGATAATCCGCCGCTACTTCAGCGCGCTGTGTGACCACAAAAAGGGTCTGACCGGCGACGCGGAGCTGACGAAGATAGAGAGCCTGATGAATCAGGCGGGAGTCACTGAAGAATATCGCCGCTGCGTGCGTCCCGCGCTCGACAGAGCAAAAGAGACGGGCGCTCCCGCGGTCGCAATCGAGCTGCCCGACGGCAGACTGATAACCGGAAAGACTTCTTCTCTGCTCGGCGCGAGCTCGGCGGCGATACTCAACGCCGTAAAGCTCCTCAGCAATCAGCCCAAGGAGCAGCTGCTCATCGATCCCGGCGTTATCGAACCGATACAGTCGCTCAAGACGAATATCCTCGGCAACAACAACCCGCGCCTGCACACGGACGAAGTTCTCATCGCGCTGACCATGAGCGCGATACAGAGCGAGCCCGCAAAGAAAGCGTTCGACGCGCTCTCGCTCCTGCGCGGCTGCGAGGCACACTCCTCTGTCATCCTTTCACAGGTCGACGCGGATGTCTACCGCAAGCTCGGCATAAACCTGACCTGCGAGCCGCATTATCAAGTCAAGAAGCTCTACCACAAAGCGTAAATATAAATAATCAGCCTGCGGGGATATCCTCGCGGGCTGTTTTTTTGCAAGATGAGTCCTATAAATTGCCCTGTAAATGCCAGACCGCAAACTATGACAAAAGCCGCAGCCCACGCTTAATACGCGAGTTGCGGCTCTTTTTGCTCTTTGGTCTGTGCCGAGTGTGGCTATCCTCTTTCCGGGCTGTCACAGTCGGATGCAGAAAGCGTTTTCTTTGCCTCGAAGCCGTATGCAGATACCGCGAGTGGGCAAAAAAGCGCTTAAAAGAGCAAAAGTAAATATGGCAAAAGCCGCAAACTATGATAAAAGCCGCAGCCCACGCTAAAACGCAAGTTGCGGCTCTTTTTGCTCTTTGGTCTGCGCCGAGTGGGGCAGTCCTTATTTTGCGGGGACGGTGTGCCAGATGTTCTTTGCATACTCGTTTACCGCTCTGTCGGCGGCAAATCTGCCGGAACAGGCAGTGTTCATCAGGGACATCGAGTTCCAGCGCGTTCTGTCCGCCCAGAGCTCGTCGATTCTGTTCTGCGCCTGACGGTAGTCCGCGAAGTCCGCGAGAACCATGTAGGGGTCGTGATAGACAATAGTTCCGCTGATTTCCGGGAACTGCTTGCCGCAGAAGCCGCGGTTTATGAAATCGATGACATTGCGAAGCTCCGCATTGTTGTTGTAGAAATTCATCGGAACATAGCCCTTGCTCTTGAGTTCATTGACCTCGGGGGTGGTCATGCCGAAGATAACAATATTCTCGTCGCCGACCGCGTCGTGAATTTCGACATTCGCGCCGTCGAGCGTGCCGAGAGTTATCGCGCCGTTCATCATCAGCTTCATGTTGCCCGTGCCGCTCGCCTCGGTTCCGGCGAGGGATATCTGCTCGCTGACATCGGCGGCGGGCATCATATATTCAGCCATGGAGACGTTGTAGTCCTCCATGTAGACGACCTTGAGCCTGCCCTTGACATCGGGGTCGTTGTTGATGAGATCCGCGAGGGCGCAGATGAAACTGATTATCTTCTTCGCCATGAAGTAGCCGCTCGCCGCTTTTGCGCCGAAGATATAGGTGTGGGGCGTGAAATCGCCCGAAGGATTCGCCTTTATCGCGAGATATTTCGCGAGGATGTTAAGCGCGTTGAGGTGCTGGCGCTTATACTCGTGCAGGCGCTTGACCTGAACGTCAAAGATGGAGTTCGGATCGAGCTCGATGCCGGTCTTCGCCTTGACGCGCTTTGCAAAGTCCGCTTTGTTCGCGGTCTTTATCTTCTCTATCTCCGCGAGCACGGCGGGGTTATCTTTATATTTTGCAAGCTCCGAGAGGCACTCGGCGTTATATACGAACTCGCCGCCGATAAGGTCGCTGAGCATCGAAGTCAGGCGCGGGTTTGCCTGGCAGAGCCAGCGGCGGTGGGCGATGCCGTTTGTGACGTTGCAGAACTTGTCGGGCGTGAGGGTATAGAAGTCGTGGAACACGCTGTCCTTGAGTATCTCGCTGTGGAGAGCGGAGACGCCGTTGACGCTATGGCAGCAGGCGACGCAGAGGTTCGCCATGCGCACTACGCCGTTTGAAATAACAGCCATTCTCTCGACCTTATTAGCGTCGTGGGTCTGCTCCCAGACGCTGCTGCGGAAACGGTTGTCTATCTCCTTGACTATCTGATATATTCTCGGCAGCAGACGACGGAAGAGATCCTCGCTCCAGCATTCGAGAGCCTCGCTCATGACGGTATGGTTCGTGTAGGCGAAAACTTTCGTCACAACATCCCATGCATCGTCCCAGCTGTAGCCGCACTCGTCGAGCAGCAGGCGCATAAGCTCGGGAATGGCGAGAGTCGGGTGGGTGTCGTTGATATGGATAGCCATCTTGTCGCAGAGATTGTCGAGCGAGCCGTACTTGCGCAGGTGGCGGTTGATGATATCCTGAACGGATGCGGAGACGAGGAAATACTGCTGGCGCAGACGCAGGCTCTTGCCCTCGGGATGGTTATCCGCGGGATAGAGCACCTTGCTTATGACCTCCGCCATGGCGTTTTGCTCCATGGCGCGCAGGTAATCGCCCTGATTGAAGGAGTTCATATCTATCTCGGAGCTCTTTGCGCTCCAGAGACGCAGGACGCTGACGCCCTTGCCGTCCTTGCCGGCGACCATCATATCGTAGGGAACGGCGTGAACCTTCTTCGCGTTCTCTATATCGACGCTGTGATAGCCGTCCTCCCAGCGGTCAACGACATTGCCCTCGAAGCTGACGTCAACGCTCTTCTCCTCGCGCGCAACGAGCCATACCTCGCCGCCGGGGAGCCAGAAATCGGGCATCTCGGTCTGCCAGCCGTCAACGAGCTTCTGCTTGAAGATACCGTATTCATAGAGAATGGAGTAGCCCATGCCGAGATAGCCGTCGGTTGCCAAAGCATCGAGATAGCACGCCGCAAGGCGGCCAAGACCGCCGTTGCCGAGACCCGCGTCCGGCTCGCAGTCATAGAGCTTGTCGAGCTTGATGCCGAAGTCTTTGAGTGCCTCCTCCATGACGGGGATGAGATTGAGGTTATAGAGCGTGTTCTTGAGCGAGCGTCCCATGAGGAACTCCATGCACATATAGTACACGCGCTTCGAGCCGCTCTCTTCGCAGCGCTGTTCAAACTCATGCCTGCCCTGTCTGAGCATATCGCGGGTTATCATCGCGATAGCCTTGTAAAACTGCTCGTAGTTGGCCTCCTCGGGAGTGACGCCGAAAAAGTGCGAGAGCTTTGCGGTGATCTGCTCCTCGGCGGCCTTCTTTGTCAGTGAATAATCCATTGTATCAAACCTTTCGTTTGCTTGTGCAGCATATACTGCCGGATATATAAAAATATACCAGATGTTATTTTATACCGAAAATGTAAATAATACAACCGAATACTCGCAATTACCGCTCGAACGCCCTCAGAAAAAACGAACTCCCCGGCGAGAATTTTCAACAAAAATGCCTAAAAATGTCAGAGACGATTGAAAAAGCGGGTATTGTTTACAATTTGTTCACATTTATGTATACTTGATGCAACACGGCGCAATTATTCTATATCTGTACCCAAGAGGTACCGAAGAGACAACTACCTATCTGGTTTTAATAATTGTCAACTTCTTTTTTCATTTTTATTTTCTCTTTCCCCAAAGCTAAAGCCGAATGCTGCACACATTCGGCTTTAACTTTTTTCGGGGAACTTTTTTATTTTTACAGGTCGTCTACATCCTGCACGGGCTGCGAGCCGTCGAGCGGAGTGCCCGAATAACTACCGAGAACATCGGTCGGGATAACGCCCTCTTTATTCATCGGGTCGTTGTACTGCGGAATTTCGATTATCTTTTTCTTCTGCTTTTTCGGCTTGTCCACAAAAAATTCTCCTTTCTCTGCGTTTGCGTTTTTAGCTTTCCGCGCGGGCGCGCCGATATTCCGCGAAGAAGAAAGTTGAATTTGCTCGTTATTTTTGATAGAATCATCTTGTCCGAAAGACGGAGGTGCAAAAAATGAAAAATTTCAAAAAATATATCGCCGCTTTGCTGATTTTTGTTCTCGCGCTGAGCCTTTGCTCCTGCTCGCTGATTGATCGTCTCAAGCCCGCTCCCGCGCCGGAGACGGTCAGACTGACCTTTCCCGAGGGTACGACTGTCATTCAGGCGGCGCAGAAGCTCGAAGAGGGCGGAGTATGCACAAAGGACGAGTTTATCTCGGCGGTCAACAACGCTTCGCGTGAGAATAAATTTGTGCAGTCGATAAAGAATCCGCAGGAGCGCCCGTTCCTGCTCGAGGGCTATATCTATCCCGACACATATGATTTCTATGTCGGCGAGGGCGCGGAAAAGGCGCTCGGACGCTTTCTCGCAAACACTGAATCGAAGCTCACAGACGATATGTATGCTAAAGCTCAAAAAATCGGCATGTCCATGGACGAGATAATCACGCTCGCTTCGATAATCCAGCAGGAGGCGTCGGTGCCGTCGGTCATGGCGAATGTCTCCTCCGTGCTCCTCAACAGGCTCAATTCATCGAGCTATCCGCGCCTGCAGTGCGACGCGACGGTTTTCTATTTAAAGCGCAGCGTCAAGCCGTATATAAGCGAGGATCAGGCGGACAAGTACGATGAGTTCTACAACACCTACGACCGCAAGGGGCTCCCGGCGGGTCCGATAACGAACCCCGGAATCGAGGCGATAAACGCCGCGCTGAACCCGGCGGACACGGACTACTATTTCTTCGTCACCGACAACGACGGCAACTACTATTTTGCAAAGACATATCAGGAGCATCTGAAAAACTGCAAAACGGCTGGAGTCGCACAGTAAAAATTTTGCAAATATTGCTTTTCGTATCATTGAATTTTTCAGCCGCGCATAGTATAATTGGATTTTAGGCAAATCAAATATACTTCATCACAGGGGTATAAAGAGGTATTATGAACGGTCTTATTGCATCGGCAAAGAAAATAGAAGAATACGGCGCGCTGCTCGACTGCGTCAAAAACACCCGTCTGCCCATAGGCATGACGGGTCTTTCCCATATACACAAGGCGCATTTCGCCGCCGCGCTGAACGCGGACTGCGGCAGACCCGTGCTCGTGATAACGGCGGATGAGGCGCAGGCTTCGCGCCTTGCGCTCGACATGAAAACGCTCGGCTGCCGCGCCCTGCTCTATCCCGCGAGGGATTTTGCGTTCCGCTCGACGGAGAGCCAGTCGCGCGAATATGAGCACAGGCGGCTCGGCGTGCTCGACAAGATGCTTCGCGGCGAAGCGCAGGCGGTAATCTGCTCCGCAGAGGCGGCGTCGCAGCTGACTCTGCCGCCAGAGGAGCTTAGAAACCGCACGATTGAACTCGCCGTCGGCGACGAGATTCCGCTCGAGGATATAGTAAAAGCACTGCTTCGCGCCGGCTACTCCCGCTCGGCGCAGGTCGACGGAGTCGGTCAGTATGCAGTGCGCGGCGGAGTGCTCGACTTCTTCACGCCCGGCGAGGAATACCCCTGCCGACTCGAGCTGTGGGGCGACGAAATCGACAGCATGGCGTATTTTGATATAGAAACTCAGCGCCGCACGGACAACATTGAAAAGATAAAAATAACCCCGTCAAACGAGATTCTCCCGCCCGACACGGACGAATTCGTCGAGCTGCTCGAGCGTTTTCGCTCGGAGATACGCGGCAAGGGTGCTGCCAAGGCGCGCGAGTGCGTTGACAAGGATATCGACAGAATAAAGGGCGGTCTGCGCCTGCAATCGACAGACAAATATATGCCCCTGCTCTACGATGTGGCTTCGATATTCGACTACGCTAAGGGCTATATTCTCTGCGTGAGCGAGAGCTTTTCCGTCAAAGAGCGGTTTAACGCCGCCATCGGGCTCATGCACGAGGCGATGAAGGCGATGTTCGAGGAGGGCGAACTCTGCCCCGGACTCGACAGATTTTCTCTGCATCTCTCAGACCTGCTGAGCAACTATGAGCAGATGGGCGCCATATACATGGACAATCTGCCGCGCGGCGGATTCGACACGCCCGTAAAGGAGCTCATCGGCGTCAACGCAAGGCAGATAACAGCGTGGAACGGCTCGTTTTCCGTTCTCAAGGACGACCTCGACGCGCTGACGGACAGAAATAAACGCACCTGCGTTATTTTCGCGGGCACGCGCAAGGCCGCCGACGCACTGCGCGGCGATCTTATAGACGACGGCTACAGCGCGCTCTACATGGACGAACTGCCGAACGAACTGGCTCCCGGCACGCTGACCGTTGTGCCCGGCTGTCTCTCGGCTGGATTTGAATATCCGCTGGCAAAAATAACCGTATTTACCCACTCCGGCAGGGCGGCGGTCGCTCAGCCGAAGAGAAACGTCCGCAAAAGCTCGAACGCGTTCCACAGTCTCGATGAACTGCACCGCGGCGACTATGTCGTTCATGTCGCGCACGGTATCGGCATATTCGAGGGCATAAACAAGCTCGAAGCGAGCGGCACGATAAAAGACTATATTAAAATTCGCTACGACAAGGGCGACATTCTATATGTTCCGGTCACTCAGCTCGACCAGGTCTCGAAATACATCGGTCCGTCCGGCGACGACAAGCCCGTCCGCCTCAACAAGCTCGGCGGCAAGGACTGGCAGAAGACCCGCTCGCGCGTGCGCAGCGCGGTCAAGGATATGGCAAAGGAGCTCACGGAGCTGTATTCGCGCAGGCTCAAAATCGAGGGTCACGCATTCTCGCCCGACACGGATATGCAGAGCGACTTCGAGCGCAGGTTCGAGTTCGATGAGACCTCGGATCAGCTCAGATGCATAGATGAAATAAAGGGCGACATGGAGAGAAGCTGCCCCATGGACAGACTGCTCTGCGGCGACGTCGGCTTCGGCAAGACGGAGGTTGCGCTGCGCGGCGCGTTCAAGTGCGTTGCGGACGGCAAGCAGTGCGCTATTCTTGTGCCGACCACAATTCTCGCCTATCAGCACTATCAGACGGTGCTAAAGAGGATAGAGGGCTTCCCGGTCGAGGCGCGTATGCTCTCGCGCTTCTGCTCGAAAAAAGAGATCGAAGATACGATAACCGGTCTGAGGCGCGGAAGCGTCGACATCGTTGTCGGTACGCATAGACTCATATCAAAAGATGTTCAGTTCCGCGACCTCGGGCTGATAATAATCGACGAGGAGCAGCGCTTCGGCGTGGCTCAGAAAGAGAAGCTCAAGGAGCTCTATCCCAAGGTCGACGTTCTGACGCTGACCGCGACGCCCATACCGAGAACGCTCAATATGGCGCTCTCCGGCATACGCGATATGTCAATACTCGAAGAAGCGCCGCACGACCGTTCGCCGGTGCAGACCTATGTTGTCGAGCACAATCCCGAGATGCTCGCGCAGGCGATGAACGCGGAACTCAGGCGCGGCGGTCAGGTATATTATCTGCACAACCGCGTTGAGAGCATCGAGCACACGGCGGCGGCGATAAAAGATATGCTGCCCGACGCCGTTGTCGGCATAGCCCACGGCAAGATGAGCGAAGACGAACTGAGCGAAGTCTGGCGCAAGCTGCTCGAGGGCGAGATAGATATATTGGTATGCACGACTATAATCGAAACGGGCGTTGATGTTCCGAATGTCAACACCCTTATAATTGAGGACGCCGACCGCATGGGTCTCGCACAGCTGCATCAGATACGCGGGCGCGTCGGACGCTCGTCGCGCAGAGCGAGCGCGTATCTCACATTCAGACCCGGCAGGGAGCTGACGGAGATAGCCACGAGCAGGCTCGATGCGATAAGAGAGTTCACGGAGTTCGGCTCGGGCTTCAAGATAGCCATGCGCGACCTCGAACTGCGCGGCGCGGGCAATGTGCTCGGCGCACAGCAGCACGGTCACATGGAAGCTGTCGGCTACGAGATGTATCTCCAGATGCTCGAACAGGCGATAAGCGAGGAGCGCGGAGACCAGACAAAGAAGCCGAAGAAGGAATGCCTTGTCGATCTGCCGATAGACGCGCACATCCCGCCGACATATATCGAGAGCGTGCCGCAGAGGCTCGGCATCTACCGCCGCATCGCGGACATAACCTCGCGCGCAGATGCGGACGATGTCACGGATGAGCTCATCGACCGCTTCGGCGAGCCGCCCGCTCCCGTGCTCGGACTGATAAGGACTTCACTGCTCCGGGCGTATTCCGCTCAGCACAACATCTATGAGATCGGGCGCAAGGGCGACAAGCTGCTGCTCTATATCGACGACCTCGATATGCAGGAGATCTCCGCGATAGCCGCAGGCTTCCCCGGCAGGGTGACAGTCAGCGCCGCAGGCAAGCCGCACATAGCAGTGCGCATCATGCCGCAGGATAAGATGCTCGACCTGCTTGAAAAAGTGCTCATGCTCATGAACACCGCGAATAAACAGAAAGACAGCTGACCGAAATCAGCTGTCTTTTTCAAAAAAAGGGAAGCGGCCGGCTGACAGATATCAGACGGTCGCTTGTCTTCTCCCCAAATAGATGCTGCACGCTTAGCGCACAGCCTAGCTTCTTTTTTCATAAGGCTATTATATACTGTTTCTGTTTGGGAAGTCAATATTTTTCGCAATAAATAATATTTTACTTATTCGCCGCGTTCTCTTCTCGCCTGCTCGGGCGAGATCTCGGCGTGGGGGCAGACTATCTCGTCTATTATCTCCTGCGGAGCCGCCCAACGAACGGCATTTATTAAAATATGCTGAACCTGCGGGATATAATATGTGGGGTTGCCCTCATGACCGGGCTGAAAATAGAATACTTTTCCGCGCCCTCTTCTCCAGCAGCAGCCCGAGCGGAACACATCGCCGCCGGAGAACCAGCCGATAAAAACAAGCTCGTCGGGTTCAGGGATATCAAAGCTCTCGCCGTACATCTCTTCGACGGGTATCTCAACATATTCGCCGATGCCCTTTGCTATCGGGTGCGCGGGATTGACAGTCCAAAGGCGCTCAAAATCGCCGTCGCGCCAATGCAGGGCGCAGGAGGTACCCATAAGGCGTTTGAAGGGCTTTGAAAAATGCGCGGAGTGCAGTGCTATGAAGCCCATGCCACGCAGAACTCTGTCATGCACGCGCTCAACAAGCTCGTCGGGCACTTCGTCGTGCGCCTTGTGTCCCCACCAGATGAGCACGTCGGTGTTTTCGAGCACTTCGGGCGGCAGACCGCAGTCGGGGTCGTTGAGGGTCGCGGTGCGCACCTCGATATCCTCCTGCGTGTCGAGGAAGCTCTTTATCTGACCGTGGATTCCGTGGGGATAAACTGCCGCTATCTCGGGCGATTCGACCTCATGGACGCCCTCGTTCCAGACGGTAACTCTTATCATTTTATCAGTTCCTTTCGGGAGAAATTTTATCCAAGTCAAGTATATATTTTTGCCCGCCCGCTGTCAATGGATTTTCTCCCGTATTGCAAAATCGACCGCCGTTTGATATACTTTAATAAAGATTTTTCGGGGTGATATTTTGCTTCTCAACAAAAATGACGACATTGAACTTCATATAGATTCGGTCTCGCTGACGGGCAGCGGAGTCGGCAGATACAACGGGCTCGCCGTGTTCGTCCCCGCGACCGCGCCCGGAGATATAATAGAAGCGCACATAATCAAGGCGAAGAAGAGCTACGCCGTCGGCAAGTGCACGAAAATAATCAAGCCGTCGCCGGACAGAACCGACAACGACTGCCCTGCATATCCCGGCTGCGGCGGCTGTTCGTTCCGCCACATGAGCTACGGCGCGGAGCTAAAGCTCAAATCCGATGCCGTGAGCGACGCGTTTTCGCGCATCGGCGGACTCGAGGTTGAACTAAAGCCGATAATCGGCGCAGACTCGCCGGACGACTACCGCAACAAGGCGCAGTACCCGGTGGGACGCGAAAACGGGAAATTAAAAATCGGCTTCTACTCCCGCCGCTCACACAGGATAGTCGATTGCCGCGCGTGCCGCCTCGCGCCGCCCGAGTTTGAAAAAATACTCGGCACGGTCGCGGACTGGATAGAAAAATATAATATTTCCGTCTACGACGAAACAAGCAGAAGCGGGGCTGTCAGGCACATATATCTGCGAAAAGCGTTCGCGACGGGCGAGATAATGCTCTGCCTCGTCAGTGCACAGGAAAACCTGCCGCACACCGACAAGCTCATTGAATCGCTCAAGAATGAAAAAGCTATAAAAAGCGTGCTGATAAACATAAACCCCGACGACACGAACGCAGTGCTCGGCGAAAAGTGCATCCCGCTCCTCGGCGACGGCTGCATAACGGACATACTCTGCGGAGTAAAGGTACGCATATCGCCGCTGTCGTTCTATCAGGTCAACCGCGCGCAGGCGGAAAAACTATACAAAAAAGCCGCCGAATACGCCGGAGACAAAAAAACAAAGCTCCTGCTCGACCTCTACTGCGGCGCGGGCACGATAGGGCTTTCGATGGCAGACAAGGCGGAGGAGCTCATCGGCATAGAGACCGTCGCGCCGGCGATAGAGGACGCAAAGAAGAACGCAGCCGCAAACGGCATAGAAAACGCGCGATTTATCTGCGCGGACGCGGGCGAAGCCGCCGAAAAGCTTCTCGGCGAGGGCAAGCGCCCCGAGGTGATAGTCCTCGACCCGCCGCGCAAGGGCTGCTCGGAGCAGACGATTAAAGCCGCCGCAAAAATGGCTCCCGACAGGATAGTGTATGTCTCCTGCGACCCGGCCACGCTCGCACGCGACTGCGCTGTGTTCAAAGAGCTTGGATATGAAGTCGAAGAAGCGACACCCGTTGATCTGTTCCCGAGGACAGCGCATGTGGAGACGGTATGCTTGCTGTCTCGAGCGATATGAATTTTCGGCGACTTCGTGAGAAGCGTTGGTGAGATATCCGGCTTACCTATATGAAGGAGGAAAAATGATAGCATGGAAATCAAATTATACAAAGACAGATACAGGGACGATATGATTTTCATGGTTTTGCAGGCCAAGGATGCGCTCGGAAGAATACCGAGTATCAACGAAGACCTGCTCGATATCAAAAAGAATTACTTTGACCGTGGGGATATGTTCTGGATCGCGGCGGATGATAACGACAGGGTGATCGGCTGCGGCGGATATTCGAGGATTGAAGGAACGAATGAAGCGTTTATTCATCGGCTGTATATAAAGGCATCGGAAAAGCGCAAGGGCATCGGTTCGGCTCTGCTTGAAACGATAGAGGCGGGAATGCGCGGCAACGGCATTACGGCAGCGCGGGTGCATCTAGGCGATCCGCCGGAGCAGTGGTTTGAGTCCTATTCATTCTATCCGAAGCACGGGTATGCCGAATACGAGCCGCGGTATATGAGAAAGACATTATAAAGACAAGTAGGAGTTTAAAGGGGAGAAAATATGAATAAAGCAGGAACGCAAAGAATAGAAACCGATAGATTGATACTTCGAAGATTCAGATTAGAGGATGCAGAGGATATGTATGCAAATTGGGCATCTGATCCCGAAGTCGCGAGATTCCTGACATGGCCGACGCATTCGAGCGTTGAAGTGACAAAGAGCCTTCTTGCCGATTGGATACCCAGATATGAAGATGGCGGATACTTTAATTGGGTTATGGAGTATAAAGAAACAGGAAAAGCTATTGGTAATATTTCTGTTGTAAAGCTTAATGAGAATACAAAGGCTGCTGATATGGGTTATTGTATGAGCCGGGCGTACTGGGGGCAGGGATTAATGCCTGAAGCATTAAATGCCGTGATGGATTATCTTTTTGATGTTGTCAGACTAAATCGTATTGCCGCCTGTCATGATGCAAACAATCCAAAATCAGGACGCGTTATGGAAAAAGCCGGAATGAAACGGGAAGGTATTCTTAGAGCTGCCGGAAAGAACAACCTCGGAATCTGTGACGAGGTGTGGTATGCGATGATCCGAAATGACAGGAAGAAATGAAGAATCGATTTTTTGTTACAGAAAAGCAGTGAACAAATTTCACTTTGCCGAGGCAATAAAGTCGATCCGAGTGCCTTGACTTAGCCGCTCGACGGCATATTCCTGACGGGGAGAGTGTGCGGGTAGCGTGAATATGCTTCTTTTTATTCACACCAAAGAAGAATACAAAACCGCAGACAGAATCGTAAAAAGATGTTCGCGATAAGCTCAAAATCCGGCCGACACACAAAACCGCATAAAAGACGGGCACCGGTTTCACGGTGCCCGTAGTTTTATCTTGTCTCATCCATCCAATCGGACAGGCGCGTCATGCTTTTTTCGCTGCCGACAGCATAGAGAATATCGCCCTCACGGAACATATAATCGGGATGCACATTGTCTGTCAAATTTCCGTTGTTTTCTATAGCGATTATGTTTACTCCGAACCTTCCCCGCATATCGGCGGACATTATCGTCATTCCGACGATCTTACGCGGAACTTCAAGCTTAAGGAGATTCAGCTTTCGGCTCAGCTGAACAAAGTCCAGCATATTGGGAGTTTCCAGTTTGTGGGCGAGTCTGACTGCCATATCCCTCTCGGGGTAGACGACTTCTGCGCCGAGCTTCTTGAGTATCTCGCCCTGCTCGGCGCTCGCGGCCTTTGATATGACCGTCGGCACGCCGAGAGAGACAACGTTGAGAGTAGTCAGAATCGAAGTGTCCATCTTTTCTCCGATGCAGACCACCACGACGTCGCAGTTTTGTATTCCGGTCTCCGAGAGAGTCTTTTTGTCAAAGCTGCTGACGACAAAGGCGTTCTCCGTGTATTCGCGCATCTCGCGCACCTTTTCCTCGTTTCCGTCGATTACGAGCGGCTCCGCGCCCGATTTCGCAAGCTCCACAGCCAGAGCAGAGCCGAAGCGCCCGAGTCCGATTATTCCGTAAGATTTGCTGTCGCTTTTTGATTTTTTAAACATCTTTGTCCTCCGTTCTCAGCCTATGGCTATGTTTCCGTCGGGATATTTTATTCGATCTCCGTTTGTGAAGTACCAGAGAGTCGCTATTGTAAGCGGCCCCAAGCGGCCGATATACATCATGACTATTGATGTAAGCTTGCTCGCGGTGCAGAGTCCCGTGGTTATCCCGGTAGTGAGTCCCACCGTGCCGAACGCGCTCGTCATCTCGAACAAGGCATCCCTTATTGCTATATCCGGCTCAAAGGCGCAGAGCATAAACGTTCCCACTGCTATCACACTTATACCCATGACCGCTATGACCGACGCTTTGCGGAACACACCGTGCGGCACAGAATAGTGAAAAGCCTTTCCCGAGGTGTTTGTTGCGGCGGTCTTTATGCCCTGTATCAGCGCAAACAAAGTGCTCGTCTTTATACCGCCGCCGGTGGAGCCGGGCGACGCGCCGACGAACATAAGAAATATCATAACGAGCAGTCCCGCGTTTGAAAATTCGCCGAGCGAATATGTCGAGAAGCCCGCCGTCCTCGCGGTCACGCTGTTGAACAGGGCTCCTATCCACGGCATATTCTCGGTAATTCTGAAAATCACCGCGCCGCCGACCGTCAGTGCAACGCTCATCGTGAGCACTACTTTTGTGTGCATGGAAAATCTGCGCCAGCGAAATCGCTTTTCGACAATCTCGCGGATAACGAGAAAGCCGATTCCGCCGAAGAATATCAAAAGGCAGGTCACGAGATTTAAGAACACATCCTCTTTGTAGGCGGAGAGGCTTTGGAAGTTTCCGAGGATGTCGAAGCCGGAGTTGTTGAACGCGGCGACGGAGTGAAAAAGGCTTATTCCGAGAGCTTTGAGCGGCGGGTAATCGCGCACGAAAACAATGAAGCTCAGTGCCGCACCGACGAGCTCAAATGCCGCCGTAGTCAAAAACACGCTTTTTATAAATTTTACTATTCCCTTGCCTGAGTCGAGATTCATCGCATCGCGCAAAACACGCCGACCTTTTAGATTTATTCTCTTTCCGACCGCTAAGATAACGCCCGCGCCCATTGACGCGACTCCGAGTCCGCCTATCTGTATCAGTGCCGCAACAACGAACTGACCGAACGCGGTGAACGTGTCCCCTATATCGACGGTCACGAGTCCCGTCACGCAGACGGCGCTCGCCGAAGTGTAAAGCGCGTCTATGTATTTTAAGTCTACGCCGTTTTGCACGCTGCACGGCAGCATCAGCAGACCCGAGCCTATAAATATCGTGGCTGCAAAACCGAGCGCAATTATTCTTGCAGGCGACATTCTTTTTAACAGCTTTCTCATAATTCACCTCGTATCCCGTAAAAAAGACCTTCGGCAGAATCGGTCTGCCAAAGGTCTTGCCTCATTCACGGCCAACGCCGCCAATGTCCGCTGCCAGCACAGCTCCTGTGCGGTTGGTGACAGGCGGATGGACATACCATAGCTACTCCCCATTGGTTGTGGCTTAATTATATCCCTTTGCGGGCGAAAGTCAATATATTTATGAAAAAATTATCCGACATTAAAGGCAGAAAAGGTCTGCCGAGCTAATCGACAGACCCATGTCTTTATGAAATTCCTATTAATAAACGAAAGTGTACTGCTGCTGCCATGTGCCGGTGAAGTCGGCGTCGATGGAGATGCCCTTCTTGAGCTTGCAGACAACGTTTGCGGGCTCGCTGACGTTGATGCTCGCAAGAGTGCCGTTCGCGTTGAGCACGAAAGTGAATGTGCCGCTCTGATAGTTGACCTTGGTGCTGACAGGCTCAAACGGTCCGAAGGAATCCTTCGTCAGCGAAAGAGTGTCGAAGCAGGAGCCGTGGTGCTTGGGAACATATGTAAGTCCCTCGCCGCTCTCGGTAACGAGAGTGATGCTGACCTTCCAGCCGCTGCCCTGCTTGACGCAGGAAGCAGACTTGACGCCTGCAGGATCGACTTTATAGGAAGCGCGCTTTGCCGCGGGCAGGAAGCTTGCAAGAGTTGTGCCGTCGGAAGCCTTGCCGCCGTTGAATGTCTTGTTGTCGGTCTTCGGATAGTCGTTGGGAAGCAGGGGCTCTGCGATGCCCGCGATAGCCGAACCGCCGGTGATACTGTTGATCTTCGAGGTAGTGCCCTGGACTCTCTTGACAGAGACCTTGCCGGTGTAGCTCTTCATAGCCGAAGCGTACTTGTTGAAGAACGCAACGATCTCAGCCTTGCTGCCGTTGACGGGAGCCTTTATCTCCGCTGCGGGCTTGTTGCCCTGCTGACCGCCCTGAGAACCGCCCTGCTGACCCTGAGTAGCCGCCTCGCTGCCGCCCTCGGAGGGTGCGACTGCCGTGCTGTCGTCAGCGTTGCTCTCTGCCGCGTTGCTCTCCGCGTCGCCCGTCTGGGTGTCCTGAACGTCTGCGTTCGCGTCCTGCGAGCTCTCAGCCGTTGTGTCGTTCTTGTCGTCCTTGCCCTTACATGCCGCAAATGCAAATATCATTATCAGCGCGAGCAGGATAGCAATAATTCTCTTCATAGTTTGTCTCCTTTCATCTTTCGGCAGAGCATCCTCTGCCATGCTACGATTCAAGTTTACTTTATGTTTATTCGTTTGTCAAGAGAATAAACTTTATTTTATATTTCCATAATTTCCATAATTTTTTATCGATTTTTGTGCACTATATATTATATTCGTTCTTTATACAATATATAATAATTCGCCGCATTCCGGGCACACTATACAGCGAAAAAGAACAGAAAGGGTGCATAAAATGAGCAAAGACACACTTGAGTTGCTGCGAGAATGCGACAGCGGAATAAAGATGGCGGTCGGCAGCATTGACGAAGTGAGCGGACACATAAAGGACGAGGATCTCAAAAACCTGCTCGAGAAGAGCAAGGAGGAGCACAGCCAGCTCGGCGGCACGATAAAAGAACAGCTGGCATCGCTCGGCGACGACGGCAAAGACCCGGGGATAATGGCGAAGAGCATGTCGTGGATAAAAACCAACGTCAAGCTCGGCATGAACGACTCGGACAGGACGGTCGCAGGGCTGATGACCGACGGGTGCGACATGGGCATAAAGAGCCTGACCCGCTACCTCAATGAATATAAGGGCGCGGACGGCGCTTCGCGCAGCACGGCGCGCCGCCTAATCGGGATAGAAGAGGATCTTCTCAGCGGACTCAGACCGTATCTGTGATATATTTATTTGCAGGACGGCAGCATTATTTTATAAAATCACGCCCACCGCGGCGCTTCGGACGAAGCTGCTGCGATGGGCTTTTTTAGTTCAGTCAGATATTGACGCCGCTCTCTTTAAAGCAAATCTTTTTGTTATCGAGGTCGATTTGATATTCAATTCCGAGGGGGAGCAGCCCCATGGGAGCCGCATGACCGATGTTTACATTGTAGATTATCCCCAAGTGTTCGCAATTGAACTCTTTGACTATCTTTTTGTATACTTTTTTATACTCTTCATAGTACACCTCGTCCTGCGGCTTGCCGACGATAATGCCGTTTATCTCCTGCAATATGCCCTGAGCTCCCAAATTTCTCAGATAGTATAAAATATAATCCGGCTTCGCTTTGTCCTCGCTCGTTTCAATAAGCAGTATTTTTTCTTTCCACTCGGAAGTATCCGGCCAGATCTCCGTGCCTGTGATTATCGGAAAAACATCGATGCATCCTCCGATCAGTTCGCCGGAAATTATACCGGAGCCGTTTATGACTTCATAGCCGTGCTCATCTTCACGCAGCTTTTTCAGATGGTTTATATTCTTCTCTTCCCAGTTCACAAAATCATCCGACCAATATTTGCTGGGCTTCACTTCATAGCCCGCTGTGTCTTTGAACAATATGTTCTCTACCGCCTCTTTAGTGTAGTCGAACATCTTCACATATTCGCCGAACTCGCACATAACGGACGGGCCGTAATAAGAAACTATACCCGCTTTTCTCATCACGAAATGGCTCACAGTCGTGTCCGAATAGCCCATGAATATCTTGGGATTGTCATGTATAACATCGTAGTCTATATATGGCAGAAGCCTTATCGAGTCGCTTCCGCCGATGGCGCAGAAGATGCCCTTTATTGACTTGTCGCAAAAGGCTTCCATTAAATCCTGCGCTCTCAGCTCCGGATGGTTATACACAAAATCGGTTCCCTTGAGGGCGTTTGGCATGGTGACCACGGTCAAACCGAAGTCTTTTTCGAGCCTATCTTTTGCGATATAGTATTTGTGGATCAGCCCTGCGTCGCCGAGCCCGCCCCACGACAGGCTGACGATGGCAATTTTATCGCCTTTTTTCAGCGCGTTCGGTTTTATCATTTTCTCATCTCCCGCAGAAATTGCCGGGTATATTTTCGGCGATGTTTAAATTATTTTCTGTGTGATTCAATTATAATATAGTTTAAATCATTCCGCAACCCGAAAACATTTATACGCTGCAAATTAAAAAACGGCACTCCCGATTGAGAGTGCCGCTATGTATTTTAATTATTTGAGCATGCCGTGCTCTTTTGCATATTCGTAATATGCCTCGATGCTGCGTCTTCTCGCCTCGTTGACGCTCGAACCGGTTCTGGTGACGGTCGTCATCGGGATGCCCTGCAGGCTGACGAGATACTTTGCGCTCGCGTTGAAGCCGCTGTCGATAGCGTTGTCGAGCAGAATTATCTCGTTGAAAGTCTCTCTCGCCTTGGCTATGTCCTTCTCGACGAAGAACTCGTCATACATCTTGCGGAACAGATTTGCGCCGCAGGAGGTCGGGGTTGCGCACACGCCGCGCGCGCCCGCCATATATGCATCAAACAGCAGCGGGATGTTCGCCTGGAGCACTGCGGAATCGCCCTGAACGGCGATTTTGTCCTTTATTCCCGCCATGGTGCAGGTGGTGTCCTTTATTCCGTGGAATCTGCCGGTCTTGACCAGCTCGCCGTATGCCTTGCCGGACATATTGCACGGCTGCATTCCCGGGAACTCATAGAGAATTATCGGCAGAGTAGTATATCCCGCGAGCTCGCTGAGATATTCGACAAGTCTCTGGTCGTTATCGGCATAGCCCTTTGAGACGAAAACGAGTCCGTCAACGCCGGTCTGCTCCATGCGCTTGACCTCTTCGACCTGCATATGCCATGTCGGCTCAAGGTTCGCTGTGGCGACGACCTCTGCGCTGCCGGAGTGCTTTGCGGCGATAGTCGCGCACTTGACTCTCTCCTCGGGAGTGAGCGTCGTCATCTCGGAGCTTCCGCAGACGGAGAACAGATGATGGGTTCCTCTCTCGACCTGCCACTCGACATACTGCGCGTAGACATCGTAATCTATCGACTTATCCTCTTTGAACGGGGTGAGCAGGAGGGAATAAACTCCCCTGTAGCTCTCAGGCTTATCAGTAAACATTGTTTCCACCTTCCGGATATTGTTTTTTCCAACGCTGATATCTTACTCCACAATGCACAAAAATGCAATAGAAAAAGGCTAATTGTTGCATTTGCTCTTGAAAAAACTACGGATTTCGATATAATTATTATTGATATTTATGCCGCCCGATGCGGCTTCGATTTTTTTTACAAAAGGAGCAGATAAATGAAAAAACGCAGCATGGTATGCCGACTCGGGAAGTTTCCCCAGCTGACGAGAACGGTATTCACCTCCGCCGACGGTCTCGCGTCGGACAACATAACCGCGCTCTGCTACGGCGCGGACAACTGCCTCTATGTCGGAACGGACAGAGGTCTTTCAAAGATAGATGGAAAGAAAATAACCACGGTCGATATCGGCATTGAAAACGCGCCGATATCCATGCTCTTCTGTGCGAACGACGGGCATATCTTCGTCGGCACGGGCAAGAGCGTAATCGAGCTCAGCGGCAAAAAAATTATAGCGTCCCGCGAGTTCTCGTCCGACGCCGTCGCGATGAAGCAGGACTGCAACAACGTCACATGGATTCTCACAAAGACCGTTCTCTACCGCTTCCCGCAGGGAGCTAAAGAATTCGATCTTAAAATCGGCGTGCCCGGCAAGGGCAGCTGCATCGCCGTTTTCGGCAACAACAAAGTCTATGTCGGAACCGAGAGCGACGGTCTCCATGCGCTCGTCGGCAAGAGATGGCACTGGTCGGAGCTCATGGAGGGCGTGACCGGAATACTCAGCAACAACATATCCTGCCTCGACATTGACCCCGCGGGCGATGTCTGGATAGGCACGGACAAGGGCGTCTGCGTCTACGACGACAACAGCTACTGGCTCGACAATTCTAAGATAACCGGTCTGCCCAAAGGCGAGATAACCGGCATGGTGACCGACAGCGAGGGCAGAAGATACTTCACGACCTCCTGCGGTCTCATAATCCTCCACAACGGCAAGCTCTCATATTACGGCTACAAGCGCTGGCTGCCTGATATGCATGCAACCGGCATCGTCCTCTCGCCCGACGGCAGCTTCTGCGTCTCCACCGCCTCCGGCGGCATCAGCGTTTTCAAGACTGAGATGATGACGCTCGAAGAGAAGGCAAAGAGACTTCGCGCATTCAGCGAAAAATACAACGTCCGCAAGGACGGCTTTGTGCTCGAGCGCGCGCTTGAGCATGAGGGCGTTGTGTCCGAAAATGAAGGCTATGTCTGCACCGGCGACAACGACGGACTCTGGACGGGGCTCTATCTCGGCGCGCTGTGCTTTGAATACGCCTGCACCAAGGACCCGGAGGTTCGCGCCGCGGCTCACCGCTCGCTGCTCGCGATGATAAAGCTCACCGAGATAACGGGCATTGAGGGCTTCACCGCCCGCTCGATAAGATACATCGACGAAGCCGGCTACGGCACGGGCGTGCGCCACGAATGGCACCACACCGCCGACAAGGACGGCAACGAGCTCGAGTGGCTCGGCGAGACTTCGTCCGACGAGATGGTCGGTCATTTCTACGCATACTCGAACTACTTCGATCTCGTCGCGGACGATGAGGAGAAGAAGCTGATAGCCTCCGTTGTCAAGAAGATTCTCGACCATATTCTCGACAACAAGTTCAGACTCGTTGACACCGACGGCGTGCCGACCACATGGGCGAACTGGGACCCCGATCTGCTCAACAACGACCACAAGTGGATATACGAAAAAGGCACTAACTCGCTTCAGATTCTGACCTTCCTCAAGGCGGGATATCATATCACCGGCGATAAGAGATACGAAGATGCGTTTGAATATCTCATCAGGGACAAGCACTTCGCTATGAACCTCATGCAGTACAAAATCCTTGACGGTCACCTGCTCCACATTGATGACAACCACGATTTCCTCATGATATCGCTGCTCATGCGCTATGTTGACGACCCGAAGCTTCGCTCCGTGTTCGCCATGGGTCTGACGCATCACTGGGACGACGAAAAGGCGGAGCACAATGCGTTCTTCAACTTCGTCTACGGCGCATGCACGGGCGAGCAGTGCGACATCGAGACTTCCGTAGACGAGCTTGCGGACTACCCGATGGATCAAATTCTCTGGACGCTCTACAACAGCTGGCGCGATCTCGACTGGGACATGCGCCCGACAGAGGTCGGCATGATCCCGCAGCTCTATCACCCGCTCCCGGCGCACGAAAGGCGCATAAACAGCTGCGACAGCAACCGTTTCATCGCGGACTCCGGCATCGCCGGCGAAGCCGAGCGCCTGTTCACGAAGTCGGACGACCCGACGGCGTTCACGATGTTCCCCGGCACGGGCGACGACCACGGAATGTATCTCATGGCGTGCACGAACTACACCCACCCCTACTGGTTCGCGCGCTACTACGGACTCATCGAAGAGGCGGAATAAAATATAAAGCAAAAATCCTACCCGGAATGGGTAGGATTTTTTGTTGCAAGTAAAAGTGAGCAGTGGAAAGGCTCGCGATATCAGCGGATATCATTCGCACGCGAAATCTGCGCAATTTTATTTCTTCTCAAAACTCACGGACTTTTCTTTCATCGAGATTTTTCCGACCTGGTAGCCGTAGTTTGTAAGCTCCTTTTTGAAGTTCAGAAACGAGTGGTCTATCGGCACGCCAGCGATATTTTGTATTTCATCAAAAGTGAGCTTCAGCGACTGCGCGCCGCTGTTTTTGACATATTCCCAAAGTGCGTTGTATTTGCTCCTTTTTTCGCCTCATTATTCGTCAATATAGCTGTTCCTCTTTTCGAGCACCCACGGGATATCCGCATCGAAGTCGAGCTGAATGACTGGAAGAGGAAAATCCGGCTCCGGCATGTCGATACGGTCGCTGAACGAAACGCCAAAATTCGGCGAGAGCGGATATGTTGCTTTTTCGTCCCAACAGGCTGTAGAGTCGCTTGTCGGTTTCCACGCGCTTTTGCCGCCGAGCAAAGTTCCGCAGATGTGGCAAAAGCCACCGTAGTACAGCGTGTTTTCGTCTTTGGCGCAATAGACATAACATTCGCAGATTTTTTTCATGTCAACGCCGAGCGCGGAGAAAAAGTCCCGGATATTCTGCGGAAGTTTGTCGACGGATCTCTCGAAGTTAAGACACCCGTCGCATTGGCACCCCTCGCTGACCGTTTTGGCGCGGTCATAGAACTGCCGTGTCTTTTCAACATCAACATCGATTTTGCATTCGCCGAATTGAAATATCAATCTTCGCACCTCCGATATGCCGATTTTCTTTGATTATATCAGCAAAGTGCGGAAAAATCCACCGGGATATGCAAAAAGGACGCAGTTTACACTGCGTCCTTTTTCTGTTGTGCTTATCAGCTGTGCTTTTTGCCCTTTTGCTGATTCGCGCTGTGGCAGGAGCCTGCCATAGCACAGTGGGCACAGTTGCAGCCGCAGGAGGATTTGCCTTTTTTCTTATTTTTTACGAGGCTGAATATTATCAGCGCCACGATAACGGCAAGCACAAGGCATATTATAATGGTTGCAATATTCTTTGATAACCACGCAAGCATTTCGGAAGACTCCTTTCACAGCATATAGCTTGGTTTATTTTGTGACCTTTACATCGGATGCGAGCTTTGTGGCCTCTTTGTAGGGGCGCACGAGCATGAAGATTATCAGGGCGAGGAAGATGAACGCGAACACAAGGCTTACGATATCAACTGCGCCGTGGATGTTGCCGGTGAAGAGGTTGCCGAACTGATTTATCATAAGGGAGATAACATAGGCGAAGCCGCACTGATAGCCGATTGCGAACCAGGTCCACTTTGCGCTGTTCATCTCACGCTTGATAGCGCCGATAGCTGCGAAGCAGGGAGCGCACAGAAGGTTGAAGACGAGGAACGAATAAGCGGTCAGGCCGGTGAACGCCTTTGCAAGGGTTGCATAAACGTTGCCCTCTGCGCCATAGAGGATGCCCATCGTACCGACGATGTTCTCCTTTGCGACAAGTCCGGTGATCGAAGCGACGGTAGCCTGCCAGTTGCCCCAGCCGAGCGGAACGAAGATCCAGGCGATAGCCGAGCCGACCTTTGCGAGCAGGGACTGATCAAGCTGATCCTCTGCAAGCATTCCGAAGTGGCCGTCTACGAAGCCGAAGTAAGAGGTGAACCAGACAACGATAGTTGAAAGAAGGATGATTGTACCTGCCTTCTTGATGAAGGACCAGCCGCGCTCCCACATGGAGCGGAGGACGTTCTTGAGGGTCGGCCAGTGATAGGCGGGAAGCTCCATAACGAACGGAGCGGGATCGCCGGAGAACATCTTGGTCTTCTTGAGCATGATGCCCGAGCAGATGATAGCCGCCATGCCGATGAAGTAAGCGGAGGTCGATACCAGAGCGGAGCCGCCGAAGAGCGCGCCTGCGATCATGGCGATGAACGGTACCTTAGCGCCGCAGGGGATGAATGTTGTTGTCATTATGGTCATACGGCGGTCGCGCTCATTTTCAATGGTACGCGAAGCCATGATTCCGGGAACGCCGCAGCCGGTGCCGATAAGCATCGGGATGAAGGATTTGCCGGAGAGACCGAACTTGCGGAATATACGGTCAAGGACGAATGCGATACGGGCCATGTAGCCGCACGCCTCAAGGAATGCGAGGAGCAGGAACAGGACGAGCATCTGGGGAACGAAGCCGAGGACAGCACCGACGCCGGCTACGATACCGTCGTTGATAAGTCCACTGAGCCAGTCGGCCGCGCCGACCTTTTCAAGTCCGTTGCCGACGAGAACCGGAATGCCGGGCACCCACACGCCGTAAGCGGCGGGATCGGGCTCGTCGAAGCCCTTCTCTTCAAGGTACTTGACAGCGTCAACATAGGTCATGCCTACTGTTGCTTCTTTGTCAGCCTTGGAGAGGTTTGCGGGGATTGCCGAGTAATAAGCGGTCATGGCGTTGACGGCGAGGGTCTCCTCATCCTCAACATCAACCGTTGCGGTGTCCGCTGTGGGCTGATAAGCCTTCATCTCGGCAAGAGCCTTGTCGGCGTCAAAATCTTCTGCGCCGAAGTCAATGCCGGTGAATGCGCTGACAGCCTCGGTAGCTGCGGTGTAGTCGTCAGCGTCGGTCGAATAAGCCTTCGAGCCGATGCCGAGCAGGTGCCAGCCGTCGCCGAACACTCCGTCGTTCATCCAGTCAGTCGCGAACGAGCCGACAGTGACCATGGAGATGTAGTAGACGAGGAACATGATAACTGCGAATATCGGAAGTCCGAGCCAGCGGTTTGTGACGATCTTATCGATCTTGTCGGAGGTCGAGAGCTGACCGACATTCTTCTTTTTGTAGCAGGCTTTGATTATAGATGCGATATAGATATATCTCTCATTCGTGATGATTGACTCTGCGTCGTCATCCATCTCTTTCTCTACCGCCTGAATGTCGCCCTCGATGTGCTCAAGGGTCGCCTTGTCGAGGTTGAGCTTCGCAAGCACCTTGTCGTCGCGCTCGAAGATTTTGATGGCGTACCATCTCTGCTGCTCCTCGGGGAGTCCGTGGACGGCGGCCTCTTCAATGTGCGCGAGAGCGTGCTCGACGGAGCCTTCAAATGTATGCATCGGAACGGTCTTGGTGCTCTTTGCAGCCTCGATGGCAGCCTCGGCGGCGTCCATGACTCCGTCACCTTTAAGGGCGGAGATCTCAACTATCTTGCAGCCGAGCTGGCGGGAGAGCTCATCGACGTTTATCTTGTCGCCGTTCTTCCTGACGACGTCCATCATGTTGATGGCGATAACAACGGGGATGCCGAGCTCGGTCAGCTGGGTAGTGAGATAGAGGTTTCTTTCGAGGTTCGTGCCGTCGATTATGTTAAGTATAGCGTCCGGGCGCTCATCGATAAGATAGTTTCTCGCGACAACTTCCTCAAGGGTGTAGGGCGAGAGCGAATAGATACCAGGAAGGTCGGTGATGATAACGCCGTCATGCTTTTTGAGTTTTCCTTCTTTTTTCTCAACCGTAACGCCCGGCCAGTTACCGACGAACTGGTTAGAACCGGTGAGAGCGTTGAACAGTGTGGTTTTACCGCTGTTGGGGTTACCCGCAAGAGCAATGCGTAAATCCATTTTGATAGCCTCTCTTTCTTGAAATTATATCAGCTTTTCTGCGCGGGGTCTTATTCGACCTCGATCATGTCCGCGTCGGCCTTTCTGAGCGAGAGCTCATAGCCGCGCACCGTGATCTCGACCGGATCGCCGAGAGGCGCGACCTTACGGATATAGACCTCCACGCCCTTGGTCAGTCCCATGTCCATGATGCGGCGCTTTGTTGCGCCCTCTCCGTGGAGCTTGACTACCTTGACCGTTTCGCCGATCTTAGCCTGCCTGAGAGTTTTCATTGCTTATATCCTCCTTTTGTGCTTTTTCACTTGGTGGTGTTGTGACCAATGGGGACAAATCGGTTTTGAAGTTTGCTTCAAAACTGCTCTGCATCCGAAATCAGCCGTTTATCGGGCGGTTTGTACCCATTGGGCACAACACTATATGTACTGCGCCGCAGCGCCGTCATATCATGATTTTCTTCGCCATCTCTTCGCTGATGGCAACGCGCGACTCCTTGACGTTGACTATAACATTTCCGCCCAGGGCGTTGACTACCTTTACAGTGCCGCCGACGACAAATCCGAGATTTTCGAGATGCTGTTTTACTTCCGGGCTGCCGCCTATCTTCTTGATGATATTCTCTTCGCCGACCTGCGCGAGCATCAAAGGCATCATATTGAGTCCCTCTTCCTCTTTTGTATTTCCGGGATTAGCATACGCTAACCTTGGGGCTTTAAAATTGATTAGCGCCAGCTAACCGTAATATATGGTACTCCTATAGTTGTTCCCTGTCAATAGAGTTTTTTCAATTTTTTGCCGCAAAACACAATTTCGGCGACATCCACAAACAATTAGCTTATGCTAACCGCCTGCTTTGGACATTTCAAACATATCCTCCCGCCCTTGATTTTTCCTAAGTGAAGTGATATCATACCTTTAATACATAACAATATACACACCTAAAAGGGAGGAACAGATATGCATCTTCAGGAATCGGGTGAAATGTATCTCGAAACTATATATGTGCTTTCAAAAAACGGCGTTGTACGCTCGCTCGACGTCGCGGAATATATGGGCTTTTCAAAGCCGAGCGTCAGCCGCGCCGTCGGGCTTCTCAAACAGGGCGGCTATCTTCTCATGGACAAGGAAGGGTATCTGACCCTCACCGAATCGGGGCTCGATGTAGCTAAGAAAATATACGAGCGCCACACTCTGCTCTCGAAATTTCTCGTCCGTCTCGGCGTTGATGAAAAGACCGCCGCAGAGGATGCGTGCAAGATGGAGCACGACATCAGCGACGAATCGTTTTCGGCGATAAAAGAGCATGTCCGCAGGAGCATGAAAAATGCCGATGAATAAAGAAATTTTTGCTCAGACCGACAGACTCGTGCTGAGAAAATTCAATCTGTGCGGAATATTGCAGGACGAAAAAAACAATGTACGCCTATGAGAGCGCCTTTTCGGACAGTGAAGCGCAGAGGATTTGCTTGAAGTAATAAAAAGAATCGATGCAGGCGAAAGCTCGGGCATTCGCTATTCAAAATATGATCTCTCGCCGCGCTTTGAGCCTCCCGAATGGGACTACAGAAAATACGATATCAAAAGCGACAACGCTCTATTCAAGGGCGAAACAGATCTTATCCGCGAGGCATATGAGAGCTGCTGATGGCGATATTTTCCGATTCATACACCCGTCTCCATTCAAAACAACCGACATAAAAAATCCTACCCGAGATGGGTAGGATTTTTTCACTCCCCGTCAAATCAACGGGGTTCATTTTTAATTATTATCAAAGATACTTTTTGATAAACTTATCAACTGTTGACCAATATTTTTCGGGGTCGACGGTCGAGGCCTCTGCGTGCGGTGCGCCGGGGATAACCAGCTTCTCTTTGTCGCACGCGGCGGCGCGGTAGACGCGCTCCTGCATCCAGAACGGGACAAAGTCGTCCTTGTCGCCATGGATGAACAGGGTCGGCGTGACGGAGCGCGAGACCTGCTCGATGCACGAAGCTTTCTTCATATCATAGCCCGCGCGCAGCATCGTTGCGCTTCTTGCGGCGGAGAGGAACGGGAAGGTCGGCAGACCGTAAACGTCCTTCATGTTGGCTCTGCACTCGTCCCAGACGGATGTATATCCGCAGTCCTCAATAGCGCAGACGACATTCGATTCGAGCGGCTCGCCGGTGGTCATCATGACTGTAGCCGCGCCCATCGAGAGACCGAAGAGCACTATCTTCGCGTTCGCATTCTCGTTGATTATGTAGTCGATCCACGCCTTGATGTCGATTCTGTCGTTCCAGCCCATGGTGACATAGTTCGACTCGCTCGCGCCGTGGCCGCAGAGATACGGGAACAGGCAGTTGTAGCCCATCTCATGGAACCTCTTGCCGAACGAGCCCATTCTTCTGGGCGAGCCGGTGTAGCCGTGGATGACTATCACCCAGACATCGCTCGGCTCGTCTGCAAGGATTATCTCGCCGTGGACATATCCGCCGCGGGGAGTGACTATCTTCACCTTTGCGGGACTCGCGGAGTCAAACCACTCCATGCCTTCTTTGGTGATACCGTCATACTCGTTCTTTTTCTCGTCCATTTTTTTGGCGATGGACTTTTTGCTCATGGTCTTGTTGAAAATCGCGTTGCCGACAGCAAGATACGCCGCGCCGACTGCTGCACCTGCGGAAGCGGCTGCTATAACAAGCTTTTCAGATGAACTTTTCTTTCCCACTGAAATTCATTCCTTTCATTTTATATGAGCCTTATACAGGAGTATTCTATCATAAAAAGTCCGCAGTTGCAATAACAAAAAGCCCCTGCAAAAGAATACAGAGGCTTCGGATATGTACCCGCCGCGCGGCGGGTGAGGTTTATTCCTCGTTGAGCTTATTGCGCTTGTTCTGGGTCTTGTTCTCCTGCTGATTCTGCTGCTTGTTGTTCTGCTGCTGATTCTGCTGGTTCTGACCCTGCTTGTTCTGCTGATTGCGGTTTTCCATTGAGAGCACACTCCATAGATCCCTTCGCGGGAAAATTAGGATTTTTTCAAATCCGTTTTATATTCTTTCCCCCGGTTCGCGTTTTTATGAGCCTGAAACTAATGAAAATTTTGCCTTTTTCTGATATAATTTATAATAGAAAGCTTACGGAGGTCAGCAGATGGAAATATCCGACGAACTCATATCGCATCTCGAATCGCTCGCGCACATAGAGCTTGGCTCTGGCGAGCGCGAGGATTGCCGCAGAGATTTTGAAAAGATAATATCATATATGGACACGCTGTCGGCGCTCGATACCGACGGCGTTGAGCCGCTGACCAATTTATCCGACACGGTGAATGTCCTGCGCGAGGATGAGACGGGCGAGACGCTCGGCGTAGAAGAGGCTCTGTCGAATGCCGCAGAAACGGCGGGCGGCTGCTTCTGCGTCCCGAAGACAGTGGAATGAGGTGCGCTATGAGAGATATTATTAAAGATTCCGCCCTCGTTCTGGCAGAAAAAATCAGGTGCGGCGAGATAAAAATCGTCGAAGTCTTAGACGCCGTATATGAATCCGAGAAGCAGAATAAAGAACTCAACTGCTTCATCACGCTCTGCCGCGAGCGCGCATATAGCAAAGGCTCGGAGATACAAAAACGCATCGATGCAGGCGAATATATCTCGCCGCTCGCGGGCGTGCCGATAGGCATAAAGGACAACATCGCAGTAGAAAATGTCAAAATGACCTGCGGGTCGCGGATGCTCGAAAATTATGTGCCGCCCGTGAGTGCGGCGGCGGTAGAAAAGCTCGAAGAAGCGGGGCTTATTATCGTCGGCAAGCTCAACATGGACGAGTTCGCCATGGGCTCGACGGGCGAGACTTCGTATTACGGCGCGGTGCTCAATCCCGTTGACAAAACTCGCGTGCCCGGCGGCTCGTCTTCGGGCGCGGCGGCGGCAGTCGCGGCGGGGATAGTCCCGCTCGCGCTCGGCTCGGACACGGGCGGCTCGGTCAGACAGCCCGCGGCATTCTGCGGGGTATTCGGCTTCAAGCCGACCTATGGCACCGTCTCCCGAAACGGGCTTGTCGCCTATGCCTCGTTGTTTGACCAGATAGGCGCGATAGCGAGAAATGCCTCCGACTGCGCAGCTCTCGCGGCGATAATATCCGGGCGCGACTGCGGTGATTCTACAACAGAGGATACTGCTCCCGTCCGTTCGGATTTTGTCGAGTCCTATTCGCTCTGCGGCAAAATTATAGGCGTGCCGAATGAATTTATTGATAATTGCGGCGAAGATATACGCAGTGCTGTGAATAATGCGCTCAAAAAAGCTGAATCGCTCGGCGCGAGGGTTGAATATTTCTCGCTTCCGCCGCTCAAATTTGCCGTGCCCGCCTATTATATAATCGCCTGCGCGCAGGCAAGCTCGAATCTTGCGCGGTATGACGGGGTGCGCTTCGGGCGGCGCGCGCAAAATACAGACGACCTGACAAAAATGTATATCAAAAGCCGCTCCGAAGGCTTCGGGCGCGAGGTCAGGCGCAGGATAATGCTCGGTAATTTCGTGCTCAGTGCGGGATACTACGACGCATATTACAACAAGGCGCTGAGAGCACGCAGGGTTATACGCGACACGCTTTCGGACGCTTTCAAAAAATATGATTTCATCGCGGGCGCTGTTTATCCGTCAACTGCGCCGAAGCTCGGCGAGAGCCTTGACGACCCGCTGAAAACTTATATCGGCGACGCATACACCGTTCCGGCTAACCTCGCTGGACTCCCGGCGATAAGCGTGCCGTGCGGAAAAACAGCCGCGCTTCAGCTCATGGCGGCACCGTTCGCGGACGAGAATCTTTTGGGCGCGGCAAGATGTCTGACCCTGTAACATTTAAAAATTTACAGAGTATGATCGTGTTGAACAAGTTTGAAGACACAGCTAAACGCAGTCGGACGGCGCAATGCTTGTAAAGTTTTAGGCATTACAAGGTACTATGGGAGGCTTTCAAATGAGATACGAAACTGTTGTCGGGCTCGAGGTCCACATAGAGCTGCTGACTGAGACAAAGATATTCTGCTCCTGCCCGACTGAGTTCGGCGGCAAGCCGAACACGCATGTCTGCCCGGTATGTCTCGGACTGCCCGGTACTCTGCCGACGCTGAACAAAAAAGCCGTTGAGCTTTCCGTCCGCGCGGGACTCGCGGCGGGTTGCGAGATAACACCGATAAGCCGCTTTGACCGCAAAAATTATTTTTACCCCGACCTGCCGAAGGCTTATCAGATATCCCAGTTATATCTGCCGCTGTGCCGAAACGGCTCGGTCACACTCGACAGCGGCAAAATTATACGCATAAAAGAGATGCACATGGAGGAGGACGCGGGGAAGCTCATGCACTCCCCCGACGACAACCGCACGCTCATCGACTGCAACCGCTGCGGAGTGCCGCTGCTTGAGATAGTCAGCGAGCCGGATATGCGAAGCGCCGAGGAGGCGGTCGAATATCTTGAAAAGCTGCGCGAGCTGATGCGCTTTGCCGGCGTTTCGGACTGTCGGATGCAGGAGGGCTCGCTGAGAGCGGATATAAATCTCTCCGTCCGCCCGGAGGGTGAAATAGAACTCGGAACGCGCACGGAGATGAAAAATCTGAACTCATTCAGAGCCGCCGAGCGCGCGATAAAAAGCGAGAGCGCGCGGCAAATATCGCTGATTGAAAACGGTGAAAATATTATTCAGGAGACCCGGCGCTGGGACGACGGCGCGGGTATGAGCTACGCTATGCGCTCGAAAGAGGACACGAGCGACTACAAATATTTTCCCGAGCCGGACATTCCGCCGGTAGTCGTTTCAACCCCCGACATTGAGAAAATCAAAAATCAGATGCCCGAACTGCCGCAGGCGAAGCGCCGTCGCTGGAGCGAAGAATATAATCTCGGCAGAGCGGACATTGACACACTGATGTCCTCGCCGTTCACGGCGGAGCTCTTCGACCGCACGGTTATGCTCTGCAAGAGCGCAAAGGACGCCGCATCGTGGATAAATGTTGAGCTCCCCGCCGTACTTCGCGGCGCGGGAATGAGCATTGAAGATGCAAAATTCAGCCCCGACTCGTTGGGCAGGCTCATAAATATGCTCTCATCAGGGGAGATAAACCGCGGCACGGCGAAAAAAGTCTTTGCAAAAATAGTGACCGAAAACGCCGACCCGGCGGAATATGTCCGAAAAAACGGACTTTCTCTGATGACCGACGCGGCGGCGATAGAGGACGCGGTAAAACGCGTTATCGCCGAAAACGAAAAGAGCGTCTCGCAGTACAGAGACGGCAAGACGCAGGCGTTTCAGTATCTTATCGGGCAGTGTATGCGCGCGCTCGGCGGCAAAGCCCCGGCGTCGGCAGTCACGGAAACGCTCAAAAGGCTGATATAAATAACAAAGGACTGCCGTTACCCGGCAGTCCCGTTTTGTTTTCAGCTTTATGCCTCGACTTCGGTGAGGTTCAGCGTGCCCCAGCTGTCGTTATTGAGCGTGAGCACCTTGTTGTCTTTATTATACGACGCGGTGAAGGTTATCTCCGTGCCCGCCTTGAAGCCTGCGATAGCTATCTCGGGAACTATGGTCACGGTCGCGGGGTCAGCCTCGGTGTCGACCTTGTATGTACCGGAGACCGAAGTGCCGACGGAGATGCCGAGGATATTGAGGTTGCTCGAATCATACTGGAAAGTGCCGTCCTCTTTGAACTCGATAGTCGCGTTGTTCTGCGAGTCGCTCCACTTGCCGACTATAAGCTTGTCAATTTTCGCTCCGCAGCCCGCAAAGGCGCAGACGATTATCGCGACAGCCATAACGAGAGCCGTCAGTCTGAGAGTCTTTTTCATTGGTGATTACCATCCTTTCTGTTTTGCCGCTTTTCTTCTATGCTCATTATATCACACTTCGCTCAATTTTGTCCATAGGTGTTACAGGGTACCATTGTGTCGAAAAAAGGTATAAACAGATTATTTACAATTTTGTAAAAACAATGTATAATTTTCTTGTTGCACATATGTGCTTGCGAAAGGAGAATACAAAAATGAAGAAAAATCCGTTCAAGCGGATACTCTGCATTGTCATCGCCGCAGTGATGCTCTGCTCGGTATTTGCTTCGACCGCGGCGGCCGCCACCAAGTGCGCCTGCGGCCATTCACCCGTTGTCATGATCTCCGGATTCGGCGCGACGATTCTCTCGGAGAAGCAGGAGGACGGCTCATTGAAGCGCGTTTTCCCGCCCGACACCAAAGAGATTCTCAAGCTCCTCGGAGTCAATGCCCCCGACCTCGTCACGGGCATAATCAAGCTCCTCGCCAAAAAGGGCACGGACGGCATCGAAAAGCCGCTTCGCGACATCATCACTTCTATAGTTGAGCCACTCAGAATGAACGACGACGGCACTTCCTATTACGACATCGTGCCGATACTCAGCGGCGCTAAAAACACGAGCCTTGAGGCGTTCACGAAGAACGACCAGCTCGACCTCGTCCCCTACACGGGCTCCGAGTTCCTCGACATGGAGGTCATCGGCGACGAGATAGGCGACGACCATGTTTTCAACTTCCTCTATGACTGGAGACTCAGCCACGCCGATGTTGCGGCTCAGCTCCACGATTATCTCGCAGAGGTCTGCGCCCTCACCGGGCACGACAAGGTCAGCGTATACAGCATCAGCCAGGGCAGCCTGCTGCTGGGCGTGTATATGTACGAATATCCCGATGACAACTATATCGACCGCGCGGTGTTCGACACTCCGCTTCTCGCGGGAAGCAACCTCGTCTCCGATCTCTACACTGACAAGCCCCTTGCATTGAACTTCGACACCACCCTCGATATTCTCAGAGCTATCCTGCACACCGAGACCGACTTCTCGTTCGTCATGGACATCATCCCTGCCGACGGCGCGAACAACGTCGCCGACTACGGACTCAAGAGCATGATCCTGCCGAGCGTTATAAACATCCCCGCATTCTGGGAGATGTGCGACCCGGAGAATTACGAATATATCAAGTCCCTGCGCCTCGACTCCGTCAAGAATGCAAAGCTCATTGAAAAAGTCGAGAAAGTCAGAAACGGCTTCATGTCTCACATTTCCGAGACCCTGTATGCTCAGCAGAAGAAGGGCGTCAGCGTTTCGATAAAGGCTTGCTCCGGCGTTCCGCTCGCATCGGGCACCGTTGACAACAGCGACGGCATAGTCAACATGAAATATTCCTGCGGCGCCGTCTGCGCGCCCTTCGGCGAGACTTTCCCCGCTGACTACAAGCAGGCTGTCAAGACCGGCAAGAACAACATCTCGCCCGACAGAACGGTTGACCTCTCGACCGGCTATATGCCCGAGCGCACATGGGTAGTCAACCGCCACTACCACGGTCAGGCGGAGTGGGATCCCCGCACCTACTCCCTGCTCATGGATCTCCTGCTCACCGACAACATCAAGGATGCATATTCGCACATCGAATATCCCCAGTTCATGGAGAGCCTCTCTCCGACGAGCGATGTAGTCGTTCTCTTCAAGAGCACGAACTCCTCGTTCCTGCCGACTCTCTCGAAGCACCTCTTCTCCTGCAACTCCGTCATGGTCAAGAACCTGTCGAAGAAGGACAAGATAAAGGTCTCTTCGATAACCTCGGAGAACGGCACGCTGAACTTCGCCCTGCCCTATCCGATAGTTCTTGAAGCAGGCGAGAGCGCCGAGATAGCCTTCACCGGAAAGGTTCCCGCGACCGAGAGCTACGACAAGATAACCGTTGCCTACAAGCGCATGACCGTCACCGGCAAGGACGCGACCCGCGACTTCGGCTTCACCGTCACCCGCAACTATTCGGGTGTCACGAAGATCGATCTCACCCCCGCTTATATCATCACCGCTATCCGCATAGCACATGATATACGCGATATCCTTGCGCGGATAGATGCGATCTTCTCGTTCATCAACGGGATAAAATAAAATATAAAATTAAAGCGAGCGGCATAACCGAGATTATGCCGCCCGCTTTTTGTTATGCTCTTTTATCCTATAAGCTCCGCAACATACAGACTCTCGTATATGCTCCCGTCGGAGGGAGATACATATTTCCCGAGGTCAACGAGTATCGCGTCTGCTTTTCCTTTAAATTCATAGCACTTCACACCGTTGACTTCGCCTAAATACTTGCCCTTTTCGGGAACGGGGCAGATATAAGCCGTTTCGCTCACTATCCCGTATTTTTTTCCGCGAAGCTCAAAAATGCCGTCCAATATGCAGTCATAGCGCAGGACAATACCGTTTTTCTTGTCCCCTATACTCTGTTCCATGGGGATATTGTTCAGCGAATAGACGGCGATTTCCGTGCCGTTTATTTTTTCGCGGTGCAGCGGACCTAAATCGGAATCCGTCAGCGCGAGGTTGTCGCCCGCATACCCGTAAAGTCTGTGATTCCAGACCTTATATGTCGGGATGCAAACACCCGCCACGCTGCCGCCGTGGGAAACGGCCGCTGTCGTTTTCTCCGCCGTCTGCGAAACAGTCTCGCCTGGCACTTTCTTTTCGGGCTCTCCCGCTCTGTCCGTCGCGATTTGACCACCTCGCTCCGTGCCGTTTTCGGTATTCAAAGTCGAATCGGAAGCGGGAAGTCCCAGGCTTTTGCCGACTGCTAAAACGGATATGAGAACCGTGCAAGCCGCAATGCACGCCGCCGCGGCATACCAAACCTTTTTCGGATGACCCTTGGCTTTGCTTTCCCGAACACTTTGAATCGGCTTATCCTTGATTTTATCCCAGACCTCCTCCGGGGCTTTAAAACTCATTGCGTCTCTCATGAATTTTTCTGTTGATTTACGCCTCATCCGTATGCACTCCTTTTCGGTCGAAATAACGCCTCAGCTTAGTGAGAGCGTAGCCGTATTTTGAACGGACAGACAAATAGGGGAGGTTCAAAACCTTGGCGATCTCCGTCTGCTTCAGGCCGGAATACAGATACAGCGATACTATCTGCCTCTCTGTTTCGCTCAGCGTTTTCAAGGCTTCCAGCGCAAGCATCGCGTTTTCGGTCTGCTCAAAACCCTCCGTGTCACCGGGCAGCAAATCAAGGCTCTCGCTGTCTACCGTCAAAAGCCTTGCGTTTTCCTTCATGCAGTCCATGCAGCAGTTGCGCGCTATGGCGAAAATCCACGCCCTCGCATTTGTGCCGGGCTTGTAGCCGCAGGCAGACTGCATAATATTAAGAAATGTCTCCGCTTCTATATCCTCCGCGAGCTGCCTGCTGCGAACCAACGACAGCGCAAACCGAAAGATCGGATCTTTCATGTCAAGATATAATCGGCTCAGAGCGTCTCTGTCTCCCGCGGCGATTTCGCAAATACACAGATCCAACTGCCTGCCTGTCATCAATTTCACTTCCCGTCTTTGTCTTTCGTCTATATATCCGTTTGAACGGTCGGAATGCATAAAATTTTTACCTTTTCTTTTGGCACAAGCATAAAATTATCCCGCCGAAAAACTCGACGGGATTTCTCTTTTTCCGTTACGGGGTGAGTCTGTTCGGGCCTCTGAAGAGGAACATCGCTTCCTTGATGTGCAGTCCGAGCATGAGCATGGTCAGGCGGTCGATACCGATTCCGAAGCCGCCGTGGGGCGGGCAGCCGTATTTGAAGAATTCGAGATAGAATTCAACATCCTTCTCGAGTCCCTTCTCCTGCGCCTGGCTCTTGAGCACATCGTATCTGTGCTCGCGCTGCGCGCCGGTGGTTATCTCGACGCCGCGCCAGATGAGGTCGTAGCCCTGCGGCACGCCGTTCTCGTCGCGCATATGGTAGAATGCACGCTTCTCGGCGCTGTAGTCGGTGATGAACAGGAACTCGTGACCGTACTTCTTCATGACCCAATCGTAGCTCAGGCGCTCGGCGTCGGTCGTGAGGTCGCCCTTTTCGCTGTCGGGCACGGTGTAGCCGAACTCCTTTTCGAGCTCGTCATAGAGGTCGGCGAGCTTTATGACGGGGAACGGAGTTGTCGGAACGATAACCTCCTTGCCGAACAGCTCCTCTATCTCCTCGCCGTACTTCTCCTTGACCGCTTTAAGCATATAGGTCAGCAGCTCCTCCTCCATCTTCATGACATCCTTGAAGGAGGTGATGTAGCTAAACTCAAGGTCAAAGCCGGAGAACTCGGTGGTGTGCTTATTTGTGTAGGACTTCTCGGCTCTGAAAACGGGGCCTACCTCGAATATACGCTCAAAGCCGCTCGCCATGGCCATCTGCTTATAGAACTGCGGGCTCTGCGCAAGATAGGCGAGGCGGTCAAAATACTTGACCTCAAAAACCTCCGCGCCGCTCTCGCTCGCCGCGCCGATGAGCTTGGGGGTGTGTATCTCGATAAAATTACGGTCTATAAGGAATTCGCGCATGGCGTTGACCATGGCGGTCTGAACCTTGAACATGAGCTGATTTTCGTCGGTGCGAAGGTCGATCCAGCGGTAGTCAATGCGCTGGTCGATGCTCGAACGCTCGACGCCCGGGCGCTTCTTGGTCGCAGGGATCTCCTTGCGCACTATCGGCAGCGCGTCGGCTATCGACTCTGCGGTTATCGACTCGGGGATTATCTCAACGCCGCCCATCTTGACGAAATCGTTCTCGACGGCGATGCCGACGACCGAGATAACGGAATCCTGAGTCAGAGTCGCTATCACGGGGCAGAGCTCCGGCAGCTTCTCTTTCTCGACGGTTATCTGGATTTTTCCGGTGATATCCTTGAGCACGATGAAAGCCATATACTTGCTGTCGCGCAGGTTCTCGACGAAGCCCTGAACGAGCACGGGTTTGCCGAGATTATTTTTGATGTCCGCAATGTAAGTTCTCTCCATTATCTGAGCCCTCCAAAGAGATTTGATATATCGGCAGCGTTGAGATCTCCGTCGTTGATGCTGTCCGCAAAGGCGTTTGCCGCAGCCTGAACGAGAGCCGACGAGAATTCATCGCTGAAGTTTTCGATTGAGAAAGCGGTCTTTTCGCCGTTTTCCATGTTCTTGACGAGGACTTCGCCCTTGGCGATATCGTCGTCGCCGATAACGCAGGTGAAGCGCGCGCCCAGTTTGTCGGCGTATTTCATCTGAGCCTTGACCGAGCGTCCCGCGACGTCAAACTGCGCGCTGACTCCGTCCGAGCGGAGATCCGTGCAGAGCTTCGCCGCAACGAGCGAAGCGGCGTCGCCGATTGAGCCGATATAGATATCGCACTTCTGGTCGCCGGGCAGCTCAATGCCCTGCGCCTCGATGACGCTGAGCAGGCGCTCGAGTCCCATTGCGAAGCCGAGCGACGGGGTGTGCTGACCGCCGAGCTCTTCAATGAGTCCGTCATAGCGTCCGCCGCCGCCGCAGACAAGTCCGTCGGTCTTGTCGTTGTGCGAGACGAATTCGAAAACGGTCTTTGTATAGTAATCAAGTCCGCGCACGATGTGCGGGTTGACAACATAGTCTATCATCAGCGCGTCAAGATAGCTCTTGACTTTCTCGAAATGCTCGCGGCACTCGTCGCAGAGATAGTCGAGCATAACGGGCGCGCCCTCGGCTATCTTCGAGCAGACGGGGCTCTTGCAGTCGAGAATACGCATAGGGTTGCGCTCGAGCCTGTCGAGGCAGGTGCCGCACAGCTCGTCTTTATACTGCTCAAAATATGCCTTGAGCGCCTTGTGATACTCGGCGCGGCAGGTCGGGCAGCCGATCGAGTTTATCTCGAGCGTCAAGTCTTCGATTCCGAGGAAAGCGAATATTTCGGCAGCGAGGGAAATTATCTCGGCATCGGCGGCGGGAGCCGGAGTGCCGAAGACCTCAACGCCGAACTGGTGGAACTCCCTGTATCTGCCGGACTGCGGCTTCTCGTAGCGATAGCACGAGGTTATATAGCAGGTCTTCTGCGGCAGGGGCTCGTTGAAAAGCCCGTGCTCCAGGAATGCGCGCGCAGCGCCCGCAGTGCCCTCGGGTCGGAGCGTTATAGAACGTCCGCCCTTGTCGAGGAAAGTATACATCTCCTTCTGCACGACATCGGTGGTGTCGCCGACGCCGCGGGCAAACAGCTCCGTATGCTCGAACACGGGAGTGCGAATCTCCTTGAAGCCGAAACGCGAGGCTATATCGAGCAGGGTATTTTCAAGAAAGCGGTTTTTATAGCTCGCCGCGGGCAGCACATCCTGAGTGCCCTTGACAGCTTTCGTAAAAAGAGCCATGTTTTTGTTCCTTCCATAAAAACATTAAATCCCGCCGTTGGCGGGATGAGCGAAAAAGCTCCGGAAAAATCCGCCCGGCGGGAAATACCGCCGGGGCGGGTCAAAGCTTATTTCGGGTTGACTATATCGCGCCAATCAAGGTCGCCGCGCGCAAGGCTGTGAATAAGAGCCTCGGCGGTGGCTATATTGGTGGCAACGGGGATGTTGTGCACGTCGCAGAGTCTGAGAAGATTTGCTTCGTTGGGCTCGTGCGGCTTGGGTGTGAGCGGATCTCTGAACATGAGCAGAAGATCGATCTCGTTGCAGGCTATTCTGGAAGCTATCTGCTGGTCGCCGCCCTGACTTCCGCTGAGGAAGCGCTGAATCTCAAGTCCCGTTGCCTCGGCTACGAGCTTGCCCGTAGTGCCGGTCGCGCACAGGGAATGGCGGCTCAGGATACCGCAATAAGCTATACAGAACTGGGTCATAAGTTCTTTTTTTGAGTCGTGAGCCATGAGAGCGATATTCATTGTGTATCCCCCTTTTCCGAGTTGTTGACTTCGCTGGTCATGTTAATATCATATCAGAGAAACCGGGTTATGACAAGAGTTATTTGTAACTTCTTACAAAATTTTAATAAAAACCCGACCGATTATTCCTCTGTTTCGGAATTTTCGCTGTCTTCGGCAGGTGACACTTCCTCAGCCGCGGTTTCTTCCGGCTTTTCCTGATCTTCCTCGCTCGGAGTGCAGGCGACGGTAACCAACTGCTCGCCCTCGGACACACGCATGACTCTGACACCCTTGGAGGGTCTTGCAAATGTGCTTATCTGTGAGACGGGGATGCGGATTATAATGCCGTCGGACGAGATGAAGATGACATCCTCGCTCTCGTCAACAACCGCTATTGCGGCAACGTCGCCGTAGGTCTCGGTGCGGTAGTTTATCGTGCCCTTGCCGCCTCTCGACTGGAGTCTGTAATCCGAAGGTTCGCTGCGTCTGCCGTAGCCGGTGGTACTGACTGTGAGGACAGCCTTTGCATCGTCGAGCACTTCCATGCCGACGACCTCGTCGCCCTCGCGCAGCTCAATCGCCTTGACTCCGCGCGCCGTTCTGCCGAGCGGTCTCGCGTCGTTTTCATTGAAGCGGATGCCCATGCCCTTGCGCGTGGCTATGAGCAGGTCGTCGTTGCCGGAGGTCAGGCGCACCCATGCGAGCTCGTCGTCATCGTCGAGATTTATCGCGATAACGCCGTTCTTGCGGACGTTGCGGTAAGCGTCGAGGCTCGTGCGCTTGATGATACCCTTGCGCGTGACCATGCACAGGAACGCATCGGGGTCATATTCGGGCACTCTTATCATCGCTGACACCTTCTCGCCCGCTTCAAGGGGCAGAAGGTTGACTATATTCATGCCCTTGCTGTTTCTCGAGCCCTCGGGCACTTCGTAGCCCTTGAGACGGTAAGTCCTGCCGCGGGTGGTGAAGAACATGACATAATCGTGGGTCGAGCAGGTAAACATGGTCTTTGCCACATCCTCCTCGCGCCTTGTCATGCCCTTGACGCCTCTGCCGCCGCGGTGTTGGATCGTGTATGCGTCGGCGGGGATACGCTTGATATAGCCGAGGTTCGTCATGGTGAACACGCAGGTCTCCTCGGGGATAAGATCCTCGATATCGACCTCGCCGCTGACATTTTCAATGACGGTTCGGCGGTCGTCGCCGAACTTCTCGGCGATGGCGCCGGTCTCCTCGCGGACTATAGTAAGTATTCTCGACTCGTTCGAGAGAATATCTATAAAGTCGGCTATCTTCGCCTTGAGCTGAGCCATCTCGTCCTCGACCTTTATGCGCTCGAGTCCGGTCAGCTGTCCGAGTCTCATCTGGACTATCGCCTGCGCCTGAATCTCATCGAGACCGAAGCGGTTCATGAGCGCTTCGCGTCCCTCGGGGATGCTCTTTGATGCGCGCAGGATAGCTATGACCTCGTCGATGAAATCAAGCGCCGTGAGCAAGCCCTCGAGTATATGGGCGCGCTCCTGAGCTTTTTTCAGATCGTACCTTGTGCGGCGGGTGACTATCTCGCACTGGTAGTCGATATACTGCTGGAGAATCTGCTTAAGGGTGAGTATCTTCGGCTCGCCGTTTACGAGGGCGAGCATAATCACGCCGAAGGTAGACTGGAGCTGAGTGTAGGTATAGAGCTGATTCAAAACTACCTGCGGATTCGCGTCGCGCTTCAAGGTGATGTCGATGTGCATACCGGAGCGCGAGGAATAGTCGTGGATATCGGATATGCCCTCGATGCGCTTATCCTTGACGAGATCCGCCATGCTCTCTATGAGCTTCGCCTTGTTGACGCCGTAGGGTATCTCGGTGACAACTATCTTGTGGCGGTCGCCCTTTGTCTCGACTATCTCGGCGCGGGCGCGGACTATAATCTTGCCGCGACCTGTGCCGTAGGCGGCGCGTATGCCCGCTCTGCCCATGATTATTCCGCGGGTCGGGAAATCGGGGCCTGGCAGATGAGTCATAAGCTCCTCGAGAGTCGCATCGGGGTTATCTATCAGGCAGTTCATGGCGGCTACGACCTCGCGCAGATTGTGCGGAGGGATATTTGTCGCCATACCGACCGCTATGCCTACAGAGCCATTTACAAGCAGATTCGGATATCTCGACGGGAGCACCGTGGGCTCCTTGAGTCGATCGTCGTAGTTCGGGATAAAATCGACCGTGTCCTTGTCGATATCCGTCAGCATTTCGAGAGAGAGCTTCTTGAGCTTTGACTCGGTGTAACGGTAGGCGGCGGGCGGGTCGCCGTCGACGGAACCGAAGTTGCCGTGGCCGTCAACGAGCGTATATCTCATGGAGAAGTCCTGCGCCAAACGCACCATGGCGTCATAGACGGAGGCGTCGCCGTGAGGATGATAGCGGCCGAGCACCGAACCGACCGTGTCCGCGCATTTGCGGTACGGCTTGTCGGGATAGAGGCCGTTTTCGTACATGGTGTAAAGTATGCGTCTGTGGACGGGCTTCAAGCCGTCGCGCACATCGGGCAGAGCACGCGAGGTGATGACCGACATGGAGTAATCCAGAAAGGATTTACGCACTTCTCTATTGATCTCGACATTGATTATTTTTTGTTCGTTATATGCTTCGTCAAAGCTCACAGAGATCTACTCCTTTCCGTTATATGTCCAGGTTCTGGACGTATTTTGCATTGGTTTCGATGAACTCGCGGCGCGGTTCGACCTTGTCGCCCATAAGAATGGAGAAGGTCTCGTCCGCGAGCATCGCATCCTCTACATTGACGCGCAGCATCGTGCGGAAGTCGGGATCCATTGTCGTCTCCCAGAGCTGCTCGGCATCCATCTCGCCGAGACCTTTGTATCTCTGGATATCGCAGCTGCCCGAGCCGCCGAACTCCGACATGAACTGGTCGCGCTCCTCGTCGGAGAAAGCGTATCTTATCTTCTTGCCCTTGCTGACTTTGAACAGCGGGGGCTGAGCGAGATAGACATGACCCTGCTCGATAAGCGGACGCATATAGCGGAAGAAGAAGGTCAGCAACAGCGTTCTGATATGCGCGCCGTCGACATCGGCATCCGCCATGATAACTATCTTGTTGTAGCGAAGCTTTGTTATATCAAACTCGTCGCCGATTCCGGTGCCGAGGGCGATGACAATAGGCATGAGCTTCTCGTTGCCGATAACCCTGTCGAGTCTCGCCTTTTCGACGTTGAGCATCTTGCCCCAAAGGGGAAGAATCGCCTGGAAGCGTCTGTCGCGTCCCTCTTTTGCGGAGCCGCCTGCGGAATCTCCCTCGACGATGTAGAGCTCCGTGCGCTCGGCGTCTCGCTCGGTGCAGTCGGCAAGCTTGCCGGGCAGGGAGTTTGAATCGAGAACAGATTTGCGGCGAGCCAGTTCGCGCGCCTTTCTCGCAGCTTCTCTTGCGCGCGAGGCGTCGAGAGCCTTCGAGAATATCGCCTTTGCGACTGCGGGATTCTCTTCAAAATAGGTCATCAGCTTCTCATAGACCGTTGTCGAGACGAGCTGGGTTATATCGGTGTTGCCGAGCTTGCCCTTTGTCTGTCCCTCGAACTGCGCCTCGGTGAGTTTGACGCTGATAACGGCAGTCAGTCCCTCGCGGACATCGTCACCCGAGAGCTTCTTGTCGCCGTCTTTGAGAATGGAATATTTGCGTCCGTAGTCGTTGAAAACGCGGGTCAGAGCGGTCTTGAAGCCGGTTTCGTGAGTACCGCCGTCAACGGTGTGGACGTTGTTTGCAAACGAGAGCATTGTCTCGTTGTAGCTGTCTGTATACTGCATGGCGATCTCCGCGCTTCTGTCGCCGTGCATGGCGGAGAAATGGATCGGCTTTTCATGCAGGGGAGTCTGACCGCGGCTTGTGGTCAGATAATCGACGAAGCTCGAAAGTCCGCCCTCGTAGCAGTAGGTGCGCTCGATGATATTATCGGGGTCGCGCCTGTCCGCAAGGGTTATGCACAGTCCCGCATTGAGGAACGCGGACTCGCGCAGGTGCCTTTCGAGGGTCTCGAAATCATAGACCGTGGTCTCGCGGAAAATCTCGGGATCGGGCTTGAAGCGTATAGTCGTGCCGGTCGCCGACGAGGTGCCTATCTCCTTGAGGTCATAGTCGGGATGACCGCCGTTCGAGAAGCGCTGCTGATAGACATGGCCGTTCTGCGCAACTTCAACTTCGAGCCACTCGGACAGGGCGTTGACGACGGACGAACCGACGCCATGCAGACCGCCGGAGACCTTGTAGCCGTTGCCGCCGAACTTACCGCCGGCGTGCAGGACGGTCAGAACAACCGTCACGGTGGAGATGCCCATCTTTTCGTTCATGCCCACGGGGATACCGCGTCCGTTATCCTTGACGCTGATAACATTGCCCGGGAGTATCTCAACATCGATATTCGTGCAGAAGCCCGCGAGAGCTTCGTCTATGGAGTTGTCGACTATCTCATACACAAGGTGGTGCAGGCCGCGCGGACCCGTCGAGCCGATGTACATACCGGGACGCTTGCGGACCGCCTCAAGTCCCTCAAGAACCTGAATCTGGCTCGCGTCGTATTCCTCGGTGACCTTGGTGTTCATATCCTTGTCAAGCTCAATGTCTTCGTCGAGCACGAGCTCGTCCTGATTCTCGGCGTTCTCTTCAAGGATCTCGTTGTTCTCATTGTTATCCAAAGCTTTCATCCTCCTTCTCCAAAGCTATAAAAACGAATTTACTGATTCGTCAGGGTGGAGAACATGTTCTTTTTCTTCTTTTTCTTTTTGGGCTTGTACTTCGGCGGATTTTCGAGTCTCATTCTCGCGCTCTTGGACTTTGCGAGATACTTGTTGACCTGGACAACGGGAGAGATCATGTCCGCGCTCATGTAATCAACGCAGTTTGCGAGCAGGTCCTGATCGTTGTTGAGCTCGCCGAGGACGGTGACGGCTATGATGCTCTGAATCTCGTTCGTGCCGTCGTCATAAATCTCGTTGAGGAGATTGAAGAGCTTTCTCATCTTCTGCGGGTCGTTCTCTTTTATGACCTTGATAACCACGGGAGCGGCGTGATTCTTGAAGAAATCCTCGGGCAGGAACTCGCCGTAGGTCTCAATATTCTTTCTGTATTCGTCGCGCAGCTCGGGATAGATAACGCTCAGACGGTTCGCGAAGGTGTTCGCGTCATAGCACGCCTCGCCGCTCTTTGCCGCAGCTTTAGACACGGGGGTGGGGAGCTTCACTTTTTTCTTATCGGCTGTGCCGTTCTTGCCGAAGCTCTCTTCGATAAGCTCGGCATACTCGTCCGAGATAAACTTGATGTCCTTGTCGTCGGCGGTCTCAATGTCGAGCAGAGAATGGGCTATCTTCGCGAAGTCGGTCTCGTTCGCGCCCTCTTTCTGCGCCCAGAGCAGGGCTATTTTGTTGTCGTAGTGCTCGATACGCAGAGCCTTGTTGTCGCCGGAAAAATCCATAACGGCGCGTCCGCTCGTGACGGAGACGGGGATACCGTCGGAGATATCTGCGGGAGTGGTGATTCTGAAGCCGCACTTCGTGAGGGTCGGCTCGAGGTTCTTGTAGATGTCGTTCATCGCTATACGGATATCGATCATAACTGTTCTCCTTAAAAAATACTCTGCACAGAGTATATATTATATATACTAATATAATATATCATAATATCGGCGCGTTTGCAATGCTCTAACAGAAAAATACTGCGCCCGTTTTCAAATAAAACGGGTTGACGAAAGGCGTATAACTGTGGTATTATAAAAAATCAAAAGAACGAGGTTTTTCATAGCCTCAGAGCAAGAAAGAAAAGGACTTTTCCGATGAAAAAAAAGGTGTTTATAAACATTGAGGACAGCCACTCCGGGCATGACGACAGCTACTCGTCGCAGACGAGCACGCAGGGTGTTCTGCGCCTGCTTGAAAACGGCTACGAGCTCTCATATGAAGAGCCTGCCGCCGAGATGGAGGGCTGCGTGACCACCCTGCTCATAGAGGACGGCGGACTCGTCACAATGACGAGAAACGGTGCATATACTACACAGATGGTCATGGAGCGCGGCAGGCGCCATGTCTGCCACTACGCGACACCGTTCGGCGATATGCTCCTCGGCATATTCGCCAAAAAGGTCGAGTCGTCCGTGACGGAGGAGGGCGGCGAGCTGCTGCTCAACTACACTATCGATGTCAACGCGGATCTCGCCGCGTCGAACGAGCTGAAGATAACGGTCAGCGGACAGTAAAAAAGACGGTTTGCCCGCAGAAACTGCGGTTACACGAAAGGATGGATAAATTTTATGTCAGTGCTTGTAAAACAGGTCGAGGATAAGCTCTGCGAGCTTGTCAGGGACGCCGCGAAAAAGGCGATGGCGGCAGGTGAACTGCCCGAAGCCGAGCTCACGGATTTCAAGGTCGAAATCCCGGCGGACAGAAAGAACGGCGACTACTCCACAAACGCCGCCATGGCGTGGGCGAGAGCTTTCAGACGCGCGCCCGCTATGATAGCCGCGGCTATAACAAAGAACATTGACCTCGAGGGCACCGCGTTTTCATCCTGCGAGGCGGCGGGTCCCGGATTCATAAACTTCCGTCTCGCCGACCGCTTCTATTCGGAGATTCTCATGGATATCCGCAAAAAGGGCATCGACTACGGCCGCTCCGACTTCGGTAAGGGCGAAAAGGTAAATATTGAGTTCGTCTCCGCCAATCCGACGGGTCCGATGCACATGGGCAACGCCCGCGGCGGCGCCCTGGGCGACTGCCTCGCGGCGGTCATGGACTTTGCAGGCTATAACGTCAGCCGCGAATTCTATATCAACGACGCCGGCAATCAGATCGATAAATTCGCCCTCTCGCTCGATATCCGCTATCAGCAGATATACAAAGGCGCCGACGCGCCCGAGCTGCCCGAGGACAGCTACCACGGAGAGGACATAGCCGTGCGCGCCAGGGAATTTGCCGATGTCTACGGCGACAAATATATCTCCGAGAGCGAGGAAGTCCGCCGCAAGGCGCTCGTCGATTTCGCGCTGCCGAAGAACATCGACTCGATGCACGAGATACTTTCAAAATACAGAATAGAATACGACACATGGTTCAAGGAGAGCACCCTGCACAACGGCACGGAGCTTCATGATACCATAGAGCTGCTCAAAGAAAAGGGACTCACCTACGAGCTTGACGGCGCGCTGTGGTACAAGAACATTGAGGTTCAGACAAAGCGCCTGCTCGCACAGGGCAAGACGCAGGAGGAGATCGACAAGCTCGGTCTCAAGGACGACGTGCTCATCCGCCAGAACGGCAACCCGACCTATTTCGCGGCGGATATCGCATATCACCGCAACAAGCTCGCCGTCAGAAAGTTTGACAGGGCGATAGATGTCTGGGGTGCAGACCACCACGGTCATGTCGCCAGAATGAAGGGCGCACTCGACGCGATAGGTCTCGACGGCGACAAGCTCGACATAATCCTCATGCAGCTCGTTCGCCTGACGAGAAACGGCGAAGTCGTGCGCATGTCCAAGCGTACCGGCAAGGCGATAACCCTCGTCGACCTGCTCGAAGAGATACCGATAGACGCGGTGCGTTTCTTCTTCAATCTCCGCGAACCCGCAACACAGATGGAGTTCGACCTCGATCTCGCCGTCGCCGAGAATTCGCAGAACCCGGTTTACTATTGCCAGTACGCCCACGCGAGAATTTGCAGCATACTGAGAAAGCTCAAGGAGCAGGGCTGTGACATCCCCGAGTGCACGCCCGAGCAGCTCGACCTGCTCACCGCACCCGAGGAGCGCGAGATAATCAGGCACTTAGCGTCGCTCACCGACGAGATCGCTCTCTCCGCCAAAAACTATGATCCCGCGCGCATCACGCGCTACTGCATCGACCTCGCGACCCTCTTCCACAAGTTCTACAACGCCTGCCGCGTCAACTGCGACGACAAGAACTTGAGTGCGGCGAGAATATATCTGTGCCTGTGCGTCAAGGAAGTTCTCAAGAACATCCTGACACTGCTCAAGATAAGCGTGCCGGAGAGAATGTAAAAAAACAGAATCAAAAAATCATTCCGCAGGGGCCCGGCGTTCCTGCGGAATATTAAAATGCGGAGTTTTTCCTACATACAAGCGGCGTAAGGCTGTAATCGAGCGATTGTAGGGTGCGGCGACTCGACGCACCGCTGCCGCGTGAGCGGCACGAAATCATTTCGGCGCCTGTATCCGCATACCTGCATATTACCCCGGAGGTTATCATGACAAAGCTTCTGATAAAACTCTTTATCAAGGACAGCGAAAAAACCGACGACCCTGCCGTGCGCTCGCGCTACGGCACACTCAGCGGCATCGTCGGCATACTGTGCAACATTCTGCTGACCGCCGCAAAGTTCATTGTCGGCTCGGTAACGGGCAGTATCGCAATAACCGCAGACGCCGCGAACAACCTCTCGGACGCTGGCTCGTCCGCCGTCACGCTCGTCAGCTTCCGTCTGGCAAATAAGCCCGCCGACGATGAGCACCCGTTCGGTCACGGCAGAATAGAATATGTCTGCGCGCTGATAGTCTCGTTTATCATACTGCTCATGGGCGGCGAGCTGATCCGCTCGTCGGTAGACAAAATTCTTCACCCGGAGCCGCTCCAGTTCAGCATGACTGCACTCATAGTGCTCATCGCCTCGATCGGAGTCAAAATATGGATGGCGGTTTTTAACAGAAATATCGGCAAAAGGATAAACTCGACCGCCGTCGGAGCGGTCGTTATGGACAGCGTCAGCGACACCGCGGCGACAACCGTGTCCATGATAGCCCTTATTCTCTCGAAAATTACCTCTGTGCCGCTCGACGGGTACATGGGAATAGTAGTAGCCCTGTTCATCATCGCGACCGGAATAGGCATATTCAAGGACACGATGAACGAACTGCTCGGCGCGCCCGCTTCGCCGGAGACGGTGCAGGAAATCGAGAGCGACATTCTCTCATACGAGGGCGTTATCGGCGTCCACGACCTCATGGTTCATGACTACGGACCGGGCAGGATGTTCGCCTCCGCCCATGTCGAAGTGCCGTCCGACTGCGACATAATGGCGTGCCACGACACCATAGACCGCATCGAGCGCGACATAAAGAAGAAGTTCGCCATAAACATTGTCCTGCATATGGATCCGATAGTCGTTGATGATGAACATATAAACGCCCTGCGCGAAAAGGTCGGCGAGCTGATAAAGGAAGTTGACCCGAGATTCACGATGCACGACTTCAGAATGGTGGAAGGTCCTACGCACACCAACCTCATTTTCGACCTCGTCGTGCCGCACAAATATCCGTTCACGAAAGGGCAGATAAAAGAGCTGATAAGCGACAAAATATCGATCGAGATCGGCGAGAACTACTACGCCGTTATGACCATAGAAAGCAGCTTCGTCGAAGACGAGAGAAAGTGAGGGCAACACAATGGGAACCACCGAAAAGACTGAGCTTACCGTGATGTGCATGATCTGCGACGGCACGAAGATACTCGTGCAGGACAGAGTGAATAAGGACTGGCCGGGCGTAACCTTCCCCGGCGGTCATGTTGAGCCGGGCGAGGCATTCACCGACGCCGTGCGCCGCGAGGTTAAAGAGGAGACGGGACTTGATATCTTCCGCCCGACGGTATGCGGAATCAACGATTTTATCCGCGACGACGGCACGCGCTACATAGTGCTGTTTTTCCGCGCCGACCGCTTCAGCGGCGAGCTCAAAAATTCCGCCGAGGGCAGAGTATTCTGGATCGAGCGCGACGAGCTGACGCAGTATAAGCTCTCGCAGGATTTCATCGACATGGTTCATGTCATGGAAAACCCGTCGCTGACCGAATTTTTCTATGAGCGCGACGGCGAAAATTGGAAGAAGAGAATAATATAAACCCGTGTTAAACGTGGTATTCAAAGCAAAAAATCCTGCCTGCGGTTTTTCCGTAGGCGGGATTTTGATTTTGTGGGGAAAAACAATCTTTCCGTTGTTTGCAGATATGTAGACTTCAAAAGCAGGCGGTATATAAAATAAACTTTGCGGAAATTCTGTGCCGCTATCGCGGCATCGGTGCGTCGAGTCGCCGCACCCTACAAGTTTCACATCAATAAAATTGTGCAAACTTCGCGGGCGGATAACATCAGCTTCAGCAAGGTTGTGATGATTTCCAACATTACGGCGGTTGACCGTTGCCGATACTTATATCCGCAAATTCCTATTCGCCTAACGCTCACAGCCCATCAGCAGCCTTTCACCTCCTCCGAGCATTTACATTTTGGAAAAAATATGCTATAATGCGGGCACAAAACTCTGGGGAGAGATAATAAGATGATAAGATTGGCATCAGTCGGCGATGCGGGAGAGCTTGAGCGCCTCAATGCAGAGTTCAACGGCAAGGGCAAGACTACGGAAGAAAGCATTCGCGCCTCGCTTCTTACAAACAGGCGCGAGATTGTCATCGTTGCGGACGGCAACGGAGGACGGCTCGCCGGCTTCGTCTGCGTTCAGCTGAAAAAATCGTTCTGCTACGACGAATATATGCCCGAGATAACGGAAGTCTATGTCCGTCCCGAGTATCGCGGGCGGGGAATCGCACGCGAAATGCTGATTTTTGCGCAGGAATACTGCAAAAAAATATACCCGCTCCACAGCTTCGAGCTGTTGACGGGCAGCGATAACACTGCCGCGCAAAAGCTCTACTCCGCCCTCGGCTTCGAGTGTGACGGCGAAATGCATATGTCAAAGCAGGTAAAATAATTTGAGAGAATCGCAGGAACAGAGCTATGAGAATAATAAATACTTTTGATAAAATACCCGGCTGCTTTAAGAACAGCGTCTTTGATTTGGATGCATGGAGAGTATACGCCCGCGCGATTTCGCCGGAGCTTGGCGAAAAATGCGAACGGGATTCGAGGGAATATGATTTCAATAATGACGTGCTGCCCGTAGTCAATAACGTGCTGCTCAATAAGGCTGCCGAGCTTTCGGAAATGCTCGCTGCGTGGGCTGAACAATCCGAGAAATATCATAACGGCGACATTAACCGTGACGAATATGACAAGTGGCGCTACAATTATCCGAAGTATGATGAAGCTTCCGGTTTTGTAAAAGTGCCGTCACAGAATTTCAGTGATACTATGGCTGAAGCGTTTAAGGATAAATTAAAATAATGCAAACGACAAAAGCCCCGTACTGACTTTAATCCGTCAGTACGGGGCTTAATGTTAATATGGTATTTTTGCGAGCCACAAGATATTACTTTTTACTCACAAACCACTCGATATATACGATAAAGGGTAACGAGCAGAATCTTATCAACGGGCTCTTTGAAAACCCTGAAGCCCTTGATATTACTGGGGTTTTAGACTTTTTCAATTTATTCCCACTCGCTCCCGAAAACCACCTCTTAAACAATTCTGTATAGGTGGTTTAGCCGGAGTTATCGTAGTTATCCGAAATATCCATAAAATATGGACTCTACAAACTTCTGTTGTCATTTTGTTGTCACTATAATAACATATACCGAAGTGCACTTCAACACTTTACTGTGGTAAATTTATTGTTTATTAAGTCTTCTTTTATACTCGGTTCCCCAATCAATAAGGTCGTTTACATCTTCCTCTAAACATTCAAGGTCAGGCAACTCGATTGGCTTTTCACTTGGCTGAGAATGTTCAAAACAAGAATATTTTGTCATCATTTTTTCAATAAAATCAACATCCTTTGATTCGATTATTTTTAGATATCTAATCTTTAATGATGAAATATTTTTACTATATCTAGTAACCAATCCGTTTAACAACAATTTTTCGATGAGATATTCAATATCTACCCTTACAATTGTGCAACAACTCTTGAGTTTGGCATCGGCTAAATCATAATCTCCGTCTTCTCTCAATTTGCGTATTTTAGGTATAGATTCATCTTTTATCGTTTGTAATGAAGATATAGCATTAGTTTTATTGTAGTCTCCCTTGTATATTGGTTCTCCCATAGGACTGTTTCTGAGTTCTATATAATTAAATTTGGAAGATTCTTTTATTTCAGGATTTTCAAGTAAGTACAGTTCCATACAATTTTTGAGTGTTTCTGCAAATGCAAGGCGATGTGTAAATACTATTACCTGTCTTTCAAAAGACAGTTTAACCAATTGTTTTGCTACATTATCTTCATAGTTGTGGTCTAAAGAATTTATTGGATCATCAAATATAAAGGCTTGTGTCTTATTAATAGAGTTTAAATCGGCTAAAAAGGCAGCAATAGAAACAACTCTATATTCACCCTCACTTAAAACTTCTTCCGTTTTCTTTTTTTCGAAAGCTCCTTTTATCGATATTCTGTGAGATGTTCTACCTTTTTTGCCATCCGATAATAATTCCACCTTTATCGATCGTGAAGGATTGAGTGCATTTAATTCATTTTCAAATCTTCTTACATACACCTCAGTAATCATTTTTTCAGACAATGCATTCTTCGCTTTTGTAATATTATTGGTTTTTATGCCAGCCTTAATATTTTTTAAGATAATAAGTTCCTTTTTCAATTTAACATTATTCTGATTCTCGGAAAACCATTTTTTACTTTGAAGTTCAATTCTATCCTTGATTTGTTTTTCTGAATTATTAATGAATTCATCAATGGATTCAATCTGCTCCTTTATTATTTTCGTAAATTCATCAAATTTGTTAAGTACTTCATTAACGCATACTACTTTTGGGCATTCTCCATTTTTCGGGTCATAATTGTATAACCAATTTGCTCTAATATATAGTTTATTCAACACATCTTCAATGTAAGAGACGACATAATCCGGGAACATATTTGTAATAAGAATTTGTTTTGTGTCATTTACATTAAGATTCCTATTGATAAGTTCACTTAATTTTTGTGTCTTTTTATTTAAGATTTCATATGCATCATTTTGCTTTTTTTCAAGGTCTGAAGCATATATTTCTGAAAATTTAGCGTATCTTATTTTCGCTTCAGAAGAAAGCGGTTGCTGGCATAATACGCATATATCTTTTGTACTATCTCCCTCAATTGAATCAGAAAATTTCTGTGATGATTTCCACATATCTTTCCAAAGATCAGACCCAAACTCTTTAATGCTTGAAACTTCTCTATATGTTTTTAATAAATTTTCAAATTCACGATGAGTTTTAATTTGAATTTCGATAGAGTGAATATAATCTTCAACATTACTTTGATCCAATTGGGAGTAGGCAGTAGATATTTTACTCTTTAATTGTGAAAGTATTTCTACTTGTTGAGATAGTTTTTTCTTGGTTTGATCAGGATTAGAATCATTGAAAGCCTTTTCAATCAATTCTAATTGCTTTTGATCTTTCTCTGTGAAATTTATACATTTTTCAAAATTATCAATCAGTGCAAGTGTTTTCAATTCGCTATATTTCTTACTTAAGTCAGAGGTTGATAGTTCGTTAGGTACGCTTTTTAAATTTGAAGTTTTAGTATTGTATTCTGAACTTACCTCTTGGCTTATATACTCTGATATTTCAGCTAACTGAGTAAAAATATGTAATAATTTTGGTTCGTAAATTGTTTCTGTTGATTTGTCTAAAAACCTTTGTGCTATTTTTGTGTCATATATTCTGATCGGATAATTTTTATCATTCTTTAACGACCAATTAGATGTTGTATCTTCGCCGTCACAAGAAAAGGTTAATGTTGCTTTTGCTGGAATATTGATTTTTTCAAAAATGTTGGAAAAAATGTTGATGTCGTCTTTAGGATTTTCAGCCTTTTTTAACACCTTAACATATGATGATTTGCCACAGCCATTTGCTCCGTACACTACATTTAGTCCTTTAGTGAATTCAAGTGGCTTTGTAGGCTTTAACGCAGCAACTCCTTGTATGTTAGATATGCTCTTTAAAATGATATTACTATCATCGGATGTGACATCGTCCAAGTCTTCGGGAAACTTTGTATCAGAAACATAGGAACAATCGCTATATCCATATTCTTTGCATACAAGTTTAAGTGCTCGCTTTTTGGTTTCCTCTAAATCTTTACTTTTCCAAAGATTTACAAATGTATCTTTTTGCCAATCCCTTGATTTATCAAACCAAGACCTAACAATCGAAATAATATTAGCGTCCATTTTATCTTCCTTTACACTCAAATTATTAATTGAAATCTTTCGTATTAAATGACGAAAACGTTTCGGTTACTTATTGTATGTAGACTTTTTGTATTCATTCGCATTATACTATATATTATGGAGGATTGCAACTATGGATATTGTAAAAGTGTTTGGAACAAATTTAAAGAAATATCGCACTGCAATGGGCATATCACAAGAAGCATTTGCCGATAAATGCGGTATGCACCGTACATATATCAGTGCAATCGAATGTTACCGACGTAGCATTTCTTTGGAAAACATCCAGCGAATAGCAGATGCGCTCGGAATAGAAACATATAAATTATTTTTGGAGGATTAAACTATGCCTACTTACACTTGCGATTATAGATTACCGTCTGGTAATCGCTCTCAAAAGAGACAAGCTCTTATTTCCTGTTTCTTGAATGAAGAAGCCGGAATTGGCAGGGGTGATGATGCCTCTCGTTACCAGTACAATGTTGAGTCATACGGTGATTATGGAATCTTTTTGAAGCGTCCAACACAGCTTAATAAGGGATTCGATTTCACAGTAAATGTGCAGGGTATGTACTTCAAAAAGAATCGAAGATACAGCAATCCCAGCCACAATGATATTTTTGAAGCTTTGATTTGCTGCAGAAATGAGTGCCCCGATGAATATGATGCTGTCAGAGATGCGATTGTCTCCATTTACGAATGCGACGACATTGATTTATCGCATATCAACGCATATTTCCTCGACTTTGAAGGTACCGCACACCCAATTCAAATCATTCTGTTAGCTATTAAATGGTTGTTTATGGAACAGGACTGCGCTTATTGGAACTATTCTGGTCGCAAAATGCTTTTTGAAGGACTTTCTGAGTCTGGATTGGTCTGATCCTTATTTTACTTTCGGAAAACAAACAGATACTCGTGGGCAATCAACAAAAAATTATACTTTACGCTGTTTGTTTTCCAATATCCCGTAGCTTTGCAGTTATGCTGTTCCTTGATTATCAGCTCTTTCAGCTTAAAACCTGCATCCTCAAAAATACGCATTACATCAAAGGACATCGGAATCATACAACCTTTTTGGCGTGTGTCACCCATAAGAACTGCACAAAACTTGTCCTTTTTCAAAACTCGGTAGCTCTCTGCAGCTACCTTTTTCATTTCTTCAAGGAAATCCTTTACTTTTAACTGTGATAAATCCTCATCTATACCATCACTGTATTTAATAATATCGGCGTACGGCGGGTGAGTACAAATAAGGTCGATACTCTCATCTGAAATAAAATCTAAATTTCTTGCATCGCCCTTGCGAATATAAACCTTACCGTTTGCTCCCTCGTGCTCAAAGGCGATTTTCTCTTTACATCTATCAAGTGCAACATCATTGACATCAACACCGATAATATCACGGTTCAACAGTTTCGCCTCAACAAGGGTTGTACCGCCGCCTGCAAACTGATCAAGAACCAAGTCGTTCTCTTTTGAATAGCGGAGCAGAATGTTTCGAGGGATGTATGGCGACCAATTACCACGCCATTTTGCATCGTGGGTTGCCCAATCACCACGCTTTGGAAAAGACCAATGTGTAGTCATTTCCAACTCAAAATCATCAGGCTCCCATTTTGTTATTTTCTTTTTATTCATTACTGTTCCTCAATGTATATTTTGACCATTTTATTATCTGCGTCATATTTCCACTTACTTTGTTTAGGCGTTATAACGCCTTCATCAGAAATCATATTATAATCTCTCAAAAATGCAGTTACACCGCCAAAATAATTTCTTCCTTTATTTATGTTAAAAAAGTATTTATCCTTATCATTAACTATCACACTAACACTTTTCAAATCAATATCAAACTGTTTCATCACAGAAGAAGGTACAGAAACAATTCTTGCACGTATATCATTAGCTGTAATTGTTTTTTCTATATAATCATCAACAACATTATTTTTTGCACTTATTTGTGTTGGCGTGTCAGATTTGCGTTTCTTAACAAAAAGATCCATTTGCTTACTGCTAAAAATAGGCTTGAAAATAAACCCAATTTGATTATCAATGCAGCTTGTAATCAAGGACTCTCCGTTTATTAAGACCACTGGTTTAGAGGGATCATTTGAAGATTCTTTTACGGCATCTCCTGTGAAATCTGATGTTGTAACAAGCATTCCTTTATAGCCAAAAGGTATTGTCCCTTTTAATTCCCTTACTGATTTTACAGTAATTTTATTTTTTAAGGTATATCTTTTCGCTTGTATATAATAGTGTGTAATATCAATTTCACTGAAATCACCAACACCTTTGCGAATGGCAGTTAAATCGATTCCACCGTCTCTTGAACGCTGTGTGACTTCTACTTCATCAAGACCCATTTTAAGAAGATATTCTTTCAAAAAATCTTCAAACGCATATCCGGTTTCAAAATATTCATAAAAACTTTTCTGTAAGCTTTTTATTTCCTCGTTGGAAATATTTGAACTAATTTGCATATATATCCTCATTTCATAATGGTGTCTATAATTCCATCTTCCATATCCTTAATATTATAAATGTGTTCCATAATATCAAATGTTTCTTCAAGATTATGGCGAGCACTTGTCCAACCTTTTCCGTCTGTAAACCAAACAAAAGTAAAACCGTCAATTTCTTCAGTTTCGAGAGCAAGTGTTTTGTAACTGCGTGCGGTTTCGTTTAATTTACTTCCGCCGCTACCGTAAAAATTCGTTTCAATACCATAAATCATATTAGGTGTCTTAATAACAAAATCGAAACGTTTTTCCATTTTGCCCTGATTGGAAATAGCAGATAAGTCTATGTTCCACTTGTCTGTAATTTGGTGAATGTACATTTCCTTGAAGTAATTAACACCTTTTACGAAACCTGCTTTTTTAATAAAGCTCTCAACTAAATCTTCCATAAGGTGACCGCCACGATTTTTACGACCGTTGGAATCAAGACCTGTTTCAACACCCGTTGCATAGTCGACCAAGTTATTCACGATATGGTTTTCCAACAAATCAAACAATCCGGTTTCACGCATAAAATACTTGTATCTCTCATAATGAGCGTGACTGTTCGGCGGATATTTACCAAAATCAAATTCATATAAATGACCGCCGTTTTCATCCTGACAATATATTTCATTTGCTCGAACCGCTAAAAGCAGAGGGATACACTTCAATACTTCAGGATATTTTCTCATTAAACTCTCAAAATCAGCTTCGATATTTTTAGAGCCGATAAGTGAATTCAAGATATTTAGTTCAACCTTGATGTTGTCTACATTTCTATGAACCTTTTCAAAATCTATGTAATAACCGTAATCTGCGATACTATCACGAAAGCCTGATAGCCATTCGTTGAAATTTCTTTCCATTTCTATCACTCCTTAAAAATTGCTAATAAGCAACTCTTTGATTTTTCCTCTTGCTTCACTGTTGCAGTTTATCATACGGGTAGCTTCTACTCGTTTGATTTTATGAGCCGAGTAAATGTTATCAAAGAAGTCATCTTCGGTATTTGAATTCTTCGGATCAGAGTTGCTAACAACAACTTTTGCACCCTTTTTGTGCATAAGCTCAACGAAGTTTGCAAGCTCAATTTGTTCATCATCATTAAATAAATTCTCAGTATAAGCAGTAAAGCTTGCGGTATCTGTTATCGGTCTGTACGGAGGATCGAAATAAACAAATGTGTTTTCGTCTATAAAGTCCGCTGATTTTCTGTAATCTCCGCATACGATTATAACATTCTGCAATTTTTCTGAAACTGCACGAAGATTGCTCTCATCGCAAATCATCGGATTTTTATATGCCCCCATCGGAACATTAAACAATCCTTTTTTATTAACACGATAAAGACCGTTAAAGCAAGTTTTATTAAGGAAAATCATCAATGCCGCTTTTTCAATATTGATGTTCTCATTTCCATTGACCTTTAAATCGTTAAAACGCTCACGCTTTTTGATATAATACGCCTTGCGATTATCTGTATCCAACGGAATAAAGTCGTTCTGCATTGCATAGAGCATTTCAATTAAAGCATCTATATCATCACGAATGATACGATATGCATTTACAAGCTCGGCGTTAATATCGCTGATATAAACTTCTTCTAAATCGTATTTGCTGAGTATGTCAAACAAAACTGCACCACCACCAACAAATGGCTCAGCATATTTTGAAATATTACCATCAGCAAATGGATAATAACGTTCAATTTCTTTAAGAAGCTGACTTTTACCGCCTGCCCATTTCAAGAAAGGTTTAACCGTTTTTCCTTCGTTTTTATTGTATCTTGTACTTCTTGCATCTATCGGTTTTTCTGCCGAAGTAGGTATAATCCACATATTACCCACCATAGTTGCCCCGGCAATTCTTTGCTCAGAACAAAGAACAGCTACTCGCCTTTGAGAAATACCCCATTTATCAGCAGCTTCTCTTGCAGACATAAATTCCATAACAACCTCCTGAATACACTTTGTTCGTACTTGTATAATATTATATTCCAAAACTCGAATAATAGCAATACCATTTTCAAAAATGATTGTAAACTTTTTATTTCTTTGCCAAAGCGGTATTGGCGGCAGAGATTTCTCCCTGCCGCCGTTACGATTACACTGTGTAAATCATTTCTGCATTTACAACTTCCGTTGCACGGTTACGGGTATTATTCATCTTTTGCACCCACAACATCATATCGTCTGCTTTGAGTTTTTCTGTTACATTTTCTTTTTCGGCGAGGTCTTTTACCAGCCGGAGAAAAAGGTCTTGAGCCTGCTGTTCAATATCGGTAAGATATGAATTGAGCTTACCGCTTGTCAGCAAATTGTAATAAAGCACCTTATGATTTTGCTTCAAATATCGTTTATGCCTCATTGCCCACACGCCGATATTCGCTTTCTTTTCTTCTTCCGCCGGTAATAAATCAGGCAACATATAGTCGCCAACTTGCGTATAAGTACCGCCTGCTTGTTCAAAAATTGTGTTTGTCATTTTCTTTTACCTCCAAAAATTTATTTATCTTGAGCGTGGTTTTTCACGCTTGCTATCTTTGATATTTCTTGCCTGTTCAAGCAACTCGTCAATTTGTTTATGCCCGAAAACCTTGCGCAAAAGCTTGTAATCTTTGACTTCTGAACGCAAATTTTCGTTTTCGCTTTTCAGCTTGCTGTTGATTTTCGATAACATTTCCTTCTCACGATAGAGGTTGCCGTTTGTGATGTTTAGCCTATGGTAACTGTCCCAACCTTCAAAGCAACGAGCCAATGCCGTCTTGACTAACGCTTTTAATTTTTGAATAAGCGGCTCTGCAATTTTAGTTTTATATAATTTTGCGGACATAAAACTTTGCGGCTCGGAGAGCTGATATTCGGGTGCATTATCGAGCATTTCTTCCACATTTTTTAAGTTTTCCAAACCATCATCATAATTTAACACTCGCTCGGATAAAACATTAAATTCAGCTTGTTTTTCCTCGATTTTAGCACCTAATTGTTCAAGTTCCGTCGCCCTCTCTTGCTTTTTATAATCAAGAACGGACAAATGTTTTTCGTGTGTGCCTTTATGTTCCCACTCAATTCCGTGACGTTCCATAACGAATGCGAGTGCGGATTTTTCTGCGCTCACCCATTGGCTCCATTCCGTATCGCCACGAGTTCCGCCCTTGAAACCTTGTGCGGCAAGTGCCTGCTTTAGCGATACACGGGTATCAAGTCCACGCTTGCTGCCGGTTGTGAACGGAACAAAATCAATATGCAAATGGGGCGTTGCTTCATCCATATGCAGATGAGCAGAGAACACTTTTAGTTGCGGATTACGCTCTTGAAATCCACGGTAATACTCATCTAAAATCTGCCTTGCAAGCTTTCCGTTCTCGCTTTCGGCACTCATATTTTCCCTATCACCAATCTGCAAAATCAGTTCGTGAAATGGCTTTTCCTGTTTTGAATTTCTGATTTTTTCATAATAGTTTTCTATTCTGCGATCGGCTCTCGTCTGCTTATCGTTGTATCTTTTGAGTGCTTCATCGAACAAATCGTGATAGATTTTCTTTATCGGCTCGTTACAATAATCTATATTGAGGTGGCTGTGCTCACCGTCAACATTTTCAGCTTTGAACTTTCGGCTGTTATGATTAATCGAGCCTTTACCCACCATTGCGCTTATCGTTCTTTGCATTTATATACCTCCAATCTCATAACCTTGCTCGTCCTCGGTTCTGTTACTCTTGTCAAGAGTAACGCAAAAGCACTTTTGACAGGCAAGCCCATCAAAAATGCAACCTGCCAGCAGGTTTTGCGCTCTCCGAGGGGCAGGAGCAGCTTTTTGAAAAAAGCTTACCTGCACCCTGTAAAAACTTTATCCGTGACGGTGTGTGACGATGGTGACGGTATATTTGATACCGCACCCACTCTTAAAAACATCGTCACACCGTCACATATCGTCACGCTCTTTTATTAGACTGAACTTTACATTACGTTCGTTGCGACTGCGGCTACTCTCATAGAAAATATTGTATTCTTTAAGCAGTCGCCCTGCATTGACATTAAGTTTCCTTGTAAGAGCGTTCGGCTGAATATCAATGTTGAGAACGGTACAAAGTTCAGTAGGCGTTCCCGCCCACTCATTACTTCCCGAAGAAAGTAATGCCGCTATTTTTTCAAGCAGAGGTTCGGGCGGTTCTTTCCAAAGCTCCGTTTCCGTTCGCTCCAAATCCCAAGCGAGTGTGTTTTCATTTCGTTTTAGATGAAGTCTTTGGTCTTGCTGGTCTCTGCCCGACACTTCGAGCGTTGCTGTGTTGCCTGTACGCTTTTCTTTTTGCAGAAGAAAAGCTCCGTCTGCCGCACCGAGCAATCCGTTCGTTCCCGAAATCATATCAAAGGTGTCGTCTGCTTTTTGTTTTCGAGTGTGATGAACAAGCAAAAGCGTAATGCCGTAGCTGTCTGCAAATTTTTTGAGCCTTGTGATAATTTCATAATCATTTGCGTAGCTGTAATTGTCACCGCCGACCTCACGTACTTTTTGAAGCGTATCTATAATAATCAGCTTCGTGTCGGAGTGTTCCTGCATAAACCTTGTGAGTTGTTCATCAAGTCCGTTTCCTAATTGACCTGCTGAAACAGAAAAAAATAGATTTTCTGCTCCGTCTGTTCCGAACATTCGGTACAATCTTTCCTGCAATCTGCGATAATCATCTTCAAGAGCAAGATACAGTACCGTTCCTTTTCGGACGGTATAATTCCACAACGGCATACCTGTGCTGATGTGATAAGCAAGCTGTGCCATCATAAAGCTTTTACCGAGCTTCGGTGCGCCGACAAAAAGGTATGTGCCGGGATAAAGCAAACCGTCGATTAACGGCGGTCTGCTCTGAAATACGGTATCGTACAACTCGGTCATCGACATAGTTTTGAGGTAGGAGGGGTCTAACATTTTCCTTAGCTCCCTCTGCATTTTCTCAAAACTATTGATATTTTCAGCATTTTCGGTTATACTATTATCAGTACATTTTTGAAACGACTGCTCCGTATCTGCGCCAACAGATACACAAGGGGCGGTCATTTCTATTTTATTCGCCATTGTCATCTTCTCCTTTCAAACCTCCGAGCGTTGCGGCGATTAACTGGGTAGTGTAGAGCAGTTCGTCAGGAACGCTCTTACTACCGGCTATACGCTGAAGCTCGGTTAAAATTTCTGTCATTTGAGTTTTGAGAGCTTTATATACTCTCGGATTGCCCTGCACAACCACATCACGCTCCATACAGCGACGGTAACAGTATTCTTGCTTGGAAAGACCCGAAAGAGCAACTGCTCGGTTGATTTCCGCATTTTCTTCGGGCGATACTCTGAACCCTACTGTGATGTTTCTGAAACGGTTGTACCTATCTACATTTTTTGCTGACATATTAAATCGCTTCCTTTCTGAAATTATTAAGTTTATCTGCCATATCGTCCTGCGTGGACGGAAACAGATGAGCGTAGTTATAGGTGATGTCAATGCTCTCGTGTCCTACACGGTCTGCAATGGCGACAGCCGAGTATCCCATATCAATCAGAAGCGATATATGGCTGTGTCTTAAATCGTGAATACGGATACGCTTTACGCCTGCCTCTTTTGAACCTCTGTCCATTTCGTGGTGCAAATAACTTTTTGTTACCTCGAAAATTCTGTCGTTCTTATCGACACCGTAAAGCTGTTTGAGATATTCCTGCATTTCTTCTATAAGAAACTGCGGCATTTTGATAGTACGGTTACTCTTTGCTGTCTTTGGGTCGGTAATTACATCACGCTTTCCGATGCGCTGATATGATTTGTTAATGGTAACAGTGCCACGCTCAAAATCGAAATCGGCGGGAGTTAAGGCAAGCAATTCACCCTCACGGACTCCGCACCAATAAAGCATTTCAAAAGCGTAAAATGATATGGGCTTGTCCATAATCGCAAAGGAAAATTTCTGATATTCTTCCTGCGTCCAAAAGAGCATTTCTCTGCCTTTCGCCTTGCCCATATTTCCGACCTTTGCGGCGGGATTTTCCCTAAGTCCGTAAAATTTAACGGCGTGGTTGAAAATGGCGCTTAATTGATTGTGGAGCGTTTTAAGGTAAACAGGCGAGTACGGTTTGCCTTGCTTATCGGTAGCCTTAATCATTTCATTCTGCCACGCTATAATATCCTTCGGGCGTATTTCGCTGATTTTTCGCTGACCGAAATAAGGCAGGATTTTCGTCCTCATAATATGCTCTTTGGTGTGCCAAGTGTTTTCTTTTATGCGGTTTTTCATATCAACCGTATAAATGTCTACGAAACTTTCAAAGGACATATCCAAATCTGCTTCAACCTTAATTTTCTGCTCTCGCTCCCAAGCAAGAGCTTCTCTTTTTGTTGAAAATCCTCGCTTTGTTGATTGGTGGACTTTACCCTGCCAATCGGTATAACGGTAATAGACCTTCCAAGTGTTTGTTTTTTCGTCTTTATAAACTGACATTGTTTAATTCCTCTCTTTCTGTTTTTTGCCGTAACAGGCTCTTTCTAAAAAATACTGTTTGTTTACTCGACCTGAAATCGTTATAAATCCCTGCGCTTTCAGCTCGTCATTAAGCTTTTGGACTATTTTATAAGCGTAAGATTTGGAAACTCCCAACTCGTCTGCTACATCCTGTACTTTCATAAAAGTTGTACTCATTGAAATCCCTCCTTTCAATTTAATTTTTTGAAATGTTTTGTTTATTTAGTGTCGGAGAACTTTCTGACCGCATTCCGATTTGCCCGAGCGGATGCACCATTACCGTGATGCACGACGGTTATTCAGTTTTCACCAACCAAACGGAATTTGTTTAAGTCGGTAATTCATATTATACTAAGCAAATCTGCTATTGTCAAGTGACTTTCGAGAAAATCTTAAATTTATTTGTTTTGGTTATCTTGACATATACTAACTCTATATGCTATACTATTGATATGATAAGCGGAAAGGAGCTTAAAACTATGGCAATCGGTGAAAGAATACGCTTTTTTAGAAATTTAAGAGGTATGACTCAAAAATATCTCGGTATGCAAGCCGGCTTTCCGGAAAAGACTGCGGATATTCGTATGGCACAGTATGAGTCGGGCTCAAGAACGCCTAAAGCTGATTTAACAAATAATCTTGCAGAGGTGTTCGGTATATCTGCTCAGGCTCTTACTGTTCCTGACATTGACAGCGACCTCGGACTGTTACATACATTGTTTACGCTTGAAGACCTCTATGGTATGAGAGCCGAGAATGTAAACGGCGAAATACATTTATGCTTTGATGAAAACAAACCGACAGCAAGCAAGTCTGTTTTTGCAATGCTCGCCGCTTGGGCAGAGCAAGCTGAAAAATACAGAAACGGTGAAATTACCAAAGAGCAGTATGACGAATGGCGTTATACATATCCTAAACTCGATACAACACAGAATTGGGCAAAAGTACCGTCGCAGGAACTCAGCGATGCAATGGTAGATGCATTCAAAGACAAACTCAAAAATATGTAATCTGGCAAAACAAAAAGAGCTAACAGACACAGAAATCTGTTAGCTCTTTATTTATGAATAATTTTCAGATGTTGTCAAAATGTTGTCACGAGGACATTTCGCCTTTCAAAAACCCAGTATCTATGCGAGTTTGCGGCGTTTTGACTACTATTCCCACTCAATCGTTCCGATCGGCTTGGGGGTGAGATCCATTACGACGCGGTTGATACCCTCGACCTCATGGGTGATGCGGTCGGTGATATGATGCAGGAGGGCGTAGGGTATCTCCTCGATGGTGGCGGTCATGGCATCGGTGGTGTTCACCGCGCGGATGATTGCCGGCCAGCCCTCATAGCGCTTGCCGTCGCGCACGCCGACGCTCTTGAAGTCGGGCACGGCGATGAAATACTGCCAGACCTTGCCGGCAAGGCCGTTCTTGTCGAACTCCTCTCTGAGGATAGCGTCGGCTTCTCTCAGGGCGTTCAGGCGGTCTCTCGTTATCGCGCCGAGGCAGCGTACTCCGAGTCCGGGACCCGGGAACGGCTGGCGGTATACCATGCTGTGCGGCAGACCGAGAGCCTCGCCGACGACGCGGACTTCATCTTTGAAGAGCAGTTTTACGGGCTCGACAAGCTCCATTTTCATGTCCTCCGGCAGGCCGCCGACATTGTGGTGAGCCTTTACGCCGTGGGATTCGAGGATGTCGGGATATATTGTTCCCTGTGCAAGGAACTCAATGCCCTCAAGCTTCGACGCCTCTTCGTCAAATACTTTTATGAACTCGCCGCCGATTATCTTTCTCTTCTTTTCGGGGTCGCTGACTCCGGCGAGAAGATCGAGGAAGCGGTCGGTAGCGTCGATATAGACGAGGTTCGCGTCCATCTGGTTTCTGAAAACCTCGATGACCTGCTCGCTCTCGCCCTTGCGCATGAGTCCGTGGTTGACATGGACGCAGACCAGCTGCTTGCCTATCGCGCGGATAAGCAGAGCCGCAACTACGGACGAGTCAACTCCGCCGGACAGAGCCAGCAGGACTCTCTTGTCGCCGACCTGCTCGCGTACGGCAGCGACCTGCTCTTCGATGAACTTGTTCGCAAGCTCGGGGGTAGTGATGCGTTCCATGGACTCGGGACGTACATTACTGCTCATAGTTTGTTCTCCTTGTGAATTTTATTCCCATTCCACCGTTGCCGGGGGCTTTGTAGTGACATCGTAGACTACGCGGTTGACTCCCTTGACCTCGTTGGTGATGCGGTTCGAGACCTTTGCGAGCACATCAAACGGGATGCGCGCCCAGTCTGCGGTCATGAAGTCGTCTGTGGTCACTGCGCGAAGCGCGATAAGGCTGTCGTAGGTTCTCGCGTCGCCCATAACGCCGACGCTGTGGACGTTGGTAAGCACCGCGAAATACTGGTTGATGTCGCGGTCAATGCCGGCGAGTTTGACTTCCTCGCGGAAGATAGCGTCCGCATCCTTGAGAATATTGAGTTTCTCCTCGGTGATGTCGCCGAGGATACGCACGGCAAGTCCGGGGCCCGGGAACGGCTGACGCCAGACAAGATCCTCGGGGATGCCGAGCTCGAGTCCGACCTTGCGGACCTCGTCTTTAAACAGGTCGCGCAGGGGCTCGATGAGCTCATCGAAATCGATGTGGTCGGGCAGTCCGCCGACATTGTGGTGGCTCTTGATGACCGCCGCGTCGCCCACGCCGCTCTCGATAACATCGGGATATATTGTGCCCTGAACGAAGAAATTCATCCTGCCGAGCCTCTTGCTCTCGTCTTCAAAGACGCGGATAAACTCCTCGCCGATAATTTTTCTCTTCTTCTCCGGCTCGGTCACGCCTGCGAGCTTGGTGAGGAAACGCTCCTGGGCGTTGACTCTGACGAGCTTCATGTCAAAGCGCTCGCGGAAGATGTGCTCGACCTCGTCGCCCTCGTTCTTTCTGAGCAGACCGTGGTCAACGAAAACGCAGGTCAGCTGCTTGCCGACCGCTCTGTGCAGGAGCACGGCTGCAACGGAGCTGTCGACTCCGCCGGACATGGCGCAAAGCACGGTCTTGTCGCCTATCTTCTCGCGCAGGTGCTTTACCTGCTCTTCGACGAAGCTTGACATGACCCAGTCGCCCTTACAGCCACAGATATCAAAGAGGAATGTTTTGAATATCTCCTCGCCGTACTGCGTATGCATGACCTCGGGATGGAACTGAACGGCGTAGATTTTCTTCTCGTCGTTCTCCATCGCCGCGCAGGGGCAGTCGCGCGTGACGGCAGTCACTTTGTAGCCCTTGGGCGGGTTGCTGATATAGTCCGTGTGGCTCATCCAGCAGACACTCGTATCTTCGGGGATATTTCTGAGCAGTCGGCTGTCCTTGCTGTGGGTCATATCTATCTTACCATATTCGCTCTTCGAGCCGCTCGTTTTGACAACGCCGCCCGCCATATATGCGATAAGCTGAGCGCCGTAGCAGATGCCGAGCACGGGGATGCCCGCATCGAGTATCTCGGGCGAATAGTGGGGCGAGCTCTCGTCATAGACGCTGTTGGGTCCGCCCGTGAATATTATTCCGACATAGCCCGCCGCCTTTATCTCGTCGACGGTTATGCGGCTGTACGGTTTTATCTCGGCGTAGACATTGTGCTCTCTGACGCGGCGCGCGATGAGCTGATTGTACTGGCCGCCGAAGTCCAGCACGAGAACCTTCTCATGATTGTCCTGCATGATATCCACCCTTTTTTATCTGACTATAATCTCTTCTCTTCTCGGTCCGTTGGAAACGAGCTTTATCGGCACGCCGATCTCCTTCTCGATGAAGAGGACATAGTCCTGAGCCTCCTTGGGAAGCTTGTCAAACTCTCTTATGCCGCGGATGTCGCACTTGAAGCCGGGCATGGTGACATAGACGGGCTTTGCCTTTTTCAGGCGCGAGGTGACAGGGAAGTCCTTTGTGACTTCGCCGTCTATCTCATAGCCGACGCAGAGCTTTATCTCGTCGAGATACGACAGGCAGTCGAGCGCGGTGAGCGCGACCTGAGTTGCGCCCTGAGCCTCGCAGCCGTAGCGGGTCGCGACGCAGTCAAACCAGCCCATGCGGCGCGGTCTGCCGGTCGTTGCGCCGTATTCGCCGGCGTCGCCGCCGTGGTTTCTCATCTTGTCCGCCTCTTCGCCGAATATCTCGCTGACGAATTCGCCCGCTCCGACGGCGCTCGAATAAGCCTTGGTGACGGTGACTATCTCCTTTATCTCATAGGGCGCGAGGCCTGCGCCGACGGCGCCGAAGCCCGCGAGGGTCGACGACGATGTGACCATGGGATAGATACCGAAATCGGGATCCTTGAGCGAGCCGAGCTGACCCTCAAGAAGAATGTTCTTGCCGTCCTTGACAGCCTGGCGGATAATCTTGCCGGTGTCCGCAACATAGGGTCTGACCATCTCGCGAAGCTTCATCATGTGGTCGAACAGCTCATCCACATCGAGAGTCGGCTTGTGATAGACATGCTCGAGCAGCAGATTCTTCACTTCGCAGACTCTTTCGAGCTTCTCTCTGAGATATTCCTCATCGAACAGCTCGCAGACCTGGAAGCCGATCTTTGCATACTTGTCCGAATAGAACGGAGCGATACCGCTCTTTGTCGAGCCGAATTTTTTATCCTTGAGGCGCTCCTCCTCATAGGTGTCGAGCATAACATGATAAGGCATCATAATCTGCGCGCGCTCGGAAACGAGGATATTGGGCTGCGGCACGCCTGCCGAAGTGACATGCTCGATCTCCTTGACGAGCTTCTCGATATCGAGAGCCACGCCGTTGCCGATGATGTTGACCGTGCCGGGCTGGCACACGCCTGACGGCAGAAGATGGAGCGCGAACTTGCCGTAGTCGTTGATTATCGTATGTCCTGCATTGGCGCCGCCCTGAAAACGAATGACCATGTCCGCCTGGGAGGCAAACATATCGGTAATCTTACCTTTGCCCTCATCGCCCCAGTTGGCACCCACAATTGCTCTGACCATACTTAAAACGCACCTCCGAAAAATCAAATACACTTAATTATATATTATCGCCCGCGCGGTGTCAATGAGCCGAAGGGCTCAAAGAGTCGAATTTTGCGGCTTCTCAATTGATTTTATTGGTTATTGTGGTATAATATAAAATGGTATAATTCAAAATTAAAATGTTTTCGCATTCGATATTAAAATCGCCTTTTTCGGCACACAATAATCACGAATATCTGTGAAAGGACTGTGTTAAATGAAGAGACGAAGATTTTTAAGCCTCGCGCTCGCGCTGATGCTCATTATCTCGCTGTGCGCGTGCAAAACGAAAGTTGTTGACGACAGCACGGACGCCACCCACGGCAACGCGCCCGTTACGGGTCAGAAGCGCGACGAGACAACGGCTGCGCCGCCGCAGACCACAAAAGCTCCGCAGACGACAAAAGCACCGGAGAGCACAACTTTGGCTCAGCGCAAAACGGAGAAAGGCAAGCTCGACCCGAACACCGGAACGTACACCGGGCTCTCCCCGCTGCCGAAGATAAAGCTGACCGCAACCGACCCGCAGAATACGCGCGGACTTTCAACAGCGACGGTCGGATACAGCTACGGCGTATCCAAAAACGGCGTTCCACATCAGAACTCGACAAACGCGCAGAAATATTTTGACGAGAAGGACTTCAACGCCGTCTCGATAGACATGAAGACGAAAGAAAAGGTTCTCTATCTCACCTTTGACTGCGGCTGGGAGAACGGATACACAACGACCGTGCTCGACATTCTCAAGCAGAAGAACGTACCCGCCGCATTTTTCTGCACGCTCTCGAATATTAAGGCAGAGCCCGGACTTATCGCAAGAATGATAAACGAAGGGCACATCGTCGGCAATCATTCGACAACCCACCCCGATTTCTCGAAGATAAGCCGCGAGAAGATGGCGACGGAAATCGAGACCTGCGACAACTACCTGCGCGAAAAGTTCGGCTATTCCTCGCCGTATTTCCGCTTCCCGATGGGGTCATATTCCGCCTCGGCGCTCGACCTCGTCTCCTCGCTCGGATATAAATCCGTGTTCTGGTCGGTCGCCTACGCCGACTGGGATGTCAACGACACAAAAGGCAAGCAGTATGCGTTTGACACCGTGACTTCGCGCCTGCATCCGGGCGCGGTTATCCTGCTCCACTCCGTCTCGCCCGACAACGCCGCCGCCCTCGGCGATATCATCGACTGGGCGCGCAAGCAGGGCTACGAGTTCCGCTCGCTCGAACAGCTGCCGAATTGAAGATAAAATAAAACCGCCTCCGATCGGGGGCGGTTCAGTCTATCGAAAAAGTCTGTCATTGCACGGACTCAAGGCTCCCCTGTGTAAGGGGAGCTGTCACGGCTAAGCCGTGACTGAGGGGTTGTTGTAATGAAAGTTCAAAATACTCAGCATTTTGAAAATTTTTCCCTTATTCAGAACAATCCCTCCGGCGCTTCGCGCCACCTCCCTTTACACAAGGGAGGCTTTGATTTTTGCGAAACCACAAAAAATAGGTTTATTGACACACTCAACCGCCTCCGATCGGGGGCGGTTGATTTTATGTTTGCTTGCTTTGCGCCGAAATCAGGCTTTTTTGCTCTCTTTTTCCTGCGCTTCGTTGTGCGCCTTTATCGCGGCGGTTATCTCCTTGTCGTTATAGAAGATATAGACAACGACCGAAATCGCGACGAAAATCATTGCGACAAGCGCCGTGTTGCGCACTCCCGCGCTCGTTGCGGCGCCTGTGCCGTCTGCGCCCTTGCCGAGCAGGAGCGAGCACGCGATAACGACTATCGCCTGGCACATCTTGTTGGCAAAGTTGCGCGCGGCGAAGAACATACCCGCTCTGTTCTGTCCTGTCTTTATCGAGTCGTACTGCGCGAGATCCGCGAAGATGGACGAGGGGATTATGTTCGTTATCGCTATGGGCATGGCTATAACGAGTCCGATGAGTATCGCGAACGGCTTCGCGCCGATGGCGTCGATAACAAGATTGTAGTTGAAAATAGCGCAGTAGAGCAGAACATATGTTATGCACGCGCCGAGCAGAAGCGGTTTTTTGCCGACCTTGCGCGCCAATATATTGACGAGCGGATAGGTCATTATGCCGACGCCTATTGATATAACCGAGACATATGTCACCCACTCATCGCCGAGGTTCAAGAGATTTGTTATGTAATAGACCTCAGCGGTGTTAAAGAAGGTGAACGCTATCCACATGATAAGATAACCCACGGTGATTATCGCGAAGTTCGGATAAGAGACGGTCGCCTTGAGTGCATCCCAGATGGACTGGTGATATTCTTTCGGCTCGACATAGTCCTTCTCTTTGATAACAAAAGCCGGGATGAGCGCGGCTATTCCGCCGAGCACGCAGAACACGATGAACGGAATGCGCAGAGCCCATATCTCCTCGATGCCGTTTTTCATCAGTATGCTCTTTATCATAGATGTGCAAAACACCATCGCCGACGAGACGACATAGAGCAGGCTGACTACAGAATAGAGGAACACTCTCTTGCGCGGCTCGGCGACGACCTCCGCCTGAAGCGCGCTGTAGGGAATGTTATAGAGCGTCGAGAACAGGTAATAGAGCGCGAGCATCACGCCGACCCATATGGCGTTTATAACGCTCGAACCCGCCACGGGCGGGAAAAAGATGAGCAGGCAGAACAGCCCGTAAGGTATAGCTGACCAGCGCATAAAAGAGATGCGCCTGCCGCTCTTTGCCTTGCTGTTGTCCGAGAGGCTCGCGACCCACGGGTCTGTAACAGCGTCGATAACCGTGCCGATTCCGCGAATTATCGCCATAGTCAGCGCAGCTTTCATAAAAAACTGCGGCAGTGTTGTGTTCGAGTTCGTGGGGATGAAGAAGGTCAGCAGGTACGTTGTAATAATACCGTTGATAAGTCCCCTTGCAAAATCTCCGAGGCACAGGGCGAAGATCTTGCCGTTTGTTATTTTTTTCATTGTTTCTCTCTCCTCCCGCCGTCTGCGGCTATTTTGAGAAATTTTTCGCGAAGATGTTTTCTGAACAGCTCGGGCTCTTCGCTCAACGGGCGGTGAGCCGAGTTTTCAAACCAAATCAAGTCTTTGTCCGGCGCTTCTATCGAATCATAGTAATTCTGGATCAGCGCCGCCGGGGTGTTTTCGTCGCGCCGCCCCTGGAATATATAATATGGCATCTCAAATGTATGGAGCTGGGTGGTGAAATCATAATTGACGAGCGTCGGCCACATCTGCGTCAGGCAGAGCTTATAGCCTTTCGCCGCGCCGTATTTGTCTTTTATGCTGAGCTCCGTGGAGAGCAGCATCGGCAGGACGGTGCCTTTGAAGTAGCTCTCTTTTTTGACTGTGTGCCCGCCGTATTTTCCGAGTATGCGCCGCTGGGTCATGAGTCCCTCGAACACCGGCTTATACTGCCCGTTGACGGGCGGGCCGACCTGTTCGAGCTTCGCTATGCTCTCCGAGTCGTTCGCCTCTTTAGCCTTTCTCATCGCAAAGGCATAGGACAGATTCTCGTTTTCGACTCCGTTGACGACCTGGCCGTAGCCGATATATCCGGCTATCTTATCCGGCACGCGGGCGCAGGCGAATGTGCCGAGCTCGGTGCCCCAGCTGCCGCCGATGATAAATATTTTCTCCTTGCCGAGCGTTTTACAGAGCCATGAAATAAGCTCGGCGCAGTCGGATATCAGCTGTTCGAGCGTCAGACTCTCGGGGTCGCAGCCGAAATACGAGCCGCCCGTTCCGCGCTGATCCCACGCAACGACCGTGAAGTCGTCCGTCAGCCCGAAGCCGTCTTTAGCCATGTCGTGGCGGTTGGGCACGCCCGGTCCGCCGTGAAGAAACAGAATGACCGGATTTTCATTTTTCGTTCCCCAAATGTGAATCGTCTGCTCAAGCCCACCGAGCATCACGCGCTCCTTGCGGTCTATCGGATATCTGCCCACAGAAAACACCTCACTTGTATCAATAATTTAATTGTAGCACCTTTCGGCGCGCAAACCAATAAAAAAATTATAAAGAATGGAGCCGCCCGAACGGACAGCCCCAAAATATAATTTAATTTGATATATATTTGCTGTTTACCGCAGGCACATCGAACTCGCCATAGCATTTGAATCCGGCGACAGGCGAGCGGTCAAGCTCAACATAGAATCTGTAATACGGCGCGAAATACGCGTCCATGGGGTCTATTGAATAGACAAGCTCGACTTTTTTTATCTTCTCGCGCGTAACCACGCCGTTTTCTATTCCGTCCGCCGAGCCGGAGATATATTCGCCGCCGAGCAGAAGCTTTTCGGCTTCTTTATATGATATTATCGGATAATCACCGAGCTTCTTTGCGCCGTCGACGGAACTGATTCTTATCGATTCAAGCCCGCCGTTTTCGTTTATATCAAAAAACACGCTCCCGAAATTATAGCTTTTTACTCTTTTCAAATCGCCGCCCGAGCCGTCATAGACACGGTATTCCGCACTCTCCCCGCCGTTTATATCATAGTCGGAAGTGACGCAGAGCACGGGATTTTTGAAGCCGATTACAGAAGAATACTTTTCAATGAAGTACCCTGCGGCATCGCGCCCCGTGCCGTTTCCCGCAACAGGCTCGGAAAAGTTTATACTTACCCCGCCCGTCGCAAACGCCGATATCAAGCCGATGTCCGTCTCGGCTCTGACGGCGTAGAGCGAATTTTCGCTGACTACCCACTCGCATTCCGGGAGATTCTCCTGCGTCACCGACTTTATCTGCGCGCCTGATTTTTCGGCAGTTTTGCGCACGGTCGAGAGCAGCTCGTCATAGCTTAGCGACTGCGTGTTTTTGTAGACAGGCAGTCGCTTCAGCTTCATCTCCGCGCTCCACGGGTTTCCCGTCGTGTATTCGCTTATGTCGCGCACAACAGGCGTGTGAGCGCCGGCTCCCTCGCCGGAAAAGCCCACTGTGCCGAGTGATATCTTTTGCAGTCTGGCGGGGCTTATCAGCCAATAGCCGAAGAACACCGCCGCGACTATGCAGAGGCACGCCGCCGCCGTCATCAAGCGCATGGGATAGCGCGGCGCTCTGTTCTTAAAATTTATTTTTTTCGGCGCGGCCTCGGCTATAAACCTGTCGTCAGCGCCGCCTACGGCCTTCAATAAATCTTCTTTTTTCATACCGTAAAGCCCTCCTTTTTGAGAAAAATCTTTAAGCAGTCCCTTGTTCGCTTAAGCGACATTTTTACCGCGCCCTCGGTCATTCCGCGCTCGGCGGCTATCTCCGATATGCCGAGCATATACCAGTAGCGCTGAATAAAAACTATTCGCCTCTCCCGCTCGAGAGAGTCTAAAAATCCGTTCACCGCCTCGCGCAACAGAACGGTGTCCGCCTGCTGCTCGGTATCCTCGGCACTCGGTATACACTCCGACAGCTCATCGAGAGCAAGGGCAACATTCTTTTCGCCGCGCTTTTTGGAGCGGCGGGCTTTGAGCATATTCAGCGCCGAGTTTCTCGCTATCCTGCCGAGATATGCGCCGAGATTCTCCGGCCTGTTCGGCGGAATAGAATTCCACGCGCCGAGCATGGCGTCGCCGACGCACTCCTGCGCGTCCTCGCGGCACCGCACAACGGCATAGGCCACGGTATAACAGTATCCCGAATATTTTTCCTCGAGCCGCGCCACGCTCCTCTCGTCGCGGGCGAACAAGCCGTCAATAAGCAGTTTGTCCTCCATAATTACCTCCTCTCCAACGACATCCGCTCACTCTTAAAGACAACAAAAAGGTGCTTTAGGTAACGCATGGGCTTGCCTTTATTTTTATATTATCATATATTTTGCGTTTTGAAAAGAAAAACGCCCCGAAGAAGCACTTCGGAGCGTCATATAAATTATATTTTATCAGCCGCCGAGATAGGCTTTGACTATCTCTTCGTTGTTGAGCAGATCCTGCGCGGTGCCCTCTGCGGTTATTGCGCCGGTTTCGAGGACATAGGCGCGGTCGGAGATGGAGAGCGCCTTTTTCGCGTTCTGCTCGACGAGCAGGATGGTCGTGCCGGACTTGTGATAGTCCTTGATTATCTCGAACACCTGATCGACAAACAGCGGGGACAGACCCATCGACGGCTCATCGAGCATGAGCAGCTTCGGGTGGCTCATCATAGCTCTGCCCATTGCGAGCATCTGCTGTTCGCCGCCGGAAAGAGTGCCCGCTATCTGCGACTTTCTCTCGCCGAGGCGGGGGAAGCGGGTGCAGATCTCGTCGATATCCTCTTTTATCTTCTTTTTGTCCTTTTGCGTATATGCGCCGAGGAGCAGATTTTCATAGACGGTCAGCTCCTGGAACACGCGGCGACCCTCAGGCACCTGGCTCATTCCCATGCCGACCAGCTTATGACCGGGAATCTTGTTTATCTCGTTTCCGTCATAGACGACGGAGCCGCTCTTTATCGGAATGAGGCGCATGATGCTCTGCATCGTGGTGGTCTTGCCCGCTCCGTTTGCGCCGATGAGCGAGACTATCTCGCCCTGATCGACATGGAAACTGATGCCCTTGAGCGCTCTTATAACGCCGTAATAGACCTGAAGGTCCTTGACTTCTAACAATGCCATGACTTTTCCCCCTTATTCACCGATATACGCCTTTATGACCTCGGGGTCACTCAGCGCGTCCTCTGTCTTGCCCTGCGCGAGCACTGTGCCGAAGTTGAGCACGGTTATCTCATCGCAAAGACCCGACACGAACTTCATGTCGTGCTCGATAAGAAGTATGGTCATGTCAAACTCGTCTCTTATGCGCCTGACTATGTCCATCAGATCCTCTGTCTCGTGGGGGTTCATGCCCGCCGCCGGCTCGTCGAGGAGCAGCAGGCACGGATTGGTCGCGAGAGCGCGGGCTATTTCAAGCTTTCTCTGCTTGCCGTAAGGCAGGTTGCAGGCGAGATTGTTTCGCTCGTCATAGAGATCGAAGATGCGAAGTATCTCCTTTGCCTTGTCGCGCATCGCCTTCTCCGTCTTGTAGTGCTTCGGGAGGCGGAAGATGCTCGAGAAGATGTCGCATTTGAACTCGGGCTGGTTGTGCAGACCGACGAGGACGTTTCTTATCACGCTCATGTTGTTGAACAGACGGATGTTCTGGAACGTTCTCGCGATGCCCTTGTGGTTTATCTGCTCCTGGCTCTTGCCGCGGAGCTCTTCGCCGTTTAGGTAGAAAGTTCCGGTTGTGGGCTGATAGACGCCGGTGAGCATATTGAAGACCGTTGTCTTGCCCGCTCCGTTGGGTCCTACGAGACCGTAGAGCTGCTTTTTCTTTATTTTCAGATCGACATTCTCGACCGCTTTCAGTCCGCCGAAGGAAATGCCGAGATCCTTTGTTTCAAGAACATATTCAGCCATTTTTCTTTCCTCCCTTTTGCGGCTTGTCGGGGACATATTCCTTGCCCTGCTGCATATCGACAGAGAGGATTTCGTCCATGGAGATCTTTGTGGGAACGTTGCTCCACTCGCCCTTGTCGTCGCTGATATCCTCGGGCTTGCGCTTCTTGTCCGCGATGCGCGCCATGATGAAGCGCGGAGCGAGCTTCTCTTTTATGCGGGTGAACGCAGGTGCGTTGTTGAAGATAACGAGGCAGATAAGAATAAGCGCATAGATAAGGTACTTGAGCGCCGCGAGGTCGCCGGAGAGCTTGCTTTGGAGCTCGAAGTTGATTATCGTGATGAGCGCGGCGGAGACTATCGAACCGTTGATGCTTGCCATGCCGCCGAGGACGACCATGACGAGGATTTCGATAGAGTAGTTATACGAGAACACCGAATACTGGACGGGCGTGATGTAATGCGCATAGATAACGCCTGCGACGCCCGCGAAGAATGCGGAGAATACGAACACAAAGAGCTTGTAGAAAGTCACGTTTATGCCCATTGCCTTTGCCGCTATCTCGTTGTCGCGTATAGCGGTTATCGCTCTGCCGTGCTTTGAGCGGATAAGATTGTTTATCATGAACAGGACGATGAGCACGACGACGAAAGCGACGATATAGAGCGAGGTATCGTTTCTCGTATCGTACTTTATCGTGTTCGTGCGAAGACCCATTGCCTTGCCGAAAACATCGAGATTCTTGAATATCGTTCTGACTATCTCGCCGAAAGCGAGGGTCACTATCGCGAGGTAGTCGCCTTTGAGTCTGAGTGCCGGAAGTCCGACGATGAGACCGAATATTGCGGCTATCACGCCGCCGGCGAGCATGCTGATGATGAGCACCAGAAGCTTGCTGCCGATAACATCAGAGAGCTGAATGGCTATGTATCCGCCGAGATATGCGCCGACGCACATAAAGCCTGCGTGACCGAGCGACAGCTCGCCGAGGAAACCGACGACGAGGTTCAGGGAAACGGCGAGGATGATGCTGTAAGCTATCTGGACGAGCAGGGTCGACGCCGAGCGCTGGAGGTTGCCGGTCAGCTGGAGAATGACCGACACGCCGAGGACAGCGATGACCATTATATAGCTGATGTAATTTTTGAGCTTGAATTTGCTTTCTGTCTTTGTTTTACTCATCAATTACACCTTCTCTCTTCTCTTCTTGCCGAGCAGACCGATGGGTCTTACAAGAAGGATCAAAATCAAAAGACTGAATTCAACGGCAGTGGTATAGGGTGCGAGGGCGGGGACGGCAAGGCATATCTTCTCGATAACGCCGAGGAGCACGCCGCCGATCATCGCGCCGGGGATGGAGCCGATGCCGCCGATAACCGCCGCGGTGAACGCCTTGATGCCGGGCATCGAGCCGAGGGTCGGCTCCGCAGTCGGTATCTGGAAGAGATAGAACACGCTCGCGAACGCGGCGAGAGCCGAGCCGATTGCAAATGTGACGGTAATTATCTTGTTGACATTTATACCCATGAGCTGAGCCGCGCCCCTGTCTTCGGAGACGGCAAGCATGGCGCGTCCGGTCCTGGTCTTTTTGATGAACAGGGTCAGGGCAATCATTATAACCGCGCTTATGCCCATGGTGAGGATCGAGCTGACGCTGACATTGGTGCCCGCAATGTTCACCGCGCCGAGCGAGGGCAGAGACACGCTCTGCGCCTTTGCGCCGAAGATAAGCTGCGCGATACTCTGAAGCAGGTAGCTGACGCCGATAGCGGTTATCAGAACCGCGATGGGGGTAACGCCTCTCAGGGGTCTGTAGGCAACCTTTTCGATAATAATACCCATCAGCGTGCAGACTATAACAGATGCCAGAACGCCGATAGCGAGATTTCCGCCCGCCGCCAGCGTTGTGAAAACGGCATATGCGCCGACCATGATGATATCGCCGTGGGCAAAGTTGAGCATCTTCGCGATGCCGTAAACCATCGTGTAGCCCAGTGCTATGAGGGCGTAGATGGCGCCGAGGCTGAGTCCGTCAAATATAACACTCATAATAAACCTAACGCTCCTTTAGAATGGGAGAAACTTGAACTGCCGAAAGAAAAACAGAAAACGGCAGGAGAATACACTTCCCCTGCCGTTCAAAAACCAATAAATATAAATTTTAGAAATTAATAGTTATCAGCCAAGCTCAACAATAACGGGGACCTTGTTGCAGGCGCCGCTGGCTTCCCAGGTCATCTTGCCGGTAACTCCGTCATAGGAGAAGTCGGAGGCGGTGATAGCCTTTGCCATAGCAGTACCGAGAGCCGTGGGATCGACCTTGACGTTGTTAACGCCGGTCTTCTTCATAGCGTTGAAGACTGCATAGACTGCATCGTAAGCGTCAGCCGCGAACTGGTCGGGGAGAGCGTTGTACTTTGCCTTGTAGGAATTTACGAACTTTGAAACCTTCTCTTCCTTGCTGTTGACATCGAAGGGGGTGATGTACTTGATCTGGTTCTTAACGGAGGAGTCGATCTGGCTGGCTACGCCGTCAAGTCCGTCGCATCCGAAGAGAACCGCGTTGCAGCCCTTGGAAGCGCAGGTCTTTGCGATAAGTCCCGCCTCGGTGTAGTAGATGGGAAGGAAGATAACGTCGCAATCTTTAAGAGCGGCAACCTGAGTGGAGAAGTCTCTCTTGTTCTCCTTGTCGAAGGTCTGCTCGATGTAGGAGACGCCGAGCTCGTTCATCTTCGCCTTGAATGCATCGTAGATGCCCTGCGAATAAGTGTCGGAGGTATCATAGATAGCACCGATCTTCTTATACTTCGAGGTAAGCTCCTGAGCGGCAAGTGTGCCCTGGTCGGGATCGCCGAAGCAGACGCGGAAAGCGGTGTCGCCGGTCTCGATAACAGAAGCTGCGGAAGCGGAGGGAGTCATGAAGAAGATGCCGTACTCAGCAGCTGCGGTGCCGAAAGCCTCGCAGGATGCGGAAGTAACGGCGCCGAGGGAGACCTGCATGCCGCCCTCAAGCAGGGAGGTGAAGCCCTGACCTGCCTCAACGGCGCCGGCCTTGTCGTCCTTCATGTCGAACTTGAAGTTCACTCCGTTGAGACCGCCTGCGGCGTTAATCTCGTCAACGGCTAGCTGAGCACCGTTGCGCACGGAATTTCCGTATGATGAAGCGTCGCCGGTCAGAGGGCCGGTTGCGCCGATAACATATTCGGTGTTGTTAGCTGTGTACTCGCCAACCTTGGTAAGATCGGCGTCTGTCTTGGTATCGCTGCCGCCGTTTTTGCCTGAGCATGCGGTGAAGCCGCACATCACGAGAGCAAGAGCGAGGACTAATGCAAATACTTTTTTCATAAAAATCCTCTTTTCTTTCCTGTTTTTTATTTTATTCTCGGCGCCGCCCGACAACTGCGGCGCAAAAAATCGGATATAATGAGGGCAATTGTGAATTACCTTCAATTTTTATTGATTATACTTTCGTGCGAGTCTATTGTCAATACTCATAAAAATTTTCGCTTTTTTTAATAAAAATGACGAAAATCAGGAAAATCGCTTTATTACTTTTAACAACTGAAATGTTCCGTAAAAACAAATTGATTGTCAGAGTCCCGTCAGCGGATTATTTTGCCTTTCCCATAGCCTTGACGCGGTCGAACTCGTCGGTTATCTCCTTGGAGGGAGCCTTGGTGCAGAGGCTGACTATAACCATCAAGACAAGACCGACAAGGAACGCGGGGAGCAGCTCATATATGCCGAACACGCCGCCGATGGGTTTGATGAGATATTTCCAGATAAAGACCATCGCGCCGCCCGACACCATGCCGGCGATCGCTCCGGGGAGTGTGGTGCGCTTCCAGAACAGGGAGCAGATAACGAGCGGACCGAAAGCCGCGCCGAAGCCCGCCCATGCGAACGAGACTATGCCGAACACCGAGCTGTCGGGGTTGCGGGCGATTATTATACCCAGGATAGCTATGCCGATAACGGTAAGCCGCGCTGCGAGCATGCTCTTCTTCTCGGATATCTTGAGGTGGAACGCCTCACGCAGTATGTTCTCGGACACGCTCGAAGCGGCGGCGAGAAGCTGGGAGTCGGCGGTGGACATCGTGCTCGCAAGGATACCCGCGAGAATAAGACCCGCCATGATAGCCGGGAACGCGCCGTAGGTCGAGAGCAGATGCGCGACGCGGACTATAATAGTCTCGGTGTCGTTGCCGTGGAGCTGATCGACAAGACCGGTGTTGCTCAGTGCTCTGCCGACGATGCCGATAAGAACAGCCATCGCCATGGCGATAACGACCCATATGGAAGCCACGCGGCGGGAGAGCTTGAGCTTCTTCTCGTCCTCGATAGCCATGAAGCGAAGCAGGATATGCGGCATACCGAAATAGCCGAGTCCCCACGAGAGCGTGGTGATTATGTGCAGAAGATTATAGGGCTCGCTCTTGCCGGTATCTTCTATATATGATGCGGTGAGCGAGAGATAGCCGGGGAGCGCCTTCGCGTTTTCGACAACAGCGTCAACGCCGCCCGCCGATATCGTTGAGAAAACAAGAACAAAGACTATCGCCACAGTCATGATAATGCTCTGGACGAAGTCGGTCGCCGAAGCGGCGAAGAAGCCGCCCGCCGTGGTATAAGCGACTATGACGACTGCGGAGATTATCATCGCGGTCATGTAGTTCATACCGAACAGCGAGGAGAACAGCTTGCCGCAGGCGGCGAAGCCGGACGCCGTATAGGGAATGAAGAAAATAATGATTATAACCGCCGCGAGCACCGCGAGAATGTTTTTGTCATCCCTGAAGCGGCGGGAGAAGAACTGCGGAATAGTGAACGAGCCGGTCTCCTGGGTATATCTGCGCAGTCTGAGCGCGGTGAACAGCCAGTTGAGATATGTTCCGACTGCGAGACCTATTGCGGTCCAGCCGACATCGGCAACGCCGGAAAGATACGCGAGCCCGGGCAGACCCATAAGCAGGTAGCTCGACATGTCGCTCGCCTCAGCGCTCATTGCGGTAACGAGCGGACCGAGCTTTCTGCCGCCGAGGTAGAAATCGGCGGACGATTCGTTTTTCCTCGCGCAGCGGAAGCCGATTATCAGCATTCCGACGAGGTAGACGGCGATCGTCCCCAGGATACAGATGTTTGATACGGTCATTTGAAAAACTCCTCACGGGCTGCATACGAGCCCCTCATTTTGGCGGTGAAAATGAAAAAGAACCGCCAGTCTCAGCTGAGCGGCTCTCCATCGTACCGTCATTGATGTCTGCTATTGTAACACATAAAATCGCACATTTCAACGCTTTACCGTGAAAAACAGCAAAATTTTTATTTTTCTTCGCATTCTCCGCCCTCGACCATGCGCCTTTTTATCTCGCGCATTCTCTGTGGAATATCTTCTTTTGCCATCTGCTCATGAATTTTGCAGGTGCCCGCCGCCTTCGCGGTCTCGTAGTACCAGTGCTTATAATCGAGCGTGTCGAGCGTTTTTTTGAGCTGAGCCATCTGCTCATGCACCCGCTCGCGCCGGCGGCACGATGTAAATTTGCAGGATTTATACCCTACCTTCGCGTCGCACTGTAATCAAAAGATATACGCTCCCCCGCGTTTCGGCATTTTCTTTTTGTTTGAAAATAAAACGCCTTTAAAATAAAAGTAAACTGTGCCCCGGCAATGCCGCACCCGCCGCATATCGTACAATCATTTCACCGTTCCCCCAAAAACAGTTGACACAGAAGAAAAAAAGCCGATATATTAAAAACGGCACAAATTGAAACAGGAAGGTAAAAAATGAAATACGATTTTGATTATTTGGGAACCAAAGAGCTATTCGACGATTGTTTAAAGACGTGTTGGGAGTTTAAGAGTGGCAGCTACCTCGAAGATTGTTATCTCCCGGAGTTTAAAGAAAGCTCTCTTGCTGAGGCTGAACGACTTAATGTTCTTCTTCCGCTGATAAAGTGGGAAGTGGACAACAACGATCTCAGCGAAGCCATGAGCGATGAGCTCTATCTCTACTATGAGGATTTGCTCAAGGGACGCCTTGACGGAATACTGGACGAGGAGGAAGCTCCGATTATAATAAAAGACCTCACCGAGAGCTATATAAAAGCCTTCGGAAAAGACAGACTCGACGAAGAGGACCAATAAAATTATCCGCCTTGCTTTCGCTTGGCGGATTTTCTGTTTCTTGCTTTTCACTGTTTAACTGTTATTATATAGCAGCCGGTGTTGTCCGGGGAGATAACTGCCGAGCCGAATGCTTTCGGCATCGTCACGCTCTCGCCGACAGTCTGCCTTGAAATCAAATATCCGTCGGCGGAGTACCACTCGCCTGTTTCAAACGAGTCGATATATTTTTCGAGCGTCAGGCGGTCGTTGTATATTATCGCCGCATGGGGCTTGCCGACATAGCGAATGTGCCACGGCTCGAATTTTATGCCCGTCGAGCTCTTGCCGTAGGACGGATAGCGGATTATAAATCCGTATTTCCACGACTCGGAGTTGACGAACTGTCCGGCGGGGCTTTTGACAAAGCCTTCGCCCGCGAAATTCTTGACATAAACATCTATGCCGAGTCCCGTCTGGTGCTCGCTCGCGCCGGGCGCGGCGGCGGTCGAGGAATCGCTGTTGTAGAGCTCTTTCTGTTCGTCCGCGTCGCGGACACTGCTCATGACAAGGAGCTTGCAGTCGGTCTTTTCCATTACTGCGGCGGACAGCTCCGAAAAGCTCTCTGCGGCGCAGGCGTTCATTATGACGCCCGTCTTTTTGTATTCCGCAAGATCGGGCTTATCTTTATCATCCAGAGGATGCTCGGAGTTTACGAGCATCAGGCTCTGATTAAAAGTCACGCGCGAATCGGCGCGCAGGGCGTCGATATTTATTTCGTCAAGCTCGGGCGAAATCTTCGCGACCGTTATCTTTCGGGTGTTCAGCCCGAGATATTCCCCGGCGACGAAACGCAAGTGCGGTCTTATCGCAAAGACCGCGAGCAGTGCCGCCATGACTGCGAGGACTGAGATCATCAGCCCCGCAGAGATTCTTTTTCTCAGTTTCTTTTTCAATCCGGCACCTCTTTTACGCGTGCGCCTGGATATAGGGAACAAGCTCCGTCATCGCATACTGTGCGCCGGCAAGGCACATTGAAAAGAGCATGAGCACGCAGGTCATGATGCACGAGGGAACATCGAGCTTCGCTTTTTCCGCGTCTTTTGAAAAGGCGTGGACGAGCATTTCAATGCCGAGAGATATAAAGATAACAGGCCAGAATTTTATTACATCGAGGTAGTTGAAGCTCTTAATAAATGCGCTGAGTAAAAACATCACGCCGAAAACGACGAGAGTCAGACCGAGCGTCACCGAGCCTACGCGTTTTGCCGTCATGTTATTTGTCCTCCTCTTCGTTATTCTTTCTCTCCAGTTCACGCTTCTTGTGCGAGATGAGCTTTATTCCCACAACTATCAGTATGACGGCGACGGCTACCTGCGGAAGCTTATAGGAAATTTGGCTCAGGATCTCGGCGCCCGTATCGCTGAGCAGTCGGATAAGAACTCTGACTATTATCTGATCCCAGATAAGATAGGCTCCGGCTATTATCGCGACAATGCCGCCGACCTTTAAAACATTTGCGGAGGCAACTTTCTTAAAGCGCGGATCAGAGCGAACATTTTCGGGCATGGCGTTCAAGAAGAACAGGAAGTCGTCCTGAACCTTCGCCAGCTTATCCTCGGGCAGATGATATTTGTTCCATGCATCGAAGAAGCTGTAGAACCACAGCACCGGAAGCACGAGCAAAAACGCCGGGGTGTCGGCCATCATGGCGAGTCCCGCTCCCGCGACGAGCGCGAGCATTATAACAAGTCCGCGCTTGACGAGACCTATATACATATGCGCGGCGCCCGGAATGAGCGAAAACAGGAAAAAGAGTATCTTATTCTTTTTGTTCATTATTATTTCCTCCTAAGTCAGAGATTTTCTGTTTGAATTCGTTGAAGCTCTCGTCAATCGACTGGCTTATCGAGCGGCTCTTGTCGTTTATCTTCGACATGTCGATATCATTTATCTTCGATATGTGCTTGAAAGCGCCGGAGAATATCATCACAAGCGCCGCACATATTCCCGCGACCACTCTCACGGAATACATCAGCAGGTTATCCTGTCTGCGCTTCTCGCGGGTGTTCTCCCTTGCGGCGGCGGCGAGGATATCCTCGTTCATGCCGGCGGGCGGGTCGACGCAAGCCATGTCGAGCGTCAAGCAGGCCATACGGTCGGCGCTCTCGTCGCATTCGGCGATGTGCTCCATGACTTTTGCTTTTTCGCTCTCGCTCAAGCCGCCGCGCAGCAGGAGCGTTAATTCTTTATCGTCTGCGTGTGTCATTGCAGTATGACCTCCTTTAGATTTTCTCTGAGCATTTTCTTTGCTCTGTATGCCCGGGTCTGGACGGTTTTGAGCGGTTCGCCCGTTCTCTCGGCTATCTGCGACAGCGGCATGTCCTCGCAGAAATACTCGACCGCCACGCTGCGGTAGGGTTCTCTCAACGCCTCGCACGCCGCTCTGATATCGCGCCCGAGCTGGGTGTTCATATATTCGTCCTCGAGTCCCGGTGAGGCGCCGGCTCTGAACTCCAGTTCGTCATCCTCGGCGGGTGTCGTTCTCGACGCCGCGCTCTTTAGATGATCGAGGCACTTGTTCGTCGCTATCCTGCTCAGCCACGCGCGCTCGTTGCGCCCGTCAAAACGGTCGAGCGAGGAATAGGCGGACAGGAAAGTTTCCTGGGTCAGATCCTCGGCGGTAAAGTAGTCGTTCGTCAGTCGGTAGCATATGCTGAAGACGAGCTTGCTGTAGCCGTCCATGAGCTCTTTTAACTTTTCTTCGCGATCTATCTTTACCACCTCCTTTGCGCTTTCGTCAATAATAACGAGCATAAAAAAAGATGTACTTCAAAAATTTTTTGGCATATGTAAAAATTGCCGCCGAGTTGAATTGCCCGGCGGCAGTCTTATTTCAGGTTGTTTATTATCAATGAAAAGAGCCTTGCGCGGTTGCCGTCGCCGACAAATGAATTGTGCGGGGTTATCACGGCGTTCGGGAGATCCCACAGCTCGCTGCCGGCGTCCAGCGGCTCCTGCTCGAACACGTCGAGCGCGGCTCTGAGCCGCCCGGACTTGAGCTCGGTTATGAGCGCGTCGGTATCGATTATTCCGCCGCGCGAAATGTTGACTATGACCGCCCCGTCCTTCATCGCGCAGAGCAATTCGGCGTTCGCGATATGCTCCGTCTCCTTTGTCAGCGGCAGGCAGAATATGACTATATCGCCCGCGCTCACGGCGGCGCGGATATCACCTATTGAATATATTTTATCGAAGCCGTCAACGGTAGTTTTTCTGTCAACGCCGATTATCTCGCAGCCGAACGCCCTGAACCTGTCCGCGCAGGCGCGCCCGACGCTTCCCGCGCCGACTATCACAACGCGCTTTCCGCCCAGCTCCTCGAGTCCGCGGTGCTTCTCCCAGCGGTGCTCCGACTGAGCCGCCGAGAAAAATGCGCTCCGCTTATAGAATCCGAGCACCGAGCAGACAGCGAACTCCGCCATCGGCGCGCTGTAGACCCCGCGGGCGTTGAATACTTTTATGCCGTGGGCGTCCATGTAGTCCATGGGCACGCGGTCAAGCCCCGCGCTCGTCAGCTGAACGGTTCTGAGCTTCGGAAATTTATCCGGCGGAGTATAGAGAAACAGCCCGTTGCAGATGATAGCCTCTATCTCTTCGCAGGGTATGTTTTCCGGCACGGCGACCCGCTCGTCGGGCATGAAATATATCTCATAGCCGAGATTTTCAAGCTCCGCCGATTCCTCGGGCGTTATTCTCAATGCACCTGTCACAAGCAGTTTCATTTTTCCGCTCCCGTTATCTTTTTTATCTCGCGCACCACGCGCGCAACCGGCAGACCGACGACATTGAAGTAGTCGCCGTCGATGCCCTCGACGAGCGTGCAGCCGAGCCCCTGTATCCCGTAGGCTCCGGCTTTGTCCATCGGCTCGCCGCTGAGGACATAGTCCGCTATCTCTTTATCTGTAAGATCGAAGAATTTAACTTTCGTCGCTTCGCTGAACACGGTTTCTTTTCCGTGCGCCGAGATGCACACTCCGGTATATACCGTGTGCTCCCTGCCGGAGAGGCGGCGGAGCATATTTTCCGCGTCCTCTCTGTCGTGCGGCTTGCCGAGAATATCACCGTCAACGGAGACGACCGTATCCGCGCCTATCACGCAATCATCAAATCGGCGCGCCGCCACCGGGCGGCATTTCTGCGCCGCTATCGAGCAGACTTTTTCCTCCGGCGTGTCGCCCTGCGGCACTTCGTCAACGCCCTCGACATCTATCTCAAAGTTTATACCCGCCGTTTGGAGCAGCTCTTTTCTGCGCGGCGAGGACGACGCAAGAACAATTTTCATATCTCGCCCTTTCTGCGCTTCTGCGCGACTTTGAGCACGGCAGTCTGCGTTTTGCCGTCGCGTATCTCGTTGTTCATTACCATCTCGACCGCCTTTTCAAGCGGTATTTTTTCGGGTGCAAGAAACTCATCGTCGTCGAGGTCGAGGGATGTAAAGGACAGTCCCTTTGCCGCATACATATGGATTATCTCGCCGCAGTAGCCCGGGGTGGGATAAAATTTTCCGAGGTCGATATAGTGCTCCGCCACGGCTCCCGTCTCCTCGCGCAGCTCGCGCTTGCCCGCTTCAAACGGATCCTCGCCGTATTCGAGCTTGCCCGCAGGCAGTTCGAGCAGGACTTCGGAATACGGATAGCGGAACTGCCGCACAAACATCAGTTCATCGTTATCAGTCAGCGCAGCGACTGTCACTCCGCCGGGATGCTCCACAACCTCGCGCAGAGCCTGCTTGCCGTTGGGCAGTTCGGCGGTGTCGGTGCGGACATTGATTATCCTGCCTTTGTAGATGTACTTTTTTTCAATCGTTTTTTCGTCGAGCTTCATATATAAGCCTCCGTTCAGGTCTTATCCCGCGGGGAAATAAATATTATTTTCCGGGGGTGATTTTTTGAAATATATCTTCACGCCGGGCGAGCCGGACTACGCATATATAAAGAAAAGCGTATGCTCGCTCCAGGCGGAATATCCGTTTTTAAAAGTCGAGATAGCCGGGCGAAGCGCCTGCGGGAGAAAGATATTCGCCCTGCGATTCGGCAGGAGCGCAAACCCTGTGCTCATAGCGGCGTGCTTCCACGCGCAGGAGCGGCTGACGGCACTCGTCACGCTGAGATTTATAGAGCGGCTGTGCCTGAGCGCAAAGAACAGACAGACAATGTGCGGAATCGACATAGGCGGCGCACTTAGCCGGCGGGAAATAATATTCGTCCCGTGCGTCAACCCCGACGGGGTCGAGATAGCTCTGCACGGCGCAGAGACGGCGGGAAAATACAGAGACTGCGTTGAGCGCGCGATGAATGAAAGCCAAGATTTCTGGAACGCGAACGCGCGCGGGGTCGATCTCAACCACAACTTCAACGCCGGGTGGGATCTCTCAAAAGCTCTGGAAATCGAGGCGGGAATAACTGCGCCCGCGCCGAGACGGTTCGGCGGATATGCTCCGCAGACCGAACCGGAGGTGAACGCCCTCGTTCAGCTGTGCATGCGGCGAATGCCGCGAACAGCTGTAGCCCTGCACAGTCAGGGCGAAGAGATATACTATGAATACGGGGAGCACACGCCGGAGCGCGGCGAGCATCTGGCAAAAATTTTCGCCGCGGCGAGCGGCTATACGCTCGTGCAGAATGCGGGGCTTGCCTCACACGCGGGGTTCAAGGACTGGACGATAGAGGCACTCGGCATTCCGTCGTTCACATTCGAGCTCGGAAAGGGCAGAAATCCTCTGCCGCTGAGCGACTTCGAGAGCGTGTATAAAAGCATTGAGGAAACCCTCGTGCTCGCCTGTGTGATGTGAATGATGTTGGGGAGCGCGCCTTGCCGCCGCAAATATTACCGGCGGCGGCACAGTGTGCAGCCGATAACAATCGGATTTTACAGTCCTTTTCTCGCCTCGTCTATCACATTCTTGTTCTCTTCGCTTAAATCGAGATAATCGTCCGGCGCGCGCAGAGCCTCGTCGATTATGAATCGCAGGGACCAGCGGTCGGAGTAATCTTTTGCGCTGTCGTCGCGGTAGGGGTTGTTTTCGAGCAGGGTCAGAAGCTCTTGCGTCAGCTCCGTTTCGTTCAGGCGTATGAGCCGACGGAACAGGAAAACAAGGCTGTACTTATATGTGTTGAGCTCGCCGAAAATCGCTTTTCGCAGACCGTCGTCCGTCTTGAGCGTGTCAACAAGGCGGCTCTTCATCTTTCTGTGCATCAGAAAGCGGCAGCAGACGCGCGAAACGGACGCGGACTGCGCGCGGTTGGATTTCACTTCGCCGCAGTCCGATATCACGCTGTCGATAAGCGCGTGCGCGGAGTCGGGGTCGGTCATGCAGAGGGATTCCACCTCGGCACAGAGTCCCTTTTCTTCGCTCAGAAAATCTCTCATGCTTTCTCCCCGCCCATCTCGGCATAGCGGCGCACTATATTCTTGAAATGGCGTCCCTTTTCCTCGAAATTTTTATATTTGTTGTAGCTCGAAGCGGCGGGCGAGAGCAGGCAGGTGCAGCCCGGGCGCGTTACGCTCATCGCCGCGCGCACTGCGCCCTCCATATCCTCCGAGATAATTATCTTCTTTTCGCTCCCGTTCTGCGCCATGTGCATGCCGATTTTATGTCCCGTATCGGGCAGGCAGACGAGATTTCTTATACTGCTCTCCTCCAGCGCCTTTTCAAACGCCGAATAGTCGAGCCCGCGATCCATGCCGCCGAAAATCAGCGTGTCAACATCGCCGAGAGCCTCGACGGCGCACATGACGGAATGGGGGATGGTCGCAATGCAGTCGTTGACGAATTTTATTCCTTTGACCGTCGCGAAATATTCCATTCTGTGCTCGATGCCCTCGTAGTCTTTGAGAGCTTTCATGATATCTTCATCCGAAACGCCGAGCCGTCTCACAGCCTCGGCGGCGAACATGCAGTTCTGGATATTGTGCTCGCCCAGAAGATGGCTGTTTATGTCGCGGTACTTCTCGGCGCCAGGCGTATGGACGCTGACTCCGACCGCTTCGCCCGGATATTTGCTCAGGTCGAAGAAGCCGTCGAGTCCCTGATCTGCGTTATATATAAATGTATCGCCCTTACTTTGGTTGCGGACTATATTGAGCTTCGCGCCGACATAGCACTCGAAGCTGTCGTAATGGTCGAGGTGCTCGGGATAGATATTCGTCAAAACGGCGATATGCGGCGAGCAGGTAGTGAACTCCAGCTGATGCGAGGACATCTCGATAACGGCTATTTCGCCCGCGCAGTCCTCGATATTATCAAAGACGGGATAGCCCATGTTACCTATCAGGCACGCCTCTTTTCCTGCGGCGCGGAGCATGGAATAAATGAGAGTCGAGGTTGTCGTCTTGCCCTTTGTGCCCGTCACGCCGACGCAGGTAAAGCCGGAGAAGCGCAGGAAAAGATCGGTCTGGCAGGTTATCTCAACACCCTGCGGTCTCTTGAAATGAAGGAGCGGAATGCCGGGGGTCTTTATGACAATATCCGCGCGGTCTATCGCGCCGAGGTAGCCGTCCCCGCAGACAAATTCGACATTCGGGTCATTATCAAGCTCGACCTGCTTTGCGTCCGCGATTATAAGTTTCTGCTCGGGCAGATAGCGGCGGATAAAATTATAGGTCGAGTGACCCTCGCGCCCCATGCCGAGCAGGACTATGCGCTTGTTTCTCAGATGGTCAATCAGCTGCTGATACATATTCAAACATCCTCTTTACACATTCATCAAATTTTTTCGGGATAAGATTTTCTTCGTTGAAGCCCGAGAGCAGGGAGTAATCCGCGCGGGCAGTGTTCTTTTCGCAGAAGCGGCGCAGGAGCGCGGGCATCCCGAGCCCGGATTTTCTGTATTTTTCCGCCGTCAGCGTCAATGCAAGCACGACCTCGTCCGCCGTGCCGACGCACTCAAAGGGCTTGAGCCCCGTGAAGCCGCAGAGACCGTCGAAGTCGGTCTCAAGCTCTGTTTTCGCGAGCATATCGCAGCCGAATATTGAGTTCAGCTCATCGGGCGGGAGAAACGGCGAGAGCATTATCGCAACAAACAGGCACTTCGGACATTCGCAGCACCAGATATTTTTCTTGCTCCCTCTGTTGCAGCTGCGGAATATCGAATGATACTGCTTATACTGCGAAAACTGCTTTGCTATCTGAAGCTCGCAGAACGGGCGCAGGAGACTGAAATAAACGGCGCTTTGCGGGAAGTTGCGGCGGCGGAACTCATCGAAGTCGCGCTCGAACTCGAACGACTTTGAATACTGATGGTTGACGTTCTCTCCGCCGATATTCGACTCGTTCGCGCTCGACTCGTTCGAGAGAATAATATCATTTGCGCCATTTATAAAGCCCGCATACATTGATATAAACGCCACAACCGACGAAAACGGAGTGTGACCGTTCAAAAAGCCTTCGGCGTTGCGCTTTAGCAGTTCGGGATCTATAGTGCGGTAAATTTTTATTATTTTATCCTCGCTGTAGCCGCCCGCGAGAACGCACTGGGTGCGCGCAGGCTGGTCGTTGACGGTGAAAAATCTCAGCTTATCGCCGAACGGGTGCAGAAGCTCGGTCGTAACCGCCGAATCCTTGCCGCCGCCGACGGGGACAATTTCAATCCCCGATGAGACATAATCTTCGCACTGCGGGATATTTTTCGGCTCCGGCGCGTCAATGCTCACAAAAGAGTCAATATCCGTCTTTATCCCGTTTCTGTAGAAAAACTCGCCGAGTCCGTTGAACCAGAGCTTTTTGAAAAAAGCTTTATCATCCTCTGACATTTCGCCGCACTCGACTCTGAAAACAGGCGGGCAGGCGCATTTCCAGTAGCTGACCGCCTCCGCGAGACCGATGAAGAAAACCATTCTCTTCGCATAGTCCGACACGGGGGAATTGAATATATCAAGACTTTTTCCGTCGAGCCTCGTCTGCGGATGAAATTCGCACAGACCGGGGATAGAAAAATCAAAGCTCAAGTGCAGCCCATCCTCATGTTCGCTGACTGAATAGCCGCTGTAGACAAACTGCGGATATTCCCGGCGAAGCTCATCAAAGCGTCCGCTCATAGCAAGACCTCTTTCTGCATAAATATAGCTTCGGACACCGCACGGCATCCTGATCCACGATAGATTATATCAGAACAAACGGCAAAATTCAATCGGATACGCTTGACAAAACTAAAGCGATGCGCTATACTGCCCGAAGCGATAGGGGAGTAATCGGCGCTGATTTGCGGCGCAGCAGGGTCAACATACTGATCTATATCTGGTCCTGCTATAAAGAGGCTTTCGCCTCTTTAATTGATGAGACTTATCTGCGCAAAGGGCGCAGGTGGGTCTTTTTTTGTTCCCTGCCCCGAAAAAAACGGAGGAATCAATATGGGTTTAGCTGAACTTTTCATTCTCGCAGTCGGTCTTTCAATGGACGCGTTCGCCGTCTCGATATGCAAGGGCGTATGCCTGAAAAAGGCGAGCTTCGGGCAGAGCGCGATAGTCGGCGCGTATTTCGGCATCTTCCAGGCTCTTATGCCGATAATCGGTTATTTCCTCGGCACGGGCTTTGCCGACAAGATCGAGCGCTATGACCACTGGGTGGCTTTCGTGCTTCTTCTCATTCTCGGCGGCAAGATGTTCATCGAGAGCTTCAAAAAAGAAGATGTTGAGCGCGACGCCGCAGGCAACGACCGCGACGAGCTGAAATTCACAAAGATGCTCGTCCTCGCGATAGCGACAAGCATCGACGCGCTCGCAGTCGGAATCACGCTCGCTTTTCTCAAGGTCAATATCTGGGCTGCCGCCTCGTTTATCGGCGTGACGACATTTATTATCTCCGCCGTGGGAGTCAAGATAGGCCATGTTTTCGGCGAGAAATACACAAACAAAGCGGAGCTCGCCGGCGGACTTATTCTTATGGGCATCGGCGTTAAGATACTCCTCGAGCACCTCGGGGTTATAAATTTTTAATTATATAATAAAAAGGCATCAGCCGCAGAGAGTATAAAAGCGCCCTGCGGCTGATGTTATATTGGGGGAAAGAATTAGTCTTTGTCAAACTTTCTGTTGAACCTGTCGAGCAGAAGAGCGGCCGCTATTCCGACTGCGAGGCAGATTATATCGGCAGCAAAGCTCTTTATGCCCGAAGCAAAGCTGCCGAACGGGATTATCACGGCGGTCGCGGCGATAACTATGCCGATTATGCCGTGGAATACGAGAGAATAGTGCCTGTCCATCAGGCGGGTGACCGCCTTTCGCACGAACGCGAGCCCTATTTCCGAGCCCGTGCCGGTGTTGCTCCGCGCTTTGTCCGTGCGGTAGAAGATATCAAACAGCTTGCCGAGACATTCGTCATCGACTCCCGGACCGTCGTCCGCAAACTCTATTCGCGCCCTGTTCTCCTCGCGCGAGACGCTGACGACGCAGTGGCCGATATCTTTATTGCGGTATTTTCTGCTGTTGTCGAGAAGATTTGTCATTATCCTGAGCAGCAATTCCTCTCTATACACCTTGAGCAACATAAAAACCGACCTATAAATCATAGGTCGGTTTTTATGAACACTCCGCTAACTCCAACCGCTTTTATCCCCGCCGCCATTTCAATCTCCGTCGCGCCGCTATGCTCTGCGGCATAGAATATAGTGCCGAATAATCGGCAGAAACGACGGAGGAGAGGGGAAAATGAATATAAAACGCAGACTCACGGGCGCGGCGGCGGTGTTTCTCGCCTGCATCGCGGCGCTTGTTTTTGCCGCGCTCGTCCCGGCGCGGGCGATTCCGCCGTCAGGCGGGCGTCAGTATCGCGGGATAGATATAAGCGAATTTCAGGGCGAGATAGATTTTGAAGAAGTGAGACGCAGCGGGATAGAGGCGGTGTATATCCGCGTCGGCGCAGGGGAATATACCGACGAATACTTCGCCGAAAACTACGAACGGGCGAAAGCGGCGGGGCTGAAAATCGGCTTCTATCACTATGTCACCGCCCGCTCGGTCGATGAGGGGCGCAGGCAGGCGCGGTTCTTTGCATCCCTTGCCGCGGGTCGCGAGCCGGATATGCGCCTTGCGATGGATTTTGAATATTTCGGCTCGCTCTCTGTTTCGCAGATAAACGCGATATCCGAGGCTTATCTCGATGAGCTGACCGCGCTGACGAGGCGGGAAGCCGTGATATACAGCGACCTTTCAAACGCGAGAAATATATTCAGCCGCGCGCTCGCCGAAAAATATCCGCTCTGGGCGGCGCAGTACGGCGCAGACGAGCCCTCGGCAAACGGAAAATGGCGCGAGTGGGTCGGCTTCCAGTATACGGACGAGGGCAGAGTCGGCGGCATCTACGGCAACGTTGACCGCAACATCTTCACCGAGGGGATATTCCTCTCCGACTCGGGGCGCATCGACGGCGAGAAGCGAACCTCTGTCCGCGCGCGAACACGGACGCTCACGGTATATGTCCGCGCAGGCGACACGCTCTGGGCGATAGCGAGGGAATACGGCACGACAGTTGAGGCGATAGCCCGAGAGAACAGGATAGCTGACCCCAACAGGATATTCGCGGGCGAGCGGCTGAGAATAACTCTGCCAGTGCGCGGCAGCGGCGAAGAAATATACACCGTCCGGCGCGGCGACACGCCGATATCAATAGCCGGGAAGTTCGGCGTCACGCTCTCTGCACTCGAGGACAGAAACGGACTCGAACGCGGCGAAATGATATATGCGGGAGATAAGCTCTCGATACCCGGCGCCAGAATGTCGGGAGAATTTTATGTCGTGCGCCCGGGCGATACGCTCTTTTATATATCCCGCCGCACCGGCGTTCCGATAAGAACCCTCGTCGGGATAAACAGAATAAAAGACCCCGACCTGATATATGCCGGCGAGCATCTGAAGCTAAGCGCGCAGAAAAGCCCATTCTGATGAAAAAAAGTATTGAAATATACGGCTGAATAGTATAAAATAAATGTGTAAGTCTAAAATATCGGAGGAGACAATATGGTTTCAGCAGGCGATTTCAGAAACGGCGTGACGTTTGAGATGGACGGCGATGTCTATCAGATCATAGAGTTCCAGCACGTCAAGCCCGGCAAAGGCGCGGCATTCGTCAGAACCAAGATAAGAAACGTTATCGCGGGTTCGGTCGTTGAGCGCACATTCAACCCCACGGAAAAATTCCCCACCGCTTATATCGAGCGCAAGGAGATGGAGTATTCCTATAACGATGGCGATCTTTATTATTTCATGGATCCCGAGAGCTATGAGCTCATCCCGATAAACAAGAGCGACCTCTCCGACAACTTCAAGTTCGTCAAGGAGAACACCGTTTGCAAGATCCTTTCCTACAAGGGCAATGTTTTCGGCGTTGAGCCCCCCACAAGCGTTACTCTCGAAGTCACCAAGACCGACCCCGGCTTCAAGGGCGACACCGCGACAAACGCCACCAAGCCCGCAGTGCTTGAGACCGGCGCAGAGATCAAGGTTCCTCTGTTCATCGAAGAGGGCGAGATGGTCATCGTTGACACCCGCACCGGCGAGTATCTGAGCAGAGCGTAAGATTCCGTAATTCAAAAGCCGACGGCTGTTTTTGAAAGGAGAAAGCAAAATGACAGTTACTGAGAAAGTTGCTTATATCAAAGGTCTTGTCGACGGTCTCGACCTCGACGCAAAGAAAGACGAAGTCAAGGTCATCAAGGCTATCATCGAGCTTCTTGACGACATGGCTATGAGCGTTTCGGATCTCGAAGAGGGTCTCGATGTTGTCAGCGATCAGGTTGACGAAATAGACGAGGATCTCTCCGATCTCGAGGGCTATGTCTACGAGGACGATGACGACTGCTGCTGCGGCGACGACGATTGCTATGAGATCGAGTGCCCCAACTGCGGCGAGACTATCTGCGTCGACGACGGTATCCTTGAGGACGGAAGCATTGACTGCCCCAACTGCGGCACTCTGCTCGAGTTCGATTTCGATGACGATTGCTGCTGCGGCGATGACGACTGCGACTGCGATCACGACGACTGATAAAAATCAAAAAAAAGCAATGCCGCTGCGCGCCGCTCTTGCGGCGCGCAGTTTTGTTTTATCAGGCGAAAGTTTGCCGCGGCTTTATTTATATCGGCTGCACCGATAGCCCAAGCCTCCGAAAAGTTAAGGCGGGTAACATCGGCGAAGCGCCGCCGATAACGGACAGCCGCAAGGGCTGTCCCTACGAAGTGCGCTGTTTAAAATCACATAGATTTTAAAGGCAAGCAAGCAAGGTTCGCCTGCTTTTGGCTCCCCTGCAGGGAAGCCGGATTGGCGAAACCAAGACTGAGGGGTTTGTTTCGCTTCGCTCAAAGTAATAGGTAAAAGTGAATAGTGAAAAAGTATGAGAGCACATCTATAATCTGCACATCAAAATCCTGTACAGATTTCGCGGGCAGATAATATCCGCCCCTACGATATAATATTGTTGGGTCACCGCACTCTACAAAGACACATTTTTTAACCTCAAACGAAAAATTTAACCTTGCAACTCAGTGCGCGTGGCGCACAGGATATATAATTTTTTATCAAAGGAGAGGATCAAATGAAACAAGGCACGAAGATTTTTATCTGCCTGCTGTGTGTCGTGCTTGCGACGCTCATCACTGTCGCGTGCATTTTCTGCATCTACTATCCGCACTATAAGCAGAATCAGCACGCCGCGGTCATCGAGGATAAGCCGCTCGAGCGCGGGGAGATGCGCATCATGAGCTGCAATCTGCGCTGCGCGAACGTCACGGACACGGGCAAAAAGAGCTGGTTCTACCGCGCCGATCTCATTGTCAAGAACATCGAAACGGAAGCGCCGACTATTATCGGCTTCCAGGAGGCGACAAAGTGGCAGTATAATTATATGTGCCGCACGCTTCAGGGCTATGACTCGGTCATAACCTTCCGCGACGAATCGACTTTCTCCGAGGGCTGCCCGGTGTTCTACCGCACCGACCTCTACGACCTTATCGACAAAGGCTCGTTCTGGCTCTCCGAGACTCCCGAAAAGATGAGCAAGGACTGGGACTCCGCGTGCTATCGAATTTGCAGCTATGTTATCCTCAAGGAGAAGCAGACGGGGCTCGAATTCGTCGTGTTCAACACGCACCTCGACCACGTCAGCGAAGAGGCGAGGATAAAGGGCATCGGCGTTGTGCTCGACAAGATAGCGCAGTTCGGTTCGCTGCCCGCGATGATAATGGGCGACTTCAATGTTGAAGAGGACACCGAGACATATCGCAGCGCGACCGAGAACTTCCTCGATGTCAAATATCAGACCAAGGATCCGATAAAGAGCTGCACCTATCAGAACTGGGGCGAACGCCTTGACGACGACTGCATCGACTACATAATGATCTCCAAGACCGGCTTCAGGGTCAACAGCTACAATGTTGTCAGAACGACCTATGACGGAGTCTACCCGAGCGATCATTTCCCGATAACGGCGAGCCTCACGCTCACGCAGGGTTAATAAAATTACCTCCGTATGGCAAAAGTCATGCGGAGGTTTTCTTTCAATATTAATTAAGAAATTTTCAGGTTGAGCTTCAGTTTGTCGGATATCATTGCGATGAATTCGCTGTTGGTCGGCTTGCCGCGGGAGTTCTGGATGGTGTAGCCGAAGTAGGAGTTGAGCACATCGACATCGCCTCTGTCCCAGGCGACCTCGATTGCGTGGCGAATGGCGCGCTCAACGCGCGACGGAGTGGTTTTGAAGGTCTTTGCGACTGTAGGATAGAGAAGCTTCGTGACGGAATTCATAATCTCGTCGTCGTTGACCGCGAGGATTATCGCCTCGCGCAGATACTGATAGCCCTTTATGTGCGCGGGTACGCCGATGCGGTGCATTATCTCGGAGACGGTGACCTCAAGGCTGTTGTCCTGCGCGGAAAAAGCAACTATGTTTCCCTGCGCCGGGGCGGAAAGCCCGGTCAGCTGTTTTATCCTCTGAGCGAGTATCTGCGTGTCAAAGGGCTTAATAAAATAGTAGTCTGCGCCGCTCTGCGTTATCTCCTGCTCAAGACGCGGATTCGCGTTCGACGCGGTCACGAACACCAGCGGGCGCGGCTCAAGGTGCATGTCGGCAAGTCCGCCGAGCACGCCTATCGCGTCCGTGCCCTGCATGAAAGCGTCCATGATGAGCACGTCCGGTCTGCTTCCCTGCCTGAAAAGGCGGAGTATCTGCGCGCCGTCCTTTCGGACTGTTTCGACTTCAAAGCCGTTTGCCCGCAGTGCCGCGGCGCAGCCCGTCTGAGTGTCCGTGTCCTGTGCAAGCATGATTTTTAACATTTTTCCCATAATTAGTACCTCCGGGTTGATTTTTCAATTGGATTTTACCATATATGGGAATAAATGTCAATAATAAATTACCATTTTTTGGCAATTTTTATTTTATGCTCCAATTTTGCTACAAAGCGGCGGAATATCCGGGCGAAGATATGCGCTCCGCCTCCTCCGCCATCGTCTGGGCAAATATCGCGTAGCCCTTGAGCGGATCGTTGATAAAAACATGGGTCACCGCGCCGACCAGCATACCGTTCTGGACTATCGGGCTGCCGCTCATGCCCTGAACTATGCCGCCGGTTTTTTCGATAAGCCGCTTGTCGCGCACCTCGATTATCATGTTGCGCTGACCGCTTTTTGTATAGATCTTCGTTATCTCGATATCATAATACTGCGGTCCGTCCGCGTCGACGGTCGAGATAATTTGCGCCTTGCCGGTTTTCACTTCGTCGGCTATCGCCACGGGCATCTCCACGGTTTTCGGCAATTCGCTAAACGCGCCGTAAACGCCGATACCGCAGTTTTCATAGAGCTCGCCTATCTCTCCCGGCGCGAACACACCGCACAGCTCGCCGGGCGAACCGTCCTTGCCCTTATAGCAGCCTTTTACCGCGGCATTGACCGCGTCGCCGCCGGATATCGGCAGCTCTTCGCCCGTGTCAACATCGCAGACCGCGTGACCGAGCCCCGCAAAAATTCCGTTTTTGCGGTCATAGAAAGTCACCGTGCCTATCCCCGCCGACGAGTCGCGTACCCACAGACCGGCTTTGAACTTGCTGTCAACTTTGCTCCGCGCGGGCAGGAGTTTCACCGTCTGCTTTTTGCCTGCGCGCTCGATGAGCAGCTCAACTTCGTCGCCGCCGCTCGACTCAACGGCGGAGGAGATATCATTGTTTCGGCTGACGGGCGAACCGTTTATCTCTAAAATGATATCGCCCTTTTTCAGCCCCGCGCGAGCCGCCGGGTCAACTGCGCCCGACGCCGTTTCGATCTCCTCGCTCCCGACTATCAGCACGCCGCGCGTATAGAGCCTGATGCCGAAAATTTCGCCGCCGACGGTGACATATCTGCGCTGAGACACTTTCACCCTTGCGGTCTTGACCGGGAACACCCCGAACGCTTTTACCTCAAGCTCATATTCGCCCTGCGGCGATGCGGACGCGGACGCAGAAAACACGCTCTCGCCGATATCGGCGCCGCTGCCCGCGACGACGCTGTATTCGTCGGGCAGCTGGATATCGCCGTAAGCGACGCAGGAAAAAATTCCCACCGAGAGCATGAGCGCGACCGCGCTGAAAAATCTTATGATTTGCTTCATGCTCCGCCCCCTTTTTGATTTTGTCCGCACTGCGGACACCGTTATTTTTTCCGCGCCGCGCGGCATTATCGCCGGAAAACAAAGGGCAAAAAAAGATGGAAAATTTTAATATTAATAATTGTATACCATGTCCTTACCATGACGGTGATATCCTCGGGCACTTCGTCAAGCTCGGTAAAGCGCATATCGAACGTATGCTTTATCGCGTTTCGCTTCTCTATTTTAACGACGGAAGCAAGGCGGGATTCGTCCCAAGCCCAGTCGACGGCGAGACCCTTTATCTCAAAATTTTCGCATCCGCTTATCTCGAAATATCTGTCGCAGTCAAAGACGAACACCGCGCCCTCGGCGTCGATGAGAACATCCTTGAGCGAATTTAGACCGATAGTATTTTTCGGCGAGAAGCGGTATTCCCCGGCATCTATTACAAGACGCGCGCCCGGATTCCTGCGGCAGTAATCAATCGCGCGGCAGAAAGCGTCCGTGTTGTCTTGCGAGTTGCTGTCCATGCCGAAATCGGAAGCATATATTGTCTTCAAATTTTCCGCGTTCGGGCGGGAGATATAGAACACCGAGTCGTCAACGCCGACGACTTTGTCATATACCGAAAGCTCCGACGGCGCGGGTTCGCTCTCGTGCGGCAGCTCGCCTTTGGGCGGCACAACGGTCAGCGGAATATTGAACACCGGCGCGAGCGCGATAATGATCGCCACGAGGGCGGAGAGAATACACTGCATATTTCTTCCTCCGTAAGATTTATATGCCAAAGTATACCACACAACAAAAAAAGTCGCAACAAAAACGGGACCGCCCGAAAGCAGTCCCGCATTGCAAAATAGCTTTGCTTATTTTTTTATAACATGCCATTCGCAGAAGCGGCTTGACATCATCGCGTCGTCATACTTGCTGTCGACATACTGACCGATCTGCGTTGTCGCGGCAATCCCCGCGCGGCGGTCTCTCCAGCGCACCATGCACACGAGAGTGAACGAGAGATTGATTATCATAAATATCGATAACGCGGCACATGCGACCTTCCAGCCCGTGCCCTGCATACGCGCGAACACCTTTTTGAGCTTCGGCACGACCATATAGGCGAAGATAACGCCCGCAAGTCCCCAGAGCAGCGTCATTTTCAGGCAGATTAGACCTTTGTAGTTCATGAAGCTCTTTGAGTAGTCCCACGCTTTCATGCCCATGCCGTATTCGAGCAGCAGCCCGCAGGCGAGCTCAAAGACCGTGGCGACTATCGCGATAGAGCAGAACCGGGCGACAACTCCCTTGTAACCGGTGCTCCGTATTTTTTCGCCGCTTATGTAGAACATCACTGCGCCTACGCCGTATATCAAAGAGAACGGTCCCCAGATGGTTGCGACATGCGTCTCCCAGTGGCCGAAAATCAGCCTGCACCATGTACCCTCGAGCAGAACGCCGAGCACATTGCCGAACATGAACAGCCAGAACATATTGCAGTAGGTCACGCCGTCCTTCTTCATCTCGGCAAGACCCTCATGCCTGTTTTTCACGGTATCGCCTCCTGTCCTTTGCTTTCTATATAATATAACAGAAGATTCGACTTTTTTACTTCAAATATGAGCATATTTTTAAATGTTTATTTTTTATTTAATTTTTACGGCTTCGCAAGCGCCGCTTGACAAATGCAAACGCCGCTTTCTTGCGGACAGCAGGCTTCTCTGATATAATTGAACCACAAAAGGGAGGAGAAAAGCTATGACGATCGGATCACGGATACAGGCTCTGCGAAAAGAGCGCGGTATGTCCCAGGAGGAACTTGCAAATAAACTTTCGGTCAGCCGCCAAACGGTCAGCCAGTGGGAGACCGGGCAGACTGCGCCGAGCATCGACAACATATATACATTAAAAGATATCTTCGGCGTGTCGTTCGACGCGCTCATGTCGGAGCGGCAGACGGAGAGTCCGCAAAAAGCACCCGCGGCAGTAATCCCGCATAAGCACGGCGAAATAACATACAACCCGGAAGACATAAAATCCGCAACGCACATTGTTTTCATGCCGCGTATTCTAAGAACGCTGTTCGTCGCGGTGCTTTTTACCATAGTTCTTTCTGCGTCCGTCATCGGCGACGACAGAATCGACATTCCGGGCTTTTGCATTGCCGCGCTGATTTTCACTATAGCCGTCCTTATCAAACAGATAATCGGAGCCGCCTCTTACAAAAAGAGTGCCTTGCAAAAAAGTGCAGACAGAAAATACGAATACGATCTCTATGCGGACAGAATGGTGATAACCGTCATGCGCCGTGGCGAGCTTTCGAGCCGATTTGTCGTGCGCTACGGAGATGTGTCAAAGATTCTCGAAAATCAGACGCATGCTGTATTTGTCCTTGGGGGAAATTTATTCATTCTGCGCAAATCGGAGCCGCTGTGCGATGCGGTCAGGCCGTATATAGGCGCGGGAAAAAACACAGTCGCAGCGTCCGGCAAGGGGAAAGTGATATCGATTTTGCTGATAATCCTCTCCATACTCTGCCCGTTTTTCGCGCTCACCGCCCTTGAAGCCGCAGTTCCGGACGTTCCGTCAAGCTTCGCTCTGGGCGAAGCCGTGAACAGAATGTGGATTTTCTATCTCTTCCTGCCGATACCGACAGCGTCAATAATCTTCGGCTTTTATCAAAACAAAAAGGGCATACGCAACGTCAGAAATATAGTTGTCGGGCTGATTCTCGCGGTCATCCTCGCAGTCTACGGCTCGTTTACGCCGATTTTCAAAGATTCGTACATATCCGACAATCTTGCCGCCGAAAAATATGCCGCGGAGATAAATATCGAGCTTCCGAAGAGCGAAAAATGCGTAATCAACAAGCTGTTCGAGGGTGAGGTACGCTCATCGGTGCTCTGCGAAAAGACGAGCTTCGACGCATTTTTTCAAAACGCTAAAAGCGACGACCGCTGGAAAGAAGAGCTGTCGACCGAGCTTCAGGGCTGCGCCCCGGCTTTTACGCTCGGCGAATACGACCTCTGTCTTCTCTATAATGCCGACACCGGTGAGTTCAACACCCTCCCCGAGAAAAGCGGCGAATATCACTTTATCTTTATCGCCGCCAAAAAATCCGACTGCACGCTTGAGATAGCGGACTACACACGCAAGTTCACTGCGTCGGGACAGTCTCTCCCTGGCGCTGCCTGATCTTTCTCCAGTTGACGAAGCCGTAGCAGTCATTGATAAAGAACACCGAGAAACAGACTATCATCGGCAGATACGACGGGTCGTCGACAGTCGCCATTATCCACATAATAATTAATACAATATCATTTGCGGCGTAGCCGAGCCCATAGAGCGGCGAGCGCAGTAGTGTGAGCGACGCGGCGATAAAGCTCGTTGCGATGGAGACAGTCAACCACTATAAACAGCACCGACCCCCGATATATCCCGGAGGTCGGTGTTTTACTATACAATTTATTATACAATATAATCTTTGTATCTTTCGAGGAGCTTTGCATCCGCGGTGACGGTCATCAGCAGTCCGTCCGGGCGGTATTCCTCGCGGTCGAGCGCGCCTTTTTCGCGCAGGAGCGCGGCATCCGACCCCATGGAATAGGGGAACAGGAGCGTGACCTTTTTGCGCGTGGGCGGCAGTGCCCTGACCATCTCGTTTAAAAGCCTGTCCAGTCCCTCTCCCGTGAGCGCGGATATCTTGACGCTGTGCAGTCCCGCCGAGAGCCACGAGAGATCCGGCGCGGCGTCGCACTTGTTGAACACGGCGATTATCGGCTTGCCCTTGCATCCGAGCTCTTCGAGAAGCCTGTTCGTGACCTCAAGATGCTCGGCGCAGTCCGGCGACGAAGCGTCGCAGACATTGAGTATCAGCGTTGCGCTCGCCGCTTCTTCGAGGGTCGATTTGAACGCCTCGACAAGTCCGTGCGGCAGGCGGCGGATGAATCCGACCGTGTCTATGAGCATAACTCTTCTGCCGTCCGGCAGAGTCAGCGCGCGGGAGGTGGGGTCGAGGGTCGCGAAGAGCTTATCCTCCGCAAGCACGCCCGCCTGGGTCAGCGCGTTCATCAGCGTTGATTTTCCGGCGTTTGTGTAGCCGACTATGGCGACCGTCTCGACTTCGTCCTTTTCGCGGCGTTCGCGCGCGAGCTTCCTGCGGCGCGAGAGCGCCTCAAGCCCGTCCTCAAGATTTTTTATCCTGTGGCGGATGTGGCGGCGGTCGGATTCGAGCTTTGTTTCGCCCGGTCCGCGCGTGCCGATTCCTCCGCCGAGACGCGACATGCTTGTTCCCTTGCCGCCGAGGCGCGGGAGCAGATATTTCAGCTGAGCCAGCTCGACCTGCAATTTGCCCTCGCCGCTTCTTGCGCGCGCGGCGAAGATATCGAGTATCAGCTGCGTGCGGTCAACGACGCGCACGTCGGTTATGTCTTCAATATTCCTCTGCTGTGAGGGAGTCAGCTCGCTGTCGAAGATAAGCAGATCGACGTCGTTATCGGCGCAAAAGTTTTTTATCTCCCTGAGCCTGCCCGAGCCGATAAAGGTCGCGGAATCGGGAGTCTCGCGCCGCTGAGTCACGCGCGCTTCGACCTCGGCGCCGGCGGTCTTTGCCAGCTCCTCAAGCTCGTCGAGCGACGCCTCGCAGTCATATTCGCCCAGATCCACGCCGACAAGCACGGCGGTCTCGGGCTTTTGTATATTTTCAAAAAGTTCCGTCAAACCGGGTCCTTTCCGAACAGCTTATTCCAGGCCGTTGGGGTTCTGCGACTGCCAGCGCCACGAGTCGGCGCACATATCGTCGATATCGTACTGCGCCTGCCAGCCGAGCACTTCCTTTGCCTTTGTCGCGTCCGCATAGCAGCAGGCGACATCACCCGCGCGGCGGGGAGCTATTCTGTAGTTGATTTTGATTCCCGACGCCTTTTCAAAAGCCTTGACAACGTCGAGCACGCTGTAGCCCTTGCCGGTGCCGAGGTTATAGACCTCGCAGCCCTTGACTTTGAGCAGTCTGTCGAGGGCTTTTATGTGGCCGAGAGCCAGGTCGACAACATGGATATAGTCGCGCACGCCCGTGCCGTCCGGGGTAGGATAGTCGTTGCCGCAGACGTTGAGGCACTCGAGCTTGCCGATGGCGACCTGAGTGATATAGGGCATGAGGTTGCCGGGGATTCCGTTGGGATCCTCGCCGATGCGCCCGCTCTTGTGCGCGCCGATGGGATTGAAGTAGCGGAGGATGGACACGCCCCACTCGCTGTCGGAAATGCACAGATCCTGAAGTATCTGCTCGATGAAATACTTCGTCGTGCCGTAGGGGTTCGTGGTGCCGCCGGTCGGCATATCCTCTCTGAGCGGAGAGGGGTTCTTGCTGCCGTAAACAGTGGCGGACGAGCTGAAGACGAGTTTCTTGCATCCCGCCTTATCCATCACGCGGCACAGGCAGACCGTGCCCGCTATGTTGTTGTCATAGTAGTTGAGCGGCTCCTTAACGCTCTGCGGAACGCTCTTGAGACCCGCGAAGTGAATAACCGCGTCGATCTTGTTCTCGGCGAAAACTTTGGTCATCGCCTCTTCGTCGCGGATATCCGCCTGATAGAATTTGAAATCCTTGCCCGTAAGTTCTTTTATTCTTTTAAGGCTTTCGGGCTTGCTGTTGACGAAATTATCGAGTATAATGATATCATATCCCGCGTTGAGCAGCTCTACGCTCGTGTGCGAGCCGATGAAGCCAGCGCCGCCGGTTACTAATACAGTGGACATTGAAATTACCTCCAGACTCTTTATTGGTTATATTATACTCACAAAGTAGGCAAAAGAAAAGATAGACAACAGGTTTTTTTACAAATTTTTTACGCTGTAAAGCGAAAAAAGAGGTGCAAAAAATGGAACTTTACGATAAAATTCATGAAAACGAAGAGCTCAAGACTTATATCCTCGCAGGCAACCGCGTTCTCGGCGAGCTGGGCTTCACCGAGCACGGACTCGCCCATGCGGGCACGGTATCAAAAATGTCGCGCGAGATACTGGAAATACTTAACTACAGCGACCACGAATGCGAGCTCGCGGCGGTCGCCGGATACATGCACGATATCGGCAACATGATAAACCGATGCGACCACGCGCAGAGCGGCGGCATACTCGCGTTCAACATTCTGCGCAGTCTCGACATAAACCCGAAAGACATCGCGCTGATAGTCGGCGCGATAGGACACCACGACGAAAAGACGGCGGCACCCGTCAGCCCGATCGCCGCGGCGCTCATCCTCGCGGACAAGAGCGACGTGCGCCGAAGCCGCGTCAGAAACAGCAAGACAGTCAGCACGGACATTCACGACAGGGTCAACTACGCGGTCGTGGACTCGGAGCTTGAGATTGACGGCGAGGACAGAGTAATAATCCTGCGCCTGAAGATCGATACGGACATCTGCCCGGTGATGGAATATTTCGAGATTTTCCTCGAGCGCATGGTGCTTTGCAAAAAATCCGCCGCCAGACTCGATTGCAGCTTCGAGCTGATAATCAACGACACAAGGTTGCTGTGAGTGTGCGAGTTCAACAGAATAGCGTTTATATCAGAGTCAAAATCAACTGTTTGCAGTAAATATAGCATCGCACTTTGCCGCTTTAACTATCAGATTTTCAATAGCCACACCGCAGTGTTTGACTGCTTTCTTAGAGGAGCGGGCAACATCACCGAAGCGCCGCCTGTGGCGGATGAAGCGAGGCGATGTTGGCGAAAAACAAGGAGCATAGCGCCCGCTCCAAGGGCGATAGGCGACTATGTTTTGAGAGGGCTGAACGGCTTGCGAAGCAAGACGCACGAGCGCGCACTCGTTCAAGCTCCGGCGCGTTTGCGCGCGAATGTGCCGAGCAACTTATTGAGAGTCTCGAGCTAAGTACTGCGGCGCGGCGTTCGCGGGGTCTCGGGGCGCAGCCCATAAAAAGGCAGGCACACATCGGTTTTGCGCAGCAAAACTGCTTGCACTTAAAAGTATTGGATTTTTGATGACAGGCAAGAAAAAGGCGCACAGGAATGCGCCCGCATTTCAAACGCTTTTTTCGCAGCATGGCGCAAAAAGACTTACTTTTAAGCGATGCTTGCTTGCCTTTTTGTGGGCACAGTTTGCTTTTCTTTTGCAGGCGTTTTCTTTTTCAAATAAAAAGAAAATGCCGAAACGCGGGAAGTATAAAAGTTTGATTATAGATAGTGCGACGCGAAGATAGAGTGCAAATTCTACAATTTCATATCGTGACGCTCACGCGTCAAAGGGTCGTCGAGGTCGCCGACCCCTACAAAATACGCGGCAATAAGATTGTACGGATTTCGCGGGAGAATGATATCCGCCCCTACAAGATTGTGCTGATTTGCAATATTGATTGCTTGCCTATCGCCGACATTTATAATTACAAATTGTTGTTTTGCTTCACCCGCTCTTTTTTTACTGTTCTGTCTCTCTGCGGGGCATTCACAAAATACTTTTAGCAAATTTCTCAACCAAACCACACGGAGATATGATATGTTCAGAAAAATGAGGCGCGCTGAGCGCGAACTGCCCGAGGGGCAGGCAAAAGAAATACTTGAAAACGGCTCTTACGGTGTGCTCGCCCTCGCGGGCGACGGCGGCTATCCCTATACCGTGCCGCTCAACTATGTCTATGACGGCGAGAGAATATATTTTCACTGCGCCGCCGAGGGTCATAAAATCGACGCCATAGCGCGGGACAACAAATGCTCGTTCTGCGTCGTCGAAAACGGCGGAGTGATCGAAGACCGCTTCACCACAAAATATCGGAGCGTTATCGCTTTCGGGAAAATATACGAGGAGACCGACGGCGAGCGCAGGGAGAATGCTTTTCGCCTGATGATGCGGTCGCTGACTCCGTCGGTAACAAATGAAAAGCGCGAGGAAATGTCGCACTGCCAAAAAGCACGTATTCTCGCAATGGATATAGAATATTTGAGCGGCAAGGGTGCGAATCAGTAAAATACGATCTGCCGTCAACGAGGGGTTAAATCAATGAAAAAGAAAAATATAGTTTGGCTGTGCGCCAATATAGCGGTGTTTGCGCTGTTCGCGTTCTTCCACAGCGTGAAATTCGTCGCGGCGGCAGCGGTCGTCTATTCCGCGGCGAGCATAGGACTTTTGACATTCGATATGTGCCGCGGACGCACGGAGAGCATCTGGTGCGCGCCGATGGTGCCGGTGGCTCTCATGATTTTCGAGACCGAGATAAACAACGCCATCGACTCGTTCGGTCCGATGCTCTGCGTGAGCGTCATTATCGCCATTGTGCTGACTATAGTTGCCTATATAATATGCAAAAAGAAGTTCGCGGGCTTTTCCGTCGGCGGAGTGAAGCAGGCGCTGTTTATTCTGCTCGCCGCGCTTTCTATAATGGGCTGCGCCATGACGCTCAACAACACGTTCACCCGCGGCGTACATAATGTAAACACAGTTGTTATCGAGACGGACGACGATATCAGAACCGCGTTTTACGACGGTCCGCACAGAATCCGCGTGACCCCGTGGAAAGGCGCGGGAGTCGACGCGTGGATCGACCTGCCCAAGGAGCGCTGCGGCAAAGTCGAAGTCGGCGATTCGATTGAGGTCAAGGTCGAAACAGGACTTTTCGGCGTGCGCATCTGCTCGCTGACCGAATAACAAGGAGATAATATGCAGGATCTTTCAAATATCAATACTATAAAAGAAATACTCTCGGCTCACGGATTCACTTTTTCGAAGTCGCTCGGTCAGAACTTTCTGATAAATCCGACCGTCTGCCCGCGCATGGCGGAGGCCTGCGGCGCGGACGAGAATACCGGCGTTATTGAGATAGGCGCGGGAATCGGCGTGCTGACTGCGGAGCTTGCAAAGAGGGCGAAAAAAGTCGTCTCGCTTGAGCTCGACACGCGCCTCATACCCGTTCTCGCGGGGACGCTTGAGGATTTCGACAATGTCGAAGTGCTCAACGCAGACGTGCTAAAGACCGACCTGCACGAGCTTATCGCGAGCCGATTTGCCGGAATGCGCGTCGTAGTCTGCGCGAATTTGCCGTATTACATCACGTCGCCGGTTATCATGTACCTGCTCGAGAGCCGCATTCCGATAGACGCGGTGACGGTCATGGTGCAGAAAGAGGCGGCAGCGAGACTCTGCGCCCCGGTCGGCAGCAGGGACGCGGGCGCTGTCACAGTAGCGGTCAACTACTATGCCGACGCAAAGAAGCTCTTCGACGTTTCGGCAGGCTCGTTCATGCCCGCTCCCAAAGTGGACAGCAGCGTTATCAGGCTCGATATCAGACCCGACCCGCCCGTTGAAATATCGGACGAGAAATTCTTCTTCCGCGTAGTCAAGGCGGCGTTCGGTCAGCGCAGAAAGACAGCATCGAACTCGCTGAGCGCGGGACTCGGCATCCCGAAAGACAAGATAAACGCGGCTATAGAAGCGGCGGGACTGCCCGCGAGCGTCAGGGCGGAGAGCCTCGACATGGAAAATCTGGCACGCCTGAGCGAATGCATCGCAGCGAAGTGCATATAAAGGACGGAATTATATGATTTTACTTTCTGTAAAATACACGGCAAGACCCGGCGGCGGAGAAAAATTCGTCAGAGAGATAACCGACTCCGGCATCTTGGACGCCGTCCGCGCCGAGGACGGCTGCATAAGCTACGACTACTATTTTTCGGCGGAGAGTCCCGACACAGTGCTGCTAATCGAAAAATGGGTTTCGCCCGAGCAGCAGGAAGCGCATCTTCAATCGGCGCACATGGCAGAGCTGATGAGGATAAAGGAGAAATATATTTTAAACACGGCAGTCGAAAAAGCCGTTTTATAAAGAGCTTTAAAAGCGCAAAAAGTTTAAAAATTAAGGCATCCGTAAAGCGGATGCCTTTGTTTGTTGAGAGAAGTCGGAAAACCCTGCTGTCTGTCAACCGACACCTCTGAACGTGTTTTTCAGCTGGCGGTTTAAGCGCGGCGTCTGTCTGTATAGACTTATTTGCGGGATTATGCTATAATATAGACGGAATATAGCCGTATGCCGAAAAGGAGGTTTTCTAATGCTTATCGTTCATCTTGTTGTGGCAGGGATTTTTCTGGTGCTCGGCACTGTCTTTGCGTTTGGCAAAGGCGCATTTCTGATTGCCGGTTATAATACCGCATCCGCAGAAGAAAAGGCGAAGTACGACGAAAAGAAGCTCTGTCGGGCTGTGTCGAAGCTTATGTTTGCGCTGGCGGCGTGTTGGGTCGTGGCGGCGCTCAGCGAAATCTTCAAAAACATGATTTTTCTGTGGGTAGGCATAGCGCTGTTTGTGGTTGTGACTGTCGTCGGAGTTGTCTGGATTAATATCGGGGACAGGTGCAAAAAGTAAAATTCGGATTGTCAATACCGTCCGCGCCGAAGACGGCTTCGAGGGCTACGACTACTACTTCTCGGCGGAAAAACCGGACACAGTACTGCTCGTTGAAAAATGGGCTTCGGCAAAACAGCAGGAAGTGCATCTTCAAACAGCGCACATGGTAGTGCTGATGAAGATAAAAGGGAAATATATCTCGGGCACCTCAGTCGAAAAAACAGTTTTATAAAATATCAAGGCATCTGCTCATGACGGATGCCTTTGTTTGTTGGTGGGGTGTGGAGGGCTTCTGCAAATTGGGAGTTGTCTATTGCTCAAGCCACAACAAAGAAAAAAGTAAGTGACCCAGCTAATTTTTATAATCAGGCTTTCAATAGCCACGCCGCAGTGTTTGAAGTATATCTGGTAAGAGCATAGACACGACTCGTTTGTTTTTTTGCAAATATTAAAAAGAAAACGCGGGTAGTATAAAAGCTTGATTATGGTATGGCACAAAGGTAGAGTATAAATCTTACAAATTAACATCGTGCCGCTGTCGCGACAGCGGTGCGTCGAGGTCGCCGCACCTTACAAGTTATATATCAATAAAATTGCGCAAAATCTGTGGGTGGATAATATTCTGCCATACTATACATATCCTTCCACTCCAAACAAAGCAAAAATCCGCCGCATCAAAAAATCAACACGGCGGATTTTTATTTCATCTCTCTGTATATTTCCCTCGCGCGGGTCGTCAAGGCTTCCTGCGTATTTTTTGTCACCCCGTCTATCACTTCATCGAGCAGTTGGGCGAGCACCGCGCCGAGCTTTCTGCCCTGCGGGATGCCGATATCCATGAGCGTGCGCCCGTTTATCTGGAGCTCGCTCAGCGACAGGCACGGCTTCTGCGCCGCCAGATTCTTCGCGATTTCTTCGGCATCGGCTATTTGGTCGAGCCGATATCTGTATTCCGGCGACTGCGCGAGCACATCGGCGCGCATGACCTTGAGCAGTTTCAGCACGCCGTCGAGACCGAATTTTGAGAGATAGCGCGGCATTTTTTCCGTGTTTTCATATAGCTCCCAGCGGTCGTGATTGCTGACGAGAAAGAGAATTTCATCCCTGAATTTGTTCGACACTTTGAGCCGCGCGAGTATCTGCGCCGAAATCTCCGCGCTGATTCGCTGATGCCCGTAAAAATGCGCAACACCGTTTTCGTCGAATTTTTTGACGGCGGGCTTGCCGCAGTCGTGCAGGAGCATTGCAAAGCGCAGCGTCGGCTCGGGGTCGATGCTCTCGACGGCTATCAGCGTGTGTTCGTATATATCATAGCAGTGGTGCGGGTTGTCGTGGCTGTTTTTATACATCGGCTGAAGCTCCGGCAGGATTTCAAACAGCACCGGGGCAAAGTCCGTTAGAATTCGCTTTGCTCCCTTTCCGCAGACGAGCTTCAACAGCTCTTTTGCTATGCGCTCTTCTGAAATATTTCCGAGCAGAGCGCAGTTTTTCAAAAGGCTCTGCGCGGTTTTCTCCTCAATTTCAAAGTCGAGTGCGGACGCAAAGCGCAGGGCGCGCAGGATTCGCAGAGCATCTTCGTTAAAGCGCCTGTCCGGGTCACCGACGCATCGGATTATTTTGTTCTTGAGGTCATTCTGACCGCCGAAAAGGTCGACCGTCCCGGTCATTTTGCTGTAAGCCATGGCGTTGACCGTAAAATCACGCCTGCCGAGATCCGCGCCGAGGTCAGAAGTAAAAGTCACGCTTTTCGGGTGCCTGTTGTCCTCATATTCGCCGTCGAGGCGGAAAGTCGTTATTTCAAGCGGCTCGCCGTCGATAACTACCGTCACCGTGCCATGCTTTATGCCCGTGTCGATGCAGTGAAAGTCTGCAAACACGGATTTCATATCCTCCGGCTTCGCCGAGGTCGTTATGTCCCAGTCGTTCGGAGTTTTGCCGAGCAGGCTGTCGCGCACGCATCCGCCGACGGCATATGCCTCGAAACCCGCCGACTGAAGCAGGTTTATCGCAATATCAACATTTTTCGGCATATCCATCGTCAAGCGGTTCAACTCCTTTACAACAAAGATATTTTATCATATAATTGTCACCGGATACAAGAGAAAAAGGAGCAAGAACATGAACATACAGATATTCGGAAAATCAAAATGCTTCGACACGAAAAAGGCGGAACGCTGGTTCAAGGAGCGCAGGATAAAATATCAGCTCATCGATGTTGCAAAATACGGCATGAGCCGCGGCGAGTACGCCTCGGTCAAGAAAGCCGTCGGCGGCATGGACAAATTATTCGACGAGAAGAGCAAGGCATACGAACAGCAGTTTATAAAATACCTCGCGCACGACGAGGACAAAGAGGATAAGCTCTTCGAGCACCCCGAACTCTTCAAGACCCCGATAGTCCGAAACGGCAAGCAGGCAACGGTCGGTTACTGCCCGGAGATATGGAAAGACTGGGAATAATTTCGTTCGCACTCAAAGCATAAATTTCTCATTTTCACGAAAGGAGACCCGATATGCCAAACAGAATCTGGCTCTGCGGCGACACGCATATGCATTCTTCAATCAGCGACGGAAAATACGCGCCCGACGAGCTCATTGAAAAATGCAAAACCAAGGGTCTCGACTGGATAATAATCACCGACCACAACAAAAATGCGGTCGGCGACAAAAGCTATTATTCAGAAAATCTGCTCGTCATTCCCGGCGCCGAATACACCGGGCGAAACGGGCACATGAATATATACGGGAGCGGGCTGCCCGAATTTGACGGCACGCGCCCGGAGAAATACGAACAGTATCTTTCAATGTCCGCTCTCGCTCATTCAAACGGATGCACGGTGTCAATAAACCACCCGTTTTGCAGCCGCTTCGGATGGAAGATGCCGCTCGAAGATTTTCCGGCGGACTGCGTTGAAATCTGGAACATGTTCATGCATCAGAGCAACATGACCTGCATCGGCTGGTGGGAGCGGCAGATTCTCGGCGGCAGGCGAATCGCGGCAGTTGGCGGCAGCGACTATCACCGCGACTACGGCACATCGGATATGCTCGCTTCGCCGACAACATTCGTCTTTGCTGAATCGAACAGCGAAAAAGATGTTCTATCAGCCCTGCGCCGCGGCAACTCGTTTATCACGAACTCGCCCGACGCGTCGAGGCTCGTTCTGTCATACAAAGACTGCGTTCAGGGCGATGAAATTAAATTTGTCCCGGGGATGAAAGTTCATCTGCGCGCCGAAAGGCTCAGAAAAAATATGACCCTGCGCGTGTTCAACAACGAAAAAATCATATATGAACATAGAATCGGCGGCGAGTCGGAGCTCGACGAAGATATCTCTATAACAGAAAAAGGCTTCGTCCGCGCGCAGATAACATACCGTCTGCGCGGATTCAGAAAGGCATTTTTCAACATCAAAATGGCTCTATGGAGACCGAAAGAGAAAAATACACCGTATGATACCGCCGTGTGGTGCATGACTAACCCGATGTGGATAGTGTAGTATTGAACTGAACGATTTTTCATTAGCTGCACCGATAGCGGCAACGATGCATGAGATGCCACACTCAACAAGCTTTAAATATTTTATAACACAAAAAGGAACTGCACACGGCAGTTCCTTTTTTATTTATATTTTTACTATATATCCGTCCTTGCGCGGGGGACGCGCAGTGGATTCGGCGGCGGGATAGCCGAGGGCTATCGAGCCGACTCCGCGCAGGGTTTCGGGCAGATTCCACTCGCGCAGTAACTTTTTGCCCTCTTCGCTGTCGAATATCTCGCGTTCTCTGTGAACCCAGACCGAACCCAAATCGCAGGCGTGAGCGGCGAGCATCAGATTTTCGAGCACGCAGCTGCCGTCCTCAACAAACGTGTTTGCGCTCGGATCCGCGAGCACGAGAACAACGGTCGGCGCGCCGTAATATGGGTCTTTGTCGACGCCCATTATCGCGGCGTTGAGCTTTGAGAGCTTTTCGCGGTACTTTTTATCGGACACCGCGATTATAACAGGCGACTGGCGGTTCATTCCCGTTGGCGCATAAGTGCCCGCTTCGAGGACTGCGTCGAGCAGATCTTCCGATATAGAATCGGGCTTGAAGCTGCGCGTGCTGCGGCGGGTTTTTATCATCTCAAGAAAATCTCTGTTCATGTTTTTTCCTCCCAAAAAGCTTTCAGGACAGCGTATCAAATTGATACCGCCGCCCTGAAAGCACCTCTATTCATATCTCCTATACTTTCTTTATTCTGACATCCAAATATAGCCAAATTGTGTTCAAATTGTGAACATTTTTTGATTTCAGATAAATTTAAGGAAATATTTATTTCTTTTGTCTACTTTAGCTTACTTTTTCTTGGCTTTGGGCAGTATCACGCAAACAAGAATGACGCACACGGCGGCAACTGCCGCGATGATTATCCATTTAGTGTTCGAGGTGTTCTGACCCGTTACGGGAACCATTTCTTCTGCAAAAGCGGTTATTGCCGCCGCAGCGACGCTTATCGCCATCAGAGCCGCCAGAACTATGGCGACCACTCTTGTCCATATTCCTCTCTTCTGCATTTTTATCATCCTTTCGTTCGGGCGTTATTTTACGCCGAGAATTTTTTCGATTGATTCGCCGAGCTTCTCGCCGAGAGCCGAGGAGTGATTTTCATCCTTGCCGCAGGCGGTTATATATGCCTTGAGCTTCGGCTCGGTGCCGGACGGGCGGACTATGACGCTGTTGCCGTCGGGCAGTTTATATGCGAGAACATTGGACTTCGGCAGGTCTATCGCGCTTATTTTGCCGCTTATTATATCAACGCGCTCGGACTTTTTGTAGTCGGCGGTCTCAATAACCTTCATGCCCGCTATCTCTTCGGGAGCGTGCTCTCTGAGCGAGGTCATGATAGCGCCCATCTTCTCCATTCCGCTCTCGCCCTCGAAAGTGAAGTTGAGAAGAATGTTCTTGTAGTAGCCGTATTTTTCATATATCTCGGTCATCTTCTGGGCGAGAGTCTTGCCCTGAGATTTATAATATGCCGCCATCTCGCAGACGAGCAGGGACGCGACTACCGCATCCTTGTCTCTCGCGTGCAAGCCCGAGAGATAACCGTAGCTCTCTTCCATGCCGAGGATGAATCTGTCGCCCTCGTTTTTCTTTTCGAGATTAGTCGCAAATTCGCCGATATATTTGAATCCTGTCAGCACATCGTGTATCGCGCAGCCGTAGCTCTCTGCGACGCGGTCAACGAGCGAGGTCGTTACAAACGACTTTACTATCACGGGGTTTTTGGGCAGAGTGCCGGCATTTTTCATCGAAGAGAGAATATACTCGGTCAGCAGAACGCCGACTTCGTTGCCGCTCATGAGCCTGTAATCGTCTCCGGTGTTGACGGCGATGCCGACGCGGTCGCAGTCGGGGTCGGTCGCGAGAAGCAGATCGACATTCTTGCCCTCGGCAAGCTTCAGAGCCTCTTCAAAAGCCTGGCGAATCTCAGGGTTCGGATAGGGGCAGGTCGGGAAGTGGCCGTCCGGGTTCTCCTGAGAGGGGACTACCGTAATATCGTCGAAGCCCGCGCGCTTGAGCACCTCGCGGACAGGCTTGTTGCCCGTGCCGTTGAGGGGAGTGTAAATCAGCTTGAGCTTGCCTTTTGAAACGGCGTCGGGATTGACTCTGCGCGAGAGGACACACTCATAGAATGCCTCGTTCACGCTGCTGTCAATAAACTCAATCTTTCCGCTCTTTATGCCCTCGTCGAAGTCCATGGTGCGGACATCGTCGAATATATCAACTTTTCTGATGCACTCGTATGTGGCGTTCGCCTCGGCATCTGTCATCTGATAGCCCTCGTGCGAATAGCACTTGTAGCCGTTGTACTTCGCGGGGTTGTGGCTCGCGGTAATTATTATGCCGGAGCTGCAATGGAGCTTTCTCACGGCGAAAGAGAGCATCGGGGTCGGAACCAATTCGGGATAAATATATACTTTTATTCCGTTTGCGGCGAGCACGCCTGCCGCGCCCTTTGCGAAAACATCCGAGTTGATTCTCGAGTCGTGCGCTATCGCGACGGACGGGGAATCATACTTTGTGTTGAGATAATCCGCCAGACCCTGGGTCGCCTGGTTGACGGTGAAAACATTCATTCTGTTTGTGCCCGCGCCGAGAACTCCGCGCAGACCGCCCGTGCCGAATTCGAGCGCACGGTAAAATCTATCCGATATCTCATCCTCTTTGCCTTCAATGGCGGAAAGTTCGTCATGAAGTTCAGCATTGCCCTCGGTCTTTTTCAGCCAGAGGTCATAGAGATCTTTGATTTCCTGTTTCATTGTTCTGCTCCTTTCGAAAGCCGGTGGCATCGGCTTACTCATACAATATTATAATACCTTTATATCTTTTCATCAACCACTATTTGAGCAAATTTACCATTTGTTTATTTTATCCGGCACATAAATTTATAGTCTTGCCGTCTGTCTTTTATGCGTCATGTGTGGTATAATTAACGGCAGTATTAATAAAGCTATGTAAAAAAATGTTTTTTGCGTTCAATCGGAGATAATACTATGGAAAAAGAAACAAACAGCTTTTCGCAGGGACTGCGCGACGGCATGCCTATATGCTTAGGCTATCTGTCGGTCGCCTTTGCGTTCGGAATATTCACGGTCAGCCACGGACTCACGGCGTGGGAAGCCGTAATGATCTCGATGACAAATGTCACCTCCGCCGGGCAGTTGGCGGCGGTGCCGATAATCGCGGGCGGCGGATCGCTGTTTGAGCTGGCGCTGACGCAGTTTGTTATCAATATGCGCTATTCGCTCATGTCCGTCTCGCTCTCGCAGAAGCTCGGAAAGAGCGTGAGATTGATTGATAGATTTTTAATATCGTTTGTCAATACAGATGAAGTTTTCGCGGTCGCTATCTCAAAAGGCGCGCCGCTCGGCAGAAAATATCTCTACGGACTGACCCTGACTCCCTATCTCGGCTGGAGCCTCGGTACTCTCCTGGGTGCGGTCGCCGGAAATATCCTGCCCGCGATGCTCGTCTCCGCCCTCGGAATCGCGATATACGGAATGTTTATAGCGATAATAGTCCCGCCCGCGAAAAAGAGCCTGCCGACTCTGCTCTGCATTTTGACGGCAATCGCTCTGAGCTGTGCATTTAAATTTATTCCCGTGCTCTCAAAAGTGCCGAGCGGATTCGCTATAATTATCTGCGCCGTTGCGGCGAGCGTGCTGTTTGCGCTCGTGGCCCCGATAAAAGAGGAGCAGACAGAGGAGGTGAGCGCCGATGAATAATTATATTCAGTTTTTCTCGGGTCTTGCCGTCATGGCGGGAGTTACATATCTCGTCAGGATGCTCCCGCTCGTCTTGGTCAAGAAAAAGATAGAAAACAGATTCATAAATTCTTTTCTCTATTATGTCCCGTATGCGGTGCTCGCCGTTATGACAGTTCCCGCGATATTTTCATCCACAGCGAGTCTCCCGAGCGCGATAGCGGGCTTTGTTGTGGCTTTGATTCTCGCATATTTCGAGCGCGGTCTGCTGACCGTTGCCGCCGCGTCCTGCGCCGCCGTGTTCATAGCGGAGCTGATAATGAAATTCATTCACTGAGGTAATATAAAATGGTACTGCGCGAAGTTTCTAAAATAGATGTAAATTATGTAAAAAAGCTATATAAAGAGGCTTTTCCGATAAGAGAGAGAATGCCTTTTTCGAGACTGATAAAATTACAAAAAAATAATATAATAAAAATGTTCGCCGCATATGAAAACGGCGAGCCCTGCGCTCTCGCGATAACCTGCACGGGCAGCAAATCGGTGCTTCTGATGTACCTCGCAGTTGATGGCAACAAACGCGGTCAGGGACTGGGTTCAAAAATCATCCCCGCCCTGTGCGAGACTTTCCCGCGCCGCAATCTCCTGCTCGAAATAGAAAAACCGGACGAAGATAAGCCGATGACCGTTCGCAGAAAAGAATTTTATCTTCGCTGCGGACTTCGCGAGACGGGGACGGAGATATCTCTCGCCGGAGTTCCGATGGAGATTCTCATAAAAGGCGACGGTGAGTTCGACAAATACGAATATATAGACATCTATCGCAAGCAATTGGGAAGACAAATGACAAAGCTGCTGCTGAAAATCAAATAAATTAAGCCGGAAGATTTTTCTTCCGGCTTTTAATCTATCGAAAAGTCTGTCTTAGCACAGTCTCAAGGCTCACCTGTGTAAGGGGAGCTGTCACGGCGAAGCCGTGACTGAGGGGTTGTTGTATGAAAGTTCAAAAAAACAGCAATTTTGAAAATTTGCAGCTTATTCAAAACAGTCCCTCGGCACTCCGCGCCACTCCTTTTACGCAAAGGAGGCATTGATTCTGATTCCTGCGAAGCCCAAAAAATCAGGTTTATCGAAATGTTGTAATCCGGAAGAAAAAATCTTCCGGCTTTAATTTTATATATTTATTGTTTCTTCAATCTGCCCCGCTTCAATTGCCGGCTCTTCGATTTCAATAATTTTCTTCTTTTTGCTGCTAAACACTTCGTCGAGCTTTTTACACAGTGCGTTTATTTTTATCAGCCTGAAAAGCTGTATTCTCAGAAGGTCTATTACTATACATATTATAAATACAGCGAGCGCCATTGCAATCGAGCCGAAAATCATCGCCGCCGTGCCGTGATTGACGAGCGGCATCGCGATATCTTTCATCAGCTTATTGAACACGAGCGGGTGAGTATGTATCAGATAAACTCCGAGAGCGGCGGGGGTTATATAATTTATAAGCTTCTCCGTTTTCTTTCCGAATTTCAGCTTCGAGAAGAATATGAAAAGGAAGATTGCGGACAAGACCACAAAAGGCGAGGTATATGTCAGGTAGTTCACCGTGTCGTCCGTGAATATCTTTTTCATCGGATCTTTCAAGAATACATTTAGCGCAAAATTGCATCCGACGGAGATTATATAAAATAACAGTGCACTGTACCATTTCATCTTCGCGCCGACGCCGAATTTTTTCATATACGCGCCGACAAGATACATGACCATGAGCCATATCGGGCTGTAGCCCTCGGAAAATTTGAATCCGTCTTTTCCGATTATAAACGAACCCGTTGTCAAAAGCAGAATAACAGCTATAACCGCAGTGAAGCTCTTCTTATCTGCCGCCTCTGCGAATTTGTTCATCATCGGGATGAATAAATACATCAGAAAATACGCGGTCATGTACCAATACTGATTTGAAATTATCGGAGTCAGTGCATAGACTATATTCTGCGCGCTGAAAAATTCGCGGTAGATTGATATCATAATCGCGGACAGACCGACGCTGTAGAAAAATACTTCGAACCACAGCTCCGTTATCCTCGACGGCTTTATCTTTTTGCCGAGCATAAGATATCCGCTGACGAGTGCGTAGCAGTTGACCGCGCAGAATGCCGCATTCTGCAGGAGATAAACCGGATAGTAGCTGCTTGTTCCCGCGGCAGCTCCGGTTATCCCGCCCATTCCCAGAACATGAAGCAAGGTTATCATGAACATGGAAAACAGCTTAAAGAGGTTAATTCCGGTATTCCTCTTTTTCATTTGTTATCCCCTCACTCAGATATTTGAAAGACTGTCAACATACTCCGTGCGTTTGAGCAGCGTTGACGACGATATCTGTGAAATATAGACGTGCGTCTTTCCGTCTCTGCCTATGCAGACGATAAACGATTTCGGAAGATCAGTGCATACATTAGTGACGCAGCCGTCCTTTTCAGCCTTCGCGAGATAATCGCGCGTAGCTTTTGAAACAGTCGAAGTGTCGAGGTCAAATATCCCGACTATCTCGTCCATACTCACGACCTTATCCTGACCGAGATGAAGATACATCAGTCTCCCTCCTCATATTTCATTTATACTGCCGTCCGTCATTTCAAATGCCTTGCCTTTTTGAAGCCGCAGCAGCTGGGACGGATCGCAGCAGGTTATGAAAACCTGCCTTTTTCCGAGGCGTTCTAGCAGCAGTTCCTGACGCCCGTCGTCAAGCTCGCTCATAACATCATCGAGCAGAATTATCGGGCTTTCGTCCGTGATTTTTTCGAGTATGTCCGCCTCGGCCAATTTTAGCGAGAGGGCACAGGATCTCTGCTGACCCTGCGAGCCGTAGATGCGGGCATTCCTGTTGTTTATAAAAAATGAAAGATCGTCTTTGTGCGGGCCGGTTCCTGTAAACTGGCGGCGAATATCAGTCTCGCGATTTTTTTCGAGCTCGTCGAGCATAGTCTGCGCCGCCGATTGTTCGTCAAAATCTGTAGCTTTGCAGAATGTATCATATTTTACCGTCAGCTTTTCGCGCCCGGCAGTTATTCCGGAATAGTTTTCTGCCGCCTGCTTTTTTATCATGTCGAGATATTCAAAGCGGTAGCGAAGTATTTTTGCTCCGAGAGCGGACAGCTGTGCGTCCCATGAAAAAAACATATCGGAGCTGATATTCCCGCTCGCCGCAGCCTGACGCAGCAGCGCGTTGCGCTCAGAGAGAGTTTTGATATATTTTGAAAGTATTCCTGCATAGTTTGGTTTGACAAGGCTTATAGCTATGTCTATAAACTTTCTGCGCTCGCCCGGTCCGTCCTGGACTATAGACAGCGTTGCCGGGGAAAACAGCACAGCAGGGAATTCGCCGATGAGTCTTCGCGGAGTGTCTTTATGAACGCCATTTATCCACACATTCTTTTTATCCGTCAGCTCGAGCCGCGCCGTCTGATCTCTGTCAAATGCAAAAAAGCTTATATCGAGCATACTGCGCTCGCAGTTCTCGCGTATAAGCTGGGAATTTTTCCTCGTCCTGAAGCTGTGGCAGCCGGTGAAGAGCCAGATGCTCTCAATGAGATTCGTCTTGCCCTGACCGTTTTCGCCGAAGATTATATTTATAAACCTGTCCGGCAAAATTACTGCATTTTCAAGATTGCGGAAATCTTTTGCATTGTGCTGTGTTACATACATATCAGATAACTTTGTATATTTTATGTTCAAATTCAGCCGTATCTCCCGGACGGAGCTTTTTGCCGCGCGAAGTGCAGACTTCGCCGTTGACTTTTACTTCTCCGTCCTGGATAACGAACTTTGCGTGTCCGCCGGTCACAACTGCATCGCAAAGCTTCAAAAAAGCGTCGAGGCGGATAAACTCGGTGTCTATCTTTTTCTCCGTGACCGGTTTCTCTTTTATTCTGACTTTGAGTTTTTTAACCATTTCTATCCTTCTTACTCAGTCTTTATTCTAACGGGCAGCACGAGGAACAGGAAGCTGTCACCCTCGGGCGGAAGGATTATTATCGGCGAGACAGGTCCGTTGAGCTTGAAATTGACTTCGTCTGTATCCGCAACGCGCAGTGCGTCGGTCAGATACTTATTATTGAAACCTATTTCAACATCGTCGCCGTCTATCTCAGCCGAAACGCTGTCGCTCGCAGTACCGAGCGAGGTGACGCTCGAAAGTCTTATCATATTGTCGGCGAAAACGCACTTAATGGGGCTCTTATACTTCTCGCTGATAATGAGCGACGCGCGGTCGATCGAATTTATCATGTCGCGGGTGTTGACTCTGACTCTTGTTGTGCATTTGGGCGGGATAGCGGATTCATAATTTAAGAATTCGCCCTCAAGAAGTCTCGAAACGACGCTGTAAGAGCCGATTTCAAAGACAATATGTCGCTTGCCGACTCCAAGCGAGATAGTTCCGTCATCGTCGTTCATCAATTTCATTATTTCAGAAAGCGTCTTCGCGGGGACGATAAATGAGATATCATCGCCGGAATAATCTATATTCTCTTTTCTGACGGCGAGTCTGAACCCGTCGATTGCAATGAGCTTCAGTATATTGCCGCTGATATCAAACTTGACGCCTGTATGAACGATCTTGCTGTCGTTAACTGCGACGGCGAATATAGTCTGCCTGACCATATCTTTTAAAACACCCTGATTGATAACAATAGGATATCCGCCGGAGACTGACGGGAGCTCGGGATATTCCTCAGCGCTCATGCCGATAAGCGAATATTTTGCGTTGCCGCTGACGATGCTTGCAAGAAGTCTCGCATCGGACTCAAAGCGCACGCTCTCGCCGGGGAGCTTGCGCATAATGTCGCAGAGAATGCGGGCGTTGATAATTATCGAGCCCTCTTCTTCGACTGTCGCCTTTATTGCGGTATTTATGCCGAGTTCAAGGTCATAGCCCGTGAGAATAAGCTGACCGCTGACTGCTTTTATGAGAATACCTTCTACTGCGGGTATCGACGTTTTGGTCGATACTGCTCTCTGCACATTGAGGCAAGCCTCGGAGAGTTCCGCCGTGCCGCAAACAAATTTCATGAAAGATCCTCCCTGTCTGTGAATAAATAAATATTATATTTAGTAGTAGTAGTAGAGGGTGTTGAAAGTGAGGAAAAGTGCCTCTGTCCCTTTACTGTCAATGAAACCGCGATTTTGAGTTTTCCACATCTGATGAGGAAAGATTTTACTTTTCCACACTCTTAAAAACACCAATGTGGAAAGTGTGGAAAACCGGTATGTGGAAAACTAAAAGAATGTGGAAAACTTTTCTTTTTATCAGAGCTCTTTTCTGCCCTCGATAGCCTTTGTGAGAGTGAAATTATCGGCATATTCAAGATCCGCGCCGACGGGGATTCCGTAAGCAAGGCGCGATACTTTCACTCCGAGCGGCTTTACGAGCCTTGAGATAAACAGAGCTGTGACATCGCCCTCGGCTGTCGGATTAGTCGCCATGATAAGCTCTTTTACTTCGCCGTCGCCAAGTCTGTTGACAAGCTCTTTTATGCAGAGATCGTCCGGACCGACTCCGTTCATCGGTGATATCAGCCCGTGGAGAACGTGATATACTCCGCCGAACTCATGCGTGCGCTCGATAGCCATGACTGCTTTCGGGTCTTCGACAACGCAGATAACGCTCTTATCCCTCGACGGGCTCTTGCATATCGGGCAGAGCTCCGCGTCGGTTAAGTCACAGCATATTGGGCAGCGGTGAATTTTTGTTTTCGCCTCAACTATCGTGTCGGCAAATTCTTTTGCCTGCTCGTCCGTCATCGAAAGAATGTGATAGGCGAGCCTCTGGGCGTTTTTTCTGCCGATTCCCGGCAGGCGCTCAAACTGCTCTATCAATCTCGCGAGCGGAGCGGCATTGTTCTGCGCCATATCAGAAAAGTCCGGGGATGGAAAGTCCGCCCTTGGCGCGCTCCATGCCCTGCTCCATAGCGTCGTTAGCCTTGCGCACGCTCTCGTTGAAAGCGGCGATTATCAGATCCTCGAGCATCTCCGGCTCTTCGGGGTCGATTATCTCGGGAGCCATCTTGATGGAAACAGCCTCGTGGCGTCCGTTGACGGTCACTTCAACAGCTCCGCCGCCTGCGCTGGCGGTGAACTCGGTCTCTTCGACCTCCTGCTGGACGCGTGCCATCTCCTCCTGCATCTCCTGGATTTTCTTCATCATATTTGCACTGCCGCCCTGCTGGGCGCCGGGGATTCTTGCTTTCATGATTATTTCTCCTTACTTCAACTGTTTTTGAAATCGTTTATTTTTTTTATAAGCCCTTCGAGCGGGTCTTTGCCGCTGTGCTGTTCGGGGGCTTTATAAAGACCTATTTTATACCGTTTGCCGGTGACTGCAAAAATCGCTTTCATTAAGAGCACTGCGTGGGTGTCCTGCTTTATGAAGGACGAGAGCGCGGGATTGTCGCTCTTTATTAAAATAAAGTTGTCGCGCTCATATCCGCTCGCGCCGTTGAGTATTCCGTGGAGCGGCGCATCGACTTTCTGAAGCTCGTCCATGACCTCTGCCCAGCGGGAGAACTGAACTGTCTCGCCGTTCGTGCCCTCTGGTGATGGCGCGGGAGCGTGATGCTCGGTAGGAACTTCCGCTTTCGGCTCGTGAGCCTTTTCTTTTATATCAGCTTTCTGCGGCTCGGGAGCTTTTTTCACTTCTTCCGCTTTTGTTTGCGGATGAGGCTCGGGAACGGCTGTTTTTATTTGTTCGGGAGCTTTCGGCTTATTTTCAACGTGCACAGTACTACTTGCCGCCGTGAAATTGCCGGAAGCCAATTTCGCTTCGAGCGCGGATATTCTTCTGAGCAGAGCGTCATTCTCCGAATCAAGCGACTCAGAGCAGAGCTTCACGAACGCCATTTCGAGAGGTATTCTCTTGTTAGACGAGCGCTTTATCTGCGAGAATGTGTCTTCGATAATATTTAAATCATAGAGCAGCTCTTCGAGCGGCAGTTTTTCCGCGAGAGCTTTCAGAGATTTCAGTTCATCGTCTGTAGCTATCAGAATGCTGTCCGCATTTTTGACCGTTTTGACTATCATTAAGTCACGCAGATGGAACATGAACTCGGAGCAGAGACGCTCCATATCGCAGGAGTTCATGTGCAGTTCATTGATTATTCCGAGAGCGGAAGCACAGTCCTTTTTAATTATACATTCGGACAGGCGCATCAGATAGTCGCGCCCTGCGAGTCCCGCGCTCTTTGTAACGACTTCGCTTGTTATATGTTCGTCAACGGCGCAGCATCTGTCGAGCAGCGAGAGCGCATCACGCAGCGCCCCGTCGGCAACTTTTGCTATCAGAGCGGCGGCGTCTTCGTCGAGAGTTATATTCTCATGCTCGGCGACATATTGGAGTCTCGCGCAGATATCCTCTGGCGTTATTCTCTTGAAGTCAAATCTCTGGCAGCGCGAAAGAATAGTCGCGGGGAGCTTGTGTACTTCTGTAGTAGCGAGGATAAATATAACATGCTCCGGCGGCTCTTCGAGAATTTTCAGAAGAGCGTTGAACGCGCCGGTCGAGAGCATATGCACCTCGTCTATAATATAGACTCTGTACTTCGCTTTAACAGGCGTAAAGTTTGCCTCGTCCCGAAGATCGCGGATATTGTCAACGCCGTTGTTTGAAGCGGCGTCTATCTCAATAACATCGAGCACCGAGCCGTTGTCGATGCCGCGGCATATCTCGCACTCGTTGCAGGGGTCGCCGTCATGCGGTGAGAGGCAGTTGACCGCCTTTGAAAGAATCTTCGCGCATGTGGTCTTGCCCGTTCCGCGCGAGCCGGTGAACAGATAGGCGTGGGCGACCCTGCCGCTGACGAGCTCATTCTTGAGCGTCGCGGTTATATGGGGCTGACCGTAGACCTCTTCAAAAGTCTGCGGACGCCATTTTCTGTAGAGCACGCGGTACATAACAGACCGTCCTTTAAAAATACTTTTTGATAAAAACAAAAACGAGCCTTTATCTTGGTCATGCGGCGGGCAGGCGGACTGTGGCGCACAGTGCAGACCGCTTAATGCTGCTCGGTTCCCCGCCTGACATGGTTCACGGCGCCCCGCCGCACAGGACCCGCCACGCCACATGACCAAAACAAAGCCTCGCTTAAGATGCTTATCAGGTTACTAAGATATTATAATATATATTTGAATCAATTACAAGTGCTATATACTATAATAATATGCAAAATTTTTTGTTTTCCTGGTTTTGTATAAGTTACCTTGAAAACTGAACAATGAAAGCTTGCTTTGCACTTCTGAATTTATTTTGCCGTTTTCAGGTTACCTTGAAAATTAAACAAAGAAAGCTTTTTAGTAGCCGAATTTATTTTGGCGGATTTAAGTTACCTTGAAAACTGAACAGCAAAGATTTGATTTTTTAAAAGCCTGATTTATAAACAGATATTTACATCTTCCGGCAATATTCCTCCGATTTGTTTTATAAGCAATGTTTTCTGCTTTTCATGGGTAAACAAGTATGATATAATAAAAATATGTATAAGAAAGGAAGTCTTATCATGACAAAGCTCAAGAAATTCGGCGGAAAATACAAAGACGAGACCGTTGAGAGAATAGCGCGGTACTTCGGATTCAGCGCAGGTCTGCATTTCGGCACGGATAAGCCCGACGAGAGCCGAATGAAAGCGGCGAAAAAGACGCTCAAAGAGTGGACCCACGGAAACGGCGAATTATTTGTGATAGTTGACGAAAAAGATACAGTCGGCTTTGTCCATATAAATTACCGCACGGGCAACACCGCGTGGATAGAAGATATCTATGTTGATGAACTGAAACGCGGACAGGGAATCGCAACGCGCGTTATCGGGCTTGCGGAAGATAAGATAAAATCGCACAGAGGCTATATTTCGATCTGCCTCGAAGCTTCGCCCGATAACAAAGCTGCGCTCGCGCTCTATCATAAGCTCGGCTATATCACGCTCGGCATGATAACCGTGCGCAAAGAGATATACAAAAACGATAAAAAGAACGAAACCGAGCTTTTCGGACTGACTTATAAATACTGAGGTGCAGCATGGAATACAAATTCAATCATTTTAACTTCAACGTAAAAAATCTCGACGAGAGCATAAAATTCTATAACGAAGCTCTCGGACTCAAAGAGATCCGCCGCAAAGAAGCGTCGGACGGCTCTTTTACAATAGTTTTCATGGGCGACGGCAGCGGCACTTTTTCTCTTGAGCTCACCTGTCTCAAAGATCACCCGCAGGCATATGATTTGGGCGAATGTGAATTTCATCTCGCGCTGACTGTGGACGACTACGAGGCCTCGCTCAAAAAGCATAAAGAGATGGACTGCGTCTGCTATATAAACGAGGGCATGGGGATATATTTTATCGCCGACCCGGACGGCTATTGGATAGAGATAATCCCGAAGAGGTAAGCTATGACAAAAAAGCAAAAGGCCGCCCTCGCTGTGGCGGCGCTTGAAAAAGAATATCCGGATGCTCTGTGTTCGCTTGAAGAAAAGGAGCCTTATCGCCTGCTGATAGCGGTCAGACTCTCGGCTCAGTGTACCGACGCGCGCGTAAATCTCGTAACGCCAGTGCTCTTTGAGCGTTTTCCGACGCTCGAAAGCCTCGCTTTCGCCGATGTTGCCGAGGTCGAGGAGATAGTCCACCCCTGCGGCTTTTTCCGCGCAAAGGCGAACGACATAGTTTCGATGAGCCGGATGCTCATTGAAAAATATGATTCAAAAGTGCCTGATACCATCGAAGAACTTGTCAAGCTCCCGGGAGTCGGCAGAAAGACCGCGAATTTAATAGTCGGCGATGTCTATGGCAAGCCCGCAGTCGTTGCGGACACGCATCTTATCAGAATAACAAATTTGCTGGGGCTCGTTGACACAAAAGACCCGGCAAAAGTAGAAAAAGAGCTGAAAGCTCTGCTCGATCCTAAAAAGAGCAACGATTTCTGCCACCGCTGCGTGCTTCACGGCAGGGCGGTGTGCATCGCACGCAGACCGAATTGTCCCGCCTGCGTGATGAACAGATTTTGCAGCTATTATTTAAAGCAGAAATGATATTATCGCCGTCACTGCGGCTCCCGCGAGCGCGGAGCAGGCGAATTTCAGCGCGGAGATAATTTTTCTCTTCTTGAGCTTGCTTGCCGGAGGGATACCCGCGCTGTCGGCTATCAGACCTGCCCGCTCGCGCAGCGTGCCCTCGCTCGTTGCGGCGTATTCGGGTTTGACGAAAAACAGCACTTTTTCAAAATATTCGCATTTGGTCTGCGTTATCTCTATGACCTGACGGTTCACACCTTTTATCATTTTTTCTTGCCCTCCGAATGTCATGTGTTGATTATTTTTGACTTTTCGGGCGTGAAATATACCGACGGGCGGAGAAAAGCCGATTATACGAACTGTAATCACACTTTCGCGCGTGATATGTGGAAAACTATGTGGAAAATGTTGATAACTTCTTCAAAAACGCTTGAAAAACCTTGACAAGCTGATGTGGATAGATAATTTGAAGTCGAAAATATATACAATCTGTTATATTTTCTTTACTTCTGAATTTAAATATATTTCGCTTATATAACAAAAGGAGCGGATTTGAGTTGGATTGTGACAAAATTTTGCAGACGGACGGCGGAAGCATAATAACCGGGCTTCGCTGTTTCAGCCTGCCGCTGATACTCGACTGCGGTCAGGCGTTTCGCTGGAGCGAAAATGCGGACGGCAGCTGGAGCGGAGTGGCGATGAACCGCGAGCTCAGATTAAAGCAGGACGGAGATAGATTATTTTTTGAAAACACGACGCCCGACGAAATAAAAAACATATGGATAAAATATTTTGACCTCGGCCGCGACTATACCGCGATATGCAAGCGCCTGAGCGCGGACGAAAATCTCAAAACAGCCTGCTCGGAGTATCCGGGGATAAGAATATTAAAACAGGACGAGTGGGAGACGCTCTGCTCGTTTATTATTTCTCAAAATAATAATATACCGCGAATAAAGGGCATAATCAGCAGACTCTGCGAAAACTTCGGAGATAAGCTCCCCGGCGGGGGATATTCGTTCCCGTCCGCCGAAAAACTGGCTTCTCTCGAATCAGACGACCTCGCGCCGCTGAGAGCGGGCTTTAGAAATAAATATATAATCGACGCCGCGCGCAAAGTAGCGGGCGGTGAAGTGAATCTGTCCGCGCTCAGAAGTGCTTCAGACGATGAAGTGCGCGAAAGCCTTTTGAAAATAAAAGGCGTCGGCGCGAAAGTTGCGGAGTGTACTTTATTATTCGGCTTCGGGCGCGTTGATGCGTTCCCGATAGATGTCTGGGTGCGCCGCGTTGTCGGCGAGCTATACCCGAACGGTCTGCCCGAGTGCATGGATGGAGTGCGCGGAATAGCGCAGCAGTATCTGTTCCACTGGCGCAGGCATCTTGAGGAGGACGAGAAGAAAAATGCAGGCTGATATTCTCTCCGCCGCGGAGATAAAAAAATATTTCACAAAAGAGCGAAAAAATAATATCGCCGTCTTTGACACGGTGGATTCAACGAACACTATCCTAAAAAATTGGTGCGCCGAGGGAAAGGCCCGACCCGGCGACTGCGTGACAGCCGACTGCCAGACGAAAGGGCGCGGCAGGCGCGGCAAGCGATTTGAATCGGACAAAGGAGTCGGAATTTATCTCTCTTTTTTGCTTGGTACGGGCGACGCGACCCCGGATGAGATAAGCGAGATAACCGCGTGGGGCGCGGTTGCGGTGCGCCGCGCGATAGAAAAAGTCTGCCATGCGGGAAGCAAAATAAAATGGGTCAATGACATAGTCTGCGGCAGGATGAAGATATGCGGCATACTCACAGAGATGACCTCGGCGGGTCCCGTGATGGGAATCGGCATAAATGTGAATCAAAGCGAAGACGGCTTTCCGCCCGAGCTTCGCAATATTGCTTCGTCTCTGAAAATAATATGCAAGAGAGAATTTTGCAGGGCGCAGATAATTGCCGCCGTTATCGAAGAGCTCGATTTGATAAACGCGGGATTTCCCGAAAAAAGAGAGGAATATCTAAAAGAATACCGCGAGAACTGCGCCGTTATCGGCGAGGAGATAAGCATCGAGCGCGGCGAAGAAATAAAAAAAGGACGCGCCGTTGAAATCGCCGAAAATTTCGGGCTTGAAGTTATTTTCGAAGACGGGGAGAGCGAAGTAATAATCGGCGGCGAAGTGAGCGTAAAAGGATTTTACCCGGCGAATAATACTGGGAGAGAATAAATTGACGGAGGGTACAAAATGAACAAACACAGAAAAGGGCTCTATATTATTTCAGGACTTTTCTATCTTTTCTTCTCGGGCGCGCTCGCGCTTTATCCGACCAAGATGACGGTCGGCGCTACAATTTCGATGATAGCGGGCGCGGTTCTGACGCTCGCGGCGGCAGTTTCTTCATTTATACTTGCGGCGCAGTCCGGCAAGAATCCGAAGGATTCCGCAGTCCGCACTGTTGTTATGCCGATATGCTTCGTCGGTTTTGCGGTAATTCTCGCGGCGGATATCATAAACACCGCCGTGCATTTTGAAACGGCGTTCGACGCAGTCAGAATCATAGCAGAACTGATAGGCGCGGCGGGACACATTGCCGCAGCCGTTATCATGTTCAAAAATAACATGGTATTCATCCGAAGAAATAAAATTGCATATGCCGTGTTCGCCGCGATGACGGGAAATCCCGCTTCTATATTTGTCTCCGGTGCGTTCGCGCGCGAAAGAGCGGACGGTGAATGTAAAAAGCTCCGCAAGGCGGGTGTTATCGAGCTTATCGTCGGCGCGGTAATTATCGTTGCGGCGTACATAATAACCAATCTCACCCTGCCGAGCGACACGTTCCGCGCTGTGACAGACTGGCTGTTCCTCTGCCTGACTCTCGTTACCGATATGGGTCTTGCACTCATCGCCGTCTCGACCCCGAAAGACAAAAAGAAAAAGGCGAAGAAAAAATAAAATTATGTGGAATAAAATTTCAGGCAAGGAAGATATATCGGCTCTCATGAATAGAATGTATAGTTTTCATGACAGCTGCATCAAAGAGATGTATTATATAAGCGGAGCATATACTACTGCGGAAAAAAGCATGTATCCTATCAACGACCGACGCACACTGCGCGTTTTGATACAAAGTCAAATCGATTCTTCGGCTGCAATCGAGCTTGAGTTTTCCGGGCTTATATCTTTGTCGCTCCGTCCGACTGACGAAAAATACACCTGCGAAATCTTAGAAGCGTCGCTCGAAGAGAAAGACGGATATTTTATATGGAAAGACGATATAGATTTATCCGAAGAGTCGGATCAGTGTGGCACGGTGATATGCTCCGAAAGACTCAGTTGGCGCGAAATAAAAAGCGTATACGGCAGTGACGAATTCTATTTGCCGGCAGAATAAATGGAGAAAATGAAAATGAAGAAGAATGAGACATACGATATTTTTGTTTGTATATCTTTTAGTCTTGCCGTTATATGCGCGTTGTCCGTTTTCTTTGAAAATTTTATACCGTATAATGCAATCGTTTTCGGCGTATCGCTCGGTTCTGTTTGGCTTCGGGCTGTTGCCGCAGTTATTCTTTTGGCGACATCTACAGTCTCGGTAAAACTGAGAATTGACTCAAAACACGGAAAAGCCGAAAAGAAAACGGCAATAATTGCAGCGAAGATAATTTTTCCTGCCATTGCCGTGACTGTCTGCGCAAATGCTGTGATAAGCGTTCTCAAAAACGGTCTTTCTTACTCTATACTGCCGATAGTTGCGGCGATATTGAGTGTTATCGGTCATGCGGTGAGTCTTGCGCTGATAATAAAAGGAAAAGAAGGCACGGCAAAATTTGTTTTTGCCGTCATGACGCTGTCTTTGGTATCTATAACAATTTGTTTCTGTGCCGACAGCGGGCAAAAAACAATAGCAAAAAGCAAAAGAATTTTAATATTCGTTTTTGATATTTTGTTATTTCATTTGGTACCAAATTTTTTAAAAAGCGGCAATTTGTGGATAGCTTTCGCGCTGATGATAGTGATGCTTGCCTTGTATATACCGGAGCTTTTATCTTTTTACGAAACAAAGCCCGAATTGTCAGGCGATGATCCATTCAAAAAGGCGAACGAAGTAAAAGCAGCAAGCGCAGAAGAACTTAAAGAATACAAAAAAGAACTTGACCGAATGAAAGAAGCGAAAAAATGAATAGACGAAATATACTTCTCTATACCCTCGCGGGCGTGTTTTCTGTTATCGGCGCGCTGACAAACGGCATCTCGCCGTTTTTAGCCGGCAGCCGGGCGGCGGAAAAAATTGTCTCGCTGTGTTTGGCGATTATATTAATACTCATAGGCGTTTCGGCAATAACCGCATCGTCGCGAATCAAGAAGAGCGGGAATGCAGACTTACGCCTGACGGAAAAAATAATGCCCGCTTTGCTCTGCATTATGGCGATATTTATATTAGTGGATGCGGCGGTGTGCATACCGAACTTCGACGGGCTCACGAGCGGAGTGCGCATAGCGGGGGATATAATAAATGCAATCGGCTTTGCGTCCTGCGGCATCCTGATGCTCAAAAACAACAGGAGCGAAAAGAACACGGTGCTGTATATTATTCTCTCCGTGCTCTCCGGCAGCATCTCGCCGATAATGATAACCGCGGCGTGGCTGGCGCTCCCGTATGACCCCGACCGCGAATGTTCACGCAGAAAAGCGCGAAACGGACTGATAATAGCATTCTTCGTCGTTCTCGTGACATATGCGGCGGTCTATATCGCGCTCGGACAGGAGACGGCGCAGAACATCGGACTTTCGGAGCTGTATATAAAAGTAATGTCGGCGCTGTTCGTTGCGGTCATCGCTGTGTTCGCGTTTATCCCTTCGTCGAAATACAAACGTAGAGACAGCGCGGAAAAATAAAATATTTATTCAGCTTCATTTCGGCAGATACGCCGGGATGAAGCTGTTTTTTATTTCGGGATATTGCGGAGTGTATAGATTTTTATGCACCGTAGCTAAGAGCGGGACAAAATTTTTTGAAATATCTATTACCGATAGTTTGTAGGGACAGCCGCAAGGGCTGTCCCTACGAGTTGCAAAAGACAAGAATCACTGCTAATTTCGCGGGCGGATGATATCTGCCCCTACTGCACAATTTTGAGCGAAGCGAAACTCCGCTCTTGACAAACCGCGCTTTCGGGATTAAAATTGAAAACGATTCTCAAATTCAGTTTGCGGCGGAATATTTCTTCTGTTTTCTGCCGAAGCTCAAAGAGGTGCTTTTTTATGGGTTATAACACAAAGCAGGGCGAACTCATTCTCAATCTGCTTAAAAGCAGCGGCGGCAGGCATCTGACCGCCGAGGATATATCGCATATTCTGGGCGAGCGCGGCTGCCCGGTCGGCAAAGCTACGGTCTATCGCCATCTTGAAAAGATGCTGCGCGAGGGTAGCGTGCGCAAGTTCGTGCTCCACGATGGGGAGAGCGCGTGCTATCAGTATGTCGGCGACAGCGCGGACTGCTGCAACCACTATCATCTCAAATGCTCCGAGTGCGGGAAGCTGCTCCATGTCGAGTGCGGCTTTCTCGACAAGGTCGCGGAGCATATCTTCGAGCACCACGGGTTCATCCTCAGCGAGGAGAACACCGTGCTCTACGGAGTCTGCGCCGAGTGCGCCGAAAGGAAAAAGAATGAAAACTAAGTTTTTGCGCGCGGCGGCGGTCATACTCTGCGCGGCGATGGTATTTTCGCTTGCCGCCTGCTCCTCCGGAAAAATTGAATCTGAGAGCGATAAGCTCCGCGTTGTATGCACGCTGTTCGTGCCGTATGATTTCGTGCGCGAAATAGCCGGGGACAGAGTAGATTTGACTTTGCTGCTCCCGCCCGGAATGGAGAGCCACTCATACGATCCGACTCCCGCCGATATGAAAGCGGTCAGCAATGCGGATTTGTTGATCCGCGTCGGCGAAAATATGGAGACCTGGTCGGCGAAGCTCTTTGACAAATCAACGGGAGCGGGCGAGTATCTCGATATCGCTTCAGAAATGGGTCTGCGCCTTGCCGCGCATGAGCATGAGCATGAACACGGCCATGAGGACGAGCATGAACACGAGCACGAATATGAAGAGGGCTTTGTTGACGCGCATATCTGGACAGACCCGGTCTATGCTCAGGGCATGGTGAAGGTCATAACCGACGCGCTCTGCCGGCTCGACAGCCGCAACACCGAGTTCTATAAATCAAACAGCGAAAAATATATCTTAAAGCTTCAGTCGCTTGATGCGGGATTCAAAGACGCAGTCAAAAACGGAAAGCGCGATATAATCGTATTCTCCGGCCGCTTCGCTTTCCGCAATTTCACCGAGCGGTATTCGCTGAAATTCGTCAGCGCGCTCGACGCCTGCGCGGACAACTCCGAGCCGGGTGCGCGGACTGTAGCGAAGATAATAAACACTGTAAAAAACGGGAACATCCCGGTCATTTTCTATGAAGAGCTGGCCGAGCCGCGAACGGCGGAGATAATCTGCGGCGAGACGGACTGTTCGATGCGGCTGTTCCACTCCTGCCACAATGTCAGCCGCGACGAATTTGAGTCCGGGGTCGGCTATCTCTTGCTGATGAACGACAATCTCCGAAATCTCAGGGAGGCACTTTCATGAACAAAAATATATTGCTCGCCTGCCGCGATGCAGTGATAGGCTACGACAACACTGTAGCGGTCAACGGCGTGAGTTTTGAGCTTGAACGCGGAGATTATCTCTGCATAGTCGGCGAAAACGGCTCGGGCAAGAGCACACTTCTAAAAGGTATTCTGGGGCTTATCCCGATGAGAGGCGGAAGCGTTGATTTCGCCGACGGGCTCAGGCGCACGGACATAGGCTATCTGCCGCAGCAGACCCAGGCTCAGCGCGATTTCCCTGCGACGGTGCGCGAGGTCGTGCTCTCCGGCTGTCTCAACGGCTCGAAAGGTCCGTTTTATTCCCGCGCTGACCGCAGTCTTGCGAATAAAAATATGGAAAAGCTCTCGATAACAAATATCGCGAACAGATCATACCGCGAGCTCTCCGGCGGTCAGCAGCAGAGGGTTCTGCTCGCGCGTGCGCTCTGCGCCGCAAAAGAACTGCTTTTGCTCGACGAGCCTGTGACCGGGCTTGACCCGGTGGTGACTGCTGAGTTCTATCGCCTGATAAAAAAGCTCAATCGGGATTCGGGCATAGCCGTTATCATGGTCTCGCACGATATAGAGTGCGCCGTCGAGAACGCGAACAAAATTCTGCATCTCGGCTCGCGCGGAGTCGAATTTTTCGGCACGACCGAGGATTATTTAAAGAGCGACGCCGGACGGCGTTTTGCGGGGAGGGGGAGAAGCGATGTTTGAACTTATCGCCGAGATGCTTTCTTATTCATTCATGCGCCGCGCCCTGATAGCGGGTCTGCTCGTGGCTCTCTGCTCCGCGCTACTCGGGGTTACACTCGTGCTCAAGCGCTATTCGATGATCGGCGACGGACTCTCCCACGTCGGCTTCGGCGCGGCGTGCGTGGCTATGGCGCTGAATGTGGCGCCGCTAAAAATCTCCGTGCCCGTAGTTGTAGTGGCGGCTTTCCTGCTCATGAGGATAAACGACAACGCGAAGATAAAGGGCGACGCCGCCATAGCGCTCATTTCGAGCACGGCTATAGCAGTCGGCGTCATTGCGGCATCTTTGACAACCGGACTCAACACCGATGTGTCGGGCTATATGTTCGGCTCGGTTCTGCTCATGGGCAAAAATGATATTATCGCCTGCGCCGCGATATCGGCGGCGGTGCTCGTGCTCTATGTCATATTCTATAACCGCATCTTTGCCGTAACTTTCGATGAGACTTTCGCCGCGGCGACCGGAACAAAGACGGGACTCTACAATACTCTTATAGCTCTGCTCACCGCCGTCACTGTTGTCGTTGGCATGAGGATAATGGGTGCATTGCTGATATCGAGTTTGATAATTTTCCCCGCGCTGACTTCAATGCGCGTGTGCAAGAGCTTCCGCGCGGTGACTGCCGTATCGGCGGCGGTGTCGTGCGTCTGCTTCTTTGCGGGGCTTGTTATCTCCTATGCCTTCAACACCCCGGCTGGTGCGAGCGTAGTTGCGGCGAACGCCGTGTGCCTTATAATTTTTGCCGCTGCGGGAGCGATAAAAAACAGGATATCGGCAAAAAAGTTTAAATAAAATGTGACCATTCCTTAAAAAAACATAAAAAACTTTTACTATGCCATTTTTTGTGATATAATCATTCCAAGTAGATTCCTACGTCAAAAATTTACGGGAGGAAAAAATGCAGGACATAATCACAGTAAACCATCTGAGCAAGTCCTATGGCAGCCACCAGGTGCTCAACGACATTTCGTTCAGCTTCCAGCCCGGCCAGATCATAGCTCTGCTCGGCCCGAACGGCTCGGGTAAATCGTCGCTGATAAAAATACTCACAGGACTCATCCACGACTACTCCGGAGAGGTGCTCATAGACGGCGAAGTTCCCGGTCCTTCGACAAAGGCGAAGATAGCGTATCTGCCCGAGAAGTCGTATCTTGCGGACTGGATGCGCGCCATCGACGCGATAAAATATATCGCGGACTTCTATCCGGACTTTGACCGCGACAAGGCGATGAGAATGCTCGACACATTCGGTCTCCAGCCCAAGCAGAAGATAAAGTCGATGTCAAAGGGCATGCAGGAGAAGCTCCAGCTCATTCTCGTCATGTGCCGCAACGCGAAGCTCTATATTTTCGATGAGCCGCTCAGCGGTGTCGATCCCGCCGCGCGCGACGGCATACTCGACATAATCATGAAGAATCACCCGAAGGATTCGACTATGCTCATCTCGACCCATCTTATCCACGATGTCGAGAGCATATTCGACCACGCGCTGATGATAGGTCAGGGCAAAGTCCTGCTCAACTCGTCCGTTGACGACATATGCAGCAGCGGCAAGACGCTTGAGGATGTTTTCAAGGAGGTGTTCAAATATGCTTGGCAAATTGATTAAGAATGAAATCAAAATGAGCGCGCATATGATGATGAACATCTACGTTGCCGCCGCGGTCACAATAGGCATCATGCTCATCGCCTATGCTATAGACATCAGCTGGCTGAGCGCCATGGCAACGATTGCGCTGTTCCTCATCGCGATGATAGCGCTCATCATAACCTTTGTCGGTGTTATCGCAAACTTCTATAAGACGCTCTACGGGCAGCAGGGCTATTTGAGCTTCACGCTCCCCGTGACGAGCGGACAGCTCCTCGCAGCAAAGGCTATAGTCGCTTTCCTGTGGATGATCGTCAGCTACGCTGTGAGCATCGGCATAATGATCTGGATATACGACTACGTCACCTCGCTCATCGGCGAGAACAATCTCAACATGATAAAGACAATTATCAGCATGTTCCGCTCGATGCCAGGCGCAAAAGCGATAAAGGGATATCTCGTCCTGCTCGTGCTCGCGGTCTTTGTTCAGCTCGCGTTCCTCATTTCCGAGCTGTTCTTCTCCATAACTTTCGCGAACACCCGCATTATGCAGAAGCTCGGCGCGGCAGGCCCGATAGTCGTTTTCTTTGCGATATTCATTATCGCTCAGATCTGCAACTTCCTGCTGACGAACTATGTGCCCATCATCGTTTCGCCCGGAACCGACGGACTTGTGTTCTCGTTCGGCACAGCAATGTCTACAAAGGATCTTTCGTTCGGTGTGACGGGAGTTATCTTCCAGTTACTGGTTTCAATCGGTCTGTTCTTCGGCACAGGATGGCTGATGAACCACAAGGTCAACATCAAATAAAAAATGTCCGGCGGCAGCGGATGGAGCTTCCAGACCGCTGCCGCTTTTTCGATTCTCTTAAAGTGACAGATAAATCTATAATATATACAGCAGGGCAGATATCATCTGCTCACGAGACTCACACAATTTTATTGATTCGTAATTTGTAGGGCGCGGCGACTCGACGCGCCGATGCTGAGGGGCGGCACAAAAATGCCGAAACGCAGTTAATATAAAAGATTGATTATAGTGGACGTCGAAAGCATGGGCAGATTATCGCTCGATTAAATTTGGTTGCCGATTGTCCACAAAAATTTTTAATTCCGATAAACCCGCAGGTCTCCCTGCGTTATAATAAATCTATCTATAGACGAAAGAGGTGAACACCGTGGAACAGACTTCTACCGTTGCCGCCATAGCGACTCCTAACGCCGCGGGCGGAATAGGCATAGTCCGCATTTCCGGCGGCGATGCGATTGCCGTCGCGGATAAAGTCTTTTCGGCGGTCTCCGGGAAGCCGCTGAGCGAAGCGGCGGGATACTCCGCCCACTTCGGCACAGTCAGTTTCGACGGCAAGCCGATAGACGAGGCGATAGCCCTCGTTTTCCGCGCGCCCAAAAGCTATACCGGCGAGGACACGGTCGAATTGTCCTGCCACGGCGGAGTGTATATAGTCCGCCAGGTTCTTCGCGCGGTGCTGAATGCGGGCGCTCAGCCCGCAGGTCCGGGCGAGTTCACAAAGCGGGCTTTCTTAAACGGACGCATTGACCTCGCAAAGGCGGAGAGCGTCATGTCGCTCATCTCCGCGCATGGCGAACAGGCGGCGAGCGCCGCGTTCAATACCCTCGAGGGCAGGCTCAGCGGCAGGATAGAATCAGTCGCCCACAGCATAATAAATGTCTGCGCGCATCTGAGCGCGTGGGTCGATTACCCGGACGAGGATATAGAAGAGCTCTCCACGGACGAGCTCGAAAAAACATTTTCGGCGGCGCAGAGCGAGCTCGAATCGCTTATCAACGGATTCGAAAACGGTAAAGCGGTCACTCAGGGAGTGGATACTGTCATAGTCGGCAGACCAAATGTCGGAAAATCGACGCTGATGAATCTCCTGAGCGGATGCGAGCGCTCGATAGTCACCGATGTCCCCGGCACGACGCGCGATATAGTTGAGCAGACTGTTCGCGTCGGCGAAAACCTGCTGCGCCTTGCGGACACCGCCGGAATACGCGACACGGATAATAAAATAGAGAGCATCGGCGTTGAGCTTGCGAAAAAACGCCTCTCCAGAGCGGAGCTGGTCATTGCCGTTTTCGACGGTGCGCAGAAACTGACCGATGAGGATATGGAAATAATTGATTTCTGTTCCGGCAGGCGCAGTCTCGCGGTCGTCAATAAGAGCGACCTCGGCTTTGTCTGCGACACGGATTATATAAAGAGCTGCTTCGGCGCATATGTCGAGCTTTCCGCAAAGACGGCTCAGGGCGGCGGCGAACTGGAAAAAGTGCTGTCCGATCTGCTCGGTACTTCGAATTTCGATCCGTCTGCCGCCGCTCTGACGAGCGAACGCCAGCGCAACTGCTGTGTGCGCGCGCTCGACAGCATAAAAGAGGCGCGCTCCGCGCTCGAAAGCGGAGTTACGCTCGACGCGGTCAACGTCTGCGCCGACTGCGCCGTTGATGCGCTGCTCGAACTCACCGGCGAACGCGCCGGCGAAGCGGTGGTCAACGAAGTGTTTTCGCAGTTCTGTGTCGGAAAGTGAATTGCGACAGGTGTTGCAAGTTGTGCAGGCGCGGAATCGCCTGCTTGTGTAAAATCACAGCATTTGTAAAACTGTAACCGTATAGGGCAAATATGCGGGATTTTTTAATCGCACTTCGTACCGGCATCCCTTTAGACTGTCCGGCATCGGTGCGCCGATACAAAATTGCGCTAAAAAGCGGACGGGTTGTGTGACATTGTAATTTGTAAATCGTTGCAAGATCTCAAAAAAGTAAGGCAAGCGACTTTATAAATCCCGTTGAACAAGTTTCCAATAGCCGCGCCGCAGTGTTTGATAAGCCAACTAAGAGGGGCGAGGGAATGGCTTGCGAAGCAAGACGCACGAGCACGCACCCGTTCAAGCTCCGGCGCGTTTGCGTGCGAATGTGCCGAGCTGCCGATTGAGAGTCGTGAGCTATGTACTGCGGCGCGGCGTTGCGGGTGTCGAGCGGGAACGGCTCGTTTGCTTTTCTTTTGCAGGCGTTTTCTTTTTCAAATAAAAAGAAAATGCCGAAACGCTGGTAGTGTAAAATATTTTCTTAGGGTAGGTAGCGAAGGCAACATATATATTTTTTCATTAACTTTCAACTCCGCTATTAACCGCCACAATCTATAACCGTACATCTGACTTTTGGGTCGTAACGACACCGACTGATTATAAATTTTCCGCGCCGCGCTCTTTGCGTTCGGCGCGATATACTGTTGAGAATAGAGGTACTGACCGAATGAAATACGATGCGGGTAGAATAGATGTTGCCGTTATAGGCGCGGGTCACGCGGGAATCGAGGCGGGGCTCGCTTCGGCGCGTCTCGGATGCAAGACGGAGGTGTTCACCGTCAATCTCGATTGGGTCGGCAATATGCCGTGCAACCCGTCGATAGGCGGAACGTCAAAAGGACATCTCGTGCGCGAGATAGATGCGCTCGGCGGCGAAATGGGTCTCGCGGCGGACGCGAACACTTTGCAGATGCGTATGCTCAATTTGGGCAAGGGCCCGGCAGTCCACAGCCCGCGCGCGCAGATCGACAGGCGCGCCTACAGCGCATATATGAAAAGAACGCTTGAGGAGCAGGAGAATTTGACGCTCCGCCAGGCTGAAATAATCGATATTCATTATGACTCAGGAGAGTGGGTGCTCACCACCCGGCTCGAAGCCGTTTACCGCGCGAAGTGCGTGGTGCTCGCGACGGGTACTTTTCTCGGCGGCAGAGTCTATATCGGCGATGTCTCATACGAGAGCGGACCGGACGGAATGTTCCCGGCGACCGAGCTGTCGAAGTCGCTCAAAGCCCTCGGACTCCCTCTGCGCCGATTCAAGACGGGCACGCCAGCGCGAGTCAACCGCAGAAGCGTTGAGACCGAAAAGCTCGAACCGCAGTTCGGCGATGAGGATATAGTGCCGTTTTCGTTCACGGGCAGGTACGAAGTGAAGAACACGCGCGAATGCTATGTGACCTACACGGGGGAGGAGACGAAGAAAGTTATTCTCTCGAACCTCCACCGCTCGCCGCTCTATTCCGGAAAGATAGACGGAGTCGGTCCGCGCTATTGCCCGAGCATAGAGGATAAAATAGTCCGCTTCTCCGAAAAGGAGCGGCATCAGATATTCATCGAACCATGCGGCGCGGAGACTCAGGAAATGTATCTCCAGGGACTCTCTTCTTCGCTGCCGGAGGATGTGCAGCTCGAATTTCTGCACACTATCCCCGGATTGGAGCACTGTGAGGTCATGCGTACCGCATATGCTATAGAATATGACTGCATCGATCCGCTCGCGCTCAAGCGCAGTCTGGAGTTCAACGACTTTGACGGACTCTTCGGCGCAGGCCAGTTCAACGGTTCGAGCGGATACGAAGAGGCGGCCGCGCAGGGACTGATAGCCGGCATCAACGCCGCGTGCAAGGTTCAGAAAAAGAACGCGCTCGAACTCGACCGCGCCAGCTCGTATATCGGAACGCTCATAGACGACCTCGTCACAAAGGGCTGCTCCGATCCGTACAGAATGATGACCTCGCGCTCGGAATACAGACTCCTGCTCAGACAGGATAACGCCGACCGCCGCCTGACTCCCACGGGCTACGAACTGGGACTCATCTCGCAGGAGCGCTATGACGCATTCTGTCGCAAGCTCGAACTGATTGAAGACGAGAAGCGCCGCGCAGAAAATACTACTATCCACGCGTGCAAAGAGCTGAATGATATACTTGTTTCACGTGAAACATCGCCCATCGACGGCGGAGTAAGACTCTCCGAGCTTCTGCGCCGTCCGCAGGCGGATTATAAACTGCTCGCCCCGTTTGACCCGACGCGCCCGGACTATCCGAAAGAAGTGTTCGAGCAGGTCGAGATAGATATCAAATACGAGGGATATATAAAACGCCAGCAGGCGCAGGTCGATGAGATGCGCCGACTCGAAGTGAAAAAAATACCGCAGGATATAGACTACGCCGCGCTCGGCGGACTGCGGCTTGAGGCGGTCGAGAAGCTTTCAAAGATACGCCCGGAGAATGTCGGCCAGGCGTCGAGAATATCCGGCGTCAGCCCTGCGGACATTTCGGTGCTGCTGATTCATCTGGAGAGGGAGAACAGGAAACATGATAAATAAAGACAGGCTCAAAAATATCTGCGCCGATATCGGCGTTGAGCTCGACGCGCAGGCTCTTGAAAGATTTGAGCTTTTTGCGTCGATGCTCGTCGAAAAAAACAAAGTGCTCAATCTCACCGCCATAACCGACCCCGAGGGGATAGCCGTCAAACACTTTGCGGACAGTCTCACTGCGCTTCGCATGATCGATCTTCAGCCGGGGACGAAAGTCATAGATGTCGGCACGGGCGGCGGATTCCCGGGGATTCCTCTGCTGATAGCCTGCCCGGAGATAAGACTCACCATGCTCGACTCGACAGGCAAAAAGCTGGCATTCGTCTCGCAGAGCGTTGAAGAACTCGGACTTTCCGCTAATATAGTCCATGCACGCGCCGAAGAGGCGGGGCAGGGGGAGCTGCGCGAGAGCTTCGATTTTGCGGTGTCGCGCGCGGTCGCGGCGATGAATATTCTGTGCGAGTACTGCCTGCCGTTTGTTAAAGTCGGCGGAACTTTTTGCGCGATGAAAGGCGCAAAGGGCGCCGAAGAACTCGACTGCGCCGGAAAAGCTATTACAACACTCGGCGGCGAGACTCAAAAGACCGAGACTCTCATACTGCCCGACGGCGGCGAGAGAGTTCTGATAAATGTAAAAAAGATATCGCACACTGCGACAAAATACCCGCGCCCTTCGGCACAGATTTCAAAAAAGCCGCTCGTATAACGGGGAAAAGCTCCCGAACGGCTCATTTCTGCCCGACCGAAAACAGTGGACAACCGCCTTTTCCGGTGATATGCTTTTATCACAGAGGAACGGCGGTTCTTCTATTATCGGAAAGGACAAGTGCCATGGAAGTTTCAAAAGCCGGAGCTGTTCTGCTCATTCCTGTTGATAAAATCAGGACAAACCCGAATCAGCCGAGAAAATATTTCGACCCCGACGAGCTTTCGTCCCTCGGCGAGAGTATCCGCCGCAATGGAATACTCCAACCGCTTTCGGTGCGCGCGGAGGACGGGGACGGAAAATATGAGCTGATAGCAGGGGAGCGGCGGCTCAGAGCTGCAACAGAATCGGGCTTCGACCGCGTGCCGTGCATTGTTATAAATGCGGACTCCACGCAGGCGGCTGTCTATTCCGTGATAGAGAATCTCCAGCGGCGCGACCTCAACTTTTTTGAAGAGGCGCTTGCGATAGAGTCGCTCGGCGAAAGGTACGGACTCGACAGAGCTCAGCTTTCGGCAAAGCTCGGCAAAGCTCCATCCACATTATCAAATAAGCTTCGGCTTCTGCGCCTGCCCGAGGATATCCGCGAGAAGATGATTTCCGCAGATTTAACCGAGCGCCATGCCCGTGCTATGCTCAGGATAGAAGATTTAAATAAGCTGCACGCCGCGACAGATACGGTCATAAAGCGTTCGCTGAATGTGGCGCAGACCGAAAAGCTCGTCAATGCGATTCTCGATGACGAGACCGCGCACAAGCCGCACGTTATAAAGCTCTTCAAAGATGTCCGCATCTTTGTCAACACAATAAACCACGCCGTCGATACCATGCGCGAAGCGGGCATCAGGGCGGAGTCCCTGCGCACCGAGACGCAGGACAGCATCGAGTTCACGGTGCGCATACCGAAAGAGTTCGCCTGCCGCAACGCAGGCTGACCCATAAATTTGACAATCCCCCATTACCATATCTTTCTCTTTCACACCCCACATCACGGCAGGGCGGCAGACTTCCAAAAAGGAGCCTGCCGCTTTGTCGTTTCAATGTTTCACGTGAAACATCGGTGTCTGATATTCTGATTGACCTTTTCAAAGCGTTATGGTATAATTTTTGCAGTATTTTTGGCCGAAAAAGGCAAAGGAGACTTCGGATTGGGAAAGGTAATTGCAATAGTCAATCAGAAAGGCGGCGTCGGCAAGACGACCTCGGCGGTCAACCTCGCGGCGGCCGTCGGCGACAAGGGGTATAAAGTCCTTCTCGCGGACATCGACCCGCAGGGCAACGCGACGAGCGGACTCGGTATCAACAAGCGCGCGCTCGAGCAGTCGGCATATGACGTGATGATAAACTCCGTCCCCGCAAAGGATGTTATCCTCGAGAGCGAGTATGAGAACGTTTGGGTTCTGCCGTCGAACATGGCTCTCGCCGGCGCGGAGCTTGAGCTCGTGGATATGGATCGCCGCGAGAGCAGACTCAAGACTGCGCTCGCACCCGTCAAGGCGGATTTTGATTTTATCTTCTTTGACTGCCCGCCCTCGCTCGGACTCATAACTCTCAACGCCCTGTGCGCTTCGGACACAGTCATGGTGCCGATCCAGTGCGAGTACTATGCGCTCGAAGGTCTGTCGCAGCTCATGTCCACCGTCAGGCAGGTCAAGCGCCTCTATAACCCGATGATAGAGATCGAGGGAGTTCTGCTCACGATGTACGACGGCAGACTCAATCTCACCCAGCAGGTCGTTGACGAGGTCAAACGCTTCTTCCCCAGAAAGGTCTATTCCTCGGTCATTCCGCGAAATGTCAGACTCTCCGAGGCTCCGAGCTTCGGTCAGCCGGTCATGTACTATGACAGAAGCTCAAAGGGAACGAGCGCATATAACGACTTTGCGGACGAGTTCCTGAGAATGAACGGAAAGAAAAGCAACTGAGCCGAAAGGGGGAATATAAATGGCAGCAAAAAAAGGCGGACTCGGCCGCGGGCTTGACGCTCTGTTTGCCGACAACTCCATTGAAGAGATAGCCTCGACCAGCGCGGTCAAGCTCAAGATAATGGATATCGAGCCCAACCGCGACCAGCCGAGAAAAATATTTGACGAGGATGCGCTCGCCGAGCTTGCGGACAGCATAGCGAAACACGGCGTCATTCAGCCGCTTCTCGTGCGCCCGATGCCAGACGGCAGCTATCAGCTCGTCGCCGGCGAACGCCGCTGGCGCGCATCGCGCATGGCGGGTCTGACCGAAGTTCCCGTTGTTATAAAAGAGCTCAGCGACGACGAGGCGATGGCTCTCGCTCTTATAGAAAACCTCCAGCGCGAGGATCTCAACGCGATTGAAGAGGCGCAGGGCATAAAGGCGCTCATGGACACCCTCTCGCTGACTCAGGACGAGGCGGCGGAGCGCGTCGGCAAGTCACGTCCCGCAGTGGCTAATGCGCTGAGACTTCTCAAGCTCCCGGACAGCGTCATTGCGCTCGTCTCGGACGGCAAGCTCTCGCCCGGTCACGCACGCGCCCTGCTCGGTTTCAAAGATGAGCAGGATATCATCGAGACGGCGGATTTGATTATAGAAAAAGGGCTGACCGTCCGCGATGTTGAAAAATTAGTCAAAAAGAGAAATAAAGAGCCCAAGGCGGAGAAGCCAGCCGCTCGCCGCGCGAGCTACTATGACGAAGTTGAACTCGCTCTTACCGACTTCCTCGGAAGAAAAGTCAAGGTCGGCACGAAGCCCGGCAAGGAGAGCGGAGTGCTCGAAATAGATTTCTTCGACAAAGACGATCTGACCCGTCTGGCAGATGCGCTCAAGAGCCTCGGCGACTAAATGCGAATTCCCTCCGCTCATGCGGGGGGATATCTTTTGCCCGCGGGCATAATTTTGTGTTGAGGTGATTGCATGACAGAGGTTCTGATAACGGCGCCGTGCAGCGATGAGATAAAGCTGCGGCTCGAAGAATTCAAAAACAGCTGTGTATTTTTATTTAGAGACAGAAAGAGTGATATAGGCAGCGCCGAAGTGGTTATCGGCGAACCGCGCACGGAGAGAATAAGAGAGGCGAAGAACCTGAAATTCGTCCAGATGACCTGGGCGGGTGCGGATATATACACGCGCGGCGGCTTCCCGCAGGGGATAAAAATAGCGAATGCGTCCGGCGCGTTCGGTCCGGTCATTGCCGAATATGTTATCGGCGCGATTCTCTGCGTCTACAGGCGTTTCCCTGAGTATATCGAAAATCAAAAAGAGTGTATCTGGCGCGATGCCGGAGCCGAGCGGACGATTGAAGGCAAAACGGTTCTTATTTTAGGCACTGGCGACATCGGCTCGAATATCGCAAAGCGGCTCTCGGCGTTCGGGACAAAAAATATCGGCATCCGCAGAACAGGCGCGCCCGCGCAATATTTTGATGAGATGCACACGCTGTCGGATATAGACGCTCTCCTGCCGCGTGCGGATCTGGTCATCGGCTGTCTGCCGAACACGAAAGAGACGGGGCATATATTAAATTATGACCGCCTCTGCCTGATGAAGAGCGACGCGCTGTTTATAAATGTCGGGCGCGGGAGTCTTATTGACACGTACGCGCTCATCCGCGCGCTCGAAGAGCGGCGCATTGCGGGCGCGATTCTCGATGTGCTCGAAAATGAGCCGCTCGCGGCGGATTCCCCGCTGTGGAAAATGCCGAATGTTTTGATAACTCCGCATATCTCCGGGCGCGGCTTCGGTCACGACCCGGCGACGGAAAAGAAAGTATGGGACATCTGTCTTGAAAATCTTCGCCGCTATATAGCAGGGGAGGATATTATCAACGAGGTTGATATGAACCTCGGATATTAAAAAATCAAACTCTCCGACGGACGGAGAGTAAAGACAACCAACCTGCCTGATATAAGCCTTGGGCAGGTTGGTTTTGTTGATGGGTAAATTGAGTATCGTTATAGAATATATTCAGGCGCCCCTGAAGGGGAGCTGTCGCAGAGCGACTGAGGGGTTTGTTTCGCTTCGTTCAAAGTAATAAGTAAAAGTGAATAGTGAAAAAGTTCGCAATATGAGCGAATATCATCCGCCCGCGAAATCTGCACAAATTTATTGACGCGCAACATGTAGGGTGCGGCGACCTCGACGCACCGATGCCGCGTGAGCGGCACAAAATTCTCGAACTGTTCATTACCGACCGTTTGTAGGGACAGCCCTTGCGGCTGTCCCTGCAAAGTGCTATATTTAGAAATAGTACAAAGTCGGGGGAAAATAATATAAGCTTTGTCAACTTGCCGCAACGCAAAAAACCTACCCGAGTTTCCCCGGGTAGGTTTTCGCTTTATAACACTTTATTAATCTTTATTCGTATTAAAGGTGAGTCGAAGCCTCGGTGACATCCTGCATCGTGACCTGCTCTTTTTCGTACTGGCTCTGATACTTCTCCTGATAGTAGTTCTCCGCCTTGCAGTCAAAAGTGCCGTCGGGCGAGACAGTGATTATCGTGCAGCCGCGCTGGGAACCGCGCTTGTTGATTCCCGAATAGGCGAGGTAGTCGATGCTGTATCCGTAAGTCATGCGGATGCCTTTATAATAAATCGAGAAGTTGTTGTCGTGGTCGTGACCGAAGAAGAGTCCCTTCGTCGAGCCGAGCTCCTGTATCGTCTCGAACAGATCGTCTTCGCCCATGCCGCAATAGATTATCTTTTTGCCCTCACCGGCCTTGCCGTAGACATACTTGACATTTTCCGTGTCCTTGAAGCCGTTTGCCATGTATTCGTACCATGCGTCGCGCTGTTCGGTCAGCGGAATGTGGAAGAACGCGAGGGACTTGACATCCGAATTCTCGGGCAGACCCAGCTCCTTGAGACGCTCGTTGTTCTGCTTGTTCATGAGATTTACGTTGTCTCTGTACCACTGAATCTGGTTCTCATGGATGTTGTCGTATTTCCACATCATGCCGAGGAAGTCGCCGTCGGTGTACGAGTGGCTGTCAAATATGTAGAGCGACTGGGTGAGGATGCCCTTGGAGTTCTTGACGTTTATGACCTGGTTGCCGTAGCCATCAACATCGTCGGGGCCTTTCTGGAACAGGCAGTATTTGAAGCCGGAGTTGCCGTAGAAGTCGGAAATCTGCTCGCGGGAGTAGTAGCTGTAAGCCTCGGTGTCGTGGTTGCCGAAGGCGACCGTCCAGTAGACCCCGAGATGCTCCATGAGAGCGGCTATTTCTTTGGCGGGCAGCTTGTTGTTGAATGTCGCCGCCTTGAAGAAAACGGGGAACGCCATGTCGCCCGTGATGATAACGAGGTCGGGCTTCTCTGCCTGGATCATCGTGGCGACTGCGTTTATCGCCTGCGAGTCCTTCTTGAGCGAGAGCCAGCCGCCACCGAGATGTATGTCGGTCAGCTGCATGATCTTGAGATCGCGGTCGGTCGTGAACGTCCAGTAGCCGTTCTCGTCCTTCTCGGGCACAAGCTGATTCTCAATGACCACCGGGTCATAGCTCTCGGCGCGCTTGATGTTCGCCTTGTCGCCGATAATCGTTATCATAACGACGGTAATAACAAACAGCGCGAAAACGCCGAGGATAGAGCCTGTGATAATCAGCGCTCTCTTTTTCTTCTTCGGGTCTTTCTTCTTTTTCTCTTTCATTTTTGCTCCTTTCATGACTCTTCAGATTTTCAATATGTGCAGCGTCACGCCTTTTTCTTTGCAGGCGCTGACAAGTTTTTGAGTTATTTCATTTTCATCTGTATTTTCCGGGAATTTGGGCTTTGCAAACGCTTCAATTTCCGTCCCCGTGCGGCGGTAGGTGATATAATCGACCGCAACGCCGAGGGAGTCAAATATTTCAGATATCTCTTCGCGTTTGCCGCTGCCGACGAAGTCGAGCATCACCGCGCCCGATTTTTTCGCGAGCTTCACTGCCGAGGTTATCAGCACCGTGCTGATAACAAGCCCGAACACCGCGTCGACCGCGAACTCGACATACTGCGAGACGGTGAGACTCATGACCGTGGCGAGGGTTATGAAGCAGTCGAGAATGCTGTCCGCCGCCATGACTTTTATTATCGGAGAGCCGGTGATTCGGTAGACCCCGCGATAGGCGAAGAACATGATGAACTTCACTGCGACCGTGACTATCAGCATCACGAGATAGCGCGTCAGATAAGATATCGGCGTCGGATAGAACAGCCGCTCGAGCGAATTATATGCAAAATACAGCCCCGTGAGAAGTATTATCACCGACATGACGAACGAAAAGAACTGTTCTGCTTTTTTGATTATCGCGCGCGTGCCCTCGCTCGATGAGCTGAGCAGTGCGGCGAAGCAGATGAACGCCGCAAGCCCCGAGAGGCTGTCGAACATATTGTTCACGGCGTCCGAATATATGCTGATGCTGTTCGCGCACAGGCCGACATAGAGCTTGACCGAAAACAGCGCGACATTCAGCGCGAACGCCGCCGCGCAGGTTATAACTGTTATCTTGTCGTTTTTTTTCATAGCTTCACCCGAAAGCGCGTTTTAGAGCGCGAGCTTTACTACCGCTTTCTTCACTTTTCCGCCGCTGCGGATGCAGGGCTTGTGCGCATCGCCGGGGAACAAAATAAGAAATTCGCCCGCCGAGAGCGTCACTCTCATGTGCTCGTCCCCGCTGTAAAATGCTATGTCGCCGCCCTTTGAATATTCCTCGCTCTCTTCCTTGAGCGAGCCGAGCGGCGCCCAGTCGATGCGCTCTTCGCCCTCGAGAACCGCCTGAAGATCGGCGTACTTTCTATGCGCCTCAAAGCGCATATCGCCGTTAAACTCCTTTGGCTCATAGCTCGACACGTTTGCGAATATTTTTTCGCCGTCTATCTCGTAGTGTCCGTCGGCAATATTCTCTCCGGCGAGGAACTCTGCCGCCTTGTCGAGCCCCGGCAGGCAGGAAAAATAGAGCGGAAGATTCTCGAATTTGTCAATAATCATAGCGATGCCTCTTTTTGTATGTTGTTTTACAGCACGATACTAATTCTATTGTAAAATCTGTGTAAAATATACCGCACACCCATTTTACACGAGTGCGCGGCATCAGTCAACAGAAAATGGCTATTTGGAAAGATTTTCGAGCCTTTTTGCGACAAGCTCGAGCTCGTCTTTGCTGTTTATTTCGAGATCGCTCTCGATTATCTTGTTGCGCACTTCAACCGGCAGCGCGTCGAAGCATTCGCGTATCTCGCGGTTTTCAAGAAAGAATTTTCCCATTTTATAAAAGCCTCCTTCAATTCTATTTTTGCTCCGCCGCGCGCCGATATTCATTGAAACCGCGCCCGGCGTGTGGTATAATTCATCTGTCAGAAAACAGGAGGGTATTTTATGCAGAGAATAACCAGCTTTTCGGTCGATCACGACTATATAGTCCCGGGGATGTACATCTCGCGCATCGACGGCGATATCACGACATACGATCTGCGCACCCGCAAGCCGAACTGCGGCGACTATATGGACAACATCACGATGCACTCCATGGAGCATATGCTCGCAACGTTCCTGCGCAATTCGGACGCGGCGGAAGATGTCATATACTTCGGCCCCATGGGCTGCCGCACGGGATTTTATCTGCTCATGCGCACGCAGAACCATGAGCGCGCGCTCGAAAAAGTCAAAGAGGCGCTGAGAAAGACTATTGACGCGCCGGAGATGTTCGGCGCATCGCGCAAGGAGTGCGGCAACTATAAAGAACTCAGCATCGAGGCGGCGCACAAAGAGGCGGCACGTTATCTCAAAGAGCTCGAGAGCCGCGAGCAGGATTTCAAATATCCCACGGAGTAAAAAGGAGACAGCCATGACCGGAATAATCGGAGCGATGAAAATCGAGATAGAGGCGCTCAACGCGCAGATGGAGAACAGACAGACAAGGACAGTCAGCGGCATCGAGTTCACGAGCGGCACGCTCTGCGGGCGCGAAGTAGTGACCGCCGTGTGCGGAATAGGCAAAGTATTCGCGGCGATGTGCGCCCAGACGATGATCCTGCTCTATTCACCGGATAGGATAATAAACACGGGCGTTGCCGGAAGCCTGAGCACGAAGCTCAATATCGGCGATATCGCGGTCAGCGACTTCGTTGTCGAGCACGATATGGACACGAGTCCGCTCGGCGACCCGGTCGGCATGATATCGGGCATAAATATAGTCGATATCCCCGCCGACGGCGAGCTTGCCGATAAAATCTGCGCCGCAGCCGAGTTCGTCGGCGGCATCAGATGCGTCAAGGGCAAAATTGCCTCGGGCGACTGCTTCGTCAACAGCGCGGAGAAGAAGAAATATATCTCCGGGACTTTCGGCGCGATAGCCTGCGAAATGGAGGGCGCGGCGATAGGTCATGTGTGCTATGTGAACAAAGTTCCGTTCTGCGTTATCCGCGCGATATCCGACGCGGCGGACGGCTCATCGCACATGGATTATTCAAAATTCACCGCCCTTGCCGCGAAGAATTCGGCGGCGGTCATGACAGAACTGCTCAGGAGCGGAAAATAAACGATTTTTTCGATTTTTTTTGATTTAGGGCTTGACTCAACGCTCGATTTGTGATATATTATTCGAGCGTTGAGATGCTGGTGTAGCTCAGCTGGTAGAGCAGCTGATTTGTAATCAGCAGGTCGGGGGTTCGAATCCGTCCACCAGCTCCAGTTTTTTTCCAACCTCAACGAAAACAGAATATGGGAGAGTTCCAGAGCGGTCAAATGGGGCAGACTGTAAATCTGTTGTTTCGGCTTCGGTGGTTCGAATCCACCCTCTCCCACCATGAAAAAGCGAACTTTTGTCTACTGACAAAGGTTCGCTTTTTCAATGAAATAAATCCCTTACGGGATTTGTGAAATAACGCGCTGCCTTATGAAATAGCTGACGCTATGAAATACGCTGCGGCGTATGAGGGATTTATTTTATTTCACATTTTGCCGCAAGGCAAAATATTTCATAATCCGTAAGGATTATTTCATATTGCGTAGCAATATTTCATTTAATATGTTATAATCCTCACAGAGGTGGTCGCCGTGAAAGAAAATAAACTTGTTGATTTGTCTATAGACTTTGCCGTAAAAATCATGAAACTCTGCGAAACGATCAAAGGTCATTATTCCCTTGTGAATCAGTTAGAGCGCAGTGCAACCTCCATTGGTGCCAATATTCACGAGGCAAACTATGCCCACGGCAAACCGGATTTTATTGCGAAATTACAGATCGCGCTGAAAGAATGCTACGAAACTGAATACTGGATGGATTTGTTTGTAAAATCCGATATCTTGAACAGAGACATCGCCATCAATCTTTACAATCAATGTGGAACAATTCGTAGAATTTTGATTGCTTCCATCAACACCGCAAAGGAAAATTCGAAATGAAAATACGAATCATCGGTTGCAGCGGATCCGGCAAAACGTATTTTGCCAAAAGGTTATCCCAAAAGTATAATATACCTAATTATGACTTGGATGATATCCAATGGGATAACAGCCAAAATTCATACGGGGTTAAAATGCCTGTAGAAAAGCGCAATCAAATGTTGAATGACATATTACAACAGCCGGAATGGATTATAGACGGAGTTTATTATGCCTGGGTTCAAAGGAGCTTTGAAGAAGCGGATATGATTTATGTACTGAATATGCCAAAATACCTATATAGTTTTCGCATAATTAAAAGATTCATTAATAGAAAAATTGGTCTCGAAAACGGTAAGAAAGAGACATTAAAATCTGTTTATAATCTTTTGAAATGGACCGATACTTTTCAAAAAACAAATATGAAAGATATTATTAAAATTTTAGAACCTCATAAAAATAAAGTAGTTTTTATAAAAAAGAAAGCGGAAATGTATCGAATATTAGCCGATTAGTTATGTGAGAGTTCAAATCCATACAGCAAATACACGAAAACATCTTTTTTGTAGCCCTTAGCCAGAAAAAGGCACTTGCGATTGCAAGTGCCTTTTTCAGTGAAATTCGTTCCTCTGGAACGAGTGAAATATCTTCGATGTGAAATATTTGCTTCGCAAATGTGAAATATGCCTGCGGCATATGAAGGAACGAATTTTATTTCACTTGATGCGCAGCATCAATTTTCACAATTCCGAGCGGACGAGGAATTGTTTCACCGCGAGCAGGCGAGCGATTTTACTTTTCGCTTCTCATACAACAACCCCCGGAGACTTCCAAAATCTTCGGGGGTTCATTCATTTTTAGTTGCGTTTACTCGTTTTATCGCGTTTACTCGCTGTATCTGTCTGCGATGCTTCTGCCCATGAGCACGCCCATGACGGACGCCATCATCAGACCTCTTGTCCAGCCGCTCGAGTCGCCGAGGCAATGGAGACCATTGACGTTCGTGTCGAAGTTTTCGTCCATCTTGATGCGGTTGGAGTAGAACTTGAGCTCGGGGGAGTAGAGCAGTGTCTCCTCCGCGGCGAAGCCGGGGACAACATAGTCGACAGCCTGGATGAAGTTGATTATGTTGAGCATCGCGCGGTAGGGCATGGCGGCGGTTATGTCGCCCGCGACGGCGTCGGGGAGAGTGGGTCTGACATTCGAGCGGTCAAGCTCCTTCTGCCATGTGCGCTTTCCGTCGAGGATATCGCCGTAGCGCTGGACGAGAATATGTCCCGCGCCGAGCATGTTTGTCAGCTCGCCGACCTTCTGTGCGTATTCAATCGGCTGGTTGAACGGCTGATTGAAGTTGTGGGAGCAGAGTATCGCGAGGTTCGTGTTGTTGCTCTTGAGCTCTTTGTATGAGTGTCCGTTGACAACGGCGAGGTCGTTGTCATAGTTCTCCTGGCTGACAAATCCGCCGGGATTCTGGCAGAATGTGCGGACCTTGTTCTTGAACGGCTTGGGATAGCCGATGAGCTTCGACTCATAGAGAACATCGTTGACCTTCTCCATGACCTCGTTTCTTATCTCAACGCGCACGCCGATGTCGACTGTACCGGGCTGATGGGATATATCATGCTGAGCGCAGAGCTTTTCGAGCCAGTCCGCGCCGCGGCGTCCGGTCGCGATGACAGTGTGATCCGCGAAGATCTCTATGTTTTCGTCGCCCTTGCGGACATAGACGCCCTTGCACTGGTCGCCCTCAAGAATTATGTTGTCGCACTCGTAGCCGAAGAGCATGTCAACGCCGTTTTCGATGAGATACTGCTCGATGGCATAGTATATATCCTGCGCCTTCTCGGTGCCGAGGTGGCGTATCGGGCAGTCAACGAGGCGAAGACCCGCTTTTATCGCGCGCTTTCTTATCTCCTTGACTTCCTCTTCGCGTCCTACGCCCTCAACATGGGTGTCCGCGCCGAACTCGAGATAGATGCTGTCGGCATATTCAATAGTCTTCTGCGCCACATCGTAGCCGATGAGTTCGGGGAGCTGACCGCCGACCTCGGGGCTCAGGGACAGTTTGCCGTCCGAGAACGCGCCCGCGCCGGAGAATCCGGTCGTTATGTGGCAATAGGGCTTGCAGTTGACGCACTTGTTGGTCTTTGATTTGGGGCAGCGGCGCTTTTCAATCGGCTGACCCTTTTCAACCATCATGATTTTCTTGTTCGCGCCCTTGCGGATAAGCTCAATGGCCGTGAATATTCCGGCAGGGCCCGCGCCGATGATAACTACGTCGTATTTCATTGGTACACCTCGTTCTTTATTCGGGAAGAGTTATCTCTTCGTTTATTCTTTCAACGCCGTCCGTGCCGATCTCGTGAAGAGCCGGCAGGAAGAAGAGTCCGGGCGCTCTGCCGGACGGGAACAGATCGAGCAGCGGAACCATCACGAAAGCGCGCTCGTGTATTCTCGGGTGGGGCAGGGTGAGCAGGAAGCTCTCGCTCTTCATGCCCTCATAGAGCAGCAGGTCGAGGTCGAGCACGCGCGGTCCGTCTTTTATCGTCCTCACGCGGCCGTAAGCTCCCTCGATGCCGAGGCATGCGCCGAGCAGCATCTGCGCGGACAGCTCCGTCTCCACTATTATTGCGGCGTTGTAAAACAGCGGCTGTGCCTCATATCCGACCGGACGGGTCTCATAGACGTGGGAGCACGCCGTTATTTTCGTCTTTGGCAGGCGGGACAGAGAGCGCACAGCGCCGTTTATGTTCTTCAGTCTGTCCCCCATGTTTGAACCGATCCCTATAACTGCCTGCATACAGTTTGCCATAAAATCTACAGTCCTTTCGCTTGATGTTTCTTGCCCGTTTTATGTTTTTACTTTCTTTCCCTGTAAATGCTGACCGCGGCGAAGCCGAAATCCGCCTTCATCGGCGCGTCCGGCTTTTTGCAGGTCACTCTCACGCCCTCAATGGGCGGAAATTCTTCGAGCAGTGCGTCGGCGACTCGCCGCGCGGCACGCTCAATGAGCTTGTCCTTCTGTGAGGAAAACACCATGCGCGCGCATTTTATCATCTGCGCGTAGCTGACGGTGTCGTTTAAGTCGTCGCTCTCGCCGGCTTTTGAAAGCGGAATATCCGCCTCAATGTCGAGAATGAAGAACTGCCCGTCCTCCTGCTCCTCGGGATTGACCCCGTGATAGGCGAAGAGGCGAAGCGAATCTATAATTATCTTATCCACCGTCTGCCTCCCCGTATATCTTTTTCAGTGCGTCCGCGACGCGCGCCGACTGGACGGCGGAGAACACATCGTGGGCGCGGATAACATCTGCGCCGTTCAATATGCTCGCCGTGTGCAGCGCCACCGTTCCCGGGTCGCGCTTTGCGGCGTCTGTCTCGCCCGATGCCGTGCCGATAACGCGCTTTCGCGACGCGGCGGACATCAGCGCGCTGCCGTCGGTCTTTATCTTCCCGATATCCCTTATCAGGCGCAGGTTGTCCTCGTAGCTCTTTGCAAAGCCGATTCCCGGGTCGAAGCAGAGGCTGCTCGCCGGTATCCCGTGAGATTTTGCGACCCTCGCGGCTCTGCCGAAAAAGTCGAGCACATCGTCGGAGACTCCGTTTTCATAGACGGGGACGGCGTCCGCGCCGGCGGGATTGTGCATGATTATCCATCCCGCGCCGAATTCGCTGACAACCTTCGCCATCTCGTCGCTTGCTTCCCCGCTGACATCGTTGATTATCTTCGCGCCGTGCGTGAGAGCCGTGCGCGCACATTCGGGATAGAATGTGTCAACGCTTATCGGAACGGTTATCCTGCCCTTTAACAAATCGAGCACCGGAATGAGTCTCGCGTTCTCTTCGTCGGCGGAGAGTCTTGTTGAGCCGGGTCGGGTCGACTGCGCGCCGACATCGATGATATCAGCGCCGAGCGCCTGCATCTCGAGCGCGTGCTCAAGTGCTTTCTGCGGCTCGTCCCATTTGCCGCCGTCCGAAAAGGAATCGGGAGTTATGTTGAGTATCCCGCACACAAGGGTGTGGGAGGAGGTATCAAAAATAAATCTCTCCATAGTATCGCCTTATTTTGTCAGAAGTGATATTGCCTCGGCGCGCGCCCTCGCGTCCGAGCGCATCGTGCCGCGCAGAGCGGAAGTCCTAGTCTGCGCACCCGACGCACGCGCTCCGCGCATCGTCATGCACAGGTGCTCCGCCTCGATAACGACTGCCACGCCGAGCGGGTCGAGCTGTTCGTCAAGGAAGTCCGCAATCTGCGAAGTGAGCCTCTCCTGAAGCTGCGGTCTGCGCGCGAAGCTGTCAACTATCCTCGCGAGCTTCGACAGGCCTATGACTTTGCCGTCGCGCGGGATATATGCTATATGCGCTCTGCCGATGAACGGCAGAAGATGATGCTCGCACATCGAATACATCGGGATATCGCGTACAATGACCATCTCTTCGTTTTTCTCTTCGTTGAAGAGCTTGACATGGCGCTTCGGATCGTCCTCAAGCCCCGAGAAAATCTCTTCATACATTCTGGCGACCCGCGCGGGCGTTTCGACAAGACCCTCTCTGTCCGGATCCTCGCCGACCGCCGCAAGTATCTCGCGTACAGCCGCCTCGATTCTCTTTTTGTCCATTGTTTCACCCCGGTTATACGAGAATAAATTCGATGACACAGTGGGTGTCGTCGGCGATATAATTAATCTGCGTTGTTGAAAAGCCGCCCTTGCCCGCGTCGGCGATGCTGAGGAGTCTGTAGATCTCCTCTTTTTTCAGCAGTCCATCAATGGCGCGTTGATAAGCGTCTTCGGAAGAGAACCTGACGTCGAGCTTGTCGCCCGATTTATGCCCGCCGAACATATTTGAAAGAGCGGTTTTCGTCTCGGCATTGTAGCCGTCGAACTGCCTGCCGAGTTTGACGAAATAGTTGCTGTCCGTCGCGGTGCAGCAGGCGGACGCATCGGAAAAAGTGTGGGTTTTCAGTATCTCTTCGTCCGTAATATTGAAATAGGCATAGCGTTTGTTCTGCGTCACTCCCTCGCCGATGGGATCGTCCCAGGTGAGGTCGAGGTTATACGGCTTGCCGTCGATAAAGACGACATTCCACATATGTCCCTCGCTCGCGCCGTCCTCGCGCTTCGCCGTGCCGGTGATGACATAGTTTTCTATTCCCGCTTTGTCGAGCAGGAGCTTCGCCGCCTTTGCGTATCCCTCGCAGGAGGCGGAGCCGTTGACGAGCACGCCGTAAGCGGAGCTTGCAATGAGCTTGTCGGAGTCGGTATATTTGCACGAGTCTATTATCGCGTCGTGGATAAGCAGTTCCTTGTCGAAATCAGAAGCTTCTTTGACTATCTTTGCGCCGAGCTCATCCGCTTTTGTCTGAAGCTCGGCCTTTTTCTGCTCATACTCGTCTTTGGTCATGGCGTATTCGCAGCTGAACCAGAATTTGCGGTCTCTCGAGACGAGCATACATTCGCGCCCGAGCATTATCAGCTCCGGGTTGTCGTACATAACGGCGAGCCAGACCTTTTCGAGCTCTTCGTTGTTGAGCTCGGGAATTTCAATTTCCTCGGGAAACGACTCAATGTCGCGGAGAATGGCGTTGTATGCGCGTTTCTCGTTTTCGTTGAGCTCGCCGAAGTAGTGCTTGAAGTCGCCGAACGCAGACACTTGTTCGGATGAAGGTATATTGTTCACCTTTTTCACCGAGCACCCGGTGAATATGAGCGTCAGCGCCAGCAGAAGCGCCGCAGGACACAGAAGCTTTCTTGCCAAATGACCGCCCCCTTGTTTTATAAACGGTTATTTTCCGCGCTTGCCGGGCGTAACGGTCAGCTCGCCGACGGAAGAAACGGATGTATATTTTATATCTCCCGCCGCCATCGCAGAGAGAGTGCGCTCACAGCGCGAGAAATCGACTATCGATATGTCGGTGTCCAAAGAGTCGATTATCTGCGAGAAATAGTTGCGCCCGGAGGCAAGATAGGTCTTGTTGATATACTGCGAGAACAGCACGCAGAGCAGTTCGCCCTGCTTCTGCGCTCCGCCGCCCGACGGAGTCAGGCAGTAGCGGAAATATTTGAGCAGCGTCTCGCCCTTAACGGTCTGGTTGCCGGGCATGAGCGAGAGCGACAGCTCCTTTGTCTTATAGCTTATGCGCTCGGGCACGGATATCTGCGCGCCGGAGAGCACGTTGATGGCATTCTTGAACTGATTCGCGGTTGAGACGGCGTATTTGTCCGCGGTGAATCCGCAGAGGGAGTCGACCGCTTTCTTGAGTTCTTTCGAGCCGCCGGTCTTGTAGTGACCCATAAGACTGTTTTTGTTGCCGGAGATATCCGCCGAAGTATTCGGATCAAAGGCGCACACGCGCACCTCGCCCGAGTCGAGATCGGCGTTGACCGCGGCGACAAAATACAGCTCATCTTTGTCGTCCGAGACGCAGGCGAACATAAATGTCGCCTTGCCGCCGAGCGGCGCAATAGCCTCGTCGGTGCTCCCGTCGGAGGATTCAACTTCCTTTTCCGGGAACAGGTCGTTCATTGAGAGATGATGCGATTTGAACATATAGGCTACGGAGACGAGGGCGAACGCGAGCAGAAAGCCGACGAATCCGAGCACGAAAAGCCGAAACTGCTTTGTCTTTTTTTCCTGCGTTGTGCGGAACTTCATTCCCTTTCTTTTCGCCATGCTATCACCTCCGATTATTTATAAAGTATTGCCGCCGAATATGCGCCGAGCGGGACATTGAGTCCGTCGGCGGCGCTGCCGAAGAGCGTGGATGCGCCCCGCCAGCGTTCGGGGACAGTGTATTCTATACCGTGGCAGTTCGCGTTTGCGATTATCAGCGCGCTGCCCGATTCGGAATTGCGCTCATATGCGATGCAGCCGAGCGCCGAGGATATGCAGTTGAACTCTCCGTCGATAAATGCGGGACAGAGCTTTCTGATCCTGCCGAGGGTTCTGTAGTGGTCGAGCAGCTCCGCGTTCCCATTTCCCCAGGGGAAGCAGGCGCGGTTGAACGGATCTTCGCCGCCCGCGAGCCCGACCTCGTCGCCGTAATAGACGCAGGGAACGCCGGGGAGCGTGAACTGCAAAACCGAGGCGAGCTTCAAAAGGCAAACGCCCTTTTGATATTGCTCTTCAGTCAAGATACCCCTGTCGCGCCCGTTTTCGGGGCACCCGATATCGCCGCGTCCGAGCCGCGTTATGGCGCGTACCGTGTCGTGGGTGCCGATATGGTTCATCAGCGTGTCAAGCGACGCGCGCGGATAGTGTTCGACTATGTTTTCAACGCATTCGCGGAGCTCTTCCGCGTTCGCCGTGCGGACAAAATCTATAACAGCATTTGCAAACGGATAGTTCATCACGCTGTCCAGCTCGCCGCCCTCGAGATATCTGCGGCGGTGGCCGTAGCTTATCTTGTCGGTCGCGTCCTCCCAGACCTCGCCGTAGATAAACGCGTCTTTTTTCTCTTTTCTGACCGCCTCGTGGAAGCGGTCGAGAAATTCATCGGGCAGTTCGTCCGCCACGTCGAGCCGCCAGCCCGACGCGCCGAGTCTGAGCCAGTGCCGCGCAACGCCGTTTTCGCCGGTCAGAAACGCCAGCACGCCCGGATCGGTCTCATTGAGCTCCGGCAGGATGTCAACGCCCCACCAGCAGGCGTAATCGTCCGGCCAGCAACGAAAATTATACCACGAACGGTAGGGAGAATTTTTGTCGCAATATGCACCCTTGCCGCCGTAAGACGAAAATTTGTCAAAATATCTGCTGTCGGCGCCCGTGTGGCTGAACACGCCGTCGAGCAGAATTTTTATCCCGTGCTCTTCGGCGCTTTTGCAGAGAGACTTGAAATCCTCCTCTGTGCCGAGCATCGGGTCGATTTTCATGTAGTCGCCCGTGTCGTATCGGTGGTTCGAGCGCGCGGAGAAAATCGGGTTCAAATATATGCAGGTGACGCCGAGGCTCTCGAGATAGCCGAGCTTCTCTTCGATGCCCTTGAGGTCGCCGCCGAAAAAGTCGTATTTTTCAATTTTTCCGTCGGAGTCGGGCTCCCAGTCGGGCTCTTCGCCCCAGCGGGAGTGATATTCCGCCGCCGGTTTGTTCTCGGGCATGGGAGTTTTGCCGGAGCGGCAGAACCTGTCCGGGAATATCTGATACATTGTGCCGCCGCGAAGCCACAGGGGCGTATCGCAGTTTTCGCGGCATACGGTCAGCTGCCAGCGCGAGCCCTCGCCGATGACGGCATTTCCATTAGATTCAAGTGATATTTTTTTTGTGCCCCACGGGGTGTCGTATTCAAAATAGTACCAGACTATCCCCGCGCTTTCGGGCGCGGCGGTTTCGAGCCGCCACCATTCCTCGTTTTCGCCCTGCATTCGCTCCCACGAGAAAGAAAAATATTCTCTCTCGCCGCCGTCCGTCTCAAGAATGAGGCGAACCGCGCTGCACTGCTCCGAGCGGGGCAGAACTATCCTGAAAATCATATCCTCACCCGAGCGCACAGCCGCGCCGGGAGAGAGATGATATTTTTTTCTCGAGTTGTAGGGGATAAAATGCATTTAAATCTGCCTTTATTTCGTGAGGATATATGTGCTGTCGGTGTTTGAAGCCGAGCTCTTCATTTCAATGACCTTCTTCGAGGCGGGGAAATTGCGCTGGGCGTCCGCCTTGAGGGAGCTGAGATCGACCGCAAAAGCGGAGGCGTTCGCGCTCCAGAGAGAACCGTTGTATATATCGCTGCTGCCGCCCGCAGCCGCTTCGCCCTTCATCGCGCAGATAACGGGAGTGCCGGAGCACGCGGAGACGCAGGAGTTGACGAAGTTCACGAGCACGGCGTTTCTCGATACCGAGCCCTCGCCGTCAAATGTCGCAACGTTCGAATTTAAGTCGGGGAACTGCACGCCGTCGAGCAGTATTGCATCAACGCCGAGGTTCTTCACTTCCTTGACGACCTCGAGCAGATAGTTCTGAGCCGTCTGCGAATAGGGGTTGAGCCACGGCTTGCCGCCCTTGGAAGCCTCGTTGTCGAGCCAAATCATCTGAGTTTTGTTGTAGTGAACAGCCATGGTGCGGTCAATGCGCGGCATCTGGGTATCTTTGAAGCAGTATATGCGCGCAACGACTTTTATGCCGGACTGCTGGATTTTCTTGACGCTCTCGGCGGCGTTCGCCTGAGCCTTTGATGACGGAGCTTTATCTTTTACAGCCGCTATAGACGAGGGATAGCTGAGATAGCCGGACGCATCTTTGAAGTCGATGACAACGGCGTTCTGATCCGCGCTCTTGAGCGAGGATACGAACTGGTCGAGCCCGCTGCCGCCCGCGAGCAGGGAGACATTGCCGACGCGCGCCTTTATTTCAGCTGAAGTCTGCTGATTATCGGCGGGAGCGGTCGTGTCGTTCTTGCCGCCTTTGTTGTTCTTATCTTTGTTGCCTTTGTTGTCCTTTTCGGCCTTCTGCGTGGTTTCGATATTCGCGTCGGAGATGCCGAGGAGCGTATCGGTGACGAAAAACGCCGCAGTGAAGACAACTGCCGCGCCGAGAATGCACGCGAGGACTATTCCGACTATCTTATTGCGCCTGCGCTCGGTGTAGCTCTTGCGGCGCTTCGAGCCGCCTGCCGCGTGCTTGCTGAACGCGGTTATGCTCCTGTGAGTGCCGGGAGAAAAATACTTGTCATATTTGCTGCGTTTTGCCATTTTTCATCATCCTCTGTGCCGCGCGGCGGGCATGACATCACCCGTCGGCGTCGGAATTTTTTAATTAATTATGAGAACAGGGAGCTGCCCGAGAAGCCGGAGAACGCGAGCGAGAGCAGCGCGACGTAGACGAACGCCGCCGGAGTGCCGCGGAAGGCTTTGGGCATATCCTGATTCTGCGAGATTATGTGCAGACCCTTGCATATGAGCGTCGCCGCGAGAATGAACGCGAGACCCGCGCCGATGCCGGAGCCGATGCTCTCGGGTAGGGTGTAGGCCGCGCTGCGGTTGAGCAGGGGAGTTGCGAGCACAAGGGTGTTGAGCGCCGCCATGCCGAGCGTGCCGAGGAACTTCTCGGTCGCGCCGAGGGCGAGCTTGAGTATGAGTCCGGTTATCAGGAAAACTACGATAAGCACGCCGCTGAACATTGCAAAATGCAGCGCCGAGGGCAGAGTGCTGAGCACCGGTATCATTTCGAGCGCGCGGCAGGCGAGTGCCGTGACGGTCGAGAAAAATGCGATCATCGCCGAGAACATCCAGAGTCTGCGCGGCTTCTTCGCGAGCATAAGAGCTTCGCTCGCCGCGTATCCGCCGTTGAAGACGAGATTCTGAATGAACACTGTGTAGAGTGCTGTGGAGAGCAAATCAAAAAACCAGGTCATGTTCATTTGTCTCCCTCCTTCTTCTCGTCGGAGTCAAAATCCTTTGCTTCGTCGAACAGGCGGTTGAACGCCGAGCCGTAGTCCTTGTCATCTTCGTCTTCGTCGTCTTTGGCGAAGATATCGGAAAGGTCAAATTTGCCCTTGCCGTCGAGCGGCTCAAAGTGTGCCAAGTCGTCCTCTTTGGGGTCTTCGGCTTCAACGGTCTCTTCGACTTCGACAGTCTCTTCCGCTTCGGCAGTCTCTTCTGCTTCGGCAGTCTCTTTTTCCTCTTCTGCGGGAGCTTCCTCAGCCTTGGCGGGAGCCAGATCCTCGGGAAGATTCTTCTTGCTGACTATGACGGAAGTTTTCTTTATCTTCATCTCGGTCTCTGCCGAGTGCTCGGGGAAGCGCTTGTTTATCAGCGCCTTGAGCGCGGCGGCGAAGAACGCGAGGAACAAAAATCCGCCGAACGGCATTAGAATCGCCGGGAAGGTCATCGGGACTTTGATATTTGCGCCCCATATGGTGGATGAGCCTATCATTTCGCGCAGTGCGCCGACGGGGATAATAACAGCTGCATAGCCGAGCGCCGTTGCCACGGAGTCAAAGAACGCATGGCGCAGGTCGGTCTTGACCGCGAGCTTCTCGCAGTGCAGGGCGATTATCGAGTTTGCCGCCGTCAGGGCGAGATATATGCCCGCGCCGAGGCTGATTTCGGGCATAAAAGTATCAATTGCGTATATGATTCCGGCAATTATCGCCGTGCCGATGAGCAGATATATCGCGACTCTTATCCATCTCGGGACTTTTTTGAGCGCGAGGCAGGCGAATACCTGAGTTATAATGAGCACCGGGAAGAACGCCGCCGCGAGCAGGACCGCCGTCTTGAGCGTCGTCGCGACTGCGACTATCGCGCAGAGACCGGCCGCCTGGATGAGCACCGGGTTGTGAATGAACGTGCTGCTGAACAGCGCGTCGGAGAATGAGTATTTTCTGCCTGAACTCATGCCGGCTCACCTCCCTTTAATGCTGCTTTCTGTTTTCTCTTTTCCGCGCTCTTTGCCATCGACTTTTCAATGAACTTGTGGTAGCCGATCTTTCTCAGCGCGCTGTCAACTATCGGCCAGAAAGCGTTGGTGAGCAGGATGCCGAAGCAGGTGCCGTCCTCAAATGTTCCGAAGTAGCGCAGTATCATGCAGATTATTCCGGCGAACGCGCCGTAGATAAATCTTGTCAGCGGGTGTTTCGGGCTCGTGCCGGGGTCGGTTACAAAGAATATGCCCGAGAAGAGCAGGCTGCCTGCGCACAGCTCAGTGAGCAGGGATACCGGTCTTGAAAACGATCCGCGCGGGAAAATTACCGCAAGCAGGGAGCAGACGGTTAAAAATCCGAGGACATTGAAGAGTCTCTTCGGCTTTCCTGCGGTGAGCAGAGCGCATGAGCCGAGCAGCGCGACCGCGCAGCAGGTGCCGAGCGGGCCGGCGACATTGCCGGATATCATCGACATTATGCCGACGGAGTTCACATGCTGTATTCCGCCCGCGCTCAGCTGAGCGGCGAGGGACGAGCCCGCGTCAAAGACATCGAACGACGCCGAGTCGATGGCGGGATATTTGAAAACCTCGTCCGGGAAGCAGACGGTCAGAAACGCCATGCCTGCCGCAGCGGGCACGAACGGAGCCTTGTGCGCCGGACCGAACGGAATCTTTGCAACGAGAATCGCGAACGCCGCGCCCGCGCCTATCAGCCAGATCGATGCGGTGGCGGGCAGAAGCATAGCGATGGCGAAGCCCGTGAACACCGCGTGCATATCCGACAGGCAGTTTAGCTTCCTTTTCATTATCAGCAGCGCGACTGCCTCAACGGCGACCGCGCTTATAATTCCCGTAAGTATCGCCCTGAATGCGAGCGCGCCGTAGTAATACCAGCTGACTATAGCGGGTGCGGCGAGCATGAGCAGATAGCTCGTGTAGGGACTTTTAGGCGCTTTTATGCGTTTGAATCTTGCCATAAAACCAACCTTTCCGTTTGCCGGCTTATTGCGCTGGCAAAAATTTTGCATTGCACGCCGCGGGGGCGCGTAATATTATATAAGGCAGAGAACTTTCTGTTTATTAAGGAGGGGATGCGCTTTGAAGATACAGGCGCCGGCTGAAAACAGGATAACTATAGAGCTTTCGGCGCGCGACATGGATGCGCTCAATATTACATACGAGCAAATGGACTACTCGAATATTGAGACGCGCCGCGTGGTCTGGACTCTGCTCGACAGAGCGGGTCACGAACTCAAGCGCGACATCGACCCGAGCGGGCGGATGATAATCGAAGCGGTGCCCGCGGGCAGGGGAGGATGCGTTTTGAAATTCACCCTCTGTTCGGACGGCAGCCGAGGAGTCCGCCAGCCCCCGTCGATAAAGAAGGGGGAGAACACGGCGGTCTATGAGTTCGGCTCGATAGACGATGTTATGGACGCGGCGCACGCGCTCGGCAGAAGCCTTGAAAACAGCGGACTGTATGAGTCGGGCGGCGTCTACCGCCTACTTCTCGGCGAGAGCGTTTCTGACGCGCCGGAGCATATTCTCAGCGAGTTCGGCGCGCAGATAAATTCCATTGCCGCCGCTTCGCACACCCGGGAGCACTGGCGGTGCATAGCCGAGGGCGACGCGCTGAAAAAACTTTCCGGCAATTGATTATTGGCAGTTTGCGGCGATATCTTTCATCTCGGCTATCGCCTTTGCGGGGTCGTCCGCGCCGAAAACCGCGCTTCCCGCGACAAATACGGTCGCGCCGCGGCGGGCGGGCTCTTCAATGGTCTTTGCGGATATGCCGCCGTCGACCTGAATCTCAATATCAATCGAGCGCTTCTCGCACTCCTCGCGCAGCGCGCTTATCTTCGGCATCATGTCCGCCATGAACTTCTGACCGCCGAAGCCGGGCTCAACAGTCATGATGAGCACCATGTCGAGCTTGTCGAGATAGGGAAAAACGCTCTCAACGGGAGTGCCGGGCTTGACGGAGAGCGCCGCCTTGCAGCCCGACGAGCGGATGAGGTCGATAGTCTCGTCGACCGGGGAATCCGACTCGATATGGAATGTGATAACATCCGCGCCCGCTTTCACAAAATCGGGGATATACCTGAGCGGCTCGCTTATCATCAGGTGAACGTCAAAGACGAGCGAGCTTTTGTCGCGGATACTTTTTATGATCGGCGCGCCGAAGGTTATGTTGGGCACAAAATGCCCGTCCATCACATCGAGATGGAGCCAGTCCGCGCCGGCCTTTTCTATCATTGCGGCCTGCTCTCCCATTTGGGAGAAGTCGCCTGCGAGCATTGAAGGAGCGATCTTTATCATCGTTTTTTCGTCCTTTCGTATTTTCATACATACCTTATACCATTATACCAACTAAATCCCGTTTAGTCAATCGCGCGGGGCGTCTTTGGAAGTCTTTACAAACAGTTAAAATTATGGTATTCTTTGACGGAGAAAATAAATCCGGGATGTGTGCAGAGCTTCCCGAACAAGGAGAAAATGAAAATGAATGTTTATGATTTTGACAACACCATCTACGACGGCGAGAGCTTTATTGATCTGTTCATCTTTCTTTTCAAGAAAGACCCCTCGCTCGTCAAGTACATTCCCGACGTTATCAACGGGCTCTACAAATACACAAAGGGCACGATAAACGCCGAGGAAGCGCTGGAGCAGTATTCCGATGTCGTTACTGATTATTACAACAGCATCGAGGATTTCGACGCGCTCGTCACCGAGTTCTGGGATACGAATATCCACAAGATAAAGCCGTTCTATTTCCGCCAGAGGCAGGATGACGATATAATAATCTCCGCGAGCCCCGAGGTTCTGCTTGACGATGTCATGCACAGGCTCAACATCAAGAATTATATCTGCTCGCGCACTGACGGCAACGCGCACATAACTGACCTCTGCTTCCGCGGCAGAAAGGTCGAGCTGTTCAAGGAGATGTATCCCGATACGATAATCGACAATTTCTATACCGATTCCGTCAACGATACCCCGATGATGGAAATTTCCGAGCACGCGTTCCTCGTTTCCGGCAACAAGATAAAGCAGGTAAAATAAAAAATAAAAACTCAAAGCCTCCGTGTGATATCATGCGGAGGCTTTTGGCTTGCTCAAAGTAATAAGCAAAACGTGTGTGGCATGGTCGGATGTTATCTCCTCCATTACCGCAAACGCAACCCCCACCCATCAAAAAAGGAGCGCATATGCGCTCCTTAACTTTGTTGTGCTGTTGTTTAGTCGAGGGTCTTGACGAGCTCCTTGAGATAAGCCTTGAAGCTCTCGCCGATTTCGGGATGCTTGAGGGCAACTTCGCAGTTTGCCTTCATGATGCCGAGCTTGTTGCCCATGTCGTAACGGATTCCGTCGAAATCATAAGCAACGAGGTCGCCTCTTGCGCCGAGCTCGCTCATGACGTCGGTCAAATAAAGCTCCTCGCCGGGCTTAACAGAGGTCAGTCCCTTTTCGAGCATACCGAACACCTCGGGCGGGAGAACGACTCTGCCGAGAATAGCATAGTTCGACATGACCTGCTCGGGAGTGGGCTTCTCGATGATCTTGTGGCAGCTCATCGCGCGTCCCTCAAGAGGAGTGACGTCGAGCGAGCAGTACATCGAAATGAGCTCGTCGGGAACTTCCTTGACGCCGACAACGCCCTTGCCGTACTTCTCATATGCTCTGCACAGCTGAGCAGTTACCGGATCGTCGCTGACGGTGACATCGTCGCCGTAGAGAACGGCGAACGGCTCGTTGCCGACGAAGCTCTTGCCGCAGAGGATAGCATGGCCGAGGCCCTTTGTCTCCTTCTGGCGGATGAAATATATGTTTGCAAGGTTTGCGACTGCCTTGACCTCTTCGTAGATCTTCTCTTTGTTCTTCTTGCCGGCAAGATTTGCCTCAAGCTCGAAAGAATGGTCGAAGTGATCCTCGATAACGCCCTTGCCGCGGTTGGTTATGATGAGTATATCCTCGATGCCCGCCGCAACAGCCTCTTCAACGAGATACTGGATAGCCGGCTTGTCGACTATGTTGAGCATCTCCTTCGGAACTGCTTTGGATGCGGGGAGAACTCTTGTGCCGAGACCTGCCGCAGGAATAATAGCCTTTTTGACTTTCATTTTGCACCAAACCTTTCTTTTATTTTATAAGCATCTCTACTAAATACAACAGCAGATTGTATACTATATAATAACCTATATAGCCCGTAAAAGCAAGTAAAATCGATGTTCCGCCCTTTCTCATCGTCGCCGCCTCAAATGCGCGATCATCGGGGAACTCGGCGCGGAGCTTCTTGACCTTTGCCACTACGCTGCGCTTATAGAGGGGATTCGCGATAAATCCGGCGACAATGTGCAGAACAATCTGTATGCCGATCATCGGAAGCACGGGCATCACCGCCGTCGCAGCGGTCTCAAGCGCCGTCGCCACATCCGCAGCCGGAGCCGAGGTGTATATCGCCTCCGAATACGCCTGATATGCAGTTGTGAACGCCTCAACTTTTGAAGTGAACGGCAGAGCCACGGCGAGCATCAGACCCATGAAGATGAGTCCCGCTTTCCATAGCTTGCGGAAGAACAGCCAATAGGGGCTGAAGAAAAACGCTGCCCAGTTGAAGGTTATTTTCTTTTTGTCGTCCGCCATTGCCTTGAACTTCGGGATATATCTCGCACTTGCCGACTGAACCGTGCAGGCGATATCCTTGACCTTCGCGCCGTCTATCTCGCTCTCCGGGTCCATTGTTACGCCGTAGAGGAACGGGTTGCCCGCCTCGCCCGCGTTGAAGAACGGGTTGAACGGCTGAGCGCCGCCCGCGGTCAGGGGCGCGCCGCAGTTTGTGCAGCTGAGCGAATTCGGATTATTTTCCGCGCCGCAAATGGGGCAGACCTGCGTACCCTGCTTATTTTCCGTCTGCTCCTCGGGCTGGGGCTCGGCTCTGTAACCGGCAGCCTCAGGCTGCCAGACATAGCCCTCAGCGTGGCGCGATGCATTGACGCATTCGCCCCTCTCGTCCCAGCACGCGCGGTGCTGAGGTGTGCCGCAGACCGGGCAGACGACTATATCGTCATCGTGATCGAAGTTCCTGCCGCAGGCAGGGCATTTCTGACCGTTTAAATCCATATTTTTTCCTTTCACCTTTCCGATGGATACTATTCTCCATCTTCCGTTTCGATTATATCACAAATACCAACGGTTATTGTAGACGAAATTGAGACAAATTTCAATTATTATGTGAACAAACAACGATTTTTAGCCGCTTTTTATTGTTATAGCAAAAAGCCCTGTGAGACATTATCTGTCGTCCCCGTCCCACCTCGTGTTTTACATATAGATGGGCTTGTCCGCATGCCGTCGTTTGGCAAAAAGCTTGTGCCGCCGACGGCGGCAGCGGTGCGTCGGGTCGCCGCACCCTACCGAGCCTCAAAGAAGCAGCACTCGCGCCGTAGAGCAGCAAAAGCCCCCGCCGAGAGGGGGCTTTATCTATAGTCTGTGATCTATAATCTATAGTCCGCCGTCTCACTTCACATTTCTCCACAGCGTTCTGTCGAGCGAGCGGTATTGCACCGCCTGGGAGATGTGGTCGGAGTTCACGGTCTCGCTGCCGTCGAGGTCGGCGACGGTGCGCGCAATGCGCAGTATTTTGTCATACGCCCTCGCGGACAGTTCGAGCTTTTCGAACACTCTTTCGAGCAGGATCATGCCCTCGGGAGTCGGGCGGCAGAATTTTTTCGTCTGCGCCGCGTCCATCTTTGCGTTGCACGAAATGCCGCTGCCCTTGAGGCGCTCGGTCTGAATGGCGCGAGCCGCGTTGACGCGCTTTCTGATATCCGCGGAGCACTCCTCCTGCGAAGTGCCGGACAGGCTCGCGAACTCAACGGGCGGCACTTCGATATGAATATCCAGCCTGTCGAGCAGGGGCCCCGAAAGGCGCGAAAGATATCGCTGAACCGACTGCTGGGTGCAGGTGCATCGGCGGGTCGGATGACCGTAATATCCGCAGGGACACGGATTCATCGCGCAGACTATCATCGCCGAGCACGGATATGACAGCGACGCGGAGACGCGCGAAATTGTTATTTTTGAGTCCTCCATCGGCTGGCGCAGAACCTCCATCGCCTGACGCGAAAACTCCGGCAGCTCGTCTAAAAACAGAACGCCGTTGTGCGCCAATGATATCTCGCCCGGGCGCGGAATAGTGCCGCCGCCCGAAAGTCCTGCGGGCGAAACGGTATGGTGCGGCGAGCGAAACGGACGTTGGGTCATCAGAGATACGCCCTCGGGCAACGCGCCCGCGACGGAATAGAGCTTCGTCGTTTCAAGGCTCTCTTCAAATGTCATGTCCGGCAAAATAGACGGCAGGCGCTTTGCGAGCATACTTTTGCCCGAGCCGGGCGGGCCGACCATGATTATATTGTGACCGCCTGCGGCGGCTATCTCGAGCGCGCGTTTTACCTCCGCTTGACCTCTGACATCGCGGAAGTCCGGCGCAAATTCGTCCGGTGCGTAGCTGTCTCTGAAATCGTCGAACTTCGCGGGAGCTATTATTTCCTCGGAGCGCAGGTGCTTTATCAGCTGTTCGACGCTTCGCACGGGTATAACCTCAATGCCCTGAACGACCGAGCTTTCTGCCGCGTTCTCTGTCGGAACAAATACAGTCTTTATTCCATTCTTTGCGGCGGTTATGACCATGGGCAGCGCGCCGTCGACGCGGCGGACGAGCCCGTCGAGCGCGACTTCGCCGATGAACGCCATGTTGTCGGAGTCAAAGTTTATCTGCCTGCCGGCTTTGAGCAGAGCCATGAGAATCGGCAGATCATATACCGAGCCCTCCTTGCGCGTGTCCGCAGGAGCCAGGTTCACCGTGATGCGGCTGACGGGGAAGGCAAATCCCGTGTTCTTTATCGCCGAGCGAACTCTGTTTTTCGCCTCGCTTATCGCGGCGTCGGGCAGTCCGACTATATCAAATCTCGGCAGCCCCTGCGAGAGATCTGCCTCGACCTGAACCATGTAGCTGTCCATGCCGAAAAGCCCCATGCTGTTTATCCGTGAAAACAAATTCATACCCCCAGTTGCCAAATGAAAAGTCCCCCGAGCTGCCTCGGAGGACTCACTTCAGTTTTTGTTAGTCTGCCTCGGCAGTGGTTGTGGTCGAAGGATCGGTCCAGTCCATCTCGTACTTGTCGCCGTAGGTGTACTCGAACGAGCAGGGAAGAGTGCCTATCTCGGCAAGGGTGCCCTCGCCGGTTATCGTGGTCGTGATCTTCTCGGTTCTTATGTACTCGACGGAAGCAACGGTGTTGTCCTTCGTGTTGATGACGCAGATTATCTTGCACTCGGTGTAGGTCAGGGACTCGATATCGGTGAAGCTAAGGTAACCCTTGAGCTTATCTCTGAACTCCTTGACTGCCGCTGCTCTGTCTTCTTCGGAGCCGAGGTTGAACGCCTTCTTGACGAGGTCGACGCCGGGCTCTTTGATGACGAGAGTCAGGGTGCGCTGGCTGTTGTCGTCGTTTGCCTCTATCTCCGCGGACTCAACATCAGCTGCGGTGAGGCGGCTCGACCAGCTCTCGCCGGATACGGGGAAGAGGGCTGTCAGATCGTCGCCGTACTTTGTCTCGGCGTTTCTGCTCTCTTCAAAGGCTTTCTTCGTGCCGTCGAAGATGAACTTCTTGAGCGTGGGAACGGACTTTTCGAGCAGGGTGTTGCGCTCGCCGTCCTCTGTGCCGCAGATAACGTTCGAGACGTTCTCCGTGCTCTGGAATTTCTTAACAGCGGGCTTCTTGACCTTGACGGCGTTTATGACGCTGTTGTAGTAGTTGACCATTGCCTCTTTGCCAACGGGCATCTCGGACATCGCGGTGACTGTGGTCTCCTCAGTGTCGGTGGTGCCGGCATCGCAGGCCGCGAACGAGAAGAACATTGCGGCCACAAGCACGAGCGCGCATACGGCATAGATCTTTTTCTTCATGAAGGTTAAATCCCCTTTCGTTTTTAAAGCGGAAGCGCACAAAATCGAATTATGCTGCGCCGCAGTTCCGCTGCTCTTTAGACTGAATTATTATAACATATTAATTTGAATTATTACAGTAAAAATTAACAGTGCCGCCTATTTTTGTTATAATTATTGAAAAACAGGCGGCATATTTGGTTATAATATACAAACAATCAGTTTGAAAGACCCTTTTCGTCGAAGAGGAACGCAGTCTCGAGCGCAACGCCGAGCACGGCTTCAATAGTCTTTATGTCGAGATTATCCGCGGTGTCGAGTCTCGTGTGATAATATCTTGCGGGGGCGGGATCCATTGCGGCTATCGAAACAGCCTTCATGCCCGACTGGGTGACTGCGGCGGCGTCGGTCGCGCCGAAGAAAACGCTCTTATAGGGCATATCGAGTCCGTTCTGCTTTGCAGCCTCTTTGACAAGCGCGCACGCACTCTCGTCGTTCTTGACGGTACCGGTGAGGTCGCGCGAATATATCGCCATGAAATCGTAGTCGCGGATGGTATCAAGGCCGACAAACACGGTCTCAACATCGCCGAGCTCGTCCTTGTGCGCCTTGCAGAACGCCTTTGCGCCGCGAAGACCCGCTTCCTCCGAGCCTGTGAGCACTACCCAGACCTCGGTGTTTTCAAAGCGGATGTCGTGGTGCTGCATATATTTGACGACCGCCATTGAGATAAAGCAGCCGGTCAGGTTGTCGTTCGCGCCCATGACGGGTCTCTTCTTGTTTTCAAAGAAGAGCGCGACGAAGAGGATCGGTATCCAGGCGAGGAAAACATATCTCAGGATGTTGAGCGCGCCGTCTTCAGCTATGGAGAAACCGTGACCTGCGGCGATAGCCCAGATGTTGAGCACGAGTCCGAGCAGAATGCCGACGAAGCTCAGACCGATTATCGGAACGAGCAGCTTCGAGCCGCCGTAATAGGTGAATCTCCACTCGTTCGCGCTGTCCGAATGGCCGGAGAAAATTATGCGGCGCTTGACTTCGCCCTTGGGCTTTCTGACGGCGACGACATTATGCGATGTCTTTTTGGGGAAGAAGGGGTCGAGCATCTTTTTGTAGAGCAGGAACTCCACGATTGCGAATATCAGCGAGAGTGCGCTGAGAACCAGCGATATGACGCTCATACCAAAGAAGAAGAGGACTATCGCGGCGATCATCATTATGCCGTCCGTGAGTATCCAGCCGAGGAATGCGCCGGGATGCACGTCAAAGGGCTCGATTTCAACCTTGTCGCACGCGCCGTCGAGCTCGGCCGCCATGAGCTTCTGAGCCTCATGCTCCTGCTCGCTGCCGGCGGGTCTGGGACCGACATCCTTGCAGATCTTTTTGATTCCGCGAACCGAGAAATTCGTCATCTCTCTGAGCGCGGACGGATAGTTTTTGACACTGTCCTGAGCTTTCATGATAAGACTCCTTTCGTCTTTTGAATTCCGCCGCGAGTTTGACACGGCAGGTTTATTGTGATATATTTGTGTCGCAGCCGTAGGGCTGTTGAAACCTTTATGGGAGATATGGAAAATGAAGAAAAATATACGCTCGATACTTGCGGTTATCCTCGCGGTAATACTCGTTGCGCTCGTCGGCACATACGCTATTCTCAAAGTCCGCTCGAAGGACAGCAAAACGCCGGCTGAAACTTCAAGCGAGTCGCAGTCCGAATCGGCGCAGAGCACCGCGCCCGAATCGACCTCGCAGGAGACCGCGGCGCAGACCGAAAAGACAACAACTCAGCAGACCACAAAAGCCTCCACGAGTGGGGTCACGGAATATGCATACGCATACGCGGGATTCTCGCCGAAGGTGACGAAGATAGACGAATCGAAATGGTACCTGACCCTCGTCAACCGCGACTATATTCTGCCCGCAGACTACACGGTCAAGACCGCAAAGACCGTTGTTGACATCTACGGCGGATATGACTATGGGCTGCTTGACTACCGCGTCGCTCCGCACTATATAGAGATGTATAACGCGGCGCTCGAAGACGGAATTAAGCTCTCGCCCCTGTCGGGCTACCGCTCGATAGCGCATCAGAAGAGAAACTTCGAGGCGCGCATCAGCCTTTATATGAAGCAGGGCTACAGCAAGAAACAGGCGACGATAATGGCGTCGGAGATAATCCTGCCGCCGCAGACGAGCGAGCACAATGCGGGGCTCTGCATGGACATTCTCTCGATATACGAGAGCTTCGAGAACACGAAAGAATACAGATGGCTCCAGGCGCACGCCGCGGACTACGGCTTTGTGCTCAGATATCCCAAGGACAAACAGAGCATCACGAACATCACATTTGAACCGTGGCACTGGCGTTATGTCGGCGTCGAAGCCGCCAAAGAGATGAAGGCGAAGAACCTGTGCCTTGAGGAATATCTCGGCGTGGCATAACAGCCGCAAAATTTATATATAAGCTGCCCGGAGTCTCACTCCGCGGCGGCTTTTTGATTTGCTCAGAGTAACAAGTAAAAATATAAGACAGTAGGGGCGGATATCATCCGCCCGCGAAGTTTGCACAATTTTTAAACAGCGCACTTCGTAGGGACAGCCCTTGCGGCTGTCCGCTATCGGCGCAGCTATTGGAACTTGTTCATCGGGATTTATTGAGTCATCGGCTTTACCCTTACAAAGTGTAAAAAACCGCCACCTACAAATAAAGCCGCAATATGCGGCTTATTTTTCTTCCTTATGGTTCATTCCGCCCTCGACAACGTCTTTGCCCGTGAGCACGACCCAGATGGTGCGGAAAAATATTTTTGTGTCAAACAAGAGCGATCTGCGCTCGATGTATTCGCGGTCATATTCCGCCTTTTCCTCGTCGGAGAGGCAGTCTCTGCCGTTGACCTGCGCCCAGCCGGTCAGCCCCGGGCGGACGGAATATACTCCGTATTCGCGGCGAAGCTCGCGGATGTGGCTCTCTTCGGGGATCAGCGGGCGCGGACCGATGAAGCTCATGTCGCCCGCAAGAACATTGAACAGCTGCGGCAGTTCGTCGAGGCTTGTCCTGCGCAGGAACTTGCCCGAACGGGTGATAAACTCATCCGACTGTTCAAAATCGGCGGTCGAAAGATTCGGCGCACCGTTTTTCATCGTGCGAAATTTTTTGATTTTGAACAGCTCGTCGCCCTTGCCGACCCTGTTCTGCCTGAATATGACAGGCAGACCGTCATCGCAGATTATTATCAGACTGATAATAAGCATCAGCGGAGACAGAAAAATAATAGCCAGCAGGCTGAGCAAAACGTCAAGAAAACGCTTCATTGAGCAGAACACGCCTTTCATTTATTGCAGATACGGCACAGCGTCAACGGCTGCCCCAAAAAATATAGTCGCTGATAAGCACCGCGCGCACGGGTGCGCCCTCGAGTCCGCCGAGCTTCACAGGCGCGGCGAAGAGATAGTAGTTGCCGGGGGTAACCTCGCTCAGGTCAAGCCCCTCGAGCACGCAGATCCCCGCGCCCAAAAATGCCTTGTGCGGCGCTACCTGGTCGCCCTTTACGCCGACGGAGAGGGAATCCGTGCCTATGAGCTTGAGCCCGATGTCGGCGAGCTCGTCCGCGGCGCTACTGTGAAAATAAGCCTTGCCGCCGCCCTTTATGAGCAGACGCTCGCATTTCTGCGGGAATTTTTCGTTGATGTCCTCGCCCGTTATCGCGCCCTCGGGCACTTCAATGACCGTGCACGGTCCGATAAACGGCTCGAGCGGCACTTCGTCTATGCTCGCGCCGCCGTCGATGAAATGCAGGGGTGCGTCGGCATGAGTGCCGGTGTGTACGCACGAGAAGAGCGTGGACAGATTGCAGCTCGAATTTTCTCCTATCCGGCTGACGAACTCCGCATGCGGCAGAGGGTCGCCCGGATATATTTCGGTTTTGAGCGCGTCGCGCGAAATGTCGATAATGTTCATGTTATCAGTCCTGATTCTTGAGCGACTCCATCTTGAGATAAGCGTTGATGAAGCCGTCTATGTCGCCGTCCATAACGGCGTTGATGTTGCCGTTTTCAAAGCCGGTGCGGTGATCCTTGGCGAGGGTGTAGGGCATAAAGACATAGGAGCGGATCTGGCTGCCCCAGCCGATCTCTTTCTGGTCGCCCTTGATATCCTCGATTTTGTCAAGATGCTCGCGCTCTTTTATCTCGAGGAGCTTCGATTTGAGCATCCTCATCGCGACCTCGCGGTTCTGATGCTGGCTGCGCTCGATCTGGCAGGAGACGACGATGCCGGTCGGGATATGCGTTATACGCACGGCGGACGAGGTCTTGTTGACCTTCTGACCGCCCGCGCCGCTCGCGCGGTAGGTGTCGACTTTAAGATCGTCGGGATTTATTTCAACTTCGATATTGTCGTCGATTTCGGGCATGACTTCGAGGGAAGCGAAAGATGTGTGTCTGCGTCCCGATGAATCGAACGGGGAGACTCGGACAAGGCGGTGAACGCCCATCTCGCCCTTGAGATAGCCGTATGCATTCTCGCCCTCGACGAGCAGAACTGCGGATTTGAGACCTGCCTCGTCGCCGTCAAGAAAGTCGAGCATGCTGACCTTGAAGTTGTGCTTCTCGCCCCAGTGCTGATACATGCGAACGAGCATCTGCGTCCAGTCCTGAGCCTCGGTTCCGCCCGCGCCCGCGTGGAAAGTCAGCAGTGCGTTCTTCGCGTCGTATTCGCCGTTCAAAAGCGTGCTGAGGGTCTGCTTCTCGAGCTCGTCCTCAAATTTTGTAACGCCCTCGCGGCACTCGTCGAACATGGAGAGATCCTCTTCTTCGTCGGCGAGCTCTATAAGGGTCATCGTGTCGTCAAAAGCGGTCTCGAGCGAAGTATAAGCCGCGACCTTATTTTTAAGCTGGCTTATTCTCTGGAGCACCTTCTGTGAATTTTCGATATCGCCCCAAAACTCCTCTGCGGCGGTCTGCTCCTCAAGTTTCGCAATCTCTTCTTTAAGCGCGTCGAGACCGAGAGCCTCGCGCAGCTCGGAGAGCTTCTGTTTATTATCGTTGAGCTCAAGTCTCAACTCTTCAAATTGCAGCATACAAAAACCTCGTTATCAAAAAAGTTAATTTTATACACATAACATTATACAAAAAGCAGCACGCAAAGTAAAGCAAAAATTGATATGACACGCAAAACAGAATATTTTGCCGCCTGCCAAAAGTATTGACTCGCCGCAAAATTATATTCTATAATATGTTTACGATAATTTTGCAAAACAGGGAGAGCTTTTTACCCCTCAACCGGCGGTAAATTGCCCCAGAAACGGCGACTTGACTGACACTCCCGTGACAAATACTGCGGGCGGTGCTATGATATGCAGCGGAGGTGATCGAAATGGTCAACAAATCAACATTCGGTCAGTTTTTGCGTCAAAAGCGAAACGAAAAGGGGATGACCCAAAAGGAGTTCGCAGAAAAACTTTTTCTCAGCGAATCTGCAATATCAAAATGGGAGAAGGGCAAAAGCTATCCCGACATAACGATGATACCCGATATCTGTTCGGTGCTCGACATTTCGGAGCATGAGCTGATAAGCGGCGCGAACGACACGGAGTATCACGAGATGAAACGTGACGCGCGCGTATACAGAAAGATTACCGGGACATTCTTCTGGGGCTTCACGGGCGCGTATGCGCTGGCGCTTATTATATGTTTCATATGCGACCTCGCCGTGAATCACAGATTCACATTTTTCCCCGTGGTTTTCGGCAGTCTCTTGACGGCGTTTTCGTTCGTCCCGACATTCACGCGCTTTACCGAAAAGCATAAGCTCGCGGTATTTTCCGGCTCGACTTATCTCTCGCTCGTCCTGCTCTTTGTCATCTGCTGCGCAAAATACGGGCAGAATTGGTTCGGCGCCGCCGCACTCGGCACTCTGCTCGGCTATATCGCGATATTCGCTCCGTTCTTACTCAGACGCTATATGCCCGCAAGGGGACGCAGATTTATTCCCGCCGTATACTTTTTGCTGTTCTTCGCCTGCCTAGCCCTGCTCGTTTCGGCGGCAAGAATAACGAATGTATTCAGCCTGCCCAAGGGACTGCTCATTGTGCTCTATTCATTTATTCCATTCGCGGTGACTGCCGTCATGCATATTATCTGCAAGCACCCGCTGATAAACGCCTCGGTCGATGTCCTCGCGTTCGGCTCGGTTATATATGCTCTGCCGCGTTTTCTCACCGCTGTGCTCGGTAGCGTAGAGGGCGCGAACTACGCCGTGAATTTCGCCGACTGGGCGCATTTCGCAAACGGCAATGTATATCTGCTCATTTTAATATTCACGCTCGCGGTTTCAGTATCATTGCTCGCGGCAGGTATCGCAAAACTGCGCCGCACGCGTTGACACATGGCAGATTATGTAATATAATATACCAAAATCGTGTGGATTTTTCCGAACCTGACGGGTTTATTTTTCGCCATGCACCTTTTCGGTGCGTGGCTTTTTTGATGAAAAGAGGGGTTATTTTGCAAAACAGGAAGCTGAAAATTCCGAGCGAGGTCGTTTATATCCTCGCCGTCGCCCTGCTCTCGCTCGCGGTCGCAATGCTCACGGCGGCGAACTTCGGCGTGTCGATGATAGTCGCGCCGGCATATCTTCTGAGCCTGAAAGTCGGAATTCTCACATTCGGCCAGGCGGAATATGTAATTCAGGCGGGTCTGTTTATTATCTTCTGCATCGTCATGCGCGGGTTCAGGGCGGTGTATCTCTCGTCGTTCGTGACCTGCCTTATATACGGCGCGGCGCTCGATCTCTGGCGGTGCATCCCGTTCTTCAACCCGACCGTCACCCCTCCCGGGAGCATGTCCATGCCGATAAGAATACTTCTTTTTATCTTCGGTGTGCTGCTGACCTCGTTCTCGGTCGCGATGTTTTACAAAACCTATCTTTATCCGCAGGTCTACGACTTCTTCGTCAAGGGCGTCAGCGGAAAGTTCGGCATAAAGCTGTCGCGCTTCAAGACCTGCTTCGATTTATCCTGCCTCGCGGTGGCGGCGATAATGTCGCTCGCGTTTTTCAGGCGCTTCGAGGGCATCGGCTGGGGCACGCTCGTTATCGCCTCGATAAACGGTACGATAATCGGCTTTTTCTGCCGCCTGTTTGATAAATATTTCGACTTTACGCCGCTGTTCAAAAAATTCGCCGCTCATTTTGAGCTCGACAAAAAGCAGTGACATACTTTCCCGCAGGGGTGTTTTCTTCACAAAAAGTTTGATTTTTTCCCCTTGACTGCACGCCCCGCAGAGTGCATTATATATTTGACGAGATAAAATTAATTCACGGGAGGAGACATAAAATGAGCACATTCCCCGATGTAAAGAAAAAGTTAGGCTTCGGCTGCATGAGACTGCCCATGGACGGCGAAAAAGTAGATTACGCCGAGTTCACGAAGATGGTTGACGAGTTCATGGCACAGGGCTTCAACTATTTCGACACCGCACGCGTCTACATCGGCGGTCAGGGCGAGACGGCGATACGCGACTGCGTCGTAAAGCGCTATCCCCGCGACAGCTTCATTCTAACCGACAAGCTCTCCGATTCGCTGTTTAACAGCGAGGACGAGATACGCCCGCTGTTTGAAAAGCAGCTCGAGAGCTGTGGAGTGGACTACTTCGACTTCTACCTCCTGCACTCGCAGACAAAGGCGATATTTGAAAAATACAAGAAGCTGCACGCCTATGAGCACGCGTTCGAGCTGAAAAAAGAGGGCAAGGTAAAGCACGTCGGCTTCTCGTTCCACGACACCGCCGACGTACTCGACGAGATGCTTAACGAATACCCGGAGATTGAGGTGGTTCAGATCCAGCTCAACTACATCGACTTCGAGGACCCCGCCGTTCAGGCGCGGCTGTGCTATGAGGTCTGCCGCAAGCACAACAAGCCCGTAATAGTCATGGAGCCTGTCAGGGGCGGAAAACTCGCCGACATTCCCGAGCAGGGCAAGGCTATATTCGACGCTCTTCACGGCGGCAGCCCGGCGAGCTACGCGATACGCTACGCAGCGGATTTCGACGGCGTATTCATGGTGCTCTCCGGCATGAGCAGCTTAGAGCAGATGAACGACAACCTGTCGTTTATGAAGGACTTTAAGCCCCTGAGCCACGAGGAGAGACGGGCGATAGCGGAGGTCTGCGACGTTATACGCGCGACCCACACCATCCCCTGCACCGCGTGCCGCTACTGCACGGACGGCTGCCCCGAGCATATCCTTATCCCCGACCTGTTCTCGTGCATGAACGCAAAGCAGCTCTGCCGCGACTGGAACTCGGACTGCTACTATGAGGTCTACACCGAGAATCACGGCAAAGCGTCGGACTGCATCGGCTGCGGAAAGTGCGAGCACTCGTGCCCTCAGCACCTGCCCATACGCGAGCTGCTCAGGGAGGTTGCAAAAACCTTTGAGGGCGGAGAGGCAGAATAAATTCGCTCAATTACATAAAAACAAAACCGACCGCAACGAGAAATCGCCGCGGTCGGTTTTTGTATGCTTCTTTGTTGACAAGTTTTGATTTGCGCCGGAATCTCCAAACAACAACCCCACCTAACGGCAAACCGCAGGTGAGGTTCTGTTCTGTCCGCACTCCGCAGGGGAGTGCGGATCATCAGCTGAATATGAGCGTTGTGATGCTCAGACCGGGGATTTCGACCTCCTGTTTATACTCTCCGTCGTAGGTGAGCTTGAGATCGTACTGGTCATTCGTGGTGTATATCTTGAGGTTGTCTCTGCCGCTGATGCCCTCGAAGTTGAAGGTGCAGCCCGCATCGTCGTTGACGATGACGACAACTATGCTGCCGTCCGGCGTGAGGAAGGACGCGCAGTTGGTCTTGTTGAGGATAACAAAGCCCATCTGATTCTTTATCTTCCACGCGACGCGGTCATTGACATCCTTTTCGTTGGAGATGACCTTGCTGCCGACAGGAACAAACTTCGAGAAATGCGCAAGCGCATTGTATCGCTTGGCGGTGTAATATTCGTTGCACTCATGGTCGGCGATGATGAGTCCGTCGGAGTTGTCGCCCCATTCGCTGACTGCGACCCACGAGGTCCACGCCGTGGCGTTTGAATACATGATATCCTGGCAGATAGTTCTCGCCATGGTGCGCGCGCCGGATATCGATCTCGTCGTGCTGTGGCAGGGCAGCTCGCACCACTCATCCATCTCGACCGTCACATCGGGATAGTATCTTCTCAGATACTGACCCCAGGCCTTCTTGAGCAGATAGTTCGTGTCGGACCAGTAGGAGTGATAAGAATATGTCGCCATGACGCTGCTGAGCTCTTCGTCCTTGCTGATTTTCTTTATGTATTCGAATGCGGGGTTGCCTATTTTCGAGACCTCGCACATGGACATTTTGACATTGAGCCCGCGCTCCTTTATGCTCTTGGCAAACATGCGGTAGAGCTTGAACATCTCCTTTTCGTCGTAGTGGCAGCCCTCCTGATAGACGTTGTCGCCGCCCCATGAGACAAGCGGCTCGTTTATCGGACTTATATATTTAACCGGCACGCCGAGCTCAAGGAAATGCTCGGTTATGTCAAGAAAATAGTCGACATATTCCTGATAACATTCGGGCTTGAGGTTGTTCTGATGCTTCTTCAGTCCGCCGCTCGCCTGACCGGAAACGGTCATTGAAAAGTGCGGCGAGTTTGAAAACAGAACGACTGAGTCAATGCAGCCGTAGCTCATGCAGAGTTTGAGCATATTCATTGCGTTCGCGTCCTGCGACCAGTCATATTCATATTTCCCGGTCTTTTCGTTATATACAAGGAAGCTCGCCGTGCTCTTCCACGAATCGGGATCGAGACGGGAGTTGGGGTTCTGCTTTTCGCCCGAGCCGACGTTGTATCTGTATATGTTCAGCCCGAGTCCCTCTTTGCTGTAGAGAAGCTTTGCGATATCGTCGGCGTTTTTGCTTCCTCCTGCGACCTGCGCCCACCATGCCGCGGCGGCGCCCCAGCCGTTCATTTCCTGGAGCGTCTCCGTCTCGTTTACCGTGAGCGTTACGCGGCTTGTATCCTGAGTGTTTTTGATGTTCGAGACGTTTATCGAGCCGGTGATGAACAGCGAGACCAGAAAAACGGCTACATTATAAAGAGCTTTTTTGACATTTGCCATTGTTATCCCTCCTGATACCACAAGTTTATCAGAAGAAATATAAAAGGTCAACTAAAAAATCGAAAAGAGTTGCTGCGGGACAGTATGTTTCGCCGCACCCTACGAAGTGCGTGCCAATAAAATCGTGCAATTTCGCGGGCGAATGAAATCCAACCATACCATGCACTTTTTCACTATTCACTTTTACTTATTACCTTGAGCGAAGCGAAACACCCCTGCAGGGGAGCCTAAAATCAGGCAAACGGAGTTCGCATATAAAACAGAAATCCCCGTATGTCCTGCATACGGGGAGATATTTTAGAGTATGATGAGTTCTTTCGGCGCGTGGGTGAGTCCGCGGCTGCCGTCTTCCGTGATGAGTACCATGTCCTCGATTCTGACTCCGAAAAGTCCGGGCAGATAGATGCCGGGCTCCGCGGTGACAAGATGTCCGGGGGCGAGAATCTCTTTCGAGCGGGGCGATACGCGCGGCTGCTCGTGGATCTCAACGCCGACTCCGTGACCCGTGCCGTGGCCGAAGAATTCGCCGTAGCCCGCGTCGGTTATGACATCGCGCGCGGCTTTGTCCGCGTCGGCGCAGGAGACGCCGGGAGCCATCTTCTCCATCGCGGCGAGCTGCGCTTCGAGGACGGTGTTGTATATCTTCTTCTGCTCTTCGCTTACAGAGCCGACTGCGACGGTTCGCGTCATGTCGCTGTGGTATCCGCCGACGACCGCGCCGTAGTCCATGGTGATGAAGTCGCCGTTTTCAATCTTTTTGTCCGAGGGCACGCCGTGCGGCATCGAGGAGTTGACTCCGCTGACTGCAATGGTCTCAAACGAGAGCGCCTCCGCGCCGTTTCGGAGCATATAGTAGTCGAGTTCGAGCTGAATCTCGCGCTCGGTTACGCCGGGCTTTATAAATTCAAGTATGTGGTCGAATGCGCGCTCGGCTATCGCCTGCGCCTCGCAAACGAGCTTCACTTCGTCGTCGGATTTTACCATTCTGAGCGCGTCTATCGCGCGGTCGGCGTAGTTCTCGGTGCAGATGCCTGTGTCGGGCATCCACTTTGTGAACTCCTCGAACTGGGCGACGGTGAGTCTCGTCGTCTCAACGGCGAGGTTGTTTATTTTGAACTCGCTCATCAGCTGCGGCAGCTCGGTGCTCAGATCTTTTGTGAGTCTGACGGGGCAGACGGTTATCTTCTTCTGCGCCGCCTCGACATAGCGCGAGTCGGTGAGGAACACCGTGCCATTTCTCGAAATGAGCAGAACGCCGTCCGACGACGGGAACGAGGTGAAATAGCGCCTGTTCTCCTCGGACATTATCAGCGCGCCGTCGAGCTCCGACGGCAGAAGCGAAAGAAACTTGTCGAAAATCATTCTCTGTTCCTCCTTAGGGTAACTTTGAAAAAAGCGGTGAGAAATCCCTTTCCCACCGCCTTTAAATGTACAGTTGTACAGTGCAGGTACTTATTTGTACTTGCGCTTGCGAGCCGCCTCAGACTTCTTCTTTCTCTTGACCGAAGGCTTCTCATAGTGCTCTCTCTTGCGGACCTCCTGGATAACTCCGTCTCTGGAAGTCTGTCTCTTGAAACGCTTGAGTGCGCTCTCGAGAGATTCATTCTCTTTAACTTTGACCTGACTCATTAATATTCCCTCCCTCCGCTGCAATTGCAAGGGCTAATTAGCATAAGCTTGCCTCTAATTATACAACAGGTGAATTTTATTGTCAACCGCTTGGGGGGATTTTTTATTTTTGATTAAAATATCCTTTTTTACTGCGGCTTTACAACGAGGTTGACGAGCTTGCCGGGGACATAGAGCTCTTTTATAAACGCCATGCCGTCGGTGAACTCCTTGACCTTGTCGAGCGCCTTGGCTCTGGCAATAGCGTCGGCAGCCTCGATATCGGCGGGCACGGTGAAGCGGTCGCGGACTCTGCCGTTGACCTGAACGGCGATCTCTATTTCGTCGTCAACGCACTTGCTCTCGTCGTAGTCGGGCCACTTCGCGGTCGAGCAGAGACCATCTTCGCCGAGCTGCTCCCACATCTCCTCGCACAGGTGCGGAGCGAACGGGCAGAGCAGACGGATGAATACGGACAGCTCGTCCTTTGTCAGCGTGCCAACATCGTTTATCTCGTTGAGGCAGGTCATCATTGCGGCGATCGCGGTGTTGAACTTCATATCCTCGATATCCTGCGAGACCTTCTTGACGGTCTTGTTCATTATCGATTCGAGCTTCTTCGTCGTGCCGGTGCCCTCGGCGATATCCGACAGGGACGCGACTCTCTCGAGGAAGCGCTTGCAGCCCTTGACGCCGCTCTCTTTCCACGGGGCGGAGGCTGAGTAGTCGCTCATGAACATTATATATGTGCGCAGGGTGTCTGCGCCGTATTTTTTGATAACATCGTCGGGGTCAACAACGTTGCCGCGGGACTTCGACATCTTCACGCCATCAGCGCCGAGCACGAGTCCGAGACCCGAACGCTTCGCATACGGCTCGGGCACGGGGACTTCGCCGATATCATAGAGGAAGCGGTGCCAGAAGCGCGAATAGATAAGATGGCGCGTGACGTGCTCCATGCCGCCGTTGTACCAGTCGACGGGGAGCCAGTACTTGAGCTTGTCTTTGTCTGCAAAGCACTTGTCGTTGTGCGGATCGATGTAGCGCAGGAAGTACCAGGACGAACCAGCCCACTGGGGCATTGTGTCCGTCTCGCGCTTCGCGGGCGCGCCGCACTTCGGGCAGGTGCAGTTGACGAAGGAATCTATCTTTGCGAGCGGGCTTTCGCCGCCCTCGCCGGGCTCAAAGTTCTCAACATCGGGGAGCTTGAGCGGCAGCTCATTCTCGGGCACGGCGACCATGCCGCAGTGCGGGCAGTGGATAATCGGGATGGGCTCGCCCCAGTAACGCTGGCGGTTGAATGCCCAGTCCTTCATCTTGTACTGGACGCCCTTCTCGCCGATGCCGCGCTCCTTGAGGAACTCGAGCATTTTTTCTATAGACTCTTTCTTGTTGTCCGTTCCGTTGAGGAAATCGGAATTTATCATCTCACCGTCGCCGGTGTATGCTTCTTTTTCAATGTCGCCGCCCTTGATGACCTGGATGATGTCAATGCCGAACGCCTTTGCAAAATCCCAGTCGCGCTGATCGTGGGCGGGAACAGCCATAATGGCGCCGGTGCCGTAGCCCATCATGACATAGTCGGAGATGAATATCGGGATCTCCTTGCCGTTGACGGGGTTGACTGCGGTAAGTCCGCTGAGCTTGACGCCGGTCTTGTCCTTGACAAGCTGAGTGCGCTCGAACTCGGTCTTTTTGCCGCATTCGGTGCGGTAGTTCTCGACCTCGTCCATGTTCGAGATGCGGTCAGCGTACTTGTCGATGAGCGGATGCTCGGGAGCCATGACCATGAAGGTGACGCCGAAGAGGGTGTCAGGGCGGGTGGTGTATATGCGCAGCGTCTCATCAGTTCCCGAGAGGGTGAAGTTGACAAATGCGCCGGTCGAGCGGCCGATCCAGTTCTCCTGCTGAGCCTTTATGTTCGCCGGGAAGTCGACATGCTTGAGTCCGTCAAGCAGCTTGTCGGCGTATTCCGTTATGCGCAGGAACCAGACGTCCTTCGCCTTCTGGATAACGTCGCTGTGGCAGATGTCGCACTTGCCGCCCTGCGAGTCCTCGTTGGAGAGCACGCATTTGCAGCTCGGGCAGTAGTTGACGAACGCCTTGTCGCGGAAAACGAGTCCGTGCTCGAACATCTTGAGGAATATCCACTGGGTCCACTTGTAGTAGTCGGTATCGGTCGTATCGACAACGCGGCTCCAGTCGAATGCGAAGCCGACGCGCTTGAGCTGGCCGGTGAAATTGTGGATGTTCTGATCGGTGACTATGCGCGGATGGGTGCCGGTCTTTATCGCGTAGTTCTCGGCGGGCAGTCCGAATGCGTCGAAGCCTATCGGGAACAGGACGTTGTAACCCTGCATCCTGCGCTTGCGGCAGATGACCTCCATGCCGGAATAAGCCTTGATGTGGCCGACATGCATGCCTGCGCCGCTCGGATAGGGGAACTCGATGAGCCCGTAAAACTTGGGCAGCGAGAAATCGTCGATAGCTCTGAAGGTGCCCTCTTTCTCCCAGCGGTCCTGCCACTTCTTTTCAATGGTTTTGAAATCGTAGTTTGCCATGATTTATGTCATTCCTTTCGGATGTTCTCTCTCAGTCGGTCAGCAGGTCGCTTATGTCAAGCTGCTGCGCGTCGTTCCAAAGGCGCTCGAGGTTGTAGTATTCGCGCTGATCCTTCTGGAACAGGTGGACGAGCACGCTGCCGAAGTCGAGCAGAATCCAGCCGGTCGCGCGTCCCTCAATGTGCTCGGGTGCTGCGCCGAGCTTGCCCATCTCGTATTCGAGATCGTCCGCGAGGCTCTTGACATGGGTGTTTGAAGTACCGGTCGCGATGACAAAATAGTCGGAGACTATAGTCAGCTCCTCGGTCTTTATCGCCGTGATGTCCAGCGCCTTTTTCTTGTCGAGTATTTTAACTATTTCGTTTGTCAGTTCTCTGGGGGTCATTTCTCTGAACTCCTCTCGGTTATAAGTTCATTGTAGCAGTCGACGCTCGACGGGTCGATTATCATTCCGTCGGCGAGGAGCTTTGATATGCAGTATCTTTGGGTGTAGAGCATCGCGGATTCTATCGACTGTTCCGAAAGCTCTCGGACTTTGTCGACATCCGGATATTTTCTGTCCTCGCTTATGAAATCCGCGAGGTAGACTATCTTTTCGAGCTGCGTCATGTTGGCTTTGCCCGTAGTGTGCCAGCGAACCGCGCCGATGATATCCTCGTCGGTGATATGAAGCTCCAGCTTCAAAAATGCCGCTCCGGCTATCGCGTGCCAGAGCTTGCGGTTCAGGCGCTCGGACGGAGATAACATTATATCAGCTTTTTCTATTATTTGCAACTGCTCCTCGGGCGCGGCGTTCTTCATCACATCGTGCAGAAGTCCCGCAAAATAAGCCTTTTCAGGGTCTGCGCCGTATAGCTCGGCAAGGTGCCGCGCGCTCTTTGCAACGCCGAGCGAGTGAATGTATCTGTAGTCGTCGAGCTTAGTTTTCAGCAGCTCGTCATATTTTCTGTATTTCTCGGGTACGTTCAAGTGTAAAGCCCTTTCTTTTCGATATAGTCGCGCACGCCGTCGGCGAGAAGTCCCTGCGTGCTCTCTTTTTCGGAGATCCTGCGGCGAATGATGGTCGAGCTTACTTCAAAGACCGGAATCTCGATGAATTTTATCTTTTCTGTTTCCTCCGGCGTGAACTTGCCCTCGAGCTCGGGCACGAAGCCGTGCTTGCGCGAGGCGGCGCAGAGGGTGCACATCATTAAGATATCGTGGTAGCGGTACCACTCGTCAAAGGTTGCGAGCATATCAGAGCCGACTATCAAAAACAGCTCTGCGTCCGGGTATTCACGCCTTATCTCGCAGAGCGTGTCGTAGGTGTAGCTCTTGCCGACGCGGCGAAGCTCCGTGTCCGAGACGGAAAACCGACGGTCGCCCTCAAAGCTCAGGCGGCACATCTCGAATCTGTCCCTGCTGCGAGCAAGGTTCAAGACGTGCTTGTGCGGCGGAACCGACGCCGGAATAATGAGAACGCGGTCGAGCTGCAGCTTGTCCGCGATAGCGGTAACAAGCCTTATGTGCCCCATGTGCGGCGGATTGAAGGTGCCGCCGAAAATGCCAAGTCGCATATATCTTTCTCCTTGAAACTGTCAGTATTCGGTGTCGTCCGAGAGCGACGCGCTGCCGCTTATCGGGATAACCTCGCCGAGATAAGTCGGCTCGGGCTTGAAAATGCACATAAAGAAGTCCTTGCACCGGGCGAGGCTCTCGCGCACAAAATTATATACGGGCTTGCCGTAGACGCGCTTGTCCGCCGCAACGCCGTAGGCGTCGATACCCAGGCGGCGCGCATTGTAGACCGCGCGGTAGAGGTGATATTTCTGCGTGACGACTATTGCGCTCTTGACTTCAAAAACATCGCGGGCGCGGTACATCGACTCATATGTTGAAAAGCCCGCATGGTCGAGGAACACATCGTCAGGGTCAACGCCTCTGCCGACGGCGTATTGTTTCATATGGTTGACCTCGTCGTATGAATCCCTGCCGTGGTCGCCGCTCGCGAGGATCTTTTTGCCCGCGCCGGATTGATATAAATCAACGCCCGTGCTCATTCTGTCCTCAAGCATATGACTCAGCGTGCCATTGGAGTTGACCTTTGCGCCGAGCACCAATACGCAGTCCGCCCCGCGTCCCGCCGCCTCGTCCGCGCTGATTATGTACTTGCTCGCGCTGAGCATCACAACGGCGTTTATCACGCACGGAGTCAGCACCGCGAGCGCAAGCAGCACGCAGAGGACGGAAATTATTATTTTTTTCTTGGAACGCGGTTTTTTCATGACGTTTCTCCTGAGATAGTTGATTTATCTGCGGCAGGCAGTGAGACGGAGTGTGGATGTCGTGGCATTACCGCCGTTGATGCATAATGTTGAGTTATAAGTTTTTACCCACTACCTTCGCTACCTACCTTAACGAAATATTTTATCTTTCACAGCGTTTCGGCATTTTCTTTTTATTTGAAAAAGAAAACGCCTACAAAAGAAAAGCAAACTCAGGGCTTCGCCCCGAGACCCCACGAACGCCGCGCCGCAGTACATAGCTTGTGCTGCTCAGTAGGCAGCTCGGCACATTCGCCCGCAAACGCGCTGGAGCTTGAACGAGTGCGGGCTCGTGCGGCTTGCAAAGCAAGCCGTTCAGCCCTCTCAAAACATAGTCGCCTATCGCCCTTGGAGCGGGCGCTATGCTCCTTGTTTTTCGCCAACATCGCGCCTCGCTTTATCCGCCACCGGCGGCGCTTCGGCGACGTTGCCCGCGTCCTCAGATAGCCCGTTTCACTGCGGCGAGGCTATTGGAGGCTTGTTCCTCGGGGTTTATAAAGTCGTTTGATTTACTTTTGTAAAATTGTGCGGTATTTGACCGCAAGCGGATATTATAAGCACCCTGAAAACGATGGACGGTAATTTGCAATGTCGCGGCTGCCGCGGGGATATAGATTATATTTCACCCCAACAGCGGTGCTTCGCCGCCGTCGATTCTCTTTGCTATGCGCGAAAACGCTTTTGCCGCCGCGCTCGATGCCGGGAGCGGTTCGCCGCGCACCGCGCAGTGCGACACCGCCGCGTCCTCGGGTACGATGCCGATTAGCTGAACGCACACCGCGTCAATGACATCGTCGATGTTTAAGAGCTTCTTTTTGCATACAGCCTTTTCGTCAAAGCGGTTGATGACGAGCCTTATGTCCGAAAGCCCGAGTTTGCGCATCGCGCCTGCTGTTATGTTGACGCTTCGCACGCATACCGCGTCGGCGGTGGAGACGACAATGCCCCTGTCCGCTGCGGCGCAGGCGAGCTCGAATCCGTCGGAGAGTCCCGCCGGAGCGTCAAAAAATATATAGTCGTAGTCTTTGGCGAGCTTGTCTGCAAGCTCTTTCATGCTCTCTTTGGTGAACGAGTCGGACATGCGCATCGGCGCAGTCATCAGCATCGGGCCGCCCGCGGCGAGTGCCGCCTGATTCGGCTCGCATCCGCCGTCGATAACATTGCCCCAGTCGAAGAGCACGTCTTTCTGGGTGCCGAAAATCAGATCGAGGCTGCGAAGTCCGATGTCCATGTCGAGCATGAGCACGCGCTTGCCGGCGCCGCTCAGCGCACGCGCAAGTCCGGCCGTCAGAGATGATTTGCCAACGCCGCCCTTGCCGGAGGCGATAACTATTTTTTCAGCCATTTAATCTAATCACCCCAGAAGAGTATTCTCGCTCTGCGGCGCGGCTGCCGTCTGCGAGCTGTTGAAGTAGTAGTCGTATATCGGCTTTGCGATCTGCGCGAGGGAGGACGAGCTGTAGACGCCCTCGCAGATAAACGCCATGGATATCTCGGCGTTTTTGCTCGGCGCGAAGGTGATATAAAGACCGTTGTTGATAACCTGGCTGACGCCGTTTATCTTTCTGTTCTCTTCGGAAGTACCTGTCTTTGCGGCGGTCTGGACGTCGAGTCCCTTGAGAGCCGACTGTATAATATGGTTGTTGTTGACAACGTACTCCATGCCCTCGGTGACGCAGTCGATGGCATATTTCGATATGCCCGTCTCGAGCGCGACTTTCGGGGTCTTTTCAACGAGCGTCTCGGAATAGTCGGCGCTCTTGACCGATTTGATGAGATGCTGTTCGTACCTCGTGCCGCCGTTTGCTATCGTGGCGACGTAGTTTGCAAGCTGGATGGGCGTGAAGCGCGTACCACCTTCGCCGATGGACGAAAGGATCAGATAGCCGGGCAGCCATGTCTGACCGATGCTTTCGCGGTACTCGGGGCTGTCCTCAATGCCCTCTGCCTCGGTCAGCTCGACGCCTGTCTTGACGCCGAGTCCGAGCATGGAGCGGTATTCGTTGAGCCTGCTGACTCCGAGCTCTTCGCCGCAGGTGTAGAAATATATGTTGCACGAATCCTGGAGCGCGGTTCTGAGCGTCAGGTTTCGGTCTTTGTGGTTGATGTTGCAGTAGAATGTGTGGTCGAGGTATTTGAACTCCCTCGTGCAGCGGATGACCCTGTCGCGGTTTGTGAGTCCCTCCTCAATAGCCGCTATGGCGACCGAGGGCTTCGAGGTCGAGCCGATGGCGTAGGTGCTGCGCAGCGCCCTGTTCCAGAGCGGAGTGCGCTCGTCTTTGCTCAGCTCCGAGTATTTCTCGCTGTAGGTGTTCAGATCATAGGTCGGATAGCTGAGAATAGTCAGAATCTCGCCCGTGTTCGGGTCGTTGACAACGAGCGCGCCCGCGGCGGGAACTCCGTATTTGTTCTTCGATGATTTTGCGTAGTTTTCCGTCCATTTCGCAAAGGTATCCTGCGCCAATTTCTGCATATCGGCGTCAATGGTGAGCACGACCGTCGCGCCCTGAACGGGCTCTTTCGTAACCGTCTCGGAGACGTTGCCGTCCGGGTCTACGGTGACGACCTTTTCGCCGTCCGTGCCGCGAAGATACTCTTCCATCGAGTATTCGATTCCGCTCTTGCCGACCATGTCGTTCATACCGTAGCCCTTGTCTTTGAGCTCGGCGTATTCCTCGGCGTTTATCTTGCCGACGGTGCCTATAATATGTGCGGCGAGGGTGCCGTCGACAATGTGTCTGTAGGGCACTACCTCAACGTCAACGCCCTTGAAAGTCGCACTGTTCTCTTTAACTTTTGCGACGAGCACATCGCTGACATCCTCAGCAAAAGTATAAGAGTTGCTGACTCCGAAGCCGTTCAGGAGCATCTGATAGCGAACCGCCGCGATTTTCAGGCCGTCCCTGAGCGAATAGCTGGGGTCGATCTCAAACATCTCGACCATCGCGTCGTAGCAGTTCTGCGCCGTGGCGTAGGAGTTGAGGTTCAAGTAGTCCTTGCCTTTCATGACCTCGATTTCTTTTTCGCTGGCGGCTTTATAGACGAGTCCGCCCGAAGCGTCAATGACTATCGGCAGGTCGTTCTCCCACTCGGTGTTGTTCGCTTCAAAAAGCCTGATGAGCGAGATTATTATAGAATTCCTCTCGGCGTTCTCTTTCTTCGAGGGAAAATATGAATAGTTGAAAACTATGGAGTAGCCCTGGCGGTTCTCGACTATGGGTTTGCCGTTGCGGTCGACTATTTCGCCGCGCGCCGCATGAATGGTGACGGTAGTCTGCTTCGCGGTGTTGACGGCGCTCGCATATTTCTCGCCGTCAACGAGCTGAACTTTGACGAGCACGCCGACAAAGACAAGTATGAACGCGAGCAGTATGCAAGGCAGGGCAATGCGCCTTATCGCAAGTCTCTTTGAATCCATCGGGCTTTCTCCTTTCTCTTATCTTTTTACTTCGCTGGGCAGCAGCCTGCTGATGCCTCTTATTATTAAGAACCAAAGCGGCGTGAATATCACTGTGTAGAGCACGCTCGGCAGGCAGAAGGTGAGCAGCAGCCTGCCGCCGTGGACTCCCGCCGCGGCGACGAACACTATCCAGTAGACGAATGTATGCACAAGCAGCGCCAGCGCGGAGAAAATCAGCGCGGTGACGATGTTGTTTCTTATCATGTTGTTGACGAGCATTCCGCACACGAGACCGACTACAGTCAGCAAAATGGCGTTTATGCCTTGGGTGCCGCCGGTCACGTCGAGCACTACGCCCGCGAGCAGACCGAGGAGCATGCCCGCAGTCTCGCGCTCAAACATCGCGATGCAGACCACCATGACCGTCACTGCGAGCTGATGCGCGCCGAACGGCTCGGGCAGAAGTCCCGGCGTATTCTGGATAACGGCGCAGAAAATCAGCAGCACTGCGAAGATCACGCGGCGGATTATAAGTCTTTTCTTTTCGGCTGTGAGACCCATAGACAAGTCCCTTTCGATAAATTTGTTACTCTGTGACGCTCGAACCCTGACCCTCGAACTCGGTGATTATAAAAACATCTGTTATCGAAGCTATGTCCGCGCCGGGCTTGATTATCGCGGTCGCGGAGATGTCCGTGTCGGAGTCCTCGACTTTTGTGACCGTGCCTATAATTAAGTCGCGCGGATAGATGCCGCCGACTCCCGATGTGCAGACGATTCCGCCGGGGGAGACCGCCGTTGAGCTCGAAAGACCGGGCATGGTGCAGAGTCCGTTCTTGGCGTATGCCGCAGTCGTTGTGACAAAGCCGAGGTCGCGCGTGCGGATCTCATATGCGCTGGTGTTGACACTCGGGTTGAGTATAGTCTTTATCGTGCACTGCGTGAGGGTCACGGATGTGACGACGCCGACGAGATATTTGCCGTAGATAACGGGGTCGTTGACGGCGATTCCGTCATTGCTGCCGCGGTTCAAAACAAAAGCGGAGAGCGGGTTCGCCGCATCTCTGCCGACCACCGACGCCTCGCAGAATTTGTAGTCCTTGTGGCTCTCTTTGAGTTCGAGGAACTCTTTGTAGAGCGCGTTCTGGCTCTTCATCTGCTCGTAGTCAACGAGCTGGCTCTGAAGATCCTCAATTTCTTTGTTCAGCTCATCTACCTGCTTCGAGAGCGTGGCGGAGGACTTGAAGTTTATCGAGAAAGCCGAAAACTTCTGCGCCAAAAACGACGACGCGCGCTGAAGCGGCGAAAACACCGTGCTTATCACGGAATTTGCGGGCGAAGAGCCCGAATGCATCGCCGCTGCCGCCGCAACGCCGATAATCAGCACGACGAGCACGCCGACAAATATTTTGAATGTTCTGGATTTGTAAAACTTCAATTGAGTCTCTCCTTTGCTTGGAAGAAGTAAGTCTATACAACGCAAAAAATCCCGCGGGTTTGCAAAAAGTATGCAGAAAGGCAGAAAAACCGTTGTGCCGCATAGTTTTTGTAAGCCTGCGAGAACGCGGGCCGTCTGCGGAAAGCAGAGCGACCCGCGAAAAGGCGTTTATTTATCGAGCGGATGCTCGAGGCAGATGCCTGTTCCGTCAACGACGCAGTCGAGCGGACTCTCCGCGACGAGAACGGGGATGCGGGTCTCGGCGGCGATGAGCTTGTCGAGACCTCTGAGCAGAGCGCCGCCGCCGGTGAGCATGATGCCGTGGTCGATAATGTCCGCAGCGAGCTCGGGGGGAGTCTTCTCAAGGGTAGCCTTGATAACATCGAGGATCTGATTGACGGAGTCGGACAGAGCCTCTCTGATCTCCTCCGCGGAGATCTCGATGTTCTTCGGCAGACCGTCCATGAGGTTGCGGCCCTTGATGTTCATCGCGCCTTCGCCCTCGTAGGGATAGGCGGAGCCGATCTTTATCTTGATATCCTCAGCGGTTCTCTCGCCGATGAGCAGGTTGTATTTCTTCTTGATGTAGTTGATGATGGACTCATCAAAATTGTCGCCCGCGACTCTTGCGGAGTTCGAGGTAACAACGTCGCCCAGGGAGATAACGGCAACTTCGCTCGTGCCGCCGCCGATGTCGACGACCATGCTTCCGGTGGGCTCGGAGACGGGGAGACCCGCGCCGATAGCGGCAGCCATGGGCTCCTCAATGAGGCTGACATATTTTGCGCCTGCGCTTCTCGCGGCGTCGTTGACAGCGTTTCTCTCAACGCCGGTAACGCCCGAGGGGATGCAGATCATAACGCGGACTCTCGCGAGCGGGGAGTTCTTCGTGACCTTCTTTATGAAAGCCTTGAGCATATCCGCGGTGATGTCGAAGTCGGCGATAACGCCGTCCTTGAGGGGACGGACTGCGGTTATGGAGCCGGGAGTTCTGCCGATCATCTCCTTGGCTTCTGTGCCGACGGCAACGACTCTGGGCGGATTGTACTTCTGATCGACCGCAACGACGGAGGGCTCTCTTATAACGATGCCCTTACCTTTTACGAACACGAGGGTGTTCGCGGTACCCAAATCGATACCGATATCAAGTGAAAATAACATACTGTTCTCCTTTCAACAGTCAGAATACTTTTTATCGTCTGTTATCTGAACGAAATAGAATTGACAATTGATTCAAAATCTCCGGTGTTTGCGCCGGCTTTTGAAGTTTTGTAGGTGCAGGCATAGGTCACGCCGTTCTTCTCGAACAGGGCGGAGACCATGAACGCCTCTTTGCCGTTCGCGGAGACCTTTATCTCCGTAAACTTTGCGTCCTCGCCGCAGAGGGTCTTCGTCTCGTCGTTGACCTCAGGGTTGAAGCCCTGCTCCTTGAGCGAAGAGATGACCTTGTCGATATCGGCGGACTTGTCATCGACGCTCTTTTCGGTGTCATAAATTATGTCGATGGTCTCGTCGCCTTTTGTGAGGGTTATCGCGGTGCCGACCGCCGACATATCGTAGCCGGAGGGCTGGGTGAATGTGAAATATCTGCAGTAGGCGTTCTTGCCGGAGACGAGAAGATAATCGAGCGCGATGGCGTTTGTTGCCTGCTCGCCGTTTTCGTCCTTCTTTGCCTTGCCCTTTTCGTCCGTGTCGACAATGACAATATTGCCTGCCTCGTCATAGACGGGCTTACCGTTTTCGTCGGTCACGAGCACGCGGTCGTTGCCGCTGCTGTCCTTGACTTTGAGTCCCTTTGCTTTTGAGCAGCCGGTGAAAAGACAGACTGCCGCGAGCATACAGATGAGCAGAGCCGAGATGATTTTCTTCATTCTTTAAGACCTTCCCTTCGTCCTTATCGTCCGAAAATTATTGCCTGTTTCAGTATAACACAGGGTATTGCACTTTTTCAAGTGCGGAATCGAAGATATGATTGACACAAAAAGGCGGTTTGAACCGTTTATCAGCCGTTGAGAGCCGCAAAATTCTCCTTGTTGCTCTTGTAGAGGTTCTTAAAGACCGCGAAGTTCTTGTCATATATGGGCTTGAGCGAGGGGTTCGGAATGAACGTCTTCTTCGCCGGGACGAGCTTCTTCGCCTCTTCGATGCTGCCTATCATGCCCAGACCGACTGCGGAGATGACCGCCGCGCCGACTGCGCCGACGTTCTGCGGGCTTGCAACGACCTCGACCGTTCTGCCCGTGCAGTCCGCGAGTATCTGGCTGGTGACGTCGGAGAGAGCGCCGCCGCCGACAAAGCGGAGAACATCGGAGGTCTTGGTCTTTTTGTCCTCGGTCTCAAGGAACCAGCGCAGGTGCATGCAAGTGCCCTCAACAACGGCGCGGATGAGCTCGGTCTTGCCGGTCTCAAGGCTGATGTTGAAGAACATTCCGCGGGCGTTCGGATCCTCGAACGGGCAGCGGTTGCCGTGCAGCCACGGGGTGAAGATAACTCCGCCGCAGCCTGCGGGGGTCTTGTTTATAACATGCGACATGTAGTCGTAAAGGCTCGTGAATATGGACTCCTTCGAGGAGGCGACATCGGTCTTCTCGAGGAATATGTCAATTTCATCGAGGGCAAGGTGATCCTTGACCCACTCGAGGCATTTACCGGCGGTCTCAAGCTCCGCGAAGTAGTTGAGCTTGCCGTTCTGCGCGCCGACTATCGCGGCGATCATCGCGCTCGTGTCGACTATATTCTTGTCAACAACGGTCGTGACCCAGCCGGATGTGCCGCAGTAAATATGAGTATCGCCGAGGGCGACTGCGCCCGCGCCGACGCCGATGAGCGAAGCGTCTCCGCCGCCGCCGAATACGGGCGTGCCCTCGCACAGTCCGAGATCGTCCGCAGCCTTTTCGGTAAGACCGCCGACGAGAGCGGTGGAGTCGATTATCTCAGCCATATGCTCAGGCTTGACGTTGAACATCTTGAGCATCTCGGGGCTCCAGCCCTCCTTGCCCTTGCGGACATCGTAGAGCAGAGTGCCGAAAGCCGAGTCGCGCGTCATGACGAACTTGTCGGTCATGCGGCAGATTATGTATTCTTTGACGTCGAGCCACTTATAGGTTCTCGCGAAATTCTCGGGCTCGTTCTCCTCGACCCATTTATATTTGTATACGGGATCCTTGACGCTCGCGGACACGGCACCGGTTATCTGCAAAGACTTGAGAAGCTTCGGAATATAAGCTCCCGCGATCTGCGGACCGTAAGCCATGAGTTCTTTTATCTGCTTCTTTGCGCGCTGATCCATGTAGCTCATCGCCTTGCGCACGGGCCGGCCGTCCTTGTCGACGAGCACGAGACCCTGCATCTGGGAGCAGAAGGATATACCGGCTATCTCCGAAGTGCTCACGCTCGTTGAATTCATGAGTCTCTTCGTGGTGTTGCATATCGCGCTCCACCACTCGTCGGGATCCTGCTCCGCGCCGCCGTCCGGATAAACGGTCAGCGAATAGCCTTCCATCTCCGCAGCGATCAGCTTTATTTCATCTTCAACTTCAAACAGACAGGTTTTGACGCCCGTCGTGCCGATGTCGTATGATAAGACGTATGTTCTGTCGCTCATTACAAATTTTTCTCCCTTCGCGGCTTTTCATAAACAAAGCCCCAATCTATCCATTCAATTATATAGCAAAAAATTGATGATTACAATGTAATAGCAAAAAAATTTTAAAAAACCGCGAAGCGGCACCCGCCGCAGAAAATATTTATCCGCGCCCCCAAAGAAAAGAAAAACTTTCCGAAGCCGGCAAAAAAACTGTCAAAAAAAGCGCCGCGGGCAGACCGAAAACCGCCGCAATGCATAGCGTACCCGCCGGGCAGCGGAGAAAAATAAAAAAATTTTGAAATAACAGTTGATTTTTGCGGCGCGTTGTGCTAATATACTATGGCAATCAGATGCGCTGCTAGCTCAGTTGGATAGAGTGTTTGGCTACGAACCAAAAGGTCAGGGGTTCGAATCCCTTGCAGCGCGCCAAGAACGGAAGCGATACCGCAGGTGTTGCTTCCGTTCTTTTTATTTTCAAGGGATTCGAACCCTGAGAGGGTGAGCGGCGTTGAGAAAACAGTCCGGCGGACTGTTTTTAGCCGCGAAGTGTGAGGCGGGTACTGCTGCGCAGCAGCGGTCGCCGAGCACGCAAGGCGGCGTAGCCGACTGTATCCCTTGCAGCGCGCCAAGTTAAAAGCCTTGATAACTCTGAGCTTTTGGAGTTTGAAGGGCTTTTTTCTTTTTAGTTTTCGGTAGCATTTCTAACACTTTTTCTAACATTTATCCTGCAAACAGCTTTAAGTACCCATTTTTATATAACCTGTTGACATTTGTTTTTGAGTTTGCTATTATATACATACCGAAAGTATGTAAGGAGCGAATATGAGCAGAAATAAATATCCGGAGGAAACGGTAAATCTTATCCTCGATGTGTCCCAGCGTTTATTTATAGAAAAGGGATACGACAACACAACGATTCAGGATATCATCGATGAACTGGGCGGACTCACAAAGGGCGCGATATATCACCATTTCAGTTCAAAGCAGGATATCCTTGATGCGGTCATAGAACGGCTTTTTGCAAAAAATACGCTGTCTGCGAGTTGGCGTAAAATTCAATCCGATACCGATATTACGGGCGGAGAGAAGCTCAAGCGTATGCTTGCTGCGGCTCTGACGGATGAGCAGGAACAGCAGTTCAGAAAATTGGGAGTGCATTTGCAGAATATGCCGCAGATGCTCAGCGACCTTGTTCTGCGCTCCGTAAACGATATAGCACCTAATGCCTTTGAACCGGTTATCGAAGAGGGCGTTAGGGACGGATCTCTGTCGGTCATGTTCCCGAAGCAGGCTGCCGAGGCGGTTTCGCTTATCGCGAATATTTGGATAAACCCGCTTGTTTTTCCTGTTGACAACGAAGAGCTGAAAGCAAAGTTTGAGTTTATTTGCGGTATAACAAAGTCTATCGGGCTTGACATTTCAGACATCTATCCGCTGCTCGACAAAATGAACAGCGATATCAATCTTTAAATATTCGGGAGGGTTTTACCCCTCCCATATATATTAATATTAAACATACCAAAAGTATGTAAGGAGGTAAACCATGTCAACAACTTACACGAAAAGAGAAAAATTCCGGTATCTTCTGGGTCTTTCCGGTCAGAACATCATATACGGAACAGTCACATCCGTGCTCGCATATTATCTTCAGTTCACGATTCTGATTCCTGCCGTATGGGTCGGTCTGATATTAAGTGTTGCGAGAATATTTGACGCCGTCAAAGACCCGTTTATCGGAGCGATGATAAGCAGAGGAAAACATAAACTAAAGAACTATCTTATCGCAGTGCCGATTCCCACAGCAATACTGACGATTCTCTGTTTCAGTAACGGAATTTATTCCGCTGAAAACAGTATGCCTAAAAATATTTTAATAGTGTTATCTGCGTTTGTGTTTTACATAATATGGGAAGTTGTGTTTACAATCGGCGATATTCCGATAACCGGGTATCCGTCAGTGCTCACAAGTGATGAGAGCGACAGAACAAAGTTGCTTTCGCTGCGTCCGATAGGTGGAATGGCGAGCGGTATAAGCACGCTTGCCGTTCAGCCGATTGCTTTTGCGTTGTCGGCAGTTTTCGGCGGAAGTGCAGTGGATGAGCGAAATGCTTTTCTTATAACGGTTGCCGCGTTTTCAATCATCGGCGGGGCGCTTTTTCAGTTTACCGCAATCGGTTCGGTGGAAAGGGTTTCTGCCGAGCGCAGCGAAAATTCGGGTCAGCTCAGATATTTTATTACAAATCCGTTGCTCAGAAAAATCAGTATATCGGGATTTTTGGGCAGTCTGAAAGCCCTGACCGGTGTTATCCTCACTCCGCTGGTAACCTATTATTTTGCAAGCAAAAATCCGCAGATGTCGCTGATTTATACGGCACTTTTCGGAGTGGGAAGTATTGTGGGACTGGTAATCTCGGCGGCAGCAGTCCCTAGTTTATCTAAAAAATACGGAACAAAAAGGCTCTTTGCCGCCGTCAATCTGATAAACATTTTTCCGAATCTTTTGCTATTTGCGCTGTATGTTAAATATCCTCAAAATATGACGAACATTCCGCAAACGGTTGCAATGTTCATACTTACACTTATAATCGGAAGCTGTGTAAGCATTTCTTCGACCGTTCAGACGCTGATAATCTCACAAGCCGTTGACCTTGAAGAAAAAATATCAGGTAACAGGCCGGACGCGCTGTTTTTCTCCGCGCATACATTCATTGTCAAGATTGGTACCGGTTTATCGTCGCTCGCGGCGAGCATAGGCTATGCCGTCGTCAAATTTTCATCCTCTGAAACGGCGGCGCTTAACGATTTTATTGCAAACGGCGGAATCCCGAGGCTCGACGGCAGATATTCAAATCTGATGACGCTTCTGTTCATGCTGTATACTCTGCCCGTTGCGCTGAGTTCGCTTCTGTCTGCAATTCCGTTTATTCGAGGGGAGCGGGACTGAAAAATTAAAAAGCTTTGCGAAGCCATAAAAAATTCCGCCCGGTTTCCCGGACGGAACTTTTTATTTTTATCTTACTTATACAGCGGGCCGTAGGCGGCGCAGGCTCTATAGTCTGCACTCTCGAGGTCCTTTGTACCGAACGCAGACCATGCGTGCGGACGGTAGATGTCCTCGTCGGCGACGTTGTGCATCGCAACGGGGATTCTGAGCATGCTCGCGAGCGTGATGAGGTCTTTGCCGATGTGACCGTAGCTGATAGCGCCGTGGTTTGCGCCCCAGTTTGCCATGACGGAGTAGACATCCTTGAATGCGCCCTTGCCGGTGAGTCTCGGCGCAAACCAGGTGGTCGGCCAGGTCGGGTCGGTGCGCATGTCGAGCTTGTTGTGGATCTCATCGGGCAGGGTGGCGGTGTAGCCCTCGGCTATCTGAAGCACCGGGCCGAGACCCTTGATGATGTTGACTCTTATCATTGTCATGGGCATGACAGCCTGAGTCTTGAAGTGCGAGGAGTATCCGCCGCCTCTGAAATATCCGAGGTCTGCGGGGCACCAGTCGGTAGCCTTGAGCATAGCGTCGATATCCTCGTCGGTGACGTTCCACCACTCCTTCATGACCGCGTTGCCGTCCTTGTCCTTGCAGACGCCGGTGGCGTCAAGCGCGGCGGCGCCGGAGTTGATGAGGTGGATGAAGCCGTCCTTGGCAACGCCCTCGGGGCGCATGCCGCAGACTCTTTCAACAGCGTCGGGGCTCCAGTATGTACGAACATCGGCGAACAGGCTCGCTCTGCCGGTGACGAGTTTGCCCAGAAGCATCGACAGACCGTTGAGACCATCGTTCTCGGTAGCGAAAGTGAGCGGCTCTTTTTTACCGTTCCAGTCGAAGGTGGTGTTGAGCATAGCCTCGGTGAAGTCGCCGTTGGGCATGAAATCGGTCCACTGGCGCTGACCCTGGAAGCCGCCGAGAATAGCGTTGCGGCCGAGTGCCTCTTCGTGCCAGCCGTCCTTCGGGCCGGAGTGCTCCGCCTCCGCGCCTACGGGGCGGACATCGTTGAGCTTATCGTTGCCGAGCATGATGTCGCGGCAGATAAGGGTCATCTTGACGACGAACTCCCACTCCTTCTCCTTCTGCTCGGGGGTGTGTCTGATATTTTCGGGGTTCTTGTCGAAGCCCTCGGGGCAGTTTGCCTTGACCCACTTGAGCGCGCGCTCATATTCCTCGTGGTCATAGATGCCGAGCTCGACGCGGCGGGTAACTTCGACCATGTCGACCCACTCGGCGCGGATGCCGAGATACTCCTGCCAGAAATCGGCGTCGCAGAACGAGCCTGCGATACCCATTGCGACAGCGCCTATGCCGACATAAGACTTGCCTCTGAGCTGACCGACAGCCGCGGCGCAGCGTGCGAAGCGGAGAATCTTCTCGGCAACGTCATCGGGGATGAAGTTGTCGGTGACATCCTGAACATCCTTGCCGTAAATCGAGAACGCGGGCAGACCTCTCTGCGCGTGAGCCGCCATGACCGCCGCGAGATAGACCGCGCCGGGGCGCTCGGTGCCGTTGAAGCCCCAGACTGCCTTGACGGTCAGGGGATCGAGATCCATCGTCTCGCTGCCGTAGCACCAGCAGGGGGTGACGGAGAGAGTCGCGCAGACGTTCTGAGTCGAGAAGAAGTCGGCGCACTTTGCCGCTTCTGCTGCTCCGCCTATCGTGCAGGGGGAGATGATGCACTCAAAGGGAGTGCCGTCCGAATAGAACACATTTTCTTCGATGAGCTTCTTGGCAGCGAGCGCCATGTTCATCGTCTTTTCCTCAAGACTCTCTCTGACTCCGCCCCAGCGGCCGTCAATGATGGGCCTGATTCCAAGCTTTGCTTTTGCCATTTTTCAGTCATCCTTTCGATGTTGTGTTGCCACTACCGGGAGCAACACTTATTTAAGTATTTTCAAAAAGCTCTCATATGCGCCCGCCCATTTGTCGGTGTCGCACGGAGCATATTCGCGTAATGCTTCGCTGCGCGAGATTATCTCCCTCGCCTTTTTGATATCCGGAATGTCGCCGGAGCTCAGGAGCTGAACGGCGATATTGCCGAGCACGGTCGCCTCTATCGGACCCGCCTTCACGGGGACATTGCAGGCGTTCGCGGTCATCTGGCAGAGCAGGGTATCTTTCGTGCCGCCGCCGATAACGTGGATGTCCTTGTAGTCTCTGCCGGTGCATTCTTTTATCATCGAGAACGTGCTGCGGTATTTCATCGCAAGGCTCTCGTAGATGCAGCGCATTATCTCGCCGACTGTCTGCGGGACATACTGACCCGTTTTGCGGCAGAATTCGCGCACGCGGCCGGGTATATCTCCGGGCGGCGTGAACTCGGGGGAGTCGGGGTCGATAAAGCACTTGAACGGCTCCGCCGAGAGCGCCATGCGCTCGAGATCGGCGTAGCTGTATTCCTCGCCCTCGCGCTTCCACTGCCTGCGGCTCTCCTGAATGAGCCACAGTCCGATTATATTCTTGAGCAGCCCGGTCATGCCGCCGTAGCCGCCCTCATTGGTGATGTTTATCGAGAGCGATGTATTATTAACAATAGGCTCGGGTATTTCCGTGCCGAAGAGCGACCATGTGCCGCTGCTCAAAAACGCGAAGCTGTCGAGCTGAGAGGGGACGGCGGTTATCGCCGACTGCGTGTCGTGTCCGCATACGCTGACAACTTTAACGGGGTCGAGCCCCAGCTCTTCGCATATCTCCGCGCTGAGCATTCCGTTTTCGGTACCCGACGGCACAATGGGCGTGAGGATTCCCGACGGGATGCCGAGGCGGTCGAGAATGTCGTATGCCCAGTTTTTTGTCTTTATGTCAACCATCTGCGAGGTGGTCGCTATTGAATATTCGGTCTGCTTTCTGCCCGTGAGCATATAGGCGAATAAATCGGGCATGAACAGCATTTTATCCGCCCTGTCGAGAATGTGCGGGCGGTATTTTTTGAGCGCGCAGAGCTGGAAGAGCGTGTTGAGCTCCATGAACTGAATACCCGTGCGGGAGTAAAGCTCCTCGCGGGGAACTGTTTTAAACACTTCTTCAATCATTCCCGCCGTGCGTGCGTCGCGGTAGTGAATGGGATTTTCGAGCAGGCAGCCGAATTCGTCGAGCAGCCCGAAGTCAACGCCCCAGGTGTCGATGCCGATGCTGTCGAATCCGCCGGCGAGCTTCGCCTTTGTCAGTCCCTGCTTTATCTCAAAAAACAGGCGCAGAACATCCCAGTAGAGCGTGCCGTTCACGCTCACGGGGTCGTTCGAGAAGCGGTGAACTTCTTCGAGGCGGATATTCTCCCCGTCAAAATGTCCGATTATCGCGCGTCCGCTCGACGCGCCGAAGTCGAACGCCAAAACTCTTTTTTCCATTGATGCAGAGTCCTCCGAGTTATTTTACAACGCCCTTTTTGAGGATGATGTTTGCGTATACGGCGGTCTCGCCCGTCGCGATGACGGCGTATGCCTTTCTCGCTCTGTCATAGAAAGCGAAGCGCTCCATGAGCTCAAAGTTCTTGTCGCCCTCGTTCGCTTTGACTATCTCTTCGTATTTGTCCCAGACTGCCGGGCGATCTCCGTCGCCGTTGTTGTCCATGAGCGCAACGGGAGCGTCAACATAGGTGTCGAGGGGCATGAGCTTCAAAACCGCGTCGAGAACCTCGGGCACTCCGTGACCGTCGAGGCGAACAAGGCGCTGAGCTATGCTCGCTGCGGGGAAGTTGCCGTCGCCGATAACTATCTCGTCGCTGTGTCCCATCTCCATGAGGATCTTGAGAAGCTCGGGGGAGATGATAGGTGAAATATTTTTAAGCATTTTTATATCCGTCCTTTCGGAAAAATCAGTCAATTGAATACATGCTGTAGAGCTCGCTGTATACGCCGCCCTTTGCCATGAGCTCGCGGTGGCTGCCCTGCTCGGCGATGCCGTCTTCTGTCAGCACGACTATCTCTGCCGCGTTTCTTATCGTCGTGAGCCTGTGGGCGATAGTTATGACCGTGCGCCCCTTTGCAAGCTCTTCGAGCGACTGCTGAACAAGGCGTTCGCTCTCGTTGTCGAGCGCGCTCGTCGCCTCGTCGAGAATGACTATCGGAGGGTTTTTCAAAAACAGGCGCGCGATTGAAATTCGCTGTTTCTGACCGCCGGAGAGCTTGACTCCGCGCTCGCCGACATATGTGTCGTAGCCCTCTGGCAGCTCTTCTATAAATTCGTGTGCCCCGGCTCTCTTCGCCGCGGCTATTATATCTTCTTTTTCAGCTCCCGGGCATCCGTAGGCTATGTTGTCCCTGACCGTGCCGGAGAACATGTAGACATCCTGCTGAACCGTGCCTATATTCGAGCGCAGCGAAGCTAAAGTTATGTCGCGGATATCTTTTCCGTCGAGCAGTATGCTGCCCGAATCCACATCATAGAAGCGGGGGATAAGATTGCAAAGCGTAGTCTTGCCGCCGCCGGACGGACCGACGAGGGCGACATTCTCGCCAGGAGCTATATGCAGGGAAAAATCGGAAAGAATTTTCTTGTCCGTGCCCTTGTATGAAAATGTAACATTTTTGAATTCGATATCGCCCTTGACGCCGCTTATGGGCTTTGCGTCCGGACTGTCTTTTATGTCGCTGACTTCGTCCATTATTTCAGTGAAGCGCTCGATGCCAGTCATGCCGCGGTTGAACTGCTCGCTGAATTCGACCATTGTGCGTATCGCCGCGAGCAGGGTGCTGACCATGAGCAGGCTCGCCGAGAAGTCGCCGACGGTAGTCTTGCCTTTCATCATGAACACTGCGCCCACGCCGACTATTGCTATATACATCAGTCCGTCGCAGAGCCTTACAGTGCAGTGGAAGCTCGCCATGTATCTGTAGCCGTTTTTCTTCGATTTGAAGAAGCGGCGAGAGCCCTCGTTGAACTTTTCGCGCTCAATGTCCTCGTTGGCAAAGCTCTTGACAACTCTTATGCCGAGCAGTGAATCCTCCGTCCGCGCGTTTATCTCGCCTATCTCGCGTCTCTGCTGTTTGAACGCGGCGCGCATCTTGCGGCGGCTGTGCGAAGTCAGAAGCATCATAAGAGGCATGAGCGAAAAGACTATTATCGCAAGCCATATGTTCATCGACGCGAACATGATGAATCCCGCGATTATTTTTATCACGGTCATCAGGACGTTCTCCGGACCGTGATGGGCGAGCTCGGTTATGTCAAACAGGTCGTTTGTTATTCTCGACATGAGCTGGCCTATCTTCGTGTCGTCATAGAATGAATATGACATATCCTGCAAATGCGAGAACAGGTCGTTTCTCATGTCCGTTTCAATTCTCGCGCCCATGATATGCCCGCCCGACGCCGTGTAGTAGCTCGCGGCGGTGTCGATAATGCGCAGCAGGATATAGAAGCCGACTATTTTTATTATCAGCTCCGCCGTCAGGTCATGGATATCATGCGCCGCGCGGTCGGTTATCTGCCGCACTATCAGCGGCAGGGCGATCTCGCATACGGTGGTCATCGCGGAGCAGAACATATCGAGGGCGAACAGCCCCGAATATTTTTTATAGTAAGGCAGGAACCTTTTGAGCATCCTGCGGTTGCGGCTGGAGTAGTCCCCGGACAAACAAACACCCCTAATCAAGCAGTTATATATCAAAATTATACAACATTTATTTCCCTTTGAAAAGGGTCGGGGGAGAGAAAAAATATTTTCTTGCCTGTGACAGTTTTTGTCCTTGAAAAAAGACGAGCGTTTTTGTATACTATGATATATACAAACGCATATAAACACATTTTATATTTTATTTTATAAAGAAAGGGAGGTCTCACTATGCGTATTCTCATATGCGACGATGAGCCCGCAATGGTCAAGCAGATATCCGAAATAATCGCGGACGCTTATCCCGATATTGAGCTTGTCGGCGTACACAGCTCCGCCGAGCTGTCCGAGAAGCTGGCGCCCGAGGACGCAAACAGAAAATTCGACCTCGCCTTTCTCGATATTGCCGTCAGCGACGAGAGCGGCGTGGATATCGCTGAGTTTGTCGGCGCGCTGTGCCCCGGGGTCAAGATAGTTTTCGTCTCCGGGAATCAGGATCTCGTCTCGAAGGCGTTCGTGACCGTTGACGACTGCGGGTATATCTATAAGCCCGTCGACCCGAAGCTGCTCCTCGGCTATATCGAGCGCGAACGCGCCGGGATGCATCAAAGACCGAGCCGCGAATATTTTGAATACACCCGCCGCGGCAGCATCCACAGGATAGGGTGCGATAAGATACTTTTTATCGTCAGCGTGCGCAATTATCTGGAGATACATACGGTTGACGGAGACAGCGTCACCGTGCCGGGCAAGCTCGACGAGGCGGGACGGCAGCTCGAAGCGGGCTTCGTTCGCTGCCACAAGAGCTATCTTGTGAATTTAAAATATATCGCGAGATATACTGCGACGCAGTTTATCATGATGAACGGGAAGATAATTCCGATAAGCCGTTCCAGGAAAAAGGATTCAACGGACAGGTATGTGCTTTTTAAGGGAGCTTTGGTCAAATGACATTTTTTGATGCGTTCTGGTATGTGTTCAACTTTCTTTCGATAGCGCTCGTGGTGGTCTTTCTGTGCATGAACCTCACCCCGCGTTTCAACCGCTACGCGGTCTTTTTCTTGACACTAATACCGTTCTCGGCAATAGCGCTCGCCCAGCATTATTTCTACGATGTGCCGTCGGTGTTTTTTAAGATTCCGGCGTTTGCATATTATTTCATTTCGTCAATAGCCTATTTCAAAGACAAACTCAGAACCCGGCTTTTCGTCTCGATAGTTCTGATGTCGTTTACATATCTCGTTTCGGCTCTGCTCGTAACCGGGTGTATCGCCTGCGGGCTCAATCCCTATGACGATATAATGACCTATATAGTCTCCCTGCCGAATACGGTGGGGCTGATAGTGCTCTTCGGCGGGTTTACATATATAAGAATGAAGAAGCACAAAAATATGATTTTGCCGAGCGGGCAAATGGCGACATTTATCTTCTTCCCGCTGAGTCAGGTCATAGTCATGGCGGCGGCGATGATGATAATCTCATATTACGGCTGGTTCAGGGACAAGAACACCGGGCTGCCGTTTCTTGAGGATCCGACCCGCGCCCCGATGATAATGCTCTGCGTCGCGGCGGTTCTGTGCATAATCTCCGACGCCGTTTTGCTCTATATCATGGTGCGCTCGTCGCAGAACGAGAAGCTGCGCGAGGAGCTGAGAATAAAAGATTATCAGAACGCGCTGAATCTCGAATATTACAAAAATGTCGAAAACAGCAGCAATGAAGTGAGAAAGATACGACACGACCTCGCGAACATAATTCAGACGGCGTATGAAGTCGTCCACAGCGGAAACGAGGTCGACCGCGAAGCAGCCGAGCGGATGCTCGACCAGCTCAGAACAGAGGTCGCGGATATAAAAATAGAAAAATTCTGTCTCAACACTCTTGTCAATGTTATCGCCTCGAACAAGGCGAACGAGTGCAGAAAGAATGACATCGCCTATGATTTCGACCTCAATGTGCCGAGGTTTGTTGGTATCGAAGATGTCGATATCTGCAAGGCGTATGTCAATATTTTCGACAATGCGATAAACGCCGCTAAAGCTCTCGAAGAGAACAGATATATAAAGATAAGAAGCTTCGTCGACGAAAACGACGGAATGTTATATATCAGCAGCGAAAACGCCGTCGCACCCGACTACGAAGAGAAGAAAAAGAAGCGGACGGGCGACCACGGCTACGGATTGAAGATTCTCGAAGAGACCGCCGAAAAATACGGAGGACACGCGGCGGCGAATCAAAGCGGCGGTATATTCACCTGCGTTTTTGCAGCGAGGGCATAAATAATACTATTATAATATATAAAAAAATATATAAAAAACAGCCGCGACATGAAAACTGTTGCGGCTGTTGCTGTGTTATTTTATTTAGGCTCCCCCGTAGAGGGTGTTTCGCTTCGCTCAAAGTAATAAGTAAAAGTGAATAGTGAAAAAGTGCGCGATATGGGCGGATATCATCCGACCGCGAAGAAAATGCGCGGTATCGACGCGGGATTTGCAGGACGCAATGAGCCGCAAATTCGGGTACCTTGAAAATTAAACAACGGCTCGGCAACAAAATTTTATCGAATTATACCCGCAAAAATCACACCGCGGAGACAGAATATATCTGCCTCCGCGGTTTTATATTTTTATTTTAAGTTTAAGCCGTCTCCCGAAGCTGTATCTCACGGCTGACCTCAAGCCCGTCGCGCGTGAGGGTGAGGGCTATTCCGCCGCTGTCCGAGGTCGAATACGCCTTGCGCCCGAACGCCGACATTATGCCGACGAGCACATCGTCAGATATCTCGGCGAGGCGGTTCGTGATTATCATCGTCTCGGGGCGGAGCTTGTCCAGCGCTTCCTGCGGGACGGCGCGTTCGCCGTGGCAGGGGACTTTCAGCGCGTCGATTCGCCCGATAGCGTTTGCGAGTCTCGCGAGGTCGCCCGTGTCGTTTACCATGTCGCCCGCCAAAAGAATACGCCTGCCGTTCTGCTCGGCGAGTATGGCGAGCGAGTTGTCGTTTTCGCCGATGTTCTTGTGATATGAGTCGGGCTCGGTGTTGAAGAAACGCAGAGTCCAGCTGCCAAGCGCAAACGGCTCGTCCGGCACGCAGCCGATGACCGGAATGTTCATGCTCTGCGCCTTTTCGCTGAGCGATTTATACAGCGCATCGCCGTCGTGGAGACACTTTTCCCACTGCGCGAGGTTCGGGCTGATAAACGGCTTGAGATATATCTTGCCGATTGTTATATCCCCGTCGTCAAGGAGCGTCTCGAGTCCGCCGACATGACCGGAATGAAGATGGGTTATCGCGATAAAGTCAAGATTTATCTTCCCGCCGGCAGTTTCTTTGAGATAGCTCGCTGTGTGCTTCGCGTGCTCTGCGTCGCCGCAGTCAACGAGAGCGAATTTACTTTCGCTCTGGAGAAGAATGCAGTCCGAGCGCCCGGTGTTGAGAAAATGGATGCGCTCGCCCTCCGACGGGACAGAGATATCCTCATTCTGCGCGGGAACGGGCGGATTTTTTGCCGCCCTGATGACCTGCACTGTCGTTGGCTTGAATTTGTCTTTCTGAGTGAATTTTTTGATGAGTTCGGCAAGATCCTTTATTGCCATATCCTTCAGCCCTTTCGGGAATTTATTTTGTCCTGCGCAGCTCGGCAAAGAACTGCTTCAAAAGCAGAGCACACTCGTCCTGCATGAAACCGCCCTCGACCTCGGGCGAGTGATTATACGGAAAAGAGAACAGGTTGTTTACCGACCCGCACGAGCCCGCCTTCGGGTCGTATGCCCCGAACACCACGCGCTTTATGCGCGAATTTATTATCGCCCCGGCGCACATCGGACACGGTTCGAGCGTCACGAATAATTCGCACTCCCAGAGCCGCCAGCCGCCGAGCGCCTTGCACGCTCTGTCTATCGCTTCAATTTCGGCGTGTGCGAGGGCGTTTTTGTCCTTTTCGCGCCTGTTGCGCCCGACCGAAACTATCTCTCCGTTTCTTGTGACCACCGCGCCGACGGGCACTTCGCCGTCTGCCGCAGCCTCCCGTGCAAGCGCGATCGCCGCCTGCATAAGCTCTCTGTCAGTCATTCTTCCACTCCCCGGTTACGAAGGCCATGTGATAAAAGTATATGTCGTGTAGAGCAGATAGATGATAGAGATTATCATCGGGACATTTATAAAATACGCCGCCGTGCGTTCGCCGCGCGAAAGTGCGGTGCGCGGTTTTCTGAATTTCGTCTGGATATTCTTCTGGCGCGCCCTTCTCATGAAGAGAATCAGGCAGATTATGCCCGCCGCAAAGAACACCGCGACGCAGATATAATAGACGAGGTTGACCGTCTTTTCCGGCAGGAACTCGTAGAGTATCGAGATAACGCCGGAGAACATATTGTTGCAGAAATGTATCATGACTCCCGTCCACATCGAGCCGGTGACTATAACAAAATAGCCGATGCCGATGCCGACGATGAACGCGAACGGAGCCTGGACGAGGTTGCCGTGCATCATGCCGAACAGGGCGGACGAGACAAGAATTGCGAACCAGTTGCCGAACTTGCGCGCGGGCATCATAACAACGCCGCGCAGCGCATATTCCTCAACGAGCGCAGGCACTACGGCGAGCTGGATAAGATACATCGCAATGCCCAGCGGCGTCGTCGGGGTGCGCGAATCGGGATATTCAAATGTTATGCCGGTCGTGCTCTCGACAAAGGTCGAGAGGAAGTTCGTCGCGTAGTTGCCTATCATACAGATCATCAGACCTGCGGGCACAGCTAAAAGCATGAGGCGCGTGTCATAGGGCTTTCCGAAGTTCAGGCACTGCTGACGCTTATCTTTGAGCAGCAGGCTCGACAGGAAGAACGGGACGAATATGCAGAAAATCGACATCAGTACGCCTATCGCATAGCCGCGGTCGGTCTCGTTCGCGTAGTCGTCATAGAGATTTAAAGCAAACAGCAGTCCCGCGCCGATGAACTGGAACAGGGCGAACAATAATATGCCCAGGCCGCTTATGTTGCCGAGCTTTCTTATCTGGCGCTTCTCGCGCTGCTTTATCTCGAGAGTCTGAGCGGGCCCCGGCTGATATCCGTACCCGTTGGGCGCTCCGTTATTATATTGAGAGTCGTATGCCATACTTTCACCGTTCCACTTAAAATTCTTATTAAATTATACCCTACCCCGCGGGATTTAACAATAGCATAAAAGCGAAGTTTAAAGAAAAAAGGAATATAGTTTAATTTCAGTTAACATTTAAAGGCGAAATGTAAGACGCTTTGGGGAATGGACAATGCTGTAAGACGGCAGACCGCCGTTTGTGCCGTGGAATGAGATGTGAAAATCCCAATATGCCGCGGAATCTATCACGATTTTATTGATTCGCACCCTACAAATGCACGCCAATAAAATTGTGATAATTTCGCGGGCGGATGATATCTGCCCTACACGATTGTGCTGATTTATAAGCCGTTCATAGCCGGTATTTACACCTACAAATCCCAATCTGTCACTGCACTTCCACTTTAAACTCCGCATTACAAAAACCAAAGCCCACCCAACGGACAACCATCGGGCAGGCTTTCTATTAAATAAATAACTCCGCGAAATCATATCTCCTGCGTGTTCTCGTCGTTCTCGCTCAGCTCCTGCGGCTGAACGGGACCGAATCTGTCCGCCTTGGGCAGGCTCCATCTGAAATGGGCGGCGAGCAGGCGGATGACGAAAACTATTGCCGCGCCCGCAATGACCGCCGCGGTGCTGTTGAACCGCCAGATGATAACGCAGGCGACCGCGCCGACTATCGACGCGCAGGCGTAGATGTGCTTTACGAATATGTACGGCTTCTCCCCGGCGAGAACATCGCGCAGCACTCCGCCGCCGACGCCGGTTATGACCCCGACGAATACTATCAGAAACGCGCCGCGCCCGGTCGAGACGCTGTAAGCGGTCTGTATTCCGACGACCGTGAACACTCCGAGCCCGAGCGAGTCGAGAATGAGCAGAACGAAGTCGTGGACATGCTGATTACTCGTGAGCAGTCTGCGGATTGCCGGCAGAAAAGTTATTATCGCCGTGACCGTCGCGACTATCGCATATACCGGGTGACCGAATGTGCCGGGCGGCGTTATGCCGAGAATGAGATCGCGCGTGACTCCGCCGCCGATAGCCGTAACAACGCCCAGAATCATGACGCCGAAAATATCCATGTTTTTCTTCAGCCCTGTCATCGCGCCGGAAACCGAGAACGCAACGGTGCCGATGATTTCAAACGCAAAAATGAGAATGTCCATAAACCACTCCGAAAACAAAAAGAGTACACCATCAGAAAAAATGGTGTACTCTGTCTTTTTACCTGAAAGATTCTCCGCTTCGCGGATTGCTTCGTCGGTGCAAATGCCTTTCCAGAGGACCGTCCCGGCTCGGTTCTTTTACCTGAGAGTTTCGCCCCTTCGGTGGCCGGAAATCCGGCTCTCTCCCAAACCCGTCAATCGGATACCCGATTATTTTATAGCGCATAGCAGCACTTGTCAAGAGGAAAAATAAAGGTTATTCCTCCATCTGTTTGCCGAGGAACGAAGCCGCGACCTGAACGAGCTTTATCTCCGTCTGCGTCGGCACGGACGCCTCGTCCGCCGTGAGCAGAACCACCGCGCCGGACACATCACCAGCGCCGATTATCGGAAACGCTGCCGCCGCGTCGCGCTCAACGCCCTCTATCGGATGAAACCGCTCGCCGCCCTCCTCGCAGATAAACGGACTGCGGTTCTCCATGATGTTTTCGAGCGCCTGCGTTATCCTGCGCTCGACCGTCTCTTTCTTCGGCACGCCCGCGCAGGAAATGACCCTGTCGCGGTCGGTTATTACGACCGGAAGCCCAGTGTTTTTGTGCAGAACCTCGGCATACTGCGCCGTCAGCGATGACAGCTCGCCGACCTGCGAATATTTTTTGAAAATAACTTCGCCGTCCGCGTCTGTGTATATTTCGAGCGGGTCGCCCTCGCGGATGCGCATCGTGCGGCGAATCTCCTTTGGGATAACGACCCTGCCGAGATCGTCGATTCTTCTGACTATTCCTGTTGCTTTCATTATATTAACTCCCTTGCTTTTGTTGCGTACTTGTATTGTTTGCCGCTTGAGGGAGATTATGCGGATAAATGAAAAGTTGAACAGAATGGCGGAAATGTATGTACCAGCTTTAAAATATTACAAATAAAATTTTTATATATGGAAGCTTTGATGTTGACGCAGACAGAAAATAAAAGAAGCGTGGTTATTACACATTTTTTACAATATATCCCCGACTTTTCTTGACGGGCACCGCCATAATATGATATTATTCTCAGTGAGTTAATACGCTGAAATTTTATAGGAGGTGTTTTTGTGGTCCCTGAAAATTTTAAGGAAAACGGCTTTATGATAGGACTCGGTCTTTTTATCGTCGTCTTCGTTATAGCGCAGTCGCTTTTCTTTCTCGTCAAGGCATGGAAACAAGGCAAAAAACTCGGAATAACAACTGATACACTGAAGAACACCGTTGTGTCGAGCGCGCTGTTCACTATCGCGCCCGCCATCTCGATTCTCGCAACGGTCATCGTGCTCGCGAACTCGCTGGGCATCGTCCTGCCGTGGATCAGACTCTCGGTTATAGGCAACCTCGCCTATGAGAGCGTCGCCGCTGAGGCAGCGCTCGATACCTTCGGTCTGACTCTTTCGAGCCCCGTGACCGATCCCAAGGTCTTTGCGACCATCGCGTTCGTCATGACCATCGGCTGCATTCTGCCGCTCATTCTCATCATCTTCGTTATGAAGAAGGTGCAGAAGACCATGGGCAAGGTCGCCGACAAGAACTCGAAGCTTGCGGATACTCTTTCCGCAGCCGCGTTTATCGGCATCATCGCCGCATTTGTAGCGCGCGCAATTGCCGGCGCAGGTAAGGCGGGCGACAACGCCCTCTACGGCGCGGAGTTCGGCGACGGCGCAGGATTCATGTCTGTGTGCGTGCTCGTCTCGGCGATGATATTCATGAGCATTCTCACGTTCCTGTGCAAGAAGTTCAAGATAAAGTGGCTTGAAGCATTCGCTCTGCCGATAAGCATGTTTGCCGCGATGGGCGTCGCTATTGCTATAGCGAAGCTCTGCCCCGAGGGACTCGCTTATCTTGAGTGGAGAGGCTGATAAGGAGGGAAATGCAAATGAGTAAAAAGAGCGCTAAGCCCTACAGCGAAAAAATACATATCTGGGGCAGAATTTCTTCGATAACCGCCATTGCAGCCCTCATGCTCGTGCCCATCGCGATAAGCGCGCACTACAATGCGTGGCCCGAGGCGGGCAAGCTCTTCAATGCAATGAAGGTCGTTATCCCGGTCTACTGGATCTCCGGCATCGCCGAAGTGTTCACCTATGCTCCCATGCTCGGCGCAGGCGGAACATATCTGAGCTTCGTCACCGGCAACATCACGAACCTCAAGCTGCCCTGCGGACTCAACGCCATGGAGAATGCGGGCGTGCGCGCAAACTCCGAGGAGGGCGAAGTCATCTCGACTATCGCTATCGCGTCCTCGGCTATCACGACTACTGTAATCCTCGCAGTCGGTGTGCTCGCGTTCCGTCCGGTGCTCCCCGCGCTGACCACCAACCCCAACATCGCTCCCGCTTTCAAGCAGGTTCTGCCCGCGCTCTTCGGCGCGCTCGCCGCGACCTACTTCTCGAAGCACTGGAAGATATCCATCTTCCCGATAATGGTCGGCGTTATCACTCTTATCTTCGCCTCGACCATGGGCGTCGGAACGCTTATCTTCGTCACCATCATCGCATCGCTCCTCGGCGCGTTTGCAATGTATAAGTTCGGCTGGCTCGACAGCAAGGAAGAGCGAAAAGCCAAGAAAGCCGCAAAGGCAAAGAAATAAAATAAACCCCGGTTTCCCGGTATTCGACAGCTCCGCTTTTAGCGGGGCTGTTTTTCGCTTCGCTCAAAGTGAAAAGTAAAATGTAATAAGGTTGAAATGATTCAATTTTTGATACAATTACAATATTGTGTAATTAATTGTGTTATTGATTCCTAACCACACTTGTGATATACTGTATCAGTGAAATTATAGGCGCTTGTGGTTTGACACAGGAATGGAGTTCTATAGCGAAGCTTGGAATTTGATTATAGATAAATAAAGACATTGCAAAAACGGTTATTGCTATGAAGCATTGGCTTGAGAAAATAGCTGAAGCGACACGGACGAAAAGAGGGTGAAAAAATGAAATTGAAAATATTCTCGTTCTTTTCAGGAAGTGGCTTTCTTGATTTAGGTTTTGAATTAAATGGATTTTCAATTGAACTCGTAAATGAGTTTTCATCAGCTTTTATGAACGCCTATAAATATTCAAGGAAGCAGATGGGATTAGCTGTTCCCCAATATGGATATAGTAATATTGATGTCAATGAATATTTAAATCAACGTGCGAATGAGCTGAGAGATTATGTTGCAGACGCAAAAAAAGATAACAGCCTGGTTGGATTTATTGGGGGACCACCTTGTCCTGATTTTTCTATTGCAGGCAAACAGCGTGGAATAAATGGAAATAATGGTAAACTATCGCTATCCTATATTAATTTAATAATTGCGCAGCATCCCGACTTTTTTTTATTTGAAAATGTAAAGGGACTGTGGAAAACAGCAAAGCACCGTAAGTTTTACGAAGAATTAAAGATGATGTTGCTTGAAGCAGGCTATTTTATGACCGACCGTTTGACGAATGCGATAGAATTTGGCGCACCGCAAGATAGAGATAGAATATTACTGTTTGGCATAAGTGAAAATTTGTTTCCTGATTGTTCGGGCAATCCCCTTGATGATTTTCCGTGGGAGAAATATATTGTTTATTCGCTTTCGGAAGTTAAAGCTATGCAATGGCCTACTACAAATCAGTTTATTGAAAACCAAATTACGCAATGCCCTGCCAATATACCCAAAGAATTGACAGTTCAATACTGGTTTGAAAAAAATGATGTTGAAAACCATCCAAACGGACATGATTGTTTTGCTCCACATTCGGGGATTACGAAGATGTTGTCAGTGGATGAGGGAGATGACTCAAGAAAATCATATAAGCGTTTGCACCGTTGGCGTTATTCTCCAACAGTTGCTTATGGAAATAATGAAGTACATTTGCATCCGTATAAGGCAAGGCGTTTGACTGTTGCAGAAGCTCTTGCACTGCAGTCGTTACCTAAAGAATTTGTATTGCCGCCTGAAATGTCTTTAACAAACAAATTCAAAACCACTGGAAATGGTGTTCCGTTTTTGCTCTCAAGTGGAATTGCAAAAACCATATCCGACTATATGAAAGGAACATTTAAGTAATGACAAAATATACAGCATATAATCTTGTCCGGGCAGTTAGTCTTTTGCCACGAAATACAAATTATAACTATGTAAATCCGCGAACTCCTGGGCTTATTCATATTGAAAATGTGAATTTACCAGTTGGCCCTATACAAATACGTCGTTGGAATCCACGTAAGGGTGAAAGTTATATTGGTGCAAATGTGGAAAGTATATCGTCTGAAATGATATGGCGTGTTGCAAATGCCGTTAATCCTGGTGAGCCGATTAATCTTGATAGAATATTGGGCGGTTCATATAATACCCGTTCCGTTCTTGAAACGCTCATGGCGTTAACTCCAGAATTTTATTTTTGCTATCCTGGTAGAATAAAAGATATCGACGGACATTCTTCAATAGAACATGGGCATAAGCATCTAATATGGCTACCTGATGATCCGCACGAACAGGGGGTTTTAACCGAAAAGAAAGTCCCTAACATGGCTGTCTCTGAAATTCCTTTACAATCCGTGACATATGACAATCTTATTTTGCCTGATAATATGACTGTTGGAGGAGACATGAACATTGAAGTCATGCGCCGCCACACACAAATACAAATAGCTTTGTATTTAATAGGCTTGCAGTTAGGGTATAGAACATGGATTGCTCAAAATGATAAGGGCATTATTTACAAAGATAAACCGTTGATTGAGCAGCCTGGGATTATTTCAACACTTGGAACAGAAAATATTATTTCGGCATTTCCTGGTGCTGAACCGTCAGCACGTTTTATAGATTGTATATGGTTTCAAAATCACCGTTTTATGCCCGCTGTTATGGAGGTTGAGCACACAACGGGGGTGACATCCGGATTAACGCGAATGAAAGGACTGCAAGATGCAATGCCGGCTTTTAACACGCGGTATGTCATTGTTGCCCCAGATAATGATAGGGAAAAAGTGGTTGAAGAGGCAAATAGGCAACAGTTTCTTTCTCTTGATGCGAGATATTTCTCTTATTCATCGGTAGAAGAACTGTACTATATTTGTACACACAGAAAATTACATGGCGTAACGCAAGAATTTCTTGATTGCTATATGGAAAAGATTTGTATCGGCTAAGAGCAATAAAGGTTATATCATATGTTGGCATAGCTTTAATCAGTGGTTCAGCATAAAAGCATTGTAGTTTATTTTGTCGTCATGAAGATGATGGCTTTTCAAGGCGTTCTATAACTTATCAAAGGGCAGGAGTAATCCTGCCCTTTTCATCTTCCACAGTTGAAATGATTCAACTATCATGTTATAATCAACATAAATAAAAGCAGAATCTCAGAAAAGTTGAGAACTTTGCTAAGAGGGTGGAATACAATGACCGTTTTACAGCTTAAAGAAATTCTTTCGGCGGAGCTGCTCTGCGGCGGCGATCATCTGGACAGAGAGGTGCAGACCGCCTGCGGCAGCGACATGATGAGCGACGTGCTCGCATTTGTTAAAGAACAGGCAGTTTTGCTCACGGGGCTCGTCAATCCCCAGGTCGTGCGGACTGCCGAGATGATGGATATGAAGGTCATCGTGTTCGTGCGCGGCAAGGTGCCGGGCGATGCGATACTCGACCTTGCGCGCGAGCTGGATATCGTCGTGCTCAAAACCGAGCTTGAGATGTTCACCTCCTGCGGAAAGCTCTATCAGGCAGGCCTGAGAGGGGGCAGGGCTGTCAATGGATAACATGAAGCTCCATTTTGACGTTGACGGGGAGGATTTTACCCGCGCGGGCGAGGCGTCTGGCGAGACAAAGCGCGTGCTCAAGGGTCTCGGCTTTGACGCCAACGTGATAAGAAACGTCTCGATTGCCATGTACGAGGGCGAAATAAATATGGTTATCCATGCGGGCGGCGGCGAGATAGATGTCGAGATATCGCCTGAGTGCATATCCATGGTGCTCGCCGACCACGGCCCCGGCATAGAGAATGTCGAGCTCGCCATGCAGGAGGGCTATTCGACCGCGCCCGATAAGGTGCGCGCCCTCGGCTTCGGCGCGGGCATGGGTCTGCCCAATATAAAGAAGTATACGGACGAGATGAAGATAGACACCGAAAAGGATGTCGGAACAACGATAAGCCTCAAAGTATATACCGCTCACTGACTGAGCGCCCGCGTCTGCGGGAGCCGGGAGGACTTTTTACATGAACACGTATTTCCATTCGGTGCGGCTCGATGAAGAGAAGTGCATGGGCTGCACCAACTGCATAAAGCGATGTCCCACGCAGGCTATACGCGTGCGCAGCGGCAAGGCGCATATTATCTCGGAACGCTGCATCGACTGCGGCGAGTGCATCCGCGTCTGCCCGCACCATGCAAAATATTCCCACCGCGACTCGATGAACAGGATAATCGAGTTCAAATACAGAGTCGCCCTGCCCGCGCCGTCGCTCTACGGGCAGTTCAACAATCTTGATGATATCGGATATGTCATAACCGCGCTCAAAATGCTCGGCTTTGACGAGGTGTTCGAGGTCGCGAGAGGCGCCGAGCTCGTCAGCGATGCGACGCGAAAATACATCGCCGAGCACGATATACCCCGGCCGGTAATATCCTCGGCGTGCCCTGCGGTCTGCCGGCTGATAAGGGTCTGCTTCCCGCACCTTGTCCCGCATGTCTTGCCGCTCAATTCTCCCATGGAGACTGCGGCTCTGATAGCGCGCAGCGAGGCGCAGGCAAAAACGGGGCTCGACTCTTCGGATATCGGAATATTTTTTATCACGCCGTGCCCCGCGAAGATAACCGCCGTCAAGCAGCCCATCTGCCTACCGGAGTCGAATGTCGACGCCGTGATAGCGATGAAGGATATATATCCCGTGCTCCTGAAGCAGATGAACCACCTCGGCGCGCCTGAGGACGCCTGCAAGTCGGGACTCATGGGAGTCAACTGGGCGTCGAGCGGCGGCGAGTCGGCGGCTTTGCTCAAGGATAAATATCTCGCCGCAGACGGAATAGAAAATGTCATAAAAGTGCTCGAAGAGATAGAGGACGAAAAGCTTGACAGGCTCGATTTTGTCGAGCTCAACGCCTGCTCGGGCGGCTGCGTCGGCGGCTCGCTGACTGCGGAAAACCCGTATGTCGCAAAGGCGCGGATCCAGCAGCTCAGAAGATATCTGCCCGTTGCGGCGAATCATCTGGCGGGCGACGAAGTGCCCGAGACTATGAGCTGGCAGCGGCCGCTCGAGGGCTCGTCTGTTCTCAAGCTCGCCGACAATGTCTCCGACGCTATGGCGATGATGTCGAAGATGACCGAGATAATCGCACGCCTGCCGGGGCTCGACTGCGGCACCTGCGGCGCGCCCACCTGCCGCGCCCTCGCGGAGGATATAGTCAGGGGCAGCGCGACGCTCCACGACTGCGTTTTCGCCATGCGCGATGAGCTCGCGGGCACGGATATGCAGGAGTATATTCCCGCGCCGTTCAGAAGCACGGGCAAAAAGGAGGGGACGAAATGACGGTCGGGGATATAAAAGAAAAGCTGGGGCTCAAAGCTCTTTGCGAAAACGAAGACTCGCTCTCGCGCGAGGTCACGGGCGGCTACTGCGGCGACCTTCTGAGCTGGGTCATGTCCCGCGCAAAGGCGGGGGACGCCTGGATGACCGTCATGGGCAATGTCAACTCCATCGGCGTGGCGGCGCTTGCGGACATAGCCTGCATTATTTTAACGGAGTCCGCGCCCCTCGATGAGGACGCGCGCGTCCGTGCGGAGCAAAACGGCGTCGCAGTCTATCAAACCGACAAAAATGCCTATGAAACAGCCGTCAGCCTGTCGGGGCTTATATAAACTAAACCTGCTTCACCCGTCGGTGCGGCACCTTGAGAGGAGAAAAGCTATGGGTAATGAATTCGAAAAAGCGGTAAAAAGATTTTCCGAGGCAAAGGATGTTTTGGAGAAATTCGAGAAATCGGAGGAGGCCGTGGCGTTTATGCAGAACGAGACGGGATTGCCCGCCGACGAATGTATGAGGGCTTATGAGTTGATTATGAACACCGATACCGACTGAAAATAGTCGGCTCAAACCTATTGACGAATAAATCCAAAAGTATTATAATCACTTTAAATGAGCATATCTCAAAGGCTTTGACGGAGACAGTAGCCTTGCGCAAAGAGACAAAGTGAGCCGGCGGCAGTGGAAAGCCGGTACTCGGCGCAGGAGCGAACATCACTCCCGAGCAGCGGGACGAAAGGCGAAAACCGAGTAGATCCCGACGGCGCGTCCCACCGTTACCGGGCGGCATTTAATTGAATGTAGTGGGTGGTTGCAAAGCCGGGTCTTTGTCCTGTTATGGACAGGGACCTTTTTTGTTATCAGCCGCGATTCCCTGAAAGGATGGATAGCTATTATGTACGACAAGGTATCGACGAATTTTGAGTTCGTCAACCGCGAGAAGAAGGTGCTCGATTTCTGGAACGAGAATCACATCTTCGAGAAGAGCATCGACTCGCGCAAGAATGCGGAGACTTTCACTTTCTATGACGGCCCGCCGACGGCAAACGGCAAGCCGCATATCGGCCACGTGCTGACGAGAGTTATAAAGGATATGATCCCGCGCTACAAGACCATGAAGGGCTATATGGTGCCCCGAAAGGCGGGCTGGGATACCCACGGTCTGCCCGTTGAGATAGAGGTCGAGAAGCTGCTCGGCATCGAGGGCAAGCAGGGGATAGAGGAATACGGTCTCGAGCCCTTTATCAAAAAGTGCAAGGAGAGCGTATGGAAATACAAGGGTATGTGGGAGGATTTCTCCGGCAAGGTCGGCTTCTGGGCCGATATGAAGCACCCCTACGTCACCTATGACAACACTTTTATCGAGTCCGAGTGGTGGGCGCTCAAGCAGATTTGGGACAAGGGCCTGCTCTATAAGGGCTTCAAGATAGTGCCCTACTGCCCGCGCTGCGGCACTCCGCTCTCATCTCAGGAGGTCGCTCAGGGCTATAAGGATGTCAAGGAGCGCTCGGCGGTAGTCAAGTTCAAGGCTAAGGGCGAGGACGCATATTTCCTCGCATGGACGACAACTCCGTGGACTCTGCCCTCGAACGTCGCGCTCTGCGTCAACCCCGCAGAGGACTATGTTAAAATCAAGGTTGAGGACGGCACCGTATACTATATGGCGCAGGCGCTCGTTGAGAAGTTCTTCCCCGAGGGAGTCGAGACTCTCGCTACCTTTAAGGGCAAGGAGCTTGAATACAGAGAGTATGAGCCGCTGTTCGAGTGCACAAAGTCGAATGACGGCAAAAAGGGCTGGTACGTCACCTGCGATGGTTATGTCACTCTGACGGACGGCACCGGTATAGTCCATATCGCACCGGCATTCGGTGAGGACGACGCAAACGTCGGCAAGAACTACGATCTTCCGTTCGTTCAGCTCGTCGACGCCGCCGGCTGCATGGATAAGAGCACCCCGTGGGCGGGCAAGTTCTGCAAGGATGCGGACAAGGATGTGCTCGTTGACCTCGACAAGCGCGGACTTCTCTTCTCCGCTCCCGTGTTTGAACACAGCTACCCCCACTGCTGGCGCTGCGACACGCCCCTCATCTACTATGCAAGGGATTCGTGGTTCATAAAAATGACCGCAGTCAGGGACGACCTCGTACGCAACAACAACACCGTCAACTGGATCCCCGAGAGCATCGGCAAGGGACGCTTTGGCGACTGGATAGAGAACGTCCAGGATTGGAGCATCAGCCGTAACCGCTACTGGGGAACTCCGCTCAACGTCTGGGAATGCGAGTGCGGTCACAGACATTCGATAGGCTCTATCGAAGAGCTCAAGAACATGTCCTCGAACTGCCCGGACGATATCGAGCTGCACCGCCCATATATCGACGCTGTCACAATAAAGTGCCCGAAGTGCGGCGGCGAGATGCACCGCGTGCCCGAAGTTATCGACTGCTGGTTCGACTCCGGCTCTATGCCCTTCGCGCAGCACCACTATCCGTTTGAAAATCACGACCTGTTCAAGCAGCAGTTCCCGGCGCAGTTTATTTCCGAGGCTGTCGATCAGACGAGAGGCTGGTTCTATTCGCTGCTCGCCATTTCGACCCTGCTGTTCAACAGAGCGCCCTATGAGAATGTTCTCGTCCTCGGCCACGTTCAGGATGAGAATGGTCAGAAGATGTCAAAGTCCAAGGGCAACGCCGTCGACCCGTTCGACGCGCTCAACGCCTACGGCGCAGACGCAGTCCGCTGGTATTTCTACACCAACTCCGCCCCGTGGCTGCCCAACCGCTTCCACGGCAAGGCTGTTATCGAGGGTCAGCGTAAGTTCATGGGCACACTCTGGAACATCTACGCTTTCTTCGTGCTCTATGCAAATATAGACGAGTTCGACGCCACGAAGCATGAGCTTCGCAAGGCTGAGGAGCTGCCGACCATGGACAGATGGCTGCTCTCGAGACTCAACACCCTTATCACTACCGTTGACAATTACCTTGCGGATTACTGCATCCCCGAGGCGGCGCGTGCGCTGCAGAACTTCGTCGACGAGATGAGCAACTGGTATGTCCGCCGCTGCCGCGAGCGCTTCTGGGCGCAGGGCATGAGCCAGGACAAGATAGATGCCTATATGACTCTTTACACCGCGCTCGTCACCGTCTCAAAGCTTGCCGCTCCGATGATTCCGTTCATGACCGAGGATATCTACCGCAACCTCGTGTGCAGCATCGACAAGTCCGCTCCCGAGAGCGTCCACCTGTGCGATTATCCCGTTGCGGATGCCGCATATGTTGACAAGGCTCTTGAGGAGAGAATGAACGAGGCTCTCAATATAGTCGTGCTCGGCCGTGCCGCAAGAAACGGCGCGAACATCAAGAACCGTCAGCCGCTGGGCAAGATGTTTGTCCGCGCGGACGAGGCTCTCGGCGGCGAGTACGCGGAGATAATCAAAGACGAGCTCAATGTCAAGGAACTCGAATTCGTTGACGGCGAGGCGGATTTCGTCAGCTACAGCTTCAAGCCGCAGCTCAAGACCGTCGGTCCGAAGTACGGCAGATTCCTCGGCAAGATAAAAGAGCATCTCGCCTCCCTCGACGGCTCCGCCGCAAAGAAGGAGCTTGACGAAAATGGCGCGCTGAAGTTCAGCGTCGACGGCAACGAGATAGAGCTCGGCGTTGACGACCTGCTCATAGACTCCGTCCAGAAAGAGGGCAGCTTCGCGGTCTCCGACTACGGCATCACCGTCGCAATCGACACGAACCTCACCCCCGCGCTTATCGAAGAGGGCTTCGTCAGAGAGATAATCTCGAAGATTCAGACCATGCGTAAAGAGGCAGACTTCGATGTTATGGACAAGATTGTTCTCTACACCGGCGAGAATGAAAAGCTCAACGGTATCATCAAGAAGAACGCCGAGTCCATAAAGCACGATGTCCTCGCAGATGAGATAGTCTATTCCCTCGGCGGCGACAGCTCCAAGGAGTGGAACATCAACGGCGAGAAGATGACTCTCGGCGTCAGCAAGAAATAAAAGCAGATTTTTCCGCCGCGTCTTTAATCGGATGCGGCGGATTTTCTTATTTCCGACTCAAAACAAGCCCAATATTTTAAAGAAACAAAATAAGCAAAACTGTTGCAATAATGTTACATTTCAACTTATTGTTGAATCGTGTCGGATGTTGTATACTCATTTCGGATGAATTTTTCCCGCGTCTGATGAGCGGATACAACGAGGAGGATATCATTTTGTCAACAGCATATTTTTATGCCGCGCTCGCGGCAGGCATCGCGGCGGTCGTCGTTTTCCTTGTCCTGCGCGTGAAATACGGCGGACTCAAGGGGCTCTATTCAAAGGCGATAGCGAGCTTCCTCTTCCTGCTTACGGCGCTCTCCGCGGCGGCGGTCAACCCGGGTCACGAGGTGTATGCCGGGCTCATCGTGTTCGGTCTTGTGCTCGGTCTCTCGGGCGACATATGGCTCGATTTGAAATGGATATATGAAAAGGATATGGAGAAGTTCCTCAACGCCGGATTCATAGCGTTCATGATAGGCCATGTGTTCTACATAGGCGCTATTTATAAATTCGCCGGCAACTGGAGCGTGCTCACGGCTGTCCTGCCGATAATAATCTCGGTCGTTGTCGCCATAGGAAATGTTATCGTCAGCGAAAAGCTGCTCAAGCTCAAGTTCGGCAAGTTCAGAACGATAGTCGGCGTCTATACCTTCTTCCTGTTCATGACCTTTGCCGTCAGCGCGGTCGCGATGCTCAACAATTCCTTTGCAAAGCAGTGGATACTCATGTCGGCGGGCGGGCTTCTGTTCGCGTTCTCCGACGCCGTGCTCTCGACCATGTATTTCAAAGAGGGCGGAAACACGAAGCCCAATGTTATTATAAACCACACTCTCTACTATGCGGCGCAGTTTGTAATAGCGTCGTCGGTACTTTTTATAAAATAATCCGAAAAACCGCTTGACAAAATCCTTTCGGGCTGTTAAAATAGTGCGTACAACAAAGCAGAGTGACGCATTGTGCCGCAGCTCTCACCTCCGGGGTTTTGTCCGCGCGGGTCAATAAGAACGGATTTTTATTTCTGTTGATTATTGAGCGAGGGCATCTCTGTGCCCTCGCTTTGATTTTTCCGGTAGAACCGGTCAGAGCATATGGAGGTGCTGGTTATAGGTATCAAAGAAATGCAGATCAATGAAGAGATCACGGACAAAGAGGTCAGGCTCATAAGCAATGACGGTGAACAGTTAGGTATCGTTTCCGCCGCTCAGGCTCAGAAGCTTGCCGCAGAGAAAAATCTCGACCTTGTCAAGATAGCTCCGCAGGCAAAGCCGCCCGTCTGTAAGATCATGGACTACGGCAAATATCGTTTTGAGCAGTCCAAGAGGGAGAAGGAAGCGAAGAAGAATCAGCGTGTGATCGAGATAAAGGAGATCCGCCTTTCGCCCAACATTGACGTACATGATTTTGATACGAAAGTCGGTCACGCCAGAAAGTTCCTGTCGGCAGGCAACAAGACCAAGGTCTCGATCCGCTTCCGTGGACGCGAGATGACCCACACCGATCTCGGACTGACCATAATGGCTCAGTTTGCGGAGAAGTGCGCGGATATCGCCTCGGTCGAGAAGCCGGCAAAGCTTGAGGGACGCCAGATGCTCATGTTCCTCGCTCCCAAGAGCGCAAAGTGATTATCCCGGTAAAATACCGGTCAAAAAGTTGAAGGAGGAAAAGAACTCATGCCCAAGATCAAAACTCACAGCGGTGCTAAAAAGCGCTTCAAGCTGTCAAAAAACGGTAAGCCGATACGTGCACACGCAAACAAGTCTCACATCCTTACCAAGAAGAGCACAAAGCGTAAGAGAAATCTTCGCAAGACCTCTGTTGCAGACACCACCAACGTCAAGCAGATCAAGAAGCTTATCCCTTACAAATAAGAGACAGCCAACCACTCATTAATTATTCGGAGGTAGAAAACCATGGCACGTATCAAAGGTGCAACAATGACTCGCAAGAGAAGAAATAAAGTTCTGAAGCTTGCCAAGGGCTACTATGGCTCAAAGCACAGCCTTTTCAAGACCGCCAAGCAGGCTGTCATGAAGAGCGGCCAGTACGCTTACATCGGCCGCAAGCAGAAGAAGCGTGACTTCCGCAGCCTGTGGATCACCAGAATCTCCGCTGCCGCGAAGCTCAACGGCATGAACTATTCCACGTTCATCAACGGTCTGAAGAAGGCCGGCATCGATCTCAACCGCAAGATGCTCTCCGAGATCGCCATCAGCGATCCCGCCGCTTTCACCGCTCTGACCGAGCAGGCCAAGGCTGCCCTCAAGTAAGTGATCGGAGATTTTCGGGTAGAGACTCAATCTGAAAGTTAAGGGGCTGCTGATGCAGTCCCTTATTTCATATCGGAGGAAAAAAGATGGATTTCGAAAAGATCTCGTCGCGTTCCAACGAAAAAGTGAAGCTTTTCCGGCATTTGTCGCAGAGTGCCTCGTTCCGCAGGGAAACGGGGCTGTTTGCGCTTGAGGGCGCACGCCTGTGCTCGGATGTCGCAAAGACCGGGATAGAAATAAAGACCGCGTTCTTCACAAAAGAAGCGCTCGAAAAGTATCCGGACTATATCTCTGCCGTTGCTGAAAAAGCGGAGCAGGCGTTCGAGATACCGCATGAGCTCGCCGGAACTCTCTCCGATACCCGCGAGGCGCAGGGCGTTTTCTGCATCTGCGTCAAGCGAAAAGAGGCGGAATTGGAGACAATTGACCCCAAGGGGACATATATAGCGCTCGACAATATGCAGGATCCGTCGAATCTCGGCGCGGTGCTCAGAACCGCGGAGGCGTTCGGCATGAGCGGCGTCATAGTCGGCGGCGGATGCGATATATATAACCCGAAAGCGCTTCGCGCCGCGATGGGCTCTTCGATGCGAATTTCTGTTTTGACAACAGGAAATTTGCCCTCTCTCTTGATTTTTGCCGCCAAAAAGGGTATGCTTACCTTAGCTTCCACGCCGTCCGACGGGGCAAAGAAGATAACCGATATGAGTTTTTCCGGCTCCGTTATCTGCGTTGTCGGCAACGAGGGCAGCGGAATATCGCCCGAGGTCATGTCCGCCTGCACTCTGCCCGTGACCATTCCGATGCGCGGGCGCGCCGAGTCGCTGAACGCCGCAGCGGCCGCCGCAGTGCTTATGTGGGAGCTGACAAAATAACACACGGAGGCTTCAATGGACAAGAAAGCCTATTGGCTCTGGCTCCGGGAAGCTCTTGGCGCAGGAGCTGTCACAGATGAGATTACCGCTGTGTTTCCATCCCCCGAGGAGATGTACTCAAGGGGCGAGATAGAATGGCGATTGAGCGGTGTACTCACCAACAGACAGATAGAAAAACTCAAACAATGCTCTCCCGAAAAGGCGCAGGGCATTGTTGATGTTTGTTATAATAACGGCTGGACCGTCCTCACTCCGGACGACGAGGACTATCCGCCGAAGCTCAGAAGTCTGCGCAACATGCCGCTGGCGCTCTTCGTCAGGGGCGACATAAAACGCGTGACACAGCGCGTGTGCATTGCCGTTGTCGGCACGAGAAAGGCCTCGTTCCAGGGCAGCTACCTCGCGCACCGCTATGCCGCGGCGCTCGCATATTCCGGCATCTGCGTCGTCTCCGGCGCGGCGATTGGTATCGACAGCTGCGCGCACAACGGTGCGCTCGACTCCGGCGGAGTCACGGCGGCGGTGCTCGGCTGCGGCTTCGGATACAAATATCTTATGGAAAACGAGTATCTGCGCGACTGCGTAGCTCAGAGCGGTGCGCTGATAACGGAGTTTCCGCCGGGATTCCCGTCCTCGGCGAGAACATTCCCGATAAGAAACAGAATAATCTCTGGACTCTGCGACGCTACAATAGTCATCGAGGCGGGAGTTAAGAGCGGCTCGCTCATCACCGCAAACTGCGCCATAGAACAGGGACGAGATGTGTTCGCGCCGCCCGGCGATGTGTTCAACTCATCTTACGCCGGGGCGAATCGGCTGATAAGAGACGGCGCAAGACCGCTTTTGTCAATTTACGATCTGATAACGGAATACTCCGTGCGCTATCCCGACAAGATAAAGCCGGAGGATATGGCGAAGGCGCTCGAATATCTGAGCGGCAAGCGCGAGCTGACGCAGGAACAGGCGAAGGAAGAGCCGAAGACCGTTGAACTTCCGCACGAATCGGTCAAAAAGCTCGAGCCCGAGCCGAAGCCTGAGGAGTTCAGGGTCAAAAAGCTCGTGTCGATACCCGTCGGACTCTCTGAAAAGGCAAAGAAAATATACGAATCAATGGGAGAAGAACCTCTGTTTGCAGACGAGATAGCGGCAAAGACCGGATTTGCGCCGTGGGAGGTTGTCAGCTCGATGACCGAGCTGGAGCTTGAAGATCTCGTGTGTCTGTGCGCAGGGAAACGATACAAAAAAATTTGAACAGGGGAGCAAACGAAATGTCCACTTTAGTTATAGTCGAGTCGCCCGCAAAGGCGAAGACAATTAAAAAATATCTCGGACCCGGCTATGAGGTAGTCGCCTCGATGGGTCATGTCCGCGACCTGCCCGCGGCGAAGCTGAGCGTCGATGTCAAGCATGACTTCGCGCCGAAATACGCCGTTATAAAAGGAAAAGAGAAGCTCGTCAGCGAGCTGAAAAAAGATGTTGAAAAAAGCGATAAAGTTATCCTCGCAACCGACCCTGATCGCGAGGGAGAAGCGATATCGTGGCACCTTTCGACCCTGCTCGACCTCAATCTTGAGGACAAGAACAGAGTCACTTTCAACGAGATAACCAAAACCGGAATCAAGAACGGCATGGAGCATCCGCGCGCCGTCGATATGAATCTCGTCAACGCACAGCAGGCGAGAAGAATACTCGACAGACTCGTCGGCTATCGCCTGAGCCCGTTCATTTCGCAGAAGATACGCCGCGGACTTTCCGCCGGCCGCGTTCAGAGCGTCGCGGTGCGCATGATAGTTGACCGCGAGGAGGAGATCCGTGCGTTCAAGCCCGAGGAATATTGGACGATAGATGCGAAGTTCACCGCCCCGTCCCGCAAGGTGTTTTCCGCATCGCTCTACGGTGACGAAAACGGCAAGATAAAAATAGAGAACAAAGAGCAGTCGGACGCTATTCTCAGCCGTCTCGACGGCGCTTCGTATACCGTCAAGACCCTCAAAAAGGGCACGAGGAAGAAGAACCCCGCGCCGCCCTTTACCACCTCCACCCTCCAGCAGGAGGCTTCGAGGAAGCTCGGTTTCCAGACTCAGAAGACCATGCGCACCGCGCAGGAGCTCTATGAGGGCGTCGATGTTCAGGGCATCGGCACGACCGGTCTTATAACCTACATGAGAACCGACTCGCTGAGAATCTCCGAGGAGGCGCGCGCCCAGGCAGCCGCCGCCATAGAAGATATCTTCGGAAAGGAATACCTGCCCGACAAGCCGCGCTATTACAAGACCGGAGCCAACGCGCAGGACGGCCACGAGGCTATCCGCCCCGCGACCCCGTCGATAACCCCCGAGCGCGTCAAGGATTCGCTGACTTCGGATCAGTATAAGCTTTATAATCTTATCTGGAAGCGTTTCATGGCGAGCCTCATGGCGAGCTGCGTCCAGGATACGGTGAAGCTTGAAATAGCCGGAGCAAACGAAAAGGACGCCGCCGAGGGCAAATATTGCCTGTTCACCGCCGCCGGTTATTCCGTGCGCTTCGACGGCTTTACAAAAGTATATGAGATAAGCGACGACGAGAGCAAGGGTTCGCTCCTGCCCGAGATAAAGGTCGGGGACACTGCGAAGCTCAAGGAGCTCATCCCCTCGCAGCACTTCACCTCGCCTCCGCCGCGCTTCACCGAAGCGTCGCTCGTCAAGGAGTTCGAGGAAAAGGGTATCGGCAGACCGAGTACCTATTCAACAATAATCACTACAATAGTCAAGAGAAACTATGTCAAGCGCGAGTCGAAGCAGTTCGTGCCCACCGAGCTCGGCGAGGCGACAACGAAGCTGCTCAAAGAGAAGTTCCCGCGCATAGTCAACGTCAAGTTCACCGCGCAGATGGAGGATATGCTCGACCGCGTCGATTCCGGCGATATCGACTATGTCTCCGTCCTCGACGATTTCTACGGCGAGTTCGAGAAGTCGCTCGACAAGGCGAAAGCCGAGATGAAGGATGTCAAAATTCAGCTCGAAGAGGATATAACCGATATCCCCTGCGAGAAGTGCGGCAGAATGATGGTCATAAAGACCGGACGCTACGGCAGATTCCTTGCCTGCCCCGGCTATCCCGAGTGCAAGAACGCGAAGCCGCTCGTGCTCGAAACGAACGCAAAGTGCCCCAAGTGCGGCGCAAAGGTCATCGAGAGAAAGACGAAGAGGGGCTATACTTTCTACGGCTGCTCGAATTGGCCGGGCTGCGACTTCATGACCTGGGATAAGCCGACGGATGAGATATGCCCGCAGTGCGGCAAGTCCCTGTTCAAGAAGAAGGGCGGCGTTGTCGAATGCCTCAACGAGGGCTGCGGATATACGAAAAAGAGCGCAAGAAAAGGTAAAAAAACCGATGAATAAAGTTACCGTTATAGGAGCGGGCTTCGCGGGCGTTGAAGCCGCAAGACAGCTGTCGCGCGCGGGGATAAGAGTTACCCTGTGCGAGATGAAGCCGCAAAAATTCTCGCCCGCCCATTCGAGCCCGAACTTCGCCGAGCTCGTCTGCTCGAACTCCTTCAAGGCTTTGCGCACCGCGAGCGCCGCGGGCGAACTCAAAGCCGAGATGGAGATGCTCGGCTCGCTCTGCGTGAGCTGCGCCAAGGCGACTGCCGTCCCCGCAGGCGGCGCTTTAGCCGTTGACAGGGACGATTTCTCCGCCCTTGTCACAAAGACAGTCGAAGAAGATCCGCTTATAGATATAGTCCGCGGCGAGGTGACGGAGATACCCGCAGACGGCGTTGTGATTATCGCCGCAGGTCCGCTCGCGTCCGACGCGCTCTCCAATGAGATAGAGAAAATCTGCCCCGGACATCTGAGCTTCTACGATGCCGCCGCGCCGATAGTTTCGGCTCAGAGCCTCGATATGTCCTGCGCGTTCAAGCAGTCGCGCTACGACAGGGGCGGCGAGGATGACTATATAAACTGTCCGATGGACAAAGAGGAATATGAGGCGTTTTATGAAGCCCTTGTCGGCGCAGAGAGCGCCGAAACCCACTCGTTCGACAAGCGCAAGGGAGTCTACGAGGGCTGTATGCCGATAGAAGTCATGGCTCTGCGCGGGCAGGATACTATCCGCTTCGGTCCGATGAAACCTGTCGGTCTGCGCGATCCGCGCACGGGACACAGACCGTGGGCGGTGCTCCAACTCAGGAAAGAGAACTCGGCGGGTACTATGTACAATCTCGTCGGCTTCCAGACGAATCTGAAATTCGGCGAGCAGAAGCGCGTTTTCTCTATGATACCCGCGCTCAAAAATGCGGAGTTCGTGCGCTACGGCGTCATGCACCGCAACACTTTTATAAATTCACCCAGGCTCCTCAGAGCGGATTTCTCGCTCAGGAGCGACAGACGAATATTCTTCGCGGGTCAGATAACCGGCGTGGAGGGCTATATGGAGTCCGCCGCCTCGGGAATACTCGCCGGCATCAACGCCGCGCGGTATATAAACGGAAAAGACCCGTTCGTCATGCCCGGGGACACCGTCATGGGTGCGCTCGCACGCTATATCAGCGACGAGAGCGTGACGGATTTTCAGCCCATGGGCGCAAACTTCGGAATACTTCCGCCCCTCGACGAGCGTATCCGCTCGAAGCAGGAGCGTTATGAGAAGATCTCGCAGCGGGGACTCGAGTCTGCGGGAAAATATATCGAAGGAGAGAATGAAAAATGAAGATTATAGTTGATGCTTTCGGCGGCGACAATGCACCTCTTGAGGTTATCAAGGGCAGCCGCAGCGCAAAGGACGATCTCGGCGTGGACATAGCGCTCGTCGGCGATAAGGAAAAGATATTCTCCTGCGCTGCGCAGAATAAGATATCGCTCACGGGCATTGATATTATAGACGCTCCGGATATTATCGCCATGACCGATCAGCCCGGTGAGATACTCAAAAGCAAGAAAAACTGCTCTATGGCGGTCGGACTTCAGGCTCTTGCGGACGGCAAGGGTGACGCATTTGTCAGTGCCGGTTCAACCGGCGCGCTCGTCATGGGTGCGACTTTTATCGTCAAGCGCATCAAGGGCGTAAAACGCCCGGCGATAGGCAGCGTCCTGCCCTCTAATGACAAGCCGTTTCTTCTGCTCGACTGCGGCGCGAACGCAGACTGCACCGCGGAGCATTTAAAGCAGTTCGCCCAGATGGGCGCGATATATTCGGAGAAGTTCGTAAAAGTTCAGTCTCCGCGCGTGGCTCTTGCGAATATCGGCACCGAGGACAGCAAGGGCGACCGCCTGCGCCATGAGGCGTTCGATCTGCTCAAAGAGACGAAAGGCGTCAACTTCATCGGCAACGTCGAGACTCGCGACGTGCCCTACGGCTGCTGCGATGTGCTCGTTGCGGACGGCTTTACGGGCAACATTATCCTCAAGCTCTATGAGGGTGTCGCGGGCGCGATGATGGCAAATATCAAGAGCATATTCAAAAAGAGCTCGATAACCATGCTCGCCGCCATGATGGTCAAGGGCGGACTGCTCGCGCTCAAGGTGAGAATGGATTATTCCGAGTTCGGCGGTGCGCCGCTGCTCGGAGTCAACGGCGTTGTTATCAAGGCGCACGGCTCGTCCGACGCAAAGGCTATCCGCAACGCCATAAGGCAGGCAAAGACTTGCGCAGAAAAAAATATAGTCGGCACCATTGCACAGAGCGTCAAGGAAGCTGCCGACGCGGAGTAAAAAAATGGACAACAGAGAACTCGAAAAGAAAATAGGCTACAATTTCAAGAATAAAAAGCTGCTCACCGAGGCGCTGACCCACTCGTCATACGCCAACGAGCGGCAGGACGGCACGCGCTGCAACGAGCGCCTGGAGTTCCTGGGCGACTCGGTGCTCGGCTTTATCTCCGCCGAGCATTTCTTCCATCACTTCAAGCACCTGCCCGAGGGCGAGCTGACGAAGAGACGCGCTTATTTCGTCTGCGAGAAGTCACTCAGCGAATTTGCGCGCACTCTCGGAATCGGCGACTATCTGCTCTTCGGCAAGGGCGAAGTGCTCACCGGCGGCAAGGATCGCCCGTCTATCCTCGCCGATGCGTTTGAGGCTGTGCTCGCCGCTATCTATCTCGACGGCGGCATAGAGCCGGCGAAGAAGTTCGTTTTCCGTTTTATCGATAAGGCGGACGAGGAGAAGCCGGTCGTCACGGACTACAAGACCACCTTGCAGGAGATAGTCCAGCGCAACCCCGAGGAGGCGGTCGAATATGTCCTCGTCGGCGAGAGCGGACCCGACCACAACAAGACCTTCAGCGTCGAAGTCCATCTCAACAGCAATGTTATCGGCCACGGCTCGGGCAGAAGCAAGAAGATAGCCGAGCAGGCGGCGGCAAAAGAGGCTCTGGAGCTCATGGGGCTCAAGGCATGAAACATATAAACGTCTCCGTCTTTGTGCCCCACGCGGGCTGCCCGCACCAATGCAGCTTCTGCAATCAGAGGAGTATTTCGGGCGCGAAGAGCCAGCCGACGGCGCAGGATGTGCGCGACGCGGCGCTCATCGCCATGCGCTCGTCCCCCGAGGGAATAAAAGACGGGGAGATAGCATTTTTCGGCGGCAGCTTCACGGCTATCGACCGCGATTATATGATCGAGCTGCTCTCTTCGGCGCAGGAGTTCATCGGCGAAAACGGCTTCAAGGGCATCAGAATATCCACCCGCCCGGACGCTGTTGACGGCGAGATATGCGATATCCTTGAAAAGTATCATGTCACGGCGGTCGAACTCGGCGCACAGAGCACGAATGATAAAGTGCTCGCGATGAACCGCAGGGGTCACACGCGCGAGGATATCTTCCGCTCGGCGCGGCTCTTAAAAGAACGCGGCTTTGAAACTGGACTCCAGATGATGACCGGGCTCTACGGTTCGAATGATGAGGACAGCATCGGGACGGCACGGGACATAATTTCGCTTTCACCCGATACCGCGCGGATATATCCGACGGTCGTTATAGAAAACACGGAGCTCGCCGAGCTATATCGCAATGGCGAATACCGCCCGCAGACTCCCGAAGAGGCGGCGGTGCTCTGCGCGAAGATACTGCCGATGTTCGAGCGAGCGGGGATAAAAGTCATCCGCCTCGGACTTCATTCCGGCGGCGACGTCGAGGGCTCTTTCGTTGCCGGCGCATATCATCCGGCTCTGCGCGAGATGTGCGAGGGGCATATATATTTTGATATTATTAACAGAGCACTCTCCGGAAAAGAAAAGGGGAAGTACATAATATATGTCGCCCCGCGTGAAGTTTCAAAAGCTTCCGGGCAGAGAAGATGCAATATCGAAAAGCTCAGAGAACTCGGCTATGAATGCAGGATAAAAGAAAATGCGGCTCTCTCGGCGCGTGATATAACCTTGGAAAAAGTCAACTTATTATAAAGGCAGGCAGATAAATGTTACTAAAAGCACTCGAACTGCAGGGCTTCAAATCCTTTCCCGACAAGACAACGCTTGAATTCGGAAAAGGCATAACCGCAGTCATAGGACCCAACGGCTCCGGCAAGAGCAATATCTCCGATGCCGTTCGCTGGGTTCTCGGCGAGCAGTCGTCAAAGAGCCTGCGCGGCTCGAAAATGGAGGATGTTATCTTCGGCGGTACGTCGCTGAGAAAAGCGATGGGCTTTGCCGAGGTCACTCTGCGCCTCGATAACACCGACCGCACCCTCAACAACTGCGACAAGGACGATGTCTCCGTCACCCGCCGCTACTACCGCTCGGGTGAGAGCGAGTATCAGCTGAACGGCGAGACTGTCCGCCTGCGCGATATCCACGAGCTGTTTATGGACACGGGACTCGGACGCGACGGCTATTCAATGGTCAGCCAGGGCAGAGTCGCCGACCTTATCTCTTCGCGCTCGCCGCAGAGGCGCGATATGCTCGAAGAGGCGGCGGGAATATCCCATTTCAGATACCGCCGCGCGGACGCGACACGCAGACTCGAACAGGCGGAGGAAAATCTCGTTCGCCTGCGCGATATATTGACCGAGCTCGAAGGCCGCGTCGGGCCGCTCAAAACGCAGAGCGAAAAGGCGCAGAAGTTCTTGGTTCTTGCAGGGGAAAAGAAGGAGCTGGAGATAGGTCTTTGGCTCAAGACGATAGAGCGCTCCCGCGAGGGACTCAGGGCGCAGGAGGATAAAATATCCCTCGCCGCCGCGGACTATGAGCAGGCGGAGCGCGAGCTCGAACAGATATCGGCTCAGATAGAAGAGCTGATGAGCACGGGCAGCGGAATAACCGTGCAGATAGAAGAACTGCGAACGAAAGCCGCCTCCGACGAAGAGCAGGCGACCGCAGTTGACGGCAGAATCGCCGTCGAGCACAACAACCTCGCACATAACCGCGAGACGATAGAGCGCATAAAGCGCGACATGGAAGCGGCGACCGCCACCGAGCAGCACCTCGAGGAGCAGATCGACGCCGCCCAAAAAGAAATAGAATCTATAGACGCCGAGATAAAGGGCTGCCAAGCGCAGCTACTCGAGCTGCTCGACAGCACGGGCAAGCTCAAGGAGCAGGAGAGCGCGATAACCGCCGAGCGCGACAGCGCAGAAGCGCAGGCGAAGGCCATAAACGAGTCTCTCTCCGCCGCAAAAATCGAGCAGAGCACGGCGCGCTCCTCCGCGCAGGAGATAGCCGCGCGCCTCGGCACAGTTGATGAAGTCATCGCTTCGCGCGGCGGACTGCTTGACGCACTCCGTGAGCAGGCCGAAGTCAGCCGCAAGAACCTTGATGCGTGCCTTGAAAATATAGAATCACTTTCAAATTCAATAGACGGCTACTCTATGATAGTCCGTTCGCGCTCCGAAAAGGCGGAGAAGATGCGCCGCGAGCTCGACGCTGCAACGCTCGATATCCACCAGAAGCAGGCGCGCATCAGAATGCTCGAGGATCTCGAGAAGAACATGGAGGGCTATTCAGGCTCCGTTAAAGCGGTCATGCGCGAAGCAAAGCGCGGAACGCTGCGCGGAATCCACGGACCTGTGTCCCAGCTGATAACCGTTGATGCTAAGTACGCCGCGGCGGTCGAGACGGCTCTTGGCGCCGCCGTGCAGAATATAGTAACCGACGACGAGTCGGCGGCAAAACGCGCCATAGCCTATCTTAAAGAGAGCCGTGCAGGACGCGCGACTTTCCTGCCGATGACGGCGATAAAGCCGCGCCCGTTCAGGGAGGACGGACTCGATTCCTGCGCCGGATTCATCGACATGGCGGACAGGCTTCTTCGATGCGACGACGAGTATCTGCCGATAATCAGGAATCTGCTCAGCCACACCGCCGTTGCGGATAATATCGACAGCGCGATAGCCATCTCCAAACGCTTCGGCCACAGATTCAAAGTCGTCACGCTCGACGGTCAGGTCATGAATGCGGGCGGCTCAATGACGGGCGGTTCGCGCGGGCAGAACGCGGGAATACTCAGCCGCGGCAATGATATAGAACAGCTCAAAAAGACCGTCGCGAAGCTTGAAAAAGACCTTGCCGAGCGGCAGGAGAGATACAAAGAGCTCGCGGGCGAAGTCTCGGCGGCACAGGCGGAATATGACGGCGTGACGGCGGAGCTCCAGAAAGCGCAGGAAGAAAAAATCCGCCGCGAGGGCGAACTGCGCATGATAGACGACAAGATAGAAACCGCCGAGTCGGCGCTCAATGACCTCGAAGCGGAGAAGCGCAGCTCCGCAGAGCGCACCGCGAAGCTCGAGGAAATTCAGACTCAGGCGCAGAAGAAGATAGATGAATTTACCTCTCAGCTCGACTCGGTCAATGAAAAGATAACCGAAATCGAATCGCGCCGCGATGAACTGCTCAGCACCCGCGAACAGAACGCGGACAAAGAGAGCAGCATCAACCTCAGCATCCTTGCGTTCAAAAAGGATATTCAGGCGCGAGAGGAAGTTATCGAAACGCTCAAACGCCGCAGAAGCTCCCATGAGGGTCATGCTGATGAGCTTAAATCGGAGGTCGACTCCATAACCGAGCAGATGACCGCAACGAACGAGCTTATAGAACAGCTCAAAGGCGAGGCGGCATCGCTTCGCGCCGAGGCTCAGCAGAAGAAAGACGAGATATCCTCGCTCGCTCAGAAGCGAAGCGGAGTCGAGGGCGAGAGCACCAAACTTCGCGCCCAGGAGCGCTCGGTCAGCGACAGGCGCGAGAGGCTGTCCGGCGAGCGGGCAAGGCTCGAAGAACGCCGCGACTCGATGCAGCGCGAGCTCGAAAATGCGCAGAACAAGCTCTATGACGAATATCAGCTCACTCGCCGCGAGGCGGAGGAACTCGGAATAATTATCGAAGATCCGCAGAAAGCGCAGCGCGATCTCAATGATATAAAGAACAAGATAAGAGCCCTCGGCAATGTCAATGTCGGCGCTATTGAGGAATACAAAGAGGTCTCCGAGCGCTACGAGTTCATGAAAACTCAGATAGACGATGTCGAAAGCTCCCGCGCGGAGCTGCTCACGCTCATAGGCGACCTGACCGGCAAAATGTCGGAGCGGTTCAGGGAGCAGTTTGACCGCATAAACACTATCTTCGGTCAGACATTCTCGGAGCTGTTCGGCGGCGGCAAGGCGGAGCTTATTCTTGAGAATCCGCTCGACGTGCTCGAATGTGCCATTGAGATAAAGGTTCAGCCCCCGGGCAAGAATGTTCAGAACATCGACCTGCTCTCGGGCGGCGAAAAGGGACTTGCGGCAATCGCACTGCTGTTCTCCATCCTCAAGGTCACTCCCGCGCCGTTCTGCTTCTTCGACGAGGTCGAAGCGGCGCTCGACGATGTCAACGTCACGCGCTACGCACAGTATGCTCGCCGCATGACGAAGAACACGCAGTTCATACTTATTACGCACAGACGCGGCACGATGGAAGAAGCTGATGTCCTCTACGGAGTCACAATGCAGGAGGACGGAGTCTCCAAACTGCTCGAACTCAAGACCGCCGAGATGGCAAAGAAGCTCGGATTGACACAGTGATACATATAATAAGCCCCGGAGTTTTCCGGGGCTGTTTTTATAATTTGTGATAAGTCGGGGGTCAGGTCATGCAAATCATTCCTCCCTCTTCCCTCCAACCGCTTTGCCGAGTTCGGAAAACGCTATCGGTGCGAGGGCGAGGGCGGCGACGGTCAGCCACTCATATATATTGAGCACGGACACATCGAACAGCACCCGCAGCGGCGGGACGGTCATAACAATGAGTTGGAGCGCGGCGCAGAGGGCGGCGCAAATAGTGAGCTTTCTGTTTGAAAAAATACCGATGCTGAAAACCGAGCGGCGCGAGCGCATATTGAACGAATGAGCTATCTCGCAGAGGCTCTGCGTCGCAAACGCCATGGTGCGTCCAAGCTCGACGCAGGAATTTTTAAAGAGCGAGTTGCCAGCGACGAACGCAAACAGACTCAGCGCGCCTATCAACATTCCCTCGAGGGCTATGTCGAGCCCCGTGCGGTCGGCGAAAAAGCTCTTTGAGCTGTCGCGCGGGGGACGCTGCATGATACGGCTGTCGAGCCTCTCCGCGCCGAGCGCGAGCGCGGGCAGGGAGTCTGTGACGAGATTTATCCACAAAAGCTGTATCGGCAGGAGCGGCGCGGGCATGCCGAAGAGAGTGGCGGCAAAGACGCAGAGTATCTCGCCGATGTTGCAGCCGAGCAGATAGTGTATGGCGCGGCGGATGTTGTCATATATTCCGCGCCCCTGGGCGACGGCTTTGACTATTGTCGCAAAATTGTCGTCGGTCAGAATCATGTCGGCGGCGTTCTGCGCCACCTGCGTGCCGCCCTTGCCCATGGCGCAGCCGATATCGGCGGCCTTTAATGCGGGCGCGTCATTGACCCCGTCGCCCGTCATCGCAACAACTTCACCGTGGGCGCGCAGAGCTTTGACTATCCGGACTTTGTGTTCGGGCGTCACACGCGCATATACGCGGCAGGAGCGCACGGCGCGCGCGAATTCGTTCTCGCCCATTTTGTCTATCTGCGCGCCCGTCAGACATTCGCCGGAGCGCGAGAGTATGCCGAGTTTTTTCGCCGTGGCGCAGGCGGTGCCCGCATGGTCGCCGGTTATCATAACAGGCGTTATTCCCGCGCGGCGGCAGGTTTTGACCGCCTCATATGCCTCTTCGCGCGGCGGATCCTCCATGCCGATAAGCCCGCAGAATGTCAGCCCCGTCTCGCTTATTTTCCCCCCGTTTGTCTCGCCCGTGGCGACGGCAATGACTCTCAGCGCCCGCTCGGCAAGAGAGGCATTGAGACTCAGTATTTTTTCACGCCGAGCCGAAGTCAGCGGGCTTTTCGTTCCGTTTAATATTATATCGGAACACTTTTTTATCAGCACATCGGGCGCGCCCTTTGCGACCGTTATTATTTTATCTCCGTCTCTTATCGCGACGGACATCATCTTCCGCTCGGACGAGAACGGTATTTCATCGGTTCTGGGCTTTTGGCGGTTGAGCTTCGCCGTATCGGTGCCGGATTGCTCCGCCGCCGCGACTATCGCAGCCTCGGTCGGCTCGCCGGACACCTTGCCCTTGCCCTTGTATTTTGCGTCGCAGCAGAGCGCGGCGAGCGAGAAAAGCTTTTTTGCCTCTTCGCCGGTCAGCTGAATTTCGCCCGACGGCGAGCAGGCGGCAGTGACTGTCATTTTATTTTGTGTCAGCGTACCTGTCTTATCGGAGCAGATATATGTTGCCGCGCCGAGCGTTTCGACTGCAGGCAGGCGGCGTATGACCGCGTTGCTCTTCGCCATCTTCTGCACTCCGAGCGAGAGCACAACGGTGACAACTGCGGGCAGTCCCTCGGGGATAGCCGCAACGGCGAGGCTCACCGAGAGCATGAACGCGCTGAGCACGCCCATGCCGCGCAGGATGCTGAGCACGAATATCAGCGCGCATATCGCCAGCGCGCCGATGCCGAGGACTTTGCCTATCTTCGCGAGCTTTATTTGCAGCGGCGTTGTCGGTTCGTCTTCTGTGTTCAGAAGATGTGCTATCTTCCCGACCGCCGTGTCCATGCCTGTCTGAGTCACGACCGCTCTGGCGTGACCTGCGGTTATGACTGAGGACGAAAATATCATATTTTTGAGCTCCGCCTGCGGACTTCCGTCGGGAATGCGGCAGAGAGCGTCCTTTTCGCACGGCATGGATTCGCCGGTCAGTGCACTCTCCTGTGCCGACAGCGAATGTGAAGATATCAGCCGCGCATCTGCGGGGACAAGATCGCCCGCACGGACTTCTATAATATCCCCGCGAACAACTTCCGATGCAGGGATTTTTGTCTCTTTTCCGTCTCTTATGACTGCCGCCGTCGGCGCGGACATATTTTTAAGCGCCTCGAGCGAATGCTCTGCGCGCCGCTGCTGAATGACCCCGACTGCGGCGTTGAGGATAACTATTATCAGTATCATTATCGGGTCGGCGAAGTCGCCGTGCTCCTCTAAAAACGAGGTCGCGAACGACACTCCGCTCGCTATGAGCAGGACTATCACAGTGAAATCCTTGAACTGCTCGAAAAATTCCGCGATGATACTTTTTTTCTTTTTGCCGCGCAGTATGTTTTCGCCGTCCTGCCCGAGCCGCTTCTCCGCTTCGCGCGAGCTCAAGCCCCTGTCTACGCTGCTGCTGAGTTTGCCGACCGCGTCCGCGGCGCTCATCGAATACCAGTCCATATTTTCTCCCCTTTTTTATTGAGTCCGTGCAATATATATTCAATTTATCGCCGAAAGTTTACCAAAGTTATTGAACCGTTCACATTTCAATGATAAAATAAATTGTAATTATGTCTTTTTTTCGACAGACGGAGGTATCGCGCTTCGTGACAAAGATAGTTAAATTTCTAAAACCGTATATGGGGGCTACCGTGGCGGCGCTGTTTTTCTCGCTGTTCAACAATCTTATGCAGCTGATCCTGCCCGCGATGATGGCTCTGATGATAAACACCGGCATCGGCGACGGGCGCATGGGCACTGTTCAGCTCGTCGGCGGCGTTATGGCGGTGCTCTCCGCTATTGCGATAGGCGCGGCAATCGCGGGAAGCTACTATTCTTCAAAGGTCTCCGCCTGCTTCGGTCTGTCGCTTCGCCGCGCGCTGTTCGTCAAGGTCGAGTCGCTGAGCCAGTGCGATATAGATAAGATAGGCACGCCCTCGCTGATAACGAGAACGACAAACGACATCCGCCAGATTCAAGACATGATCCTGATGATGATCCGCATTATTATCAGCGCGCCGATAGTCATGGTCGGCGGCGCGTTCATGGCGTTCACGCTGAATAAGAGGCTCTCGACCGTCATGTTCATCGCTATTCCGATAATTTTGGTTATCGCCCTCGTCGTCGCAAAGCAGGTTCTGCCGATGTTCGACAAGGCGCAGAAAAAGACCGACAGACTCAATCTCATCCTGCGCGAGAAGCTCAGCGGAATCAGAGTTATCCGCGCGTTCAACCGCTCGGAATATGAGGACGAGAAGTTCAGAAAGGCAAACTACGACCTGACCGGACTCATGCTCAAGATAAACCGTATTTTTGCGTTCCTTATTCCGCTCGCAACGCTTCTTTGCTATGTCATAGTCGCCATTCTCCTCAAGATGGCGGCGGATCAGATAGACGCGCTCGACGCCGTCGCGGACAGCGTGCAGATAGCGAACACCGTCGGCGATCTGCAGGCGTTCATGGTCTATATGATAATGATAATCTACGCGGTCTCCATGGCGGCGTCGCTGTTCGTGATGCTCCCGAAAGCGGAGATATCCGCAAAGAGAATCAACGAGGTTCTCGACCTCGTCCCGATGATAAAAGAGACCGAGCATCCGATAACCCCCGACGCAGACCGCCGCAGCGAGCTTGAGTTCGACTGCGTGAGTTTCAGCTATCCGGGCGCCGATTCACCGATACTTTCGCGCATCTCTTTCAAGACCATGCCCGGCGAGACTACCGCCGTTATCGGCTCGACAGGCTCGGGCAAATCGACTCTCGTCAATCTTATCCCCCGATTCTACGATGTCTCGGGCGGCAGGATTCTCATTGACGGCGTGGATATAAAAAATATGTCTATGCGCACCCTCCACGAGAAGATAGGCTTCATCCCGCAGAGCGCATTCCTGTTCAGCGGCACCGTCGCCGACAACCTGCGCATGGGCAAACCCGACGCTACAGAAGAGGAGATGTGGGAGGCGCTCGAAACCGCGCAGGCGGCAGACTTTGTCAGAGCTATGCCGGACGGACTCGACAGCGAGCTCTCGCAAAACGGCAAGAACCTTTCCGGCGGTCAGCGCCAGCGCCTCGCGATAGCGCGCGTGTTGATAAGAAAGGCTGAGATATATGTTTTTGACGACAGCTTCTCGGCTCTCGACTTCTCAACCGATGCAAAGCTCCGCAAGGCTCTGCGCGAGAGAATGCCGGATATAACAAAAATAATCGTCGCCCAGCGCGTCGGAACGATAATCGACGCGAGCCGTATAATCGTGCTCGACGAGGGCAAGGTGGCGGGCATCGGTACTCACCGCGAGCTGCTTGAAAATTGTACAGTCTATCGCGAAATTGCCCAATCCCAGCTTTCAAAGGAGGAACTCGCATGAGCAGAAGATCACCTCTGAAGAGAAAGCGCACCTCGCAATCGAGAAAGAAATACAGCGGATATTCCGGCGGCAACCGCCGCCCCGGCGAAAAGCCGAAGAATTTCAAAGAGACCGTCTCGCGCTTCGTGCCGCTCTTAAAGCCGTTTATCCCCGGCATGGTCGTCGTGCTCATAGCGGGCGTTATCGGCACGGTGCTGACCGTCACGGGACCGATGTTCCTCGGCGACATAGTCGACGCGATAAAAGAGCAGGCGGATATAAAGCTCTCCGGCGGCGAGATAAACTTTTCAAAGATACAGAAAATCCTGCTGACCATTCTCGGCATCTACGGTCTGAGCGCGGTGCTCAGCTATGTTCAGCACTATATCATGGCGGGCGTCACGCAGTCCGTCGTGCGCGATCTGCGCGACAAGGTAAACGACAAGCTGACCCACCTGCCGCTGAGCTATATCGACTCTCACTCGAAGGGCGATATCCTCAGCAAAATGATGAATGATATCGACAATATCAGCAACACCCTGCAGAACAACCTTATTCAGATAATCACCTCTGCGGTGAGCTTCATCGGTATGCTTGCGCTGATGTTCTATGTCAGCTGGCAGTTAACTCTTATCACGCTCTCCGTGCTCCCGCCGAGCCTTCTCGTGATATCGATCATCTCTAAGCGCTCCAAGCGTTATTTCCGCCGCCAGTGGGACGAGACGGGCAACATAAACGGACACATCGAAGAGATGTACACCGGTCACACGCTCATCAAAGTCTTTGACCACGAGGAACAGGCGATAGACGAGTTCGATGATATAAACGTAAGCCTCGCAAAAGCCGGATACAAGGCGCAGTTCATCTCCGGCATAATCGGTCCGATATTAAATTTCGTCAGCAACATAGCCTATGTGCTCATCTGCGTCATAGGCGGCGTGTATGTCATAAAGGGCACTTTCTCTCTCGGCGACATAACAACTTTCTTCACTTATTCAAAGCTCTTCATGCAGCCGCTCGTCAGCATCGGCAACATTGCGAACAACCTTCAGTCCTCGCTCGCGAGTGCGGAGCGCGTGTTCAACCTGCTCGATGAGCCCGACGAGTGCGCCGACTGCTACGACACCAGGATCGAAGAGCCCAAGGGCGAGGTCGAATTCAGAGATGTCAGCTTCAGCTACATTCCCGAAGTGCCGCTTATAGAAAACATGAATCTGAAAGTCGAGCCGGGTCAGCTCGTCGCGATAGTCGGACCGACGGGAGCGGGCAAGACGACATTCGTGAACCTGCTCATGCGCTTCTATGATGTCAATAAAGGCGAGATTCTTCTCGACGGGCACGACATACGCTCGATACCGCGCGAAAATCTGCGCAGTGTATTCGGCATGGTGCTCCAGGACACATGGCTGTTCGAGGGCACGATAATGGAGAACATAGCCTACGGCCGAAAGGGCTGCTCGCGCGAAGAGGTCATTGACGCGGCAAAGGCGGCAAGGGTTCACCACTTCATCAGCACTCTGCCCGACGGCTACGAGACGATGCTTGAAGAGAACGGCGAGAACATCTCTCAGGGTCAGCGCCAGCTTCTGACGATAGCCCGCGCCATCCTCGCGAACCCGTCGGTGCTTATCCTCGACGAGGCGACAAGCTCCGTTGACACGCGCACAGAAGTGCATATCCAAAAGGCGATGAACGCGCTGATGAACGGCAGAACGAGCTTCGTTATTGCACACAGGCTCTCGACCATCCGCGACGCCGATGTTATCTTGGTTATGAACAACGGCACGATAGTCGAGCAGGGCACGCACGAACAGCTGCTCGCACAGAACGGCTTCTACAGAGAGCTCTACGCCAGCCAGTTCGGAGTGTAAAATATAAAAAATTATCCGCTGTATCAAATAATTGATACAGCGGATTTTTTGATTAAGATGATAAAATCTTTTGGCGGCGTGTAGCATAAAGAGCGAGCTTGGATTTTTAACAGAATCTATTTGGGCGCCCATATAGGTGAGCCGACTCGATGCATTGCTGCCGCGTAAGCGGCACGAAATCTTTGCAAAAGTTTATCTTACCGACCATAGGGGCGAATTTCGTTCGCCTTTAATTTTTCTGTGGTTTTCGGACAACGCACTTCGTATAGACAGCCCTTGCGGCTGTCCGCTATCAGCGATAGCCGATAAATTTTAAATTGATAATAGCTTGTTTTGCTGAAAAAAGGGAGCCGGAAATCCGACTCCCTCGTTTTTTATTTTTTCTTCGCGTGCTTGGCTTTTTTCTTCGGCTGTTCCTCGCCGAGGTCGATTGCGATAAACGCGACGTTCCAGATGAGTATCGCCAAAAACAAAACCGTCATCACCGCAGGTGCCGTGCTCATCGTGACGAGCACTATCTTGCCGAAGAGATTCATGAACGACATGTCGGTCAGCGAACCGAGGGTCAGCGTGCCCGCTTTGACCGCCGAAGAGACGGCGGAGAACGCTATCCTCATGCCTATAATGCTCAAAAGACCTGCCGCGCCGAGCGAAGCGGTCGCCTTGCGCGAGTTCGTCGCCGCGGCGACTATAACCGTCGCGAGCGCGACGAGCAGGGCGATGGCAAAGAATACAACAAAGGCGATAAAATTGCCCTTGAATTTCAAAAGTCCGTCCGGGAGCTCGGATGCGCCGCCTTTGACGAGGCCAGCGAAAAGACCGTCTCCCGTGAAAAGCTCGATGATGCGTTTGACGCTCAGATTCTCTACAATATTTGAATCATAGATAGTCGCGTGCATATAGACGGTTATGAGATCCGTGAAATATGCGACGGGGAACACTGCAATTGCCAGCAGAGCCGTCACAATTCTGTTGAGAGCTTTCATCCTGACCGACCTTTCTTACTTGATTATTTCTTCTTTTTGTCCCACGAGGAGTTGAGCGCAACGGTGCGGTTTATGATAAGATTGCCCGGAGCGCTGTCCTTATCGACGCAGAAGTAGCCCTGGCGCATGAACTGGAATGTATCGCCCGGCTTTGCATCGCGGAGTCCGCCCTCGAGCAGGCATCCGTCGATAATTTTGAGAGAATCGGGGTTGATGTTCTGAAGATAGTCGCCGTTTCCGTCCTCGCCTGCGGGGTTCTCGGTGTTGAACAGGCGGTCATAGAGGCGCACCTGAGCCTTCACGTTGTCCGCCGCGCTGACCCAGTGCAGAGTGCCGCGAACCTTTCTGCCGTCGGGCGTCTCGCCGCCGCGGCTCTCGGGGTCGTAGGTGCAGTGCAGGCAGGTGACTTCGCCGTTTTCATCGGTATCATATGAATTGCAGGTCACATAATATGCGCTCTTGAGACGCACTTCGTTGCCGGGGAAGAGCCTGAAATATTTCTTCACGGGCTCAGCCATGAAGTCCTCGCGCTCAACATAGAGCTCGCGGGAGAATGTGACCTTGCGGCGGCCGAGCTCGGGCTTGTCGGGATTTATCTCGACCTCTATCTCCTCGGTCTTGCCCTCGGGGTAGTTGTCGATAACGAGCTTTAACGGATTGAGAACAGCCATGGCGCGCGGGGCGTTCTGATTGAGATTGTCTCTGACGCACGCTTCGAGCAGACCGTAGTCAACCACGCTGTACGCCTTTGCAACGCCGACGCGGCTTATGAAATCGCGTATTGCGGCGGCGGGATAGCCCCTGCGGCGCATACCGCAGAGAGTGACCATTCTCGGGTCGTCCCAGCCGTTGACAACGCCGGTCTGAACCATTTCGAGGCACTTTCTCTTGCTCGTCACGCAGTAGTTGAGATTAAGGCGCGCAAACTCGATCTGGCGCGGCGGCTCTTCAAAGCCGATAGCGTCGATGAACCAGTTGTAGAGCGGTCTGTGGTTTTCAAACTCGAGCGAGCACAGGGAATATGTGACCTTCTCCGCAGCGTCGGAGAGGGGATGGGCAAAGTCATACATCGGATAGACGCACCACTTGTCGCCCGTCTGATGGTGGGAGACATGCGCGATTCTGTAGATGACCGGGTCGCGCATATTGATGTTCGGGCTCGCCATGTCTATCTTGGCACGCAGAACTTTTTCGCCGTTTGCAAATTCGCCCTCGGTCATGCGGCGGAAGAGGTCGAGATTCTCTTCAACCGAGCGGTCGCGGTAGGGGCTGTTTTTGCCGGGCTCTGTAAGAGTGCCGCGGTATTCGCGTATTTCCTCGGGCGACAGGTCGCAGACATACGCCTTGCCCTCTTTGATGAGCTTTATCGCGCACTCATAGAGAAAATCGAAATAGCTCGATGCGTAGTAGACCTCGTTCCATTTGTAGCCGAGCCACTCGATATCCTCTTTTATCGCGTCGACATATTCGACATCCTCTTTCGAGGGATTCGTGTCGTCAAGACGGAGATTGCACACTCCGCCGTATTTTTCCGCGATGCTGAAGTCGATGCATATCGCCTTTGCGTGACCGATGTGCAGATAGCCGTTGGGCTCCGGAGGGAATCTCGTCTGCACGCGGGTGTTGACCCCGTTTGCAAGATCCTCGTCTATAAAATCAGTGATAAAATTTGAATTGAGATTGGTGCTGTCCGCCATTTAGTTCTCCTCCTTGTAGTGTGCGAGCGCCGCAGCTAGTCTCGCTCTGACTCTGTCCTCGCCGAGCAGCCTGATTATCGAATGAAGATCGGGCGTGTTGCGGCGCGAAGTCACCGCGATTCTGATAACGGTCGAAAGGTCGCCGACATGACCCTTGAACGCCGTGGGATCTTTCTTGTATTCCTTGACGTTGGGCGTGTAGCCGAGCGGCTCGCACATCGCCTTGATGCGCGCAAACCATGCGTCCTTGCCGTCATTTATGTCAAACTCGCCGATGTATTTTTGAAGTATCGCCGCCGCATCGCCTGCGCTGATATTCTCGGGCAGGGTGTAGTCGGGGGTGTAGATTTCATCGTAGAAATACGAGACGAAGTCCTTGACCTGCTCCCAGTTTGCGATATCCTTTCGCGGCTTCGGACAGTCGCGGTCTATCGAGAATATGCCGCGCGCAAAATCGCGGTTAGAGTCGAGAAGCTTGTAGAGCTCCTCGTCATATTCTTTCGCCCAGTTCAGTATATTGCCGAGCACCTCGTCCGCTGTCATGTGCGAAATAATATTTTTGCTCACATCATTGAGCTTCGCCATGTCAAACAGGCATCCGCTCACGCTCATCTTCTTGAGATTGAACGGGAACTTCCAGCAGTCCTCCGTGGGATTCGCTCTGCGCCAGTCCTCGAAGTTCGAGTTGAGCAGCGTCATGATATATTCGATAACGCTCTCCTTTGGATATCCCTGCTCAACGAAGTAGCTGACCGCCGCCTCGGGGTCTTTTCTCTTCGAGAGCTTGCGCTTGGCGCCCGTCTCCTCGTCTATCTTCATGACCTGCGGAGTGTGCGCGTATTTCGGCACTCTGTAGCCGCACGCCTTGAACAGCGCGATGTGCTTCGGGACGGAGGATATCCACTCCTCGCCGCGAATAACGTGCGTCGTGCGCATGAAGTGGTCGTCGCAGACATGTGCAAAGTGATAGGTCGGCACGCCGTCGCTCTTCAAAAGCACCTCATCGATTATATTCTCCGGCATTTCAATCTTGCCGCGGATCATGTCGTCAAAGACAATTCTCTTGTTCTCGTCGCCCTCGGAGCGGAAGCGGAGCACATAGGGCTCGCCAGCCTCGATGCGTCTCTTCTGCTCGTCAAAGCTCAGGTCGCGGCACTTCGCCCATTTGCCGAAATATCCGGTTATCGCCGCGCCGCCGTTTTCCTGCTCTTCGCGGATAGCGGCGAGCTCGTCCGCCGTGCAGAAGCAGGGGTATGCCTTGCCCTCCTGCACAAGACGCTTGGCGACCGCGTGGTAAATTTCAACGCGCTTGCTCTGGGTATAAGGACCGTAGGCGCCCTTCTCTGTGTCGAATCCGGTCACGCCCTCATCAAATTCGAGACCAAAATTTTTGAATCCGTTGATTATCGCGGACACGCCGTCGGCGACCTCGCGCTTCTTGTCCGTGTCCTCGATTCTCAGATAAGTCAGTCCGCCGCTGACTCTCGCCGTCAGAAAATCGACGAGCGCGCCGAACAGGCCGCCTATATGGAGATACCCCGTCGGACTCGGTGAGAATCGGGTCACGCGCGCGCCCTCGGGCAGCTCGCGCGGGGGAAATCTCAGCTCGCAGTCCTCCGGCGTCAGCCCGTTTGAGCCGAACAGGAGATCGGCGAGTCTTTCGTTATCAGTCATTAAACCGCACTCCGTTTCTTGAGTAAATATATACACTATATTATTGCAGAAAAACGCCCGTCAATCAAGAGCCAAAAAACAATTTCTCAAATCAAAAGAGGACAATCGATAAAAATTTCATAAATCTTTATTTTTCCATTGATTTTTGCACTCTTTTATTTTATAATGAATACGACCGCGCAAGCAGTGGATTGATTTTTCGTGCTCATTCGCTCGGGAGAGAAAACCGCAAAAAAGCGCGACTGAATGAAGATTTCATATTCGGAGGTAACAGAAATGACAAAGAAGATCATAGCTCTTGTCCTTGCTCTCTGCTTCGTTTTTGCTTTTGCAGCCTGCAAGAAGGATAAGGACAACAGCGACACAACCACAGGCGAGCCCAACACTTCGGCAAACGGCGAGACGATTGCAAATGACGAGTCCAGCGAAGCTGAGTCCGTCAGCGGCGACGAGTCCACCGAGGCTCAGACCGACGCTTCCGGCAACACCGTAGCTCCCGAGGAGACCAAGAAGGACAATCAGGGCGGCAATCAGGGCGGCAATCAGGGCGGCAGCAGCACTGCTTCCAAGCCCGCGACAAAGGCTGAGATAGTTGCGTATTTCAACAAGGCCATTAACGGTGTTAAGCCCAGTGCGAAGAGCGTTACAAGAGTTTCTGAGACGAACTACAGAAGCGGCAAAATCACCGGAGTGCCCTCCATCGTCGATAAGCTTGTCGGCGGTATAGACAGCTTTGTTGACGGTCAGCTCAAGAAGAACAGCAAGGGCTCCGAAACATTCTCCAATTCTGCGGCTATAAAGGCTAACTTCCCTGTTGAGAACGAGTCCTGGTCGAGCAAGCTTACTGCGAATGATGTCGCAAGCGCAACTTGCACCGAGGCGGGCGGAGTTTACACCATTACTATAAAGACGGTTGCCGACAAGGCTTCCTCCAACGTTCATCACGGCTCGGGTCATGCCCCGAAGGTTTTCAGCGTGGTTCTCCCGTCTGTTATCAACGATCAGTTTAGCGGCGGCGTGCTTAAGTCTGTCGCTAAAACCTTTAAAATCGGCACCGCTCAGATGGAGTATCCCTCCGGCACAGTTACCGTTAAGGTTGATGCTAAGACCAGCCGTGTTATCAATGCTACATATGATGCCAAATGGACAATTCACCTTCCTCTTGGCGACGGAATGGTAGTGCTTCCTTTCGGCACAAAGACCATTTACAACATCGCTTACTAATTAAACAAAATGACTGTTTTGAGGCAGGAGTTTCCTGCCTCAAAATGCATTTACAAACATATCAAGTGAAAAAGAAGGATATTTAAAATGGAAAAGAAAGTTCTTGTTGAAACTTCCGCGCGCCATGTACATGTCACCAGAGAAGCTCTTGATATCCTCTTCGGCGAGGGCTATGAGCTGACCGTCAAGAAGGAGCTCTCTCAGCCCGGCCAGTTTGCGAGCAACGAGCGCGTTGCCGTTATCGGACCGAAGGGCAGCTTCCCGGCAGTCTCTATTCTCGGCCCCGTGCGTCCCGAGAATCAGGTTGAGATTTCACTCACCGACGCCCGTTCGATAGGCGTGACTGCTCCTGTCAGAGAGAGCGGCGACGTTGCGGGCAGCGGCGCCTGCAAGCTTGTCGGCCCCAAGGGTGAAATAGAGCTTGAGTGCGGCGTTATCGCAGCGCAGAGACACATCCACGCAACTCCCGAGGATGCCGAAAAATACGGTCTTCAGGACAAGCAGATAGTCAGCGTCAAGATCGACTCCAACGGCCGTTCGCTCGTTTTCGGCGATGTCGTCGTCAGAGTCAGCCCGAAGTATGCGCTGGCAATGCACATCGATACCGATGAGTCCAACGCCGCAGGCGCAACTCCCGGTCTCATGGGCGAGATACTTGCGTAACAAAAAAACGAAATTCAGTCCTCTGCACTCTGAGTGCGGAGGGCTTTTCGCTTGCGGTCGGGGAGGATGAGCAGACGCACTTATGTGCCAATAGCGGCGGAGCCCTTCAGGCAATATAACGGCATTTTTATTCTCACATATAAAATTATTGTCGGCTCCATTGTGTAAAGGGAGCTGGATCGGCGAATCCGAGACTGAGGAATTGCGTCCGGATAAAAATTGTCGTGGTTGTCCTCGGTTTATCAACAGGCAAATTCTTTTTTCCGGATACTTACGCGAAACCGCCGCCAAAATCAAAACACTTTTCCCAGATGTGTTTCACTAATGACGCATTTACACAATTTGGACTACCCCCGTTAAACGAAATTTTATCTTTTGTCTATTGAATGATTGGAACAACGATTATACAATTATATATAAATCAATAAGGAGTGAAATAAGATGAAAAAGATTCTGGCAATAATCCTTGCCGCTGTCCTCGTTCTCTCGTTCGCGGCGTGCAAGAAGAATGACACAAACAACGACACCACTGCCGGTGACGCGCAGACCTCCGGTCAGGCGGCGGATGTTTCCGCTTCCGATGATACCGCTTCTTCCGAAGAGGCTTCCTCCGAGGTCGAGACCGAGGTAGTCACCGATAAAGAGGGTCACACCGTTATCGAGACTAAGGCTTCTCAGTCCTCCGATACAAAGACCACGACCAAGGGCAGCACGACTCCCTCCAAGGGTCTCAACACCAACGACGCAGCAGCTTGCATCAAAGCTTATCAGGCGGCGGTCAACGCTACAAAGCAGTTCAAGAGCGGCAGACAGAACATGGCTCTCAAGGGCAGCATCACTGCTGACGGCAGCCTCGGCGCTCTGCTCAAGATAGCTCAGAAGCCCGTTGCAAACGCACTCAACAAGAACTCCAAGGATCGTACCGATATCCCCGGCAAGCCCTCGGGCATGCAGGCGAGCCACATGAAGAGCGCCAGCGCGGTGACCAGCGGCAACTACACCACAATCACCTTCAACGTCAAGGATCAGACTCAGGGCGCGAAGGCAGATAACCACAGCGGTTCCGTCGGCTGCGCAGTCGGTACTCTCGGCGATGTCGATAACGCTATCAGAGAGCTCGGACTCAGCGTCGACTACAAGGACGGCAAGATTGAGCTGACCTACACCAACTGCAAGGTCGTCGTCAAGATTGACAACACCACCGGCAAGATCGTCGAAGGCAGCTGGGCATATGATGTCAATGTCTATGCAAACGGCATCAAGGTCTCAATCGTCTCCGTCAATAACCTCAAGGGTATTGTCGCTTTCTCTTACACCGCTAAGGGCTGATATCTGAAAAAAATCGAAGCCGTCCGTCTTTTCCAGACGGGCGGTTTTTTGTCGGCTGTCGGGGATATGCGTCGGATAAACTGCGGCTTTATTAAAAATTAATTTTTTGCCATGTTTTTTTATAAGATTTTTCTTGACCTGTCTGCTTCAATATCTTAAAATATAAGCCTAATCAAGTGCAACACTCAGATAAAATCTGTCGGGAGGGAGAAGAATGAACAAAAAGCTTATGAGATTTGCCTCACTTTTGCTTGCGGCGGCTATGCTCTTTTCCTTTTCGGCGTGCAGAACGAACGATGACGGTTCGGAGTCTTCTACGGACGAACCCTCGGTCACTGATGCGGGGAATATTCATGAGGAGTCCACCGACTCTGCGGAGCTGACAACTGACGAGCCGACGACCGACTCAAGAACCGCGACGCGCTCCAATGTTTCCGGCGGAACAAAGACCGAGACTGTCAACGTCTACAAGGGGCTCAACTCCACGAACACTTCGCGGGTGCTCAAGTATTACAAAGCTGCGGCGGCGAACACCAAGAGCATCGACGCCACGCAGTATATGTCAATGAAGCGCGTTGATTACACTCCGCGCAACAGCTTCCAAAAGGGAATGCTCTCCCTGTTTACGGGCATAGCCTCTGCGGCGCTCGCGGCGAACAGCACGCCTGTGAACGAAGTGCCCGGAGTGCCCGATGAAATTAAGTCGAGCGACCTTATCTCCGCGAACGCCGTCGCTTACGGCAACTACACCATAGTGACGCTCAACGTTAGGATGCAGCAGGACGATCAGAATACTAAGGACGCGCATCAGGGCCCGGTCGGCAGGACTGTCGGAACGGTCGGGGACCTCGGCAGAGTTTTTGAAGCCATGCCGAGCATCAAGGTGAACTGCTCAAAGGGCAGCATTACGCTCAAGTATGACGACTGCAAGGTCGTTGTCAAAATAGACAACGGCAGCGGAATGATAGTCAGCGGCACATGGAGCTATACTGTTGATATCGATGTCGACAATATATATGCGAGCATCGCGGGCAGCGACGAGCTGCTGATAACGAACACAGGCGGCGCGGTCGGATTTGTTATAAAGACGAATGACGGAATCTCGCTTCAAAGCCGCAATTCAAAATAAAACTGACCCGCACGGCGCGATGCCGGGCGGGTTTTTGATATTAAATTAGGAAGAGAGCTGCCTTTTGACAGCTCTCTCTTTATGTTTTTATTTATCTGCTTCGGCGTCGTTTGCCTTTGCCTCTTCGATAACCTTCTGTGCAACGACGGGCGGCGCATCCTCATAGCGGGTGAACTCAAGGGTGAACCAGCCTCTGCCGGCGGTCACGGAGCGAAGGACGGTCGAGAAATCGCCCATCTCGCCCATGGGAACTTCCGCGATGAGCTCCTGGATCTTCGGCTCGTCGGACGGACCCATGCCGAGCACGCGGCCGCGGCGCTTTGTGACATCGCCCATGATGTCGCCGAGATTCTCGTCGGGCATATAAGCCTTCAGAGTGCCGATGGGTTCAAGGATAACGGGGTTCGCCTGCGGGATACCGTTCTTGTATGCTATGTTCGCGGCGGTCTTGAACGCCATTTCGGACGAGTCGACCGGATGATAAGAGCCATCGTAAAGAGTAGCTTTCAGACCGACCATCGGGTAGCCTGCAAGCACGCCCTTCTTGACGCTGTCGCGCAGACCCTTTTCAACTGCGGGGAAGAAGTTCTTCGGCACGGAGCCGCCGACAACTTCCTCGGCGAAAACGAGATCGTCGCTCTCGCAGGGCTCGAAGCGGATGAACACATCGCCGAACTGACCGTGTCCGCCGGACTGCTTCTTGTGTCTGCCCTGAACCTCGACCTTCTTGCGGATGGACTCTCTGTATGCGACCTTCGGCACGCTGAGATCGACCTCAACGCCGAACTTGTTCTTGAGCTTGGAAACGATAACGTCAAGGTGTTGCTCGCCGAGACCGGAGAGAATCTGCTCGCGGGTCTCCTTGTTGATGACGAACGAAATAGTGGGATCCTCTTCGAGAAGTCTGAGCAGGCTCGCCGCGACCTTCTCTTCGTCGCCCTTCTTGCGGACTTTGACTGCCATGGACAGGCAGGGGGTCGGGAACTTGATGCCCTCGAGCGTTATCGGGTTCTTTGCCGAGCAGACAGTGTCTCCGGTCTTGATGCCCGCAAGCTTTGTGACAACGCCGATGTCACCCGCGGGGATGCAGGATGCGTCCTCCTGCTTGCTGCCCTTGAGGGTGATTATCTTGCCCATTCTCTCGCTCTCTTCGGTGCGGGAGTTATAAGCGGGGGTGTCCGAGGTTATCTTGCCGGAAACGACCTTGAAGAAGGACATCTTGCCGACGAACGGGTCGGCGATAGTCTTGAAGCAGATAGCCGCAAGCGGGCCGTTTTCGTCGCAGGGAAGACCGTTCTCGCCTGCCTTGTCGGCTGCGGAGGGAGCGGAATAGACTATCTCGTCAAGGAGCATATCGATAGCTTCGCAGGTGTAGCCCGCGCAGGCGTATACGGGGATAACGGAGCCGTCGCTGACGCCGGAGTTGAGAGCCTTGATTATCTCTTCGCGGGTGAAAGTCTCGCCTGCAAAGAACTTCTCCATCAGCTCGTCGTCGCTCGAAGCGACTGCTTCTGTAAGTATATCGAGCATCTCGTCAAGCTGCGGGTCGGAGGGCAGTGCGACCTCTTTCTTCTCGCCGCTGCTGTAGTCAAAAGCCTTGCGGGACGCGAGGTTGACATATGCCGCAACCTTGCCGCCGTCCATATAGGGGACGATAACGGGGCAGATAGCACCGCCGACTGCGTCTTTTATAGCTGCAAATGTTTTATAGAAATCTGTATTGTCCGCGTCGCAGCGGGTGATGGCGAACATTCTCGAAATGCCTCTGGCGTTCGCCGCCTTGAGAGCTTTCTCTGCGCCGACGTCAAAACCGGAGCCCGCCGCAGTGACGATGAGCACGCTATCAGCCGCGCGGATGCCTTCGCTCATGCCGCCCGCAAAGTCAAAAAGACCGGGAGTGTCGATTATATTTATCTTCGCGCCGTTCCACTCGATAGCGGCAACAGCGGTTGAAACCGTGGCCTTTCTCTTCTTCTCCTCGGCGTCGAAGTCGAGCACGGTGGTGCCGTCGGCGACTCTGCCGAGTCTGTCGGTAGCCTTCGCGGTGTAGAGCATTGCTTCCGCAAGGGTTGTTTTTCCTCTGCCGCCATGACCTGCTATGGCGATATTTCTGATGTCTTTCGCGTTATAGGCTTTCAAAAAAAAGTCCTCCTTATCAAAGCGCCGCTGCGCGTTTAGATTTACTGCATAAAAATTAACCACAGTTTTGAGGAAATTATAGCATACATTACTATAGATTTCAACAAAAAAATAAAAATATATTCATTAACGTTATATAAACAAATTGAGCGCAGTTTGCACTTGTAAAAGGATATAAAAATAGTATGTTTTAGTCACATCGGGGCTGGTTATCTCAAAAAAATAAGGACTGCGGCGGTTCGCAGTCCCTTGTGATAAAAGTTATAACAAAACATCCCCCGCACCTCTCAGTGCAGGGGATGCATTATATCAATTTTTACGCAGCTTTCTTTTCTTTTCTGCGCTCTGCCGCGCGTCTGATAGCCTTGCCTATCTCGAACACCGGGATAGTGGAGACCGAGAGACCTGTGGAAATGAGCAGCTCATTGAGCTGGAATGTGCCGGGCGCGATGTCAAATTATTATATTATCTGGAGGCTTTTCTTTTCGCTGCGGCACGCTGAACGGCCTTGATTATCTCGACTATCGGGATTATCGAAAACGCGAGGGCGAGCGATGTCGCATATTCGGCGAAGCCTATCGGAGTGAAGCCGAAGGCGTTTGCGAGGAACGGTATCTCAATAACCGCCGTAGTCAGCACGAGAGACGCCACCATCGCGCCGAACAGCGGCATGTTGTGACTGCCGCGAAGGCTCATCTTTATGACCGAACCGCGCTGCGAGCGCATATTGAACGAGTGGAATATCTCGCACATCGACATGGTGAGGAATGCCATGGTCATGCCCTGCTCGCACTGTGCGATGTTCATAAACGCCCAGTGTCCCGTCTCGAAGCGTTCGCCTATGAAGAACGCCGCGAGGGTCAGTGCGGTGACCAGCAGGCCCTGATAGAGCACATCAAAGCCGAGCCCGCCTGCAAATATTCCGTCCGACGGATCGCGCGGGCGGCGGCGCATGATATCGCTCTCCGCCTTTTCGAGTCCGAGCGCGAGCGCCGGGAAGCAGTCGGTGACAAGGTTTATGAACAGCAGATGCGGCGCTTCGAGAATGGTGAAGCCGAGAAGCGTTGCGGTGAATATCGCGAGCACTTCCGCGAGGTTTGAGCCGAGCAGGAATTGAATGGCCTTTCGGATATTGTCATATATCCGGCGGCCCTCTTCAACGGCGTTGACGATAGTTGCAAAGTTGTCGTCCGTGAGCACCATGTCTGCAACATTCTTTGTGACGTCCGTGCCGGTGATGCCCATGCCTATTCCGATATCCGCGCTCTTTATCGACGGCGCGTCGTTGACTCCGTCGCCCGTCATGGCGGTTATCTTTCCTTTTGCGCGCCAGGCGTTGACTATTCTCGTCTTGTGCTCGGGCTGCACGCGCGCGTATACATATATATTTTCGACTCTGTCCGCGAACTCTTCGTCGCTCATCGCGGAGAGCTCCGCGCTGGTTATTGCCTGTGACGGATCGGTGAGTATGCCGAGCTCCGAGGCGATGGCAACGGCGGTGTCCTTATGGTCGCCGGTTATCATAACGGGGGTTATACCCGCGCCACGGCACTCCTCGATAGCCGCCTTGACCTCCGGGCGAACGGGGTCTATCATGCCGGTAAGGCCGATGAATATCAGGTCATGCTCGAGCGCCTCGGGCGAAAAATCGTCGGGCGCGGAGTCGTATTTTCTCATCGCCGCCGCGAGCACGCGCAGAGCCTTATCCGCCATCCTCTTGTTTTCCGAGGCTATTGTCGCCTTTATCTCGTCTGTCATCGGAACGATTTTTCCGTCAATAAAAGCGTGGGTGCAGAGATCGACGACAACATCGGGAGCACCCTTTGTGTATTGAATAATGCCGTCCGGTGTCTTGTGGACGGTGGACATCATCTTTCTGCCGGAGTCAAACGGAGCTTCGCCGATTCTCGGGCTGTCGCTTTTCAGCTCGCCCTTATGAAGTCCGAGGCTTATCGCGTAGCTGACGAGAGCCGCCTCCGTGGGCTCGCCGATCACGAGTCCGTCGGAATCCTCCTGCGCGTCGGAGCAGAGGGACATGGCTCTTGCGAGCAGCTTTTCGTCGCCGTAATGATCGACGACGGTCATCTTATTCTGCGTGAGAGTGCCTGTCTTGTCAGAGCAGATTATCTGCGCGCAGCCGAGCGTCTCAACAGCGGTGAGCTTGCGGATAACCGCATTTTTCTTCGACATGTTCGTAACGCCTATTGACAGCACGATAGTGACCACCGCCGCAAGTCCCTCGGGAACGGCGGCAACGGCGAGGCTGACGGCTACCATAAACACGTCGATAACGCTCTTGAATATCAGCGCGGGATCGCCGCCCGCGAGAGTGGAGCGCTCCATGAACAGCGAGAACGCGAAGATGAAAACGCAGATTCCAAGCACGAGGAAGGTGAGAGTCTTAGAGAGTCCTGCAAGCTTTTTCTGGAGCGGGGTCTGTCCGTCCTCCGCCTTTGTTATGGCGTCGGCTATCTTGCCCATCTCGGTATTCATGCCCGTGTCGGTGACAACGGCCTTGCCGCGTCCGTAGACAACGGCGCTGCCCATATACGCCATGTTCTTTCTGTCGCCCAGCGGAATATCGCCGCCGTCGCCCGCGCCGAGAACGGAGATAATTTTGCTCACGGGCACGCTCTCGCCCGTCAGCGCAGCCTCCTCTATTTTAAGGCTGGCGCTCTCGAATATGCGGCAGTCCGCGGGAACGGCGTCGCCCGCCTCGAGTACCACGATATCGCCGACGGTCAGATCTTCGCTCTTGACAGTCATTATCCTGCCCTCGCGTATGACCTTGGAGGTCGCCGCGCTCATCTCCTGAAGCGCCTCGATAGCCTTTTCCGCCTTACTCTCCTGCAAAACGCCGAGCACGGCGTTTATGAGCACAACGGCGAGGATTATCACGGTGTCCGTAGGGAAGGACGGCGAGCCGGAGACCTTGCCCTCGTAGACTGTTGTCACGGCGGATATGACCGCGGCGACGATAAGGATGATTATCATCGGGTCGGCAAGCTGCTCAAAAAACCGCCTGACGAGCGATTTCTGCTTTGCCTGTGCCAATTTGTTTTTGCCGTATTTCTCAAGACGGCGTTCGGCCTCGGACTGCGAAAGTCCGTTTTCCGAGCTCTCCGTCCGCTTAAACACCTCGCGGACGTCTTCAAGATAGTACTTCAATTTTTATGCCTCCCTTTCGGTTAAACAAAAAAGACCTTCGACAGACCATGTCTGCCAAAGGTCTTGCCTCAAACGCATTCAACGCATATGTCTGCTGCCAGCCGGGCTCGGTCGGTTATCGCGACCTGCACGACGGTTGGTGACAGCGAGATGGGCTTTTGCCCATAGCTACTCCCCAATGGATGTGCATTTATCATACTCCGCAAAAGAGGAAATGTCAATTAAAAATTTATAAATTTTTATCTATTGTTCTTTTTATTCGACAAAATCGCTCTTGACAAAAGCGCAATGTGAATATATAATTAATGCGTATTCTGACAAATGTTTCTGTGGACTCGCATGTTTTTGTAAGCCATTGACCGTTTGATGGTTCACAAAAATGTGCGAGTTCATTGCACAACATATAATATAGAATGCAAATTTTTTCACGGAGGTACCACAATGAAGGGTACAGTCAAATGGTTCAACGCAGAAAAAGGTTTTGGCTTCATCGCTAACGATGAGGGCGGCGACGATGTTTTCGTACATTTCTCCGCTATCGTTGCAGACGGCTACAGAACTCTCACCGAGGGTCAGAAGGTCACCTTCGAGGTCGAGCCGGATCCCAAGGATTCCAGCAAGCTCAGAGCTGTCAACGTTGTCGGCGAATAATTTTCTCCAGAGTTGACGCGGGCGTCCGTTATGCGGACGCCCGTTTTTTATATTTTCCTCTTCAACATATCCTCCGTAATGCTCTTCGCGAGCGCATCCATGTGCGAGAAGTCCATGGCGGATATATATATGCTCTCGAGGTCGTCGTGTATACTCTTTGCGCTCTCGAGTGAGGATATTGCCTCGCCGATAAACTCGCCGTAGGCTTTTTTGGTGAAGTTCAGCCGCGACATATGCCGGCGCAGCGCGGCGCGGTCGGTGAAGCGCGAGGAGTTTATCTTCACCGCGCCGTCAAACTCCGCGGGATGCAGCCTGTTTGAGGTCACGAAGCCGAGCGACAGGTCGGGGATGAGCAGATGTTCGGGCTCGCCGTCCGGTGAAAGGGGAGACGGGCTCGTGATTATGTCATGACCGCCGGAGAGGGCGTATCCGCGAAGCAGTGACAGCAGGGCTGCGGAGCTCGCGATGTTGTCGTCCTCGATGATATATATGCGCTCGCAGAGCTGTCTTACGGTCTCACCGAAGAAAGTTATCCCGTCCGGAGTGACGGCGGATATCATTCTGTGACTCTCTTCGCCGATGCGCCCGGTCGGCCTGCCGAACTCGCGCGACGCGATGCGCGAAGCCGCGCGTTTGATTTTTGCCGTGTCCGTGCAGCCGAGCGTCAGGCGCAGTATATCCTCGCGCAGCAGGGCGCTCGCTTCGAGAAAACGCCTGCATCTGCGGTGGCACGCGGCGTTTTCGTCGGTCAGCGCGATGACCTCATCCGCGCGCGAACGCAGAATATCTTTATCCCAGAACCTGCCAAGGTCAACTGTCTCCTGCGCGGCGCCCGGATATTTCGGCTCGAGCGTGTGCGGAGAAGTGCCGTCCGCTATCCAGCAGTTGAGCGCGGGCGCGTATACGCCGTCGAGCGAAGCGGGATCGGATGAGCAATATATCAGCTCCGTCTCTATCCCCGCGTCTATCAGGGCGGAGTTTATCCGTTTCATCAGGCTCGATTTGCCCGTGCCCGGACCGCCCTTTATTATATATGTATACCCGCCCGAATGAGTCGGACAAAGCTCGTCGAAAAATGAGTGAAACCCCTCGGGCGAGCTGCACCCGAGAAAATAGCCGATGTTACCCATAATACGCCTCCCGAAAAGTCATATTACAGAGTATTCACCGCCCGCTTGTCAGGTTACGGAAAAATATCAGCCTGCCGTTCACCGTGTGAAACGGCTTGCCGAGGTTGACAAACGAAGCTAAAAAAGGTAAAATATCACAAGTGATTCAGACGCAGTTGGACGAGGAGAAATGCCGCCGCCGGAGGCGGAAGAAGGCATTGCTCCGAGGTGAAGAAACAAGGAGCGGAGCGAGCGCACCATCGTCCTCGGCAGCTCCATATCATTCGTTTCCGCCTTTGGCGAAAACTCATTCATTGCGCGCCTCGTCCTCTCCCCAAAAAGGCAAGCCTTTTTGGGACCCCTGTATTATGCGACTATGTTTCTGAGGGAAGCGCCGCGGACGGACAGCGGAAAGCTAATAAGCAGGAAGCAAACTAAAAAATAAATATAACCGGGTGTGGCGCAGTTGGTAGCGCGGGTGGTTTGGGAGTGCCGTGGCGGTATCCGGAACAGAGCAAGGCGAAACGCCGCAAAGCCTTGTGACACCTGCATTTGCGGGATTTCCACCGATTGCCGAAAGCGGCACAAAAGCGGCTTTGACCACAGGAATGACCACAGACAGAAAAATCTTTGATTTTCCCCTCCGCCGTGGTATCATGGCAGAAATTGAATATCCGGGTATAGCGAAGTTGGTATCGCGCCTGGTTTGGGACCAGGAGACCGTGCGTTCGAGTCGCACTACTCGGACCAAAATCCCTCTGAAATCGTTGATTTCAGAGGGATTTTCTTATTCTTTGTCTATTGCGGTGCAGGATTTGAGGAAAATTAAGCCTTATTCATGTAATGGATGATGTGTTCGATTATTATGAATATGTGGTTGCAGAAAACCTCGAAATTTGTTATTATAAACTAAAGAATATTCGCAGAAGCGAGGTGCCCCAATGAAATCTATACAAGCATCAACATTAGTGACAAAAGGAGATAGAATTGGTATCTCTGGCTCAGACAATGGTAGGCCTATCAACATAAAAGGCGGTCCCAAAGCCCGGCAAGCTATACAATCTCTTTCAAGCTTTGGTTTAATTAGTTTTTCACGAGATCAATACTTCAAAAGCTCTGCATATTCGATTCATTTCATTAAACCAGTTGCTAAACTGAAGCAATTGTATAATTTAGGCGAAGAGGTCTTGATTCTATGTTGCAATGATAGCCTGACCAATTTCAAAAGCCGCACAAAGGATTTGATTGATTACATGCTTGGTTCCCAGTCGGAATATAGAAATCGACTTGATAAGGTAACTTGTTTTCTTGTTGACGACTGCGATGATATTGAGGAAGTAATTAAACATGATCGTAGCGAAAATCCTGATTCTCGGTTGATTGTACCGTTTTCGTACAAGGAACTGGAGAATGGAGTTACTGCTGAAGCGTTTCAAAATAGAATGCGCACATTTCTGTATGAACGCGACTTGTTTGGAGTTGCTTCTCCGTTGAGAGACGACAATTTGTTTTTCGGCAAGGAACGATTTAATATAATTTCGGAACTGTATGGAAAATACCTTCAAGGAGAGCACGGCGGTCTGTTTGGCTTAAGAAGGATTGGAAAAACATCTATCCTAAACCTCCTTCGAAATCGTGTCGAACAAAACGGTGGTGCTGCAATCTATTTTGATTGTACTAAGTATTATCATTTGAAGTGGAACTCGTTTTTACACCAAATCGTTAACGAAATCCAAGCCAAATATTCAGTTGGCAGTGCTGAAACTCCTGCTGGTTTCCTTCCTGAAGACTTTTCGTTGGATAGTGCTGGAGCGCGTTATACGGAAGCTAAAGCTCCGTTAAGTTTTGAGGCGGATTTGAAATCGCTTTGTCAGGGGCTGAACAATCGTAGGATTCTGCTTATCTTTGACGAAATTGAGCGAATCAGTTTCGGCACATCTCCTTCGCAGCACTGGTGTACGGGAAGTGATGCTTTGTTCTTTTGGGATGCACTGCGATCGATTTCTCAAACTGACAATACCATTTTCTCGTTTCTTATTGCTGGTGTTAATCCCAAGTGCGTCGAAGATAGCAAAATCAACGGACAGCCAAATCCTATTTTCAACGCATTGACTCCCCAATATATCACGCTTTTTGACTATGATGATGTAAAGACTATGGTTTCCACAATTGGTCGCCATCTTGGTTTATCTTTCGAAGAAGAAATATTTACGAAACTTGTCGATGATTATGGTGGACATCCTTTTTTGACTCGCCAGGTCTGCAGTAAAATCAATGCAGATGTGCTGGGAAATAAGGAAAATCGTCCTTTTAGCGTGTCCAAATATAGCTACGAAAGGCAAGCCCCCGACTACCGGGTTAAGCTGGAAGCAGTAATTGAGCAGATATTAGGAGTTCTTGAAGATTACTATCCGACAGAGTATAATCTATTGAAAATACTTGCTTTGGATGGCAGTGACGCATTTAAGAAGAATTTACCTTTCGGTGATAGTTCTATCGCTCATTTGCTTGGATACTGTCTAATTACAAGAGATCACAATGATTATTATGTAAGAATAAAAACAGTTGCCGCATATTTGAATGAAAAGCACAAATATGAGAAATCACTGGATGATACATCAGAAAAAAGAGCTCGTATTACTATACGCCGTGGAAAAATCGAGGAAAAACTTCGTGGATTAATTCAGGCAAATCTTACGCTTAAATTTGGCAAAAAAGCGAAGGAACACATGATTGAAATCGCAAAAAAAGCGACGGCTGACACAACGCAAGAAGCCAAGCTTCGAAGCAAAGATTTTAAGGGTGCAATGCAAGAACTATACTTTTCGCAGTTGAAGGTGCTGATGCTCAAGGACTGGGGTAGTTATCAAGCGCTGTTTTCTGATAAAGTCAAGTTCGAGCAGTTTTTTGACATTATTAACTCTCATAGAGCCGATGCCCATGCAAAAGCGCTGGATGAAGAGGACGAAGCATTACTAAATTATGCGTTTAAGTATTTTGAAAAGGCGTTAGACGGGATTTGATTTGGACTTTCTCCAACAGAAAGAAAACTCTAATTACGGCATCTTCAGGTGTGTAGAATTATCTGCACACCTGAAGATACTTTTTTACTTGCCCCTTTTCGCTTTCTCCCCGCCTTTCTTCTTACCCTTCTCTGGCTCCAGCGGTGTCAGCTGTTGCTCGTAATACTGCTCCAATGCTTCCCTAATCGGGCGTATTGTATAGCGCAAATTGCCGTTGCGTTTTTCTCCGTTTTGGGTAATGACTGAGGTTGGCTCGGCAGTAATCAGTTGCTTTTCAATCAGGCTGTCCACGTATTTTTTAACGGTGTTTTTGCTCATACCGACAGCGTTGCCAATCGTTTTGTAGCTTGGATGGCACTGAAATGTTTTCCTGTCCTCGCAGTACATCAGATACGCATACACTGCGATCTCACCGGTACTGAGACCCAAGCTGAAAATTTCATTCGGCACGGGGAAATAATCCCGGATCGCATCACGCTTTGGATATCGGGTGAATTTCAAATGCTGCCTCCCGTCTTTTCTTCGACCCATGCGCGGAATTTTTCTTTCGGTACGATGAGCCGTGAGCCGATACGCAACGACGGAAACCCTTTCTCGTGCATCAGCTCGTAGCTACTTGAGATGGAGATACCGAGGAGCTTGGCTACAGTTTCAGCATTAAGGAACAACGGCAGATCCTCATAAGCGGTGTAAACAGATTCTTTCATTGGTTTTTCCTCCTGTTAAATTCACACGGTTTTTCGCCGTGTTATGTAGAGGACTGCTGTTTTGCAAAACAAAAAGACCCGCACTCAATCCCGATGCTGATCTGCATCGGTGATTATGTAAGTGCGAGTCTGAAACTCAAAACAGAAATATGTGTATTCAATTGTCGGTTGCTTTCTTTATTTACAGTATAACATACTGGAAAAATTTTGTCAAGTTTTTCACTTTCGCAGTGTATATTCCGGCGCTTTTGCGGGAATACTGTTTTCTTTGTTTTCTGAGGTGCAGATTTTAACCGTGCTGTGTCGAACTGAAAATCGCAAGGCCAAACCGCGAAATCGGCTCGGCCTTGTTTCTGCAAATTCAATCCTCTGACGGCTCGTACAACACTTCGGTCATGATTCTCGCCGCGAGCTTAAAGCCGCTGATAAACGCTTCGCGCTCATTCATACCGTGCAGTTCCGCCTCGCAGTCTTTGAGCTTTTCAAAGATTTCTTTCTGCTGAACCGTGAGCGTCGGTATCAAGCTGTCCTGATGCCGAATAACATAGCTCAACACTTCACTGTAAGCGCTCCCGCACTTAAAACTGTGTTCGTGCGGAACTATGTCGCCGTAGTACAGATCTTCAAGCGTTGTCATTTTCATCCCACCTCACATAAGAAGAGGGCGGCACATCATCGGTCATACCCGACACCGTGTCGCCCTCATTTTTCATTTTCTCTGCCGCAATCAGCGTGTGCTTTACAAGCAGCATTTCAAGCCAAGTACGCTCGTTGTATTCCGACGGACGCCCATTTTGGAGGAAGTCTTTCATCACTTCTCCCAGGATACCGTACCTTTCTCCGGCACCTTCTCCGCGGTACAATTCTTCTAAACTCATCTGTGCCATTTCCGCACCTCCTTTGCAGTACACAACAGTATCACACAGGTTTGCGAAAGTCCAGAGAATATATTAAAAACTCTACTAAAGTGCATTTTTCGATTAAGCCGATGGAAGTTCTCATATTTTTATTCAAAAAGGGAGGTTATCTCGTTAGATAGCTACTCATGTGCCAACAACCATCTTATTTTTTACCAAGTATCCGAACCAATGCAGTAGCAATATTTTCAGCTTCTTCTTTTGTGTTATCTTTGCTTAGAGATATTCTTATGGTGCCAGCGGCATACTCTTCTGGAACCCCAATAGCTTTAATTACATGAGAAATCTGAGTGTTAACAGTATCACAAGCAGAACCAGTTGAGATACAGATTCCCATAAGATCCATTCGATGCAAGATAGCTTCTCCATCAGAGTTTTTAAAAGATAAGCTGATATTTCCCGGGATGTGGTTATCAGCCCCATTCTTAATGAAGTCTAAATCTCCGATACCAGATAATAATACTTGCTCAAGAGAGTAAATGTATTTTTTGTTTTCCTCTATGTGCTTGATATTCATTTTGAGAGCGGTAGCCATACCCACTATTTCAGCGATATTTTCCGTACCTGCTCGCAGACCTCGCTCCTGAGACCCACCATCATTCAATGGCTTAATCTCAGTCCTGTTACGAATGTATAGAAAGCCGACTCCCTTTGGGCCATTGAATTTATGAGCCGAAGCAGACAACATATCAATTCCGAGATCTTGCACATTGATTGGAATGTGTCCGACTGCTTGAACTGCGTCGGTATGAAATAGCGCCCCATGTTTGTGTGCAATCGCGACCAACTCCTTTATTGGTTCAATGGTTCCAATCTCGTTATTGGAGAACATGATAGAAACAAGACGGGTATTCTCTGTTATTAACTCTTCAAGAGCATCTGCAGTAATAATGCCAGATCTGTTTGGAGATACGAATGTAACAGGATACCCCATGCTTTCTATTGCCGAACATGTGCGAAGAACAGCATGATGTTCTATAGAAGAGGTAATAGTGGCTCGTTTGTAAGGATCTGAAAAAGCAGATCCCTTTATAGCCCAGTTGTCGCTTTCCGTGCCGCCGGAGGTAAAATAAATTTCCTCCGGTAAGGCGCCTATACATTCTGCAATGGTAGCTCTTGCGTCTGCAATGGCCTTTTTCGGTTTGCGTGCAAATGCATATGGCTGTGAAGCATTCCCGTACTCTTCAAGAAGCCAAGGTATCATCGACTCAAACGCAGCTTTATCCAGTTTTGTTGTTGCCGCATTATCGGCATAGATATATTGCTTCATTAGCTATAACACCTCACTTGAACAGTGTGCAGCCCTCGTTCTTGAATTCCTCAATCTTGGCGAGCAGCTCCTCTTCGGTTACTTCAAGATACTCCGCCAGACAGGGCAAGCAATAAAAAGCTGTAGCTTTCTTATCTATTATCTTTTTAGTAAGTCCTATTTCATCCTTTGTCAACGGAGTTTTTCCGCATACATAACATTTTTTTGTTTCCATGTCACTCAGTATCTATGCCGTAAATCTTAAATGGTGGCAAATCCTTTCCGGCATACTCTACATCAAGTAAGCCAAGCTGATATTTAATCGTATCTCTCATCCTGCGAGCACGGTCAAAGCAGTATCTCTTGAATTCTCTCGGTGTTATATCTTCCATGCGCTGAACATTCGGGAAGAGCAGTTTCAGGTATGCCGTAGCAATTCGCTTCACGGCTTCGGTATCACGCGTGTCGGCTCCTTCTGGTACAACAATATATTCGTCCACGATGCTCCTGTAGGTCATATCACTGCGAAGTTCATGCATGATTGAACAGAAGTATTCCGAATTCAACGCCCATCCATTTACCTTCAAATCGTCTTTCATGCGTGGAATATTCCATCCTTTAATGAATCCGTGAAATCTTTCAATCAACGCTGACTCATGGAAAACGAGCGGCAACTCGGTGAACATATTCTCATAACCGTCTGCATCCATGATTTCCTTGCGAATGTTGCCGCAAAGTATCATACCGGCATCTGCAGTTCCTTTATAGTCGCCCACGGTAAATGTGCCCTGTTCCAAATAGCCTTTTAAAGCAGCCCGCATCTCATCGGTATCGGTAAAAGAAATTGTCTGCACTTCGTCCAGTGTGACGAAATCGCTCCCGGAAATCAATCCCTCTCGGCGCTTTGTCTGGTCATAGAACATTTTGGCGCGGCTCATGACACCACCGCTGGAAAGCCACCCATATCGGCTAACATTTCCAAAAAGATAAGATTTGCCAGTACCCTTTGGAGCAAGCTCGATCAGATTCAGGCGCTTTTCAACAAACGGAAGCAGTCTGGTAAGCATAGTGAGCTTTTCTTCTTCGGTTTCGTATCCGGCGGCATTATAGTCAACAGCTCCAAGGATAACATCAATCCATTCGTCTGTAGTGAATTCTTTGCGGGCCTCTTTGTAGTCCTCAAGGTCAATATCGTAGGGACAGAAATTTTTGAAGGAAGCAAGCTTGATTTTTCCATCTTTAGAATTTTTGGCTTTAGACGATTTTCTTTCGTACTCAAAGGTAAAATCAAAATCGTCTGGCGAGCGATATCCAAGCTCCACCATTCCCCATATATCTCTTCCTTTTACAAGGTCATCTTTGCATGAATCCCACACATCGCTTTCAATGATAGTTTCTTTAAATCCCAAGCCGAAATCTGGCAGAGCAAAAGAAACCTCACCGGTTTTGATGTCAATATTTACAGATACCTTGGCAAGAAATTTTACTGTCTTACCTTCAATAACAATGTCGTTTTTTATCGCATTCCAGTCGTCTTTTCTAGGAATATATTTTTTGACAAATCTGGCAAGATCGTCTTTATCAAATTCACCCTCGTCGTCCTCGAACTTTTTCAGAAGCCAATCGCGCATAAAGGCAGGGAGACTCAGTGTGGAGAAGAAGTTGGTTTTCTTCAAATCTTTATAGACAACCATCTCGTCAAAATTATCTCTTAGCTTTTCGGAAAGCTCCATAGTTTTCCTCCTTAGAATTCATCACCAAAATCGAAATCATCTTTAACTGTAGCGGTCTTGCCTCTCACCTTGAAGGAAACACTACCGATCAAATCAGCGCCGTCAAAGACATCGGCCGTGTACGGCTTCGTCTTTGCCCGCTTAATATCTTTAAGTCCAAAGGTGTAATGTGATCCATCTTCCGATTTACCTTGATAAGGCTTATCCTCGATCACAAGACTGATGTTGTTCGGTGACTCCACATCTGAAATGTACAAGTTCAGCGTAACACCATCATGTCGATCTGCAGTAATATCGTCAGGATGTATAACTGTAATCTGAACGCTTGCCTGCTTTTTCAGTGTCAGCGTAATTACAGGTACAACAATTTCCTCAAGGCTGGCGCCTCCGTGAACTTCTACATTGGCAGTGCGGCTGCCACGGAATCTGCCATAATCGGAAAGAATGATAAATCCGTTATCCTCAACCTTGTAAGGAACATCGCATCCATCGAAAGCCTTGCAGCATCGTCCAGAGTGTTCACCCTTGGTGTCGGTTTCATACGGCACTTCCTGCTTTTTTATAACAGCCAATCTGGAAGCGCCGTGATCGCTTGCGATAACAAACGATTTGCAGTTATGCATGCCGAGCTCCATCGCAGCAGTATTCAGAGCTTTTTCGATTATCTCAAGCTCTGCCGGAATATGAATCGGGTCCTCGTCATCCGTAAAGAAATAGCCACCCTTATCCTTATGCTTGATGTTGTCGAGCTGTTCTTCTTTGTATTTTTTACCGCCCGTCCATTGTTCATAGAACTGCTTGTTTATCGATGTAATTGTCGGCAAATCGGAGCGGACAATATCTGTATGAATCGACAGACCCTTTTTCTTCGCAAGGGCGGTAATATAAGAAAGGTACTCCACGCCTAATGCGTCGATCCAATACAGGTAAGCACTGTTCTTGTCTGCAATGGCCTTGATCGCATTATCCCTTGTGGGTAGCTGCGCGTATGAAATGCCAGATGCATACTTCTCAACGAGCTTGACAAAATCATCTGAAATGCGATTGGAAACCTTTTGCTGCTTATAAAAATCAAAGTATTCTGTCAATTCGCTTGCAAGTACAGGGCAGTCAAATATATATTTCTTCAGATATGCATCAAGAGCGGGATATACATAGGATATGGCTTCACTAAAGCCGTTCCGTGCCACCCACTTAACTGCAGTCTTCTTTTCCAGTAGTGTATTATCGGTCAGGCGATAGATGCTCTCTGCCGGGTCAATTTCATTTGCCTTCACAAAGATGGCAACATCTTCTTCTGGGAAATCTTTTAGCAGCTTTTTTCTCTCATCATACAACCGTCTAAATTGCTGGTCTTTATGGGAAAGCTCCGTAATCTTTACCATAAGATTGGTTTTGAAATCCTGAAAACTCAGGGTTTCATCAACCACAAGTTTCAGGTAGGCGTTTTGTATCTGGTTCGCATTTAATTTGAAATACAGGAAAACCAGCCAGTTTCGATACTCAAGGCCGGAAACTGCCAAGCACAAATCGTCAACGATTCTTTCGTCAATGCCGTTCTTATCAAATACGGTCTTGATGTCTTTACCGTATTTATTTAGGTCCTTCAGAAGCCGCTGCCACTGTTCTTTCGTACCGAGCCCGATATCAAGTGTAAAGTTCTCAACAAGCAGCTTTACAACAGAATATGCTCCTGAGAGGTTAGATATCGGAAAGAGGGTGTTATCAAGAACCAATGAGGTACTTGCATATACATTTCCGCAAGCGCCGTCTTCCAGTGCTCGTAGCAAATGTTTTACACCTTCATTTGCAACAAGACCAACATCTTTCGGTGTATTCGTAATTGATATGTTCGTGAGAGAATTGGCGGAGATATATGCTCTCTGCTGGTCCACTATCTTGTTATCATCACGGATAATTTTCGTGGCCTGAATAGGAACCCCCCTCAGCAGAAGAATGGCTCTTGCATTTCCAAGGGTGGTATTCTTCAACCTACGTAGTTCCTTCTCTGCAATGGTGGGTCCTCTGAGTGCAAGATATTCACCAAGACCGACGACGACAATTTTGTTGTTTCTATAATCCACATCGGAAGTTCGGAAATAATCCACCAGCTCATCTACGCTAGGAAATTTATCATCCTTGAAGCAGAAATCACTCATTCTCACAATGGAGATATCCACTTGCTTCAATTCTACCAGTACAGAAGAGTAGTCTTCATCACCAACTACATAGAAAAACGGCAGTCCTTTTGCAGTTGATATGTAGTTTTGCACTTCTCGGCAAAGCATATCTTACTCCTCCTTGTTAATAATGATCTTGATGCCAAGGTCCATGTCCTTTCTGACAATGTCAGTCAGCCATTTCTTTAGTTCTGCATCATCCATGCTTTCGATGATGTCGACAACCTTATCACTGCCGCCTGCATTATATTCAGCATTCGCCATACTATCAACCTTGCTTCTAATAGAAGGGTTGTCATTCCATTCATAGGCGCTAATTCCGGTGCTTTCCAGTGCGTCTCTTACCGCATTCATATCTGAAATTAGGCTTGTGTAATCACCAATAATATGCTTTGCAAAGCACTCATCACGATAATCAGCGGAAGCAATATCATCAAAGAAGTCAGCTTTCTGAAGAAATTCCAAAGCCTCCTTGATATCCGCTTCGCTTTGCGTGCTACTGTTAAGTGTAGCAAACACTTTCTTTGCGGCGATATACTGAGTATCTTTCATGCAGCACAGAATTGGCGTGCGGTGTTTTTCAGACCATACACGAGGATTTTTACTTCCTCCGGTCTTATCGCTCCACAGCTTATAAAGTTGCGATTTCACCTGATTCTTTCTGTAGTCTTCTGCGGCTTTTTTCACGGTAGCATTGCTTGCTGTGGAGGAGACAGTAAACATCTCAGATGTGATGGAATTCTTGATTTCCTCACATTCTGCCTCAGTAAAACCTTCTAGATAGGGAGCGTATATATCCATAAAGACTGATAGAGGATTATTAAGTATCCCCCGAATATCAGCCATATGATTGGTCATCTCATCAAGGAATGACTTTACATGCTCTGGTAGCATATCCTCGTAGTTTGCAATGCGAAGTAAACTGTAGAAAAACTTATCAAGTGCAGGCTTTTTAGCCTTGACAGACTCGCAGGAGAAACCGATAAACTTCAACGTTTCTCGCCATTCCTTAAATGCAGCATCCTTGGAATGAGCAGTAACATTCAGAAGAATGTTGGTAGACTTCACAACTTCATATTCAGTTATGAGTTTTCGGATTTCATCCTCTCCAGTCGACCCAATCCAAAGGGCAGAATACTGAACGCTGAACAGTTTCTTAATATCCGTCATGACGAAATCATCTGCACCGATTTCTTTGGCAACATTCAACAGCTTGCCGCCCTCAAAACGTTCAAGGAATATATGCATACCCTTCTTGCAGTTGTCAAGAGTGAGCAGTGCCTTCAGATTTTGCGCGGATGACGGCCGCTGAATTGCAATCTTACCGATTTCATTGGCCACATCGTGTGCTTCATCGCCTTTACTCTGCACGAGCTTGATATAAAGCTTGACAAGGTCAAATACTCCGGTAGTGTCCACATCTTCCAGGCACCAAACAGGATATGACAGGCCTCTCATTTTTGAAAGAACGAGCGTACCTGCCTGCTGGGGTGAGGAGCATGTGTTGGCGGTAATATTCCATGCGTTTTCCGTGAGCTCATAGAATGCCTTTTCCTCTTCGGTCAAGCTGACAATATAGGTTGATTTAGGACTCTTACCGATATAGTTTCCAATCATCTCAGAAAGCTTGTCTGGCGTCATGGAATCTCTGTGTCCTTCCGCATCCATAGAACGATATGGCTCCGTACTATATTCTTTCAGCAGGAAACCGGTAATGAACGCAGAAAGGTTACAGACGGAAAAGCCAAAAGTGGTTTCCAAGTGATCGTAAATTTCACCAATTGAAATCTTACCGCTACTCTTGAAGGCATCTTCAATCATCTTGTCAACAGATTTCTTTATGATGACGATATGCTCACCTGCAAGAGACTCGTCCTTCCAATATTCCTTCTTGCCCCAGAATTTGCCCAGAATGGACTTTTCACATCCGGCAATCAGACCCTTGATTTCCATTACGCCCATACCGTATTTTGCAACGGGCTTCGGAGTAGTGAGCTTCAACTGAGTTTCTGAAAGGCCCTTTGTAAAGTCTTGTACATGCTTGAATCGATTCAGGACAATCGTTTGCAGAATAGTCTGAACAGCGCCAGCGCCGGTTGCTTTTTCACCGTCCTGATTTGCATAGGTAAAGACGATGAACTGTCCGTCGTGAATACGATCTTTCCAATCACGCTCCAGTACATCTTTTGCCTTTTTTGCATTTTCTTTTGACTGCTGTCCGTTGTTGCCATTGTAATACATTGACATAGCGGAGTAGTCTACATACTGCTCAAAAGCTTCTAATCCCAAAGGTGTGGACAAAGCATCAATAATAGCAATGTTTTTATATGCAGGATCTGCGATGGTTTTCTTTATCAGGGTGCGGAAGCTTTGAGCTTCTTCGTCGGTCTTTGCCAGCGCAAGTACGGCATAAAAATGCCAGTCCACATCTTTGTTCTTCAAGGCATCCATAGCTTTCTTGAAATCTAACATAGTTACAACCGGCAGTTTGCCGCTTTCCAAATCCAGCGCGTAGCGAAGCTTCAGCGCAGGAGGAAGGCTGAGTGCCGTTGCAACAGCAGCACCTTCCGAGACGAGCTTGGCAGTTGTACCTTGCTTTTCACGGATATCCTTCTTGAACGCCTCAATCTTGGCGCTATCACCTGCAAGAACAGCAGCGGAATACACTTTTTTGCCGTCCGCAATCGGATTTTCAATCAAGATACCTTTCTTTACCAGAGCTTTTGCGATGCTCTTGCAGGAGGATTCTAGTTCGCCGGTATCGCCTTCAAAAGCATAGCTGAGATTTTGGTCCGTAGGCTTTAGAATCGGCAGTGCGCCGCCCAGTCGCTGGTCAATAGACTGCATAATCAAAATGGTCTTCAGGACGATTTTTTCTTTCTCATTTAGTTGTGTCTGCTGAGGGAAGGTGTCCAAAATAAGCTTGATGTCTGAGGACAGGTAATCTTTGCCCTTCTCATAGAAGAAGTCCCAGAGCATATCCACGGTTAGGAAGGGTCGGTCGGAAAGTGGGCTGGTATTCTGGATAAACCACTGGAATGCCTTGATATCCATATCCTTCGGCGTTTTGATAAAGTCAAACATACTACGCTGATTGGACTGGAAAGCAGAGGCAATATTTTTTAGAACGAGTGCCGCAATTGGATGAATAGGTAAAATATCCCGCATCACATTTTCGCCGCTAATATTTGCCGCTTTGATGACGGCATTTCGGGCATTCGTCACATAAGAATTCAAATCTCCGGTCATCTGTACCCAGCTCGCTTTTGCGGCGGGCTTTACGCTAAATGCATGACCGATAAGGTCAAAGGCGATGTTGTCAGGCAGGGTGATTTCCACCTTATCAAAGCGTTGCTGCACAACAGACCAAGGATTAGTCTTATCTCCGCTGTCATACTTTTTTGCAAGGGAGGATAGGGGATGCGTAACGATGACGAAGTAGAATGGTTTTTCCTGACAGATGGAAACAATTTTCTGAAACTCGCCCAGAGAGGTGCTGTTCTGACGGAAATAGTCACTGAATTCGTCCCAGATAAGAACGAGCTTAATATTATTTTTATCGATAATATCCACAATCCAGTCACGCAGGGAATCTGCGGAAAGGTCGAGAGCTGTAATGCCCTCTTCTGCGGCAAGACCAAAAATATTATCCATTAGAGAGGAAACATCGTTGCTCTTTTTCAGTGTGTTGATAATCTCATCTGCAGAGGACTGAGAAAAGGTGGACATCCACTTCGGCTTTTGAAGTAGAGCGTTCATAAACTGATTGTGAATCGGATCTTCCAGCCAAGCAATAACGCTCTCTTTCAGGGAATTTTCACCCTTGTATGAGACCTTGTTCGTATCCAAGGCCTTCTTGATGCTTTCCTGCACCGCAAAGAAAAGCTGTTGTGGTGTGGTAATGCTTCCGGAGGCATAGCGGTATGCCGTCACAATGCCCTGCGCCTTGTGACCGATAAGCTTTTCTAGCAGAACAGGATTCTTTTTCAGCGGCTCAAACTTGTCCCAATATGCTCTAACTTCATTTTCCGGCACCTCCAGTAGCTTTTTGAGTGTAAAAGCGCACTGAGATTTACCGGTACCGTAAGCACCGTGAATCCAAATGGAACGATTTGTGTTGCCACTCAGCATTTTTTCCGTCAGAGTGAGTAGGTCAACAAAGGTCTGATGGGGGTATGTAGTATCCCAAGCCGCGCCGCTGTTGATGGCGGACTCGTCAATGCAAGGAAAATACTTTTCATTAACATCAAAGTATTCGCAGTATTTCAGATTCTGTACCGGCATCTTATAATTCCTCCTTGAACAGGTTCAGCACATCGTTGCTGGTCTTATCCCGCAGGGTGATGGTTTGCAGATCATTGGTAAATGTTGCATTGATGAATTCCGGGTACGCAGAGGAAAGACCTAAGAGAATAGATTTAAGCTCCTCCTCATCATACAGACCGAAGATACGCACCGGGCTGACACCATCACGCTCTACAGATTCGTTGAAGAGATAGGAAACATGGAACTCCTTGTCCATGTTGCACTTCTCGGCAAATTTATAAAGTGCATAAAGTACAACCCGATTATCGCTGATGGAGCACTTGGTTCGCACCATATCATCGTCATCAGTTACATAGCCGAAGTTCAAAACTGTCCCGAACGGAGTATCTACGATACGCTTATATGCCTTTGCTATAGATTTTGCATCCTTTGGCTTGACTTCAAGTGAAATAAGCATTTCTTCAATTTGCTTACGTTCATAAAAATAGCCAATATCCATATTTTTGATATACCAAGCAATTTGCGGATTCTCCATTGCAAGATTAACTAATACAAGCCCAAGAGCAGTATCCGTCTCCCATCCGATATTGCTTATCAACTCTGCAAAATCAGTAAAATGGTTTTTCTCATTAAGACCGGCATCTCTGAGAAATCTTCTGAACATGTCATACATCATGGGACCAAGTGTATGCTCTGTAAAGAAATCCTCCTTTAATTCAAAGAACGAAACTAACCAGTCACGCTTTGGTGCATGGTCAGCAAACGAGTTTAAGCTTTTCATACTTTTTCCTCCTCCTTGTGGATGGCGAAGCGAATGGAACAATAGACATCCACTTTCAATCATATGGCATTGATAGCAATGCAAGCAGTTGGTTATACTGAGTTTTCCATTGATAAACTTAATACAGCCATTTCTGCAGTTTGTTTCACACACCTGACATGCTGAACAGTATGCTGATTTTCTAAAAACCTGCTTAAATAATCTTGAAAACTTTGGCTTTTCTACAGATAACCTTTCAGGCAGAGAAACGATATATCCATTTTCTGTATTCTCAACTTGAAACGCAATTTCTTCACCTTCATAGCGTACCGTGTAACCGCTATCGGTTTCCGTAAGCATCCCCAATGTCTTTATCCATTCTTTCCAGTCCTCATTAGGGTTCGTAACGGTTATTGTAATAAAGCCATTTGTTATATTCTCTGCACACCGAAATTTATTTTCCTTTAAATCTCTACCATTATTTCTTGCGCACCAGCCGCCGTTTGTGATGTAAGAATTGACTTTTTGGGGATCTGATGATAGGTAAGATTTTTTGATATATCCTACATATTCATCAATATCCTGCGTGTACGCATTCCTTCTGAAATAGTCGCTTGCTCCTCTACCCATAGGACAAAACAAGCATCCTGCACGAGAATTGCCCTTTTTATAGGCATTATTTATGTTGAGGTGATTCAGAAAGATGTACAGCCATATCTCTGCAGACGTCCATTCCAGAATAGGATTGAAACTGTACTGACCTTTCTGCTTCTTCCCAAAATTCTCGTAGTCATATTTGCTTCGCGCCAAGCTTTCGTGTGCTCGAACACCGACAAAGTCCATGCCAATATAGTCATCTTTACCGGTTATTTCCCTCATTTTCAGAGTCTGTGGCGTGCTTTTATGTACGCTACAGCACCAGCGAAGTACTCTGGCAGGCGGACCAAAAAGCTCCCATGAATCTTTGGGTTCAAAATGCGAGCGGGCAATGTAGAATGGAGTGCCGTCTGCTTCACACTGTTTTTTTGTTTCTTCTACTGCCTCATAGGTATCCGGAAACTCCATGCCGGTGTCGCCGAAGATCACAACGAAGCTACCTTTTGGCAGCGCCTTTTTCACAAGGTCCAACAGTACTGCGCTGTCTTTACCTCCGGAGAAAGCCACATGAAAAATATCCAGTTTGTCCTTAAACTTTTCATACTCCTTAACAATTTTCTTAACGGTGGAATCCTCTATAACAGTAAGTAGATCCTCGTTAGCGGCACACATGGCTTCTATGTCCATCTGCTCAAGCTTAGCACCATCAGCCTTGCCAAAGGGAATCGAACCGTTTTCATCTCTAACTGGCTGAAGTTCCGGCGCAGTGTAAAGGTCACCGCCTTTTGTCTTGGCTATCTGTACACCTCTGTACCAGTAAGTATTAGACTCTGCCCACATATAGGGCACATCGTTCTGTTTGTTATAATCCCAGTATTTATCAAAACCAAGGATGTCCAGTTCCGCGGCGTAAACGGGTCTTGGCTCCTTGGAAAAATTCGTAGGAGTGGAATTCAGTATGATTCCCCCTGTTTCCGAATCAAAAGTATAGGAATACATACAATCACCTCTCTTTCCGTAATTCCGACGCTCGCTGTGCGATTTCGCCCAGCTTGGCGTATTTGCTCTTGGCCATATAGCCCGTGTTGAACAAGTATTGTCCGATAACCTCCGATGACAGTTCTACATCGGTCCTCGCAAGGGCAATGGCGAGCATTTCGTTGTATTTCTTATTAAAATCCTTCTCTGCGATAATTCCAGCATTTTTGTCGTTGAAATGAATCACATGAAGGCTGTATTTTCTACTGTACTTATAGCAGAAGCTTTCCAGCAGATAATGGTTCCAGTTCTGCCCGCAAAGCGGGAACATAGCAAAGGTGGTCACATCCCGAATTGCACGGAAGTTATCAGTAATAAATCCAGCCAGCACTGTGTCAATCTCATCTATAGAGAAATTTACAAGCCGATTGGCCACAAAACGGTTTTTGTCTACCCGCACCATATCGTCATAAAGCGCTTGAAATGCATATTGACGGTTTATACCTCCGGTCAATTCCACCACCTTATCTGCCACCTCATCAAAGGTGCATTCGTCTTTGTCTTTTATGTACTGCTTCAGCAGCATTACGGCATCCAACTCAGATTTATCCTTTGTAAGAATTTTCCCGTTCAGATGATATTTACCGGACAGCACTTTTTTATATATTGCATTATATATTGCGGTCTGCGTAAGCTCGTAGTTTTCTTCTTCAATACTGCCCAGAGGAACGTCGCAAAGTGAAGCAAAACCGTTCTCCTCACAGATCTCGTCCACAAAGTCGAGTATATCTTCTTCCTCGTCTTTTGTGATACGGAAACGGTCGATAAACAAATATTCTCCCTCGGAGGACAATACAAAAAGGTCATTTCCCGATATTACACGCCAGATATTTCCTATCGGTATGTACGGCAGACGATCACTCAGTCTGTATACGCTTTCCACCGGATGCGCTCCCCAAATTCGCTTTAACTCATCGGTGACGGCATCCTTTTCGGAACATCTTCTACCTTTGACCATGAACTTCTTGGAGAAGGAACACCCTGAGATATTGTACTGAAGATACTCCTTGAGCATATCGGGGGAGGTAATAACATGGGACGCCATCCATTCCTGCTTGTTTTCAAACAGGCTTTCATAATAAATAACAACTGCACCAGAGGATAAAATATCGTCAACGATGCGCTGAAGCTCCTGTAGCATATCGTCATTTTTGCAGTAAACCTTGTCGTCGATAACGGTGCCGGAAGACAGGATAGAAGTTTTCAAAGCTTCATCTTCTTCTGAGAGTGTGATTCCCATCTCATCCGCAAACTGACGGAAGCGCATGAGTTCCCTTATGGAATCATACTTGAATCCGTACTCATAGTGCTGTTTCAGCACGGCGACTATTTCACTGTTTGCTTCTGCCGGAGCAGTGATTTGATTGTCATGTCTTTTTCCGAGAGATGCAGCAGCTTTTTCTGGAATATCAGCACCTATGAATTCCAGTAGCTTGTTAATAGCAGCGCTGAAACGATTATGCTGGTTATCATTATAGCTAATGAAATCAGAATCACTATACAATTCGGATGCTGTTGCGATAATCTTTTCTTTATCTTCACTGAATAACGAGTAGGATAAATACCCATTGTCAATGGCATAACGCTCCGCACTTCTGATTGAGGAAACATAAGAGACGCAAGTTTTGTCTGCAAGCTTGGCAGTATTCTGTAAATAGGCAAGAAATTCGGCCTCGCAAGCAGCCGAGGTAGGGGCATTTACCAACATCGAATGTTTAGATGCTGTCGTCCCGGCTTCCTGTTCCGTCAAAGTGGCAAAAGTGCTCATCGACTTTGCAGAGGGTTCAATCACAAGCATATCTGAATCAGTCGCTTGATCTGCCTTTTTTGAAAGCTGTGAGCAATATTGCATATATGTTTGAAAATCATCGTTTATATTTTTGATGAGTTTTCTGTTCTTAATTTGGAAGATTTTATTCTTTCCAGCAGCCTCATAAATAGTTGTCAACATTGCCGTATCTGTAATATCAAATATCGAGCCTGATATCAACTTAAAGACAACAGCGAAATGTTCCATCTTCAGGATATTTTTCTCTGTCCACTTACATCTCTGGGCGGGAAGAACAGATGCAGCCCACACCAAAAAAGCTTCTTTGTTATTTTGCTTGGCTGCAACCATTCTTTTCGCCTCCTCAAGTATGTCAAAATATCTTCCTGTATCTGTGCGGTAGAGTTCTACCACTTCCTTAAATAGTCTCGTTGCTGGGACATAAACATTTTCGCCTTTGTACGCAGAATCCATACTCTGCATCTGATAAGAGATACCATTCTCGTTTCTATAAACTTCATCAATCACTTTTCCGCGATTGATAGCCATGTTGCGTAATTGTTCCGAAACACGTTTGATAATTTGTATCCTTGGCTGACACTTTTGCTGAGTCTCAAGATATCCATCAAGTAGGATTGCGGCTTCATATATATCCCACTTCGGTTGTTTTTTACCAATATTCATTTCATTCTTCAACACATGATTATCCATATCATCTTTCCTAAGAGTATTGATGAATCTATTCTTGGCTAATACTATTTTTCGAACATGGAATGTCTCATCAAAGTTAAAACCAAATTTCATAGGGCATCATGTTTCGCTTTCGATAATAGAGAATAAGTGCCTGATGTTTTACGTTAAATGCGAATAATAGCTGATATGCTTGATAAAACCTCATATCATCCAGATCGGCACAATCAGATTGTCTCTATCAAACGCTCCGAACTGCTCCGCCATGCAGAGGACAGCGCCGGTGCCGAGCTGGAGGGGACTCCTATCCATCACGCTAAAAACACGGGTCAGACGCTTATCGGGCGTAGCGGTCTTTTTGATCTCCAATGGACAGAGCTTCCCATCGCCTTCCAGAATGACGTCGATCTCTTTAGCATCTCGGTCGCGGTAGAAGTAGAGATACGGTTCCAATCCCGCATTCTGATAGCTTTTCATGATTTCCGACACGGTGAAGTTTTCCAGCAGTGCGCCACTCATGGCGCCGCTTTCGGCCACCTCCGGAGAGGACCATCGGGTCAGATAACAAACCAAACCGGTATCATAGAAATACACTTTCGGCGTCTTGATGGTACGTTTGAGGACGTTATTGGAATAGGGGTGTAGCAGGAAGATGATCCCCAACGTTTCCAAAATGTTGACCAAGTTCTTCGCCGTAGGCATATCAATATCCGCATCATCGGCCAGTGCTTTGTAGTTTAGAAGTTGCGAGCAGCGGGCAGCAACAGCTGTGACGAAACGATTGAATTTCAGCGCATCCACACTGCCGGAAAGTTCCCGGACATCCCGCTCCACATAAGTGGAAAGATAAGACGAATAGAAAATATTTCGGTCAGGCGACTGTCCGCTGATGAGCCCCGGCATGGAGCCAAGCCACAGGCGGGCGAACAGCTCCGGCGTGGTTACGGGCTGAAATTGATCGCGCTCTGCTAGCAATCGATCCATATTTGTCGTAAAGGGCACGCAGGGAGCGCCGATGATTTCCCGCTGCGACATGGGGGACATGTGCAGAAGTGCCACACGGCCTGCTAAGGATTCTTGCACGCCCCGCATGAGGCGGAAAATCTGCGAGCCGATCATCCAGAAATCGCCGGGATTGTGATATTCATCGATATGGATTTTGATATAGGTAAACAGCTCCGGAGCATATTGCACCTCATCGATAAGTACCGGCGGCTTATGAAGCTGTAAAAACAATGCCGGGTCATTTTTGGCCATGTCGCGTACCGTCAGATCATCAAGGGTCACATATTCACGGCCGATGTTTTCTTCCTGAGCCAGAGAGCGCAGCATGGTTGTTTTGCCTGCCTGCCGCGGACCGGTCAAGAGAATAGCTGAGTAAGACTGGCTCAGTTTTAAGATTTGTTCTTCTATATGTCGGCTGATATATTTCATTTGTATCACCTATCCATATAATTCGGCTAATTTTAACTACGCTATTATAGCCGAAATCGAGGAGTCTGTCAACAAATTTTCGGCAGATTTTATTGTTTTTGAAAATCTGCCGAAAAGCCAAGTGGCATTTTGTCCGTCGCCCTTTTTCTTTGTCTACTGCGGTGCAAATTTTGACTTGAATCAGGGGTTGTTCAGAGTTATAATAACCGTATAATACGCAATACACGCCCCTCGCGTGATAACGAGAGGCGTGTATTGCGTATTATTCTGCAGAAATCCCTGTTGACCACATAACAGACCACCTACCGTTTCGGAGCATTCGGAAACAGTGGACTGGGGAGCGCCGAAGAGCGCGGTTTTCCGAGCGGAAAGGGGCGGAAAAAGCTATTTTTAGCGGAAAGTGCCATCATAAATGCGTTTGGGACCATCAGGCCGCAGGTTCGAACCCTGTCACTCGGACCATATCGAGTGTTCATAACAGATTTGAGTTATGGACACTCGCTTTTTTGTTTTCCGCACAACCGAATATTGCTGTGGGTTATATGCGGTACATGGGGCCTGCTATTATTTATTATATCGCTAAGTGGCTTTTGCCGGCCGGATATTTTGGGGGATGAGAGTATGCTTACACTGAGAGAAGAAATTTTAAATCTTCTGGAATCGCCGGAGCTTTTGGAGTATCTGCTGTCAAATCCGGAAAGGCTTTGTGAATTTGACTATGCGAATATTATTGCCGGCGCGCCTATAGGACTTGCTGAGAAGCGGGCGCTGCTTGAAAAGCTGAAAAACAGTGCGGAGTTGCGCAGAGAGCCGGATAAAGTTGCCGATTATATTGCCGCTCTGGATTCCGCAACGGCGGCTCTTAAGAACAGCGGCAACGAAACCGCGCTGTCCGTTGTGCTGCGCAGATGCGGCGTTGACAGCTTTGTTGACGGCGCTTATTATGCGGCATCTGCGGAGTCTGCGCGAAGGGCAATCCGCGAATATGTTTCGGAGTGCAGTGACTGCGATTGGGGTCATATGTACTGGGAGATGAAGCTGTATCGGCGGTCGGATGCATCGGAGAGCGGCGGATTTATGCGGACGGAGTATATTTATATCGCCGAGCCGAATGGGGAGATTCAGTATTTTCTGCACAATTACGGCCGTCGCGGAAAAACTAAATATTATACTCGGGCGGAGGAGGCGTTCGGGGAGAGATCGGCGGATCTGAATCTGCCGGTGCCGTATCGCCCGGGAGATATTTTGAAAATCGACTGTTCGCCGTATACGGACGGCGTGCATTATTGCATATTGACCGAGGTTGGCGACGACTGCTGCGGCGTTCGGTGCATGTATCCTGTTTTTGACGGGCGCATTGGTCATGGTGCGTTGAAGCACGGCAATTATATTTCCGAGAGTGCCTGTGGCATAAAGCAGTATCTCTCGCCGCTGTATCGGGCAAGGATATGCGTTGAAGAGCTCCCCGAAAGCTGCCGCTTTATGAAATCTCTTCGCGTGAAGCTCCGCAGCGATCCCGACTTCGGAAAAGCTATATCTCAGGTCGGTTCATATCTGAAGTTCCGGCAGTCGTGAAAATTTAATGCGGTTTCGCGCTTGCGTTATTTCTTCGTGACATCTGATATCCGATGTGACAAAAATGGGACATCCTCCGTGCTATGATGAGCCTCGGGAGGCGACAAAAAATGGACGATAAAGCAATCCGCGGCATTTTGATAGAGTGGCTGCAGGCGAACTATCCGGAAGGGCGTATTTATCAGGAGAAAAGCATCGGCGAATCGGTCTGTGATGTGATGCTGGTCAGCGATTGCTTGACCGGATTTGAAATCAAGAGCGACCGCGACAGCTATCGCAGGCTGCCGCGTCAGGTGGAGTATTATCAGCAGTATTTCGACTATAACTATCTCGTAGTGGGCGAGAGGCACGGCGCTTCTGCGGGCGCGAAGATTCCCGATAACTGGGGGATTATTGTTGTCTGCGAGGATGGGATAAATCTCAAACGCAAGCCGAAATACGGTTCGCCCAGGCTTGAAAAACAGCTTCGCATACTGTGGAAGGCAGAGCTTAACAACATACTCAGCAGATTGAATGTGCCCCTGATGACTTACAAGAGCAAGGACTATATAGTGCGCTACCTTGCCGAAACGCAGGAGAGCAAAGAGCTGCAGGAAAAAATCCATGAGGGCGTGGTGTATGAGCTGCTCCACAGAGATTATGACACTTTGGGTATAGGCGACCCTACGGTAAGCGGCGAAGCAAAAGATAGCAGCATCTACTGCGAAATGCCGGTGTCGGAGATGATAGACACTCTCTCGGAGCAGGATCTGCAGCAGTTCACCCTCGACCATTGGATTGAGCTCTATGCAAAGGCGAGAAAGCTGAAAGAGGCAAAGGTCTACAAATACAAAAAGCCGGGGAGAGAAAGAGTAAGCTCGGTTGAACATACTATTAAATATAAAGATATAGAAGCGACCCCCGGAGTCCCGTGGATGGACAGGAGAATAATCAACGAGTTTATTTTTTATCTGATAAACGGGTATGAAATCTGGGAGTCCAAAGGAAGGCAGAATTACAATCTTGTCAACTATGAACCGAATACGGGCTATTGGTTCATCCCGGATAAGGGGTATTACAGCGGCCTCTCGAGGATTGATTTTAAATACGGGATACCGCAGTACAATGCGCTGTATATCTTTGAGTCGATGCTCAACATGCGCGAGATTCGCCGCGATACAAAGAAAGAGACGGTTCTGATTCTCGAAAAGCGGGACAAGATTCTCGAATTGTTCAGAAAATGGCTTTGGGAAGACGAGGACAGGCGCTGGGATGTTGAGGAGAGCTACAACAAAATATTCGGCGGACTCGGCGTAAAGCACTATGACGGCGCCAATCTGTCGTTCCCGCAGATGAGCGAAGAAATCAAACTCTATCCGTATCAAAAGGACGCCGTTCAGAGAATAATCAACGAGAAAAACACGCTGCTCGCATTCGATGTCGGCGCGGGAAAGACATATATCATGATTGCCGCAGCGATGAAGATGCGGCAGATGGGGCTGTCCAGAAAGAATATGTTCGTCGTGCCGAACAACATTGTCGGACAGTGGGAGCTGATTTTTCAGACAATGTATCCCAAGGCGAAGCTGCTGTCCGTGAATCCCGGCACATTTCAGCCGGATGTGCGCCAAAAGGTCTTAAATCAAATTGTAAACGGGGACTATGACGGAATCATCATAGCGTACAGCTGCTTTGAAATGATACCGCTTTCGTCCGAATGCGTCCTGACTCAGATGGAGGATGATCTGTCAAAGCTCGAGGATATGATGGCGCTCCTGCGCCAGGCCGTTGGGTTGGGAAAGGAGCTGAACAGGGTTGAGGAGGGAATACGCAAAACCGCACATCAGCTTATTATGTCGATGCAGAGTACAAGAACCGAGGTCACATTCGACAAATTGGAGATAAACACCCTCTTTGTCGATGAGGCTCATAATTTCAAGAACATTCCGATCGACTCGAGGCAGAAAAATATAGCGGGAATAAATCTCAGGGGTTCGCAGAAGTGCCTGCATATGCAGCGAAAAGTGCGCTGCGTTCAGGAGCAGAACAACGGGGGCGGCGTAGTTTTTGCAACCGGCACGCCGCTGTGCAACTCCATCTCCGACGCCTATGCCATGCAGATGTATCTTCAGCCGGATGTCATGAGAAGAGCCCATCTGGATGTGTTCGACAATTGGGTCAAGTCATTTGCCCAGCCTGAATATGTGTGCGAAATCGATGTGGATACTTCGAATTTCAGGATAGTCAAGCGATTTGCGCGCTTTTTCAATCTCCCGGAGCTTTCCAGGCTGTTTGCAAATATCGCGTGCTTTTATGCCGTGAACGGCAGCGGAGATCTGCCGGAATTCAACGGCTATGACGATATTTTACTTGAGAAAAGCCCGCAGCTTCAGGAATATATGAATAAGCTCTGTGAGCGCACGGAAGAAATACGCAAGAAGAAGATAGACAAGGGCTATGACAACATGCTGAAGGTCAGCACGGACGGGAGAAAGGCGGCGCTTGATCTGCGTCTGGTCGGCTGCGACGAACTGCCGGAGAGCCGCTACAGAAAGACGGATGTATGTGCCGAGCAGGTGATGAAAATATATGAGGAATATCCCGGCTGCGCACAGATAATTTTCTGTGATTACTCCACGCCGAAAACCGGACAGTTCAATGTCTACGCCGAAATGAAGAGCCTTCTTGTGGAAAGAGGCATGCCGCAGGAGGAGATAGCTTTCGTCCACAGCTACACATCGGAGGCGACGAGAGTCGCGCTCTATGAAAAGGTCAACAGAGGAATCGTCCGCGTGCTTATTGGCTCGACATTCAAGCTTGGCATAGGCGCAAATGTGCAGACAAAATTGAAGGCGGTGCATCATCTGGATGCCCCGTGGCGTCCTGCGGATATGGTTCAGCGCGAGGGCAGAATCATGCGCAAAGGAAACCTGAACGAAGAGATACGGATTTTTCGCTATATCACAAAGGGCAGCTTCGATTCATATTCGTGGCAGATTCTGGAGACGAAGCAGAGATTTATCTCGCAGTTCCTGAGCGGGTCAACTTATCAGCGCTCGGCGTCCGATCTCGAAGAAAATGTGCTGACATATGCTCAGGTAAAAGCTCTGTCCATTTCCGAGCCCCTTATGAAGACGCTCGCCGAGAAGCAGAACGAGCTGAGGCACACGGAGATTCTGTCCTCCGCTTTTGAAAAAAGTATTAATGATGCAAACAGGTCGGTTGAAGAGAAGAAGAAAATGCTTGCCGATTTTGATGTCCGTCTGCGCAATACGGTTAAAAACGAGGAATATCTGCTTGGGTTTTCCCGCGAGCAATATAAGCAGGAGGTCGGTAAGATAAAAGATTTCCTCTCCGAGAGCGTGATCAGCAAAGAAGAGCCGATGCCCGACGATCTATTTGTAATGGATTTTGCAATATCCGTGCCGGAAAATCAGGATGAAAAGAAGCCGTATCTTTCGCTCAAACGCCTTGATACTGTATACCGCTTGGAGGTCGGTCAATCCGCCTCGGGAAATGCGCGGCGTCTGTATAATTTCTTTGATTCGTTCTCAAAGCAAAAAGAGCAAATTGAAGACAGCCGGAAAAAGCTGAGAGCTTCAATCAAAGAACTGGAGGCAATCGCGGCTCAGAAAAATCCGTACCCGGAGCAGATTGCCGCGCTGAGAGACGAAGTCAGCGACTTGGAGCAGGGAATAGCAAAAAAGGCATCGGATTAATTGTTCCGTCGACAACATCTTGTGCTTTATTGCCAAAACCTAATCTCTGTTGTATAATTACTGTATTTCCCGGGCGGAGGTGAAATATATGTCAAAATATCTGAAAAATGATGCGGTTAAACAAGTAGCGAGGAATCTTATAATGAATGCGGCGCAAAGAGAGAAAGCCAAGGCCGGGCGTGTGACGATGCCGAAAGTCTTTTTAGTTGTCGGGTCAGTTGAGTTCGCCGTTATGATTGCTCTTACGTTTTTCAGCCTTTTGTCCGCCCATTTACCGGCCTTTGCCGTAATATTCGGCGTATTTTCGTTGGCGGGGCTGGCGCTTGTTATCGTATATTTTAATCAGCGCATATATTATACCAATGAAATGTTTGTCTATAAAAACTTTTTCGGCATCAAGCGCGCTTGCCGATATGATGAGCTTACCGGAATAGTTATAGAAAAAGATGTAAAGTTGTTTGCGGGCGAGAAAAAGTTTAATATTGACAGCATGGCGGTCGGCAGGAAAGAATTTCTTCGCTGTGCCGAGGCGGGATATTACCGTGCCCATCAAACGGATATTCCGATCGTCCCGAGACCGAAAGATGATATATTCAGGGGAAACATTAAGGACTCCGAACAATTTGTATGCAGCTATATTATTATAGCGGTGTGTTTGACGATTCTTATCGGACTTTGTCTATATGGCGCAAAGTCCGATGCTCCTACCGAAAATGAGCTTAGGGTTTCCACCGTTACCTTTGAGCGATGCGAAGTTCGCGGCGAAAGGCTCCTGCTGTATAACGGTGGTGAAAAATATTATTGTATACCATATTACAAAGAATTGATACCGGACGCCGACAAATTCCTTGATGACAACAGAAACGGCGGTACACTGACGCTCGGCTTTATTGAAAGCGGAGATCCCGATAAAGATTCTGTAGGATATTATGCCGTATATACCGTTGAAAGCGATGGCAAAGAGCTGGTCACGCTTGAAAAGACAATTTCCATAAATAGGGCAAAAGAGAAAAAGCCCCTGTCTGTTTTTGCTTCCGTAATGATTGCGGTTTGGCTTTTGGTAATGCTGACCATTCTGGCAAGTATCTATGTCGGGCGGCATGTTAAAGAGCTTAGCCCGAAGGTTGTGCGGATATTTTTCAGAAGCAATGTTGTTAATTGGCCTGACCCAATGAAAACGCCGAGTGAGAAAAAACGAAAATAACTTCATAGGTTCTCCACACATCACGAACAAAACTCCAATAACAAACCCCGCTGTGCCGAAAAATGCATAGCGGGGTATATTTTTATATCGTGGATTTATCTGAACGGACACGCTGTGAGCTTCACCCAACCCACTTCGTAACCGCATCCGCCGTCAGATTTATCTGACGGGCGTTGTCTATCGTTGGAGTGCCGTCGCCGTCCTGATTGCCGTAAACGCCGAAATATGCGTGGCATCCGCCGTCGATTATATATTCGGTAAGCTCGGGGAGGTTGCTGCGGTACTGCTCGTATTTTTCGCGGTTGAGCACTCCGTCATTGCTGCCGTAAATTGACAGCGTCCTTATATTTTCGTTTGAGAGGTCGGCGGTCGAATATGCGGCGAGGAGCAGCAGACCTTTAAAATCGTTCGGGTGTTTTTCGAGATACGCCGCCGCCATCGAGCCGCCGAGGGAGTGGCCGCCTATGTACCAGTCGGTGATTTCGGGGAACATCTCCCGTATGCCGTCTGCGGCGTTGACATCGAATACCGCGAGATTAAACGGCATCCTGACGAGCACGCAAAGTATGCCCTTTTGGGCGAGCGACTCCATGAGCGGCAGATATGCCGTGTATTCGACCTTGCCGCCGGGATAGAATATCAGTCCCTTTGTCGCGTTTTCGCTCTTGCAGACTATATTACCGTTGTCGAGTTTGATTGTCTCGGTCAGGGAACTGCCGTCCTGAAGCCCGAATGATTCGACAGCGGGCGTTATCGCGTGATAGTAGTCGCCGAGATAGACGGCGCATGCTCCGAGAAGCAGCGCAATGACCGCGACTATCGAAACGATGCAAATTATTATCTTGCGCTTTTTGCTGCCTGCCTTTGCCATGATAATACCTCCCTGCTTCTATATGATTAATAAATCGGGAACATTTTGCGCAGCCAGTATTTCATCATTAGCTAAGGACCCTTCAATCAGCTCCCAGTGGTTGCTTACATTGTCGCAATGGTATAAAAGTTTAGAGTATTCATTGTTTCGCTTTGCTGTAGCCTTGACAACACTATATCCATATCTTGGTAAAAGCTGGCTTGCAGAGACGAACGAATTTCTCATCGCTTGCGAAATTTCACAAATTGGACTAAAATCATCAAAACGACTACTGTGGCAAATACAATAACAGCAAAAAATGCAACAATTGTTTTTGTCATCTGAGTATTGTTTACATCATAAAGGATTGTTTGATTCCCTTGACTATCCTCAGTTATAAGTTGCGAATAAGATGATGCCAAAAAGTTAAACATTCCCATGTCGTTTTTGACATAATAAGAAGCCTGTCCAATATTTACAGATTTCCTTTTTGCTATTTGATTCCATAGGGAATTGTTTTTCACACTGCTATCATCAGTTTTAACCATATTAATTAACTGCCCGTCTTGCGAAAATTCAATAACTATGGAACCTCTGACCAACATTAGCAGAATATTGCCATCATTCCATTGAACATAAAATGAACCGTTATTATCAAATTCAAATAATGTCAACACATTATTTGAATTTGATATAGCAATCTTATTTTCTTTAAAGCCCAAAAGTATTATGCCGTCTTTAGAAACATCAAAAGAAACAATAGGCAATTCGATGTTGTCTAAGGATTTCAAATCAGGAGATTTCCTTAAATTAATATTTTGCCATATTTGGTTAACTTCATTCTCTGATAAGTCCGTCGTTTCGAATCCATAATTTGTCGTTGCATACACATTTAGTCCTCCGAACAGTAGAAACAGAGATATGACACACACTGTAACAAAACATTTTCGCATAAATCACACCTACCATTCCATCATCTTGACATACTTGACATAAATATTTTTAGATAAGAAATAGATTCTATTTCATTCATGATAGATACTTTCCCAAATTAATAATATCACATTTGGTGTACAATAAACTGTATTTAGCATTGTTTGAGTAATAAACGTTTAAATTTAGTTTAGCACATTTAAAAAAGTATGGCAATGTTTTTATTATCTGTTGCAGTTTTTTCCGTCCTCGGTTATGATATTAGCGTAAAGGAGTGCTGTTATGTTTTCGGAAAAATTTATCTGTGCGGGCTATGATTATACAACCTATACATCCCATGTCCCCGCGCCCTATTTCAGAAAGACTTTTGAGATAGACGGCGAAGTCAAAAATAGTGTTATTACGCTGACGGGACTCGGATTTTATGAGCTCTATGTCAACGGGCATAGGCTGACTAAAGGCATTTTGGCCCCGTATATCTCGAATCCCGACGATCTTGTCTATTACGACGAATATGACATAACCGAGTGCCTCGTGCCGGGCAAAAATGTTCTCGGCATCATGCTCGGCAACGGAATGCAGAACGCGCCGGGCGGTCAGATCTGGGACTTTGATATCGCCGCATTCAGGGGCGCGCCGCGCACGGCTTTCTGCGTCTCGACGGAATATATTGACGGCGGAATTGATATTTTCGAGGCTGACGGCTCGGTCAAAACTGCTCCGTCACCGGTCATTTTCGATGACCTGCGCTGCGGCTGCTACTACGACGCGCGCCTTGAAATTCCCGGCTGGTCAGAGCCGGACTTTGACGACAGTGCTTGGAAAAATGCCCTGCCTGCGGAGACCCCGTGCGGCGAAAAGCGCCTGTGCGAGGCGGAGCCGATAGCGCCCGTGCGCGAGATAAAGCCGGTTCTGATAAGAAAATGCAGGCTCAAGGAATACATAACCCGCGGCGACGTTGTCAAAGAGGCGAAAAAAATCGCGAGCGACGAGCGTGACGGATTTTTATATGACTTCGGCGTGAACTCGGCGGGTACGGTAAAGCTCAGGATAAGCGGCGAGCGCGGGCGGCAAATCGATCTGCAGTTCGGCGAATATTTTGCGCCCGACGGCGAGCCGGACACGAGCAACATCTGCTTCTATCCCGCCGGATATTCCCAGCGCGATGTGTACATACTTAAAGGCGAGGGCGAAGAGACTTTTGAGCCTGTGTTCACCTATCACGGCTTCAGATACTGCGTGGTACTCGGCATAACCGAGCAGGAGGCGACCTCCGATCTTCTGACTTTTGTTGTGCAGAACTCGGCTCTGCGCGAGATCGGCTCGTTCGGCTGCTCCGACGGGATGACGAACAAATTGCAGGCGATGACGAGAAACTCCGATCTCTCGAATTTCTATTATTTTCCGACCGACTGCCCGCACCGCGAAAAAAACGGCTGGACGGGCGACGCCGCTCTCTCTGCCGAGCATATACTGATGAATCTCGATGCCGTCAACAGCTACCGCGAGTGGCTTCGCAACATCCGCGCCGCTCAGCGTGCGGACGGGGCTTTGCCCGGCATAGTGCCGACCGGCGGCTGGGGCTTTGAGTGGGGCAACGGACCCGCTTGGGATGCGGCGCTGACATACATTCCCTATTTCTGCTATGTCTTGCGCGGCGACAGAAAGATAATCGAAGAGAACGCGACGGCGATATTCCGCTATTGCGAGTATATCTCGCGCCGCCGCGACGAGCGCGGGCTTGTAGCGATTGGGCTCGGAGACTGGTGCCCGGTGACGAGGGTCAAATCGCCGCTCGAATTTACGGACAGCGTGACATGCATGAGTATTCTCAAGAAAGCCGCCTATATTTTCTCGCAGCTCGGACTTTCGCTCGAACGCGAGTTCTGCGAAAAGCTATATAATGAGATAAGAGACGCGGTCAGACGGAATCTGATAGACTTCGGCACTATGACTGCGATAGGCTCCTGCCAGACCTCGCAGGCGATGGCGATATATTACGATGTGTTCAATCCCGGCGAAAAGCCCGATGCGTTCAAACGCCTTCTTGAGATAATCAAACGGCGCGATGACCATGTCGACGCGGGCATACTCGGCATGCGCGTGCTGTTCAGGGTGCTCTCAGATTTCGGCGAAGCCGACCTGGCTTTTAAAATGATAACCCGCCCGGACTATCCGTCCTACGGCAACTTCGTTGAGCGCGGGCTTACGGCTCTGCCCGAGGATTTTCTGCGCGAGGAGGACAGACCCAATTCGCTCAATCATCATATGTTCGGCGATATTTCCGCGTGGTTCATTGAATATATCGGCGGCATCCGCGTCAATCCTTTCCTTGCTGATCCGTCGGAAGTTGAGATATCGCCCGTATTTATTGAAAAGCTCGACAGTGCCGAGGCTTCGTATGAGACTGTCGGCGGCAAAGTGAGCGTCAAGTGGCACAGAACATCTTTGGGCATAAATCTTGATATATCCGCAGACAGCGGGGTTCACGGCCGCATAAGACTGCCCGACGGCTACTCGTTCGCAGACGAGCGCGGTAGCATCGAAGAGCTTCACAGCGGGAATTTTGAAATAATCAGAGAGTGAAAACAGGAGAAAAAATGAAAGAGAAAATACTTTTCGTCAATTCGTGTGTGCGCGGGGATAACGAGTCGCGCACTCTCGCGCTCGCCAAAACCGCACTCAGCCGCCTTGACGGCGATATAGAAGAGATACGCCTTGCCGACGCGGATTTGAAGCCGCTCGACGCGGCGGGACTCGCGAAGCGCGCCGAAAGCGCGGAAAAGAACGACTTTTCCGACCCGGTCTATGACTGCGCGAAGCAGTTCGCCGCCTGCGATACTGTCGTTATCGCCGCGCCGTTCTGGGACTACAGTTTCCCGGCGCTTCTCAAAATCTATATCGAAGCCCTGTGCGTCGGCGGGCTGACCTTTCTCTACGGCAGCGACGGCGTCCCGATAAGCTATTGCAGGGCGAAAAAGCTGATTTATATCACCACTTCGGGCGGATATATCGGCGGCACGGACTTCGGCTTTGAATATATCAAGACGGTCACGAAGTCGTTCTTCGGTATTGAGAACTTCAGCTTTTTCAGTGCCGAGGGGCTCGATATCCTCGGCAATGATCCGGCTGCGATACTGAAAGCGGCGCAGGAGAAGATAGAGCGCGAGCTCTGATACAACTCAAAATTCCAAGCCCCCGGTGTTTTTCTTCGCCGGGGGTTACTCTTTTATGAATAGCTGTTTTATTTTTGAACAAAAATCAGTATATGAAAAATATTTTTTATAGTGACTATATAATTCCAATAAGTGATTAAAAATAATTTATTTTGCAGTAGAATTATTTTGAAATACATTTGGCATATATTTATGTCAGACCGATACTTATAACGAAGCGAAAAGGGGATCGCAATGAAGAGGGTAACGGCAGTTTTATTGGTCCTGTTGACGGCGCTCGCGGCTTTTGCCGCCTGCTCCAAAAACTCAGTCCACACGGTGACATTCGACAGCTCGGGCGGAACGCAGATAAAGACCCAGCATATCCGCGACGGCGAGAGCGCCAAAAAGCCGTGGGATCCGCACAAAGAGGGCTTCACCTTCATCGAGTGGCAGTATAACGGCGCGGCGTTTGATTTCAACACCGCGATAACTGGGGATATCACCCTTGTCGCGTCCTACAGCATTGACGAGGGCACGGATATAGTCCTGCTCGTGCTCTGCTACGGCGACGGCAGGGAGAACGAGATAATCGAGATAAAGCGCGGCGAAGCGGCGTTTGCGCCGCCGACTCCAGAGCGCGAGGGATATAAATTCGAGGGCTGGTTCAACGGCGACACCGAGTTCGATTTCTCAACGCCCATAAACGACGATTTGAACCTCACCGCGAAATGGAAAGCGACGGGAAAAACCGAGAGCGAGTCCGAAAATCAGCCCGCGGCGGCAGAGGAATCTGCGCAGAAATATTCCAATACCGCGGCGAAATATTCCGGCAGATGGTATCTCGACGGCTATTCCGATATATTTGTCGATGTGTCGAACTCCGCGAGTGGAATGAATCTGCGCTCGTATAATTTCTCGCTGCCCTCGTCTTCGGGGAGCGTCGCGGCGTATACTCTTTATCCCTCGAAGTCGCTTTCGTCCTCGGGCGGCAGCTGGGGCAACTCAATTTCCGTGCCGTTCGCCTCATGGGAAAGCTCGCTGAGCGCAAATAAAATAATTCTCGGCAGCAGCTGCTTTTATATCAATAATAAGAAATTCGTGAAAGCTCCCGGCGCGAAGGACAGATACACCGGCACCTGCTACAGAGAGGCGCGCGGAGTGTGGTATCTGTTCAACAATCCCGACTCCACGATTGAAATATACACCGCGCAGAAGGGCGGCGACGAGATGGGCGACCGCTTCGGCATAAAGGCGACGAATTTCGACATCGCAACTCTCAGCACCTATACGAAGTCATCGACCGGCGGCGGATATGCGGACAGAAAGAGCGACTGGGACAGCTACGGAATATCCGTCAGCAACGGCGTTCTGACGATAAAGAACAAGAACGGCACAAGGACATTTTACAGCAAGAAAAAATACCAGAGCGTGACGGGCGTCAGGCTCAGCGCGACGGAGGCTAAACTCAGAGTCGGTCAGACGAAAGTGCTCACCGCTACTGTTACCCCCGCCGACGCATATGACAAGGACTACACCTGGTCGAGCGACGATCCGTCGATAGCGGAGGTCGCGGACGGCATAGTCGTGGCGAAAAAAGAGGGCACGACAAATATCAGAGTTACCACAAAGGACGGCAACCGCGTGGCGGTCTGCAAGGTGACGGTATATATCGACCATGTCACGGGCGTTACCCTGAGTTCGTCCGCGCTCGATTTAACAGTCGGCGATTCGAGGCAGCTTCGGGCGACCGTCGCTCCGCGCAATGCGGCGAATCAGAAGGTCACATGGTCGAGCAGCAATGCTAATGTAGCATCAGTCTCGAGCTCCGGGCGCGTCACAGCAAAAGCGAAGGGTACTGCCGTGATAACCGTAAAGACCGAGGACGGAAACAGGACCGCTTCATGCACAGTGACCGTCAAGAACCCGACCCTCGCAGCCGTTGCGGCGGCGCAGGTGTCGAACAACGGCACCGCCGCGCCGCAGATACACGCGTCGGCGCTCGTCTCCGGCGGAACCGGAAAATATACTTCTTATAAAATAAAGATATTTTTAAACGGCGCCCTCGTGGCGGAAAAATCGGAAAAAAGCATGTCATATACCCCGAAGGTCAGCGGAATGTACACCGTGGAAGTCACTGTTACAGACTCCGACGGGGAAACGGCGAGCGGAAAGATGCTCATAAACGTGTCCATAGTCGAGCCGACCGAGAAGCCCACGGAGAAGCCAACCGAGAGGCAGACGGAAAAGCCTACGGAGAAACCGACAGAAAAGCCAACGGAAAAACCGTCCGACGAGCCGATAAATCCGATCCCGTCGGATCCGGCAGTCCCCGTGACCGAGCCGGCAACGGAAGCACCGCTCGCTCCCGAGCCCGCACTGGACTGGATATAAAGCACAAATAAAAAAGACTGTCGCAGATATTATTCTGCGACAGTCTTTTGCTGTTTAAAGTTGCTGTAATAAGGTGAATTTAAAGATAAATGGCTGTTGATTTATGCTGGTACTGCCGCCGTTTTACGCCTGATAAGTCTCCATGAAGCTGTTGACATCGCTCTCGCATAAGCGCATGGCGAGTATCGTCTGTCCGAAGAGCTTTTCAAGCTCCCAGCCGAGCCTCTCCGCACCCGTGCGGATAACGTCGCGCGAGCAGCCCGCGGCGAACTTTTTATCTTTGAACTTCTTCTTGAGGCTCGAGACCTCCATGTCCATCACGCTCTTGGACGGGCGCATCAGCGCCGCCGACCAGATGAGCCCTGTCAGCTCGTCTGCCGCGAAGAGCACCTTTTCCATCTCGTGAACTGGCTCGATATCTACGCAGATGCCGTAGCCGTGGGAGCAAATTGAATATATCATGTCGTCGCCGACTCCGCCCGCCTTGAGCAGCTCGGGAGCCTTCTTGCAGTGCTCCTCCGGATAGAGCTCGAAGTCGATGTCGTGCAGCAGACCGACTATGCCCCAATATTCCTCCTCGTCCGCATAGCCGAGCGCCTTTGCGTACCAGCGCATAACGCCCTCGACGGTCAGCGCGTGGCGAATGTGAAACGGGTCTTTGTTGTATTTTTTCAGAAGCTCAAACGCTTCGTCCCTCGTGATCTTGCTCTCTCTCATTTTTGTCGTCTCCTTGCATTTTGCGCATTATTGCGCGAGTTTTCACAATTATACCACTTGCTTGGTAGGCTTTCAACTATATGCGCGGCTTTATGTCGAGATTGACAAGCGCGCTCTGATTTATCGAAAACAGCAGATCAACAAGCTCATTTTCGTCAATGCAGTAGTCCGAGCGTATCCATTGGATAATAACGCCCGTGCTGCCGTTGAGAATATATGAGTAGATATATTGCTCCTGCTCCTTCGGAAAAACGATGTTCAAGTTCTCAATAAACTGAATTATCGACTGCTGCATGAATTTTGAACGGAACGCGGGGTCAACCGAGTCGACAAGCAGCGTGCGGAACGGCTTGTCGTTTTCTTTGATATACATTAGAAATGAAAGCAGATATCTGTGCGCGCCGAGGTCGTTTTCCGCACCTATTTTCTTTAAGTGATCCTGAGTCGCGTCGAGCAGCTCGTTTTCGACCTCTTCGAGCAGCTCTTTCGGCTCGGAGTAGTGCGCATAAAAGGTCGAGCGGTTGAGGTCGGCGCGCTCGCACAGCTCTCTTACTGATATTTTTGTTACTGAGCCTTTCTCGCCCAGAAGATCCATCAGCGCGTTTTTGAGCAATATTTTTGAAAGTCTCGTGCGCTGGTTATTTTTTGTGTTCATATTATCCCGCCACTTTCAGATAATTTTGTCGGTTTCATAACAGCGATTAACAAAACTGATGATTGTTAATCCGACACGGTGTAGATATAATAAGAGTGTAATATAAACAGTCCGATCTGTCAAGCGGGTCGGAAAGCTAAGGAGAGACAAAAATGAAGAACAGACTGCTCGAAAAGCGGGCGCTTGATTCGCGCCTGACCTCGCCCGATGTTACGGCGAAGGAGAAGTGGCTGGGCTATCTGCTCGGCCCATCCGGCGCGCTGCTTTTAAACGCCGTGCTCGCGACCTACCTCAATGTCTATTATACCGATGTCCTAAACCTCACCACCGTGTGGGGCGGCGCGTTCCTAGCGGTGTTCCCGATAGTGTCGAAGATAATCGACGCTGTGACGAATATAGTCATGGGCTATATCATCGACCGCACGCGCACAAAACAGGGCAAGGCGCGCCCTTGGCTGCTGCTCTCCGCGCCGCTCGTCGCCGTGACGGGCATACTGCTCTTCACAGTCCCCTCGGGTAACCGGACGGTGCAGGTGATATGGGTCATGCTCTCGTATAACCTGTTTTATTCGTTCGCTTATGCCCACTATGACTATCCCGTTATTATTGAACTGACGGCGCACCTGCTCGGCTCAAACACGAGAGTAAAAGTCGGCATGACAACAATAAACGATTTCACGATAAAATATTAAAAGTTACATCCGAAAAACAAAATGTCCCGCACGGAATGCTGAGTGTTTATAAGGAAGTATTCTAAAAACACAGTAAAATCGGCATTGCAAGGGCGAAAATAGGCACTGACCAAATTGGTTGGTGCCTATTTTTCTGCAATCGGCACATTGGTTTTTTGAAAAATCTTTTGCAAAATGTAATTACACAAAAATAAATGAGAATTTTTCAATGAAATCTATTTACGAAAATCTTGGCGGACAAATATACAGACTGTGTTGATGATGTTCTGCTTAAAATTTTGCAAGTCAAGAAGATAAAAGTCAAAGTAATTTATACATAACATAACGAAAAGGCACAGCTTTCGGAACAAAAGAATCCGGTGGTTGTGCCTTGTTTTGTATGAACTATTAAATACTGTCTAATCTTAGCGAGCAGACCATTTGGATAGACAAATCCAAACGGTAGTCGTTAGGGACACCCTAAAACCTTTATTTTACAATATGATGTAAAGATTTGAACAAGAAACATTCACGCATATTGAGCCTTCAGCCTGATAGAGATTCAGTTTGCTGCATAATCAATATAACTCTGTATCTTATCTCTCAATAAGTTCCTACTGTATTTTTCCATATATTCATAATCCGGCTCACCATTATCTGTTATTGGCACTAAAATTTTTTGCCTATTCATTCTTGTTCCATTAAATTTATATCCATAGGTGTATTTTGCCTTTTGCATTAAAATCAATCTGCTAAAAAACAACAAGACAAACTTATTATCCTCACATTCTTTTAGATGAAGCCTTTTTACATCGTCAGAAAAAATACAATGATAAGGGTGGTAGAAGTTTTCTACAACACTTCCATTATAGTTCACGCCCAAAACATTTGAGTCATATGTTTCATTTCTATTACCGACCCAGTTAGTTATTCCGTTATTAGAATCAGTTGCACCAATAAACGGACATTCGCCCTCAGTCATATTTGCAACTGTTAATCTTTTTCCAGAATATATTTCAAACAACCCATTATCTCCACCAATGAAAAAGGCTTTCCATTGCTTATCAGCAAGAGGTATTAGGTTGTACCCCCCCGATAATTTCATTTTGAACATCAGATTTCACCTCCTCGAAAAGATATTTTTTACCTTTCATAATCATTGAAAATTCAAAAGATAAATAATCTCCGATTGTTTTGTCAAAATCCTCTTCCGTTGGTATCTCATCGTTGAAATAATAAAAACTGTGTAGCCATTCATCTTCTGCTTCAACAGTAGTTTGAACGCAAAAACTCGTTTCACATTCTATTCTGTCGAACCACACATCAAGCAAATGCTGTTTCTTATCCTTTGCCGACTCGGTTTCTAACAAACCAAGATGTGGAGCAACTTTATATCCGTCATCTTCAAAATTGATAAATTTGCACATCTTATCGGCTGGGTGTGGTTCTCCTGCTGTAAAGATTGCAATGCAAGGCATTGTTCCCACTCCGTAAAAAGTATCTTTGTTCAAAGTGATAACGCCCTCTAAGGTGTGCTTTTTGAGAATATTAGCCTTTACAGACGCTTCTTCTTTGGTTTTTCCTGTCATTGTAGATTGTGGAACAATAACTGCACATCTACCACCAACAGTCAGGGAATTAAGCAAATGCTCCGTAAATGCTATTTCATACAAGTCGGGATTTTGTTTTGAGCCTTGTGAGTATGGTGGGTTCATCATTCCGACTGTTGCTTGCTTCAACTGTAACTTGTTAGGGTCTTGTTTCAAGAAATCATCGTTTATAAGATTACTTTTTCCATCGCCACGCAAAATCATATTTGTAGTGGCAATTGTAAACATATTCGGGCGTAATTCTATACCGTGCAACTGATTTTGTCTTATGCTCTTTTTCTGAATATCGTTGTCTGCTTTTTGGAGCATATTGTGCATTGCCGCTATCAAAAATCCCGCTGTGCCACAGCAAGGGTCAAAGACAACATCTTCAGGTTTTAGATCAAGCAATTCACAGAACAACTGTGTTATATGCTTCGGTGTAAGAATAATTCCAAGTGTCTGTCCATCGCCACCCGAATAACTCATAAACTCCCCATAAAATCGACCAATATAATCTTCTGCCGATTTGGAATATCGGATAGAGCGATAGATTTTTCCATACAAGAACTCAGCAAAATGTTTAAGCGGTGTCTTGTTTAGCTTATCATCGATTTCATTCAGTTTTACAGTGTCTTTTATAAAAGCAAACTGCCCCAAGATTTTATCTTTCTTAACAGCAGGGGAAACATTGGCTCTTTTAAGATTAGCGTCAATAGCGTCATATATTTTTTGACCATCTGTTTTGATGGTGTCACCTGTCAAATCGTTAATAGAAAAATTCTTAAATTCTGCTTCTCGGAGTGCAAGCATAATACCCGATACAATCAATGGTTTTTCCGTATCAAGGAGATTACCATAATTACGCAAATCTTCGTGTAATACAGCAGCAGCTTTCAAAATTTCAGCAGTTTCTTTTTCTGTATCGGTATCTTCTTTCAAAACTTCTCTTGTATAGTATTCGTCAATATTATCCTCGTTAAAGGAAATAAAAGATTGCACTTCGGGAAGTTCTCTATAAAACTCTGTTTCATCTACATATAACGGAGAAATTTTGTGCTTTCTTTCATCTCCCGACACACCAAAAGCAAGGACTTTCTTATAAGTAGTATTTTTTGCAAGGTGCTTTGCATAAAACAATGCCCCATTTACTGCGTAATCTCGCACAGCATTAACTTCAACACTAATACAATTCTTGTCGTCTAATTTAATATGTTTACTCAAAGAAGCCTTATCTTCGATAACTAAAAGATAATCTTTGACAACACCAACATACTCGGGAAAACCAACATTTCCTGTGCCTTTTTTAGAAGCGGTTTTCAATGCTTCATCTATTTCTTTTATATTACTTCCTTGTGCGTCTAATGATATTTCTGCTTGCTTTAATAGGTCATATACCCACAAGTCTGTTTTAACTTCCTTTTTAGCCATTATTATACACCTCGTTGTTTTTTTCATTTTTTAATAATACAGAATTTTTTTGCTTATATAATTTGGGATTGTTTAAGTACGCTATGGCTGCTTCATTAAAAAAATCAGTAAAACTGCTATTATCATCAATTAGTGCTTTCTTTAATTCTTTTTGTGTTTCTTCAGGCATTCGGAATTGTACTTGTTTTGTTCTTTCATTCACTAAAAAACACCTCCAAACGATATCAAGATATCTTGCTATTATGATATCATATAATTTGTAAAAAATCAATCCTTGAGCAATTTCCGTTTTAGCTACAAGGGTATCTATTTCTTCTTTCCTATTTTCACAAATTAAGAAATATATTTATCTTGCACTCTTTTTAACAGAAGGTCTTAGGGTGTAGCCCTAACGACTACCGTTTTGGTTATCAAATAAGATTAAACATAATAGCGTAAGAATTCAGATTTTCGAGATTTTTTCGGAAATCTTTTTATTTTGCGCAAAAAATTGAAAAGTTAAAGAAACACGCTCACAATTCCGTAAAAGGGGATATTACCTTTACAGCAATCGGGTTGTTTCAAAAGCCGGACGAGGCGGAACTTCAAAAACTTATACAGACAGTTAAGGATAATCCCGCTGAATACAAGCAAATATCTGCATAAAAGCAAACGGAGTAACACCCCGAAAAGTGTTACTCCATCTACATTTCAAAAAACTTCCTTATGCGTAGTCAGCAAAACGTGCGGGGCGTTTTGCGTATATTTTTATTTGAGCGAATTGCCGGCACTGAATGCCTTTGCAACAGTCTCGCCGAGGACAACATAGGTGTTGTTGAACGGATCGAAGGTTATCGGCTGCGCCTTTGAAACATCGACGTTTCCGTTTTCGTCGAGCACGCGCTCGTCAACGCAGACGTTGACTATCTCGCCGACCATGCGCCCGGTGCCTGCGTCGTAGCTCTTGAGCCTGCACTCTGCGGCGATGGGCAGCTCTTCAATCAGCGGCGCGTCAACAAATTTCGATTTGACGGCGTGGAAGCCCGCCTTTTCAAATTTATCGGGCGTATTACCTGCGGAAACAAGACCGACATAGTCGCAGGCGGCAGTGTGTTCGAGGTCGGCCATGCTTACGGTGAATGCCTTTCTCTCGAGGATATTCTTCGTGGACTTGTGACCCGCGCTTATACACATGGATATTTCATTGCCGCCGCTGATGCCGCCCCATGCGGCGTTCATAGCGTCGGGGTTGCCATCCTTGTCGTAGGAACCGAGGATAAGCACCGGCTGCGGATAGGTGAATGGCTTTGCGCCGAAATCTTTTCTCATGATAATTCCTCCTTTGATTTGACTTTATTATAGAACCTGAAGTCGGCTTTAAGTCAAGGAAAAACGAAAAAAGTTTACAAATAAAAACAGCCCCGGACTTAACATCCGGGACTGAATAAAAATCTGTTAGTCTCTCTCTTTTTCGAACGAGATAACTTTTCCGCTCTTTGCGTTTATCTTGTACTCATACTCGAATCCGCCGCATTTGAATTCAACATCGTAGTGCGCGGTGAGCGAGTCGGTGTCAAGCTCGGTTTCGAGCTCCGTGACCTGAGCCTCGGTGAGACCCGCATGGTCGAGTGCGGCTTTCTTCGCGGCGTCCGCGGAGACATACTTCGAGGGGTCGGCGGGCTTTGAATCGTCAAGCTCGCGGTCGAAGTCGATTATTCTGCCGTTCTTCGCGTTGACCTCGACTTCGTACTCGTATCCGCCGGAAACGAACTCGATATCATAGTGCGGGGTGCGGTCGTCAATATCAAGCTCAGCTTTGGTGAATGTGACCTTTGAAGCGTCGAGAGAAGCTCTTTTGAGCGCGGCGGCCTTTGCCTCCTCAACGGAGATGAACTTTGATGTGTCAACTGTGGGCTTCTTATCCACGCGCTCGCGGTCGAACTCGAGAATCTTTCCGCTCTTTGCGTCTATCTCGAACTCATATTCATATCCGCCCGAGACAAATTCTATATCATAGTGCGGGGTGCGGTCGTCCGCGTCAAGCTCAGCTTTCTTAAAAGTGA